>JAESFG010000022.1_pt1 | contig 1101034 bp, 1035 predicted proteins | sample 9269371 | NCBI WGS metagenome assembly JAESFG01 (sample SAMN14506227, study PRJNA617093) | algae metagenome | isolation source: Aetokthonos hydrillicola CCALA 1050 (B3-Florida) and co-occurring... | place: USA: South Carolina | collected 2013-01-01
AGGCCGTCGCCCACATGGACGAGATGACCCAGCAGAACGCCGCCCTCGCCGAGGAAAGCGCCGCCTCCGCCGGCGCGCTCACCGGCCAGATCGAGACCCTCAACCAACTCGTCGCGGCGTTCAGGACGAGGGGTGGGCAACGGGTCGCGGCGGGCGGCGGCATGAGCATGCCCGCGCCGCGCGCCTCTGCTCCGGCGCCGGCTGCGGCCATGCCACGCGCGGCTCGCCCCGCGCCTCGTCCGGCGCCGGCCGCCCGCCAGGCCGCCGACGCTGCTCCCAGCGCACCATCGGCCGGCAACGAGCCCGACAGGCTGCGTCGCCTGGCAGCGGAAGCCTTCGCCGCCCCGGCCCCCAAGCCGGCCGCCAAGGCGGCGTCTGCCCCACGCCGGGCAGCGCCCGCGACGAGCGGGTGGGAAGAGTTCTAGGAGCGGGCGGCGGCGGCCTCGTCGAGAGCGATATCCCCCGCGAGACCGCTGCGCTAGCCTGACATGCCCAGCAGACGCCGGGGCGCCGCCCAGGAGAAGCACGACGATGCGCCAGGCTGCAACGCTCCTTCTGCTCGGCGCATTCGGGCTCTCGGCCTGCCAGACGCCTGGCGAGCAGCCTCAGCCTGCGCCCGGCTCCCCGGCAGCCATCAAGGAGACCTGCGCGACAGGCCTGCGCTATCTCGGGCAGACGAGTGGCTGGCAGCGCATCGCCGTCTACGAGAAGATGCGGCAGACCGGGTGCTTCCAGGGTCCTGCCGCCAAGCAGACGCAGGCCCTGCAGCGCCTCTCTCCCGCGGCCCAGCAACGCGAGTACGACGCCCTGATGGGATCGGCCTGCCAGGCCACGTCCTCGGACCTCGCCAGCGGCCGCCCCTCCCAGACGCTGGACCTCGAGGACATCTACACCGCCTTCGTCGCGACGAACTGTATCGGGCGGTGAGCCCGTGTCGGGCGAAGGATCTGGCGACACCGTCTAGCCAGGCGACGTAACGGGGGTCCAAATCCGGTCAGCTCAAGTGGGGGAGCGTCCGTCCACTGCCCCACTTTTGCTCCGACTGCCGACTATCGAGATCGCATGACGGAAGAGTGCGTGACCCTTGCCGAAATCGATTCGAGCGACGACTCAGGCTTCAAGAAAGAACTGCAGGACGCATTCGCGGTGGCCGTCGTCGACGAGTTCGGAGATCTGCCGCACGGGCCGATTCCATCCGACGAGGTTCTGGACGAAGCGATGAACGCACCTGCTTCCATCGTGCTGCGCGTCGTCTGCGACGGTCGCAAGGTGGGCGGGGCAGTCGTGACGCTCGATCCGAAAACCCACCACAACTCGCTCGATCTCTTCTTCATCAAGGTCGGGGAGCATGGTCGCGGCCTGGGTCTCAAGGCGTGGCAAGCGATCGAGCGGAGGTTTCCCGATACGATCACCTGGCAGACGCACACGCCCTATTTCGAGAAGCGGAACATCCACTTCTATGTGAACAAGTGCGGCTTCAAGATTATCGAGTTCTTCAACAAGCGCCATTTCGACCCGCACGAGCCGGCAGGTCCGGACGACTTGCCCGGCGGAGGTGAAGCGTTCCAGTTCGAAAAGGTCATGAGACCTTCGGAAGGTCCGCAGCGATCGGCCTGAAACCACGGCTGACCACCCCACGTCGACGTAGGGGCGGCTTTCGCTCAACACGAAGGTGGCGACCCCGGCAGGGCTCGAACCTGCGACCTGCCGCTTAGAAGGCGGCTGCTCTATCCAGCTGAGCTACGGGGCCGGATGCGGGTGCGGCGCGGGCCTGGCGCACGCCTCTCTCAGTGGGTCCACTGGCCCACGCGGTTGAAGCGGAAATTGTCGGAATAGGCGATGACGCGGCGCTGGGCCTCCTGCGGCTCCTCGACCGTCGCCGCGATGCCGTTGCGGGCGGCATAGGCCAGCGCCTCCTCCTTGGTGTCGAACCACAGCTTGATCTGCTGGCGCGTATCGCGCGACGACGTCCAGCCCATCAGCGGCTCGATTTCGCGGGGCGTCTCCGGCTCGTATTCCAGAAGCCAACGGGACGTCTTGGCGATTCCGGACTGCATCGCGGTCTTGGAGGGGCGGTAGATCCTGGCGGCCATGTCGCGACGTCCTCGGGCAATCCTCGTCCGGCCGGACTGGTCGGGGCAGCAGGATTCGAACCTGCGACCCTCTGCTCCCAAAGCAGATGCGCTACCGGGCTGCGCTATGCCCCGAAAGCCGGCCGAGACAGGGATTACGGGCTTTGCGGCCATCCCGCAAGCCGGCAGATCGAACGAGGTTGCTCAGCGCTTGAAGATGGGGTGCTGCACCTTGTCGCCCGCCTTGATGCCTGCGCGGGCCGCCGCGCCGGCATTCAGTTCGAGCACGGCCACGACGTCCTCGCCGGACGGGATGGAGCGGGTGGAAAGCGGCTCCGTCTCCTCGGCGATGCGCGCGATGGTGCCGTCCTGGCGGATGAACAGCATGTCGAGCGAGATGTAGGTGTTCTTCATCCAGAAAAAGACGGGCTGCGGCGTTTTGAAGTCGAACAGCATGCCACGATTCTCGGGCATGTAGCGGCGGAACATGAGGCCCTTGGCGCGGTCCTCGTCGGTGCGCATCACCTCGACCTCGAAGGTGACGGGGCCCTTGGACCCCACGATCGTCAGCGGTTCCGTCGCCGTCTCGGCGCGTGCGGACGGCGCGAGGACGAAGGCGACGGCGAAGAAGGCGAGGCAGAGGACGACGAGACGCATGGGACGCTCCGATGGGCGGGCGCGACGATGCGCCGGCCGGGCGGGCGCGGTCAACCAGCCGGACAAAAGCTCGGGATCAGTGCGACGTGGGAGCGCCGCCGCCGTCGAGCGGCCGCACTTCTGCCGCCATTAGGCCCTTGGGTCCGTCGCCGAAGCGCACCAGAACCCATTGCCCGGGCTTGAGCTCGGTGAGCCCGTAGCGCCGCAACGTCTCCATGTGCACGAAGATGTCGGGCGTCCCCTCCCCGCGCGACAGGAAGCCGAAGCCGCGCAGGCGGTTGAACCACTTGACCTCGGCCTTCTCAAGTCCGCTGGACGGCGTCACCGTGACATGGGTGCGCGCCGGCGGCAGCGTGGCCGGGTGCGGCGCGGCGGAGGTGTCGATGGAGAGGACGCGGAAGGCCTGGAAGCCGCGGGCGCGGCGCTGCGCCTCGCAGACGACGCGCGCGCCCTCATAGGCGGTCTGGAAGCCGTCCCGGCGCAGGCAGGTGGCGTGGAGCAGCACGTCGGGCATGCCGTTGTCGGGCACGATGAAGCCGTAGCCCTTGGCGACGTCGAACCACTTGATGGTCCCGGAGATCTCGATGAGCTCCAGCGCCTCGCCATCGGCCTCGGCGCCACGGACTTCGCTCGTCCCCTGGGTTGTACCGGACACTTCACGCGGTGGCTTAGAGGACCGGTCGTTCGACATCGCGAAACACCAAACCAATATGGGGACGTGAGCTACGGCAATCGAATCACGAGAGAGGAACCCGCATCGATTCTCGCGTTAAGCATATCATTGCCATGATTCAGTCACAGGGGGTTTTTCCCGATCTCGACCGGCGGTCGTAATTTAGCCACAGCTTGTTGTAGCAGGGAACCAACATCTGCACGCAGGACAAGATCAGCCGCCCCGTCGAGGGGGGTCGGCTCGCGGTTCACGATGACGAGACCCGCGCCGCGACTTGCCGCGAGAGCCGGCAGCCGGGCGGCCGGCTGAACCACCAGCGACGACCCCAGCACCAGCATGAGGTCGCAGGCGGAGGCGGCCTCCACCGCCGCCCGAAGCGGCGCTTCCGGCATGGACTGGCCGAAGGCGATGGTGGCCGACTTCACGATGCCGCCGCAGGCCTCGCAACTGGCGGGCTCCGGCTCCCGCTCGAAGCGCTCCCGGATGGGTCCGAGCGCGTGGCGCTCGCCGCACTCGAGGCAGGCGGCGTAGCTGCCATTGCCATGCAGTTCCACCAGCCTGTCGGCCGGCAGACCCGAGGCCTGGTGGAGGTTGTCGATGTTCTGGGTGATGACGAGGCTCAGCCCGCCCCGCGCCGCGAGGTCGACGAGCGCACGATGGCCCTTGCCGGGCTGTACGCCACGATAGAGGTCATCCATTGCGAACTTGCGCCGCCAGGCTTCGCGGCGCATTTCGGCGCTCGCCATGAACTCCGCGAAGCCGATCGGCTTGTGCACGCGCCATGGGCTGCCGGGCGAGCGGAAATCCGGCACGCCGCATTCCGTCGAGAGCCCGGCGCCGGTGAGCGCGACGATTCGGCTGCTGCGGGCCAGCCTCTCCGCCAGCGCGTCCGCGCCCTTCTCCAGCCCGGCGATCACCATGCCCGCGCTCCGCACTGCCTCGTGACGCCACATGGCGCGGCGGACTCTGCCCTGCAACCCCGACCGGACTGTCACATCGTCATCAAAGTGAGACGAGAATCCCGTTTGTCTCGCCGCGACAGGAGCGGAGGCGAGCATGGCGCCGGACGACGACCACGGAATGACCGGATCCGGGGCGAGGAATTCGGTTCGCACCTTGTTCTTGTCGGACGTCCACCTCGGCACCAAGGGCTGCCAGGCCGAGTTCCTGCTGGACTTCCTGCGCACGGTCGAGACGGACACGATCGTCCTCGTGGGCGACATCATCGATGGCTGGCGGCTGAAGGCCGGCTGGTACTGGCCGCAGCTCCACAACGACGTCATCCAGAAGCTGCTGCGCCGCGTGCGCAAGGGCGCCCGCATCATCTACGTACCGGGCAATCATGACGAGTTCCTGCGAGACTACGAAGGGTCTCATTTCGGGGGCGTCGAGATCCATCTGGAAATGATCCACCGCACGGCGGATGGGAAGCGGTATCTCGTGTTGCACGGCGACAAGTTCGACGTCGTCGTGCGGCACGTGAAGTGGCTCGCCCATCTCGGTGACTGGGCCTATGACTGGGCCATCGCCGTCAATGTCGTCGTGGGCTGGGTGCGGCGGCGCCTCGGCCTGCCCTACTGGTCCTTCTCGGGCTGGAGCAAGAGCAAGGTGAAGTCGGCCGTGAACTTCATTGGCGCCTTCGAGAGCGCCGTCGCCAACGAAGCGCGCAAGCACGGCGTCGACGGGGTGATCTGCGGGCACATTCACCATCCGGCCCTGCGCGACATCGAGGGCGTGAGCTACGTCAACACCGGCGACTGGGTGGAGAGCTGCACCGCCGTCGTCGAGCACCATGACGGTCGGCTCGAGTTGATCCGCTGGACCTCGCCCGCCTCCGTGTCACGGCCGGCGACCGCCCCTGCGGCGATCCGCGCCGCCGCCTGATGCGCATTCTCGTCTGCACGGATGCGTGGCGTCCCCAGGTCAATGGCGTCGTGCGGACGCTGGAGAATCTCGCGCGCGAGGCCCCCGCGTTTGGCGACGAGATCCGCTTCCTGACGCCGGACCGCTTCGCCTCCGTCCCGATGCCGTCCTACCCGGAGATCCGGCTGGCCCTGTCCCGACCTGCGAAGGTCGGCGGCATGATCGAGGCCGAGCGCGCCGATGCGGTCCACATCGCGACGGAAGGGCCGGTCGGCCTGATGGCACGGTCGTGGTGCCTCTCGAACGGCGTGCCGTTCACGACCTGCTACCACACGCGCTACCCGCAATATCTGTCCGCCCGATTGCCGGTGCCGGAATCGTGGACCTATGCCGCCCTGCGGCGCTTCCACAATGCGGGCGTCGGCACCATGGTGGCGACGGCCTCGCTGGAAGAGGAACTGCGGACTGCCGGCTTCCTGCGCCTCCTGCGCTGGTCGCGGGGGGTGGACACCACCCTCTTCCGGCCCCGTCCGGACCGCGTGCTCGAGCTGCCCCGGCCCATCCACCTCTGCGTCGCCCGCCTTGCGGTGGAAAAGAACCTGGAGGCCTTCCTGTCGCTCGACCTGCCGGGCTCCAAGGTGATCGTGGGCGACGGGCCGGCCCGCGCGGCGTTGGAACGGCAGTTTCCCGACGCCCATTTTCTGGGCCTGAAGCAGGGCGAGGAGTTGGCCCGCATCTACGCATCGGCCGACCTCTTCGTCTTCCCCAGCCTCACCGAGACCTTTGGCCTGGTGCTGCTGGAGGCGGCCGCCTCCGGCCTTCCGGTCGCGGCGTTTCCCGTCCCGGGCCTTTTGCCTGACCTCGAGGCGGCCGGATGCGCGGCGCTCGACGCGGATCTCGGACAGGCCGTCGAGCGTGCCCGGGGCCTCGACCCCGCCGCGAGCCTCGCCTTCGCGTCCGGCTATTCCCATGCGGCGAGCGCCCAGGCTTTCCTCGGCAATGTCCGGGCCGCGCATGCCGCGCGCGCGGCGCTGAAAGCCTCCTGACCCTCTCACCAAGACGGCGGGCGCAACGCAATCAACCCGGGAACGGCTCGGGGTTGGGCACGTTTCCGCCTTCCGCGCCAACACCTCTCGGGCCGGCGTGACGGCTCATTTCCCTGGGTCTGCACGTCGTGCATGCCGGGTCCGTCCAACGCGGGACGACAGACGCTTGGCGCGGGCTTCGCGCGGCTTATATTAAGCCTGCTTATGATCAGCCACGATAGGAATCGCGAGTGACCGCGCCAACCATCCGCACGTCTGCCGGCGGCGTCCCGCGCGCCCTGCAACGGGAATTCGCCTTTCTCCTGTCCGACGTGGCGCGCCTGCTGCGCACCGCAACGGACCAGAAGGCGCGCGAATTCGGCATGACACGGGCTCAATGGGCCGTTCTGGCTCGCCTCGAGCGCAGCCAGGGACTCAGCCAGAACGACCTCGCCGCGATCCTCGACGTCCAGCCGATCACCCTTGGCCGCCTCGTCGACAAGCTCTGCCAGGAAGGCCTGGTCGAGCGCCGCCCCGACCCGGACGACAGGCGCGTCAACAGGCTGTTTCTCCTCGAGGCCGCCTATCCAGTCCTGGAGCGCCTGCAGGCGCATGGCGGCGAACTCATGGGCGAGGTGCTGGACGGCATCGACGCCCCCGCGATCGAGGGCATGGTCGCCCATCTCTCCCACATCAAGACCAACCTGAAGCGTGGCCTGCAATGCGGCGCGAACCGCAGCACGGGCTCGAAGAGGTCAGCATGACGGACGAAACATCCCCCGCCGCCCACCAGGCGGCCGACGCCAAGTCGACGGAAGCGAAGGCGCTTCCTGCGGCTCCCGCCGCGACAAAGCCGCTCCCCCCGGCAAAGCGCAGGCGCGGACCCGTGCGGCTGCTGCTCTTCGTGGTCATCCCGGTGCTCGCCATCGGCGGCGGCGCCTTTGCGTGGCTGCATGGCGGCCGCTACGTCTCGACGGACAACGCCTATGTCGGGGCGCAGAAGGTGCTGATCACACCGGAGGTCTCCGGCAGGGTGACGCACATCGCTGTCCAGGAGGGCCAGGAGGTCAAGGTCGGCGACGACCTCTTCGAGATCGACCCGAGCTCATACAAGATCGCGGTGGAGCAGTCGCAGGCCAAGCTCGCGCAGGTGAAGACCGACTTCGCCACGCTGAAGTCCAACCTCGAGAGCCTCAGCCGCCAGGAGGACATCGCCCGCCAGACCGTCTCGCTCCGCCAGGCCGACGTGCAGCGAAAGTCCGAGCTCCTGACGAGCCGCTCCGGCTCGCGCGCCGACGTCGATACCGCCGAGATCGCCGTGGCGACGGCCCGCTCCGGGCTGGAGACGCTGGAGCAGCAGCGCCAGGGCATCCTCAACCAGCTCAAGGGAGATCCCCAGCTGCCGCTGGAGTCCTACCCCCCTTACCTCGACGCACAGGCTGCTTTGGACAAGGCCCAGCGCGACCTCGCGCTGACCCACCTCACCGCGCCGATCGCTGGCACGGCGACGCAGGTGTCGAGCATCCAGATGGGGCGCTACCTCCCGGCCGGCACCGCGGTGTTCTCCATCGTGGCCGATGACCACCCCTGGGTCGACGCCAACCCGAAGGAGACCGACCTCACCTATGTGAAGCCCGGGCAGGAGGCGACGATCACTGTCGACGCCTATCCCGACCGCACCTGGCACGGCACGGTGGCGAGCATCAGCCCAGGCACGGGCGCGCAATTCTCGATCCTCCCCGCCCAGAACGCCAGCGGCAACTGGGTGAAGGTGGTGCAGCGCGTTCCCGTGCGCATCGACTTCGCGCCCGGCGAGGATGTCAGCCAATTGCGCGCGGGCATGAGCACCAATGTCGACATCGACACCCGCCGCCAGCGCAGCGTGGCCGGCCTGCTCGGCGGGATCGGCTCCACCTTCGCCAGCCTGTTCGGCGGCGCCCAGCCTGCCTCCGCGGCGACCAGCGCCCAGCGCTGACCGCCGGCCATTTTCCAGGACGTCCCCCATGTCTGCCGCCGCCGTCGCCAGCCCCTCCCCCGCCGCGCCCGGGACGCTTTCCCCCGGGTTGCGGCGCGGGCTGCTCACCGTCTGCGTGATGATGGCGACCATCATGCAGGCGCTGGACACGACCATCGCCAACGTGGCCCTGCCCTACATGCAGGGCAGCCTCGCCACGACCCAGGACCAGGTGACCTGGGTGCTGACCTCCTACATCGTGGCCGCCGCGATCATGACCTCGCCGCTCGGCTGGATGTCGGCGCGCTTCGGCCGCAAGCGGCTCTTCATCGTCTGCACGGCCGGCTTCACCGTGGCCTCCATGCTCTGCGGCGTGGCGCAGTCCATCGAGCAGATGGTGCTGTTCCGGCTGCTGCAGGGCGTGTTCGGCGCGGCGCTCGTGCCGCTCTCCCAGTCCGTGATGCTCGACGCCTACCCCTTCGAGCAGCGCGGCCAGGCCATGGCCATCTGGGGCATGGGCGTGATGCTCGGCCCCATCATGGGCCCGACTTTGGGCGGCTGGCTGACCGACAGCTTCAGCTGGCGCTGGGTGTTCTTCGTCAACCTGCCCTTCGGCATCCTCACCGTGCTCGGCCTCTCCACCATCATGGAGGAGACGAAGCCCAACCGGGGCCTCAGCTTCGACTGGTTCGGCTTCATGGCGCTCAGCCTCGGCATCGGCGCGCTGCAGATGATGCTCGACCGCGGCGAGCAGGTGAGCTGGTTCGAGAGCACCGAGGTCTGGATCGAGGCGGGGCTGGCCGTAATCGGCTTCTACTTCTTCCTCGCGCACGCGCTGACGAACGAGAAATCCTTCATTCCCATCCGCATCTTCCGTGACCGGAACTTCACGGTGGGCGTGATCTTCATGTTCATCATCGGCATCATCCTGCTCGCCACGATGGCGCTGATGACGCCCTTCCTGCAGAACCTCGCGGGCTATCCGGTGCTCTCGTCGGGGCTGCTGCTGGGCGTCCGCGGCATCGGCACCCTCGTCGCCATGATGATGGTCGGGAAGCTCATCCGCTTCATCGATGCGCGGCTGCTCGTGTTCCTCGGCCTCTGCCTGTCCACGTGGTCGCTGTGGATGTCGATCGGCTTCTCGCCGGATACCTCGGCCCACACCATCTCCATGGTGAGCGTCGTTCAAGGCTTCGGGCTCGGCTTCGTCTTCGTGCCGCTGAACACGATCGCCTTCGCCACATTGCCCGCCGCCCTGCGGACGGACGGCACGGCGCTCTGGACGCTCATCCGCAACATCGGCAGCTCCATCGGCATCTCGATCGTCATCGCGGAGCTGACCAGCAAGACGACGGCCTTCCACAGCCAGCTCGTCGAGCACGTGACGCCCTTCAACCAGGCGCTCGCTGACCCCGACGTGTCCGGAATCCTGAACCTCGGCACGGATGCGGGGCGGGCACTGATGGACCAGATCGTCACCCGGGAGGCCACGATCATGGCCTTCCAGAACGACTTCCAGCTGATGATGTGGATCAGCCTGGCGGCCTTCCCTCTGCTGCTCGCGCTGCGCGGCAGCAAGTCCGCCGCCAGGGCCCAGGTCTCGGCCGCTCACGCGATGGAGTGAGGCGCGGACGGCGGCGCGCTCCCTGCTGCGGGCCTCAGTGCCCGGCGCCCTCCGCCGCCGGCCGCGGCGCGCTGGAGCGCAACGGCAATTGCTTCATCCGAAGGAGGAAGATCTCGGCGCAGACGAGGCAGAGCGTCGCGGCCAGGAAGACGTTGCGGAACGCCGCGAGCGCCTCCGGCGAGGGCGGCCCCGTCGTCACGCCGGGCGAGGAGCCGTGGAGGTCGACGACGTGCCCTCCCCCCAGCAGGATCGCTCCGAAGGCCGCCACCACCAGGGCGCCGGCGAGGCTGCGGAAGAAGTTCATTCCCGCGGTCGCGGTGCCGAGCTGGTGCAGCGACACCGCGTTCTGCACGGAGACGGTGGTGGTGGGGAGCAAGGTGCCGAGCCCCACCGAGAAGCCGACGAGCAGCAGTTCCAGCGCCCATAGCGGCAGGGTGCTGACGTTGAAGGCGATGATCAGCGTCGCGGCGGCGGCCAGCGCGATGCCGGCGACCGGCAGGCGCTTGTAGTTGGTCAGGTGCATCATGGCGCGCCCCGCCAGGGTTGCGCCGCCGACCGTTCCCACCATGAAGGGGGCGAGGGCGAGCCCGGAATCGCTGGCCGATAGGCCGAGGACCGTCTCGAAATACACGGGGACGTAGATGCTGAGCCCGATGAAGGTGCCCATGCCGAAGAGCGCCGCGAGGGTGGCGTTCCGCACGACGGGATTGGCGAACAGGCTCAGGGGGATCAGCGGCTCGTCGGCCGACCCCAGTCGCAGGGCGAACAGGATCCACAGGATGAGCGACGCCGCGAGAAGCCCGAGGATCGTGCCCGAGCCCCAGGCATAGCGCGTGCCGCCCCAGTTGAGCGCAAGCATGAGCACGCTCGTCGCCGCCATCAGCAGCACCGCCCCGAGAAAGTCGAGCGCGTGCGGGCGTTCGTGGCGGGGCAATCGGCGCAGCAGCCGGTCGGTCATCAGGAAGGCCGCGAGCCCCATGGGCACGTTGATCCAGAAGATGACGGACCAGTGCAGGTGCTCGGCGAAGAAGCCGCCGAGCACCGGCCCGGCAAGGCTCGAACTCACGAAGACCCCGGCAATGTAGGCCTGGTAGCGCCCGCGCTCCTTGGGGGCGACGATGTCGCCGATGATGGTCTGCGCCAGCGCGATCAGGCCGCCGCCGCCCAGTCCCTGCAGGCCGCGGGCCAGGATCAGGACCAGCATGCTCGGCGCGAGCGCGCAGGCGACCGAGCCGAGCACGAACAGGACGATCCCCACCAGCATGGTCGGGCGGCGGCCCTTGATGTCGCTGATCTTGCCGTAGAGCGGGGTCACCGCCGTGCCCGTCAGCAGGTAGGCGGTTACCACCCAGGGCAGGAGGTCGAAGTCCCCGAGGTCGCGCCCCATCGTGGGGAGCGCCGTCGCGATGATGGTCTGGTCCAGCGCCGAGAGGAACATGGCCATCATCACGCCGAGGATGATCCGCAGGATCTCGGCGTGCTGCAGTGGCGCAGGCGGGGAATCGACCATGGGCGGGACCGCTTGCCTTTTTCCGGGTGGCAAGGGTGCGCACGAGACAGGGTCCGGCCCGACTTGTCCAGCCGGGAACGGATGAGAAATGGTCGCGGCGCGACCTTTGCCGAGACCCGGGGAGCCGTCAGGCCCCGGTGGAGTTCAGGATCCGGTCGATCGTGCCCTGACGCAGGGTGAGCAGGCCGTTGCTGTCGGCATAGAGCAGCACGGTGACGAGGTTGCTCCGGCCCGTGGCGAGGCGGAACCAGAACTTCACCTGATCGCCTTCCGACGTTCCCGTGCCCGTCACGGTGCGAACCTGCTCGCCATTGACGGTGTGGACCTTGTCGGTCGCGCCGCGCACGTTCTCGAGTTCGTCGAAGATGAAGTCGGCGGCATTGACGCCCGCCAATCCCTCGACGGGCATGGCCCTCTCGTTGGCCACCACGTAGCTCGATTCGTCGGGCGAGGACGCCTCGAACCGGGCGCCCGTCTGCTCCACGACCCAGCCATCGGGCAACCAGACGGCCCGGCCGCCGATCCGCACCGTCTTGGCGAAGGCCCCCGTCGGCAGAAGGGCGCTGGACGCGAGAAGAATGAGGGTCGCCCGGCGGCTGAGGTCTGTCACGGCTTGGCTCCGTCGCGGAAGTGAGTGGAGCCGAGCCTATAGCACCGCCCAAGGTTGCGGGCAGCAGCAACTTGCGGAGCCGCTCAGTGCCGACCCGTCCATTCTCATGTCCGCACGGTCGCGGGAGCACGAGTATCGAGGATCCAGGCCGCGACGAGACCGGCGAGGATGACACCCACGCAGAACGAGAGGCTGAAGCCGAGGAACACGTCGAGCGGCATCAGCCCCATCAGGACGTTTGCAAAGCCAAAGGCCCGGTTCAGTCCGAGAATGACGAGGATGACCGGGAGCGCCGTCCGCACCCCCGCGCCATGGACCGCGCGAGCCATTGCGTAGGCCCATGCGACGACCGTCATCAGCGCAAAATGGGCGAGAAGGAACCATGGGCCGACCAGCGGATGAGGCGTCAACTGGTGCGCCTCCGAAAAGGCCGCGAGCCGGGGAACCATGACAAGGACGCTCCAGGGCGTGTCGATCAGGTTCAGCACGCAGCCGCCCACCAGACCCGCGACGAGAATGCGATTGCGTGGAAGCGTGGACATCGGCCTTCTCCCCCTATATCGTCCATGAATGGACGATATAGGCATCACGGATAATGTCAATAGGTGGACAATGCCTTCGACACGCACTCCCGAAGCTGCCGCTCCCTCGCCGCCCGACGGCCGGCTCGGCTTCCTGCTTTACCGTGCCGGGCTGGCGGTCGCCCGCGGCTACGAGCGTGCCCTCAAGCCGATCGATGGCTCGCCGGTCGAGGCCGGCATCCTCAGCACGCTCGCCTATCAAGGACCGAGCCATACGCGCGCCCTCGCGCGCCTGCTCGGTCTCGGCCGGCAGACCATCTCGAACGTCACGAAGCGACTCGAACATCGCGACTTCATCCGCCGGTTGTCCGACGAACGCGACAGCCGGCTCGCCCTCTTCGAGATCTCACCGGCAGGCCGCCGACACCTCGCCGAGATCGAGACCATCGCATCCGGCTTCGACGCAATGCTGAGAGACCTCGTCGGAGAAGGAGGCGAGCGCCAGATGGCAGACCACCTGCGGACGCTCCTTGCCTCGCCCGAACTCTCCCACGAGGACTGACGGCCTCAGCGGACACGTCAGGACGTCCCGGGCACAGGCCGTGTTTTCTCTTTTCGCTACGGCCTGCCCCGCCCACTCCCCTCACCAGATGGTGTAGCCGCAATCCACCACCACGACCGCGCCCGTCATGGCGCTGGCTGCGCCGCTCGCCAGGAAGTGGATGGCGGAGGCGACCTTGTCCGGGCGCGCCACCCGTCTCATCGGCGTGTTCTCGTTCGAGTGGATGCGCTTGCCGGCCGAGCGGGACCCAAGGGCCATGCCCATCGGCCTCACTTGTGAGGATTCCCAGGCTCCGTCATCCGGAACGGCACGATCTCTTGTCGCCCTTGCCGCGACAGAACGAGCCGGGCTTCGAAGGCGTGGGGTTCGTCGGGCGGGTGGTCGCTCGTGAAGACCCCCGCGGTTCGTGCGGCGCGAAGAGGCAGGCTCTCCACGCGGCCGCCGTCGCGAAGGATCTCGACCGTGGCGGCGAGCCCGGTGACGGGATCGTCGAGCGTGAGCCGCATCCGCTCTCCTGCGGCGGTGCCGACGATCTCCAGACGACCGCTGGCCAGTCGCGCGACGAAGACGAAGGGATCCGGAGCGTGATGGTGGCCATGGTTCGGCACTGGCCCCGAAGCCGGGGCCTGGCGCGTTGCGAGGCTCGCGGGCCGCAGGGCGATGTGGGCCGCGAAGAGCGCAGGCAGGTGAACTGCAAAAGCGGCCTCGAGATCGGTCCGCACGCGGTCGGCCTCGGCCATGGTCAGGCCCGGGTCGACTTCGGCGGTCGCCTGCAGGTGCAGCCTGTGGCCCAGCCAGCGCAGCTTGACGTCGGGCGGGCCCAGGAGGCCGCGCACGTGCCCGGCGGCGTGACTCGCCTGCGCCGTCATCCCCGGCTCAACCCCGTCGATCATGCGGCGCACGACGGAGGTCGCGGATTGCCAGACGATGCCGAAGATCGCCAGCGTGATCAGCAGGCCGACGATAGGATCGGCAAGCGGGAAACCAAGCCACACGCCGATGGCGCCCAAAACGACCGCCAGGCTGGTCAGGCCGTCGACCCTCGCGTGATTCCCGTCGGCGACGAGCGCCGCGCTGTTGATGCGCCGTCCCACGCGGATGCGGAACACGGCCACGGCCTCGTTGCCGATGAAGCCGACGAGACCCGCGGCGACGACCCAGCCGAGCAGCCTGATCGGCTGCGGATGGACCAGCTTGTCGAGCGCCTCGTAGCCCGCCATCAGCGCGCTCGCGAAGACGATGAGCACGATCACGATGCCCGCGAGGTCCTCGACCTTGCCGTAGCCGAAGTTGAACGTGGACGTGGGCTGGCGGCGCACCAGACGGAAGGCCACCCAGAGCGGGATTGCCGTGGTGGCGTCCGCCACGTTGTGGATCGTGTCCGCGAGGAGGGCGACCGATCCTGAGGCGATCACGACGAGTACCTGCAGGAACGCGGTGACTGCCAGGATCGCGAAAGACCACTTGATGGCCCAGATGCCCTGCGAGGTGGTCGCGATGGTCGGGTCCACGACGCCGTGCGTGTGCCCATGCCCGCCATGTCCACCATGAGACCCATGTCCTCCATGGGCGCCGGCCAACGTGCTGCGATAACCCTCGTCGCCGAAGCCGAGCCAGTCCAGCAGCTTGCTCACGCGCAGGCCCTCAAAGGTATTTCGCGAGCTGCTTGAACTCGGCCAGGACCTTGGACGGCGCGGTCTCGTCGGCGTCGAGGTGGTCGCCGAGGCAATGCTCGATGTGATCGTGGATCAGCAGCTTCTTGGCGTTGGCGATGGCCGTTTCGACGGCATGCAGCTGCTGGGCGATTTCCACGCAGCCCCGCCCGCTTTCGATCATGTCGATGACGGCGGCGAGATGGCCGTGGGCGCGCTTGAGGCGGGCGATGACATCGGGGTGGCTGGCATGGATCATGGGGCAGTCCTATCCTCCCGGGGAGGATGCCGCAAGGTCGGCCCGGAGCAGGTGGTTGCGGATGGCCGTGACCTCGATGCCGCTCTCGGCGAGCTTGGCCATCACCGGGTTGATCTCCTGCTGGGTCAGCACGAGGTCGCCCATCACCATGGCCTGGTCGCCCATCGGCCGGAAGGCCAGCCAGCCCCCGGGCGCCCGGGCGGGCTTGACGTCGACGCCGTCGACCCGGACCTTGAGGTCGCTGCGCGGCAGGCCGATCCTGTAGACCTCCCCTTGCAGGGCGCCGTCATGGCCCAGGGCTTGGCCGACGGCCTTCCAGTCGGGCGCTGCGATGGCGGCCGTTCCCAGGACCATGGCGGCGGCGGTGACAAGCAGTGCGATGGTTTTGCGCATAGCGCTTCTCCTGTTCGCCCCCTTTCACTTTCTCTGCCCCGGCCTTTGAATGATGCCGTTCTCGGAGAGATCGAAACCGGGCTGGCGCGCAGGAACGCGGCAAGGCCCGCCTATCGCGTCATGGCACCACTCCAGCGAGATGGAGAACGATGCCGGAGGCGGAGCACGCCGCCAGCGTCGGGATCATGCCGGTGTTGAAACGGAACATCGCGATCACCGCCGCAACGGAGAGCAGGAGGGCCCAGGGGTCCACGCTCGTCAGGACGGGCCTGTCGAAGTCCAGTCCCCAGGAATGGACCGGGGCGACCTCGCGAAAGAGCACGTGGATGGCGAACCAGACCGCCAGGTTCAGGATCACGCCGACCACGGCCGCCGTGATGGCCGAGAGCGCTCCCGCGAGCGCCCTGTTGCCGCGCAGAACCTCGATGTAGGGCGCGCCGAGGAAGATCCACAGGAAGCAAGGGGCGAAGGTGACCCATGTCGCCAGCAGGCCTCCGAGCGTCCCCGCGAGCATGGGCGGCAGAGTTCCCGGATCGCGGAACGCGGCCATGAAGCCCACGAACTGCAGCACCATGATCAAGGGGCCCGGCGTCGTCTCGGCCATGCCGAGGCCGTCGAGCATCTCGCCCGGCTTGAGCCAGCCGAAGCCGTCGACGGCCTGCTGGGCCACGTAGGCAAGCACGGCATAGGCCCCGCCGAAGGTCACCATCGCCATCTTCGAGAAAAACAGCGCGATCTGGCTGAACGTGTCGCCAGTCCCGAGCGCAAGCAGCAGCGCCGCCACGGGCACGAGCCAGAGCACAGCCGCCGCCGCGGCGGCCCTGATGGCGTCGGCCCGCCTTGGAGCTTCAGGGCCGGAGCCGTCCTCGGCCAGCAAGTAGGCCACCGGCGGCCCGGTCCTGGCCTTGGAAGACCCCTGGCCGCCGCCGATCGCGAATTGCGGCAGCTCCGCGCGGCCGCCCATGAACCCGATCAGGCCGGCAGCCAGCACGATGGCGGGAAACGGGGCGCCGAAAAAGAAAATCGCCACGAAGGCGGCCGCGGCGAGGCCCACCATGATCCTGTTCTTCAACGCGCGCTTGCCTACCCGCAGGACGGCTTCCAGCACCACGGCGAGCACGGCGGCCTTCAGCCCGAAGAACAGGGCCGTCACGATCCCGACGGCGCCGAAGGCGGCGTAGATCCAGCTCAGCGCCATGATGGCGACGATGCCGGGCAGGACGAACAGGCCGCCCGCGAGCACGCCGCCACGCGTGCCGTGCAGGAGCCAACCGACATAGGTGGCGAGCTGCTGGGCCTCCGGCCCGGGAAGGAGCATGCAGTAGTTCAACGCGTGCAGGAACCGGTTCTCGGAGATCCAGCGCTTCTCCTCGACAAGGATCCGGTGCATCACCGCGATCTGCCCCGCGGGCCCGCCGAAGGAGAGAGTGGCCACCTTGGCCCAGACCGCGAAGGCTTCCCGGAACGTCGGATGGGCCGGGGCTAAGGAAGCGGCTCCGGCCTGGTCGACGGCGACATCCATGACTATGCTCCCGGCCTGATCGCCGGCCAGTTGTGCGTCTCTTCGCTCGCGTCCCGGCACCAACGATAGAATGCGTCGTAGAGCATCATCCCCGCGTCGAGCTGCTGCAGATCATTGCCATGGGTGCGTGACAATCCAAGGGAGGCCGCGAGCAGTCCGGCGGCCTGCGGCTCGAGATCGAGGCGCCCGGTGTCCGCGGCCCGCACGATCCGTGCGAGGTGGGACAAAGGCGGTGTCGTGAGCCCAAGCTCCTCGACCATGACGTCGAAGGTGCAGAACTCGCCCCGGTGGCTCCAGAACACGTCCTCGACGTCGAAGGGAGCCGCGTCGAAACGGCTCGCTACACCGGGCACCTCGGAGGGCTTCACGAAGAGAAAGACCGCCGCAGGGTCCACGAAACGGCGAACCAGCCAAGGGCACGCGATCCGGTCGATCTTCGGCCTCTCGCGCGTCACCCAGAGCGTCCTGCCCAGATTGTCCCGCGGGGGCAGCTTCTCGACCTTCACGCGGGGCTGGCCGGCGTCACGCCAGGCGCTCGTGCCGCCGTCGAGGCTGTCCGCCGACGCCGCCCCAGCATGCCGGAGCCAGGCGGCGACGCCATGGCTCAGCTTCAGGCCCTGCTGGCAGATGACGACGACCGCCCGGCCGGCATAGGCGCTCGCCCAGGTCGCGACGTCCGTGTGGGAGCGGCGGACGGAGCCGGGCACCAGGAACGGCTCGGCGGCGTAGTCCTCCTCCGTCCGCACATCGAGGAGAACGGGGCAGGCTGGAGTCCCGACGAGACGGGCGAGCTTGTCGACGGAAATGGAATTGATGGAAGGCACGGCGCGTCCTCGGCTTCGGTGAGCAGATCCGGACGCGATGCTTCAGCCGTAGCCTCGTGAGGGGATCGCTTCCCCCATGTGGGCATCACACTCCGCGGGGCAACAGCCGTCAAGAGCCGTATCCGGCCACCGCCCTCACCGATTCCGAAGGTCTGCCTTCCCTGCGACGAGGGCTCTTGGGTTCGGCATCGCGCCGGCCCTTGGGTCACGGAGCTGTTCCAGCCATGATGCGGCCGATCACCCCGACGGGCAGGAGAACGACCATGGCGCATGACGGCCTGGAACTTCGCACACACATTGCGCAGGACGGCCAGCTCCGGCTCAGCCTCGAGCCCGTGGCCATCGGCGCCCCCGGACCAGGCGAGATCGTGGTCCGGGTCGAGGCGGCGCCCATCAACCCGTCCGACCTTGCCTTGCTCCTCGGGCCGGCCGATCCGTCGACGCTCGCCGCCTCCGGCGCGACCGGACAACCCACATTGCTGGCACAGGTCCCTCCTTCGTCCCTCGGCGCCATCCGCGGGCGCATCGGGCAATCCTTGCCGGCCGGCAACGAGGGTGCGGGAACCGTGATCGAGGCCGGGCCCGACGTCGCCCACCTGGTCGGCCGCAAGGTCGCGATGTGGGGCGGGGGCATGTATGCGACGCTGCGCAAGGTCGCCGCGCGCGACTGCATCGTCCTGCCTGACGGTGCCGAGGCCCGCGAAGCCGCATCCCTGTTCGTCAACCCGCTCACGGCGCTGGGCTTCGTGGAAACGATGCGCATGGAAGGGCACACGGCGATCGTGCACACGGCGGCGGCCTCGAACCTCGGGCAGATGCTGCTGCGGATCTGCCGGGCCGATGGCATCCCGCTGGTCAACGTCGTGCGCAGCCAGGCGCAGGTGGACCTCCTGCGCGGCATGGGCGCCGACTACGTCGTCGACAGCAGCAAGGCCGATTTCGAGACCCGTCTGGACGAGGCCCTGGCAGGCACGGGCGCCACGCTGGGTTTCGACGCGGTGGGCGGCGGCGAGCTGGCGAGCCGCATCCTGAACGCCATGGAAGCGGTCGCCGTGCGGTCCATGCCGAGCTACAACCGCTATGGTTCGGCCGTGCCCAAGCAGATCTACATCTACGGCCTGCTGGACACGAGCCCGCTCGTTCTTCATCGCGGCTTCGGCTTCGCCTGGGGAGTCGGTGGCTGGCTGCTTCCCAACTTCCTGAAGAAGGCGGGGCCGGACGTCGCGGCGCGGATGCGGCAGCGGGTCGTCGACGAGATTCGCACAACCTTCGCCAGCCACTACACCCGGACGGTCGCCCTGGCCGACATGCTCAAGCCCGACGTGATGGCGGCGGCGCAGAGAAAGAGCACCGGCGAGAAGATCCTCGTCGATCCCAGCATGTGAAGATCGGACTGCTTCTCCGCGCCGATCCTGGTGTCGTCCACTCCCGGAGGAGTAGTCGGGAACGAAGTGATACGGTTTTGGTGAAGGTGGCGCGGCCTACGGGAATCGAACCCGTCTTCCCAGCGTGAAAGGCTGGTGTCCTAACCGATAGACGAAGGCCGCGCGGTGCGGCTTCACCGCAGCGCGTGCGGCTTATAGAAGCCTTGCAGGCGCACGACAAGTCTCGTGCTCGCGGGCGGAAAGCCTTATGCCCATGCCTGCATGCGGCACGCCCGCGCAGGACCGCCGCGCCAGGGGCGGCCCAAGAGGCGGCCAGGGACTGGGATGGATACGCATGGGCGACGGACGGGCGGACCCAATCGGCACAGCGGCGGCCACCCCCGCTTTGCCGGCCGAGAGCGGAAGCAGGGTGCTGCTCGGCATCGGCGTCATGCTGATCGGCATCTTCCTGTTCGTCGTCAACGACGTCATGGGCAAGTGGCTGGTCGCCACCTACACCGTCGGCCAGGTCCTGATGATCCGCAGCTTCGCGGGGCTGCTCATGCTGTCGCCGTTGGTGCGGCGGGAAGGCCTATCGGCCGTGCTGCGCCCGCAGAGACCGAAGCTGCAGCTCTTCCGCGTCGTGCTCTCGACGCTCGAGGTGGCTTCCTTCTACGCCGCGGTGGCCTACCTGCCGCTCGCGACCGTGGTCACGATCTACCTCGCCGGGCCGATCTACGTGACGGCCCTGGCGGGTCCGCTGCTCGGGGAACACATCGGCTGGCGGCGCTGGTGCGCCGTGCTCGTGGGGTTCGCGGGCGTCGTGATCGCCCTGCAGCCCTCGGCGGAGACGCTCAGCGCACCGTCGCTCATCGCGATCGCCGGCAGCATGCTGTTCGCGGTCCTGATGATCGTGACCCGCAAGCTACGCGGCACCTCCGACACGGTCCTGGTCACCTGGCAGACCGTGGCCGCCCTGGTCTTCGGGGCGGCGCTGTCGCCCTTCGGCTGGGTGACGCCGACATGGCGCGACTTCGGCCTGCTCGCCATGCTGGGCGTGGTCGCGACGATCGCCCACCTTTGCGTGAACCGGTCGCTCAAGCTCGCGCCGGCCGCCGTCGTCGTTCCCTACCAGTACACGCAGATCGCCTGGGCCGTGCTGCTCGGCTGGCTCGTCTTCGGCGACGTCCCGCAGCCCTCGGTCTTCATCGGCTCCGCCATCATCGTGGCCGCCGGGCTCTACATCTTCCTGCGGGAGCAGACGCTGGCGCGGGCGAAAGAGCGCGGGACGGCCTGAACGATGCCACGGAAGCTCAGGCCCTCACCTTCACGTATTCGCCGGGCGCGTCGCAGAGGGGCTTGAGCTTGCGGCCGCCGGGCTTGCGGGCCTTCACCCTCGCGGGAGCCTGGGCCTCGATCCACCGGATCCAGTGCGGCCACCAGGTGCCGGGATGCTCGGTCGCCCGGGCGATCCAGGCCTCCAGCTCGCCCTCGGGCTTGCCGCCGGTCCAGAACTGGTACTTGGGCTTGCCCGCGGGGTTCACGACGCCCGCGATGTGGCCGGAGCCGGCCAGCACGTAGGTCACCTCGCCGCCAAATTTCTGCGAGCCGACGAAGACGGACTTGGCCGGGGCGATGTGGTCCTCGCGGGCCGCGAGATTGTAGATCGGAATCTTCACCTTCTTCAGGTCGAGGCGCCTGCCGCCGATCACCATCTCGCCCTTGCTCAGCGTGTTGTCGAGGTAGCAATTGCGCAAATAGAACGAGTGGTTGGCCGCCGGCATGCGCGTGGAATCGGAGTTCCAGTAGAGCAGGTCGAAGGGGAACGGCGACTGTCCCTTCAGGTAGACGTTGACCACGTAGGGCCAGATCAGGTCGTTGGGCCTGAGCATGTTGAAGGCCGAGGCCATGCTCGAGCCCTCGAGATAGCCGTGGGCGTACATCTTGTCTTCGAGGTTGCGGATCTGGTCCTCGTCGACGAAGACGGCGAGGTCGCCGGCATAGGTGAAGTCCACCTGCGTCGTGAACAGTGTCGCGCTCTCGATCCGTTTGTCGTTCGTCGCCGCCATGTAGGCCAGCGCAACCGACAGCAAGGTGCCTCCCACGCAGTAGCCGATGGCGGTGACGCTCTTCTCGCCGGTCGATTTCTCGATGGCGTCGAGGGCGGCGAAGATGCCCTCGCGCATGTAGTCCTCGAAGCTCTTCTTGGCCTGCCGCGCGTCCGGGTTGACCCAGGAGATCGTGAAGACCGTCAGCCCCTGAGACACAGCCCAGCGGATGAAGGATTTCTCCGCGTTGAGGTCGAGGATGTAGAACTTGTTGATCCAGGGCGGGACGATGAGCAGCGGACGCTTGAACACCTCGGGCGTCGAGGGCTCGTACTGGATGAGCTCCATGAGGTCGTTGCGGAAGATGACCTTGCCCGGCGTCGAGGCGAGGTCCTTGCCCACCTCGAAGGTGCCGGGCGTCGTCTGGCGTAGCTTCAGCGTGCCCTTGCCGGCCTCGATGTCCTCGGCGAGCATTTTCATGCCGCGCACGAGGTTTTCCCCGTTCTGCTTCAGCGTCTCGCGCAGCAATTCGGGATTGGTGGCCACGAAATTGGTGGGCGACAGTGCGCTCGAGAGCTGGCGGACGTAGAACTCGGCCTTGTGCTTGACGTGCGGGTCGACCCCGTTGGCCTGCTTGACGAGGTCGTCGGCCCAGCGGGTCGTGATGAGGTAGGCCTGCTTCACGAAGTCGAAGACGGGGTTGTTGCTCCACTCGGGGTCGCGGAAGCGCCGGTCGCTCGGGTCGGGCTCCGCGGTCGGGGGGACCTCCTCGCCCTGCATGCGGCGCAAGGTACCCGTCCAGAGATCGAGGAAGCCCTTGGTCAGCGCGGTCTGCGCCATGACCACCCTTTGCGGGTCCATGGCCCAGTGCTCGACGACCTGCCCGAGCGTCTTCACGACGTCGCTGACCTCGTCGGACATGCCGGGCTTGGCGCGGCCCTCCTCGACGGGCTTGATCGCGGCGGCGGTGGCCTTGCCGAGTTCCTCGACGAGCTTGGCGGCGTTGGAGGCCAGGGCCTCGAGATCGGGGGCCGGCAGATGCCCTGGCGTGTCGTCCTGGCCAACCGTCTTCAAGGCGTCGCTCCCTCGCGTCCCGGGCCGGTCGTTTCGCCGTGCCCTTTGCCCCCGGGGCGTGATACATCGCCCTCGCAGGATAACTCTGTAACCTGTCGGATGGTCCAGGGAAATCCGCCAAACGACAAACCCCGGGGCGGTTTCCCGCCGGCGGGGTCCCTTGTGCAGGATCGAATGCCGATGTCTCACACCAGCGATCGGACCGCGCGGACCGCAAGGACGCTCCTTGCGACGCTCGGCTGGGCGATCCTCCTGGCGGGCTGCGCCAACGAGAAGAACGTGATCACGGAGACCGTGCGTCCCATCACGGACAAGACGGGCTTCTCCACGACGGTGCCCGAGGCCAAGGACTTCGTGGAGGCGAGCCGCCCCCAGGCGCCCAAGGACTACATCCCCGTCGGCGTGACGCCTCCCTCGCGGACCGACAAGCCCCTCACCCCCGAGCAGTTGAAGAAGGCCGAGGGGGAACTCGACAGCACGTTGAAGAGCCACGAGCAGATCTCCGGACGGCCGGCAAGCGCCAAGCCCGCGGACCCGAAGGCGGCCGGAGCCAAAGGCAAGCCCCCGCTGCCGAAGAAGCAGGGTGAAAAGTCCCCCGCTTCGCAGTAAGAGGGCACGAGCGGCGGTGGCGCAGGCTGCGTCGCGACGGCGAACCTGAAGCCCCAGGCCGCCGGGGAACGAGCCGGCGGGCCGGCGAGGATGAAGCGATGACGACCGACTTCCACCGCATCAAGCGTCTGCCGCCCTACGTCTTCGAGCAGGTCAATCGCATCAAGGCCGCCGCCCGCAACAATGGGGCCGACATCATCGACCTCGGTATGGGCAACCCGGACCTCCCTGCCCCTCGCCACGTCATCGAGAAGCTGGTGGAGACCGCCGGCAAGCCTCGCACGGACCGCTATTCCGCCTCGAAGGGCATTGGTGGCCTGCGCCGCGCCCAGGCCGGCTATTACGAGCGGCGATTCGGCGTGAAGCTGAACCCGGACACGCAGGTGGTGGCCACGCTCGGCTCCAAGGAGGGCTTCGCCAACATGGCGCAGGCCATTACGGCGCCGGGCGACGTCGTGCTTGTGCCGAACCCCAGCTACCCCATCCACGCCTTCGGCTTCCTGATGGCGGGCGGCGTGATCCGCTCCGTGCCGGCCGAGCCGAACGAGGAGATGTTCCGGGCGCTGGAGCGCTCCGTGGTGCACTCCATCCCCAAGCCGATCGCGCTCGTCACCTGCTATCCGGCGAATCCAACGGCCTATACCGCTTCGCTCGACTTCTATCGAGACCTCGTCGCCTTCGCGAAGAAGCACGACCTGATCCTGCTCTCCGACCTCGCCTATGCCGAGGTCTATTTCGACGAGAACGACCCGCCGCCCTCCGTGCTGCAGGTGCCGGGCGCGATGGACGTGACGGTCGAGTTCACCTCGATGTCGAAGACCTTCTCCATGGCCGGCTGGCGCATGGGCTTCGCCGTGGGCAACGAGCGTCTGCTGGCCGCGCTCGCCCGGGTGAAGTCCTACCTCGACTACGGCGCCTATACGCCGGTGCAGGTGGCGGCGACCGCCGCGCTGAACGGGCCGGACGATTGCATCCGCGAGATGCGCGAGGTCTACCGCAAGCGCCGCGACGCGCTGGTCGACAGCTTCTCCAAGGCCGGCTGGGACTTCCCGCCTCCGAACGCCTCCATGTTCGCCTGGGTCAAGATCCCCGAGCCGTTCCGCGCGCTGGGATCGCTCGAGTTTTCGAAGCTGCTGGTCGAGAAGGCCTCGGTCGCCGTCGCGCCGGGCATCGGTTTCGGCGAGCATGGCGACGACTACGTCCGCATCGCCATGGTCGAGAACGAGCAGCGCATCCGCCAGGCGGCCCGCAACATCCGCAAGTTCCTGGAGACGGCGGACAAGACGATGCACAACGTCATTCCCATGACGGCCCGCGGCTGAGCTTTCACGCGGCCTTTACGCTGGGCGTGGCAGGGTCCGCGCCGATTGGAGACGGAACGGAAGAATGGTTGAGCCTCTGCGGGTCGGCATTGCCGGCCTGGGCACGGTCGGAGCGGCCGTGGCCTCGATCCTTGCCTCGCACGCCGCCGCGATCGCGGCCCGGGCGGGCCGGCCCGTGATCCTCTCAGGCGTCAGCGCCCGCACCCGCGGCCGAGATCGGGGCGTCGACCTCGCCTCGGTCGCCTGGTTCGACGACCCCGTGGAGTTGGCCCGCAGCCCCGGAATCGACTGCTTCGTGGAACTCGTCGGCGGAGCCGACGGTGCCGCCAGGGCGTCCGTGGAGGCGGCCCTGCGGGCCGGTAAGTCCGTCGTGACGGCCAACAAGGCGCTCCTGGCCCATGCTGGAACGGAGCTGGCTGCCCTGGCCGAAAAGGCCCAGGTCAACCTCGGCTTCGAGGCCGCCGTCGCGGGCGGCATTCCGGTGATCCGCACGCTGCGGGATTCGCTCTCCGGCAATTCCGTGTCGCGCGTCTCCGGCATCCTGAACGGCACCTGCAACTACATCCTGTCCCGCATGGAGCTCGAGGGCCTCGGCTTCGACGAGGTTCTCGCCGACGCCCAGCGGCTGGGGTACGCGGAGGCGGACCCGACCTTCGACGTCGGCGGGTTCGACACCGCCCACAAGCTCGCGCTGCTGACCAGCCTGGCCTTCGGCACGCAGGTCGACGCCGACGCGATCCACGTCGAGGGCATTTCCTCGATCACGCCGCTCGACCTGAAGATGGCCGACGAGCTCGGCTTCCGCATCAAGCTCCTCGGCGTCGCCGAGCGCACGCCGACCGGCATCGAGCAGCGCGTCCATCCCACGATGGTGCCGAAGAGCTGGCCGATCGCGCAGGTGATGGGCGTCACGAATGCCGTCACGGTGAACGCCGACGCGGTGGGCGAGCTCACCCTGGTTGGCCCCGGCGCAGGCGGTCCCGCTACCGCATCCTCGGTTCTGGGCGACATCGTCGACATCGCGCGTGGCATCCGCGTCGCGCCCTTCGGACGGGCGGCGGCCGGGCTGGAGCGGGGCGAGCGCGCCGCCATGCAGCGCCACGAGGGCGGCTACTACGTGCGCCTCTCGGTGCTGGATCGCCCCGGCGCCGCCGCGGCGATCGCGACCCGCATGGCCGAGCGCCAGATTTCGCTGGAAAGCATCGTCCAGCGCCGCGCCGGGCTCAACAACAAGGATCCCTCGGGCCGGTCGGGCGTTCCCGTGCCGGTCGTCCTCATCACCTACGCCACGACCGAAGCGGCGATCCGCTCGGCGATGGAGGCCGTCCTCGCCGACGGCCACATCGCGGGACCGCCGCAGGTCATCCGCATCGAGCGGCCCTGAGGCGCGCCTCAGGGGTTCCGAAACGCCACGCAGCCAGGGAGACCGGCCAAGCCATGAGCGGACACAACGAGATCACCGTCCCGCAGAAGGACGTCATCGAGCGCATCCTGTCGATGGAGCTCGTGCGCGTCACCGAGCGCGCGGCGGTGTCCGCCGCCCGCCTGCGCGGGCTGGGCAACGAGAAGGCCGCCGACCAGGCCGCCGTGGACGCCATGCGCCGCGAGCTCAACAAGCTGCCCATCGACGGCACCATCGTGATCGGCGAAGGCGAGCGCGACGAGGCGCCGATGCTGTTCATCGGCGAGAAGGTGGGCAACGGGAACGGCACCAAGGTCGACATCGCCGTCGACCCGCTGGAGGGCACGACCCTCTGCGCCAAGGACATGCCGGGCGCTATCGCCGTGATGGCCATGGCGCAGGCGGGCTCCCTGCTCTACGCGCCCGACGTCTACATGGACAAGATCGCCATCGGCCCGGGCTACCCTGAGGGCGTGGTCGACCTCGATGCCAGCCCGGCCGACAACATCAACGCGCTGGCCAAGGCCAAGGGCGTCAAGCCGCACGAGATCAACACGCTGATCATGGACCGGCCGCGCCACGCCGACCTGATCGCCGCCGTGCGCAAGACCGGCGCCTCGATCCGCCTCATCACCGATGGCGACGTGGCAGGCGTGATCTTCACGACCATGCACAATCTCACGGGAATCGACCTCTATCTCGGCATCGGCGGCGCGCCGGAAGGCGTGCTGGCGGCAGCGGCGCTTCGCTGCGTGGGCGGCCAGATGCAGGGCCGGCTGATCCTCGACACGCCCGAGAAGGTCGAGCGCGCCCGCACCATGGGCGTCAAGGACCCGACCAAGAAATACGCCATGACGGAGCTCGCCTCCGGCGACGTGATCGTGTCGGCCACGGGCGTGACCGACGGCTCGCTGCTCTCGGGCGTGCGCTTCGGCCAGGACGTCATCGAGACGGAGACGATCGTCTACCGCTCGATCACGGGCACGGTCCGCAAGATCCGCGCTGAGCACCGGCAGTTCGACAAGTTCAGGCTCGACTGAACCTTTCCGGTCTGCCGGCCGTGGGGCGGCGCCTCGCCAGGGTCGCCGCCTTGCCGTTTGGTCAGCCGGACAGCGTCAGGGCGGACAGGCGCAGGCCGCGTAGGCGGCGGGATCGATTCCGCTGATGGTGCAGGCATGCGCCCGGAACTCCGTGGCGCCGATGGCGCCGTGTCCCACGGGGTAGGCCCGGCTGAATGTCCTGCCGTCGATGTTTTTCGCGGCATCGGGACTCAGGAGCGCCTCGGCGAGGAACCCGACGGCCTCCTCCGTAAAGGCGGGCTTCCGGTAGGCCTGCGTGAAGCGGTACTCCAGGCGCCAGGCCGGCTTGCGCCGCGCCGGCCCGTCGAGGGGCAGCGACCAGGTCGTCATGTCGACCGGACGTCCCGCAAGGTCGAACGAGAGCACCTGGAATCCCGGATTGTTGCCGAAGATGGGGCTGATGCCGGGCATCACCTTGTCGATGGCGGCGACGGTGCTCCCTGACCGGATCACCCGGTAGCTGTCGTGGTGGGTGTGGCCGGAGAGCATGACGTCGACCGTGGCCCCATGCTTGCGCACGAGGTCGACGAAGCGCGAGGCAAAGGGCTCCCGCATGAAGGGTTTCACCCGGGCCGCGCACGTCCTTTCCTTGCCGTGGAACGAGGAAAAGCCGTCGATCCCGACGGGGATGTGGTGGACGAGCCAGGCGCGGCGACCGCTCGCCTCGATCTCGCCGAGCGTCCTCTCCAGCCATTCGAACATCACGGCCGAGGCCTGATCACCCTGCCTGCCGCAGCGGTCCTGGTACTCGGCCGACCACAGGACGTCGTTCACCACGACGATGTCGACACCCTCGGCAGCGGGGTGGCGCAGGCGGTAATAGCCCGCCGCCGCGAACGTGGCGTCGAAATCGGGCGCGAGCAGTCCGGAGCCGGCCAGCGCGCGCACGGTTTCGCGCAGCCCCGCCAGGAAAGGCCCGTTCGGCTGCAGACGGTAGTCGCCGCACTCGCTGTCATTGTTGCCGAGCGCCACGACCACCGGCCGGCCGGCGGCGGCCTTGCGCAAGCCCTCGAGGACATAGTGGGCGGTCCTGACCGCGAAGACCCGGACGGGCTCGGACGTCTCCCCGGCCCTCAGCACTCTGGCCGCCTTGCGCTCGAAGTCATGCGCGATCAGGTCACCGGGCACGATGAGCAGGTCTGCCTCCCGGGCTCGGTCAGCCAGCGCCGCAAGCGCCGAATGGAGCAGAGCCGCGTTGCTGTCGCGCCCGTAGCGGGAGGGCGCACGAGCGCGCGCGGGGGCCAGGATGCCGTCCCAGGCGGAGATGTGGGAGCCGGCCAGCGTCGCGGGTTTCGAGCCAGGCGCAAAGGGGTCGAAGTGGATGTCGGAGACGATCAGCGCGCGCCTGGGTTGAGCGGACTGCCCCGGCGCCACGTTCATGGCCCAGGCGAGGCTCGCTGCCACTACGGCCAGCACGACGCGGCGGACCCTGCACCCTGACGCCACCCTGCTCCGCCCTGTCGTCCGTTGCCCGGTCGGAGCTTAGCACAAGCTTCGAGAACCTGATCGCGCGCCCCATGATCGGACCCGAGCCGCCCGTCAGGCGGGAGCCGCCACCGACTGCGCCAGCCGCAGCAGCGCGACGAGCTGTTCCGCCGCGAACGGCTTTGCGATCCAGTAGCCGATCCCCGCGGCGGCCAGCGCCTCCGCGTCGCGAGGCCTCTCGATCCGGAGCATCGCCACCATGGGAATGGCCGCCCAGTCCGGCCGTCCCAGCATGAGGCGGCGCAGGTCGAGCGCATTCATGGGCTGCAGGTAGCGCTCGCACAGCACGGCGCTGTAGCGATGCCGGCCGCTCAGCCGGCGCACGGCGTCCGGACAGGAGAAGGCGGAATCAACCTCGCCGAAGCCCTGCGCGTCGAGGAACACCTTGACGATGCGATGTACGGCAGGTTGATCGTCGACGAGAAGGATCTTCGAATCGGACGAAGCCATGGCTGAGCGGACCAGAGGTTGAGCCTCCGTCACGGTGCCCGCACATTTCTTGTTTTTTCGTAATTTGAGAGGTGACATTGGTGGCCGACGGGCCAGAGCCTGACCGCGTGTCTTCCCTGCTCGGGGTCGACAAGTCCTGGACGAACCGGCGCTGGATCCCGCGGCTCGGCCGCGATGCGGATGCGCTGGCGTTGGCTCTCGCCCAGCGCCACGGGCTCGATGACGTGCTGGCGCGCGTTCTGGCCGGCCGAGGCATCGGGCTCGACGCCGCCGAGGCCTTTCTCGATCCGCGGCTGCGCACCCTCATGCCTGACCCGGCCGTGCTGCAGGACATGCACCGCGCGGTGGCCCTGCTCGCCGACGTCGTGCAGGCTGGCGCGAAAATCGGGATCTTCGGCGACTACGACGTGGACGGAGCCGCCTCTTCCGCGCTGCTGGCCGAGTTCCTCGACGCCGCCGGCGTGCCCTGGACGCTCCACATCCCCGACCGCCTCACGGAGGGGTACGGCCCTACGGAGGCGGCCATGGCGGCCTTCGCCGAGCAGGGCTGCAAGCTGATCGTGACCGTGGACTGCGGGACCACGAGCCATGCGCCGATCGAGACGGCCACCAATAGTGGCGTGCCCACGGTGGTGCTGGATCATCACCTCGCGCCCGAGCGATTGCCCACAGCAGCCGCGTTGGTGAATCCAAACCGCCTGGATGACGTGTCCGGCCTTGGCTATCTCTGCGCGGCCGGCGTGGTGTTCATGACCATCGTCGCGCTGAACCGCGAGTTGCGGCGACGCGGGTTCTGGACGCGGGAACGACCCGAGCCCGACCTCATGGGCTCGCTCGACCTCGTGGCGCTCGGGACCGTGGCCGACGTCGTTCCCCTCACCGGGTTGAACCGCGCCTTCGTCCGGCAGGGCCTCGCCGTCATGGCGGCGCGCTCGAGGACGGGCCTGCGCGCGCTGGCCGACGTCGCGCGGCTCGACGGCCCTCCCCGTCCCTACCACCTCGGCTTCCTGCTCGGACCCCGCATCAATGCCGGCGGTCGGATCGGTGACGCGAGCCTCGGCGCGCGGCTGCTCCTCGCCCGCGACGAGGCGGAAGCCGGCCGCATGGCCGTGGAACTCGACCGCCTCAACGGAGAGCGCCAGGTGATCGAGCGCGCCATGGTGGAGGAAGGCGAGGCGCAGGCCCTGTTGCGGCTCGGCCTGGACGAGCAGGGCGCGGAGGTCGTCCTGGTTTCGTCGCCGGACTGGCATCAGGGCGTCGTCGGGCTCGTCGCCTCGCGGCTCAAGGAACGGTTCCATCGTCCGGCCTTCGCCTTCGCCGTCGGCGAAGGCGGCTTTGCGACGGGCTCGGCCCGCTCCATCCCGGGCGTCGACATCGGCAGCAGCATCCGCCGCGCGGTCGAGCGTGGCCTCGCGGTCAAGGGCGGCGGACATCCCATGGCGGGCGGCCTCACGATCCAGACGGCCCGGCTCGACGCGCTGGCCGCTTTTCTCGAAGCGGATATCGGCGCGAGCGTGCGCGCCGCGCGTCTCGACCGCGCCCACAGGGTGGACGCGATCATCACCGCGCTGGCCGCCCGGCCGGAGCTCCACGGCCTGCTGGAGAAGGCCGGCCCCTACGGTTCGGGCCATGCCGAGCCGCTGCTGGCGGTGCCTGCGCATCGCCTCGTCGACCTGCGCGAGGTGGGCCAGGGGCATCTCAAGCTTCGCCTGAAGAGCGACGACGGCGCCGTGCTGGACGCGATGGCCTTCAGGGCCGGGGGATCGGCCCTGGGCCAGGGGCTGCAGGAGCGCCGCGGCGAGCGGGTGCACGTGCTGGGCACGCTGGGCCTCGACCACTGGCAAGGCATGGACCGCGTGACCCTGCGCGTCGTCGATGCAGCCCCAGCCGGTCGGTGAGCCCCGAAGGACTTCAGTACTTCCGCACCACCGGCAACGCGGCGGGGATGGGCTTGGCGGGATCGTCCCAGCGGTAGCGCGCTCCGACGGAGATGATGTCGACGTGGCTGTCGATCTTGCCATTCAGCGTGCCGTATCCCAGCGCCACCAATGACGGCTTGTAGTTCGGGTTGCCGGGCTGGATCTGCACCGTCGTGTCCACGGGGAAGAGGTGCGCATAGCTGAGGTCGAGGCTCAGCTTGTCGTTCCAGGTGTAGCTGACGCCGAGCGAGGTCCAGATGCGGTCATTGTCGGGCAGCCGGAGCGCGCGGCTCGTATCCTTGATCGGCGAAACCTCGTAGGCGAGGCCGGCGCGCACCGTCCAGGCGCGGTCGATGCGGTACTCGCCGCCCGCCGAGAAGAACCAGCCGTCCTTGAAGTCCAGCGGCAGGTCGGGCTGCAGCACGTTGAGCCCGCCGGTATTCGTGCTGCGGATGCGCGGAAAGCCGAGCCGGCTCCACTGGGTCCACTCCACGCCGGCCGACAGGGTGAGTTGGTCGGTCACCTTCTGGGTGATGCCGAGCGTCACCAGCTCGGGCAGCACGGCCGTCGCCTTGAAGGGACCATCCGACAGCCGGCCCGCGGCGGCCGTGAGCCCCCCGAGCGGAGCGAGGGACGAACCGCCCGTGAACTCGCCTTCCAGCACCTGCTTCACCGCCGAGCGGAAGCCGAGGCCGATCTGCGTGCCATCGAAGGGCGTCACCGTCGCTCCCAGCGTGTAGCCGACGCCCCAGCTGTCGCCGTCCAGGCCGAGCACGGGATCGTTGGCGATCGGCCGGCCCGGGAACGGGAAGGCGCTCGTGTAGCGGGCGTGGAAATACATCGCCTGGACGCCTGCGCCGAGCGAGAGCCAGTCGTTCACCTTCCAGGCGATGGTGGGCTGGATGTCGAAGGAGGAGACCTTCGTGGAGTTGTTGTAGGCGCGGCCCGGCCAGGTGCGGTCCGGCTTGGTGGAGAGGCCGAAGGGCGTGTTGAGCGCCAGCCCCAGCCAGACCTGGTCGTTCCACTGGTAGCTGGTGTAGCTCGACATGATGAGCCCGTCCTGCCCGAAGTCGCCGCTTGTCGTGCCGCGGTAGACGGGGCTGGAGGTCGCGTCCGGCGTGACGCTCGCATAGGGCAGGATGCCGCTGAAGCTCCACTCCGCCTGGATGCCCGGCATCCGCGTCATGGTGGCGGGGTTCCAGTACATGGAGCCAAGGCCCGCAGAGCCGGCGCCCACGCCGGCAAAGGCCATGCCGAGCCCGACGGTGCTCTGCTCCCTGAGCCCGAAGGCTCCGGCCTGCGCCTGCGTGGCCAATGCGAGCGACACGAGACTTCCCGACACAAGGATGCGCAGCGTCACGATCGTCCCCTCCAGCTTGCTTCTGAATGGACGGCCTTATGAGTCGCGGCCGTCTCTGCCTCGGTGATCCCATCGCGGGACAACGGTGGCAAGCGTGGCAGGATTAGGATTGCAGAGCGGGGGCTTAGCCTCTTCGGTTGCAGCAACGAAGAAAGTGCGGTGAAAACGGCTGGAATCCGGCGGTTGCCGCGGCGGGCTGAATTGGTTCACATCGAAACGGTCATGAAAACGTCATGCGCGCGACGGGGCGGCTCGCGGGCCGGCTCGGACCAGCCATGCGGTTTGCGGGACGTCGTGGCGCGTCGGTCACAGTCGACCCGCCCGCATGAACCGGTTTAATGAGGCCCGAGGGGGATGTATATCCCTCCGGTCGGCGCCCTGCCGACGGTCGCCCGACAACACGATCCAAGGTGGAAACTCCCATGAAACTGGTCCGCTTCGGCCAGCCCGGCTCCGAGAAGCCCGGCCTCGTCGACTCCGACGGCTCCATCCGCGACCTCTCCGGCCATGTGCAGGACCTCTCCGGCGCCGCGCTCGATCCGGCCGCCCTCGCCCGGCTGAAGTCGATCGATCCCGCGAGCCTGCCCAAGGTCCCCGCCGGCACGCGGCTCGGCTCCTGCGTCGCGCGGCCGGGCAACTTCATCGCCGTCGGCCTCAACTATGCCGACCATGCCGCTGAGACGGGCGCGCCGATCCCCTCGGAGCCGATCCTGTTCAACAAGGCGCCGAACTGCGTACAGGGCCCCGACGACCCGATCGTGATCCCCAGGGGATCCGAGAAGACGGACTGGGAGGTCGAGCTCGCCATCGTGATCGGCAAGACCGCGCTCTACGTGCCCGAGGCCGACGCGCTGTCCTACGTGGCGGGCTTCTGCGTCTGCAACGACATCTCCGAGCGCGCCTTCCAGACCGAGCGCGGGGGCCAGTGGATGAAGGGCAAGGGCTCGCCCACCTTCGGCCCGATCGGCCCCTGGCTCGTCACCACTGACGAGGTAAAGGACGTGCAGAACCTCAAGATGTGGCTCGAGCTCAATGGCAAGATGGTGCAGGACGGCTCGACGAAGACGATGATCTTCGGCGTCGCCCACCTCGTCTCCTACATCTCGCACTTCCTGCAGCTCGACCCCGGCGACGTCATCACCACCGGCACGCCCCCTGGCGTGGGCCTCGGCATGAAGCCGCCCGTCTTCCTCAAGCCCGGCGACCGCATGCGCGTTGGCATCGAGGGACTGGGCGAGCAGCACCAGGTGGTCAAGGCCTGGCAGGGCTGAGCCTTGCTGGTGGGGCTCAGCGCCTCACCCAGGCCCTGGCGGCGGCCGTCATGTCGCCGCCATACCAGGAATAGGAAAAGGGCCCGGCCGGCGCGCCGGGCCCGACTTTTTCGGGAAAGCGGCGAGCGTAGAAGGCCAGCCAGCCAAGGACCCCGCCCTTCGGGACTTCCACCTCGGGGACGCCGGCCAGGCGCGCGAAGGCCGCGGGGTCGGCGATCCCGGCGAGGGTTCGTGCCGCCAGCCGGTGCAGGGTCCCGCCCCCGCGCCCGTACCAGTCCTCGCCTCGCAGGGCCGCAAGCTCCGCCGTGAGAACCAGGGGTCCGAGCGCATAATTGTGGTAGAGCAGCGCCCGTCCGCGCCTTGCCATCTCGCGCGGCAGGGTCCCGTCCGGCTGAACGTCGGCGACGCCGCGATCGAAGGCCGCGCCCGCGTAGCGCAGATGCCGTGCCGACCCCGTCGCCGTGCCGACGGCGGCGGCGGCGAAACCGGCCCAGTAATAGTGGTTGTTTGGCTCGCGCTGCAGCGACTGGTCTGCTTCCACCGCGGTGGCCAGTCGGTCGAGCCAGCCGGCGATGGCCGAGGCTTCGGCCGGCGAGGCCTTCGACCGGACCTTGAGATAGGCGACGCCCACTCCCGCCGTGCGCCACTTGCGCTCGTAGCCTGCCTGCCGGCTGCTCATCGTCCCGAGCATCGCGCCGCCCTGCGCCCAGGCGGCCATCCAGGCGACGGCGCAGCGGCCGGCCTCGTGGTCACCGGCCAGCCCCAGGTCGGCATTGCGGATCATGGCGCGCAGACCGCGATCGAGCTCCGCCAGCGACGCCTTGTTGCGGGCCTCGACAGCCGGGTCGACGATCGAACTCGCTGCGTCGTTGTAGAACCGATCGGCCGCGATGTCCCGGACCGGGGGCGGGGCCGCGGGACACGCCCAGGCATCCTTCGCCAGGGTCGCCAACGCCGCGACAAGGACCATGAGCAGCGTGACGTGGGAGCGGCGCATGGATGTCAGGACAGACCCAGCATCAGCCTGAGGTTCTGCACCGCCGCTCCCGATGCGCCCTTGCCGAGGTTGTCGAGCTTGGCGACCAGCACCGCCTGCTTCCTGGCCTCGTTGCCGTAGACGCGCAGCTCCAGGCGGTTGGTGTCGTTGAGCGCCTCGGGCTCGAGCTTGCCGCCTGACACGCTCTTGTCCGACGACGGAACCACCGAGACGAACTCCGACCCGGCAAACCGCTCGGCCAGGGCGGCTTCGAGATCCGCCGGGCGCACGGTTCCCGGCAGCGTGTCGAGGTGCAGCGGCACGCTGACCAGCATGCCCTGCCGGAAATTGCCCACGGACGGGACGAAGATGGGCCGGCGCGTCAGGCCGCCATAGGTCTGCAGCTCCGGCAGGTGCTTGTGCTCCAGCCCGAGCCCGTAGAGCTCGAAGGATGGCGCGCCGCCGGCCTCATAGGCCTCGATCATCGACTTGCCGCCGCCGCTATAGCCGCTGACGGCGTTCACGGTGACGGGATAGTCGGCCGGGAGGAGGCCGGCATCGACCAGCGGGCGAATGAGGGCGATGCCCCCCGTGGGATAGCAGCCGGGATTGGCGACGAAGCGTGCCTTGCGGATCACCTCGGCCTGGCCCGGCGCCATCTCGGCGAAGCCATAGGCCCAGCCGTCGGCGACGCGGTGGGCGGTGGAGGCGTCGAGCACCTTGGGGCCGTTGTCGCCGAGCGAACGGGCGAGCGCGACGGATTCCTTGGCGGCGTCGTCGGGCAGGCAGAGCACGACGGCGTCGACGGCGGCCATCAGTTCGCGGCGCGCCTTGGGGTCCTTGCGGCGCTCGGGTGCGATGCTGCGCACCGCGATCTCCGGCAGCGCGTCGAGCCGCTGGCGGATGCCGAGGCCGGTCGTGCCGGCTTCGCCGTCGATGAACACCGTTGCGGTCATGGTCCTCTCCCCGTGGGCAGGGCGAATGGCGGGGCCGGGCCCCGTGGCGAGATGCGGCCCGGACGCTCGCCTGTCAAGCAGGCCGGCCGGAAGAGCGCAGTAGAGACGAGCAGCATGACGAACGAAAAAGGGCGGCTCTCGCGAGCCGCCCCTTCCGAAAATCCGGCGCTCGAGATCAGCGCTTGGAGAACTGGAAGCTGCGGCGGGCCTTCTTGCGGCCATACTTCTTGCGCTCGACCACGCGGCTGTCGCGGGTGAGGAAGCCGACCTTCTTGAGGACGCCACGCAGCTCGGGCTCGTAATGCGTCAGCGCCTTGGCGAGGCCGTGGCGCACCGCGCCGGCCTGGCCGGAAAGGCCGCCGCCGGCGACCGTCACGACGATGTCGTACTGGCCCACGCGGTTGGAGACGAGCAGCGGCTGCTGCAGGATCATGCGCAGGACGGGACGGGCGAAGTACACGCCGACGTCGCGCTCGTTCACGGTCACCTTGCCGGCGCCGGGCTTGATCCAGACGCGGGCGACCGCGTCCTTGCGCTTGCCGGTCGCGTAGGCACGGCCCTGGGCGTCGAGCTTCTGGACGTGCTTGGGAGCCTCGGAGGCGGCCGGGGAGACGGCGCCCTTGAGATCCTGCAGGGACTGGAGGGTTTCGGCCATGGTCAGGCCCTCACGTTCTTGCGGTTGAGAGCGCCGACGTCGAGCGAGACGGGCGTCTGGGCCTCGTGGGGATGCTCCGCGCCCTTGTAGACGCGCAGGTTGCCGAGCTGCTTGCGGCCGAGCGGGCCACGCGGGAGCATGCGCTCCACGGCCTTCTCGACGACGCGCTCGGGGAACCGGCCCTCGAGGATGAACTTGGCAGTCCGCTCCTTGATGCCGCCGGGATAGCCGGTGTGGTGGAAATACACCTTCTGCTCGCGCTTGCGGCCCGTCAGCACCACCTTGTCGGCGTTGATGACGATGACGTTGTCGCCGCAATCCACGTGAGGCGTGAAGGTGGGCTTGTGCTTGCCGCGCAGGCGCAGGGCGACGAGGGAGGCGAGGCGACCGACGACGAGACCTTTCGCGTCGATCAGCACCCACTTCTTGTCGACCTCGGCGGGCTTGGCCACGTAGGTCTTCATGGTCCGGATCCGTCCATCTTGCCGCGGGCTGAAGGCCAGACGGCATCCTGAAAAACGACACGCGCCGGAGGCCCGACGCGAGGTGTGCGGTGTTTAGGGGCGGGAAAGGGCGTTGTCAAGCCGGAAGGTCGGGACACCGTTCGGAGAAATGGCGTGAAATCAATGTGTTACTGGGTGAGGTAATAAAATACCGCTATGCGGTGCGTTGATACCGCAGGTTTTGGCGCTTTCCTTTCCTTGCATTCGCCGGTGCAGACGGCCGCCGGGGATGACACCGTGCCGTGGCACGAGAACTCTTACCGCTCCACCGGAATGGAATAGGTCCCCGTCGCGTGCGCCACGACCTCCGGCGAGCCTTCGGAAAACAGGGAAACCTCGCCCACCGCCAGTCGCCGGCCGAGTTTGAGCAAACGGCACTCGGCGACCATCGCGCGCGGCTCGGGCTTGCGCAGGAAGTTGATGCTGAGGTTCGTCGTCACGGCCAGGGCAACGGGGCCGATCGCGCCGAGCACGGCGACGTAGAGGGCGAGGTCGGCCAGCGTCATCATGGCCGGACCGGAGATCGTACCGCCCGGCCGCACCTGGCTGAGGTGGTAGGCCATGCGCAGGCGCGCCGTGCCATGGCCGACCTCCTCCACCGAGAAGATACGGCCCTGCAGGTGGATCTCCGGGAAAATCCGGTCGAGGAAGGCCTCCATCTCTGCCGCGCTCATGGCTGGATTGCTCATGGCTGGATTACTCATGGCTGGATTCTTGGCCGGCGGCTCCGGCTCGTCTTTCATGGATCGGTCCCGCGTGACGCCGTTCCCGGCGGAGCCTCTCTCGCATATCATGCCGGCCCGTGCTTGCAACGGCGGGCGAGCCCCTGCCCTGCCCCGGAGACGCCCGTGCTCGACGCTCCCACTCCCGCCCGCCCCGAGGCCGGCCTGCGCCGCGCCGACGAGGGGCCGATCGCAATCCTCATTCTGGACCGCCCGAAGGCGCGCAACGCGCTTTCCGAGGCGCTGATTGCGGCGCTGACGGCGGAGTTCGACGCCATCGCGACGGACCCGGGCGTCAAGGCCGTCATCATCGGGGCCGAGGGCCCCGTCTTCTCCGCAGGGCACGACCTGCGCGAGCTCACGGCCCACCGTTCCGACGGCGACCGCGGCCGCGCCGCCTTCGAGCGTGTCCTGAAGAGCTGCGCGGCCATGATGCAGCGCATCGTCCGGCTGCCGCAGCCCGTCATCGCTGCCGTCGAGGGCACGGCGACGGCGGCCGGCTGCCAGCTCGTGGCGAGCTGCGACCTCGCGGTCGCCGGCGAGGCCGCACGCTTCTGCACGCCGGGCGTCCATATCGGCCTGTTCTGCTCGACGCCGATGGTGGCCCTGTCGCGCAACGTGGCGCGCAAGCACGCGATGGAGATGCTGCTCATGGGCGAACTCGTGCCGGCGGCGGAGGCCTGGCGCATGGGACTGGTCAATCGCGTGACGCCGCACGGCGGAGCGCTCGAGGAGGCCATGGCGATGGCCCGCACCATCGCCAGGAAGTCTGGCCCCGTCCTCGCCATCGGCAAGCGCGCCTTCTACGACCAGGCCGAGATGCCGCTCGCCAGGGCCTATGATCACGCCGCCGCCGTGATGGTGGAGAACATGCTGGCCCGCGACGCGCAGGAGGGCATCGAGGCCTTCCTTGAGAAGCGCGCGCCGGTATGGGAAGAGCCTGCGCATGAATCATGACAGCTACCCCGACGACCTCATCCGCTCGATCCTGCACTCGGTGAAGACGATCGCCCTCGTGGGCGCCTCGGCCAACCCGGCGCGCCCGAGCTGGATCGTCGTGAAGTACCTGCTGGCACGCGGCTACGACGTGCGGCCGGTCAACCCTGCGCTCGGCGGGCAGGAGCTGCTGGGCGTCCCCACCTACGCCTCGCTCGCCGAGGTTCCCGGCCCGTTGGACATGGTGGAGATCTTCCGCAACTCCGAGGCCGCCGGCCCGATCACGGACGAGGCCCTGGCGCTCGATCCGCTGCCCAAGGTGATCTGGATGCAGCTCGGGGTGCGCAACGACGAAGCCGCGGCGCGCGCGGAGGCGAAGGGCGTCACGGTGATCATGAACCGCTGCCCCAAGATCGAGTATGGCCGACTGTCCGGCGAGATTGGCTGGCAGGGTATCAACTCGCGCATCCTTTCGTCCAAGAAGCCGGTCATGTCCGAGAAGGGCGTGCAGAAGCGGACGCTGGGCGTCGCGCCGGGCGTGAACCCGTTCGGGACGCGACGCTGACCGCTCAGGCGTACCGGCTGGGCCAGAGGAACAGGAACAGGGTGGGAAGGACCAGGACCGCGAGCACGATCAGCATCGTGGGCGTCGACGGGACGATGGCGAACAGGATGACCGCCAGGATCGGCCACACGAAGAAGACCTTCGCGAAACCGGAACGTGTGACCCCTGCGTCAGCGGCCCGGTTGAGGGTGGCGCACAGCCACATCCAGAACAGCAGGACGAGGGGGATAGTCCCCTTCTCGAGCGCGCCCAGAACGGCCGCGTGGCTGGGATTGGACGGCAGCGCAAGCCAGGCGCCGAGGAGGGCGTGCAGCGAGTACCAGAGCAGGGTGAACAGGAAATAGTCCAGCCTGCTCATCGTCTCCTCACTCACGGGCAAGAGGCACTTGGCGGCATAGGCGACGATGGACTGCATGACGCTCCTCAGGACACGCAGCCATGATTGAATTGATGTTTGGCATTCGGATCAATGCGAATTGCAAGACAGGGTTGCCTGTGTGTTGATCTGCACTCGAGGGGCGTCTGGCGCCTCGCTGGCTTGCCCTTCGCCTTGCCAAGCCGCCCGAGGTGGAGTTCAGTTGACGACGCTTGCGGCGTTCGCCATAAAGAACAATATCTCCGCCATAGCGGAAAAGCGGCCGCTCCGCCCTGAGAGGAAACCATCATGACCAGCCCCGCCGCCCCCGGCTTTGCCACGCTCGCCATCCATGCCGGCGCGCAGCCCGATCCCTCGACGGGCGCGCGGGCGACGCCGATCTACCAGACGACGTCCTTCGTGTTCGACGACGTGGACCATGCGGCCTCGCTGTTCGGGCTGCAGGCGTTCGGAAACATCTATACGCGCATCGGCAACCCGACCTGCGCGGTGCTGGAGGAGCGCGTCGCGGCGCTCGAGGGCGGCACGGCGGCGCTCGGCGTCGCTTCCGGCCACGCGGCCGAGTTCCTCGTGTTCCACACGCTGCTGCAGCCGGGCGATGAATTCATCGCGTCGAAGAAGCTTTATGGCGGTTCGATCAACCAGTTCAACCACAGCTACAAGAACTTCGACTGGCGCGTGAATTGGGCCGATCCGGACGACCTCTCGACCTTCGAGGCGGCGCTCAGCCCCAAGACCAAGGCCATCTTCATCGAGTCCATCGCCAATCCCGGCGGTGTCATCACCGACATCCAGGCCATCGCGGACATCGCGCACAAGGCGGGCGTGCCGCTCATCGTCGACAACACGATGGCCACCCCCTACCTGATCAAGCCCTTCGAGCACGGCGCGGACATCGTCGTGCACTCCGCCACCAAGTTCCTGGGCGGCCACGGCAACTCGATCGGCGGGCTCATCGTCGACGGCGGCAAGTTCGACTGGCTGTCCTCCGGCCGGTATCCGATGCTGTCGCAGCCCCGCCCAGAATATGGCGGCATGGTGCTGGGTGAGACCTTCGGCAATTTCGGCTTCGCCATTGCCTGCCGCGTGCTCGGACTGCGTGACCTCGGCCCGGCTTTGTCCCCCTTCAACGCCTTCATGCTGCTGACGGGCATCGAGACGCTGCCTCTGCGCATGCAGCGCCATTGCGACAATGCGCTCACTGTCGCGAAGCATCTCGCCACCCATCCGAAGGTCGCCTGGGTGAGCTATCCAGGCCTCGAGGGCGACAAGTACTACAATCTCTACAAGCGCTACTCGCCGAAGGGCGCGGGCGCGGTCTTCACCTTCGGGCTCAAGGGCGGCTATGACGCCGGCGTGGCCTTGGTGTCGAACCTCAAGCTCTTCTCGCACCTGGCCAATATCGGCGATACGCGCTCCCTCGTGATCCACCCGGCCTCGACGACGCACCGCCAGCTCTCGCCCGAGCAGCTCGTGCAGGCGGGCGCGGGCCCCGAGGTGGTACGCCTGTCGATCGGCATCGAGGACGTGGCCGACATCATCGCCGACCTCGACGAGGCGCTCGCCGCGGGCTGAGGCCGGGGCCGCATACAAGCGTGTCGTCCCCGGCGGCGCGCAGCGCCGGGACGGGGATGACACCTTTGTGGAGAGGGTGACGCGCCCTTGATGGACGTCGCCGCCTCCCGACAAGAAACCGACACGCTGCAGGACTAGCCATGCCTGACCGGTCGAGCGCGGCCGGGCAGCGTGGGACTGCGGAGCAGCCATGGACTCGCCGGAGCCTCGGGGGGCGAAGGCCGGACACAGCACCGGCGGAGCTGCGACCGGCGATGGCGGAAGCCCATCCGGCGCGAGTTCTCCACCGCTCTTCGAGCGCATCGCGCGCTGGGCGCGCCGGCGCCGGTCTCGACGCTCCATCTCCTCCCAGGTCGTGCTTCTGTCGATCCTGGTCGGCGCGGCGGCCGGCCTCTCGGTGGCGGCGGTGCAGGCGCTCGTCCCCTTCCTGCAGCGCGCCACGCTAGGCTTCGCCGCCGAACGGCGCATCGCCTTTCCGGACCACACGTCTCCGTGGCGGGTCACGCTCGCGCTGGTCGGCGGCATCCTGCTGGTCACCCTCGTGACCTCCCTGATGCGCCGCTATGTGAGCCGCTCGCCCATCGACGCAGTGGAGGCGAACGCCCTGCGCGGCGGCTTCATCACCTGGCGCGACGGCGTGGCCGTGGTCGTGCCTATCCTGATCTCGGTGGGCGTCGGAGCATCGGTCGGCATCGAGGCCGCGGTAACGCAGATCGGCGCGGTCATCGCCAGCATGATGGGCCGCCGCCTCGCCCTTCCCCGCTCCGACCTGCGGCTCGTCGTCGGCTCGGGGACGGCGGCCGCCATCGCCGCCGCCTACCGTGCGCCGATCGCGGGCATGCTATACGCCTATGAGCTCATCATCGGCAGCTACACGAAGCGCACGCTCGTGCCCGTGGGGCTCGCCGTGCTGGTGGCCTTCGCCGTGGTGCAGATGGTGGGCGATCCGGCCCGGCCCTTCCTGCCGCGGGCGAGCGCGAGCCCGGTGGCGGTGGACTACCCGATCGCCATCGTCATCGGGTTCCTCGCCGCGCTGCTGGGCATCGGCACCATGGTGCTGGTCGGCGCCTTCGAGCGCGTGATGGCCTCTCTCACCGCTCCGGACTGGGTGCGCCGCGTGCTCTTCGCGACGCTCCTGTCGCTGATTGCCTGGCGCTTTCCCTCCGTGCTCGGCAGCGGCCACGCGGCCATCGACGCCGGAGTGAACGGCGACATCCGCGGCCGGGACGCCGTGGCGCTGACCGGGGCCAAGGCGCTCGCCTCGTCGCTGAGCCTGGCCGGCGGGTTCCGGGGCGGCCTGTTCAGCGCATCCCTGATGCTGGGCGCGCTGCTGGGGCAATCCGTGGCGTGGCTGACTCAGATCCTGCCCGTGGTGCCCGTCGCCAACCCCACGCTCTGCGCGCTCGTGGGCATGGCCGCCGTCGGCGCCTGCATCATCGGCAGCCCGCTGGCGATGGCCTTCCTCGTGCTGGAAAGCACGGGCGACTACGAGGCGAGCCTGCTTGTCGCGGCCGGCACCATCGTGTCGGCCTACGTGACCGACCGCCTCTTCGGCTACAGCTTCGCCACGTGGCGATTCCAGCAGCGCGGCCTGGCGCTGGAGGGCGGTCACGACGTCTCGCGCCTCACGGTGACCTCCATCGCAGACCTCGTGCGCCGTCCCAAGTTCACCTTGCCGCCCACCGCCAGCCTGACGGAGGCGGCGCGCGTCGTGGCGCTCGCCGGCAGCAAGGGGGTGGTGGTGGTCTCGCCCCGCGGCGAGTTCATGGGCCTCGTCGATCCAGCCTTCCTGGAACTGGTGCAGGGCGAGGACGGTCCCCTCCCCGTCACCGCATTCGACCTCATCGACGCCAAGACGACCCGGGTCACGACGATGACCCCGCTGGCCGATGTCGTCACGATCTTCCAGCGCGAGGACTGGACGGCGCTGCCGGTGGTCTCGGAAACGAACGCCCAGCAGTTGCTCGGCATCGTTCGCGCCGGCGACGCCTTCCGCCACGCTGCTCACATCGCGGACCTCCAGCGCCGGGAAGAGCTGGGACTGGTGGGGGCGGACTGAACCGCCGCGGAGGCTGCCGGCTCGCGAACACCACGGCCAAGGCCCACGTCCCGGCATTGCCAAGCGGCAAGAGCCGCCTTAACCTTGAGGGATCGCCATAGCCGCCGAGCCTGCCCGTGTCCCTGCCGCACTGGACCGTCGATCTGGGCCGCCTCGAGGCGCATTCGCCGGAGGCCGACGTGGTGTTCCGCTGGACGGACGACGACCTGCCCGAGGTCTATCTTGTCCGTCCTCGCCACGACGACATGACGGAAGAAGAAGCCTGGACGGTGGCCCAGGCCGCGAAGCGAGCGATCGGGAAGCGCCGCGGAGCTGATGCGGCCAAACCGTCTCCCCTCGACGATCCGATGCCAGGCTGACGACCTCGCGAACCAGAAAAGCGACGCGCCGGCCACCCCGCGGGGGCAGCCGAGCGCCTCTTCATGGACCGCGTGGCGCCGGGCCGTCGTCAGCGCGGCGTGCGGGAGGACTTCTGGTCGGGATCGTCAGACAGCAGCGGCAGGCCCAGCGCCGAGGAGAAAGGCGTCTCCGACTTGAGCAGGCGGGCCCGAGGCGTCTGGCGCTTCGTGAGGAGCGGCAGGCCGAAATAGGACGATATCGTCGACCTGCCGGACAGGAGCGCCCCCCGTGTCGGCATCCAGTCGGTCAGGAGGGGCAGCCCGAGGTAGTGCGAGAACGTCCACCCGTCCTTCAGCAAGGCCGGAGGCATCAGGTCCTCTGAGAGGAAAAGCAGGTCGCTGTCGAGCAGAGTGGCGCTGGCGTCCTTGGACCGACGGGGCGAGGGATGCGACTCCACGTAGGCGTCGACCGGCGACACGCCGACGTCGAGCGCCGGGAAGTCGTCCAGAATCTCGTGGGTCCGGACGGCGGCGCCGAACGGCGCGCGCACGACGAGGAGGGACGCACCCTCTTCGACATGCGGGGCATAGAGGGCCGCGGCCGACGGATAGACGCCCGCCTCCTGGATCGCGGCGAGATCATGCCCCGAATGGCTGGCCTCCTTGCTCAGGAGGCTGATCGCCGAAGAAGGGCAGCCGTCGGACCTCAGGGCCTTCCGTGCAGCCTCGGCCTCGTCGAGCGTCCGATAGAGCCGCGTGATGAGCGTTGTCATGGTCCCTCCAGACCGTTCGTCAGCAATGACTCAGCGTTGACGATGAGCGCGAACTCGCCGCGCCTCATCCCGTGCGTGGATCGAGCCGCCCGACCGAGGGGCGGGCTGCAACGTCGCGTTCCAGTCGGCCCGCGCTGGATCCGCGCGCGACCAGCGGAGCCACCACGGCCAGGGCCAGGAGAAGGAAGACCACCTCCGTGCCATAGACGACCATGAAACCGCGCATGCTGTCATGGGGCGCCAGGCCGGCCCATCCTGCCACGACGTCGCGGACGACGCCTCCGAAGGCGATGGCGATGCCGGCGGCCGAGGCCTGCACCGCGCCCCAGGCGCCAAGCGCAAGGCCCGCCTGCTCCGGAGGCGCCTCGTTCATGGTGGCCGTGAGCGTGCCGTGCCCGAACAGGCCAGCACCCATCCCCACGAGCAGGGTGCCGAGCGCGAAGGGCAGCACGGCCTGCAGCGGCCCGGCTGCCATCACGAGCAGAAAGGCAGGCAATCCGACGAGCAGGCCAATGGTCGCCATCCGCATGGGGTCGAAGCCGCGGCCGAGGATGCGCGAGGCGAGCGCGAAGCCAAACAGGCCGCCGACCGCCAGCGTCGCGGTGAGCTTCGTCGTGTCGGCCACCGCGAGTTGCAGGACCTGGCCGCCATAAGGCTCGAGAAGCACGTCGGCCATACCGAAGCCCATGGTGCCAAGGCCCACGCAGGCAAGCCGGCGGCGCGCGTGGCGGCCCTGCAGGAAACTCTCCCAGGAGGCGCGGAAGTCTGGCCTCGCCTCGACGGGGCGCGCGCGGGCGGAGTGACGCGTCTCCTGTTTCCAGAGCGCCACGACGTTCAGCACGATCGTCGCGACCGCCGCGGCCTGGACGACCCGGATGAGACGTCCCGGGCTGAAGGGATCGAGCGCCGCGCCGAACAGGAAGGCGCTGGCCACCATCCCCACCAGCAACATCACATACATGAGGCCGACCACCTTCGGGCGCGAGGAGGCCGGCGCAAGGTCGGTCGCCAGAGCGAGCCCGACGGTCTGGACGACGTGCAGGCCGGCCCCCACCAGCAGAAACGACAAGGCGGCAGCGGCCTGACCGATCCAGACCGGGGCCCTCCCCGACTCACCCGCGCCCGAGAGGACCAGCAGGGCGAAGGGCATGATCGCGAGCCCGCCGAACTGCAGCATCGTGCCCTTCCAGATGAAGGGGACACGGCGCCAGCCGAGCGCGGAGACGTGGACGTCCGACCGGAATCCGATCAGCGCCCGGAAGGGTGCGAAGACCAGCGGCACCGAGATCATGATCCCCACGAGTGACGCGGGAACGCCGAGTTCCACGATCATCACGCGGTTGAGGGTGCCGATGAGAAGCACCAGCGCCATGCCAACGGAGACCTGGAACAGGGAGAGCCGGAGCAGGCGGCTCAGGGGCAGGTCGGGCGTGGCGGCGTCGGCGAAGGGCAGGAAGCCGGGGCCGAGAGCCGCCCAGGTCTGCATGACCTTTTCGCTCATCCGGTTCATCTGTCGCGCGCTCCTGAAGAAAGCGGGGCCAGGATCGGAGGCGGGCCAGTCAGGGTCCGCCCCCAGCCGAATGCGTGGGAGGCACTCCCAGCTATTGCGGCGTGAGCACGCCGGTCGCCATGGCCGTCGTCGACGGCCTCGGCTCCGGCGCGGCGAAGACCACCCGTCCCGTCCGGCCGTCGGGGAGCACGATCGTGGCCTCCTGCACGGAGTCCATTCCAGTGCCACCGCGGAACGTGACCGTGGCGTTGGTTGCGGACCCCAGCGCTGGCGTGGCCTCGTTGGCCGCGGCCTTGACCTTGCTCTTGCCGTCCAGGAACTTCGCCACCCACGTGGTGTTACGCAGCACGGCGACGTGGACCGAGAAGGATGCGACCGCGACGGCCGTCAGGAAGAGCGGCACGCCGACGGTCGGCTTCACGACCAGCCAAATCTTTGCGTTGTTCATGGCGGTTTACCTCACCCCAGCCAAGGCGAGTAGAGGAAGGCAAGCAGATGCGCGATGACGGCGATGAAGCCGAAGACGCGCGTACCGTCGATGATGTGGCGATGAAGTTCTTCAGCTTCTGGCAGTGTGAGGCCGGATGGCCAAACCCTGTTCGGATCGTAATTCATCTTCAGCTCTCCTGAGGCTCAGCGCTCGAACGAACTGCTAGACATAGGCCGCCGCGCGGGCGCGTATGCGGCACATCGTCACAGCCGCAAGCTTGACCGTGTCACCAAACTTAGACATTTACAAGTGTCAATTTTCTTTGACATCCATGCCGGGTCCAACCGTCCCCAGCCGCACGCGAAGCGCTGGCTGAACCGGGGGTGAACGGCGGCCGGACATGAACGGAATTTAAATTTCCGGTTGTGCCTGTTGCAGGATTGAAGACCCCCCACCTGTTGCCGTCGACGGCAAGGGCCGTCCTTTGCGGGGGGCCTTCGATGGCTGACAATCACCTGGATGATGGTGAGGGGGTGACCCTTCACCAGGCGAAGACGCTCGTCCGCTGCATGGCGCACGAGCAGAGTTTCCTGCTGCTCTCACCGCCCGGGCTGGGCAAGTCCGAGATGGTCTACCAGGCGGCGCGCGAGGCCGGCCTGCCCTGCCGCTCGCTGCTGGGAACGCAGATCGCGCCCGAGGACGTGAGCGGCGTGCCGCGCATCGTCGGCGAGCGCTCGGTGTTCTGCCCGCCCCGCATCCTGCTGCCGGAGAAGCCGGAGCCCTTCTGCCTCTTCCTCGACGAGTTGCCGGCCTGCCCGCCCGACGTGCAGAAGGCCTTCTACTCCCTGCTGCTCGAGCGTCGCCTGGGCGAACACTCGCTGCCGCCGGGCACCTGGGTGGTCGCCGCCGGCAACCGGCTGCAGGACCGCGCGCTCGTGCGCGCCATGAGTTCGGCGCTGGTCAACCGCGTCACCATCCTGCAGTTGCGCGTCGACATGGACGAGTGGCTCGCCTGGGGCCAGCGCTCCGGCGTTCGGCCGGAGATCCTCTCCTTCATCCGCACGGTGCCGGACGCCCTGATGCGCCCCGTGCCGGCCGACCCGGTCCCGTTCTCGACGCCGCGCGCCTGGGCGCTGCTGTCGCGGGCGCTCGACCTCGCCCAGGCCTCGGGCGTGCTGACGCGTGAGACGCGCCGGGCGCTCGCCTTCGGCCGCCTCTCGCCCGAGGACGCCGCCGTGTTCTGCGCGCTGGCGGAGGACGGGATGGGGGAGGTGCACCCGCTCGACACCTATCTGCGGCAGCCCGAGTTGCTGCCGCGAGGCGACGCCGCGCGCTGGTTCATCCTGGACTGCATCCGCCAGCACGTGCGGGCGGGGCGGGCCGGCGGCCTGCCGGCGCGGATCGTCAACCGCTTCCTGCGCAGCCTCTCCACCGAGCACCAGCTCATTCTGGTGACGGACATGGTGGAGACCTGGGGCGCGCTGGGCGCGGACAAGGCCCTTTTCGACCTCTTGCGCCGGGTGGCTGCGGCATGACCCGCCCTCCCCCGGCCATTCCCGACGACCGCGCCACGCTGGCGCGCCTCGCACGCGGCCTGCGCATGGTCACGGCGCCCCTGCCCCACCTCTCGGGGCTCGCCGCGGCCGTGCGAATCACGCTCGACGACGGCGTGCCGACAATGGGTATCTTCGCCTCCGGCCGGCTGGTGGCGAACCGCGGCTTCACGGCGCGGCTCAGCAACCAGGACCTCGTCTTCGTGCTTGCGCACGAATTGCTGCACCTCGCCCTGCGCACGCATGACCGAGCGCGCGGCGCCGACCACCTCGAGTTCAATTACGCACACGACTACATCATCAACGACATGCTCCGGCATGCGCTGGGCTTCCAGACGATCCCCGCAGGGGGGCTCGACATGCCCGGCGCACGCGAGAAGTCGGCCGAGGAGATCATCATCGAGATGCGCCGCCTCGGCCATTTCGGCGCGTCGCGGACGCAGGTCTGGGAGGGCGAGGCCGCCACGGTCGACCAGGTGATGGGCGCCTCGCGGCAGGCGGGCGCAAACCGCATGGGCGACGTTCTCGACGCGGCGCGCGAGCGCGAGATGTTCCCAGCTGAGGCGGCCGAGCAGGCCGAGCGCGAGCGCGCCATCCGGGACCTCGCGGCCAAGGGGCGCGCCATGGCCAAGGCCATGGGCGCGCTGAAGGGCCGCGGCCAGGGCTCGGGCTCGTCGCAGCGGCAGGTGCGCGCGCTGCGCGGCATCTACCGCCAGCCCTGGCAGGTGGTGCTGCAGCGCTGGATGGAGGGCGTCTCGCCGGGCGAGCGCACGTTCATGCGCGCCTCGCGCCGGGGGGCGGAGCGGGACGACCTCGTCCTGCCCGGCCGCCACCGCTCCTCGATGATGCTCAACGTCATCCTCGACACGAGTTCGTCGATGACGGACGACATCCCGCTCGCACTCGGCGCCATCGCGGATTTCTGCGAGGCGGCGGGCGTGGACGAGATCCGGGTCGTGCAATGCGACACGGAGATTACGGCCGACGCCGTGCTCTCGCCCGAGGAACTGGCGGAATACGAGGTGCGCGGCTATGGCGGCAGCGACCTCACGCCCGCGTTGAAGGCCTTCGCGGAGGACCCGCGGATCACCGCGACAGTCGTCATCACCGACGGCGACGTCACCTACCCGGAAGACCCGATGCCCTACGCGATTCTCTGGGTCGTGCCGGGCGATGTCACCAGCTTCTCCCCCCGCTACGGGCGGGTCGTCACCATGCCGAGAGGACATGCGCCATGAAGGCCGTTCAGGAACTCGTCGCCTATTTCGACAAGCGCGGGCAGATCTCCCGCCGCATGCTCAGGCAGCTGCTGGAGCAGAACTACGTCGCCTCGGACGCGCCCTCCAACATGCACGGGCTCTGCGACGTGGTGGGCGCGACCTTCTATTTCCGCATCACCGGCGCCACGGACGGCCAGGTCTGGGGCACGGACACCTACACGCGGGATTCGATGCTGTCGACTGCGGCGGTCCATGCCGGTCTGCTCAAGCCGGGCCAGACAGGCGTGCTGCGCGTCACCGTCGTCCCGCCTCTCGAGGCCTATCCCGGCACGACGCGGCACGGCGTGACGACGACCGAATACGGTTCGTTTCCGCATGCCTGGCGGCTCTCGGCCATCTGAGTCGAGGCGGCCGCGGGGCCGCCTCACTCGTAGCTGAGCGGGAGAGCCTTTCCGCGGAACACCACGTAGGAGAAGACCGAGTAGGCAACGACCACCGGCAGCACGACGCAAGCCCCGACGAAGATGATCATGAGGCTCTCTGGCGCGCTCGCGGCCTGCCAGATCGTCAGGCGCCCAGGCACGACGTACGGGAAGAAGGAATAGGCGAGACCCGCAAAGCCCAGCGCGAAGAGCACGACCGCCCCCGCGAAGGGCGCGAGGTCGAGGGAGTGGTCCGCGCGGGGCATCCGGCGCAGAAAGATCCACAGCGCTGCGAAGACGATGGCGGTCATCAGCGGCAAGGGAGCGAGCAGCAGGATCTCCGGCACGGAAAACCAGCGCTCGAAGATCCGGACGGACACGAGCGGCGTCGCGACCGAGACGGCCGCCATCCCAAGCGCCGTCATGCCCAAGGTCGCGCGCGCCCAGTCGACGGCCCGAGCCTGCAACGCTCCCTCCGTCTTGTAGATCAGCCAGGTCGCGCCCACGAAGGCATAGGCAGCGGCGACACAGACCGCCGACAGCACGGCGAAGGCCATGGCCGCGAGCCCTTCCTCGAAGCCAAGCACATAGCGCCCCAGCATGTAGCCCTGCGTGAGGGCCGCGAGGGCAGAGCCTGCGACGAAGGCCCTGTCCCAGTGGCGCTGAAGCGGCAGGTGCGCCTTGACGCGGAACTCGAAGGCGACGCCGCGCAAGGTCAGGCCGGCCAGCATCAGGGCCACCGGCAGGTAAAGCTCGCCGAGGATGATGCCGTGTGCGGCCGGAAAGGCCACCAGCAGCAGGCCGATGCCCAGCACGAGCCAGGTCTCGTTGGCATCCCAGAAGGGCCCGATGGCAGCGACCATCCGGTCGCGCTCGGGCCGGTCCGCGCCAGCCATGAGGATGCCGACCCCAAGGTCGTACCCGTCGAGCACGACATAGGCGAGAATGGAGATCCCCATCAGGGCCGCGAAGGCGAGCGGGAGCCAGTTGCCGCCGGCGAATTCGGTCATGGCCAGCTCCTCACGCGCCCGAGGCCAAGGCGGCCGCGGCCGGCGCCGGGACGGGAACGGGGCGCGCAGCCTTCGGCGCGCCGCCGCGCGCGGCGAGGTGGAAGATGACGCTCACATAGGCGGCGAGCAGCAGGGCGTAGAGCGCGAGATACAGGGACAGGCTGAGGCCCAGCACGGGCGCGGCGACGCTCGAGGCGGCCTGCGCCGTGGTCAGCACGCCCGAGACGAGCCAGGGCTGGCGGCCGATCTCGGTGACGTACCAGCCCGCGAGCGTGGCGACCCAGCCCGACAGGGTCATGCCGACGAGCGCACGCGCCAGCCATGGCGACAGGTCGCGGCGACGCAGCAGCCGCCACGCCGCCCACCAGGAGACGGCGAGCATCAACATTCCGACCCCCACCATGGTGCGGAAGGCGAAGAAGACGGGCGCGACGGGCGGGTGCCTGCCCTGGAAGTCGTCGAGGCCGGGCACGACGCCCGCGGGGTCGTGGCGCAGGATGAGGCTGGCTCCGCTGGGAACGCCGATCTCGAAGCGGTTCTCGCGCGCCTGCTCGTCCGGCCAGGCGAACAGCAGCAGCGGCACGTGGGATCGCGTCGTCCAGTTGCCCTCCATGGCCGCGATCTTCTGCGGCTGGTGCTCAAGCGTGTTGAGGCCGTGCATGTCGCCCGCCACGATCTGGGCCGGGATCAGCGCCGCGGCGAGGACCACGCCCGTGCGAAGGGCCGCCATGACGCCGGGCGATCGGTCGTTGCGCAGCCAGCGATAGGCCGACAGTCCCGCGATGAGGAACGCCGCGGTGAGGCCGGAGGCGAGCAGCATGTGCACCAGCCGGTAGGGCATCGAGGGGTTGAAGACGATGGCCCACCAGTCGGTCGCGTGGGCCACGCCGTCACGCATCTCGAAGCCCGCGGGCGTGTGCATCCAGGAATTCAGGACGAGGATCCAGAACGCCGACATCGTCGTGCCGAACGCAACCAGCACGGTCGCCGCGGTGTGGACCGCATTCGACACGCGCCGCCAGCCGAACAGCATGATGCCGAGAAACGTCGCCTCCAGGAAGAAGGCCGTCAGCACCTCGTAGGCGAGCAGCGGCCCAGCGATGTTGCCGACCGTGTTCATGAAGCCCGGCCAGTTGGTGCCGAACTGGAAGCTCATGGTGATGCCCGACACCACCCCCATGGCGAAGGAGAGCGCAAAGACCTTCACCCAGAACCGGTAGGCCTCCATCCACTTCTCGTCGCGGGTCACGTTGTAGCGCAGCTTGAAGAAGAGAAGGATCCAGCCGAGAGCAATCGTGATCGTCGGAAACAGGATGTGGAAGGAGATGTTCGCGCCGAACTGGATGCGGGCGAGAATGACGGGGTCCATCACTGGTCTCCTGCGTCTGGGGAAGTCTTGGCAGCCGGAACAGCAGTCTTGGCGCCCTTGCGCCCGGGCAGGACGAAGAGCCGGTCCTTGATGTCGAGGACCTTGACCACCTTCGAGCCGAGCGTGAGCAGCTGGACGAGGCGCTCGGTCTCGAGCCGCTGCACGTCCGCGTACCACTCGGTCAGCAGCTCGATGAGCTCGTGCATCGAGCGCATGCGATCCTGGGCATGGCGCTCGGCCTCGTCGTGCGGCGTCTGCATCAGGAGCTCGCGGAGCACCGAGAGGGTGGGGTCGACCTCCCGCTTCTTGCGCTCCTCGACGAGGATGCGGACGATCGACCAGACGTCGTCCGGCGTGGAGAAGTAGTCGCGCCTGTCACTCGGGACATGCTTGAGCCGCACGAGGTTCCAGGCCTGCAGCTCCTTGAGCCCCATGGACACGTTCGAGCGCGAGATTCCCAGGCGCTCGACGATGTCGTCGGCGCAAAGTGGACGTTCCGCCACGAACAGGACGGCGTAGATCTGGCCGACCGTGCGGTTGATGCCCCACCGGCTGCCCATCTCGCCGAAGTGCAGCACGAAGGAGGCGACGAGCGGAGGAAGGTTCATCGCGAGCTTCCGGAATTTCAGACATTTCTGAAATAAAGGAAACTGGCCGGAACTGCACCGTGAAGCATCGTCGCAGGGTGGAGCTGACGCTTACGTCTGGCCCGACCGGTCGGCCTGCGCACCCGACCGCCGCAGCCCGACGGTCAATCGGCGTGGCGAATGCCCGTCTTGTCGGAGAGCGGCAGGCCGATCGTGCACCGGACGCCCTCAGGCGTCAGGTCATACGCGGTCTCCGCCTTCAGCTGGTAGGGCAAGGCCCTTTCGATCAGTTCCCGGCCGTAGCCCCTTCGCGCGTGATCGCCCGTGCGGACAGGGGCGACGCGCAGGCCGCGTTCTTGCCAGGTCACCTCGAGCCAGGGCTCCCCGCCGGCCCTCTGATTCACCGTCCAGGCCACGGACAGGCGGCCCTCGGGCTTTGAGAGCGCGCCGTACTTGATGGCGTTGGTGGCGAGTTCGTGCAGGCCGAGGGCCAAGATCTGCACGGTCGACGAGCGCAGCCGCACGCCGACCGGCCCGTCGAGCCTCACCTGCGGCCCCTGCCCCTTTTCGTCGATCGCCCCCAGGCCCATGAGCTCCGTCCGCACGAGTTCGTCGAAGGCGACGCGCTGGCCCGTCTCCTTGCGCGACAGCAATCCCTGTACGCGGGCCAGGGCGTCCAGCCGGTCGTGGAAATGGGACTGGAACTCTGAAAGGCTCTTGCTGCCGGCCAGCGTGCGGTCGGCCACCGACTGGACGACTCCGATCAGGTTGCGCGTGCGGTGCTGGAGCTCCGCCACCAGGATCCCCTGCTCTTCCTGCAACTGCCGGATCTCGTCGACGTCCGTCGACGTGCCAAGCCACTCGACCACGCGACCTTGATCGTCGCGAACCGGCGAAGCGCGGGTCTGGAAGTACCGGTAGACGCATGTCGCCGCCTCCCGGATGCGGTAGTCGGAATGGTATTCGCCCGTCACCAGGGACCGATCCCATGCCTCGCGCGCGGGATCGCGGTCGTCCGGGTGAACGCAATCAAGCCATCCCTGGCCGTGGCTGGCTTCGTCTGGCTGACCGGTGAAAGCCGTCCACTGGGGGCTCGCCCATGTCCAGCGCCCGTGCGGGTCCGCGCGCCAGGCGAGTTGCGGAATGCCCTCCGCCAACGTGCGGAATCGCCGCTCGCTGTCCCGCAGCCGGTCCTCGGCCTGCTTACGATCGGAAATGTCGCGGAAGTAGACGGAAAGGCCGCCGTCCGCCGCCGGATAGATGCTGACATCGATCCAATGACCCAGCACGGGGGATACCGCTTCGAGACGCACGACCTCTCGCGTCAGCGCGGCCTGCTGCTGGGCCTCGTAGGAGGCCGAGCCATTGGCCTGAGGAAACACGTCCTCGAATTTCCGGCCGAGCACCTCGTCCCTGGATTTGCCCCACCATTCCTCCGCCTTTCGGTTCACGTAGGTGAAGCAACCGTCCTTGTCGATCGCGTAGAACGCGTCGGAGATGCTCTCCAGGATCTCGGCGTTGCGCTGGGCGAGCTGGTGCACAGCCTCATGGATCTTGCGCTCTTCGGTGACGTCCTGCACCACGGTGAGGCCGCCCGAGACGTCGCCGTTGTCGCGCAACGGCACCGCGCTCACGCGAAGCCAGCGCTCCCCTCCCGCGTCGACGCGCCTGAAAATGATGGGACTGCTCGCATCCTCCCCCCTCAGTGCGCGGGCGCCAGGAAAATTCGAGGGCTCGACCAGCCGTCCCGCCGCATCGAAGCCTTCCCACACCGCGCCGGGCGCAGGGTCGCGGGATGGGATGTAGTCGCCGAGAACGGCCATGAGCACGGGGTTCTCGAAAGTCAGGCGGCCCTCCTTGTCGAATAACCCAACGCCGATGGGGATCTCACGCATGACCTTCGCGAGCCTCGCTTCACTCGCCCGGAGGTCTCTCACCTTGATCAGGCGGTCGATCACCGGACCCAGGATCATCGCGTAAGTGCGCAGAAACTGGACATCGTCGTCGCCGAACGCGCGGGTCTCCGTCGCATCGACCTGGAGCAGGCCGAACGCGTGGCCCCCGGGCAAGAACACCGGCACATTCGCGATGGCCTTGACGCCGGCGTCCTTCAGGAAGGCGGGAAACTCAAAACGATGCTCCGCCGCGACGTCGTTGGTGATGACCGGCTCGCCGACCTCGATCGAATAGGTCTCGGAACTCGCCTCCGACAGGGGCAGGCGCAGCGCGCCGACCACGCCCGGCCCCCAGCCGACGCCGGCCCGGAAGAAGAGGCAGGCCCCGTCATGCTCGATCTCGAGCACCTTCGCGCGCACCGTGCCGAGCGCCTCGGCGACGAGGCGGCAGGCCTGCGTGAGCACTGCGTCGAGGTCGTCGGAGCGCAAGGCGAACTCGCCAAAATCGGCGAGCACCTGCTGGCGCTTGACCATCTTGTCCGCGTCGACCATGTCCGCGCTCCGCCCCTGCGGCCGGTTGGCCGCACCGGACTCAGCGCGCTCCGCCGGCGCGGCGCAAGGGCTTTTGCCGCACAGTCGTCCCGCAACCGGATCCCGCGGGGTCAGCCCGGCGTCGGCGCTGCGGAGGCCAGCAGGCCTCCGGCCTTGAGATCGGACCAGAGGCCGGCCGGGATCACTGCGGCGATCTCCTGGGCGTTCGAGCGGACCTCCTCCGGCTTCACCCCGCCGAGCACGAGGGAGATCACGGCGGGATGAGCGGCGGCGAAGGCCATCGCCGCCCGGCGCAGCGGAACGCCATGGCGGGCGCAGACGGCCTCCATGCGGCGGACCTTCTCGAGAATGGGCTCGGGTGCGGGGGCGTAGTCGAACTTCGCGCCGGGAATGGCGCCCGTCGCCAGGATGCCGGAGTTCAAGACGCCACCCAGCATGATTCCGACCGACTTCTGCACTGCCAGGGGGAGGAAATCCTCCAGCGCAGGCTGCTCGAGCAGCGAATAGCGGCCGGCGAGCAGGGTCACGTCGAAGTCGCCCGCCCGCAGGAAGCTCGCGGCGACGTCGGCCTCGTTCACGCCCACGCCGATCGCCTTCACGAAGCCCGTGCGGCGCAACTCGTCCAGGGCCCTGTACGCCCCTTCCATGGCCTCGGCGAAGCGGCGTGGCTGCTCCGGCCCGTGCGTCCAGACGTCCACGTCGTGGATCAGCAGGATGTCGAAGCGGTCGAAGCCGGTCCGCAGGAGGGACTGTTCGACCGAGCGCATCGTCCCGTCATAGGAATAGTCGAAGCGGGCGCGGTGGGGGAAGCCACCCGCGAAGCCTGGCGAGACCACGTCGCCCCGCGGCTTCTCCACCGGGGCAAAGGGGTCCATCACGCGGCCGACCTTGGTGCAGACGACCAGGCTATCGCGGGGATAGCGGCGCAACACCGCGCCGAAGCGAGCCTCGGCGAGACCGTTGCCGTAATGCGGCGAGGCGTCGAAGAGGGTCACGCCGACATCGTGCGCCGCGACGAGCGTGTCCTGCGCGACCTGTTCGTCCAGCTTCTCGAAGAGATCGCCCAGGGGCGCGGCGCCAAAGCCGATGATGCTGACGTCGAGCGTCGCCCCGCGCGACGTGGTGAACCTGCGAACCTGCATCGGATCCTCCCTGCCCTTCGTTGCCCCCTTCATAGCGTGCCGTCATCGCCCGGCCTATCGGCTGCCGGCATATGTGCCCTGCCAGACCCGTCAAGGTGGCCCAAGCTCCCTCCTACGCTGCAGCCTGGAGCATCACGCCAATGGCCTCGTCGATGGTGCTCATCCCGGCCATCTCGGCCTTGATCGTCAGCGCCGCGTCTTGGAACGCTGGGTCTCCGAGGATCCGGCGGAGAGCATCCGCGACTTGTCCCGTGTCGCCGTCGAGGACCGAGAGCCCGGCCCCGGCCGCTTCGAGGTTCTGGGCGTTCGCGGGCTGGTCGGCGAACAAAGGCGTGATCACCATCGGCAGCCCGAGAGCCGCTGCTCCGAGCAGCGTGCCTGAACCGCCGTGGCAGAGCACCGCCCGGCACCAGGGCAACACCTCCGCCTGCGGTACGAAGCGCTCGACAGCGACATTGCTCGGCACGGGACCGAGATCGCCGGGCTGCATGTTGGGACCCGTCGTGAGAAGGGCTCTCACGGGACAATCGCTGATGGCCTCGAGAGCGGTGCGGTAGGCGGCCTGCGTCCTGGGCGACGTGCCTGCTTCCGTCCCGAACGTCACGTAGACCAGGGGGCGCTGATCCGCGATCTCCCAGCCGTCGAGGAACCAGCGGGGCCGATGGCTCTGCACCGGCCTACCTGATGCCGAATCCCTGGCCCGGAAAGGCGGGCTCGTTCGGGCCGTGGCAGGGCGTCCGTCCAGCATGGAGGGAAACGCGGTGAAAGCCGGCGCCTTGCGCAGCGTCTCACCGCCGTCAGGCGCCAGGCCGGCATCACGGCGACGGTCGTCGATCACGTCGAGGACGACGTCGATCAGACGCTCCTCGACAAGGCCGCAATGGACAGCCACGCGCACGTGCGGAATGCCGGCCACCTCGGCAGCGACGAGCCCGGCAAACTCGGCCGACTCCCGGACGACGAGGTGGGGTCGCCATTCGGCGAAGATCTGCAGCAGGCCGGGCAAGGCAGCCCTTGGGTTCAGATCCGCGAAGACGCCGCGTGTGAAGTTCACGGTGATCTCGTCCGTGCTGCGACCCTTCGCCCTTTCGAGAACTGCCCCGATGGCCGCCCCGGAGGGGGACTCCAGCAGCGCGTGGTCGAGACCGGCGCGGCTGAGGACCTCGGTTGCCCCTTCGGGCGCCGCCACCCGGACCTCGTGCCCACGACGATGCAAGGCTGACGCATAGGGAAGGAGCGGGCTGAGGTGACCCGTGCCTCTGGTCGACGTGAAGAGAATTCGCACGCGCCTTCGCCCTGGCTGTTGCTTCAGGAATGGGACGGACTGCGATGGCTACCCTGACGAACGCGTGCGGTTACCGCGCTGTTCGTATGGCCGGGCCGATCTCCGTGCGCGGCTTTGGTCGCCGGAGCCCTCGCGCCAAGGATCGGCCTGCAGATTGTCACCAAAAGGGACACGGGTCAGGAAGCGCCGCGCCGCAGGAACAGATCCGGTCTTCGCCCGGGCCACGGGTCATCTTGCCGCAATCGTCGCAGCGCACGAAAGGCGGATTGACGTGGTGCTTCGTCCAGACGCTGGTGTAGCCCGACTTCGTCATCCTTCCATCGAACATCATCCGCTGAGCCTCCGCGTGCTTGCCCTCCTTCATCACGCGACGTGAATCCTCGGGGCTGTCCCACGCGCTGATCGTGACGAGCCTGGTGCCGATGACGGCCGTGGTCGCGCCGATGAAGCCCTCCATCTCCAGCATGTCCATGATCGAGGCCCGGGACGCCAGCCGGATATCCGGCACCACCGAAGGGTCGGCCGCCTCCATGAAGGTGATCGCGAACGCGCCCGGCTCCTGCGTCTTGCCTGTCTGGACCGACGATGAGACGCCCAACGCGAACGGGCCGATCTGCTTCGGCTGCACGATGACATCGAGCCCTAGCTGCGTGGGAATGGCGCGGGTATCGAAGTAACCGGTGACGGATCGGATCTTCCCATCCTTCATGCGGAAGAAATCGGCGCCGCGAAGGGCGATCTGCTTCCCCGTAGGAGGGAGACCCATCCGAGTGCCGGAATGGGTCCCCTTCATCACCCATTGCGCGGCGAAGAGATCGGGTTCGATTTCCCCTACGCTCTCCACCTCGAAGGTGAGATCCGGAAACTGCTCCCACAGGGCTCCCATGTACGACCGAAACGCCTCGCCCGAAACCGGGCCGCCCGATGTCGGGTCCTCATAGGTCCCGTCGACGCTGAGTGTCGCCAGCACGGCGTCAGGGTCACGCGCGACCCAGCCCGCAAAATAGAGTGAGACGACCTCGGCATGCGGCATGTGGGTCCTCCAGATGGCGTCGGTTGGCAGCCGCGACGCTCCATGCAGACGTTCAAGCTTGCAACCTGATGGAGCACCGCGATTTCGGCAAGACGAAGCTTCGCAGCCTCACCGTCGTCCGGCGGACGATGTCCGCCGGCCACGGCCCGCGTGAGCGAAGGGTCCGGCCTTGTTCCGCACAAAGCCCTGTCCGCCTGCAACCCCGAGAGCGCGCGACGATTGTCTTGCAAAAGGGGAGCAAGGCATGAAGGTCTGGGCTACGGCCGCTTGCTGCATCATCCTGTCCACGCTTTCCTCTGGCGTCGAGGCGCAGGACCTTAAGGCCCGCACACAGGACGCGGCCCAATGGGCCATGCCGGGCCGCGACTACGGGCTGACACGCTTCAGCCCGCTGGACGAGATCAAGCCGGACAATGCGGCGAAGCTGCAGGTTGCCTGGACCTTTTCCGTCGGGGTCGACCGCGGCCAGGAATCCGCGCCGCTGGTGGTCGACGACACGCTGATCGTCGTCTCGCCCTACCCCAACAAGGTGTTCGCGCTCGACGCGACCACGGGCGAGCTGAAGTGGACCTACGTGCCCGACACGGAGCGCGCCGCGCAGGGAGTGGCCTGCTGCGACGTCGTCTCCCGCGGTCCCGCCTATGACGAAGGCAAGGTCTTCGTGGCGACGCTCGACAACCATGTCGTGGCGCTCGACTTCAAGACCGGCCAGGAGATCTGGTCCACGAAGGTGGGCGACATCAACCGCGGCGAGACGATCACGATGGCGCCCCTCGCGGTGCGGGGAAAGATCCTCGTCGGCAATAGCGGCGGCGAGATGGGCGTGCGCGGCAAGCTCGTCGCGCTCGACGAGGGCTCCGGCAAGGTCATGTGGACCGCCTATTCGACAGGGCCGGACAAGGACGTGCTGATCGGCCCCGACTTCAAGCCGTTCTATGACAGCCTGAAGGGAACGGACCTCGGCGTCTCCACCTGGCCGCCGGACAAATGGCGGATCGGCGGCGGCACGATCTGGGGCTGGATCAGCTACGACCCCGAGCTCAACCTCATCTACTACGGGACGGCCAACCCCGGACCCTGGAACTCCAACCAGCGGCAGGGCGACAACCTCTGGACCACCACGATCTTCGCCAGGGATCCCGAGACGGGTCAGGCGCGCTGGGCCTACCAGGTCAACCCCCACGACCTCTGGGACCATGACGAGATCAACGAGAACGTGCTGGTCGACCTCACCCTCGACGGCAAGCTTCGCAAGGTGCTCATCCATCCCGGCCGCAACGGCTTCATGTACGTGATCGACCGGGCGACGGGCGAGGTCATCTCGGCCGACGCCTACGACACGATGAACGCCTATCTCGGCGTCGACCTCAAGACGGGCCGGCCGACGCCGAACGAGGCTTTGCATCCCGCCCTCGGCAAGACCATCGAGAATATCTGTCCCGCTGCGCCGGGCGCGAAGGACTGGCAGCCCACCGCCTGGTCGCCGCGCACCAACCTGCTCTACGTGCCGCACCAGCACCTGTGCATGAATTTCAAGACCGCGGAGGTCGGCTACATCGCGGGCACGCCCTACGTGGGCGCCAGCGTCGACATGTTCGCTGGGCCAGGCGGATACCGGGGCGAGTTCATGGCCTGGGACCCGGTGAAGCGAACAAAAGTGTGGTCGATCAAGGAGAACATGCCGGTCTGGTCCGGCACGCTCGTCACCGCCGGCGACGTCGCCTTCTATGGCACCATGGACCGGCTCTTCAAGGCGGTGGACGCCCGGACTGGCCAGCAGCTCTGGCAGTTCCGCACCGCATCCGGGATCATCGGCCAGCCCTCGACCTACAAGGGGTCGGACGGGCGCCAATACGTGGCGATCCTGTCCGGCGTGGGCGGCTGGCCCGGCGTGGTCGCCAATGCCGAGGTGGACGCGCGCGTGCGAAACGCGGCGCTCGGCTTCGCCGGCGCGACGCAGGACCTGCCCACCTACACGCAGGGGGGCAGCACCCTCTTCGTCTTTGCGCTGCCCGCCTCCGCGAACGCCGCCACTCAGCCGCCGGCCGGCGCCGCCCCCGCTCAGCCATGAGGGGCGCGGGGGGTCGTCTTGCCGCGATCGTCCCAGTGATCGGCTGGTGCCTCGCCGCAGGCCCGGTCCTGGCGACGCAAACGCCGCTGCGCGTCTGTGCGGACCCCAACAACTGGCCCATGTCGAGGGAGGATGGGTCCGGCTTCGAGAACGAGATCGCGACGCTCGTCGCGGCCGACCTCGGGCGCCCCCTTGCCTATACGTGGTGGGCGCAGCGCCGCGGCTTCGTGCGCAGCACTCTGAAGGCGGGGCTTTGCGATGTGGTCATCGGCGTTCCCGCCCACCATTTCGACATGGTGGTGCGGACCCGCCCCTACTATCGGTCCAGCTATGTCGCGGTGACCCGAGCCGACAGAGGCCTCGACGTCGAAAGGCTCGACGATCCGCGGCTGCGCAGGCTGCGGGTCGGCGTCCACCTGATTGGCGATGACGGGGCGAACGTGCCCCCTGCCCACGTCCTCGCGAATCTTGGGGTCGTCGACAATGTCGTGGGCTTTCCCATCTACGGCGACTACCGGCAGGACGCGCCGCCCCGCCGCCTGATCGACGCCGTGGCGAGCGGCGAGATCGACGTGGCCTTGGCCTGGGGGCCGCTGGCCGGCCCGGCCGCGGCGGCGAGCAGCGTCCCGCTGCGCGTGACAGCGCTCGCGGATGCGGACGAGCATCCGCCCTTCGCCATGACCTTCGAGATCGCGATGGGCGTGCGTCGCGACGACCTAGCGCTGCGCCGCGCGCTCCAGCACGTGCTTGACGAACGCGGGCCGGACATCACGGCCATCCTGCGGCGCCACTCCGTCCCCCTGCTGCCCTTCAGACAGCCCACGGTGGAGGTGTTCAGCGCCCAGGCTCACGAACCCGGGGAAACGACCCGATGACGCGCCTCGCCGTCTTGCTCTTCTTCAGCCTCTTGGGGACCGCCGCCCTGGCTCAGACGCCGGCAACGCCGCCCGGCGCGCCGGAAGATGCCTCAGCAGGTGCGACGGCCGGATCGCAGCTGCCGTCCCTGCCGGGCGCGAAGGGGCAGGCCCAGGGGCTCCAGGCCATGGCGCCCTCCGCGACCATGCTCCAGGTGCCGGTGTCCTCGCTCATCCCGGGCGGCGTTCCTGCGAGGCCGTCCGTCAACCTTCCCGCTGCCGACCCCAAGGCCGTCCAGCGTGGGATGCAGGCCTTCTCGGCCTTCAACTGCATCGGCTGTCACGCCGACAACGGGGGCGGCGGCATGGGACCCTCGCTCTCGAACTGGACGAATATCTACGGCGAGCAGCCCGAGAACATCTTCCTGACGATCAAGCAGGGCCGGCCGAACGGAATGCCGTCCTGGGGCGCCACCCTGCCCGACAGCACGATCTGGGACCTGGTGGCTTATGTAAGGAACCTGCGCGAGCCGACGCCAAAGACCTTCGGCCACACGATCTCGCGCACGCCTCCCTCTCCGGACACGGAGCAGACCCCCACGGAATACGAGCTGTCGCTCAACCCGTGGCAGCACACCGAGACCTTCAGCACCGGGCAGAAGCCGAACGCCCACTAGGCCGGAGGAGACCATGCCAGCAAGAGCGACGAGGACGTTGGCCGGGCCGCGCCAGGGCGCCGCTGCCCTCTCGGCCTCGCTGCTCGCCCTGGCACCCTCACCTGCCTCCGCCTTCGGCTGGGCCGAGGTGCCGATGACCTATCTGCGCACGGACGGCGCGCACGAGCATCCGGTGATCGCGCTCACCTGGGGCCTCATGCTGGTTTCCATCGCCGTCATCGTCATCATCTCGGGCCTCGTCCTCCTCGGCTCCATCGCGGCGCGCAGCCGCGTCGCCACGCTGCCCGGCTCCGAGCCCATCCCTGTCGAGCGGCCGCGACGCGGCCTCTCCTTCATCGCCGTCGGCGTGGGGCTTTCCACGGTGGTGCTCTTCGTCCTCATGGCGTGGACCGCGACCACCATGGCCCGCATCGGGCGCCTGCCCGGGCAGCCGGCGCTCACCGTCGCGATCGATGCGCAGCAATGGTGGTGGAGCGCCCGATACGAAGACGGCGATCCGTCCCGCGTCGTCCAGACGGCGAACGAGATCCACATCCCCGTCGGACAGCTGGTTCTCTTCAAGCTGAACAGCCGCGACGTCATCCATTCCTTCTGGGTGCCGGCCCTCGGCGGCAAGATGGACGTGATCCCCGGCCAGACCAACGTGACGTGGCTGCAGGCCGAGCGCGCCGGGGTCTATCGCGGCCAGTGCGGCGAATATTGCGGCCAGCAGCACGGGCACATGGGGCTCGTCGTCATCGCCGACCCGCCGGACCAGTTCGAGGCCTGGCGCAAGGCCCAGCTCGAATCCGCCGTCCAGCCGAGCGACGAAATCACGGCCGAAGGGCGCGACCGGTTCGTGCAGCGCTGCGGCGCGTGCCACACCGTGCGCGGTACCGACGCGGGGGGCGTGCTCGGCCCTGACCTGACCCACCTCATGAGCCGCGGCTCGCTGGCTGCGGCGACGCTGCCCAACCGCGTCGCCTACCTCCCGGGCTGGATAGCCAACCCGCAGACGATCAAGCCGGGCGCCAACATGCCCAACCTCGACATCTCCGGGCCCGAGCTCGCGAGCATCCGCCGCTACCTCGAGACGCTGAAGTAGGAGACGCAAAGTGGCTGTCACCGACTACGAACGCGCGCCGACGGTGAAGCGGTCGGGCTATGGGACGGTGCTGTCGCACGATCTCCAGGCGACGTGGGAATCCAAGCCCGGCCTGCGCGGCTTCCTCTCCAGCGTCGACCACAAGGAGATCGGCATCCGCTACCTCGTGACCGCCTTCATCTTCCTGATCCTGGGAGGGCTGGAGGCGCTCGCCATTCGCCTGCAGCTCGCGAGGCCGAACCAGGCGCTGCTGACGCCGGAGCAGTACGACCAGCTCTTCTCGATGCACGGCATCACCATGATTTTTCTCTACGCGCTGCCCGTGCTGTCCGGCTTCAGCAACTACCTGTTCCCGCTGGTCCTCGGCGCGCGCGACATGGCGTTCCCCAGGCTCAACGCCTTTTCCTACTGGGTCTACGTCGCCTCTGGGATCTTCATGTACGCGGGCCTCGCGATCGGCTTCGCGCCCAACGCCGGATGGTTCAGCTACGTCCCCTACGCGCTGAAGGCCTATAATCCCGGGCCGAACCTCGACTTCTACGCGCTGGGGATGATCTTCTACGGCGTCTCCACCACCGTGGGGTCCGCCAACTTCGTCGTCACCTTCCTGCGCATGCGCGCGCCGGGCATGTCGATCAACCGGGTCCCGATCCTCACCTGGGGCACGGTGACGATCTCCTTCGGCAACCTCTTCGCGGTGCCCGCCGTCAGCCTCGCCTTCCTGATGATGTGGACCGACCGGCAGTTCGGGACCCACTTCTTCGACCCGCAGGGCGGCGGGCAGCCTCTGCTCTGGCAGCACCTGTTCTGGATGTTCGCCCACCCCTGGGTCTATGTCGTCGTCCTGCCCGCCATGGGCCTCGTCTCCGACGCCCTGCCGATCTTCTGCCGCCGCCCGCTCGTCGGCTACACCCTCGTCGTGCTCGGCACGATCACCACGATGGTGCTGGGCTTCGGCGTGTGGCTGCACCACATGTTCGCGACGGGGCTCCCCTTCATGGCGCTGACCTTCTTCAGCGCGGCCTCCTTCGTCATCACCATCCCCAGTGCGGTCGCCGTCTTCGCCTGGATCGCCACGATCTGGACGGGGCGGCCGGTCATCACCACGGCCTTCCTGTTCTTCGCGGGGTTCATCATCCTCTTCGTGATCGGCGGCGTCTCCGGCGTCATGACGGCGGCGGTGCCGTCGGACAGGCAGCTCACCGACACCTATTTCGTCGTGGCCCACATCCACTACGTGCTGATCGGCATCAACCTCTTCGGCGTGATGGGGGCGCTCTACGTCTGGTACCCCAAGATGACAGGCCGTCTCATGAGCGAACGGCTCGGCCGCTGGAACTTCTGGACGGTGTTCGTCGGCTTCAACCTCGGCTTCTTCCCCATGCACGTCACGGGGCTGATGGGGATGCCGCGGCGGATCTACACGTACCCGGACGGGCTGGGCTGGGACACGCTCAACCTCGTCACGACCATAGGGTCCTTCATCCTCGCCTTCGGGATTCTCCTCCTGCTCGTCAACCTCGCCATCAGCCTCAAGAGCGGAGCGGTGGCCGGCGACAATCCCTGGGACGGGCCCACGCTGGAATGGGCGATGCCCTCCCCGCCGCCGCCCTACAATTTTCCGGTCATCCCGACCATTGCCAGCCGCCATCCGCTCTGGGAGGAGCGGCTCGGCGAGATCGAGTTCGGGCATTCGAAGCTGCGCGACGGACCCGTTCTGGACCACGGCAAGGAGGCGCTCGCCACGACCGGGCTCGATGCGCAGCCCGACGCCATCCTCAAGATGCCCGAGGATTCCTATGCGCCCTTCGTCCTGACGCTGGCGATGAGCGTGTTCTTCAGCGCGCTGCTTCTGCAGTCATGGTGGGTCGCCGGTCTCGCGGGGCTTGCCATCCTCGTCGCCGGCCTGGTCTGGCTCTGGCCTGAGGCGCAGCTGGGGCAGAAGGCGGAGGCGGCGGCATGAGCGAGATCATCGAGACCCGCCGTCCCCTACCCGTCGGCAGCATCGGCCACAAGGCAAATGGCTGGTGGGGCATGCTCACGCTCGTCGCGACGGAGGGAGCCCTCTTCGCCTACCTCCTCTTCAGCTATTTCTATTTCCAGGCGCAGGGCGGGCGCGCCTTCCTGCCGGACGACCTGCCCCGCTTCGCGCTCTCCGGACCGAACACCGTGATCCTGCTCGCCAGTAGCATCGTGCTCTGGTGGGCGGAACGAGAAGGCCGGCGCGGCCGGCGTGGCCGCCTCAGCCTCGGGCTGCTCGCGACCTTGCTGCTCGGGAACGTGTTCGTCGCCATTCAGTTCGTCGAATGGCACGGGAAGACGTTCACGCCCTGGTCGAGCGCCTACGGCTCCCTCTTCTTCGCCATCACGGGATTCCACATGGCGCACGTCGTCGCGGGCCTGGTCGCGCTCGCCGCCCTGCTCGCCTGGAACCTGCTCGGCTATTTCGACACGCGGCGAAACGCCCCGGTCGCGATCGGGACCCTGTACTGGCACTTCGTGGATGCCGTCTGGCTCGCCGTGTTCGCGAGCCTCTACGTCACGCCGCATCTGTTGTGAGGAGGTCGACAATGTCCGACCCGTCCAGCCACGCCGTCCGCCATCCTTCGCCCCACCGGGGCGCGGTCGCAGGTGCGCTCCTCGCCACCGCGATTCTCGCGGGTCCAGCGGCCTGGGCGCTCCAGCTTCTGGTCAATTACGGCCTCGCCAGCATGGCCTGCTACCCGGTGGGCCAGCCCCATCTCGATCTTCCGCCGGCCTGGCGCGGATTGCCGCACGGCCTGCTCGCCGGCAGCCTCGCCGCGCTCGCCGTGGCCGTGGTCGCGGCGATCATGGGCTACGTGTTCTGGCGGCGGACCAAAGGCGACGCCAGCGGAGGGAAACGACACCTCATCGAGGTCGGCGAGGGTCGCACGCGCTTCCTGTCGGCCTGGGCCCTTTGGATCGGGGTCCTGTTCAGCATCGCCCTCGCCTTCGACGTGGTGGGGACGCTTCTGGTGACGTCATGCGGGGGCTGACCACGCTCGCGGCGGCGGCTTCGCTGCCCCTGGCATTGGCCGCGGTCGGCGCTATGGCGTTCGAAGGAACGAAATCCGAGGAAAACGCCGTGGTCCCGATCGTGGCGATCGGAGCGGCGAGCCTCCTGTTCCTCCGTGGCTATCGCCGCCTGGCAGGCCGCTCGCCTAACGCGATGATCGGTCCGAGGCATGCGTGCTGCCTATTGGCCGCCCTGGCCGACCTGGCGCTGACTCTGTCCCCGGTCGTCGACGAGGCGGCGGATGCCCTCTTCAGCGCCCACATGGGACAGCACCTGTCCCTCATCCTCGTCGTCGCGCCGCTGCTGGCCCTGGGGCAGGCAGGACTGCTGGCCTGGGCCGGCCTGCCGGTCGCCTGGCGGACGAGCGCGGGCCGCATCGTCGCCCGCCACCGGCTTCACCAGCGCCTGCGCACCCGGGGGGCGGCTCTGGTCTGCTGGCCGAACTTCCTTGGCGCGTTCGTCTTCTGGCACTTGCCGGGGCCATATCGCTGGGGTCTGGAAAACCCTGTCCTGCATGCCTTCGAGCACCTGCTTCTGCTCGGCACAGCCTCGTGGTTCTGGGCCGTGGCCTTCGCCCGCGGCAGAACCACGCTGAGCTACGGCGAGCGCCTGCTCTTCGTCTCGACCATGGCCGTCCTGAGCGGCCTGCCCGGCGCCCTGATGATCCTGTCGCCGCGCCGGCTCTACGTCTCCAGTTCCGTGATCTCGGACTGGGGCCTGACCCCCGTCGACGACCAGCAGCTTGCCGGGCTCATCATGTGGATTCCCGGCAGCCTGATTTTCCTCGCGGCGATTGCGTGGCTCGCCTTCAGATGGCTGGAAACCGCGGGTTCGGAGACCCGTACCGTGCGGCAGAACCTGCGGCCCCTTGGCCCGTGCCTGCTTGTCGCAGCTGCGCTGCCCTTCGTCGCCGGCCTCGCCGGGTGCTCGCCCCAGGCGGAGGCCCGGACGGGCTCCGACGACGCGGCGCAGGGCGCCCGCATCATCGCCGAGACAGGATGCGGCGCCTGCCACGTCATTCCCGGCATCGAAGGCGCCAACGGCCAGGTCGGCCCTCCCCTCACCCAGGTCGGCCGCCGGGTGTTCCTGGCCGGCCTCCTGCGCAACACGCCGGACAACATGATCTACTGGCTGCAGAATCCCCAGGCGGTCGTGCCCGGCAATGCGATGCCGAACTCGGGGTTGTCAGACGCAGACGCCTCGCGCGTCGCGGCCTACCTCGCGACGCTTCGCTGAACCGCTCGCGCGGGACCGGGCGCGATGCCCATGCGAAGGCTCGTCGCAATTCGTCTCAGCGCTGCACCGACCCCATGCCGGCGGCCGGGTAGCGCGTGCCCGCCGCCGCGCCGGCCGGAATGGCGGCGTCGATCTCGGCGAGGTCCTGCGCCGTCAGCGTGACCGAGAGCGCGCCAAGGTTTTCCTGCATCCGCGCCGGGGATCGCGTGCCGGGGATCGCCACGACGTCCTCGCCCTGCGCGAGCAGCCAGGCGAGGCAGAGCTGCGCGGGCGTGCAGCCCTTGCGTTGTGCGATTGCCTCGATCTTCTGCACCAGAGAGCGGTTGGTTCGGAAGTTTTCCGGCTGGAACCGCGGATGGGCGGCGCGCCGCCCGTCCACCTGCGCCTGGTCCTGGATGGCGCCGGTGAGGAAGCCCCGTCCGAGCGGACTATAGGCCACGAATCCGATCCCCAGCTCGCGCGTCACTTGGCGCGTCGCCTCGGCCTCCTGGCGATAGAGCAGCGAGTACTCGGTCTGCACCGCGCTGATCGGATGGACGGCATGCGCCCGCCGGATCGTGTCGGGATGGGCCTCGGACAGGCCGAGGTAGCGCACCTTGCCCTGGCGCACGAGGTCCGCCATCGCGCCGATGGTCTCCTCGATCGGAACGGCGGGATCGACGCGGTGCTGGTAGTAGAGGTCGATCCACTCGACCCCGAGACGCTGCAGTGAGGCGTCGCAGGCGCTGCGGACATAGTCGGGGCGGCCATTGACGCCGTTGGAGCCGCCCGGATTCTGGGTCTGGCCGAACTTCGTGGCGAGGACGACCTTGTCCCTGAGGCCGAGGAGAGCCTGCCCGAGCAGGCGCTCGTTGTGGCCCCAGCCATACATGTCGGCGCTGTCGAAGTGATCGATGCCGGCCTCGATGGCTCCGCGCACGAGTTCGACGGAGGCCTCGTCGTCCGCATCTCCGTAGATGCCCGACAGGGACATGCAGCCGAGCCCGATCACGGGGACGGAGAGGCCCTGGGATCCCAACCGACGATGGTGCGCGTTGGTCATGAAAGAACTCCGCAATGCCCGCCAGCCCGCATTCCGCGCCGGTCGCCCGCGCCGGTCAACCGGCCGCACCGAATGGCTGATGGGCGCCCGGCGCCCATCCGTGGCCTGCGATCAGCGGCATCCCGCCGCTGCGAGACAACGCATGATCGGGGAGCCGCAAGCTGATCTCGATCCCGTGGGCACCGCGGCCCCGGAGGCCGACTGGCCGGGATCGCGAATGCCCGCTAAGGCCGGCGCAGAAAGCGCCCACAGGGTGCGCGTGAACCCGAACATTGGCGAAACATCATTTGCGCCTCGACTTCACACGGGCATCTTGGCCGCCCTGGAGATGGAGCAGGGATGACGGCGGCCGCCAAGATCTGGATACTCGTGGCGCTCGTCGCAGCCGCCGTCGGTGGGCCATTCGCGCTCATGCTGGTCGAGTACAAACACCTGTTTTTTTGATCTCCCGGACTGGCGGAGCGACGGGCTCGTCCTCCGCAGCGCCACCTCTCGAGAAAGGACGACCGTGGACGCAGCCTGCACAGACGGCATCGACACGGGGTTCGTGACCCTGGGCTTCGGGAAGGTCGCCGCTCTCGGTGTGGTCCAGGGCATCACGGAGCTGCTGCCCATCTCATCCACGGCGCACATGCGGCTCGTCCCTGCTCTGCTGGGATGGCGCGATCCGGGCTCGGCCTTCTCGGCGGCCATGCAGCTCGCGGCGCTGGCTGCGGTGGTGAGCTATTTCTGGAGCGACATCAGAACCCTGGCGGCCGGCTCGCTCGACGGGCTGCGGCGGCGGGACTGGCGGAACCACGAGCTGCGCGTCTCATTCGGCATCCTGGTCGGCACGCTGCCGCTGGTGCTGGCCGGCCTGCTCCTCTCTCCCCTGCTCAATGCATGCAACTCTCCCCTGCGGACGATCCCCGTCATCGCCGTGGCGTGCGTCGTCATGGGGCTCCTGCTCGTGGTGACCGAGCTCGTCGCGCGCCATGCCCGAAGCCTGCGGTCGGCCACCCTGTCCGACGCCCTCATCGTGGGGCTGGCTCAGGCCGGGGCGCTGATCCCCGGCGTGTCGCGCTCGGGCTCCACGCTGACGGCGGCCCTCCTGTGCAACTTCAAGCGGACGGATGCGGCCAGCTTCTCGTTCCTGCTCGGCATTCCCGCGATCTTCCTCGCCGGCGTCCGGGAAATCTGGATCCTGCACAAGGCGGGGCTCGCGGCCGAGGGCTGGGCCATCCTCGCGGTTGGGCTTGTCGTAGCGAGCATCTCGGCCTTCGCCGCGGTCTGGTCGCTGATGCGCATCCTGGAGCGCTTCGCCACCTGGCCGTTCGCGATCTACCGCATCCTGCTCGGGGTCGCCCTGATCCTGACGGCCTCGCCCCTCGCGCTTACGGGGCTTAACTGATGCGAGACCCCATCCCGCGCTGGTGAGGGCCGCTCAGTCGGGCCACCGGAGAAGGCGCGCGATCCCTGCGTTGCGGTCCGAGGCCTGGAAGCGGCCCTCGTTGGAGCCCCTGATCGTCTCGACCAGCCGCTTCGCCACGATCTCGGCCTCGCCCGGATGCAGGTTGCAGGGGTCGAGGAAGAAGTGGCCGCGCTCGGTCTCGTGGTCGCGCACGATGACGGGGGGATCGCCCGCGGCGAGCGCCGCGGCGAGAGTCGCGGCCGTAAACCCGCTCGACGGGTCGACGCGGACCTCCAGGCGGTCGAGCGGATTGTCCGTGGGATCGGGCACGATCTCGGCCTCGATGCCAGGCAACGGGGCCAGCGCGGCCTGCCAGAGGTCGAGCGCCGCCTTCTCGCGGGCGCGGATACCCTGGTGGTCGCGCACCTCCCAGGCCTCGAGGGCGGCCATGACGCCGGCGATGCTCTCCTTGCCCACCTTCATGCCGCGCCCGATGCCGCGGTTCTGCAGGAAAGCGGCGCGCACGAGGTCCTTGCGGCCAGCGACGATGCCCGTTGTTGGCCCGCCAAGGAACTTGTGCCCGCTATAGATGGCGATATCGGCGCCCGCCGCGAGGAAGCCGCGCAGGTCGTACTCGGAGGCGGCGTCCACGATCACCGGCACCCCGCGCGCCCGGCAGACCTCGCAGAACTCCTTCAGCGGGATCATGCCGTACTGCACGGTGTGGTGGGACACCACGTATAGTGCAGCCGCCGTCTTTTCGTTGATCGCGTTCTCCAGGTGATAGCGCATGGAGACGCTGACGGTACCCACCGGCACGACCTTGCCCCCCGCAAGACGGATCGACTGGTCCACCGGCGCGCCGTAGCTCACCATGTGCCCGAGCTGTATCAGCGCCTCGTCGCGCAGGCCCGTCGCGTCGGGCAGGCGCTCGATGGCGAGGAGGTCGTCGCGGGTCATGGCGCCGGCGACCGCGAGCGCGATGCCGCTCGCACAGCTCGCGGTGACGAATCCCGCCTCCCCGCCCGTGAGGCGGGCAATCACCTTGCTCGCCTGCCGGTGCAGGTGGTCGATCTCGACGAATTCCGGGCCGATCGCCGCCATGGCGGCGACCGCCTCGGGCACCATGATCGAGGCCCCCAGCGAGGTCATCGTGCCGGAGACGTTGATGATCGGCCTGAGACCGAGCTCCTTGCGGATGTCGCGATGTCCGCGCGCGGCAGTGGCTTCGGCCATGGCAGGCTCCTTTCAGAAATCGCTCAATCGCCTCAGACGGCCACGTCGAAGATGGCCTCGATCTCGACCGTGATGCCGCGCGGCAGCGAGCCCATGCCCACGGCCGAGCGAGCATGCCGGCCCGACTCGCCGAACACGGCCACGAACAGGTCCGAGCAACCGTTGATCACCTCGGGATGGTTGCCGAACTCCGGGGTGGCGTTGACCATGCCGAGGAGCTTGACGACCCGGCGCACGCGACCGAGGTCGCCCAGCGCCATGTGCGCCACGGAGAGCAGGTTGAGGCCGGTGACGCGGGCATGGGCGTAGGCCTCCTCGGCCGTTACCGTCGCGCCGACCTTCCCCGTGTGAAGGGTGCCGTCGGGCTCGCGCGGGCCCTGGCCCGAGAGGTAGAGCGTCGAGCCCACCAGGGCGAAGGGGACATAGTTGGCGACGGGGGTCGCCGGCGTCATCAGCGCGAGGCCGAGCTCCTTCAGGCGGTCATAGGGCGTCACCGTGTCCTCCTGCATGTTGTCGGCCCTTGCGGGCCCTTGTCACAGCCGCGCGCCGAACCGGGCGAGGAAGGCGCGCAGCCGCTCATTGGGATAGCCCGGCGCGAAGAGCTGGCTGGGCGGCGCGGATGCGCTCACCAACCCATCGGCCATGAAGACCACGCGGCGGCTGACGTCGCGCGCGAAGGCGATCTCGTGCGTCACGACCAGCATCGTCATGCCCTCGCGGGCGAGCTGGAGGACGACCTCCAGCACCTCGCCCACGAGTTCGGGGTCGAGCGCCGAGGTGATCTCGTCAAGGAGCAGGATCTTCGGCTCCATCGCCACGGCGCGCGCGATGCCGACACGCTGCTGCTGGCCGCCGGAGAGCTGCGAAGGCAGCCTGTCGAGCTTGTCGCCGAGGCCGACCCGCCCGAGCCAGTGGGCTGCGATGGAGCGCGCCTCGGCCTTCGGCTTGCGCCTCACCTTGACCAGGCCCAGCATCACGTTCTCGGCGGCGGTGAGGTGCGGGAAGAGGTTGAAGGACTGGAAGACCATGCCGGTCTCGGCGCGGATGCGGGCGAGCTCGGTCTCGGAGCGCGGCTTGCGGCCGGCAGCGTCGCGATAGCCCACCTCCTCGCCATCGATGCGGATCGAGCCGCCCTCGTAGGTTTCCAGGAAGTTCACGCAGCGCAGAAGGGTCGTCTTGCCGCTGCCGGACGGTCCGATGACTGTGACCACCTCGCCCTTTTCCACCTCAAGGTCGACGCCCTTCAGCACCTCCGTCGCGCCATAGGTCTTGCGCAGCCCGCTGATGCGAAGGAGCGGCGTTCCAGAGGAGTTTGGGCCCAGGCTCAACGCGTCACTCCCGGATATAGGCATAGCGGCGCTCGAGCTGCCGGCTCAGCGCGGAGAGGCTGTAATTCAGCACGAAGTAGATGATTGCGCCCAGCACGTAGAGGGGCAGCGGGTCGTAGGTGCGCCCGATCACCTGCTGGATGGCGTGCATGAGGTCGGTGACGCCGAGCAGGGAGACGAGTGCCGTGCCCTTCACCGCGTCGGTCACCCCGTTGATCCAGGGAGGCAGGAAGCGGCGCACGGCCTGTGGCGCGATGACGGAGCCGAAGCGCTGCCAGAAGGTGAGGCCGATGGCCTTGGCCGCGTCTGTCTGGCCACGCGGGATGGAGCCGATGGCGCCGCGTACGTTCTCGATGGTCTGCGCGACCTTGAAAACGGTCAGCGCCAGCACGGCTGCGGAGAAGGGTGGCAGGTTCAGGCCGGTGATGGGTAGGCCGTAATAGACGAAGAAGATCAGCACGAGGATCGGGATGCCGCGCACGACGTCGCTGAAGCCGCGCACCACCCAGCGCACGGGCGCGGGCCCGTAGACAAGCCCCAGCCCCATGAGGCCGCCCACCAGCAGCGACAGAACCACCACGATGGCGGAGACCACGACGGTGACGAGCAGGCCCTGCATCAGGAAAGGGATGGCGTAGATGATGGCCGAAATCATCCTAGCGCCCCACCGCGAAGCGCCGCTCGAGCAGGCGCAGCAAGAGCAGGATGGCGTAGCCCGTCACGAGGTACATCAGCGTGACGACGAGATAGACCTCGACGATGCGGAACGTGTTGAAGTTGATCCACTGCGCCCCGTATGTCAGCTCCGGCACGGCGATCACCGAGGCCACCGAGGTGTCCTTGAACAGCGACACGAAGGTGTTGGAGAGCGCCGGCAGCGTGATGCGCAGCATGGTGGGCAGGCGCACGGAGACGAGACGCTGCCAGGGCGTCAGCCCGATCGCCTTGCCCGCGTCGATGAGGCCGCGCGGCACGGCCTCGAGGCCCGAGCGGAAGACCTCGACGAGATAGGCCCCGGCATAGAGCGCGAGCGTCGCCACGAAGGAGGTCGTGGGACTGTAGACGATGTCCACCACCGTCGGCAGCCCGTAGAAGACGAGATAGACGAGAAGGATCAGCGGGACGTTGCGGATGAACTCCACATAGGCCCCGATCAAGGCGCGCACGAGCCGCCCGCCCGACACGTGCAGCACGGCCAGCGCGAGTCCGATGACGATGCCGATCGCGATCGCCGCGACCGCCAGCTCGAGGCTCAGCAGCAGGCCATTCAACAGCTTGTCGAAATGGCGCCAGATCAGGTTGAAGTTGAGGTGGTAGCCCATGCGCCCCGCGAGAGCATGCTGCGAATAAGTGGAGACCGGTTCTTCGCGAAAGGCATGCGAAATCAAGGAGTCGGGAGCTGGCTGGGTTTCCTTGGAAGCGCAGCAAGCTCTAGAAAAGGCCGGCGCCGAGGCGCCGGCCGAGGACGTCAGATCGAGGGGAAGCCCGGCGTGCGGCCGGGCGCATCGAGCCCGAAATACTCCTTGAAGGCCGCGTCGTAGAGTTCGTTCTGGTGGCCGTACATGGCGACGTTGAACGTCGTGTTCACGAAGTTCAGCCAGTCCTGGTCGCCCTGACGCACCGCGGCCGAGTAGAGCATCGAGAACCACTTCTTGCCGCTGTCGGCATAGCGGGTCGGGTTCTTGGCCACCATCCAGCGCACCGTGGAGAGGTCGACCGCCGCGGCGTCGGCGCGCTTGGATTCGAGCGCCTGGATGACGTTGGCCTGGGTGTCGATCTGCAGCACCTGCGCCTGCGGCAGCACCTGGTGGACGGAGGCCTCCGCGTCGACGTTCTGCAGGATCGAAACGCGCGTCTTCGCCCCGCCCGCCAGGAGTTCTTCGAAGCTCTTGTTCGGCGCGTCGGGCCGCGTCAGCAGCGCGATGCCCTCGACATAGTAGGGCCGCGTGAAGTTGACGAGCTGCGCGCGCTGCGGCGTCACCGTCATGAACTGGATCACGATGTCGACCTTGCCCGTGGTCACGTTCGGGATACGCTGGGCGGGGTCCTCGCGCACGAACTCAACCTTCGTTGGGTCGTCGAAGAGGCCCTTGGCGAGGATGCGGCCCATGGTGATGTCCATGCCGACCAGTTCGCCCTTGTCGTTCTCGAAGTGCCATGGCGCATTCGTGCTGCCCGTGCCGACGATCACCTTGCCGCGGTCCAGGACCGTGCGCAGCAGGCTGCCCGGCGCGGACTGCGCCGCGGCCTTCTCCGCGGTCAGGGCGGCCGTCGCCGCGGTGGCGATACCGGCCATCGCCAGGCCGGTCGTCCCCAGTTTCAGGAATTCCCTGCGTGCCTGCTCGTGTTCCACGACGCTCTCCCTCTGGTACCGCCCCGCTTCCTGCAGGGCCGGCAGGTACCTGGCCGGCCGCCTGCGAGATCCGCTTGGACTTCTTGGTTTGTCCAGTATACTGGACAGGCATCCGATGGACCGGACAGAGCTTAACAGCCGGTCGGAATGAGTAAAGAGGGCAGGAGCATCCGCCTGCCCGCCCGGAGATCAGCCATGCTCGAACGCCTCGCCGAACCATCGCCGCCGTCCGGCGCCCGGGGAGCGGCCGGGCGGGAGCGCGGGATCGACCGCGTCGTGCAACTGCTCGACTTCCTGCACCGGCACGGCCGGCCCATCCGTGTCGGCGACCTCGGCCGCAGCCTCGATGCGCCGCGCTCCTCGACCTACGAGATCGTTCGCACGCTGACGCAGGCCGGCCTGCTCGAGACGATGCCGGACGGCTCGATCTTCTTCGGCAAGGCCCTGTACTTCTACGGCGTCGACTACCTGCGGGAGCACGACCTCGTCAGCCGCGGCCGGGACGAGGTGGACCGCCTGGCGCGCGAGACCGGCGAGACCAGCCAGTTCTGCATGCTCCACCACGGCCAGTACACGGTCGTGCACATGCGCGCGGGCTCCCGGCCATTCCGCATCAGCTCGGAGATCGGCACGCAGATCCCCGCGCCCTGGACGGCGTCGGGCCGCCTGCTCTTCGGCGATCTGACCGACGAGGAGATCGCCGCCATCGTGCGGCCCGGTGACCTCGACACCCCCAATGGCCAGAGCCTGACGCTCGACGCCTTCATCGCCTCGGTGCGCAAGGCCAAGGCCGACGGCTTCTGCGTGACGTCGGGCCTCGTCGATGCCTACACGCATTGCCTTGCGGCGGGCGTGCTCGACCATGCAGGGCGGACCGCCGCGACATTGTGCTTCGTCCTCCCGGTCGATACGGATCCGGCACGGATGGACGAACTGCGCGAGACGCTGATTTCGAGCGCGCGCGCCCTCTCCGTCAATCCGCCCGACCGCCAGCGCTGAAGGCGCCCACCATGCCCGACATGATCGCCGATCCCCTCGACACGCCCGTCCCCGTCCTCGACCTCGACGCCGTCGAGGCGAACCTGCGTCGCGCCCAGTCCTATGCGGACGCGCATGGCATCAAGCTGCGTCCGCACATCAAGACTCACAAGAGCGTCCGCTTCGCGCGCCGGCAGGTCGAGCTCGGCTCGGTCGGCATCACCTGCCAGAAGCTGGGCGAAGCCGAGGTGATGGCCGATGGAGGGCTCGACGACATTCTGCTCTCCTTCCCCATCGTGGGCGAGGCGAAGCTCGCCCGCCTCATTGCGCTCGCGAGGCGGGTGACGATGACCACGGTCACCGACAGCCGCGAGGTCGCGGAGGGCGTGGCGGCCGCCGCACGGGGTGCCGGCCAGCGCCTCCGCGTGCTGGTGGAATGCGACACGGGCGGGGCGCGCTGCGGCGTGCAGAACCCGGCCGAGGCCGCTGAGCTCGCAGCCTTCGTCGTGGCCCAGGAGGGGCTCGCCTTCGCGGGCCTGATGACCTATCCGCCCAAGGGAAGCGTTCCCGGCACCGCAGCCTTCCTGGCGGCGGCCGTCTCGGCGGTGCGGGAACGCGGGCTGGAGCCGGATGTGGTGAGCGTGGGCGGCACGCCCGACTTCTACCGCGCCCATGAACTCGGCCTGACCAAGCTCGGCGTGATCCACGAGCACCGGCCCGGCACCTACCTGTTCAGCGACCGCTACATGCTCGAGGGCGGCGTCAACGATCTCGAGGGCTGCGCGCTGCGTATCCACGTCACGGTGGTCTCCCATCCCACCGAAGGTCGCGCGATCATCGACGCGGGCTCCAAGGTCTTCTCGTCGGACTTCATGGGCTTTCAGGACCATGGCCTGGTGCTCGGCTATCCCGAGGCGTCGCTCGCCAAGATGAGCGAGGAGCACGGCCACCTCGACGTGAGCCGCTGCCCGCGCAAGCCCGCCATCGGCGAGCGGCTTGTCATCATTCCCAACCATGCCTGCGCGGTGACCAACCTCACCGACGCCTTCGTCGGGCTCAGGGGAAACCATGCCGAGATCGTCCCCGTCGACGCCCGGGGCAAGGTGCGGTGAGCGCTCCCTCACGGTGCCGGTATCCAAGGCCATGGAACTGACCGGCCTTGCTTTCACGACCCACTTGAGAATGAAGGATGGCGTACCTCGTTTCATCCTTGTTGGCTGGCGCTGCCTGATCTTCGTCGAATGCCTTCGTGCGCTTCTGGAACGAGGAGCACGGGACTATGCAGAGCACGGATTGACCCTGGGATTGGTTGCAGCTGCCCAGGCGGACGCTCCTAGAGTCCGCTCTTGGGTGGTGCTGGCCCGGGTTTTCACAGCGGTGTCGACGCGGCAATGAGTATTTAAGTGCGCCCGCTGCGCAGGGCTTGTTGGCCTAGACTGAGCCTCGAAGCAGCCTTTGGCCAGGCTCATGCGGCGTCAGGATCCACTAACCGGCTTCCTGAATGATCCTCTGGGTCTTTGCCCATTCGGCCCAACAAAGGAAGAGCACATCTGTCCTGGCGCGCCATGTCGACCGGACTGGAAGGCGCCAGCGCGCCATTCTTGAAAGCATTAAGTTAGTTGGTTAGCATTTTCCAACTGCCGCCTCGGACGGCCGCCGACCTCGGAAATCGCAGGGAGACTGCTCCCCGGGACCTGCCCAGTATCATCACGGCGAGAAGACTGCCTCCCGCGGATCACGGCACGTGCTCGCGTGCGGACTGCGCCTGCCGCCGGCTCGTTGTCGTCAGGAGCCGGTCCCAGATTTCGTCCTTGTCGCCTGGAGAGCTTGATGACACGTGTCTCCCCTTCGCTCGCCGCCTTGGCCGCATTGGCTGGCCTCACTCTGTCCCTGGGCCACGCTCTGGCGGCCGAGACCGCAGATGCGATCTACGCGGGCGGCCCGATCCTCACCATGGACGACGCCAAGCCGAGGGCCGAGGCCGTCGCCGTAAAGGACGGTCGGATCCTGGCCGTGGGGACGGCGGCAGAGGTCAAGGCGCTGGCGGGTCCGGACACCAAGGCCGTCGACCTCGCCGGCCGTACGATGATCCCGGGCTTCGTCGACGCCCATGGCCACGTCATGATGGGCGGCCTGCAGGCGCTGAGCGCAAACCTCCTGCCGGCTCCCGATGGTCCCGGCAACAGCATCGCGGCCTTGCAGCAGACCCTGCGACAGTGGGTCGATGCCAACAAGGAGGCCGTCGCCCAGGTCGGGCTGATCATTGGCTTCGGCTACGATAACTCCCAGCTCAAGGAGCTTCGGCATCCCACGCGCGACGATCTGGACGCCGTGTCAAGGGACGTCGCGGTCATCATCATCCATCAGTCCGGTCACCTCGCGGTGTTCAACTCCAAGGCGCTCCAGGACGCCGGCTACAACGCCGAAACGGCGGATCCCAGCGGCGGCGTGATCCAGCGCCGCCCCGGCAGCCGGGAGCCCAACGGCGTCCTCGAGGAGAATGCCTTCAACGCCGCCTTGCCGTCCGTTCTGGGCAAGATCGGACCCTCGGGGCTGAAGACCTTCATCCGTGCGGGAACCGACCTGTGGGCCCGCTACGGCTATACGACGGCCGAGGAAGGGCGCTCCGTTCCAGGAACGGCCGCCATCATCCGCCAGGTCGCCGACGAAGGCGGGTTGAAGATCGACGTCGAGACCTTTCCCGACGTGCTCGTCGACCGCGAGTTCATCAGGAAGAACGTCAGCCGCGAGTACCGCAATGGCTTCCGGGTCGCCGGCGCGAAGCTGACCATCGACGGATCCCCCCAGGGCTTCACCGCCTGGCGGGACCGGCCGTACTACGCGCCGGTCGGCGACTATCCGCCCGGCTATGTCGGCTATGCCTCGGCCACGCCCGCCCAGGTCGTGGACGCCGTCGACTGGGCCTACGCCAACGGCATCCAGATCATCACGCATGCGAATGGCGAGGCGTCCGGCGACATGCTGATCGCGGCCGTCCGGGCCGCACAGGAGAAGCATCCCGGGCCGCCGCGGCGTCCGGTCCTGATCCACGGCCAGTTCGAGCGCGAGGACCAGGCGGACGCGTACAAGACGCTCGGCATCTTCCCCTCCCTCTTCCCCATGCACACGTTCTACTGGGGCGACTGGCACAGGGAGCACACCGTCGGCCCCGAGCTCGCGGACAACATCTCGCCGACGGGCTGGTACATGCGCCGCGGCATGATCTTCTCGAGCCACCATGACGCGCCCGTCGCGCTCCCTGATTCCATGCGGGTCCTTTCCGCCACGGTCACCCGGCGCAGCCGCTCCGGCGACATCCTCGGCCCGGCCCACCGCGTGCCGCCCATGACGGCGCTGAAAGCGATGACCCTCTGGGCGGCCTTCTCCCACTTCGACGAGAGCGACCGCGGCTCGATCGAGGCGGGCAAGCTCGCCGACCTCGTGATCCTCTCGGCCGACCCGACCGCCGTGGATCCCGAGACGCTCGCCTCCGTGGAAGTTCTGGAGACCATCAAGAAGGGCAAGAGCGTCTACGCGAAGCCCGTGAAGAAGACCGGGCTCGACTGGCCCGCTGACCGGCTCAACACGGGGCTGACGGAGATGTTCAAGGGCATCTACGTCCACCGCCGACTTGCGCGGCTCCCGGAACAGTTCCGCACGGCCGAGGTGCGCACCGAGATCGAAGAGAGCTTCGACGACTGTGCGATGGGCCTGGTCCTGGCGGACATGCTCGGCCTCGATGCCGTCGGTCGTCCGATGGCATCGCGCTAGCGGCATAAGCCGATGGTCTGGCCTTTCCGGCGGAGCATGACGTGCCTTCGGTCGCCCCAGGCGTTCACTCCACCCGAGCCGAAGGCGCTCGTCCTCTGCGTTGGACGCTGGGCCCGAACGGCGCGGTCGCTGCGTATGCCTAGGTCCGGTCATGGTCAACGTGGCGACGGCGCGGACCCTGGAGATCATCATTCCAGACTCATTCGCGGCGAAGGTGGACGAATTCTACGAGTGATCGGGGCGGCGTTGTCTTGCTCGACATCTCGCTCTCCTCCCCCGGCGGGACAAGTATCGTCAGCCCCTCCCCCACAGATCGGATTGCCGCTCCTCGGCGTCTCTGATGACAAACCGCTAGCCTAGTCGGTGCCGTGCTGTTGGTTCACTTGTGTCTTGCGTGAGCCCGGAGCGCGCCGTGAGGCGTCGCGATTTCATCGCTCTCGCCGGCGGTTTGGCGAGCGTCCCGTTTGCGCTCCCCGCCCTCGCGCAGAAAGTCGGCCAGTCGCTGGCGTTCTCCTGATAAACCCGCCGCAGGTCGCGCAGGCGCGGCTCGAGCCATTGCACCGGGCTGAAGGAGGCAGGCCTCGCCGAAGCGGTCGATTTCGCTCTGGCCTTGCGTTCGCAGACGGCGTTTTCGACCGCCTTTCCGGAACAATTTCGGTGATGATTGGCGGAGACGGAGTCCGCCCAATTGGCGTCCGTCTTGGTCCGGTATCTTCCAAATTAGTTCGGCAACACAGATGTTTGGCTCCTCTCCTGAATGCCAAGCCGTCCATTGAAGTCCGATGCCATCCCACATATTTTGTGGGTTTGAATGTGGGGCAGCGGAGTTGGGCGGAAGATGAAGAGGAAAGGACGACATCCTGAGCGCGCCCTCACAGCCGTTCAAGTCCGGACGGTCAAAGAGGCGGGCCGGTACGCAGATGGGAACGGCCTGTACTTGATTGTGGACCCATCTGGTGCCCGCAGATGGCTGCTGCGCGTGGTCGCGCAAGGCAGGCGACAGGACCTCGGGCTGGGGAGCGTTCAACTCGTGACGCTATCGGAGGCCCGAGAAAAAGCGGTGAGGCTCCGCGGGGTTGCGCGCGATGGCGGTGACCCACTGGCTGAAATTCGAAAGACTAAACAGACAACCCCCACGTTCAGAGAAGCGGCCGAGCGGGTTCATGCGGAGCGCAAAGCTGGGTGGAGGAACGGGAAGCACGTCGACCAGTGGATCAACACCCTCGTGCAGCATGGATATCCGGTCCTTGAGAAGAAGCGCGTCGACCAGATCACGTCCGCCGATGTCCTCAAGGTGCTCAGCCCTATCTGGCTCAAGACCCCGGAAACAGCCCGACGCGTCCGCCAACGATTGAAGGTCGTGCTGGACTGGGCAAAGGTCGCCGGCTTTAGGAGCGGCGATAACCCCGTTGATCATGTGGACCAAGCCCTTCCCAAACACTCCCAGGAAAGCGAGCATCACACAGCCATGCCCTATGCGGCTGTCCCACCCTTCCTTCGCCGGTTGCGCTCCTCCAACTTCGCAGAAGGAACCCGGCTCGCTTTCGAGTTCTTGATCCTGACAGCGGCGCGGACCTCAGAGGTCCTCAAAGCAACCTGGGCTGAGGTCGATCTCACGGACGCTGTTTGGACGATCCCGGCTTCGCGGATGAAGGCGAAGCGGCAACACCGTGTCCCGCTGTCCGACAGATGCGTGTCCATCCTCCAGCGGGCCAAAGAACTCTCGGGGGACAGCGTATATATCTTTCCAGGTCACAAGGAGGGGCGCCCCCTCTCAAACATGGTCTTCCTGGAAGCCCTCCGACGCATGGCCGTGCCCGTCACGGCTCACGGGTTCCGTTCGAGCTTCCGCGACTGGGCTTCGGAGCAGACCAACTACCCGCGTGAAGTCTGCGAGGCCGCCATGGCGCACGTCGTCAGAGACAAGGTCGAGGCAGCGTACCGCAGGAGCGACCTCTTTGAACGGCGCAGGAGCCTCATGCAGGACTGGACGAGCTTTGTACAATCCTGAGTACCCCAGAGGTTCAGCCTCCTGGGTACCCATCAGCCTCCTGGGTACCCAGAGGTACGTGGTTTCGACTGTCCGGCGTACACCGGGTACGCCCTATTTTTCAGTCGTTTATCCAATTTGGTAGATCCCATTCCGGTCTCTCCGAGTACTCACATTGAAGTACCCCATCGTACCTGAGCCGTGTACTTGGTGTACAGGTACCAGTACCCGGACGATGCTTGGGTAAATGACCGATATTCAGGACTATTTTGATTTTTGGTCTTGACGAACAGGGCAAGGTTGCCCACTTATCGGGCATAGTCGAACGGCGCTGATCGGCTAGTGGTTTCGAACAAACCATGAACGGTCGTCCCGTATGTGGTCCCAGGGTTCATCGTGGACGGCCTTGAGCCGCAGCCAGATCGAGCTCTTACGCGTGCTCACACCCAAGGAGGGCAGCATGCCCAAGAAGACGCCTCCGCATCCACGCCCCCTTCCCGAGTGTGGTTTCCTGCGCCTGTGGGACGTCCTAGGGCCCAGCGGGCCGATCCCTGTTTCAAAGTCCACGTGGTACGCGGGCATCAAGAAGGGTCGCTATCCGAAGCCGTGCCGCCTCGGGCTGCGCGCCACCGGCTGGCGAGTGGAGGACATCCGGGCCCTGATCGAACGTGGGGGGATCTCATGAACCTCCCCTCCCCTCCTTACACTCCCCCCAGCCGGTGGGGTGCGGCCGTGGGCAACGAGACCGTTCTGATCTTCCTGCTGCGCACTCGTGAGGGCAACGGTGCTGCGCGTGGGCTCTCGTCTATTCAGTTTAAGGGACATCCCCTCCCCACCCCCCGCCGGGCGCTCGCTCCCCCATTCCAACCTCACTGGCTCTCCCGGTGTCAGGCGGCTCGTGAGGTCGATGCGCTCGACCGTCTCCACAGGGGCGAGTGGCCCATCCGTGCTCCTCAGGGTCTCCAGCGCTGCCGGTCCCTCCTGTGCCCTGTGTGTGGTCCCGCGCGAATGGGCGGTCACAGGGACAAGGCCATACGTCGCGTGCGTTCGGTGCGTCAGCGCGGCTATGGCCTGTACCTCGTCACCCTGACGATCCAGAGCCTCCCGCTTGGCCAGTTGACTGACCAGATCAACACGCTCCTGCACCTTCTCGCAGGTGCCCGCTCCGGCTCTCCGTATGAGCGCCTGCGGGATGCGTGTGGGATCGCGGGAACGCTGCGCGTCCTCCACATCACCATCACCCCCGAGGGATGGCACGGACACCTCCACCTCGTGGTAGCCGCGAAGGACCGCGAGAGCACCAAGAAGGCAGCGGAGTGGCTCTGCGCGCGCCTCCTCGAGCGGATGGCGAGGGCCGGGCTGCGGGTCACATTCCGGGCGGTCGATGCCCGCCACGCGCAAACACCAGAGCGCCTCGCGGGCTACCTCCTCCGGCCCTGGCGACCGGGCGACCCCGCCTCGCCCTTTGGCCTGATGACGCTCGCCGCCCAAGGCGATGAGCGAGCGCGCCGCGTCTATGAGGAACTCTCCATGGCGCTCAAGGGCCGCCCGTACATGCGCTGCTCCGGCGTCTTCCTAGAGGAGGACGAGGAATGACGCCCCACCTCGAACACCGCCAACTCCGCCAGGGCACCCTCTCCGCGCACTTGGCGGCCTTCTCCCCCATCGATCCCATCGGACGACAGCAATGCTCCTCACGCCCAACGCCCTGATCATCCGCGTGCGCCGAAGGGGCCTCTCGACCCGTCAAGTCGCGTCAGCCCTCGGCTTACGCCCCCACGAACTCCGCCAGTCCCACGCTCTCCTCCCCGTCCCGCGCGACCTCCTCCGGCCTCGCCCCGAAATCTCCAGCTTCAAGGACCCCATCTCCATGGATACTGATACGCAGCCCACCCTGCCCCTCGACCTGCCGAGCGAGGGCCAGCAGATCCTTTTCCGTCCTCTCTCCGAGATCGAGCCCGAGCCCATGGAGTGGCTCTGGGCCGAGCGAATTCCGCTGGGACTCCTCACCTTCGTCGTGGGCGAGGCTTGCCTCGGGAAGTCCCAGTTGCTCGCGTTCGTGGCGTCCGTGGTCACGCGTGGTGGCGAGTGGCCCGACGGAACTGGAAATGCTCCGCAGGGCAAGGTCCTGATGCTCGCGGCGGAAGATGACTACGCCACTGCCGTCGTTCCCCGCCTGATGGCCGCAGCAGCGGACCTCGATCTCGTCATGGGCCACCAGTTCCAGTTCCAACAGGACGAGGAAGCCCTCCTGCGCGCGCTCGGAGATACCCTAGCGGCGGACACGTCCATCCGGCTGATCCTTGTCGATCCGATCCGTTCCTTCGTGCCCTCCAAGATATTCAACGACCCCACCCTCGTCCGCGCGTTCTTCCCGAAGTTGCAGGCTCTCGCAGCCCGCTATGGCGTCGCGCTTGTGCTTGTGGACCACCTCTCCAAGTTCGCCAGCAAGAGCGCCCTCGACGGTATCCGGGGGACAGTGGACTACGGGGCGCAGTTCCGCGCGGGGTTTGGCGTCGCGCGTCACCCCGACGATCCGGACCTGCGCTGCCTCACCGATATGAAACCCAACTACACCGGCGGCCTCCCCACACTCGGCTTCTTCTTCAACAGCGTTCTGGTCGGAGAGGGCATCAAGACGAGCGCCATTGAGTTCGAGCCCGATCCCATCCCCTACACGAAGGATGAGCTCTTCGGCCGTCGCCCTGGTGGGCTCCCGTCGAGAACGATCAGCCGCGAGGATGAGGCCAAGGCGTTCCTCTTAGACGTCCTGGCGAGCGGTCCGCTGACCGCCAACGAGATCTATGCGCTCGGTGATGAGCGTGGCGTCAAGAAGCGCACGATCGAACGCGCCAAGGGCAAGTTGAAGATTGAGTGTGCCAAGACGGGCCAGAACGGCGCGTGGGTCTGGTCCCTCCCGACCTGAGGCCCAGGACGCCAACTCACCCGAGAAGGATATCTGAGGCATGGCGGCCATCGTCGACGATCTCATGGATGCCCGAACGCTTGACATTCGCTCCTTCGATTATGGGGAACGATGGGCCGGCCTGATCAACACGTCGCCACTGTCGGACTACAAGGGCCACTACGCGCAGGCAGTGCGGATCGCGGCAGGGCTACGCCACCAGCTTCCCCGCTGCCGCTCGCTCCTGTTCCACGGTACGCCCAATCCCAAGGCCATCATCCGCGCTGGCGGGATCAATGCGTCGCCCTTCGGCTTCGCGGGAGTAAGCCTCACGCGCTCCCTTCACATCGCGGTCCACTACGCGCTCCTGGAGAGGGATGCGCCCGAGCCGACCAGCGCTGTTCTCGTGTTCGACCGCGATGAACTTGTCCGGCACGGTTACAGACCTTACCCGGTGTACGAGGACCACTTTGAGGAGATCCGGGCTCAAGGGTCCGGTATCGCTGAGGAGGTCGTGAAGTACGACTTCATGCCCTTGCGACCCTTCCTCCTGAATGTCCTCCGAATAGCGCCAATCCAAGTCGCTCCGGTCGATCAGCGTCCCGCTCCGGCTATATGAGCTGCCGCCTCAGTTCAGTTTTGCCTGATCGGGGCATTGGCGTTCGGACCATGGCAGCCGAGAAGAACACCAATACCGCGCTTGGGGTGTGTCCAACTTGGCGGCCTTCCAGTTTGGCGGTCTTTGAATTCGGGTTAGGGCCAGGAGCCGTTCGAGATCCTCCCCAATGGCCCTTCGCGGCATCAGCCGCATTTCAGTTCGAGGGTTGCCAGCGAATGAATGAGCGAGATTGACCCTGAGCAGCCTTTCGGCAGGTCTGCAATGAGCAGGTCGCCTACGCAGCAGGTGCCCCGAGGCTCCCCCGTTCTCGCACGATGAGAACGAACAAGACTATGGCTGGTCCCGCAGTCGATCGCGCCATTCCAGGCAAGACTTGCTATATCGTGGCGGAGGGCCGTTGCTTCGGTGGCCACTGCATGCGCGCGTAAGCTGTCCCGGACTTCGCGATGAATGGCGGCATTCCATTCTATGACGAAACGCCGATCAGCAGGGAGCGTCGGAGTTGAGGATGGCGAAGCTGAGGAAGCTATCGGCAGTCCTGGCCTCGGACGTCGTCGCCTTTTCCAAGCTCGTGGAGCGGGATGAGGCTGCGACGCTGGCGGCATTGCGCGACATGCGGGACCAGGTTTTCGACCTGCAGGTGCACCACCATGGGGGTCGCATCATCAAGCTGATGGGCGACGGAGCCCTTGTGGAGTTCCAGTCCGTCGTGGACGCGGTCTCATGCGCTGTGAACATCCAGCGGCAACTCGCGGCCTGGCGCACGGCCCGGCAGGGGCGATTGCCCTTGTCACTTCGCATCGGCGTCCATTTGGGCGACGTCGTGGTCGACGACGACGACCTCATGGGGGACGGGATCAACATCGCCGCCAGGCTTGAACAGGTCTGCCCGACGGACGGCGTGATGATCTCAGGTGAAGTGCGGGATCAGCTCGTAGGAAAGCTGAAGTTCCCACTGATGGACATTGGAGCGCGTCGGCTCAAGAACATCGATCGCCCCATCCGCACCTACGCTGTGCGGTGGGACGGCACCTCAGGGAGAACGGGACGCCAACGCGCGATTGCCACCGGGACCCTGGCCGCCGTGGCGGTCGCCGCGGTCTGCCTACTTGCGTTGGCACGGTGGTCGGACCTCCCGGCCAGAATGGCTACGGCGTTCGACCGGGCTGTAGGTCATTCCATATCGGACTCGGATCGTGAGCAAAAGTCACGGCTCGCAGTTTTCCCATTCGAGAACGCCAGCAGCGACCAGAGCCAGGCTTACTTTTCGGCCGGCATGACCGAGGAAATCCTCGTCGCACTGGGCCGGTCGCCTCTCCTGAGCGTGATCGGTCGAAACTCCACCTTTTCCGGGACGTCAGGAGTGGACCCCGTCGAGGCGGCGCGGAGGTTGCGCGCACGCTACCTTTTGGTGGGCCGCGCCGGACGCAGTGAGGGTCTCGTTCGGGTCACGGCGAGGCTGATCGACGTGGGGTCCGGCTCGGACCTCTGGTCAGAAAAATTCGATCGGCCTTTGACGGATCTCTACGCGGTCCAGGATGAGATCGCTGGAAAAATTGCTGCCCGGCTCGACTCCCGCATCCAGGCCAGCGAGGTCAGGACAAGGCTCGCGGGGGCTGCGCCCAACGTGGGTGCTTACGACAAGCTGCTGCAGGCAAGAGCGATCCGGTACACGGACGCAAGCAAGGAGGCAACGTTACGCGCGCGAGACCTCCTTCGTGAGGCGATCGCCCAGGATCCGGGCCTGGCGCTTGCGCACGCTGAACTCGGATACACGTTCTATCGGGAGACCGCACGGCAATGGGCGCCCGAACGCTTCGATGCAGCAATCCGCGAGGGTCTTGCAGAGGCTGAGATGGCGCTGAGGTTGGACCCGTCCTTGAGCTTTGCGTCGGTCACGATGGGCAACCTGCTCGTCCGGGCGCAGGACTTTACCCATGCCCTGGACTTTGCCCAGCGGGCGGTTGCTCAAAACCCGAATGATCCCGAGGCCTATGCGGGCCTCGCCAACGTCTTGCTCTACAGCGAAAGGCCGGCTGACGCGCTCACCGCCATCGACAAGGCCATCGTGCTCGACCCGCTCTTCCCGCCTCTCTATGACAACTACCGGGGCAGGGCTCTTCTGTTCCTCGGCCGCTATGACGAAGCGGTCGGGGTGCTGCGCGACTGCGCGCGGCGGCTCCCGGATTCCTGGTCCTGCAAGAGCGCGCTCGCCACCGCGCTCCTGCGAAGCGGCCGCAAGACTGAGGCGGAGCAGGCGATGCGGGATATGGCCGCCGTGGCGCCCTTCAAGACGCGCGCGCAATACGAGCGCCTTAGCAGCAATTCCAAAAGGCAGACCGAGCTGATTTCGACCGCCCTGGCTGAGCTAGGCTTTCCTCCCTGAAATCTTGGGCGCTGGCATTCTGGCCCAAATGAGGACCAGGGACCTTCACGCCAGTCTGCCGCGTCGGAAGGTCCGGTTGTCGATGCCGGTGGGGGTCGGCTCATGGCGCGAGGCGGAAGCGTGAGGTCGGCCCAGCTTTCTCCTGGGCCCCGAGAACACCCCTAGAAACTGAGCTGTTGCAGCGCGTTCTGGACTTGGTGGTCGGCATGCGTCCTGGCCGCCAGGGCCAGCAACTCTCGGGTGGTCCACTCAGCCTGAGACGGATGGCCCGTTCGCCGGCTGAGTGCTGCCTGGTCGGCGAGAATCTGGACGAGAAGGGCCAGGTAGGTATCGGTCTCCCGCGTCGAGCGACGGCGGGCGTTTGCCAGCCACTCGGCAGCGTGATCGTCGTCCCCCTCTCGCGCGTATGTGAGGGCGATGGCACGCGCCGTCGCGCCTTCCCAGCAGGGGTCGCGCAACTGGCAGCCCAGCGCGAAGGCGGCGTCGAGGTCGGCCCGGATCTGCCGAGGATCGTCGCCGAGCCGAAGCCTCGCTTCGCAGAGCATAGCGACCGGAAACGGACGGAAGGCGAGCCAGTTCGCCTGGTCCACCCGCTCGAGGCAGGCGGCCGCCCAGTCACGGGCCTTTCCGGGCTCGCCCGCCGCAAGGAGCCCCCAGCTTCCGAGCCCGAGCGAAAAAATCGCCGTGCTGGAATCCTGCTCCCTCGCGGCGGCCTCGAGGGCCTCCTCGTGCAGGGCAAGCCCGTCCTGGATCCGTCCCCAGTCCACGAGGTTGAACGCCATCACCGCCAGGGTCCGGGCGACCTTGCCGCCGGGCTCGCTCGCCTCGAGTGCAGCGCGCAGGTGTTCGGCCGCAGAAGGACGACGGCCGGCCAGTGCGTCGACGTAGCCCAATTCGCGCAAAGCCCTCGCCGTGAGGTCGGCCTGCCCGATCCGGCGTGCGAGGGCGAGGGCCTCGCCGAGGAGGATTGCGCCTTCGTCGTCGTGGCCCCGCACCGAATGGACCAAGGCGGCGCCGAGCTCCACTGTCGCACGGGCCAATAGCGCTGCGTCGCCGATCCGCTCGGCATCGGCAACGGCGCGGCGAAGCAGATCAACCCCCGTGTCCGCCGCACCAGCCTGCACAGCGGCCTGGCCCGCGTCGATGATAGCGGTAACGGTCGACGTCGTGCCCGCCCTCTCGTCGGCGCGTTGCGGCCGACCCAAGGCTGCCCGCAAGGCAGGCGACGGGAGTTCGCCCAGGTCGGCGAGGAACAGCTTCTCGACCTCCTCGACGTGGGCGGCTGCCGCCTCTCCTCTCCCGGCCATGACGAGGCTCTTGACCAGGAGAATATGGCCGCTCTCGTCAAGCGGGTTCCGGGAGACGGCCCGCTCCGCAAAGCGGGCGGCTCGCCCGGTGTCATGAGCCTGAAGGGCCGCCAGCGCCTCACGGCGCAGGTTTTCGTCGACCAAGCCGGCGAGCCGCGCTCGCTCGACCAGAAGCCACGTCGCGAACTGCGGGCTGCAGCGTGGTTCCACGCCCTCGAGAAGGTCGCCATAGCTGTGGTCGTCATCACGTCGGAAGGTCGGCTGGAGCACGTCCACGCTGATCTCCGGCGGCAGGTCGGACGTGACCGGGTCTCCCGCGAAGGCTGCCGGGGCGTCCATTGCACGCCGGAGGCTCGCCAAGCACCAGCGCAGCCCACCCAGTGGATCGTCCGTCTCCGGAAAGATCTCGAGGGCCAGCGTCCTGCGGTCGATCGGGCGGGGGGACAGGAGGATGCGGGCAAGAACGGCCCAGACCTGCTGTCCCCGCAAGGTCCGCTGCCGCCCGTCAGCATCGGTGATCGCGGGCTTCCCAAGGAGCTGGATGCGCAAGCCGGTACCCTCCGCGCGAAGCCGAGCGCCTGACCGTTGGACGATCCGTGTGACGGAGTGACCGACGCCCCCGCGACCGTCACACGGCCGCTTCGCCGTGAGAGCGGCAAGCTGGCTCCGTCATGGAACCACGGAGACCGACTATGCCGAAATACCTCATCGAGCGCAGCATTCCCGGTGCCAGCATGCTGTCCCGCAACGAGCTCCGCGAGATCGCGGCCAAGTCCAACGCTGTCGTCGCGGGGCTCGGTGTGCCCTATGCCTGGGACACGAGCTATGTCGCAGGCGACAAGATCTACTGCGTGCACGAGGCTCCCGATGCGGAGACAATCTATCGCCACGCCCGCGAAGGCGGTTTCCCGGCCGACCTTGTCACCGAAATTTCCGCAGAGATCGGCCCAGCGACTGCGAACTAGAACAGGCGAGGCCGGCGCTCTTTGGGGTTGCCGGCCTCACATACAGGTTCAGAAGGTCCGGTTGCCGCTCGCGCCCGGAGGTCTGGAAGTGGCGCGAGGCGGACAGGTACCCTCTACGCGAACTGATAACCCTGAGCTGCCCCTGCCTTGGTCCGCTTTAGGTGCGCACGTCCTAGGTGTCGGCCATTTCTGACTGGAACCACGCCTGCGGCATGGCAGACTGTCGCCTGTATTCTCGGCCGTTCAAGCGTGCTGGCGAGGGCAAGGCACCATGAGTGATGAGCGGCAGTCGACCTTTTTGCACGAGGCTCCGCGAGAGGCTTTTGGTCCGGCGCAGAGGTGCTTCCCCCTCAGGCGCCCGGTCGGCTTCGTTCCTGCGGTCCAGCGCTGGTCTGCGTTGGCTTCCATACAAGCGGGATCCGTGGTCGTGGCGTTCTTCGGAGCGGAGGCTGACGACGAAGATCAGCTCCTGCAGCATGGTCTGCTCGAGTGGGCTGACCCGTTTCTTCGCCGCCACCCGGTGGGCCCGGGCTCGCTCGACACGAGCGTCACCACGACCGCACAGGGGCGAGCCACCCTCGTTCTCGCCGCCTACTGGGCCAGCGACGATCGATATCACGCTTGGGCCTCGGACTCTGGCGTGGACGCGTGGTGGGCTGATCCCGCGCGCCTTCACGGGCGCCACGGCGTCTGGCGCGAAATCCTGCAGATATCCCGTGATCGGTTCGAGACGTCCTATTGGCGGGACACGCCCAGAGGCCTGGGCCTGTGCCCGGACGTGGCGCTCTATCCGACCCCCTTCTGCGGCTACTACGGCGCCATGCGCGACCGTCTGCCCGCGGCGGCGAACGATCCGCTGGATCCGGAACACGTCGGCCCGCCGGCCGGGCCCTCGGACCGAACCGGCTTCGGCGAACGCCGGGTCGTCGCGGCGCCCGGCAACGTGGCCGTGATCCGGGGAGGAGCGAGCTGGGCCCTCATGGACCCCGGCCAGAGGGAGGACTACGAGGCTACGCTCCGTCCCGCCCTTCATGGCGGCATGGACTACCTCGCGAGCGCCAGCGTGGAGAGCGGCTGTCTCAGCCTGCGCTTCCTGCGAAGCGTCAGCGCCGAGGGCGAGACCCTGCCCGAGGAGCACGCGCTCGGGTTCTTTCGTTCGCTAGCCGACCTGGAGCGCTGGGCCGAGCGGCACGACAGCCATCGCGCAATCTACATGGGCGCAAAGGCACGGCACCGGCGCTATGGCGAGGCCAACCAGCTGAGGACGTGGCACGAGGTGTTCGTCCTCCCGGCCCAAGGCGGCCGCTCCGAGTACATCAACTGCCACCCCGACACGGGGCTGATGCGCTGGCTCCCCTCGCGGCGCCTCTGAACGGCCACGTGGGCGGCCAGCGCCGATCAATCGCGCGGAGAGGCGGGGCGCTCCGTTCGGCGGTGCTCAACCCTCCGCCGGCTTTGTGGCCCATCCGCCGATCTCGCCGCGGCCGATGATCACCCCGGAAGTCGTATTGAGGTCCTGCAGGATGCGCCGGGCGAGGTCCTTCGGCGCGACGTCGTCCGGCACTGTTTCGCCACGGGCCCTCTTCTCGTCGGCGACGATGAGGGCCTGGTCGGCATCGAGATGCACGACGTCCGGCGCTGACGCGCCTCCGATGACGGCATGCAGCCGCATCTGTGGAGAGACCAGCCCGGCGGCCGACAAGAGACCATGCAGCTTCGCCCCGAGCCGCACGTCCACGCCCGCGGCCGAGTAGGCCGCCGTCAGCCAGCGAGACGACCTGTCGTAGGACGCGATAGGCGGGACGGACTGCATGAGGTCGCGGAAGGGCTCGTGGAAGGCGACCACGCCCCCCGCGCGGACGAGCTGGACGAGCCGGAGAAGGATCGCCAGGGGATTGGGTTGGAAGCACAGGACGTAGCGCCCCACCACGGCGTCGAACGGCTGGTCCTGCACGTCGGCGATCTCGGCCCGCCGGAAGGTAACATGCCGCAGCCCCGCCCGGTCCGCGCGCCGGGACGCGGTCTCCACCGCTTTCGCCGACCGGTCCACCCCCATCACTTCGCCGCCGGGGCCGACGAGGTCGGCGACGAGAAACGAGACGTCCCCCGCGCCGCTGCCGATGTCGAGCACGCGCATCCCGGGCCCGATGCCGGCTTCCTGAAGAATCTGGCGGGTGATGGGATCGATGAGGCGCGCCTGCCGCTCGAGCCTGGCGAGCTCCGAGGGAGAGTGGCCGAGGATGTAGTCGGGTTCCTGTGGCGTCGACGGCGTCATGGACAAGGTCTCGCGGCACAGAAATATCGTACCATGGAAGGTTGCCAAGGTCCCGCCATGCGGCGTCGTGAGCCGCGCGGCGCCGGCGGGTTAGCTCTCAGACTGCGCCGCCACCTCCGCTCCCAGCGACCCGCCGAGCTTCCGCTCCTGGCGCTTTGCCGACTAATGCGCGGTCGAGCGCTACCGCGACGGGAGAGCGGCTAGAGGGTCGTCCACCTCCCTCCCCCGCCTTAGAAGTCCGCCAGCCCCGAAAGATGGTGGTTGACGCTTGGCGGCCTTCTCGTTTGGCGGCCATCAACTTGCCCGCCCATGATAGTCCGACGTGCCGGGCCTCTGGGTCACTTCAGCTCGATCGCCACTCCGGCACTTGCTGGTCCTGCTGGAGCCGCAGCCGACGCCACTCAAGGCCGGTGAAGACGTCCTCGGCGGTGTCGCACTGATCGACTGGAAGGGCCGCTACACTCTCCCGAATGAAGCGACCTGCGAGCGCGACGTCAGACAGCCACGCACGCTCCCACCAACTGATGATCCGCTCACGGGCTCCCGCGAGCGTCGCTGCCGAGGGAAGACGATCCCTCTTGAGATGTTGGTTCACCCGACGCGAGGACGGCAGGAGGTTCCACAGGTCGCCGCTCGGCCAAGCCGACCAGGGCATGCAGTGATCGATGTCGAGCAGGTCCTTGGCCCGGCCGAGTTGCTGGCCCGTCCAGACACATTCGACAGGCTCATTCCGGTCGATCATCCGCAAGGCGACCGTGCGAGCCAGGGCTGTGTCCCGTGCTGGCTCGATCCAGACAAGGGCCGCCTCTACTTCCCCGACGGCCACCGGGCGCCCCATACGCTCGCCATAGTCCCGGACGAGCCGGGTCCATTCGCTGACCAAGACCGGCTCTACCCAGGCGCTCAGGCGTTGTAGGGTGCGCCACAAATGGCCTGGGACAGCGAGGCTCCCGAACTCCCGCAGGTACTCCGCATCGATCACCAAGGTGCTGCCGACCTTCGGCGTACGCATCGGCGCGGTGCTAAACACCGGCCTGGCGGACCCTGGGTAACGCGTGAAATAGGCGGGCATCCTGACGATGGTTCGACACGCCTCCTGGAGGGCCGTCGCGACCATAGAGGCACGATCACCCGCGAACACCGAACCAATCCGAAGATCGTGTCCGGAGATGCGAAGCTCAAGCAGCAAGCGGAAGCCCTCCTTGGCGAAGGAAAGCCCGTCCGCTCCTGAATTGCCTGGTCGTTGGGGAAGGCCCAAGGCGACGAGCGGGAGGTACTGGCGGACCCAGTTCAGAGCCACGAGCCCGAGCGGCACGTCCACAATGTCCCCGTCCGGCCTTGGTGCGGCGAGCCCCGGCGCAAGGTCCGCGATGCGCGCGATGGCCCGAAGAAGGCCGAGCTTGTAGGTGGCGGCCTTGTCGTCGTTCAGGATGATGCCACGCAGGAGAGGCAGTGCGCCCGCGCCGTCGTCCGGCAGCCTCAGGCACATGGAGGTCCAGCGGACGTCTCTGCGACCGAGTTGGTCCGAGGTGGTCGCAGCCTTTAGGATCGAGAGGCCATGGGCCGCACAGAGCGCCTCGATCTCTCCGACGGGAACCGGCCACATCTGGCGGTCCGGCTCGGGAGGTCCATCGCGCAGGCTGATCCAGATCGTGCCTCCGGGCTTGAGGAGCGTGACCACCTTGCGGAAGGCCCGTGCACGCTCCTGGGGCTCGACGTGCATCCACACGGCGGTGAGCAGGATCAGGTCGAAGGAGAGCCCCAAACGGTGAACGCCCGCCAAATCAGGCAGTCGGTCATCAATCCATCGGATACCGGCGTCCGGGTGCAGACGCTGTCCTTCCGCGCGCATGCCCGTCGACGGCTCCGCCGCGACGACCTCGAAGCCCTTTCCGATCAACCACGCCGCGTCCCTGCCAGACCCTGCGCCGATGTCCAGCGCAATGAGCCCCTGGCCACGGGGCAGATAAGGCAACACCTGCGCATGCACGGCCTCGGCGCTCGTCCCCTCATAGCGGGACGCCAACTCGCTGGCCTTCGCATCATAGGCACTGATCGTGCCGGCCATCCTGCCTCCCCCAATAGGAAGCTAGCTCAGGCGCGTCTGTCGCAGAAGGGCGCTGGCGATGGAACAACCTCTGTATTGCTGAGACATGGCCGCAGAAGTCGTAGAGCCCTTACCGATGCGGCATCAACGTTTCGTCGACCTTGGTGAGTACCGCGACCGCGAGGTAGGTCTCGTGAGCTTGCGGGGCAGTCATCAGTCGCTCGGCGAGGCGGTCGTACAAGCGATCCAGAACCTCAGCCCTCTCCCGGCGGTCGCCCAATGCCCGCGCGATGGTCGGCCCTGACCATCCCCGCGTTGTATTGGCGTGACTGCGGGCGAACGCCCGCACATCTCCGGATGCTTTGAAGTCTGGCCAGAACGGGTCATGGACCTCAACGACCTCCGCCATGTCCAGTCGCAAGCCGGCGTACACACCCGTCGTATCGAACGGCCGCTTCACGGCCTCTACGTTGCGGCCACTGGTCGGCACGGTCATCGCAAGCGTCTCCTCCTCGGAGAGCAACCCTTCTCGCCTCAAGTCGAGAACCGCCTCCCAGAACTCTCCGCCGAGCCAGCCCCATCCGGACGTGTCCCCTCTCTTGCCCACGAAGGCGGAGATCAATGATCCGCCGAGCCGAAGTTCGATCGAGCGGCAGAAGAGGAAGCGCTCCCAATCCCGTGCCTGTCTCTCGGCGATTTCGGCAGCGAGGTCTCCCGATAGCGCCGCAAGGACGTGATCAGCCGCCCTGACGGGCTCTCCATCCAGCCAGTGGAGGGTCCACGTATTCCAGCCAATATGGACGGAGGAAGACGGGAGGATGGGTTGGAAGTATGATCGCCCAACGGCTGCCGGGAAGACCTGGGACAAGCCCGTCATGTAGCTCGTGGGATCGTCTTCGAGGGCCGTGAAAAGGGCGGCGAAGTCATTGCCGGGCAGGTCCGTGTGGATGACCTGGATGGGGTGATCCGGTCCGAGGCGCGTGCGCAATTCCTCAAGCGCCCGCCGCACCGGCCCCATGGCGTTGCGTCCCTGGGACGAGCCGTAATCCGCGATGACGACAGGCTCTGACCCAATGGGAACGGTTCGGGCTACAGCCTCCATCAGCGGGATGAGACCGGCCACGCCGCTCGCCTGAAACGCCGAATGCCGGTTGTAGAAGCCTGCGCCTTCCATCGGCGCGCCCGCCGGCCGTGACGGACCGTTGCCCATGTCCTCCCCTCCTCTCCCAAGGATCATCGAGTAGACGAATAGGTCAGAAGGGTGGCGGCGATTTCTTGGACTTCTCGCTACAATCTTGCGCTCGCGAGGCCGCAAAGTCGAGGGGTAGCGATTACCTCGCCGAGCCTACGCCGTCTCGGGCAATCCCGCCCGACTGAGACCATCGAGGTACATGTCCAACTGCCATTTGTGCCTGAAACTCGCCAGTGCAGATCGAGCGAGGCTGGAATGAGGGGCGAGGCGTCGAAGCTCGCCCATTTCGGCCTCGGCCTCCCCAACGCGTCCGGCCAATGCAAGGGCCGCACAAAGATAGCGCCGGGACGTCACCGCCGTCGGATTGTCCGCGATGACGCGCGCGGCCCATCGGATGCTCTCTTCAAACCGACCGGCGAAGAAGTGTGCCACGACCAAACCTGTGTAGGCCCTGAACATCAGCGTATCGAGCGGGTTTAGCCTTATGGCAGCCTCGTAGTGCGAGATCGCCTCGTCACACCTCCCTCCGTACCCAAACGCGATGCCGCAGTGCAGCCGAACGTGCGCACCGTCGGGTGCAAGGCGTAGTGCTTCGGCCGCGAAGAGGTCGGACTGATCGTAGCTCCCGCCATAAAGTGCTTCGCACGATGCCGAGACCGCGAGCACGGTCGGATTTTGGCGGTCCAACAGAACGGCCTCACGAGCCAGGGCGAGGGCTTCAGCCTTTCCGTCCGCCTCGACCCAGCCGTGCATGGCCGCCTCCCCGAGCACGAACGCGAGCGCGCTCATCGCGTCAGCGTAGGCCGGGTCCAAGCGGAGCGCCTGCCGAAGGAGCGTTATGGCCTTCTCGTGGCTCGCCCGGCTGGCGGCATTGAGATGGAAGAGGGCCTGGAGGTACAAATCGTAGGCGTTGAGATCTTTGGTCGGCTTAGCACTCGTTCTGGCGAACTCCGCACTGCGCAGGTTCGGCTCGATGGCTCCGACAATGGACATGGTGACCCGGTCTTGAAGGTCGAAGACGTCCGAGAGTTCACCGTCAATGCGGTCTGTCCAGACGTGGTTTGCAGTGGCGGCCTCGACAAGCTGGGCTGAGATCCGAAGGCGGTTCCCCGCCCGACGAACCGAGCCCTCGATGACGTATCGGACCCCGAGTTCACGACCGACTTGCCGGACGTCGACCGTGCGCCCCTTGTAGGTGAAGCTGGAATTTCGGGCGATGACGAAGAAGGATCGGAAGTGGCTGAGCGCGGTGATTAGTTCTTCGACAAGGCCGTCGGCGAGGTATTCCTGCTCCGGATCGCCACTCAGGTTCTGGAATGGCAGAACCGCGATGGAGGGCTTCTCCGGCAGGACAAGGGGCAGAGTACGGGCCGACCCGACGCGCGTGTCCCCATCACCATTGCTTTCGCCGTGGCCAGGAACCGCTTGATACACCCGGACGGGGAAAGCGATGTTTTTGAGGTCCTTCTCGCCGAGATCCGTGAAGCGGGTCCGAACTCGTCCTCGAACGTGCTCGTGCGCGGAGCCCGAGATCAGGACACCTCCCGGTTCGCAGAGACCCTCCAGGCGGGCGGCGATGTTGACGCCCTCTCCCAGGATGTCCTCGCCGTCGACGATCACATCCCCAAGGTGCACGCCGATCCGATACTTGAAGCCGCCATTCCCACCTCCGGACGCACCGCCGAGTAGGACCTGCTGGATCTGAACCGCGCATTCCACGGCATCAACGATGGACGGGAACTCCAAGAGGAGGCCATCGCCCATGGTCTTCACGACCCGACCACCTCGGTCGGTGACCAAGGGCCGAAGCTGGTTCCGATGCTGACGGACAGCGCGAGCGGTGCCGGCCTCGTCCTCGCCCATAAGGCGGGCAAAGCCGGCCAAATCCATTGCCACGATGGCCGCGAGCTTCCGCATCTCCATGATCGCGCCCTCACCGGAGGAGAGCGTAGCGTGTGTAGTTCGGCCCGTTAACCGCCTTGTCCTGGCTGGCATCGCGCTGGTCGTTACGACCACTGTGTCCCTCGCGTCGAAGATCATCGGCAACGGCTGATGAGTGGGCTGATCCGCCGGTCAAACCATCTGGGCTGATCGGGTGTATGTGCCTTGGGTGACGACAACCGTCCCAGTTGTCTGTGGTCACCGCTCGGAGCTGTCGTCCGACCTAGGCGGACCGCCCTGGGTCTTGTCCTAGAAGGCGTAGCTGGAGGCCCTCACCGCGCCTGCAACTGGACGCCTACGTTTGCCCAACTGAACGTGGGACCGAGCGCTTGAACTTTGCGCGGCCCGGGCTCAGACTGTTGCTTCGGGCGCAGAAAGACGCCGTCTGAGGCAGTCGTCCCTCGCAGGGGAGGGAACGCGTGATGCGCAGCGATGACGTCCGTCGGTGGCTGGATGGCGATACTTTCGATTTCGCCCACCTGCGGAGCCTTGGGGCTCCCCCCGCCGAATTTGTTGCTCCCCCCACTTTGCCCGTCTTGGTGGAGGTCGACGCCTTCAGCTTTGGGCACGCGTCCCAGGCCTGGCAGGAAAGCCCGTCATGGGCGCGCGGGCCTGATCCCCTTGGCCATGATGGCGATGGTCGCGACTGGCACCACGACGTTGGCCAGGGCTGGCAGTACGGCGACGGCTCGGGCGCGGGCAAGGGGACGACGAACCAGGGGATCGCGTCGGGCACGACGCCCCCGCCCTACGGCAGCGGCGATGGGTTTTCCAACATCAACGGCGACCCCGTGACCCACGACGTATTCTCCCCGCCTGACAACGCGCTCGCGGTGAGCGTCGTCAATGGCCAGAAATACTATGTGTCCATGGTCAACGACACCATGGGCATGGGCACGAGCCTGTCGCCCAATACGATGCAGTTTCAGGCCTTCAGCCAGTTCTTCCCAACCAATCTCGTCAACGGCCTCTTCTTCACCGATCCCCAGGCCGTGCTCGACACGACGAGCCAGAAGTTCATCCTGGCCGAGGCGACCTACAAGAGCAGCAGCTCCACGGTCGGCAGCCTGTTGCTGGCCGCCTCTCACGACGCGGTCCCGATGCACGGCTTCGACTTCTTCTCCATCAACATGCAGGTGACGATCAACGGCAAGAAGACGGGGATCGACTATCCCCAGCTCGACGTCGACGGCACAAACTACTTCGTCACCACTGACCAGTATAATGGCAACACGGAAGTCGCACCCCTGGTGACGGTAGGTACGCTCGCCTCCATTGAGAGCGGCCCCACGACCGCGCCGCTCCCCATCAAGCAATTCGTGCCGCCCACGCCCGTCGTCATGCCGCTCGACGTGGCGGCCCTGCCCGGGAAGGGCGCCTTCTTCGTGGGCTACAGCGGCTACAGCAAGTCGGGGCATGACTACGTCACCATCGACTTCTACTCCGACGCGACGGGCAAGACGACGTCGGGCGTCTACGACGTGGGCGCCATCGACAACCTCGCCGTGAAGACGCTCGTGGCCACGCAGCCGGACGGACACCAGCTCGATGCCAGCGACCGGCGCGTGAACGACGTGAAGGTCATCGGAAACGACCTCTACGTCGTCACGGAAACCGTCCCCTTCGGCACGGGCGCCAAGCCCACCGTCACGATCTTCGACTTCAGCCTGCAGACCGCCAGCGGAACGGTCGACCCCACCAAGCCCCACCTCGTCGACACCTGGACCGTGCCAGGCTCGATCCTGGGGACCGGTGTGACCACGATGTATGGCTCCATCGCCGGAGACCTCCTGCCGGACGGCTCGCGCGAACTCGTCGTGAACTTCATGGCCAGCGGACCCTCCCTCACCATGAGCGACTACTTCATGGTCCACAAGGCGACGGACACGACCCCCGGCGCCTTCTTCGAGGCGCCCGTGCAGTACGCGACCAGCCCAACCTCCTACTCGGACGGCTCCAAGATCAGCCGCGCCGGGGACTACTCGTCCGCGACCCTCGTGGCGCCGCACGAGGTGGCGGTCTCGAACGAGTACGCCGTCGACGCAGGCCACTGGGGCACCAAGATCGCCGACGTCTGGCTCCTGAACGCCTGAGGACGCAGTGCAATCCGAGCCGGACAGGGTCCGTCACAACCCGGATGGTGGTGACCGGGCCTTTATGAGGGGCTTGTCGCGCCGCCCGTGCCGGCCCTTGTCGAGAGCCGCTTCGGGCCTCGTCCTGTCCTTTGCATTCTCCACGGCAGAGGCGGTCCGCTCCGTTCTCCGTCCTTCTTGTCCCAATCTCAGGGCGTAAGCTTCAACGTGTCCATGTCACGCTCGAGGCTCTTCGTCTGGATGACGTCCTGACCTCGTCTGGACGGCCCCTGAGGACCGGGGCACCATGGCCTGATGGCGTCCGACGACATCAGCCCTGTCCAGCGGAGACTGGCGGCCATTCTGGCCGGGGACGTCGTTGGCTTCTCCCGCCTGATGGGGTCGGACGAGGCCGGCACTCTCCAGAAGGTCCGGACACTCCGCCACGGCATCGTCGAGCCTGTCCTCGCCCGCTTCGGTGGAAGGCTGTTCAAATGGATGGGTGACGGCTTCCTCGCGGAATTCCAGAGCCCGGTGGTTGCCGTTGAGGCCGCGCTGGCCATCCAGGCGGAGATCTCCACCAGCGGGTCGGATTTGGCGCTGCGCATCGGGATCAATCTCGGCGACGTCATCGCCGAGAGCGACGGCGACGTCTATGGCGACGGGGTCAATATCGCCGCTCGGCTTGAAGGCCTGTGCGAGCCGGGCGCAGTCCTCCTGTCGGGCAAGGTTTATGACGAGGTCCGGACAAAGCTGGCACTGAACGCCGTCGACCTCGGCGCGCGGTCTTTGAAGAACATCTCAGCACCAGTGCGGCTCGTCAGCATCGTCCCCGGCTCGTCCTATCCCAGCGGGCGAGCGAGATTGCAGCATCTCCTCAAGCGGCGGTGGCGAGCGCTCGTCGCTTGTGCCCTGCTCGCCTCCGGACTGGGAGCAGCCGTCGTAGGGCACGCTTTGCCGTGGCACTGGCGGGCGGCCGAGACGAGTTCGCCCTCACTGGGCGTCCTGCCTGTCGTGGCGGCTTCGCGGGAACTGGACCATGCGGCTGCGGACCTAACGGAGAGGATTTCCAGCAAGCTCGGCCGGGATCGGGCGTTGCGGGTGATTGCGCTGAACCCGCCGGTTGGCCAGTCGGCCGATGCAGCAGGTCGTGACACCAAGTCGGGTTACGTGCTGGCGGGCACACTGCGCGAAGGTGATGGAGGGCCAAGACTGAGCTTGCGGCTCCTCGAAACCGGGGCCGGCGGGCAGGTTTGGGCCGACGTCTCCCCCGCTTCCACTGCCGGCGAGGAGCCCGACAAAATAGCAACCTGGGCCGCATCGGCCATCGCGGGCTGGACGGGGGCCATCGCGCTCGCGGAGTTTCAGCGCTCCCAGGGGCTCGCACCCGAGGACCTGTCACCCTACCAATGTACCGTTCAGGCCTACCAGTCCACCATCAACCAGACTTCCGACCTCTCTGCCCGGCGAGCGCGGTCCTGCCTGGAGGCCCTTCTGGCTCGGAACGCGAACCAAGCAGAACTCTGGGCCATGCTCTCCCAGATTCTCGCCCTCCAGCGCTGGTGGGGCACGGGTCTGGAGGGCAAAACAACCGTAGCGGAGCGAGCTTCCCTGGTTCCCAAGGCCATGCTTGCCGCCAGCAAGGCCGTGGAACTCTCGCCCGACGACCCGGTGGGGCATTTTGCGCTGACGCGCGCGTACAATCTGGCCTGCCTTGGGGGACAGGTGCGGGCCGAGGCGCTGCGCACAGTCGCGCTGAGCGGGAATGACCCGACCATCAAGGGGGCGATGGGGAACGCGCTGGCCTATACAGGATCGTGGGACCTCGGCATTCCGATGATCGAGGAGGCCGCGCGCGTGCTGGGTCCGAAGACGCCGAGATGGTGGTGGTGGGCCATAGCGAAGGATCATTGGCGAAAGGGTGAGTACGACGCCGCAGTGGACGCGTTCCTCCAGTCCTACAACGAGCAGAATTGGATCAGCCACCTGCAGATGGCCTATGCGCTCCCCCCCACCGGCCGAGTTGCGGAGGCAAAGGCTCACGTGGAAAAGCTCCGGAGGTTGTACCCAGAGATAACCATCAAGGCGGCCGACGAGTACTACGGCATGTTCTGCCTGGACGATGGCTTTCGACACAAGATGGGCGAGCAACTACGGATAGCGGGGCTTCCTGAGCAATAGGGCACTAGGGTGAGCCGCTTTCCGATCCCCAATGCCTTCCCATCGCGCTGGTCGTCACGACCACGATGTGCCTCTCTTCGAAGAGTATCGGCAACGGTTGATCTGCCCCGTCCAGGGCAGGCATTTGCCCGTGAAGACACGGACTTGAAATCCCATATGCTCAGATCGAGGAGAGCGTCATGCGGAGGGAGGACAGGGAACGGTGGCGTAAGGAGCGCGAGGCGGCCCGTCTGCGTGTCCTGGAGGCACGTCGGATGGTCGCGCAATGGCGTCGAGAGGCGGATGAGCGCTACGCCAAGGATGTGACGGATGGGAAGATCGTCCCTTACCAGAATAGCGAGGACGGCAAGGTCGTGGATATACGCTCATTGAGGCTTAGGGCCTACCTGCGCGCTCGCCGTGCGTCGCGAGGTGAGTGACCCAAAGACTGCCGTCCTGGCGAGCGGTGAGCACCGCAGTAGGGCAGCAGTAGGGCGCAAAAGGTGCGGAGGACGCACGGCTCTGAATTGAGCCAAATTGAAAAAAGTGGAAAGGGTTCCTGCTCTCGGCCTCAGCCGTGGCAGAACCTCAAGAACGCCCGAACGCTCGCGCGCATGGCGTAGAACAACCAGAACACACCCCACACTGCACAGAGCAGGACCGCGACAAGCCCGAGGTCGATCAGCGTCCGAAGGGCCGCAATCTCCTCATCGCCGTGATAGTGCGCGACGAACATCAGCATTGGAAAGAGGACCGGGATCGAGGCCCCCAGCACCCCGAGGATGTCCGTGAACCAGTTCAACCCCAGGGCCTCGCGCTCCCATTTGCGCTGTTCATCCGGCGTCATCGCAGCAACCCTCTTGGTGAGGTCCTGGATCTCCTCCGGGCTCATCTTACTTACGTCCAACATCAGGCGGCCCTCCTTCTGGACCAGTTGTCCATCTCGGGCCGCTCTTGGGTGAGCGCAACCCGAGTTGCCGCGCGCCACCGTCATCTGGGGTGGAAATGGGCAGGTCGCAAGGACATGCAAATCAAGAGAGTGATGGTCTGTTGACCACGCACACGCTCGTTGGACGGCATCGCGGGCCTACCGCATGATGCAGAAGGGCGCGTTCTCCGGCTGGACCGATGACCGAACTTCTCCGACCGACTTCTGCGTGGGCCAAGCTCCATCGCTCTCTGGCTGGCACGGATGTGACGGCGTAGCTCAGCCTCAATGAGCACTCTGCCGACGTGGCGGCCGTGTTCGAAGCTCTTCTTGCTGTTCAGGGGATTTCGCAGCGTCTGGCGTCCCTCTCCAAGCAGCCGGCCCCGCTCCCGCGATGGGTAGCGCGGCTGTGCGTGCTGGCTGGGCTTCACGATCTAGGCAAGGCGAACCGGGGCTTTCTGGCCCGGTGGCGAGCCGACGGTACAGCCCGCTACCTCCTTCGTGGCTTAGACGCGCTCGCGGGGATGGACCCGGCTTCATCCCAGCACGTCAGGAATACTTAGCGGCTTCCCCGCAAACGCAGGAATGACCCCTTGGCCTCTGCCACGGATTAGGCTGCTCCGCACGCCGAGGATGAGCGAAAGTGCCCGATGGCCGCTCCCCCGCATATGCAGTCGTTACTGATGCCCGGACTGCCAACCCAAGAATGTGGGGCGAAATGGGGGCTAGGCCTAAGGTCCCGCGGGGATACCCAAGCAATTTCAATAGATTGGTAGAGGCTATTGGCGGAGACGGAGGGATTCGAACCCTCGATAGGGCTTTGCAACCCTATAACGGTTTAGCAAACCGCCGCCTTCAGCCTCTCGGCCACGTCTCCGCGCGAAGGCTCGGAAAGCCCTGCTGAATCAGCGAGGGCGGCCGTGCGGCCGCCTGTCGCTGCGGCGGACATAGACGATATCTGCAGGGCGGCGTCAAGCGCCAGGGGGCGAGGACCGCACCTGGCCCGCGGATGTCCGCGCCGAAGCTCGGCGCCGCCTTGCCGCGCCGGCAGCCCGCGTCCCTTGCGATGCGCCCGCGCCGGGTGGGGCGGCGCGACCCGTTCGTGCGGTCAGTGCAGCGAGAGCCAGAGGCGCGCATTGCGCTGGGCGGCTGCGATCTCGGCCGGGGTCATCTCCGCGGCCAGTTCGGAGCGCAGGGCCACGGCCTCACGGCAGCCGCGGGCGGCCGCGATGTTCAGCCACTTGTGCGCCTCGACACGGTCCACCGGGACCGAACGGCCCACCGAGTACATGATGCCGAGATCCAGGAAGGCGCGGCCATCCATCGCCGCCGCCGCCATGGAGGCGCTCTCAGCCCCCGCCATCTCCATCCGTGCCATGTCGCTCTCCCCTGAGCTTCGAAAACGGACCGCCCTGTTCGGTTCGCGGGCGGTGCCTGGAATGTGTTCGATTTGAGGAGATTTCTTTGAATGAGCTCTCAATGAAGAGCATGAATTCGCGGTCAAGAACCTTGGTCAATTCCCGTTCATTCTTGTTCCATTGACTCTTCCGCCGGAAGAAACCGTTGTGAATCAGCTCTCGTCCGTCGACTCGTCGTTGTCAGGCGGCCGGGGTCGGTCAGGAAGTCTTCACCTTGTCCGCACATCCAGGAGGCCAAAACGCGGCACGCGATGGGAAGGGCGGCCCCTCCGTCAAGCGGCGTGAGATTGATTCCCGTTTAGGTTGTAACTTGCTGCTTGAAGTTGTTTCCTGAACCTCCCGAACTGGGCCAGGGAGGCGACAGTCCTCCCCGACAATGAGTTTTGGAGGAGGACCCGATGACGAAATTCATGCCTGCGCTCGCCGCCGCTCTGCTGCTTGCCGTGACCGCGGCGAATCCGGCGGTCGCGCAGACGGCCCAACCCGCGAAAAAGCCAGCTGCCGCCGCGCCGGCGGCGCCCGCGGCTCCGGCGGCGAACCAGCCGAGCGCGGCCCAGAAGGCGCAGCAGGACAAGATGAAGTCCTGCGCCGCGGAATGGCAGGCGATGAAGAAGGCCGGAAAGACCAAGGGCACGACGTACCAGCAATTCTCCAGCGAGTGCCTGAAGAAGAGCTGACGGACCACGGAGGCCACGGAGGGCCGGCCGCGCTCCGCCGTCCCGCTGCCTGCCTCGCTCCAGCACGGCGGCGATCGACCAGCCACCTCTGCGCAAACGGCGCGGTCGACCTTATCTAGGGTGCCGTCGACGCTTCGTCGGCGCCGGAGAGATCTGCTTGCCCGAGATGCCAGCCTTCGTCGAGCCGGTGCTCGCCTTCATCCGTGAGCACGAGGCCTGGGCCATCCCCATCGTTTTCGTGCTCGCCTTCGGAGAATCCCTCGCATTCATCTCCCTGCTGGTCCCGGCCACGGTGATCCTGTGGGGCATCGGCGCGCTGGTCGGCGCCAGCGGCATCTCCTTCTGGCCGCTCTGGCTCGCTGCCGTGCTGGGCGCGGCGCTGGGCGACTGGCTGTCCTACTGGCTCGGCTACCACTATCACGAGCCGATCTCGCGCATGTGGCCGCTGTCGAAGCACCCAACCTTGCTGCCGCGTGGCCACGCCTTCTTCGAACGCTGGGGCTTCGCCGGCGTCTTCTTCGGGCGTTTTCTCGGCCCCTTGCGCGCAGCGGTGCCGCTCGTGGCGGGGGCTTGCCAGATGCCCCAGGTGCGCTTCCAGATCGCCAACTGGAGCTCCGCAGTGGCATGGTCCACATGGACCCTGGGAGCCGGGGCGTTCGGGGTGGAGTGGCTGCAGAAATGGACCTCGTGACGACCCCTGGCCAAGCGCCCGTGCGGCGCCTGCCTCTGGGCCTCGCTTTGCTCACGCTGGCGGCACTTCCGATCTCCTATGGCGGGGCGGCCGACAGGCTCGTCTGGTACCTGGAATCCTTCCCTGTCCTCGTCGGCCTGCCACTGATCGCGCTCCTCTGGCGCCGCTACCCCCTCTCGGGCCTGCTGTGCGGGCTGCTCTTCGTGCATGGGCTCATCCTGCTGCTGGGAGCGCACTACACCTACGAGCACGTTCCGCCGGGGGACTGGGCGAGGGACCTGATGGGCTGGAAGCGCAACAACTACGACAAGGTCGGCCATTTCGCGCAGGGCTTCGTGCCAGCCCTGCTGACCCGCGAGATCCTGGTGCGCTGGTCGCCGTTCCGGCAGGCGCCGCGCGGCTGGCTGCTCGCGATCCTCTGCATCGCCGCGCCCCTCGCTTTCAGCGCGCTCTACGAGATCTTCGAGTGGCAGGCATCGATCTGGGGCGGCGATGGGACAGACGCGTTCGTCGGCGCGCAGGGCGACATCTGGGACGCGCAGTCCGACATGTTGTTCTGCTTCATCGGGGCGATCGCGGCGGTGATCCTGCTGCCGCGCTGGCACGACAGGTCGATCGCCATCGCGGAAGGGCGAGCCTAGGCGTATCCCGCACGCAGCAGCGTCTTGTGCATCATCACCATGGCTGCCGGTCCGTGCGCGGCATCGTCACCCCGCACGAAGCCGCGCGACGCATAGAATTCGATTGCAGGCAGCGAGGATCGCACTGCGAGCCTCGGCAGGCCGGCGGCCCAGGCCCCCTGCTCCACGGCGTCGAGCAGCACGTGGCCGAGGCCGAGGCCCTGGCGGTCGGGATGAACGAAGACCTTGCGCACCCTCTCGCCGTCGAAGGCCGCCGTCCCGCACGGGCTTCCGTCCGGCTCGGTCGCCACCCAGACGTCCCATTGGACGATCTGCGCGGCGATGCCCTGCTCCGTCGTCTCCGCCACCAGCCAGTCGACCACCTCCTGCGAATAGGATGAGCGGGTCCGCTCGCCCCTGTGAGCGGCCACAACCACGTCGCGGATCGAAGCGGCGTCGGAGGCCTCGGCCTGCCGGATTCCGAAGCCCGCGGGCGGCACCGCCCGGCGCATGACCAGGTGCTCCAACCCGCCTTCGGGCCCGGGCGCGGCGACGGGCAGGAATCCAAAGCGGCGATAGAAGGCGATGGCGGCCGCGTTGCGCGGCTCGACTTCGAGCTGGATCCGGCGCAGCCCATCCCAACCCGCCAGGGCCGCCGCAAGCAACTGCCGCCCGACTACCTGGCGCTGGCGTGCGGGATGGACATAGAGCCGGTCGAGGGACAGCTGGCCGCGGTCTTTCAGGGTCGCGGACGCCGTACCGACGAGCGCCCCCGTCGCTGCCTCGGCCACGAGGAAACGATGACACGGCCGTTCGATCCCCCGGGCGAGATTGGCGAGGCTATGCCACTCGTCGGTGATGGCGGTCACGCGGTCACGGCCGAAGAGATGGTCGTAGGTGGCATGCCAGGTCTCGACGAGGAGGGCGCGGACCGCCGGCAGGTCCTCGTTCGTCGCAGGTCGGATCCCGATGTCGGCCATCACGCCTTCCTCTCGTCACGCGACAAGGCTAGGCCGAACGGAAGCGGCGTCCAAGGAGCCGCAGGTTGCAAGGCCGCAGGCGCGGCAAGGGACCCGAGAGGCCACCATATGTCCGACATCCAGCCCCTCACCATCCCCTTTGACAAGCATCGGTTCAGCAGCGCCGCAGCCTTCTACGATACCTATCGGGTCGCCTATGACGAGGACGTCATCGCATGGGCGGCGCGAGCCGTCGGCGTCGACAGCACATCGCGCGTGCTGGACCTCGGCTGCGGACCCGGCTCGCTCACGGTGCCACTCGCGCGGCTGGCGGGAGAGGTGGTGGGCCTGGATCCTGAGCCGGCCATGCTCGCGGCCGCGGCCGAGCGCGCGCGGCGCGACGGCGTGTCCGTGCGACTTGTCGAGGGAAGCTCCAACGACCTCGCCGTCGTGCCCGGGCCGTTCCGGCTCGTGACGATGGGCCGCTCCTTTCACTGGATGGACCGGCCCGCCACGCTGGAGGCCCTCGATCGACTGGTGGAGCCTGGCGGCGGCGTCGCCCTGTTCGGCGACACCTCCCCTCGCTCGCCCGATTGGTGGGAGGCCGCCCGCGTGATCGGCGAACGCTTCGCGCCGGACGGCGTGACCGCGCGCGTCTGGCGGCGCGATCCCGCCTGGGCGCCGCACGAGGCGGTGCTCCTCGACTCGCCTTTCCCGGCGCTGGAGCGCTACGGCCGGCTGCGGCGGGAGCGCATCGACATCGACCACGTGATCGGGAGGCTGCTCTCGCTGTCCTCCACCTCGCCCCATCGGCTCGGCGATCGCCGCGCCGATTTCGAGGCGGAAGTGCGTGCTGCGCTGGTGCACATGGCCGGGCCGGATGGGCTCTACGAACAGATCGTCGAGACCACGGTGCTGCTGGCGCGGCGGGGCTGACCCGCCGCGCTCATCGGGTCCGCCTCGACCTCAGACGGTCACGGCCTTCCCCTTCTCCGGCACGACGACCTTCGTCGGGCTGTCCCCGAGCGCGGACCTGAAGGCCTCCGCGTCCTGCGCGATGATGGGGAAGCTGCCGTAGTGGCAGGGGATCACCGTGTCGAACGTGAAGAAGCGCTTCACGGCGTGCGCGGCGGTCTCGGCCCCCATGGTGAAGCGGTCGCCGATCGGCACGAGGCCCACCTTTGGGGCGTAGATCTCGTTGATCAGCGCCATGTCGCCGAAGATGTCGGTGTCGCCCATGTGGTAGACGGTAGGCTCGCCGGGCGCGCGCACGACGATGCCGTTGGGATGGCCGAGCGGCACGGCCACGCCGCCCTCGCCCATGCCGGCGGAATGGTCCGCCCGCACGAGCGTGACCCGGAAGCCGCCGGCGTCGACGGTGCCGCCGGTGTTCATGGGGCTGAACGTCTCGACGCCCTTGGACGCGAGCCACATGCACAGGTCGTAGTTGGTGACGACGAGCGCGCCGGTCTCCTTGGCGATGTCCACCGTGTCGCCGACGTGGTCGCCGTGCCCGTGGGTGACAAGCACGTGCGTGACGCCCGCGATGGCCGCGGCCCCGTCGCCGGTGAAGGCGGGATTGCCGGTGAAGAATGGGTCGATCAGGACGTGCTTGTCGGCGAAATCGAGACGGAAAGCCGAATGTCCGAACCAGGTGATCTGCATGGGTGTCTCCTCGACGCGCTCTTCGGGCGCTGCCCTATCTAGCGGAGCCCCGGCGGCAGGCAATCGGGACGTGTGTCGGGGACCGCCTGCCCTGGCGCAGAGCTTGATCGGCGCGGCCGGGAAGCGCATGACCTGATCATGATGAGTTCCGACGCCGACCTTGCTCCCCTCCTCGCCCTGCCCCGGGGGGCACGCCTGATGGGGCTCGACCTCGGCACGAAGACGATCGGGCTGGCCCTTTCCGACGTGGAACGGCGCATCGCCTCTCCGCTGGAGACGATCCGCCGCACGAAGTTCCGGCAGGACGCCGAGCAACTCCTCGCGCACGCAACTCGGCAGGGCGTCGTGGCGCTCGTGATCGGGCTGCCGCTCAACATGGACGGCAGCGAGGGCCCTCGGGTCCAGAGCACGCAGGCCTTCGTGCGCAACCTCAAGGGCCTGACCGACCTGCCGGTTCTCTACTGGGACGAGCGGCTGTCCACCGCGGCGGTCACGCGCACCCTGATCGAGGCCGACCGCTCGCGGGCCAAGCGCGCCGAGCTCGTCGACAAGATGGCGGCCGCCTACATCCTGCAGGGGCTGCTGGACAGGCTGGCCGTGCTGGCGAGGCAGGCGCGGGAGGATCGGGAAGGCTAGCAAGAGCGGCCCGCCTCTTGACCCTGGCCGTCCAGGGACCCAAAAGCGGGGGTCAAGGACAGCCGGACGAGAGACATGACCGCACCCGTGAAACCCTCCAAGCTCATCAAGGGCGCTACCGGCGACTGGGAAGTCGTCATCGGCATGGAGATCCATGCCCAGGTCACCTCCAACTCAAAGCTGTTCTCCGGCGCCTCGACGGCCTTCGGCGGCGAGCCGAACGACCACGTCTCGCTGGTCGACGCGGCCATGCCGGGCATGCTGCCTGTCATCAACGAGGAATGCGTGCGCCAGGCCATCCGCACGGGACTGGGCCTGAAGGCGGAGATCAACCTGCGCTCGGTCTTCGACCGCAAGAACTATTTCTACCCGGACCTGCCGCAGGGCTACCAGATCAGCCAGTACAAGAGCCCCATCGTCGGCGAGGGCGAGGTGATCGTGGACCTGCCGGAGAGCGGCGGGCAGATCACGGTGGGCATCGAGCGCCTGCACCTGGAGCAGGACGCCGGCAAGTCGCTGCACGACCAGCACCCAACCATGAGCTTCGTCGACCTCAACCGCTCGGGCGTGGCGCTGATGGAGATCGTCTCCAAGCCCGACCTCCGCTCCTCCGAGGAGGCGCGCGCCTATGTCACCAAGCTCCGGCAGATCCTGCGCTACCTCGGCACCTGCGACGGCAACATGGAGGAGGGCTCGCTGCGGGCCGACGTGAACGTCTCCGTGCGGCGCCCCGGCGACCCACTCGGCACCCGCTGCGAGATCAAGAACGTCAACTCCATCCGCTTCATCGGCCAGGCCATCGAATACGAGGCGCGCAGGCAGATCGGCATCCTGGAGGATGGGGGCTCCATCGTGCAGGAGACCCGGCTCTTCGACCCCGGAAAGGGCGAGACGCGCTCCATGCGCTCGAAGGAAGAGGCGCACGACTACCGCTACTTCCCCGACCCTGATCTGCTGCCGCTCGAGTTCGACCAGGCTTATGTGGACGGGCTCGCCGCCCACCTGCCTGAGCTGCCCGATGCCAAGAAGGCGCGCTTCGTCGCAGACTACGGCGTGACGCCCTACGACGCGGGGGTGCTCGTGATGGAGCGCGACCAGGCCGACTATTTCGAGGCCGTGGCCAAGGGTCCTGAGGGCAAGAACTTGGGCCGCGACGGCAAGGCGGCGGCGAACTGGGTGATCAACGAGCTGTTCGGGCGGCTGAACAAGGAAGGCAAGGACGTCACCACCTCCCCTGTCTCCGCCGCCCAGCTCGGCGCGATCGTCGACCTCATCGGCGAGGGCGTCATCTCCGGCAAGATCGCCAAGGACCTCTTCGAGATCGTCTTCACCGAAGGCGGCGACCCGCGGGCGCTCGTCGAGAGCCGCGGCATGAAGCAGGTGACGGACACCGGCGCGATCGAGGCCGCCGTGGACGCGGTCATTGCGGCCAACCCCGACAAGGTCGAGCAGGCCAGGGCCAAGCCCACCATGATCGGTTGGTTCGTCGGCCAGGTGATGAAGCAGTCCGGCGGCAAGGCCAACCCACAGGCCGTGAACGACATCCTCAAGGCCAAGCTGGGGATCTGATGCCGTCATTCGGGGCGCGAAGCGGTGCGCCGCTGACCCTTGACCCAGGACAACGACCGCCTCCGGGCTTTATCTCGGTTCGGCGTCATGGTTCTCGGCACTCCGCTTCGCTCCGGCCGGGATGATGGGGGGTGGGAACACTTCGGAATCTGCTCCGTCGCCCTCCCGCGGTTGCCGTTTCTCTGGCGCGGGTGCTATAGCCGCCGCGCTGGCCAAAAGCCTGCCTGCCCCTTGTCCGGCAGCCCTTCGCACGAGGTTTTCATGTCCGTCGACCAGGCCACCGTCCGGCGCATCGCGCATCTCGCGCGCATCGCCGTCACCGAGGAGGAGGTGCCCCACCTCCAGGGCGAGCTCAACGCCATGCTGGCCTTCGTCGAGCAGCTCAACGAGGTGGACGTCGACGGTGTCGAGCCGATGACGTCCGTCACCCCGATGGCCATGAAGAAGCGGCAGGACGAGGTGACGGACGGCGGCTATCCCGACGTCATCGTCGGCAACGCGCCGGCTACGGAAGACCACTTCTTCATGGTGCCGAAGGTGGTGGAGTGATGAGCGACCCCGTTCGCATGACGCTCGCCGAGGCGCGCGACGCGCTGAAGGCCCGCAGCCTCTCCTCCACCGAGCTGACCCGCGCGTTCCTCGAAGCCATGGAGAAGGCCCGCAGCCTCAACGCCTATGTGCTGGAGACGCCCGACGAGGCGCTAGCCATGGCCAAGGCATCGGACGAGAGGCTTGCGCGGGGCGAGGGTGGCCCGCTCGAGGGCATCGCGCTGGGGATCAAGGACCTCTACGCCACCAAGGGCGTGCGAACGACGGCGTGTTCGAAGATCCTCGGCAACTTCGTGCCGGCCTACGAGTCGACCGTGACCGCCCAACTCTGGCGCGACGGCGCGGTCATGCTCGGCAAGCTCAACAACGACGAGTTCGCCATGGGCTCGTCCAACGAGACCTCCGCCTTCGGGCCGGTGGCGTCTCCCTGGCGGCGCGAGGGCTCCAACGCCACGCTCGTGCCGGGCGGCTCGTCGGGCGGCTCGGCCTCGGCTGTCGCAGCGCGGATCTGCCTGGGCGCGACGGCGACGGATACCGGCGGCTCGATCAGGCAGCCCGCCGCGTTCACGGGCACCGTCGGCATCAAGCCTACCTATGGGCGATGCTCGCGCTGGGGCATTGTGGCCTTCGCCTCGTCTCTCGACCAGGCCGGCCCGATCGGCCAGACCGTGCGCGACAACGCCATCCTGCTGCGCTCCATGGCCGGGCACGACCCTAAGGACACGACCTCGGTCGACCTGCCGGTTCCGGACTACGAGGCCGCCGTGGGCCGCTCGATCAAGGGCATGCGCATCGGCATTCCCCGGGAGTACCGCGTCGACGGCATGCCCGCGGAGATCGAGGCGCTCTGGGAAAAGGGCGCGCGCTGGCTGAAGGAGGCCGGCGCCGAGATCGTCGAGGTCTCCCTGCCCCACACCAAATACGCGCTGCCCGCCTACTACATTGTGGCGCCCGCGGAGGCCTCCTCGAATCTCGCCCGCTATGACGGCGTGCGCTATGGCCTGCGAGTGCCTGGGCGCGACATCGTCGACATGTACGAGAAGACCCGCGCCGAGGGTTTTGGCCACGAGGTGCGGCGGCGCATCATGATCGGCACCTACGTGCTGTCGGCGGGCTACTACGACGCCTACTACGTGCGCGCGCAGAAGATCCGGACGCTGATCAAGCGGGACTTCGAGGAGGTCTATGCGCAGGGCGTCAACGCCATCCTCACCCCGGCGACTCCCTCGGCCGCCTTCGGCGTGGGCGAGAAGGGCGGGGCCGATCCGGTGGAGATGTACCTCAACGACGTCTTCACGGTGACGGTGAACATGGCCGGCCTGCCGGGCATCGCCGTGCCGGCAGGGCTGTCCAGCGAGGGCCTGCCGCTCGGGCTGCAGCTGATCGGACGGCCCTTCGACGAGGAGACCTTGTTCTCTGTCGCCGAGGTCATCGAGCAGTCGGCGGGCCGCATGGCCCTGCCGGAGCCCTGGTGGGGCTGAGGGCGTCGCCCTCGCCTCGCCTTTCGGTCCACGCCCGTGCCGCCCCACTTCCTCGCCGATCTCACGCCCTATCGCTGGGTGATCTTGCTCGCCTTCCTCGATCCAGTGGTGATCCTGATCGGGCTCTGGATGGGCTGGCGCGCCGACCAGGCCGCCAAGCTCATCCTCGCCGGCCTCGCGGCAGGTCTCGCCGGCACGGTGCTGAGCTTCCTGCTGCGATTCGTCGGAATCAGCTGGTTCGAGGGCGGCTATTTCTTTGGCGGCGCACATGCGCTGTTCCGGGTGCTGGCCGGATTTGCGTGGGCCGTGATCGGCTTTCTCGCGCATCGTCTCGCGAATCGCAGGGCCTGATCGGCCAGCGTCCGTTCGACGCACTGGGTCGAGAACGCTTGGCGGTCCTCTATGCAAGACAGACGTGTCGATCGCCGTACTACAATTCAAGCGCGAGTTACTCGCGTCCCAAGGCGGTTTGGGTTGTATTTCCGGCGTTTCTCTTCCTGTCCTTGTAGGTGACGGCGGGTCCGGCAGCTCTTCGTCTGCAGGTTAGCCGACCGGGAGCAAGCAACTGCTGCTTGGAGCAAATTGCAGAGGATGGAAGCCTCCTGGACAGGCGATCGAAAAGCTCGATTTTCCAGCACGTTAACCACGCAATTTTCGCTCGCCGCAACAGGCTAGCAGCAAGATGCTTCAAGATTGAACGAATTCGAGTCAGGAATCGGTCCGGACGACGCCGAACATTGCCCGGCGAGCAGCATCCAGCCTCGACTGCCCGGTCCTCCGACGGCGAACACGTCAGCAGAAAAATACAACCTCGGGTAAGTTGTAATCAGATGAACATTCCATGATTGTGAGCCTGTGAGGAAAAAGTGCAGAACGAATTCATTGCAACCATCATTCCTTTCATTCCCCAAAGGAGATCCACCATGGCCCAGAGCGGCAGGCCGGCCACCGTCACCTCGGTCGATTTCGGGCTGAAGAGCCCACCGTCTCCCACCGGCGAGGAGGGCGCGAACGCCGTGCGCAGCGTCGCCGAGACCGCCCACTATGTGGCCCAGCTGTCCGGCGAACTCGCGGGAATGGCGCGGACCGCAAGGCTCGACGTGCTCGCCTATTTCCTGGAAATGGCGAAGCTCGAGGCCGAATCCGCCCGGCGCACGGGCACCCGCCCCTGACCTGCAGGGCCGTGCCGTCACCTCCTTCGATCAGCTCGAAGGAGCCTTGAGCGCCACGAGATGGGGTGCCGGCCGCTCGATGCGGCCGGCGAGGTCGAGATCCAGAAGCCTCGCCTGCACCTCTCGGGCGGGCAGCCCCGAAAGGCGGACGAGGTCGTCGACCGAGACCGGCGCCCAGCCAATCAGGCTGGACAGATCCGTGCGTTCGGTGTTGCCCGACGGCTCGCTTGGCACCTCGCCGACACGGATCTCTGCGGCCCGCGGGACTTGCGGCGCGCTCCCCTCGGGCCCGAACGGATCCCATTCGTCCCAGAGCGGCTCTTCCGGATCGCCCTCTCTTTCGCGCATCGTCCGCTCGTTCGATGGAGTCAGGCCGACCAGCGGAGCCAGCACGGCGACGACGTCGGCGGCGTTGCGCACCAGCGTCGCCCCCTGGCGGATCAGCTCGTTGGTGCCTTCCGCCCGCGGGTCGAGCGGCGAACCGGGCACGGCGAAGACCTCGCGCCCCTGCTCGAGGGCGAAGCGTGCCGTGATCAGCGAGCCCGAGCGCTGCGCCGCCTCCACGAGCACGAGACCGAGCGAGAGGCCGGACACGATCCGATTGCGCCGGGGAAAGTCCCGGCCGCGCGGCTCCCAGCCCATCGGCATTTCCGACAGCACGGCTCCCCGCTCGGCGATGGCCTCCAGCAGTCCGGCGTGCTCCGGCGGATAGACCTTGTCATGGCCCCCCGCAAGCACGGCGATCGTGCCGGTCGGCAGGGCCGCGGCGTGGGCCGCGGCGTCGATGCCTCGCGCCAGGCCCGAAGCCACGGCGAAACCGGCCTGGCCGAGCCCCTGGGCCATGCGCTCCGCGATGGTGCGGCCTGCCGCGGAGGCGTTTCGCGAGCCCACGATGGCGACGACGGGACCCTGCGCCGCAGCAGCAGCCGAACCACGCAGGCCGATGATCGGCGGCGCGGTGTCGATGGCTGCGAGCGCCCGCGGATAGTCGGGCTCCCCCGTCGCGACGAAGCGCACGCCCAGGCGTCGAGCGTGCTCGAGTTCCCGCTCGATCATCTGGACGGAAGGGATCCGCACCGCCTTGGCCCCGCGCTGGCGCGCGAGGTCAGGCAGACCCTCCAGCGCAGCGCGCGCTCCGCCGAAATGATTGACGAGTGAGCGAAAGGTCCTTGGCCCCACGCCGTCGGTACGGATCAGCCTCAGCCAGTCGAAAAGCTGCCTTTCGTCAAGCACGAAGGAAGGCGGGCTGGGCGGGTCTTGGGGCACGGCTTCGGCGTCCTCACCCCTTCGCGCCGATGCGGCCCTCGGTGCCCGCCAGCAGCCGGCCTATATTGGCGCTGTGCTTCCACCACAGGAGGGCCGCCAGCCCTGCGAAGGTGAGCGCCGCGGCGGCCTTTCCCAATACGAGCAGGACGATGGGCGTGGCGAGGCTCGCGAGGAGCGCCGAAAGAGACGAGTAGCGCGACAGTTTCGCGGAGGTGAGCCAGATCGCTGCGAAGGCGAGCGCGGCCGGCCACGCGACCGCGATCAACGTGCCCAGGAAGGTCGCGACGCCCTTGCCGCCCTTGAAGCCCAGCCAGACCGGCGCGATGTGCCCCATAAAGGCGCCCACCGCTGCGGCGAGGCCGGCATCGGGTCCATACTGCGCCGCGATCAGGACAGCGACCGTGCCCTTGAGTGCGTCGCCGAGCAGCGTCGCGGCGGCCAGACCCTTGCGCCCTGTCCGCAGCACGTTGGTCGCGCCAATGTTGCCGGAGCCGATGGTCCGGATGTCCTGCGTTCCCGCCAGGCGCGTGATGATCAGCCCGAACGGGATCGAACCGAGCAGGTAGCCGAAGGCGAGGGCGATCAGCAGAGTCAGGACCATGTCCGCCAACCTTTCGTGGGGAGAGTGGGACGCGGCGCGCCGGGGCGTCAACGCTTGCCGAGCAGATTCAATTCCAGGCTGTGAAGCCGATCGGGACAAGCGAGCCGTCGCGCTTCGAGCACGGCGAAGGCCCTACGGGCCGATCGGACCCTCAGCCCGCCGCCTCGTGGACGACCTTTCCCCCCACGACCGTCACGTGCACGCGGCCCTGCAGCCGCGCGCCGTCGAACGGCGTGTTCTTGGAGCGGGAATGCAGGTCGGCTGGGTCCAGCACGAAGGGCTCGTCGGGATCGAAGAGAATCAGGTCGGCGGGCGCGCCCTGTGCGAGGCGCCCCTGCGGCAACCCGAGGATCTCGGCGGGCCGGCTGGACAGGGCGCGCAGCAATTGCGGCAGGCCGATCTCCCCGCCGTGGACCAGTCGCAGCCCCGCGGCCAACATGGTCTCGAGCCCGATCGCCCCGTCCGCCGATTCCGCGAAGGGCAGGCGCTTTGTCTCGACGTCCTGCGGATTGTGGTCGGAGACGACGACGTCGATGATCCCTTCCGCCAGCGCCTCGACGCAGGCGAGCCGGTCGTCCTCGTGCCGCAGGGGCGGCGAGAGCTTGAGGAAGGTGCGGTAGGGGCCGATGTCGTTCTCGTTCAGCGTGAGCGAGTTGATGGAAATGCCGCAGGTGACGGGCAGCCCCTCGGCCTTGGCCCGGGCGATGATGGCAACGCTGTCGGCGCAGGAGACCATGGCGGCGTGGTAGCGCCCGCCGGTGAGCCGCACGAGGCGCAGGTCGCGCTCCAGCATCACGGTCTCGGCCTCGCGGGGAATGCCGTGCAGGCCGAGCCGGGTCGAGAGCTCGCCCTCGTTCATCACGCCGTCTCCGACGAGGTCGCGATCCTCGCAATGGTGCACCACAAGCGCACCGACGTCCCGGGCATAGGTGAGGGTCCGGCGCAGCACCTGGGCGTTGCGCACCGAGCGCGCGCCGTCCGTGAAGCAGACCGCCCCGGCCTCCATGAGGAGGCCGATCTCGCTCATTTCCCGCCCCTCGAGTCCCTTTGTCAGGGCGGCGGCGGGGACCATGCGCACCACCGCCGTGTCCCGGGCGCGGCGCACGAGGTAGTCGACGACGGCGGGATCGTCGATGGGCGGGTTGGTGTCGGGCATGCAGATGACCGTGGTCACCCCGCCGGCCGCAGCGGCGCGGCTCGCCGAGCCCAGCGTCTCCCGGTGCTCCGCGCCGGGCTCCCCGACGAAGGCCCGCAGGTCGACGAGGCCCGGAGCCAGCGCGCGCCCGTTGCAGGCGATGCGCCGCACGCCCTGCCCCGCCCCCTGCCCCACGCCCGGCCCGACCGCGCGGATCACGCCAGCTTCGGCCAGGAGATCGCCGCGCGTCTCCCGCCCGCTGACGGGATCCACAAGCAGCGCGTCGGTAAAGAGGAGAGGCTGGGGCTCGCTCACGGGCGCGTCGCTCCTCACGCGTTGGGCAGGTGGCCGGCCAGCGCCTGCAGCACGGCCATGCGCACGGCCACGCCCATCTCCACCTGCTCGCGGATGAGCGACTGCGCGCCGTCGGCGACGTCGGAGGCGATCTCGACGCCGCGGTTCATCGGGCCCGGGTGCATCACGAGGGCGTCGGGCGCGGCGTGCGAGAGCTTCTCGCCGTCGAGGCCGTAGCGACGGAAATACTCCTTCACGGACGGCACGAAGGAACCGTTCATCCGCTCGCGCTGCAGGCGCAGCATCATGACGATGTCCGCCCCCGCAAGCCCCTTGCGCATGTCGGTGAAGACCTCGACCCCCATCCGGTCGATGCCCGGCGGTAGCAGGGTCGAGGGGCCGACGACGCGCACCTCAGCGCCAAGCGTATTCAGCAGGATGATGTTGGAGCGCGCCACGCGCGAATGCAGGATGTCCCCGCAGATCGCCACCACGAGGCCATGAATCGAGCCTTTGTTGCGACGGATCGTGAGCGCATCCAGCAGCGCCTGGGTGGGGTGTTCGTGCGCGCCGTCGCCGGCGTTCACGACGGCGCAGTCGCACTTGCGCGCGAGGAGCTGCACCGCGCCGGCCGCGTGGTGGCGCACGACGATGATGTCCGGCCGCATGGCGTTGAGCGTCATCGCCGTGTCGATCAGCGTCTCGCCCTTCTTGATGGAGGACGAGCCCACGGACATGTTCATCACGTCCGCGCCGAGCCTCTTGCCCGCGAGCTCGAACGACGCCTGCGTGCGCGTGGAAGCCTCGAAGAACAGGTTGATCTGCGTGCGGCCACGCAACGTTGTCTTCTTCTTCTCGACCTGGCGGGAGACCTCGACGGCCTCGTCCGCCATGTCGAGCAGGGTCGTGATGTCGCGGGCCGAAAGCCCCTCGATCCCCAGCAGGTGGCGGTGCGGGAAGGAGGGATGGGAGAGCGCGCTCATCGCGCCCTGTCTACGAGCCTTGCAAGTGCTGCGCAAGCAAGGGGACGGTGTTGTTCACCGGGGTGTGCGTCACTGCCTTCGTTCCAAATCTCTCGATGTCTTCCCAGATGGAGCCCAGCGGACAGCCGGGAACCAGGACAACGCTAACAGGTGACGCGGACCGAGCTCAGTTGTCATGGATCCCGGGTCTGCACCGCAACGCTTCGCGCTGCGGCGCGCCCGGGATGGCGGCTCCCTCGTCCCCTTAATGCTCGTGCTTCAGCTGCGCGGCGCTGACGATGCTCAACCGGTCGACATAGGCGATGCCCACGGCCGAGACGATGAAGACGCAGTGGATGATGGTCTGCCAGAGGATGCCGGCCTCGGTATAGGCCGCGTCGGCCCGGCCGAGGTTGCCGGCCTCGATGAAGGTGCGCAGCAGGTGGATCGAGGAGATGCCGATGATGGCCATGGCGAGCTTGATCTTCAGCACGCTGGCATTCACGTGGCTGAGCCATTCCGGCTGGTCGGGGTGTCCGTGCAGGCGCAGGCGCGAGACGAAGGTCTCGTAGCCGCCGACGATCACCATTACCAGCAGGTTGGAGATCATCACGACGTCGATGAGCCCCAGCACGATCAGCATGATCTGCTGCTCGCTGAAGGTCGCGGCCTCGCTGACGAGGTGCCAGAGCTCCTTCATGAACTTGAAGACGTACACGCACTGGGCGAGGATCAGGCCCAGATACAGCGGCAGCTGAAGCCAGCGCGAGCCGAAGATGAGGGCGGGCAGCGGCTTCAGGCGCGCGGTACCGGTCGTGTCCATGGGGGGTCCTTGTGATCGTGGCGGGCGCCCCTCAGATAGGTGGGCAGTCGGGCCATACCAGAGGCGTGGCCTCAAGGTGACGCCGGCGCAGCCTTTGCTCTGGCCCATTTGACCCCATTTGACACGGGAAGCGCCCTGCCCCACGTTCCCGCCGGCGTAAAAAGAGGTGGCCAGGGCCAGGCCGCTCTCCCGTACCGTTTGATTTTGAATGTGGCCGGCGCGCCGCGCCGAGGATCGTTGCCGTATGAAAGTCGTCGTCGTCGAGTCTCCGGCGAAAGCCAAGACCATCAACAAGTACCTGGGTCCCGGCTACGAGGTCGTGGCCTCCTTCGGCCATATCCGCGACCTGCCGGCCAAGGACGGCTCCGTGGAGCCGGAGCAGGACTTCTCCATGGTCTGGGAGGTCGAGCCCAAGGCCTCCAAGCGCGTCTCGGAGATCGCGAGCGCCGTGAAGGGCTCCGACGGCCTGATCCTCGCCACCGACCCCGACCGCGAAGGCGAGGCCATTTCCTGGCACATCGTCGAGGCGCTGCGGGCAAGGCGGGCCCTGAAGGACGTTCCGATCCAGCGCGTCACGTTCAACGCCATCACCAAGGACGCGGTGATGGACGCCATGCGCAACCCGCGCGAGATCGACCAGGCGCTGGTCGACGCCTACCTCGCCCGCCGCGCGCTGGACTATCTCGTGGGCTTCCGCCTCTCCCCGGTGCTCTGGCGCAAGCTGCCCGGCGCCCGCTCGGCAGGGCGCGTGCAGTCTGTGGCGCTTCGCCTCGTCTGCGACAGGGAGCGCGAGATCGAGAGCTTCGTCTCACGGGAGTACTGGTCGCTGATCGCCACGCTGGCGACCAAGGCCGGCGCGACCTTCGAGGCCCGGCTCGTCGGGGCCGACGGCAAGAAGATCACCCGGCTCGACATCGGCACGGGCGAGGAGGCGGAGCGCTTCAAGCGCGACCTCGAGACCGCGCGCTTCACCGTGACCTCGGTCGACAGCAAGCCGGCCCGGCGCAACCCCGCCCCGCCCTTCACCACCTCCACGCTGCAGCAGGAGGCGAGCCGCAAGCTGGGTCTTGCCCCCGCCCGCACGATGCAGATCGCGCAGAAGCTCTACGAGGGCATCGACATCGGCGGCGAGACCGTGGGCCTCATTACCTATATGCGGACGGACGGCGTCGACATGGCGCCGGAGGCGATCGCGTCGGCCCGCCGCGTGATCGGCCAGGAATATGGCGACGCCTACGTCCCCTCGGCCCCCCGGCGCTATTCCGCCAAGCAGAAGAACGCCCAAGAGGCGCACGAGGCGATCCGCCCGACCGACATGGGCCGCCTGCCCCGCTCGCTCGCCCGGGCTCTCGATGACGAGCAGCTCAAGCTCTACGACCTCATCTGGACGCGTACGGTGGCGAGCCAGATGGAGTCGGCCGAGTTGGAGCGCACCACCGTCGACATCGCCGCTCTGGTCGGCCTGCAGGGCCACAACCCGCGCCACCTTGACCTGCGCGCCACCGGCCAGGTGATCAAGTTCGACGGTTTCCTGCGCCTCTACCAGGAAGGCAAGGACGACGACGGCGACGACGAGGAGAGCCGCCGCCTGCCGCCCATGTCGGCCGGCGACCCCCTGGAAAAGCGCAAGATCGACGCGACCCAGCACTTCACCGAGCCGCCGCCGCGCTATTCGGAAGCCTCGCTCGTGAAGCGCATGGAGGAGCTCGGAATCGGCCGGCCCTCCACCTACGCGGCCACGCTCGCCGTGCTGCGCGACCGCGAATATGTGCGGCTGGAGAAGAAACGCCTGCATGCCGAGGACAAGGGCATGCTGGTCACGGCGTTCCTGGAAAGCTTCTTCTCGCGCTACGTGGAGTTCGACTTCACGGCGGCGCTGGAGGAGGACCTCGACCGCATCTCCAATAGCGAGGTCGACTGGAAGGTCGTCCTGCGCCAGTTCTGGGAAGACTTTTCCAGGGCGCTCGACGGCACCAAGGACCTGCGCGTCAGCGAGGTGCTGGATGCGCTGAACGACATCCTCGGCCCGCACATCTTCCCGCCCAAGGCGGATGGCGGCGACCCGAGGCTCTGCCCGAGCTGCCATTCGGGCCAGCTCTCGCTGAAGCTCGGCAAGTTCGGCGCCTTCATCGGCTGCTCGAACTATCCCGAGTGCAAGTATACCCGCCAGCTCGCGGCGCCCGGCCAGGGCGACGGCGAGGCTGCCGCGGAGGGCGGGGCCGCCGGCACGAAGGTGCTGGGCCAGGACGCCGCGACGGGCCTCGACGTCAGCCTTCGGGACGGTCGCTTCGGCACCTATGTCCAGCTCGGCGAGGGCGAGAAGCCCAAGCGCCAGACCGTGCCCCGAGGGACGCCACGCGACGCGGTGACGCTGGAGATGGCGCTCAAGCTGCTCTCGCTGCCGCGCGAGGTGGCGAAGCATCCCACCAGCGGCGATCCCATCCTGGCCGGCATCGGCCGCTTTGGTCCCTACGTCCAGCACGGCAAGACCTACGCCAATATCGGCAAGGAGGACGACGTGCTGGAGATCGGCGCCAACCGCGCCATCGACCTCATCGTCGCCAAGGAGAGCGGGGCCGGCAACCGCTTCGGCCGGCAGGCCTCGCCCGGCAAGGTGATCGGCGACCATCCCGAAGGCGGCCCGATCACGGTGCGCGACGGGCGCTACGGCCCCTATGTCAACCACGGCTCCGTGAACGCCACGCTGCCGAAAGGCACCACGCCCGACACGGTGACGCTGGAGCAGGCCATCGAGCTGCTGAGGGCGCGCATCGAAGCCGGCGGCGGCAAGAAGGCCCCGGCCCGCAAGGCCGCCAAGCCAGGCACCGCCAAGGCAAAGGCTGCCGACGGGGCGGCCAAGAAGCCGGCCAAGGCGCCCGCAAAGAAGACCGCCAAGAAGGCATCGGGCGCAAAGGCCCCTGCAGCCCGCAAGGCGTCCTGACAGGCATTTCGCCGAGTGACAACTTCTCCGCGCTTCAGTTCCTGATGGAACTTTGGCGCGGGAAGGCCCATGTATGGGCGTCCTTCTCGAACGCCCAGCCGGAACGGTCCGTTGGCCAAACCACCTCACGCCATGAAAGGCGGCGCTGCCCTTCCCTCGCGCGACGAGGTGCTCGCCTTCATCCGCAACGCGAAGTCGCCCGTCGGCAAGCGGGAGATCGCGCGCGAGTTCGGGCTGAAGGGCGACAGCAAGGTCGCGCTCAAGCGGCTCGTGAAGGACCTGGAGGACGAAGGCGTCCTCGCCAAGCGCGGCAAGAGCCTGCAGCGCACCGGCGTGCTGCCGCCCGTGGTCCTCGCCGAGATCGACGGACGGGACCGCGACGGAGAGCTCACCGCGCGGCCCGTGGAGTGGGACGAGGCGGATTTCGGCCCTACGCCGCGCATTCTGGTCCACTTGCCCCGCAAGCCGCGCCCGGGGCTCACTGTTCCCGGCCTGGGCGACCGCGTGCTCCTGAGGGTCGAGCAGGAGCAGTCTCGCAGCCGCGATCCCGAGGCGCCACCGGCCTATTCGGGCCGGGTCGTCAAGGTGCTCGACAAGGCGAAGTCCATGGCGCTCGGCGTGTTCCGCGCCCTGCCCCATGGCGGCGGCCGGCTCGCCCCGATCGACAAGAAGGCGCTCGGCCGGGAGATCCCGATCCCCGTGGGTGACGAGAACGGCGCCAAGGACGGCGACCTCGTCTCGGTGTCCCTCGCCAAGCGCGGGCGCTACGAGCTCGTGCTGGGCAAGGTCGTCCAGAGGCTGGGCTCGCTGAAGAGCGAGAAGGCGATCAGCATGGTCGCCATCCACGCCCACGGCATCCCCAACCTTTTCTCGCAGGCCGCGATCGAGGAGGCGGAGCAGGCCAAGCCCGCGACGCTGAAAGGGCGCGAGGACTGGCGGGACCTGCCGCTCGTCACCATCGACCCGCCCGACGCCAAGGACCATGACGACGCGGTCCACGCCGCGCCGGACGAGGATCCGGCCAACGAGGGCGGCTTCGTCGTGACAGTCGCGATCGCCGACGTCGCCGCCTATGTGCGGCCCGGCAGCGCGCTCGACCGGGAGGCGCAGGAGCGCGGCAACTCCGTCTATTTCCCCGACCGCGTCGTGCCGATGCTGCCGGAGCGCATCTCCAACGACCTCTGTTCCCTGCGCCCCCTTGAGGACCGGCCGGCCCTCGCGGTCCGGCTGGTGCTGGGCGCCGATGGGCGCAAGCGCCGCCACACCTTCCACCGCGTGATGATGCGCTCGGCCGCCAAGCTCGCCTACGCCCAGGCGCAGTCCGCCATCGACGGGCGACCGGACGACATGACCGGGCCGCTGCTCGCTCCCGTGCTCGAACCGCTCTGGGCCGCCTATCGCTGCGCCCGGCAGGCGCGCGACGCGCGCGCGCCGCTCGACCTCGATCTGCCGGAACGCAAGATCCTGCTCAAGAAGGACGGCACGGTCGACCGCGTGATCATCCCCGAGCGCCTTGACGCCCATCGTCTGATCGAGGAGTTCATGATCCTCGCCAACGTCGCGGCGGCCGAGACGCTGGAGGCCGAGAAAACAGCCCTGCTCTACCGGGTTCACGACGAGCCCTCGGTGGAGAAGTTGAGGGCGCTCGGCGAGGTGCTGGCCTCCATCGGCATCAAGCTCACGGCCCAGGGCGCGCTCAGGCCCGAGTTCTTCAACCGCATCCTGGCCCGCGTGAACGACACCGAGCACCAGGCGCTGATCAACGAGGTCGTGCTGCGCACCCAGGCCCAGGCCGAGTACGCGGCGGAGAACTACGGCCATTTCGGCCTGAACCTGCGCCGCTACGCGCATTTCACCTCGCCGATCCGCCGCTATGCCGACCTCATCGTGCACCGCGCCCTGATCCGGGCGCTGAAACTGGGCAAGGACGGGCTGTCGGACGACGTGTCCGTCCAACTGCCGGAGATCGCCGCGCGCATCTCGGCGGCGGAGCGCCGGGCCATGGCGGCGGAGCGCGAGACGATCGACCGGTTGATCGCCCATCACCTCTCCGACGAGATCGGCAGCGAGTTCGATGGCCGCATTACCGGCGTGACGCGGTCGGGACTCTTCGTGCGGCTCGCCGAGACCGGCGCCGACGGCTTCGTCCCCGCCGCGACGATCGGGGCCGACTACTATCGGTTCGAGGAGGCGCTGCATGCCCTGGTCGGCGAGCGGACGGGGGAGACGCACCGGCTCGGCGACGTCGTTCGGGTCAGGCTCGTCGAGGCCGCGCCTCTGGCCGGCGCGCTGCGCTTCGAGTTGCTGAGCCAGGGCCGGGTCACCTCCGTGAAGGAGCGTCGCGCGCTCAAGGCGAACGGAAAGTCCCGTGACCGCACGGGATCTGGCCGCGATGGCGGGCGTTTCGGCGGCGAGGGCAAGCGACCCTCCGCGGCGAGGTCCCGCAAGGCCAAATCGCGGCACTGACAGGAAAGGCATCCCCATGGCGAGCCATGACATTCCCGCCGAGCGCTTCGGCCACGTCCACCCCGCGACGGACAAGCGCGACCTGATGCTCGCCATGCGGCGCGGCGCGCTGGGGCGCTGCCCGAACTGTGGCGAAGGCAAACTCTTCAGCTCGTTCCTGAAAGTCGCGCCGGCCTGCGACGCCTGCGGCACGGAGTTCCACCACCACCGCGCAGACGACCTGCCCGCCTACATCGTCATCGCCATCGTGGGGCACGTGGTGGTGGGTGGCCTGCTGTCGGTCGAGACCTATTCGGAATGGCCGATCTGGATCCACGCGGTGTTGTGGCCGGCGCTGACGATCGTGCTGACGCTCCTGTTGCTCCCGCCGGTCAAGGGGGCGATCGTAGGGCTGCAATGGGCCCTTCGGATGCACGGCTTCGCCGACCACCCCGACGGCGACGAGCTTCCGGCCATGCGTCCCCGACCCGAACCCGCCGACACCCCGTGACCGACACGACCCTCTCAGACAAGCTCAACAACGCCGCGCGCGAACGCCTCTGGCCCAACGTCCGGCCGCGGGACGCCGCCACGCTCATCCTCATCGACCGGACGGGCCACGAGCCCAAGGTGCTGATGGGTCGCCGCCATGCCGGGCACAAGTTCATGCCCGGCAAGTTCGTGTTTCCCGGCGGCCGCATCGAGGCCGGGGACAGGCGGATGGTGGCGGCGGGCGCGCTGCATCCAAAGGTCGAGGAGCGGCTGATGGCGCGGGTCCAGCGCCCCAGCGCGTCGCGGGCGCGTGCCCTGGCTCTGGCGGCGATCCGCGAGACCTTCGAGGAGACCGGGATCCTGCTCGGCGCCGCCGAGTACGGCGCGCCGGAGACCTCGCTCGAGGGCCCCTGGGCGGAGTTCGCCGCGCACGGCGTCTACCCGGACCTCGAATCCCTGCACTTCGTGGCCCGCGCCATCACGCCGCCCCGCCGCCCGAAGCGCTTCGACACGCGGTTCTTCGCCGTGGACGCGACCGCGATCGGCAAGCAGGTGCAGGGCGTCGTCACGCCGGACAGCGAACTGGTGGAGCTATGCTGGGTTGGCATCGACGAGGCGCTCGCACTCGACCTGCCTGCCATCACCGGCGTCGTGCTGGAGGAACTACGGGCCCGCATTGCCGGCGGCATGGCGCTGCACCTGCCGGTTCCCTTCTACGTCGAGCGGCGCGGGACCTTTGAGCGGCACGAGTTGTAGAGAGGGCGCGCAAGCCGGCCGCGTCAGCGCCAGCGCATTCTTGACAAACGGGCGCGGTCGTCTAGGTTGCGCGCCACGCAAGGCCGGTCCCGTGACCGGCCCGCTTGCATTTTGGTTTCATGTGCGCGCCCAAGGCGCCACGACGGCTCAGGGAATTCCGCCATGGCGAAGGCGACCACCATCAAGATCAAGCTCGTGTCGAGCGCGGACACCGGCTACTTCTACGTGACCAAGAAGAACTCGCGCACGATGACGGACAAGCTCACGAAGAAGAAGTACGACCCCGTCGCCAAGAAGCACGTCGAGTTCAAGGAAGCTAAGATCAAGTAGGCTCACGCCTCTGATTTGACTGATTGAAAGGCCGCCCCCGAGGCGGCCTTTTTGCTTGGACTGCAGCCGGCCAGGCGCCGTGCCCGCCGGCGACTCGCGGAGGCGACGAAAGCAACTCCACGGCAAGCCAGGTGTCCATGGTCCGAATTCACCCTCCTGAAGCTTGAACCTTGCAAGAAGCCGATAAAGGGCAATCATTTCCGCGGATCGGCAGGTTGAGCCAGGAAACGACCATGAAGCTCTCGTCTATGCTTGTCGGCATCATCGTCATGGCTGTCTCGCCCGGCGTAGCCCAGGCGCAGCTGAACCGAGGCGACGACGTCGTGCAGCATTGCGCGACCCTGATGGCGCCCGGAACCCAGGCCACGTTCTCGGAAGGAACCTGCGCGGGTGCCGTGGCGGCCCTGCGCAATGCTCAGACCCGGATCAGGGACCCGAAGGGAAGGCAGCGCTACTGCATTCCCGATGGCGTGACCTATGGTCAGGTCATTCTCGCCGTGACGAAGGGCATCAATAGCCGCCCGCATGACCAGAAGCAGTTGTTCGTTGACCTGGCCATCGACGAGCTTGCCAAGGCTTGGCCGTGCCGTAAGTGACGGGCAGGCCTCAGCTTAACCTTCGGGACGTACGAAGACGCTGGTGTCCTGTTCAATCCGTTTACAACCATAACTTGCACGCGCAGACTGCGTCCGAGGTCCCGACGTCGTCCCTTGCCCAGGTGAACTCATGCGTCTCGTCATCCTTGCCGCTCTTCTCGCCGCGCCGCTCGCGGGGTGCCAGACCCCCGAGCAGTCCCTCGCCAGCGCCGAGAACGTCTGCATCCAGTCCGGCTACCGCCCCGGCACGAAGTCCTACCAGAACTGCGTGAACGGCAATTACGCCGCGAACCGCCAGGCCTCGCAGCAGACGGCCAACGCGGTCGCGGCCGGTGCGACCGCCGGCCTCGTCGGCGGCGCCGTTGTCGCCGCGAGCACGAGCCCCGGCTACTACTACGGCCCGGGTCCCTATTACGGTCCCTATTATGGCCCGCGCTACTACGGCTATGGCGGCTACTACCGGCCCTACGGCTGGTGCCGCGGCTGGGGCTGCTACTGACCCCACGGCCGTGAACCGCACAGTCCCGCAGCGATGGAACGCGGGCTCGCCCGGGCTCGTTGACCAATCTCCAGGTTGCACCTTCGGGCGAATCTCCGCGCGTGCTAGGATCACAACCTGCCCGTGCGGAGAACGTCCATGCAGAGACGTCACGTTCCGGTTCCGCTGCTCGCGGCCCTCGCCTTCGCCGGTGAAGCGCCTGCGCCAGCCTTGTCCCACGACATCTACACCAAGTTGCACGACCGCAGTGGCTACCAGTGCTGCGGGGGAAACGATTGCGAGGCCGTGGGGTCCGACTACCGGATCCGGCCCGACGGCACCGTGGTGATGCATTCCAGACGGCAGGGCAGCTGGATCGCCGTCGCGCCCGACAAGGTCACCTGGCTCGTCGTGCCGGGGGGCGAGACGAGCGAAGCCCACTGGTGTGGCAGGCCGCGCGGGGCAGCCGAAAAGGGGCTCGGCGCAGACCAGCCCGACGACGGCTTCTGGACCTATTGCGCCTTTGTCGCGCCGCAAGGCAGCTGATGGAAAAAGCGCGGGAACTTTCGCCCGCCGGCGGCGTTCCATGCATATAGACGACGACAATGCGAAAGCGCCTGGGCGCCCGCCCGGCAGACGCGCCCGGCCAGCCCCCGCCGGGCGCGTTTTTGTCGCTTTTGTCAGAAACACGCGTCCTTCTTGCCGCCCCATTCCGTCATTACTGTGGAATACTCACTGCGCCGCAGCATTCGTTGCGTTGCAGCGCATCAAGTGCGTAATCGCACGTCGGGGCTGTATTCGACGTGTCATCCATGGGGTATAGTTCTGAGCCGGCCCGATCCGGCCAAGATGGTTCGTGCGCGTAGACGGAAGCACCGAATCCGACAGGGAGCGCAACCATGACGTCATCGTCCGAGGCCCGGTTCGGCGATTATCGCGCCACCGATCCGACCTTCGAAGAGGTTCTCGCCGACCCGATGATCCGCCTGCTGATGAAGCAGGACCATGTCCACGTCGATGACGCCCGCCGGCTCTTCACCGACACGGCGCGGCGCATCAGGGCAACCCGCACCACCGTCGCGGTGAGCATCACCCGCCGCGACCGCGACGCCGCCCTGATCGCCTAAGCGGGACACGGGGCGGTCGTAGGAAGCCCCCGGATCGTCCAGTTTCGTTCGTCCAGTTTCGTTTTTGCGCAACGTAAGGTCCCTCACCTCCCGTCGCTTCTTCACAGAGGCGGCGGGGCTGGCCTATGGTCAGACCAAAGAGGCGCATGTCCGCGCCCGGGAGGACCCCATGCATCGCCCCACTCGTCTCGCCTGCCTCGCCGCCGTCTTCGGCCTCGCCACCACCATTGCGCAGGCGCAGGAGAGCCTGAAGGTCGGGCTCATCGGAACCCTGTCCGGCCAGTCCGCCGTTCTTGGCCAGCAGATGCGCGACGGCTTCAACCTCGCTGTCAAGCAACAGGGCGGCAAGCTCGGCGGCCTCGCCACAGAGGTCGTGGTGGCAGACGACGAACTCAAGCCGGACGTCGCAGTGACGAAGGCCAAGGCGCTGGTAGAGCGCGACAACGTTCAGTTCGTCGTCGGGCCCATCTTCTCCAACGTTCTGGCGGCGATCTACCGGCCCGTCACGGAATCCAAGACCTTCCTCATCTCGCCCAATGCCGGCCCGTCCACGCTCGCCGGCAAGGGCTGCAGCCCCTATTTCTTCGTCACGTCCTACCAGAACGACCAGGTGCACGAAGTCCTGGGCAAGGTGGCTCAGGACCGCGGCCTGAAGCGCGTCGTGCTGATGGTGCCGAACTACCAGGCCGGCAAGGATTCGGTCGCCGGCTTCAAGCGCCAGTTCAAGGGCGAGATCGTCGACGAGGTCTACGTGCCGCTCGGCCAGCTCGACTTCGCGGCCGAACTCGCCAAGCTCGCATCCCAGAAGCCCGATGCCCTTTTCACCTTCATGCCCGGCGGCATGGGCGTGAACCTCGTCAAGCAGTATCGCCAGGCCGGTCTCGCCGACCAGATGGTCTTCCTCTCCGCCTTCACGGTGGACGAGGCCACCCTCCCGGCCCAGCAGGATGCGGCGGTCGGTCTTTTCGGCGGTGCAAACTGGGCCCCCAACCTCGACAATCCCCAGAACAAGGCCTTTGTCGCCGCCTTCGAGAAGGAATATGGCTACGTGCCGGCCACTTACGCCTTCCAGGCCTATGACGCGGCGATGCTGATCGACGCTGCGGTCAAGAAGGCCGGCGGCAAGCTGGCCGACAAGGAGGCGCTGCGCGCCGCGCTCAAGGCGGCGGACTTCACCTCGTTGCGCGGGGACTTCAAGTTCAACACCAACGGCTACCCGATCCAGGACCTCTACCTCGTGAAGGTCGCCAAGCGCCCCGACGGCAAGTTCCAGACGGAAATCGACGCCAAGGTCTTCTCCGCGGCAGCCGACGGATACGCCAAGGATTGCCCGCTCAACTGATGGGAATGCGTGATGCCGGGAGGCTCCGCCGAGCCTCCCGGCAGACTGCAAACGGGCATTAACGGGATGGCGCGGATGTCCTCATCCCCGCGATAACCGCCACTGGCGAAACGATTTCTCCCGCGCGCCGGGATGAGGCATGAAGAAGGGCGCGGGATCAGGCCAAGGCTGCGATCCCGGCTAGCGCCGAGGCTCCCATGCCCTACCGTGTCCGAATGATGATGGCCGGATTGCTGCTCGAGAGCAGCGACCTCACCCCCGCCACCGCGGCGGACCGGATCCGGACCCATTTCGCCAGGCGGCGCACGGAGCTCTCGGGAAAGAGCGACGCCTTCGCCGTCCTGGAGCACGAGATTGGCGTGATGAGCGAGTGGATCGAGCGCCAGCGCATGGGCCACGATCCGGCCCGAGCGGAGTTCTGGACGGCGGTCCACGCGGACCTGTACTGGCACCAGAAGGCCGCCTGACGGCTTCCTCCGCGTCCAACGGCTCTCGTCATCGAAGGCCGACGGCAAAGCTGACCAGCTTTCCTCTCTAAGCTTGGAGTGCGTCTACGCCGCGCTCCTCGCGATGACGGGCGGGGAGCCACCGCGCTCGTGGCCCGCCGATCGGTCGCGCGCGAGCCTCCACGAGACCCCTCCCGGCATCCTCAACCAAGTCTTGCCGCCTGACCTGGGATCGCGGGGCATTGCGGTACCGGTTGGTCATTCTGCCGTCAGCTAGGCCCTTTCCACGCCCCGTCTCAGTCAAATTGTCTCGGCTTCGCTCACGCCTCGTTTCGGGGCGCCGCGCGATCAACGCTCCACGTTGAGGAGCTGCGTATGCCGACCGACCGCAAGATCATCAAGCCCCTGTCCGATCCGAACGCCCTGGCCAGCGAGTGGGACGATCTGCGGATCGACTCGCCCTACGGAGCCTCCGTAGTCCGCCAGACCGGGTCCGGGCAGAACGCGCCGGGCGTGGCCGGGGAGGTCGTCCAGAGCAGCGGCGGCGCCTTCGCAGGCGCGGGCTTCGAGGCGCTGGCCACCATCGCCGTCGCGCCCAAGCCGGCGGCCATCGTCGGCGGCACGACGCCCGTCCAGCCGCTGCGCAGCTTCTACGGGGCTGCCGACCTGCCGACCGACAGCCTGTTCGCTGCCCAGTGGCACCTCTTGAACACGGGACAGAACGGCGGAACGAAGGGCGTCGACCTCGACGTGCTGGGAGCCTGGAAGAAGGGCTTCACGGGCAAGGGCATTTCCGTCGGCGTGTTCGACACGGCGATGGACGTGAAGCACACCGACCTCGCGCCCAACATCGACATGTCCAAGGTGATCGTGGCGGGCGGTGTCTACGTGGACCCGACCGTGCTGACCGCCTCGGACCAGCACGCCACCGCCGTGGCCGGGCTGATCGCGGCGGCCCGCAACGGGTCCGGCACGGTCGGGGTCGCCTACGATTCCAAGATCACGCCGGTCGACATCTTCGGCAACAACCAGACTTATGCCTGGCAGTCGCTCTGGCAGCAAAACAAGTTCGACGTCACCAACCATTCCTGGGGCTTCACGCAGGCCTTCGCGGTCAGCCAGCTCGACGCGGGCGCCCAATACTGGGTGCTTTCCGGCTTCAAGACGGGCGCCGACACCGGCCGCGGCGGGCTCGGCACGATCGAGACCGTCGCGGCCGGCAACTTCCGGCAGAACGGCCTGACCGCCGAGACGAACGGCCTCACAATCGACCGTCATGCGGTGGTCGTCGGCGCGACCGACAACAAGGGCTACGTCACCTACTACTCGAACCCCGGCGCGTCCCTGCTCGTCAACGCTCCCTCGAGCGGAGGCACCGCCGGCATCGTGACGGACGACGTCACGGGCGCGCTCGGCTACAACAGCACCAACTTCACGCAGGCCTTCGGCGGCACATCCGCCGCCACGCCCGAGGTGGCCGGCGTCGAGGCGCTGATCCTGCAGGCCAACGCAAAGCTCGGCTGGCGCGACGTGCAGGACATCCTGGCCATCACCGCGCGGCACACCGGTTCGGCGGTCAACGACGTGGCGCATGGCTACGAACTCGACACCTGGGCCTTCAACCACGCGACGACGTGGAATGCCGGCGGCTACCATTTCTCCAACGATTACGGCTTCGGCCTGGTCGATGCGCGCGCGGCGGTCGCCCTTGCGCAGACCTGGTCCCTCGCCTTCCCCACCGCCCATACCAGCGCCAACGAGTTGCTCGCCTCCGCCTCGGTCAGCGGCTCCTGGGATGTCGGCCACGCCAGGACGAACACCCTCAGCTTCACCATCGGGGCGCACCAGAGCATCGAGTCCATGGTGGTCGACCTCACCGACCTCAAGGCGAGCTATGGCGGGCACCTGATCGTCGATCTCATCTCGCCGACCGGCACGGTCTCGAACCTTCTCAACCAGAGCGGCGGCGCCACGGCGATCACGGCGGGCTGGGAGCTGATGTCGCGCGAGTTCCGCGGCGAGGATGCCTATGGCACCTGGCAATTGCGGATCACCGACACCACGGCGAGCGACACGGGGTCGCTGACCAAGGCGACGCTGAAGGCCTATGGCGGCGCGGTGACCGACAACAGCGTGTTCTTCTTCACAGACGAGTTCATCCAGTACGCGACGGCGACCTCCAAGGTCGCCTATTCCGGCGGCCCCGCGACCATCAATGCCGCCCCGATCAGCGGCGACATGGTGCTGAACCTGCTCACGGGCGCGGGAACGATCGACGGCAAGGCGATCACGGTCGCGGCCGGCACCGTGGTGCAGACCGTGATCGGCGGCGACGGCAACAACACGGTGGTGGGCAACAACGCGGGCGACCGCCTCTATGGCGGGCTCGGCACGGACGTGCTGACCGGCGGTACGGGCGCGGACCTGCTCGACGGGCGCGGCGGCAGCAACACGCTCACGGGCGGCGCGGGAGCCGACAAGTTCGCCCTGCATCTGGGCGCCTTCAGCGCCATCACGGACTTCGCGCTGAACGTCGACAAGATCCTTGTTTCGGCGGCCGAGTTCGGCGGCGCCTTGCTGGACGGCCTTCAGACCAAGGACTTCGTCTATGGCACGGGCACGACGCACGTATCCGGCGGCGGCTTTGTCTATGACGCTGGCACGTCGGTCCTCTGGTGGGACAAGGACGGCAAGAGCGCGCTCACGCAGCTCGCCCACGTCGACAACCACGTGAAACTCACGTTCAACGACCTCCTGCTCGCCTGAGCGCTTCCGGCTCCTCCGCCCGACGGGACCAGCCGCCCGGCTCAGGCAGCGCGGTGACGCCCGTCGGGATGCTCGTGCAGGAAGTGCCTGAGCACTGCCAGCAATTGCGCCGCATGAGCGGTCCTGCCCTCGGACAGGGCCGTCCGGATGTCGTCGACGATCATCGTGCGGATCTTTTCGGGGCCGTGCTGGGCGTGCAGCAGGTAGGCCGCGAGCGCCGAAGCCTGGACGTCGCCGAGGTGCTCGTGCTCGGCGATGGCGTCGACCTCCTCGGCGGTGAGGCCGCACAGCCCGATGCAGTCTTCCCGAGAAATCATGGCGTCCTCCCTGCCCGGAAGCCGGGCATCCGTGAGCCTACCCCCGTCCCTGCTCGCTGGGGTTGATCTTCCTCAGTCGCACGAGACTACTCCCGGATGAGCTCGCCTGAATAGACCACGGGCCCCGTCGGACCGCCCGTGGGGGAGCCCCCTTGCGGCTCCACCGTGAGAGCAAAGGTCGCCTTGCCGGCGGCAGGATGATTGCCACCGAACACCGCGGGCAGCGGGAGCTGGCGGCTTTCGCCCGCGACAACCCCCAGCGACTTCGGGGACTGGCCCTGGCCGATGTACCAGAGCTCGAGGCTGCGCCCCGCCGGCGGCTCGGCCGCCACCGGGCGGATCAGCACCGTCCTGCTTGCGAGATCCACCCGGACCACCAGCGCGGGCTGGTCGCCCCCGCGGTTGACGACAGCGACGTATTGCTGCGGCGGCAGCGAGGACCGCCCGGCCCAGCTCTGCAACCCCATCGCCACCGCGAGACCGGCCGCCACCGCGCTGGCTCCGATGGCCCATCCCCGCCAGAGCCCGCGGGAGCGGCGTAGCCGTGCGAGAACGACGTCCGCTGCCGCAGGCTGAGCTCCGATGGGCTGCGGCGAGGCGGCGGGGACTTCCGGCCGCGGCAGCGCGGACGCGATGCGCGTCCAGACCGCCGAGGCGGGAATGGATTCACGCGCCTCCGCATCCAGCGAGGACAGCCGGCGCTCCCAGTGCCGGACGACGGCCAGCAAGGCGGGGTCGCGCGCGAGCGCACGCTCGAACGCCTCGCGTTCGGCCGACGCGAGCGTTCCGATCACGTATTCGCCCGCCAGGGCGTCCGCCTCGTCCGCCGTCATGTCCCGTCCAGGCAGTGTCGCAGCGCCGCGAGCCCGCGGTGCAGCCAAGTCTTGATCGTGTTAGCCGGACGCCCGTGGCGCCGGCCCAGTTCCTCCCGCGACCAGCCCTCGGCATAGGCCAGCACGATGCAGTCCTGCGAGACCGCGTCGAGGCCGCCCAGGCAGCGGCGCAGCGCGTCCCGGTCGTCCAGCAGTCCCGCGAGGTCGACAGGGTCAGCCACCCGCTCCAGGGGATCGGACCCATCCTCGTCCGGCTGCACGCTCTCCGGCACGCGGCGGCGCAGGTGGTCGATGGTGCGGTACCGCGCGATGGCGACGAGCCAGCCCAGCGGCGGTCCCGCCTCGGCCGAGTAGGTTGCGGCACGCGTCCAGACCCGCAGGAAGACGTCCTGCAGAATGTCCTCGGCCGTTCCCCTTTCGACGCGCATACGCAGGATCACGCCGAGAAGTTTCGGCGCGGTCCGCTCGTAAAGCCTGCGAAACGCGGTGCGGTCGCCCTCGGCCGTGGCGGCCAGGAGCGCGGCGATGTCGTCGTCCTCCCTGGTTTCCAATCGTGTCTCCAGCGCACCCCGCCTCGGCCCGGTGCGTTTCCGCCCAGGAATTACGACGCGACGCAGCGCACGGACCAGTGTCGCCGAACCCGCGGCGGGCGCAAGGCAGGGCCGCCCGGCGTCAGACGGGACACTCGAAGGTAACCGGCAGGGCGACCTCGTGGCAGTCGTCGGGCGTACCGCTCTCGACCATGCGCATGAGGAACGTGCCGGGCTCGTCCAGGGCCACCAGCGGCGCGTGCCAGACGCCCGGCGCATAGACGAGCGCCACGTTCGACCCCGCGACGAAGGCCCGGGCGCGCGATGCGTCGGGACCTCCATCGGCCGCCGCCGGGAAGACCACGGCAAGCCAGCGCGACACGTCCAGCGGCCAGAAGAGCTGCTCGGTCAGGGGATGACGCTCGGCGATCGCGATCCGCACCGGGTTCGTCGATGGGTCGATTTCATAGAGGGCGGCGGCGGGCCGCGAGGCGGGGCCGTGGCAGAGGAGTACGTGGCCGAGGTCCCGGCGAACCGCCCTTCCCTCGTTGACGACGCGGGAGGGAGCTTCGGCGACGAGCAGGACACGGCCGAATGGCGCGAAGGCCTCGGGCGTCAGCGGCTGCGCACGGAGCATGCGCCGGCCCGACATGACGAAATCTTCATGCGGCGGCGAGGCGCCAGTCATCGGAAAGCTCCAACTCCAGGGTCACAACCCCCTCGGAGGACGTCATGGTCACGTTCAGCTCGATCCTGTTCGCCGCCCTCGTCGCCACGCTCGTGGTGCGCTGGATCAATGCCGGCGATTTCGGCGACACCAATTCCGGCCGCCCCGCCGGAGCGTAATCTCACACGTCCTCGTCGGCCTCTTCCTCGGTGGACTTGCCGGGCACGGCGTAGACGCCGTTGAGCCAGCGGGAGAGGTCGATGTCGGCGCAGCGCTTGGAGCAGAAAGGCCTGTAAGCCGGCAAGGTCGGCTTGCCGCAATGCGGGCAGCTCCCCTTGGTCGCGAAGGGCGAGCCCTCCGGCTTGCCCTCCCCGCGCGGGCGCTCCTCGTTGTCGTTCATGCTCACACCGTGTTCAGCCAGGCCATGTGGACCGGGTACCCCTCCCCTGTCAGCATGGACAGCGTCTCGTAGAGCGGCAGCCCCACGACGTTCGAGTAGGAGCCCACGAGCCGCGTCACGAAGCCGCCGGCCCTGCCCTGGATGGCGTAGCCGCCGGCCTTGCCGCGCCATTCGCCCGACGCCAGATAGGCCTCGATGTCCGCTCCCGAGAGATGCTTGAAGCTGACCCGGGTCTCCACGAGCCGCTCCCGCAGCGCCTCCTTCGGCGTCACCACCACGACGCCGGTATAGACGCGATGGCCGCGCCCGGAGAGGAGGCGCAGGCAGGCGGCGGCCTCGTCGACGTGCTCGGGCTTGGGCAGGATGCGGTTGCCGCGCGCCACTACCGTGTCGGCCGCCACGAGGTAAGCTCCAGCGAGATCCTCCCGCGTCTTCAGCACCTTGATGGCGTGGAGAGCCTTCTCGCGGGCCAGCCGGCGGGCCAGCGCCTTGGGGCGCTCGTTCTTGAGGGGCTGCTCGTCGAGGTCCGTCGGGAACAGTGCGTCGGGCTCGATGCCGACCTGCTGCAGCAAGGCAAGCCGCCGCGGCGAGGCCGACGCCAGCACGAGTTTCGCCCGCCAGTCCCTGCCCTCAGCGCCCAAGCCGCATTCCCCTTCCGAACGGAGTTCCGCCCGATGGCCAACGGCGCGGACCGTAACGGAACCACCCCGCGTTGTGAACGCCACCCGACGGGAGGCGAACACGCTTTTTTGACGCCGATGCTCTATCTTCTGCGTTGTCATGCCGTCCAGGCCGGCCGTTGCGCAGGGACGTGCATCCAGGAAAGGGACTTCCGCATGGACAGCCTGCAGCGTCGCGCGATCGCGATGGGCTTCGTGGCCATGGAATCCTCGATCGCCGCCGCCATCACGATCGCCGCGCGGACGCCGATTCTGCTGGGGATCACGGCGCGCGACCCGAAGACGGTGCGAGAGGCGCAGACAATGGTGATCGAGAAGGTCGAGGCGGCCTTCGAGGGCGCCGCGGCGGCGCAGCTCGCCATGTTCACCCTGTGGGGCCGCATGATGTTCGGCGGCGTGCGGGGTCCGTCCGCCTTCGCCCATGGGCTCGCCGACGTCGCCCACGCCGCCACGAGGCCGGCCCACCGCCGCGTCCGCGCCAACGCCAAGAGACTGGTGAAGCGCTGATCCTGGGAGCGCGGGCCGGGAGGCCCAAGCTGCAAGGTCAGGCGTGGGCCGAGGGCGCGCCTGCGCTGCGGTCGAGCCTCTGGCGGGCGCGGTACTTCGAGACGCCCATGGGGATCAGCGCGAGGTAGATCAGCGTGATTGCCGCCAGCACCGCGAAGGTGTGGATCACGAGCAGCGCGATGAAGAGCGCAACGCCGAGCAGCAGCGGCACCACCCACTCGCGCGGCACGCGGCTGCCCAGAGTCTTCCCGGCATAGGTGGGAATGCGGCTCACCATCATCAGCGCGATGAACAGCACGTAGCAGGCCTCAAGGAGGCCGAAGCCGGTGAACCAACCGAGGCCCAGCAGGTGGAGGTAGAGCGGCAGCAGCGCGGTGAGCGCACCGGCCGGGGCGGGCATGCCGACGAAGAAGTTCTTCTGCCAGTCCGGCCGGTTGGGATCGTCGATCATGACGTTGAAGCGAGCCAGGCGCAACGCGCAGGCCATGGCGAAGACCAACGTCACGATCCAGCCGAACGAGGCGAGGTCGTTCAGCCCGAACATGTAGAGCAAAAAGCCCGGCGCGACGCCGAAGGACACGAAGTCGGCGAGCGAATCGAGCTCCGCGCCGAAGCGCGAGGTCGCCTTGAGCAACCGCGCGATGCGGCCATCGAGGCCGTCGAGCACCGCGGCGACAAGGATGGCGATCACCGCCTTGTCGAGCTTGTCCTCCCCCTCCATGCCCAGCCGGATGGCGGTGAGGCCGGCGCAGAGCGACATCAGCGTGACAAGGTTCGGCAGCAGCACGCGAAGCGGCACCGCCTTGAAGCGTCGGCGGCGGGGTTCGTCGCCCGGCTCGTAGGGCGGGAAGATGTCGCTGACACTCGGTCCGTGAGAGGTGGCAGCCCCGGCCGCAGGGCCATGCTCGTCTCGCGGCGTCTGGCCCCCCGGCTCCATGTCAGATGGCCCTGTAGGAGCGGGCCGGGTCGGCGGCGCGGGCATCCGCCAGGACCGTCTCGCCCGCGATCGCCCGCTGCCCCTCGCCCACCAGGGGCCTGACGCCCTCCGGCAGGTAGACGTCCACGCGCGAGCCGAAGCGGATGAGGCCGAAGCGCTCGCCCTGCCCGATCGTCTCGCCTTCCCCCACGAAGCCGACGATGCGCCGTGCGATGAGGCCGGCGATCTGCACCACCCCGTAGCGCTGGCCGGAGACCGTCTCGATGACGAGGCCGTTGCGCTCGTTGTCGTCGCTGGCCTTGTTGAGCTCGGCGTTGAGGAAGAGCCCTGCTCGGTAGGCGATGCGGGTGATGCGGCCGGCGACCGGGGCGCGGTTCACGTGGCAGTCGAACACGTTCATGAAGATCGAGATCCGCGTGAGCGGCTCGTCGGACAGGCCGAGCTCGGCCGGCGGCACGCAGGTCACGATCATCGAGACGCGCCCATCCGCGGGCGAAATCACCAGCCCCTCGCGCAAAGGAACGACGCGGGCGGGATCACGGAAGAAATAGGTGCACCAGGCCGTCAGGATCCAGCCGATCCAGCCGAGCGGCCCCCAGAGCCAGCCGAGGATCAGCGCGGCGACCGCGAAGCCGGCGATGAACGGCCAGCCTTCCTTGTGGATCGGCACGAGCTGGCGGCGGATCGAGGCGACGACCGACATGAAATCCCTTCCCCGGCGAAAACCAGCGCAGTTGTCACGGACCGCCGGGCGCGGTCAAGCCGGGAGCGGGACCGCGCCGGGGGCCGCCGTCTCCTGCTCGCGGGCTCGCTCCAGCGTCTCGCGCGCCTCGTCCGCCTCGCGTTGGCGGGCCCAGAGCGCGGCATAGACCCCGCCCTGCGCCAGCAGGTCGCCATGGCGGCCACGCTCCACGATCACGCCGCGGTCCAGCACGATGATCTCGTCGGCATTGATGACGGTGGAAAGACGGTGGGCGATGACGAGCGTCGTCCGGCCGCGCGAGATGCGCTCCAGCGCGTCCTGGATGTCCTTCTCCGTGAAGCTGTCGAGCGCCGAGGTCGCCTCGTCGAGCACCAGGATGGGCGGGCCCTTGAGGATGGTGCGGGCGATGGCGACGCGCTGCTTCTCGCCACCCGAGAGCTTCAGCCCCCGCTCGCCCACGCTGGTCTCGTAGCCGTCGGGCAGGCCCGCGATGAAGCGGTCGATTTGGGCGAGCGCGGCGGCCTCGCGCACCTCGGCGTCGGTCGCCTCCCAGCGGCCGTAACGGATGTTGTAGCCGATCGTGTCGTTGAACAGGACGGTGTCCTGCGGGACCATGCCGATCGCGGCGCGCAGCGTGTTCTGCTGCACCCTCGCGATGTCCTGACCGTCGATCAGGATGCGCCCGGACTGCGGCTCGTAGAAGCGGAAGAGCAGCCGCGAAATGGTCGACTTGCCCGCTCCGGAGGGTCCCACGATGGCGATGGTCTTGCCGGCGGGCACCTCGAAGCTGACGCCGCGCAGGATGGGCCGCTCCGGCACGTAGCTGAAGCGCACGTCCTCGAAGGTGACCGTGCCTGCCTTCACATCCAGCGGCGGTGCGCCGGGCACGTCCTTGATCTCGGGCTTGCGCTGCAGGATCGAGAACATCTGCTCGATGTCGATCAGGCCCTGGCGGATCTCGCGATAGACCATGCCCATGAAGTTCAGCGGCTGGTAGAGCTGGATCAGCATCGCGTTGATCATGACGAGGTCGCCGACCGTGTTGCGGCCAGAGCGGATCCCCGTGACGACCATGACCATGCAGGCGGTGAGGCCCAGCGTGAAGATCATGGCTTGGCCGGCATTGAGCACGGCGAGCGAGACATAGGCCTTCACGCTGGCCCGCTCGAACCGCTCCATGGACCGATCGTAGCGACTGGCCTCGCGTTCCTCCGCACCGAAGTACTTCACAGTCTCGTAGTTGAGGAGGCTGTCGACCGCCTTCACGTTGGCGTCGTTGTCGCTGTCGTTCATCGTCCGGCGGATGGAGATACGCCACTCAGTAGCCTTCTTGGTGTAGCCCATGTAGGCCACGATCATCACGATGGTGGCCAGGGCGTAGCGCCAGTCGAACTGCAGCAGCAGGATCGCGAGGATCAGCACGAACTCGACGACGGTCGGCACGCCCGTGAGCATGGTCATGCGCACGATCGTCTCGATGCCGTTGCGCCCGCGCTCCAGCACGCGGGTCAGGCCGCCCGTCTTGCGCTCGAGGTGGAAGCGCAGCGAGAGGTCGTGCATGTGCACGAAGACCTCGTAGGCGAGCCGCCGCACGGCGTTCATCGCCACCGTCGCGAAGAGCGCGTCGCGCCACTGCGTGAGCAGCGCCATGAGCGCGCGGCTCGCGCCGTAAATCAGTGTCAGGATGATCGGAGCGGCCGCGAGCGCCGCGATGGGCACGCTGCTCGCGTGCAAGGCATCATGCGGCACGAGCGCGTCGGTGACCCACTTGAACGTGTAGGGCACCGCGACCGTCACGAGCTTGGCCGCGAGGAGGATGACCGTGGCGAGCACGATGCGCCGCTGCAGGTCCGGCCGGTCGGCCGGCCAGATATAGGGCCACAGGCCCTTGGCCGTATTGGAGAAGCTGGGCCCCTCGGAGCCGGCGCGCAAGCTTTGGGCGTCGCCCCGCGGCGGCTGGGTGGGAGCGTTCATGAAGTCCGACCGATGCGCGAGTCAGGCGACAATATAGGCGCTCGCGCAGGCTTTCACACCCCGCGGTGCGCAACCCCGCCCGGCGGCGAGGGTCACGGTCAGTTGGTCTTCTCGCCCGGGACCACGAAGAGCTGGCCGGGATAGATCAGGCGAGGGTCCCGGATCTGCTTGGAATTGGCCTCGTAGATCACCGTGAAGCGCTGGCCCTTGCCGTAGATGCGCTTGCTGATCCGCCACAGGCTGTCGCCGCGCGTCACCGTCGTCGTCCGGATCTCGTCGACCACCACATCGGAGCCCGGCACCGTGGGCTGCGTCGAGGCGACCTGCGCGCCCGCCGGCGGGTTCGCCCGCACGGCCACGCTGCCATTCGCCGCCGTCGCCACCTGCGCGCCCTTGCCGTTGGGCTGTCGGCTGGCGACCCGCGGGGCATAGTCGAATGGAACTTCGGCGCGAGAGATCACCGTGCCCTTGGCGTCGACGTCGTCGATGCGGATCTTGTAGGCGCCGGGCTCGAAGCCGCGGTTGATGGCGAACGACCAGCGGCCTTCCGGCGAGGCCGTGGCGGGGGCCAGGAACGTGTCGTTCAGGTAGAGCCTCACCGTCGCGGCGGGAGCGCTGCGACCGCTCACGAAGAAGCGTCCGCTCTCCTCCACCTCGACGGTCTCGATGGCCGCCTTGGCCCGTTCGCCAGGGGCGACGGGAACGACAGCGTTGGACGTGGCCTGCGCGGGAGCCTGGCTCAGGATCTGCGTCGGCTTGTCGGGCGCGGCGAGCGCCACGACGACCTCTCCCGTCACGTCGGACGGCACGGACACGGCGACGGTCTGGCGGGAGGGCTCGCGGCGGCCATCCGGCAGCACCATCACGAGGCTGAGGTCGTGCGCGCCGGGCTGCAGCGCGGGAGGAACCATGGCGAACTGCCCGGCCGGATCGGCCTTGGCCTTGTCGTGCACGCCGCCATTGCGCAGCAACTCGACCTGAGAGCCTGCGGCGGCCCGGCCGGCGACCACGAGGTCGCCCGTCGGCGTCACGCGCACGATGTCGAAGGTCGGGGGCTCCAGGGCGGCCGGGGCCTCAGGCTGCGGCAGGGCCTTCGCCGGCGGCTCGGGCGCCGCCTTGGCGACCTGGGCCGGCGCCGGGGCGGGCCCGGGCGCCTTGGCCTCCGGCGTGGAGGGCTTGGGGGGCTCGGCGGCGGGGGCAGGCGCGGCCGGCGCGACGGCGACGGCCTGGGGCGCAGGCTTCTGCGACAGGCCGTAGGTGGCCACGACGGCTGCGAAGCCACCGAGGCCCAGCAGCACCGCGACAACCTTGATCCACGCAGCCATCTCGCACGCCCTTCGGACGGATTGGTCCCTAAAATTTCTTAAATCCTATCACATCCCGCACGTCCATGGGACATTGGACCGTTCCCAGCGGAATCTGCGAACAACGTAACCGGCGCGCCGTGCATCCCCCACAATTCGCTCCATCCATGTGCGGCGGGCGGCGATTGACCCTGCTGGCGGGCGGTGCAACAAGTCCGGCATGACGACACTTCAGTCCATCTGCGTCTATTGCGGCTCGGGATTCGGCACGGATCCGGCCTTCATCGAGGCGGCCCGCGCGCTCGGCCGGGACATGGCGCGCGCCGGCGTCTCGCTGGTCTATGGCGGCGGCAACGTGGGGCTCATGGGCGCCATCGCCCGCGCCGTGCTGGACGAGGGCGGCCATGTCACGGGGATCATCCCGGAATTCCTCAAGGCGCGGGAACTGATGATCGCCGACGCCCAGGAGCTCGTCGTCGTGCCGGACATGCACACCCGCAAGCGCCTGATGTTCGAGAAGGCCGACGCCTTCGTCGCGCTGCCGGGCGGGGTCGGGACGCTCGAGGAACTGATCGAGCAGATGACCTGGGCGCAGCTTGGCCAGCACAACAAGCCGATCCTGCTCGCCAACGTCGCGGGCTTCTGGCGCCCGCTGCTCGATCTCCTGGCTCACATGAACGAGGCCGGCTTCATCCGGAAGGGGTTCGAGGTCAATTACCTCGTGGCCGAGAGCATCGGCGAGGTCGTGCCGATGCTGCAGGGCGTGCTCGCCTCGCGCGAGACGGCAGCGGGGCCCGTGCTGGCCGAAGACCGGCTCTAGCCTTGGAGAGTGGGCCTCCCGGCCCGCTCCCGTGATGCCGGCCGGGAGGCTCGCGCTGCGCTCCAGGAAAAAACGGCCGGGTCTGCCCGGCCGTTCTCGATTGATGCGTCAGGTCGCCTTTACTGCGGCGTCGAGGGATTGGCCGGCGCATTGCCGCCTGCCGGAGAGGCCGGGTTGACCGGCGCCGGGGTCGGAGCCGGGGCAGGCGTCGACGGAGTCGTAGCCGGGGCAGTGGTGGAGGACGTCGCGGCGGGCGCGCTGGACGTCCTGCCCGTGGGCGTCGCACCCTCGTAGCCGCGCCAGACGAAGAAGATGATGGCCACGACGGCGAGCACGGCGATGATCGCGCCGATCACGCCGGTATTGCTGGGCCGTGTCGTGTAGGCGCCCGCTCCGGTCGTGGAACGGTAGTCCTCGTCGGTCACGCGGCGGTTGCTGTCATTGGTCTCGTAGGTCATGCGACCCTCCGGGGCTGTGCTTGGGGTTGCCTTGGACCCGCAACGCCGGCTTTCCCCGATTGTTCCGTTCCCGGCGTGGCCTATCGCCCGGGCCAGGCTTTGCTACACTCGGGCCAGGCCAGGGGCGGGAGGTGCGCATGAGTCGGACGATGGCCCTCGCGGCCGGCCTCTTTCTGGCGAGCGCTGCCGCGACACTGGCGAACGATAAGCTCACCAACCACGTCGTGTCCGTCACGAACCACCGCGCCTCCCGGGTGGTGGCCATCGGCTTCGGCCAGGACGGTTCGCCCGTGATCCCGCAGAACCTGCTCAAGGCCCCGCTGAAGACCGACGGCACGGTGAAGCTGACCGTGCGCGCCCCGGCGGGGGTGTGCAGCTTCAGCGTGATCGGCCATTTCGAGGACGGCACGGAATTCGCCGGCTCAGGCCTCGACCTGTGCAACGACCACGCGCTGACGCTGGTGGATTGAGGCTCCTCGGCTGGCTCAGGCCGTAGCCCCGCAGCGCAGCAGGCGGTAGGTGATGCTGTCGGTCAGCGCCTGGAACGAGGCGTCGATGATGTTGGGCGAGACGCCCACCGTGGTCCACCGCTCGCCCGTGCCGTCGCCGGACTCGATCAGAACGCGCGTCACGGCGTCCGAGCCGCCCTGGAAGATGCGGACCTTGTAATCCAGGAGCTCCAGCGGGGCGATGAGGCCCTGGTACTTGCCGAGGTCCTTCCTCAGCGCGACGTCCAGCGCGTTGACGGGCCCGTTGCCCTCGGCGGCGGAGATGAGCACCTCCTCGCCGACCTTCACCTTCACGATGGCCTCGGCCACCGTCACGAGTTCGCCGACCGCGTTGTAGCGACGCTCCACGTTCACCTTGAAGCGCTCGACGGAGTAGAATTCCGGCACCTCGCCCAGCACGCGCTTGGCGAGCAGGAAGAACGAGGCGTCCGCACCCTCATAGGCATAGCCCATGGCCTCGCGGTCCTTCACCTCGTCGAGGAGGCGGGCGATGCGCGGGTCGTCGCGCTGCACGGCGATGCCGAGCCGTTCCAGCTCGGCCAGGATGTTGGAGCGGCCCGCCTGGTCGGAGACCAGCACCAGCCGCCGGTTGCCGACCGCCTCGGGCGGCACGTGTTCGTAAGTGCGCGGATCCTTCAGGACGGCGGAGGCGTGGATGCCCGCCTTGGTGGCGAAGGCGGAGGCCCCGACATAAGGCGCATGCCGGTCCGGCGCGCGGTTGAGGAGCTCGTCGAGCGTGCGCGAGGCATGAGTGAGCTTCGCGAGCTCGCTTTCCCCCACCCCGATCTCGAAGCGCCCGGCATAGGCCGGCTTGAGCTTCAGCGTCGGAATAAGCGTGACGAGGTTGGCGTTGCCGCAGCGCTCTCCGAGCCCGTTGAGTGTGCCCTGGATCTGCCGCGCGCCCGCCTCCACCGCCGCGAGCGAATTGGCGACGGCGTTGCCCGTGTCGTCGTGGGCGTGGATGCCGAGATGCGTCCCCGGTACGTGGCGCGCGACCTCCGTCACGATGGAATGGACCTCGTGGGGAAGCGTGCCGCCATTCGTGTCGCAGAGCACGACCCAGCGCGCACCGGCCTCGTAGGCCGTGCGGGCGACGGAGAGCGCGTAGCCGGGATTGGCCTTGTAGCCGTCGAAGAAGTGCTCGCAATCCAGCATGACCTCGCGCCCGCGCGCGGCGGCGGCCTTGACGCTGTCGGCGACGCCCTCGAGGTTCTCCTCCAGCGTGCAGCCCAGCGCGACATGGACGTGGTAGTCCCAGGCCTTGGCGACGAAGCAGATGGCGTCGCACTCGGCCTCCAGCAGCGCGGCCACCCCAGGATCGTTGGAGACGGATCGTCCCGCCCGGCGCGTCATGCCGAAGGCTGTGAAGCGCGCGCGCTGCGTCCGCTTCCTCTCGAAGAAGGACGTGTCCAGCGGGTTGGCCCCGGGATAGCCCCCCTCGACATAGTCGACGCCGAGCCTGTCGAGAAGCGCCGCAACCTGCAGCTTGTCCTCGAGCGAGAAATCGACCCCCGTCGTCTGCGCGCCGTCGCGCAGGGTCGTGTCGAAGAGGTAGAGTCTTTCCAGGGCCATGGCGGCCATTCCTGTCACGTCAGATGAGGCCGTAGACCCTGAGGGCCACGAGCACGGCGAAGAGGAGCAGCACGACCTTGATCACCACCAGCCAAAGCAGCCGGCGCGGCCCGAAGGGCGTGGGAGACGAAGGCTGGCTCACCGCTTGACCTCCCAGGTGGTCACGGGCTCGCCGGTGGCGGGGTCCTTGCCGTCCTTGAGCTGGATGCCCATGCCTTCGAGTTGACCGCGTATTTCGTCGGAGACTTTCCAGTTCTTCTGGCGGCGGGCTTCGAGGCGGGCGGCGATGAGCTGGTCCACGAGCTCAAGAGATGCCTGATCCACCGCCGGCCCAACCCAATCCTCCGCCAAGGTCGAGACATCCACGAGCGACACGAACCCGAGGAGGGTCAATGCCGAGCGCAACTGGCTGGCGGCCGTGTTGGGACTTCCCCCAGACGTGGCAGAGTTTGCCTCACGCAAAAGCCGGTGGAGCTCCGCCAGCGCTGCCGGCGTGTTGAGATCGTCTGACAGCGCCTCGATGAACGCCCTCGGCGGCTCGACATCGTCAGCGACCGTTCCGTGGATCGCTTTCTGGAAACGCAGGAGAGCGCCGCGCGCCTCGCGGAGGCTGTCCACCGTCCAGTCGATCGGCTGGCGGTAGTGCGTCTTCAGCATCGCCAGACGCAGCACCTCGCCCGGCCAGCTGCGCCCGCCGAACGTGTCCGTCGCCAGCAGCTCCCGGATCGTCACGAAATTCCCCAGGCTCTTGGACATCTTCTGTCCCTCGACCTGGAGAAAACCGTTGTGCATCCAGACGTTCGCCATGCGGCCATGGCCGAAGGCGCAGGTCGACTGGGCGATCTCGTTCTCGTGGTGGGGGAAGACGAGGTCGATGCCGCCGCCGTGGATGTCGAAGACCTCGCCGAGGTGCTTCCAGCTCATGGCCGAGCATTCGATGTGCCAGCCGGGGCGGCCGGGCGTGGCGATGCCGGCGGGGGACGGCCAGGCGGGCTCGCCGGGCTTGGAGGGCTTCCAGAGCACGAAGTCCGTGGCGTCCTTCTTGTAGGGCGCGACGTCCACGCGGGCGCCTGCGATCATCTCGTCGAGCGAGCGGTTGGCGAGCGCGCCGTAGCGCGGCAGAACGCCATGGGCGCGGTCCATGGCCGCCGGGGAGAAGAGAACGTGGTCCTCGGCCACGTAGGCGAAGCCCGCGGCGACGAGGCGCTCGATGATCGTGCGCATCTCCGCGATGTGCTCGGTGGCGCGCGGCTCCACGTCCGGGGGCAGGCAGCCCAGCGCGGCGACGTCGGCGTGGAACTGCTCGGCCGTGGTCGCCGTCACCCGGGCGATGGCCTCGTTCAGCGGCAGGCCAGGGAAGTCTCGGGCGGCGCGGTCGTTGATCTTGTCGTCGACGTCCGTGATGTTGCGGACATAGGTGACGTGATCCGGCCCATAGACATGCCGCAGCAGGCGGTAAAGCACGTCGAAGACGATGACCGGCCTGGCATTGCCGATATGGGCGAAGTCGTAGACCGTCGGGCCGCAGACATACATGCGCACGTTCGAGGGATCGATCGGCGCGAACGGCTCCCTCGCACGCGTGAGCGTGTTGTAGAGCTGCAAGGTCGGCGGGGCCTTCGACATGCGGTTTCACCCTTGCCCACTGGCCGGGAGGACCGCTCCGATCTGTCAGAGAAAAACGGCTCCAGCCAGCAGGGATGCTAGCTGCAAATGAGAGGAATTCGGCGGATCTTGCGCGAACGAGCCATGGCGGCCGGCACCATGCGCCGCGGCCCGGGCAGCGTCAAGGACAAAGGCAGCGCTCACGGCCCGAGTCGCGAAGGGCGGTGTGGCCTTCGTCCCACACGGACGGGGGTCCGGAACGGGAACGACAGCACGAACGTTGCCGGGGTCGAGGCAAGCCCCTAAGACCACGCGTTCTGTGCGCCACGTCACATCCAAGCGGGATCGGGACGATTAAACCTTTCGATACTTGCTGATGGCAATTTCGTGGCCGCTACTCCACCGAGACGTTCCGCCATGTCGCTCCGCCCCGTCCTGCTCGCTTCCCTCGCCGCCGTCGCCGCCGCCGCGCTCTCCCTGAGTTCCGCGATGACCACGTCCGGCCCGGCCCGCGCCGAGGGCGGCCACAGCCTGGTGATCCCGGCCAATGACGGTTACGGCATGGGCGAGTGCCTCGCCGAGGGCAAGGCCTGCGGACGCGTGATCGCGGACGCTTGGTGCGAGGCGCAGGGCTTCGGCAAGTCGGAGTCCTTTGGGCCGGCCGACCCGACCGAGGTCACGGCCTCCATCGCGACGAAGGCCGCGCCCCAGATTGCTCCCAAGGCCTTCACGGTCACCTGCCGCGAATAGGCCCCGCGCTCACTGCAGCGAATCGGCGCAGCGCGGCACGTCCGCGGCGCCGGCGCCCCAGGGCATGATCGGCACGGCCGAGGTCGAATTGGCCGGCGAGCCCTCGATCAGCTTGTCCGAATAGACGAGATAGACGAGCACGTTGCGCTTGGTGTCGCAGCCGCGCACGATCTGCATCTTCTTGAAGAAGAAGGAGCGGGCCTGGCGCAGCACCACCGCGCCCTGCTCGAACTTCTCCTTGAACTTGATGGGGCCGATCTGTCGGCAGGCGAGCGAGACGTCGGAGGTCTCCTCGGCGAGCCCCAGCATGCCGGAGACGCCGCCCTTCTCGGCCGCCGTGAAGAAGCAGGCCACGCCCTCCACGCCGGGATCGTCGATGGCGTAGGTGACGAGCTTGTCGTCGGGGGTGAGCATCTTCCACACCGTCGACTTCTTGAAGATCACGTCCGGCCCGCTCTGGGCCAGGGCCGCGCCGGCCATTCCGGCGAGCAGGGCCGAGGCAAGGGCTGCGAGGCGGACGGGACGAAACCACAGCGTCATGGGCGCTCCTTTCAAGCCATGCGGCGCCCGCGGGCGCCACGGCCCTGATATGGGGTGGAGGACCCCCTTGGCCAATCCACGCGCGATGCAGCCCTGGTCAACACGGCGTAAACGCGCTGGCCCCTGTTTTTGCGCAAGGTTTAAGCCGATTCCGACAGTTGCAACCTAGAATGGCTTAGTTGCATTCCGGGGGCAGATCGTGGCGTGGACCCAGTCGAGATCCTGGCGGGACTGGCTTCGCGCCCTGCCGCAGGGCTCGACCTATCTCGGCCTGACGCTGGTCGCGGTGATCTGGGGCACCATCGCCTCGAGCCTCGTCGCCGACCGCGAACAGAGCATCTCAGGCGCCGCCAACACCACCGCGACGCTGGCGCGGGCCTTCGAGGAATACACGCAGCGCACGATCAAGGAGGTCGACAAGACCCTGCTGATCCTGCGCCAGGCGCACGACGTGAACCGGGACGGCTTCGATCTGCCGTCCTTCACCGCCAGCGACTATTTCGTCAACGACGTGACGCTCCAGATCGCTCTCATCGGCCGGGACGGATTTCTGAAGAGCACCAATCTAGGCCCGCAATCGGCCCCCACGGACCTGTCCGATCGCGAGCATTTCCGGGTGCAGCGCGACAGCGATAAGGATGAACTCTTCATCAGCAAGCCCGTGCTGGGCCGTACGTCCGGCAAGTGGTCGATCCAGCTGACGCGACGGCTGACCGGACGGGACGGCGCCTTCGACGGCGTGCTTGTCGCTTCGGTCGATCCTGCCTACTTCGCCCGGTTTTTCGGCTCGATGGCCGAGCCCCTGGGCTCGAAAGGCGCGGTGACCCTGATCGGCCGCGATGGGATCGTGCGGGCGCGCGGCAGCAATTCCTCGATCTCGGCGGTTGGCCAGTCGGTTGATCCCACCATCTTGGCGCAGATGCTGGAAAAGCGTTCTGGCGTGCTACTGGCGCGCAGTTCGATCGATGGCGTCGAGCGCATCAAAGGCTTCAGGATCTTGCCGGACTTCCCGCTCATCGTCACGGTGTCCCAGGGCCTCGACGACGTGCTCGCCGGCCAGAGCGAACACCGCAAATCGCAGCTCACGATCGGCGCGGGGCTGACGCTCGTCGTGCTGATCGCCATCGCCGTGAGCGTCTGGCGCAGCATCCGCCTCGACCACGCGCTGGCCGCGCTCAAGGCCAGCGAGGCGCGCGCCTCCGAGAAATCGTCGGAGCTCGAGATCGCCCTCGGCAACATGAGCCAGGGCATCATGATGATCGACGGACGCGGGACCGTCGCGGTGCTGAACCGGCGGGCTGTCGAACTGCTGGGCCTGCCCGAGGACTACCTCACCCAGCGGCCGTCCTTCGAGGAAGTGCTCGAATTCCAGTGGCGCAGCGGCGAGTTCGGGCCCGATGGCGCAGCCTTGCCGCCGCGCCTGCGCGACTTCGTGCGCCACGCCGGCGGCACCTCCGACGTCACGGTCTACGAGCGGACGCGGCCAAATGGCGTGGTGCTGGAGATCCGCTCGGCTCCTCTGCCCCATGGCGGCATCGTGCGCACCTATTCGGACATCACGGAGCGCACGCAGACGGCGGCTGTCCTCGCTGAGGCGCGCGACAAGGCGGAATCCGCCTCCCGCGCGCGCACCGCCTTCCTGGCGATGATGAGCCACGAGATCCGCACGCCGCTCAACGGGGTGATCGGCATGGCGAGCCTGCTCGCCGCCACGCCGCTCGACGACGAGCAGCGCCGCTACACCGGCACGCTGCGGGATTCCGCGGAGCACCTGCTGCAGGTCATCGACGACGTGCTCGACTTCTCCAAGCTCGAGGCCGACCGCGGGACCGTGGAGGAAGTGTCCTTCGACATCGCACGCACCATCGACAGCATCCTCGCCATGGTCTCGCCGCGCGTGCGCGAGAAGGGCCTGTTCCTGGGAGCGGCGATCGATCCCGCCGTGCCGGACCTCGTGCTGGGCGACGCCGGCGCGCTGCGCCAGGTGCTTCTCAACCTGCTCGGGAACGGCGTGAAGTTCACCGAGCGCGGCGCCGTGCTGCTGGAGGCGACGGTGGCGGACGCGTCCGACCCCGACGAGGGCGTGCTGCTGCGCTTCCGGGTCTCGGACACGGGCATCGGCATCGAGCCCGCCAACCTGCCCCTCCTGTTCCGGGAATTCTCCCAGCTCGACGGCTCGATTTCCCGCCGGTTCGGCGGCACCGGCCTGGGGCTCGCGATTTCCAAGCACCTCGTCGAGCGCCTCGGCGGCAGCATCTCGGTCGAGAGCGAGCCCGGCCGCGGCACGGTCTTCACCTTCACGATGCCCTTCCGCCGCGCGCCGGGCGCCTCGCGGCGCGCCTCGCTCGCGCCGCTGGCCGGCGAGCAATGGGTCGTGGTGTCGGCCCACGCCGAGGGCCGACGATTCCTGGCGGAGGTGGCGCGGCGGATGGGCGCCGTCGTCGAGGCGATGGGTCCCCAGGACGCCGTCGCCCGTGTGCTTTCTGTGGCCACGGGACCGATGACGGTGCTCCTCGACGAATCGACGGGCCCCGTAGACGCGCCGACGCTTGCCCGCGACCTGCGCCTCGCGCCGCGCGAAGGCGCGCTGCGCTTCCTGCTCTTGACCCCGGTCGGCGTCCACCCGGCGGCCGCACAGGAGCGGCCGGACCTGTTCGACGCGGTCGTGCCCGCGCCGTTCACCTGCCGGCAGCTCTGCGGAGCGGCAGGCCTCTCCCGGGCGGAGCAACCCCTTCCCGCCCCGGCCGCCGCCGCGCCGGCCTTGCTTCGGCCGCGGATCCTGCTGGCCGAGGACAACCGGACCAACCGCCTCGTCCTGGAGGCGCTGCTCGACCGCATGGGCTACGCGTGCACGTCGGCCGAGGACGGCGAGAGCGCGCTGCGGCTCGCCCGCGAAGGCGGTTTCACGCTCGTGCTCATGGACCTGATGATGCCCGGCATGGACGGCTTCGAGGCCGCCCGGGAGATCCGTCGCCTTCCCGGCCCCGCCGGCGAGGTCCCCATCGTGGCGCTCACGGCCAACGTGATGACGGTGGAGCCGTCCGATGCGGCCAAGGCGGGCATGGACGGCTTCGCCACCAAGCCCGTCACGCGGGAACGGCTGGAGGAAGTGATCCGCGAGGCGCTCGCCGCCCGGTCCCCCGCGGCTTCAGTCTCCAGCGACGAAGACGCCGAGGCGATCGACGTGGGCGCCTGGGAGCTCATTCGCGACGAACTCGGCGAGGAGACGGTCGGGATCATCCTCGCGACCTTCCTGGAGGACACCGAGCAGCGGCTGGCCGAGATGCGCGATCCCGCGGCCCACGCGGACCAGGTTGCCCGCCACGCCCATGCCCTCAAGTCCGCCGCGGCGACGTTCGGCTTCTCGGGCCTCGCGGGAGCGGCCGAGGCCCTCGAAGCGCGAAGCGCCGACCTCGCCCCCGCCGCGCGCCAGGCGGCCGTGGCGGATCTGGACAAACTCTTCGCGGCGGGCCGCCGCGCTTTCGAGGCGCGCCGGAATTCCCCCCGCGAGGCCCTGCCGACTGCAACAGCCTTGGTGGCCTGAGCGCCTGCCATGACACCGGAAATGCCCATCATGACCGCACCCCAAGCCTACCAGGCGATGCTCGAGAGCGAGACCCGGCGCCTCCTCGTGATCGACGACGACCGGACCCAACGCATTCTGATCGGCGCGATCGCGCGACGCGAGGGCTTCGAGGTCGACAGCGTGGGCACGATCCAGGAGGCCTTCGGGGCGCTCGACGCCGCCGCCTACGACACGGTGGCCGTCGACCTGTCGCTCGGCGAGAGCGACGGGGTCGAAATCATCCGACACATCGCCGAGAGCGGCCGACGCCCGGCGGTCCTGGTGATTTCGGGCTTCGACGAACGCATCCGCGACGCCGCCATCCGCTTCGGCGATTCGCTCGGGCTGAGCATGGTCGGCGACCTGCGCAAGCCCATCGACCCCATGCGGCTCAAGACCTGCCTCGCCCGGCGCGCCACAGGCGAGGCGCCCTCGGCCAAGCCGGCCGCGTCCGGACCCTCGATCACGGCCGCCATGGTCGCCGCGGCCCTCGAGAATGGCGACATCGCGCCGGTCTTCCAGCCCAAGGTGGAACTGGCCACGGGGCGGATCGTCGGCGTCGAGGCGCTGGCGCGCTGGACGAGCGCCACCTTCGGCAACGTGCCGCCCTCCGTCTTCGTACCTCTCGCCGAGGAGTTCGGCCTGGCGGGTCCGCTCACGCTCGCGATCCTCCGCCAGTCGCTCGCCGCCGCGGCCGGCTGGAACGCCCGCTTTGGCGAGATCGGCGTGGCCGTGAACGTGCCTGCGACCTGCCTGACGGATTCGGCCTTTCCAGAGGTCGTGGAGGCCGAACTGGCGCGGGCCGGCTGCCCCGCCTCGACGCTCACGCTGGAGGTGACCGAGAGCACCGCGATGTCAGACCTGGCCGTGACCAGCGGCGTCTTGACCCGGCTGCGCATCAAGGGCGTGCAGCTCTCGCTGGATGACTTCGGGACGGGATATTCCTCATTGAGCTCGCTGCTGCGCATGCCCTTCGGCGAGCTGAAGATTGACCGCTCCTTCATCCAGGCCTGCGACCGCGACAGCTATGCTTGGAAGATCGTGCGTGCCACGCTCTCGCTGGCCCGCGAGTTCGGGATGAAGACCGTCGCGGAAGGGATCGAGACGCAGGCCGTCGCGACGATGCTGCACCAGGCGCGCTGCGACCTCGGGCAAGGCTACTTTTTCGCAAGGCCACTCCCGGGAGCCGCGCTGGAAACCAGGCTTGAGCTCCAAAACGAGGGTGCAGCCCCGGAAAAGACCACCATGGGTGCGTCGACCCACGGCCATCCCGCGCTGTCCACGGCAAATCCATGATTTGGACGACATCCTCCCATTGAACGAAGCGGCCCAGGGCGCGCATGCTCGCGCGCCGTCCAGCTTTCGTTCGGGGAATGCGTTGTCCAATCCTGCGCCGTCGAAGACCGACCTGCCGGGGACCAGCGTGGCCGTTCGCCTCGGCGCCCTGGCGGTGCTGCTCGCGAGTTTGCTGCCGGCGGCAGCCTTCGCCCAGAACGCATATTGTGACCGCCTGCGAGCGGACATGGCCGCACTCGACCAGGGCGGCCGCCGCAGCCAGCCCTACGCGGAGACCATCCGACGGCAACAGGCCGACCTCGACCGCACCGTCGCCTATGCGCGCTCGATCGGCTGCCAGAAGCAGCGCTTCATCTTCTTCGGCGACAGCGGGCCGCCGCAATGCGCCCAGCTCTCGGCCCAGATCGACCGCCTGGAATCGAACCTCGCGGCGATGCAGGACCAGATGATGCGCAACTCCGGACAGCTCGACGCCCAGCGCCAGGCCATGGCGGCGGCCTACGACGCGCAGTGCCGGGGCGCGCCGCAGCCCGCCCGCGGGCCTTCTCAGGGTCAGCCCGGCTTCATCGAACGGCTCTTCGGCGTGGTGCCCGAACAGGATCCCTATCAGCAGCCCGACGTGATGGAGGAGCCTTCCGCCCCCATCGATCCCTTGGGGGACGGCGCCTACAAGACGCTCTGCGTGCGCAAGTGCGACGGCTTCTACTTCCCCATCAGCCCGCGCTCCACCCGCGCCCGCTTCGAGACGGACGCGAGCCTGTGCCAGGCCTCCTGCCCGAATGCCGAGGTCGAGCTCTTCCTGCAGCCGCTCGGCCAGGAGGCGGACGCTGCCGTGGCGATGGACGGCACTCCCTACACCTCGCTTCCGAACGCCTTCCGCTACCGCAAGGCCGTCGACCCCAGCTGCAGTTGCAAGCGTGACGGGCAGAGCTGGGTGGAGGCGCTCGCGGAAGCCGAGCGCATCATCGGCGAGCGCAGCCAGGACGTTGTGGTGACCGAGCAGAAGGCCCAGGAGCTCTCCCGCGCTCCGGCTCCCGGCACGGCGGCGAAGCCGCCGCCCGGCAAGACCGCCAAGGGCAAGACGGCCGTGGCGGCTGCGGCGCCCGCGCCCGCCCCTTCTCCCGCGGCTGCTACGGCTCAGGTGCCCACGGCCGGGTCCGAATCGTCGGGCATCGGCGGATCCGGCACGACCCGCGACAAGACGGTGGCCGAAGGCCAGGGCGAGAAGCTCACCGTGGCCACGCCCCAGGGCAAGAAGACCGTCCGCATCGTCGCGCCGACGCTGGGACCGGCCGTCCAGCAGACGCAGTAGGAGGAGCGCTACTCGTCAGCGAGGGGTATCGCGTCATCCGCATGTGGCGGAAGGCTGGATTGCTTCGCCTTTGGCTCGCGATGACGAAGATGAGTTCAGCCGCGCTCTCCCGCCAGCCTGCCCCGGGCCCTCTCTTCGCCGATCAGCGGCAGGAGGGTCTTGAGCTCCGGGCCATGCTCGCGGCCGGTGAGGGCGAGGCGCAGAGGCATGAAGAGGTCGCGGCCCTTGCGGCCGGTCGCCTCCTTGACGGCGGAGGTCCAGGCGCCCCAGGCCGTCTCGTCATAGGGACCGGCGGGCAGAAGCCGGGCGGCCTCCGCGAGGAAGGCCTGGTCTTGTCCTGATACCGGAACAAGCGGCCCCTGGACCACATCCCACCAGTCCCGGGCGTCGGGCAGCAAGGCGAGGTTGCCGCGGACGGCAAGCCAGAAGGCCTCGCCCCCGCCCACGCCCATCGCCTTCAGACGACCGGCGACGGCCTCGTAGGGAAGGTGGTGGAGGAGCCGGGCGTTGAGCCCGGCGAGTTCCGTCTCGTCGAAGCGGGCCGGCGCGCGGGAGAGATGGGCGAGGTCGATGAGGCCGGCGAGTTCGTCGAGATCCGCCAGCGGCCGCACCGCCTCGGATGAGCCGAGCAGCACCGCGTCGATGGCGACCGCGAGCGGCTCCAGACCGGCCTCCCGCAGCGAGGCCAGCGAGAGGTGGCCCTGCCGCTTCGACAGCCCCTCCCCGCCCGCCAGAACGAAGAGGTTGTGGTGGCCGAAGCGCGGCACGGCCGCCGAGCCGGCGAGCGCCTCGATGATCTGGATCTGCACGGCCGTGTTGGTGACGTGGTCCTCGCCGCGCACCACGTCCGTCACGCCGAGGTCGATGTCGTCCACCACGGAGGGCAGCGTGTAGAGGTAGGAGCCGTCAGCGCGGACGAGCACGGGGTCGGAGAGCGACGCGCAGTCGACATGGCACTCGCCCCGCACGAGGTCGGTCCAGGCCACGGTGCGGTGGTCGAGCAGGAAGCGCCAGTGCGGCCGGCGGCCCTCGGCCTCCAGCGCGGCCCGGTCCGGCTCCGTCAGCTTCAGCGCGGCGCGGTCATAGACCGGCGGCAGCCCGCGGGCGGCCTGGCGCTTGCGGCGGCGGTCGAGCTCGTCCTCGGTCTCGTAGCACGGATAGAGCCTGCCCATCCCCCGCAGCCTCCCCGCCGCGGCGTCATAGAGGGCCGTGCGGTCGGACTGGCGGAGGAGGAGGTCCGGCTTCAGCCCAAGCCAGGCGAGGTCCTCGACGATGGCGTCGGCATATTCCTGCTTCGAGCGCTCCCGGTCCGTGTCGTCGAGGCGCAGGATGAAGCGCCCGCCGCCACGGCGGGCGAGCAGCCCGTTCAGCAATGCCGAGCGGGCGTTGCCAATGTGAAGCCGGCCCGTGGGGGACGGCGCGAAGCGATGGACAGGGCCGGCCACGTCACACGTCCAGCGCGTCGCTGCGGGTGGCGGGCGGCGACTTGAGCAGCGTCAGGTCGGGCTCAGCGGCGGGGCGGCCGGGATCGCGGAAGCGGTTGACGATCGGGTAGCGCCGGTCTCGGCCGAAATTCTTCTCGGTCACCTTCACGCCAGGTGCAGACTGACGCCTCTTGTACTCCGCGAGGTAGAGCAGCCGCTCCACCTTCTTCACCGTCTCGAGGTCGTGACCGTCCGCAACGAGATCGGAGACGCGCATCTCCTTCTCGACGAGACCTTCCAGGATGGCGTCCAGGATCTCGTAGGGCGGCAGCGAATCCTGGTCCGTCTGGTTCTCGCGGAGCTCCGCGCTCGGAGCCTTCGTGATGATGCGCTCGGGGATGACCTCCCCGTCCGGACCCTTGGCGAAGGCAGGCTTCCAGCGGTTGCGCAGCGCGCTCAGCCGGTAGACCTGCATCTTGTAGAGGTCCTTGATCGGGTTGAAGCCACCATTCATGTCGCCATAGAGCGTGGCGTAGCCGACCGACATCTCCGACTTGTTGCCGGTGGTGACCACCATCGGCCCGAACTTGTTGGAGATGGACATCAGGATCGTGCCGCGCACGCGGCTCTGCAGGTTCTCCTCCGTGATGTCCGGCGCGCGGTCGCCGAAGACCGGCTTCAGGCTGGCCTCCAGCGCGTCGACGGCCGGTCCGATCGGCACGACGTCGTAGTGCACGCCGAGCGCCTTGGCGCAGGCGGCGGCGTCGTCCAGGCTGTGCTGGGACGTGTAGCGGTAGGGCAGCATCACGCAGCGGACGCGATCCGCCCCGAGCGCGTCGACCGCCATGGCGGCGCAGAGCGCGGAATCGATGCCGCCGGACAGGCCCAGCACCACGCCGGGGAAGCGGTTCTTGTCGACATAATGCTGCAGGCCAAGCACGCAGGCGGCGTAGTCCGCGTGGTCGCCCTCTTCCCACAGCGTCCGCTCGCCGGGCTCGCAGCGCCAGCCGGCGGGCTCGCGCACCCAACGCGTCAGCGTGATCGCCTCGCGAAAGGCAGGCATCTGCACGGCGACGCTGCGGTCGGCGTTGAGCACGAAGGAGCCGCCGTCAAAGACGAGTTCGTCCTGCCCGCTCACCTGGTTGAGATAGACCAGCGGCAGCCCGCTCTCGGTGACGCGGGCGGCGGCGAGCGTGAGGCGGATGTCGGACTTGGCCCGCGTATAGGGCGAGCCGTTCGGCACGAGCAGGATCTCGCCGCCCGTCTCGGCGATGCACTCCACGACCGTCTCGGTCCAGATGTCCTCGCAGATCGGCACGCCGATGCGCAGGCCGCGCACACGCATGGGGCCGGGCATGGGGCCGGCGCGGAAGATCCGCTTCTCGTCGAAGACGCCGTAATTGGGCAGGTCCACCTTGAAGCGCACGGCCTCGATGCGGCCGGCATCGAGCAGGGCGCAGGCGTTGTAGAGGGAGCCCTCCTCCACCCAGGGCAGGCCGAGCAGGACCGCCGGCCCGCCATCCGCCGTCTCGCGCGCCAGCGCCTCGCAGGCGGAGCGGCAGGCCTCCTGGAAGGCAGGCTTCAGCACGAGGTCCTCGGTCGGATAGCCCGACAGGAAAAGCTCGGGGAAGAGGACGAGGTCGGCCCCGAGTCGGGCCGCCTCGGCGCGCGCGGCGCGCACCTTCGCGGCGTTCCCCTCGACGTCGCCGACGATGGGATCGAGCTGGGCCAGGGCGATGGCGAGGCGGTCGGGTCTGGACATGGGATTGGGTGTAGCGCGGCGACCGGGGGTCGACAATGGCGGCGCCCGCCGATCCGCCCTGCCGACAGCGAGACGGGCTGCTGAACCGGAGCGGGACAACCGAAGGTTTTGTCCCTTAACCCGCCGTTAGGGTTACCGAACTACAAACGGGGGAGATCAGGAGTGGCCCAGGGGGGCCGCCGCTTCGTGTTCGGGGACCGGATCATGCGCCTTTCCGCAACCCTTCTCGCCGCCGTCGCGGTCATCACGCCAGGCTTCGTGCTGGCGGCGGACTATCCCGCCCTGCCCGAGGCCCCCGTGCTGGACCAGCCCGTCGGCGCCAACTGGGGCGGCCTCTATGGCGGCATCCATGTCGGGTATTCGAGCTCGACGATGAACACCCAGAATAGCGCGGTAGACCTCGCCACGCAGGCCTACCGCAACAGTTCGGCGCAAGCCCTGGCGACGAGCATCGCCTACCTGCCGACGGACTTCTCGGCTCAGACACCCAGCTATGGCGGCTTCATCGGCGCGAACTGGGTGTGGGACGACGTGGTGCTCGGCCTCGAAGCCGAGTATAGCGGCTTCAACCCCACCATGAAGGACAGCGGATCCTACGCGGCGGCCCGCTATACCGGGACGCCCGGGCAGCCCGGCTATCAGGCCGTCGACTTCTCGGCCACGGCCACAACCAAGCTGACGTCCTACGGAATCCTGAAGGTCCGCGCCGGCTACGCGATGGGTCGCCTGCTGCCCTTCGCCACCCTCGGCTTGGCGGTGGGACGCGGAGAGGTCAACGCGACTTACACGAGCTTCTACTCGGACAACAATTTCCAGAATGTGCCCCTCAATGCCGCGAGCAAGCATTCCGGCTACATGGTGGGCGGCAGCGCCGGCGTCGGCGTGGACTGGCTGATCACGGACAACGTGTTCGCCCGCGCCGAATACACCTATGTGGGCTTCGCCGACTTCCACGGCATGTCGACGACCCTGCACACGATCAAGGCCGGCATCGGCATCAAGTACTGAGCGCAAGCTGCTCTGATACCAATGAAAAACGGCGGCCGCGAGGCCGCCGTTCTCGTTTGGGACGGACCCCTGCTCACTCCGCCGCGGCGACGTCGGGGCGGCCGCGGGCGAGGCGCTCGCGCTTGAGGAGCTCGGCCACCATGAAGGCGAGCTCCAGCGCCTGCTCCGCGTTGAGCCGCGGGTCGCAATGCGTGTGGTAGCGGTCGTGCAGGTCCGAGTCGGAGATGGCGCGGGCGCCGCCCGTGCATTCCGTCACGTTCTTGCCGGTCATCTCGAGGTGGATGCCACCGGCATGCGTCCCCTCGGCCTGGTGGCAGGCGAAGAAGTCGCGCACCTCCGACATGATCTGGTCGAAGGGCCGGGTCTTGTACCCCGATGCCGCCTTGATCGTGTTGCCGTGCATGGGATCGCAGGACCACACGACCGTGCGCCCTTCCCGCTTCACGGCGCGGATCAGGGCCGGCAGGTGCTTCGTCACCTTGTCCGCCCCGAAGCGGCCGATCAGGGTCAGCCGGCCCGGCTCGTTCTGAGGGTTCAGCATGTCGATGAGCCGGATCAGCTCGTCCGGATCGATGGACGGGCCGCACTTGAGGCCGATCGGGTTCTTGATGCCCCGACAATATTCGAGATGCGCATGGTCGGGCTGGCGGGTCCGATCGCCGATCCAGATCATGTGGCCGGAGGTGGCGTACCAGTCGCCCGAGGTCGAGTCGACGCGGGTCAGCGCCTGCTCGAAGCCGAGCAGCAGCGCCTCGTGCGACGTGTAGAAATCGGTGCTGCGCATCTCAGGGTGCGCCTCGGGGTCGAGCCCGATGGCGCGCATGAAGTCGAGCGTCTCGGTGATGCGCTCGCTAAGCTCCTGATAACGGCCGGACTGCGGGCTGTCCTTCACGAAGCCCAGCATCCAGCGATGCGCGTTCTCCAGGTTGGCGTAGCCGCCGGTCGCGAAGGCGCGCAGCAGGTTCAGCGTGGCGGCAGACTGGCGGTAGGCCTCGATCTGCCGGCGCGGATCGGGCGTGCGGGCCTCGGGCGTGAATTCGATGCCGTTGATGATGTCGCCGCGGTAGGAGGGCAGCTCCACGCCATCGATCGTCTCGGTCGGGCCCGAGCGCGGCTTCGCGAACTGGCCCGCGATGCGACCCACCTTCACCACGGGAGAGGAGCCCGCGAAGGTCAGCACCACCGCCATCTGCAGGAAGAGGCGGAAGAAATCGCGAATGTTGTCGGCGGAATGCTCGGCGAAGGACTCGGCGCAGTCGCCGCCCTGGAGCAGGAAGGATTCACCGGCCGCGACCTTGGCCAGCGCCCGCTTCAGCTTGCGCGCCTCGCCTGCAAAGACGAGGGGCGGAAATCCGGCGAGCTGGGCCTCGACCTTCTTCAGATCCTCGGCGTCAGGGTAGAACGGCACCTGCTGGATAGGCTTGTCCCGCCAGCTCGAAGGTGACCAACGCTCGCTCATGGCACTTTCCCCCTCGCCGCCGCCCGTCTCCCGGGGCGCGGCGATGCTCAGTTTGAAAGCGCGCCTTATAGGCCAATGGCGACACCTCTGCCAGTGGCGTCGTTCACCATGGGGGAACGGCCTTGCCAGCCTGGCCATGAGCCGCCTCGGAAGCGGGCCTTCGACGCGCCATTAACCGGCTCTCAACCTTACCGGGCGATAACGAATTTCGCCGCGATTTGAAGAGTTTCGGGCCTGGTCCGAACGCGGCGCTCCGTCTGTCGCGTGGGGTCTCGCGTCCGCATGGGTCGTTCGCACGTCGCCTGGGCTATCCGGTCTTTCGTTCCCTGGCTGCTGGCGGGCGGCGTCCTCGTCTCCATGTCGGCCGATGCGGGCGTGGACGCCTCCGTGGGTTACCTCGTCGTGCCCATGGCGTCGCCGGTGCGGGCCGACCCCGACATGCTTGTCCCCCGAGCTACCGTCTCGCTGCTCACGGTCTCGCCCAGGCTCGGCTCGGCCGAGCTCGGCACGATCCAGACCGTTCGCTTGCCCGTGGCCGACCCCGATCCGCAGGCTCTGGCTCCCGCCAGCGCTCCGCGCTCCGTGCTGAAGTTCGGCGCGGTCGCCGCATTTCCCGAGGTGGATCGCAGCCGCAAGGGCGACCTCGTGGTGCCCCTGCGCGCCACGATTAGCCGCGCGCCCTCGTCCGACCCGCCGCTCGGTCCCGCGCCGGACCTGCTGCCCGCCACCTCGCTGATACCCGCCTCGGAGTTCCCGTCCCCCGAGGCCGTCGCCCGCTTCCAGCCCGTGCCGGGTCTCGACGCCACGACCCCCGTGGCCGAAGGCGGGGCCTCCTCGCCGCGCGCCGGCGCCTCGCAGCTCACCGCCGCGGCGCGTGCCTCCGGCTCCACCACGACGGGCGTCGGCTCGACACCCACCGTGCCGCGCGCCGTGGCGCTCTCGTCGACCACACCCGCGCCCGCCGACGCCATTCCCGTCGAGATCGCCGCCGCTCCCGTCTCCGAGCAGGGCCTCGCCGCGCTTCGCGCCCGCAGCGGCGGCATGTCCGTGATCGCCAAGCAGGACGACGACCGGCCGAGCTATGCCAGCCTGATCGACCCCGAGAACCTCAACAAGGAAGAGCGCTGCCTCGCCGAAGCCATCTATTTCGAGGCGCGCAGCGAGCCGGAGGACGGCCAGGCCGCCGTCGCGCAGGTGGTGCTCAACCGCGTGAGGAGCGGGCTCTACCCCACCTCGGTCTGCGGCGTCGTCTACCAGAACCGCAACCGCAAATTCGCCTGCCAGTTCTCCTTCGCCTGCGAAGGCAAGTCGCTCCGCGTCAACGAGCCCGACAGCTGGAAGACGGCGGTCCGCATCGCCCGCGAGGTCACGTTCGGCCAGACCTACAACGAGGAGGTCGGCGCGGCGACGCACTACCACGCGAACTACGTGAGGCCCTTCTGGGCCAAGCGGCTGAAGAAGATGGACGTGATCGGCCGCCACATCTTTTACAAGTTGAAGCCGGGGCAGACCTAGTCGTCTGCCTGGGCGCCGAACCGTGAGCCTCCGGCCCGCACCTTTCCATGTAGGCCCTTGCGGGCCAGAGGCCCGCGCTCCGAGGCTCACCGCCTCTCGATGACGATGTCGAGCCCGAGGTCCAGCACGCTCGCCGAATGCGTGAGCGCGCCAACGGAGATCATGTCCACGCCGGTCTCCGCGATAGCCCTCACCGTGTCGAGGTTCACCCCGCCCGAAGCCTCCGTGCGCATCCTCCCGCCGATCTTGGCGACGGCCTGGCACAGCACGTCCGGAGCCATGTTGTCGAGCAGCACGACGTCAGCTCCCTCGGAAAGCACCTCGTCGAGCTGTGCGAGGGTGTCGACCTCGATCTCGATCTTGACGAGGTGCCCGACGGCGGCCTTGGCGGCGCGCAGGGCCTGGGCGACGCCGCCGGCGACGGCGATGTGGTTGTCCTTGATGAGGACGGCGTCGTCGAGGCCGTAACGGTGGTTCGCGCCGCCGCCGCACTTCACGGCGTATTTTTCGAAGGCACGCAGGCCGGGCGTCGTCTTGCGCGTGCAGACGATGCGGGCGGGCGTGCCGGCGACCTTCTGCACATAGGCGTCGGCGAGCGTGGCGATGCCGGAGAGCCGTCCGAGAAAGTTCAGCGCCACGCGCTCGGACGACAGGATGGAGCGCGCCGGTCCCTCGATGCGGGCCACGACGTCGGCCGGCTCCAGCCGCGCCCCGTCCTCGCGCTCCGCGGTGAAGCGGACCGCGGGGTCGTAGACGGCGAAGGCCGCGCGGGCGAGCGGCAGGCCGGAGAGCACGCCCGGCTTGCGCGCGGCGATCACGGCGGTCGCCGTCGCCTCGGCGGGGATGATGGCGAGCGTGGTGATGTCGCCGGCGCGGCCGAGATCCTCTTCCAGGGCGCGGCGGACCGCATCCTCGATCAGGAGCGGGTTGAGGAAGAGCGCGCTCATGCGGCGTCCGCCTGGATGGAGCCGACGAGGGCGAGCGCCTCGTCGAGGGTGGTGCGGGAGCGCCGCGCCAGGCCGGGTATGGCCGACGGGTAGTCGGAGCGGAAATGGCCGCCGCGGCTCTCGCGCCGGGCGAGCGCGCCGGCGGCCACGAGCAGGGCGGTCGTGGCCATGTTGCGCATCATCGGTGAGCGCGCGTCTCCGCGCAGGCGGGCAAGCGCGAGGCAGGCCTCGCGCAGGCCATCCCCGTCGCGGATCACGCCGACCTTGCCGGTCATGGTCGCGCGCAGCTGCGCCAGAGCCGCAACGTCCTCGGGGGAACCGAAGGCGGGCGTCTCACGCACCGGTGCTGCGGCGGGCGGTCGCGACGCCGGCGCGGGAACGTGAGCTGCGAGATCCTCGGCGATGCGGGCGGCGAAAACGACGGCCTCGAGCAGCGAATTCGAGGCGAGACGGTTCGCGCCGTGCACGCCCGTGGAGGCTACCTCCCCCGCGGCCCAGAGGCCGGCCAGGGTGGTTCGGCCTCGCGGATCAGTCCAGACCCCGCCCATGTGGTAGTGCTCGGCCGGCGCCACGGGGATCGGCTCGGTGACCGGGTCGAGGCCCGCGGAGCGGCAGGCCGCATAGACCGTCGGGAAGCGCTCGGGAAATTCAGCACCCACGGCCAGGCGGCAGTCGAGGAAGGCTCCGTGTCCCGCCGCCAGGGAGGCGAAGACGCCGCGCGCGACGATGTCGCGCGGCGCGAGCTCCGCGTCGGGGTGCAGGGGAACCATGAAGCGCCGGCCCTCCTGGTCGACCAGGGTCGCGCCGTCGCCCCGCAAGGCCTCCGTGGCGAGGGGCGCGGGGTCGCGGCCGACGTCGATGGCCGTGGGGTGGAACTGCACGAACTCGGCGTCGGCGATGATCGCTCCAGCCTCGGCGGCCAGCGCCACGCCGTTGCCGTTGGCCTGGGTCGGGTTCGTCGTGACAGCATAGAGATGGCCGATGCCACCCGTCGCGAGCACGACGGCCGAGGCGGCGAGCACGCGGGCGAAGGGGGCGTGGCCGCCCTCCCCGCGCACGACGACGCCGGTGACGCGCCCGTCCTGCGTGACGAGCTGCTCGGCGACCTCGCCCGCGAGCACCGTGATGGAGGGCGTGCGGCGCACGGCGGCGACCAGCGCCTCCATGATGGCGCGGCCCGCCATGTCGCCCTTCACGCGCACGATGCGGCGCTCAGAATGGGCGGCCTCGCGCGACTGGATGAGGTGGCCCTCAAGGTCCTTGTCGAAGGGCACGCCATAGGCCAGCAGGTCGCGCACGCGCTCGCCCGCCTCCTCCGCCATGCCGAGCACGACCGCCTCCTCGACGATGCCGGAGCCTGCGGCCACGGTATCGGCCGTGTGCTTCTCCGGGCTGTCGCCCTCGGACAAAGCGGCGGCGATGCCGCCCTGGGCCCAGCTCGAGGACGCGCCCTCGCCGATCGGTGCGGCGGCGAGCACGGTGACGGGGCGCGGCGCGAGCTTGAGCGCGCAGAACAGGCCCGCGAGGCCGCCGCCGACGATCAGGATGGGAGCCGTCATGACAACCTCCCTTCAAGGGGAGAGGAGCACGCCGGAGGAGCCCGGCGCGCGGGGCGCCCTCAGGGGCGCGGGGCGGGCGTCCGCCGCCTCATTTCAGCGCGATCATGCGCTCGATGGGCAGGCGGGCGCGCTCGGCGATGGCGGGGTCGATGAGCACCTCCTCCCGCATCGTGACGAGGCTGTCGAGGATCTTCGGCAGCGTGATCCGCTTCATGTGCGGGCAGAGGTTGCAGGGCCGCACGAACTCGACCTTCGGCGCCTCGGCGGCGACGTTGTCGGCCATCGAGCACTCCGTCACCATCACCACGCGCCTGGGCTGGCGGGTCTTCACCCAGTCGATCATGTGCGCGGTGGAGCCGGTGAAGTCGGCCTCGGCCAGCACGTCCGGCGGGCACTCCGGATGGGCGATGATCTGGATGCCGGGCTCCGCGTCGCGGTAGGCGCGCAGCTCCGCCCCCGTGAAGCGCTCGTGCACCTCGCAATGGCCTTTCCACAGGATGAGCTGCACCTTGGTCTGGCTGGCCACGTACTTGCCCAGGTACTCGTCGGGCAGGAAGATCACGCGGTCGACGCCCAGGCTCTCCACCACCTTCACGGCGTTGGAGGAGGTGCAGCAGATGTCCGTCTCCGCCTTCACGTCGGCCGAGCTGTTGACATAGGTGACGACGGGCACGCCGGGGTAGCGCTGCTTGAGCAGCCGCACGTCCGCGCCCGTAATGGAGGCGGCCAGCGAGCAGCCCGCGCGGCTGTCGGGGATCAGCACCGTCTTCTCGGGGCTGAGCAGCTTCGAGGTCTCGGCCATGAAGTGCACGCCGCACTGGACGATGATGTCGGCCTCGGCCTCAGCCGCGAGGCGCGCGAGTTGAAGGCTGTCGCCCACCACGTCGGCCACGCAGTGATAGATCTCGGGCGTCTGGTAGTTGTGCGCCAGGATCACCGCGCCGCGCTGGGCCTTGAGCTCGTTGATCGCCTTCACGTAGGGCGCGAAGAAGGGCCACTCGACCGCGGGGATCACGTGCCGCACGCGCTCGTAGAGGTGCGCCGTGGCCTTCTCGACCTCGGGTGTCCACGCGAGCGAAGGCATGGGCAGCACGCCGTGCCGGAGCTGAGCGGGCGTGAGCTGGCCGAAGGCGGTCGGCGGAACGGTGGAGGGGGCAACCTGGAACGGGGCGACGCCGGACATGGCGACCTCCATCTGCTCCTGCGAGCAGCGTGAGGGCTTGCGGATCCGCGGCGGGCCGCGGGGTTTATGCTCAAAGTGAGCAAAAGTATTATAGGGATGGTTGGGCCCCCTGACCAGAGGCTCCGCCGAAATTTTGGGCGGGGCCCCCATGAGACGGCTTCGACCTCGGGCGGCGTGGTCAACCGCGAGGCAGCGCTCGACGCGGAGCCTTCGAGCCGTCGCGACCACCCATCGATTTTCCCGATGGTTGGCATTCCGCAACGTCGCTGGTCCGAATGGCGCAACGGGCTTAGGGATTTGGATCCCTTGGATTTGCCGCATGTCGTCCACTCCCCTCGCCGCCTCCCCTGCCCTCCACCCGGTGCGTCGCTTCGCGCCCGAGATCATCCTGGTCTGCGGCTGCCTGATCGGGCTGCTCACCTTCGGGCCGCGGGCAGCGATCGGGCTGTTCCAGATCCCGATTGCGCGGGACCTCGGGTGGAACCGGGAGGTGTTCTCCTTCGCGGTCGCCATCCAGAACCTGCTCTGGGGCGTGGGCCAGCCTTTCGCCGGCGCACTGGCCGACCGCTTCGGCACGACGCGGGTGCTGATCCTCGGCGCGCTGCTCTACGCCGGGGGCCTGGCGGTGATGTCCATCGCCGCCACGCCGGGCGCGATGACCCTCGGTGCCGGCGTGCTGATCGGCTTCGGGTTGTCGGGCTGCTCCTTCAACCTCGTGATCGGCGCCTTCGCCAAGCTGCTGCCGGAAAAGTGGCGCGGCCTCGCCTTCGGCGCGGGCACGTCGGCAGGCTCTATCGGCCAGTTCCTCTTCCCGCCGATCGGCAGCCTGCTGATCGACACGATCGGCTGGCAGCAGACCGCGCTGGTCTTCGGCCTCACGCTGCTCGCGGTCGTCCCGCTTTCGATCCCGCTGGCCACGCGCAGCCTGTCATCCGCATCGGCTCAGACGGGGCCGACCCAGTCGGTGACGCAGGCGCTGGCGGAAGCCTTCCGGCACAGGAGCTATGTCTTCCTCGTGCTGGGCTTCTTCACCTGCGGCTTCCAGCTCGCGTTCATCACCGCCCACCTTCCGGCATACCTGCAGGATGTCGGCATGCCCGCCTGGGTGGGCGGCTGGACCCTCGCGGTGATCGGCCTTGCAAATGCCGTGGGCTCCCTGACGGCGGGCTGGCTGTCCGGGCGCATGCCCAAGCGCTGGCTGCTGTCGGCCATCTATCTCGGCCGCTCGGCCGTGGTGGTCGTCTTCCTGATGCTGCCGCCCTCCCCCGCCACGGCGCTCGGCTTCGGCGTCGCCATGGGGCTGCTCTGGCTGTCGACCGTGCCGCCGACCTCGAGCCTCGTCGCGCTGATGTTCGGCACGCGCTACATGTCGATGCTCTACGGCTTCGCCTTCTTCTCCCACCAGCTCGGCGGCTTCCTCGGCGTATTCCTTGGCGGCATGCTCTACGAGCGCTGGGGGTCGTACGTGGGCGTCTGGTGGCTTTCCGTGCTGCTGGGCATCCTCTCCGCATTGATCAACCTGCCGATCCGCGAGGTCCCAGTCGCCCGTCCTGCGCCCGCAGCGGCCTGACCGCAAGCCCGGCTCCGCAGACGCGCACCGGGGCCGGTCTTGCCGAACCCCTCCCGGCGCGCCACAAACGGGGCTGACACCACGCGGGAGGGCGCCATGGGAACGTTCAAGGCCATCGTCGTCGACAAGGCCGAGGCTGGCTATGGCTGCGTCATCCGTCCCTTCGACGACGCAGACCTTATGGATGGGGACGTCACCGTTCGGGTCACCCACTCGACGGTGAACTACAAGGACGGCCTCGCCATCACCGGCAAGGCCCCGGTCGTTCGCCGCTTCCCGATGATCCCCGGTATCGACTTCTCCGGCGTGGTCGAAGCCTCCACGCACCCCGAGTACAAGCCGGGCGACATGGTGGTGCTCAACGGCTGGGGCGTGGGCGAGACGCATCTCGGCGGCTATGCCGAGCGGGCCCGCGTCAGGGGCGACTGGCTGATCCCGCTGCCCGCCGGCTTCTCGCCGGCCGAAGCCATGGCCATCGGCACGGCCGGATACACGGCCGCCCTCGCCGTCATCGCGCTGCAGCGCCATGGCCTCGCGCCGGAAGCCGGCCCCGTCCTGGTCACGGGCGCGGCGGGCGGCGTGGGCTCGATCGCCATCGCTCTCCTGGCCAGGCTCGGCTGGCACGTGATCGCCTCGACCGGCCGCCAGCAGGAGGCGGACTACCTCAAGTCCCTCGGGGCTTCCGAGATCATCGACCGCGCCGAGCTCTCCGGGCCGGCCAAGCCGCTCGCGAGGGAGCGCTGGGCGGCGGCGGTGGACAGCGTCGGCTCGAACACGCTGGCCAACGTCCTGTCGATGACGCGGGCCAACGGGGCGGTCGCCGCCTGCGGCCTGGCACAGGGCATGGACCTGCCGACAACCGTCGCCCCGTTCATCCTGCGCGGCGTCTCGCTGCTCGGCATCGACAGCGTGATGGCGAAGAAGGAGCGCCGCCTCGCGGCGTGGTCCCTGCTGGACCATTCGCTCGACCGCGCCAAGCTCGCGGCGATGACCACCACGATTCCGCTCGACGGCGTGATCGAGGCTGGCCGACGCATTCTCGAAGGGTCCGTGAGGGGCCGAACCGTGGTCGAGATCGGCTGACAAGATCATTCTTAACGGCACATAGAATAAGTCAATTTAAGTATAAGCTTTACATTCTATTTACTTCTCAGACGACGATACGGAATAGTGCTGGGCAAGGCTGCGACGAGCGGCCGAGCACCAGCATGAAAGCTCTTCCGATGAAGTGGACGATCCTTGTGTTCGCGCCGCTGCTCTGCGGCTGCGCAACGGTTACTCGTGGCACGACTGAACAGATTACTCTCAACTCCAGTCCGGCGGGAGCGACCGCTCGAACGTCTCTGGGGCACAATTGCCCTTCCACGCCCTGCACCTTTGAAGTGTCCCGGAAATCGGAGTTCGTGGCGAGTTTCGAGAAGGACGGCTACGAGCCTCAGCAGGTTCCAGTCGGAACCCGCGTGGCCGGATCGGGCGCGGCAGGGTTTGCGGGCAACTTTCTGATCGGGGGCCTCGTCGGCATGGGTGTCGATGTCGCGACCGGCTCGACCCTGGAACACTACCCCAATCCGATCATGGCGATCCTGGCTCCCCAGGAACGGCCTGCCGAAAAAGGCCCAGGTCCGCGCGTGGCTCAGAGGGAGCGACCCAAGGCGTTCCGCCCGACCGAGCGCACGCCCAGCATCTACGACGAGCCACTCTAGATCACGCGTCAGGCTCGCTGGTCCCCACGCCCCGGGCTACCGCGAGCAGGCGGCGGCACTCGACGAGCTCGGCGAGCACGCCGTGGAGGCGGGCCAGGATCTCCTGGGGCAGCGGGGTCGTCGCGGGGACATATCCCCCCGCCGCGTGGTGCACCGTGAGATCCTCGGCGAGCGCCAGCGCTTCCTCCTGCAGACCCGCAAGCCCGCCGGGAAGATCGACCTCCCGCTCGCTCGGGCCCGGCGTCGGGGCCACGGTCTCGCCGCGGCCGAGCGCCTGGACATAGCGAAGGCCCTTTTCCTTCAGGATGCGCTGCACCCCGCGGATCGTGTAGCCCTGCCCATAGAGGAGCGCGCGGATGCCGCGCAGCAGGTCGACGTCGTCCGGCCGGTAATAGCGACGCCCTCCCCCGCGCTTCAACGGGCGAATCTGCCCGAAGCGGGTCTCCCAGAAGCGAAGGACGTGTTGGGGAAGGTCTAGGTCTTCGGCGACTTCGCTGATCGTGCGAAACGCGTCAGGGCTCTTGTCCACCTCTTCCTCCGGAAGAATCCGGACCAACGACCCGCCCTGCCGAGGTCATGTCAATCATCGCTTCCATCCGCGTCCAAGCCGTTGATCCTGGCCTTCAGGATGTTGGAGGGCTTGAACACCATCACGCGCCGCGGCTCGATCGGCACCTCGATCCCGGTCTTGGGATTGCGGCCGATCCGTTCGCCCTTCGACCTCACGACGAACGACCCGAAGGAGGACAGCTTGACCGTCTCGCCATTGGCGAGGCAGTCCGACAACTCCTTCAGGACAAGCTCAACGAGCGCGGCCGACTCCGTCCGCGACAGTCCCACGCGCTGATAAACGGCCTCGCTCAATTCAGCTCGTGTAATCGTCCGATCCGCCATCGGTCCACCAATTCGACACGCCGGCGAGGCCGACGACTTCACTCCGGGGGAAACTGGACCTATCGTCCTGATACGGCACGGTATTCGGGCACAATCCCCGGGTCAACGCCGGAATCGTCCGGAGTCGAGGGCCTGCGCAAGATTTCAAGTTGCGCAAGTATAGTTTCGGAAAATCTGGACTTGCTACCAGCGGATGAGCGCAGAGCCCCAGGTAAATCCGCCGCCCATCGCCTCGATGAGCACGAGCTGGCCACGCTTGATCCGCCCGTCAGCGCAGGCCGCCGAGAGCGCCAGGGGAATCGAGGCGGCCGAGGTGTTGCCGTGCTCGGAGACCGTGACCACGACCTTGGCCGGGTCTACGCCGAGTTTCTTGGCGGTGGCGTCGATGATGCGGCGGTTGGCCTGGTGCGGCACGAACCAGTCGACGTCTGCCGCTGTGATGCCCGTTTCCCTGAAGGAGTGCTCGACCGTGTCGGCGAGGAAGGTCACGGCGTAGCGGAAAACCTCGCGGCCTTCCATGCGCAGGTGCCCGGTGGTGCCGGTGGCCGAAGGGCCGCCGTCGACATGCAGCTTGTCGAGGTGCCGGCCGTCCGAGCGCAGGTGGGAGGCCAGCACGCCGCGGTCCGCGATGGTCCCCTCGCCGGCCTGCGCCTCCAGCACCACGGCGCCGGCGCCGTCGCCGAAGAGCACGCAGGTGGTGCGGTCCGTCCAGTCAAGGATGCGCGAGAAGGTCTCGGCTCCGATCACCAGGGCGCGCTTGTGCGAGCCGGAGGACAGGAACTTGTCGGCCGTCGTCAGCGCGAAGACGAAGCCCGAGCAGACGGCCTGGAGGTCGAAGGCCGCGCCCTGCGTGATGCCGAGCGCCGCCTGAACCTGCGTCGCCGTGGCCGGGAACGTGTAGTCCGGCGTGGCCGTGGCGACGATCACGAGGTCGATGGTCTCGGCCGGAACTCCTGCATGATCCAGCGCCGCCCGCGCGGCGCGGGTGGCGAGGACGGAGGTGGTCTCCCCCTCCCCGGCGATGTGGCGCTGGCGAATGCCGGTGCGCTCGACGATCCAATCGTCGGACGTGTCGACCATCGTCGACATCTCGGCATTGCTGAGAATGCGTTCTGGAAGGCAATGGCCGCAGCCGAGGACCACGGAACGAAGCTGGCTCAAGAGGCGGCCTCCGCGCCGGCCGTGGCGGCCTGGGCCGCGACCGGGAAGCTGGCGTCGAGACTCGTGCGAATCCGCGCCATCAGGTCATGTTTCACCATGTCGTAGCCGAGATCGACGGCCGAGGCGAAACCGGTGGGGTCGGTGCCCCCGTGGCTCTTGATGACGATGCCGTCGAGCCCGAGGAACACGCCGCCATTCACCTTGCGCGGGTCCATCTTGTCCCGCAGCGCGTCGAACGCGCCCTTGGCGAAGAGGTAGCCGATCTTCGCCATCAGCGTGCGGCTCATGGCCGAGCGCAGGTAGGCGGCGAGCTGCTTGGCCGTGCCCTCCGCGGTCTTCAGCGCGATGTTGCCGGCGAAGCCCTCGGTCACCACGACGTCCACGGTGCCCTTGCCGATGTCGTCGCCCTCGACGAAGCCTGCATAGGCGAGGTGGGGGAAGTCGCTTTCCTTGAGGATGCGGCCCGCCGTCTTCACCTCCTCCAGGCCCTTGATCTCCTCGACACCCACGTTGAGGAGGCCGACCGTGGGCTTGTCGATGTCGAAGACGATCTGAGCCATGGCCGAGCCCATGATGGCGAGGTCGACCAGGTGGCGCGCATCCGCGCCGATCGTGGCGCCGACATCGAGCACGATGCTCTCACCCCGGATCGTCGGCCAGATCGCGGCGATGGCCGGACGGTCGATATGGGCCATCGTGCGCAGGCAGAACTTGGACATGGCCATGAGCGCGCCGGTATTGCCGGCGGAGACGGCGACGTCGGCCTCTCCCTTCTTCACGGCCTCGATGGCGCGCCACATCGAGGAGGTCCGTCGTCCCTGGCGCAAGGCCTGGCTGGGCTTGTCGTCCATCCGCACGGCCACGTCCGTGTGGTGGAACGTGGTGACGGGAGCAAGCTTGGGGTGCGCGTCGAGGATGGGGCGGCAGACGCGCTCGTCACCATGCATGATGAAGGCGGTGTCTGGGCGGCGCTCCAGCGAGAGGGCGGCGCCGGGGATGACGACCTGCGGGCCGTGATCACCGCCCATGGCATCGAGCGCGATTCGTACCGTTTTCGTCATGCGGCGCTTCGGTTCCCTCTGCGGCCAAGCCACAGGACGCGCGGGCGCCGGACGCCCGGCGCGGCGGTGGCGGACAATAGACGAGACGCGGCCTGTGGCAACAGGATTTGAGGGCCGTTCCCTCTCAGCTCCCCTCGCCTTTCAGTCGCGAAAGGGCCGCGAATGGCGAGGGTTCAACGTCAGCGGGATCGCGGTAGTCGAAGGACGCGCCGGGCTTGCGCGGGTAGGGATCGAGGCCCAAGGCCAGGAACTCGGTGGTGAGCGCCCCGAGGTCGACCACACCGCCCAGCAGGGGTTCGGGCGAATCCAGATCGTGCTCCGTGAGCTCCTCCTCCTCGCGCTCGGAGTGCCGGGCGTCCTCGGCGAAGCGCACGTCGACAGGCTCCGCGACCGTTGCCGGGAAGGGCTCCAGCGACACGATGCAGACCTGCTGGACGTCGGCCGAAACCTCGCCGCTGACATGCACGACCCGCCCGTTTCGCACGAGGCGATAGCGGCCGACGAGCCGATCGAGAGCCACGAGGCCGAGTTCCCGGGCGACAGCCTCGCGTTCGCTGGGCGTGGGCTCCACCGTCACCTCAACCCCACGGGCGGGCAGATCTGTCACCGCGACCGGACGGGACAGCGGCAAGTCGAAGGGTGCAGTCATCGCGTGTGTCCTGGGGTGGGCGGCGGCGGAAATGCGATCCTGCCCTCCACGAAATCCTCGAACACCGCCTTTTCGAGGGCGGCGACGGTCTGGGCGACCCAATCGGCCAGCCTGGCCGCCTCGTCGCTCCGGCCAGCGTCGCCGTTCCAGACGTTGCGCAGGAGAGCCGTGCGCAGCGCGCCCTCCCGTCGCTCCGCGGGCTGGGTCAGGGCCTCCTCGTAGGCCCTGGCGCGGCCCAGGAAGGCGGAGGCCATGGTCTTCATCTTCTTGGGAACGCTGATGTCGCCGACGCCGAGTTCGCGCAGGGCGGCGTCGAAATGGGCGAAGACGGCGTCGACGAGGTCCTGGCCGAGATCCGGGCCCGGGGCCGGCAGCGCCCGCAGTCGGCGGACCGCGAGGTGGGCGTGCAGCGTCACCATCTCGAAGCGGCCCTCGACGGTGTCGGGCACGCCCAGACTGCCGAAGAAGGCCGGCCGGCGCGCGGCGTCGGCCACGACGCCATAGAGCCGCTCCACGATCTCCGCGTTGCGATTGCGTCGCCCGAAGAGGCCGAACATGCTTCGCCCTTCCCGGCCGCCCGCTCCCGGGCAACCTTGCTTTTCACCCGGACGCGGGGTACGGCATCCGCCCCGGACCTTGCAAGGTTTTTCCCGGGACGCGAATCGGACGGCGACGATCCGTCGCCTTGTGAGGGGTCGACGTATGGTGCGGCTGATGGATGCGGCGGGCTTTTCGGGAATTCGCAAGGGAGCCCGTCTGGCGCTCGTCGGCGCCGCGCTGGGCCTCGGCCTCGCGGCCTGCAATTCCGAGCCGCAGATGCGCGGCTACGTCTTCGACGAAAAGCTGCTCAACGAGGTCAAGCCTGGCACCGACGCGCAGAAGGTGCTGCAGATCATGGGCACGCCCTCGACCGTGTCCACCGTCGGCAACCAGACCTGGTACTACATCAGCCAGGTGACGACGCAGAAGCTCGCCTTCATGAAGCCGACCATCGTCGACCAGCGGGTCACGGCGATCTACTTCAGCAAGAACATGAAGGTGGAGCGCATCGCCAGCTACGGGTTGCAGGACGGCGTCGTGTTCGACTTCGTCAGCCGCACCACACCGACCGGCGGCAGCGAGCTTTCGCTGATCAAGCAGCTCATCGGCGCGGCAGGGCTGGCCAGCCAGTAAGGGCGGCCGTACTCTTTCGTGTCTGTCATCCCGGCCGAAGCGAAGCGGAGAGCCGGGACCTAGGACAACCACCTCGACGACCATCGCGGGACGGCGGCAGCACGTCGTCCCGGGTTCCGGATCTGCGCCGCAACGCTTCGCGCTGCATCGCGTCCGGGATGACGGCGTTCTTCGCTCGTTGGGCGCTTTCCCCGACCTGCCAATGAAAAACCCCGCCGCGCGACCGCAGCGGGGTTCTTTCGTTTCGTCGAGGAGATCATCCCTCCCCGGCTCAGCCGAGGTGCGCGAGCACCGCGAGGAGGAGGAGGGCGACGATGTTGGTGATCTTGATCGCCGGGTTCACGGCGGGGCCCGCCGTGTCCTTGTAGGGGTCGCCGACGGTGTCGCCGGTCACCGAGGCCTTGTGGGCCTCCGAGCCCTTCATGTGGCGAACGCCATCCTTGTCGACGAAGCCGTCCTCGAAGGACTTCTTCGCGTTGTCCCAGGCGCCGCCGCCCGACGTCATGGAGATGGCGACGAAGAGGCCGTTGACGATCACGCCCAGCAGCGAGGCGCCGAGCGCCGCGAAGGCGGAGGCCTTGGAGCCGGAAATCGCGAGCACGCCGAAATAGGCGACGAGGGGTGCCAGGACCGGCAGCAGCGAGGGGATGATCATCTCCTTGATCGCCGCCTTGGTGAGCATGTCCACCGCCCTGCCATAGTCGGGGCGCTGCGTGCCCTGCATGATGCCGGGCATCTCCTTGAACTGTCGGCGGACCTCCTCCACGACCGAGCCCGCGGCGCGGCCCACGGCGGTCATGGCGATGCCGCCAAACAGGTAGGGGATCAGGCCGCCGAAGATCAGGCCCGCCACCACGTAGGGGTTCGAGAGGTCGAAGGAGACCTGACCGATGCCCTTGAAGTAGCCGTACGCCGTCGAGCCCGCCTTGTTCGCCTCGTTGGTGAAGTATTGCAGGTCGTAGCTGTAGGCGGCGAAGAGCACGAGCGCGCCGAGGCCGGCCGAGCCGATCGCATAGCCCTTGGTCACGGCCTTCGTCGTGTTGCCGACGGCGTCGAGCGCGTCGGTGGAGTGGCGGACCTCCTTGGGCAAGCCGGCCATCTCCGCGATGCCGCCCGCGTTGTCCGTCACCGGGCCGAAGGCGTCGAGCGCCACGATCATGCCGGCGAGGCCGAGCATCGTCGTCACGGCGATGGCTGTGCCGTAGAGGCCTGCGAGCTGGAACGTCGTGATGATGCCGCCGACGATGACGAGGGCCGGCAAAGCCGTCGACTCCAGCGACACCGCGAGGCCCTGGATCACGTTGGTGCCGTGGCCGGTCACCGAGGACTGCGCGATCGAGACCACCGGGCGCTTGCCCGTGCCCGTGTAGTACTCGGTGATCCACACGATCAGGCCCGTCACGACCAGGCCGATGATGCCGCAGACGAAGAGCTTCGTGCCGTTGACGACGATGTCGCCGCCCATGGCCTTCACAGTACCCACGTCGCCGAAGCCCACCGTGCCCCAGGTCGCGATAGCAAGGCCGACGACGGAGAGCAGCGAGGTCGCCCACAGGCCCTTGTAGAGCGCGCCCATGATCGAGTTGTTGGCGCCGAGCTTCACGAAGAAGGTGCCGACGATCGAGGTGACGATGCAGACCGCGCAGATGGCGAGCGGATAGAGCATCGTGGAGGCGAGCACGGCCTGGCCGCCGAAGAAGATCGCGGCGAGAACCATCGTGGCGACCACGGTCACCGCGTAGGTCTCGAAGAGGTCGGCCGCCATGCCTGCGCAGTCGCCCACGTTGTCGCCGACATTGTCGGCGATCGTGGCGGGGTTGCGCGGATCGTCCTCGGGAATGCCCGCCTCGACCTTGCCGACGAGGTCGGCGCCGACGTCGGCGCCCTTGGTGAAGATGCCGCCGCCGAGACGCGCGAAGATCGAGATCAGCGAGGCGCCGAAGCCGAGCGCCACCAGCGCGTCAATGACCTCGCGGCTGGCCGGGGGCTTCTGCATCGGGCCGGTGAGCACCCAGAAATAGACGGACACGCCGAGCAGCGCGAGGCCGGCCACCAGCAGTCCCGTCACCGCGCCCGCCTTGAAGGCGACCTCGAGGCCGCCCGCCAGGGACTGGGAGGCCGCCTGCGCCGTGCGCACGTTGGCGCGCACCGAGACGTTCATGCCGATGAAGCCCGCCGCGCCCGACAGGATGGCGCCCACCGCGAAGCCGATGGCGACGGTGGAGCCGAGCAGCAGCGCGATGACGGCGAAAAGGACGATGCCGACGATGCCGATCGTGAGGTACTGGCGCTTCAGGTAGGCCTGCGCACCCTCGGCGATCGCGGATGCGATCTCCTGCATGCGCTGGGTCCCCGCATCGCGGCTGTTCACGTCCGCAATGGCCCAGGCGCCATAGGCGACCGAGAGCAGACCGCCCAGGATAATCAACCAGATCGTCATGTTGCCGTCCTTGTCAGTTTCCAGCACGCGACTCGCAAAACCGCGGAAACCGGACTTCGTCCTGTGTCTTCCGCGGCAGGGCGCCGCATTGGTGCCAAACTTGTCGTCCCGACGCAAACGGGACTTTGGCCGGATAAGGCTTTTTCCCGCTTCTTCCGCCCTGCCGGGAGGCTGGCGCAGGGCTCGCCGGGAGCGTTGGGGTTTCCCAAGCAGGGAATTGGATTTCCTGAAGCAGAGGCTGAGCCTCAGAAATGGCTGAATGACCCCTGCTGCACCACAAAGGGAACGCCGTGATCCGTGAGGCTCACGCTGTTGCCGCCCGAAACCTCTCCGATCGCCGCAACGGGAACGCCCGCGTTCCTTGCAGCATCCTCGAAGGCGGGGGCCTTATCGGCCGGAACGCTGCAAAGCACCTCGTAGTCGTCGCCGCCGGTGACGACCAAGGCCAAGGCCTCGCGATCGGCCGCAACCGCGATTTCGCCGGCAGGCGAGAGAGGGACACGGACGACGTCGAGGCTGGCGGCGACGCCGGAGGCCGACGCCATCTTGCGGAGGTCGCCCACGAGCCCGTCCGAGACGTCCATGGCGGCATGGGCATGGGCGCGCAGCGCCTCGCGCAGGGCAAGGCGGGGACGCGGGCGGAGGTAGCGGTCGAGCAGGTGGTCGCGGCCGGCCGAGTCCAGAGCCTCGGCCCAAGCCGGCGCGGCTCGCCGCGGCTCCTCCGCGAGCCGCAGCTTAAGGCCGAGCGCGGCGTCGCCGATCGTGCCGGAGACATAGAGCCTGTCGCCGGGCCTTGCCCCTGTGCGCGGAGCCATCCGTCCGGCCGGCACGCTTCCCAGGGCGGTGACGGAAAGCGTCAGGGGTCCCGGCGTGCGGACGGTGTCGCCGCCCAGCAGCGGGCAGCCGCCCTCGCGGGCGGCTGCCCCAAGGCCGGCGGCGAAGCCGTCCAGCCACTCGGCGGTCCAGCCCGGCGGCAGAGCGAGGGACAGCAGGAAGCCGCGGGGCTCGGCCGCCTTGGCGGCGAGGTCGGACAGGTTCACGGCCAGCGTCTTCCAGCCGATGGCGTCCGGCGGGTCGTGCGGGAAGAAGTGGACGCCGGCCACGAGAGCGTCGGCCGTCAGCACGAGGTCCGTCCCGGGCTCCGCACTGAGGCAGGCGGCGTCATCGAGAAGGCCGAGGGCGGCCGGGCCGGCCAGTGGCCGGAAGAAGCGGGCGATCAGCTCGTCTTCGGTCGGGCGAGCGGCCGCCATCGGCTCATCCGACGCGCTTGCTGAGCTCGGAGGCGCGGACCTCGCGGCCGATCGAGTCGAGCACGGCGTTGACCATGCCCGCCTCCTCGCCCTCGTAGAAGTCGCGCGTGAGGTCGACATACTCGGAGATGACGACCTTGGCCGGAACGTCTGGCCGGTGCATGAGCTCGTAGGCGCCGGCGCGCAGCACGGCGCGCAGCACGGTCTCGATGCGGCGCAGGGGCCAGCCCTTGGCGAGCGCGGCGTCGACCTTCTGGTCGATGGCGACCTGGTTCTGGATGACGCCCTGCAGGATGGCGCGGAAAAACTCCGCCTCGGCGGGCTGGAAGGTGAGCCCCTCCACCTCACGGCCCATCCAGTGGGCCTCGAACTCCGCCATGGCCTCGGTGACGCCCTTGCCGGAGATCTCCATCTCGTAGAGAGCCTGGACGGCGGCCAGGCGGGCCGCCGTGCGTTTCTCGCCGCGCGCCATGCTCAGAGCGCTCCCGCCGCGGCCCGCCGCTTGATGCGCAGCACGGCGAGCGCCGCCTCGGCCGCGCCGCCGCCCTTGTCCATCTCGGAGGTGCTGGCGCGTACGCGGGCCTGCGCGTCGTTCTCCACGGTGAGGATGCCGTTGCCGATGGGCAGGCGCAGGTTCACCGTGAGGTCCATCAGTGCCCGCGAGCTCTCGCCGGCCACGATGTCGTAGTGCCCCGTCTCGCCGCGGATGACGCAGCCCAGCGCCACGACGGCGTCGAAGGGCTCCCCGCGGGACGCGGCCGCTTCGACGCAGATGGCGATCGTGCCAGGGATCTCCAGCGCGCCGGGCACCGTCACGACGGTGATGGCAGCCTTCTCGGCCTCCAGGACGCGCTTGGCGCCGGAGAGCAGCTCGTCGGCGATGTCGTCATAAAATCGCGCTTCGACGACGAGGACGCGCCCATGGGTGGGGACGCCGTCATGCGACGGGCGGGCGGATCGGGGTGCGGCCATGCTTCGTCTCGGTTCGGGGTCGCCCGTCAGTAGCCCTGCTCGCGGGCTTCCGCAAGCCGCGCGGCGTAGCGCGCCATCTGGTCGACTTCCAGGTTGAGCTTGTGCCCTGCCTGCAGCGCACCCCAGGTCGTCACCGAGAGCGTGTGGGGGATGAGGAAGACGGTGAAAAGGTCGCGCTCCACCGTGTTCACGGTGAGGGAGGTACCATCGAGCGCCACCGAGCCCTTCTCGGCGATGAACTTGGCGAGATGGCCCGGCACGCGAATGGTGAAGCGCGCCGTGGGCCCCCAGGCATTGTCGGCCTGCGCGCCGGCGAGCCCGCTCGTCACGTCGTCGCGGGCCACGAGGTCGGCGACGGCGTCGACATGGCCGGAGACGAGATGCCCGCCGAGCTCGTCGCCGATCTTGAGCGAGCGCTCGAGGTTGACGCGCGTGCCGCGCTGCCAGGTCGAGAGCGTGGTGCGCGCGAGCGTCTCGGAGGCGGCGTCCACGTCGAACCAGCAGCCGCCGCCCTCTCGCGGGCCGACGGCGACCACCGTGAGGCAGGGTCCCGAACAGGCAATGGACGCGCCGAGCGCGATCGTCTCGGGATCGTAGCTCGAATGAATGCGGATGCGCCGGAGCGTGCCCTGGTGGTCCGCCACCTGGGCGACCGTGCCGACGTCGCTGACGAGGCCGGTGAACATCAGAACCTCCTGGTGATGAGGCGAAGGCTGTCGCGCCCGAGCCTGCGCTCCGGCGTCGCCTGGAAGGTCTCGGCCGTGCCGACAAGATGACGCAAGGCAGGGCCGAAGCCCGGCACGGCGGCCCCGGCTGGCCCTTCATAAAGGTCGGGCGAGGTCAGGACGATGACGTTGTCGACGAGGTCGCCCGCGACAAGAGCCTCCCCAAGCGTGGGACCGCCCTCGCAGAGCACGCGCGTGAGACCGCGGGCGGCGAGGCGCTCGAGGGCTTGGACCAGCGACAGACGGCGGGTCCCGGCTTCGCACTCCACACGTTCCACCACCACCCCGAAGCCGGACAGCGCCTCCTCGGCGGCGGCCGACGCCTCCTTCGCGGCGAGGATCCAGGTGGGAACCTCGTGCGCCGTTCGCACGAGACGGCTTTCGATGGGGGTGCGCAGGTCAGCGTCCAGGACGATCCGAACCGGCGACTGCCGTTCCAGCCCCGGCAGGCGGCAGGTGAGTTGCGGATCGTCCGCCAGGACGGTGCCGATGCCCACGAGGACCGCGTCGTGCTGCGCGCGCAGCATGTGGACGCGCCGGTTGGCCTCAGGCCCGGTGACCAGGAGACGCGTGCCGTCGTTCCGGCCCGCCACGCCGTCGGCGGTCACGGCGAGCTTCAGGGTGACGCCGGGGCGCTTGTCCACCACCCGGCGGATGAAGCCGAGGTTTGCCGCCCGCGCCTCGCGCGCCAGCATGCCGACGCTGACCTCGACGCCCGCCGCACGCAGGATGATGTGGCCACGGCCGTTCACCCGGGGGTCCGGGTCCTCGATGGCGGACACGACGCGCGCCACGCCCGCGTCGCGGATGGCGTTGCAGCAGGGCGCGGTCTTGCCGAAATGCGAGCAGGGCTCGAGCGTCACGGCCAGGCTGGCGCCGCGGGCCAGTTCCCCCGCTTGCGCCAGCGCCACGGTCTCGGCATGGGGCCGACCGCCCGGCTGGGTGAATCCGCGCCCGACCACGATGGGCCGGCCGGCCTCCATGCGCCAGACCACCGCGCCGACGGCGGGATTGGGCCAGGTATTGCCGAGGCCGCGTCGCGCCAGCGCGAGGGCGTGGCGCATCATGCGCTCGTCGATGGCGCGCGGGTCGAGCGCGGGTCCCGCGAGGTCCAGGCCCGAGACGTCGAGCGCCCCCTGCCAGGGCAGGCGGCTCATCCCGTCCCCGCAGGAGTGGTCTTGGCGGCGCGCGGAGTCCCTCCCCTGCCCTCGTCCTCGCCGGTCAGTTCGCCCAGCAATTCCTCGAAGTCGCGCGCCTCGCGGAAATTCCGGTAGACCGAGGCGAAGCGGACGTAGGCGACGTCGTCGAGGTTCTTCAGCCCGTCCATCACCAGTTCGCCGATGGTCGCGCTGGAGACCTCGCCCTCGCCCATGCTCTCGAGCTGGCGCACGATGCCGTTGATCATGCGCTCGACCCGGTCGGGATCGACGTTGCGCTTGCGCACGGCGATCTCCACCGAGCGGACAAGCTTGTCGCGGTCGAAGGGGATGCGACGGCCCGAGCGCTTGACCACCATGAGCTCGCGCAGCTGCACGCGCTCGAAGGTCGTGAAGCGGCCCCCGCAATCCGGGCAGACGCGCCGCCGGCGGATCGCGGAATGGTCGTCGGTGGGGCGCGAGTCCTTCACCTGGGTGTCGAGACTCGCGCAATAGGGACAGCGCATTCAGCTCTCCGCCTGCCGGACGGACCGGCCTAGTAAATCGGGAAGCGCTTGGTGAGCTCGCTCACCTTGCCCTTCACCGCGCTTTCCACGTCGCCATTGCCGGCCTCGCCCTTGGCGGCGAGGCTGTCCAGCGTCTCGACAATCAGTTCGCCCACCTTCTTGAACTCCGCCACGCCGAAGCCGCGCGAGGTCGCCGCGGGCGAACCCAGGCGAATGCCGGAGGTGATCGTCGGCTTCTCCGTGTCGAAGGGCACGCCGTTCTTGTTGCAGGTGATGTGGGCCCGCCCCAGCGCCGCCTCGGCGGCCTTGCCGGTCAGGCCCTTGGGGCGAAGGTCCACCAGCATCAGGTGGTTGTCCGTGCCGCCGGTCACGATCGCGTAGCCGGCGGACTTGATCGTGTCGGCAAGCGCCTTGGCGTTCTCCACCACCTGGTGCGCATAGGCCTTGAAGTCGGGCGTCAGCGCCTCGCCGAAGGCCACGGCCTTGGCGGCAATGACGTGCATCAGCGGGCCGCCCTGCAGGCCGGGGAACACGGCCGAGTTCACCTTCTTGGCGATCTCCTCCTCGTTGGTGAGGATGATGCCGCCGCGCGGGCCGCGCAGGGTCTTGTGCGTGGTCGAGGTCACGACATGAGCATGCGGGAAGGGCGAGGGATGCGAGCCGCCCGCCACGAGCCCGGCGAAATGGGCCATGTCGACCATGAAGAACGCTCCGACCGCGTCGGCGATCTCGCGGAACTTCGCGAAGTCCCAGTGGCGGGCATAGCCCGAGCCGCCTGCGATGATGATCCTGGGCTTGTGCTCGTGGGCGAGCTTCTCCACCTGCGCCATGTCGACCGTCTGGTCCTCGCGCTTCACGCCATAGCTCACGACGTTGAACCACTTGCCGGACATGTTGGGCGGCGCGCCGTGGGTCAGGTGGCCGCCGGCGGCGAGGTCGAGGCCCATGAAGGTGTCGCCGGGCTTCATCAGGGCCATGAACACGGCCTGGTTAGCCTGCGAGCCGGAATTGGGCTGCACGTTGGCGAAGTTGCAGCCGAAGAGCCGCTTGGCGCGGTCAATGGCCACGTTCTCGGCGATGTCCACGAACTGGCATCCGCCATAGTAGCGCCGGCCCGGATAGCCCTCGGCGTACTTGTTGGTGAGCACCGAGCCCTGCGCCTCCAGCACGGCGCGGGAGACGATGTTCTCGGAGGCGATCAGCTCGATCTCGTCGCGCTGGCGGCCGAGCTCCTTGGAGACGGCGTCGGCGATCTCTGGGTCGCGCTCGGCGAGCGAGGCGGCGAAGAAGCTGTTGGAGAGGTGGCTTGCGCCACGCACGGTGCTGGCGGACATCGGTGGCTCCGGAACCCGGGGGTCGACAGGGCACGTGGGCCGTTGGCCTCGGCCGGGAACCGGCCGGCCATGCCGGACACGCGAGATCTAGGGGGTCGAGGCCCGACCACCCTCAACCGAGGCCATAGCATGGGCTCTGGTACGCGCCAACAGGCGGACCGACGGGAAATAGCGACGTTGCGGCGCGACGGGAGAGCGCACCGCCGTGTCATCCCCGGCGGCCTGCGCAGCAGGCCGGGAAGGGGATCCAGCCGTGGAATGCCGAAGTCTGGATCCCCTTCCCGGCGCTCCGCGCCGCCGGGGATGACACAGACGCTTATCGTCTGGGGTGCAGCGGGCTGGAAGCCCGCGCTCCAGGTCTTACTGCTCGGCGTCCTCGTCGGCGCCCTTCTGGACGGCGGCGACGGGGACCTGGCCGAGGCCGTCCTTGTTGTAGATGTCGTCGCGGAACTGGACGATGCCCTCGGGCGTGGCCCAGGCCGTGATGTAGACCCAGTAGACCGGCACGGGCGAAGCGAGCCTTGCGTCGACGCGCTGGCCGCCCTCGATGGCGGCGTCGATCTGCTCTCGGCTCCAGCCAGGCGTGTCCTTCAGCAGCCAGGTCACGTAGTCGCGCACGTTCTGCACGCGCATGCAGCCCGACGAGACAAAGCGGAAGTCGTCGCCGAAGATGCCCTTGGCGGGCGTGTCATGCATGTACACGCCGTAGGGATTGGCGATGTTGATGCGCACGACGCCCAGCGAGTTGAAGTCGCCGCCCGGGTCCTGGCGGAACATGTAGTGCGTCGCCTCGTCCGAGCGCCAGTTGATCGCGGTGGGCGCGACCTCCTGCCCGGCCGAGTTGATCACGCGGATCTTGTTCTCGGTCAGGTAGTTCGGGTCGGCCTGCATCTTCGGGATGAGGTCCTTCTTGATGATCGAGGCCGGGACCGTCCAGAAGGGGTTGAAGTTGATGTCCGTCGCGCGCGTGGTCATGACAGGCGACTGGCGATCGATCTTGCCGACGCCAGCCTGGTGGCGGGTCATCACCTGGCCGTTCTCGACGGTCTCGACGAGGGCGGCCGGGATATTGGCCACCACGAAGCGCTGGCCGAGATTGCCGGAATAGCTGCGCAGGCGCACCACGTTGGTCTGCAGCTGGCGCAGCCGCACGTCGGCCGGCACGTTCATCGCCGTGACGGTCGCCGCGTTCACGACGCCCGTCGGGATGAGACCGTGGCGCTCCTGGAACCGCTTCACGCCGGCCTCGACGTAGGAATCGAACACAGGCGAGTTGCCGCCGGCGGCGTCGAGATCGCCCGAGGAGATCAGCCGCTTGCGGAGCGCAACGACCTGCGGGCCCTTCTGGCCGAGCTTCAGGTTCACCTGCGGCATGGCGGGCCAGCCGCCCGCGGCCACCACGCGCTGGTACTCCTCGATCATCTGCTCCGTCGCCTGCAGCGTCATCGGCGACAGCACGGGCGTCGTGGAGCGAGCGACCTTGAGATTGGTCGCGGCGTCGTAGTTCTGGCGCCACTCCGCCTGGTCCTGCCCCTGGATCGGGGCGGCCTGGGCCATGCGCGAGCCGGCGGCAACCGCCAGCAGCGATGCGACGGCGGGAAGGGCGAATTCGCGGCGCGTGATCGATCTGAAGCGGGTCATCGTCCGTATCGGGTACCGTTGAACTCGAAAACTGACCCTGGATGCATGGCAGGCCAGGGTAAATGAAGTGTGAGCATAGGGCTGGCCGCGACGGGCGCGACGTGGCCGACAAGCATGGTGCAGCGCGGCGAATTTAAGGCATGGGGGTGCTCTTGTCTGCCGGACTCCTCGAAGTCCTGTCGTCGGTCACGCACTTGTGGCCCGGAAGCATCGCCCTGCCGGCGCCCGCCGTCGCATTCCTCGTGACCGCCCTGGCGTTTTCGCTGCTGTGGCTTCTCAGTCTCGCCAAGCGCGATTGCGGCGTCGTCGACCTTTACTGGGCCTTCGGCTTCGGCGTGATCGCGTGGATCGAGCACCGGGCGGCCCCCTCTCCCGGCTGGGCCTCGAACCTGCTGCTGGGCCTCGTGAGCGTCTGGTCGCTGCGCCTCGGCTTTCACCTCGTGCGGCGGCACCTCGGCGCCGCGGGGGAGGACGCGCGGTATCGGCGCATGAGGGAGCGCGGCGGACCCAACTGGCCACTGGCGTCCTTCCTGTGGATCTTCATGCTCCAGGCCGTGGTGATGTGGCTCATCGCAAGCCCGCTCCACGTCGCCTTCGCAGCGGCGGGCGAAATCTGGTCGGCGAGCCTCGTCGTGCTGGGCGCAGTCCTCTTCGTCGTGGGCTTCGTGATCGAGAGCCTTGCGGATGGCGCAATCTCGCGCTTCCGGGACGATCCTGCCAACAAGGGCAGGCTTCTGACGACCGGGCTCTTCGCCTGGTCGCGTCATCCCAACTATTTCGGCGAGACGGTGTTGTGGTGGGGCCTCGGTCTCGTCGCGCTGGGCATCAGCGGCTCCGTGCTGGCGCTGGCGGGGCCGGCTCTGCTGACGTTGCTGCTGCTGAAGGTCTCCGGCATTCCGCCGCTCGAGGAGCACCTCGCAGGACGGCCGGGCTTCGCCGAGTATGTCGCGCGCACCAGCGCCTTCATTCCCCTCCCCCCGCGCCGCGAGGGCGATCGGGACAGGCTGGGCCACACCTCGGCCGCCGAGTAGTGGGGAAATTGGCGTCAACGAAAGAAGGCCCGGGCTGTGACCCGGGCCTTGGTTCTCGCTGGTACGGAGACCGGCGTCAGAGACGATAGCGGATGTGGTCCGTCCAGAAGCGCTCCAGGCGGGCCAGCGCCGTGTTGACCTGCTTGAACTCGTCGGGGGAAATGCCCCCGATCTGCTCCACGGTGCGGACGTGCTTGTCGTAGAGCGACTTGACGATCTCGTGCACCTCGCGTCCGGCCTCGGTGAGGCTGATGCGGACCGAGCGGCGGTCGACACGCGAACGCTGGTGGTGGAGGAAGCCCATCTCGACGAGCTTCTTCACGTTGTAGGAGACGTTGGATCCGAGATAGTAGCCCCTCGTCCGCAACTCGCCGGCGGTCAGTTCCTTGTCGCCGATGTTGTAGAGAAGCAAAGCCTGCACGCTGTTGACGTCGGACCGCCCGCGGCGATCGAACTCGTCCTTGATGACGTCGAGGAGCCGACGATGAAGGCGCTCGACCAAGGTCAAAGCCTCGATGTAGAGCGGCTTAACCTCGGGAGCTCCGGCCGACCCTTCCTTGGGGTCCATCGTCTTGAGAGCCGATTTCATGTCCTGCCTCACTGAAATACCCTGCTGGTCTCTTTGGCGCGACCTTATCTGGATACACGGTAGCGGCTTCCCATGAAGACGAGTTTAAGCAACGGTATGAATCGGCCATTCACCTTGTGAATGCGGTTGTAATGCTTGTCGTGACGATTTCTTTACCCTGCCACAATCGCAAAACGCGAGTGTCCGGAAGATCTACTCGGATCGCGAGGCTAGCCAGGACAGCACGAGGTAGCTGATCACCAGCGCGACCTCGAGCCCGATGAACAAGGCCGAGGTATTCGGCATCGCCGCGCCCAGCGCGAAGGCGCTGAGGTCGGTCATCACGGCGAGCAGCCACATCACGCCGCCCCAGGCCGAGGTCAGCCAAAGGCCGACGCCGGCCACGAGATCCAGCACCGAGAACACGACGACCACGCCGCGCTGCGGCGGCGGCAGGCTCAGCAGGCTGTGCCCCATCGGGTCGGTGCCAAGGATGATCATCCAGGAGCCCAGCCCCTTCACGATCCACACGACAGCAACGATCCGCATGAACCAGAGCAGGATCAGGCCCCAGGCGATGCCGCCATCCTCTTCGCGATCGCCGCGCGCGCCGGTGCTGAGGGGATCGCTCATGCCTGGGACGCCGTGCCGACGGGCAGTTCACCGCCGGGAAGCGGCGCGAAATAGGAGGCGACGTCGGCCGGATCAAGCGCCTCGACCGTGGCAGGCTTCCAGCGCGGCGCCTGGTCCTTGTCGACCACCACGGCCCTGACGCCCTCGTAGAAATCGGGGTTGTCCAGCATCCGGGAGACGATCCGGAACTCGAGGGCCATGGCCTGCTCGAAACTGAGGGATCCGCCCTCGCGCATCTGCCGCAAGGCGATGGCGAGGCTGCGCGGCGATTTCGTGCGGATCGTGCGGGCGAGTTCGGCGGCGGCGTCAGACGTCAGGCTCGCGGCGTCGAGCCTGGCCAGGATCTCCGGCACGCTGTCGGCCGAGAAGCAGGTGTCGATGAGGCCGCGCTCGGCCATGATCGACGCAGGACCCGGATCGCGGGAGACCGAGGCGATGGCGGCATCGACGTCGGCCCCGGAGCAAAGGCTCTCCATCAGGTCGCCCATGGCGGAGGACGGGGCCGCCGCCGTGACGAGGCCCAGCGCAAGCGCGTCCGCGGTGCGGATGCGAGCGCCGCTCACCGCGAGCCACGTCCCCGTGGCGCCCGGCAGGCGGGGGAGAGCCCAGGTGGCGCCCACGTCCGGGAAAAAGCCGATGCCGACCTCCGGCATGGCGAAGAGATAACGCTCGCCCGCCACGCGATGGCTGCCGTGCAGGGACACGCCGACCCCGCCGCCCATGACGATGCCGTCGATGAGCGCGACATAAGGCTTGGGATAGCGCTTGATGGCGATGTTGAGCAGGTATTCCTCGCGCCAGAACGCGATGGCCTCGTCGCGGCGGCCGTCCCTGCCGGCCTCGGTGATCCTGCGGATGTCGCCGCCGGCGCAGAAGGCCTTCTCGCCGGAACCCGCCACGACCACCCGCGTGACCTCGGGATCGTCCCGCCAGGCCTCCAGCGCGTGGCGCATCGCCTCGACCATTCCGCCGGTGAGCGCGTTGAGCGCCTTGGGACGGTTGAGCACGATCACGCCGGCCTGGCCTTCTCGCCGGCAGATGGCCTCGTCGCCGCCCTCGGCGGTCCAGGTCTCCACGATCCCCATGCCTGCGAGCGACCTCCCTGCAAGAGGGCCGCGAGTTAGCCCCGGTGCATGCGCTGCGTCAATTCGACGGCGGCATCAGGGCTGTCCCTGATCCGGCGAAAGGACGCTTTCTCCCCTGGCGGGAAGGGTGCTACGACTTTGCGCAGACCACGACCGGCGGACGGCCGGCTTTGCTGCAGGAGGCCGCATGGCTTCGCGAGTCACTCCCCTACCCGGCCTCGAACGCCCCGCTCCCGAGGCGTCTCCTGCCACCGCCGCCCGCCTTGGCCTTGTCCACCGTCCACGTCGGAACCGAAAGGCGGACTGGGCGAGACGCCTCGTCAGGGAGAACCAGCTCACGACCGACGACCTGATCTGGCCGATCTTCCTCGTCGACGGCGCGGGCGTGCGGGTGAACGTCGATTCGATGCCGGGCGTCGAGCGGCTCAGCGTCGACAACGCCGTGCGCGAGGCCGAGCGGGCCGCCCGGCTCGGCATCCCCGTGCTGGCGCTGTTTCCCAACACGCAGCGCGACCGCCGCGACCCGCACGGGCGGGAGGCGCTGAATCCCGAGAACCTCGTCTGCCAGGCCTGCCGCGCCATCAAGAAGGCGGTGCCGCAGATCGGCCTGCTCACCGACGTGGCGCTCGACCCCTATACGAGCCACGGCCATGACGGCCTGCTGGACGGCGACCGCATCCTCAACGACGAGACCGTCGCGGTGCTCGCCGAGCAGGCGCTGAACCAGACCCGCGCGGGAGCGGACATCGTCGCGCCCTCCGACATGATGGATGGGCGCATCGGGGCGATCCGCACCGCACTCGACGAGGCGGGCTTCCTCGACGTGCAGATCATGGCCTATGCGGCCAAGTACGCCTCCGCCTTCTACGGCCCCTTCCGGGACGCCGTCGGCACCAGCGCGACGCTCACCGGCGACAAGCGCACCTACCAGATGGACCCGGCCAACGGGGACGAGGCCATCCGCGAGGTGGCGCTCGACATCGACGAGGGCGCGGACATGGTGATGGTGAAGCCCGGCCTGCCCTATCTCGACATCGTCCGGCGCGTGAAGGAGACCTTCGCTGTGCCGACCTTCGCCTACCAGGTGTCGGGCGAATACGCGATGATCAAGGCGGCCGCGCAGAACGGCTGGCTCGACGGCGACCGCGCGATGATGGAGAGCCTGCTCGCCTTCAAGCGCGCCGGGGCCGACGGCATCCTCACCTATTTCGCACCCGCGGTGGCCGAGGCCCTGCGCGCCCGCGCCTGAGGAGGGACACGGCGTCACGCCGTTCCATGCGTTCCCCTGCGACTGCCTTGCTCCCGATCTGGCGCGCCTTGCCGCTGAGGCAGGGCTTTGCCGCCACGGCGATCCTGTCAGCCGCCTCCTGCGGGCAGCTCGTGGACGCCGACCAGTCGCGGCTCTGCCGCACCGTGATCCCTGCCCTCAACCCGGAGGGCTCGGCGATCACCGTCCAGCGGATCGCCCGCGCTGACGACGACCGGACCTTGCGCATCGTCTACCGCGTCAAGCCACCCGGTCAGCCGGAGCGCACGCGCTTCCTCGCCTGCAGCTTCGCGGGAGAGACGATGAGCCAGGGCCGGCCGGCGCTCGCCTCCGTGCGGACCGACCAGGGTCCGCTCTCCGAAACGTCCCTCGTCTTCCTGCGCCGCTATCTCGACGATCCCAACGCCGCGCTCGAGGACCCGGGCGACCCGGCCGCAGCGGGCGAGATCGCCACGGCCCCGCGCTGGGTGGCGCTCGCCGCCCAGAGCGTGCTGAACGCCCTGCCCCAGGTGGGCGTCTATGGCCTGCTCGCAGCGGCCTATTCCCTGGTCTACGGCTTGGTGGGACGCATCGTCTTCGGTTTCGGGGAATTCGCGGGCATTGCGGGCTATGCCTCGCTGCTCGGGCTCGCCATCGCTCTGCAGCTCGGAATCCACGCGACTGTGCCTGGCCTCGCCCTCGGGGCGGTCGTCGCCCTGTTCGCCGCCTTGATCCACGGCGTCGTGTCGGGCCGGCTCGTGGTGTCGCCGTTGGTGCGCCAGGCGACGGGCGAGAATGCAGGTTTGCCGGTGCTCATCGCCACGACCGGCCTGATGATCCTGCTCGCCGAGTACCAGCGGCTGACGCAGGGCAGCGACCTGCACTGGCTGCCGCCGGTGCTCAACGCGCCGCTCTCGCTGCTCAAGGGCGGCGACTTCGTGGTCACGGTGACTCCCGTCTCGCTCCTGTCCGCCGGCACGGCGTTGGCGGTCGCCGCCGCCACTTTGGGGCTGATGCGCTTCACCGGCTTCGGCCGGCAATGGCGGGCGCTTGCCGACGACGCCAGGACCGCGAGCCTCTTCGGCGTGGACCGCGACCGCGTGTTCGCCGTCACCTACGCGCTGGCGGCAGGGCTTGCGGGGCTCGCCGGCTTTCTCGTCACGACCCATTACGGAGTGGTCGGCTATTCCTACGGCCTCACGCTCGGCCTCAAGGCGCTGGTCGCGGCCGTGGTGGGCGGCATCGGCTCGGTGGGCGGAGCCTTCGCAGGGGGCGTCGTGATCGGCGTCGCCGAGGCGCTCTGGTCCGCCACCATGCCCATCGAGTCGCGCGACATCGCGATCTATGCCTTGCTGTCCGTCATGCTCGCCTTGCGTCCCGGCGGGCTCTTCGGGTACCGGGACCTGCTGCCGCGCCGCGTCTGAGCCCCTGGAGGCCCCCGTGTCCTATGCCTGCACGATCGACGACGTCCGCGTGGCAGAGCGGATCCTCTCCGGCCAGATCCAGAAGACGCCGATGCTGCCCGCCCCGCGGCTGAGCGCCGCGACCGGGGCCGAGATCTTCGTCAAGTACGAGAACATGCAGGCGACCGGATCCTTCAAGGAGCGCGGGGCCCTGTCCAAGCTCTCGCAGCTGACGCCGGAGGAGCGGGCGCGCGGCGTCATCGCGCTCTCGGCCGGCAACCACGCCCAGGGCGTCGCCTACCATGCCCGCCGCCTCGGCATCCCCGCAACGATCGTGATGCCGGAGACGACGCCGATCGTGAAAGTGGAAAACACCCGCGCCCATGGCGCGACGGTCGTGCTCGCGGGCGAGACGCTGCACGAGTGCAAGGCGACGCTCGACAGGATCATCGCGGCCGAGGGCCTCGTGATGGTGCATCCCTACGACGATCCTGCCGTGATGGCCGGCCAGGGCACCATCGCGCTGGAGATGCTGGCCGAGGCCCCCGACCTCGACATGCTCGTCATCCCCATCGGCGGCGGCGGGCTCTGCGCCGGCAACGCCGTGGCGGCCAAGGCGCTGAAGCCCGGCATCCGCATCATGGGCGTCGAAGCGACGCTCTACCCTGCCTTCGTCAACGCCATCCGCCACACCGACCTGCCAGTCGGCGGGCCGACCTTGGCCGAGGGTATCGCCGTGAAGGCGATCGGAGAGCTCACGCTGCCCATCGTGCGGGACCTCGTGGAGGACATCATCCTCGTCGACGAGGCGGCGATCGAGCGGGGGGTGAACGCCTACGCCACGCTCGCCCACACCATGGCCGAGGGCGCCGGGGCGGCGGGCCTCGCGGCGGTGCTGGCCGAGCCGGAGCGCTTCAGGGGCCTGCGGATCGGGCTGATCCTGTGCGGCGGCAACATCGACGCCAGGCTGTTGGCGGCCATCATGGTGCGTTCGCTGGAGCGGGAGCAGCGCATCGTTTCCTTCCGGATCATGCTGCCGGACCGCCCTGGCCTGCTCGGCACCATCGCGTCGCGCCTCGGCGGACTCGGCGCGAACATCCTGGAGGTTTCGCACGGTCGGCTCTACCTGGACATGCCCGCCAAGGGCGTCGCGCTCGACCTCACGATCGAAACGCGCGGCGCCGAGCACGCACAGGAGATCCTCGAGGCCCTGGCCGCCGACGGGTTCGATCCCACGATGATCGCGCGGCGCGGGATCACCAAGGCGGCCGAGGCCTGAGGCCGGGCCCATCGGTCAAGCCAAGGGTTGAACGCAGCCGCCGCGCAACCACATTCAGCGCGGCCACGTCGTGGATTGTCCGCGGCAGGCAGGAGCGACTTCGATGTCCGACCGCTATGGCACCTCCGTGACGCCCTACGTTCCCGCGCCCGACACGGCCGGCGTGCTGGGCGGGCGCATGGGCGCCTGGTTCATCGACGTCTGCGTCATCGGCTTGCTCTGGGCCATCTTCTCGGTCGCTCTGTTCGTGCTGGGGTTCCTGACGTTCGGGCTGACCTGGATGCTGCTGGCGCCGCTCTTCCCCATCATCGCCGTGATCTATAGCGGCCTTACGGTGTCCGGGCGGCACCGCGGCACGATCGGCATGCGCGTGTTCGGCGTGGAAATGCGGACCATGAGCGGGCAGACCGCGCCGTTCATCGTCGCGGCCGTCCACGCCGTGTTCTTCTACGTGAGCATCTCCACCCTGACGCCGCTCGTGCTGCTCTTCGGCCTGTTCCGCGACGACCGCCGCCTGCTTCACGATATTTTGGCAGGACTGATCGCGGTGCGCCGCTGACGCGCGGAATTGGATGTTGAGGCGCACCGGTCGGGTGCTATCGTGGTGGCGACCGGACCGTTCGGCGGACCCTGCCTGAACCGGCCACGGCCGCCACGCGTATCGACGGTGGGGCGCCGCTCCGCCGAGAGGCCCGGGCCAGGATGAGCTTGTGACGAACCAATCGCGAGACCAGCCCCAGTTCTACCTCACTGCGCCCACCGCATGTCCCTACCTGCCCGGCCGCCAGGAGCGGAAGGTTTTCACTCACCTGATTGGCAAGCGGGCAGGCGAACTCAACGACGTCCTGACCCATGGGGGCTTCCGGCGCAGCCAGACCATCGCCTACCGGCCGGCCTGCGACGGCTGCCGCGCCTGCGTATCGGTGCGCGTGCTCGTGGAAGACTTCGCCCTCTCGCGCAACATGCGCCGGACGCTCGAGGGCAATGAGGACCTCGTGGGCGACATGCGGAGCAACACGCCCACCTCGGAGCAATACTCTCTGTTCCGCCATTATCTTGACGCGCGGCACGCAACGGGCGGCATGGCCGACATGACCGCGCTCGATTTCGCCATGATGGTGGAGGACAGCCACGTCGACACGCGAATCGTGGAATATCGGCGGCGCGGCCCCGACACCGCCATCAATGGCAAGGGAACCGGGCCGCTGGTCGCGTGCGCGCTGACGGACGTCCTCGCGGACGGGCTTTCGATGGTCTACTCGTTCTTCGACCCGGACGAGGAGCGCCGCGGGCTCGGCACCTTCATGATCCTCGACCATATCCGCCGGGCTCGTGCCATGGGCCTGCCCTATGTCTATCTCGGCTACTGGGTCGATGGCTCCGCCAAGATGGCCTACAAGGCCCGCTTCACTCCGCAGGAGCGGCTGCTGGCCCATGGGTGGCAGCGGGTGGATTGAGCGCAGACCATCCGACGACGCCCCTCGAGCGTGAGAACAGCATCGGCACGCACCCTGAGCGCTTAACTGGCACAGCCCGCTGATAGGGTTCGTCAGGCGCCTCAACCTTCGCCAACCCAAGCCACGGCAGGGCGTTCCCCGATGAGACACGTCACGCTCCAGTCATGTGCGACGCAATGACGCATCATATGGTGCTGTCTTCACCACCAAAGCGCGCGTCTAGGTTAGTTGACACCCTAAGTGTGCAAGCGCAGTGTCAAGCCGTAAATTCTGCACATGCAATTTTCGATTTGATTCTTGTTGTGGCGTGCGCGTCGCCTCGAAAGACGCATTCCCTTGGCCGCAACCAGGCCCAGCCTTGACGGCGCTGGGTCGTCGCTTTGACGAAAGCACTGTCATGTCGACGGAACTCCTCGACCTCATGCAGGTCGGCCTTCTCTCCTGGGCGCGCCACGACGCCCGTCTCACCCTCGAGGATGTCGCGGAGCAGATCGCGGTCCCTCCGGCCACCATCGCCGACTGGGAAACAGGCAAGGTTTCGCCCACCATGCGGGACCTGAAGCGCCTCGCCAGGGTCTATGGCCGGACCACGGGCATCTTCTTCCTGCCGCAGCCGCCGCTGGACCGGCGGCTCGCCACGACCGGCTGACGGACTGGCCCGGCGGGCAGAACCCCGTCAACCCCGGAACTTGTTGCTCTTCGGGAAGCCCTTCGGCGGCAGCCGCCCTGCTTCGGCGCGGTTGCCGATCCAGTCCTTGAGTTCGGCCGCCGGCACCGTCCAGGTGCGGCCGGACGTGTCGAGCCAGGTGAGCCCGTCGGCGAGCGTGAAGACCTTCACGTCGGACAGTCCGCCATCCTTGTAGCGCTGCAGGCGCACGCCCTTGCCGCGGCCCATCTCGGGCAGTTGCACCATGGGGAAGACCAGCAGCTTGCGGTTCTCGCCGATGACGGCGACATGGTCGCCCTCGGCGGGCACGATCAGCACGGCCTTGTCCTTGTCGTCGAGGTTCAGCACCTGCCGGCCCTTGCGGGTATTGGCGACAAGGTCGTCGGCGGGAACGATGAAGCCGCGCGCGTCAGTGCCGGCGATCAGCATCTTCTGCCCGGCCTGGTGCGGCCAGACCGCGACGATCTCGGACCCTTCCTCGATGTCGGCCATCAGGCGCACGGGATCGCCGAAGCCGCGGCCGCCCGGCAACTTCGCGGCCTCGATCGTGAAGACGCGGCCATTGTCGGCGAGCATCATCACCTTGGACTTGGTCTCGCTGAAGAACGACGCCTCGATCCCGTCGTCGCCCTTGAACTGCAGGCCCGAGAGATCCTGAACGTGGCCCTTGAGCGCGCGGATCCAGCCCTTCTTGGAGAGCACCACGGTGAGCGGCTCGCGCTCGACCATGGCGTCGAGGTCGATCTCGCCCGCCTCCGGCGCATCCGCGAAGGCGGTGCGGCGCTTGCCGATGGCGGTGTTGGGGCCGAAGCTCTTCTTCACCTCGCGGATCTGCCAGGCGATGGTCTTCCACTGCTGGTCCTCGGAGGCCAGCAGCGCCTCGACCTGGGCCTTCTCGACCGTGAGCTTGTCGAGCTCCGTCTTGAGCTCCATCTCCTCCAGCTTGCGCAGCGAGCGCAGGCGCGTGTTGAGGATCGCCTCGGTCTGGACCTCGTTCAGCGAGAAGACCCGCATGAGCTCGGCCTTTGGCTCGTCCTCCTCGCGGATGATCTTGATGACGCGGTCGAGGTCCAGATAGATGATCAGCAGGCCGCGCAGGATCTCGAGCCGCTTGTCGATCTGGCCCAGCCTGAAGCGCGAGCGGCGCTGCAGCACGACGCGGCGATGGTCCAGCCACTCGCGGAGAGCCTCTGAAAGTCCCAACACGCGGGGCACGAGGCCGCCCGTCAGCACGTTCATGTTCATGGAGATCCGGCTCTCCAGCTCGGTGAGCCGGAACAGGGATTCCATGAGCACGACGGGGTCGACCGTGCGGGCGCGCGGCTCGAGCACGATCCGCACGTCCTCGGCCGACTCGTCGCGTATGTCGGCGAGCAGCGGCAGCTTTTTCTCGTTGATGAGCTCGGCCATCTTCTCGATGAGCCGGGCCTTGGGCACGAGATAGGGGATCTCGGTGACCACGATCACGTAGGTGCCGCGGCCCGTTTCCTCCTTTTCCCATCGCGCCCTGACGCGAAAGGAGCCGCGGCCGGTGCGGTAGGTCTCTGCGATCGATGGGCGCGGCTCCACGATGACGCCGCCTGTCGGGAAGTCCGGGCCGGGCACGAAGGTGAGCAGCTGCTCGGAGGTCGCCTTGGGGTGGCTGATCAGGTAGAGCGCGGCGTCGCAGAGCTCGGCGGCGTTGTGCGGCGGGATGGACGTCGCCATGCCCACCGCGATGCCCTGCGAGCCGTTGGCCAGCAGGTTCGGGAAGGCGGCCGGGAGCACGACGGGCTCCTCGTCCTCGCCATTGTAGGTCTCGCGGAAGTCGACGGCGTCCTCGTCGATCCCGTCGAGCAGCAGCCGGGCCACTTCGGTGAGGCGGGCCTCCGTGTAGCGGTAGGCGGCGGCATTGTCGCCGTCGATATTGCCGAAATTGCCCTGGCCGTCGACGAGCGGATAGCGCTGGGCGAAGTCCTGCGCCAGGCGCACCAGCGCGTCATAGACGGCCTGGTCGCCATGCGGGTGGAACTTGCCGATGACGTCGCCGACGATGCGCGCGCATTTCTTGAAGGCCTGGCCGGGGTCGAGCCGCAAGAGCCGCATGGCGTGGAGGATGCGCCGGTGCACGGGCTTGAGCCCGTCGCGCGCGTCCGGCAGGGCGCGGTGCATGATTGTGGAGAGCGCATAGGCGAGGTAGCGCTCCTCGAGCGCCGCCTTCAGGTCGATGTCCTCCACCCCGTCGCCCGACGGCGGCTCCACCGGCTTGCCCATGCCCATCCTCCACGCCGGGAATCACCCGGCCCCAACGAGAACACTTAGCGAACGCACAGGGGTGGGGCAAGGGTGGGTGCCCGCTCCTTGGTCGCGTTTCATCCCCGGCCGGAGCCGCGCAGCGGCGGAGGGGAAGGGGATCCAGACTCTCTTACGGAAAAGTCTGGATCCCCTTCCCCGCGCTTCGCGCGGCCGGGGATGACACTGAACTGCAGTCAATCACCCTTCCGCACCGCCCCCATGAAAGCCGCCCGCGCATCCGGCATCGGGATGCCCCGGGGCTCCAGCACCTCGCGCCAGAGGAAGTGGCCGGTCAGGGCGAAGCCCTGCGCGATCTCGGACGGGCTGGGCATCGCGCGCCCCTGGCCCTCGCGCAGGAAGGCCGGCAAGGCCAGCAGGCGGTCGCGATACGGCTCTCCCGCCAACGCCGAGACCGCCCTGGCCGATTTCGGAGAGACGTAGACGAGGTCTTCGCGCGTTCCTGTCGCCGCGCATTCGTCCAGAGCAAGGCCGAACCCGAGTTCGGCCAGCAGCGCCAGTTCGAAGCGGACGACGAGAGGAGCAGCGAGGACGGGATCGTCCAGCGCGTCGGCCACCACGACGAGCGCGTCGTGCAAGGCAGGGTGCGGATCGCGCTCCGGCAGCAGCCGGATCCACGTGCCCAACAGGGCTATCCCATAGAGAGCGGCTGGGCTGCCCATCAGGCGGGCGGCGCGCAGGGTGGTCCCCTCCACCGTGTAGGTGCCGAGTTGCTCGTCGAGCCTCGCGCGCCAGACGGCCTGCACCGAATTGCCTTGCTGCAGGACCGGCTGCAGGCGAGCCGAGCGTCCGCCGCGGACGAAGCCGAAATGGCGGCCATGCTCGCGCGTCATCAGTTCGAGGAGGACGCTGCCCTCCCCCTGCCGGCGCATGCCGACGACGACTCCTTCGTCCTGCCATTGCATGGGGTGCGCCTCGCCCCCTCACTCCCTGGGGAACTCGAGCCCCATTTCCTTGTAGCGGGCGGGATCGTCGAGCCAGGCCTCGCGGACCTTCACGAAGAGGAAGAGGTGGATCGTGCAGTCCGCCGCCTCCTCGATGTCCTTGCGGGCCGCCTGGCCGATCGCCTTGATCGTCTGGCCGCCCTTGCCGAGCACGATCATCCGGTGGCCCTCGCGGGTCACGAAGATGGTCTGCTCCACCCTCGCCGAGCCGTCCTTGCGGACCTGCCACTGGTCGGTCTCGACGGTGATCTGGTAGGGCAGTTCGTCGTGCAGCCGCTCGAAGATCTTTTCGCGCGTGATCTCGGCGGCCAGCGAGCGCAGGGGCGCGTCGGAGACCTGGTCCTCGGGATAGAGCCAAGGCCCGGCAGGCATCAGCGCGCCGAGGCGCTGGCGCACGCGGTCCACCCCGTCGCCATTGAGCGCCGAGACCATGAAGGTCTCCACGAAGTCTATCTTCGCGTTCAGCGCCTCGGCCAGCGTGAGGAGCTTGGGCCGGTCGACGGCGTCCACCTTGGTGAGGATCAGCGCCTTGCGCTGCTTCAACTCGGGCATCTTGGCGAGGATGGCCTCGGCCTCCTCGTCCACGCCCTTGCGGGCGTCGATCAGCAGGGCCACGAGGTCGGCGTCGCCCGCACCGCCCCAGGCGGATGTGACCATCGCCCGGTCCAACCGGCGCTTGGGCTGGAAGATGCCGGGCGTGTCCACGAAGATGATCTGCGCCTCGCCCTCCAGCGCGATGCCGCGCACCAGGGCGCGCGTCGTCTGCACCTTGCGCGAGACGATCGAGACCTTCGCGCCGACGAGCGCGTTCAGCAGCGTCGACTTGCCGGCGTTCGGCGCGCCGATGAGCGCCACGAAGCCGCAGCGGGTTTCCCTGGCAGGGCCGGCTCCGGCGGCAGACCCGGCAGGCCCGGCTTCGATCTCGTCCGTCATGACGCCCTTTCGTCCAGCATGCCTTCGCGGCGCAGGAAGGCCTCGGCGGCCGCCTGCTCGGCCATGCGCTTGGAGGAGCCCTCCCCCGCCGTCGGCTCGTGGCCGCGCACGGTGGCCTCCACGATGAAGCGCGGCGCATGGTCAGGACCCGTGCGCTCCACCTGCCGGTAGATCGGCGTCTCGCGCCCGCGCGCCAGCGCCCATTCCTGCAAGGCCGACTTCGGATCGCGCCGCTCGCGGCCGGGCTCGCTCATCTTGGGGCCGAACCAGCGCTCCACCACGGCCTGCGCGGCGGGGTAGCCGCCGTCGAGATAGACTGCGGCAAGCAGGCTCTCGCAGACATCGGCGAGGATCGCCTCCTTCTTGCGCAGGCCAGACTGCATTTCGCCAAGGCCGAGGCGGATATGCGGTCCCGCCTCCCATTCGCCGGCAACCTCGGCGCAGGTCTCGCGTCTGACGAGATGGCCAAGCCTGCGGGAGAGTTCGCCCTCGGATGCGTGGGGAAAGGTGCGGAACAGCATCTCGGCGACGCAGAGCCCGAGAACGCGGTCGCCCAGGAACTCGAGGCGCTGGTAGTGCGGCCCGTCGGCGGGGGTGCCGTGCAGGGCGCTGATATGGGTCAGCGCCCGCTCGAGATGCTCGCGGCTGCGGAAGGCGTAGCCGAGCCTGTCCTCCAGGTCGGCGAGATCGACCTTGCGCCGCGCCATGGCCTACCGCACGGGGGTCAGCAGCCGGTCGAAGCGGACGGTCCAGGGCCATTCCCAGAAGCGCCAGCCCGCTCCGTCTTCCTTCACGGAGAAGAAGATGATCTCGGCGCGCCCCACGAAGTTCTCGAAGGGCACGTAGCCGACGCCCTGCGGCGCGGGCACGCGCGAATCCAGCGAGTTGTCGCGGTTGTCGCCCATCATGAAGAAATGGCCCTGCGGCACCTGGTAGACCTGCGTATTGCGGCCGAGCTTGTTGCCGTAGATGTCGAGTTCCTGGATCGTGTAGGAAATGCCGTTCGGCAGGGTCTCGCGGTAATAGGTCGCCTGGTCGCGGTAGCCCGCGCCCGCCGGCACGTCCTTCTTGCCGACGAGTTCCTTCTTCACCGGCTGGCCGTTGATCTGCAGGATGCCGTCGACCATCTGGATCTTGTCGCCGGGCAGCCCGATGACGCGCTTGATGTAGTCGGTCGAGTTGTCGGAGGGCAGCTTGAAAACGGCGATGTCGCCGCGCTTGGGCTCGGAGGCGAGCACGCGGCCATTCATGATCGGCGGGCTGAAGGGAAAGGAATAGCGCGAGTAGCCGTAGGCGTACTTGCTGACGAAAATGTAATCGCCGATCAGCAGCGTCGGGATGAGCGAGCCCGAGGGAATATTGAAGGGCTGGAACAGGAAGGTGCGCACCACGAAGGCGATGAGCAGGGCCTGGATGATGACCTTGACGGTCTCCAGGACGCCACCTTCCTCGGTGCTCTTGTTCGGGGTGTTGGCCACGCGGGTCGGTTCCGTCATTTGAATTCCTCAGCTGCCGCGCCGTCCCTGACGGCACTGGACCCTGCCCCGTCCTTCGCGCCCCCCGGTCGGCTCGACCGCGCAGGGCGGTATAGACCCCGGCTCTTGGCAAGGCAACGCGGCAAACTCAAGTCAAGACTTGCCAATTCCTAGCATGCCGGCCGCGCCTCGATGACCACGAAGGCCTGGGCGAGGGGGTAGTCGTCAGTCAACGTCACGTGAACGACGGCCTCATGGCCCGCGGGCACGATCTGGGCGAGCCGGCGGGCAGCCCCGCCCGTGAGGGCCAGGCTGGGCGCGCCCGAGGGCAGGTTCACGACCCCGATGTCCTTCAAGTAGACGCCGCGGCTGAACCCCGTGCCGAGCGCCTTGGCTCCCGCCTCCTTGGCGGCGAAGCGCTTGGCATAGGAGGCCGCGCGCTGGGCGCGCCGGTCCGACTTGCGGCGCTCAGTCTCGGTGAAGACCCGCTGCAGGAAGCGCTCGCCGAAGCGCGCCAGCGTCTTCTCGATGCGCCTGATGTCGCAGAGGTCGGAGCCGATGCCGATGATCACGCCGGCGGCTCAGCTCTGGATCCGCGCGCGGCCCTCGTCCATGGCCTGTCGCATGCGCGCGACGGCGTCGGCGAGGCCGGTGAAGATGGCTTCCCCGATGAGGAAATGGCCGATGTTCAGTTCCACCACCTCCGGAAAGGCGGAGATCTTGCGCGCCGTGTCGAAGTCGAGCCCGTGGCCGGCATGGACCTCCAGGCCCGCGCTCGCGCCGAAGGCCGCGCCGGCCTTGAGCCGCTCAAACTCACGCTCGGCGCGCGTGTAGTCCCCGTGCTCGATCGCCTCGCACCAGGCGCCGGTGTGCATTTCCACAACCGGCGCACCGAGGCGCACCGCCGTCTCCATCGGGGCGGCGTCCGGCTCGATGAAGAGGGACACGCGGATCCCGGCATCGCGCAGGCGCGCGATAAAGGGAGCGAGGTGGTTATGCTGGCCCACCACGTCGAGCCCGCCCTCGGTGGTGCGCTCCTCGCGCTTCTCCGGCACGAGACAGACGGCATGGGGCCGCACGCGAAGCGCGATCTCCATCATCTCGGTCGTCGCGGCCATCTCGAAGTTGAGCGGCATCGTGAGCTCGTTGCGCAGCCGTGCCATGTCCTCGTCACGGATGTGCCGGCGATCCTCGCGCAGGTGCGCCGTGATGCCGTCAGCTCCTGCCGCCACCGCGATCAGGGCGGCGCGCACGGGGTCCGGCCGCGCGCCGCCGCGGGCGTTCCGGATGGTGGCGACATGGTCGATGTTGACGCCGAGGCGCAGTTTGGGGGTCATGCTCAGGCCTTCAGTCCGCGGCTGCCCGGCTTCACCGCCGGAATCGCGGCGAGCTCGGGGGGGAGCTGGTCGGCAGGATAGGACGGGATCTCGAGCGAGGCGAGGCTCACGAGCGGCACGCCGATATCGGCCTTGCCGCCCGAGCGGTCGATGAGGCAGGCCGCTCCCACGATCGTGCCGGGATGCTCGCGGATGGCATCGAGGCACTCGCGCGACGACAGGCCGGTCGTCACGATGTCCTCCACCATCAGCACGCGCGCGCCCTTGGGGATCTCGAAGCCGCGGCGCAGCTGGAAGCGTCCCTCCTCGCGCTCGACGAAGATCGCGTTGGCGCCGAGCTGGCGGGCCGTCTCGTAGCCCGGGACGATGCCGCCGACGGCCGGCGAGACGACGAGGTCGATCGCGCCGAAGCGCTCGCGCGCCTTGTCCGCCAGCGCCTTGCAGAGGCGTTCCGTGCGCCGGGGATCCTGGAACACGAACATCTTCTGCAGGAAGACCGGGCTGCGCAGGCCGGACGACAGGATGAAGTGGCCCTCCAGCAGCGCGCCCGCCGCCCTGAATTCCGCGAGAACCTCGTCCTTGGTCATGTCGCCCTCCATCGCCGTGGCGGAGCCTTACGCGCAAGCGGAGGCCTTCCGCAAGCGCCCAAGCTCCGCGATCCCGGGCCATTCACCTGCCGCGGCGCCTGCGGGCCGGTGCTGCGCCCGGACGCGGGGCGTCGGGCAGGCGGGTCTGCCGAGAGACGCCGTGGGGCAGCGTCGAACGGTCGACCATGCGGGCCGCGAGATCGAGGATGCGGCCGTCCGCAGCGATGGCGTGTTCCTCGGACGCCAGGAGGTCGCGTTGGGATCGGCCGAGAGAGTCGGCCGTCAATGCCACCGCGCCGGTCTCGCCGACGGCGCGATGCCAGGGGATCACGCCAGCCTCGACGGGATCCAGCTGGGCCAAGACATAGGCGACGTGCCGGGGCACGACGTCGAGATGAGCGCCGACATCCTTGAAGGTCACGAGGCGTCCAGCCGGGACGGACTGCAGGATTTCGAGCACGTCCTGCTTGATCCGGGCGAAGAAGGGGCCGCGCGGCACGGGCCTGGGCGGCCCCCTACCCGTTCACCCTGTTCACGCTGCTCACCACCGACCGCGCCTTGAGCTGGTTGATGATCGCGTTGAGGTGCTTGAGGTTCCACACTTCGAGGTCGATGACGATGTCTCGGAAGTCCTGCGAGGCCTTTCCGATCACCGTGATGTTGTCGATGTTGCCGTCATTGTCGCCGATGATCTGCGCCACCTGCGCCAGGGTGCCGGGCTCGTTGATCGCCGTGACCGCGATCTGGGCAGGAAAACGCTGGGGCTGGCTCTCGTCGATGTCCCAGCGGACGTCCAGCCAGCGGTCTGGCTGGTCGTCGAAGGCGGTGAGCGCCGGCGACTGGATCGGATAGATCGTGATCCCCTCGCCCGGCGTGAGAATGCCGACGATGCGGTCGCCGGGCACGGCGCCACCATTGGGCGCGAAATGGACCGGTAGATCGCCGTTCAAACCCCTGATGGGAATGGATTTCTTGGCGTCGCGGCCCTTCGGCGCCTTGAGGCCCGGCACCTTGAAGACGAGGCCCTCAGCCTTCTTCATGCCGAACCAGCCACCCTCGCTGCGGTCGGGCTCCGCGCCCGTGACGCGGTCCTCCTTGAAGTCGGGATAGACGGCCTTCACGACGTCCCCGGAGAAGATCTCGCCACGCCCCACGGCCGCCAGCACGTCCTCCAGCGACGTGCGCGCGAGGCGCGGCAGGGAGGCCTTCAGCTTCTCCTCCGTATAGGCCTTCTTGGCCCGCTCGAAGGCGCGCTCCACGATCTGGCGGCCCAGCCCTGCATATTGCTTGCGGACGGCGGCCCTCGTGGCACGGCGGATCGCGGCGCGCGCCTTCCCGGTGACGACGATGGATTCCCAGGCGGCCGGCGGCACCTGCCCGGCGGCGCGGGAGATCTCCACCTCGTCGCCGTTATGGAGCTCCGACAGCAGCGGGACGATGCGGCCGTTCACCTTGCAGCCCACCGCCGTGTTGCCCACGTCGGTATGCACGGCATAGGCGAAGTCGATGGGCGTCGCCCCGCGCGGCAGCGCGATGAGGCGGCCCTTGGGCGTGAAGCAGAAGACCTGGTCGTGGAAGAGCTCGAGCTTGGTGTGCTCGAGGAACTCCTCGGGGCTGTCGCCCTCGGCGAGGTTCTCCACCGTCCTGCGCAGCCATTCGAAGGCGCGGCTCTCGCGGGCCAGCGTCGACCGGTCGCCCCCCTGCCCTTCCTTGTAGAGGGCGTGCGCGGCGATGCCGAACTCGGCGATGCGGTCCATCTCCTCCGTGCGGATCTGCAGTTCCACGCGCTGGCGGCCGGGGCCGACAATCGTGGTGTGCAGGGAGCGGTAGTCATTCTGCTTGGGCGTGGAAATGTAGTCCTTGAAGCGCCCGGGTACGCTCGGCCATGTCGTGTGCACGACGCCCAGCACCGCGTAGCACTCGGCCACCGTGTCCACGATCAGTCGGAACCCGAAGATGTCCGAAAGCTGCTCGAAGGAGACGCTCTTCCTCTCCATCTTCTTCCAGATGGAATAGGCGCGCTTGCGCCGGCCCTTCACCAGCGCCTTGAGCCCGCGCGAGGCGAGTTTCGCCGTGAGCTCCTTCTCGATGTCGCGCACCATCTGGTTGCTGATGCCGGACATCTCCTCCAGCCGCGCCGTGATCATGGCGTGCGCCTCGGGCGAGAAATGGCGGAAGGCGAGGTCTTCCAGTTCCTCGCGCATCTCCTGCATGCCCATGCGCCCCGCCAGCGGCGCATAGATGTCGAGCGTCTCCTCCGCGATGCGGGTGCGCTTCTCCGGCGGCATGTGGTGGAGCGTGCGCATGTTGTGCAGGCGGTCCGCCAGCTTCACCAGCAGCACACGCACGTCATCGGCGATGGCGAGCAGGAGCTTGCGGAAGTTCTCGGCCTGGGCCGCCTTCTTGGAGACGAGGTCGAGCTTCTTGATCTTGGTGAGGCCATCGACCAGCGTGCCGATCTCGTGGCCGAAGAGCGTGTCGATTTCCTCGCGGGTCGCCGCCGTGTCCTCGATCGTGTCGTGCAGGACGGCCGCCACGATGGTCGCGTCGTCGAGGCGCAGCTCCGTGAGGATCGCGGCCACCTCCAGCGGGTGCGACATGTAGGGGTCGCCCGAGGCCCGCTTCTGCGTGCCATGGGCCTTCATGGCGTAGACATAGGCGCGATTGAGCAGCGCCTCGTCCGCATTCGGATTGTAGCGCTTGACCCGCTCGACGAGTTCGTACTGCCGCATCATTGCCAGCGGCACCTTCCTGCAATCAGTCCGTGTTCGGAAATCGACCGGCCCCCGCCAGTATTGGGGATGCCGAGGCCACGCCGCAAGGCCGCCGAGGATGCCGCCTGCGTCGCATGCGGCGCAGGCGCGGGTTGGCCCAAACGAAAAAGGCCCGGCTGAGCCGGGCCTTCATCGAACCTTGGACAGGACCGCTTACTCGCCGTCGTCGTCCGACTCGGCGGGAGGCACGAGGCCTTCGAGGCCGCGCAGCAGGTCCTCTTCCGTCATCCGGTCGAACTCGACCGAGGTGTCGTCGCCGCCCGCCTGGGGCGCGCCGATCATCGGCACGGGCTCGGCTTCGGGCTCGTCCACGTCCACGTGCTTCTGCAGGGAGTGGATGAGGTCCTCCTTGAGGTCCTCGGGGGAGATCGTCGTATCGGCGATCTCGCGCAGCGCGACCACGGGGTTCTTGTCACGGTCGCGGTCCACGGTGAGCGGCGAGCCCGACGAGATCATGCGGGCGCGGTGGCTGGCGAGCAGCACCAGTTCGAAGCGATTGTCGACCTTGTCGATGCAATCTTCTACGGTAACGCGGGCCATGGGGTCTCCGGCAATGGGCGGCAAGAGGCCGCCGCGGCGCCCATCGAGCGCCGGGATGAGCGGCGTCCGTTACACCCTCTGCTCCCGCAAATCAACTCTGCGCGCGGATGCGCGTCCTTTGTCGGCGGTGCGGGAACCCAAGCTGAACGGGAAAACTGGAGCCGGGTAACCGATGCGAAACAGACGCCATGGCAATTCGCGGCCGTCATTAATGCTTATCATCAATCAAAGATAGAATTCACACCTTTCCGTCTTGACATCGCCACACTCCGCCGGTCAGATCGCGACAACCATTGGTTGAAGAACGCGTTTCCGACTTTTCGCCGTTTTTAACCAGTGATCATGCACACTGTGATCAATGACCTCATCGATTGCCCGGCCCAACCAAGATCGACGCCTGTCTCTTCCTGCGCGGCCAGTCCAGCAGGCGTCCCAGGACGATGCCATGCAGAATACTGAGCGTACGGCGTTATTCATTGACGGCGCGAACCTCTACGCGACGGCGAAGGCACTTGGCTTCGACATCGACTACAAGCGTCTTCTGAAGGAATTTCAGACACGCGGTTATCTTGTACGTGCCTTCTATTATACGGCGCTCATCGAAGACCAGGAATATTCTTCCATCCGCCCCCTCATCGACTGGCTCGACTACAACGGGTACCGCGTCGTCACGAAGCCGACCAAGGAATTCGTCGACTCTACCGGGCGTCGCAAGGTCAAGGGCAACATGGATATCGAGCTCGCGATCGACGCGCTCGAGCTCGCGCCACACATCAACCACATGGTGCTGTTCTCCGGCGACGGCGACTTCCGGTCGCTCGTCGAGGCCATGCAGCGTCGAGGCGTGCGCGTGTCCGTCGTCTCGACGATATCGTCGCAGCCCCCCATGGTGGCGGACGAGTTGCGCCGACAGGCCGACGAGTTCATCGACATCATCCATCTCGCAGCCAAGATCGGCCGCGACCCCGCCGAGCGCGCCGAGCGGCCGCCGCGCAACTACGACCGTCGCCCCCCGCAGGCCGCTCCCGCCGCCGCGGACGACAACAACCTGGATCTCTGAGGCCGAGCTTTCCTCGGTGCCCTCCCCGGCGGCGCGAAGCGCCGGGCCGGAGATCCAGGCTGAAGCCCGGGGGATCCCGCCCCCCCTTCCCGGCCGGCTTCGCCAGTCGCCGGGGATGACGTGGCGGTTTCGCAATCCGGAAATGCCGTGGGCAACCGCGCCTATCCGTTGCGAGGGCGCGGACGACCTGTCTAGAACGGGTCATGCCCCCAACGATCCCACCCTCTTCCGCACAGCAAGCGTCCATTCCCCCCGGTGCGTGCGAACCCGGCCGCGAGTGCCCGCTCTGCCCGCGCCTCGTCGACTTCCGCCACGCCGCCCGCGCCCGCGAGCCCGGCTGGCACAATGCGCCGGTCCCCTCCTTCGGGGACTGGAACGCGCGCCTCGTGGTCGTGGGGCTCGCGCCGGGGCTGCGGGGCGCCAATCGCACGGGCCGGCCCTTCACGGGCGATTATGCGGGCGACCTGCTCTACGCCACGCTGAAGCGCTTCGGCTTTTCGGACGGAGAGTTCCAGGCCCGCCCGGATGACGGGTTGCGTCTCGTGGACTGCCTGCTCACCAACGCTGTCCGCTGCGTGCCGCCGGAGAACAAGCCCACCCCGGCCGAGATCGGCACCTGCCGGCCCTTCCTTTCCGCCACGCTCTCGGCCCTGCCGCGCGCCCGGGCCGTCGTGGCGCTCGGCCGGATCGCGCACGACTCGGTGCTGCGTGCGCTGGGCGCGCGCCTCGCCGCCTACCCCTTCGCCCATGGCGCCGCGCACGAGGTGGGCGGGGTGGCCCTCTTCGACAGCTATCACTGCTCCCGCTACAACACGAACACGGGCCGGCTCACGGCGGCGATGTTCGAGGACGTCTTCGCCGCTGTCAGGAGGCGGCTCGACGCGGCCTGAGCCTCAGGCCGCCGCACGCTCGCGCAGCCAGCCGATCACCTCGGCGGCGCTGCGGTCCGGCGGGAAAACCGGATAGAAGACGCGCTCGATCACGCCGTCGCGCAGCACGAGCGTCAGGCGCTTCAGGAGCGTCATGTCGCCCACCTGGAAGGTCGGCAGGCGCAATTCCCGGGTCAGAGCGAGGTCGGCGTCCGAGAGCACGGCGAAGGGCAGGTGCAGCCGGTCCGCCATCTCCTTCTGGTACTCCGTGTCCTGCGTGGAAAGGCCGAACACGTGGTCGACGCCGAGGTCCCTCAGTTCGGCATAATGGTCCCGGAAGGCGCAGGATTGCGGCGTGCAGCCGCGTGCGCCGGGGATGGCGTCCCACCCCTCCGGCAGCGCTTCGCCGGGACGCCCGGTGCGCGGATAGGCATAGACGATGGTGAGCCCCGGCAGTTGCGACAGGGCAACCCGGCCACCCGTGGTGGCCGGCAGTGCGATGGCGGGCATCTGCATGCGCGGCAGGTGTGCGGCGGCCCCGTCGTCATGGGGCTGCGGCAGGCCCTCGGGCAGTTGTTCGTAGCTCGTGGTCATGGCTTGGCCTCCGGCTGTGGCGGGACCATGGGCGACGTCAGCTTCTGCTTGTCGGGCCCCGGTTCTCCCGTCGCGAATCGGCTGAACACCATGTCAGGTGCGCTCGTATTGTGGCGCGAAAGCACCTGGCGGCCAGCCCAGATCTCGCTGGCGGGGCCGCCGGGATAGGTCATGATCGGGCTCTCGCTCCAGCCCTTCGAGTCCAGGGTCCGCCACGCCACGCGGGCGACGTCGGCGTTGTACTCGGTCGTGTACATGGATCGAAGCGACGCGAAGGGCAGGTTGTCCGGCATCGGCCCGTCAAGAGAGACGTCGAGGACGATCCGATCCTGGTCGAGCCCCTTCACGGCCAAGCGGGCCGAGCCGCCGCGGGCGAATTGCAGCGTGAAGGTCTGGGTCTTGGGATCGAAGGCTATCTCCTTGAGCGCGACGATCGGCCGCCCCTGCATCTCCACCGGTCCGACCAGGAAGGATGAGCCATAGGCCGTCCAGCGCAGGCTCGGCGGCGGGAGAGGCCGGGCGCGCCAGTAGCCGTCGGGCGGGTAGATCACCAGCACCTCCTCGGCGCGCTCCTGGTAGCGCACCCAGAGCTGCACGACGTGGAGCCCGTTCTCGACCCGGTCGCCGACGCGGAAGGGCACCGTGGCCGGCCGCCAGAACGAGGGATAGGTGTAGCCCGTCAGCCAGAATTCCGGTTGCTCGTAGAACGTCACCCGGCGCGACTTGTCGGCGAAGAAGACGGGATCGTGCGACATGTCGCAGCTGGTGAAATCCGGCGCCCAGCGGTCGGAGACGATCCCGCCGATGAAGGCGGGGTGGACCGCCTGGACCCGGAAGCTGCGCAGCTTGGGCGAGGCGAACTCCAGCGCGACATTGTCCTTTTCAGCGCAGAGCTCCGGCTCGCTGCGGTTGGCGATGTTCACGTCGAGGTCGTCGGCGCGGGCGGCCGAAAAGCCGGTAGCGAATGCGACGAGGAGAAAGAGGGCGGCGAAGCGCGCGATTCGCATGGCGGTCTCCAAACCGGGGCGGCTCTTATGCCGCCTGGTCCGGGCGAGGCGCAACCATGGCAGGGCGCGACAGCGCGGCGATCTCCGGCGGCGTGGCGAATTCCTCGGGGATGGCGCAGAGGCCGATCCGGGTCAGCAAGGCCCCAAAGGCCGGCGAAGCCGTGAGCACGGCGAAGGGAACGGCGAGCGGAAAGCCGATCAGCAGCGGAAAGGCCCAGGCCAGAGCCGTCGGGGCCTGAATCCAGAGCGACGCGATGACCGCCGTCCCGAACAGGGTCTGCGGCCAGAGGCCGCGCAGGGCCGTCGACCAGGACAGAGCGTGGGCGTCCCGCGTCTGCCCGTTCCACGTCACCGCGCGGCCGAAGAGCAGACCGACCATGAACATGGAGGTACGCAAGGTCGTCGCCGCACCCACGAGGAAGGAGAAGACGAGCTCGCTCGCGGCGCCCAGCACGAAACGCGCGCCCCCGCCATAGCGGGCGAGCCCGCCGGGAGTCAGCGCCACGTCGACGAAGCCGGCGAGCTTGGGCGCCAGGAACATCAGGATGAAGGCGAGATAGACGGCGATGGCGAGCCCCGCCGGATAGCCCGCCGCGAGGTCCGCCGTGTCCAGCGGCTTGAGGGCCGTGAGCGCGAACATCAGCGTCCAGGCGGGGATGCCGAGGAACATCAGGATCGCCCAGGCCAGCTGGAAGCGGCTCATCGGCTGCAGGCCCGGCAGGCCGATCAGCCGGAAATACTGCATGTTGCCCTGGCACCAGCGCAGGTCGCGGCGGGTAAACTCGAGAACCGTGGGCGGGTTCTCCTCCCAGCTCCCGCATTCCTGCGGCAGCACGCGCACCTCCCAACCGGCCCGGCGCATCAGGGTGGCCTCGACCTGGTCGTGAGACAGCACGTGGCCGCCGAGCGGCGGCTGGCCCGGGAGGATCGGCAGGTGGCAATGGTCGCGGAAGGGGGCGATGCGCACGAGCGCGTTGTGGCCCCAGAAAGGCCCGCAATCCCCGGCCCACCAGGCGCTGCCCATCGTGTAGGGCCGCATGCCCTGGCGCATGCCGAACTGGAACAGCCGGGCGAAGGCGCTCTGCGAGGGCATTCCGACGACAAGACTCTGCAAAATGCCGAGCCGCGGGAACGCCGCCATCATGCGGACCATGCGCAGGATCGTAGAGCCGTCCATCAGGCTGTCGGCGTCGAGCGGCAGCATGAGCTCGAACGAGCCGCCCCAGCGGTCGCAGAAGTCACGGACATTGCCCGCCTTGTAGCCGGTGTTCTGCTCGCGACGGCGATAATGCAGCCGGTGCGGGCCGGAGGTCGAAGCCTGCCAGGCGGCGAAGGCCACCTCCTCCGCCGCGGCGACGGATGGCTGGTCCGTGTCGCTCAGCACGAAATAGTCGAAGGACTGGCCGTGGCCGGTGGCGTCGAGGCTGTCCTTGACGATGGCGAGCCGGGCGAAGGCCCGATCAGGGGCCTCGTTGCGCAACGTCATCAGGACGGCGGTGCGGATGGGCAGCGGACCCGTCCCTTCTCCCGCCGCGGCGAAGGGAGCGACGCGATCCATCGGGTCGCGCGTCCCGTGCAACAGCCAGAGGCCGATCGCAGCGTTCCAGAAGCCGAGCACGCTCCACGGCGCGGCGAAGAGGAAACAGGCGAACATCAGGATGTCGATCGGCGTCCAGCCGCCCGTGCCGAGGACCCTGGCCATGGCGGCGGCGAGCGTCAGGTAGGTGGCGACATTCAGGGCGGCCACTACGGCCCTGCGCCGGGTCAGCATCCGTGTCGATTGCAGGCCGGCAGGGGTCGTAGCCATGGTCTCTGTCGTTGTTTTGTCGTTGTCCAGGCCCGGAAGGCCGGGGCGGCGGCTTTACGCGAGGCGAACCGGCGTCACATGATCCGCACCCCTGCCGAAGCCTCGGCAGGGGCGCAACCGAGATAGAGAGGAACGCGGACTTGGGCAATCATCCCGGCGATGCCAATCGCGCGAGTGCTGGTCACGTCCCCGCGGGATCCCGGCCTGCCCGCGCCCTCTGGTACGTGGCGCCGGGCCGGGCGGACCTGCGGCTGGCCGACATTCCCACCCGCGCGCCGGAAGGCCATGTCCTCGTCCGTTCGACGTGGAGCGCGCTGAGCCGCGGCACGGAACGGCTCGTCTCGCGTGGCAAAGTGCCCGACAGCGAGCATGAGCGGATGCGCGCCCCACTGCAGGAGGGCGATTTTCCCTTTCCGGTGAAGTACGGCTATTGCACGGTGGGCACGGTGGAGGATGGCCCTGCGGCCTTCATGGGCCGAACGGTGTTTTCACTGCATCCCCACCAGGAGCGGTTCGTCGCCCCTCTGGCCTTTGCGGCCTTGGTCCCCGATGGGTTGCCTTCTCGCCGCGCAGTGCTCGCCGCCAACATGGAGACGGCGCTCAATGGCGTCTGGGACGCCGGAGCCGGTCCCGCCGACAGGATCCTCGTCGTGGGCGCGGGCGTAGTGGGGCTGCTCGCGGCCTATCTCGCAGCTCGCCTGCCGGGGTCGGATGTCACCGTGGTCGACGTGGATCCGTCCCGTGCCCCTGTCGCCGAGGCGCTCGGGGTCCGCTTCGCCCTGCCGGGCAACGGCCCGTCGGACGTCGACATCGCCATCCACGCCAGCGCCACGCCATCGGGCCTCACCACGGCCATCGGCGCGGCCGGCCTTGAAGCGACCGTTCTGGAAATGAGCTGGTTCGGGGAGGGCCTCGTCCCGGCGCCGCTTGGAGGCGCATTCCACAGCCGGCGGCTGCGGCTCGTCTCGTCCCAGGTGGGGCAGGTCTCTGCCTCCCGCCGTCCGCGATGGAGCCACGCGCGGCGCATGGAAGCGGCGCTCGAGCTGCTGCAAGACGATCGTCTCGACGCCCTGATCACCGAAGAGGTCGCATTTTCCGATCTGCCGGGCGAAATACCCCGTATTCTCGGCGATCGCGCTTCAGGTCTGGTAACGGCCGTGCGCTATGGCGAAGCCTGAGGCGGAAGCCTCCTGAGGGAGAAACCCCATGTATGCCGTCGAGGTGCGCGACCACATCATGATCGCGCACAGCTTCAAGGGCGAGCTGTTCGGCCCGGCCCAGCGCCTGCACGGCGCGACCTTCGTGGTGGACGTCGCCTTCTTCCGCGAGACGCTGACGAGCGACGAAGTGGTGGTCGACATCGGCCGCGCCCACGATGCGCTGAAGGCCATCCTGGGCCCGCTCAACTATCGCAACCTCGACGAGGAGCCGGCCTTCGCGGGCCGGCAGACCACGACGGAGTTCCTGTCCCGGCACATCTTCGACCGCATGGCCGAGGCCTGCCGCAAGGGCGACCTCGGGCCGGGCTCGGAAGGCATCGTGAAGATCCGGGTGATGCTGCACGAGTCCCACGTGGCGCGCGCCTGGTTCGAGGGGCCGGTCGGTGCCGCCTGACGTCGTCTTCGCAATTCCGGGCGACCTGGCGACCCCGACCGGCGGCTACGGCTATGACAGGGAACTCCTGGCCCACCTGCCGGCGCACGGGCTTTCTGTCGAGCACCTGCAGTTGCCAGGCTCGTTCCCCATGGCGAGCGTGCCGGACCTCGGGGAGACCGGCTACAAGCTCAGCCAGACTGACCCCAACGCGATGATCCTGGTCGACGGCCTCGCCTACGGCGCCATGACGGACATCGTGCTGAAGGACATGGACCGCACCTTCGTGGCTTTGGTCCATCATCCTCTGGCCCACGAGACCGGCCTCAGCGACCGCATGCGCCGGGCGCTGGCGGCGAGCGAGAAGAGCGCGCTGGGGCGGGCCGCCCATGTGGTGGTGACCAGCCCGGCCACGGCCCGGGCGCTCGTCGGCGAGTTCGAGGTGCCCGAAGCCAAGATCACCGTGGCGTTGCCCGGAACCGATCCGGCCGCACGTGCGGCAGGATCGGCCGGAGGGACGACCTTGCTCTGTGTCGGAACCGTCTCGCCCCGCAAGGCCTATGACGTGCTGGCCAGGGCGCTTGGCGGGCTGAAAGACCTGCCCTGGACCTGCCGTATCGCGGGCGAGACGGACCGCGTGGCCGGGGAATATGACCGCGTGCGGGGCGTCATCGACGAGGAGAGCATCGGCGACCGCGTCGCCTTCATCGGCGTGCTCGACCGCCCTGCCCTGGACCGGGAATACGCGGGCGCGGACATCTTCCTGATGCCGTCGCTCTACGAGGGCTACGGCATGGCGCTCGCCGAGGCGATGGCCCGGGGCCTGCCGATCATCTGCACCACTGGCGGCGCCGCCGCCGAGACCGTGCCCGACAAGGCCGGCCTGAAAGTTCCCCCGGGCGACGCCCCGGCCCTTCGCGACGCGATCCGGCTCCTTCTCGAGGACCCGGCGCGGCGCAAGGCTCTCGCCGACGGAGCATGGAAGGCAGGTCAGTCCCTGCCGACATGGTCCGATACGGCCGGGATCGTCGCCCTAGCCCTGAAACGCGTCCAAGCCGGCATGGGAGGCCGGACATGAGTGGTTTTGATCCAAACTGGTTGGCTTTGCGGGAGCCGGCGGACCACGCCGCCCGCGACAAGAAATTGCTTGCCCTGGTGGCGGACCGTTTCGCGGCCCGCGAGCATGTCAGCATCGTCGATCTGGGCGCAGGCGCGGGTTCCAACCTGCGCGCGCTGGCCCCTCACCTGCCCGCCAAGCAGTCGTGGACGCTTGTCGACCATGACCCCGCGCTGCTGGACGCGGCCCGGCGCATGCTCCAGGGCTGGGCGGACGAGGGCAGCGAGGCCGGCGACGCGCTGTCGCTGGTCAAGGACGGCAGGCGCCTCTCGGTGACCTTCCGCCAGGTCGACCTCGCCCGCGACATCGACGACCTGCTGGAGCCCACGCCGGACCTCGTCACCGCGGCTGCGCTCTTCGACCTCGTCTCGGAGCCCTGGCTACGGCGCTTCTCGGCGGCTCTGGTGGAGCACGGCGTTCCGCTTTACGCCGTGCTGACCTATGACGGCCTGGAGCGCTGGTCGCCTCCGCACCGCCTCGACGAGGCGGTGCTGTCGGCCTTCCACCTGCACCAGCAGCGCGACAAGGGCTTCGGCCCCGCGGCAGGTCCCCGCGCGGCCGGCGCCTTGGCGGCCAACTTGGTCAAGCTCGGCTACAGCGTGCGCAACGGCGACAGCCCCTGGCAGCTCGATGCCGCTCAGGCCGCGCTCGTGGGCGAGCTCGCCTCGGGGATCGCACAGGCCGCCGCCGAGACGGGGCGTCTGTCGAAATCCGATGCGGATGCCTGGGCCACCGCCCGGCGAGCCGCGACGGCCGTGGAAATCGGCCATCGCGACCTGTGGGCCGAAAGGGCCGCCTGATCAGCGGCCGAACGTCATCCTCGCGAGCACGCCGTCGCGCTTGACGACGGCGTGCATGAGCGCGCCCGCGATGTGCAGCAGCACGAGACCGGCCAGGACGAAGGCGCCGATCTTGTGAAGCGCGAAAAGCTGTTCGGACAGGTGCTCGTTCTTCGCCAGCAGCGGGGGCAGCTCGAACAGCCAGAAGACCGCGACTGGCGCGCCATAGGCCGAGGTCGCCGCCCAGCCGCCGATCGGGACGGCGATCATCAGCACGTAGAGCAGCATGTGGACGCTGTGCGACGCGATGCGCTCGAAGGGAGTGAGACCCGGATCCGGCGGGGGCGCGCCGGCGACGACGCGATAGGCGAGCCGGATCAAGGCGAGGAAGAGGATGATCGAGCCCAGCGACCGGTGAACGTCGTAGAGCGTGTTCTGGATCGCCCCCTCCGGTACCTTGTCCAGCGCGAACCCGATCGGCCAGGCCGAGAGGATCACGATGGCCACCAGCCAGTGCAGCGTCTTGGCGATGCCGCTGTAGCCCGCAACGGGCGGGGCGGCGAGCGTGGATGCGGTCATGCTCCTTCTCCCGGCTTCAAGGCGCAATCGAACAGGACGTCTCCGTCCTCGAACACATGGACCCGGGTGGCCGGACGGAGGGCCTCCTCGAGGGACGCGATCGGCGGCAGTTCCAGTCCGGGCCTGCCCGAACCGATCAGCATGGGCGCGACCAACACGTGCAGCCTGTCGACGCAGCCCTCCGCGATGAAGGTGGAGATGGTGCGCGCGCCGCCCTCCACCAAGATGCGGCCGAGGCCATGCTCGAACAAGCGCGACAGAATGGCCCTCGGGGACACGATGCCGTCAGATGACGTGATCACGATCTCGTGGGCTCCAGGCGGGCACGGACCGGGTTCGGCCCGCACGACGAAGCGAGGTGCGCCGTCGTCGGCCATGCACTGGCAGTCGACGGGCATCCGGCCGCGGGGGTCGAGCACCACCCGGGCGGGGTTGCGTCCTGGCACCCGTCGCACGTTGAGGCGCGGATCGTCGGCGACCACCGTCCCTACCCCCACGAGCACCGCATCCACATGCGCACGAAGGCGGTGAACGTGGTCGAGGGCGCAATCGCCGTTGATCCACTGTGACTCGCCAGTCACCGTCGCGATCCGGCCGTCCAGGGACTGGCCGAGCTGGGCCACGACGTAGGGTTTGGTCAGCCGGCGTTCACGCAACGGCCAGAGAGGGTTTTGGGGGGACACGTGTCTAGCTTGCTTTTTCGCCGTATCGCGAGTGTAACTGCCGTGCCCCATCGGACTGGGTGAGGCTGGAGCGAGGGCTTGAACGGCTCCGCTGCGACCCTATCCTCTGCGCAACCTTTGACAAATGCGCAACGCGCGCGAGGACCGCATGAGCGTTTCCCCTTCCCTCGACGAGATGTTCGCCCGCTTCGACCAGACGCAGGTCGAGCGCGCGATCGCGGAGCTGCGGGCCGGCCGGCCCGTGGTGATGCTCGACGGGGAGGCCGTGCTCGTGACGTCGGCGGAGGCCGTGGTGGGCGGCCTCGCACCCGATCTCGCCGCCATCGCCGACGCACATTCACGGCTCGTTCTCGCGCCGGGTCGGTTGCGGCGCCTGGGGCAGGATCGTCACGCCGCCGGCGTGCTCGCGCTGCCTACGCTTGATCGCGGCCGTATCGAGGCGCTTGCGCTTCGCGTCGACGGCAAGCTCGACGCACCCGTGTCTCCGGCCACGGCGATCGACGTGTCGGGTCTCGACCTCGCCTCGACCGCCTTGCTGCTGCCGGCCGTCGTCGTCACGCCGCTCGCCCCCGAGACCGCGGATGCGCTGATCGGCCGCGGCCTCGCCATGACGACGCCGGAGGCGCTGGCGCGCTACCGGCAGGCCGCCGCCACGTCCGTGACCCTGGTGAGCCGTGCGCCCGTCCCGCTCGAGGGCGCGGGCGAGAGCGAGTTCGTGGTGTTCCGTGGCGGCGAGGGCCTGCGCGATCAGGTGGCGATCGTGGTCGGCAAGCCCGACCTGGCGAAGCCCGTCATCGTGCGGCTCCACTCCGCCTGCCTCACCGGCGACCTCTTCGGCAGCCTCAAGTGCGATTGCGGCGACCAGCTGCGCGGCGCCGTGAAGTTCATGGCCGAGAATGGCGGCGGCGTGCTGCTCTATCTCGACCAGGAGGGCCGCGGGAACGGCATCGCCAACAAGATCCGCGCCTACAAGCTGCAGTCCGAGGGCTGGGACACCTACGACGCCGACGAGGTGCTGGGCTTCGGGCTCGACCAGCGGCATTTCGGATATGCCGCGGAGATGCTGAAGCAGCTCGGCGTCTCCAAGGTCGCCATCATGACCAACAACCCCCTGAAGATCGCGGCGCTCAAGACCGCGGGTCTCGAGGTGGTCGACGACCTGCGCCTGAACGGCCGGCCGAACTCGGAGAACGTGCTCTACCTCGCGTCCAAGCGGGACCGCGCCGGGCACTTCATCGACCTCGAGACGCTCGTCGCCCGCAAGCCCATCCAGGATTGACGTGCCTGCCGGCGCAGGTCCCGGGGCCGGGCCGCTTGGCGCGGAAGCTCGCAGCCATTCGGCGGGTCCCTGGCCCCTGCTCCCGGTCGTTCTGCTCTTCGCCTTCGCCTGGCTCGTACTCTGCTGGCCCTGGCTCTCAGGCCTCTTCACCGTGCCATGGGACGCCAAGGCCCATTTCCAGGCGCAGTTGCAGTTCCTCGCCGACAGCCTGCACCGGGGGGAATCCCCCTTCTGGAACCCCTTCGTCTTTGCGGGCATGCCGCAGATCGCGGACCCGCAATCCCTGATCTTCTCGCCGCCCCACCTGCTGCTCGCGGCGCTGGACTCCGCCCCTTCCTTCGCCGAGGCGGACGGGGTCGCCTTCTTCATGCTGTTTCTGGGCGGTCTCGGCCTCGTCCTGATCTTCCGCGATCACGGCTGGCACCCGGCCGGTGCGCTCGTCGCCGCCCTCGCCTATGCCTTCGGGGCTTCCGCGGCCTGGCGGATCCAGCACACGGGGCAGATCCTCAGCTTCTCGTATTTTCCGCTGGCGCTCTGGGCGCTGATGCGGGCGCTGGAGCGCCGCTCGGCCTGGGCCGGCTTCGTCTCGGGGGTCGTGGCGGGAATGATGGTGCTGGGGCGCGACCAGATCGCCTGGCTCGGCGTCTACCTGCTGGCCGGCTTCGTGCTGTGGCACTGGCTGCGCGCCCCCTCCTTCGTCAAGGCCCTTCGCGCCTCGATCGCCCCGCTCGCCGCGGGCGTGGCGGGCGGTGTGCTCGTGGCCGGGTGGCCCCTCCTGATGACGCTGCTGCTGGCAGGAGACAGCAACCGCCCGGCCATCGACCTCGAGGGCGCGGGACGCGGCTCGCTGCACCCCGCCTCCTTCCTGACCGCCTTCGTGGCGAACCTCTACGGCACCGACGGGCCCCTCGCCGACTTCTGGGGCCAGCCCAGCATGACCTGGGGCCCCACCGGCCTCTACCTCGCCCGCAACATGAGCGACGTCTATGTCGGGGCCATCCCCGTCCTCGCTCTGGTCGCTGCGGTTCTGGTGGGCGGCGGGTGGCGGCGACGCGAGATCCGCTACCCCCTCGTGGCGCTTATTCTCCTCGTCCTCTTCGCGCTCGGCTGGTACACGCCCGTCTTCGCCGTGATGTTCAAGCTGCTGCCTGGCGCGGACCTTTGGCGGCGGCCGGCGGACGCAACCTTCCTGATCGGGGCGATGGCCGCGCTGCTCGGCGGCTACGGCGTGCATCGCCTGCTCACGGCGGCTGCACCTCCGGCTCGCGCGGTGCTGGCGGGAACGGCAGTCATCATCGTCGCCGGCTTCGCGGCCTGCATCGGGATCGCGATCTGGAAGGGGAAGCTCGGGCAGGCCTCCATCCCGATCGTGATGGGCGCCGTCCTCTTCCTCGTCTCCGCGGCTTCGCTCGCTGTCGCGCGCCGTCTCGGGCCAGCCCGGCCCTGGGCCGCGGCAGCGTTGCTGGGCGTCGTCCTGACGGCCGATCTCGCCTGGAGCAACGGCCCCAACGAATCCACGGCCTTGCCGCCCTCCACGTACGACGCGCTGCGCCCGGACACGGACGATCGTCTGATCGGCTTTCTGGAACAACGGCTCGAGGGCGAACGGGCGCTGGATCGCCGGGACAGGGTCGAACTCGCCGGCATCGACTTCCACTGGCCCAATGCCAGCATGGTCCACCGGCTCGACAATACGCTGGGCTACAACCCCATCCGCCTCTCGCTCTATGCCAACGCGACCGGGGCCGAGGACCACGTTGCGCTGCCGGAGCAGCGCGTCTTCTCGCCCTTGTTCCCCGGATATCGCTCGCTGCTCTCGGACATGCTCGGCCTGCGCTACATCGCCACGCGCGGGGATCTCTCGGCCATCGACAAGGCCTGGACTTCTCAATCCCTGCCGGAGGTGGGGCGCTTCCCGGCGGGCCGGGTCTACGAAAATCCAGGCGCCCTCCCCCGGGTGCTCTTCGTCACCGGCGCGCAGCCCGCCGACTTCGCCGACCTGGTCAGGACAGGCCGCTGGCCCGACTTCGATCCGCGCCGCACTGTGCTGCTGGAGGGCAGCCCTGCGGTTGCCCCCTCCGCCGAGGGCGGCTCGGTCACCTTGCGGCGCTATCGGAACACGGAAGTGGTGGTGCACGTGTCCGCCCGGGCGCCGGGTTGGGTCGTGCTCAACGACGTCTGGCATCCCTGGTGGTATGCGGAGGTGGACGGCGCTCCCGCCAAGCTGCTGCGGGCCAACGGCATCTTCCGCGCCGTGGCCGTGCCGGCCGGCGAGCACAATGTGCGCTTCACGTTCCGCCCCGTCGCGGGCACCCTGCACGAGCTCGGCGAGCGGCTCGGACTGTCCCGCTCCACCCAGAACTGATCTCCGGAGGCTCCATGGCCTGGCTGATCCTGCTCGTCGCGGGCCTTCTTGAAGTGACCTGGGCGATAGGCCTGAAATACACGGACGGCTTTACCCGGCTCTGGCCGAGCGTCCTGACGCTCGCTTCCATGACGGCGAGCGTGCTGCTGCTGGGCCTCGCCCTGAAGAGCCTGCCGCTTGGCACCGCCTATGCGGTATGGACCGGGATCGGGGCTCTCGGCACCGCCATCCTCGGCATCGTGCTCTTCGGCGAGCCCGCGACGGCGGCCCGGCTCGCCTCCATCGGCCTCATCGTGGCGGGCATCGTGGGGCTGAAGCTGGTGAGCTGAGGGCGGGCGGCCAGCCGTCAGCCGTCATTGCGAGGAGCGCAAACACGAAGCAAACCAGACGCGTCGTGAAAGTGTGAATCGATTCGGCTTCGGCCGGCACTGCCGGGTCGTCAGCCCTTGTCCCGCATCAGGCGGGCCTTCTCACGCGTCCAGTCGCGTTGCTTCTCGGTCTCGCGCTTGTCGTGCAGCTTCTTTCCGCGCGCGAGCGCCAGCTCCACCTTCGCCCGGCCGCGGTCGTTGAAGTAGATCTTCAGCGGCACGATGGTCATGCCTTCGCGCTGCACGGCGCCGATGAGCTTGTTGAGCTCGCGCCGGTGAAGGAGCAACTTCCGCGGCCTCTTGGTCTCGTGGTTGAACTGGTTGGCCTGCAAGTATTCGGGGATGTAGGCGTTGACGAGGAAGATCTCGCCATTCTTCTCGCCCGCATAGCTCTCCGCGATCGTGGCCTTGCCGCCGCGCAGCGACTTCACCTCCGTGCCGGTCAGCGCGATGCCGGCCTCGAAGGTCTCGCCGATCTCGAAGTTGAAGCGGGCCTTCCGGTTCTCGGCCGCGACCTTGTAGTTGGGATCGTTCTTACCAGCGATGGCCAAGGCAGGATTCCAGACGCATTCAGCCGTTCAGCAGTCCGGCATGGACCAGGGCCGAACGGATGGCCGCGCGCGTGGGTTCCGTCGCCGGCATCAGCGGCAGCCGGACCTCGTCGCGCATGCGGCCGAGGAGGGAGAGTGCATACTTGGAGCCGGTGACGCCGGGCTCCAGGAACACCGCCTGGTCGAGCGGCACCAGCCGGTCCTGCAGCGCGAGCGCCCGCCGGGCGTCGCCTTCGAGCGCCGCTTCCATCCGGTCGGCCGAAAGGCGCGGGGCAACGTTGGACACGACGGAAATGGTGCCGTGCGCGCCCGCCGCGACGGAGGGCATGGCGATGATGTCGTCGCCCGAGAGCTGGATGAAGTCGGGCCCGAGCGCCGCGCGCTGCTGCGAGATGCGCGCCACGCTGCCGGTCGCGTCCTTCACGCCCGCGATGTTCTTCAGCTCGTAGAGCCGCTTCATCGTGTCGACGGACATGTCGATCACCGAGCGCGGGGGGATGTTGTAGATGATGATGGGGATGCCGATGGCGTCGTTGATCGCCTTGAAGTGGGCGTAGAGGCCCGCCTGGGTCGGCTTGTTGTAGTAGGGCGTGACCACCAGCACGGCGTCCGCGCCGGCCTTCTCGGCGTGGCGGGCGAGGTCGACGGCCTCGACGGTGTTGTTGGAGCCGGCGCCGGCGATCACCGGCACGCGGCCGCGCGCCTCGGCGATGCACCATTCCACGACCTTGCGGTGCTCGTCATGCGTCAGCGTGGGGCTCTCCCCCGTTGTGCCGACGGGAACGAGGCCGTGCGTGCCGTTCTCGACCTGCCAGTTCACGTGGGCGCGGAAAGCCGCCTCGTCGACCGCGCCATCCTTGAACGGCGTGACCAGGGCGGTGAGGGACCCCCTGAACGTGCGGCTCGTGCTCATCGTGGCTCTCCAGGCATCCTCGGTCCCGGCCTGTCAGCGCGGCCGGTTATCGTCGGGCTCCTCTCATAGACGCTCGGGGGAGCGCAGGAAAGGGGAACGAGACGCCCGCCGCGTCCACGCCTGGCGCCCAGATTGCGCCCGGTTCCGGCCATTCTCGCTTGGTACGGCCCCGCACGACACGCGCGGGGCGAATTCCCGCTTGCCTGGTTAACGCTTCGTCAACACCATGGGAGGACCATTCCCCGGGGCGAGGCTTGCGATTGGAAGCACAATGGCCCGACACGGCAAGGGGGTGATTGCTGCCGCGCTGCTCGGTGGAGTGGCGTTGCCGATCCTCGTCGTCACGCATATCGCCGCACAGGATGGCATCGTTCCCGAGAAGCAGCTGCGGCGGGTGGTCGCGGCTGTCGTCAAGAGCAGCGTGGCCGTCTATGAGGGGATCACCAGCGACGGGTCGCTGATCGACGGCATGACCACCGCGGCGATCCCCACCAAGGCCGCGCTGAGCCCGACGCCCGATCCGGACCCGCCTGTCGCCGCGCCCGACGCGCCCGCACTTGACCCGGCGCTTCTCCTGCCGCCTCCAACCCGCTTCATCGAATCCCAGGCGTCGAAGCCCTCGCCCGAGGCGCCGCTCGTGCGTGACATTGTGGATCTCTACCGGCGCGGCGATGTCGGCGCGGCCGACCTCGCGGCCTCCACGGTGCAGGATCCCGCGATCCGCGCGGCGCTCGAATGGGCGGCGATCCGCCTGCAGCCGCAGACGGTCGGGTTCAAGCGCATCTCGGCCTTCATCTCGGCCAATCCGGACTGGCCCGGCCGCAACAGTCTGCGCAGACGGGCCGAGGAGGCCCTCGTTTCCGAGAAGCGCGACGCCCGCACGGTGCTGGCCTTCTTCTCGGAAAAAGGGCCGCTGACGCCGCACGGCAAGCTCGCCTATGCCAAGGCGCTCGCCGCCAGCGGCCGGCCGGCCGAGGCGGCCGACGTGGCCCGCGAGCTCTGGCGCAAGGACGACCTGAGCGCCGAGACCGAGGCCAAGGTGCTCGAGGCCTTCCCCTCCCTCTTCACCACGGCAGACCACCGCGCCCGTGTGGAGCGGGCCATCTTCGCCGAGGACTGGTCGGACGCGCTGCGCTGCGCCGGACGGCTGGGCGACGACGTCGTGAAGCTCGTCAAGGCGCGCATCGCCGTGGACCGCGAGGCCGGGGACGCCGGCAAGCAGCTCGACGGCCTGTCCAAGGCGCTGAAGGCCGACCCCTCCTATCTCTTCGCCCGCGCACAGTGGCTGCGCCGGCAGGACAAGCCCGTCGAGGCGGCCAAGCTGCTCGCCGGGATGACCCGCGACCCCGCCGTTCTGGTGAACCCCACGGAATGGTGGACGGAGCGCCGCGTGCTCGCCCGCAAGCTCCTCGATGCCGGCGAGCAGAAGCTCGCCTACGAGGTGGCGCGCGATTACCCCCTCGGCGACAACGCCGTGACGATCGAGGCCGAGTTCCATGCCGGCTGGATCGCGCTGCGCTTCCTCTCCGACAAGGAGAGCGCCGCCAGGCATTTCGCTGCCGCCGCGGCGGTTGCGGTGACGCCCATTTCCGTGGCGCGCGCAGCCTATTGGCAGGGCCGGGCCGCCGAGGCGGCCGGGCAGGACGCCTCCGGCTTCTATGGCCGGGCGGCCGAGCAGCCCACGACCTATTACGGCCAGCTCGCCCGCGCGAAGCTCGGCATGGCGCAACTTCCGGTGCGCCGGGTTCTCGCCCCTGCCTCCCCGCCGCTCGAGCGGCTGCCCGCCGGCCGCGCCATCCGCCTCCTCACCGAGGCAGGGGCGCGCGAGCTCGCGGCGCCCCTCTACCGCGAGCTCGCGGAGACGCTGACCAGCGAGGGCGACCTGGACGCGCTTGCCCAGATCGCCGCCGAGAAGGGCGACGTCCGCGCGCTGCTGACCGTGGGCAAGACCGCGGTGCAGCGGGGCTTCCCCATGGACAACCACGCCTTCCCGCTGATCGGCGTGCCAGTCTTCGAGATGCCGGAGCAGGCCGGCATCGACCGCTCATTCGTCTACGCGATCGCCCGCCAGGAGAGCGCCTTCGACCCCAGGGCGGTCTCCTCCGCGGGAGCCAAGGGCCTTATGCAGCTGATGCCGGCCACCGCGCGGGTCACCGCCTCGCGCGCGGGCATGGACTGGGACCCCGACCGCCTGCTTTCCGACGCCGCATACAACGCGCGTATCGGCGCCACCCACCTGCGCGACCTCGTGCAGGACTGGAAGGGCTCCTACATCCTCTCCATCGCCTCCTACAACGCCGGACCCGGAAACGTGAAGAAGTGGATCGAAGCCTATGGCGATCCTCGCTCTTCCGCCGTCGATCCCATCGACTGGGTGGAGCGCATCCCCTTCACGGAAACGCGCAACTACGTGCAGCGCGTGATGGAGAACCTGCAGGTCTACCGCAGCCGCCTGGGCGAGCAATCGACCCTGCTGATCGACACCGACCTGCGGCGCGGGGCCAGATAGGCCCCTTCCCCTCCTTGCTAGGAGCAGAGCGAGGAAGCCAGCCAGGCCTGCCGGCACGAGCTGGATTGCATCGATCCCGCGCAGTGACGGCTGGCATCGCCTACTTTCCCAAGCGCCCATGCCAACCGCCCCCCTCCCCCCTGCGGGGAGAGATAGGGGGTGGGGGTGAGCTGGGACATGCTCCGTCAAGCAGGATCCCCACGCCCCGCGCGCCCCACCCCTGCCCCTCCCCGCAAGGGGGAGGGGTGACGCCCCCAGCGCCATCTCTTGTTCTTGCAGCATCATGACGCCGACTGGGGTAACAAGGACGTCCGGCGAGTTCAGGTTCTCGCCGTCGCTCGGGTTTGATGGGACATCTGCATGTCTGACGGAAGCGAGGGCTGGCGGAGCGTGTTCGTGCGCTCGCAGGACGGGCTGAAACTGCATGCGCGCGACTATGGCGAACGCGCCTCCGAGCGGCTGCCGGTCGTCTGCCTGTCGGGCCTAAGCCGCAACGCCATCGACTTCCACCGCCTGGCTGTGGCGCTCGCCACCCATGCACACCGGCCGCGGCGGGTGGTGGCGATGGATTATCGCGGGCGCGGGCTCTCGGACTGGGACCCGACCTGGAGCAACTATGACGTCCGCGTCGAGGTGGGCGACATCGCCGCCATGCTGGATGCGCTTGGGGTGCCCGAGGCCGTGTTCGTCGGCACTTCCCGGGGCGGGCTCTGCACGATGGGGCTGTCGGCCCTGCGGCCCGGAGCGATCCGCGGGGCGGTGCTGAACGATGTCGGCCCTGTCATTGAGGCCAAGGGCTTGCTGCGCATCCGCGCCACCGTGGGCAAGCTGCCGCCGCCGCGCTCGCTGCAGGAGGCGGCGGAGATGATGCGCCACGTCTCGGATGCTCGGTTCCCGGCGCTGGACGACGAGGACTGGCTCGCCCTCGCCGAAGGGAGCTGGCGGCCCGCCGAGGACGGAAAAGGCGGCCCGATGCGGCCGACCTACGACCCCTCGCTCATGAAGCCGCTGGCAAGCCTCGACCTCGAGGCTCCCCTGCCCCCACTATGGCCCCTCTTCGAGGGCCTGAAGCCCATGCCCGTTCTCGCCATCCGCGGCGAGAACTCCGACCTGCTGTCACCCGAGACGCTCGACGCCATGGCCAAGGCGCATCCCCGGCTCGAAACCCTCACCGTCCCCGGCCAGGGCCACGCACCGCTGCTGCGGGACCAGGCTACGATCGAGCGGATCGCTAGGTTCGTGGCGATGGTGGAGGACGCACCGAGGCCGGTGCTGCCAGCCAAGGCAGAGGCCGATGCTGCGGGGGGCTAAGCAGCTCCGCACTGCGGCGCACCGGAAATCGGACGACCCCTCAAGCAAAGAAGACCCCGGTGCGATGCACCGGGGTCCCACGCGCTCCCTGGAGAGCGTTGCACGATCTTAGAAGTCGCGCTGGATGCGGAGAGCGGTCACCCAGGAGTCGTTGCTCTTGGGCGCGGCCAAGGTACCGGCGACCGTGTCGGTGGCCAGGCGCTTGGCGTCGACGTTGATGTAGCCCACCGATCCGGCGATGTTCAGGCCCTTGACAGGCTGCCAGTTCACCTGACCGCCGACCTGATAGTAGCCGAAGTCACGAGCGATAAGACCGCCGGCAGGCTGGCCAGTGAGGAGACCCGAGGCATAGTCGATCTGGGTGTAACCACCGAACAGCGAAGCGGAAAGGTTCGGAGCGAAGAAGTGCTGGAATGCGCCGAGCGCGTTGAAGCCCTTCGTCAGCTTGACCGAACCAGCCGGGCCAACTGCAACGGCGTCCGCAGCCGAGACGAGCAAGCCCACCGGGCCGAAGCCGCTGGTGCTCACCCCGACGTAGCTCAGCGCGCCCTCGGTGTAGGCGGCCTGGAGGGTGAGGTTGTCGCCCGCGCCGATCATGGGCAGGTTGAACGTCACGCCAGCCTGGATGGCGTAGCCCGTCTTGGTATCGACGAACTGGCCGCCGCCAGCGGCGGGAGCATTCTGGCCAAAGCGAACCGCATGCAACGCGCCTGAGAGCTGGGCCTTGCCCCAACCGGCGGAGCCGGGATCGTAGAGCAGTTGCAGCACGGCGTCCGGAACGCGAGAGGCTTCGGTCTTCGCGCCACCGAGCGAGCCGCCGGCGCCGAAACCGGTCGATGCAGTGAGGTCTGCGAAGGACGCAATCGCTGGGTCAAATTCGACCCGGTTTACCTGTTCCTGCGAGAAGAAGGCCGTGGCACCCGTCGGCCTGCCGATCAGCGGCGTAGCGAAGCTCGAGCGGACCGAGTTCTCCTCGATCGCGGCCGTGATGAAGAAGCCGCTGCCCGCATTGAACGAGTAGGCCGCGCCGACGGTGCTCGTGTCGGAGCCCAGGGCGAGGATGTTGTTCAGGCCGTCGGCATAGAAGTCGAAGAATGACTGGAACTTACCGAACGACCAGGGGCCGAACTGGATGTAGGCCTTGTCGATCGCAGCTCCGCCGGCGCTGTTGACGCGAATATCAGTGAACGAGCGCAGCAGGCCGTACTCGGTCGTGGTGCGGGCGTCGAGCTTGATCGAGCCCGTCGCAGTCTGGTTGAAACCCGCGAGCGTCCGACCGTTCGTGTTGGTGAACGAGGAGACGCTGGCGCCGGTGTCGCTGAAGCCCGACGCTGCGGTGTTGCCGAATCCCGCGGCACCCCGGCGGAACCAGGTGTGCTGCGCCTCGGTCCAGTTGGCCTGATACCGCGCGAAGCCGCCGATCTTCAGGCAGATGTCCGTGCCCGGGATCACGAAGCCGGTGAAGGAGCCGATGGTGCAGACCTTCACGTAGTCGACGGGGGCCGCCTTCTTCGACGGCAGGTCGGCCGCCTGGCCGACGGTCGCCGACGCGACGAGCGCAGCCGACGACAGGAGAAGGGAGTGGAAACGCATTAAATTGCTCCTGAAAGGGAGCCGCAGGGAAATGTGCCCCCCAACGGCATGATCAACGCAGCGACCATGCGCGGGTCATTCTTTCTTTTCAACGAAGATGACTGGGCTCAAAACTATCTGCGATCATGTCCGCGTCGAATGTGTCCGAAACAACACAAGTGTAACAACCTGTAGTTGTATCGTTCGTTGCAATATATACTTCGAGATGTATCTGCGCTCGTTGCACGGACGGACTTGGCAGGACGGTCGAGCGTCCGTTGAGTGCGACTCGCGCCTTCTGCCTCGTCGATGCCGGGAGCCGACTGGTGTCGTCGGCGGGTGCCTTCCCCGGTTTCCCGCCTCCCGGCGGGCATGCTAGGCCTGAGGCTGGAGGGCGACGGCGCAAGGGCGCGCTCGTCCCGTGGGGAGGAAGACTGAATGTCCGCAGCCGTGAAGGCCGTCGTCATCCATGCCGCGCACGACCTGCGGGTCGAGGACGTGCCCGTGGCCGAGATGGGGCCGCGCGAGGTCACCGTCGCCATCGAGCGCGGGGGCATCTGCGGCTCGGACCTGCATTACTATCACGCAGGCGGTTTCGGCGTGGTGCGGGTGAGGGAGCCCATGGTGCTCGGCCACGAGATCGCCGGGCGCGTGCTCGCGGTGGGGGCCGAGGTGGCGCGCGTGAAGCCGGGCGACGTGGTGGCGGTCAACCCGAGCCGGCCCTGCAATGCCTGCCGCTTCTGCCTGCAGGGGCTGCAGCACGAGTGCCTCAACATGCTGTTCTACGGCTCGGCCATGCGCTTTCCCCACGTGCAGGGCGGGTTCCGCGAGCGGATCGTCTGCACCGAGGCGCAGGCCGTGCCCGTGCCGGCGGGCCTGACGCCGGAGATCGCCGCCTTCGCCGAACCGCTCTCGGTATGCCTGCACGCCGTGCGGCGGGCCGGCCCCATCGCGGGCCGGCGGGTGCTGGTGACGGGCTGCGGGCCCATCGGCGCGCTCTGCATCATCGCGGCCCGGCATGCGGGTGCGGGCGAGATCGTGGCCACCGACGTGGGAGCCGCGCCGCTCGCGCTGGCGAAACGGATCGGCGCGGACCATGCCCTGGACGTCGCCGCCGATCCCGAGGCGCTGAAGCCCTGGGAGGCGGACAAGGGATCCTTCGACGCGGTGTTCGAGTGCTCCGGCAATGCGCGGGCGCTGGCGGGCGCCATCGCCGCCGCCGCGCCGCGGGCGCGCATCGTGCAGGTGGGGCTCGGCGGCGACGCCTCCGTGCCGCTGAACGCGATCGTCGCCAAGGAGATCGAGCTCTGCGGGACGTTCCGCTTCAACGAGGAGTTCGACTGGGCCGTGGCCCTGCTCGGCAGCGGGCGCATCGACGTGGCTCCGCTGCTCAGCGCGGTGCTGCCGGTCGACGAGGCCCGCGCCGCCTTCGACCTCGCCAGCGACCGCACGCAGGCCGTAAAGGTGCAGCTCGCGTTCGGGTGATATGCGTCACGCTGCTGTCAAGCGAACGTGAGCCGGCTGTGACTTGCCGGCGGCGGACACCGCGGCAGAATGGCGCGGTCGACCAGGGGGAGTTCATGCTGCGCTGGTGGTTTGGTTGTCTCGTCGCGAGCGGGCTCGCCTGCGGCCCAACGTCTGCTGACGCCGCGGAGCGCGTCACCGTGACCGGCGAGGTCGTCGATACCTGGTGCTCGGTGTCCGGCATCATGTTCGGCTACGGCACGGCCCATCACCAATGCGCGGTGTGGTGCGCCATCGGCGGCATTCCCGTCAGCATCGCCGGCGACGACGGCAAGACCTACATGGTGCTGCGCGTCGAGGAGGACGACCAGACCGTCGCCAACCCGCGCGTCGTGCGCATCCAGACCCACAAGGTGACGGTGGACGGCGACCTCGTGCAACGCGACGGGGTGAACTACCTCATCGTCTCCAAGGTGGCCGACGACAAGGGCATCGTGAACCTCACGCAGGACGAGTACGGCGTCCAGCCATTCGGGGAGTGAACCATGCTCCGTTTCATGCGCGCGGCATTCGCCGCCCTCCCGCTCGCCTTGGCCGCCCCGGTTGGCCACGCGGCAGAACTCTGGGGCCTCGAGAACGAGAGCATCGCCACCTACAAGGCCAAGGTCGTCGACCTGCTCTGCGAGGTCGGCAGCTCCTGCGTCCCGAATTGCGGGGGCGGGAAGCGGCAGCTCGGCCTGCTCGCGGCCGACGGCAAGCTGCGGGCGGCCGTGAAGGCCTCCTCCGACTTCGCAGGGCCGGTGCTCGACCTGCAGCCCTATTGCGGCAAGACGATCGAGGTGGACGGCCTTCTCGTCGAGAATCCCCGCATGACCATGATGTTCGTGCAGCGGCTCCGCGAGAAGGACGACCAGCCCTGGGTCACCACCGACGGCTTCCTGCACGACTTCGCGGCGCGCTATGGAAACGGGAGTTCGGACGACTGGGTGCGCAAGCATCCTGACGTGAAGGCCATCATCGCCGCCGACGGCGTGTTCGGCATTCCCGGTCTGCGGTCGAAGAGCCCCGACGTCACGAATCCGGACCTGAAGGCGAAGTGAGAGCCCGGGCGGCCTGGCCTGCCGCGGCCCTCGCCGGCTTGGCTCTCCTCGTCGTCAGTCCGCGCGCCGCCAACGCGCAGGAGAGCGGACCCGCTGCGCCGAAGCCTCCGGCAGTGGATCCGCTGGCCGGACGCTTCGGCGGCCCGTTCTCGCTCGTCGCGCAGGACGGCCGTCGTGTGACCGAGGCGGACCTAGCCGGCCGCTTCGTGCTGATCACTTTCGGCTACACCCGTTGCCCGGACGTGTGCCCCACGGACCTCCTCGCCATGACGCAGGCGCTCGAGGCGCTCGGTCCGGCCGGCGAGCGCATCCAGCCGATCTTCGTCACCGTGGATCCGGAGCGCGATACGCCGGCCGTGCTCGCCGACTACGTGGCGAGTTTTTCGCCACGGCTGCTCGGGCTCTCCGGAACGGAGGCGGAGGTTGCGGCGGCGGCGAAGGCCTGGAAGGTGCACCGGCGCAAGGTGCTGCCCTCGCCGGGCGCGGCCGACTATCTGGTCGACCACGGCTCGCTCATTTACCTGATGGGGCCTGACGGGCGCTTCCTCACGCTCTTCCCGGCCAACACGCCGGCGGAGACGATGGCGGGGGCGATCCGGAAGTACCTCGATTGAGGCAAGCGCTGGCCGTCACGCCGTCCGGTGTCAGGCGGAGACAAGTTCGGGCAGGCTCGCCAGGTCCTTGACCTCCCGCCCGCGCAACACCCAGCCATATTCCAGCGGCTGGCGGCTGCGGTTCACCCAGACAACCTGGAAGCCATTGGCCGCGGCGGCCGCGGCATCCCATGGATTCGAGGACTGGAAGGAGATTGCGCCCGGCGCGACTCCCAGGCGCTCGACCGTCATGGCGTAGATGGAGGGATCCGGCTTGTAGATGCCGCACTCCTCGATCGAGAGCACGAGGTCGATCCATTCGCCGATGCCGGCGGAGCGGACGGCGTCGTCGAGCATGCGGGGCGAGCCGTTGGAGAGGATGCAGGTGCGAAGGCCTGCCTGCTTGAGGCGCGCCAGCATGGCGGGCACCTCGGGGAAGGCGTCGAGCTCGCGATAGGCGTCCATGAGGGTGGTCGCGAGGCCCTTTTCCGACAGGCCGTGGGCGTCGAGCGCGAAGTCCAGGCCTTCGCGCGTCACGGTCCAGAAGTCCGCGTGGCGGCGCATGAGCGATCGGATCCAGGAATATTCGAGCTGCTTCTGGCGCCAGAGACGGGACACCTGCTCGGCCTGGGGGCCCACGGCGGCGGCATGGCGGGCCACGGCGGAGTGGACGTCGAAGAGAGTGCCGTAGGCGTCGAAGACGCAGGCCTCGATGCGGGGCTGTGGTCCGTCTGGCGGCAGAAGGGATGGCATGGGAGCTCCGGGGTCAGCCGTGCTGGGGCGAGGCGGCTAGGCCGCGGGCGTCGCGCGGTTCGGCCGTGGGCTTCGGCTCCGCGGGCCGGGCGTCGTGCCGGCCGCCCGGCGGCTTGCGCCAGGGTGGCGCCTTGAACCATGCCACGATCCAGGCCGTGGCGACCAGCATGGCGCAGCCCAGGAGGTTGGCGAAGGCGGTGGTGACCACCGTGCGGCCGATCACGTCGAGCAGGATGCCCATCAGTTGCGAGGCCACGAGGCCGGCGAGGAACACGGCGAGCGTCTGCTGGCCGACGCGCCGGAACATCTCGACGACCGGGCCGCGCAGGTTTGCTCCGCCCACTCCGACGGCGACGAAGGCGAGGTAGGCCGTCGCCATGAAGTGCACGTAGCGCAAAGGCCCCATGTTGATCTTGTCGATCGCCGGCGCCAGCGCGTCGTGGATGTCGCCGAGCACGGGCGCGCTTCCCCAGCCCGCGAAGCAGGAGAATCCGTGCTGGCAGGAGACCGGCGCGGCGAGGACGACGAGCGCGATCGCCAGCGCCACCAGCCTGATGTCGCGCGGCGGCGGGGGCAGCCAGCCGCGGGCGAAGGCGAAGCCGGTGAAGAAGACGACCTGCCAGCCGAAGGGGTTGAAGAACCAGGGCCGCCCCGTCATCGGGTCCGCCACGAAGTCGAGCCCGAACTGCGCGGCGAACCAGGCGACCAGCACCGCCCCAGCGGCCAGCCCCTTGTGCAAACGAGCGAGGCCCACCACCACCGGCACCATCGCCAGAATCACGAGGTACATGGGCAGGATGTCGAAGTAGTTCGGCACGTAGGTGAGCGTCATCAGGCCCAGCAGGTGGATGCGCGGCTCGTCGAAGAAGGAGGCGAGGTTCAGCTCCTCCCGGACGTAGTGGTCGACGCCCAGTGCCTGGTCGGCGGCCACCATCATGGACATGACCACCAGGAAGCTGCCGATATGGGCCCAGTAGACCTGCCAGACGCGGTGGGCGATGCGGGCCGTGCCGAGCCACCAGCCCTGCTCCATGAAGATGCGCCCGAAGGCGATCGCCGAGGCCATGCCGGAGCAGAAGACGAACATGTCCGCGGCATCGCTGAACCCGAAGCGGGCGGGAATCCAGTCCGTCCAGCTGTTCCAGGGCACGTGGGCGACGAAGATGATGAACATCCCCAGCCCCCGGAAGAAGTCGAGCCGGGGATCGCGCGGCCGGCGGGCCGGCGGGGCATGCGGATGAACCTCAGAACCGCCCGACATAGGCCCCGGCCTCGATGCGGCAGGCAATGACGGTGAACCGGTCCGCGGCGAAGGCCTCGCGCAGCGCAGCCTCCAGCGATGCACGGTCCGACACCGTGACGCCGCGCCCACCAAATGCTTCGGCCACGAGGTCGAAGCGCGTCGCGCCCAAGGCGACGCCGGCCTCGGCAAGGCCGGCCTGCGACTGCTTGAGCGCGATGAGGGCCAGGCTTTCATCCTGCAGGACGAGCACGACCACGGGCAGGCGCTGGTCGCGCAGGGTGCCGAGTTCGCCGAGGCCCATCTCGAGTCCCCCGTCGCCCAGCACGGCGACGACCGGACGGGCAGGCGCGGCGATCTTGGCTCCGATCGCGAGCGGGACAGCCGCCCCCATGGTGCACCAGCCCGCGGACTGCAACACGGAAAGCGGACGCTTCAGCCGCAGCATCTGGCTGAGCAGGATGCGATGCGCCCCGCTGTCGATGGTGACGGTGGCCTCTGGCGGAAGAACCTGCTGCAGCGTGTCGAAGGCGGCGTGCGGACCCCAGGCCTGGGGCGCGGCGAACGTCTTCCGCAGGGCCTGGCGCGCGCGGGCCGGCTGGCCCTCCGGCCAAATGAATCGCTCCGGCAAGCCGGCGACGCTTGCCGCGAGGAGCGCGTCGACCGGCCCTTCGAACCGGAGCGCCGCGGCATGCATGCCATGGTCGGCCGGCAAGGTGCCGGCCTCGATGATGCGGGCCGACGCCGGGAACGGGTCGAGCCAGCCCGCGCGCATCTCGATGGGGTCGTAGCCGGCGAGCAGGACGAGGTCGGCCTCCGCCGCGAGGCCGAGGAGGATCTTGTCGGCGAGCGGGGAGAGCCCTGCCGCGCCCAGCGAGGCAGGGTGGTCTTCATCGAGGAGGCCCTTCGCCTTGTAGGTGGTGACGACCGGGACGCCGCGATCCGCAAGCGCCGCGATGGCCTCGCCCGCCCCTGCCCGTGCGGCCTCGAAACCGGCGACGACGAGCGGACGCCGCGCCTGGGCCAAGGCGTCGCGCAGCGTCCGGACGGCGGCACCCCGGGAATCGATGCCCACCGATGGCCGGGCGGGAGCGACGAGAACCGGGTCGACCTCGGCCGAGAGCATCGCTGCGACGGCCGGCGACAGGTCCAGATGGACGGGCCCGAAAGGCGGCGTGAGGGCGAGCGCCAGCGCCCGGCGCACCGTGGCGGCGGCGCCCTCGGGTTCGATCTCGAAGCTCGCCTTCACGAGCGGGCGCAGCAGCGCCGCGTGGTCGACGATCTGGTGGGTGTAGCGCGAGCGGACGGCGCGCTCGACCACGCCCGAGAGGACGATGAGCGGGACGCGCTCCTGCGCCGCGTCGGCGATGCCGTTGACGGCGTTGGCGAGGCCCGGCCCCAGCGTCGTGACGAGCAGGCCGGGCGCGTCGTCGCTCACCGCCGCGCCGGCGGCCATGATGGCGGCCCCCGTCTCCTGCCGCGCGAGCACGAATCGAATCCCCGCGCGCTCCAGCCCGTCGATCAGGGTGACGACCTCGCCGCCGGGCATCCCGAAGGCGAAGCGGATCCCGGCTGCGCGCAGCGCGCGGCCCATCGTGTCGGCGACCCTCTCTGCCATGCCTTCCCTCATCCAAGCCGGACCTTGCGTCGGATCTCGGCTTCGGCCGAGCCACGAAGCCGTCACCGGACCACACGATCCTGTGAGGCCTGGGCAGCGCGCGAGCCAACGCGCCCCCGGCGCGCTAGCCTGCTGCGAATGGCTGCGCGTCACAAGGGGAAGCGGGAGGACACGATGAGGATCGATCGGCTGCTGGCCGCTGGCGGCTTTGCGCTTTTCGCCTTCGCGTCTCTGGCCGGCCCGGCGTCGGCCTGCGACGACAAGACCCGCTGCGAGGTGAAGAACGGCTTCTACCTCGTGCGTCCGCCCGCCGGCTGGGACGGCAAGGCTCCGCTCCCGACCGCGGTGTTCTTCCACGGCTACAGGGGGAGCGCCGAGGACGTCATGAAGGACGAGGGGCTGGGCCGGACCCTCTCCGACCTGGGGGTCATGCTGGTGGCCCCCAACGGCAAGGACACCTCCTGGAACTTCTCCGGAGCGCCACCCACCAACCGCGACGACTTCGCCTTCGTCACCGCAGTGCTCGACGACGTTGAAAAGCGCTTCCCTGTCGACAGGCAGCGGCTGTTCGCGACCGGGTTTTCGGTCGGCGGCTCCATGACCTGGAACATCGCCTGCCAAATGGGCGGGCGCTTCGCCGCCTTCGCGCCCGTCGCCGGGGCATTCTGGGACCCGCTGCCAACGGCCTGCCCGGGCGCACCGTTTTCCCTCCGGCACGTTCACGGGCTGACCGACGGGACCGTCCCGATGAAGGGTCGGGTTGTCGGCCACGGGCGCTTCAAGCAGGGTGACGTGCTGGAGAGCATGCATCGCCTGCGGCAGTTCGACGGCTGCCCGGAGGAGCCGACGGCGACGCAGAGCGACAACGGGATGGTGTGCCGCACATGGTCGGCCAAGGCCTGCTCATCAGGCCGCGAGCTCGTGCTGTGCCTGCATCCCGGCGAGCACGAGATCGATCCCGCCTGGGTGGCCGACGGCTACCGCTGGGTCGATTTGCTGGCGAAAACCGGCGCTGCGCCGGCCAGCGTCGCAAAGAGCGCGGCGCCCACCAACACGCAGGCGAACTGAGGCCTACTTGTCGATGCGGGGGTCGCGGCGCGCCTGGGCGGCGCGGGTTGCGGCCGCGGGATCCTTCTCGACACCGGCGCGGAGAACCTCCGTGGCGGTGCGGTCCTTGTCCACGGGGTCGTCCGGGCGAGGCGCCGTTTCGGGCGTCGCCGTCATTCCCACGTCGGAAGGCTTCACGCCTCCCTTGCGGGCCGTGGCGTCGAACTCGGCCAGGGTCTCCGGTTGCGCCCCCCTGGGGCTGGAAGTCTTGTCCTGTCCCGTCATTCTCGGCTCCTGGTGGAGACGGCGCGCCGGACAGCCGGCGCGCCGGGTTGGGGTCAGCGCTTGTCCTTGAGCGCGTCCTTCATGCCACCGGCGGCGTTCTGCACCTTGCCGGCCGCCTTGTCGGCCTTGCCCTCGGCCTGCATCTTCGAGTCGCCGGTCACCTTGCCGGCGGCGTCCTTCACGGCGCCCTTGGCCTGCTTGGCCATGCCTTCGACGCGGTCCTTGTCCATATCGGCCTCCTGTGTGGCTGGAGCCCGGTCAACGGGAGCGGCACCGATTGGTTCCTGGGCTTCGCCGCCCGCCACCTGACAGCGGTTTCACTTGTCAGCGCCGGCCAGTCGGGTTTGATGGCCCGGCATCGGGCCTGCCGGTGCCGTGCGGCCCGGCCGCGAGTCGCAGCGGACCCGAGCGTGACCGAGTACCCTCCCCTTTCCACCGAGACGCCGAGCAGAACGGGCCGGGCGCCGCTCATGCGGCGCGCCGCCCTGCTGGCGCTGTGCCTTGCCCTGTCGGGCTGCATCAAGGGGGAACGGCTCGACCCGGCGCTCGACGTACCCGGCTCCTACCGGGCAACACGAGCCAAAGAGGCGCCCCCGCCCTCTCCCACCTGGTGGCGCGCCTTCGGCTCGCGCGAATTGTCGCGCTTCATGGAGGAGGCGGAGGTCGGCAACCTCGACATCGCCGCGGCCATCGCGCGAATCCAGCAGGCGGATGCGCAGGCCGTGATCGCAGGCGCTGCCCTGCTGCCGACGCTCGATGCGAGCGGCGACGCCGCGCGCAGCCGCGCCTCGGCGCTCACCGTCAATGGCCGCAATACCATCGCCTCGCCGGACCGCAACCGCTTCACGCTGGGCCTGCAGGCGGGCTACCAGCTCGACTTCTGGGGCCGCAACCGCAGCCTGCTCACGGCGGCGCAGCAGGGCGCGGAGGCCAGCCGGTTCGACAAGGATGTCGTGGCGCTGACCGCACTGGCTTCAACGGCGACGACCTACATCCAGATCCTCGGCTCGCAGGAGCGCCTGCGCATCGCCCGGCAGAACGAGGCGAGCGCCACGCGCGTCCTGAAGATCATCCAGGAGCGGCTCGCCGTCGGCACGGCGACGGCGCTCGACCTCGCCCAGCAGGAGACGGTGGTAGCCAACCAGCGCGCCACGATCCCTCCCCTGCTCCAGCAGACCGAGCAGGACACGGCGACGCTCGGCGTCCTGCTGGGGCGGACGCCGGAGCGGGTGACGGTGAAAGGCGGCGGTCTCGGCGCGGTGACGCAGCCCACGATCCAGCCGGGTCTGCCGTCGAGCCTGCTTCGCCAGCGGCCGGACATTGCCTTCGCCGAGGCCCAGCTAGCGGCAGCCGACGCCAACGTGGACGCGGCGCGCGCCGCCTTCTTCCCGACCATCAACCTGACCGCGTCGGGCGGCTTCGAGAGCCTTGCGTTGAGGACCTTGTTCAACTCGGCCGGCGGCTTCTACACGATCGGCGCGAGCCTGGCGCAGCCCATCTTCGAGGGCTGGCGTCTGGAGGGCGACCTCGACCAGCAGAAGGGCAGGCAGGCCGAATTGCTGCAGGCCTACCGCAAGTCCGTGATCAGCGGCTTCGCCGACGTGGAGAAGGCGCTCTCCGCCTTGCGTCACCTGTCCGATCAGGAGCGCGAGCTCGGTGCCGCGTTGGCGAGTTCCCGGCGGGCCTACGAGATCTCGGAGGAGCGGCTGCGGGAGGGCACGGTCGACCTCGTGACGGTGCTCACCACCCAGCAGAGCCTGTTCCAGACCGAGCAGGCGCTGGCCGACGTGCGCCAGCAGCGGCTTCTGGCCGCAGTGCAGCTCTACCAGGCGCTGGGCGGCGGCTGGCGGAAACCCGACAAGCCCGCGCCATGATGTTGCTTTAAGCGCAGTCGAGTACACTCGCTGCCGAGTTTCCCCCGAGGGAACGTCTGATGACCCGCAAGTGGCGGCGCGCGCTGCCCATCATCCTCGTGCTCGCCGTCGCCGCGCTCGTCGTGCCGGTGCTGCTGGAGCGGCAGGGCTCGGACCAGCCGCAGCAGCGACAGTCCCGCCGCCGCGATAATGGCGACCCGGTCGCCGTGCTCGCCACGACGGCTCGGCTGGCCGACGTGCCAGTCTATATCGAGGGAGTCGGGACGGCGCGCCCCGCCAATACGGTCGTCGTGCGGCCGCAGGTCGACGGGCAGCTGACCAAGATCCTGTTCACCGAGGGCCAGGCGGTGAAGAAGGGTGACCTGCTCGCCACGATCGACCCGACGATCTACCAGGCGCAGCTCGAGCAGGCCAAGGCCAAGAAGGCGCAGGACGAGGCGCAACTCGAGAACGCGAAGCGCGACCTCGAGCGCTACAGCCGCCTGGCCGAGACGAACTCCGTGACCAAGCAGCAGGCCGACACCCAGCGCGCGCAGGTGGCGCAGCTGGAGGCCCTCCTGAAAGCCGACCAGGCCGCCATCGACAACGCCGCGGCGACGCTGGGCTATACCCGCATCACCGCGCCCATCGACGGGCGCACGGGCATCCGGACGGTGGACGAGGGCAACCTCGTGCGCGCCTCCGACAGCTCAGGCCTCGTGGTCGTCTCGCAGATCCAGCCCATCGCGGTGGTGTTCAGCGTGCCGCAGCAGGAGCTGCTGCGCATCAACCGGGCGCTGGCGACCGGCCCGCTCAAGGTCGAGGCCATGGACAATGACGACCGCGAGCCGATCGATTCCGGCAATCTCCAGGTCGTCGACAATCAGGTCGACCAGACGACCGGCACGGTGCGCATCAAGGCGGAGTTTCCCAACGCCTCGCTGGCCTTGTGGCCCGGCGCATTCGCGAATGTCCGCCTCTTGGTGGAGACCTTGAAGCAGGTCGTCGTGGTGCCCACGGGCGCGGTTCAGCGGGGCCCCAAGGGCCCCTTCGTCTACGTGGTGGGCGACGAGGACACGGTCTCGATCCGCCTCGTCACGACCAACCAGCAGGACGACCGCCGGGCCGTCATCGCCTCCGGCCTCAATCCCGGCGAAAGGATCGTCACGACGGGCTTCTCCCGCCTCGCCGAGGGCGCAAAAGTCAACGTCACCGCGGCGGCCGAGCAGGAGCCCGGCGAGGGCGCGCCGGCCCTGCGCCGCGCAGGCCCACCGGCGCCGGAGGCCGCCGCGGCCGGCCAGCGCCAAAGGGGCGAGCGGCGCAACAGGCCGGACGGGACGCCGCGCCCGGCGGCGCCGGCCGTTCCGGCGCCGACGCCCAGCCAGTGAGCCCATGAACGTCTCGGCGCCCTTCATCCACAGGCCGATCGCGACCTCGCTGCTCGGGATCGCCGTGCTGATCGGCGGGCTCTTGGGCTATCTCTGGCTGCCTGTCTCGGCGCTTCCGCAGGTCGACTTCCCCACGATCCAGGTGACCACGCAGCTGCCGGGCGCCAATCCCGACACGATGGCGGTGCTCGTCACCGCGCCGCTGGAGCGCCAGCTCGGGCAGATCCCGTCGCTCACCTCGATGACCTCGAACAGCGCCTTCGGCATCAGCCAGATCGCGCTGCAGTTCGACCTCGGCCGCGACATCGACGCCGCCGCGCAGGACGTCCAGGCCGCCATCAACGCGGCCGGCTCCACCCTGCCGCGCAACCTTCCCTACCCGCCGACCTACGCCAAGGTGAACCCGGCCGACAGCCCCATCCTGACGCTGGCGCTCACGTCGCCCACCTATTCCATCCGCCAGCTCAGCGACATGGCGGACACGCTGATGACCCAGCGCCTGAGCGAGGTCACGGGCGTCGGGCATGTCACGATCCAGGGCGGGGTACGCCCGGCCGTGCGCATCCAGGCGGACCTGTCGCGTCTCGCGCAATACGGCATCGGCCTCGACGACCTGCGCACCGCCATCACGGGCGCCAACGTCGCAGGCCCGAAGGGGGCGCTGGACGGGGCGCACCAGGCCTACACCATTGCGGCCAACGACCAGATCGAGGCGTCGGAGGCGTATCGCTCGGTCATCGTGGCCTATCGCAACGGCGCGCCCGTTCTTCTCAAGGATGTCGCCGACGTCCTGGACGGGCTGGAAAACACCCGCGTCGCCGGATGGCACGACGGCGCGCCCGCGGTGCTGCTCGACGTCCAGCGCCAGCCGGGCGCGAACGTGGTGGAAACGGTCCGCCGCATCCAGGCGCTGCTGCCGAAGCTGGAGCGCTCCCTGCCCTCCGGCGTGTCGCTCTCCGTGCTGCACGATCGCACGGGGACGATCCGCGCCTCGATCCGCGACGTGCAGTTCACCCTGGCGCTCAGCGTCGGGCTCGTCGTGCTCGTTGTGCTCCTCTTCCTGCGCACGGCCCGGGCGACGGCCATCGCGGGCGTGGCTCTGCCGCTGTCGCTGGTGGCGACGTTCGGGGTGATGTGGCTGCTGGGCTTCAGCCTCGACAACCTCTCGCTGATGGCGCTGACGATCGGCACGGGCTTCGTTGTCGACGACGCCATCGTGATGATCGAGAACATCGTGCGCCACGTCGAGAAGGGCGAGACGCCCTTCCAGGCCGCGCTCGCCGGCTCGCGCGAGATCGGCTTCACCGTGATCTCGCTGACGCTGTCGCTGATCGCGGTGTTCATCCCCATCCTGTTCATGACGGGGATCGTCGGCCGCATGTTCCGCGAGTTCGCGCTGACGCTCACCGTCGCGGTCGTCGCCTCCATGGTGGTATCGCTCACATTGACGCCGATGATGTGCGCTTACTGGCTGCGCGGGCCGAAGGCCGAGGCGAAGCCCGGCCGGATCGCGCGCATCTTTGAGGCGATGCTCGACTCAGTTTTGCGTGGCTACGAGTCGAGCCTCGGCTGGGCGCTGCGCCACCGCACCTTCATGATGCTCGGCCTCCTCGCCACCCTCGGCGCGACGGTCTGGCTCTACGTCACGAGCCCCAAGGGCTTCCTGCCGCCGCAGGACACCGGCCTGATCACGGCGGTGACGCAGGCGGAGCCGACCGTCTCCTTTGCGGAGATGAAGAGGCTGCAGGAGCAGGTTGCCGCCCTCATGAGCACCGATCCCGACGTCGCCGGCGTCGGCTCGGTGGCGGGCGTAAGCCCTGTGAACCTGACGGCCAATACGGGAAGGCTCACCATCGCGCTCAAGCCGCGCGAGCAGCGCGAGGCGTCGGCGGCCGAGATCATGGCCCGCCTGAAGGCCCGCACCGCCGCGCTTCCGAGCGTCACCGTCGATTTCCAGACCGTGCAGGACGTGCAGATCACCACCCGCTCCAGCCGGGCGGCCTACCAGTACAGCCTCACGGGCACCAATGCGGGCGAAGTGAGCCGCTGGGCGGGAGCTCTGGCCACGGAGCTGCGCACTCACCCTGCCCTGCGCGACGTCGCCTCCGAGGCACAGGAGGGGGGCGGGCGGCTCTACGTGAAGGTCGACCGCGAGAAGGCTGCCCGGCTTGGCGTCAACGTCCAGGCCGTCAACGACACGCTGAGCTCGGCCTTCGGGCAGAGGCAGATCTCGACCATCTACGCGCAGGCCAACCAGTACCGCGTGATCCTGGAGGCGCAGCCGCGCTACCAGGAAGACTCAGCCTCGATCCTCCAGCTCTACGTGCCCGGCGCGGGCAACGCACAGGTGCCGCTCGGGGCCATCGCGTCGGTGACGCACACCACCGCGCCGCTGGTCATCGCCCACGACGAGCAGTTCCCGGCGGTGACGGTGAGCTTCAACCTCGCGCCGGGATCCTCGCTGAGCGACGCCGTGTCGGCGATCAGCGAGGCGCAGCGCGACATCGGCATGCCCGACAGCATCGTCGGGCGCTATTCGGGCGACGCGGCGGAGTTCGCACGCTCGCTTGCCGGCGAACCTTGGCTCATCCTCGCGGCGATCGTCACGATCTACATCGTGCTGGGGGTGCTCTACGAGAGCGCCATCCACCCGATCACCATCCTCTCCACCCTCCCCTCGGCTGGGGTCGGCGCGCTCGTGGCTTTGCGGATGGCGGACCTCGACCTTTCGCTGATCGCCCTCATCGGCATCGTGCTGCTTATGGGGATCGTGAAGAAGAACGCGATCATGATGATCGACTTCGCGCTCGATGCGGAGCGAAGCGAGGGGCTTTCGCCCCATGACGCCATCGTGAAGGCCTGCCTGCTGCGCTTCCGGCCCATCATGATGACGACGCTCGCCGCGCTGCTGGGCGCGCTGCCGCTCGCGCTGGAGCACGGCACGGGCTCGGAGCTGCGCGTGCCGCTGGGCGTCACCATCATCGGCGGCCTGCTGCTCAGCCAACTCCTGACGCTCTATACGACGCCGGTGATCTACCTCGCGCTGGACCGGCTGGCGAAGGGCCGCAGGCCGGTCCCACCTTTGGCCGAGCCGGAGGCCCCGGCCGAGGCGGCCCAGGCCACCGTCGTCGACTATCCCAAGCGGGCGGCGGAGTAGGCATGTCGATCTCCGGCCCCTTCATCCGCCGGCCCGTTGGGACCATCCTCCTCGCGATCGGACTGATGTTGGCGGGCCTGGTCGCCTATCGCTTCCTTCCCGTCGCGAGCCTGCCCTCCGTCGACCTGCCGACGATCCGGGTCAATGCCGGCCGGCCCGGGGCGGACCCCGTGACCATGGCGGCCACCGTGGCCGCGCCTCTGGAGCGCCGGCTCGGGGAGATCGCGGGCATCAACGAGATCACGTCGACGAGCACGCTGGGCTCGGCCAGCATCACGCTGCAATTCGACTTCTCGCGCGACGTGGACGGGGCCGCGCGCGACGTGCAGGCGGCGCTGAACGCCGCCGCGACCGACCTGCCCGGCGACCTGCCGAACCTGCCGAGCTTCCGCAAGGTCAATCCAAACGCGATGCCGATCCTGATCCTCGCGCTGACCTCGGACACGCTGGAGCCCAGTGCTCTCTACGACGCAGCGGACACGGTGATCGCCCAGCGCATCTCGCAATTGCCGGGCGTGGCGGAGGTGAGCGTCAGCGGCTCGGAGCAGCCGGCCATCCGCATCCGCGTGAACCCGGCGCGGCTCGCCGCCATGGGCACGAGCCTGGAGGACATCCGCACCGCCATCGCCAACACCAACGCGCTGGGCGCGACGGGCTCGATCGACGGCGCGGACCTCGCCCGCTCGATCGGCACCAACGAGCAGGTGCGGCGCGTGCCGAACTACGCCGACCTCATGGTGAAGACTTCCAACGGCACCGGCGTTCGGCTCGGCGCGATCGCCTCGATCGAGGAGGGAACCCGCAACAGCCGGGGCGCGGCATGGTACGACGGCAAGCCCTCCGTCCTGCTGATGATCAGCAAGCAGGCCAACGCCAACGTCATCGAGACGGTCGACCGGGTGCGCGCCCTGCTGCCGGAGCTGAAGCGCTGGGTGCCCGCCGGCATCTCCGTCTCCGTTCTTTCCGACCGTACGGGCACCATCCGCGCCAGCGTGGACGACATGGAATGGACTCTCGTCGCCACGATCGGGCTGGTGATGATGGTCGTCTTCCTCTTCCTGCGCCGCCTCGCCGCCACCGTGGCGGCCGGCGTAACGGTGCCCCTGGCGCTGGCCGGCACCTTTGCGGCGATGTGGCTCGCCGGCTTCTCCATCGACAACCTCTCGCTGATGGCGCTCGCCGTGTCCGTCGGCTTCGTCGTCGACGACGCCATCGTCATGATCGAGAACGTCGACCGCAACCTCGCGGCGGGCATGCCCCCCATGGAGGCCGCGCTCGAAGGGGCGCGGCAGATCGGCTTCACGGTGGTGGCTATCAGCCTCTCGCTGCTGGCGGCCTTCATCCCGCTGATGATGATGGGCGGCATCGTCGGGCGCTTCTTCCAGGAATTCGCCTGGACGCTCGCTTTCGCCATCCTGTTCTCCACGGTCGTCTCGCTGACGCTGACTCCATCCATCTGCGCCCATTGGCTTCGCCACCAGCCGGACCGCCGGAAGACGTGGCTGGACCGCGCAATCGAGGGCGTGCTCGCCGCCTGCCTCGGGTTCTATGCCCGCACGCTCGCCGTGGTGCTGCGCCATCGCGCGCTCACGATGCTGGTGATGCTCGGCACGGTCGCGGCCACGATCTACCTCTACGTCGCCACGCCCAAGGGCTTCCTGCCGCAGGACGACACGGGCCTGATCATGGGCTGGAGCGAGGCGGCGACGGACGTTTCCTTCCCGGCGATGGTGGAGTTGCAGAAGAAGGTCGACGCCATCGTGCGGGCCGATCCTGCGGTTGCCGGCGTCGGCTCCTCGGCCGGGGGCGGCGGCTACCAGGGCGTCAATTCCGGGCGCATGTACATCAACCTCAAGCCCATGGCCGAGCGCCGGCTCTCCACGCCCAAGGTGATCGAGCGCCTGCGCAAAGAACTCGCCGATGTGCCCGGCATCCGGGTCTATCTCGGCGCCAGCCAGGACGTGCGCATCGGCGGCCGGGCGGGCCGCTCGCAGTACCAGTTCACCCTGTGGAGCCCGGATTTCGCCGAGCTCGACAGGTGGTCGCCTCAGGTTCTTGAGAAGGTGAAGACCGTCCCCGGCCTCGTCGACGTCTCCGGCGACCGCGAGCAGGGCGGGCTGGAGGCGCGCGTCATCATTGACCGGCCCGCGGCGGCGCGGCTGGGCGTGAAGATGCAGGACATCGACAACGCGCTGAACAACGCCTTCGCCCAGCGCCAGATCTCGACGCTCTACTTCCCCCGCAACCAGTACCGCGTAGTGCTGGAGGTGGAGCCGCGCTTCCGCCGCGACCCCTCCGACATCACGGCCCTCTACGTTCCGGGGGGCGGCGGCACGCAGGTCCCGCTCTCGGCCGTGGCGCGGGTGGAGCGCACGCTGGCGCCGCTGGAGGTGAACCACCAGGGCCCCTACCCCTCCGTGACGATCACCTACGCGCTGGCGGTCGGGGCGAATGTCGACCTCACCACGCGGGCGATCGACAAGGCCGTCGCCGAGATGCACCTGCCGGACAACGTGCACGCCGAGTTCGCCGGCGAGGCCCGGGCCTTCGGCCGGCAGGCCAACAGCCAGCCACTCTTAATTCTGGCGGCGCTGGTCACGGTCTACATCGTGCTGGGCGTGCTCTACGAGAGCCTCGCCCACCCGCTCACCATCATCTCGACCCTGCCTGCCGCAGGCCTGGGCGCGCTCCTGGCGCTTCAGGTCACGGGGAGCGAGCTCTCGCTCATCGCCTTCATCGGGATCGTGCTGCTCATCGGCATCGTCAAGAAGAACGGCATCATGCTCGTGGACTTCGCGCTGGAGGCGGAGCGCAAGCGCGGCCTTGCACCGAGGGACGCCATCTTCGAGGCCTGCCTGGAGCGCTTCCGGCCGATCCTGATGACCACCATGGCCTCGCTGCTCGGCGCGATCCCGCTCCTGGTCGCCACCGGCGCGGGCTCCGAACTGCGCCGGCCGCTCGGCATCACCATCGTCGGCGGCCTCCTCGTCTCGCAGGTCCTCACCCTCTACACGACGCCCGTCGTCTACCTGCTGCTCGACCGCCTGCACCACCGCTGGTCCCGCCGGCGGCCGGCCGAGAACGCACCAGCCGCCGTGCCCGCGCCGGCGGAGTAGCGCCGAGCGCAATCCTGCTGCACTGAAAGTGCAGGGAAAAATCCGCGCAGGTCCTCTCGATTTATCCTAAGCAGGCTGCCAGAGGTCGCCCGCGGAGGCGGTCCATGGCAGGGACGCGGGCGTGACGTTGGACTGGTTGTTCCTGGCGGTGGGAGTGCCCGCCGCCATGCTGGTGGGCATGGGCAAGGGCGGCCTGCCGGTGGTCGGCATGCTCGGCGTACCCGTGATGTCGCTCACAATGCATCCGCTGGAAGCCGCCGGCATCCTGCTGCCGATCTACGTGCTCACCGACCTGTTCGGGCTCTGGTTCTACCGGAAGAACTATTCGCCCCGGAACCTCGTCATCCTCATTCCCTCCGCCGTGCTGGGCATCGCCTTCGGCTGGGCGACGGCGACGGTGATGTCCGAGGACGCGGTCACGCTGCTCGTTGGTCTGATCGGCGTGGGCTTCTGCCTCAACATGTGGCTGCGCAAGGCGCCGACCGACAAGCGCCCGGCGGACGTACCGCGCGGCGTGGTCTGGGGGGCGCTGTCGGGCTTCACCAGCTTCGTCTCGCATTCCGGCGCGCCGCCCTTCCAGGTCTACGTGCTGCCCCAGAAGCTCGACAAGATGACCTATGCGGGCACGTCGACCATCACGTTCGCCGCCATCAACGCCACCAAGCTGATCCCCTACTGGGCGCTCGGCCAGCTCAACGGTCAGGCGATGAAGGAAGCGGCGATGCTGATGCCCTTCGGGGCCGTCGCGGTGTTCCTCGGCGTGAGGCTCGTGCGCGTGATCCCCGACAAGGCCTTCTTCACGGCGGTGCAGATCGCCCTTTTCCTCATCTCGCTCAAGCTGTGCTGGGACGGGCTGCACGGCCTCTCCGCCTGAGACCGGACCCTCACTGGACGGCTGCAGTGAGCCTCGCGAGATTCTCGATGACGCGGGAGCCGAAGGAGCGTTGCCGCCAGGCGTCCAGCGAGAGCGGGCGGGACTTGGCGGCATAGGCCTCCAGCACGGTCCGCAGCGGCGCGACTGCCTTCCCGCCGTAGAGCAGCACCGACACCTCCATGTTGAGGGTGAAGGAGCGCAGGTCGAGGTTGCTCGAGCCCATGGCCGCGATGTCGCGGTCCACCACCATCGCCTTGGCGTGCAGCAGCACGGGCGCGGGGTAGAGCCGCACGTCGACGCCGGCGCGCAGCAGCTCCTCGTAGAAGGAGCGCTGGGCGTGGACGACGAAGGTCTGGTCCACCGCCTCCGAGTTGATCAGCGTCACCGCCACGCCGCGCTGGGCGGCGCTGGTGATCGCGAGGAGCAGGGAATCGTCCGGCACGAAATAGGGCGTGGCGACGATCAGGCTGTGCTCGGCGGCGTACATGAGGCCGGTGAAGAGCCGCAGGTTGTTCTCGTTGTCGAACCCGGATCCGCTCGGCAGCACCTGCGCCGTGACGCCCTCTCCTTCCGTCATCGCGCCGGCGGCGACGGGGGGATGGAGGGAGGCATCCAGCAGCTCTCCCGTCTCCGAGTACCAGTCCGTCACGAACACGGCTTCCAGCTCGAAGACCACGGGCCCCGTCATGCGGATGCAGAGCTCCTCGTAGAACAGGTCGTCCGAGCGGTGGTAGCCCTTGGTGATCAGGTTCAGGGAGCCGGTGAAGGCGACGAGGCTGTCGACCACCAGGATCTTGCGGTGGTTGCGCAGGTCGATGCGCAGCAACTCCCTGGGGTTGAGCAACGGCAGCATGTAGCGCCAGGAGATGCCAGCCTGCGTGAGGCGCCGTTCCATGGCCTTGCGTCGCGGGAACTTGCGCGAGCCCATCTGGTCAAGCAGCAGGCGCACCGTGACGCCGCGCGCCACGGCGCGTTCCAACGCCTCGAAGAGCGGTTCGGTCTCCGCGTCCATGGCGATGATGTAGAACTCGACATGGACGTAGTGGCGGGCGGTCTCGATCGCCTCGACCATGCGGGCGACGATGCCGTCATAGCCGTGCAGGATCTCGAGGCCGTTGCCGTGCATGGCCGGCATGCCGCCGAGGTTCTCCGCCAGCGCGGCATGCGGCTCGGCGCGCTCGCCCAGGGCCGGCGGCGCGGTCGGCCCGGCGGCCAGGGCGCTGTCCCGGTCGGACAGGGCGGAGGCGATCATGGTCGTCATCTGGCGCTGCAGCTTGCGCCGGCGCTCTGGCAGCTTGGGGCTGCCGATGATCAGGAACAAGGCCACGCCGAAGAAGGGCGCCGCCACGATCAGCAGCAGCCAGGCCGTGGCGGAGGACGGCTTGCGGTTGATGGGCACCGTGAGGAAGGCCACGATCACCACGGCCGTGTGCAGGGCCAGGGGCAGCAGGCTCCAGATCGTGCTCGGCATGGGGTCCCTGGACGCGACGGTCCCAGCACTCTGGCCGGGTGGAAGCCATGGCGCAACCAATGTCGATGCTGCCGCGATGCACCGGACGTTGCGTACCTGCAGGCCTCCGCATGGCAAAACCGTCGAAGCATTCCCAAATCTCAGTTGTTGTTTTCATCGAGCGGTTCGCCCACCGTCATTGTGCGCGCAGCGAAGCACTCCAGTCCTCCTCCGGGACCCGCTGGGTTGCTTCGTCGCTGTGCTCCTCGCAATGCCGGCGGACGAGTCCTGTCGAAACTTGCTAGGAACCCCTGGGAGCCAGCGTGAAGCCACAGAGCCATATCCCTATGGCCGAGGACCAGACCGAGGCCATCGCCTTCCTGTGCGATCCCGCTACGCATGGCCTGAGGGAGCCGGTCACGCGGTTCGACACGCACGGCGCAGTCGTCGTCCTGGCGGGCGGCATGGCATACAAGATGAAGCGCGCAGTGCGCTTCCCCTTCATGGATTTCTCCACGCTGGCGAAACGCAAGGCCGCCTGCGAGGCGGAACTCGCCGTGAACGGGTCCAACGCGCCGGATCTCTACCGCGCGGTCGTCCCGATCACGCGCGGGCCGGCCGGCCTCGCCCTGGGCGGCGAGGACGAGCCCGTCGAGTGGCTGGTCCGCATGGCGCGCTTCGACGAGACCCGGACCCTCGACGTCCTGGCCAAGCAGGGTCCCCTGCCCGACCCGATGCTCGCGCGCCTCGTTGCGGCCATCGTCGCCTCGCACGAGCGCGCGCCGCTGCGGCAGCAGGCCGACATTCCGCGCTCGCTCGGGCGCTACGTCGAGCAGAACGAGGTCGCCTTCGCCGCCCAGCCTGACCTGTTTCCCCCGGAAGAGGCAGCCGACCTGACGCGCCGGTCGCACGCGGTGCTGGCCGGGATCTCGGATCTGCTGCGCCGCCGCACGGCAGACGGGCAGGTGCGCCGCTGCCATGGCGACCTCCACCTGCGCAACATCGTGCTGATCGGGGATCGGCCGGTGCTCTTCGACGCCATCGAGTTCGACGATGACATCGCCACCTGCGACCTGCTCTACGACCTGGCGTTCCTGGTCATGGACCTGTGGGAGCGCGGCCATCCCGGCGAGGCGAACCGGGTGCTGTGCCGCTATGTCTGGGCGACCGGCGAGGAGAGCGTGGAAGGTCTCGCCGCCCTGCCCTTCTTCGTGAGCCTGCGGGCGGCGCTGCGCGCCAAGATCGAGGCCGCGGAGGCGGGCCCTGGCCAGCCCGGGCAGGCGCATGCCGAGGCGGCGCGCCGCTATTTCGCCCTCGCCCGGGAGGCGCTGGCGGAGCACCGGCCGCGGCTCGTGGCCGTCGGCGGCTTGTCGGGGACAGGCAAGAGCACGCTGGCCGCCGGCCTCGCTCCATTTGTCGGCGGCATACCCGGGGCCATCCATTGGCGCAGCGACGTCGAGCGCAAGCGGCTCATGCGGGTGGCCGAGACGGTCAAGCTCGACGCGTCCGGCTACACCAAGGAGGCGTCCCAGGCTGTCTATGCGCGGCTGCTCGACCGGGCGCGGGTCACGCTGCAGGCCGGGCGGAGCGTGATCGTGGACGCCGTCTTCGCCCGCCTGCAGGAGCGCGAGGCCATCGCCCAGGTCGCCAGCGACGCGGGCGTGGCGTTCCAGGGTCTGTGGCTTCGGGCCTCTCCCGAGACGGTGCTTGCGCGCATCGAGACCCGCCGCGACGACGCATCCGACGCCGACGCGGCCGTCGCGCGCAGCCAGGCCGGCTACGATTGCGGGCCGCTTTCATGGCCTGTGATCGATGCCGATGGCACGGCGCAGGAGACGCTCGCCAGAGCCAGCGCCCTCATCGAGCCGACCCCGTCCCCGGACCGCAGCTAGGCCACCGGGCCGACCGGGCTCGAAGGCATGGTCGGGATCTCGGGCGGCGTGGTCGCCGGGATGCCCGGCTCAGGCACAGGCTGGGGCGATTCCGGCGGCGGGTTCGCGGGAATGCCGACCGGCTCGGCCGGCTGCGGGTCTTCCTGCGGCGAGGGCGGCCGGGCAGGAGCGGGATTGGGCTCGGCGGGCGAGGGATCGGGGCTTGGAGGATCCGAGGGGACCATCGTCAGTGCCCCAGCGCGCGCTGCAGCGCGTCCTTCGACATGCGGGAGCGGCCGGGGATGTCCCGTCGCTTCGCCTCGGCATAGAGCTCGGCCCTGCTTCGCTCGCCGCCGCGGCCTGACGGGCGGGACGTCGTCTTCCCGCGCGGCGGGCTCGCCTTGGCACGGCCGCCACGAGCGCCCTTGGCGAGCGTGCGGTCCTGGGCGCGCTTGCCCTCCTTCTCGGCCTCGGCGGTCTCGCCGCGACGTTCCTTGCCCTTGGTGCGCGCAAGCGCCTTCCGGTTCTTGTCCGGGCTTTCGCGGTTGCTGGTTCCGGCCTCGTGCAGGGCGATGGCGATGGCCTGCTTGGGGTTCTTCACCCTGGGGCCGGTGCCGCGCATTCGCAGCTCGCGTTCCTTGAACTCGTGCATCACCCGCTCGACGGTCGCCTTCTGCTTGCTCGACTGGCGCTGTGGCATGGCGGTTCTCCTCTGTCGGAGGTCGCAACGCCCCACGGCCAAGTCGGTTGCGTCAGGTGGATGCGCCGCCGAAAGCTGCGCCCACCCAGTGTCCGGCTGCGACCGCGAGCAGGCAGAGGATCACCGACAGGACCACGTTCGCGATAGCCCAGCCCCACTGCCCCTCCTGCATCAGGCTGAGGGTCTGCAGGCTGAAGCTGGAGAAGGTGGTGAACCCGCCGCACAGGCCCACCATGACGAAGAGACGCGCGTCCATCGGCTCCTCGATCCGCCCCCCGGGCAAGGAAACCACGTTGAACAGGCCGATCACGAACGAGCCGCCGACATTGATGATCAGCGTGCCCCAGGGGAAGGCCGGCCCCCACAGCGCCGTGGCAAGATTCGAGCACCAGTAGCGGGCGACGCCGCCGAGGGCGCTGCCAAGCGCGACGAGAAGGGCCGCCTGCATCTCCGGATCAGCGCGACAAGGAGAAGTAGGCTCCCAGCAGCAGCGCGGCGACGAGCGCCAGCGTCGCGAGGCCGACGCCGAGCATCGTCCCGGGATCGTAGCAACGAGCGGAATTCACCGCCATGCGGCAGACGCCGCCTCCGAAATCCCGGATGATGTCCATGCGCCGCCGCTCCAGGCTCTCCCCGTCGCACAGTCTTTCCCGAGCGCGGCCTTTTCACAAGCGGCGCGAGCGCCGCGGCCGCAATCTCAGGGGGACGGCCGCGCTGCCGGTTGGACGCCGCGATTCATTTGCCACAGGGTCCAGTTCAGCAGGCCGGCGAAGCTGACCCATGCGAGGTAGGGCACGAGCATCCAGGCCGCCCCCTGGTGCACGGTCGCGAAGGCCAGGATCGTGGCCAGGATCGACAGCCAGAGCAGGCACAACTCGTAGAAGGCGAGGTCCATGCGCCGCATCCCGAAGAAGACGCCGGACCAGGCAGCATTGAGCGCGAGCTGGACGAAGTAGATGGCGAGCGGCAGGGCGGCGCCGGCAAACCCGGCCTTGCGCCAGACCAGCCAACCGGAGATCGCGATCATCGTGTAAAGCACGGTCCAGGCAGGCCCGAACAGCCAGTTCGGTGGCCGCCACCAGGGCTTGGCGAGCCGCTCGTACCAGTCTCCCGGGCGGAACACCGCGCCGCTGAGCGCCGCCGCGAAACAGGCGGCCGCGAAGCCGAGGAGGCCGAGCCAGCTTCCGTCCATGGTCCTATCCCCCTCAGGTCTGCTCGACCCATGCCTTGAACCTGTCCGCCCAGTCCGGATGCCAGCGCGATAGCGCCGGCCGGTTCTCGACGATGTCGCCCGCCGCCCAGGCAATGCGCTTCTCGTCGAGCGCGCGCGGCACGTCGTTGTCGGGGCAGAGGATATAGAAGTCGCCGCGCGCCAGGCTCTCCAGCATGAAATCAGCCGTCTGCTCCGGCGTCCAGGCCGCAGCCGGCTTCTCGGTGCGGCCCTTGGCGGTGAGACCGGTATAGACGAAGCCGGGGATGAGCAGGTGCGCGGTGATCCCGCAGCCCGTGATGTTGCGCAGCTCGTGCGCCAGCGCCTCGGTGAAGGCCTTCACGCCGGCTTTCGAGACGTTGTAGGCCGGATCGCCCGGCGGCGTCGTGATGCCCTGCTTGGAGCCGGTGTTGATGACGAGCCCGGGCCGGCCGCGCGCGATCATGCCGGGCACCAGCGCCTGCGTGCCGTGGACGATGCCCCAGAGGTTCACGTCGAGGATCCGCCGCCAGTCCTGGCTGTCGAAGAGGCTGCTGCCGGGCTGGATCCCGGCATTGTTCATGAGCACGTCGATGCCGCCGAAGCGGGACGTCACGGCCTCGCCGAGGCGATGAACGTCCTCCAGGCGGCTGACATCCGTCTCCAGGGCCAGCACGGAGTCCGCGCCGCCCTTGGCCTCGGACCCGACCGCCTCGGCGGCTGCGGCGAGCCGGTCCGCGCCGAGGTCGGCGAGGGCGACCTTCATGCCGAACGACGCGAAGCGCCGGGCGGCCGCCAGGCCGATGCCGGCTGCGCCGCCCGTGACGACGGCCACCGCTCCGGGCTGCAGGACGGGGTGCTGGGCCATGGGAAACCTCTCGTATCGCTGAATCTGTGCCCGCAACTTAGCGCATCGGGCCGGCGCGGCGAGGGTTAGGGGGAGACTAAGCCTGCCGCTGAGGCACAGCACCTTCGCGTCCCATGCGCTTGACCGGAGGCGGGAAATCGGGACTTTCGCCGGACGGTCGCCTCTGCCAACGGGCCGGCCGAGCGCAAGACCTTGCCCCGGGAGACGCCCCCATGAGCCACCAGATCAGCGCCACCAGGCCCTACAAGGGCGTCTTCCCCGTCGTGCCCACCATCTTCGACGAGCGCGGCGAGATCGACATGCCCGGGCAGCTCAGGGCGGTCGACTGCATGATCGACGCCGGCTCCACGGGCCTTTGCATCCTCGCCAACTTCTCCGAGCAGTTCGTGCTCGCCGACGAGGAGCGCGAGCGCATCATGCATGCGGTGCTGAAGCATGTCGCCGGCCGGGTGCCGGTGATCGTCACCACCACCCACTTCGCCACCCGCATCTGTGCCGAGCGCAGCCGCCGCGCCCAGGACGCCGGCGCGGCCATGGTCATGATCATGCCGCCCTATCACGGCGCCACGATCCGCGTGGGCGAGAAGAGCATCTACGACTTCTTCAGGGCGGTCTCCGACGCCATCGACATCCCCATCATGATCCAGGATGCGCCCGTCGCCGGCACGCCCCTGCCGGTGCCGCTGCTGGCGCGCATGGCGACCGAGATCGCCAACGTCTCCTATTTCAAGGTCGAGGTGCCCTTCGCCGCCGCCAAGCTGCGCGAGCTGATCGCGGCGGGCGGCGCCGCGATCGAGGGACCCTGGGACGGAGAGGAGGCGATCACGCTGATGGCCGACCTCGACGCGGGCGCGACCGGCGCGATGACCGGAGGCGGCTATCCCGACGGCATCCGCAAGATCATCGACCCCTACTTCGCGGGCGACCGCGAGGCGGCGCTGGTCGCCTACGAGAAGTGGCTGCCGCTGATCAACTACGAGAACCGCCAGTGCGGCCTTCTGGCCTGCAAGGCGCTGATGCTGGCAGGGGGCGTCATCAAGTCCGACGCCGGCCGCGCCCCCCTCGCCCCTCTGCACCCCGCCACCCGCGCCGGCCTCCTTGAAATCGCCCGCCGTCTGGACCCGGTCGTGCTGCGCTGGGGGAAGTGAAGCAACACGTGACGGTCGCTGCCGGGCGTGCCCTTCTCCTCCGCGGAAGAAGGGGCGCGCTTCGCTAGGAATGAACTACCCCCACATCCCCCTGAGCCGCGCCCGCACGTCCATGCGCGGGCCATTGCCGGGTGCGCGCGCGGCAGCTCCGGGAGCCACCCTCGGCCAGGAGACCTGCTCGAAGAGCCCTAGCAGGTGGGACGGGATGAAGCGGGTGCGCGAGGCGTAGACGTGGCGGTCGCCCATGGCGTTCTGGCCGTGGGTGAAGAAGCGCTGCGGCGTGAGGAGGTGCAGCTCGTCCTTGGCGCGCGTCATCGCGACGTAGAGCAGCCGGCGCTCCTCCTCGATCTCGGCAGCCGTGCCGGTGGCGAGATCCGACGGGATGCAGCCATCCACCACGTTGAGCGCGAAGACGGACTTCCACTCCTGCCCCTTGGCGGAATGGATGGTGGAGAGGATCAGGTAATCCTCGTCGAGATGCGGCACGCCCGCCTGGTCGCTGGTGGCGTCCGGCGGGTCGAGCGTCAGCTCGGTCAGGAAACGCTCGCGGGAGGGATATCCCGCCGCGATCTGGCCGAGCTGGACGAGGTCCGCGTTGCGGGTGACGTAGTCCTCGTGCATGCGCTCGAGGTGCGGCTGGTACCAGAGCCGGGCCTGCTCCAGTTCGGCCGGCCAGGCGCCGCCACGTCTCGCCAGCGATCCCAGCAGCTCGCAGAACGGTCCCCACTCGGCCCCTGCGCGATGCGGAGCCGGCACGGCGGCGAGCGCGGCCAGCGGCTCGGCCTCGCCGTCCAGCCTGTCGAGGATCTTCTGGGCCGAGCCGGGGCCGACGCCCGGCAGCAGCAGCAGGATCCTGAACCCCGCCACGCGGTCGCGCGGGTTCTCCACGAAGCGCAGCAGCGCCAGCACGTCCTTCACGTGGGCGGCGTCGAGGAACTTGAGGCCGCCGAACTTCACGAAGGGGATGTTGCGGCGGGTCAGCTCCAGCTCCAGCGTCCCGCTGTGATGCGAGGTGCGGAACAGGACTGCCTGGTCCTTCAATCGCAGGCCGCCCTCGCGCGCCTCCAGCACGGCCTCGCAGACGTAGCGGGCCTGGTCCTGCTCGTCCCGGACGCTGACCAGCCGGGGCCTCGCCTCCGACGCTCGTTCGCTGCGCAGGTCCTTGGCGAAGCGCTCGGCCGCGAGCGCGATGACGCCGTTGGCGGCCGCGAGGATGGGCTGGGTGGAGCGGTAGTTCCGGTCGAGCGTCACCAGCCGCGCCGGCGGCGAAAAATGGCCGGGAAAATCCAGGATGTTGCGCACCGTGGCGGCGCGGAAGGAATAGATGGACTGCGCATCGTCGCCCACCACGGTGAGCCCCTGCCCCGCGGGCTTCAGCGCCAGGAGGATGGAGGCCTGGAGCCGGTTGGTGTCCTGGTACTCGTCGACCAGCACGTGGTCGAAGCGCCCGCCGATGGCATCGGCGAAACCGGGGTCGCTCATCACCTGCGCCCAGGAGAGCAGCAGGTCGTCGTAGTCCAGCACGTTCTGATGCTGCTTGGCCTCGACATAGGCGGCGAAGAGGCCGCGCAGCTCCGCCGCCCAGTTGGCGCACCAGGGGAAGGCCTGGCCAAGCACCTCCTCCAGCGGCATCTCCGCATTGACGCAGCGCGAGTAGATGGCCAGGCACGTGCCCTTTGCGGGAAACCGCGTCTCGGTCTTGGAGAGGCCGAGCTCATGACGCACGAGGTTCATCAGGTCAGCGGAATCCTCGCGGTCATGGATCGTGAAGGCCGGGTCGAGGCCGATCTCCTCCGCGTGCTCGCGCAGGAGCCGCGCCCCGATGCCGTGGAACGTGCCGGCCCACGCGAGGCCCTGGCTGACGAGCGCGGCCTTGTCGCCCATCACCTGCCGGGCGATCCGCTCGACGCGGCGCGTCATCTCGGCCGCCGCCCGGCGCGAGAATGTCATCAGCAGGATGCGGCCGGGATCGGCGCCGTTGAGGACGAGATGGGCGACGCGGTGGGCGAGCGTGTTCGTCTTGCCCGAGCCGGCGCCGGCGATGACGAGAAGGGGCGGGCTCGCGACCGCCCTGGCTCCTTCCACCCCGTGCTCCACCGCGCTGCGCTGCTCGGGATTGAGGTGGTCGAGATAGGCGGCTGACATGCGATCCGAATCGGCGGGGCCTGGGCCGCACAGTGGATCATCTTTCGCGGTTTGTTCCTAGCGCGCGCGAATACACAACTTCAGGTTGTATCCGCTCAGCCGAAGAGCCCGGGGTGGCGGACCTGGAGCGCCAGGACGAGGAGCAGCGTCTTCACGTCGGTGATCTCGCCGGCGCGGGCCTGGGCCGCGAGATCCTGCAGCGGGATCTCCACCACCTGGATGTCCTCATGCTCCTCCGCCAGACCGCCGCCGTCGCCGATGCGGTCCGCCTCAGAGAACGGCGCGAGGAAGAAGGCCATCCGCTCGGTCGAGATGCCTGGCATGGGCCAGCCGTCGACGACGGGCTCCAGCGTCCCCAGGCGGAGCCCCGCCTCCTCTTCCGCCTCGCGTTTCGCACCCTCGGCGGGGTCGTGCTCGTCCAGCAGCCCCGCAGGGACCTCGAGCAGGCTTTCCACGCCATGAGCGAAAAAGGGCGGAGGCCGGAACTGGCGCACCAGGATCGCCACCTTCCGCTCGGGATCATAGGGCAGCACGCAGACGGCGCGGCCATGATCCTCCACCTCGCGGTCGACCTCAGCCCCGTTCGGGAGGCGGACTCGCAGGATGGCGAAGCTGCTCCATCCCTGGTGCACGACTTCGCGGTCGAGCACGGCCGGACGGCCCCGCTGGCGATCGGCCATGGTGGGATCTCCTCGATGACGGGCCGCGACCCTCGCCCAGGTCGCAGCGACGGGCAAGCGGGGCCGGGTGCGATTGACAGGGTGACGCCCCGCGCTCGGTGTTGCCCCTCCCCCTTGCGGGGAGGGGAGCGGAGAGTGCGCGGCTGTGTTTAGTCGTCCCCTTGACCCCTACTCCCGGCGCGGCGCGCCGACCGCGGGGGCGCCGGCCTGGGTGGCGCCGAGGAAGCGTTCCTCCCACCAGGAGAACAGGATGTCGCGCAGCGCCGCGCCGTCGTCGCCGCCATAGATGGAGAGGCGGTGGGCGTCGAGCAACGCGCACTCGTCCTCGGTGAGCGACACCGCGACCTCCTCCACCCGCAGCGGAACATTGGGGAATTCCGGCCGGTAGCCCGGGTCGCGCCGCAGTTCGCGATCGGCCTTGATGTTTGGCTGCCGGAAGTCACGCGGCGTGCGCTGGCTGCGCAGGACCGGCGTCTCCGGCACCTGAGCCAGTTCCTCGGCCGTCGCCTGGAATACTGTGAGGCGGATGGGCTTGAGGGAGAAGTTGCTGGTGCGCATGATGTCTGCGCCGCAGACATTGGGCACAGCCAGCACGTCCATCAGCGCGAGCAGGTCGACATGGTCGCCGGGATGCGTGTCCTGGCGGGAGATCACCGCCCGGCCCTCGGTCGTCACCTCCGTGCACATGAAGAGGTTGAAGCTGTCATGCACGTCGTCAGGCGTGAGGCCGAATTCGCGCTGCGCCTCGGCCTGGATGTCGTGGCAGTTGGTGTGGACGTCGAAGCCGTAGGCGCTCTCGTAGAGATAGGCGCTGCAGCGGGGGAAGAGCACATCGTTGCGCCCGACTGTGTCGCGCAGGATGTAGAGCATGGCCCGCTCGCGCGGCGGGGCCGACCACATGAAGGTTCCGCGCGTCGGGTTGAAGCCGTGCACCGTGCGGGTGCGCCCGCAATGCATGAACTCCTTGTAGTCGTGCAAGTTGAACGCGTTGAAGTCGACGCACTGGCCGCCCTCGACCTGCTCGATGCGCAGCACCTGGCCCTTCAGGAGCTCGATGCCCTTTCCCGTGCCGGGTTCCATCACCCATTCGAAGAGGATGTCGCGCCCGCTCACCGGCCGCCCTCCGGCTTGGCCGGCGTCGCGGCGCGGCGCTCGGCGAACTCGCGCAGGGCGAGCCGGATCAGAGCCTCGCGGTCCGCGGCAACGCCGCGCGCGACCGTGCGGTCGATCAGCTCGAGCTGCTGCTGGTTGAGCTTCAGGACCACCCTTCGATTGGACATGCGTGCCTCCCTGCCCCGCTCCGTGGAGCGGCGGCGGAGAGTTGAGGGCGGGCGGGCGACCCTCGCAAGCCCATAAAACAGGCGACGGCTGCCCGTTTCGGCGGCCCGCGCGTCCTCTCGATCGGCACTCCGCCGTCCGTAAAGGCAAAAGCCCTCCTTTCCGAGGCCTCGCGAAGGCTTCGGCGCAGTTGTGGCGCGATCTTCGCATTGGCAGGTCCCGGACGTCGTTCGCCGCGGCCCGGCCGGCGTCCAGAAGGAGAGAGGGGAGGCCGCGTTTCGCGTGCGCCCGTCAGGGCGCCGCCAGGAGACGAAGAATGAGCAGGTATGACTTCACTCGCCGCGGCTTCCTCGGCAGCGCCGCGGCCGCCTCGCTGGCGCTCGGCACGGGCCTCCCGGCGCGCGCCGCCGGCGTTACCATCGGCTTCATCTATGTCGGCCCGAAGGACGACTTCGGCTGGAACCAGGCCCACGCCGTGGGCGCCAAGGCCATCAAGGACCTTCCGGGCGTGAAGGTTCTGGAGGAGGAGAACGTCCCCGAGACGGACGCCGTCGCCAAGAGCATGGAGTCGATGATCCAGCTCGACGGCGCCTCGCTGATCTTCCCGACCTCCTTCGGCTATTTCGATCCCTTCATGGTCGACGCCGCCAAGAAGAACCCGAAGGTCGAGTTCCGCCACCCGACGGGGCTGTGGAACAAGGACAAGCACCCGATGAACGCGGGCGGCTATTTCTGCTACCTCGACCAGGGCCACTACGTGAACGGCATCGCGGCGGGCCTCTCGACCAAGTCCAACAAGATCGGCTTCATCGCCGCCAAGCCCATCGCGCTCGTGCTGCGCAACGTCAATTCCTTCACGATGGGCGTGAAGAAGGTGAACCCCAAGGCCGAGGTGCGCCTGATCATCACCGGCGACTGGGCGCTGCCCGTGCGCGAGGCGGAATCGACCAACGCCCTCATCGACGCCGGCTGCGACATCATCGGCTGCCACGTGGACAGCCCGAAGGTCGTCATCCAGACGGCCGAGGCGCGCGGCATCAAGACCTGCGGCCACAACGCCGACCAGTCCTCGCTCGCGCCGAAGGGCTTCATCACCGGCGCGGAGCTGAAGTGGCAGACGGTCTACAAGGCCTATGCCGCGCTGATCGCCAAGGGCGAGAAGCTGCCCAACGTGAACGAGGGCGGCTACGATCGCGACATGGTGCAGAGCAGCCCCTTCGGCGCCGGCGCCACCGAGGAGGCCCGCAAGGCGGCCACCGCGGCCATTGCCGAACTCAAGGCGGGCAAGCCGATCTTCGTCGGCCCCATCAAGGACAACAAGGGCAAGGTCGTCATCGACAAGACGCTGGAGCTCTACGATGGTAGCCTCTGGGGCACGGACTACCTGATCGAGGGCGTGGTCGGTTCGATCACCTGACGCATGGTCTAGCGCCGGCGAAACCAGTGGTTGCGCCGGCGCGTTCCTCGTCCGATGCCAAGATTGGGCTCCGAGGCGGCGCGGCGGCGTCCGCAGCGAGGCGGGGGCCGGGAATGGGGCGTTTCGGACGGGTTCTCGCGACGCTCGCCATTCTCGTGGGGGGCCTTTTGGCCCTGTTCAGCCTCGTCGACCTCACCGCCCGTGGAACGGGGGTCGGCATCGAACTGCGCGACGTGCTGTCGCTGATGCTCGGGCTGTTTTGCTTGGTGCTCGGCATCTCCGCCTTCCGGCGCCGGGGGTGACGAAGGGCCCTCCCGTCCGAAGGCACGCTCTTGCGATGCGTCATGGCCGGTGCTGGCATGAGGCCGTAGGCAGAAGCGGGCGGCGCACGGCCGCCGACGCGTTGCGAGGCTCGCCATGTACCAGCACATCCTCATCCCCACCGACGGGTCCACCCTCTCGCGGGTCGCCGTCCAGCAGGGCGCGGCGCTTGCCAAGTCGCTGGGCGCCCGGGTCACGCTCGTCACCGTGAGCGCCCCCTACGCCGCCGTGTCGGTCGAGCCGCTCTATGTCGCCTCGACGACCGAGGACTACGAGAAGATGGTCGACGACGTCGCCCGCAAGGTGCTCGACGAGGGCGCAGCCCTGGTCAAAGCCGCGGGCGTCGCCTGCGAGACGCGCCACGCGGTGCACGCGCAACCCTGGCAGGCCATCATCGACGCCGCCCAGCAGGCCGGTTGCGACCTCATCGCCATGGCGTCGCACGGCCGAAGCGGCCTCGCCGCCGTGGTGCTGGGAAGCGAGACCACGAAAGTGCTCACGCACTCGCGGATCCCTGTGCTCGTCTACCGCTGAGTCGCGGCCGCGAGCCTGCTCAGGCGGCGGCCTTGCGGGTGAGCCGCCAGTGCACCGTGGCCATTGCGAGCACGAGCATGGCGACCCCCTGGTGCAGCAAAGCCAGGGCGAGCGGCACCTGCGCCAGCAGGGTGGCGACTCCGACGCCCGCCTGCGCGGTGACGAGACCCGCGACGGCGACGGCTCTGCGCCGCACCTTGTCCGAGGTCGCGTTGCGCGACGCCGTCCAGGCATGCCAGAGCGCCAGCACGAAGAGAAGGTAGGCCACCATGCGGTGGTTGAACTGCACCGTGAGGTGATTGTCGACGAGGTTCTCGATCCACGGCTGGACGAAGAAGAGCTGCTGCCATGGCGGCAGGATGCGCCCGTCGATCAACGGCCAGGTGTTGTAGACGAGGCCCGCCTTCGAACCCGCGACCAATGCGCCGAGCGCGATTTGCAGCAGCACCACCGCGAGCAGGACCGCCGCGCCGCGCCGCACCCGTTCCGGGGCGCGCTCGGCCGTGCGAGGCTTGCCAAGCTCGACGAAGACAGCCATCAGGCCGGTGAAGATGAGGCTGGCCGTGACGAGATGAAGCATGAGCTTCAGCGGCGCGACGGCGGTCATGCCCGGCTGCAGGCCGGACTTCACCATCAGCCAGCCGATGGCCCCCTGCAAGCCGCCCAGCAGGCCGAGCCCGCCCACCGCAAGGAGCATGCGGCCCCGCAAGGCGCCGGACCCCGCGAACAACAGGAAGCCCACGCCGAATACCACGCCGATGGCGCGCCCGAGCTGGCGGTGCGACCATTCCCACCAGTAGATCTCCTTGAACTCCGGCAGGCTCATGCCGGCGTTCTGGATCTGGTATTGCGGGCTCTGGCGGTATTTCTCGAACTCGGCCTGCCAGGCCGGCTCGGAAAGCGGGGGCACGGCGCCTGTCACGGGCCGCCACTCCGTGATGGACAGGCCCGAGCCCGTCAGGCGCGTCGCGCCGCCCACCACCACCATGGCCATGACGAGCGCGGCCAGCAGGCCGATCCACACGCGCAGCGCCCGGGAGGCGCCCGCAACCTCGGTCGTCTCGGCGACGACGGCGTCGTCGGGGCCAAGGGAGGCCAACGTGCTCATGCGGTGGGCACCTCATGGAAGTGGGGCCGTGCGGCGGAGGGCGCTCTTGATCCCGCCGCGCCGGGCGACACATAGTCCGGTGCGCCCCAGCCCACAACCGGCGTCTCGCCGCAGCCCACCTCACGAGAGACCGATGCACCGCCGCACCCGCAAGCTGATCGGCGCCACGGCCATCCTGGCCTTCGTCATGCTCTACGCGCTGGTGGCGATGGTGGTGGCCCAGGGACGCATCCAGGATGCGTCCAAGGCCGCGCAGGCCGTCTTCTACCTGATCGTCGGCCTCGCCTGGATCCTGCCGCTCATGCCGCTGATCCGCTGGATGGAGCGGCCCGACCCCGAGGAAGGCTGATCAGGCGACGGACAGCCGCCGTCCACGGTTCCAGAGCAGCGAAGGCAGCCCCGCCAGCAGCACGTCGAGCTGGCGGACTGTCTGGAAATGGCCGTTCAGGGACAGCCGCGGCAGCGCCGTCGGATGCAGCGCATGGTCCGCGAACAGCATCCCCGGGCGGGTCGTCACGCCCGCATGGAAGCCGAGCTCGCGCGCCAGGTCGAATTCGCGCGGGCCCGCCGAGGTCGGGTCGCCCACGGGATAGGAGATATGCCGCACCGCCCGCTCGATCTGCGCCGCGATGACCCGGCGCGATTCGTCCATTTCCCGGCAGGCGGTAAAGACGTCGTGCTTGGCGAGCATCGGATGGGTCAGGGTATGGGCGCCGATCGTGATCAGGGGGTGCGAGGCCAGCTCGCGGATGCCGTCCCATGCGAGGCAGAGCTCGTCCGCCACTGCGGCGCTGTCGACGCCGTGAGCCGCCGCGAGACCGGCGATCACGGCGCGAAGGCGATCCTCGGGTCCCGCCCGCAGCGATGCATAGAGGCGGTCGAAGGCCTCCGATTTCTGGGCGGGCGTCGCAGCGGGGATCGCCTGCCTCCCCTGGCCGAGGTCCACCTCCAGCCTGTCGGCGGCGACGATGGCCCTCTCGAGGTCGACCCACCACAGCGGCGCCGTGCGCTCGGCGAAGCCGGGGGTGACGAACACGGTGGCGGGCACCCCGTGGTGCTCCAGCACGGGCAACGCCTCGTCCAGCGTGTCGCGATAGCCGTCGTCGAAGGTCAGCGTGAGAAAGCGGTGCTTCCCAGCGCCCTTCAGGCGGACCAGCGCCTCGTCGAGCTCCACGAAGATGAATCCCGCCTGTTTCGCGCGCCCGATGGCGCGGTCCAGGAAATCCGGGGTCACTTCGAGCAACCGGTTGGGCGCAAAGGCGCTTTCCTGCCACGGGCGCACCCGGTGGAGCGTCAGGATGGCGCCGAGGCCTTGCGCCCATGGCCTGAGCGCCCGGTCGGCTCCGGTGAGAGCCAGCGCGTCGAAGGCCAGTCCAAAGAGGCGGTAGCGTGACGGCACGGAAGGTCCGGGAGTACGGTAGGAAGCCGCATATTAAGGTGTGACTGCTTAAACTCGGGTTAGATGCCCTGCGGGGTTCATTGAGCCGCGAGCCTGCCTTGCCCCAACCCTCCCCTGCCCTGCGGACCGGCGGCCCGACCTGCCAGGTCTATCGCAGCCTCCAGGCCGTCGAGCCCGCCTGGCGAGCCCTCGAGAAGACGGGGCTCGGCACGCCTTACCAGCGCTTCGATTGGGTGAAGGCCTGGCATGACGCCCATGGCGGGGACCGCGACGGCCGCTTTGCGGTGCTCATGGTGCGCGACGGGGACGGCGCGCCGGTGGTGTTGCTGCCCGTGGAGGTCGACCGCGTCGGGCCGGCCCGGGTCGCACGGATCGCGGGCGGACGGCATGCCAACTTCGCCATGCCCCTGCTCGACGCCTCTTTCGCACGCAAGCTCTCGCCGCCGGAAGCCGCTGCGCTGTTGCGCCGACTGGCGGACGAGCACAGGGGAATCGACGTCTTCGCGCTCAAGAACCAGCCGCTGGACATTGGCGGCGTCGCCAACCCGTTCGCCTCGCTGCAGGAATCGCTTACCACCCCCGAGCCGGCCGGCATGACTTTGATCGGAGACGACGGCGGCGCCATCGTCGAGCGGACGCTGAGCAAGGATTCCCGCAAGAAATTCGCCAAGAAGCAGCGCTGGCTCGCGGAGCAGGGTCCGGTCGCCCATCGGCAGGCCCGGACGGGGGAGGAGGTGGACCTGATCCTCTCCGCCTTCTTTCGCCAGAAGTCGCAGCGCAGCGCGGCCCGCCAGACGCCCGACCCGTTCGCCGAGGACACCGTTCGGACCTTCGCCCGGTCAGCCTGCCTGGCGGGGCTTCTCGAGGGCCAGCCCGCGTTCGAGCTGCACGCGCTGTTCTGCGGCGAGCGTCCTGTCTCCGTGCTGGGGCTCGCGGGCAATGGGCGCTGGCTCTCGGGATCGTTCCTGTCGCATGAGCCGGACGCGGCCATCGAGCGCTGCAGCCCGGGGGAATTGCTGATCGCAGAAGTCCTGCGGGATGCCGGCAAGCGCGGCTTCTCCGTCTTCGACCTCGGTGTCGGGGCCGCGGCCTACAAGTCCAGCTTCTGCAAGACGCCGCTGGAGATGACGGACACCTACCTGCCTGTAAGCTGGGTCGGCCACGCCGCTGCGCCCATGCTGGCCGGTTCCGGTCGCCTGAAGGCGGCGATCAAGCGGGATCCCCGCCTGATGGCCATGGTGCGCCAGGTCTCGCCTTACCTTCCCGCCCGGAGGCGGTGACGCCGCAGCTCAGGCCGCCCCGGCCACGGACTGCAGCGGCGTCATGACCAGCGGGCGGTCCCGGCCCGGGCGGACGCGCAGGAAGTCGGCGCAGACAGGCTGGGCGGCCTCGTGCGAGGTGGCGACGACGATCACCGGCTCGACCGTCTCGGCCAGCCAGCGCGCCAGCGAGGCCCCCTCTCCCGGTCGGTCGCAGCACACGATCACGCAGTCGTAGGTCTGGCGCAGCGCCTCGAGGCTGCGGTCATAGCCTTCGTTGAGCGCCTCGTCGGGCCGCAGGCTGCCGGGGCCCACCAGATGCAGGCGCGAGCGCGGATCACGATGGATGATGCGCGCGAAGGTGACGCCGGGCCGTCCGAGATCCCGCAACCCCGGCTGTCCCACGGCGCCGGATGCCGTCGCGTCGACCAGCACGGTGCGGCAGCGCGCGGCAAGCGCACGCCCCAGGGCAAGGGCCCCGTCGCGCGCCTGCTTGCGGTCCACGCCGCTGGCCAGGCAGACGAAGCCTTCGCCCGCCACCTCGCGCAGGGTCTGCAGCACGGCCGCCATGGCGGCGGGCTCCAAAAGGTCCAGAAGGCCGTCATTGGCAGGCGGCGCCTGATCGGGCGTCACGAGTTGCGCCGCCACCCGGTCGGGCACCGCGGTGGACGGGCCGGCAAGTCGAGGTTCCAGGTCCGTCGTCTGGAGAACGAGCGGGTCGGGGAGCGGCCGGACCACGGGAAGCGCCTCCGCCTCCGCCGTGGCCGCATCGAGGCGTGGTGCGCCGTTCCAGCGAGGCTCCGGGACGAAGGCCCGACCCGACACGAGTTCGCGGGTGAGAACCAGCGCGATCGCGATCAGGAAGGTGCCGAGGGTCGCCACGGTGACGATCGGGATCTTCTTGGGGAAGCTCGGCGTGCTCGGTACGTCGGCGCGGGAGATGATGCGGGCATCGGCGGGGGAGGCGTCGCGGACGTCGCGCGCCTCTGCCTCGCGGTAGCGCGCGTTGAGAGATTCGAGTTGGTCCCGCAGGGTCTTGGCCTCGCGCTCCAGACCCCGAAGCGTCACCTCGTTCTCGCTGCTTGCGGCTGTCTGGCGCTTCAGCGCCTCCAGCGCCGCGGAGAGGCTGTCGACGCGCGCCTGCGAGACGAGGGCGTCATTCTCCAGCGTGCGCACGGCCTTTTCAGCGGCCGCGCGGATCTGGGCGTCGACCTGGGTCAACTGGGCGGTCAGTTCCTTGATCCGGGGGTGGCCCGAAAGCAGCGTGCGCGATTCCAATGCGATCTGCGCCCGCAGGGCCGCCTGGTCCGCGGTGAGCTTGCGCACGAGTTCGTTATTGGCGACGTCGGAGCTCTCCAGCGGCCGCCCGGCCTTCAGCGCGTCGCGGATCAGGTTGGCGCGGGCCTGCGCGTCGGCCTGGGCCGAGCGCGCGGTGGTGAGCTGGACGTTCATGTCAGCCATCTGCTGCTGGATCAGCGTGGCGTTGTTGGCGCCGACCAGCAGTCCCGTGCGGGCGCGGAAGGCCTCGGCCTTGGCCTCGGCCTCGGCGACCCTGGCGCGCAGGGGCTCGATGGTCTCCTTGAGCCAGCCCGAGGCCGTCTTGGCCGTATCCGACTTGGCCTGCGCCTGGCTGTCCAGGAAGAGCTGGGCGACCAGGTTCGCCCCGCGCGCGGACAATTCCGGGCTGCGCGACGTGAACTCGACGACGAGCACACGCGACTGCAGGACCGGGAAGGCGACGACGCGGTCGCGATATTCCTCGATCAGCTTCTCCTGCGCCCGCTCCTCGCCCACGGGATGGGCGAGGCCGAGCAACTCGAGCACGCGCCGCCAGGGCTGCGGGCGCATGTTGGGGTCGAAATCCGGATTTCCCTTCAGGCCCAGCTTGGCGATCGCCTCCCGCGCGAGGTCGCGCGAGGTGATCACCTGGACCTGGCTCATCACGTCGCGCTCGTCGATGCCGGGGTCCCGGTCCGGGCTCGTGCCGGGGCGCGTGTAGTAGCTGTCGCCGCTCTGGAGAAGCAGGCGAGCCTCCGCGGTGTAGCTGGGCTCCACCATGTTCACGCCGGCGATCGAGACCGCCAGAGCGAAGAGCGTCGGCAGGATGATGCGGGCCTTGTTTCGCTTCAGGGCGGACCAGAGTTGGACGACGTCGATGTCGCCCGCAGCGCCTGCGCTCCTGGGCGCGGCCTGCCCCATGGCCTCCACGCGGCTCTCTGCCGTCCCCTTCATCGACGTACGCCTCCGCAACACGATGCCGCCATTAGGAGCCGTTGGGGTTTCGATAGGGTTAAGGATGTCTTTTTAGGTCAGTGACTTAAGACCTCGTTAACCCTGTCGCGACAATGCTCCGGGTATCCGTCTCGCCTCCGGGAGCCTCGCGTGGACCGCCGTACCCTGCTCGCACGCCTGATTGCCGCGGTGGCGGCCGGGCCGCTCGCCGGTTGCGTCACGGCTCCGCCGCCGCCTCCGGGCTTCGGCGACGCGACGGGCAGCATCTATACGTTGTCCAGTGGAGATCGGCTCAGGATCATCGTTTTCGGCCAGGACAACCTGTCGAATACGTACGCTGTGGATGGTTCTGGCCGGATTTCCATGCCGCTCATCGGTCTCGTGGATGCCCGCGGCCTGACGACGGCGAAGCTCGAGAAAGCGATCGAGGCGCGCCTGCGCAACGGCCTGATGCGCGAGCCTAAGGTAACGGTGGAAGTCGAGCAGTACCGGCCGTTCTTCATCCTCGGCGAGGTGACGACGTCCGGGCAGTACCCATTTGTCAATGGAATGACCGTACAAACGGCAGTCGCAATTGCCGGTGGCTACACGCCGCGCGGGCAACGCGAAACGGCCGACGTGACGCGGACCATCAACGGGACGCCGACCACGGCCACAGTGCCCATGACGTACCCGGTCCATCCAGGTGACACGATCACGATACGCGAGCGCTGGTTCTGAAGGGGGCCGTTCGACGGCCGCCTACCCGGCCACAGCCGCTCCCTCGGGCGTGCAGCCCGTACGCGAGTCGACCCCCGGCCTTCCGGCAGACGAGGCGCCGTCGCGTTCCGGCGGCCCTGGCCTGCCGAGGCTGCGGATCCTCCACGTCTTCCGTGCGCCGGTGGGCGGCCTGTTCAGGCACGTGCAGGATCTCGCGGGGGCGCAGTCCTCGGCGGGCCACGAGGTGGGCCTCGTCTGCGACGTGGGCGGTGGGCCGCGGGCCGACGCGGCCCTCGCCGCTTTGGCGCCGCGCCTCGCGCTGGGCGTCACGCGCTTCCCGATCCATCGGGGGCCTGGACCCCTCGATGTCCTCGTCGTCGCCCGCACACGCCGCCTGACCGGCCGGTTGGCGCCCGACGTGGTGCACGGACACGGGGCCAAGGGAGGCCTTGCGGCGCGCCTGCCCCCGGCCCTCGGCCTTGGGGGGCCCTATGTCACTGCCTATACGCCCCATGGCGGGTCGCTTTATTTCGGCCGCGGCGTCAGGGGGCACGCCCTCTACTCGGCCGTCGAGCAGTTCCTCGTGCGCGGCACGGACGCCCTGACCTTCGAAAGCCAGTTCGCCGCCGACCGCTTCGCTGCCTCGATGGACACGGGCGACGCCCTCGTCCGGGTCATCCGGAACGGCGCCCACGCTCATGAATTCGCACCCGTCGATCCCGATCCTGATGCGACCGACCTGCTTTATCTCGGCGAGTTTCGCGCGGTGAAGGGACTTGACGTGCTGCTCGGCGCGCTCGTCCTGCTGCGGGAGCAGCAGGGACGTGAGGTCTCCGCGACCCTGATCGGGGCAGGCCCAGACGAGGCGAGCCTGCGCGCCATGGTCGCCACGCTGCGTCTCGAGCAGGTGCGCATCGAGTCTCCCAGGCCTGCGCGCGAGGCCATGCAGCGCGGCCGCGTGCTGGTCCTCCCGTCGCGGGCGGAATCCCTCCCCTACGTGCTGATCGAGGCCGCGGCCGCGGGCGTGCCGATCGTGGCGACCAACGTGGGCGGCATCTCGGAGATCATGGCGCCCTTCGCCTTCGCCCTCGTGGACAAGGACGACCCCGGGTCGCTGGCGGCCGCCATCGCGGCCCGGCTGGCCGAACCCCCCGCGCTGCGCCAGTTCGCCGTCTCCGTGATGCAGAAGCACGTCCGGCAGAACCTCTCGGTGGACCGCATGGCCCGGGAGATCGAGGAAACCTACCGCGAGGCGCTCGGCCGCCGCGGCCTAGTTAAGTCTTCCGTCAGACAACAACTTTAAGTCGTGGACCGGGGTCGGAGCGGCACTCTCCGGCGCGGCACACGGGGAACCGACATGGGTCAGCAATCGGGTGAGACCACGGGTAGCTTCGCGGACCGCGTCCGCTGGGCGTCGGATCCGAGCCAGCGGCGGGGTCTGCCGGTGCTGGCGGAGGAGTTGGCGTCACACCCGTTCCGGCCGTCCTACTCGACCAACGTTACGGCGGGCCTCGGCGGCACGGCCGAATTCCTGGTCGTCGTGGCGATCGGCGTCGGGCTGCACCTTCTGCAGTTCGGCGAAGGCGTGCTGCTGCCCCTGCCCTACTCGGCCGTGGTGCTCGGTGCCGCCGCCGCGCTGGTGGCTGCCGGCAAGGTCACCGGCGGCTACGACCTCGCGAGCCTGCGCACGCCGGCCCTGACGCTCCTTCGCACGCTGGCGATCTGGACCATGATCGTCTTCGCCTGCGTGGTCGCCATGTTCCTCGCCAAGGTGACGCAGGACGTCTCCCGCGTCTGGCTGACGTCCTGGTATCTCGCCAGCATCCTCGGGCTGGTCGTGGTGCGCATGGCGGTGTTCTTTCCCATCCGTGCCCTGATGAGCGCCGGCCGCTTCGACCGGCGGACGGCGCTGGTCGGCGGCGGCCCGTCCGCGGAAGCCCTCGTGCGGGCGCTTGACGCGGACGAGCACCGGGACGTGCAGATCGTCGGCATCTTCGACGACCGCGACGAAAGCCGCTCGCCCGACATGGTGGGCGGCTACCCCAAGCTCGGCACGACGGACGACCTCATCGAGTTCGTGCGCCGCACCCACCTCGACCTCGTGATCTTCACGCTGCCGATCACGGCGGAGGACCGCATCCTGCAGATGCTGCGCAAGCTCTGGGTGCTTCCGGTCGACATCCGCCTCGCCGCGCACCAATCCAAGCTGCGCCTGCGCCCGCGCTCCTATTCCTTCATCGGCTCCGTGCCGGTGCTGCCCGTTTCCGACCGGCCGATCGCCGACTGGGACGTCGTGATCAAGTGGCTCTTCGACAAGGTCGTCGGCAGCCTGCTTCTCGTGCTCACGTCGCCCATCATGCTGGCCGTGGCGCTCGCGGTGAAGCTCGACAGCAAGGGCCCGGTCTTCTTCAAGCAGAAGCGCTACGGCTTCAACAACGACATCGTCGAGGTCTACAAGTTCCGCTCGATGTACACGGATCAGCTCGACCCCCACGCCAGCAAGCTCGTCACGAAGAACGACCCGCGTGTGACCCGCGTCGGCCGCATCATCCGCAAGACCTCGCTCGACGAGCTTCCGCAACTGCTCAACGTGGTGTTCAAGGGGAACCTGTCGCTCGTCGGCCCGCGGCCCCATGCGCTGAACGCCGGCGCCATGGACCGGCGGTACGACGACATCATCGACGGCTATTTCGCGCGCCATCGCGTGAAGCCCGGCATCACCGGCTGGGCGCAGATTCGCGGCTGGCGCGGCGAGACCGACACGCTGGAGAAGATCCAGCGCCGCGTCGAGCACGACCTCTATTACATCGAGAACTGGTCGGTGCTGTTCGACCTCTACATCCTTATGGCCACGCCCTTCGCGCTGCTCAAGACAGAGAACGCCTATTGAGCACCGCCGGCGCGCTGCAGGAGGCGAGGCCGGGGCTGACCCTCCGGTCCGCATCGCTGCAGCGAGGCTCCCTGTGGCTGCTCATGGCGAGCAGCTGCATCGCCTTCATCGAGCCCTCGCCCTACGAGGTCTTCTTCGTCCTGGCGCTTGCCGTCTTCGCCGTGACGGGGCTTCGCGTCTCGCGGGAGGCCATGCCGCTCGCGGTCATGCTGATCCTGTACAATCTCGGGGGCGCGGCCTGCCTGATCCCCTGGCTGGACGAGCAGCCCTCGGTGATGTTCGTCGCGATCTCCTTCTACCTCGGCGCAACCGCGCTCTTCTTCGCGCTGGTGATGCTGGAGGACGCCGAGGAACGGCTCCGGGCGATCGAGTCCGGCGCGGTTTTCGCAGCATTGGTGGCAACGGCCGCGGCCGTCATCGGCTTCTTCGACATCGCGGGGCTCGGGGACTCGCTCACCCGCTACGAGGGCTCGCGCGCCACCGGCATGTTCAAGGATCCCAACGTGCTCGGCCCCTTCCTGGTGGCGCCTGCCGCGTTCCTCTTCTACCGCCTGATGACCGGCACGGCGCGGCGGCCTGTTCTGAACGTGCTGGCGCTCGGGTTCGTCTCCTTCGGCGAGTTGCTCACCTTCTCGCGCGGCGCCTGGGGCGATTTCGTCGCGGCGATCGTCCTGATCGTCTGCCTGTGCTTCGTCACGGCCCGGACATCGGCCCTTCGCCGGAGAGTGGTCGTCCTGTGCCTGGCCGGCCTCGCGATGCTCGCCGCCCTGGCGGCGGGGGCGCTGGCCTTCGACAAGGTGCGCACGATGCTCACCGAGCGCGCCTCTTTCAACCAGGCCTATGATCTCGGCGAGAGCGGCCGCTTCGGCCTGCAGAAGCGCTCCATTCCCCTGCTCCTCGAGGAGCCGAACGGCTTCGGGCCCCTGAAATTCCGCGCCGTCATGGGGCAGGACCCGCACAACGTCTACGTCAACGCCTTCGCGTCCTATGGCTGGCTGGGAGGCTTCGCCTATCTCGCACTGATCGCGGCGACTTTGTGGGTGGGCTGGCGCTGCGTGGTGCAGCGCACGCCGCTGCAAGCCTTCGCCATTCCGATCTGGGCCGCACTGTTTCCGCAGATCGTGCAGGGGCTGCAGATCGACACGGACCATTGGCGGCACTTCTGGATGCTGCTGGGCCTTACCTGGGGCATCGCGGCCGCGAACGAGCGGTGGCTGAAAGGACGGCAGGCCGTGCCGGCCTGAGAACCGAAATCACTGTCTAGACAGGCATGCCGGACAGGGTGGCCAGCACGCAGGCCAGGCCGAAGATCCAGGCGACGAGAAGTTCGCCCTTCCTCATCGGGCAGGCCGAGGTTTCGGACGCGGTCACCGCGATGGCCCCTGGACGGCGGCGGGAGGATAGATTGAGCATGGCCGGCTCCTCTGGCACGGGGTGGGGTTCGACTTGCCCCTACCCTGCCCCCTGCACGAGCCGGGCGCGGTGACCTGTGCCACAGGCTCGAGGTGCTAGCGCGTGGCGGTCGCCGTCGGAAGGTGAGCTTCCCTCGCGCGCACCCGCTCGCGGTGAGCAGTGTAGAGACCGCTCGCCGCGATGACCGCGCCGCCGAGGAAGGTCGCCGGGCCCGGCACCGCGCCGAAGACCAGGAAGCTGAAAACCGCCGCGAAGACCAGCTGCACGTAGGTGAAGGGGGCGAGCACAGAGGCTGGCGCCCGGCGGTAGGCCTGGACCAGCAGCCAATGGCCCGCCGTCGAGCCGAGCCCGGTCAGGATGCCGAGCCCGATCTCGGCCGCCGTGGGCGTCTGCCAGCCGAAGGGCACGAGCGCCGTGAGCACGACAAGACCCACGCCGGCGGACCAGGCGAGCGTCGTCTCCGGCTGCTCGCGGCTCATCATGCGCGTGGCGATCGCCGCGCCGGCCCACACCGTGGCGGCAGCGAGCGGAAAGAGGGCCGCAGGCTGGAAGGCGGCCGAGCCGGGCTGCACGATGATCATCACGCCGACGAAGCCCGCCACGGCGGCCATCCAGCGCCTGATGCCCACGCGCTCGCCGAGCAGCGGGATCGACAACGCAGTGACGAAGGCAGGCGACATGAAATTGATCGCCGTCGTTTCGGCGACCGGAAGATGCGAGAGCCCGAGGATGAACAGGACCGAGGAGAGCACCACGGCCAGCGCCCGGATGATCTGCAGGCCCGGACGCGCGGAACGGAAGGCCGCCCGCCCCTGCACCGCCGCGGCGATCGGCCAGATCGCTGCGACGAAGACCGCATAGCGGATCCACGTGACCTCGATGGGAGGCAGCGTCTCCGTCATCATCTTGGCCGTGATGTCACCGGCCGAGAAGAAGATGGTCGAGGCGATGATCAGGCCGATGGCCGGCAGGCTGGACTCGGCGGGCAGCACGGGGACGACCGGCTGGGCGCGCAGCATGTCCGCGGGCGCGGTGTCGGAGGCGATGGGCGGAGGGCTCATGTGACGGGGATCCGGGGCGTGTGGCCACTCCATACCGCATCGGCTCAGCCGGCCTGAAACGCGAAGACTGGCCGGGAGCCATGCAATTCGAAGAGAGCGACCGGATTTACAGGACTTGTTCTTGCCGTATTGGCTGGCGCCTGTCGCAAATTCGACAGAGATATTAGCAGGTCGTTAATGTCAGGGATGGCCGAGCGGGACATATGTGTCGAGCCCCGGCAGGCGTCCGTCGCCATTGGCACAGGCGGCGAAACTGCGCGGGCTAGTGTCGACATGAAGCATCCCGCCTCGAAGCCGGAAAGGCGATCGCCCATGCCGACCACGCCCGAGAAGCTGAGGCTGCGCGAACGGGCCATGGCGGCAAGGCGCGATCTTGCCGTCGACGTCCGGCGCGCCGCGACGACGGCCATCGCCGGGCGCGCGCTGGACGTCCTGTCGGGCATGCACGGCACGGTCGGAGGCTATGTCGCCTTTGGCGACGAGCTCAATCCCCGCGGCCTGCTGGAGGCGCTGGCGGCTCGGGGCCGGCCTCTCGCGCTTCCCTGCACGCCGCGCTGGGGCCAACCGCTCGTGTTTCGGGCCTGGCGGCCGGGGGACCCTCTGGTGCAGGGCCGGATGAACATTCCCGAGCCTCATCCCGATGCGCCCGAGGTCTTCCCGCAGGTGCTGGTCGGCCCGCCCGTCGCCTTCGACCGCCGCTGCTTCCGGATCGGATACGGGGCAGGCTTCTACGACCGGACGATCCCTGCCCTCCGGGCGCGGCACCCCGTCTTCGTGCTGGGCGTCGCCTTCGCCTGCCAGGAATGCCCGGCCGTTCCCGATGAGCCGCACGACATCCCCTTCGACGCCATCGCCACGCAGAAAGAACTCATCCTGCGCGGCTCATGACGTCGCCTAGTTCGCCGAGGCCGTCTTGGCCGGAAGGGGCTGGACGGGCAGGCCGGGGCCGATCTTCTGCAGGTTGCCCGTGATCACCTGCTCGCCCTCGGCGATGCTGCCGCGGGCGGCGATGAGGTCGGCGCTCGGCAGGCCCAGGCTCACGAAGCGCTGCTCGACCGTGCCGTTCTGGCCCACCACGAACAGGTACTTGCCGAGTTGGCTCGACCCGACGGCCGCCTGCGGCACCATCAACGCGTCGGGCTCCTCACCGACGTGCACGCGGACGCGGACATACTGGCCGGGCAGCAGGGCGAAGTCGTCGTTCTGGATCGTGGCACGGGCGACGATGGTGCCGGTGGCGCGGTCCACCACGTTGTCGACGAAGGTGAGCTTGCCCCTATGGGCGGGCGACCCCTCGCCCGGCAGCATGACGTCCACCTCCACTGCGCCGGCGACCTGGGCCTTGCGGATCTGGGCGAGGTCCGTCTCGCTCGGCGAGAAGGTCACATAGATCGGATCGAGCTGGACGAGCGTGTTGAGCGCAGTGCCGGTCGCGCTCACAAGCGCGCCGACCGAGGTGACGTTGCGGCCAAGCCGCCCGGCGAAGGGCGCGCGGATGTCGGTGTAGGACAGGTTCAGCTCGGCCGTTCGGATGGCGGCGCGGTCGATCTCGATCGCGGCCTCGGCCTGGCGCACGGCGCTGGTGCGCTGGTCGAAGCTGTCCTTGGCGAGCCAGCCGCTGCGCGACAGCTCCATGCCGCGGTCCAGACTGGACTTGAGGTAGTCGAGGTTGGCGTTGTCCTTGACGAGCTGCGCCTTGGCCTGGTCGAGCGCCGCCTGGAAGTCGCGCGGATCGATCCGGTAGAGCAGGTCGCCGGCTTTCACGTCCGAGCCGTCGGCGGCGACCTGCTCCTTGAGGTAGCCCGGCACCTTGGCCTGAAGGGTCACGTTGCGCACGGCCTCGGTCCGCGCGGAATAGTCCAGCGTCACGGGCACGCTGCGCTTGACCACCGGCGCGACTGGCACGGGCATGACGAAGGGCGCCGCCGGCTTGGCTGGGCCTTCGGGCTTGGCGGGGGCCTCGGCGCCGGCCTTCTGCGCGCCGAGATCGACGCCGAAGCGGACCCAGGGTTGGACGACGGTGACGCCGGCAAGCGCGACGGCGGCCCCGAGGAGGAGTGTCCTGGTCGACATGGGGGATCTCCGGATCATTCGGCCGGCCCGGGCAGCGGCTGGCCGTGGGAGGGAGCGTGACCGGCCTCGGTCGTCGCGGGCTGGCGGCCTTCGCGCCAGCGTTCGATGACGACGTAGAAGACGGGCACGAAGATGAGCGTGAGGATGGTGGCGGCGAGCATGCCGCCGAAAACGGTGGTGCCGATGGACTGGCGGCTCGCCGCGCCGGCCCCGTTCGCCAGCATCAGAGGCACGACGCCGAGGATGAAAGCGAAGGCCGTCATCAGGATGGGCCGCAGGCGCAGCCGCGCCGCCTCCATCGCCGCTTCGACGATCTCCATTCCCTCCTCACGCCGACGCCGCGCGAATTCCACGATGAGGATCGCGTTCTTGGCGGCGAGCCCGATCAGCATGACGAAGCCGATCTGCGAATAGACGTCGATCGGAAGGCCCCGGATGAAGAGGGCCCCGAGCGCGCCGAGGAGCGCGAGCGGCACGGCGAGCAGCACCATGAAGGGCATGGTCCAGCTCTCGTACTGCGCGGCCAGGATGAGGAAGACGAAGACCACCGCGAGCCCGAAGACGAGCGAGGCCACGGAGCCCGCCCTGAGCTCCTGGAACGTGATGCCCGTCCACTCGAAGGCGTAGTCGCGGGGCAGCACGGCCGCCGCCGCACGCTCCATGGCGGCCACGGCCTGGCCGGAGCTGAAGCCCGGCGCGGCCGCGCCGTTGATGAGCGCGGAGGCATAGTTGTTGTAGTGCGGCACGGTCTCGGGTCCCACGACAGGCTTCAGCGTGCCGAGCGTGCTCAGGGGCACCATGCCGCCTGTGTCGTTGCGCACGAAGAGCCGCGAGATGTCGGAGGCCGAGCCGCGCGCCGCCTGCTCCGCCTGCAAGGTCACCCGGAAGGTGCGGCCGAACAGGTTGAAGTCGTTGACGTAGAGCGAACCGAGCTGGATCTGCAGGGTGTTGAAGATGTCCGGCAGCTTCAGGCCGAGGAGCTTCGCCTTGTTGCGGTCGAGGTCGTACTGGAACTGCGGCGTCGAGGCGCTGAAAGTGGAGAAGATCGCCTGCGCGTTGATCTCCGGCTGCTTGCGCGCCTCGGCGACCAGCGCCTGGGTGACCTCGTTGAGCGCGGCCGAGCCGCGGCCCGTGAGATCCTCGACCTGGAACTCGAAGCCGCCAGTCGCCCCGAGCCCGGGGATGGAGGGCGGATCGAAGCTCAGCACGAGCGCCTCGGGGATGCCGAGCAGCTTCGGGCGTACGGAGGCGACGATCTCGCTGGCCTTGAGGCCCGGCGCGCGGCGCTCCTCCCAGGGCTTGAGGATCGCGAACTCCACGGCCGAGTTCGACTGCGCGGCGTTCGTGAGGAAGTTGAGGCCACTGATCGAGCCGACGATCTCGACGCCGGGCGTGTCGCGCAGGATGGCGCGCACCTTGCGCGCGACCGCGTCGGTGCGTTCCAGCGAGGACCCGTCGGGGCCCTGGATGACGACGAAGAAGTAGCCCTGGTCCTCGACCGGAAGGAAGGTCGAGGGGGTGCGGCTCCACAGCAGCCACGTCCCCCACAATCCGCCGGCGAAGAGCAGCAGCATCACCCACCGCGCCCAGACGAGCCCGCGGATCGAGCGGGCATAGGCGTGCGAGAGCCAGTTGAAGCCCGCGTTGAACCAGCGGAAGGGCGGGAAGCGGGACGGGCCGCCATGGCGCAGGAATGCCGCGCTCAGGGCCGGGCTCAGCGTGAGCGAGTTGAAGGCGGAGATGCCCACGGAGATGGCGACGGTCAGCGCGAACTGGTTGTAGAGCCGCCCCGCCACGCCGGGGATGAAGGCGACGGGGATGAACACCGCCATCAGCACCGCCGTGGTTGCGATGATGGGGCCGGTCACCTCCTTCATCGCCGTGCGAGCCGCCTCGAGCGGGGGCAGGCCCGCCTCGAGCTGGCGCTCGACGTTCTCGACCACGACGATGGCGTCGTCGACGACGAGCCCGATGGCCAGCACCATGCCGAGCAGGCTCAGCATGTTCAGCGAGAAGCCGAGCATCAGCATCACCGCGAGCGTCGCGATGAGCGAGACGGGGATGGCGATGACCGGGATGATCGTGGTGCGCCAGCTCTGCAGGAAGATGAAGACGACGAGCACGACCAGGATCAGCGCCTCGCCCAGCGTCACCAGCACGTCGTGCATGGACGCCGAGACGAAGCGCGTCGTGTCGTAGTGCATCGCCCAGGAGATCCCCTTGGGGAATCGCTTGGCGAGTTCCTGCATCTTCTCCGTGACGTGGCGCTGCAGTTCCAGCGCGTTCGAGCCGGGCATCTGGAAGACGCCGAGCACCACGGTCGGGTCGTCGCCGAAGAAGCCGGACGAGGCATATTGGAGCGCGCCGAGCTCGATGCGCGCGACGTCGCGCAGGCGCACGACCGCGCCGGACACCGGGTCCGCGCGCACGACGATCTCGCCGAATTGCTGGGGGTCGGCGAGGCGGCCGGTGGCGTTCACCTGCATCTCGAAGGGCGTGCCCTTCGGCGCCGGCGACTGGCCGATCTTCCCGGCGGCTACCTGCAGGTTCTGCTCGGCGATGGCGTTCTGCACGTCCACCGCCGTGAGGCCGAGATTGGCGAGCCGGTCTGGATCGAGCCAGACGCGCATCGAATAGCGGCGCTCGCCGAAGATCTGGACGTCGCCGACGCCGGGCAGGCGCTTGAGCGGGTCGACGATCTGCAGGAAGGCATAGTTGCTCAGCGTCACCGGATCGACCGAGCCGTCCGGCGACGTGAGGTTCACGATGAGCACGAAGTTAGGGTTCTGCTTGCGGATCGTGACGCCCGCCTGGTTCACGATGGCCGGCAGCGAGGAGGCGGCCTGCGAGACGCGGTTCTGCACGTCCACCGCCGCGGTGCTCAGGGGATAGCCGACGTCGAAGGTGATCGTGATCGTCGAACTGCCGTCGTTGGAGCTCGTGGAGGACATGTAGGTCATGCCCTCCACGCCATTGATCTGCTGTTCCAGCGGCGTGGTGACGGTATCCGCGACGACCTGCGCGCCCGCGCCCGGATATTTCGCGCTCACCACCACCTGGGGCGGCGTGATGTCCGGGAACTGCGAGACCGGCAGCAGCCCGTAGGCGATCGCCCCGGCCAGCACCATGATGATGGCGATGGCCGACGCGAAAATGGGCCGGCTGATGAAGAAATTGACCATTACCTGAAGTCTCCGGACACGTACCCGCGTGTCCTATGCGCAGCGAAGCGGGCCTGCAGGCAGCCGAGGATCGCCGCCTGCCCGCTCTCCTGGGACCGGTGACCTGCGATGTCCGTGCCAATGCGCACAAGCTTCGCCCGAAGCCGCGCGGGATCCACGCGGTCGGCCTTCATCACGGCCTGGATCAGGGGATCGGACAGCAGGGCGTCGAGCGTCAGGTCGGGAGAGGGCATGGGACTTTTCCTTCGGCCGGGGGTTGCCGAGGCGTGCGTGGGACAAAGGGTCCGGCTGCGGGAAACGCGAGGTTTCCGCGCGGCTTGACGCACTCCGACGGGGGTGTTACCTGTCAGTAACAAGGCGGAAGTTACAGACCGGTCACACCAACGTCAACCCGCCCCGGCCGGTTTTTTCGCGAGGAGGAGAAGATGGACATCTGCTCCAGAGGACGTCCGAGGGACCGGATCGTCGACACGGCGCAGGATCTTTTCCGCGAGCACGGCATCAAGGGCATCGGCGTGGACGCGATCGCCGAGGCCGCCGGCACGAACAAGATGACGCTTTACCGGCATTTCGGCTCGAAGGACGAGCTGATCGCGGAGTGCATGCGCGAGCAGGCCCGCAAGGCCGAGGAGAAATGGGCAGAGCTCGTCGCCGCCAATCCGGACCCAGTCGCGACCCTGCATGCCTGGGTGAGGCTGGCCTCGAACAAGATCACGGCCGAGCATCGCGGCTGCGACCTCGCCAACGCCGCGGTCGAGATTCCCGATCCCAGCCACCCGGCCCGCAAGGTGGTGGACACGTTCAAGCGGATGCAGCGCGACCGGCTCGTGGAACTGTGCCGGTCCGCCGGCGCACGGCAGGCCGAGCAGCTCGCCGACTCCCTCTGGCTGCTGCTCGAGGGCGCCCGGGTGAGCCGCCAGAGCGTGGGACCGGAAGGTCCCTCCGCCCGCTTCGTGGAGATCGCCGAGGCCGTCATCGGAACCTTCATCCGGGAGCCGGAGCCGGCCGAGGCCTGAGACCCGGGAATGTTCGGCCGCCTAGTTTCGGCGCAGCTGCACCACCTTGTCGTCCGGCGTGCGGACGAGCCTGTCCAGCGCCACAGCGAGATCCGCCTGCCGGAAGGGCTTAGCGAGATGGGCGTGGCCGAGATCCAGCTCGCCCCCGGCGTAGCCGGTGATGACGAGGACCGGCAGATCGCCGGCCACGCGTCTCGCCTGCTCGGCGAGTTCCGCGCCATTGATGTGCGGCATCATGTAGTCGGTGACGATCGCGTCCACCTTGAGCCCTGATCCGAGCATGGCGAGCGCCTGCGCGCCACCATTGGCCTCGTGGACGGCGTGTCCGAGGTCGCGCAGCATCTCGGCCGTACCCCGGCGAACCAGCTCCTCGTCGTCGACCAGCAGCACGGACAGCGGGCGGACCGTTGGCACCGGAACCGAGCGACCGAGCGTGCTCGGAGGCGCCGGAGCTTCGGCGACGGGCAGGTAGAGGTCGGCCCGCGTCCCCTCCCCTGGCGAGCTCGTGAGCACGAAGGCGCCGCCCAGCTGCGCGGCGAGCCCGTGCACCATCGAGAGGCCAAGTCCCGTGCCGCGTCCGACGCCCTTCGTGGAGAAAAAGGGCTCGACGGCCTTGGCGAGGGTTGCTTCGTCCATGCCGAAGCCGGTGTCGATCACCGACACCCTGACATAGGCGCCGGGCTTCAGCGGCGCGGCGCTGCGCGGGCCGATGACGGCGCGCTCGGCCGCCACCGTCAGCACGCCGCCGCCCTCCATGGCGTCCCGCGCATTGACGCACAGGTTCAGCATGGCGAGCTCGAGCTGGTTCGGATCGGCGAGCGCCGGCGGGAGATCCTGGTCGGAGACCGTGCGCAACTCTATGGAGGGGCCGAGTGAGCTCGCAATGAGGTCCCGCATCCCGCTCAGGAGATCGCCCACGTCGATCGGGCGCGTCTCCAGCGACTGTCGCCTTGCGAAGCCCAGCAGGCGGTTCACCAGGATCTTGGCCCGCTCAGCCGATTGCAGCGCCCCGTCGAAGAGCCGCGCCGCGCGCGGATCGGATTTGGCGTAGCGGTGGTTCATCAGGTCGAGCGCGCCGGTGATGGGCGTCAGCAGGTTGTTGATGTCGTGCGCCACGCCGCCGGTCAGCTGGCCCAGCGTCTCCAGCTTCTGCGCCTCGTGCAGCTTGGCCATGGCGACCGCGCGCTCGGCCACCGCATCCTCGACGCGCCGCTCGAGCGTCTCGTTCAGGTTCCGCAGCGCGATGAGCCGGCTGCGGGCCTCGTACTGCCTCCGCCGGCCCCGCAGGGATGAGCGCGCGAGGCTGATCAGGGTCGTGGGATGGAAAGGGCGTTCGAGGAACGTCACGTTGCCCAGAATTTCGAGGTGACGGACGGCGGCGGGATTGCGCTCCAGGCCGCCTCCCCGGCTGGTGAGCAGGACGAAGGGCAGGTCCGACCACTCCTCCTGCGCCTCGATCCAGTCCGACAGCCTGTGGAGGTCGGCCGTTGCGATGGCCTCCTCGGTCACCACGACGAAGGCCGCGCCGTCGTCGAGCTCGTCCACGAGCGCCTCGAGATCGGGACACACGGTCGCGACGATGCCCCCATCCGACACGATGGTCGAGGCGATCGAGGCGTCCCTTCCATGCGGGGCCAGGATCAGCGCCCGCTCCGAGAGGGTGGTGCGGTTCACGATCCGGCCCCCTCGAGGAGGCCCTCGTTCCCGACCAGCACGGGCACGCCGCGCAGAATGCCCTGGAAATTGGCGAGCGGCTGGCCAAGCCTCACTCCCTCGCGCCCGATCGTGTATTCGCGGATCGTGTCCTCGTGCACGCCGGTGCGCTTCTTGACGACGGAGATCGCCCGGCGCACCCGACCCAGCGCCTCGAAGTAGCGCAGCAGGACGACGGTGTCGGCGAGATAGGTGATGTCGACCGGAGCGTTCATGTCGCCCACCAGTCCATGCTGGGCGACGGTGAGGAACGTCGTCGCCCCCTTGCGGTTCAGGAACTGCAGCAGCTCGTGGATATGGAGGACCAGCGCATGCTCGCCCGGCATCGCCGCCTGGTAGCCGTTCAGGCTGTCGATCACGACGGTGCGCGCATCATGGGTTTCGACGCACACCCTGACACGCTCCGAGAACTCCCCGGGCGTCAGCTCCGCCGCATCGACCTGCTCGAGGATCAGCGACCCGTCCTTCATCATGGGCTCGAGGTCCATGCCCAGCGATTTCGCGCGCTCGATGAGCAGGCCGAGTTCCTCGTCGAACACGAACATCGCGGCGTGCTCGCCGCGCTCGATGGCGGTCTTGACGAAGGTCAGGGAGATGATCGTCTTGCCGGTGCCGGCGGGTCCGAGCACGAGGACGCTCGATCCCCGCTCCACCCCGCCGCCGAGGAGGGCGTTCAGCTCGGGAGACTCGGTCGTCAGCATGAGGCGCTCGTAGCTGCCCTTGTGCTCCGCCGACACGAGGCGGGGGAACACGCGCGCTCCCCCTATCTTGAGTGCGAAGTCGTGGAAGCCGCCGCGAATGCGCCGGCCGCGATACTTGAGCACGCGCAGCCGCCGCCGCTCGGCGCCGTATTCCGGCGACAGCTCGTCCAGCCGCACGACGCCGTGGGCGATCGAATGGACGGTCTTGTCGCCCGCCTCGCTGGTCAGGTCGTCCAGCATCATCACGGTGGCGTTCTGGCGGGAGAAGAAGTGCTTCAGCGCGAGGATCTGGCGGCGGTAGCGCAGGGAGCTCTGCGCCAGCAGGCGGATCTCGGAGAGGCTGTCGAGCACCACGCGATCGGGCCGCACCCGCTCGAACACCTCGAAGATGCGCTTCGTCGTTTCGCCCAGCTCGAGGTCCGACGAATAGAGCAGGCTCTGCTGCTGGTTCTCGTCGAGAAGGCTCTCCGGCGGAACGAGCTCGTAGATGTCCATGCCTTCCAGCGACCAGCCATGGGAGATGGCCGACGAGCGCAACTCGTCCTCGGTCTCGGACAGGGTCACGTAGAGGCAACGCTCGCCGAGTTCGACGCCCGACAGCAGGAACTGCAATGCGACGGTGGTCTTGCCTGTCCCAGGACTGCCCTCGATGAGGAAGACGCGTCCACGCTCCAGGCCGCCGCTGAGAACGTCGTCTAGCCCGGCAATGCCGGTCTTCGCCTCGACCTTGTGTTTTTCCATGCGCCTTCTCGCAGCAAGGTCCCGGCGATGCCGCCGCCGCGGACACCGGTGACGGCCTCAGCCAATCACCGTGAGCTACGCACAACGGCGCTCGCGGGGCTTCGGTTCCCGCTCAGCCTTGGCGCGGCGCGACGCAGCCGGCGCGTTGGAAGCGTTACGTCCAGGCGCCCGCCAGCGCGGCGACGGCCAGGTAGCGGCCCACCTTCGCCAGGGTCACGAGGGCGAGGAACACCGGGAGCGGTTCACGCAACACTCCAGCCACGACCGTCAGGGGGTCGCCGATGACCGGGACCCAGGAGAGAAGCAGGCTCCAGCGCCCATAACGGCGGTACCACGCCTCGGCCTTCGCGATTTTCGAGCGATCGACCGGAAACCATCGCCGACCCTCGAACCGCGCGAGGAAGAGCCCGAGGAGCCAATTGACCGTAGAGCCCAGCACGTTCCCGAGGCTGGCGACGAGAAGCAGCAGGCCGACGGAGTACTTCTGCGACAGGACCATGCCCGCCAGCAGGAGTTCCGACTGGGCCGGCAGCAGCGTGGCCGCGGCGAAGGCTGCGACGAAGAGGCCTGCATAGTCGAGCGCGAAGGGCATGCGGGTCTCGGACTCTGGCTGCCGGCATGATCAGCCACCGGCGCCTCCTTATGGGCGGCGACGGCTGCGGATCACCCAAGGGAAGGTCCATCAGAGCGCGGACGCCTCGATGCGGTAGCGCGTGACGAAGGGGCGTTCGGGCGAGAAGTCCAGCGCCGTGGGCACGCCTGCCCGCGCGATGGGGTTGTCCGCGAGGGCCGTCGCCGGCCCGAGGCCGAAGGGCGAGCAGATGGGCTCGACGCCGATTGCGACATGGCGCGCGTTCCAGGGCGCGCCCATGCGGCCGCGGTTGGAGATCCAGAGGAGCAGGCTCGGGAAGTGCTCCTTCTGCCAGGTGAGCTCCACCCGGTAGCGGTCCTGATGGTTGGCGAGCGCGGCCCTCCCGTCCAGGACCGCGACCTGCAGCAACTCTTCCGTGACAGCGGCCAGGGGGAAGCGGGATGCGTCGATCATGCCTCCCACTCTCCCGGGGACCGCGGCCAGGTCCGAAAACCTCTCATTGGGAGCGAAAAGCGCGGCGCCGGGCTCCACGTCGTGGGGGTAGGTAAAGCCCGCGCGGAATGGGCCGAGCTCCAGCGTGGCGGCGCCCGGCTCGGTGGGAAGCCTGAACACCGGATGCAGGCCGATCGGCAGCCGGCAGGGACGCCGGACCGTGATCCTGAATTCGAGATCGACCGCCGGCGCGGAGGGATCCGGCCTGATGGATCTCTCGACGCGCTCGATCGGGCTCGCCTGCGGATAGTCCAGGGCCAGCGACAACGCACCGTCCTCGTCGTCGCGCCACGTCCAGGGATGGTTGGAGCAGTGCCCGTGGATCTCCTCGTCCGACCCGGCGGGTCCCATGACGCGGGCCCAGGCCTCGGGCCATCCGGCCGAGGAGACGGAATATCCGAACGGTGCGCAGGGCCATTCGCCGCGCAGCCTGCGCAGGATGCCCGGCAGCGCCTCGCCGCCCGGCTCGTGCAGCCAGGGCGCGACGTGGAGGGGCGACACCTGGCGCCCGTCGGGCAGGAGGAAGGTGACCGGCCCCAGCATCGCGCCGAGGCGCTGCACCGTGAGCGCGCCATGCGCCCAGCCCAAGCCGCGATAGTCGTCGCCCGCCATGCCCGCCTCCGCTGGGAACGCCCCCGCCAGGGGCGGCGCGACACCGGCCCGGCGAGCGAGAGGTAGCCGCCTCGGGCCGCCTCGTAAACGACCGCCCGCCGTCAGCTCGCCGTGACGATCCGCGTGCAGCCTTCGATGCGCCTGCTGTCGATCGCCTCCCAGTCCCAGGCTATGCCGAGCCCGGGCTCCTCGCTCGGCACGGCGTAGCCGTCGCGGATCGTCATGCCGTGGCTGGTCAGCTCGTCGAGCTGGGGAATGTACTCGACCCAGCGCGCATTGGGCACGGCGCAGCAGAGCGCCACGTGCAGCTCCATCAGGAAGTGCGGGCAGACCGCGACGTTGAACGTCTCCGCCAGATGCGCGGTCTTCAGCCAAGGCGTGATACCGCCGATGCGGGCGACGTCGACCTGCACGACGGAACAGGCCTCGCGCTGCAGGTACTCCCGGAAGTGCATGGGGGAATAGAGGCTCTCCCCCACCGCGATGGGCACGCTGGTGGACGCGCAGAGCCGCACGTGGCCGCCGAGGTCCTCGGCGGTGATCGGCTCTTCGAGCCAGCCGATGTCGACGGCCTCGTAGTGCCGCGCGCGGCGGATGGCGTCGTCCACGGCGAAGGCCTGGTTGGCGTCGGTGAAGATCTCGAAGCCGGGGCCCACGGCCTCGCGCACGGCCGAAAGGCGCGCGACGTCCTCCGCGATGGGACGGCCGACCTTGAGCTTGCAGCCGCCGAACCCCGCCGCCTTGGCCTCCAGCGCGTCGTCGACCAGGGTCTCCGTCGGCAGGTGCAGCCAGCCGCCTTCGGTCGTGTAGAGCCGCACTTTCTCCTGCGCGCCGCCGGCCATGCGGTGGAGCGGCAGCCCGGCGCGGCGGCAGCGCAGGTCCCACAGGGCCGTGTCGACGGCCGCGAGAGCCAGCGAGGTGATCGCGCCCACCGATGTCGCGTGGGTGAGGAAGAGCAGGTCGCGCCAGGCCTTCTCGACCATGTCGGCCTCGCGCCCGATCAGCGCCGGGGCCAGCGTGCGGGCGAGGAGTTCGATCACGGAATGGCCGCCCGTGCCGATCGTGTAGCTGTAGCCCGTTCCCACCATCCCGTCGGAGTCGGTGATGCAGAGGATGGGGGTCTCCTGGCTGACGAAGGACTGGATGGCGTCCGTCCGCTTCACCTTGGGCACGAGATCCACCATCAGGATCTCGACGCGCGTGATCGCCGCCATGTCGTTCCTCCCGTCTGCCCGCCGACTTGCCGCCGGTCGGATGTCCACGCCGGCCAAGCCGGCCTCTGATGTCCGGCTCTCAGTCGACGAAGTACCGCTGGTTGCGCCCGATGAGCATGTCGAGCAGCGCGAGGATCCGGTCGAGGTGATATTCGAGCCGCGCCACGGCCTCGTCGTCGCGCCCCTGATCGAGCGCCTCGATGACGGCGCGATGTTCCTTCACCACGATGGGCAGGCGACCCTCGACGGCCGCGAGGCGGTGGACGCGGTCCACGCGGGCCTTGGCGCCCTGGATCGTGTTCCAGACCCCCGGAAGGTCGGCCGAGACCGCGAGGTTGCGGTGGAACGCCTCGTCGAGATCATGGAACCGCTCGTCGTCCTGCGCAGCGAGAGCGCGGTCCTGGGCGGCCAGCAGGTCATGCGCCTGCGCAGAAAGCGCGGTGTTCCAGTTGGCGGCGGCCTGCCGGAGCACGGCGAGTTCGAGCGCCTTGCGGATGAAGTGGCTCTCCCGGATCGTGCCGAGCTTGATGGGCGCGACGAAGCTGCCCTGCTGCGGGAACACCTCGATCAGGTCGTCCTCGGCGAGCCGGATGATGGCCTCGCGCACGGGGGTGCGTGAGACGCCGACGTGGCGGCAGATCCGGTTCTCGCTGATGGCGGTGCCGGGCGGCAGGCGCAGAGAGACAATGGCCTGGCGCAGGGCCTGGTAGATCTGCTCGCTCACGGGACGGCGGCGGTCGAGGGCGACGTCGAGCGCGAGGGCTTCCGAGGCCGGCCCCGGCTCGCCGACCAGTTCGACCACACGTCCCGCGCCCGCCTGGGCCATCCCGATTCCCGCTCCAAAAGGGTCTGCCTCGCGCTCCGTACCGTTGCGCAGAGATAACTTGTATACTAGCGTGGAAGCCGGTCACGCAAGACTGCCCGCGAGAGGGAGCCGTGGCCGGAGGCAAGGCGGTTGCGCCGGGCCGATCGAGGAAACCCACCAGGAGGATGACCATGCTCCGCAGATCCACCGTGCTCGGCGCCGTTGCGGCTGCCGGCCTCGCTATGTCCGCCGGCGTCTCGATGGCGGGGGACGGCACCCGCGTCGCGCTCGTCCCCGGCGGGCCCCACCCCTATTTCTCGGCGTGGGAACAGGCCGGCAAGGATGCCGTCCGCGACTTCAAGATCGGTGCGGCCGACTACCGCGTGCCCCAGAAGTGGGAGCTCTCGCAGCAGAACCAGCTCCTCGAGAGCCTGCTGAGCCAGAACTACAACGCCTTTCTCATCTTCCCCGGCGACCCCGTGGGTTCGAACAGCACGGTCGCCGAGCTCACCGACAACGGCGCCCCCGTGATCGCGCTGGCCGGCTGCCTGAAGGAGCCGACCAAGGCGCTGTTCTGCTTCGGCACCGACACCGGCAACTCCGCCTATCTCGGCACCAAGGAGCTCCTGAAGGCGCTCGGCGGCAAGGGCCGCATCGCCCACTTCACGGGCTTCCTCGTCGACCCCAACACGCAGCTTCGCATCGACGCCGTCAACAAGGCGGCGAAGGAGGCGGGCGCCCAGGTGGTGCAGGTGATCGCCGACATCGACGCGCCCGAGCCCGCGGAAGAGAAGATCAACGCCTATCTCGCTGCCCATGCCGGCGAGGTCGACGGCATCGTCACCACCGCCTGGGTCCCGGCCGTCGTCGCCTCCAACGCGCTGCGCAAGATCGGCGACAAGCGCATCAAGATGGTCGGCATCGACCATGACGAGGTCGTGCTCAAGGCCATCGCCGACGGCTTTGTGCACGGCACGATGCTCCAGAATCCCTATGGCCAGGGCTATATCGGCTCTTACGTCGCCGACCGCCTGAAGAATGGCTGCACCGTGAAGGCCGACGCGCCTTTCAAGACGATCGCGCTGACCAACCGCTTCATAGACAGCGGCACGGTCTTCGCCGGCAAGGACGACGTCGCCAACTATGTCGGCTCCATGCAGAAGATCACGAAGGACATCTTCGCGACCTTCGAGAAGACCTACCTGACCTGCAAGTAAGGCGTTCCGGGCCCGTTGCAGTCAGCGGCGGGCCCGTCCGCTCCGCGCCCCAGAGCGCGTGTTCAACTCTGATGGAACGCATGGCATGACGCCCGACGAGGCCACGGTCGCCGTCTCGCCCAAGACCCCCGCCCGTAAGACCCCCGCCCCCAAGGCCCCTGCCCGCACCGGCGCCGTGACGGCTTTTCTGCTGGGCAACGAGTTCGGGCTGATCGTGCTGATCGCCCTGTTCGCGGCTCTGTTCAGCGCCTTCACGCCGGGCTTTTCCTCGCCCTTCAACCTGTTCACGCTCGGCCGCACCATGGCGATCGAGATCATGATCGGCTTCTCGATGATGGTCGTGATCGTGACGGGCGGCCTCAACCTCGCGGTCGGCGCGATCGGCGTCTGCTCGGCCATGGCGGGCGGCTGGCTGATGGAGAAGGCGGGCCTGCCCTGGTTGCCCGGCATGCTGGGCGGCCTCGCCGTGGGAGCCGCGCTCGGCGCGCTGAACGGCGTGCTGATCGTGCGATCGGGCCTGCACTCCTTCATCATCACGCTCGCCACGATGAGCATCTATTTCGGCGTGGTCGTGTTCCTGACCCGCGGCGAGTCCTTCCGCGGCATCCCGCCGGAGGTATCGGCCTTCGGCAAGCAGCGGCTGTTCTTCTACCTTTCGCCGCTCCTGCTGGTGAGCGCCGGCGTGGGACTGCTGCTCGGGGCGCTCTACCGCCTGACGCCGCTGGGGCGCGCCATGCTCGCGGCCGGCGCGAAGCCCGCGGCGGCCGAGCTCTCGGGCATCCGCGTCGACCGCACGATCATCGCCTGCCACGCTCTGTCCGGCCTCCTCGCAGGGGTGGCGGCGATGATGGTGGTCGCCCGGAACGGCGCGGCCATCCCCTCGATGGCCGGCCATCTCGGACAGGACTGGCTGCTGACGGCCTTCCTCGGCCCGGTGCTCGGCGGCACCTTGCTCAGTGGCGGGAGGGTCTCGGTGCTCGGCACCTTCCTGGGCTCGGCCCTGGTGACGATGCTCACGAACGGCCTGTTGCAGTTGCGCATCGGCGAGTTCTGGGTGCAGGCCTGCCTGGGCCTCCTGCTGCTCGCCGCCGTGCTGATCGACCTTGCCCGGCGCTCGGTCCTCGCGCAAAGGAGGGCGCCAACTTGAGCCCCCTTGCCCGCGCCATCCGGACGGACTGGTTCGGCCCCCTCGCCGTCGTCGTGCTGGCGGTGGTGGTCATCGGCGCTCTGCGCCCAGCCTTCCTGTCCCCTTTCAACATCCAGGTGCTGCTCGCCGCCATCGCCGTGAACGCCGTCATCGCGATGGCGCAGATGGTGATCATCGCGGTCGGCCAGATGAACCTGTCTGTCGGCGCAATCGGCGGACTCGCCGCGATCTCCTTCGCCGGGATGATGCAGGTCTGGGGTTTGCCGCCGCTGCCCGCGGCCATCCTCGCGCTCGCCATCGGCCTGGTCTGCGGGCTGGCGAATGGCCTCCTCATCGCGGCGACAGGCATCACGGCCTTCGTCATCACGCTGGCGAGCCTGTCGGTCTTCAAGGGACTGAACCTCGGCATCACCCGCGCCCAGCCCTTCTACAACGTGCCCGACGTGGTGAAGGCGTTCGGCAACACGACGGTGCTGGGGCCGATCCCCTGGCTGCTGGTGTCGGCGGCGATCGTGGTCGTAGGGATCTGGGTCCTGCTCAACAGGCTGCCACTCGGCCGTTTCATCCTCGCCGTCGGCGGCAATCCGAGCGCTGCCGACCTCTCGGGCATCTCCGTCGGCCGAACGGTGATCCAGGCTCACGCCATCTCAGGCCTGCTCGCGGCGCTCGCGGGCGTGATGCTGGTGGGCAGGCTGCAGATCGGCCAGCCCTCCATTGGCGACGACTGGCTCATCCTCTCCTTCGCCGCACCGGTGATCGGCGGGGCGGTGCTGACCGGCGGGCATGTCAGCGTCGCGGGTACGGTGCTGGGCGTCGTGATCGTGGCCATCATCACGCAGGCCCTGGTGCTCTTCCAAATCGACCCCTTCGTGGTGCAGATCGTGCTCGGCGGCCTGATCCTCTGGGCCGTCGGCATCAACCGCCTGCGCGAGGTGCGCCTTTCCGCGGCCGGGAGGGCCGCGCCATGAGCGCGGTGCCGTCCCCTGAGGCTGCCCCCGTTGTCCTTGAGGCGCGCGGCGTCGGCAAGACCTTTCCGGGCGTCGTTGCGCTGGCCGACGTTTCGCTCGAGCTGCGCCGTGGCTCCATCCATGCCCTGCTCGGAGAGAACGGCGCAGGCAAGTCGACGCTCATCAAGGTCATGACGGGCGTCCATCGCCCGGACTCCGGCGAGCTCCTGCTGGAGGGCAGGCCGCAGCGCTTCGCCGGACCGCGCGATGCGCTCGCCGCCGGTATCGGCGTCGTGCACCAGGAGCGCAACCTCATCCCTCGCTTCTCTGTGGGCGAGAACATCATGCTGGAGCGCATGGCGACCCGCCTGCTGCGCCCCATCGACTACGACGCCATGCACGAGGAGGCGCGGCGCTGGCTCGACCTGCTGGGCCTCGACCTCGATCCGCGCACACCCGTTTCCGCACTCAGCGTCGCGAAGATGCAGCAGGTCGAGATCGCCAAGGCGCTCTCGCTGCGCTCTCGCGTACTGCTCCTCGACGAGCCCACGGCCTCCCTCACGCCGCACGAGACGGTGACCCTCTTCGCGCTCCTGAAGCGGCTCTCGGCGGAGGGCGTCTCCATGCTCTTCGTCAGCCACAAGCTCGAGGAGGTGCAGGAGATCTGTGACGCCGTGACCGTGCTGCGCGACGGCCGCAACGCCTGCAGCAGCCGGCCCATGGGCGGGCTCGGTCGCCAGGACCTCGTGAGCCTGATGATCGGCCGCAGCGAGCAGATCCCCCACTGGCAGAGCCGGGACCTTTCCGGCCAGCCCGTGTCCCTCGCCCTGTCCGGCGTCGCGACCGAGCTCGGCCATCGCGACGTCGACCTCACGGTCCGCAAGGGCGAGATCGTCGGTCTTTATGGTCTGGTGGGCGCCGGGCGGACCGAGCTCGCCAAGTGCATCATCGGCCTGCACCGGATCACGGCGGGGGCGATCTCGATCGGCGGCGACCCCGTGCGGACCGGCAGCGTGGCGGAAGCCCTGCACCGCCACGGCATCGGCTATGTCAGCGAGGACCGCAAGCAGGAGGGCCTGATCCTCATGCACTCCGTGCTGGAGAATGCCGGCATCACCGTGTGGAAGCGCCTCGCCCGGCACCTGCCCTGGCTGACGGACGGCACGGTGCGCTCGACCGTCGAGCCCTACATCCGGCAGCTCGAGGTGCGCACGCCGTCCCTCGGACAACTCGTCGGCAACCTATCCGGCGGCAACCAGCAGAAGATCAGCGTTGCCAAGTGGCTCGCAGCGGGCGTGAAGATTCTTATCGTCGACGAGCCCTCGGTCGGCATCGACATCAAGACCAAGGCCTACCTGCACGAATTGATCCGGGCGCTTGCCGAGCAGGGCACGGCCATCCTGCTGATCACCAGCGACATGCCGGAGATGATCACGCTCGCGGACCGCATCGTGGTGATGGACGGCTACCGCGTGCGCGGCGCAATCAAGAACACCCGCGACTACGACGCCATGAGCGCGGCCATCATGGGCCGCATCCACGGCACCGACGGATCATGACTTGACCGCTCCCGCGGTGAGGCCGCGCACCAGCGCACGCTGGACGACGGCGAAGAGCACCATCACCGGCACGATGGAGATGATGCCGCCCGCCGCCAGCGAGCCCCAGGGCAGCTGGAACTCGCCGACCATCAACTGCAGCCCGACCGGCCAGGTGCGCGAGCCCGTGCTCGTCGTGAGCATCAGTGCGAAGAGGAACTCGTTCCAGGCGCCGATCGCCACGAACACGGCTGTGGCCACGAGCCCGCCCAGCACCAGCGGGAGGACGACGCGCACCATGGCCCCGAGCCGGCTCGCCCCGTCGATGCGGGCGGCGTCCTCGAGGTCGCCGGGAACCGCCTCGAAGAAGCCCTTCATCATCCAGATGAAGACCGGCAGAAGGAAGGTCGTGTAGGCGAGCGCCAGGCCGAAGCGGCTGTCGAGCAGGCCGACGTTCCGCATCAGGATGAAGAGCGGGATGATGATCATCACGGCCGGGAACATGCGCACGACGAGATAGAATAGCATGAGCTCGCGCCGGCCCGGGAAGCGGTAGCGCGACACGGCGTAGGAGGCGAGCGTGCCCACGAGCGTGCAGATCACCACGGTGGTCAGGGTGACCACCGCGCTGTTGGCGATGAGCGTGGGGAAGTTCGAGCGCGTCCAGATCGCCTCGTAGTTCTCGAAGGTGATCCGCCGCGGGACGTATTGCAGCGTCGCGGTGACGATGTCCTCCTCCGGCTTCAGGGAGACCAACAGGGCCCACAGGATCGGGAAGACCGCGAAGACAACCAGCGCCAGCACGGCGAGGCTGGCGAGGATGTCCGCGATCCGCTTGCGGGCGGCCATGCCGCCGAAAGGTCCGGCCATGGTCAGGTCCTCATCACGTTGGAGAGGCGGACATAGAGGTAGGAGAAGCCCATCAGCAGCACGAACAGGATTACCGCCAGCGCGCTGCCCTGCCCGAAGTTGAACTCCTTGTTGACCTTCAGGAAGGCATGCAGCGACAGCACCAGCGTCGAGCGTCCCGGCCCGCCGCCCGTCAGGATGAGGATGATGTCCGGCGAGTTGACGAGGCTGATGACGCGCAGCACCACGGCGGCCACGATGATGGCCCTGAGCTGCGGCAGCGTGACGAAGCGCAGCTGCTTGAACGCCCCTGCCCCATCGATGGCAGCGGCCTCGTAGAGGTCGCCGGGGATGGCCTTGAGGCCAGCCAACAGCAGCAGCGCGAAGAATGGAAAGCCGTGCCAGACCTCGACCAGCATGGCGGCCGCCAGGGCAGTATCGGGATCCGCGAACCAGGCCTTGTAGGTGTCGATCACGCCGATGCGCACGAGCATGTCGTTGATCACACCGAGCCGTGGGTCGAGCATCAGCGCCCACATGTGTCCCGCCACGACATTGGGCAGGAACCACGGCAGGAGCAGCAGCACCGAGGCGACGCGGAAGCCCGGCAGCTCCCGGTTCAGGAGAAGCGCGGTGGCGAGGCCCAGCGCAAGCTCGCCCGCCACGGAGCCCGCAGTCCAGACCACCGTGTTGCGCAGCGACAGCCAGAAAACGGGATCGTTGGCGATGGCATAGTAGTGCTTCAGTCCGACGAAGCCGGTGCCGAGGTCGAGCCTGTTCAGCCGCATCTCGCAGAAGCTGAGCCCGATGCCCCACAGCGTGGGATAGAGCACCACCGCTAGGATGAGAACGAGGCTCGGCACCAGCAGCCAATAGGCCCAGAAACGGGTCTCCGAGACGTCGCCCAGCCCGCGCGCCCGGGAGCGCGCGGGGCGCATCGGACCTGCATCCTCCCGGGCAAGCGCCATGCCGCCTCCCCCGTCAGACCGAGGCCACGGCGACGCGCTCGACGTGGTCCCAGTCAATGTCGTGGCCAAGGCCCGGCTCGCTGCTCACGGTGAGGATGCCGCCCTCGATGGCGAGCTTGCCAAGCTTCTTCAGCCCGGCGATCTGCTCGGCGTTGATGACGAGCTGCTCGTAATAGTCGTTGATGCGGATGCCCGCGCAGAGCTGCGCATTGGCGAGGCCCATTCCGTGCACCTGGCAGCGCATCCCATGGCTGTCGGAGAGGTGGGCGATCTTCATCGAGCCCGTGAAGCCGCCCTTGAAGTTGGTGTTCACGCGCGTCATGTCGAGCGCGCCCATCTCAATCCAGGTCGCCATGTTCCAGTGGCACCCATCCGACGTCTCCGCGGCGAGGATGGGGATGTCCAGCGCGTCGCAGAGCTTGCGGTAGCTGCCGAGCTCGAACTCGCGCATGGGCTCCTCGTACCAGAGGAAGCCGCACTCCTCGAGCACGCGGCCGAAGGTCATCGACGTCACGTAGTCCCAGCCTGCGGAGCCGTCGAACATCAGGTCGGCGTCGGGACCGGTCCACTTGCGCAGGTTCCGCGAAAGCTTGGCGTCTTCCTTCGCGTCGCCCCAGGCGTGCAGCTTGAAAGCCGTGAAGCCCTCGTCCATGCATTGTTTGATGTAGCGCTCGTATTCCTCCATCGTATCCCACGTCACGGTGGAGGCGTAGGCCGGCACGCGCGTGCTGTTGCCGCCCAGCAGCTGCCAGATCGGCAGGCCCGCCTTCTTCGACTTGATGTCCCAGGCGAGCTGGTCGACGATTCCGAGATGCGTCATGTGCATCTCGTCGACGCGGTCGATCTCCCAGACGAGGTGCCACAGCCGCTCGGTGGCGAGCGGGTCCTCGCCGATCAGGCTCTTGAGCCGGCGCTCGGTCAGCGTCATCAGCGACGAGGCGTAGCGGGCCGAGGACTCGATCTCGACGCCGCCCGAGATGCCCTCGTCGGTCTCCATGCGGATCACGGCCGTGTGCTGCTTACGTCCCGCGACGAGGCCGTCATGCGAGCCCATCAGGCCGGTGCGCCAGCGGTAGCGGTGCACCGGCGGGTCGGATTCGAGGATGAAGCAGCGAATGTCGGTGATGCGCATGGGGGCCTCGCGAAGGCATGTCTCGGTGCAGAAGGGACGCCGCGTCGAGGCGGCGCCGACATCAGGTCGCCGGGGCGACCTCGCCCGGCGGCTTGGGCGCGAGCCGCGTGCCGTTCCAGGAGCGGGCGTGGCGCGCGAGGTCCTCGGGCAGGAACTCGCCGGAAGCCCCGTTCTCCGGGTCGAAATTGTGCCAGCGATCTTCCCCGCGCACGAGCATCGCCTTGTCCCGCACGCCGCCGGCCTGCTTCACGTGCGCTCCGACATAGCGGATGGCGAAGCCGATCCTGCGCTGGTCGGAGCGGTTCGGCTCGGAATTGTGGGCGATATCCACGTGATGCAGCGACATCTCGCCCGGCGCGAGCACGACGTCGACGACCTTGTCGAGGTCGACGTCGACCGCGATCTCCTGGCCGCGCGAGAGCAGGTTGTCCCGCGCCCAGGTCTCCTTGTGCGCGAGGATGCCGCCCTTGTGCGTGCCGGGCACCACGCGCATGCAGCCGCTCTCGACCGTCGAGGGCGACAGGGCCACCCAGGCCGTCACGATGTCGGAAGGCTCGAGCCCCCAGTAGGTCGCGTCCTGGTGCCAGCTCACATAGGCTTCCGAGCGCGGCTCCTTGAGGAAGAAATTGGCGCCCCAGACGAGGACGTTGGGCCCGATGACGCCTTCCACCGCGTCCAGAATGCGCGTATGCCGGCAAAGGTCCGTGAGCAGCTTCGAGGCATAGTAGCTCTTGTGCAGGAGGAGCCCCTTGCGCTCCTCCTCCGGCCGCGCGTCGATCGCTGCGACGGCCTTGAGGAAGGCGGCCACCTCCCGGTCGTCGAGCACGCGGATGGGGAAGAGCACGCCGTCCTCCCGATAGGACTGGACCTGCGCGGCCGTGAGGCTGCTCGCCATGGTCGTCTCCTCTGCTCTTGCGGGGACGGAAAGGCGGCCTGCCCAGGGGCCGCCGCATCCCTCACTTCAGGGCGTTCTCGAGCCCGGCCATCATCGCGTCGACGGCCTGGGCAGGGGTGGAGCGGCCGACCAGAACCTTCTGGAATTCCGGCAGGACCACGGTCTCCGACCAGCCCGCCACGCCGACGAAGGTCGGCGGCAGTCGGCCGAACTTGGTGGTCTCCACGGCGGCGGCGTAGAGCGGGTTCTTCACGATCCGCTCGTCCGCGGCGACCTTCGGCGAGGACGGGAAGTAACCCGTCTCTTCCAGGAAGGCGATGGCCGGCTCCGGATCCGCCCAGTAGGAGATCCAGGTCATGTCCGCGTCGATCTTGGCGGGATTGGCGACGCCATTGAAAAGGTAGGTGAGCCGCGCGATGTGCGCCGCAGGCGCCGCCGGCATGGGCAAGGTGCCGAACTGCTCGGGCTTCAAGGCCGCCTGGATCTCCGTGAGCGAGCCCGTGTGGTGCCACACCATGCCGGTCTGGCCGGTCTTGAAGGCTTCCATGATCTGCCGGTAGCCATCGCTCGGAGCGCTGGGCGGCACGGCCTTGTGCTTGGTCAGGAGCTCGGAATAGAAGGCCACCGCCTCCGTGGCCTTGGCCTTGTCGATCGCCATCTTGCCGTCGACGACGAGCGGCGAGCCCCAGCCCTCGATGAGGTCGATGACGTACTTGAAGCCGCCAGCCCCGCCGCGCAGGCTGAAGCCGTAGCGGTTCTTGGCGGGATCGGAAATCTTGATCGCCGCTTCCATGAACTCTTTCATGGTCGTGGGCGGCGCGATGCCTTTCTCGGCGAACCAGTCCTTCCGGTAGTACATCCAGTCGACGAAGGTGAAGGCGGGGATGCCGTAGAGCTTGCCGCCCACCGTGCAGCCGGACCAGGCCTGCGCCGGATACTCGCTGAAGCGCGGCCAGGCCTTGATGCGGTCCGTGAGGTCCGTCAGCGCCCCCATGGCGACGAGGTCGCTGGCGCGCTCGGCCACGACCATGCAGGTGTCCGGCTTGGCGTTTGCGACGACGGCAGCCGTCATCTTGGACATGTATTCGGGATTCGGGATGTTCTCCTGCGTCACCGCGATGTCCGGGTATTTCTGCTTGAACAGGGCGAGCACCTTCTCGAGCCCCTTGAACTCGGTCGTCGAGGTGAAGTGGTGCCAGTAGTTCAGGCTCGCCTTCTGCGCGAAGGCGTTGCGGGGCGCGAGCCCCGCGATGGGCAGGGCGGCGAGGCCTCCCAGCACCTGACGGCGGTCGATGCGCATTGCTTCCTCCCTTGTGTCGCGGGTCCTTCGCCGGTCCGGCGGGCCCATTCTCTGAAACCAGTCAGGACGCCAGGACGATCGGCGTCGACGCGGGCGGCGGCGGCAGTTCGTGCGGTTGCCTCACGTGCGGCATCGCATGCTCGCGACGCGCCGTCTCGCTCAGCACGAGCCCATGCCCGGGCCTGTCCGGGGCGATGGCGAAGCCGCCCGTCAGGACGATCGGCTCTTCCACCAGGTGGTTGTAGTTCTGGAAGGAATATTCCAGCCAGTCCGCTTCCGGCAGCGCGGCGGCGAGGTGCACGCCGAGTTCCAGGATCGTGTTGCCGAGGCTCACGGGGATGCCGTGCTCGGCGGCGAGCCAGCCCGCCTTCATCACGTCGGAAAAGTGGCCGTGCACATTGAGGATGTCCGACGCGCGGGCCTCCAGAAGCTTCCGCTTGCCGCGCAGGTCGAGATACTCGCCCGAGTTCACGTGCACCCAGGGGGCGCCCTCGCGGATCTCGCGCAGCCCGTCGAAGTCGTCGCGGAGGCAGGGGTCCTCGACCCACAGGATGTCGTAGCCCGCCTTGCGGTAGATCCTGAGCCGCCGGATCGCCTCCTTCGGCGACCAGGCCTCGTTGCTGTCGACCATCACGGGCCCGGCGTCGCCGACCGCGTCCTTCAGAAGCTTCAGGCGGTGCAGGTCCCATTCCACGTCGGGATGGCCGACCTTGATCTTGAAGCCTCGATGCCCCTGGTCCGCCGCCTGCGTGAAGAGCGAGACGTAGTGGGCATCGCTGAGGTGGTAGTCGAGCCCGCTCGCATAGGTGCGCACCTTGGGCTCGGTGCCGCCCAGCAGCCGCCAGAGCGGGAGATCCGCCTGCTTGGCCGCAAGGTCCCAGCAGGCCTGGTTGATCGCCTCCTCGAAAGGCAGCGCCATGCGGCGCGCATTGCCGCCGCGCGGACGCGACACCCGGTGCACGAGGCCGGCCGGTGGCTGGCCCTCGAGTCCCGGCCAGGCCTCCTCCTCGAAGACGCGGACGATCTCGTCCAGCGCCGGCAGCGGATGGAACAGGCTGAGCCCGAAGCCGAGGCCCGTCTCGCCTTTGGCTGTCTTCAGTTCCAGCGCGAAGTAGTGGCCGTGGGCGATGTGGACCTGGCTGTCGCCGATGACCCTGTCGCGCCTGTGCTGGAAGCGCGTGAGCTCGTAGCCCTCGATCTTCATCCGGCGTCTCCCTGCGTCGCCTCTGTTTTTCAGCGAGGCGATCTGATAGATCAGTTGCGATGAAAGGTAGATCAGTTACGGCGGCCCGCGCAAGGCGCGTCGCGCCCGCTCCCGGCAAGGCAGCCCCCACCCTCACGCAGGGACGGGAGCCTGTCGCGGACATCGACCGGCAGGGCCGCAGCCTGGGCGATCTCGCGCGCGAGCGCTTTCTTGCCGCGCTCTTCGAGCGCCGCATCGCGCCGGGCTCCTTCGTCTCGCAGAACGATCTCGTGAAGATCCTGGGCGTGCCCGTCGGGCCCCTGCGCGATGCGCTCAGGGTGCTGCAGGCGGAAGGCTGGCTGGTGATCCATGCCCGCTCGGGCATCGAGCTGCGCAAGCCTGACTTCGAGCTCGTCCGCAACTCCTACCAGATGCGGCTGATCCTGGAGCGCGCCGCCGTCCGAACCTATGCCGAGGTCGCCCCGCTGGCGCGCATCGCGGAGCAGGAGGAGCGTCACCTCGCGATCATCGAGACGCTGAAGGGCCGGGAGCTCGACCTGGAGAGGGCGCGGGAGCTCGAGGCCTTCGACTTCGGCTTTCACCTCGACGTTGTCAGCATTCTCTCGAACCCGCTGATTTCCGCCGCCTACAGCCAGGCCCAGCGCTTCGTCCAGTTGGTTCGGCTCGACCGCGAGTTCCAGCTCTCCTCGCCCCTCGTGGTCCGCACGATCTCGGAGCACCTGGACATCCTGAAGGCGTGCCGTGCCCGGGACCCCGCTGCCGCCGAGGCCGCGCTGGAGGTGCACTTCTCCCGCGCCATGCAACGGGCCATCGGCTTCTTCTAGCCGCAGACCGCAACCGCGCCGGAGCGCCCGTTCTGCCACCCCATGAGGAGAAGACGCTGACCGCCGGAAATTGGCTGGGGGACCTGGATTCGAACCAAGATTAACGGAGTCAGAGTCCGCTGTTCTACCGTTGAACTATCCCCCAACGGCCGCCCCGCGGGGCGGATGCAGCGCCGTTCGGCGCGCAGGCGGCTCACATAGCGAAGCGCGGGGGCGTTGACAAGCCCTGCGTCGCTGTAGCGAAGCGCGGACCCTGACCGACGCGCGGGCCTCCCGTCGCATCCACGTCTTGTTTACCGCCTAGGAGCGGCAGGGCCTCCCAAAGGCGTGACCGGGGTTTCCTGTTCACCATTGGGTGCGCACGCTATAAGGCTAAGTTGATCATAAAATCCCGTCAGACGGCGCGGTGGTCACGGAGTTGTCTTGATGTCCCCTAGGTCAAGCCTGGTCATGATCGGCGTCATCGCCGCGGCCGGCGCCCTCGCCTATCAATACGGACCGACCGCCTGGCCGCAGGTGAAGCCCCGCATCGAGGCGGTCACCGGCCCCCTGCCCGCGATGCCGTGGGAGCCCAAGGGCGAGCAGGCCAAGTCGGACGACGCCGGCAAGGATCCCGGCAAGGCTGCCGGCAAGCCGCCCGGAACGGGCGCGGAGGGCGGCGCACCCCGCGGGCCAGGCGGCGGACAGGGCGGCCCTCGGGTCGCGGCAGTCGCCGTCGGAAAGGCGGAGCGCCGGCCCATGCCGGTGCGCTTCGACACGATCGGCACCGTGCAGCCCGTCTCGACCGTGACGCTGCGCACGCGCGTCGAAAGCCAGATCCTCAAGGTGAACTTCGAAGACGGGGCCGTGGTGAAGCAGGGCGACGTACTCTTCGAACTCGATTCGCGCGGCATCGAGGCCCAGATCAAGCAGGCCGAGGCTAACCTCGCGCGCTCGGGCGCCCAGCTGGAACAGGCCCAGCGCGACGTGAAGCGCTACGAACTCCTGAGCGCCAACGACGTCGGCTCCAAGGTCACGCTGGACAATGCCCGCACCGCCGTGCTGACCACGCAGGCGCAGATCCACGCGGACGAGGCCGCGCTCGAGGCGCTCAACGTCCAGCTCACCTATTACACGATCCGCGCGCCGATCTCGGGCCGCGTCGGCATCGCCGGGATCAAGGCGGGCAACATCGCCAAGACCGGCGACGGCAGCGTGCCGCTCGCCGTGATCAACCAGATCAGCCCGATCTACGTCTCCTTCAACGTGCCGCAGCGTTTGCTGCCGGAGCTCCGCGAGGCGCTCGCCAAGGGCACGTCCAAGGTGCAGGCCACCCCCCAGGGCCTCACCGACGCCGTCGACGGCAAGGTCGCGGTCATCGACAACAATGTCGACGCCACCTCCGGCACCATCACGCTGCGCGGCATCTTCGAGAACGCGGACGAGGTGCTTTGGCCCGGCCAGCTCTGCGACGTTCGCCTGGTGATCCGCACGGAGCCCGACGCCATCACTGTGCCTCGCGAGGCGGTGCAGCAAAGCCAGAACGGGCTCATCGTCTTCGTGGTGGAGGACGGCCAGGCGCGCGTGCGACCCGTCACGGTTGACCGTTCGCTGCGTGGGCTGTCCGTCGTGAAGACCGGGCTCAAGGGCGACGAGACCGTCGTGACGGACGGGCAGCTCCTGCTCACGGAAGGCACGAAGGTCGAGACGCGCGCCGCGCCGCAGCAGCGTCCCGGCGGTGGCGGCCAGCGCCCCGCAGGCAAGGCGCCAGCCGAGGGCCAGACCTCCGGGGCGACACCGCCTGCGGCCTCCCCTGCCCCGACGGGCGCATCCATTTCCAGCCAGCAGCCGCGCGGCTGAGCGGAGACCCGGACCATGGGGCTGCCCGAACTCTGCATCCGCCGCCCGGTGATGACGACGCTCATCACGCTGTCCTTCATCATCTTCGGGCTCTTCGCCTACCGGCAACTGCCGGTCGCGGCGCTGCCGCGGGTCGACTTCCCGACCATCAACGTGTCGGCGCAATTGCCCGGCGCGAGCCCCGAGACGATGGCCGCCTCCGTCGCGGCGCCGCTGGAGCGCCAGTTCTCCAATATCTCCGGCATCACCGCGATGACGTCGGTCTCCACGCAGGGATCGACGAACATCACGATGCAGTTCGATCTCGACCGCAACATCGACGGGGCGGCGCTCGACGTGCAGTCGGCGCTGAGCGCGGCGGCCCGCCGCCTCCCGGCAGACCTGCCGAACCCGCCGAGCTTCCGCAAGGTCAACCCGGCCGACCAACCCGTTCTGTTTCTGGTGGTCACCTCGAGTACGCTGCCCCTGTCGACGGTCAATGACTACGCCGAGACGGTGCTGCAGCAACAGATCTCCCAGATCCCGGGCGTCGCGCAGGCGCTCATCTTCGGCTCCCAGAAATATGCCGTGCGGATCATGGCGGATCCGTCCTCCCTCTCCTCGCGCGGCCTCGGCTTCGCGGAGCTGAGGGCGGCGGTGGCTGCCGCCAACTCGAACCAGCCGACAGGCACGCTGCGCGGCGAGCGCCAGCGCGTGACGATCGAGGCGACGGGCCAGCTCAGGAAGGCCGAGGACTATTCGAACCTCATCGTCTCCTCGCGCAACAACGTGCCTGTCCGCCTCGGCGACGTCGCCACGGTGAAGGACAGCGTGGAGAGCGACGAGGCCGCGAGTTGGTTCAACGGGGAGCGCTCGCTCATCGTCGCGGTGTTCCGCCAGTCCGACGCCAATACGGTGGAGGTGGTGGACCGCATCCGCGAGAAGGTGCCAACCTATCGCGAGCAGCTGCCGGCCTCCATCGGCCTGCACGTGCTCAACGACCGCTCCATCCCGATCCGCGAGGCGGTCTACGACGTCCAGTTCACGCTGATGGTCTCCATCGCGCTGGTCGTGATGGTGATCTTCCTGTTCCTGAAGTCGCTGACGGCGACGATCATCCCCACGCTGGCCCTGCCGGTGTCGCTCATCGGCACCTTCGCGGCGATGTACGTTCTGGGCTATTCCATCGACAACATCTCGCTGCTGGCGCTCACATTGTCGGTCGGCTTCGTGGTCGACGACGCCATCGTGATGCTGGAGAACATCGTCCGCCACATCGAGAACGGGGAAAAACCGTTCGAGGCGGCGCTCAGGGGCTCGCGCGAGATCGGCTTCACGATCGTCTCGATCACGATGGCGCTGGTCGCCGTGTTCATCCCCGTCTTCTTCATGGGCGGCGTGGTCGGCCGCGTCTTCCGCGAATTCGCGGTGACGATCTCGGTTGCCATCCTCGTCTCGGGTTTCGTGTCGCTGACGCTCACGCCGATGCTCTGCGCCCGCATCCTCCGCGGCCATGACGCGCACCAGAAAGACGGCCTGTTCTCGCGGGCTGTGGACGCCGTCGTCGGCGGCATGCTGGCGGTCTACCGGGTCACGCTCGACGCGGTGCTGAAGGCGCGTGTCCTCGTCCTCCTGCTGACGCTCGGCTCCGTCTGGTACACCGTCCACATGTATGCGGAGATGCCCAAGGGTTTCTTCCCGCAGGAGGACACTGGCCTGCTGCGTGGGGCCACGGAGGGGCCGCCGGACACGTCCTTCCAGGCCATGGCGCAGCGCCAGCAGGCCGTGAACGAGATCCTCAGGAACGACCCTGCCGTCGACTACCTCACCTCGAATATCGGCCAGGGAGGCGTGAACCAGGGCTTCATGTTCGTGGCCCTGAAGCCGCGCGAGCAGCGCGACGACGTCAACACGGTCATCGCCCGCCTGCGCCGGGCGACGGCCAACGTGCCGAACATCACGCTGGTGCTGCAGCCCGTGCAGAACATCAACCTGAACGCCGGCCGCCAATCGCGCGCGCAGTACCAGTACACGCTGACGAGCGGCGAGCTCGAGGCGCTCTACAAGGCCGCGCCGGACATGCGCCAGCGCATGGCGAAGCTCGACCAGCTGCGCGACGTCAACATCGACCTGCAGCTCGCCAATCCCCAGGTGATGATCGAGCTCGACCGCGAGCGCGCCGCCAATCTCGGCGTGACCTCCGACGCGCTGCGCCAGACTCTCTACAACGCCTTCGGCTCGCGCCAGATCTCGACGATCTACACGGCCTCCAACGACTATCCGGTCATCATGGAGGCGGACCGCGAGTTCCAGACGGACCCGGCCCGGCTCTCGCAGCTCTTCGTGCGAAACGCGAGCGGCCAGAACATCCCGCTCGAGGCGGTGGCGACGCTGAAGCGAACGATCGGTCCGCTCTCGGTGAGCCGGCAGTCGCAGCAGCCGGCCGTGACCATCTCGTTCAACCTCGCGCCCGGCGTGTCGCTCGGCGAGGCCGTGGAGGCGATCCGCGCCACCGAGCGGCAGGCGGGCCTGCCGAGCTCCATCACCACGGGCTTCGCCGGCTCGGCCCAGCTCTTCCAGGATGCGCTGCGCGGCCAGGGCCTGCTGATCATGGCCGCGGTGCTGGTGATCTACATCGTGCTGGGCGTGCTCTACGAGAGCTTCATCCATCCCATCACGATCCTGTCCGGCCTGCCCTCGGCCGGCCTCGGCGCGCTGCTGGCTCTGCAATATTTCAAGCTGGACCTGTCGGTCATCGCGATCATCGGCATCCTCATGCTGATCGGCATCGTGAAGAAGAACGCCATCATGATGGTCGACTTCGCGCTGGAGCGGCGGCGCGAGGGGGCGGACGCGATGACCGCCATCCGCGACGCCGCGCTGATCCGCTTCCGGCCGATCATGATGACGACCTTCGCGGCGATCTTCGGCACGCTGCCCATCGCGCTCGGCCATGGCGCGGGCTCCGAGCTGCGCCAGCCGCTCGGCATCGCCGTGGTCGGCGGCCTGATGGTGAGCCAGCTCCTGACGCTCTACATCACGCCGGTCGTCTACTACTACCTGGACAAGGTGGAGACGCTGGTCAGCGGCAAGGGGAAGACGGCGACCAAGGAGGCCGACGTCCCCGCCGCGGCCGGCGCGGCCGTGCAGCCGGGCGCGGCGCTGCAGAAGGCGGATTGATCGCCCCTCAGCGCTTGCGCCAGGTCATGGCGGGCCAGGGCGTTGCAGCGTCATTCTTGCGTGCCGGTCCGCTGCTGGCGGCCGAAATCGCAAGGACAGGACCATGTTTCCGGCGCGCCAGTTCGCTCTTGCCTTTGTCTTTCTGCCTCTGCCGTCGGCGGCTCAGGAGACCTGAAAGCGGCAATGGCTCAGGCAAGCTCTGCAGAGGAAGACATCAAAAGAGCCATTCTTCCCCTCGATACCGCCGGTCAATCGAATACGCTTCCTAAACTCGTCCGAATTTCCGAACAGAGGCTACCATTGGTGAAGCAATGGATCGCCATCATCAGCAAGAAACGAGACATCAACCGCTTGGACGCTCGCCTTGGCTGCAAACGGCGAGACGTGACGGATCATCTCAATATGTATTACGAGAAGACACTGACTCAGCTCGCTGGACGCGTAGCCTCGGATGAGCGCGGAATCAGGAACGGCACGAGCTACATGAAAGCGCACCCTGGCATGAAATGGGAATGACTTCGATCCGACGCCTTTAATGATTGCTTAACGATATCCGAAGCGTGCCATTGCAACGCCTCGGTCTTGCCGGCCTTATGCTTACCGGAATGTCACCGAGCCCGGACGATGCAGCACCTGCGCCTTCCCACAACGTTTGACGAACCGCCGGAATCGGCGGCTCCGTTGCGTGGCGGGGTCAAGCGGAGCCCGGTGCGTGCGCTCGGCCAGGTCGGCAAGGGGCTCGCCGCCTTCATGGTCGGCATCATCATCGGGGCCTCGACGATCATGATCGCCGAGACGGTCACGCCGTCGGCTGACCCGTCCGGCATCGAGAGCGGCCCGGTCCAGCTTCGCCGCTAAAGGCCCCGATCTAGGCGGCCGCGACCGACACGACCTTGAACGTGTGGAGCACGCCCTCCTCGTCGCGGACAGAGACGTATTCGCCCGGCGCGAAGACATGGTCGCCGAGACGGTAGCCGGCCTCGTCGTCCTCCTCGGCTGAGCCGTCATAGTCGAACACCCAGGTCGCGCCCCCCTGCCCTCCGTGGCGATGCACGAGATGGCCGAGTTCGTCCTTCTCGCCGGCCCAGAAGCGGCGCACGCGGCAGGCGGCGCGGGCCTCCCGCCACGCCGCGAGGTCAAGCCGCCCTGCGGCGTCGAGCGGGGCGACGATCTCGTAGCCGTGCCGCGCAGAGCCGTCCGGATGCTCCTTCGACCGCGCGAGGTTGAGCAGGATGCGCTTCAGCGCGAAGGGATGGTGCGCATGAGCCTGGGACATGGGGGACTTCTCCTCGCGAGACCAGAACAGATGGCCCGATCATCGCTGCGGCAGCCCCGATGTCCTTGATGTGACGCAACCGCTGGCTGGGACCGCACCATGGCGCACGGGCCTCCGGCCCGCTCTTGTCTTGCCGGCCGGCAAGCCCGCGCTCCAGTTACGATCGCAGGTCCGCAAGGTCGGCGAAGAGGTCCAGCGCCTCGGGGTTGGCCAGCGCCTCCTTGTTCTTCACCGTGCGCCCGTGCACGACGTCGCGCACGGCGAGCTCCGTGATCTTGCCGGACTTGGTGCGCGGAATGTCGGCCACTGCCACGATGCGGGCCGGCACGTGGCGCGGGCTCGCCCCGGTGCGGACCTTCGTGCGGATACGGTCGCGCAGAGCATCGTCCAGCGCCGCGCCCTCGCGCAGCCGGACGAAGAGGACCACGCGCACGTCGTTGTCCCAGTCCTGGCCGATGGCGAGAGCCTCCAGGATCTCCGGGATCTGCTCGACCTGCGCGTAGATCTCGGCGGTGCCGATGCGCACCCCGCCAGGGTTCAGCGTCGCGTCCGAGCGGCCGTGGATGATCAGCCCGCCATTTTCCGTCCACTCCGCGAAGTCGCCGTGGCACCACACGCCGGGGAAGCGCTCGAAATAGGCGGCGCGGTACTTGGCGCCCTCCGGGTCGTTCCAGAACATCACGGGCATGCAGGGGAACGCCCTGGCGCAGACCAGTTCGCCCTTTTCCTGCCGGACGGGGCGGCCCTCGTCGTCCCAGACGTCCACGGCCATGCCCAGGCCCGGCGCCTGGATCTCGCCGCGCCAGACCGGCCCGATCGGGTTGCCGATGACGAAGCAGGAGACGATGTCCGTGCCGCCCGAGACGGAGGCGAGGTGCACGTCCGGCTTGATGGCCTCGTAGACGTAGTCGAAACTCTCGGCGGCCAGCGGCGAGCCCGTCGAGGCGATCAGGCGGACGCTCGCGAGGTCATGGGTGCGCGCCGGAGCGAGGCTCGCCTTCTTGCAGGCGTCGATGTACTTGGCGGATGTGCCAAAGAGCGTGAAGCGCTCCTCCTGCGCATAGTCGAACAGCACCGACGGCCGCGGGTGAAATGGCGAGCCGTCGAAGAGCATCAGGGTTGCCTGCGAGGCGAGCGCCGAGACGAGCCAGTTCCACATCATCCAGCCGCAGGTCGTGAAGTAGAAGACCCGATCGCCGGGCTTCACGTCACTCTGGAGCTGATGTTCCTTGAGGTGCTGCAGCAGCGTGCCGCCGGCGCCGTGCACGATGCACTTCGGCACGCCCGTCGTGCCCGAGGAGTAGAGGATGTAGAGCGGGTGGTTGAACGGCATCCGCGTGAAGCGCACGGGCTTGGCCGCGAAGGGCTGAATGGCGTCAGCCATCGCCACGGCACGGGGCAGCGCCGCCGCCGTTTCCTTCGCCTCGCCGAGATAGTCGACGATCAGGACGGACTCGATCCCCGGCAGCTCCGGCACGATCTCGGCAAGCTTGTCGCGGATCGGCAATCGTTTGCCCGCATACCAGTAGCCGTCGCAGGCAATGAAGACCTTGGCGCCGATCTGGCCGAAGCGGTCAAGAACGCCGCGCGTGCCGAAATCCGGCGAGCACGACGACCAGGTCGCGCCGATGGAGGTGGCGGCGAGCATCAGGGCCACGGTCTCCGGCAGGTTCGGCATCATCGCCGCCACGCGGTCACCTGGGCCGACACCGACCGATTCCAGCCATTGCTGGAGGCGCGAGACGAGGGCGTGCAGCTCCCGCCAGGTCATCCGCGCCGAGGCCTTGTCCTCTCCCCGGAAGACGATGGCCTCGCCGTCGTCGTCCCTGCGCAGCAGGTTCTCGGCGAAGTTCAGCGAGGCGTCGGGGAAGAAGCGCGCCCCGGGCATGGCGTCGTCCACGAGGACACGCCCACCCTTCTCGCCGATCACGCTGCATTCGTCCCAGATGGCCGACCAGAAGGCCTCGCGATGAGCGATCGAGGCCGCGTGCAGGTCGGCATAGCTCACCGCCGACAGTCCCTCACGGGCGTTGAAGCGGTCGCGGAAGCGGACGAGGTTGGTTCCGGCGATCCGCTCGGGAGAGGGTGTCCACAGCGGCTGGCTGGATGCGGTCATGATATGGCCTTCTCCTGGTCGTCTGGTGCTGCGCCGGCCGATGCATGTCGCGGGCCGGCCGGGCGCTTGCTGTTCCTGGCGTCGGACTTACCCTCTTGTCTGCGCTTGCGAGTCGCTCCGGAGTTCCGGGCCCGCAGGGCGGCCGGGAGGCTCTGCCAACACGAGAGGACAATGCCGCAGCACGCGCCAGGCAGCAACGATGGTGGCCGGAACGTCGTGGAACGCCCGGTTCCACCCGTTTCGCCGGGCCTGCCCGTCGGCTATAACCACGTGCCTGTCCGTCCTGCGTCCTCCGCGTCGCGCCCTGGAGTCCGATGAAAAAGCTCGTCGCCGTCTGCGTCGTCGGCCTGGGCGCGATCGGCCTTGCGGCGGGATTCTCGCCCTGGCCCCTGGCCGGAGACACCGTGCGGCGTCTCCTGGCCGAGCCGCTCGGCCAGGCCGGCTACGACATCGTGGGCATCCAGGGCGGCGAATTCACGCTTCTGCCCCTCCCCCGGGTCGAGATCGCCGACTTCTCCGTGCGGGACAGGCGAGGCGAGACCGTCATCAAGGCCCCTGCCGTGCGCGGTTCGCTGCGGCTCCTGGGGCTGCCCCTCGGCCGCGTCGAACTTGCCGACCTGACCCTGAACCAGCCTGTCGTGGCTCTGCCGGCCGGCCGCGTCCGGGACAGCCTGCGGCAATTGGCCGGCCTCGCGCAGCCAGCCGAAGTCGGCGCGGGCCAGCCCGTGGACGCTCGACTGCCTCTCTTCGCCATTCAAAAGGTGGTCTTCATCGACGGCACAATCGCCGTCTCGGGAGATGGTCGCCCGGCCGAACCGGTCCTGTCGGGCGTCAACGCCGTCCTCGCCGACGGCCGGGACGGCACCGTCGACCTCTCCGGCTCTGCCCGGTTCCAGGGGCAGAGCTTCCAGATCTCGGGCAGCGGGCTGCCGTTGCGAGCCTCGCCGTCGAGCAGCCCCGGTTCCGCGGCCAGCCCCCTGGAACTCACTTTCAACTCTCCGTTGGGAGACCTGCGGCTGAGTGGCGAGACAACGGGAGGCACGAGCCCCCAGACCGTTGGTTCGCTCGTGGTGAAGTCGGCCTCCGTCGAGCGGCTTGCCGACTGGCTGGGTCTCGACCTGCCGCTGCCGCTCAACGGCCTCTTCGAACTCTCCGGAACGCTGAAGCTCCAGGGCGGGCGCATCGCGCTCTCGACGGCACGGGTCGTGCTGCCCGTGGGACGGTTCGACGGCGTTCTCGGGCTGCGCGAGGCCGGTGACCGGCTGTCGCTGGACGGCACGCTCGACACCGACGCGATGGACCTGACGGAAGCGCTCCTCCCGCTACTGCCTGCCGGCGGGCCTGACGGGTGGTCGCAAGATCCCTTCGACGGCAGGCTGCTCCCCCGTGGCGACGTCGACCTGCGCGTCTCCGCTGCCAAGCTCGTGGTGGGGCGGCTGAGCCTCGCCAACGCGGCGATGACGCTGCTGGGACGCAACGGGCGGACCGACGCGGTGCTGGGAAACGCCGAGCTCTTCAAGGGCACTGCCAAGGGGAAGCTCTCCGTCTCCCGCGGTCCGCGCGGCTTCGACATGAAGCTCTCGGGCAGCGTCGAAAAGATCGACTCGGCGACAGCGCTGGCCGCGCTCGCCGACCAGCGGAGGATCGCCGGCATCGCCTCGGGGAGCGTTCAGATCGAGGGATCCGGCGACAGCCCGGCGACCCTCATGCGCTCGCTGGAGGGCAAGCTCGCGGGGACGATCCGCCAGGGCGAGCTCATCGGCATCAATATTCCCGATGTCCTGAAGCGCCTGGAACGCAAGCCTCTCGTCGCCGCGCTGGACGTGAAGGGTGGGCGCACCGCCATCGACAGCGGCGCCATCTCGGCCAGGATCAGCAAGGGCGTGGCGGAGGTCACGGACGGGCTCATCGTGGCGCCGGCCGCCCGGATCCTTCTGACGGGACAGGTGAGCATCGCGGAGCGGGCGATCTCGCTCGCGGGCATCGCCCTGCCCGGCGAGCCTCCGGCGGGGACCGAGCCGCTGGGCCTGCCCTTCGAGGTGGTCGGCAGCTTCGAGGAGCCGCAGATCCTGCCGGACGCCAAGGCGCTGATCCGCCGCTCGGGCGCCGCGGCGCCGTTCTTCCAGCCGCGCCCTGCGGCCACGCCGGCCGGCGGCGCTGACGCGCTTGTCCCGCTCGGCCAACCGCAGCCCTGACGGCCAGAGCGTCAGCGCCGGCTCGCCAGCGTGCCCTTGCCTACGGCGGAGACCACCACCAGCGCGAAGGCGACGACGCCGATGAGGATCGTGCAGGCCGCGTTGATCTGCGGCGTCACGCCCAGGCGCACCTGGCTGTAGATGCGCATGGGCAGCGTGGTGGAGCCCGGCCCGGAGGTGAAGCTTGCGATGACGAGGTCATCCAGAGACAGCGTCAGGGCGAGAACCCAGCCGGCGGCCACGGCGGGGGCGATCAGCGGCAAGGTGACCTGGAGAAAGGTGGCGAGCGGCGACGCTCCGAGATCCTGCGCCGCCTCCTCCAGCTGGCGGTCGAACGTGGCGAGGCGCGCCTGGACGACCACCGTCACGAAGCAGAGCGTGAACGTGGTGTGGGCGAGCGTGACCGTCCAGAAGCCGCGGTCGAGGTCCAGCGCCACGAAGAACAACAGCAGCGAGAGTCCCGTGATCACCTCCGGCATGACCAGGGGGGCATAGACCATGCCGGTCAGCAGCGTGCGGCCGGCGAAGCGCCCGAAACGGACGAGCGCGATCGCGGCGAGCGTTCCGAGCAGGGTGGCGAGCGTCGCCGACAGCGCGCCGACGCGGATCGTGACCCAGGCGGCCTCGAGCATCGCCTCGTCGCGCCACAGGGCGGAGTACCAGCGGGTCGAGAAGCCGCCCCACACCGTCACCAGCTTGGAATCGTTGAAGGAAAAAACGACGAGGATGACAATGGGCAGGTAGAGGAAGGCGAAGCCGAGCGCCAGTGACACAACGTTGAAGCCAGAGAGCCGGCCCTTCATCGCGCCCGCTCCAGGCGGCGCGTCTCCATGTGCCGATAGATCAACACCGGCCCAACGATCACGACCAGCAGCACCACGGCGAGCGCCGATGCGAGCGGCCAGTCGCGATTGTTGAAGAACTCCGTCCAGAGCGTGCGCCCGATCATCAGCGTGTCTGAGCCGCCGAGCAGGTCGGGGATCACGAACTCGCCGAGCGCGGGAATGAAGACGAGGAAGCTGCCGGCCGCGACGCCCGGCAAGGAGAGCGGAACGGTGACCTGCCAGAAGGCCCGCCAAGGCGGGCAGCCCAGGTCGCGCGCCGCCTCCACCAGGCTCTCGTCCATGCGCTCCAGCGTCGCGTAGAGCGGCAGCACCATGAAGGGCAGGTAGGAATAGACGAGCCCGATCAGGACGGCGATGTCGGTGTCGAGGATCGCCAGCGGCTCGTCGATCAGCCCCGCCGCATGAAGAAGGCCGTTGAGCAGCCCTTCCGGCTTGAGGATGCCGATCCAAGCGTAGACCCGGATGAGGAAGCTCGTCCAGAAGGGCAGGATCGCGAGCGTCACGGCGACGGGGCGCCTGCGCGCGGGCGTGCGTGCGAGCGCATAGGCGAAAGGATAGCCGATCAGCAGCACGAGAAGGGTCGCAATGACGGCGAGGCGCAGCGACGTGAGGAAGGAGTCGAGGTAGAGCGGTTCGTCCAGCATGAGCCGGAAATTGTCGAGCGAGAGGCTCGCGAGCTTGTCGAGCAACCCTGCCCAGCCATCCTCCCAGGCGAAGATCGGCGCATAGGGCGGACGCGCATTGACCTTTTCCGACAGCGCGATCTTCAGCACGAGGCCGAAGGGCGCCAGGAACAGCACAAGCAGCCAGAGGAACGGCGGGCCGCCCACCAGCCACCGCCGCGATCCCCAGCCGCCCAACCCTGTTCGCCGCGACGCGGGCCCCTTGCCCATGGCTCAGGCCGTGAGGAGAACGGCGGCCGGCGCTGCGAAGGACAGCCAAACGCGGTCGTCCCATGCGACGGCGTCGGCATTCCGGCCGGCATTGGGACGCGCCACCTTGACCATCGCGCCCGAGGCGAGGCGCACGCGATACGACGTCCAGTCGCCGAGATAGCCGATGTCCCAGACGACGCCCTCGACGATGTTCGGCATGTCGGCGGGCCTGTGCGTGAAGAGATCCAGCTTCTCGGGCCGGATGCCCACGCAGACCGCGTCGCCCACCCTCGCCTCCCGGTCCGAGACGACACGGAGCGGGCCGCCTGCGGCGGGGCACTCGACCTCAACGATATCGCCAGCACGCGCAGTGACGCGCCCCTCGAAGAGCGTGATGTCGCCCACGAAGGCGGCCACCTCCCGCGTGGCGGGCGTCTCGTAGATCTCCGGCGGGGTCCCGACCTGGACGAGCCGGCCGCGGTCCATCATGGCGATGCGATCGGCCATGGTCATGGCTTCGTCCTGGTCGTGCGTGACCATGATGAAGCTCGTCCCGAGCTCGACCTGCAGCTCCATGAGCTCGAACTGCGTCTCCTCCCGCAGCTTCTTGTCGAGCGCGCCGAGCGGCTCGTCCAGCAGCAGCACCTGGGGCCTCTTCACCAGGGCGCGCGCCAGCGCCACGCGCTGGCGCTGGCCCCCGGAAAGCTGGTCCGGCCGCCGGCGCTCCAGCCCGGTCAGCTGGACGAGGCGCAGCATGGCCGCGACGCGCTCGGCGATCTCGTCCCGGGAGACGCTCTCCTGCCTCAGCCCGAAGCCGACATTGGCCTCCACGCTCATGTGCGGAAAGAGCGCGTAGGACTGGAACATCATGTTGACCGGCCGGCGATGCGGCGGCAGATGCGCCAGATCCCGCCCGGCGAGAAGGATGCGCCCTGAGTCCGGCGTCTCGAACCCCGCGACCATCCGCATCAGGGTGGTCTTGCCGCAACCCGACGGGCCCAGCAGGCAGAAGAACTCGCGCTCGTGGATGTCCAGCGTCACGCCGTCGACGGCCGGGATCCCTGCGAAGCTCTTGCGCACGGCCTCGAAGCGGATCAGCGGCGCTGCCGAGGCATCGCGCCAGGGTGCGAAGCCGCGCCGCGCAGCACCGACCGAGCGCGAGCCGGCGCGCTCGCCCGCCCGCACCCCCTGGTCAGCCATCGTTCTGGAGGGCCTCGGTGATGCGTCCCTGCAGGATGTCCGGCTTCTGGATGACGAGCGCGCCGCGCGTCTTCGCCACGATGCCCTCGGCCGTGAGGTGCGACAATTCCCGGGTCACCTGCTCGCGCCGGCAGCCGATCCGATTGGCCAGCACGTGGTGGAAGGGCGGCGGCGAGATCACCCGCTCGCCGACGTCGCCGGCCCGCGGCGACGAGAGACGCAGGATCTCGGAATAGAGCCTGTGCTTGAGGTCCAGCACGGAATGCTCGGTCAGCCGGGCATTGAGCTCGCGGATGCGCCCGGCGAGCAGCCGCAGCAGCTTGTCGTTCACGGTGGGGGCGGCGCGCAGGATCTCCCGGAAGACCGGCGCGGGCATGATGCACATGTCGCTGCGGATGAGGGCGGTGACGTTGGCCGAGCGCTTCACCTCGTCGATGGCGGCGAGCTCGCCGAAGAACTGTCCGGTCCTCATCTCGCCGAGAATGAGCTCGCGGCCGGAGATCGTCCGCACGAGCACCCTCACCTCGCCCGACAGGATGAAATAGACGTCGGTCGACAGATCCTCGAAGTCGACGATGGTCTCGTCCTCGTCGAAGCGACGAAACGAGCACCGCCGCTCGATCTTCTCATAGTCGAGATCTGCGTCCTTGAAGAGCGCGAGCCGCGCCAGCGATTGCATGCCAATCCTCTTTGTCCCCTGTCATGCTGGGCACAAGTGTTGCCGGGGTCAAGATTGCCCCATCCCGAGGCCCGCTGCTCCGCTATGCTTGAACTCGCGCTGCGAAGCTCATGGCGTGCCGGGCCGTGCCGCCCGGCGGCAAGAGGAACATGCCGGGCTTCTCGTAGAGGTCGCCGGCGAAGCCTTCGGGATCGCAGAGGCCTTGCCAGCCTTCGATGCAGAGGAAGGCCGCCCCAGGCCGCATCCACAGCACGATGGTCGGGAGGTTCTCGAAGCCGAACTCGAGCGACTCCCGGTCATTCGCGAAGACGACGGAGCGGCTTCGTGCATCTTCGAAAACCAGGGCGTCCGCGCTGAACAGCGAGGGATCGAGCGGGAGGGTCCGGTCTTGCAAGGGGACGTTGCGCTTGCGCGAGGAAATGAGACCGCCGGGCGCAATGACCGGGACCTCGGCAGGCACAGGATCCGAGAAGACCACGCGGTGTCCGGCCTGCGCCCGTGCGAGGTCTTCGCCCGGCCGCAATCCCCCGATGGGCCAGCAGAAGCCCGGATGCAGCCCCACGGAATAAGGCATGGCGGCCTCGCCGGGATTGTCGATGATCATGGAGGCCAGCAGGCCGCCCTCGGCAATGCGATAGTCCAGCGCGAGGCGGAACGGGAAGGGATAAAGCGCCCGGGTGGCCTCGTCGTCGGCCAAGGCGAACCGGGCATGATCCGCTTCGTGTTCGACCAGCGTGAAGTCGCGATGGCGCGCGAATCCGTGCAACGCGAGCTTGTAGGTGCGCCCGCCGACCCGCGCTTCACCGTTGCGCGTCCATCCCACGACGGGGAACAGCACGGGGCTCTGCTCGTGCCAGGAGGCTGCATCGCACTGCCAGAGCAACTCCCTGCCGGCCACGCGCCAGGACACGAGTTCCGCGCCGCGCGTCGCGACCTTCGCTTCGACGTCGCCCTTGCACAGTCTTATCGTTTCGGATGCAGTGGCCATGTCGTCCTCCCTGATGCCGTGTCCCCTTCGTTGCGCCGGGGATCAACGACGTGCAACGCCGGCGATCCTGCCGGGTCCGGGAGGGGGTCGACAAGCTCTGTCGAATTGCGTCAGCGGGGTGTGGACAGGCCGCCGCCCACCTACTATAACCCCCGCCGTTCGCCCGCTCAGGCCGGCGCGCCCAGGTAGCTCAGTTGGTAGAGCATGCGACTGAAAATCGCAGTGTCGGTGGTTCGATTCCGCCCCTGGGCACCATTCCTCATGAATTAGCCGGCGGTTCATTCAACATTCGCAAAAAAAACGCGTGCGACTACTTGAGTGCGCGACGCGGGCGTAAAGTTGCGTCACCCGTTCGCGGGCCCGCTCTCTTGGGTTTGCCTCGGTGTCGACCTTGAACACGCCGTCGCGGATCGCGACGACCTCAAGGCGGCCACCCTCCTTCACGATACTGAAATCCACCTCAAGGCGTGCGTCCTTGGCGCGCGTTCGCATCACGCATCAGAGCCGCTGCATCTCAGGACCTAGGGGATGCGTTCGAAATCCGCTCGCTAGCGCCGTGCAGGAACAGTCGGGCGGGCGGCGCTGGCGGTGGCGACCTGATAGGCCAGCTTCATGGCCTGGGCCTGCGTGAGCATTCCGCTCCAGCGGATCACCGCGACAAGGCGGCCGCGACGATAGACGCCGTAGCCGGCGCCCTCGGTTTCGTCGATCAGACGCACTTTCCAATCGTACGACAATGCGGACTCCCATGCGTCGGCAGCGGTCTTGCCGAGTCCGATGCCTCACGCATCGCCATGGTAGCACAAGGCGGGGGAGAGAGAACCTTGTGCGAGCGCAATCTTCGCGTGATTTCAGCGATGTGCCCGTACTCGGGAATGGTACTCGCAGCGGTCGGCATTTCGGATCCAGCTTGCGGCGCCAGCTCAGCAGAAGGGGAAAACGTGAAAATCGTGCCCGGCGGCATGCCCCCACGCCGCCGGGCGAGCAACCCTCGGCTTTCGTGGGGCCCTGCCGGAAGGTCGCCGTGGAAACCTAGCCAATGCGGCGCACCCGCACATCGGGCGGAGCCCTTACGCAGCAACCCGGACGTCACCAGCCCTGCGCGCTGAGTGCCTGCATGGCCTAGTGCATGGCGTCCGGACGCGCCTGGGCGATGCGGTCGAGCGCCGAGAGGCTCGCGACGTGCACGCGGTCGCGCTCGAACACGATGCCGTGCGCCATCAACTTGTCCGCCTCGCGCGCGAAGGTCGCCGGCGACATGCCTAGCGCGGCCGCCAGCGTGAGCTTGGGGTAAGGCAGCGGTGCAGTCTGGCCGTCTTCGGACAAGTCCAGGTTGTGGCGGATCCAGACAGCGATGCGCTCATAGGGCTTGCGCAACGAACGATCGCGCGATTCCTCGATCAGTTGCCTGCCCACCGCAACAGATTGCCGCAAGAGCGCCAGCACAAAGGGGTGGTTCTCGAGCGCGAACTGGCGAACGAGCTCGACCGGGATCGACACGATCCGGCAGGGCGTCACCGTCCTGGCCGTCGTCAGCCCCCCGCCATCCCCCACCAGAGCGCCGAGGGGGAAGGGGCAACCCTGGACTGGCATGAGCACGTTGTGCTCGTGGCCGTTGTGATAGGCCGTCATACTCACGTGACCGCTGAGGATCACGTGAATGTGCTTCACCGGCGCATTCTGCCAATACAGCGTCATCCCCGCGGGAAAGGTCGCACAGTAGCTCTCCGATATGAGCTTCGACCTCTGCGGCTCGGTCAGATCCTTGAACAATGTCAAGGATGCCACTTCTTGCGCGGACATATCGAGGAGCACCGTACGGTATGAGACATTGCTAGCCCGGGTCCAGAGAAGTGCGACCCGAGCGTGCAAGTCAATCCGCGCAAGTGCCTAGAGATGTTTTACGGATGGGGTCGCGCCGAAATTCAATGGGAAAAAAGGGCCGCCCCGCAGGGGACGGCCCAAACTTGATCGTCGGGGAAAGAAGGTGGCCGGCCGAGAATGGCCTGCGAGGAGGCCACTCCGGCCATCCTCGAGCCGGCCTGACCCCACGGTAACCCAGGAGATGCGGCGGACCTGAGCATCCGTAGGGAACACTTGACGGGCTGCCCTGAGGCTCATCCGTCGTTGTCTGAACTTAGACCAGCGATTGCGACAATCCAAGAGACGGTTCGAATTTGCCTGAAAACCGATGGGGTTAAGGTAAAGCAGTAAGCTCAACAATGCCGCCTGGAGCTGCGAATCAGGCGGCCTGCCGACCCACCATCACACGGTTCCGCCCAGCGGTCTTGGCGGCGTAGAGCGCGTCGTCCGCGCGCCGCAGCAGGCTCTGGACATCCTCCGTCGGGCCCGTCACCACGGAGACGCCGATGGAGACCGTAACGGGCGTCGCGGTGAGGTCACGGCCCATGCTGAAGGGCTCCCGCTCGATCCGGGAGCGGATGCGCTCGGCGACGATCTCCGCGGTGGCGACGGCCGTGTCGGGCATCAGGACCACGAATTCCTCGCCGCCGAGCCTCACCGCGAGATCGACCGCTCTCACGCTGGTGCGCACGCGTTGCGCGAACTCCTTCAGCACGGCGTCGCCTGCGTCGTGGCCATGGCTGTCGTTGATGTGCTTGAAGCGGTCGATGTCGAGCACCATCACCGAGAGCGGCCGGCCACGGTTCAGCGCCTCCTCGAGCATCGGGCCGAAATGGCTGTCCAGGTAGCGCCGGTTGTGCAGCCCCGTCAGCGGGTCGACGATGGCAAGCTCGAACGAGGCGTAGACCGTGTCGCGCAACTTGTCCGCGTAGCGCTTGCGGCGGATCTGCGTGCGCACGCGGGCCTGGAGCTCGTTCCTGTCGATCGGGCGCAGGATGTAGTCGTTCACGCCGAGGTCGAGGCCGCGCAGGATGCGGCCGGTATCCTCCGCCTCCGCAAGCATGAGGACCGCGATGTTGCGGGTCCGGTCGAGCGAGCGCAGCTGGCTGCACAGCCGCATGCCGTCATAGTCGACGAGGTCGAGGCTGACGATGATCAGGTCCGGCGACTCGTCGGTCGCCGTGAAGATCGCCTTCTGCGGGTCGGGCTCGTGCAGCACCGTGTGGTGCGCCGAGAGCGTCTGGATGACACGCTCGGACGAGCTGGCGCGGTCGTCGATGAGCAGGATGCGCCCGCCAAGGCCCCCGTCGGCCGCCGCCTCGGCGAGCGGATCGCCGAAGCCGAGGTCGCGGGAAGCGAGCGCGCGGGCGCGCAGCTCGTCCGTCACGGCCTTGAGCCGCACGAGACTGCGCACGCGGGCGAGCAGCGCCACCTCGTTGACGGGCTTCGTGAGGAAATCGTCCGCTCCCGCCTCGAGCCCGCGCAGACGGTCGCCTGGCTGGTCGAGCGCCGTGACCATCACGACGGGCAGGTGGGCGGTCTGGGGGTCCGCCTTCAGGCGGCGGCAGACCTCGAACCCGTCCATGCCGGGCATCATGACGTCCGTGAGGACGATGTCGCACAGGCCCTGGTCGCAGATGGCGAGGGCGTCCACGCCGCTATTGGCCGTGAGAACCTCGAAATACTCGGCCGCCAGCCGCGCTTCCAGCAGCTTCACATTGGCAGGCATGTCGTCGACGACCAGGATACGCGCGGTCATGACACAATCCTTCAGGCGTCGCCGAGGTAGGTCCGCACGGTCTCCAGGAACTTCGACACCGAAATGGGCTTGGAGAGATAGGCCTCGCAGCCCTTGCGGCGAATGCGCTCCTCGTCGCCCTTCATGGCGAAGGCCGTGATGGCGATGATCGGGATCGTCCTGAGGTCTTCGTCGTTCTTGATCCACTCCGTGACGTCCTCGCCGGACACTTCGGGAAGCTGGATGTCCATGAGGATCAGGTCGGGCGTATGCTTGCGGGCCAGCGAGATCGCCTCCACGCCGCTCGCCGTCTTGAGCGTCGAGTAGCCGTGGGCCTCCAGAAGATCGTTGAAGAGCTTCATGTTGAGCTCGTTGTCTTCGACGATCAGCACGGTCTTGGCCATCGTGGGTCCCACGGGTCGAGAAAAGCCGAACCGGCCGGCCGGCGCGAAACGACACCCCCCGGCCTCGTCTCGACCTCTTCCAGCCTGTATAACGGTGGACACGTTGACGAATAACAAACTCGATCCGATTCCCGGAAGAAGATCGTCGTCGCCATGGCGCGCAGTCAGCACAATGCAGAAGAGCTTTCCAGGGCTGCGCTCGCATTCCTTGCGTCCGATTCCGAGCGGCTGGCGCGATTTCTCGACCTGACGGGCCTGACTCCGGCTACGATCCGCGCGGCGGCGGCGTCCCCGGGGTTCTCGGTGGCTGTGCTGGACCACGTCCTCTCTGACGAAGCGCTGGTGCTCGCCTTCTCGGCCGAAGTCGGCTGCAGGCCCGAGGCTGTCATGGCCGCGCGAAACCAGCTGGCCGGCCCGTTCGCCGACGGCCTGCGGGACGGCTAGCCGTGACCGGGGAGGATGGGAATGCCGCACCCGGCTCTTCCCTCGCCTTGTGCCGGGATTGCCTGTCCCATTGGCGCTGGACGGACAGGCGTCCGCAGCGCTGCCCCACCTGCCGCTCGCCCCGCCTCGCCGCCCATCCGGAGCTGGAACAGCTTGCCATCGCGCATATCGATTGCGATGCCTTCTACGCAGCGATCGAAAAGCGCGACGATCCGAGCCTCGCCGACAAGCCCGTCATCGTTGGCGGCGGTCGGCGCGGGGTGGTGTCGACCTGCTGCTACATCGCCCGAATCTACGGCGTGCGCTCGGCTATGCCCATGTTCAAGGCGCTCGAGCTCTGCCCCGACGCGATCGTCGTCCGGCCCAACATGGAGAAGTACGCCGCAGTGGGGCGGCAGGTCCGTTCCATGATGCTGGACCTGACGCCCGTCGTGCAGCCGGTCTCCATCGACGAGGCCTTCCTCGATCTCTCGGGCACCGAGCGCCTGCACGGGGCGCCGGCCGCCCTGACGCTGGCCCGCTTCGCCGCACGGGTGGAGCGGGACCTGAACCTGTCCGTATCCGTCGGCCTGTCCTACAACCGCTTCCTGGCCAAGATCGCGTCCGACCTCGACAAGCCCCGCGGCTTCGCTGTGATCGGGCGGGCGGAGGTGGTCTCCTTCCTTGCGCCACGGCCGATCGGCATCTTTCCCGGCGTCGGCAAGGTGACCCAGGAGCGCCTGGCGCGCGACGGGCTCCGGACGGTGGGGGACATCCAGCGGCTCGAGGAATCGGCGCTGGCCCGCCGCTACGGCGAGGAAGGCCTGCGGCTGGCGCGGCTTGCCCGCGGCGAGGACAGCCGGGCCGTGCGGCCCGAGCGAGAGACGAAGAGCGTCTCCGCCGAGACGACCTTCGACCACGACCGGTCGGACCCCGCCGAGCTCGTCCCCATCCTCCTGCGCCTGTCGGAAAAGGTGGCCCTTCGCCTGCGCAAGGCCGGGCTGTCCACCAAGGGCGTCACGCTGAAGCTCAAGACCGCCGACTTCCGGTTGCGGACTCGGGCCAGAGCCGTACCGCCCACGCAGCTTGCCAGCCGGATCTTCGAGGCCGGCCGGGAGTTGCTGATCAAGGAGGCGACGGGGGCGCGGTTCCGCCTCATCGGCATCGGCGCCTCGGATCTGCTGCCGGCCGAGGATGCCGACGCGGGCAGCCTGATCGACACCACGCTCCAGCGCGACCGCAAGGTCGAGCAGGCCATCGACCGGCTGCGGGAGAAGTTCGGCGGGGACTCCGTGCTGCGGGGCCTGGTGTTCCAGGCGCGTGAGGGCGCCAGGCCCAAGGGGCGGACGGGCGAGAGCAGCTAGCCGGATGGGTCCGCGCCGAGGCGCGCGCATCGTGAGGAAGCCGAGATGGACGCGTTCACCGGAGGGTGCCTGTGCGGCGACGTCCGCTTCGAGGCGAGGGGTCGCCCCTACCGGGTGGGGCTGTGCCATTGCCTGGATTGCCGCAGGCACCACGGCGCGCTGTTCCACGCCTCCGCCATCTTCCCGGCGGAGGCCGTCTCGATCAGCGGCGAAACGAGAGACTATGCCGGGCGCCATTTCTGCCCGCGCTGCGGCTCGTCGGTCTACGCCCGCACGGCTGACGAGGTGGAGCTCAACCTCGGCTCCCTCGATGCCCCAGACCAGCTCATGCCAACCTACGAAAGCTGGACGATCCGCCGAGAGGCCTGGCTACCAGCCTTCCCTCTGGCGCATCGCTACGAGCGGGATCGGGACCATACGAGGCGGTTCGAGGACTAGCGGACCGGACCGGCCCCGTCCTGCCCTCCCCCGCTTCGCGGGAGAGAGTCCTCGCAAGTGGCGGGGCGGCGAACTCTCGCCCACCGAACGAGGGAGTTTCGGCGAAGCCGGCAGAGGGGGACTGCGGACGGATTCAATTCTCGCAGGGCTTGCTGGGCAGCACGTCCAGCCGGGTGAGTTCGCCCTTGAGGCCAAAATCGCCGTAGTCGAGCTTGAGGGCGCGGGTGACCCCGTTCTCGAGGAGCTCGAAGGAGATGACGTAGAGCGGCTTCTGGCTGTCGGCCTGGCCGTCCTCGAAGTAGCTGATCGTCACTGGCCAGCGCTGCAGCTTGTCCCAGCCGGCCTTGCGCAGGGGTTCCTCGACGTCTTTGTCCTGAGAGACGGCCTTCCCGACGATGGAGAACGTGTCATAGACCTTGCGGGCCTGCTCGGAGCCGTCGAACACCTTGAGGCTCAGCGTCGCGTTGCCCTCGCGGCCGGCCTGGATGAGCTGGCGGATCTGTTCGGTGGGGAACACCACCTTGGGCCCGATCTCGAGCTTGCCGGCCTTGGGCTTCTTGATCTGCACGACGATCTTGCCGTCCTGCTTCTGGGCGAAGCCGTCCGTGATTTCGCCCGGTCCCTGGCCGATGCGTGTCTCCGTATTGAAGCGCAGGCCGGAGCCGTCGCCCTCCTCGTAGGTCGAGGACCGCATGTCGGAGAGGCGCGTGCCGATGTCCCCGCCCGAGAGCTCCGTCACCTGGCGGAAGTTCTGGGTGTAGCCCTCGCAGGACGAGCCTGTGAACTCGAACACGATCCGGCCGCGGGCCGTCTCGACGCCCTTGCCGCCGTCATTGTCCGCCAGGGACAGCTCATAGGTGGCGCGATGCGAGGCCATCGTCACGGGCTGGGCGGCGCGCGCGATCCCTGACGATCCCAGGACGAGGACGAGGGCTGCGCCGGCAGACGCGGTCGAAAAGGATCGGCTGGTGGCAATCATGGAAGTCTCCGGAGGGGCCGCGGCGCAACGCCGTGGACATGGGAAGGATAAAGGTGGGGCTTGGTGGCGGCAATGCGGCCGGACGGAGCAGCGCGCGCCCGGCTCCTGCCAGCGGCCGGCCTTGCGGGGCTTGCGGGGATGCGCGACAAGCAGGTCCCGACGCGCCGGCGGCGAACCCGCGGCCCTCGCCCGCCTTGCTGACCCCTCCGGAGGAGCCTCCATGAGCATCGAAGCCAAGCTCGCCGAACTCGGCGTCACCCTGCCGACGCCGGTGGCGCCCATCGCCAACTACGTGCCCGCGGTGCGCAGCGGCCATCTGCTCATCATCTCCGGCCAGCTCTGCCTCGGCATGGACGGCAAGCTTGCTCCCGAGCACAAAGGCAAGATCGGGGCCGAGGTGAGCCCCGAGGCGGGAACGCAGGCGGCGCGCCTGTGCGCCATCAACCTGCTGGCGCAGGCCAAGGCGGCCGTGGGCAGCCTGGATGCGATCACCCGCTGCGTCCGCCTCGGCGGCTTCATCAACGCCGTGCCGACCTATGCGGCTCTTCCCGCGATCATGAACGGCGCCTCCGACCTGATGGTCGCCGTGCTCGGCGACAAGGGCCGGCACGCCCGCACCACCGTCGGCGTGGCCGAGCTGCCGCTGGACGCGGCCGTGGAGGTGGAAGCCATCTTCGAGGTGCAATGATGGCCGTTCCGGCCTGGCTCACGGCCACCCCCATCGCGCATCGCGGCCTGCACGACCGCAAGTCCGTCATCGAGAATACGATCGGCGCCGCCCGGGCCGCCATGGCCCGTGGCTTCGCCCTGGAATGCGACGTGCAGCTGACGGCCGACGGCGAGGCCGTGGTGTTCCATGACTTCACGCTCGACCGGTTGACGATGGGATCGGGCCCGGTGGCTGGCTTCACCGCCGCGGCGCTGGCTGACATCCCGTTCAAGTCCACCACGGACCGTATCCCGACACTGGGGGCCTTCCTGGAAGCGCTCGGCGGCAAGGTGCCGCTGGTGTGCGAGATCAAGAGCGCCTTCGAGGGCGACTTGAGACTGACGCGCCGCACCGTGGAAGTCGTCGCGGCCTATGATGGGCCTGTCGCGTTGAAGTCCTTCGATCCCTCCATCGTGGCGGCCCTGCGCGAACTCGCGCCGAACCGGCCCCGTGGCATCGTGGGGGAGCGCAGCTTCGACCATCCGGAATGGTCGAAGATCCCGGCCGAGCGCAGGCACGCCATGGCCAACCTCCTGCATCTCGAGGAAACACGGCCGGACTTCGTGTCCTGGCACGTGAAGGACCTCGACACGGCCGTCCCCTTCCTGTGCCGCAGGGGGATCGGGCTGCCGGTCATGACCTGGACCGTCCGCACACCGGACGACCGCGCCATGGCCGGGCGCTGGGCGGACCAGATGGTCTTCGAAGATTTCGTGCCCTGACGGCCTGGCAAGGCTGCTTCGCCAGCCTTGCCCCCCTCGCACAGGCCACTACCTTGGGCGCATGGCCTCCGATCTGCGCCTGCGCGTGGCGCCCTCGCTCACCCTCATTCCGTCCGCCGACTGGGACGCCTGCGCGAACCCGGACGCGGCCGGGCTTTTGCCCGCTCCGGTCGTTGAGACGTTGATTCAAGGCGTTGAAGTCGAGTCCGCAGAAGACACGGACAACCCCTTCATCTCCCACGCCTTCCTCTCGTCCTGCGAGGAATCGGGCTCAGCTACTCGCAAGACGGGTTGGGCCGGGGCGCACCTTCTGGTCGAGGACCGGGAAGACCACTTGCTCGCCTGCGCGCCAGCCTACCTGAAGTCACACTCCCAGGGCGAATACGTCTTCGACTATGGGTGGGCGGACGCCTACGAGCGTGCCGGTGGCGAGTATTATCCGAAGCTGCAGGTGAGCGTTCCCTTCACCCCTGCCACGGGGCGGCGACTGCTGGTGCGGCCGGGGCCGCGCGCGGCCGAGGCGCGCAAGGCCTTGATCGAGGGGTTCGAGCTCTTACAGCGGCAGACCGGCGCGTCGTCGGTTCACGCTACCTTTCTCCCGCGGCGGGAATGGGACGAACTCGGCGAGGCCGGCTGGCTGCAGCGCACCGACCAGCAGTTCCACTGGTTCAACGAGGGCTACGAAACGTTCGACGACTTCCTCGGGGCCCTCGCCTCCCGAAAGCGCAAGGTCATCAAGCGCGAGCGCCGCGACGCGCTCGCCAACGGCATTACCATCGAGCACGTCACGGGCAAGGACCTCACCGAGGCGCACTGGGACGCCTTCTTCGCCTTCTACATGGACACGGGCTCGCGCAAGTGGGGCAGGCCCTACCTCACACGCACCTTCTTCTCGCTGGTCGGCGAGCGCATGGCGGACAAGGTGCTGCTCGTCATGGCCAAGCGTGGCGGGCGCTACATCGCGGGCGCGATCAACTTCATCGGCTCCGACACGCTCTATGGCCGCAACTGGGGCTGCATCGAGGACCACCCCTTCCTGCACTTCGAGGTCTGCTACCACCAGGCCATCGACTTCGCGATCGCCCGCGGCCTGAAGCGGGTCGAGGCCGGCGCGCAGGGCGAGCACAAGCTGGCGCGCGGCTACCGCCCCGTGACGACCCGCTCCGCCCACATGATCGCGGACCCGGCCCTGCGCAGGGCGATCGGCGACTACCTGCGGCGCGAGCGCATGCGGGTCGAGGAGACGCAGGAGATCCTCGCCGAGCACGTGCCCTTCCGGAAGGGCGAGCCGCCGGCTTGACGGCCGCCGCGCCTCTTGCGACGCATGGGCCCCGTCCACCGGAGCCGCGCCATGACCGCTTACGACCCCTCGAACGTCTTTGCCAAGATCCTGCGCGGCGAGTTGCCCTGTGAGAAGGTCTACGAGGACGACGTGGCGCTGGCGCTCATGGACATCATGCCGCGCGGCGACGGGCACGTGCTGGTGATCCCCAAGGTCCCGGCCCGGGGCCTGCTCGACATCCAGCCGGCGGACCTCGCCGCCTTGATCACGCGGGTTCAGACGGTCGCCGCCGCCGTCACGAAGGGCATGGGCGCGGAAGGGCTCACCATCCAGCAGTTCAACGAGAGCGCGGGCGGACAGGTGGTGTTCCACCTGCACTTCCACATCCTGCCTCGCTGGGAGGGGGTGGCGCTGAAGCCGCATTCCGGCGCCATGGAGAAGCCCGAGGTGCTGAAGGCCCACGCGGACAAGATCCGCGCGGCGTTCTGACGCCCTAACCGACCCACCAGGCGCTCGCGATCAGCACGGCCTGGGCCGCGATGACGCCGCCGAGCAGGCTGCGGCGCAAAAGGAAGAAGGCGGCGGCTCCCGCGGCTATGGCGCCGAGCCGGCCCGCCAGGGGCACGGCCGCAAGCGCTCCGCTCGGCGAGAGAAGCAGCTTCACCACCACGGCCGAGAGCAGGACGGTGGCGACCATCCGCACCCACTCGACCAGCGGCGAGGTCTCCGACAGCCCGCGCGAGAGGCCGACGCCCATGAGCCGCCAGAGTTCGGTGGGCAGGACGGCGAACACAACGAGCATGACGTAGGGCCAGAGCGGGCCGTGCAGGAGCGCGAGGTTGCTCATGCCGCGCGCCTCCAAGGCCAGTCGGGCACGGCCCGTCCTGCGAGGAAAGCGGCGGTGCCTCCCACCAGCCCCACCGCCAGCAGGTCGAAGCTGTCCCCCGCGACCCGGCTCATGACGGGCTCGAGGGCGAAGCCCAGGACGATGGCCAGCCAGTCCGCCGGCCGGCGCGCCCCGGCGCTGACCGAAAGAGTGAAGAAGATCGGGGTCAGGAACAAAAGCGCAGCCGCGAGCGGTCCGGGCAGCGCGCCCATGAGGAAATAGCCGGCGCCAGTCCCCAGAGCGGACAAGCCGATGCAGGCGCCTGCGAAACCGAAATAGAAGGGCTGGCGGTACGGCGCCGGCACGGCAGGCAAACGGCGCAGGCTCTCGGTCCAGACCGTCACGGCGACGAAATGGGCGATGAGGGCCTGGCGCAGGAAGCCGTCGCCGGGCCGGCGCACCAGCGGCAGGATCGCCATGGTCATCGGCAGAAAGCGGATCGAGGAAATGCAGATGGCGGCGGAGACGGCGAGCGGGGCCATGCCCGCGGCGAGCCCGCCATAGAAGATGACCTGCGCCGGCCCGGCCCAGACGAGAAGCGTCGAAAGCACGGCCGCCCCGACGGGGTGCCCGACGTCGCGCGCCAGGCTGCCGATGCCCACGAGCGCCAGCGCGACCGTCCAGGCCGGCAATGACAGGGCGGCGGCGAAGCCCTTGAGGAACCACCGCGTGGAGGAAGAAGGCTCGTGCGCGATGTCCACGCGCGCTCAGGGCGCGGCGCGCTGGCTGTCCTTGCCGGACAGGATCGACATCAGCGGCGTGTTCTTCACCTGGTCGCGGACCTGCAGCCACGCCCAGTAGCAGCCGATCGCGATGATCGGCACGACGATCCAGGCGATGATCTCTTCCGCTCGCTCACGCCTGCGCCGCCGCTGCCGGCGCTTCTCGAACCACGACGCCAATCCCGTCTCCCGGCAGGTTGGAGGCCCTGGCTCAAGAGGAGTGCCAGGCCTTGCGGGCCACCTTGATCTCGCCCGCCGTCAGCCGCGAACGAGCGGGACCTTGGGGACCGTGCGCACCGGGCCGCGGCCCGACGGCTTGCCGCCGCCGGGACCGGCCGGCGGCTCGTCGCCGCCCGTCGGCTTGCGCCGGCGAGCGACCTTGCGGGTCGCCGCCGCCTTGCGCGCGGCGGCGGACCGCTTCTTGCGCGCTTTTTCGGCTTCCGCAACATCCTTCTCGGGCTTCGGCGTGACCGGGCCCTCCGGGAACTCGAAGCCGAGCACCTTCTTGCCGTCCTTCTCCTCGACGACGACGCGCACTGCGCCGCCCGTCTTGAGCTGTCCGAACAGCACGACGTCCGCGAGCGGCGTCTTGATGGTGCTCTGGATCAGCCGGGCCATGGGCCGTGCGCCCATCGTCTCGTCGTAGCCGTGCTCGACCAGCCAGTCGCGCGCCTCGTCGGAGAGCTCGATCGTGACGTTGCGGTCGGCGAGCTGGGCCTCCAGCTGCAGCACGAACTTGTCCACGACCTTCGCCACGACGGAGCGCGGCAGCTGGCCGAAGGAGATGATCGCGTCGAGCCGGTTGCGGAATTCCGGCGCGAAGAGCTTCGTGATCGCCTCCTGGTCGTCGCCCTCCCGCTTGATGCGGGTGAAGCCCAGCGCCGGGCGCGCGAGGTCGGCCGCGCCGGCATTGGTCGTCATGATCAGGATGACGTTGCGGAAGTCGACCTGCTTGCCGTTGTGGTCGGTCAGCTTCCCGTGGTCCATGATCTGCAGGAGGATGTTGAAGAGGTCCGGATGGGCCTTCTCGATCTCGTCCAGCAGCAGGACGCTGTGGGGATGCTGGTCGATCTGGTCGGTCAGCAGGCCGCCCTGGTCGAAGCCGACATAGCCGGGGGGCGCGCCGATCAGCCGGGAGATCGTGTGGCGCTCCATGTATTCCGACATGTCGAAGCGGATCAGCTCGACCCCGAGCGTGGTGGCGAGCTGGCGCGCCACCTCGGTCTTGCCGACGCCCGTGGGGCCGGCGAACAGGTAGGAGCCGATGGGCTTCTCGGGGTCGCGCAGGCCCGCGCGTGCGAGCTTGATCGCGGAGGTTAGCGCGGTAATGGCGGCGTCCTGGCCATAGACCACCCGCTTCAGGGTCTCGTCGAGGTTCTTCAGGACCTCGGCGTCGTCCTTGGAGACGGTCTTTGGCGGGATGCGCGCCATGGTGGCGATGGCGGCCTCGATCTCCTTGATGCCGATCGTCTTCTTGCGCCGCGCCTCGGGCACGAGCATCTGCGAGGCGCCGGTCTCGTCGATCACGTCGATCGCCTTGTCCGGCAGCTTGCGGTCATGGATGTAGCGCGCCGACAGCTCCACCGCCGCCTTGATGGCGTCGTTGGTGTAGCGGATGTGGTGGAATTCCTCGAAGTAGGGCTTGAGGCCCTTGAGGATTTCGATCGCGTCCGGCACCGACGGCTCGTTGACGTCGATCTTCTGGAAGCGGCGCACCAGCGCCCGATCCTTCTCGAAGTACTGGCGGTACTCCTTGTAGGTGGTCGAGCCGATGCAGCGCAGGGTGCCCTGCGCAAGAGCGGGCTTCAGCAGGTTGGAGGCGTCCATCGCGCCGCCGGAGGTCGCCCCTGCGCCGATCACCGTGTGGATCTCGTCGATGAACATGATGGCCTTGGGATGGGCCTCGATCTCCTTCATCACCTGCTTGAGGCGCTCCTCGAAATCGCCGCGGTAGCGGGTGCCTGCGAGAAGCGTGCCCATGTCGAGCGAGAAGACCGTCGCGTCGGCCAGAACCTCCGGCACCTCGCCGGTGATGATCTTGCGGGCGAGGCCCTCGGCGATGGCGGTCTTGCCGACGCCGGGCTCGCCGACGAGCAGCGGGTTGTTCTTCTGCCGCCGGCAGAGAACCTGGATGGTCCGCTGCACCTCGGCCTCGCGGCCGATCAGCGGGTCGATCCGGCCCTCGCGGGCGCGCTTGTTGAGGTTGACGCAATAGGCCTCGAGCGCCTCGCCCTTCTTCTTGGACGAGCCGCCTTCCTCCGAATTGGCCTGGCGCTCCGTGCTCTCCTCCTCCGCGCCACGGGGAGAGCGGGTCTCGGACATGCCGGGCCGCTTGGCGATGCCGTGCGAGATGTAGTTCACGGCGTCGTAGCGGGTCATGTCCTGCTCCTGCAGGAAATAAGCCGCATGGCTCTCGCGCTCGGCGAAGATGGCGACGAGCACGTTGGCCCCGGTCACCTCCTCGCGGCCGGACGACTGGACATGGATCACCGCGCGCTGGATGACGCGCTGGAAGCCCGCCGTCGGCTTGCTGTCGTCGCTGCCGTCGGTGACGAGGTTGGAGAGTTCGCCGTCGACATAGTCGGTCAGGTTGCGCCGCAGCGCATCGACGTCGACGTTGCACGCGCGCATGACGGCGGCCGCGTCCTGGTCGTCGATCAGCGCGAGCAGCAGGTGCTCCAGCGTGGCGTATTCGTGGTGCCGCTCGTTGGCGAGCGCGAGCGCCTTGTGGAGCGCCTGCTCGAGATTGCGGGAAAAGGAGGGCATCCGGGATCAGCCTTTCACTTCTTTTCCATGACGCATTGCAAAGGATGCTGGTGCTTGCGGGCGAAGTCCATCACCAGCGTCACCTTGGTCTCCGCGACCTCGTAGGTGAAAACGCCGCACTCCCCCACGCCATGTTGGTGGACATGCAGCATGATCCGCGTCGCCTCGTCCGTATCCTTGTTGAAGAACCGCTGGAGCACGTGGACCACGAACTCCATCGGCGTGTAGTCGTCGTTCAGCAGCAGCACCCGGTACATGCTGGGGCGCTTGGTCTTGGTCCGCGTCTGCGTGATGACCGCGGTGCCGGACCCGTTGTCGCCGGGCCGCACGGAGCCGCGGCGGCGCTCCGCCATGCGGGGCGAACGGCGTCCGCGGCGGTCATCGCCGACAGCGCGGCGTGTCGCACGAAGCGTAAGGAAGGACGGGTCGCGTGGCCACATGGATGAGTTGGATTCCGAAGCTTGATCGTCAGGCCGGCAGGGCGGAGGCCAACGCCGGCGCCACCGCCCCGTTCCGTTAATGTATAGCCGCCCCCCGGCATTCGCCAGCGCGCTGTGACAATCACGCCATGGAAGTCTCGGCAGGGCAAGACGCCAGGGGAAGGCCCGGACATTCATCCGAAGCGGTGAGGCAAGAAGCAGGCCGGGCTGCAACCGACGGTGGGCAAATCGTCAGATAGGGAGCGAAACGAACAAAAAAAAGGGCCCGGAAACCGGACCCTTCGTTCGTATGGCCGATTTGGCGACGGCCGCCCTGCGGCCAGTCGCCTCATCCGATCGGCGTCGGCCTTACTTGGCGGTCGCGACCGACTGCACCTTGGCGACGAGGCCCTCGTACGGCTTGAACGTCTCCTTGGCGAGGTTCGTGTAGAGCTCGCCGAGCTTCGAGGCGTAAGCGACGAAGCCTTCATAGGCGGTCTTGGCGAATTCGGTCTGGATCTCGACGGCCTTGTCGAGGGTCTTGGCGCCGGCCAGCTTCTCGGCAGCGGCCGAGGTCTGCTCGAAGGCCTTCTTCGAATACTCGGTCACCTCGGTGGCGATCGCCTGGAAGCCCTTGGTGGTCGTGCCGAGGCTCTTCGTCACGACGTCCATGTTGTCCTTGGCGAGCTTCTGGAACTCTTCAATCTGCGTGGCCATGATGATCCCCTTGATCTGAATGTGCACCGCACAAAGCTGCACTGGTCACGGGCCCCTCAGGTACTTTGCACGCTCCGCTGAGCCCCGTGGCCTCTATGTATGTGCGTTGCAGCATGGCGTCAAGGGATTTTTGTTGCACTGCACAATGGTCGAATACCGGCCAAATTGGGAAGGTTCCCGCAAGGGCGGCTTAACCACCTCGTAACCCCGTCTCGATACCGTTCAACGCTGTGCCGCGAATGAGACAGGCGGGCCGCGTCTGGCCTCTCCGTCCCTCGCAGGCATCGGTCCGCAAGTTGGGCCGGGTCAGTTCGGGGATTTTGCGCATGAAGTTGGGTTGGTCGGTTCGCGGCCGCGTCGTCGCGCGTGCTCGCGCCTTCGCGTCCTTGGCCGTGGTTGCGTCCGTCGTCGTCGCGTCGGTCTCCACGCCTGCCGAGGCGCGCCGTCGCCACCACTCCTCCGGCGGCGGCTACAATCCGCCCTATGCGGCGATGGTGGTCGATGCCAAGACCGGCCGGACCCTCTACGCCCAGAACGAGGACGCGATCCGCCACCCTGCGTCCGTCACGAAGGTAATGACGCTCTACCTTCTCTTCGAGCAGCTCGAGCGCGGCAAGCTGCGCCTGGATTCCGATCTCACGATCAGCGCCCACGCCGCCCGGCAGGCGCCCTCCAAGCTTGGTCTCGAGCCCGGCGAGACGATCGAGGTCGAGGACGCCATCAAGGCCGTCGTGACGAAGTCGGCTAACGACATCGCGGTCGCCATCGCGGAGAACATCGCGGGCTCCGAGTCCGCCTTCGCCGAGCAGATGACGCGCAAGGCCCGCCAGCTGGGCATGAGCCGCACGACCTACGTCAACGCCTCGGGCCTCCCCGACACCCGCCAGGTGACGACGGCCCGCGATCTCGTGACGCTCGGCCGCGCGATCCAGGACCGTTTCCCGAAGTACTACGCGTACTTCAGCACCCATTCCTTCGCCTATAACGGCGCCGTCCACCGCAATCACAACCGCCTGCTCGGACGCGTGGAAGGCATGGACGGCATCAAGACCGGCTACACCCGGATGTCCGGCTTCAATCTGCTGACCTCCGTGCGCACCGACAACCGCCACGTCGTCGCCGTGGTGCTGGGCGGGCGCTCCGCGGCGAGCCGCGACCGGCAGATGGCCGACCTGATCGACACCTATACCGACCGCGCCTATGCAGGCTCTCGCACCGCCCCTCCGGTCGGAGAGACTGCCAGGGTCGCGGCCGACGACGACGAAGCTCCGGTCCAGAAGGTCGCCGAGAAGCCCGAGAAGTCCGCCAGGTCCCAGAAGCTGGCGCTCGCCGAGGACGACTCCGCGACGACGACGGCGGCCGTCGCGCCGGCGCCCAAGCCCGGCGCCAAGGTCATCGACCTCGCCGCGGCCCGCCCCGTGGTCGCCTCGGTGGCCGGCGGCAGCACGACGACCCCGTCCTCCACGATGCGCTGGACGGTCGGCGCCCAGCCCGTCCGCAACGGCGCAACCGAGACGAAGGTCGCCAAGGTCGAGGTCAAGGACGTGAAGTCCGACGCCAAGGTCGACGCCAAGGTCGAGAAGACGGCCGCCCTGCCCAAGTCGGCCCAGAGCGGCTGGGTGATCCAGCTCGGCGCGACCGACGACGAGGCCAAGGCCCGCGAGATCCTGCAGCGCGCCAAGGCGCGCGGCCAGAAGGCCCTCTCCAAGGCCGACGCCTTCACGGAGAAGGTCAGCAAGGGCGGATCGACCCTCTACCGCGCCCGTTTCTCGGGCTTCGACGAGGAGGACGCCCAGTCCGCCTGCAAGAGCCTGAAGCGGAACGGCTTTTCCTGCTTCGCGGTGAAGGGCGGCTGAAAGGGATGAGTCGAGGGCTTGCGGCTCGCAGGCCCGGCAGAGACAGAGATCGGGCGCGCGTCACCGCGCTGGCCCGAGAGGTGCAACCGGAAGCGCGCGTGGAGTTCAGCGATGCCGGCTCAAGAGGACGTCCTTGGCCTGATTGACGCGGGTCGCGAGATACGTCGAGCCCCCCTGGTCGGGATGGAGTTTCTTCATCAGCGCGCGATGCGCGCCGCGGATCTCCTCCTCCCCAGCCCCCGGACGAAGCCCAAGAACCTCATAGGCCTCCTGTTCGGTCATGCCGGTGGAGCGGGCTCCGCCGCCCGCCGCCGCGCCGTCGCCCGCCCCCGCGTGGGCATCGCCCTGTGCTGTTTCACGCCAGCGGGGAAACCGGCGGTCGAGATACGCTTCCAGAAGGCGTAGCCCGTCGGGATCGGAGGCCCGGCACAGGGCTGCGATCTCGCCGATCTCGGCCTCGCCGAGGTCGTCGAGGCTGCGGCCCTCGTAGGGGCCTGCCAAAACCTGCCCCGTGAGCGCGCCGCTGTCGTGGTCGAGATTCATGTCGAGAACGGCCGAACGCACGCGGGAGCTCGCTCCTGGGGTCGGCGACGTCCGCTGCGAGAAGCCCGGGATGGCGAATCCGCGCAGCCCAAGCAGCCAGGCGCCTGCCCCGCCAAGCGCGACGGCGACGTCGACCCGACCGCGCAGCAGAAGAAAGCCCGCCACGGCGAAGGCGGCGATGCCGCCGGCCTGCCGCGTCCACTTGGCGAGCTGGGCGGGGTTGGCCTTCGCGTAGTTCTTGCCGGCCCACCAGAGCAGGCCGAGCGCGACGATGCCGAGGATGAATGCCACGGCCTACCTCATCTGTCCGAGCAGCTTGCGGGCTTCGCCGCCCTGGCGGTCCGCGAGCGCCTCCAGCGCGGCCCTGCCTCCGGCCGCGTAGGCCGCGGCCGAGCGCAGCAACTCCGCGAGCTGGCCCGGCGCGTTCACGTCGAACCGGGCATAGGCTCCGCCCGTGAGCCTGGCGATCTCCCGGTAGGCGGTCTCGGCGGCGGAGTCGTGGCCTTCCTGGAACATGAAGGCCCTCACACCTTTGAGCGCCAGTTCGCCCGCCACGGCGCAGAGGCTGTCGAGCTTCTCCTCCATGGCGTCGCCGACATAGACGAGTGCCCCGATGCGGTGGCTCGCGACCTCGTCGCGCACGTGCTCCAGCACGCGGTGGATCTGGGTGTGGCCGCCCTGGCAGGAAATGCGGTTCATCAGGTCGGTCAGGCTTCGCGCGTCGGCCACCCAGCGAGACGCGCGGCACTCGGCGAAGCCGCGGAAATAGACGAGTTGCACGTCGACGCCGCCGACGGCGGCGGTGGTCTGGAACATCTCGCACTGCAACCGGCAGGCGAGATCCCAGGTCGGCTGGCGGCTCATCGTCGCGTCGAGGGCGAAGACCAGGCGGCCCCGGTCGCCCGTGGCGCGCTCCTGCGCGACCTTGGCGTCCCGCAGGAAGGCCTCGACGTCGGCCTTGCCGCTGGGGCGGGAGACGCTGCCGGCGGACTGGCTGTCCGTCACAGACCGGGAGCCCTGCTCGTTCTTCGGATTCGACATGCCCTCAATGTGGAGGGCGCAACCGCAAAATCAAACGGCCAAGCGTACGGCATCCGCGGGTTGCGAGAGTAAGGTCGCCTTAATGGTAATGCCGGCGGGCCGCCGCTTCCTCGGCCTCGCTCCAGGCGCCTAACAGATGGCCCGGCACCCCGTCGTCACCGAGCGCGCGCACGATCGACTCGTAGCGCTCGGCGCAGGCCTGCAATTCCGCTTGGTCCTCGTCGTCGCCAGCCCGGGCGCAGGACACCCTGTCCCTTGTGGCGGAGAGTTCGGCGAAGGCGAAGGCGGCGGGGGCGGTCCGGAACAGCTTCACGCGATCTTCGACGACAGTCCCGGTCGCCGCGTCGGTGACGCGCACGAGAAAGCCCTCGATCGATTCGAGTACCTCGTAGAGGCGGCTGGCCCCCTCGGACGTGGCGATGCGCAGGGTCATTGGCGTCCTCCCTGCGACGATCTCACCGCGCCAACACGGCCGCATTGGACCGCAAGCGCGGCGCTCGCGCGGCGAAGTCCGGGCTTTCCCCGTTCAAGGCCGCCGCCCGCCAGCCTGGCCGCCGAGGCCAGCAGGCGCACCCGCGCCAAGGCCCGGGCTCCCCATCCGGGGAGCGGTGACCTTCATCTCGACGTCGCTGTAGCGCGACAGGCCGACCGGCGCCTGAAGGTACATGTCCGCACGGCTTTGCACGGCGGCCGGACGACCGATCAGGGTGGGGCAGTTCGCCGCGCGCATCTTCACGCCGGGAGCGATTTCCTGCGCCTGGCAGCTGGGCTCGCCCGCGCTCGCCTCGCCAGCAGATAGCCCGCCGATGGCGGCCGCCAGAGCCGTGATCCAACCCAATGCCAAGCGCACGAAAGAAAGCCCCCTGCCAATGCCCGAGGAGTCAGGGACCCGATCAAGGACATTTTGAGGCAGGATCTGGTCCTGGAGCCGATCTGGCTCAGAGAAGTCCGAGGGTGCGGAGTTCGCGCCACATCTCCTCGGGCATCGCCGAAAGAGCGGAATCGCCAGCACCCAGGTCTGACGGAGCCGACTTCGCCTCGAGGTATCGCCAGCCCTGAAAGGGCCGGCAGGGCCGCGAGAGCACCGGCACTACCACGGGCTCGAGCACGAGGTGGCAGCGCGAGATGCCCTGGTCGTCTGTGAAGGGCCGGATGTCCGCCAAGCGTTGGCGGCAGGCCACGTGGCCCTTGATGACCCAGTAGAGCGAGCCGCCGTCCAGCAGGTCGGCGATCTTCTTGGGCACCATGCGCGTCGTGTGGATCTGCTCCTCGGGCTTGCCGAGGCGGCGCCAGAGCGCCATCGACTCGGCGATCCAGCTTTCGAGGTCGGCGATCGACTCGCAACCGACGCAGAGCTTGAGGAGATGCAGGGCCATGCCTCTTCCTAGCGCCGGGCCCGCCGCGGGCCAATGCGGCAGGCGGCCCGGCTGTGGATAAAAGTCAGGCCTCGGCGATCACGATGAGCCGCGCGCCTTCGGCGACCTGCTGGCCGGCCTCGGACAGCACGGCGTCAACGCGGCCGGCCCGAGGCGCGACGAGCGCGTGCTCCATCTTCATCGCCTCGACGATGGCGAGGCGCTGCCCCTTCTCGACCTCCTCGCCCTCTACGACGAAGAGCGCGACCACCTTGCCGTGCATGGGCGCCTTCACGAGGCCGCCGCCGTCCCCGTCCTCCAGGCTGCGGGCCAGGGGGTCCTCCAGCCGGACGGACGTCTGCCGCCCCTCGACGAGGACGAGCACGCCCGCGTCGTCATCGAACAGCGACACGCCTTCCGCACGGGCTCCGCCGTCGTCGCCTTCGGCCCAGGCGACGTGCGGCTCGGAGCCGTCGAAGCCGAGCACGGCCACTACTCGCTCCCCCTCCACGACAAGGGGAAGGCTCGTCCAGCGGGGACCCGAAAGCTGGAAGGCGTCGGGCACGCTCCAGGGCGAGGCGGCAGGCCGGCCCGTGGCGGACGCCGCCGTCTGGAGCCGCGCGAGCTCGCGCCTGACGAGCGCCGCCGCCCCCTCGCGCGCCGCCGCCCGATCCACGGGCCGCTGCACGGCGCCGAGTTCGGCGAGATGGCGGTCGATGAAGCCGGTGTCGAACTGGCCGTCCCGGAAACCCGTCGCCTGCGCGAGGGCCAGCAGGAAGGCGACGTTGCTGCGCGGACCGGCAATGCGCACTGCGCGAAGGGCCGCTGCCAGCCTGTCGAGCGCCTGATTCCGGTCGCTCCCATGCGCGATCAGCTTGGCGATCATGGGATCGTAGAAGGGGGTGACGGCGTCGCCCTCGACGACGCCCGTATCGACCCGCAGCCCCTCCCCGTCCGGAAAGCGCAAGGCTTGCAGGCGGCCCGTCGAGGGCAGGAAACCGCGCTCGGGATCTTCCGCGTAGAGGCGCGCCTCCACGGCGTGGCCCATGAGCGGGACGTCGGACTGGGCAAAGGGCAGCGTCTCGCCGGCCCCGACGCGGAACTGCAGCTCCACGAGGTCCAGCCCGGTGACGGCCTCGGTGACGGGATGCTCCACCTGCAGCCGCGTGTTCATCTCCATGAAGAAGAAGCCGTCCGGCCTGAGACCCGACGAGCCGTCGGCTATGAACTCGACGGTTCCCGCGCCGACATAGCCCACGGCCCGCGCCGCCTCGACCGCTGCGCGGCCCATCGCCTCCCGGACCTCCTGGGTCATCCCCGGTGCGGGGGCTTCCTCGATCACCTTCTGGTGGCGGCGCTGGAGGGAACAGTCGCGCTCGTAGAGATGCACGACGTTGCCGTGCTGGTCGGCGAAGACCTGCATCTCAACATGCCGCGGCGCGCGCACGTATTTCTCGACGAGCACGCGCGGGTCGCCGAAGGCGTTGCTCGCCTCGCGCTGGCAGCTCGCCAGCGCCTCCTCGAAATCGATCAGCCGGTCGACCCGGCGCATCCCCTTGCCGCCGCCTCCGGCGACCGCCTTGATGAGCACGGGAAAGCCGATATTGGCCGCCCGCTCGCGCAGAAAGGCGGGACCCTGCTTGTGGCCGTGGTAGCCGGGCACGACGGGTACCCCGGCCCGCTCGACGAGCGACTTCGCGGCATCCTTCAGCCCCATGGCCCGGATCGCCTTGGGCGGCGGACCGACGAAGGCGATGCCGGCCTTTGCGCAGGCCTCGGCGAAGTCGGCGTTCTCCGACAGGAAACCGTAGCCCGGATGGATGCAGGCCGCGCCGGTCTCCTTCGCGGCGGCGATGATCTTCTCGCCCACCAGATAGCTCTCGCGCGCCGGCGCAGGCCCGATCGGCACGGCCTCGTCCGCCATCCGCACGAAAAGCGAGTCCCGGTCCGCCTCGGAATGGACGGCGACGGTGCGCATCCCCAGCCGCCTCGCCGTGCGGATGATGCGGCAGGCGATCTCGCCTCGGTTGGCGATGAGGACGGAGGGGAACATGCCGAGGCCCTTGAGCTGGGATGGTAGGCGTGGCGGGCGAGACAAGGTCACATGCGGAAAACGCCGAAGCGCGTCTCCTCGATCGGCGCGTTGAGGCAGGCGGACAAGGCCAGCCCCAGGACCCGGCGGGTCTCGGAGGGCAGTATGATGCCATCGTCCCACAGCCGTGCCGTGGCGTAGTACGGGTGCCCCTCGGTCTCGTACTGCGCGCGGATCGGGGCCTTGAAGGCGTCCTCGTCCTTCGCCGACCAGGCCTTGCCCTCTGCGGCGAGATTGTCGCGCCGGACGGTCGCGAGCACGCTGGCCGCCTGTTCCCCGCCCATCACGGAGATGCGGGCATTGGGCCAGGTGAACAGGAAGCGCGGCGAATAGGCCCGGCCGCACATGCCGTAATTCCCGGCCCCGAACGAGCCGCCGACGATCACGGTCACCTTCGGCACCCTGGCGCAGGCCACGGCCGTGACGAGCTTCGCCCCGTCCTTGGCGATGCCGCCTGCCTCGTACTGGCGGCCCACCATGAAGCCCGAGATGTTCTGCAGGAAGAGCAGCGGGATCTTGCGCTGGCAGCACAGCTCGATGAAGTGCGCGCCCTTCAGCGCCGATTCCGAAAAGAGGATGCCGTTATTGGCGATGATGCCCACCGGCATGCCCCAGAGGCGGGCGAAGCCCGTCACCAGCGTCGTGCCGTAGAGCGCCTTGAACTCGTCGAATTCCGAACCGTCCACGAGGCGGCCGATGACCTCGCGGATGTCGTATTGCTTGCGCAGGTCCGTGGGGACGAGACCCTCGAGTTCGTCAGGATCGAGCCGCGGCTCGTTCGGTTCGGCCAGCACGGGTCCGGCGGGCTGCGGCGCGTTGAGGTTGGCCACCAGCCGCCGGGCGAGCGCGAGCGCGTGGACGTCGTCCAGCGCGTAGTGGTCGGCCACGCCCGAGACCCGGGCATGCACGTCCGCGCCGCCGAGATCCTCGGCCGAGACCTCCTCGCCCGTCGCCGCCTTCACCAACGGAGGGCCGCCGAGGAAGATCGTGCCCTGGCGGCGCACGATGATCGTCTCGTCGGACATGGCAGGGACGTAGGCCCCTCCGGCCGTGCAGGAGCCCATCACCACGGCGATCTGCGGGATGCCCAAGGAGGACAAGGTCGCCTGGTTGTAGAAGATGCGGCCGAAATGCTCGCGATCGGGAAAGACCTCGGTCTGGTGCGGCAGGTTCGCGCCGCCGGAATCGACGAGGTAGAGGCAGGGCAGACGGTTCTCGCGCGCGATCTCCTGGGCGCGCAGGTGCTTCTTCACCGTCATCGGGTAGTAGGTGCCGCCCTTGATGGTCGAGTCGTTGCAGACCACCATGACCTCGCGCCCCTCGACGCGGCCGATGCCGGCGATGAGCCCGGCCGCGTGGATGCCGCCGTCGTAGAGCCCGTGGGCCGCCAGCGCGCCGATCTCCAGGAAGGGGGAGCCGGGGTCGAGCAGGCGTGTCACGCGATCGCGCGGCAGAAGCTTGCCGCGCGCGAGGTGGCGCTCACGGGCCTTTGCCGGACCGCCTGCCGCAGCCTCGGCGCGGCTCGCGCGCAGGTCGTCCGAAAGCGCGCGCCAGAGCGCCGCCTGCTCCTGGAAGGCGGCCGAGCGGGGATCGATGCTGGACGTCAGGACCGCCAAGGATTGTTCCTCCCACCCCGCGCGAGTCAGGCGGCGCGGTCGCGGCGATATTGGCGGAAGCGCCGGGGAACGCCAACGACCTCGCGATCAGCCTTTCGGGGGCTTGGCGGGCGCGGCGGCCTCGGTGGGGCCGCCCGCCGCTTTCCAGGCCGCGAAGCCGCCCCCGACATGGGCGACGGGCTGCAGGCCCATCTCCTTTGCGGCCTTGGCTGCAAGGGCCGACCGCCAGCCGCCGCCGCAGAAGAAGACGAAGCGCTTGTCTTGCGCGAAGACGGGCTTGTGATAGGGGCTTTCCGGGTCGATCCAGAATTCCAGCATGCCGCGCGGGCAGTGGAAGGCGCCGGGGATGCGGCCTTCCCGCTCTAGTTCGCGGGGGTCTCGCAGGTCCACCAGCACCGTGTCGTCGCGCCCGACCAGCCCCAGCGCGTCCGCGGCGGGGATGGTCTCCACAACGCTCTCGGCCTCGGCGACGAGGGCCTTGTAGCCCTTGGTGATGGTTTGCGGCATGGCGCGCCCTCGATGCTGATGCTTTCGGCGCGATCCTAGTTCACCCGCCGCCAGGGCGGAAAGCCGGCTTGCCTGGAGCGCGGGCGACGCGGCATGGTGCGGCTATGCTCGACCCCACCAAGCTCGACCTGACGCAGCTCGACTGGATCGGGCTCGCCTTCTTCGTGGTCGCCTGGACCGGCTATTCCTTCCTCATGGAGAATGACCGGCTGGGGGGGCGCAGCCTCAACACGGTGATGCACGGCTACCGGGATCTCTGGATGAGCCGCATGCTCCAGCGCGAGGTGCGCATCGTCGACACCCAGATCATGGCGAGCCTGCAGAACGGCACCGCCTTCTTCGCCTCCACGTCGCTGCTCGCCATCGGCGGCGCGGCGGCCCTGCTGCGCTCCGCCAGCGACGTGGTGCGCGTGTTCGAGGACCTGCCGCTCGGCCTCGCAACGAGCCGCCCGCTCTGGGAGCTCAAGGCCGTGGGGCTGCTTATGATCTTCATCTACGCCTTCTTCAAGTTCGCCTGGTCCTACCGCCTGTTCAACTACGCCGCCATCCTGCTCGGCGGCACGCCACCGCTGGAGGAGAGCGGCACGGACGAGGCCCGCCGGCATGCCGCCCGCACGGCGGCGATGACGACGGCCGCCGGACGGCACTTCAACAAGGGCCAGCGCGCCTTCTTCTTCGCGCTCGGCTATCTCGGCTGGTTCATGGGGCCCCTGCCCTTCCTCATCAGCACCGCAGCCGTGGTGGCGGTGATGGCGGCCCGGCAATACGTGTCGGACGGATGGGCGGCCGTGGTCGGCCCTGATCCCGACCGGACGGCTTGACCGATTCATCCGGGAAGGCCACATCGGCGGCTATGACAACGCCAGAGACGCCCGCCCCTGCCAAGGTTGGCCCCGACGCCATCGCCGAGACGATGATGGACCTCGCCACGCAGCGCGGGACCGAGAAGACCATCTGCCCGTCGGAGGTCGCGCGCTCGCTTGGCGGCAGCCACCCCGACCATTGGGGTCCCCTCATGATCCCGGTGCGGCGGGTGGCCGTGCGGCTCGCCCACGAGGGCAAGGTGGTGATCTACCGCAAGGGCAAGCCGGTCTCCCCGGACGACTTCAAGGGCGTCTACCGGATCGGCCTGCCCCGGCAGGACTGAGGCCTCACGGCGCGGGGAAGAGGTCCCCGCTATGCCCCAGCAGGCGCGCCGCGGCGAGGCCGATCCACTCGCGCACGGCGAGGTCCGTCCGCGTCAGGCCGTCGCTGGCGGCCAGAAACGGGCGCCACGCGTCGTCATTGCGTCTCGTCCGGAAATCCACGGGATAGGCGACCACGTCGAAGCCCGCGCGTCGGAACAGTCCCATCGAACGCGGCATGTGAAAGGCCGAGGTCACCAGCAGGACGCGGTCGCCGGCTTTCAGGTCGAGCATCTCCCGGGTGAAGCGGGCATTCTCGACCGTGTTGCGCGACCGCCTTTCGAACATGATGCGGCCCTTCGCGAGCCCGAACTCGGAGAGGTGGGCTTCCACCACCTCTGACTCCGTCACGTCCCCGTCGACCGGGGAGCCTGCTCCGCCGGTGAAGATCACAGGCACCGTCGGGAAGCGGCGAGCGAGATCAGCCATGGCGACCATTCGCTCGGCGGAATCGTTCAGCTCCAGTTGACCCCGCGCTGCGCTGATGCCGGTATCGATCGCGCCGCCGAGGACGACGATGGCGGCAAGCGGCCGTCCATCGTCCTGCCAGGCCGGAAACCGCTGCTCGATCGGCAGGAGGAGCCAGTTCGGAACAGGCGAAAGCCCGAAGACGACGAACAAAACGGCGCCGAGGCCGACAAGCCTCTTTCCGAGCCTCGCGACGCGCGTCCGCAGCAGGAGCGCTCCGGCGACGAGCAAGACAAGGATCACGTTGGACGGCGTGGCGAAGAGCCAGAGCAGCTTCGACAGAACGTAGTACATCAGGCGAGCCTCGCTCCGGCTTCAGAAGGGGCCGCTCTTCCAGCCGACCCTCTCCGGGGCAGTCCTAGCCGTTGGCCTTGAACGCTTCGTAACGCGCCTTCGTCTCCGCGTTGGGCGGATAGAGGCCGGGCAGCGGCAGGCCCTTGTCCACCTCCCCCATGATCCAGGCCTCCAGCCGCTCCTGCTCGGGCCCTTCCGTGAGCACGGTTTCGAGAAAAGCCGCGGGAATGCAGACGGCCCCGTCCGCGTCCGCAACGATCACGTCGTCGGGGAACACGGCCACGCCGCCGCAGGCGATGGGCTCCTGCCAGCCTACGAAGGTGAGGCCCGCCACCGAGGCCGGCGCGGCTGTGCCCTGGCACCAGACCGGCAGACCCGTGCCCAGCACGCCCGCGAGGTCGCGCATCACGCCGTCAGAGACGAGCGCCGCGACGCCGCGCTTGGCCATGCGCGAGGTCAGGATGTCGCCGAAGATCCCGGCATCGGTCACGCCCATGGCGTCGACGACTGCGACGCAGCCCTCCGGCATGTCCTCGATGGCGGCGCGCGTGGACCGTGGCGACGACCAGCTCTCCGGCGTCGCGAGATCCTCGCGGGCCGGCACGAATCGCATGGTGAAGGCCGGGCCGACCACCCGCTTGCCCGCAGCCGTCGCGAGCGGCATGGGCCCGCGCATCCACAGCCGCCGCAGGCCCTTCTTCAGGAGCACCGTCGTGATCGTCGCGGTCGAGACGTGCTGCAGGGCCTGGAGGGCGGCGGGATCGAGAGGCATGGAGGCATCCGTGGCATGCGAGGGCGAAGGGCGCGCACGATGTCACGTGGTCCGGGGGCATGCAATGCGGGGGAGGTTTGCGGCTGACGTCGGCTCAGCCAAGGCGGTCGAGGAGGCGCTCGGGGGGTGCGCGCCCTTGCCGCTGCGCGAGCCGCCACTCCGCCGGACCCGTTCCAGTCAGCTCCTTGAAGGCCCGATTGAAATTCGACTTGGTCTGGAACCCGGCCGACAGCATGACCTGTGTCACGGGGTCGTCTCCGGAGGCCAGCATCTCGCAGGCTTCCTCCACGCGCAGCCGATTGAGAAAACGCGAGACGCTCTCCCCACACACGCGGTTGACCGCCTGCGACACCTTACGGGCCGGGACCTGCGCCCGGCGGGCCAGCCGGTTGAGCGTCAGGTCGGGCTGCTTGTGAAGCTGGTGGTCGCGCACGAGCCGCCGCAACCGCGCGACGAGCGCCTCTTCGTCCTCCGTCGGCAGTGATGGCGCGGGCTCCGGCTCGGACGCCTCGGCCTGCGGAGCGCTGCGTCCGGCCGCCGCGACGGCCAGGGCCGCGAGCAGCATGCCCAGCGTCTGCGCCGCCGTGACCAGCAGGCCGGCGCGCTGGCCGCCGCCGAGGGCGAAGTCGAGGCCGACAGCGGCATCCGTGAGGCCGGAGATCGCAAGGCCCGCGGCGCAGGCCCAAAGCGCGAGCACGGCCTGAGGGCCTTCGCTCAGCCGCGTCCCCGGAAGGCCATCGGCGCCCTGGAGGGCGAGCCTGCCGACGAGACCCGCATAGGCTAGCGCCAACGCCGGAATCGACAAGTCGTTGAGCGGCGGCCAGATGGCGCCCGCGACAAATGCGACGAGCGGCAGGGCGACATGCCCGAGATCGCCGCCGCGCGGAGCTTCTCCCAGTCGCAGGAGCGCGAGATAGGCCAGCGGCGGCAAGGCGAGCGCCAAGGCGATCTGCAAGGGCATCAGGCTGCGGACGCCATAGCCCCAGCGCAAACCCTGCAAGATGGCCAGGCCGGCGAGCAACCCCAGCAGGATCGGAAGCAGCGGCCCCGTGGCCCTCAGCTCGCGCCGCAACCGGACGGCGAAGAGCAGGATCAGGATGGCGGCGACGAAGGCGACGGGAACAAAGAGCATTTGGAGAACGGCGGTGCTGGAACCCCGACATTGTGGCCCAACGCGCGATCCTGGGCGACCTCGAACGCGATCGAGGTCGCAGTCTCGGACGCGGCGACGGCTGATGGGGCGTCCTGTTCATTCCCTCCCATCGGAGTCGCATCATGCGCATCCCGCTCCTTGGCATCGCCGCACTTGTCGGCCTACTGGCAGGCCTTTCCCCCTCCTTCTCGGCGGAGCCCGGCATCCGCGCCCTGCAGATGACGGTGGCCCACCGCAGCCGCCCCGTCGACGTGCAGCTCTATTATCCCGCCCTGGCCGACGGGCCGATCGTCGAGGTGGGGGCCAATCCGCTCTTCTTCGGCATGCCGATGCGGCAGGGCGCGACGCCAGAACCCGGACGCCACCCGCTGGTGCTGCTGTCGCACGGCTCCGGCGGCAATGCGCCCAACCTCGCCTGGCTTGGCGTGGCGCTGGCACGGCAGGGTTACGTCGTCGTCGCTCCCAACCACCCGGGCACGACCAGCGGGGATTCCCGCCCGGCCGATACCACGCGGATCTGGGAACGGCCGGCGGACCTGTCGGGCCTGCTCGACGTGGTGCTGGCCGACGCCAGGCTGTCAGCCATGGTCGACCCGTCAAACGTCAGCGTGGCCGGCTTTTCGCTCGGCGGGTTCACGGCGCTGGCGAGCGTCGGAGTGCGCATGAGTGCGGCGGCCTACGCTGCCTATTGCGACAAGGACTGGGAGGATCGGCCCCTCATCACCGAGTGCGCTTGGCTCAAGCGCGAGGTTGATCTTCACCAGCTCGATCCCCGCTTCGAGAGCGACATGCGCGACCCGCGCTTCGTCCGCGCCGTGGCGATCGACCCAGGCCTCGCGCACTCAGCGACGTCGGAAAGCCTCGCCGCGGTCTCGGTGCCCGTGACGATCATCAGCCTCGGCCGTCCGGACCAATTGCCGCCGGCGGTCGCGACGGAACGGCTCATGGCGGGGCTGCCCGGCGCCACCCAGCATTTCGTGACGGGCGCCATCCACTTCAGCTTCCTCGGCGAATGCCGCCCCAGCGGACGCGCCATCCTTGCCGAAGAGCAGGAGCCTGATCCGCTCTGCGACGACGACGGCCGGCCCAGGGCGGAACTCCATGCCGAGATGGCGCGGCTGGTGCTGGAGGGGCTCAGGCGGTGAGTGGTCCCCTCACGCCGTCTTCGCGAACAGCTCCCGCCCGATGAGCATGCGCCGGATCTCGCTCGTTCCCGCGCCGATCTCGTAGAGCTTTGCGTCCCGCAGCAGCCGGCCGGTGGGGTAGTCGTTGATGTAGCCGTTGCCGCCGAGGAGCTGGATGGCGTCGAGCGCCACCTGCGTGGCCTTCTCGGCGGCGTAGAGGATGGCGCCGGCTGCGTCCTCGCGGGTGGTCTCGCCGCGGTCGCAGGCCTGGGCGACCGCGTAGACATAGGCCTTGCAGGCGTTCATGCCGACATACATGTCGGCGAGCTTGCCTTGCACGAGCTGGAACTCGCCGATCGGCTGGCCGAACTGCTTGCGCTCGTGGACATAGGGCATCACCACGTCCATGGCGGCCTGCATGATGCCGAGCGGACCCGCCGCCAGCACCACGCGCTCGTAGTCGAGGCCGGACATCAGCACGTTGACGCCGCGGCCCACCTGTCCGAGCACGTTCTCCTCCGGCACCTCGCACTCTTCGAAGACGAGCTCGCAGGTGTCGGAGCCGCGCATGCCGAGCTTGTCGAGCTTCTGGGCGGTGGAAAAGCCCTTCATCCCCTTCTCGATGATGAAGGCCGAGATGCCGCGCGAGCCCGCCTCGGGGTCCGTCTTGGCGTAGACGATCAGGGTCTCGGCGACGGGACCGTTGGTGATCCACATCTTGCTCCCGGTGAGGACGTAGCGGTCGCCCTTCTTCTCCGCGCGTGTCCGCATGGAGACAACGTCCGAGCCGGAGCCGGGCTCCGACATGGCGAGCGCGCCCACGTGCTCGCCGGAGATGAGCTTGGGCAGGTAGCGGCGCTTCTGCTCTTCGGTGCCGTTGCGGCGCAACTGGTTGACGCAGAGGTTGGAATGGGCGCCGTAGCTGAGCCCCACCGAAGCTGAGGCGCGCGACACCTCTTCCACCGCAATGCAGTGCTCGAGATAGCCGAGACCGGTCCCGCCCCATTCCTCCTCGACCGTGATGCCGTGCAGGCCGAGTTCCCCCATGCGCGGCCAGAGGTCGCGGGGGAAGGTATTGGTGCGGTCGATCTCGGCGGCGCGCGGCGCGATCTCGGCCTGGGCGAAGGCCTGCACGGTCTCGCGCAGCATGTCGGCCGTTTCGCCGAGGTTGAAATTGAATGGGCGCGGGGCGTTCGCGAGCATGGCGGCGGCGTTTCCTGTTGTCTTAGGATTGGGACGAGGATAGCGCAGTCCGCGGCGAGGAACATCCGCAGCGCGCAGGGAAGGGAGCGTCGGGAATGCCGCAGGACTTCGGGGAACGGCCCAATGCGGTGCCATGGCCCCCGCTCATCTACAGCGCGGCACTCCTGATCGCCTGGGCTCTCGAGCGGTGGGATCGTTTCGTCTGGCTCGACGCGAAGCTGGCGCAGGTGCCGCACTGGGTCGGGCTCGGCATCTTCGCGGTGGGCGTGGCGCTCGACCTGTGGGCGCTTTGGGTGCTGCGGCGAAACTCCACGACGGTGCTGCCCAATGCCCGGAGCGCGAAGCTCGTACAGACCGGGCCCTACCGCTTCTCCCGGAACCCCATCTATCTCGGCAACACGCTCGCGATGATCGGCCTGGGGCTGGCGCTGCGCTGGGGCTGGCTGCTCTTCCTCGTGCCGGTCACGGTGACGGCCATCGTCTGGCTCGCCATCTCCCGCGAGGAGCGCCACCTGGAGGTCAGGTTCGGCTCGGCGTGGAAGGATTACGCGTCGAAAGTCAGGCGCTGGCTGTAGAGCCTTTGGGAGCGCGGGCCTCCCGGCCCGCGGGCTAAGCAGCGGGCCGGGAGGCCCGCGCTCCGGCGTTGCTCATTTCGGGTCGAGGAAGGCCTGCCACTGCTTCTCGTCGCCGTTGAAGACGTTGCGGTCGACGTCGCCCTTGATGCCGGGGACGCGGCCGGTGGTGGTCCATTGCCAGAAGACCCAGCGGCGGCTCGTGTAGCGGACCTCGGGGTCGGCGGCGACGCTGCGGATCCAGAAGGGGTAGTCCTCGAAATAGCCCTTCAGCACCTCCTCGTGGAAGGTGATGTCGGTATAGATGATCGGCCTCTTGCCGGTGTGGCGCTCCAGCTCCACCAGCATGGTCTGGATCATCATCAGCGCCTGCTCCTTCGGCACCTTCTTGGGGCAGCTGGGGGAGTGGCCGTTCCATTCCACGTCGAGGACGGGCGGCAGGGCGTCCTCGTCCTGCGGAATGTGCTGGACGAACCAGCGCGCCTGCTCCTCGGCCGGGCGGCACCAGTAGACGAAGTGGTACGCGCCGCGGGGGATCTCCCAGCGCCTGGCGTTCTCCCAGTTTTCGCGGAAGCGGTCGTCGACATGGTCGCCGCCCTCGGTGGCCTTGATGAAGACGAAGCGGGCGCCGGCGTCCTTCACCTCGGGCCAGTCGATGGTGCCCTGCCACTTGGAGAGGTCGATGCCGTGGATCGGGTAGAGCGCCGCCTTGGCCACGCCGGGATGCGGCTTGGCGTCCCCCTTGCGCGGATAATAGTTCGGCACCGCCGTGCAGCCGGCCAGAGCTACTGCGAGCAGCGCCGCGACCGCGCGCTTCAGGGGGGTCACTGCAAAATGCAGGCGGGCGGGTGACGGGGCGCTCGCGTCGGTCATGGATCCGAAGGGGTCATCAACAACATTCTCCAACCCATTCGACCGTTTTTCTTAAGAAACCGGAAACCCTCAGCCGAGCCCGAACCACAGGGTGGCGATGCCGAGGAAGGCGAAGAAGCCCACGACGTCGGTCACCGTCGTGACGAAGACGCCGGACGAGACGGCGGGGTCGGCTCCGTACTTGTCGAGCGCCAGCGGGATGAGGATGCCGCCGAGCGCCCCGGCGACGAGGTTCACCGTCATGGCGGAGGCGATCACCAGGCCGAGGTTCCAGTCGTGGAACCACAGGCTCGCGACCACGCCGGTGATGAGACCGAAGCCGACGCCGTTGAGCAGGCCCACGATGGTCTCGCGCAGCGTGACGCGGATGGCGTTGCCGGCGCCGAGTTCTCGCACGGCGAGCGCGCGGACCGCCACCGTCATGGTCTGCGTGGCGGCGTTGCCGCCCTGGCTGGCCACGATGGGGGCGAGCACCGCGAGCGCGACCATTTTCTCGAGCTGGCCCTCGAAGAGCCCCAGCACGGAGGAAGCCAGGAAAGCCGTGAGCAGGTTGACGAAGAGCCAGACGAAGCGGCTCCGCGTGATGGTCCAGACGGTGTCGGAGAGCTCCTCGTCGCCGCTGACGCCGCCCAGCGCCTTGATCTCGTCGTCCGCCTCTTCCTGGATGACGTCGACGATGTCGTCGATGGTGACGACGCCGACCAGCCGCCCCGCTTCGTCGACCACCGGGGCGGAGACGACGTTGTAGCGCTCGAACAGGCGGGCCACGTCCTCGCCGGCGTCGAGCACGTTCACCCTGCGGCGATCCGCCGCCATGATCGCCTCGATCGGACCGTCCCTTCCGCTTCGCACCAGGCGGTCGAGGAACACATGACCAAGCAGCCGGTGGCCGGGATCGACGACGAAGACCTCGAAGAAGCTGTCGGGCAGGTCGACGTCGCGCTGCAGAAAATCGAGCGTCTGGCCGACCGTCCAGAAGGGCGGCACGGCGATCAGGTCCGTCTGCATCAGGCGGCCGGCCGAGCCTTCGGGATAGTCGAGGCTTTTCTGCAGCGCGACGCGGTCGGTCGGCGGCAGGGCGTCGAGAATTTCCTCCTGCTCCTCGCGGTCGAGATCCTCGAGGATGTAGATGGCGTCGTCGGATTCGAGGTCGCCGATGCCCTCGGCGACCGTCTCCGGCGGCAGTTCGTCGAGGATCTCCTCGCGGACGCTGTCGTCGACCTCGGTCAGCGCCGCGAAATCGAAGACGTCCCCGAGCAGCGCGATCAGCTTGATGCGGTCGTCGTTGTCCAGCGCCTCCAGCAGGGCGCCCTGGTCGGCCTCGTGGAGGCCGGAGACGAGGGCGCGAAGCCCCTCGGCGTCCTCGCGCTCCGTAAGCGTGGCGACCTGCTCGACGAAGGCGGAATTCACATCCCCCTCGTCATCGCGGAACGCGAGCGGGGCTTCGTTCGCCCCAGCCTCGGCCGGCGACTTGGCCTCGTCGACGTCGAGCATGGCGCGATTCCGTTGAAGGCGGAGGGTTCGTCGCCTTGTAGGCAGGGGCTCCCGCCTTGGCAATCAGCGAATGCCGGGCGATACACTCGGGAGGTTATGGCCGCGTCCGCGCTCCTTCCGCTCGGATGCGCGTCTGCGGAGGACGGCACGGGATCATGAGACAGAGCCGAGCCCCGGTCGCCGGCCTGACGCGGCGGACCCTTCTCGCCGCGCCGGCGCTGCTGCTTCCCGCGGCGGCGCACGCGACAACCTGTGGAGCGGCGCCGCTCGGCACCGCACGGACCCTGCGCGTGGGCACGCAGGGCGGGCTCTTCGTCGGGCTGAAATCCTACCCCGCCACCCTGCCCTTCCAGCCGGGCGAGGTGGCGCTCACCTTCGACGACGGCCCCTGGCCCGGCACGACGCCGCGCATTCTCGACGCGCTGGCCTGCGAGGGCGCCAAGGCGACCTTCTTCATGATCGGGCGCAACGCGGCGGCGGACCCCGCGCTGGCGCGCCGGGTCCTTGCGGAAGGGCATACCGTCGCCTGCCATTCCTGGTCGCACCCCAACATGCGCCGGCTTTCACCCGAGGCGGGGCGGCGCGACATCGAGCGCGGCTTCCAGGCGATCGGGGATGCGCTGGGCCGGGCCTGCGCGCCGTTCTTCCGCTTCCCCTTCTTTTCCGAGACGGCCGCTCTGGAGCAATGGCTCGCCGGCAGGGACATCGGCGTGTTCGGGGCGGATTTCTGGGCGTCGGACTGGAACCCGATGACGCCGGAGGCCGAGCTCGCCCTCGTCGATGGCCGGCTGGCCAAGGCAGGCCGGGGCATCGTGCTGTTCCACGACACGAAGGCGCAGACCGCGGCGATGATGCCGGCCTTCCTGCGCAACCTCGCCTCGGCGGGGCGCTCGGTCGTGGCGCTTGCGCCCGGTGCGGGACGCGGCGAAACGGTGGCGGCCGGGCCAGGCTGGACGCGCGGCGTCCCCTAGGCCAATGCCGAAAACGAAACGGCGACCGCGGTTCCCACCGGGTCGCCGTCGGAGCCCATTTCCACGAAGGCTGGGCTCGAAGAATGGTGCGGTCGAGAAGACTCGAACTTCCACTCCGGTTAAGGAACTAGCACCTCAAGCTAGCGCGTCTACCAATTCCGCCACGACCGCAAAACCAGACCGTCCGAGGGGTCCGCAGGACCGCCCCGACCGGAGCGGGGCACCGTGTAACAGATCGATTCCGATGCGACAAGGGATGTGGCGCGGCGCGATGACGATTTCCGGTCGAGCGGTTCTCCGGAGGCGGCGGCATCTGCGAATTCGGCTTGCAGCGCAACGGCCTGGACGGATCCGAACGGCAGGAAGGCCAGCTCAGGCGGCTGCCTCTCCCGGACCGGCCAGCCCGCCCAGCGTCTCGCTCGGCGGGCGGCGGATGAGCTCCTTCACCTCCACCGTGATCGAGGTCCCGTTGACGACGACGATGCCGCGCGCGATGGGAAGGTCGTTGGCGAGGATCTCGACCTCGTCCTCCTGCTGCGAATCGAGCGCGATGACCGCGCCGCGTCCCATCCGCAGGAGCTGGTGGATGGGCATGCGCGACCGGCCGAGCACGATGGAGATGTCGACGCCGACCGTATTCAATCCGCTGGACAAGGATGTCCTCCGTGGCCGGGCAAACAGCCCGCAGGCAAGCAGGGCTCCAGTGAGCCGGAACAGGGTTAAGGCATGGTGAACACGCGCGAGACCCTGGCCCGCCCCCTCGCTCACGGCGACCTGCCTGCGGTGGAGTGGGTGGTTCGCGAGGGCCTGCTGCCCTACCCCGAGGCGGTGGCGGAGATGGAGGCGCGGGTCGCCGCCATTGCTGCCCGGGAGGCGGCCGAGCGGGTCTGGCTCGTCGAGCACCCTCCCCTCTACACGGCCGGCACCTCGGCGAGCGAGAGCGACCTCATCGAGCCGCGTTTTCCCGTCTTCGAGACCGGGCGCGGGGGCCAATTCACCTATCACGGCCCGGGCCAGCGCGTGGCCTACGTCATGCTGGACCTGCGGCGGCGAGCGGCCGTGCCGGGGCAGCCCGACGTGAGGGGCTACGTGGCGGCGCTCGAGGCCTGGATCATCGCCACGCTGGAGAGGTTCAACATCCGCGGCGAACGGCGCGAGGACCGCGTCGGCGTCTGGGTGCGCCGGCCGGACAGGGCTCCCGGCCCGGACGGGACGCCCGCCGAGGACAAGATCGCGGCCATCGGCATCCGGGTCCGGCGCTGGATCAGCTACCACGGCATCAGCCTGAACGTGGAGCCGGACCTCTCCCATTTCGGCGGCATCGTCCCCTGCGGCATCGCCCAGCCGGCCTACGGCGTGACGAGCCTCGTCGACCTCGGACTGCCCGTCACCATGGCCGATGCGGACGTGGCGCTGCGCAGAGCCTTCGAGGAGATCTTCGGGCAGACCGTCACGGTGCGGGTGGGGGCGACGGCGTGATCGAGGAGGTCAGGATCCTGCGCGGCTGGCGGCCGGGGCTGCTCGGCTGGATGGTCGCGGAGCACGGGGTCTCCTACGACCGCGACTGGGCGCTCGGCCGGCTCTTCGAGGCCAAGGTGGCCGAAGGCCTCGGCGAGCTCGCGGGCCGCGCCGATCCGGACGCGGACCTGCTGCTCTCCGCCCGGGCGGGCGACGCTATCCTCGGGGCCATCGCCGTGGACGCCACAGGCCGGCACGCCGCCACAGATGGCCCGCGCATCCGCTACTTCATCCTCGCAGAGGCGGCGCGCGGCCGCGGCGTCGGCCGGCGGCTCCTCGCGGAGGCGATGGCCTTCATCGCGGGAACCGGCGCCGACCGCGCGTGGCTGACCACCTTCGCTGGCCTGGAGGCGGCGCGGCATCTCTACGAGACCTTCGGATTCCGCCTGACCCACGAGGCGCTCGACACGACCTGGGGCACCCCGCTGACCGAGCAGCGCTTCGATTGGCGAAAGCCATAGTCCGACAGGTTCGTTGTCATCCCGGGCGCGCCGCAGCGCGTAGCGGTGCGGTGCACACCCGGGATCCAGGACAACGCAGCGCGGGTAGCGGTTCCCGCGGAGGGTCGGGTGGTCCTGGGTTTCGGCTCTCCGCTTCGCTTTGGCCGGGATGACACGCGAGTCTGGCCTAAAACAGCGAGCCCTGCGGGTCCTCATTAGGCTCTGGAGGCGGGGTTGGCGTGACCGCTCGCGGTCGCGCCAGGCGCAAAGGCCTCGGGGCTTCGGAATCGACCTCGCGGATCACGAGCACGTCCTCGGCGGCCGGCCTCACCAGGGCGAGCGCGATGGTCGGGTCCTCCTCGCGGCAGTCGAGCCAGGTCTCGAAGTCGCGGGGCTCGATGATGACGGGCATGCGCTCATGGATCGCGGCCATCGTGCCATTGGCCGCGGTGGTCAGGATGGCGGCGGTGTCGATCTCGCTGCCGTCGGGCGCAACATAGGTCGCCCAGACGCCGGCCAGCGCCATGACCGCGCCGTCCGCCCGCTCACAGAGGAAGGGCGTCTTGCGCACTGAGCGTCCCTCCCCCTCCCTCCGCCACTCGTAAAAGCCGGTGGCCGGCACCAGGCAGCGGCGGCGGCGCAGAGCGTTGCGGAAGGTCGGCTTCTCCCCGACCGTCTCGCCGCGGGCGTTGAAGAGCAGCGGAAAGCTGGCGGGGTCCTTCACGAAGCGCGGCATGAACCCCCAGCGCACCAGCAGGTGGTGGCGCACGCCGAAGACCTCGTGCACGATCGAGATCGGCTCTGAGGGCGCGATGGCGGTGCGCGGCGGGAAGTTGGGCTGTTCGACATAGCCGAACAGGGCCCTGACCGCCTCGGGCGTCGCCGTCTGCTGGTAGCGTCCGCACATCGCCGCTCTCCCCGCGCCGAAGCGCGCGTCAGAGCCAGCGCTTCCAGCGGAAGAAGACGTAGGGCAGCACGCCCGCCAGCACCATCATGCCGAGCGCCATCGGATAGCCGAAGTGCCAGTCGAGCTCGGGGATGAGCTTGAAGTTCATGCCGTAGATCGAGGCGATCAGCGTCGGCGGCATGAAGATGACGGCCATCACCGAGAAGAGCTTGATGATATTGTTCTGCTCGAGGTTGACGAGGCCGAGCGTCGCGTCGAGCAGGAACTGGATCTTCTGCGACTGGAAGCTCGCGTGCTCCTCGAGCGACTGGAGGTCGCGCAGCGTGGTGCGTACCTCCTCGCGCAGCTCGAGCGGCACCCTGGCCGTGCGGTAGGAGACCGACAGGAACAGCAGGACCCGCTCGATGGAGACGAGGCTCTCCCGGATCTTGGAGATCAGGTCGCCGCTGCGGCCAAGCGACCGCAGGGTTTCCTGGTACTCGGCGTTGCGGCTGCCCGGGTCGCCCTTGCTCTCGAAAATGCGGCGCGAGATCGCGTCGAGCTTGGCGCCGGCCGCCTGGAGCACGTCGGCCGCCCGGTCGATGATCGTCTCGACCAGCCCGGCCATGATGGCCTCCGAGGTCGGCGCGCAGCCGTCAGGCTTGGAGAGCCGGTTGGTGAAGATCTGGAAGGCCTTGGGCTCGGCGTAGCGCACGGTCACCATCACCTGGTCCTTGAGGATGAAGGTGATGCCGGTGACCTCCGGCTCGAACTCCACGTTGTAGACGACCCGGGCGGTGAGGTAGCGGGCCCCGTCCTCCAGGTAGAGGAGTTCGGAGGGCTCGATGTCGCTCATCTCCTCGCGGGTGGGGATGCTGATGCCGAGAAAGGCTTCGACCTTGGCGTCTTCCTGCCGCGTTGGCTCGATCAGGTCGATCCAGAGCACGTCGGCGGGAATGGGCTCGTCCGTCTGCAGGAGCCGGCGGTCGAACTTGGCCGGCGTGTCGCGGAGCGTGGCCTCGCTGCAGCGGTAGACGACGATCATGCAGGCTCTCCGACGGCTTCCGGCGCCATCGAAAGACGCGCCTCGCCGCAACACCACGGCCCCGGCCGCCCGTCAAGCGTACCGGTGAAACCTTGGCAAGCCGTAATCTCAGCCTGTGACAGGATCGAGGCTGGCGGGAGCCTCGCTGTCCTCGGGGACGAAGAAGTCCATGAAGAGGGACTGGCCGGGGTCGACGCGGTAGACGTCGAAGTCGGTCACGCCCTCTCCGGCCAGGAAGGTGTCGTCGATCAGGAACTGGCCGGTGAAGTCGCGCGACGGCTTCTGGAAGATCCGCCAGGCCGCGTCGCCCAGGATCTCCGGCGTCCGGCTGCCGCGCATCACCGTGTCGCCGCCGAGCAGGTTCTTGATGGCGGCGGTTGCGATGGTGGTGCGCGGCCAAAGCGCATTGACCGCGATGCCGCGGCCCCTGAGCTCGCCCGCCAGGCCCAGCACGCACAGGCTCATGCCGTACTTCGCGATGCTGTAGGCGAGGTGCGGCGCGAACCACTTTTCCTGGATGTCGAGCGGGGGCGACAGCATAAGGATGTGGGGATTGGCAGCCTTCTCGAGGTGCGGAATGGCGTGCTTGGAGACCATGAAGGTGCCGCGCGTATTGATGGCGTGCATCAGGTCGAAGCGGTTCATGTCTGTCTGGGTGGTCGGCGTGAGCTGGATCGCCGAGGCGTTGTTCACGACGATGTCGATGCCGCCGAAGGTGGCGGCGGTGCGGTCGAGCGCGGCCTTGACCTGATCCTCCTCGCGCACGTCGACGACGAGCGGCAGCGCCTTGCCGCCGGCCTGCTCGATGGCCTCGGCGGCGGTGTGGATGGTGCCGTCCAGCTTGGGATGCGGGGCGACCGTCTTGGCGGCGATGGCGACGTTGGCGCCGTCGCGGGCGGCGCGACGGGCGATGGCAAGCCCGATGCCGCGCGATGCGCCGGTGATGAAGAGCGTCCTGTTCGCCAGGGGTCCGGGCATGCGCGTCTCCTGGGTCCTACGACGGCGGGTGCAGCTCGAAGCGAGGCGGCTGGGAGCCGTCGGTATCGGTGAAACCATAATGCCGGGCGAGGTCGGCGACAAAGAGCGACCGTCCGTTCCATTGCGCAACGGCAGGGTCGGCGGCCAGCGCCGCGACGGCGCGGCCGGCATAGGCCGCGCTCTCCGTGGCCTGCCCGGCCAGCCCGGCGGCGACGACGCGCTCCGTGCGCACGAAACCCGGCGACAGGTGCACCGCCGCCAGCCCGAGGCTCTTCACGTCCCGCGCGACGATGCCTGCGGCGCGGCGGATGCCGGCCCAGCCGAGGTCGTCGACCGGATCCTCGACCGCACCCTCCGGCGCGTCGAAGCCGACGGCGACGATGAGGCCCGACCCGGCATTGGCCATCAGGGGCACGAAGGCCCTGGCGGTGGCCAGCAGGGCGTAGGGGCCTGTCGTGAGCGCCACCTCGAAGCCCCTCAGGGGGCGGCGAAAGAAGGGCGTGCCGTAGGGAGAGCCGTCGGCGTAGCGCTCGCCGTCGAACCCCTCGCCGCCGCCCCAGACCGTGCAGGCCACAAGGTGCGGCGGACCCAGGCGGCGCAGCACCCAGGCGGAAAACTCGTGCAGGGCCTTGGGATCGGTGCAGTCGCAGCGATAGGGCAGCCCCTCCCCGCCCGCCTCGGAGACGGCCTCGGCGACGTCCTCGATGGTCTCAGGACGTCCCTCCGTCCGTGCGCCGAAGCGGCTCGAGCGGGCGGCGCAGACCACGGTCGCACCGGCCTCGCCGAGCGCCAGCGCGATGCCGCGGCCGACCCCGCGCGAGGCTCCGGCGACGATGCAGACGCGGCCGGCGAGCGGTCGGGCCAGGCCGGGTTCCGCGCCGCCCTCGCTCATGCGGCGAAGACGGAGGCGGCGGCCTCAACGGCCTGCGCGCCCTCCACCACGGTCCTCTCCAGGGACGGCGCCTCCGTGGCGAGGTGCTCGGCGAAGAAGCGCGCCACGGCGATGCGCTGCCGCGTCGCGGGCGTGTCGTCGCCGCCCAGCGCGGCCAGGGCCTCGGCTGCGAGCGACGTGCCGCCGAGCGCGAGGCCGAACAGCTTCAGGTAGGGCGTCGCGCCCGCCAGCGCGTCGGTGGGCCGGCTCGCCAGCGCCTGCCGCAAATAGGCCGTCGTCCGCTCCAGCGCGGCCACGGCCTCGCCGAGACGGGCTGCCGCGTGGCCGAGGCCCGGCGCATTGGAACCCGCAACGCGGCCCACGGTGGTCCGCATGCGGGCAATGGCATCCGCCACGGCCTCTCCGTTCGCGAGCGGGAGCTTGCGGGTGACGAGGTCGATGGCCTGGATGCCGTTCGTTCCCTCGTAGATCGCGGCGATGCGGGCGTCGCGCCAGTGCTGGGCCGCCCCGGTCTCCTCCACGTAGCCCATGCCGCCGTGGATCTGGATGCCGAGCGAGGAGACCTCGATGCCGATGTCGGTGGAATAGGCCTTGGCGACCGGCGTCAGCAGGGCCGCCCTGTCGGCTGCCGCCTGACGGCGGATGGGGTCGTGGTCCCTGTGCGAGCGGTCGAGCGCCTTGGCCGTGATGTAGCAGATGGAGCGCGCCGCCCGCGTCTGCGCCATCATGGTCAGCAGCATGCGCTGCACGTCTGGATGCTCGACGATGGGGCTCATCCCCTCCCCGCTCCAGCCGGGCGCCCTGCCCTGGCGGCGCTCGCGGGCGAAGGCCAGCGCCCGCTGCGTGGCGCGTTCGGCGATGGCGACGCCCTGCAGGCCGACATTGAGCCTGGCATTGTTCATCATCGTGAACATGCAGGCGAGGCCCCTGTTCTCCTCGCCCACCAGCCAGCCGAAGGCTCCGCCCTTCTCGCCATAGACCATCGAACAGGTCGGCGAGGCATGGATGCCGATCTTGTGCTCGAGGCCGGCGCAGCGCAGGTCGTTGAGTTCGCCGAGCGAGCGATCCTCGTTGATCAGGCGCTTCGGCACGAGGAAGAGCGAGATGCCCCGCGTGCCGGGAGGCGCGTCCGGCAGGCGCGCGAGCACGAGGTGGACGATGTTCTCGGTGAGGTCGTGGTCGCCGTAAGTGATGAAGATCTTCTGGCCGGTGATCCGGTACGTCCCGTCGCCGGCCCGCTCGGCCCTGGTGCGCAAGGCCGCGAGGTCGGAGCCTGCCTGGGGCTCCGTCAGGTTCATCGTCCCCATCCACTCGCCGGAGACGATCTTGGGGAGCACGATTCGCTTGAGGTGGTCGGAGCCGTGCGCCTGCAGCGCCTCGATGGCGCCCGCCGTCAGCAGCGGGCCAAGCGCGAAGGCGAAGTTGGCGGAGTTCCACATCTCGGTGCAGGCGGCCTGGATGAGCAGCGGCAGGCCCTGGCCGCCATGGTCGGGATCAGCGACGAGGCCGTTCCAGCCTGCCTCGGACCATTGGCGATACGCGTCCTGCCAGCCCGGTGGGGTCACGACCCTACCCTCGCGCAGCACCGAGCCCTGCCTGTCCCCCACTTCATTGAGCGGGGCGAGCCGTTCAGCCGCGAAGCGGCCGGCCTCGTTGAGCACCGCCTCCGCCATGCCGCCTTCGAGCTCTGGCGCGAGACCGTCCGCTTCGAGGACGTCGAGCCCGGCGACGTGGCGCAAAGTGAAAAGGATCTCGTCGAGCGGGGCCTGGTAGCTCATGCGGTCCTCCGATGCGGCCCGTTCTCTTCCGGCCGGGCTCGAAACGGTCTAAGCCAACCTGGCCGACCTTGCCACATCGGGGCGGTCAGACGATAGGCGGATGGAAGCGGACGAATGACGCACGGGAGCGCCCGCGAGACCTTGCGCCTGCGGGCCGACGAGGCGGGCATCGCCCGCGCGGCGGCGCTGGTGCGGGCCGGTCGTCTCGTGGCCTTCCCGACCGAGACGGTCTACGGCCTCGGGGCGGACGCGACCAGCGGCGAGGCCGTGGCCGGCATCTACGCCGCCAAGGAGCGGCCGAGCTTCAATCCACTCATCGCGCACGTGGCGGACGTCGAGGCTGCCAAACGAATCGGCGTGTTCGGGCCGATGGCGGAGGGACTCGCAAACGCGTTCTGGCCGGGCCCCCTGACCCTGGTGGTCCCGGTGCGGCCGGAGGCGGGCGTCAGCGACCTCGCCCGGGCGGGGCTCGACAGCCTAGGCCTCAGGGTGCCGGCCCACCCGGTTGCCCAGGCGCTTCTGGCTGCCGTGGGCCGCCCGGTCGCCGCGCCCTCCGCGAACCGGTCTGGTCGCGTCAGCCCCACCATAGCGGAGCACGTGCTCGCCGACCTCGACGGCCGCATCGACGCCGTGCTCGACGGCGGGCGAACGCAGGTGGGCGTCGAATCGACGATCGTGTCGTGCCTTGGGCCTTCCCCCGTGCTTCTGCGCCCCGGCGGCGTGGCGCGCGAGGCCATCGAGGCGGTGCTCGGACACAGTGTCGGAAGCCCGGAGAACGGGGACGAGAAAGGCAGCTCCACGCCGCTCGCGCCGGGCATGCTCGCCTCCCACTATGCGCCCCGGGCGGGGGTGAGGCTGGAGTCGGGCGACATTCGGCCGGGCGAGGCGGCCTTGCTCTTTGGGCCTGTGCAACCATCGGGACTGGCCTCGGCGAAAGCCGTCGAGAACCTCAGCCCCTCGGGCTCCCTCGCCGAGGCCGCGGCCAATCTCTTCGCGGCGCTTCGCCGGCTCGACGAAACGGGCGCCACGACGATCGCCGTGACGCCCGTTCCGGGGGAAGGCTTGGGCGAGGCGATCCGGGATCGCCTCGCGAGGGCGGCTGCGCCGCGCTGAGTTACGCCGTCTGGGCGACGAGCCGGCCGGCGAGCGGCAGGCGCGAGGGGCGGAGCGCGAAGGCGCCGTCGCCGGAGAGCGCCAGGGTGGCGGCCGAGACGATCAGGAAGGCGGGATACTCCCAGCCGCCGTTCGGGGCGGTGAAGAGCCAGCCATTGCCGACATGGACCGACAGCGCGCCGATCAGGACGGGGATCAGGGCCGCCGCGACGAAGCGGCTATAGACGCCGAGGATGATGGCGAGGCCGCCGGCGGCTTCCAGCAGGACGACAGGCCAGGCCAGGAAGCCGGGGAAGCCGACCTGCTCCAGGAAGCCCGCGAAGCCGGGAATGGTGAAGACCGACACCTTCAGCCAGGCATGGGCGACGAACATCACGCCCAGCGCAACGCGGAGGAGGAAGAGGCCGTAGGGGGCATTGCGGGTATCGAGCATGGCACGCTCCGTTGGGGTTCGGGGTGCGCCGCGGGAGGTGTGCGGCGCCGATGGCCATCATCTTGTTCTTTCCTGCCCGCAAAGCTATAGGATAGATTGAAAGGCTTTCATTGCAGGATCGCAAATGGACCCGCTGCCCTGGGACGACTTCCGCCTCGTGAAGGCCATCGCTGACAGCCGCTCTCTCACGGGCGCGGCCGAGGTGCTGCAGGTCAACCACTCCACCGTGTTCCGACGGCTGGGCGACATCGAGAAGCGACTGGGCGCGCCGCTTTTCGAGCGCCACCGCGCTGGCTACGGCCTGACCACGGCGGGCGAGGAGATGGTGGCTTTGGCCGAACGCATGGAGCGCGACGTCACCGCCTTCACCCGCAAGCTCGCGGGGCAGACGCTGACGCCTTCCGGCGAGGTGCGCGTCACCACCAACGATACCCTACTGATCCACCTGCTGATGCCGGTTCTGTCCGCCTTCCGGCGCTCCTATCCCGACATCCGCGTGGACATGGTGGTCTCCAACCAGGCGCTGAACCTCTCCAAGCGGGACGCCGACATCGCCATCCGCGCCACGGACGACCCCCCGGAGACGCTGGTGGGCCGGCGCGTCGCCACGCTGCTCTGGTCGGTCTACGGGCGCGCGGTCGACTTCCCGGACCTCCGGCCCGGGGAAAACTGCGACCGCCGCCGCTTCGGCGACCATGACTGGGTGGCGCTGGGCGACCAGTTCGGCCACCTGAAGGCCGCGCGCTTCGTGCGGGATACCGTCCCGCCGGAGCGCATCGCGCTGAAGCTCAACACGGTGCTCGGCCTCTGCGAGGCCGTGGAGGATGGCATCGGCATCGGCCCCCTGCCCTGCTTCATCGCGGACCGCAAGCCCGGCCTCGTGCGCCTGTGCGAGGTGAACCCGGACTTCGGCGCAGGCCTGTGGCTGCTCACCCACCCCGATCTCAGAGCGTCTCCCCGGATCCGCGCCTTTCTCGATTGTGCAGCCGCCGAGCTCGTGAAAGTGAAGGCGCTCATCGAAGGCGAGCGGCCGCAGGTGCGGGAGAACGGGCCCTGAAAGGCCCTGCCCAGCAAGTGGACAAAGCCCCTCTCCTGCCGATTCACCCCGAAACCGACGGTTGAATCACTGGAACGCCACCTGAGATTGTGATTGCGTGGGGCCAGAGCGCAGCCGCGCAAACACTGGGAGAGGGCACCATGAGCAACGCAACTCCGTCCGCCTCGCCGCTCGGTCCGAGCCTCGGCAGCGCACTCGAGGCGCTGCGGGGCCGCTGGGGCTGGATCGTCGGCATCGGCGTCCTGCTGCTGGTCTTCGGCATGATCGCGCTCGGCAGCGTCGTCACGGCGACGGTCGCCAGCGTCTGGACTGTCGGCCTGATGATGATCCTGTCAGGAGCCAGCGAGATGGCGCACGGCTTCGCCATGAAGACCTGGGGCAAGTCGATCCTGTGGATCATCCTCGGTCTTCTCTATGGGCTGGCCGGCGTGTTCACGTTCCTCAATCCCCTGCTGGCGGCGGGCGTGCTGACGCTCCTGCTCGGCGCAGGGCTGGTCGCTTCGGGCATCGTGCGGATCATCCTCGCCTTCCAGATGAAAAGCTGCCAGCCCTGGATCTGGGTGGTGCTCTCCGGGCTGGTCACGGTCCTCCTGGGCGGCATGATCCTGGCGCATTGGCCAGCCTCCAGCCTCTACGTGCTGGGCATTTTCCTCGGCATCGACCTCGTTTTCGCCGGGGTGAGCTGGATCATGATGGGCCTCGCCCTGCGGCGCGCCTGACAAGGGAACCTTCACCGCGCCGCAACTGTTCGACGCTGGCTCGGGCTGGGCTTGACGAAGGTTCAACCCGGATCGGCTAGACGAGCGAGGGATTGCCTTTTCCACGCCCCTGCGCAAAGGGAAGGCACCTCTCGCATCTGCGAACGGAAGGACGGCGGTGATGACGAAGTGGGTCTACAGCTTCGGCGACGGCAAGGCCGAGGGCCAGGCCGGCATGCGCGACCTCCTCGGCGGCAAGGGCGCCAACCTGGCGGAGATGAGCAATCTCGGCCTGCCCGTGCCCCCCGGCTTCACCATCACCACCGAGGTCTGCACCTACTACTACGCCAACGGCCAGACCTACCCGGCCGACCTCGCCGGCCAGGTCGAGGCCGCGCTCGCCTCCGTCGGCGCGATCGCAGGCAAGGCCTTCGGCGATGCGGAGAACCCGCTGCTGGTCTCCGTGCGCTCCGGCGCTCGCGCTTCCATGCCCGGCATGATGGACACCGTGCTCAACCTCGGCCTCAACGACGTCACGGTCGAGGCCGTCGCCAAGGGCTCGGGCGACGCCCGCTTCGCCTATGACAGCTACCGCCGCTTCATCCAGATGTACTCGGACGTCGTGCTCGAGGTGGAGCACCACCATTTCGAGGACCTGCTCGACGAGTACAAGGACCGCAAGGGCTACGAGCTCGACACGGACCTGACGGCCGCCGACTGGAAGGTGCTGGTCGGCAAGTACAAGGACGTGGTGCAACAGGAACTGGGCAAACCGTTCCCGCAGGACCCCAAGGACCAGCTCTGGGGCGCCATCGGCGCGGTGTTCGGCTCCTGGAACAGCGCCCGCGCGATCAAGTATCGCGAGCTCAACGCCATTCCCGGCAGCTGGGGCACCGCCGTCAACGTCCAGGCCATGGTGTTCGGCAACCTCGGCGAGACGTCGGCGACCGGCGTCGCCTTCACCCGCAACCCCTCGACGGGCGAGAAGGAGCTATACGGCGAATTCCTCATCAACGCCCAGGGCGAGGACGTCGTGGCTGGCATCCGTACGCCGCAGGACATCACCGAGAAGGCCCGTATCGCAGCCGGCTCCAACCGGCCCTCGCTGGAGACGGCGATGCCGGAGGCCTATGCCGAGTTCATCCGCATCTGCGGTCTGCTCGAGAAGCACTATCGCGACGTCCAGGACGTCGAGTTCACCATCGAGCGCGGCAAGCTCTGGATGCTGCAGACCCGCAACGGCAAGCGCACGGCCAAGGCCTCGCTGAAGATTGCGGTGGAGCTCGCCGCCGAGGGCCTGATCACCCGGGAGGAGGCCGTCGGACGCATCGACCCCGCGGCCCTCGACCAGCTGCTGCACCCCACCATCGACCCGTCCGCCCAGCGCCAGGTGCTCGCGACGGGCCTTCCGGCTTCCCCCGGCGCGGCGGGCGGTGAGATCGTGTTCGACTCGGACGAGGCCGAAGCCGCCAAGGCCGCCGGCCGCAAGGTCATCCTCGTGCGCATCGAGACCTCTCCCGAGGACATCCACGGCATGCACGCGGCCGAGGGCATCCTGACCACGCGCGGCGGCATGACCTCGCACGCCGCCGTCGTTGCGCGCGGCATGGGCAAGCCCTGCGTCTCCGGCGTGGGCGGCATCCGCGTCGACTATGCCGCGCAGACCATGAGCGTGGCCGGCCACACCCTGAAGAAGGGCGACTGGCTCACCATCGACGGCGGATCCGGCCAGGTGCTGCTCGGCGAGGTGAAGATGCTCGAGCCCGAGCTCTCCGGCGAATTCGGCACGCTGATGGGCTGGGCCGACGGCGTGCGGCGCATGAAGGTGCGCGCCAATGCCGAGACGCCGCTCGACGCCAAGACGGCCCGCACGTTCGGCGCGGAGGGCATCGGGCTCTGCCGCACGGAGCACATGTTCTTCGACGAGGAGCGCATCATCGCGGTGCGCGAGATGATCCTCTCCGACGACGAGAAGGGCCGCCGCCAGGCGCTGGCCAAGCTGCTGCCGATGCAGCGGGCCGACTTCGTCGAGCTCTTCACCATCATGAGCGGCCTGCCGGTGACGATCCGGCTGCTCGATCCCCCGCTGCACGAGTTCCTGCCGCAGACGGACGAGGAGATCGAGGAGGTCGCCAACGCCATGGGCGCTTCGGCCGACAAGCTGCGCCGCCGCGCCTCCGAACTGCACGAGTTCAACCCGATGCTCGGCTTCCGCGGCTGCCGGCTTGCCGTCGCCTATCCCGAGATCGCGGAGATGCAGGCGCGCGCCATCTTCGAGGCGGCCGTCGAGGCCGGCAAGGCGACCGGCCAGGGCGTGATCCCCGAGGTCATGGTGCCGCTCGTCATGACCAAGGCGGAGCTCGACCACGTGAAGGGCCGGATCGTAGCGATGGCGGAGGCCGTGCAGAACGAGACGGGCGTCAAGCTCGACTACCAGGTCGGCACGATGATCGAGCTGCCGCGCGCCGCCCTGCGCGCCGCCGAGATCGCCGAAAGCGCCGAGTTCTTCTCCTTCGGCACCAACGACCTCACGCAGACCACGCTCGGCATCTCGCGCGACGACGCGGCATCGTTCCTCGGCCCTTACACGGCCAAGGGTATCCTGCCGGCCGACCCCTTCGTGACACTGGACCAGGACGGCGTCGGCGAGCTCGTGGCGCTCGCCGCCGAGCGCGGCCGCAAGACACGCGCCGGCATCAAGCTCGGCATCTGCGGCGAGCATGGCGGCGACCCCGCCTCCATCGCCTTCTGCGAGAAGACCGGGCTCGACTACGTGTCCTGCTCGCCCTTCCGCGTGCCCATCGCCCGCCTCGCCGCGGCGCAGGCGGCGCTCGGGCTCAAGGCCGCCAGCACGGCCTGACGGTGATGGACGGGGTCGTCACCGGTCTCGACCACGTCCAGATCGCCATCCCGCGCGGCGGCGAGGACGTCGCCCGCGCCTTCTTCGGCGAGCGGCTCGGCCTCGCCGAGATCGCCAAGCCGGCCAACCTGGCCAAGCGCGGCGGGGTGTGGTTCGCGCTGGGCTCCCAGGAGCTGCATTGCGGCGTGGAGGAGCCCTTCAGCCCGGCGCGCAAGGCGCATCCTGCCTTGATCGTGCAGGGCCTGGGAGCCCTGCGCGCCCGGCTCGAAGCCGAAGGCCTCGCGCCGCGAGACGAGGAGCCCCTTCCCGGCTTCGACCGGTTCTTCCTCGACGACCCCTTCGGCAACCGACTGGAATTCCTGGAACGGCGCTCCGATTGACCCTCACCCCGCAAACGGGGTGCGCATCGTCACGAGTTCCTCGGCGGCGGTGGGGTGGACGGCCATGGTGGCGTCGAAATCCGCCTTGGTGGCGCCCATGCGCACGGCGATGCCGAGGCACTGGATCATCTCGCCGGCGCCTTCGCCGAGGATGTGGACGCCTAGCACCTTGTCGGTCGCCTTGTCCACGACGAGCTTCATGAGCGTCCGCTCGGTGCTGCCGGAGAGCGTCGCCTTCATCTGCCGGAAGCTCGTCTTGAAGATCACGACGTCATGCTTTTCCCGCGCCTGCGCTTCCGTGAGGCCGAGGGTGCCGATCTCCGGCGTGGTGAAGACGGCGGTTGGAATGAGGTGGTGGTCGACCCGGGTCGGCTTGTTCCCGAACACGGTGTCGGCGAAGGCGTGGCCCTCCCGGATGGCGACCGGCGTGAGGTTCACCCGGTCGGTGACGTCGCCCACGGCGTAGATCGAGGGCACGCTGGAGCGGGAATAGCCATCCACCCGGACCGCGCCCATCTCGTCGAGTTCGACGCCAACGCGGTCGAGTCCGAGCTTGCCCGTGTTGGGGATGCGCCCCGTGGCGTAGAGCACGCGCTCTGCCGCGACGGCCTCGCCGTTCAGCAGGGTGGCGGAGATGTTGCCCGGCCTGCCATCCAATCCCACGATGTCGGTTTGGGCGATGATGCGGATGCCCGCGTGCCGCATCTGGTCCATCAGGGCCGACCGCAGGTCCTCGTCGAAGCCTCGCAGCACCTTGTCGCGGCGGATGACGACGGTGACCTCGCTGCCGAGGCGCGCCAGCGCGCAGGCGAACTCCACGGCGATGTAGCCGCCGCCCACCACGAGGACCGACTTGGGCAGGCTCTCCCACTCGAAGAGGTCGTTGGAGCTCTCGGCGAGGTGAATGCCGGGGATCGTCTCCGGGAAGAAGGGATGCGCGCCCGTCGCGACCAGGATCGTGCCGGCGCGGATTCGCTGGCCGTCGGCCAGGCAGATCGTGTGGGGATCCTCGATGACGGCGCGGCTCGGAACGATGCGGACGCCGGAGCGCTCGAGATTGGCGCGGTAGGCCCCCTCGAGCCGGTCGATCTCCTTGTCCTTGGCGGCCTTGAGCTTCGCGAAGTCGAAATGCGGTTCCCCGAAGCTCCAGCCGAAGCCCGCCGCGTCCTCCGCCTCGTCGGCGTAGCGGCTGGCATAGACGTAGAGCTTCTTGGGCACGCAGCCGCGGATCACGCAGGTGCCGCCGACGCGGTACTCCTCCGCCACGGCCACCTTCGCGCCGTGGTTGGCGGCGATGCGGCCAGCCCGCACGCCGCCCGATCCCGCCCCGATGACGAAGAGGTCGACGTCGAATGCGCTCATGCGGGGTCCCTTCGCGGAGGAAACCCGAGGTCTAGCCCAATCGGAGCGCGCGAGAAAGGCGTGTTGCCGGCCCTACGGCAGCCCCGCCGATCACGCCTGCTCACATGTCGATGTTCTTCTTCTTCATTTCCTGGCGCGTGCGCGTGAGCATCAAGTCGGACATGCTGCGGCTCCACGTCTGCATCTCCGCGTAGAGCTTGTCCATGACCTGGGGCTGGGTCGCGACGTAGCGCACGCCGGCCGGGGACTTGAAGAACGCCGCGATGTCCTTGAGCTCGGCCTCGGTCAGCGCCGACGCATAGGCGGCCGCGGCGGCGTTCATCACCGCGTCCTTCTGCTGCTCGAACTCGGGCCGCAGCGCGAGCAGCGTCTTGGTCAGTTCGTCCATGATCTCGGGCCGCGTCTGCGCGAAGGCATTGCGCAGCTGGTCCATGAGCTGGGGCACGAGGAAGTCGAAGTTGCGGCCGAGGCCGGAGGCGTTGATGACCTCCTTCGCGACGGCGAGCTGGGAAGCCGTCGGCGCGGCCGCGGGAGCCGCCGGAGCCGGCGCTGCGGGAGCCGCCTGCTGGGCGAGGGCGGGCGTCGCGGCGAGGGCGAGGCCGAGGGCGGCGAAGGACGCGAGACGGCGGAAGCTCATGCGGATCATGGGGATCTCCTGGTCCGGAGGATGGCGAAGGGGCGGCCCCGTCTCGATCAGGGCCGACGCGAAAGGGTCTCGAGCCCGCTGGGGGTCGCGAGAAAGGCGATCTCGGCCATGCCGATGAAGAGGCCGTGCTCGACGAGGCCGGTGACCTGGTCGAGCCGCTCCGCCAGGCCCTCGGGGTCCGGGATGCGGCCCAGCGCAGCGTCGAGGACGAAGTTGCCCTGGTCGGTGAGAACGGGTTTCCCGTCCCGCATGCGCCAAGTCAGCGCGCCCTCGCAGCCGCTCTCGGCCACGGCGCGCTCGATGAAGCGCAACGTGGCGCTCGCGCCGAACGGCACGACCTCGAGCGGAAGCGGAAAACGACCGAGAACGTCGACCCGCTTGGTCTCGTCGGCGATGACGACGAAGCGCCGGGCGGCCAGCGCGACGATCTTCTCGCGCAGGTGCGCCGCGCCGCCGCCTTTGATGAGGCGCAGCTGCGGATCGATCTCGTCCGCGCCGTCGATTGCGATGTCGAGCTCGGGCGTGTCGTCGAGGGTGGAGAGCCGGATGCCGAGCGAGGCGGCCTGGGCGCGCGTGGCCTCGGAGGTCGGAACGCCGACGACCCTCAGCCCGGCCGCAACGCGCTCGCCGAGCAGGTCGACGAAGTGCCGCGCGGTCGAGCCTGTACCGAGGCCGAGGCGCATGCCGTCCTCGACAAGAGCCAGCGCCCGGGCCGCGGCCTCGCGCTTGAGGGCTTCCAGGCTCATGGCCTGGCCTGCGGGCCCAAGCCCGGCAAGGGTATCGTCACGTCCTGGTCCTTCCGCGCGGCGCTGGAATCGGCCGGTGCTCTAGCACGGGTCCCTTGCGCGCGGAAAGCAGCGAGATCAAGGCTTGGAGGTCTGGACGGCTTGGGCGTCAGGGCTTGCGGACGGTACCCGTCGTCTCCGGCGGGCGCGCGGACGCGACCTCCGGGCTCGAGCCCTTCTCGGGCGGCGTGCAGACGACGCGCTCGTCGAAGACGTAGCAGATGCTCATGGCGCCCGTGCGCATGTCCACCCGGAACACGCCGCCCTCGCGCTCATGCCGGGAGGCGACGAGGCCATATTCGGACGGCTCCTGCTTCCCGGCGCCCTCGCCGGCGGGGAAGCACAGGGTCACGCCGAAGGTGCCCTCCTTCTGGCCATACTGGCAGGCGCCCACCTCCCCCGTCACGCGGTCGACGCGATAGATGCGGTTCAGGTCGGTCTGCGGCGACGGCACGAAGTCGAACTGGCCGGCCAAGGCCGGGCCGCAGGCGGCCAGCATCCCTGCAAGGAGGGCCGGGCGGGCCAGGAGGGGACGGAACATGGACGCCATGGTGACGATTCCCGACGGTCAGGGCTCTGGAATGGGGCGGCGAGTCGCGCGGCTCTCGGGTGCGCCCGCCTGATCCCGAGTGTCCGACGCCATGGTTAACGGAGTGTAACCGGAGCCCCCGCGTTGACGCGCGCCGCAGCCTCGGCCAAGACAGACGCATGACCCGCGCCCCCGATCCCGCCCTGCCCACCCTCGTCTTCGACCTCGACGGCACGCTCGCCGACACGGCGGCCGACCTGATCGGCACGCTGAACGTGCTGATGCGGCGCGAGGGCGTGCCCGAGGTGCCGCTCGCGCGGGCCAAGGACGTGGTGGGCGCCGGCGCGCGCGCCATGATCGAGCGCGGCATGGCTCTGGGCGGTCGGACCCTGAGCAGCGAGGAACTCGGGGACTTGTTCCGCGACTTCCTCGATCACTATGCCGACAACCTCGCGGTCAGCACGACCCTCTTTGAAGGCGCGCACGACGCCATCATCCGTCTGGCCGATGCCGGCTACCGGCTGGCCGTCTGCACCAACAAGATGGAGCAGCACTCGGTGATGCTGCTGGAGGCCCTGGGCGTCGCGCCTCGCTTCCAGGCGATCTGCGGGCGCGACAGCTTCGCCTATGCAAAGCCTGACCCGCGCCACCTTACCCTCACCATCGAGAAGGCCGGGGGCGATCCCGGCCACGCCATCATGGTGGGCGACAGCCGCACCGACATCGACACCGCCCGCGCGGCCGGCCTACCCGTGATCGCCGTCGACTTCGGCTACACCGACGTGCCGGTGCACGAGCTCGGGCCGGACGTCGTGATCGGCCATTTCGACGAGCTGTGGAACGCCATCGCCAAGGTGCAGCCGCGGAAGGGCTGAAGCTCCTCGGCTTCCAGTTTAGATTCCAGATTCCGCACCAGTGCGTTGTAAGGGCTGCGAGACTGGCCCTTCCGTCATGACGAGGAGCGTCACGACAACCCGTCTAGGCCCCGCCGACGGCTGCATCCGTTCGCCAAGAGGACTTTCAGCTTCAGCCTGCCCGGGCGCGCCCGCGCTCGCCGGCCGCGAGCAGCCCCGCCCCTGCCGCGGCGACGCCGGCACGGTTGCGGGCGCCGAAGGCGCGCAGCAGGGCCGCGACGTGGATCTTCACCGTTCCCGCGCCCAGCCCGAGCTGGCGGGCGATCTCCTTGTTTGACCTGCCTTCGACGAGGAGGCCGAGCACGTCGCGCTGGCGCGGCGTGAGCTGGGACAGGCTCGTCTCTCCCTGCTGTCCCGACGGCGACGGCTCGGGCGGGATGAGGCCGTCGAGCAGACCGACGCGGGGACCCGCCCCGTCGGCGAGGCTGCGCGGCACGAAAATGTCGCCGTCGATGATGCGGCCGAGCGCTCCGGCGAGATCCTGCGGGCCCAGGCTTTTGGGCACATAGCCGTGCACGCCGGCGGCGAGCGCCTGCAGGATGTCGGAGCGGTCCTGCGAGCCCGACACGACGGCCACCCTGACGTCGGGGTGGCATTCGCGCACCGCGGCCAGGCTCGCGGCGCGGCGCATGCCGGGCATCGCGAGGTCGAACAGCGCCAGTCCGATCCCGGCCCGCGTGCCGAGGTGCTCCAGCGCCTCGTCGAGGGAACCCGCCTCGAGCACTTCGGCGCAGCCGAACTGCCGGCGCAGGATCGTGCCGAGCGCGAGCCGGAAGAACGCGTCGTCATCGGCCACCAGAGCCGTGAAACCCGCTTCCCGCATCGCCTCGAACCCCTTCCACCGTCGCGGCCGCTGCAACCGCAGCGTGACCTTGGTCGGGATTCGCCTGCGCTGCAACGCCGCCCGCGCAAGTTGACGACGAGGACTAGGCCATCTGGCCGAGGCAGAGCTAGGCCGCCAAGACTAGATCGTTTGCGACCGCGAAGAACAAGTCATTTACGGCGTTCGAGGCATTAATACGCCTGAAAATAAAGGTAAAAATTGATGCAAGAGGCGATCATGGCAATCTCGACCAAGCAACAGGACGCTCCAGGACTCTGACCGGCGGACCGACGACACCCCGATACGTCCATCACTGGCGGAATTTCCCTTGTACCTGCTTCCGATCATCCTCGCGGCTGTCCGCTCGGTCCGCGCCGGCCTAGCCCCGGCCTGTCTCCTGCTCGCCGGGGCGCTGCCCGCGGCGGCGGCGGATACGGCCTGGTACACGGGCGCGCGCAACCAGGACGCCGCCCAGGACTACGTCGTGGAAATGGGCACCGACCTGTCGGTCGATTCACACGGCTCCATCTTCGGTTCGGTAAACGGGACCATGGCGCCGGCCGGGAAGCTGAGCGAGGATGGCGCGCGGATTCGCCTCGAGGCTTCGGCTGGCCGCTACCGCTACCGCAGCGACACGGTGGGTCCGGTCAACGCGACGCAGGTCCAGGGCGCCGCGCTGCTCGGCTACAGCTTCGTCACGGCCCATGCGAGCCTGTCCGCCTTCGTCGGCGTCGACTTCCAGAACAACGAGCTGAGCCCCTTCGACCCCGGCAACAAGGTCTCGGGCGCCAGCACGGGCGCCAAGTTCGTGGTCGAGGGCAACATGCGCCCGACCGACAAGACCATGCTGGCGGGCTACATGAGCTACGCCACGAGCTTCAACACCTATTACGCGCGCCTGCAGGCCGGCTATCGCGTGATGGACCGGTTCTATGTCGGCCCTGAGGTCGGCCTTCTCGGCAACGACTTCTTCAACCAGTGGCGCGTCGGCGCACATCTGTCCGGGTTCGCCCTCGGGCCGGTGAAGCTGTCGGCCTCGGCGGGCTATCTCAGCGACGACAAGCAGGGCTCCGGCTTCTACACGACGGTCGACCTGCGGGCTGGGTTCTGATGGCCGACGCCTCTGTCCCAGCCACCCCGGCCACGGACGAGCCGGCGCCTCCGCGCGGGAAGGTCGCGGCCTTCCTGCTCTGGTCGGGCCTCGGTCTCGTGGCGCTCGCCGTTCTGTCGCTGCCCGTCAGCACGAGCGCACAGGGCTGGTTCGGTCTCACCACCATCTGCGCCATGCTGGCGGTTCGCTATGCCTGGCCCGGCCGGACGGGTCGGCTCGTCTTCGTCGCGCTCGGCGGCTTCATGGTGCTGCGCTACATGGTGTGGCGCCTGTCGGGCACGCTGCCGCCGCTCTCCGAGCCGGTGAGCTTCGGCTTCGGCTTCCTGCTGCTGGTCGCCGAGCTCTACTGCATGGTGATCCTGTTCATCAGCCTGCTGGTGAACATCGATCCGCTCACGCGAAAGCGCCCGGCCGCCGCAGGCGACGCCTCGCTGCCGACGGTCGACGTCTTCGTGCCGAGCTACAACGAGGATGCGGAGCTGCTGGCCACCACGCTCGCCGCTGCGCGCGCCATGGACTACCCCGCCGGCAAGCTCACGGTCTGGCTGCTGGACGACGGCGGCACGGACCAGAAGTGCAATGACAAGAACCCCGAGAAGGCCGCCGCCGCCCAGGCCCGCCGCCGCGAGCTGCAGCAACTCGCCACCGACCTCGGCGTGCGCTACGCGACGCGTGCCCGCAACGAGCACGCCAAGGCGGGCAACCTCAACAACGGCCTCTCGCTGTCGGGGGGCGAGATCGTCGTCGTGTTCGACGCCGACCACGCGCCCTTCCGCTCGTTCCTGCGCGAGACGATCGGCCATTTCGCGGCCGACCCGCAGCTCTTCCTCGTGCAGACGCCGCACGTCTTCCTGAATCCCGACCCGATCGAGCGCAACCTGCGCACCTTCGACCGCATGCCCTCCGAGAACGAGATGTTCTACGCGGTGACGCAGCGCGGCCTCGACAAGTGGAACGGCTCCTTCTTCTGCGGCTCGGCGGCGCTGTTGCGCCGCGCCGCGCTCAACACCGTGGGCGGCTTCTCGGGCATCACCATCACCGAGGACTGCGAGACGGCCTTCGAGCTGCACGCGCGCGGCTGGACGAGCCGTTATGTCGACAAGCCGCTCATCGCGGGGCTGCAGCCGGAGACCTTCGACAGCTTCATCGGCCAGCGCTCGCGCTGGTGCCAGGGCATGTTCCAGATCCTCATGCTGAAGAACCCGGCCCTGCGGCCGGGCCTGAGGATGATCCAGCGGCTCTGCTACCTCTCGAGCATGATGTTCTGGTTCTTCCCGCTGCCGCGCCTCGCCTTCATGCTGGCGCCGTTGCTGCACATCTTCTTCGACCTCAAGATCTTCGTGTCGAGCATCGAGGAGGCGCTCGCCTTCACCGGCACCTACGTGGTGGTGAACGCGCTGATGCAGAACACGCTCTATGGCAGCGTGCGCTGGCCCTGGATCTCCGAGCTCTACGAGTACGTGCAGGGCGTCTACCTCGCCAAGGCCATCGGCTCGGTGGTTCTGTCGCCGCGCAAGCCCACCTTCAACGTGACGGCCAAGGGCCAGTCGCTGGACAAGGACCACCTCTCGCCGCTGGCGATGCCCTTCCTGGTGATCTTCGGCCTGCTGGCGGCGGCCGTCGCCACCGCGGCCTGGCGCTATGTCTTCGAGCCCGGCGTGACCAGCCTGATGCTCGTCGTCGGCCTCTGGGCGGCGTTCAACCTCGTCATCGCCGGAGCGGCGCTCGGCGCAGTGGCCGAGCGCCGGCAGGAGGAGCGCGCCCCCAGCCTGCCGATCCGCCGCGTGGGACTCCTGCGCATCAAGGGCTGCGAGCCGCTGCCCGTGCGCATCGAGCAGGTCTCCTCGCTGGACTGCGTGATCCTCCCCGGCGAAGGCCGCTCGATGCCGACAGGGGTCGAAGGGCAGACGGCCATGCTGGTCGTCTCTCCCCTGCCCGGCTCGACCAACCCGCCCGCCCGCCTCGCGGTGACGATCGGCCAGCCCAAGCCCGCGGGCCGGCATGGCCTGGAGATCTTGCGTGGGGGCGCGTCCGACGCCGTCGGTCTCGCCGACCTCATGTATGGAGATCCGGAGGCGCTGGCGCGCTTCCTCCAGCGCCGCCGCGTCCACAAGGGCGTGCTCGCGGGCAGCGCCACCATGGTCCGCTGGGCCTTTTCCGAACCGATGCGGGCCTTCCGCCTGCTCGCCAGGCGGGGGAAGGCCGCGGCTGCAGCCGCTGCGGCCGAGCCGGCGGCGCTCGAGTTGCCGGTCGCGCCCGTCCTGGCCTTCGGCGAGCCCGTGCCGCTTCCCGAGCCCGCTCCGGTCGTCGCCCCGGCCGTCCCGACCGAGTCCGACGCGAGCACGCTGGTCGGCGAGGACTGGCTGGCCCAGCTCGCCGAGCTTGCCCGCGCCGAGCGCGACAGGGCAGGCAAGACGACGCCCGTTCCCGTTCGCCCCGTCGGCGGGCTGAGGAAGGCGAGCTGACATGCGCCGCCGCTCCCCGACCTCCATCCTCCTTGCCGCAGCCCTGGCCGCTTCGCTCGCCGCGCCGGCGCGCGCCGCACCGCCGTTCAACGAGCTGCCGACCGGCCGCACCATGGTGATGCCGGAGATCGGCGGCCCTCGCCTCCCGGCGCCTCCGCCCGCAGCGCCCCCTCCGATTGCACCCAGCGCGCCCGCCCGCCCCGGCCCCGGCGAGACCATGCTGCGCACCCTGCCCGGTCCCTCCGCCACGCCCGAAATCGTCGGCGAAACGGGCGTGCTCGGCTGGGACCTGGTGCTCACGCCGAAGCAGGCCGCCTCCGGCCGCGCCGTGCAACTCGCCTACCGCACGGCAGTGTCGCTGCTGCCCGAGCGTTCCAGCCTGACCCTGACCGTAAACGGAAGGCAGGTCGGCTCGGTGCGCCTGTTCTCGCCCTCCGTCGACGCGCTGACCCGCTTCGACCTGCCGACGGGGCTCCTGCAGTCCGGCCGCAACCGCATCACGCTCACCATCAGCCAGCGCCATCGCGTGGACTGCACCGTCCCCGCCACCTTCGAGCTGTGGACGCGGCTCGACATGGCCAAGTCCGGGCTCGTCATGCCCGCCGGCACGCCGGGACCGGACGACCTCGCCGACTTCGCGGCCCTGCCGGCCGCGCCGGACGGTTCCATGCCGCTGCGCCTCGCCATGCCCGGCCGGCTCAAGCCCGCAGGGGTGGGTGGGCTGATGGGCCTCGTGCAGGCCGTCGCCCTGGCCTTGCCCGACACGCCTGTCCTGACCGACTTCGGCCCTCTTGCGGACGGTCCTGCCGGCCTGAACCTGGCGCTAGGCCCGGCCGCCGAGCTTCAAGCACAGGGCTTGTCTCTGAAGGAAACGACCCCCGGCTCGGTCCAGCTGCTGCCCGCCCTGCCCGACCGCCGGGCGACGCTGGCCGTGGTGGCCGAGAGCCCGGCCGACCTCGACGAGGCCCTGCGCAAGCTCGCCCTGCTGGCCGGCGGACCTTCACTGCGCGCAGGCCCCCTCCTTGCCGGCGGCGAGCGCATCCGCTTCTCGGAGCTCGGCCTCGCCGACGCCAGTTTCGGTGGGCGGGCCTATCGCTCCGGCTTCAGCATCAGGATGCCGGGCGACCTGCTGCCGGCCGACTACGCCAGCGTGCGCCTGGAGCTCGACGGCGCCTATGCCGCAGGCCTCGGTCCGGGCGCGCAGATCCGCGTGGAGGTCAACGGGCGGGCCGTGGCCAGCGCGCCGCTGACCCGCTCGGCGGGCGAGACCCTGCGCGCCTGGCCGATTCACCTCCCCGTCGGCGTGTTCCGCCCCGGCGAGAACCGGATCGACCTCATCGCCAACCTGCCGGAACCCACCGACGAGGCCTGCAACACCGCGACGCTCGGCGCGGAGCGGCCGCGGCTGCTGCTGCTCTCCACCTCCGCCCTCGTCGTGCCCTCGCTGGCCCGGGTGCGCCGCGCGCCGGAACTCGGCCAGTTCGCCGGCGGCGGGCTGCCCTTCTCGGCGGATCGCAGCGCCTGGCTTCACGTGCCGGCCCCGGACCGCGACACGATGGCCGCAGCGGGCACGCTCGTGGCGCGCCTCGCGCTGGCCGCCGGCAAGCCCACGGCGTTCCGCTTCACCACCGCCGCCCCGCCAAGCGAGGACGAGGACAGGCTCGTCGTCGGCGACGCCTCGGCGCTGCAGAACGCCTCGCATCGTCCGATCGCGGTGCGCTGGCGGCGCGAAACCGCCGCGGCCGCCGCCCCCGCCGTGGCGAAGCCGGCGCTCGAACTCGCGCCGGCGAGTGATGCAGCGCCGTCCTGGGCCGCCAGCTGGCCCGGCGTCGCGCCCTCCTCCAAGGCGTCCTGGACGCAGTCGGTCGGGACCGCCGTCTCGTCCGTGGGGCAGGCCGCGGTGGAGCGCTTCGATGCCGGCGTCGCGGCCTGGTTCGACCGGGGCGACGGCCCGCCGCCCTTCGCCACGCTCGTCGCCCTGCAGGAACTCGGCGACAACGGAGCCGGCTCGACCACCGTGATCGCGGCCGAGACGCCATCCTCCCTGCGCAAGGGCGCCGAGGATCTCGTGCTCATGGGGACATGGAGCGCGCTGGGCGGCTCGCTGAGCCGCGTCGACGGCAAGTCCGTCACCGCAACAGGGTCGCCCCGGCTCTTCGCCTTCCCGCCGGGAACACGCAGCCCGGGCAACGTGCGGCTGGTGGTGGCCGGCTGGCTCTCGCTCAATCCCGGCGTTTTCAGCGGCGGCGCCGCCGGCATCGCCCTGCTGATCGCGCTCGCCACGCGCGCCCTCCTCAATCGCGTGGGACGGAGGACCTCATGATCCGATCGACGCTCGCCGCACTCGGCATCGCCGCACTCGCCCTCGCCGGGTCGGCCTCGTTCTGGTTCGCCAAGGCCCAGACCGCGACCTCTGAGCCCCCGAAGCCGGAGCTCGTTGCCGGGCTGCTCGATCCCGCCCTGTGGAAGGCCTACCAGTCCCGCTTCGTGCTGCCCTCGGGCCGGGTGGTCGACACGGGCAACGCCAATGTCAGCCACAGCGAGGGCCAGGGCTACGGCATGCTGCTCGCTGTCGCCGCCAGGGACGAGGCGGGCTTTCGCCGCATCTGGGACTGGACCCGCGCCAACCTCATGGTGCGCAACGACCACCTCGCCGCCTGGCGCTGGGAGCCGGACAAGCGCCCCGCCGTGGCCGACATCAACAACGCCGCCGACGGCGACATCCTGATGGCCTGGGCGCTCGCCGAGGCGGCGGAGCTCTGGCGCAACCCCGCCTATGCGCTCGCCGCCCGCGCCATCGCGCTCGACGTCGGCCGCCGCCTGATCCTGCAGCCTTCGGCCGGCGGGCCCCTGCTGCTGCCGGGCACGGCCGGGTTCGGCACGGAGGACCGGCCGGACGGGCCGGTGGTGAACCTCTCCTACTGGGTGTTTCCCGCTCTGGAACGCCTCGGCGCCGTCGCCCCCGAGATCGATTGGGCCGGCCTGCGGCGGGCGGGCTTCGCGCTGGCGGAAAAGGCGCGCTTCGGCGAGGCCGGGCTGCCGCCGGACTGGATCGGCTGGCGGGACGGCAAGCCGCAGCCGGCGCAGGGATTCCCGGCCCGCTTCAGCTATGACGCGGTGCGCGCCCCCCTCTATCTCGCCTGGACGGGCGCGGAGCCGAAGCTGCTCGCCCCCTATGCCGACCTGCCGGGCGCGCGGGAGGACGGACCCCCGATCGTGGACATGGCGACCGGCCAGGTCACCGGCCGCATGGCCGACAAAGGATACCGCATCGTCATGGCGCTCGCCGCCTGCGCCGCCTCGCCCGGCAAGCGTGGGGCCACCCTGCCCGCCCCCGACCTCTCGGAGCTCTACTACCCCGCGACGTTGTCCCTCCTGTCCGTGATCGCCGCGCGCGCCCGGGTGCCCTCATGCGTCGCGTCCTGACGTCCCTCCTCCCCTTCGTCGTCCTGGCCGGCGGCGTGCTGCTGCGCGGCTCCGTCCATTCGCAGGAGCCTGTCTCGCTGCCCGTGCAGCGGCCGGCCTCCGCCGAGGAGTTCGTGGACGAGACGGCGCTTCGCTACTACGCAGCCACGGGCCAGACGGCCCGCCGCGACGCCGAGGCGCGCCGGCTCCAATGGCTGCATCCCGGCTGGCGGGTGCCGGACGACCTCGGGACCGAGGAGGCCGGCCGCGAGGACGAGGCGCCGCTGTGGAAGCTCTTCGCCGCCGACAAGCTCGATGAACTCGAGACGGCCATCGAGGCGCGCCGGAAGGCGGAGCCCAACTGGCACCCCTCCGCCGCCCTGCAGCGCAAGCTCGCCCGCAAGCGCCAGCGCGTCGACATCGTCGCGGCCGGAAAGGCCGGCGACTGGCGGCAGGTCATTGCCAGCGCCGACGGCGCGACGGACCTCGACATCGACCTGCTCTGGGCGCTTGCCGAGGCGCGCATCAGACTCGGGCAAGAAGAAGAGGCCGCCACGGTGCTGCGCGAGGCGCTGAAGCGCGCGCACACGACGCAGGAGCGGCTCGTCACGATGCGCAAGGCGCTCTCCGCCCTCCCCTTCCCGCTAGCCGAGCCCCTCCTCGCGCTGGGTCCGACCGACGGCACCGGCCAGCCCGAATTCGCCGTGCTCGCCGACGACGTCACCCGCGCCCGCATCGTCGCCCGGCTCAAGGGTCGCGCACCGGGCGAGATCGCGCCGGCGGCGCTCGAGGCCTTCGGCCAGAAGGCGCGCGAGAGCAACGATCCGCTCGACCTCGCCCTGATGGGCTGGCTGGCGCTGGACGAGCGCCGGCTGCCCGATGCGCTCGAATGGTTCCGCGTCTCCATGCAGGCCAAGCCCGACCCCGTCACCGCACACGGCATCGCGCTCGCCTTCGAGCGCCAGGGCCGGCTGCGCGAGGCCGAGGACGTCGCCTACGCGTGGCGCAACAACTCCCCGCCCAACGCCCAGCTCTTCCTGGAGATTCTCGCGCGAGACCTCACGGCCGAGCAGTTGCGCCCTGTCGACCCCGAGCGGCTGGCGCGCTACGCCAAGACCACGCGCGAGTTCGAATATGCCGACGCGGCCCAGGCGCTCGGCTGGTACGCCTACCGCAGCTGCCAATTCGCCTCCGCCGCGGGCTGGTTCAAGCTCGCCATGCAGTGGCAGCCGCGCGAGAGCACCGCCAAGGGCTATGCGCTGACACTGATGGCGCAGGGCAGGCGAGACGAGGCCGCCGTGATCGCCAACCGCTATGACGGCCTGTTCCCCGTGGTGGTGGGCCTCGCCTTCGACTTCGACGACGGCGACCGCCGCAAGATCTGCCCGGGCCTGCGCGATCCGGCGCCGCTGCGCACGGTCAAGGGAGACGGCCTGCAGGCCAAGGTCGTGCTCGCCTTCCCCATCGCGGTGGCGCTGGAGAACGACGTCGGCCGCTCCGCCGGCCCCGCCTCCAAGGCTCCGCTCACGGCCCGGCGCGTGCCCGGGGTGGGGGCCATGCCTTACGAGCGGCTGGGATACGCGCTGCTTCCTGGCTTGAACGGCGTGCGCGGGCCGACCTTGCCGGCCGTGGCGGACCGGGGACCGCCCGCCGGAACGATCGCCGCTGCCGAGCTGCGTGCTGTGCCCACGACCGCCTACCGCTCCGCCGCTGTCGCTGCCGACCCCTTCGCCTATACGCCCAATCCCACGAGGACGCTCCGCCCGTGACCCGCCTCCACGCCGCCCTTCTCCTGCCCGCCATGCTGGCGCTGCCCGCCTGCAGCCCCACCGTCGAGACCGTCTCGCTCAAGGGCGAGATGACGGGAAGCCTCGGCCCCGAGGGCGATCCCTCCAGGGGCTTCTTCGCCGAATTGCCGGGCACCGCCGGGCGCTTCGCCGGCCGGCCGGCCCAGGACATGGGCTGGGGGCGCCGCTGGGAGGCCGTCCTGCCCTCCTCGGCCAAGGACCCCGCGGCGGGCCGCATCGTGGTCGCCCAGGCGCCCGCGGACGGCCAGGCCGAGATGGAGCCGGCCAGGCCCAGCCGTGCGGGGATCGCGGCCGAGCTCGCCGCGGCCTTTCCCGAGGGCTCCATGCGCGTCGTGGACGATCCCCTGTACAACGCCTACGGGCCTTTCGGCATGGCGGTCGGGCTCTCGGAAGGGCGCACCTGCGCCTATGGCTGGCAGTGGATCGCCGACCAGCCGCGCCTGCGCCAGCCGGCCGGGTCCGCCGTGTCCTGGCGCATCACCTATTGCCGCAAGGACGCCACCCCCGGCCAGCTCGCAGCGATCATGAAGCAGGTCGCCGTGAAGCCGATCGGCGCGCTCCAGCCCGCCCGGCCCGTGCCCGCCCGGGCGGCGAGGGCCGCAGCCGTTCCGAACGAGGCGCAGGCGGTCCCGACATCGTCCGAGCCCGTCTATCTCGGCGCCTCGCCCTCCGGCCGCGTGCCCGCTGCGACGCCGATGACGGCTCCCTCCCCCTGGATCGGGACGCCAGCGCCTGCCGCCACGCTGGCCACGCCTGTCCCTCCACCGCCCGCCGAATAAGGATCGCCGCGATGCGCCCCGCCATTCTCCTCATCGACGACGATCCGCTGACCCGCGAGATGATCGAGGCCGTGCTCGGCGCGGCGGGCCTTGCGGTCGAGACCGTGGCCGACGCTTTCGCAGGCCTCGCCGCGCTGAAGGCCGGGAGCTTCGCCCTCGTCCTCGTCGACTACCACCTGCCGGAAATGGACGGCTATGCGCTAGCCCGCGTGCTGCGCCAGGGCCAGGAGCAGGATGGCCGGCCGGCGCCGATCCTCGCCGCCGTCACGGCCGATCGGCACGGGCTCGCGGCACGGCGCGGCGCGGACTTGATGTTCGACGCCGTGCTGGCGAAGCCCCTCGACACCGCGACGCTCGCCCAGACGGTGACGGGACTGCTGGCCGGCGGCCGCCGGCCGCAGGGGAGCGCCGCACCGTTGCCTGCGCGCGAGGCTGCGGCCGCGAAGCCGGTCACCCCTGCCGCGGCCATGACCCCTTCCGTTGCAGCCCGGGAGACCGCGCCCGCCGATCCGGCCGCGCGGTTCCTGGCCGACCCACGCAGGGCTCAGGCACGCGCCTTCGCCGACTCGCTGTGGCGGCGCTATGGCCTGTCGGGCCGCCCGAAGCTCGCTTTTCTGCCGGAACCCGACTCCGAGCAGGCCGAAATCCTCGACCCCTTCTTCGAGCCGGCCGGCGCCGCCATGCCCGCCGCCCTCGGCCTGCTGCACGGCGGCGAGGACGCGCCGCGCAACCCGGCTCTGTGCCTGCTGCCCGTCTTCGGGTTCCGGCCGGAGATGCGGCCGGCCTGCGACGAGCTCTTCACGGTCGCCGACCTCGACAGCTGGGAGCGCGTGGCGCGCCTCGTCCTCACGACGGCGCAGCGCAGGGCGTTGCTGACCCGCCCTGGGCCCGCGCCTGCCCTGCAGGAGCGCCTGCTGCAGTTCCTCTTCGTCTGGGACCGCGTGCTGGTCGTCGAGCCCGGCGCGCGCTTCGAAGGCCTCGCGCGCCGCCTCGGCGCGGGTGTCGACGAGTTGCGGGTCGTCGTCCAGGAGGCGTCGGAGGCAGGCCTGCTGAGCGGGCTCCAGGCGCTTGGGGCGGGAGACCGCCGCATCGTCGCCCTCACCGCCGAAGGCGCGGCTTTGGTGCGCGCCGAAACGGAAGCGAACCGCCCGGCCGAGCCGCCGCGGCCCGTCAGGGAGCAGCACAAGGTCTTGTCGGAGACGTTCGACCCGCCGGAACCGCTGCAGGCGGCCGGCTGACGCTCAGGCCGCAGCCAGCACCTCGAGAGGCTCCGCGACCAGCCCGCGGACCTCTGCAAGCCGGGCTTCCGCCTCGGCAAGGGCAGTATGCTCGTGCTCGCCCGTGCGCATCGCCTCCTCGAGGCGGCGCAGGGCCTGGCTCAGCGCGGCGAAGCCAAGCATGCCGCTCGACGACACGAGCTGGTGCACGAGGGCGGTCAGTTCCTCTGGATAGTCCGGCGCCTCGCTCGCCCCGGGCAGCCAGCCGCCCAGCTGGGCGAGGCGCTCCGCGAACTGGCCCAGCATGCGCTGCAGGGTCTGCGGCCCGATCAGGGTCAGGAGCTGGCGAAAGACCTCGCGCTCCAGCGTCGCGGGCGAAGCGGGGACCTCCTCCTGCGGCGGCGCCCCGACGGTCACGGGTCCGCGCTGCGACCAGCGGGCCACCATCTGCAGGATCTCCTCGCGACGGAACGGCTTGGCCAGGTGATCGTCGAGGCCGGCGGCCTTCAACGCCGCCACCTGCTCGGTGAGGACCGCCGCCGTCATGGCAACGACCGGGATGACGTTGATGGGCGGGGGCAGCGCGCGGATGCGGCGCGTCGCCTCCACGCCGTCCATGACGGGCATCTGCACGTCCATCAGCACCACGTCGAAGGGCCGGCGCAGCAGCTGCGACAAGGCCTCCGCCCCGCTCTCGACCTCGACGACCTCGTGCCCGGCGGCGCGCAGCATCGCCCCCGCCAGGACGCGGTTCATCTCGATGTCGTCGACGACGAGAACGCGCTGCGCCGTCGTCGGCAGCGCCTCCACCGGAGGGCGACCGGGCGGGGCGACGGAGGTCGCCTCCTCCAGCGGGAAGCTGAACCAGAAGCGCGAGCCCTCCCCCACGCGGCTCTCGACGCCCACCGTGCCGCCGATCAGCGCCACGAGCCGGCTGACGATGGCGAGCCCCAGGCCCGAGCCGCCGAACTCGCGCGACACCGATCCGTCCGCCTGCGCGAAGCGCTGGAAGACATGGCCGAGCTTGTCGGCGGGGATGCCGATGCCCGTGTCGCGCACGGTGCACAGCACCATGTCGCGGCCGTTCTCCGCGGTGCGCGAGACACTCACGCTCACCTCGCCCCGCCGGGTGAACTTGACGGCGTTGCCGACGAGGTTGAGCAGCACCTGGCCGAGCCGCCTGTCGTCGCCTTCGAGGCGGCCAGGCAGCGTGGGATCGACCTCGGTGCAGAGCGTGAGACCCTTTTCGGCAGCGGCGCGCTCCACGAGAGCGAGCGTGCGCTCGAGCCAGTGCCGGAGATCGAAGGGCATGCGGTCAAGCGAGACGGCCCCCGCGTCGAGCGCGGAGAAGTCGAGGATGTCGTTGACGATGGCGAGCAGGTTCTCGCCGGCGATTTCCAGCCGCTTCACGCGGTCGCGCTGCAGCGCGTCCAGCCCCTCGCCCTCGGCCAGAAGCTGGGTGAATCCCAGGATGGCGTTGAGCGGCGAGCGGATCTCGTGGCTCATCGTGGCGAGGAACTCGCTCTTGGCGTCGGCGGCGGCGCGCATGGCCGCCATGGCGGCCCGCCTGTCGCTGACGTCGCGGATCGCCTGGACGAGCAACGGCCGGCCGCCCTCCTGATCGGGCTCGGCGCGGCGCAGCTGCGCCTCCACCCACAGCCAGCCGCCAGCGGCGCGGCGCATGCGATACTCGACGCGCACCGGCTCGGCGGAGGCGAGAGCGCGGTTGCGCGCATTGGCAAGCGCCTGGCGGTCCCCCGCATGCACGGCCTCGACGAAGGCCGGCCCGAGCAGGGCCTCCACGGGGGTGGCCAGCAACGCCGCCGCCGCCGGGGAGACATAGGAGGCTTCGCCCGTCTCGTTGGTCAGGGCGACGATGTCACTGGTGTTCTCGGCCAGCAGCCTGTAGCGGGCCTCGCTCTCGGCCATGGCCTGCTCGGCCTGCCGGCGGGCGGTGACGTCGAGATAGGTCTGCACGGTCGTGCCGTCGGGGAGCACGTGGCTGCGCACCTCGAAGACCTGCCCGTCGGGATGGTGGGCCTCGAGGACGCGGGGGCCGAGGGCGTCCTCGACGGCGCCCTCCTCCGGCACCTGGAGAGAAAGCGGCTGGTCGAGCCACTGCCCCGCGCGCGCGTTCATGACGGCGATGGCGCCGGACGCGTCGACCATCACGATGGCCTGGTCCATGGCCTCCAGCGCCGTCTCGAGGTCGCGCACGCGCTGGGCCGCGATCTCGCGGCTGGCGAGGCCGTGCAGCTCGGCGGAAAGGCCCTGCGCGATCGCGTCAAGGCCCTGTTGCGTGGCTGCGCGGTCGCGGCCGGCCGGAAGGCTCGCCTCGAGGACGCCGACGGGATCGCCGGAGGAGAGGGCGACCGCAACCGTGCACGTGCCCTCGTCGGTCGGGCCGGCGGGATCCTGCGGAGCGGGCGCGCCCAGGATGACGCGGGCGGAAGGACAGCCGAGGACTTCGGTCGCGAGACGGACCGCACGCTCGACGGCTGCGCGGGCTTCCTCGCCCCACGCGCCCGACGGCTGCTTCTCGAACTCGGTCATGAAACGCGACCCGTACAACGCCCAACTTGGCCCCGCCATCAAGGCCGGGAGAGCTTAAGGTTCCATGAAATCAATGCTCTGCGGGATCCGAGAGGGCCATGCCGTCGCGGGCCGGCCGCTTCCGCGGGCCCGATCCGGCCTGCGCAGGCGCACAGGTCGGTGGAGCCGATGTCTCGAAATCCCGCTCAAAACCGAGCGCAATTCGAAGAATTACAACCGGAACCGTGCAGTGCCTGGCGTGACCAGGGACCGATCGCGGAGAATCCGGCCGGTTTCGCCGGATTCCGGCATAACGTCACCGCAGCGTCACTGGCCGCGCATCATATCGCCCGTACTTCGATGTCGAGCCACACTCGGGAGCACCATATGTCGGCCAAAGCCGCGCGCCTGCTGATCGCAGCCGCCACGCTGACCCTGTCCATACAGGCCGCCTTGGCGGCGGACGTCATTTATCCCATCGACCGCGCCACGATCCTCGTGAACGCGCCGTTCGACTTCAAGATCGAGTTCGAGGGCGTCGTCGCGCGCGATCAGGTGGCCGTCTCGATCGACGGCCAGGACTACCGTTCCCTCCTGGGCGGCGAGGCGACCTTCGTCGAGCGGGAAGAGGGCGTCGAGGCGTCCGCGCTGCTGCTGCGCAACGCGAAGATCGCCCAGCCGGGCCGGCATGTCGTCGAGGTCAAGGTCGGCGATCGCACGGCCACGGTCGTGTGGGACGTCTACGGCACGGCGGAACGGCCCCGCGCCAAGAACGTGATCTTCCTGCTCGGCGACGGTATGTCCGTCGCCCACCGCACCGGCGCGCGGATCATGTCCAAGGGCGTGACGCAGGGCAAAGCCAATGGCCGGCTCGCCATGGACGACCTGGAGCACATGGCCTTCATCGGCACGTCGTCGACGGACTCAATCGCCGTGGACAGCGCCAACTCGATGTCGGCCTACATGACGGGCCACAAGACGGCGATCAACGCGCTCGGCGTCTACGCCGACCGGACCAAGAACTCCCTGGACGATCCGCGCGTCGAGACGATCGCCGAGGCCCTGCGGCGCACGACGCGCAAGTCCGTCGGCATCGTCACCGGCGCCGAGATCGAGGACGCCACGCCCGCCGCCGTCGTCGCCCACACGCGCCGGCGGGCCGACAAGGCCGAGATCGTCGGCATGATCCTCGACGTGAAGCCCGAGGTGGTGCTGGGCGGCGGCTCCGCCTATTTCCTGCCGAATTCGACGCCCGGTTCCAAGCGCAAGGACGACAAGGACTACATCCAGCTCTTCAAGGATGCCGGCTACGCCGTGGTGACCGAAAAGGACGCCCTCGCCGCTGCCACGGGCTCGAACCAGGAGCGGCTGCTCGGGCTTTTCCACACGGGCAACATGGACGTGACGCTGGACCGCCAGTTCCTGAAGAAGGGCACGGTCTCGAAGTTCCCGAACCAGCCCGGCCTCGTCGAGATGACCAAGGTCGCCCTCGATCGTCTCTCGCGCAATCCGGACGGCTTCTTCCTGATGATCGAGGGCAACGCCATCGACAAGATGAGCCACCCGCTGGACTGGGAGCGCGCCCTGTTCGAGACGATTGAGTTCGACAAGGCCGTCGGCCTCGCCCGCGACTTCGCGAAGACGAATCCCGACACGCTCGTCGTCGCCACCGCCGACCACACGCACGGCGTCTCGATCATCGGCACGATCGACGACGACAAGCCGGGGACGGACATGCGCGAGAAGGTCGGCACCTACGCCTCCGCCGGCTTCCCGAACTACGAGGACAAGGACGGCGACGGCTATCCCGACCGCGTAGACGTGTCCCGCCGGCTCGCCATGTTCGCCAACAACTTCCCGGACTATTACGAGACCTTCTCCCCCAAGCTTGACGGCCCCTTCGTTCCCGCCATCGAGAACGAGAAGAAGGAAGCCGTGGCCAACGAGGCCTACAAGGCCGTCCCCGGCGCGGTCCTGCGGGTTGGCAATCTGCCGCGCTCGGATGATACGGGCGTGCATGCCGTGGACGACGTGGTTCTCCAGGCCTCCGGCCCGGGCGCCGAAGCGTTCCATGGCTACATGGAGGAAAGCGATGTCTACCGGGTCCTCGCCGACGTCCTCGCGCTCGGCTCGGTCCGCAAGGATGGCAACTGACCCTCGCGCCGCCGGGCGCGACCCGGCGCCCGGCGCCGGGTCGCCTCGGCTGGACAGGAGAACCTGCCTGGCCGCCCTCGCGGGCATGCTCGTCTCGTCGCCCGCGCGTCCGGCTCTCGCGGCCGAGACGCTCGCCTTCGAGGACATCTACTCGGGCGTAAGCGTGCTGGGGCTGACCGTTTCGGAGAAGACGAAGTCGCTTGCCGGCCGCGAGGTGGGCATGCGCGGCTTCATGGCTCCTCCGCTCAAGGCCGAGGCGCAGTTCTTCGTCCTGACCTCGGCGCCGATGGCGCTCTGCCCGTTCTGCTCGACCGACGCCGACTGGCCGGACAACATCGTGGTCGTCTATCTCCGGAAGCGCCAGGTCTTCGTCCAGGCCAACGCGCTGATCGCCGTGACGGGCCGTCTCGAGCTGGGCTCGTGGACCGATCCGGACACGGGCTTCGTGAGCCTGCTCCGGCTGCGGGACGCCAGCTTCGCGACGGCCTGACATGCAGGCCGGCCTCAGCCTCGATGGCGTGCGCGCCACGTTCCCGGGGCTCGCGGAGCCTGCCCTCGACATTCCCGCGCTCCACGTCGCGCGAGGCGCCCTGTTGGCGGTCGCCGGACCGTCAGGCTCGGGCAAGAGCACATTCGTCAACCTGGTCACAGGGCTGGACCGCCCGGCCGCCGGCAAGGTCGTCTGGGACGGCACAGACATCTCCGCCCTGCCCGAGGGACAGCGCGACCGCTGGCGAGCGGAGCATGTCGGCCTCGTCATGCAGGACTTCCACCTCCTGCCCGGGCTCGACGCGCTGGACAACGTGCTGCTGCCGGCGCGGCTCGGCTTCGGCCGGCTGCCATCGGGGCTTCCCGGGCAGGCGCGCGCCTTGCTCGACAGGGTCGGGGTGCAAACCGGCGAGCGCCGGCTCGAAACCCTGTCGCGCGGCGAGATGCAGCGGATCGCCATTGCCCGCGCGCTGCTGCGGCGGCCGGACATCGTGGTCGCGGACGAACCGACCGCAAGTCTCGACGCCGAGGCCGGCGCCCGCGTGACCGAGCTTCTCGTGGATCTCGCCGCGGAGACCGGGTTTACGCTGATCGCCGTGAGCCACGACGAGGGACTCCTCAGCCGCATGCAGCGCCGCCTGACGCTTCGCGGGGGCCGCATCGTGGCCGACGACGGGGGCGGGCCATGATCAGGTTCGTGGTCGCCGACCTGCGCCGCGTCTGGCTCGGCTCGCTCGCGCTCGTCCTCCTCGTGGGCTGCGCCGTCGGGCTCGGCATCTTCGTCACGCTCGAGGAACGGGCCCTTCGGCTCGGCAGCGCGCGGGCGGCGGACCGTTTCGACCTGATCGTCGGCGCCATGGGCAGCGACGTCCAGCTGATGCTCTCCACCGTGTTCCTGCAGCCCGCCCCGCTGCCGCTCCTGCCTGGCGCGGTGCTGCAGCGTCTGGCCCGGGACCCCCGCGTGGCCTGGGCGTCGCCCGTCGGCTTCGGGGATTCCTTCGAGGGCCGACCGGTGGTCGGCGTGGCCGCCGCGCTGGTCACCGACGGGGGCCGCACGGCGCCCGTGCGAGGGCGCGTCTTCGAAAAGCTGGACGAGGCCGTCGCAGGCTCGTCCGCCGGCCTCGACCTTGGGGACGAGGTGAAGCCCATGCACGGGCTACCCGGCGAAGGGGGGCGCACGCACAAGGAAATCGCCTATCGCGTCGTCGGGGTGCTGCCGCCCACCGGCACGCCGTGGGACCGCGCCGTGCTCGTGCCGATCGAGGCGGTCTGGCGCATCCACGGCCTGGGGCTGGGGCATGCCGGGCACGACGACGCCGATGAACACGATTCCCCGGCCCATGGCGCGGCGGCGCCCGATGCGCCGCCGGCCGGAGCATCAGGCCCAGAAAGCCTTGGGACGGACAGGCTTGGAACGGACGGGCTTGGGACGGACGTACTTGGGGCACCCTGGCCCGATCCGCCTCCGGGCGTGCCCGCCATCCTCGTCAAGCCGCGGGGCTTCGCTGAAGCCTATCGCCTGCGCAACGAGTATCGCGCGGGAGCGACCCTGGCCGTCTTCCCGGCGGAGGTGCTGACGCGCCTCTACGGCACGTTGGGCGACGCGAGGGCTTTGCTCGCGGCCCTGGCCGCCGGGACCCAGGTCCTGGTTGCGGCCGCGGTGCTTCTCGTCGCCGGCATGCAGGTGGGCCAGCGCCGGCAGCAGATCGCCGCGCTGCGCGCCTTCGGGGCCTCCCGCGCCAGCGTTCTGGCGACGGTCTGGCTCGAGATCATGGTGCTGCTCGGCCTCGGCATCATCCTCGGCGTGCTGCTGGGCTGGACCGCGGCGCTGGTCGTGTCGGCGCTCGTGGAGGGACGCACGGGCGTGCCGCTTCCGGTGACGTTCGAGCCCTCCGACGCCGCGACGCTGCTCGCCCTCGTCGTCGCGGCGGGAGTCCTCGCCCTGGCGCCGGGCTGGCTCGCCTTTCGGCAGCCTGTGGCGAGCGCCTTGCGCAGGCCCTAGCTTCGGGCGGGCCGGTATCGCGATGTCACTGTGTTCGAATGGTGGGCGCGACAGGGATTGAACCTGTGACCCCTCCCGTGTGAAGGGAGTGCTTGGGTCTACCGCCAGTTACCGACCGATACCATTGTTTGCGCTAAGATGTTGATGTTATGATATTTCATCCCCACATAAGCTACCGAAGGATCCCGAGGCATCCCGACTCTGGTGCTGTCTCGGTGCTGTCTGGCTTCCTGGGGGATCGAAGTGTCTGAGACGCTGACCAAGGCGAAGATCGAACGTGCGTTGGCCATCGGTGTGCCGTCCGGTAAGGCCTCGTTCATGCTGTGGGATGCCAATCCTGTAGGGCTCGGGCTGAAGTTGCGGCAGAGCGGTTCAGCCTCCTGGATATACACCTACCGCCCAAAGGGCTCAGGACGCGCTACAGCGGCCAGGACGATGACGATAGGCCCATGGCCGGGCGTCACGCTGGAATCCGCCAGGAAGGCCGCGCAGGCCCACGCAGGCCATGTTGCGCTCGGCCAGGATCCTGCAGTCGAACTTCGACACAAGCGGAAGGCTGCGCGACGCCTCGTCTCGTCCTGCATCGACGATTTCGAGGCCGACATGAACCGCCGTCGCCTCGTCAATGCCAAGACGATCACGAGCACGCTCAAGCGAGGGCTTGCATCGCTCTCTGCGAGGGACATCACCGAGATCTCCCGCAGGGACGTAGTGGACCAGGTCACCAAGCTGATCGAAGCCGGCAAGCCCGGTGCTGCCGCCGATCTCCGGCGCCATGCTCGGACCTTCCTGGAGTGGGCTGTCACTCACGGCTACCGGGAGTTCAATCCCATGGCTGGGCTTCGCCTTCCGAAAACCTCTCGTGCCGAGCGTCTGGAGGATGGCCGCCGAATCGGCAGGGCGTTGGCGGACGAAGAAGTTCACCGGGTATGGTCGACGACCGCGTCAGCTTCTCCTTTCCATGGACTCGTGCGTCTCGCGCTGTTGACGGGTCTTCGGCGCTCCGAACTCGCGGGCTTGCGTTGGTCAGATATCAAACAGGATCGCCTTGTCATTCCGGCAGAGAGAACGAAGACGGGAATCACCCACGAGGTGCCGTTGACCCCGCCGATGACTAACGTCCTGCAGAGCCAGCACCGCACCACCAACCCGCTGGTGTTCGTCTCGGGACGGCGTACGGGGGGCACCAAGATCTCAGGCTGGTCGAAGCTGCTCCCGAAGGTGGTGAAGGCCTCCGGCGTCGATTTCACCCTTCATGATCTTCGCCGAACGGCGCGTACGAACCTGTCCCGCCTTGGAGTAGCTGAAGATGTCGCCGAACTCTGCATCGGCCATGTCCGACGAGGCCTGCTTGGGACCTACAACAAGGATCATGCGTGGGCCGCGCGGGTGACCGCCTTTAAGAGCCTGTCGAAGCATGTCATGAAGGTTGTCGGATAGGGCTGGATCTGTTGCCGCTGAGGGGGATGTCTCCCAAGGTCCATTCCCTCCGACTGCAGGGGTGGGAGGAGATCAGCGGTAACGGGGTGCAAGAAGTGCAAAGGGTGCAAGCCGCAGCCCTGCCGAGGCTGCTGGGAGAAACCCCAATGGCAGAAGCAGTCTTGTCATGCATTCGAGACGCGGAAGGCAGGGCTGCCAAGCTACTCGCGCCGTCCTCTTTCAGGCCTCGCGACGTTGACGGCAACCAGGAACGGCCTCAGCTCAATGCATCATGAAGACTGGCAGCGTCATTGAGCGAAGAACGCTGAGGGTCGCTCCTCCAAGCACGAGTTCCCGCAGACGGGAATGCCCATACGCTCCCATCACGAGCAGATCCGCACCCTCCTCTGCCGCCAGCGACAGCAACGCATTCCCCGTATCGATGGTTGTCGGGATCACCTTCAGCTCGACGCTAAGACCATGGCGCGCGAGGTGCCGCGCGATGTTGAAGCCGGGAAAATCGACGGCGCCAGACGACGCAGTGGGAATCGTGATCACCCGAATGCGTTTCGCAATGTGGAGGAGAGGCAACGCAGCCCCGAGAGCACGCGACGCTGTTTCGCTGCCATCCCACGCGACGATGACGTGATCCAAACGGAGGGGGCCTTTTTGGATATACGGTACCGCCAGGACGGCCCGGCCCGAGCCGAAAAGGACCGAGTAAAGCACGTCTTCCCGCTCTGGAGGATCGTCGGGCGCGGGCTGATCGACAACGCTGAGGTCGAAATGCCTCGCGAGACGGGTGATCAACGCCGGCAATTCGCTGGGGCGTGCCTGAAGGACCATGCTCTCAGCGCGGCAACCTTCGAGACCCGCCTCGCGCTCGAAACGCTTCCCCTCCGCAGCCGCTGCGACAGTGGACTCTTGTGTCAACGCCGTGAGCAGGCCCGCGGGCAGGCCCCTCAGCGAATGCTCAGGGGAAAGATCCGTGACGAGAGACGCACCGGTGACGTTCGCGTCGCAGAGCGCCGCCAGCGCGATGGCGCAAGATGACGCGCCGCCCACCCCGGCTTGCGGGGGAATGAACGTCAGGATGTCCTTCAGCGGCATCGCCAGTCCCTTCCTTGTGCTTCTCCGACGCTTGGTTGGGCGCAATTCCACGCCAAGAGCCAGCCAAGCAAAGCGCCTCCGACCGGGAGCCGGTTCGATTGGCATCGAGCCGACCCCCTAGTCTCCGTTTCGGAGAACCGTCATGCGGCCTTGATGTTGATCTTGGTTTCCTTCTTGGCTTCCGCCGTCTTGGGCATCACGACCTTGAGGACGCCTTTCGAGAACGTGGCCTCGATCTTGGAGGCATCCACACCGTCCGGCAGGCCAAAGGAGCGCTCGTAGCTCCCGAAGCGTCGCTCGGAGACGTGGTAGTCACCCTTCTTGTCCTCCGTCTCCGTGTGCTTCTCGCCCTTGATCAAGAGGGTGCCGTTGACGATCTTCACCTCGACGTTCTTCTCGTCCATTCCCGGCAACTCCGCCGTGATTTCGTAGGCGGCAGGGGTTTCGACGACGTCCACCGCAGGGGCGTGGGCAGCCATCCCGGCCGGCCACTCCGCCGGCGACGGCATGGCAGGCCAGCGTCCCGGCAGACGCCAGGGGAAGCCCCCGCCGAATTGCTCGAGCAGGTGATCGACTTCTGCCCTCAGGCGCTCGAGGGGCGCCCAGTCGCGGCGCCCGATCACGTCCGTCGTTTTTTCTGCCTTGATGGGAAGCTTGGTAGGTTCGGTCATGATGTCCTCCTGAGCAGGCACTCGTTACCGAAGGATGAACAGACTACAGAACAAGGACTTCTTTACACTGATTTAAATCAACAATTACAGTCACGGACGAAATGCAATTCTCCAATTATCGACATTACGTGAAAACACAAACGTCATCGCAGCGAGTTATTTCGCTCATAATCTCCGGCTATATTGAGGCAAGGGAGTTCAAATAGTTCGGATGCACTCATGAAGGCATGATCGATCCCTCCCAGTCCGGAGATTTCGCAATGATCACAGTGCATTCCGCGGCATTCGCAATCTTGTGCGACACGCTGCCGAGCAGGAGGGCCCGCAGCTCACCGAAGCCGCGGCTCCCGACGACGATGGCGTCCGCTAGGTTGTCGCGCGCGACCGAGAGGATGGACGCAGCCGGGTCGTCGCTGTGCGTGAGCACCGTATGCACCTTGCTCGCACCAGCGGCTCTTACGGCAAGTTCGGCTCGCGCAAGGACGTGTTCTCCAATGACGGTCCGCACGGCCTCCGTGATCTCCGCCTCCCGCGTCAGAACCTCCGGGAGCGATAATGTCGATGGTACGGCTGGTGAGACGAACCCCGGGAAGCGGGCCAGGATTTCGGAGGAGTGTTCCGCGACGGCCAGATCACGCTCCCGCCCTGTCAAGTGCCCGAAGGCCATCACGTGCACGATGAGCACGTCAGCGCCTGTTTTTGCTCCCAGTTCGCCAGCAAGGGCCACCGCCTTGTCCGCTCCACGCGAGCCGTCCGTTCCAACGATGACGTGCTTCATGGGTTCGTCTCCGTATGCAAATGTGCAGTCGCACAGTCTTGAGACTTACTGCGTGGGGGGCTCCGGCAAATCCCCCGAAGCAGGCGACAAGGTTGGCCTGAGTGACAACACCTCCAACTAACAGTCGCCAGCCTTTTCGATGACGCTGCGCATAAGCGTCCTCTGCCTCCCGTCGTCTTGTGACAACTCCGCCTGGTCGATCTGAACTTCGAACAGGGGTTCGGCGAAGGCTGTTTTCACCAAGCACGCCTGGTAGGCGGAACAGGCAGGCGGCGATAGCTGGCCGATGTCGTCGTAGCAGGACACGGGGTTTCCCCTGATCCTGTAGAGGACCATATCGCCGGTTTCGGTGCCGTAGAACGTCGCCCACCAGTCCCAGCCCATCGCAAAGAGCACCTGAGGCGCCCCGGCAGAGGCCCGGAACCGGATGCGCCGGCCTGAGGAAAGCGCCAGGGACTGCGTCCGGCCCGGCTGCAGCGCACACCGTCGATCAAGTCGGCAACGTAGAATTCTGAGCACCAGCTCCCTCCCGCGATAATGCACCGTCCTCAGCCTGTGAACTGGTCGATGTCAGCGGTCTGCTCGCCTGCCGACGCACCGGGGCCATTCGGCGGGGCCCTGCCATGCGCCACCCAACTTCGATTGGTGCAGCCGCTGCCCGATGGATCACGCGGGTACGGGCGTCCGGCTCACATGATGCACCCGGGTCGTGCGCCCGAGGGGAAGACCGGAGCAGGCCCAAGGTCGCCCCACGCGCCCAACAACGTGCGGCAGCCCGCTTCGCCACATCAGCGGCATCCCTGACCCGCTGCCACGGGGCGCGAGAAGGCGGTGCAAGCCCGCGATATCCTCTCGTGGATCGTCCAGGATCGTCGAGGAGAGTATCGTCATGAGGCGCTCCCTTGTCTTTGGAACCGTGGCTTCCTTTCGGCCACGTTGGCTTCAACCTAGACAGGGTGGTGCCGGCCCTTCGTTGATCTTCCTCAAGGAGAAGCAATGATCGTCGAGGCAGGCCAAGCTGGCGAGATGCGCGATGTTGCGCCTTCTCGACGTTCGGTGCCTGCGCGAGACTTGTCCTGCAAATCTGAAGTTGGGTTAATTTATTCGGAGCCCAGATAATGATATTGGGGAACTCAGTGTCGCGTTTGTTGTCTTTGGAAGAGCCGTACGCCTCTAAGGACCAGACATAAAATACGTCGCCATTCTTCACGCGTCATACCGCCCGGCGACGAAGACATAGTCGCTTGGTCTTCGCGCGATCTTCGCAAGGCCATCCAGCGCCGGGTCCGAAGCGCCCAAGATGAAAGTTGGGATGGTTTTCATGAGGTCCGCGTGCGGCGCCTTTGACTCGAAGGCCGTCCTGAAGCCGCCCTCCTTCAAGGTCGCCAGTAGCCGGGGGGGCAAGCCGCCGCCCAGAAAGACCGCCCCGGTCGCGCCGAAAGACAGCGCCATGTCGCCAGAGAATCGGCCGAGGAGCCGCACGTGAAGACGTATCGCAGCGATTGCGCCGGCGTCGCCACGCGAAGCCGCCGCTGTCACATCGGCTGGAGTCATCGCTTGGCAGGCCACGCCCTGGCTCGCAGCCAGTCCCTTATGCAACCGAAGCAGGCCCGGAGCCGACAAAACGGATTCAGCCGTGACGCGGCCGTGCGCTCCTTCCAGTCGAGCCCAGACGGCCATGTCCTCCGGCTCGCAGGCGCCGAAGGAGACGTGGCCGGCTTCCGTGGTCAGGATGAGAGTGTGTCGGCCGGAGGGCACGGCCGCCGCGATCCCGAGGCCCGTTCCAGCCCCGATGACGACCCGCACTCCGTCCGGCTCTCCGCCGGTACAGGGCCCGATCGCGTGAAGCCCGTCCATCCCAGGCGTCGCCTCAGCGTCGAGAAGAGCGGCGACAGGCACATAGTCGTTGACCAGGATGACGCTCTCGACGCCGAGCGCCGGTCCAATCTCCCGCGGGTCGAGCCGCCAAGCCGCGTTGGTGAGGCGGATGCAGCCGGTGGACAGCCGGCCAGCAGCGGCCAGGAACGCCGAGCGTGGGCGCAAGCTAGTTTGCGCCAACGTAGATTTCGCCGCCGCGACGAAGTTCGGCCAGGCCGTCGTTTGCAGGTGCGCCAGGGGGACGGGGGGAGCACCGGGCTCCTCGACGATCGCGAGGCGCGTCAGCGTAGCGCCGATATCGGCCAAGAGAACCGGATGTCGGATCATCGGCGTCGTCCCTTGTTGACAGGAGTGCCGCCCACGATTGTCTGTCGTCGCGATCCGACTAACTCGTCGCCGGCAGGTCCTGCCCTAGTCGCAACACTGTCCGCCGGCGGCAGGAGCACTACCCGACGATCGAGAACCGCCAGGTCGGCGCTGGGCCCGGCAAAGATCTCGACCTCTCCCGCCTCGACGCCCTGGCTGGGCTCGTCGCCCAGGGCGGCGAAGTCGGACCAGGCCAAGAGCAAGGTCACGAGCCTGGTCTCGCCTGCGGCCAGCTCGAGCGTCTGCACGCCCCGCAGTTCGAGCATGGGCCTCGCGATCCGCGCGACGCGATCCCTGATGAACAGGAAGACCGTGGCTCGGCCGGAGCGCGTGGCGTGATTGGTGACGTCCACGACCACGCGGTAAGGACCGGGCGTCGTCCTGCGCCCGGGAGCGATATCCCGGATCCGTATGGAGAAGCGGGCATAGGACAACCCATGCCCGAAAGGAAAGAGAGGCCCCGGCGACTCATCCAGATACTGCGCGGAGTAATGGTTGCCCGGCTCGAAGGGGCGCCCGCTCGGCCGCTGGCCGAAGAAGATCGGGACCTGGCCGACGCTGGCCGGCCAAGTCACCGGGAGGCGTCCCCCCGGATCGCTCAAACCCGCGAGAATATCGGCGACGGCTGCAGGTCCCTCGCTGCCGGGAAACCATGCGACCAGGGCGGCGTCCACGCGTCCGAGCGTTCCCATCATGACCAAGGGACGTCCGGTCCACAGGACCAGCACCAGCGGCATTCCAAGGGCGGCCGTACGCTGAACGAGGTCCACCTGCTCCGGCGGCATCACCGGCTCGGCCCGGCTCGCCGCTTCCCCGCTCATGCCGGAATCCTCGCCGAGGCACAGGACGAGGACGCCATCGACGGGGGGCGCCTGAATCGGCTTGCCAACCTCTTCCCACGCCCGGGGCATGAGCTCGATGCGGCGGAGCGGGAACGCTCGTCGCAAGGCGTCCAGAAGGTTCTCGACGGGTTCTTGAGCACCCTCGGCTGACCAGGGCCCGAGTTGGTCGCCTTCGCCGCGGGCATGCGCGCCCACGAGATAGATGGGTGGGCCGGCCTGAGCCAGTGGAAGCACGCCCTGCTCGTTTCTGAGGAGCACCATCGATCGTGCCGCCACGTGGCGCGCCAGAGCGCGTGGCTCGTCGCGCAGCCTGCGTGCCGCGGGGCGAGCACCGGGCCGGCTCGCCGCGTCGAACAGCCCGAGGCGCTCCTTGAGGGCGAGCACGCGTCGCACGGCGGCGTCGATCTGGGCCATGCTCACCAGCCCGCGCTCGAGAGCCGCCGGCAAGCCTTGCGCGAAGGCGGAGCCCATCATGTCGATATCGACACCCGCCCTTAGCGCGAGCGCGGCCGCCTCCGTCAGGTCCGAGGCCACGCCATGCGCCATGAGTTCGGGAATGGCGTGGTAGTCGCTCACGACCACGCCGTCGAAGCCCCAGCTCTCGCGCAGCAGGCCGGTGAGAAGGTCCCGGTTTGCGGTCGCGGGCGTTCCTGCCAGTGCCACGAAGGCCGGCATGACCGCGGCCACGCCTGCCTCCACCGCCGCCTTGAAGGCGGGAAGATGGACCTCGCGAAGTTGCCGCTCGGAGATGTCGACGGCGCCATAGTCGAGGCCGGCATTGACCGCCCCGTAGGCGCCGATGTGCTTGGCGGTGGCGGCCAGCCGGCCTGCTCGAAGGCCGCCCGGGCGTCGGCCCTGAAACCCCCGGACCTTCGCGCGTGCGAAAGCTGAAGCCAGCCAGGGATCCTCGCCGGGGCCTTCGACAATGCGGCCCCAGCGAGGGTCGCGGCAGACATCCAGCATCGGCGCGAAAGTCAGCATCAGCCCGTCGGCCGCCGCCTCGGCCGCTGCCACCCGCGCCGTGCGCTCCCAGAGACCAGGGTCGAAGGAGGCCGCCTCGGCGAGCGGCACCGGGAAGATCGTGCGGTAGCCGTGCAGAACGTCGAGGCAGGGAATGAACGGGATGCCGAGCCGCGACTCCTCGCGAGCAACCTTCTGGAGCGCAGCGATCCGCTCCCGGCCGACCAGGTTGAGGACATGGCCGACCCGCCCCGCCCTCACGTCGGCTTCGAGGTCGGACGATGCGAGCGGGCCTGTCGTGAGGTCCGGGGCGGCGGCCATGGTGAGCTGGCCGATCTTCTCGACCAAGGTCATCCCGCCGAGCAGTCGCTCGACCCGCAAGGCGCTTGCAGTCTCGCTCATGCGATCCCGTTCCCCGCTGCATACTGCGCGCGCCAGCGCTGCGGCACGATGCGTGGAACTCCGGATGCCCTGCCGCGACGGATCAACCACTATGGCGGACCGCAGGGGACGCACCATGGCGGGAAGCACGGGCGCCGGATCTCACGGCGGTGTCTCGGGGACAGGGACCGGAAACGCGAAGACGGTGATGTCCCGGCCTTGGATTGGTTTTACTCGTCCGAGCTGGCGGCTTCTGCTGACCGCCGGGGTGATCGTGCTCATTGTCGCCGCCAACACGGTCGGGCAGATCCGGCTCAACCGGTGGCAGGGTTCGTTCTTCGACGCCATCGGCCAAAGGAACTTCCCCGCCTTCGTGGAGCAGTTGAAGGTCTTTGCAGCCATCGTCTCGGTTCTGCTCGTCCTGGTGGTCGCGCAAACCTGGCTGTCCGAGCGCATGAAGGTGAGCCTGCGCGACTGGATCACGCTTGATCTCCTGGACGCGTGGCTGATGCCTCGCCGTCCCTACAATCTTAGGTTCAAGGGTGCCGTGGGCGAGCATCCGGACCAGCGCATCCACGAGGACACGCGCCATCTGTCGGAGCTCGCCACTGACCTTGGTGTGGGGTTGTTGCAGTCCTCGCTGCTGCTCGTGAGTTTCGTCGGCGTCCTGTGGAGCCTCTCCACCAATGTGAGCATCATCATTGCCGGGCACTCCCTCGTCGTGCCAGGCTTCATGGTGTGGTGCGCACTGGCCTACTCGCTCGTAGGCTCGCTGCTGACCTGGGTGGTCGGGCGGCCCCTCATCCGCCTGAACGCCGAACGCTACGAGCGCGAGGGCTCCTTCCGCTTTGCGCTCGTCAGGATCGACGAAGGCGCGCAGGGTATCGTGCTGCATCGCGAGGAATCGGGCGAGCGGGCGGCAGCGGGGGCGTCCTTCGAGGGGCTGCAGCGGACCGCTCGCCGGTTGGCGGATGCGGTGGCGCGGCTCACCTGGATCACCTCGGCCTACGGATGGGGAACGCTCGTCGCCCCCGTGATCGCGGCCATGCCCGCCTACTTTTCGGGCTCGCTCACCCTCGGCGACCTGATGATGGTCATCGGCGCCTTCGGGCAGGTGCAGCAGGCCCTGCGCTGGTTCGTCGACAACTTTCCGCGCATCGCCGACGCGGGCGCCACCATGCGCCGGGTCGTCGCCCTGCATCAGGTGCTGGAGGCGCTGGACAGCGGGAATGGAGAAGGGGTCGAGGTTGTGAGCTCCGCGCGCGACTGTCTGGTCATCGAGGGGCTGCGGCTCGGCCTGCCGCGCGGGACGTCGCGGCTGGACGTGGACCCGGTCACGATCGAGCGCGGCCAGCGAATCCTCGTTGCGGGCGAGCCAGGCTGCGGCAAGAGCACATTCTTCCTCGCGCTAGCCGGTCTATGGCGCAAGGGGCAAGGTAAGATTGCGATGCCGCCAGGCGGGCGCACTCTCTTCCTCCCACAGATTCCCTACCTTCCGGAGGAGCCTTTGCGCAGGGCTCTGGCCGCCGGTGACCGCCCTGCCGAGGATGCGGAAATCGAGAAGGTCCTGGATCAGATCGGCCTGACCCACCTTGCCCGGGACCTCGGTCGCTCCGCTCGCTGGGAACGCGAGCTGACCCTGGACGAGCAGCAGGGCGTCCAGCTGGCCGCCGTGCTTCTCCAGAAGCCGGACTGGATCATCATGGACGAGGCGCTCAGCGCCTTCGACGAGAACCGGCGCAGGAGCCTGCTGGCCATGCTCACTCGGGAATTGCCTGGCAGCACCGTCGTGGCGACCGGTCGGGTCAGCGAGCCCGACGGGCTGTGGACCCGCGTGCTCCACCTGACATGCGCCGCGGACGGCATCTCGCAACAGGTTGGCTCCGCCGCGGCGCCGATGCGCCGCAGGGACCGGTCATGGGCCGCGGCCCAAGGGAGCGAGGCATGAAAGGCGATCCGCTGCGCTCGACGGATTCCCTTCTGGACCTCGTGCAGTCCCAGACGCTCCGTTACTTCACGGACTTCGCCCATCCGGCCTGCGGCATGGCGCTCGATAGGACCATCCCCGGCGAGTACGGGCCTGACGCGATTGCCGTTGGCGGCTCCGGTTTCGGCATCATGGCACTGCTGGCGGGCGCCGAACGAGGCTGGATATCGCGGCCGAGCCTCGTGGCGCGGATGGAGACGATCCTTGCCTTCCTGGAAGCGGCGGATCGCTTCCACGGCGCCTTCCCCCATTTCCTCGACGGCGCCAGCGGCCGGGCCATCCCGTTCGACATGCTCGACGACGGGGGCGACCTCGTCGAGACCGCCTTCCTGATGGCGGGGCTCCTCTCTGCACGGCAGTACCTGTCCCGACCCACCATGCAAGAGCGATCGATCCGCGACCGGATCAACGCGCTCTGGCGAGCCGTGGAGTGGAACTGGTACTGCGCGGGAAGCCACGACACGCTCTACTGGCACTGGAGCCCGCGCGTCGCATTCGCAAGAGACTTTCCTATCCGCGGCTGGAACGAGTGCCTCGTGACCTACGTCCTTGCCGCGGGTTCGTCGACCTGGCCGATCGAGCGGCAGGTGTATGACAGGTGCTGGGTGGACAGTCCCACATTCCTCAACGGAAGGGACTTCTATGGCATCACCCTGCCGATCGGTCCGGACTACGGCGGAGCAATGTGTTTCGCCCACTACTCGTTCCTCGGCATCGACCCGCGCGGGCTCATCGACGGCCATGCCGACTACTTCGAGCAGAACGTGCGGCACGCGCTGATCCAGCGCGAACACAGCATCCGCAATCCCGGAGGTTACAAGGGCTACGCAGCCGATTGCTGGGGCCTGACCGCTAGCGACGACGACCGGGGCTATCACCAGCATGCCCCGGACAACGACATCGGCGTCATCTCGCCGACGGCGGCGCTGGGCTCGTTCCCCTACTTGCCCGACGCGGCGATGCAGGCGCTTCAGACGTTCATGGGGCGGCTGAAAGATCGTCTCTGGACGCCGTGCGGACTGCGCGACGCCTTCTGCGAGGAGCGCAGCTGGTTCGCTCCCGCATCCCTCGCGATCGACCAAGGCCCCATCGTCGGGATGATCGAGAACCACCGGAGCGGGCTGCTCTGGGAGCTTGGCATGAGCTGCCCTGAGATCCGCACGGGGCTCGACCGCCTCGGCTTTACATGGCCTCCGGCGGCGGCGTGATGGCTACCGGTCCGCACCCCTGGTGGCAGGACGCCGTCTTCTACGAGATCTATGTCCGCTCGTTCCAGGACAGCGACGGCGACGGGGTGGGCGACCTCCGGGGCATCCTGCAGCGCATCCCCTACCTGGTGGAGCTCGGGATTGATGCCGTCTGGCTGACACCCTTCTATCCGTCGCCCATGGCCGACTTCGGCTATGACGTCGCCGACTATTGCAACGTCGACCCGCTCTTCGGGTCTCTCGACGACTTCGACGCCCTCGTCGCGGCCCTGCGCCGGGCCGGGATCCGAACGGTCGTCGATTACGTGCCGAACCACACCTCCGACCAGCATCCCTGGTTCCTGGACTCCAGGTCGTCGCGATCGTCGCCTCGGCGGGACTGGTACGTCTGGCGCGACCCATCGCCCTCCGGAGGCCTGCCCAACAACTGGCTGAGCCAGTCCGGCGGCCCGGCCTGGACCTTCGATCCGGCGTCCGGCCAGTACTACCTACATTCCTTCCTGCCCGAGCAGCCGGACCTCGACTGGAGCCATCCCGGCGTCCGCGACGCGATGCTCGATGTCCTGCGGTTCTGGCTCGCGCGTGGCGTGGACGGCTTCAGGGTCGACGTCCTCACGGGCCTGTCCAAGGATCCGCTCGCGAGGGACGACCCGCCTAACCCCCGCTATCAGGCGGGCGACCCCGACTTCATGCGCCTGGAGCAGGTGAACAGCGCCAATGGTCCCGACCTGCTCGACCATGTCGCGGCGATGCGCTCCGTGCTGTCCGAGTTCGGCGCGGATCGTGTTCTGATCGGCGAGGTCTATCGGCCGGTCGAGACGCTCGTCGCGTTTTACGGGGAGGGTCTGAGGAGCGTCCACCTCCCCTTCAATTTCAACCTCATGTGGCTGCGCTGGGTACCGGAGGGGATCCTCGGTCTCGTGCGCACCTACGAGCAAGCCCTGCCACCGGGCGCCTGGCCCACCTGGGTGCTCGGCAACCACGACCATCCAAGGGTCGCCTCGCGTCTCGGAGCTTCGCAGGCCCGCATCGCGATGATGCTCCTCTTGACCTTGCGCGGGACGCCCACCCTCTACCAGGGAGACGAACTCGCCATGGAGGATGTCCCCGTCCCGCCGGGCCACGGGCACGATCGCTTCGCCGCCGCGGGCCCCGGTCGAGGACGCGACCCCCAGCGAGCCCCTATCCCGTGGGACGATTCTCCCGGCCGCGGCTTTACGAGCGGACGGCCGTGGCTTCCGCTTCCCCTGCCGGATCAAGTAGCCGGAGTGTCCGCGCAGGCCCGCGAGCCCACATCCATGTTGCGCCTGACCCAAGCTCTCCTCCAGCTGCGCCGGAAGGAAGCGGCCCTTCGCCATGGCGCATGGAGGCCCGTCGCCGCTTCGGGGGCGGTCCTGGCCTATGATCGCCTGCTGGACGGCAGCGTCTGCCGGGTTGTGCTGAACCTGGACGAAAAGCCCGTGTCGGTCGACCTCGGCCTTGCCGGAGCGCAAAGGGTCGTCTCGACCCGCGTAACGTCTCCGCAGCCAGTTGAATCGGAACGCCTTGACCTGAAAAGCCACGAGGGCGTCGTGCTGCTCGCCGAGACCAAGGCGTGATGGAGTCAGCGCCACTCGACAAGGACGGGAGTTCCGATCGAAACCCGCCCGTATAGATCGATGACGTCGTCGTTGAACAATCGGATGCACCCGCTCGAGACGGCATGGCCGATCGTTGCCGGATCGTTGGTGCCGTGGAGACGGAAATGGGTGTCTCGGCCGTTGCGGTAGAGGTAAAGGGCGCGGGCGCCGAGCGGATTGTCGATGCCGCCCGGGAGGCCGCCTGCGTAGTCGCGGTACCGCGGAATACGCGCCATCATGCTGGCGGTGGGGGTCCATGACGGCCATTCGGCCTTGCGGCCGACCACTGCGGAACCCCGGAAGTTGAGCGCCTCCTGCCGACCGACGCCGACGGCGTAGCGCCGCGCCCGCCCTTCCGACTCGACCAGATAGAGGCGGCGTTCGCGAATCCGCACGACGATGGTGCCCGGCGGATACGAACCAGGGAACTCGACGACGCGGATAGAGAGATCGGTGGGGAGAGAGGCTGCCTCCTGCCGAACCGGGGATGCATTGGACAATGAGGCGGGGGAGCGCGCATCGGCACCCCCGGGACTACCCGTCGAGACGCACCCGGCGCAGAGACCAGCCGCGGCCAATCCGACGACGAACTTGAGCAGCGCCATCGTGGTCTTCAACCTGAGGCCGTACCCAGGCTCAGGATGGCCACAGGGTCGCGGACGCGGCGTTGATGCGGCTCAAGCGCCTTGGCGATTCATCGAGGCTGTGTGTGTTCCAGCCGGACACAATCATCGGCCAGCGTCTCGGCCTCGCGGAGCACGCTGTCGGGCAGGCGGATCTTGAGGGCCCTCTCGATCCCCAACAGGAGTTCGGCTCGCTTCAGGCTGTCGAAGCCCCAGTCCCTGTCCAGCGAGCTTTTCAGGGTCCCCTTGGCCCGGCGATGCGGGTGGACCAGGGTCGCGAGCTCCTGGGCAACCGAGAGGAGGATCGGCGCAAGATCGGCAGAGGACGAGGCTTGCGTCTGGGCCTGTTCCGGTAGGTTTGCGAGAACAGGGACGGCCCGAGCTTCGCCCGCGGGCGACTGTACGACGTCCGATCCACGCCGCTGTTCCGGTCCGGCATCACTCATGGCAGCCTTGGAAATTGCTACGGAACGCACGATCGACGAGCGGCTCCGCGACGGGATTCAGCCACCGCCACCCAACCCGGTTCGAAGACGAGCCGCCCTGTCACCCCTTGCACGCGAACGGAGCCATTCTCCCTGCGTCCGCAAGCTCGTCACGCTCAGTCAGGTAGGCTGCGCGGGAGGCGTGTGGTCAGCGTGGGTCTGCCGCCGGCGACGATCCAGGAAACCCACAACCTCATCATCGCTCGTCTGGTCGAAATTCAGGTAGAACGCACCCACGCCCGGAAACATGCCTGGCGTTTCCAGGACGACGACGTCGTCCGCCTCCTTGCAGAGCACCTCGACGGTCTCCGCCGGAGCGACGGGCACTGCAAGGACGACACGCCGTGCCCCGGCCTTGCGCAAGGCGGCGAGAGCTGCCCGCGCCGTCGCTCCAGTGGCGAGCCCGTCATCGACAACGATGACGGTGCGTTCATTCGGAGAAAGGTCAGGCAGATGCCCACGATACAGGTCGCGCCTACGCTGCAGCGCCAAGGCTTGCTCCCTGGCAAGCCGGTCACACTCGCGGTGCCCGATGCCTAGTTCAGCCACGATCGCCGCATTCCACGTCACGGCCGGCTCGGGACCCAGCGCCATGGCGCCGAGGGCCAGCTCGGACTGTCCGGGGACACCGATCTTTCGCACGAGCAAGACGTCGAGGGGTGCATCCAAGTCGGACGCGACCTCGAAGGCGACCGGCACGCCGCCGCGCGGCAGGCCGTAGACGATCGGACGCTCCGACTTCAGGCCCACCAAGGCAGCGCCCAATTGGCGGCCCGCGTCCCTCCTGTCGACGAACATGGCCTGCTCCTCCTGCAAGTATGTTCGACATTCTGGCGGAGGATCTCATTGAGCTGGGTCAGTCCGCCAACTTAACTGGCCGGAGCAGGACGACTGCCTTCTCGGAAGCTGGCGCGATGCCCCTGCCGAGGTTCAGCTTTGTCCGAGGAGCAAGGGCGCGGGCGGCCGGGCCACCGCCTACCCACATGGCCCTGATCTGCCTATCCCGCGGGTCGCGCCAGGCATGGCGTCCCACGGCCGCATGGAGCGCCGCCAATTCGATTGCCTGTCCCTGGATCAGGAGTAGGGGCGAACCGGAATTGCCCGGGGACGAATAGCACTCGTGCAGGACCAGGTCCGGCTCGGACGGTACGCCCTGCAAGGCGCAGCCGTGGTGGATGGACAGGACTCCCCGGCTTCCCGCCCCGTAGCCCGCACGAACGACCTCTCCCATGCGGGACGCCCGCTCAAGCTCGTCGGCAGCAAGGTGGCTTACGGGGACCGGCGCTACGCCAGGTCCTCCGGCAAGCGTCAACAGCGCCCAGTCGCGAGCGACCATCCGCCAGGATGCAACGTGTCGGAATCCCGGTGCGACAGAGACGAAGTCTACGGTCCAAGACCGAGTTTCCTGTCCAAGTTCAAACGTAACCCTGATGCTTCGTGCCGTCCGGCCGGGACTAACCACGACGCAATGAGCGGCCGTGACGACCAGTCGACGACCGATCAGTGTCCCGGTGCATTCGCCTGTCCGACCTCGCGATCTCACGTCGATCCGGGCCACGGCTGAATAAGGCCAAGGCTGCCGGGCCCGCTCAGTGCCCAACCGGCCCGGCAAGACGCGCGTGTCGTCCTGCGCAGCGTTGGCCACACCCTGGACGATGAAGATGACCAGGCCCAGGCTGAAGACCCGAAACCGCATTGATACCCGTGCCGTCTGTTCAATGACGGTCGTCTTCGCAGCCGAATAGTCCGCCTCGCCAGTCCGCGACATGACTCCTGTTGCCTGGATCTTCGGGCCGGGCCGGAGCATGCCGGTCGGTCCTGTACCTCACCGCATCTGCCCCAAGTGAATTGCACCCGGAGGCACGTTGGCCGACATGTCCAGCGGGGCCGGTGCTGCCTTGGCGTGCTCGGTCGCGAATTCCTCCCATAGGGCTGCGATGCTCCGCTGCGTCTGCTCGGCCACGACGCAATAATCTTGGCCATAACGCAGGAAGATGTGCGAGGTCGGGTCGTTGCGAATCTTGGCGGCCGCGTCGTCGATGATGCGGAGGGCCGCCAGGACCTGATCCGTATTCGAGAGCTTCGCGTGCGCGAGGATTTTGACGAGAGAGACGACCGCCATCCCGGGAGGACCGCCCGCAGCGTTTCGCCGTCCTAGCTCGAAGAACACGAGCAGGACGGGCAATGAGCCGCGGATGGCCTCGAAGATCTTCCGCACGTCCTCTTGCGAAGCTGAGAACAACAGCTCGGGCTCGGTGACTTGGTCAATCATGTTCGGCGGCAGGCCGAGGCCAGCGAGCACCTCGGCTTCAAGCCAGCGCCGTACCTCGAGCGGCGCGGCCCTGATCTGTTCGAGGCTGAGTATGATGCCGACCATGACGGTGCTCCTCTAGTTTCGCTGGTGTTCCCGATGCCGCTCCGCGGCGGCTATCGCCCCCAGACGACCGCAGCCTTTGACACCGCAGAAATCACCGGGGACGCGCCAAGACATTCGGGATCGGCTCGCCTTGGGGAACGTCCAAGCTCGAGGGTCGCGTTTCACGGTGCGCCTCTTGCGACCACAGCGAAAAACCGAACATGGCGACGATCCCTATTGCCGCGAGTACGACAATGACAGAGACAAGGGGACTGCGCGCTTGGCTCGCGTAGAGGTCGTTTGGGTCCTCGGTCATCGGGCGCCGCACATTTTGGTCCTGATCCACCGGCCAGCGAAGAGCCAAAAGACTGGGGTGGAGACTATCGCCTTCGTCATGACAACAACCGGCATGTTCTCATACTGATGCAGTGGCCAGCTTGGCCCGGTCTATCGCCCGGGCTTCCATCGGCGGGAAATCCGGCGGAGATAGGCGACAAGGCCGTCGGTCTCGGATTCCAGCATCCTGAACTCCGGCATGCCCGGATGCCTGACTACCGTTCCGTCCGTGAGCACGCCTGCTGGGTTGCCGCCTGGATACCGCTCAGCGATCAGAGAGAAGCGGGGAGCCTTGGGATTAGGGCTTTCCCCGTGCTTGCCGATCGCATGACACCGCGCGCAGTTCTCGGCCGCCACCCTCTGACCCGTTCTGACGCTCTCCAGGTTGTCGGGACGCTGAGCGTCGGCCGGCATCGCGACCAGGAACGAGGTAAAGCCTGACGCTCCCACACTCGCGGCGGCAAGAAGGCAGACGAGGGCGCACCATCGAAATGACCTCATGCGACATGACTAGTGCCTAGTCCGCTCCTCTGCTTTGAGGCCGATCAACAACAGAACCGGGCCGGCTAAAAGCGTGCCGAACCTTCGACACTCCGGCGGCTGGCGCGCGTCCGCTTTTTGAAGCTCGGCTGCCGCTGCGAGACAGCGGCTACAGGAGGGAAAAAAAGGCAGCGGCGATGGGTGGAACGACGTAGGACGCAACCCATCCCAGCGCCAGCACCCAGAGGATCGAGGTGATCAGGCCCAGGCCGAGCAGAGAATAGGCCACAACGTTCGCCGTACGCTGGTTTCGTTCCGTGCCAACACTCACAACAGCCTCCCGTCTACCCTCCTGGTTAACGAGAGCTTTTTGCGCCAGAGCACATTGAGCTGGATCTAATGGTTGCGTTTTGGGTCATGCCGAATTGCTTGCGTTCGGAAGCGCACTCTCCGATGCCAGCCCGCATGCCTTGACGCAGCGCAAGGCCGACTCTGCACGTCCTCGATGTCCTGAGCGTCCCGGGAGGGCTACCGTCATGACACACTCTTCGATTTCCAGGCATGAGGCGCACAGGATGCTCCGGCAATCTCTTGTGGTGCTCGCAGTCATGATGAGCGCCCTGGTGCTTCTGTCCGCGTGGCCCTTGATCGTGGAACGCGTGAATGCGCGGGATCGAGGGAATTGGACAGAGAGCAAAGACGCCTACAGCCTTCCGCAAGACGTCAAGGGCCTTGGACCATCCAGAGCTGGTGTTGAGCGCCGTCAAGGCTGATGCGGGCGCCGCATGCCACCTTGCGGTCGAGGTGGAAGGAGGCTTCTGATGATGTCGCACCTTTGGCGCGGTTTTGCGCTCGTCCTTATGCTCGCATCAGCAGGGAGGGTGGAGGCGCAACAGGCCGGCGACTCCACCCGTGGCAAGATCCTCGTCGAAGCAGAGTGCCTCGCGTGCCATGGGGACAAAACCCTCTCGCCACGCGCCCCCGGCTTCCAAGACGTCGCCCGCATGCCGTCCACGACTGCGCTGTCGCTTGGCGTCTTCCTGCGCACCTCTCATCCGACTATGCCTAACATCCTGCTTTCGCCGGCCGACCTCGACGATGTCATCGCCTACATCCTGACACTCAGGTCTCCCTGAGTCAGGCAAGGCCAGCGCGTAGCAGCCAAAGGCCGGCGCGTTCGCCGCTTACGGCACGAGCACCGCCGCGCCTGTCAGCTTCCCTGTCCTCAGATCGTTCAGGGCGTCGTTTGCGGCTTCGAGCGGGTAGGCATGTGTCTCAGTGCTGACATGCGCCTGTGCTGCGGCCGGAAAGAACTCGCTGGCATCGCGCCGCGTCAGGTTCGCGACGGACACGACCTCCCGCTCACCCCAGAGGAGAGCGTAGGGGAACTGCGGAATGTCGCTCATGTGGATGCCGCCGCAGACGACCCGTCCACCTTTGCCGACGTGGGCCAGAGCGGTGGGGACGAGGTCGCCGACCGGTGCGAACAGGATCGCCGAGTGGAGGACTTGGGGCGGCGCCTCGTCCGATCCTCCTGCCCAGACGGCGCCGAGCGAACGCGCGAAGTCCTGGGCTTTCGTGTCGCCGGGCCGGGTGAACGCATAGACCTCACGCGCTTCATGGCCACAGATCTGGCAGAGGATGTGAGCTGCCGCACCAAATCCGTAGAGGCCGATGCGCGGCCCTTCGCTCGCCTTGCGCAAGCAACGCCACCCGATCAGCCCAGCACAGAGAAGCGGCGCCAGGGAAACGGGATCATCGATATCATTCAGCCGCACCACGAATTCAGCATCCGCGACCATGTGACTGGCGAATCCGCCATCACGTGTGCAGCCATTGAACTGGGGGGCGTCACAGAGGTTCTCGCGGTTGGACCTGCAGTACGCGCAGTTGCCGCAACTCTTGCCGAGCCACGGAGCTCCTACCCTGGATCCGACAAGGTGGCCGACCACGCCATCTCCGATGGCAACAACGCGACCGACCACCTCGTGGCCAGGTACGATGGGCAGGCGGGTCATGCTGAGCTCGCCGTCGACGACATGCAGGTCAGTGCGACACACGCCGCAGGCCTCGACTGCGATCAGCACCTCTCCTCGGCCCGGCCGTGGCATGGGACGGCGCTCAAGGTGGAGCGGCTCTCCCGGTGTCCTGAGGACCATGGCTCTCATCGTGTCTGGGGTGGGCTCGATCTCCATGGGATGCAGCCTCTTGTATCCGACCGGAACTCGACACATCACAACGGATCGACGTCCGCCGTCAGTGGGAGACGAACAGCGGCACGGGCGCATCGGCGAGCAAGCTCTTCGTCGCGCCTCCCAGGATGAAATCCCGTATCCGGGAATGCCCAAAGGCACCCATGACGACCAAGTCGCACTGCTGCTGGGCGATGGTCGCCCTCAGGACGTCCCCGATCGGGCGTCCCTGCGAGTCCACCTCCCTGAAGTCGGGATCCACGCCGTGTTTGGCGAGGTGGCGCGCCAGCTCGCTCTTCATGGCGCCGCTCTGGATGGGCTTCTCGTTGATGATCGTGACGATGGTCACGCGCTTGGCTCGGGTCAGGATCGGCATCGCGTCAGCCAGCGCGCGTGCGGCGGCCCTGCTGGCGTCCCACGCCAGGAGGACGGAGTTCAGGACCGGCGCCGCACTTGTGTGAGGCAGGACGAGAACCGGCCGCCCTGCCCCGAAGATGATGGTCTCCGCGTACCATTGCTCGACGCCGTCGACCTCGCCGATCGGCACGACCGTCAGGTCGCGAACATGGGCTTGAGCGACCAGAAGAGCGGGCGCTTCCGCAGTCGTGCACTGTTCGAAAACGCAGTCTCCAAAAACGTCCTTTCCAATGGCGGCGTGCTCGAAAACAGCGAGGAGATCCTGAGCTGCGGCAGCGCTCCTGTTCCTCGCGGCCTTGATCATGCCAGCGACGTCCACGATTCCCTCCGCGAGGAAACCCACGGACGACGGGATCGATACTTCCAGTGCGATCGCTGAAATCGTCGAATCCAACATCGCAGCGAAATCGACGGCCTTTACGATGGATGCCTCTGGCGTCGGCTCGGGGTAACTGGCGGTTACCAGCAGGACGTCCTTGAACATCGATAAACCTCCGAGGATTGATGATGCGCTCCAGTTGCGCGGAGCGGACGGCTTGGCCGTTGCCCTGGGGGTTGCGGAGACGCTCGCGTCCGTGCGCTCGCGATGCCACTCGTGCCAGCCTAGGCTGTCACGGGGTTCTCAGCGTTGAGGAACCGCAATGGTCCTTGCACGCGATCTCCGGGTCAGCGGGATCGTCCGTCGAGGTATAGATGGCCGGCGAGATTAGGCAGCCCCCGCCAGCAATCCGCCGCGATCGTCGAGCCCGGACATGACCCGCATGATGAACGCATGATCGCCCGTTTCCATCGCCGTGGCGCGAAGTCGAGCCACGGCTTGGCCGTCTACGCTCCCGAATGAGGGCGGAGTGGCGGACATATTGACCGTCCGGTCGTTGGGCCGGACCAAAGCCATCGCAAAGCAAAGGTCGGGTGATCGGTGTCAACGACATCCGCTATGAGATGCGCGATCCATTTCATCGAACGCCGCGTGCCGGCCGTCCGCTGTCCTGGGAGTGCCTCGTCCGGCACCTCGCGTGCCTCACTTCTTTGTCACTGCCAAAAGGTCATCCCCGTGCACCCACTTCATCGCGAGAGTCATCTCATCGAGCGCATCGGCTGGCTGCGCGCCGCGGTTCTCGGCGCCAATGATGGAATCATCTCGACGGCAAGCCTTGTCGTTGGGGTGGCCGCTGCGTCGAATTCCGCCAGCGAGGCCCTGGTCGCCGGCGTCGCGGGACTCGTCGCTGGCGCCATGTCCATGGCCGCCGGCGAGTATGTGTCGGTGAGCTCCCAGTCCGATACGGAAGAGGCGGACCTCGCCAAGGAACGCCGCGAACTGGCCGAACAGCCAGAGGCCGAATTGGATGAACTGACGCAGATCTACGTCACCCGGGGTGTCGAGCCTGCGTTGGCGAGGCAGGTGGCGGAGCAGATGACGGCGAAGGACGCCTTCGCGGCCCACGCCCGGGACGAACTGGGATTGTCAGCGCACATTGTCGCCCGGCCCGTCCAGGCGGCGCTCACCTCGGCCGCGATGTTTGCGGTGGGAGCCGCGATGCCACTGGCCATCGCCTTCCTGTCTCCTGCCGGCAAGACGGCGTGGATGGTCTCGGCCGGTTCCCTCGCTTGCCTGGCCGTGCTGGGGGCGGCAGGCGCAAGGGCCGGCGGGGCCGGCATCCTTAAGCCGACCGTCAGAGTGACGTTCTGGGGTGCCTTCGCCATGGCGGCCACCGCCGCGATCGGAGCCTTGGTCGGGCACGCCGTCTGATGTCGTGGCCGGTCCCGTTTCTTGCGCAGCCGAAGGTCAGTCGATCAAGAGCCGATCCATCTCAACCCGCACATCGAACCTCAGCTACGATGTGCTGTCCGGCCGGGCAGCCCGCGATGGGTTAGCTGCTAGTACCCTAACGTCCCCGCTCGAACCTCGCCGGAGTTTGCCTGGAGCGAATTACCCAAAGCTGCATCGGGTCGTTCCACGCCTTTTCAATCCGCCATCCTGCCGTGAAATTGTCCCATGAGACGCTACACCGAAGAAGATCTGGAACTCGCGCGCAGACTCGGCGCCATCCACGCCAGGCAACGACTTGGGATCGAAGGGGCGCACGAGGCACAAATCTTGGGGCAAGGCCTTAATTTCTTTCACATCGAGAACTGGTATTCGATCCACTCTGTCATCCGGAACAGCCTGCGGCTCGTGGGCCTCTACGGGCGCGGGCGCAGCAACGCTGCGAAGGTGCGGCTCGTAACGAACCGGGTATGCTCGAAACGGCTTCCGGAAGCCTTTGAGGGATACCGCATCCTACAGCTCAGCGACCTGCATGCCGACATGAGCAAGGCGGCGATGGGACGCGTGATCGAGTTGGTCGCCGACCTTGCCTACGACGCGTGCGTGCTGACCGGGGACTATCGGGGAAAGACGTTCGGCCCCTTCAAGGCCTGCTTGGACGGTGTCGCAGAGGTCGTGGCGAAGCTGAGGCGCCCCGTCTACGGCGTTCTTGGCAACCACGATACGATCCGCATGGTGCCGCGGCTCGAAGCCATGGGGGTTCGCATGCTGCTCAACGAGCGTGTCACGCTCGAGTGCGGAACCTCGCTGATTCATCTCGCCGGGGTGGACGACCCTCACTTCTACAGGGCCGACAATCTCGAGAAGGCGGCCGACGGCATTCCGGAAGACGCCTTTTCGATCCTGCTGTCGCACACGCCGGAGATCTACCGGCAGGCCGCTCATGTCGGTTTCGACCTCATGCTGGCCGGCCACACGCATGGGGGCCAGATCTGCCTTCCGGGGCAGATTCCGCTCACGCTGGACTCCGCCCTTCCCCGTCGCTTCGGCGCGGGTGCATGGCACTACGAGGGGATGTCCGGTTACACCTCCGTCGGAGCGGGCACGAGCGTGGTCGCGGTGCGCTTCAACTGCCTGCCAGAGATCACAATCCACGAACTCGCCCGCGGGCCTGTCAATACGGCCGGTCCCTGATCTTCAGGGCGAAAAGGATCCGGGAGATGACGATTTCGCCGAGCCAGAACGCGGCGACACCGACGGCGATGTCCATTGACGTCAGCCCCAGCCTGCCTGCGACGGCCAGCAGGGGCAGCAGGACCTCTGGGACCTGGTCGAGCCCGGGTGCCATGCTGCTGGGCTTCAACCGCAAGCGGCGCTTGGTGAAGCTCGACATCAGGTCGCCTGCCATCGCTGCCACTCCCGCCATCGCTCCCGTCGAGGGTCCAAGGCCCATCACGACGGACGCGAGGGCGGTCGTCGTCACGGCCAGCACGAGCCCTCGGATCGTCTTCGACCTGCCGAAGAGAGGCTGCCAATCCCACAGGTGGAGGCCCCCATCTAGCGGCCATGCCCAGCGCTCGCCGAGCCACCGCTTGGCAAAGATGGGTGTTCCGTTGGCCACCGCGGCGAGTGCCAACCCTTGCAGCAGCGGAACGAACTGGAGGCTGGCCACGCCGGCCCTCCCTTGCCGAAAGCAGGTTCGACGCGCGACCAAGTCGGCCGAGCTAAGAGCTACAGTGCTCGGCACCGCGGTCCATTTGGTACTCAGGGAGTGCTAGGCCCGAGTTCAGGGACGCGTGTAAGGGCTTGCGGCCCCCCTGCAGGAGGATCCTACCAACTGTGCATCCAGCGCCAGAAGCGGCCGCGTCCCTGGTTGTTGTCGATCAGCGCCTTCTGCTCATCCGTGAGGGAAGTGTAAAACGCATCGACGGCGGGCCGGACGGTCTTGGTGCCCTGCAGCATTGCGCCGAGCCTTGCTTCCATGGCTTCGAGGCGCCCCGGCATCGTGGCCGGGGCACCGCCGGCGCATGCGGCGCGCATCTCTTCTGCGGCTTTCGCCGATGCGGCCTTGAGGTCGTCCAGCTTGGATCGCTGCGCGTCGGTAAGCTTGATCTCCTGCTCCAGCCGGTCGATGCGCCACTTGGCGAATCCCATGGCGGCCGGACCGCAGGAGCGTCCCCAGTCACCTCGGCCCATCATGCCGGGGCCCATCATGGTTCCATCGCCCATCCACCAGCTTTGGCCTCTCCCGGGCCCCTGGCCGGGCCCTCCCTGCTGAGCGGTGGCTACGCCTCCCCAGCTCAGCATTGCGAGGCTGATGGCGACTGGAGTGATCAAGCTCTTTGCGCGGTGATCCAACATGGCAGCTACCTCCTCCAATGAGGTCGAAGCAGACCATGTGGGAACGTGATCTGCGTTGATACCCCTCAAGGGCTCGTTTCGGATCGGCTTCCGCCCGGCGTCCGTTTGGCACGCCGGAACACTCGGAAGTCCCATGTTCTCGGCCGATGATCCCGCTCAAAGACCGATAGAGAGGGCCGACATAGTTTGGGCAGCCTCCTGATGGGACGCGCCGACGAGGGCGCGCCAGAGTTTGACATGGCTGAACACTACGTCATCACCGAATCAGATCTCTCGCTGATGAGCCGGCTCGCGCCAGAGGAAGTGCTTTCGAGAGCGGTAACAAGCGCCACCGGCCTCGACCGGGACGAAGCTCGTGCCCGGCTGATCCGCTTTGGGCCGAACAGTGTGGGACAGCACCGTCGGGCGACCATCTTGGAAGAGCTCTGGGGGCGGCTGAGAAATCCCTTGAACGCCTTATTGCTGACTCTTGCAGGCGTCTCGTGGTTCCTAGGAGACGTCAGGGCCGCGGTCGTGATCATCGTCATGGTGGTGCTCGCGGTCGTTACCGCCTTTGTCCAAGAGCACCGTTCCAACGAGGCCGCAGCTCGCCTTCGGGCCATGGTCCACACCCGGGCGAGCGTAAGGCGCACGCCCTCAGCAGGCCAGGATGTATTCGAGGAAATACCGCTGGAAAGCCTAGTCCCGGGCGACGTCGTCAGGCTATCCGCCGGGGATATGATCCCGGCCGACCTGCGTCTCGTGGACGCGAAGGACCTCTTCATCAATCAAGCGACGCTGACAGGCGAGGCCATGCCGGTCGAGAAGTCCGGCCAGGCATCGCTCGGCGATGTGGACGATCCTTTTGACTTTTCCAATCTCTGCTTCATGGGCGCCAACGTGGTGTCCGGCTATGCCACCGGGGTCGTGCTGAGGACGGGGACCGCGACCTTCTTCGGTCAGCTCGCGGACAAGATCTCAGGGCAACAGGTCCAGACGGCCTTCGACAAAGGTATCGAACGGTTCACCTGGCTGATGATCAGGTTCATCCTGGTCATGGCGCCCGCCGTTTTTCTCATCAACGGCCTGACCAAGCACGACTGGCTCGAGGCCTTGCTGTTCGCCGTCGCCGTGGCGGTTGGGCTGACCCCGGAAATGCTGCCAATGATCGTGACGGTCAACCTCGCGAAGGGCGCTGTCGCGATGTCGCGCGAGAAGGTCATCGTGAAGCGCCTGGACGCCATCCAGAACATCGGCGCCATGGACGTCCTGTGCACGGACAAGACGGGCACGCTGACGCAGGACCGCATCATCCTCAAACGCCATCTCGACATTCGGGGAAACGAGTCCGAAGACGTCTTGCGCTACGCCTTCCTGAACAGCCATTTTCAGTCCGGCCTGCGGAACCTGCTCGACGACGCCGTGCTCAAGCATGTCGAGTTGCATGAGCAGCTGGGAACCGAGGGCTACACGAAGGTCGACGAGCTTCCGTTCGACTTCTCGCGACGTCGCCTTTCTGTGATCGTGACCGGGCCAGACGGGCAGCACCTCCTCATCTGCAAGGGTGCCGTCGAAGAGATCTTCGCCGTCTGCACGAGCTACGCCGTCGGTGCGGAGACCGGGCCGCTCGACGAAGGCCATTTCGCGACGGCTCGCCGGGAGACCGAGGAGCTGAACGCCGACGGCTTCCGCGTCGTCGCTGTCGCGTGCAAGAGGCTCGACGCGGCCAAGGCTGACTATACCATCGCAGACGAAGCCGACCTCACCCTGGTCGGCTACATCGCCTTCCTGGACCCACCCAAGGACAGTGCGAGGGCGGCGATTGCGGCTCTCGCCGAGAAGGGTGTTCGCGTCAAGATCCTCACCGGCGACAACGAGATCATTACGCGGAAGGTATGTTCCGAAGTCGCGCTTGACGTGGGAAGCGTGCTCCTCGGAAGCGAGGTCGCCCGCCTGGACGATGCGGCGCTCGCGGACGTCGCCGAACGGACCACCGTCTTCGCGAAACTCACCCCGGCGCAGAAGCAGCGCGTGATCGAGGCCCTTCGCCTAAGGGGTCACGTCGTCGGCTTCCTGGGTGACGGGATCAACGACAGCCCTGCCCTTAAGGCCGCAGACGTGGGGATTTCCGTCGATACGGCGGTTGATATCGCCAAAGAGTCAGCGGACGTCATCCTCCTTGAAAAGAGCCTCCTGGTGCTCAGGGTGGGCGTTGTGGAGGGACGAAAAATCTTCGCCAACATCACCAAGTACATTCGAATGGGAGCCAGCTCAAACTTCGGCAATATGTTCAGCGTGCTCGGCGCGAGCATCTTTCTCCCATTCCTTCCGATGGCGCCGATACAGGTCCTGACCAACAACCTCCTCTACGATTTCTCCCAGGCCGCAATCCCGACTGATTCGGTCGACGAAGAGTACATTGCTGCTCCTCGTCGATGGGACATCGGGAACATCTTCAAGTTCATGGTCTTCATCGGACCAATCAGTTCGGTGTTCGACTATGCGACATACGCGATGATGCTCTTCGTCTTTGGGGCATGGACCAATCCGTCTCTCTTCCAAACGGGGTGGTTTGTGGAATCTCTCCTCACCCAGACGTTGATCATCCACATCATCCGCACCGCGCGGATCCCTTTTTTTGAGAGCCGTGCCAGTGCAGCACTCATGACCACAACCCTCATTATTTGCGTCGTGGGGATCGTGCTTCCGTTCACGTGGGCCGGTGAGGCGCTCGGGTTCACGCCGCTGCCACCGCTTTACTGGCCACTCGTGGCAGGCATGCTGATCGCGTATGCCGTGCTGACCCACCTGGTAAAAGTCTGGTTCGTCCGACGCTGGGGCCTGTAATGTCCCGGCCCGCCGGCCGTTGCGCGGAGGCCATCGCATCGCTTCGTCATCCGCCCTGCAACGATTGATCTTCCGCCTACTCGTCGCGATTGGGCTTGCGTGGCTTTGGCCCGGCCCGTCGCCCCAGAGGGCGGCGGGTGCGTTTTGCATCGTGCTGGCAGCAGGGTGCGTCGCAGCCGCACTCGTGTTTCGGGAGCGACCACTTCGGAACGGGCTCAACCGCTGGCATGAGGCCGGAATATTGCTTTCCGTGGGCCTGGTTCTCTTCGCACTCAATGGACGATAGGCGATACAGCCGGTCCCGTTGTAGAGCGCCAGTGCGATTGCAAGCCGCGAGCGCCACCCCCAGCCGGAACAGTTAACTCGGGTTCTCGAGGCTGAACACTCCGGCGCCCTCGTCGTATGCGAAGACCTCTGCATAGCGTGCCCACGAGATCACCGCGTGCAGCGTCTGCTCGGCATAGTCTTCCGACATGAAGTCTTCGAGCTCGTCCTGGAATCGGACCTTGGGCGCCTTGTGGGACGGGCGCTCGTCCAGGATGCGCCGGATGTGGGAGACGATCGGGACGTAGGCCAGGAGGTGCTGGGCGAAGAGCCGCTTGCGCTCGTCAACCTCGCCGATGGCGAAGCGGCGCGCCGGCTCCGTGAGGCGGATGTCGCCGCCTTCGACTTCGGCAAAGCGCAGGAGCTGAAGGGTCTCGGCCATTGGGAAGAGCTCATCGACCTCCATCTGTAACGCCGACGCAAGGGCCGGCAGGTCGGCCGTGCCGTTATAGGGCGGAGCACTGAGCGTCTCCATCAGGCCGGCGAGGATGTTCGTGGAGACATGGGGCAGGATCATGCCGATGCCGGTCCCTGGAAAGGCTCCTTCTCGGGTGGAGCTACCCTGGGCACGCACCGTCATCCGTGCGTAGATATCGTCCACGATCTGGCGAAACGCCGGGTCCAGCCGATTGCGCGGCTGCGGCAGCGTGACCCTGATCTCTGCGATCACGCGTCCCGGGTTCGAGGAGAACACGAGGATGCGGTCTGACATGAGCACCGCCTCCTCGATGTTGTGCGTGACGAGGAGAATGGAGCGGATCGGCATCCGCCCTTCGCACCAGAGGTCGAGCAGGTCCGTGCGCAACGTCTCCGCCGTGAGCACGTCAAGGGCAGAGAACGGCTCGTCCATGAGCAACACCTTGGGATGCACGACGAGCGCACGGGCGAGACCGACGCGCTGGCGCATGCCCCCGGAGAGCTCCTTGGGATAGGCGCTCTCAAACCCGTCCAGCCCAATGAGGTCAATCGCGGCCAGCGCCCGCTTGCGGCGCTCCTCGGGCGCAACGCCCTGGGCCTCCAGTCCGATCTCCACATTGGCCAGCACGGTCAACCAGGGGAACAGCGCGAAGGATTGGAAGACCATGGCCACTTCAGGCGCCGGGCCGCTGACGGCGTGGTCGCCAATGCTGACGCGGCCCTCGCTTGGAGGCATCAACCCGGCGATGATGCGCAGCAACGTGGATTTGCCGGAGCCTGACCTGCCGAGCAGCGAGACGATCTCGTTCTCGCGCAGCGTGAGGTCGACGTGGTCCAGGACGAGCAAATCGGAATTGCCGCCTTTATGGTAGAAGTGCTTGACGTCTCGAACGGAGACGACGGCCCGGTCGAAGGCGGATGCAGACATGGCGGGTCCTCCTCAGTTCATGCGGAGCCGACGCTCGGCGAAGCGGTAAAGGGGGCGCCAGAGCGCCTGGTTGAAGAGCACGACATAGAGAGACATGACGGCCACGCCGAGCACCACGCGCTGGTAGTCGCCGGCGTCGGTAGCATTGGCGATGTAGGACCCCAGCCCCGCGGCCTGGAGCTTCGTGTCGCCCCAGCTCGCGACCTCCGCGACAATACTGGCGTTCCAGGAGCCGCCGGACGCCGTCAGGGCGCCCGTGACGTAGTAGGGGAAGATCCCTGGCAGGATGACCTTGCGCCACCACTGCGCCGGCCGCAGCCGGAACATAGTGGATGCCTCCCGGAGGTCAGTCGGGAAGGCGCTAGCCCCCGCGATAACGTTGAACAGGATGTACCACTGCGTGCCCAACACCATCAGCGGTGAAAGCCAGACGTTGGGGTTGAGCCCAAAGCGGACAATCGCCACCACTGCGAAGGGGAAGAGCACGTTGGCCGGAAAGGCCGCCAAGAACTGTGCTACCGGCTGTACGCGCTGCGACACAGCCGGCCGCAGTCCGATCCATACCCCGATGGGCACCCAGATCACGCTGGCAATGGCGATGAGAACCAGCACCCGGAGCAGGGTGAGTGCGCCAAGGCCGAAAGCCTCCGCGACGTCAGCCCAGCCGAGCGTCGTCGAGACAAAGCGCACCACCGACCACGCGGCCGCCAAGACGGCGAGTGCAACGATCACGTACCATGCCGCATCGAAGACGCCGCGCAGCCTTGCAGGGACCGTGACGTTCGGGAGTGTCGCGCGAGGCACTGGGATGCGGCTGATGGCCGAGGATGCCGCAGCGGCAGGCTCGAGCAGCCGCTTCACCAGCCGCGTGCGCCGGACCAAGTCGTAGAGCCATGAGTGCGGCCGCTCCTGCGCCGCGGTTGTCTCGGCGCGGAACTTGTCTGCCCAGGCGACAATCGGGCGGAAGACGAGCTGGTCGTAGAGGAGGATCACGACGCCAATGGCGGCGACGGCCATCGCTACGGCGGCAATGTCACGCTTCTCGATCGCAAGGGAGAGCCAGGCTCCGATGCCCGGCAACGCGATCTTCGTGTCGCCCACCGAGATCGCCTCGGATGCCACCACGAAGAACCAGCTGCCCGACATGGACATCATGGCGTTCCAGACAAGACCGGGCGTTGCGAAGGGCGCCTCGAGCTTCCAAAAGCGCAACCAGGGCGAAAGCCTGAAATGGCGGCTGACCTCCTCCAGGTCCCGCGGGATGGTGCGCAGCGACTGGTAGAAGGAGAACGCCATGTTCCAGGCCTGCGCGGTGAAGATGGCGAAGATCGCCGCGCACTCGGCTCCAAGCTGACTTCCGGGGAAGAGGTTGAGAAAGAACAACACCGTGAAGGTGAGGAAGCCTAGGACTGGCACGCTCTGGAGGATGTCCAGAGCCGGGATGATGACGAGTTCGGCCTTTCGGCTTTTGGCGGCCAGCGTCGCCACCACGAAGGTGAAGACGAGCGACGCTGCCATCGCTGCAAACATCCGCAAGGTGGTTCGCGCCGCGTATTCGGGGAGCAGCCACGGATCGAGGCGCACGGGCGCGAGGTCAAGCTGCGACAGCGGCGCACGCATCTCGCCGGCCGAATGGGCAACCAGCGCGAGCACAGCCACGATCAGCACGAAAGCGACTGCATCGTAGAGGTTGGGCGCGAGTGCCGCGCGACCGGCTGCAAGGCCGGGACGAGCGTCGAGGATGGGGCGAGAGGTCATGGCTCACCTTTGTTGTGGTCGTCGCGTGCCGCCACGACCACAGGCGAGCCCAATCAGGCGATCAGGGCAGTCCGTGAGCCGTGCGCGGCCGAGGCAATCGGCTGCTACTGTCGCTTGGCATGGAAGTAGGATCCTGAAAGGCCTCCGGTTCGAAGGCTGGGGAGCTTGTGGGACCCAAGCTGCGTCACAGTCAAATTACTTTGGAGCAAGACGGCGCGGGGGCAGCGGGCTGGCAGCGCTCAAGGCGCCATCGACCGCGCTCGCTTGCCGGGCTCCGCCGGGCTAGTGCTACTGAGGCAAGTCGAACGTGAAGCCCAGGCCCACACCATTACCGATCGCCCGTCGTGCGGGGTTCTTGATGCTCGACGGAGGACCTTCCTGGTCCGAAGAGGTGATCTTCGGGGTGAACGCGCGGCGCTTCGAGGCAAAGTCTTCGACGGCGCTGCTTTCACCGACGCTCGACCGTCCGATACGACCGGTAAGGTTCACGCCGGGGGCGATGGGAACGGCTGCGCCCGTGCCGTCATCCTCCTCCTCGTCGTCCGAGGCGTCGTCGGCGTTCGTTGGCTTCGGTATGCTTGCAGGTTTCGGGTGGTGTGCGATGCCGGCGCTGTCCTTCGATCCTGGATGGGAGTTCCGCGGGCCGGCGTGGGAGGGCGGCTGCAGCTTCGAAGTGGGCTGAGGTGCCTTGGCGCTCGATCCGGGGTCAAAGTACGCTGCCGGCGGCCGGGTCAGAGGCTGGTCGACTTGCGCTAGCGCGGCGACAGGCGCCAGGCAGGTGAGGAAGAGTGCCGTGAACCGAACCATCGAATCAGACCTTTGTCGCGACGTAGATATGGGGAGCGACCGGAGTCGAACCAAGGCGATTCGTCGCCGCCGCACTCTGCCAACAGGCCGAAGCATTGTGCTGGCGAAGGTGGGCACCAACGCTTATGAACCTTGAACGACCGCCTTGGATTGATACGGGTCAACGTGACGGGGCCCGCAGCTTACGCCTCGCCGGAGCTCTCGGGGCTCCAACGATGTCCCCGTTATGGGTGTCGCCTGCATCGTGATGCCCGTCCGCATCCGGTACGCAAACGGTATCATGCAGGCCAGCGCAGCGACGCCGGCTAGAGACCCGAGGGCTTCCTACTCGGGGCTCAATCGGGAGTTCACGGTTGTGCGAAAGTTGACACTCACTTTGCTCGCGCTCGTCTTGCTGAGCACCCTGGCGACTGTCGGCGCGCAAGCCGGCCAGAACCGCATTGCGCTGGTACTGGGGAACGCGGCCTATGCCGACGGATCGCGCGCCACGGCGGCGACCGACGCCGCGCTGATCGCCAGCGCGCTGCAGGCGGCGGGCTTCGACGTCGTTGGCGCGCGCGACCTTGACGAGGAGGCACTCCGGCGCGCGCTGCGCGATTTCGTGGACCGTGCGGCGCAGGCGGGGCCGGACGCCATCATCGTCATCTACTTCGCGGGCATCGGCCTTCAGTTCGAAGGCGAGAACTACCTCGTCCCCGTCGACGCCCACCTCGCCCGGACCAGCGACCTGCGGATCCAGGCCGTCCGCGTCTCGGACGTGGTGGGCTCGCTTGCAGGCGTGCCGTCGCGCGGGCGAATCGTGATCCTGGATGCGGCCTACGAGATCCCCCTGGCGGGGGTGCTGCCTCCGCTTGCCCCTGGCCTTACCGCGGTGCAGCCCGAGCCGGAGACCCTGATCGCCTTCAACGCCGCGCCCGGCACAGTGGCGCCGGGTCCCCTCGCCGGGCCCGGACCCTATGCGCTCGCCCTCTCGGAATCCCTCGGCACCCCTGGGCTCGCGCCGCAGGACATTTTCGAAAGAGTCCGGCTGCGCGCGGCCGAGCTGGGCGGCGGCGTTCAGGCCTGGCAGGAAAGCCGACTGACCCTGGCTACCCTTGCCGCGCCCGCCGCCGTCGTGGCGTCAGGCGTCTCAGTGGCGCGGAAGCCTGCGAAGGTTGCCCCGGGCGTGCGACGTCATGTCCGTCACGCCCGTCCCGCATCGCCCCTCGCGGTGATCAGGGCGCGGCTCCGGTCCTTCGGGCACGCCCTTTCGCGCGCCTTCCACCCTTGAGCGCAAATCCGCGCCGCGTCTTCCCGGGTCTCGCGCGCAGCCAGGCTCGCCAGCCGCGGGCGGGTTCGCATGATTGGCGAGCTGAAAGTTGATCTCGCCCGCCTCGACTGGGAGCGTGCGGGGCCGCTCACGCGGCCGCGTCCTTCAGGGAGCCCTGACCTCGACGAAGGCGCGGATCCCTTCGTGATGCTGTCCTTTCCCCCGAGTGGTCCATGATCACCGAGCGCCTTCTCAGTTCCGCCCTCCGCGATGCCGTCCCACAGGGCAGCCTCACGGTCACATTCGCCTCCGGCCGGGTCGAGCGCTTCGGCGACGGCTCCGGTCCCGATCTCGCCATTGCGTTCACCGATGCTGCGGCCGAGCGCGCCATGCTCGTCGACCCCGACCTGCGCTTCGGCGAGCTCTACATGGACGAGCGTCTGCGGGTGAAGCGGGGAAGCATCTCCGACGTCCTCCGGCTCTTCTACGCCAATGCCGAGGAGCAGCCGCAACCTCTCCTCTCACGCGTCCTCGATGCGACGCGCTTTCGCCTGCGGCGGCTGGCGAGGGACAATCTCCCCTCCCGCTCGCGCCGCAACGTCGCCCAACACTACGACCTCGACGCGCGGCTGTTCAGGCTCTTCCTCGACGAGGACATGCAGTATAGCTGCGCCTACTTCCCACATGACGACGCCACCCTCGAGGAGGCGCAGGAGGCGAAGAAGCGACGCATCGCGTCGAAGCTTGCGCTCGCCCCCGGCCACAGCGTGCTCGACATCGGCTGCGGCTGGGGCGGCCTCGCCTTGCACTTGGGCCGCATGCCGGAGGCACCGCACGTCGAAGGGATCACACTCTCGACCGAGCAACTCGAGGCGGCGCGGCGCCGGGCGGTTGAGGCGGGCCTTGCGGACCGAGTTCAGTTCCGGCTGGAGGATTACAGGGCAGTCCGGGGACCCTACGACCGCATCGTCTCGGTCGGCATGTTCGAGCACGTCGGGGCGCGCTTCTACGGCGCCTTTTTCAGGCAAGCGGCCCGGCTGCTCAAGCCGGATGGCGCGATGCTGCTGCACACGATCGGATCGTCAGAGGCGCCCGGTTTCGTGACGCCCTGGCTCGACAAGTACATCTTCCCGGGCGGCGACATTCCCTCGCTCTCGGAGATCGTGCCGGCGGTCGAACGGGCGGGGCTGCTCATCACCGACGTCGAGGTGCTGCGCTTCCACTACGCGCTGACGTTGCGCGAATGGTCGCGCCGCTTCCAGACCCGCCGCAGCGAGGCCGCAGCGCTCTACGACGAGCGCCTGTGCCGCATGTGGGAGTTCTACCTGGCCGCGGCGGAATGCGCCTTCCTGCACGAGAACCTCGTCGTGTTCCAGATCCAGATGGCCAAGTGCGCGCGCACCTTGCCCATGCGCCGAGCCTACATGGAACGGGCCGAGGACGCAGATGGGCCGCCGGGTGGATCGGCCGCACCAGCCGCGTCGCGTCGGCCGCTCCAAGGCAAGGCTGCGGTGGAGCGCTTGACGGGAGGGCTCCCATGTTGACCGGCCTGCTCGCGGTTCTGCTCGTGGCCGCCGGCGTCTATCTCTCGGCCGTGGCGTGGGAAGCGCGGCTTCCGCCCTTCGCGGCGCCGGCCGACCGGCTCTATCTGCTCATCCCTGTGCAGTTGTTGACACTCTCAGGTGCGCTGCTCGGTCCGGTCGCCATGGGCTTCTCGCTCAACCAGATCTACCAGCTCATGTCCTCGGTGCTGACCCATGGCGGACCATGACGAGGTCCCCGCTCGAGCAGGCCAGGGGACGACGCCACAATCCCGGCGCAGAATGATGGCCGTCGCGAACGTCGAGGATCCCACATGATCGATCCCGTCCTCCGGCCCATTCCTCTCGTATCCCTGAGGCCGACCCAGATGACCGTGGGGCGGCGTGAGGTCGACGCCAAACGCAAGCATTGGCGCGAGCAGGTCGCCAGCGCCGAGGGCAAGGGGGCCGAGTTCCTAGGCGCCCACATAATCCCTGCCGTGCTGGGTCCCAAGGGGCGACCCTACGTGGTAGACCACCATCACCTCGCCCTGGCCCTCCTCGAGGAGGGCGTGGTCCATGTGCTGGTGTCGACGCTCGCGGACCTCTCGCACCTCGAAAAGGATGCGTTCTGGTTCGTCATGGCGCACAAGACCTGGATGCACGCCTATGACGAGAAGGGCCGCCCGCACACCTGGCGAGAGCTGCCGGACCGCCTGCAGCGCCTCGTCAACGATCCCTATCGCTCGCTGGCGGGGGAACTCCGCCGGGTCGGCGGCTACGCCAAGGACATGAGCCTCTAAAGAGAGTTCCTCTGGGCTGACTTCCTGCGCCGCCACATCAAGCGATCGGTCGTGCGCCGCAATTTTGACGAGGCGCTGGACCAGGCCCTGGACCTCGCCTGCAAGGACGAGGCGCAGTATCTGCCGGGCTGGTGCTCTCGCGGAAACAGCCAGGAGGCCTAGCCCGCTACGTCTTCGAAGGTTCGACGACCGTCGGCCGACCGGGAACGAGCAGCAGGCGGTAACCGACCCCGTCGCATCGTAGGAGCCAAACCGCGGCCTCCGGCGTGGAGCGCGCCGGGTCCCGAATGCCGGCATCGGGCTTCTTGCACGGATAGCCGTGGTCCCTGATCTCGTTCGCCAAAGCGTCGGTGGACGTATCTCGTCGCGTGAGCGGACTGCCGGCGCCGAACAGTATGCCCAGCGGAAGCGCGACGGCCAGGGTCAGGGTTCGACGAGACGGCACGGCGGGGACCTGCCCGAAACAGCAAGAAGGTTGCAGTATCCACAATCGGAACGCGCGCCAATCAACCATGCGAAGGGCCTTGCGGCAACGTCTTCGTCCGGACCGATGCAATCCATGATCCTCGCGAGCGCGCACGAAGATTGGCGGGCTTTCATTTTGAGCTGCTGTCGCCAGCCAGCATCTCGGCCTTTCCCCAGAGAGGCCGAATGCTGCCGGGTCGATCACCAATTTCCAATTTGACCCGCGCGATTCTCGAAACCACTGCTGGCAACTGGATCAACGCACCCCTCAGCAGGGTCTCGTCGAGGCATTCACATGTTAATGCGGCATTCCTCCTGGGACTGGATCCCCGTGATACTGGCGGTCATCCATTTCGCGCTCCTGCTGGCATTCGCCCAGTACTTCCAGGCCATGAGTTGGCCGGCCGTGCTGGCATGCGGGCTGATCTACGCGGTGAGCGTCTCCTGGTCGATCAACAGCATCAGCCACAACTTCATCCACAATGCCTATTTCAGAAGTCCCGCGCTCAACGCGGCCTTCAGCATGATGCTATCGCTGACGATCGGTTTTTCGCAGGCCATGTATCACTTCGTGCACATGCGCCACCACAGCGGGAACAGCGACCGGCCGGACGCGGACGGCGACACTGTCGATTACCTCTCCATCTATCGGCACGGGAAAAACGGCGAGCCGGAAAATGTGTGGAGCTATACGTTCCTGAGCTACTTCAGGGACGATCCGGGCGAGATCCTCTCCCGCATGCGCAAGCGCCACGCGGGACAGGCGACACAGGCCAAGGTCGAGCTGGCCTACTTGATCCTCTTCATCGCCGTGCTGGCGCTGCACGATTGGCGCTCCGTGCTCTTCATCGTGCCCTTCAACTACCTCGGCCAGTCCCTGTCCTCGCTCAACGGGTACTACGAGCATCTCGGCGGAGATCCGGAGGTGCCGCTGGCCTGGGGCGTTAGCACCTACGAGAGGCTCTACAACTGGACCTGGATGAACAACGGCTACCACGCCGAGCATCACTTTCGCCCCAAAATGCACTGGACGAAGATGCCTGCGCTTCACCGGCAGATCCAGGCCGAGCAGGCCGCGGCGGGTACCAGGGTCATCCGGCCGCCTCATGCTCTAGGCTTCTTGGAGTCCCTTCCGGTCGACGAGCGCGCCGCGGCGCCGTGACGGTTTCTCGCGCTGGTCGTGTGTCCCAAGGAGTGGTGCCCGCAGAGGATGCCCGAGTGCGAGCGAGAGGCCGCTGATAGTGGGCGTGCATCGGAAAGGTGGTACCGTCCATCACCCGCCCGGACAGCCCCGCTCGCGAGTGCAGCCCATACCTGAGGACGAAAGCCCGGTGGCCTCCCTGGCCGCGGCAATCCTGCGCGTGCTCGCGCCCATCGACGAGGCCGGCCGTTCCTCGAGAGCTGGCCAGCACTGGCCGCCATCTGGGCGCATACTCCGCGGCAGCCGCCGGTGTTTGCCGATCCTTGCACCAGGTCGGCTCCCTCGCAGTGCCTGCGACGCAGGAGCTGGTCGACCTCGTCGCGAGGTCGACGGACTTCCTCGAATGGCGGCAAACCTATTCGGCCTTCGAATTCGGCGGCGCGCTCCTCGACACGTACGGCTGGACGGAAGTGATTGCGCCGGGCTCCATCCCTAGCGAGCGCAACGCCTGCGGCGTCCTGCCCCCTGGAGCCCAAATCGAGTATCTGGCTCACGCGCACGAGGCGGAAGAACACTCCGTGCCGCTGGCGGGTGCGGTCTCCTGAAAGCAGGGCGGCGCAGACTTCGTGAGGAGGTCGCCCGGCTCTTGCATCGTGCATCGTCCTGGGACCCGTACGCCATGAGGACGGGCCGCGATCCCATGCTGGCGCTCTACGTCTGGAAGGGTGGCGATCTTGCAGCGAAGTCGACGATCATCCGGCGGGACTGACGTCGGTCATGCGTGTTTTGCGGTGCCGGATGCGGCCGGAACGCTCATTGTCGCGGAGTTCCTTGACCACCTCTTGGAACAAGGTCCCGGAAACAATGTCTTGTTCAGTAGGGGCAGCCCCTGTCGCAGTGGGGCAATCCCATGTGAGTCAGCCTGCTGAGGCAGGATACGTGTCGCACAGGAATTGGTTTTGACTGTGAGACAGCATTGTCGCACAATGTCACTTAATCCGTATGAGACGAAGGCGGCCACAGTGATTATCGGTTATGCGAGAACGTCAACGGTCGATCAGGAAGCAGGGCTCAACGCGCAGAAGCGGGATTTGGCGAGCGCGGGTGCGCAAAAGCTGTTCGTTGAGCAGGTGAGTTCGGTCGGATCGAGGCCACAGTTGGAGGCAGCTATCGACTTTGCACGCGAGGGTGACACCTTCCTCGTGAAGCGAGTGGACCGGCTGGCGCGTTCGATGGCGGACCTCATGCGCATCGTGGAAAAGCTGCGGGCGAAACGGGTCGAGCTGAAGATCCTAGATCTCGGGATCGACACCACGAGCCCTCAAGGCGAGCTGATGCTGTCACTGCTGGGCGGCATCGCCCAGTTCGAACGACGACTGATGTTAGAACGCCAACGCGAGGGCATCGCGAAAGCGAAGCAGGAAGGTAAGTACAAGGGCCGGGCACCGACCGCGCGGGCGAAGGCCGATGAGGTGAAGACGCTCGTAGCGACCGGCATGGCGAAAACGCAGATCGCAAAACAGCTGGGCATTAGCCGGGCGAGCGTGCATCGCGTGCTGGGCGAGGCAGCAACCGGAAATTAGTTTCTCACTGCCAAGTCTGTGTCTCCAGCTCTCACTCACCCTGGAAGCTGGGAACTGTGAACCAGTCGAAGCGGCTGCCGGAACCCGCCGGGGGGACGGCGGCCGTTTTGCTGTGACAGCTTGAACTCTGTCAAACGCACATTTGGTCGTACGTCATCGAGCCGGGGTGTGGTTGCACCGGCTTCTTCCTCGGAGACAGCGAAAAAAATGGCCTAGGGAGCAACAGTCAGGGTTGCCCACATACCAGCATGATAGTGACCCGGTTGGTTGCATACCAGGAGGTAAGAACCAGGCTTCAGGTTGCGCTTCAGCGTGCCCGAGGTCCCCGGCTCAAGGTCTGCGACCTCGCCAAGATGCTTCACCTTATCCTCGATGACCTTATCTTCGGCCTGGTCCATCGGCAGGCTTGCCTTGGGGTCCTTTACCCAGATCAGTACCATCTCATGGGTCTGCGACTTCGAGGCGTTGTGAACAACGAACGTCACCGGCCCCGCCTTGACGTTCTCCCTGTCCAGCGTTGTCTTCATGGTCGTCGTACCCGACAGGCTGGGATCTACAGTGACGTCGACCAACTCAACCCTGACGGTCTGGCCCTTCGCCTTCTCCTTGCCAAGTGCTGGCGAAATGAGAGACACGGCGGCGAACGAAAACATCGCAACTGCTATCGGCTTCATGGACTTGCCCTCTCTGCAGCACGCTTGCGCGGCGAAACCATGAAGCTCCAACGAGGCGTCGATGTCTTCGATCTGCATCAAGTCATCGACGAGTTACCCTTTTGGGGGCATTTGTCTATGAGCCGCAGCAGGGGGCCGATATCTCGGCGCAGGCCATAACAGTCCCTCTCCTTTTTTGCGCTCGCGCTCTTTACCGATAAATTGGCTGAGCCCAGCGGCAAAGTTGGGCGACGGCCCCGCCGCCCGGCGCACCGCAGGTCAGCTAGACGAGAGGCAAATGGCCAAACCCAAGCGCAAAGATCCGTATGGGGGTTTGCGGTTCCGCTAAATCCGACCGTAGGTGGATGACCAAGGGGCAGCTGATAGCCGTAAAAATCCCGATTGTTAGACCTGGCCGAAAATTACATCCTGCCGGCGTACAAAAGGCACGCTCCAATGTCTGTGCGCTGGGAGGTCAGGGAGGGAAAGGCCGCGAGTGATCTCGCCACGGTCTGCTATCGGACGGCGCCGGGCGGTTTTGTCCAAGTCTATTGGATCCGCCCGAAGAATATCGAGGGAAAGGACGAGGCATGGGCCGCTTTACTGGCGCACGAGGCCGAGGCTGCAATCAGAGCTCATCTTCAAACTGACTACAGTACAGCGGCTGCAACCGAAGCCGTCAATCAGTCTTACAATCCAGCATGCTATCGAAACGGCCACACCTGATGTTGCCAAAGGTCCACAATTGATACTGAGAAAAGAATTAGTGCAAACACTGTCTCCTCTGCCAAAGTCTTGGACCTCACTGGCCGCCCGCACTCTATTTCTCCTGAAGCGTGAACTTGAGAACAAACTGCGTTTCCAAGGTGAACCAAACAATCACTGTTGGTCGGATAGCGCACCCTCACCAAGACATAGATCGAACGCTCTGGACGAAAACGTACTCTAAACTTCGCGCACTTTCGTACCGATCGCTTTCTCCCCCCGGCCGAGCTCATCCGAAGAGAGCAACATTCCGTCTTGCATTGCGGGGATTTTACCGAGACCTGCTGTGCAAACTTACATGGTTTCCGTCGTCGGCCCGACAGGCCCTGTGTGCTCCGAGAAGATCGAAGCCATGAGCGTAGAATTGGCGGCGGAATTCGCGATGGACATGGCCCTCGACATATTTGACGGAGAAGTGAGCGCCGCCCTTGCCGCCACCACTTGGCGAGTGAGGGTCACAGACATTGGAGGAGTAGTCCTCGCCGAGTTTCCTGTCCGGAAGCTTCGCTAAGCTATCAGCGTTCCACCCTTGCAATAATTGCAATGCCTCCCTCTGGTCCCCCGGCCGGCGTCGACCTCTTTGATGCGCGACGAGGTCAAAGTCACGACATACGCATCATTTCTGCCCGTTCTCTTCATGGCGCTTCAGTCTCTAAGGAGACGATACAACTTGATGCTTGCGGCTAATAGCCAGGCTACGTGCAGCCGTGGGTGAGGGAAACAATGGACAATAGGTGCGTCTATTTCGCGACTTAATCATTAAGGACGGCCGGTCATCCGTTCGGGCTTTATTCCACCCGTGGAATTGCCTCTCGGTGAGGTTGGAACTTACGGTCGACTGACTAGCCGCCGATGCCAGTCCGGCCATTCACAGGACGGGCGTCCACTCCAATTGCCAGTCTGAGAGCCCTTCCGAAAATAAGTTGTGTCCCGGGAATCGGTTGTGATTCCTTGTGCTGCGTTTGAATCGGTGAGATGTGGAAGCCAGAGCATCGTTTGGCCGCGGATCGTAGCGACTTGCGCTATGACAGCGACCTGACGGATGCCGAGTGGACGCTGGTCGCCACATTGATCTGCCCGGCGAAGCGCGGCGGGAGCCGACAAAGGGGGCTTCGCTCAACCCGTCGGGCTACGACGCCGGCAAGAAGATAGTCGGCCACCCGGCCAGCGCTTGTCGGTGCGGTAATGGACGCTCATCCAGCTTGCGCTGACCTACGGGCCCTTCTGACCAGGGCCGAGATCTCACGTCGGAATTCCACGGCCTCGCATGTGTAGCGGCCATGCTTGAGCGCGTTGTCATTGCCTGCGGGTGCGCCACCCATAGCCCCATGCATGCGGCAGACCCTAAAACCTCGAACGGCGGGCGCGCGGCACTGCTTCCCGGACCGCTTCGACCGTGCCGAGCATCGGGGTGACTGGTGCATGGCCAAGCTGCTTTGCATGTGGTTGTCCCTCCGGTCTCGCAGTGCCCCCTCCCCCACCCCGGCCGACGACGCCCACCACAGCCTGCCCTCCGGCATGCACATGGACGTGGTCTACGCGCACGGTCTGTTGTGCCTTGCCGCGATGCCGGTTGAGGGCTTCCATCAGCGCCGCGTGGGTTCGAGATAGCTTGCTTGCCTGATTGAGATTCTCCTGGCGACCCTCGACGGACTGCTGGGAGAGCATGGCTCTGCGGTAGCATTCCATGGCTGCGTGGTGGCATGCGATGAGCTGGGCGGCGATCATGCTCTCGAGTTCGTCGGCGGGAGCAATTCCAGTCAGAGCGGCGACAGTCCCTCTGACCTGCATCTCTCGATTCGGCTCATTGAGGTTCCCCTCCCAGACTGCTCGCGTTACCTGGGCGACCAGGTTGATGTTCCAGTCGTCTGAGATAGATCCGCCGAACTCTCTCAGGCGGCCGTCAAGTTGGGCTGGTTCACTCTCCGCAGCTGCGGAAATCGCCTCTCTCGCGGGCACGTAGCACTCCAGAAATGCAAGGGCGATTGCAGTACGCCGCTCGGATTGCCACAATCATCACATAACAGAAGCGGATCGAAACGCTTATCACCTACGAGTATTCTGGTCCGGATCTACAGTACATCAGGGAGGATTCTCGTGGGAAGCGGGAACTGTAAACAAGCCGTCAAACTTGGCCGGGTACTGCGTGCCGCCAACGTTCCCTCTCGGAATGCTAAGCAGGTTGTCCGCGGCATTGCTTATTCAGTCTTCCGCGCCCGCGCGTTGACTGAGACGGGGGCAACTTTACCTCCGGTCTATGGTGGTGAAATCCAAAGGTCAATGAAGGCCGTCTGTCACGCGGCCAATCGCGCCCTTAGGCACAGAGACGAGCAAGCATTCGACGCCTTGGCCCTGGTCCTGGAGGACGTGCTGAACGACGACAATAGCGCAGCATTGTTGCTCGCGGCGGCACTTCCCGGTCTAAGGCTTGAGACCTTCACCGACTTCCGCTTCACCGGAAACTGCAAGCCTGTCCTCCCAGGACCTGATCAGCTTTCACATCTGATTGAAGTGGCCACGGCCGTGGGAGAGAGAGCCCTTCTGCAGTTCCCCAGGCGGAATCCAAAGCGAAGCTACGTCGCTGGTCACTTCGCCGTTCGTCCCTTCCTCGCGGAGTTGGCGGCTCACGTCCGCTTGGCAGGCGGGGCACTAACTTTGAAACGCGTTGACGGTGATGAGATCGACGATCCACAAGGTGGCCGCTCGCTCACCTACGAAGGTACGGCGGTTGAACTCATCGAGGCCCTGAGGGAATGCCTTCCGGAGGAATGGCAACTCGGCGAGAAGGGACGGGGTTACGGCAAAACGTTCAAGGACATCGTCGTCAGAGCGCGTGCAGAAGTTGATGAACTACGGTCTTGAGGCGCCTATTTCGGGTGCGTGCAGATCCGAACGGACCGCATCAGGGTGAGCCCGTCGTAATCACATAGCGACGGAGTTCGAAAGTGAGACTGCTTACTGAATTGGAAGTCTCGGAGCGGACCGGCATCGCCGCATCAACACTTCGCAAGTGGCGGTGCCGTGGAGTGGATCTAGGCCCCCCGTTTGTGCGTCTGAATGGTGCGGCATCGATCCGCTATCCTGAGGAGTTGCTCGACACATGGATGTCGAGATTCTTGGTAACCCCGGCACTCGAGGCACCGACAACAGAAGCCAACGAAGTATCCGAACAAGTGGCGTGAAATCTGCCCCCGGTTTCCGGGAGGCAGCGCCGCAGTGCAGTGATGTCGGTTGGCACCGGCATGATCAGCACTCCTTCGACGTTCTCTCCAGGAAAACTTGGGGCCTCGTGATGAGGCATCCAATGAAAACGATCATCAGGTCAAATTGTGAGTACGAGTCACTCGTTGGCTCCCCGTCGGAGAAATCGCGCGCGGGTTCTCCATCATGACACGGCGCACCTCTCGCGATCTGGACCTTGCAGCACTCGTCTCACTTCCTGACGAAGCTCTGCTCGACGAGCGACAGGCAGCTGCATGGCTTCACATGAGCCCACAGACGCTCGCCAACCGCCGGGCCATTGGTCGACCGCTCCTTCCGTTCGCAAGAATTGGAGCGGCCATCCGCTACCGGGTTGGCGACGTCCGTGCTGCCGGCACATCTGAGTGTAAAACGCGGCTCGAGCCCGCGACTCTCCGGCTAAGACCACAACACCGCGGACAAGCCAGTGAATAGTTCAAATGTGGGCCATAATATGCGCCGCGAAGTGCCCAGCGGAACTTATGTCGCAACTGTAAAGATCGGGTCTCCAAGGACTTATTGGAGCCGAAATTCAACAGGGGTGAGCTTCGTTCTTGTCATATCTGGCAGTGATTTCAACGGTTATGAAATACCTATCAGATTACGCGAGCGTTTCATTGACAAATATTGGTCCGTTTCTGACATGAATTTGCTCGCGGACTGGAGCGAAATGTTTGATCTATTCGGACGTGATATTCTTGATTTACTCAACAATTGTGCCAATACCACGAATCGTAGCGGCGGAATATTGACCACGATACTTCGTGTTGAAGACCACTACAACGGCGTCTCCCAATATTTCCTGACGAGTGTCCGACCTAGGCAACCAGAACTCCAATCATCATGACACATGTAGAAGCGAACAAACCTCCCGCCTCGCGGATCAGCTCACGCTTGATCCGCGTGTCTGCCGGTCACCTGGACGAGTCTTCAGACAATCCGTCGGCAGCGCCGAACGACCTGGCGAATCCCGCGGCTTGTTCCGGCGCCGAGACTGGCGCAGGTGAGTGGGGTATCCAACCTTCGCTGGCCGCAGCGGACGGATCTGAGCGTCGCTCGCGAAGAGTGGTTAACACTGACAAAGCTCCTGGTCGAGAGATCCATCCCCCCGGCGCAGACAAGAGTGACGAGGTCGTAGACTACAAGCAATCACGTCCGCGCGTTTCCACCGCCGCAAGCTTGATGTCGCGGGCCTTTCCCCCGATCAAGTATGTGGTCGCAGGCTACATCGCCGAAGGTTGCACGCTGCTTGCTGGCCGCCCGAAGCTCGGCAAGAGCTGGCTGGTATTGGATCTTGCTCTCGCCGTTGCTGCGGGCCGTTGTTGTTGGGGTGATAGCAAGTGCGAAAAGGGTGAAGTGCTCTACCTCGCACTTGAGGACAATGAACGCCGCCTTCAATCCCGGATTGGAAAGGTGTTGGGGTCCGGCACGTGTGCCCCAGCTGATTTTGAGTACGCCACCGAATGGCCGCGCGGAAGCGATGGTCTGAGAGAGATCGAATCTTGGATTCGCAGAAAAGAGAACCCGCGCTTGGTCGTTGTGGACGTCCTTGCCATGTTCCGCCCGACCTCCCTAGGCAACAAATCTTCCACACAATATGAGGCGGATTACCAGGCCATCAAAGGTCTCCAAGAGTTGGGTGGTCGATACGGCGTCGCAGTCGTCGTTGTCACCCATACGCGCAAGGGAGAGCACGACGGTGACCCCTTCGAAAAGGTGAGCGGAACGCAGGGTCTCGCGGGCGCGGCGGATACGGTCATGGTACTCGACCGGGACGGCAAGGGAGCCACCGTCTATGTGCGAGGCCGGGACATCGAGGAGCTCGAGGCGGCCATTGAGTTCAACCGCCACACTTGCCGTTGGACTATTCTCGGCGACGCTTCTCAGGTTCGGCGGACCGACGAGCGTAGCGCCATCCTCTCCGCCCTGCGGCAGGCTGGGGAGCCATTGACACCGACCGAGATCAGTGACGCTACGGGCATGAAGAACCAGAACGTTCGGCGACTCCTCATCACGATGGTCCGAGCAGGGGAAGTGACCAAGGTGAAGCGAGGGCTCTATGAGAATCCCAATCACACCGATCACAAAATCACAAACACCCCTGACCCCGCTGACTAGCACAGCGAAATGAGTACCCTCGGTCGGGATTGTGATGATGTGATCGATGTGATCGGGGACTAGGTGAGCGGCCGAACGAGCACAAGGCTCGATCTGATGCGACTATGCAGGAATATGCGGTCCACCCATGAGAGCAAATGAAGAGCAGGCTTCCGCCCCACTGCGAAATTTGGAGGGGCGGGGTAGTGGTGCCAGCACGTAGCGGGCCCAAGCTGAGCCTTCCGGTGCTGTTCCGGTGCTGTCTCGGCAACAATAGCCGCCGGGCGACGAGTACCCCTTATCGATACAAGTAACTGAATTGTGAGGGAAACGAATGGTGGGCGCGACAGGGATTGAACCTGTGACCCCTCCCGTGTGAAGGGAGTGCTCTCCCGCTGAGCTACGCGCCCATTCGTCCGCGCCTTCTAGGCAGGCGCCGGGGGCAAGTCAACCGGCAAGTCAGCCGGCAAGTCGAGGGGCAAGCCAATGGCGCAAGCCGGAGCCCGGCCGGCCCCGGAACACCCGGAAGCCGACGGCGGCGAGGACCGTGTCTGTGAGCCCGCGTTGCCGCTCAGGTCCCGCTCACTGTGACTGCCGCGCCACGGCCAAAGGTCAACACGCAATTGTGCAGCTCGACCCTGCTGGAGGTTGTTGAAATCATTTACCTCATCCGCATAACCCTAGACGACGCGGGCCCCGCTGCCCGAGTCCACCGGTAAGAATCCGTAGTTCCAACCCCTTCGAGGCACCATCGATGCGCCGCATGGCTGTCGTGCTTGCCGCAACCGCGGGACTGACCGTCCTCGCCGGCGCTGCGCAGGCCTACCAAATCGATCCGCTGACCAGGCAGCCGATCGTCGAGACCTATTCTGACAGCAACAGGCCGGCCGCCACCGCGATCCCGCGGGAGACGGTCCGCTATGACGGCAGGTATGCGCCCGGAACCATCGTGGTCTCCACGACCGAGCGCCGCATGTACTACGTGCTCGGCGACGGCAAGGCCATCAAGTACGGCATCGGCGTGGGCCGGCCTGGCTTCGAGTGGGGCGGCTCGCAGACGATCACCGCCAAGCGCGAATGGCCCGACTGGCGTCCCCCGTCTCAGATGCTGAAGCGTCGTCCCGACCTGCCGCGCTACATGCCCGGCGGCCCGGAGAACCCGCTCGGCGCCCGCGCCATGTATCTCGGCTCCTCGCTCTACCGCATCCACGGCTCCAACGAGCCGGAGACGATCGGGCAGGCCGTCTCGTCCGGCTGCATCCGCATGCTCAACGAGGACGTCATCGACCTCTACGACCGCGCCAAGGTCGGCACCAGGGTCGTCGTGCTGCGCTGACCCGCATCCCAGAACGTTCGAAGGCCGGCCGCTCTGTGCGCCGGCCTTTTTCTTTTCGATGGGACGGCGCCTCAGGCCCGGCGCGCGGGCGGCTCGCGGGAGAGGCCCTTCTGCTGCAGCTCCGCGAGGTAGCCCGCCCAGCGGTCGGCCTGCTCGTCGCCGAGCTCGCGCAGGTAGACCCAGGTGAACAGCCCGGTCTGGTGCATGTCGTCGAAGACGAGCTTCACGGCATAGTTGCCGATCGGCTCGACGCCGAGGATCTGCACGTCGCGCTTGCCCGGCACCGTCTTCTTCTCGGATGGAGCGTGGCCCTGCACCTCGGCGCTCGGGCTCATCACGCGCAGGTATTCGGCCGGCAGCGCAAAGGCGGCCCCGTCCTCGAAGGCGATCGAGAGCGTTCGCTTGTCGCCCGCCAGGCGGATCTCGGTGGGCCAGGTTCTGGAGGTGGGCAAGGGGGACGTCGGTTCGCTCATCGGCAGTCCGGGGGTGGCTGGCAGGCCGTCGGCCTGTTCACATCGGCGCGAAACCCCATATAAAGGCAGCCCCGCGTTTCGTCATGTGTCCTGCATCATGCCACCTGCCGCCGACACTCTGGCTCCGACCGCCCCCCTGATCGACCCCTTCGGCCGGTCGATCTCTTACTTGCGCGTCTCGGTGACGGACCGCTGCGACTTCCGCTGCGTCTACTGCATGTCCGAGGACATGGCCTTCCTGCCCAAGCAGGACCTGCTGACGCTGGAGGAACTCGACCGGCTCTGCACCGCCTTCGTGCGCCGGGGCGTGCGCAAGCTGCGCATCACCGGCGGCGAGCCGCTGGTGCGGCGCAACATCATGAGCCTGTTCCAGGGGCTCTCGCGCCACCTGCAGAGCGGCGCGCTGGAGGAGCTGACGCTCACCACCAATGGCTCGCAGCTCGCTCGCTACGCGAAGGACCTCGCGGCCTGCGGCGTCAGGCGCATCAACGTCTCGCTCGACACGCTCGACCCCGCCAAGTTCCGCGACATCACGCGGTGGGGCGACCTCGGCAAGGTGCTGGAGGGCGTCGAAGCCGCCCAGGCCGCCGGCCTCGCCGTCAAGATCAACGCTGTCGCGCTCAAGGGCGTCAACGAGGACGAGGTCGAGGATCTCGTGCGCTGGGCCCATGGCCGTGAGATGGACATGACCTTCATCGAGGTCATGCCGCTCGGCGACATCGCGCCCTCGCGCTTCGATCAGTACTGGCCGCTTTCCCAGCTGCGCGCCCGCCTGGCCGAGAGCTTCACGCTGGACGAGATCGATTATCGCACCGGCGGACCCGCCCGCTACGTGCGGGCCAGAGAGACCGGCGGCCGGATCGGCTTCATCACGCCGCTCACGCACAATTTCTGCGAAAGCTGCAATCGGGTCCGCGTCACCTGCACGGGCACGCTCTACATGTGCCTCGGCCAGGAGGACGCCGCCGACCTGCGCGCTCCGCTGCGGGCCTCGGAAAGCGACGAGCGCCTCGACGCCGCCATCGAGGCCGCCATCGCCCGCAAGCCCAAGGGACATGACTTCATCATCGACCGCGCCACCTCCCGCCCGGCCGTCGGCCGCCACATGAGCGTGACGGGGGGGTAGCGGCAACGGCCCCATGTCATCCCCGGGGCGCGAAGCGCCGGGAAGGGGATACAAGAGGCGTGGATCCCCTTGCCCTCCGTCGCTGCGTGGCTCCGGCCGGAGATGACACGCCAAGGACCAGGCTTGGTGCGCCAGGCTTGGTGCTCAGCTCGCCCAGTTCTGCTTGAAGTCGCCGTAGAGCGTGATGCCGCCGCAGGCATAGATGGTCTGGCCGGTGATGTAGCGCGCGTCCTCGGAGGCGAGGAAGGCGAAGACGGGGGCGATGTCCTCCACGTCGGCGGCGAAGCCCATGGGGATGTGGCTCTCCACGCCGGCCTTCGCGGCGGGATCGCCCACCCAGGCCGCGTTCATGTCGGTCTTCACCGCGCCGGGTCCCACCGCGTTCACCCGGATGCCCTTGTCGGCATATTCGAGCGCCAGCGTCCGGGTGAGGTTGCCCAGCGCGCCCTTCGCCATGGAATAGGCGAGATAGGCGGGCTTGGGCACCATCTCATGCACGCTCGTGGTGTTGATGATGCAGCCGCCGCCCGGCCGCGACAGGAAATGCGCGATGGCCGCGCGAGAGCAGAAGGCGGGTCCGTCGAGGTCGACCCCGAGGACCTTGCGAAGCTTCGCGGTGTCAAAGGAATCGCCGGGCGTCTCCGTCTGGATGCCGGCATTGTTGACGAGCACGTCGAGGCGTCCCCAGCGCTTCAGGACATCGGCCACCATGGCCTCGACCTGCGCCTCGTCAGACACGTCGGCCTCGACGGCGCAATGGGGGGCTGCGGGCAGCTTGGCATCCGTCGTGGCCTGGGCCGCCAGCGCCAGCGTCTCCTCCGCGGCGGCGGCGTCGCCGACGTGGTTCACCGCCACGGTCGCGCCCTCGGCCGCGAAGCGGACAGCGACGGCGCGGCCGATGCCGCGCGAGGCTCCCGTGATCAGGGCGAAGCGGCCAGCGAGGCGGAGGGCGTGGGGATGCATCGGCATGGCTCCGGTGGCGGCCGACTCGCGGCCGCGGTCGGCCCCACCGTCCGAAGGGACACCCACGCCGTCAACCCTTCCCTGCGCGCGGCCCCCTCCCGCTCGCGGCCGAACTCGGCTAGGGGTGGACACGTCCTGCCGCGGTCGTGCTCCATGAACGCCCCCTCCCCGACGCCACCCGCGGCCCTGGCCGTGCAACCTCCGACCGCCGCCGACAACAGGCGCGGCATCGTCGCGCTCACCCTCGCCATGGCGTTGTTCGTGACCAACGACACGCTGACGAAGCTCGCCAGCGAGACGATGCCTCCGGGCGAGATCATGACGATCCGCGGGATCTCAGCGAGCCTGCTCGCCATGGCGCTGGCCGTATGGATGGGCCACGCCGCCCGCTGGTGGCTGGTGCTGCAGCGCCGCGTGATGGTGCGCGCGGTGATCGAGCTCCTCGTCGCCGTCGCCTTCCTGTCCGCGCTCGGCCACATGGCGCTGGGGGACCTGACCGCCGTCATGCAGGCCTCTCCCCTGATCACGGCGCTGATCTGCGCCGTCACGGGGCTCGAACCCATGGGCTGGCGACGCTGGCTCGCGGTGATCGCGGGCTTCGTCGGCGTATTGCTGGTGGTGCGCCCTACGGGCGAGAGCTTCGGCTGGTACTCATGGACGGCCTTGGCCGCCGCCTCGATGGTCGCGGCGCGCGACCTCGTCACCCGCCGGATCCGATCGGAGGTGCCGACGGTCCTCGTGCTCGTCGCCACCTCAATCGTCGTCATGATCGGCGGCCTGCTGCTGATCCCCGTCGAGACCTGGGTCGCCCCCTCCCCGCGGATCGCGACGGAGCTGGCCTTCGCCGGGTTGTTCGTGGCGGCTGGCCACTATTTCTCCATCGCCGGCTTCCGGCACGTGGACGTCGCGGTGGTCTCGCCGTTTCGCTACAGCATCATCCTGTGGGCGGGCCTGTTCGGGTTTCTCGTCTTCGGGGAGCGGCCGGACCTCACGGCCCTGCTGGGCGCCGCCGTCATCGCCGCGAGCGGGCTCTACACGGTGCATCGGGAGCGTGTACGCGCCAGGATGGAAGGCGCCCAGACGCTCGCCCCAACCCGCGGAGCGCCGCGTTCAGGCGTGAATTAAGGCCGCCGTGTGGCTGGAACAGCCCGTTTCGCGATGCTATACGGGCTCTTCGCCCGTCGCGCCTCATAAGGCCCGGCCGCCTCGACGCGGCCAGGAAAGCGACCGGGAGGACTCGAGGAGAGGGGAATTTCATGACGGCCTTGCTCGGCGTCAGCCGTGTCATCGACTCCATCAACACGGTCATCGGGCGCTGGGTGAGCTGGCTCATCCTCGTCGCTGTCATCATCTCCACGGCGAACGCCATCATCCGCAAGCTGTTCGATGTCTCGTCCAACGCCTGGCTCGAGATGCAGTGGGTGCTGTTCGGCGCGGTGTTCCTGCTCTGCACGCCGTGGACGCTGCTGCAGAACGAGCACATCCGCATCGACATCGTGAACAGCCTGTTCCCCAAGCCGGTTCGCAACTGGATCGACGTGTTCGGCCACGTCGTGTTCCTGCTGCCCTTCACCGTGGTGATGATGCTGACCTGCTGGCCCTTCGCCTTCCGCTCGCTCGCGATCAACGAGCAGTCGGCCAATGCGGGCGGCCTGCCGCAATGGCCGGCCAAGTTCCTGCTGCCGATCGGCTTCACGCTGCTCTTCGTGCAGGCGATCTCCGAGCTCATCAAGCGGCTCGCCATTATCCAGGGCAAGCTCGCCGACACCACGAGCGGGGGCGGCCACCATGCCGCCGTGGAGGCGGAGGCCGAGCGCCTGCTCGCCGCCGCCGCCGAAGACAAGCGCCTCTGACCCGCGCCGCGAAGGGAAAGCTCCGAGATGACCGCCTTCCTCATCGAGAACATGGCGCCGATCATGTTCGCGGCGCTGGTCGTGTTCCTGTTGCTGGGATACCCCGTCGCCTTCGCGCTGGCTGCCAACGGGCTCGTCTTCGGCCTGCTCGGCATCGAGCTCGGCCTGTTCCGCCCGGACTTCCTGCAGGCCCTGCCGGAACGCGTCTACGGCGTGATGAACAACGACACGCTGCTGGCCATCCCGTTCTTCACCTACATGGGCCTGATCCTCGAACGGTCGGGCATGGCGGAGGACCTCCTCGATACGATCGGCCAGCTCTTCGGGCCCATCCGCGGCGGCCTCGCCTATGCCGTGGTCTTCGTGGGCGCGCTGCTCGCCGCCACCACGGGCGTCGTCGCGGCCTCGGTGATCTCGATGGGCCTGATTTCGCTGCCCATCATGCTGCGCTACGGCTATGACCGGCGCGTCGCCTCCGGCGTCATCGCGGCGTCGGGCACGCTCGCCCAGATCATCCCGCCCTCGCTCGTGCTGATCGTGATGGCAGACCAGCTCGGCAAGTCCGTTGGCGACATGTACGAGGGCGCCTTCATCCCCGGCCTCGTGCTGGCCTTGCTCTATGCGGGCTACATCTTCCTCGTCTCGATGGTGAAGCCCACGTACGTGCCCGGCCTTCCCCCGGAGGCGCAAGGCCTGAAGGACCCCGACGGCAAGTCGCGCCGGCTCTCGCTACTCGTGCTGACGGTGCTGGCCTTCGCGATCGGCTATCTCGTCATCAAGAACTTCACGCATGTGGGCGCGGGCGCCGATTTCGTCGTGCTCACCATGACGGTGGCCGTCGCCGTGGCCTTCGTCATCGCCGTGCTCAACAAGCTCCTGCGGCTCAAGCTGCTCTCGACCATGGCCGAGCAGGTCGTGTTCGTCATGGTGCCGCCGCTGGGCCTCATCTTCCTCGTGCTGGGCACGATCTTCATCGGCCTCGCCACCCCCACGGAAGGCGGCGCGATGGGCGCGGCCGGCGCGATGCTGCTGGCGCTCGCCAAGCGCCGCCTCACCTGGGACCTCGTGCGCCAGGCGACGGAGTCGACCGCCAAGCTCTCGGCCTTCGTCGTCTTCATCCTCGTTGGCGCGCGCGTCTTCTCGCTCACCTTCTACGGCGTGAGCGGCCATGTCTGGGTGGAGCACCTGCTGACCTCGCTGCCGGGGGGCCAGACTGGCTTCCTCATCTTCGTCAACATCCTGATCTTCGTCCTGGCCTTCTTCCTGGACTTCTTCGAGCTCGCCTTCATCGCCGTGCCGCTGATCGGGCCGGTCGCCGACAAGCTCGGCATCGACCTCATCTGGTTCGGCGTGATCCTGGGCGTGAACATGCAGACCTCGTTCATGCACCCGCCCTTCGGCTTCGCGCTGTTCTACCTGCGCTCGGTCGCCCCGCGGGAGCCCTACAAGGACAAGGTCAGCGGCAAGATGATGGAGCCGGTGACCACCGGCCAGATCTACTGGGGCGCGGTGCCCTTCGTGGTGATCCAGTGCATCATGGTGGCGCTCGTCATCCTCTTCCCGTCGATGGTGATGCACTACAAGAATGCCGGGCCCGTCGTGGATCAGAAGAAGGCGCTGGAGCAGCTCGACAACCTCACCCCCGGCTTCGACGCGCCGCCCGCCATCGACTTCAACGCCCCGCCGAAGATCCAGTAGGCGCAGGCGGCCCGAACGCGACGTTTATTCGGACCGCCCCCTCCCTGCCCTCCCCCGCTGCGCGGGAGAGGGGTTCGCACGGCACCAGGGCGGCAACTCTCTCCCCGCGTAGCGGGGGAGATGTCGGCGAAGCCGTCAGAGGGGGTCTTCGTCCCACGAAAAAGGGCGGCCCGAGGGCCGCCCTTTGCATGCGAGGAAGAGATCCGCTCAGCCCTTGGCGCGCGAGCGGATCATCCAGTTGTCGAAGGTGAACTCGGCGATCTGCCACCACAGGTACTCGTCGTTCCTGAAGGCGATGTGGTTCTCGTAGATCTTCTTGAAGGCCGGGTTGGTCGCCGAGATCTCGGTGTAGAGCTCGTTCGCCGCCTTCATGCTGGCCTCGAGCACCTCGGCCGGGAAGGGCCGCAGCTGCGCGCCGGCCTGGACGAGGCGCTTGATGGCCGGCGGGTTGCGGGCGTCGTAGCGGGCCAGCATCTCGCTGTGAGCCGCCATGGCGGCAGCCTGGAAGACGGCCTGGTAGCCCTTGGGCAGCTCGGCCCACTTGGCAGTGTTCACGAAGAACTGCAGCTCCGAGCCGCCTTCCCACCAGCCGGGATAGTAGTAGTAGGGCGCGACCTTGTTAAAGCCGAGCTTCTCGTCGTCATAGGGGCCGATCCACTCGGCCGCGTCGATGGTGCCCTTCTCCAGCGCCGGGTAGATGTCGCCGCCGGCGATCTGCTGGGGCACGGCGCCGAGCTTCTGCAGGATGCGGCCGGCGAGGCCGCCGATGCGCATCTTCAGGCCGTTGAAGTCGGCGGCAGTCTTGATCTCCTTGCGGAACCAGCCGCCCATCTGCGTGCCGGTGTTGCCGCCGGGGAAGGAGACGATGTTGTAGGTCTTGTAGAACTCGTTCAGCAGGTCGTTGCCGCCGCCCTGGGTCATCCAGGCATATTGCTGGCGCGCGTTCATGCCGAAGGGCAGGCAGGTGCCGAACACGAAGGTCGGGTCCTTGCCGACATAGTAGTAGGAGGCCGTGTGGCAGGCTTCCACCGTGCCGTTCTGCACGGCGTCGGCGGCCTGCAGGCCGGGAACGATTTCGCCCGCGGCGAAGACCTGGATCTGGAACTTGCCGTCCGTGGCGTCGGACACGGCCTTGGCGAAGAACTCGGCGGCACCGTAGATCGTGTCGAGCGACTTCGGGAAGCTCGACGTGATGCGCCACTTCACTTCCGGATTGGACTGGGCGATGGCAGGGCTGGCGATGGCGCCGGCGGCCACGCCGGCTCCGGCCACCTTCATGAACTGGCGGCGCTTCATGGTCATGGGCATTCCCCTCGTGTCGTTTTTTCTATGCGGACGGCGCGGAGCGCGCCCGTGCTCCGCGCATAACATCTTTAGAGGCTTCGGGGGAAGTGGAACGATGCGTTCCGCCGTGCAAATCGATGCCATGATGAAGAACCCGCGGATCAGATCCGCGGGGCGCAACGTCAAGCTGTAGCTTGACCTTACTGTCAGCCGCGCGCCCGGGCGCGGATCATGAAGTTGTCGTAGGTGAACTCGGCCACCTGGAACCACAGGTATTCCTCGTTCCGGTAGGCGACCATGGCCTCGATGGCCTTTTTGAAGTCCTCGTTCTGCGCGCCGATTTCCTTGTAGAGCTCGTTCGAGGCCTTGAGGCAGGCCTCCAGGATGTCCTGCGAGAAGGGCCGCAGCTGCACGCCCGCTCCGACGAGGCGCTTCAGCGCGCCGGGGTTCTGCATGTCGTAGCGCGCCTGCATCCAGGTGTTGGTATAGGCGGCGGCGTTGGTCAGCGCCGCCTGATAGGCCTTGGGCAGCGCGTTGAACTTCTCCAGGTTGAAGAAGGCGTGGACCGTGGGGCCGCCCTCCCAGAAGCCGGGATAGTAGTAATAGGGCGCCACCTTGTTGAAGCCGAGCTTCTCGTCGTCATAGGGGCCGACCCACTCGGCCGCGTCGATGGTGCCCTTCTCCAGCGCCGGGTAGATGTCGCCGCCGGCGATCTGCTGGGGCACGACGCCGAGCTTCTGCAGCACCTGGCCGGCGATGCCGCCAATGCGCATCTTCAGGCCGTTCAGGTCGGCCGGCGTCTTGATCTCCTTGCGGAACCAGCCGCCCATCTGCGTGCCCGTGTTGCCGCAGGGAAAGCCGATGACGGAGTATTTCTTGAAGAACTCGTTGAAGAGCTCATTGCCGCCGCCCTGGTAGAGCCAGGAGTTCTGCTGGCGGGCGTTGAGGCCGAAGGGCACGGAGGCCGCGATGGCGAAGGTCGGGTTCTTGCCGACGTAGTAGTAGGAGACGGTGTGGCAGGCCTCGACCGTGCCGTTCTGAGTGGCGTCGAGCGCCTGAAGGCCGGGGACGATCTCGCCAGCCGCGAAGACCTGGATCTGGAACTTGCCGTCGGTGAGTTCGGAGACCTGCTTGGCCAGGAACTCGCCGCCGCCATAGATGGTGTCCAGGGACTTGGGGAAGCTCGAGGCCAGGCGCCACTTCACCTCGGGCTGGCTCTGGGCGATCGCCGGGGCGGCGACGGCCGAGGCCGCGAGGCCGGCGCCCGCGGTCTGGATGAACTGACGACGCTTCATTCTGATTCCTCCCAGGGAAGGGGTAAGCGGACACTCGACGGGCTGGACCGGTCGGCAGAGGGTCCTTGAGTGGCAAATGCACGTGGCGAACGCAACGCCCTGCCCGCTCCGATAGGTGCGGAACCGGGCGTTCCAGCGACTGTATCGGCCGGAAATGCCCTGATTTTTGGCTGAATCAGGGCAGGTTCGCGATCACCGCATGGCTGACCGTCACTCGATGACGATGCGGGGCGCCTGCCGCGCTCCCGCTCCGCCCTCGAGCTTCGCCCAGATGGCGCGTGCGATCTCGCGATAGGCGGCCGCGTGCGGCCCATCGGGCGCCGTGGCCACCACGGGGCGCCCGGCGTCGGACGTCTCGCGGATCGCCATGTCCAGCGGGATCTCTCCAAGGAACGGCACGCCCAGCCGCTCCGCCTCGTGCCGTGCCCCGCCATGGCCGAAAATGTCTGACCGCGTGCCGCAATGGGGGCAGATGAAGGTCGACATGTTCTCCACGAGTCCCAGCAGCGGCACGTCAACCCGCCGGAACATGGCGATGCCGCGCCGCGCATCGATGAGGGCGAGGTCCTGCGGCGTCGAGACGATCAGCGCACCCGAGAGCGGCACGGCCTGGGCCATGGTGAGCTGGGCGTCTCCGGTTCCGGGGGGCATGTCCACGACGAGCACGTCGAGCGAGCCCCACTCGACTTCGCGCAGCATCTGCTGCAGGGCCGACATGACCATCGGTCCGCGCCAGATGACCGGCGTCTCCTCCTCGATCATGAAGCCTATGGACATGACCTTGACGCCGTAGCCCGTGAGCGGGCGCATCGTGCGCCCCTCGACGATCTCGGGCTTCCCGGAGAGGCCGAACACCTTCGGCATGGACGGCCCGTAGATGTCGGCGTCGAGCACACCGACCTTGAGCCCCAAGGCCGCCAGGCCGAGCGCGACGTTGGCGGCCGTCGTCGACTTGCCGACGCCGCCCTTGCCGGAGGCGACGGCGATGATGTGGCGCACGCCGGGCACGCCCGCCTTGGCCGTGGCGGCCTGGGCGCGCGGGCCGGGCGAGGCCGGGCCGGGAGATCGAGCACCATGCGATCCAGCGCCCTGCGGCCGGTCCGCGGTGAGCGTGGCGAGGGCGGAGGTGACGCCGGGCAGGCGCTTCACCGCCTCCTCGGCCGCCTTGCGCAGCGGCTCCATCGCGGCGGCGCGCTGCGGGTCGGTGGCGATGGAGAGATAGACCTTGCCGTCCTGCACGGTGACGCCGGCCAGCGCTCCGGAGGCCGGCAGGGGCGTGCGGCCGTCGGGGCCGGGCACGGCTTCCAGCGCCTTGAGGACATCTTTTTCGCTTGCCACGGCCTATACTCCTGCAGGACGCCATGCGCCGCCTCGAGGCCGCGCCACGGGCCGTATGTAAAGGCAGGGTTTGTGGGGTCAATGCGCGACGACAAGCAGCCGGGAGAACCACCTCGCGCCGCGGCGGCATCGTGCGTGCTCGGCGTCGTGCTGGCCGGCGGCCGCTCGGCCCGGATGGGCCGGGAAAAGGCCTTCGTGCCGCTGCGTGGCCGGCCGCTCCTGGCGCACGTGCTGGAGCGGTTCTCGCCCCAGGTCGGGCGCGTGGCGCTCAACGCCAACGGCGATCCCGCCCGCTTCGCCGCCTTCGGCTGCGCCGTGCTCCCCGACGAGGTGACCGACGCCGGGCCTCTCGCCGGGATCGTCGCGGGGCTGCGCCACGCGGCAGCCGAACAATGGGAGGCGATCGCGACCTGCCCCAGCGACGCGCCCTGCCTGCCCCTCGGCCTCGTCGAGCGCCTCTGGGCAGGGCTCGGCCATGGGGAGGCCGTCTGCGTGCGGACCGCCGCAGGGCTCGAACCGCTTTTCGCGCTGTGGCGGGCGGGGACCCTGCCCACAGCGGAACGCGCGCTGCATCAGGGCCGCCTCGCCGTGCGGGACGTGCTGGCGGAGCTGGGATTTTCGACGGTCGATTGGCCGGATTCCGCGCCCTTCGCCAACCTGAACACGCCGGAGGAGCTGGCGCGGGCCGAGCGGCGAGACTAGCGACCCGCCGGCGTCTCCCGCCATTGCGAACGAAGCGAAGAAACCCAGCCCTGGCCCAACGTCTTCTCGACGGCTTCGCCGCCTCGCTCCTCGCCGTGGAGAAGGAGCGTCGCGCGTGCGGTTGCGGCTTCTTCCGCGCCATCGAGCCAACGACTATATGATTGCGGTGCCGACACCCTTTCGGAATTCCGCGCATTGGCCATGATCGCTGCGCCTTCCCGCCTCGCACTCCTGCGGCTGATTGCAGCATGCCTGGCGATCATCCCGCTCGTGTTCGCCACGGCGACTCCTGCCCAGGAGGCGCCGCCCGGTCCGACCATCCGCTTCGCGACGGAGGGCGCCTATCCCCCGTTCAATTTCGTCGAGAACGATGCCATCCAGGGCTTCGAGATCGACGTCGCGAAGGCGCTCTGCGCGGAGCTCAAGGCAACCTGCACCTTTTCGATCGACGACTGGGACAGCCTGATCCTGGACCTGCGGGCGGAAAAGTTCGACGCCATCGTCGCCTCGCTGGAGATCAACGAGGAGCGGCGGCAGAAGATCGCCTTCACCCGCCCCTATTACCGCACGCCTGCTGTCTTCATGGGCCGGACCGACTCCACCGTCACGGACATCTCCCCTGCCGGCCTCAAGGGACTGCGGCTCGGCGCGCCGGAAAACACGGTCTACTCCGCATACCTGGAGGATCGCTACGCCGCCGGCAGCGAGGTCAAGCTCTACGCCAACCAGGACGAGGCCAGCCTCGACCTCGCGCTGGGGCGCATCGACCTCGTGCTCGGCGACAAGATCGCCCTGGCCGAATGGCTCAAGCGCGGCCGGGAGGCGAGCTGCTGCCGCTTCGTCGCGGACGCGCCGTGGGACAACGAAGCCTTCGGCGAGGGCTACGGGATCGGGCTGCGCAAGCAGGACGTCAAGCTCAGGGAGCAGCTCGATGCGGCGATCATCGCGATCGAGGCCGACGGCACTTATGACGCGATCCGAGCACGATACTTTCCGTTCGACGTGAAGTAGCGAAAGCGCGACAGGGGCGCCGCCGGAGCGGCACATTGCCGGTTTTCGTGGCTCGCGCCCCATTGCGCTCCCGCCGGAGCAGGTGTCCAATACCATTTCAGACCTGTGGAAGGCTCCCCCGCCCCCGCGGTCTGCCAGTACAAGGCCCGCACAAGCGGGCCAGAGAGAGGGATCGACACATGAAGGTTCTTGGTCTCCTTGCCGCCGCCGTGATCGCGGCCGGCGCGACCGTGGCCGCCTCAGGCGCGGCCCTGGCGCAGCAGAAGGAGTGGAAGGAAGTCCGGATCGGCACCGAGGGCGCCTATCCTCCCTGGAACAACCTCAACGCCGCCGGCCAGCTCGAGGGCTTCGAGATCGACTACGGCATGGCGCTCTGCGAGAAGATGAAGGTGAAGTGCACCTTCGTGGCGCAGGACTGGGACGGCATCATCCCCGCGCTGCTCGCCGGCAAGTACGACCTCATCATGGCCGGCATGAACGCCACCGAGGAGCGCGCCAAGAAGGTGAGCTTCACGACCACCTACAGCCGCACGCCCATCTCGTTCATAGGGCCGAAGTCGACGACGAGCACGGACTTCTCGCCGGCGGCGCTCAAGGGCAAGGCGATCGGCGCGCAGGGCTCGACGATCCACGCCAACTATCTCGAGAAGTACTACAAGGACAGCAACATCAAGCTCTACCCGACGCAGGAAGAGGCCAACCTCGACCTGAAGAACGGGCGGCTCGACTACATCCTCGCCGACAAGCTGGCCCTGCAGGACTTCATCGACGGCCAGGGCAAGGATTGCTGCAAGTTCATCGGCGACATCAAGCGTGACCCGGCCATCCACGGCCCGGGCGTCGCGGCGGCCTATCGCAAGGAGGACACCGCGCTCGGCGACATGGTCTCCAAGGCGATCCAGGAGACGATCGCCGACGGCACGCACAAGAAGATCATGGACAAGTACTTCAAGGTGAACATCCTCGTCGACTGACGGGTTCGCCATCGGCGGGGCGGCTGCGGCCGCCCCGCCTCCCCGGCCGCCGGCTCCCCGCCGGCTTCCTCCTGCCGGCCACCCTGCCGGGCACGCCTCTTGCCTGACCCGGTCTTGATGACACCCTTCCCCGCCCCTGCTTCCCGCTCTGGCTGATGGACCGCATCCTCACCCTGCTCTCCTGGGGCGACCGGGGCTGGCTCGATGAACTCGTGTCGGGCGCCGCCGTTACCATCTCGCTTGCGCTGGCCACGCTGCCCTTCGGCCTGGCGCTAGGCCTGGTGATGGCGCTCCTGAAGCGCTCCGACCAAGCCTGGGTAAGGGCGATCGGCACGGCCTACACCACCGTGTTCCGCGGCGTGCCGGAGCTGCTGACGCTCTATATCGTCTATTTCGGCCTGCAGATCGGGCTCCAGAAGGCCTGGAAGGGCCTGGGCTTCACGAGCAATATCGAGATGCCGGCCTTCGTGGCGGGCATGATCGCGCTGGGGCTGGTGCTCGCCGCCTTCTCCTGCGAGGTGTGGATCGGCGCGCTCAACGCCATCCCCAAGGGCCAGCGCGAGGGCGCCTATGCGCTGGGGCTGACCAAGGGCCTCACCTTCCGCCTTGTCGTGATGCCGCAGCTTCTGCGCGTCGCCCTGCCCGGTCTCGGCAACAACTGGATGGTGCTGCTGAAGGAGACCTCGCTCATCTCCGTCATCGCCCTGCCCGACCTGATGTTCTGGACAGGGCGCGCCAACGTGGTGACCAAGGAGCCCTTCCTCTTCTTCGGCGTGGCCTGCCTCATCTACCTCGTGTTCTCGCTCATCTCGGCCTGGGGGCTCTCGGGCCTCGAGGCGCGTGCGAACCGCGGCATCGCCTCGGGCGCGGGAGGCCAGCGATGAGCCGCGCCGCCGTCACTACGATTATCCTCGTTGTCCTGGCGCTCGCCGCCTGGCTGGGCTGGCCGGCGATCGGCCCCGTGATCTCCGGCGCGAGCTGCGACGCCGCGCAGGGCTTCGGCCGCCTCGTCGGCAACGAGGCCATCACCAACTATGGCTGCCGCATGATGGGCGGCCTCGGCATCACCCTTCAGCTCGTCGGCATCTCCGTGGGCCTGGGCGTGGTGCTCGGCTTCCTCGTCTCGCTCGTGCGCCTCTATGGCGGCCCGGTCTCCTCCCGCATCGCGCTTGCCTACACGACCTTCTTCCGCGGCACACCGCTGCTCTGCCAGCTCTTCCTCGTCTATTACGGGGCAGGCCAGTTCCGGCCGCAGCTCGAGTCTGTGGGCTTGTGGGGCTTCTTCCGGGAGGCCTTCTTCTGCGCGGCCTTCACCTTCACGCTGAACACGGCGGCCTACCAGGCCGAGATCTTCCGCGGCGCCATCGCCTCTGTCGGGCGCGGTCAGTGGGAGGCCGCACGCGCGCTCGGGATGCGCTGGTCGCAGATCCTGCGCACCATCGTGGTGCCGCAGGCCGCCATCGTGGCGCTCCGACCGCTCGGCAACGAGCTCGTCATCATGGTGAAGTCCTCCGCCGTGGCCTCGCTGGTGACGATCTTCGACCTGATGGGGACGACGCGGCTGGCCTTCGCGCGCTCCTTCGATTTGAGCGTGTACCTTTTCGCCGCGGCGCTCTATCTGGTGATCGTCGAGCTCATCCGCCGGCTCTGGGACTGGACCGAGGGGCGGCTGACGCGTCACATCCACCACGCCTGACTGGACGGGCCAGAGCCCGCCGTCCCCTCACAGGAGTTCCGCCATGGCGAAAGTCGCCTTCCTCGGTCTCGGCGTCATGGGCTATCCCATGGCCCGCCATCTCAAGACCAAGGGCCACGAGGTCACCGTCTACAACCGGACCTTCGCCAAGGCCGAGAAATGGGTGTCCGAGCATGGCGGGCGCGCCGCCAAGACCCCGCGCGAGGCTGCGGAGGGCCAGGAGATCGTCTTCGCCTGCGTCGGCAACGACGAGGACCTGCGCTCGGTGACGACCGGCCCGGACGGCGCCTTCGCCGGGATGGAGAAGGGCGCGCTCTTCGTCGACCACACGACCGCCTCGGCCGAGGTGGCGCGCGAGCTCTACGCCGCCGCCAAGGACAAGGGCTTCGGCTTCGTCGACGCGCCCGTGTCGGGTGGCCAGGCCGGCGCGGAGAACGGCGTGCTGACCGTGATGTGCGGCGGCGACGAGGCGGATTTCGCCCGCGCGGAGCCTGTCATCATGAGCTTCGCACGCGCCTGCAAGCGGCTGGGGCCCTCGGGCGCCGGCCAGCTCACCAAAATGGTCAACCAGATCTGCATCGCCGGCCTCGTCCAGGCGCTGTCGGAAGGGGTGCACTTCGCCCGCAAGGCGGGGCTCGACGTGGAGGCCGTGATCGAGACCATCTCGAAGGGCGCGGCGCAGTCCTGGCAGATGGAGAACCGCTACAAGACCATGAACGCCGGCAAGTTCGACTTCGGCTTCGCGGTCGACTGGATGCGCAAGGACCTCTCGATCTGCCTCGACGAGGCCCGCCGCAACGGCGCGAACCTGCCGGTCACCGCGCTCGTCGACCAGTTCTACGCCGAGGTCCAGAAGATGGGCGGCGCGCGCTGGGACACGTCGAGCCTGTTCGCCCGCCTCGAGCGCTGATCGCTTCTGGTTTTCGTGAGAAGGCCCGGTCGCGAGTGCGGCCGGGCCTTTTTCGTCGGGTGAGACTATCGGCAGGGTGGACCGCCCTGCTGCCCGCAATTTGGCGGCTTCCCGCCGCCGGGATGCCCACCACCCTGCGGCGGCGGTCCGGGCGGCCTCGCCTGCTGCGGAGGCGGCGGAGCAGGCCGGGGCGGCATCGCCTGCGGCGGCGGCGGAGCTGGACGCGGAGGCTGCGCCTGGGGCGGCGGCGGGGGACGCGGCGCCTGGACCTGCGGCGGTGGGGCCGGACGCGGGGCGATCACCTGCGGTGGTGGTGACGGAGGCTGCGGCCTCGGCGCCTGCAACTGCGGAGGCGGCACGGGCCGGGGCGCCACCAACTGCGGCGGCGGCGCCGGGGGGGCGGGACGCGGAGGCTGGGCCTGCGGAGCCGGCCGCGGCGGCTGAAGCTGCGGTGCAGGGGCCGGGCGCGGAGCCTGCGCCGGGGGAGGCGGAGGAGGAGCCTGCACGGCCGGCCGGGCAGGAGCCAGGCCGCCGGGAGGCGGCGACGCCGCGGGAGGCGCGGGCGGAGGCGGCGGCGTGGCCGGACCGGGAGCGGGCGCGGCGGCCCCCGGCCGCGGGAGGGTGGACGCCGGCGGCGCGCCGGGAGCGGGCCGGGGCGGCGTCGGTTGGGCCGTCGAAGGCGTTCCTGGTGCCGGTCGCGCCGGGGTCGGTGTCGGCGGCGTGGGGGCGGCCGTGGCAGGAGCGGTTGCGCCTGGCGGGGGCGGTGGCGAAGCAGGCGCCGTGGGCACAGGCGCGATGGCGCCTGGGGCAGGAGCGCCGGGCGCGGGAGCGGTCCGTCCGGGACCTGGCAGGCGCGGGGGTAACGCACCGGCCGGCGCGGGAGCAGCGGCACCCGGGCGCAAAGCCGGTGCAGGAGACGCGCCCGGCGCGGGAGGGGCAATTGGCGCGGCTGGAGCTGCGGGCGCTGTGTTGGGAGCAGGCGCAGCTCCTGGCGAAGGCACAGGTGCTGGCGCAGCCTGCCCGATCGCGGGAGCCGGCGGCGGGGGCGGCGCAACCGGAGCAAGCCCGCCCGGCCGCGGCACGCCGACCAGAGGGGCAGCCGTCCCGGGCTGCGGAGCGGCCAAACCGGGTTGCGGAGCCAGGGCCGGCGGCGGCGCGGGGGCCGCGGGTTGCGGCGCAGCCCTGCTTTGGATCACGACGGGCGGGGGCGGGGGCGGCGGCCGCCGCGCCCAGCCCGGCATCGGGATCGGCACCGGGACCGGCAGAAAGCCCGGTTGAGGCGGCGGCGGAGGCGGTGGCGCGACCCAGACGGGATCATCCCTGTAGGGCGCGGCGAGGAGGTAAGCGGGTGGCGGAGGCGGCGGGGGCTCGTCCCACTCGACGACGTCGCCGCGCCAGGCGCGGGGATCCATCACCTCGATCTCGGGCAGCGGCGGCGGCAGGTCGGCATATTCGACCACGTCGAAATCCGCCGGCGGGCGCAGGGGCGCGGAGAGACGCGCGAGCCGCCGGTCGGCGTCGCGGGCATGAGGGCCGTTCGGGTAGCGCTGCAGGTAGGTCCAGTACGCTTCCGGCGAGTTGCGGGCGACGGTGCGCTGCCATACGACCGCCTCGCGGCGCTGGGCGAGGATGCGCTTCACGCGCCCTGCCATGGGGTCGCGCGGGAAGGACGTCAGGAACTCCTGGTAGGCGGGGATCGTGTCGCGCTCGAGCGCCAGCGCGTAGGCCTCGGCCGGCGCAAGCTCCGCGATGCGCCGCTCGCGCGCGGGAGGCGGCGGCGCGACGACGACGTCTTCCCGCGCCTGGAAGAAGGCGAAGGGCTGGTCGAGCTTCAGGTTCTCCCAGGGCGTCTGCCGTCCTGCCGTGGCCTCGTGCACGCGGATGCGGACGCGGCCGAACAGGTCGGAGAGAGCCAGCCCGGGCTGTCGGATGGCCTCCACGAGCGCGGTCGCGTAGACACCGTAGGGTGGCTGGCTCTCGGGAGCGATGGCGTCGGGCGCGGCCGAAAATGCGACGCCCACGCCCGGAGGCGGGTCGATCAGCGCGAGGCCTGGCGCGAGCGGCTGGCCGTCGCGCAGCGGCGGCGCGGGCCGGGCGGCGTCGATGACGACGAGACGTGTGCGGGCGGGGACGGAGGCGAGCGAGCGGACGAGATCGCCGATACGGAACGTCTCCAGCGGGATGTCGCTCGCGCGGCCCAGCCTGGCATCCACCGGGAGAAAGTAGTCCTCGCCTTCGAGTTGCAGGCCCCGGCCGGTCCAGTAGACCACGGCCTCCGCCTCCGGCCCGGCCGCCTCGACCTTGTCGAGGAAGGTGCGCACGCTGCGCCTCAGGCCGGCGAGGTCGAGGTCGGCGCCCTGGACGACCTCGAAACCGGCGTCGGTCAGCGTCGCCGCGAGGAGCCCTGCGTCGTTCGCGGCTGTCGGCAGCACACCCGAGGGATAGCTCGCCTGTCCCACGACGAGCGCGACGCGCGGCGTGGCTTGCTGCTGGGCGCGCAGCCTGCCCTGCGGGACAGCGGCTCCCGCCACGAGCCAGCACAGGCCCATAACGACGAGTGTCAGGGAGCGGATCGGATCTGCCAGACGCATGCGGGACTCCAGGCGCGGGCGGCGGAGGCTCCGCCGCACGGATTCGGAGAACCCGCTCGCCCATGCAAGGGTTCATTGCCGGCGCCAATGCGGCACGATGGTGGTGCAAGCGGGGCCGCAACCAAAGGATGAGGACGCATGGGCCCTGCGCTCAGCGCCCGGTGAAGCGCGGGGGCCGCTTGGCCCGAAAGGCCTCGACGCCCTCCAGGAAATCGTCGGAGAAGCCTGCCTCGCGCTGCAGGTCGCGCTCCAGCGCGAGCTGGGCCGGCAGGTCGTTCATGAGGCTCGCGGCGACCGCCTTCTTGGTGAGCCGGAAGGCCAAGGCCGGCCCCTTCGCGAGGCGGGCGGCAAGGCCGGCGACGCCCTGCTCGAACTCGTCGTCCTCGAACAGGTGGGTCACGAGGCCCATGGCGAAGGCGGCTTCCGCCGGCACGGGCTCGGCCAGCAGCATCATGGCGAGCGCCCGGCGCGGGCCGACCAGCCGGGGCAGGATCCAGGTGCCGCCGGCGTCGGGCAGCAGGCCGATCTTCGTGAACGCCTCGTGGATCGTGGCCGAGCGGCTCGCCGCCACGAGGTCGCAGGCCAGCGCGATATTGGCCGACGCCCCCACGGCCGGGCCGTTCAGGGCCGCCAGCGTCACCTTCGGGAATGCGGCGAGGGTGAGGATGAGCGGGTTGTAGTCGCGCTCGATCGGAGGCCCGAGGTCCACCCGGCCTTCGGCGTTGCGCGGCAGGTCCTCGGTCAGGTCCTGGCCCGAGGAGAAGGCGCGCCCCTCCCCCGTCAGGACGACCACCTGCACGGCGTCGTCGCCGGCCGCGTCGGACAAGGCCTGACGGAGTTCGGCATGCATGTGGGCGGTCAGGGCGTTGAGCCGCTCCGGCCTCGCGAGCGTGATCCGGGCGACGCCATCCGCCACGGCGTAGCGCAGGGTCTCGTAGGCCGCCTTCATGTGTCGTCTCCCAATCCCTGCACCATGATGGACCGAACCCGGTCCCGAAGCACAGGGACAAGTTCGCTTTCGAACCAGGGGTTGCGCTTGATCCATCCGCTATTGCGCCAGGACGGGTGTGGCAGCGGCAGCAGGCCTGCCTCCCGGTCCAACTCCCGCCAGCGCCGCACGGCGTCATCGAGGCCTGCCGCCGCGAGGTCGGGCCGGCCCAGCCTGGCGAGATGCCAGCGCAGGGCCGGCAGGCCGAGCGTCACGAGAAGGGCGGGCTTCGGCAGCAATTCGAACAGGCGGACATGCCATGTCGCGGCGCATTCGCGTCGCGGCGGCAGGTCGCCGCCCTTGGCGTCCTGGCCCGGGAAGCAGAAGCCCATGGGGATGATGGCCAAGCGATCCTCGTCGTAGAACTCGCTTGGGGTGACGCCCAGCCAGTGCCGGAGCCTGTCGCCGGAGGCGTCCGTGAAGGGCATGCCGGAGGCATGCACCTTGGTCCCCGGGGCCTGTCCGCAGAGGACGAGTCGCGCCCGGCCAAGGCCGACCCGCAAGACGGGCCGGGGCTCGTGCGGCAGGGGCTTGCCGCGTGGCTCGTCGCGGCAGATCCGGCATCGCCGGATGGCATCGACGAGCGCCGCAAGGGAAGCCGTGTCGCCCGGGGATGTCTCTGCAATCTCAGGTCGTTGGGTCGACTTCATCACAATCTGATTCCGCTTCGCCTCACGGGTCTCGGGGATGGGCGGCGCGCCAATCCGCCGGGCGCTGGAACTCGGTCGCCCAAATGCCCCGGCCGGCGGTCCGGGCCTGGGCCTCGGCGCGCTCATAGTCGCCGAACGCGACGGCCTGGCCCTGCTCCACCATGGCACGGTTCACGTCCTGCTCTCCCACCTTGCACCGGGCGAGGCCGCGCCCGAAACGGTCGTGGCCCTCGACCCAGCATCTTGGGATGCCTTTGGCGACGAGCGCCACGAGCGCCTCGCGCGCCTGCCGGCCGCAAGGCTCGGCCATACCAGCCCGCCGGCAGGTCTGGCGGTATTCTGGCGCATCGATGCCCTCAAGCCGCAATTCCATCCCGGCGATCCTGAGGCCGTCGCCATCGATCACCTCGGCCCGGCCCGACACGATCGTCGCGGAGCCATGCCGCATCGCCTCGCGCCCAGCCGCCAGGGCCGCCGCGGCGAGCGCCGCCACGAGCCAAATCCAAGGCGGCGCAGCACGTTGTCTTGGTTGTGGGAACAGGCGCTTACCCCGGCTTTTCGCGGCTGCGTCAGCGCGAAATTAACTCTTCCGGCCGAGGATGGGGAGCAGCCGGGGCAGCAGCCTGTCGCCGGGCGGGAATGCTGCGTGCCGATGTCCGACCTGACGCCCGAAATCATCCAGCGCGGCCGCGGAGCCGACCCGGAAGACGTCGAGCGCCGGCGCAAGACGACCATGGAGGTGCGGGCGGTGCGCGAGAAGCTCACCTCCAGCACGGGCCTCGAGCGCGCCTTCGACCGCGAATTGCTTCGCCTCTATGCCGAGACGCAGCGCAACGCCGCCACCACCATGCTGGTGCTGGCCGCCGCCATCGGCGCGGCCTCCGCCATCTGGCTCGGCGCGGCTCCGGTGGTGCTCTGGCTCACCGTCATCTCCTTCGCCGTCAGCTTCGGCCTCCTGCTCTTCCGCCGCTACCTGCGGACGGACGGCCAGGGTTCGGACGTCCAGGTGTGGCGCCGCCGCTTCATGCTCGCCCAGCTCGCCCAGGGCACCGTCTGGGCGATGCTGCTGCACATGCTGCTCAACACGGACGGCGACACGGCGAAGACCTTCCTGCTCTTCGTCGCCCTGTTCATCACCGCCGTCACGGTGATGCTTTCCGCCAACATCCCGCTCGCCGTCTATGCCGGGGTGCTGCCCATCACCACAGTCATCGCCGGCTATTTCGTACCCGGTGACAACCTGCAATGGGCGACGATGGCCATGATGGCGGCGGGCGGGCAGCTCTACTTCTTCATCCTGGCGAACCGCCTCTACTCGACGACGGTGGCGACGCTGGAGTTCAGGGCGGAGAAGGACGCCCTCATCGCCGAGCTCGAACAGGCCAAGGCCAATTCCGACGAGGCGCGCCGGCGCGCCGAGGAGGCGAACGTCGCCAAGTCGCGCTTCCTCGCCACCATGTCCCACGAGCTGCGCACGCCGCTCAACGCCATCCTCGGTTTTTCCGAGGTGATGAAGTCCGAGCTCTTCGGGAAACACCAGGTGCCGGCCTACCGCGAATACGCCGCGGACATCCACAGCTCCGGCCAGCTGCTGCTCGACATCATCAACGAGATCCTCGACCTCTCGCGCATCGAGGCCGGCCGCTACGAGCTGAAGGAAGAGGCCGTAAGCCTCGCCCACATCGTCGACGATTGCCGGCACATGCTTCAGATGCGCGCCAAGTCCCGCGCCATCACCATCCAGGACCACATCGAGAAGGACCTGCCTCGCCTGTGGGGGGACGAGCGCGCCATCCGCCAGGTCGCCCTCAACCTGCTCAGCAACGCCATCAAGTTCACGCCGCAGGGGGGCGAGATCGTCGTCAAGGTCGGCTGGACGGCGGTGGGCGGGCAATATCTCAGCGTCAAGGACAACGGGCCGGGCATCCCCGAGGAGGAGATCCCGGTCGTGCTGCAGTCCTTCGGGCGGGGCTCGCTCGCCATCAAGAACGCCGAGCAGGGCACGGGCCTCGGCCTGCCCATCGTGAAGGGCCTGGTCGACATGCATGGCGGCCAGCTCGTGCTGCGCTCCGTGCTGCGGCAGGGCACGGAGGTGATCGTCACCTTCCCGCCCTCGCGCGTCATGGACTCGCTCGCCCCGGTCGTCGACCCGCGCGAGCAGAAGCCCAGCCTGCGCCGGCGTCCGGCCGCCTGAGCGGCCGCGCGCTCAGGCGTCCTTGTCCGACACGCCCGCCTGCTCGAACGTCGCCATCCCGCCATGGCAAGCCGCTGACGCCTTGATCACGCCCATGGCCATGGCCGCGCCCGAGCCCTCGCCGAGACGCATGCCGAGATCGAGGATCGGGCGCTTGCCGAGCCGCTCCAGCACCTCGCGGTGCGCGCCCTCGGCCGAGACGTGGCCGGCGATGCAATGGTCTAGCGCGTCGGGCCGCAGGGCGTGCAGGATGGCCGCGGCGGCCGTCACCACGTAGCCGTCGAGCACGACCGGCACCTTCTGGTGCCGCGCGCCCAGGATGGCGCCCGCCATGGCCGCGATCTCGCGCCCGCCGAGGCGGGAGAGCACCTCCAGCGGGTCGGACAGCCTGCCCGCATGGGTTTCGAGCGCCTGCTCCACCGCCGCGACCTTGCGGCCGAGGCCGGCATCGTCGACGCCCGTGCCGCGGCCCACGAAGCGCTTCACGTCCCCGCCATAGAGCGCCGCGTAGATGGCGGCGGCGATCGTGGTGTTGCCGATGCCCATTTCGCCCAGGCCAAGCAGGTCCGTGCCGCCCGCCAGCGCCTCCATGCCGAAGGCCATGGTGGCGACGCTGGAGCGCTCGTCGAGCGCGGGCTCGCGCGTGATGTCGCCGGTGGGGAGGTCGAGCGCGAGGTCGAAGACCTTCAGCCCGATGTCGTAGGTGGCGCAGATCTGGTTGATCGCGGCGCCGCCTGCCGAGAAGTTGGCCACCATCTGCTGCGTCACGGCGGCGGGATAGGGCGAGACGCCCTGGGCGACGACCCCGTGATTGCCCGCGAAGACGCAGACCTGCGGGTTGGTGACCTCCGGCCGGGCGCGGCCCTGCCAGGCGGCGAGCCACTCGACGATCTCCTCGAGGCGGCCCAGGCTGCCCGGCGGCTTGGTGAGCCGGCCGTCGCGGGCGCGCACCGCCGCCACGGCGTCCGTATCGGGGCCGGGCATGCCCGCCACGAGGGCGCGGACGTCGTCGAAGGGAAGACCGGAGGCGGACATCGCCATGATCGGATGCTTTCTGTATGAGAGGCCATGCATGGCTGGGCCGAACGGCCCTGCCATGGCGGTCATAGACCCTCGCGGGGGGCAGGAATAGCCGATGTCCGACAGCCCCTCCCCGAACCACGCCGGCAGCGGCACGGCAGCACAGGGCGCAGGGAACGCCCAACCCTTCTCGCCGAGGGGCTGGCGAAGCGTCGCGATACAGACGGCGCAGGCGCTCCGCTTCTATTCCCGTCTGCCCGTCCCCCCGCTGCCCTTCGAGGCCGACCCACACGCCGTGCCCGACTTCACGACCTTGCCGAGGGTGCTGCCGCTGGCGGGCGGGCTGATCGGGCTCACGGGAGCCTCGGCCCTCGCCCTGGCCAACGCGCTCGGCCTTGCGCCAGGACCCGCCGCGGCCGTGGCCATCGCGGTGCTGGTAATCACCACGGGGTGTTTCGGCGAGGATGGCCTGGCGGATGCAGCCGACGGGCTCTATGGCGGCGCCACCATCGAACGCCGACTGGAAATCATGCGCGACAGCCGCGTGGGAAGCTACGGCGTCGCGGCCATCGCGCTGTCGCTGATCCTGCGCGTCACGGCCCTCGGCGCGGTGCTCGGCGCGCATGGCGCCTGGCCGTCGGCCCTGGCCCTCGTCGCCATCTGCGGGATCTCCCGCGTCGCAGGGGTCGTGCCGCTCTGGACGCTGCCGCCGGCCCGCCTCGACGGGCGTTCCGCCGCGGTGGGCCGCCCCGGCGAACCGGCGATGCGCACGGCCCTCGCGGGATCGCTGGCGCTTGCCGCCCTGCTTCTCGTGCCCCCGTTCGGCTTCGTCCGGGCGCTGCTCGCGCTGGCCGCGGCCGCCTTCGCCGCCTTCATTCTGACCCGCCTCGCCCGCCAGAAGCTGGGCGGCCAGACGGGGGACGTGGCCGGCGCGACGCAGCAGGTGGCGGAGGTGCTGATGCTGCTGGCGCTGGCGACGGGCGGCGCAGGCTGACGCCGCTCAGAACCCCAGCAGCTGCCGCAGGAAGTTGAGGCTCACCAGCACGAGGAAGATGCCGAAGGCGACCTCCAGCCGCCGCTTGGAGAGCTTGTGGGCCAGCGTGACGCCGAAGGGCGCGGTCCAGATGCTGGTGGGAATGACGAGCAGCGCGCCGATCACCGAGACGTAGCCCAGCGAGAGCGGCGGAAGCACGGCGTCCGGCGAGACGTTGAGCCAGTCCGCCATCTTCGGCCAGCCCGCATAGACGTATCCGATGGCGCCGGGGATGGAGATGAGCACGCCCAGGCCCGAGGAGGTCGCCACCGCCTGGTGGATGGGCCGTCCGTAGAAGGTCATGAACAAGTTAGAGAGCTGCCCGCCGCCGATGCCCATCAGCGAGGAGAGCACGCCGATGACGAGGCCATAGGCCTTCATCAGCGGCCCGGTCGGAAGGTCGTCGCCGAAGCGCCAGCTGTCGCGCCCGAAGAGCAGCCGGATGGCGCTGATCCCCGCCACGGCCACGAAGACGCCCTTGAAGAGCGCCGCCGGCGCGTAGCGCGCCACGAGGCTGCCGGCGACCACACCGATCAGGACGGGCACGGCCCAGGCCCGGAGCACGGACAGGTCGACCGCGCCCTTGCGCTGATGCGCGCGGAACGAGCGGATCGACGTGGGGATGATGATGGCGAGCGAGGTGCCCACCGCCAGCGGCGTGCGGACGGCGTCCGGCACGCCCTGCATGCGGAAGAGCTCGTAGAGCACGGGCACGATGATGGCCCCTCCCCCCACCCCGAACACGCCCGCCAGCAATCCCGTGACGGCGCCCGCGGCGAGGAGGCCGACGATCAGGAACGCGATCTCGGCGAGGGAAATGTCGTGCAGCATGGAACCTCCGGGGGCATTGCGGCGCCGGAGGAGCCCCGACGCCCCGCGCCATCCGGCGCGCGGGGCGTGTCATGCGGCGAAACGGGCGTGAGGGCAAGCGGGGGCGGGGTGGGGCCTCGCGTTGGACGTCTCTCTGAACGAGGTCCAGATATCTCTCAAGACAACGCCGCTTACTCATGCGAGCGGCAGAACAACCAATGTACACATCTGCGAGGCGACCACGTTTTCCCTACCATGAGAAAAGTTAGGTCGGCTTATAGAAGCCTGTGTCCAGGTGATGCAGCCGCATCTCCGCTTCGCCGGCGTACGGGTAGAATTTGGTCTCGGCTATGGCTTGAAGCTGCGCGCGCGCTTCTTCAGGGGCAACCACGAGCGTGTGAGTGGCGGCATTCAGCCATACCTTGATGTTAGGATGACCATAATGACGCTTCAGCAAAACACGCTTGTCGCCAGGACGCGACTTTAGCTCAAGCATCAGAGTTTGTAACTTACGGAACTCATTATTATAATTTCTGCTCTCTCCTCTCTCTGTAAATCTATATTGTTTTTCTCCTATTTTTTCAATTATCTGCAATATTCTTTCTTCCGACAATTCGGCATTCATATTCATTTCAAAACCCCGTGCAACTTCAGCGCTTCCAGTCCCACTTGATATCTGACAGCCCATGATCTTCCCTCGAGGTAATATCGAGGGCTTTTGTTTCCGAAAGTTTCGTTCTCTTTCGTATACCAGCGCGTGATGTCCCAGTGCCTCATTGTTGGGATCAAAACTTTGTTGGCTCGTGACTCAATAAAGCTCTCTGGAAAAGGATTTCGTCTCGCTGCCGTCTGTTCGACAATATGATGTATTTGGTACCCGGCCCTAGGGTTGTCGACACCAGCGATCAGCTCATCAATCGTTTTGGGCAGGTCTGAATAGGACTGCAGTTCAGCGCTATAGCGCTGCATCCAAGCATACTTTGCCAAGGTGGAAACGAGATCAAGTGGCGAAGGAACGAGTCTCGCAACGAGCTTGAGGGTCTCCAAGACGCTTCCAGAACGCGGCCGTTGTGTTAGCAGGTCTGGATCGCCCGAGCCGCTACCACCTCCGAGGGGATCCGTCCCGTCTCCGCCGACGAGGCCGTCGATTCCGTCATCGAGCCCGACCAACACGACGTCTGGCGAGCCGCCGCCCGAGCCGCTCGTCCACTGGCCGCCGTCAGGGTTGCCGGCCGGCACGCGGGGCTGAGCCGGGCTGTATTTGCGCAGCCAGAGGCGAAGCTTCAGAACTTTGAATTGGAGGCGGAGGATATCGAGGAGGCGGCTCTCGGCCGCGATCTCCTCCGCAAATGCAGAGAAAGGGTGCATGAAACCGAGTCCGTCACTGAAATCAATAATTTCTTATATTATGTTTATTTTCCTATATGTCAAGACGGGGCAGCTCCCGAGCGTGAGGAGACGCTCAGCCAGCTCCGAATGAAAACGTCACGCCAAAAGGAGCAATTTCGCTTAGTTATGCAGAGCGACGCTGTGCACCGGCAGAGGCGCGTCCGCGCGGAGGCTCCCACCCTAAGCCGCCGCCTCTTCCCCCACCCGCTCCCGCCGCACCAGCGCCAGCGCGGCGCGCAGGGTCTCCAGTCCCGCCCCAGGCTTGACGCCCTCGACAGCGAGGTGGCGCCGCCAGGCGCGGGCGCCGGGGCGGGCGTTGAAGAGGCCCAGCATGTGCCGGGTGATGGAATGCAGCCGCGTCCCCTCGGCGAGGCGCGCCTCGACATAGGGCAGGAAGCTCTCCAGCGCCTCGAAGACGTCGGCGGCGGGCACCAGCGCGCCGAAGCAGAGCGGGTCGACGCCGAGCAGGAGGGCGGGGTCCTGGTAGGCGGCGCGGCCCAGCATCACGCCGTCGAGCGCAAGCTCGCCGGGCGGGGCGCGCTCCGCCTCGGCCTGGGCGAGGGTGACGAGGCCACCATTGAGCGCAATCGGCACGTGCGGCAGCCGGGCCTTGAGGCGGCGGACGCGGGCATAGTCCAGCGGCGGGACGTCGCGGTTCTCCTTGGGGGAGAGGCCCTGCAGCCAAGCCTTGCGGGCGTGGACGATGATCGCATCCGCGCCGGCAGCGACCACGGCGTCGGCCAGCCGGTCGAGCGCCTCCTCGGGGTCCTGGTCGTCCACGCCGATGCGGCACTTCACGGTCACGGGCACGCGCACGGCGGCTTTCATCGCCGCGACGCAGGCGCCCACGAGGTCCGGCTCTCGCATCAGGCAGGCGCCGAAGCGGCCCTCCTGCACACGGTCCGAGGGGCAGCCCACGTTGAGGTTGATCTCCGCATAGCCCTCGGCCTTGCCGATGGCCGCGGCGCGCGCGAGATCGTCGGGATCCGACCCGCCGAGCTGCAGCGCGACCGGTTGTTCCAGCGCGTCGAAGCCGAGGAGCCGCCGCCGGTCACCGTGGATCACCGCGCCCGTGGTGACCATTTCCGTATAGAGCAGCGCCCGGCGCGTGAGGGCGCGATGAAAGGCGCGGCAATGCCGGTCCGTCCAGTCCATCATCGGGGCCACTGAGAAGCGCAGGGGCGGCGGTTCGGGGCTCGCAGCCTTCGCTCGGTCGGCGGCGTCACCGAGGGGGCGTGCGGAGTCGGAGCGCATCGAGAAGTCCATTGGGATAAAGCTGCCGGCCCTGCACGGCGAGGGCGAACGGGTCGATCCACCGGGCCGTGCAGCTGAGGTCGTCCATTTCACGAAAGGCGATCGTTGCGACCTCATAGAGCGACTTGTCGAGGAGGTCCACCTCCGCGGCAAAGACGATTTCGTGGCCTTGCTGGCCCTCGTGAACGAAAATGTTTTCGAAGACCTGCCATGCGCCGCGGATGGTGATGCATGTGCGGAGTTCTTCGCGGAACTCCCGGGCGAGCGCCTGCTCCCGAGTCTCGCCGAACTCGATGCCGCCACCCAGCGGCCGATAGCCCTTCACGTGCCCGCTGTCGTCCTCCACCTCGGCGGCGAGCAGATGCGGGCCGCGGAAGGCGAGGCCGATGACCTTCACGCGGATGTCGCGAGGGGGCCGCCACAGGGTCATGGTCAGGCCCGCCCGATCAGCCTGAGCCCGGCGTCGACGTGGCCCTTCCACTTCGGCCCGCGGCTGCGGGCATCCTCCAGGGCGTCTTCCAGGGCGTCGGGGTCGGTCTCGTCGAAGGCCTGCATCAGGGACCGGGCCTGAAGCAGGTCCTTGTCGCGCTTGCCGTTGTCGAGCTTCCGCAGTTGCGCGACGATGAGCTTGTGCACGGCGTAGCGCGAAGGCTGGGGTACCCTCACGCGGACACCTGAGCCGTGCAAAACAACGGCCGGGAGGGCGTCCTCCACCAGATATTCCAGGAACTGCAGGGGAACGGCCCCGGCGTGGATTGCCGGGAGGCTGATGGGCGGCTCCTCGCCGCGCTTGCGGACGGGCGTCAGGAGTTCGACGTCGAGGCCCCCGTCCGTGGTGAAGCGGCTGGGCAGGGCTTTCCTGGACAGCGTGGGCGCAGGACGGAACGTGGGATCCGCCCGCCTGAGGATCGCGAGCATGTCGAGCGCCGTCTCTCCCTCGTCGGCCGGAGCCGTGAGGCCGACATTGATGGTAGCGGCCACGAAGTCGGCGTCCTGGGTCATGGCGGCCGCCCGGTCGAGTTCACATCCGAGCATCGCGGCGTAGAGCTGATAGGCGATGGTGCCGACTAGCACCAGGCCCGTCTCGAAGAGACCTGCCCGGCTGACGGCGTCCAGCACGCGGCCCACCTCCAGCGAGGGCCCCTGCAGCCCGGCCGCCTTGAGCATCGTGATGCTCTTGCGCCGCTGCTTGGCAAGCTCCGCCTCGTGGCGGATGGCGGCTGCGCGCTCGGCGACCGCAGCATCCGCCTCGGGCCCGAGATAGACCTGATCCTTTCGTGCGCCGTCACGCCGCTCGGCATAGAGATATACGGTGCCCTTGATCGTCCGACGCGAAATCGTCGCAGGCACGGACGCGCCGGGGACCGTCCGTTGGAGGAGGTCGGCGTAGAGCGTCTGGACGTTGAGCGAAAGCCGCTTCATGCCGGGCGAGGTTAGATGACATATCCTGATTTGTCATCTAACACGTGCTGCGCCCTCTCCCGCCTCCTCACCTCACCTTCCAACCAGGGCCGCCGCCACATCCACCGCCGGACCGGGAGCCCTGGCGAGGTCGAGGTCGGCTTCGACGTGGTGGAGGTGGTGGGTCATGAGCGCCTCGGCCGCGTCGGCGTCGTGTCGCTCCAGCGCTTCCAGCAGGGCCTCGTGCTCCGAAGTGCCGCACGTCGAGGCACGCGTCGTGCCATAGAGCGCGATGACGAGCGCCGAGCGGGAGATGAGTTCGGCGACGAAGTGCAGCAGCACCTCCTGCCGGGCGATCTCGCCAATGCGCAGATGAAACGCGCCGGACAGGCGGATGGCGGCGGAACGGTCGCCCCTCGCGAGAGCGGCCTGCTCCTCGGCGAGGTGTGTGCGCAGCACCAGCACGTCAGCAGGCAAGCAACGCGCGGCTGCGTCCCTGATCAAAGAGCCTTCCACGACGCGCCGGGCATGGAACACCTGCCGCGCCTCCTCCACCGTCGGGGATGCGACGAAGGCGCCGCGGTTCGGCCAGATGGTCACGACGCGATCGGCCGACAGAGAGCGGAGGGCGGCGCGCACGATGGTGCGGCTCACGCCGAAGGCCTGCCCGAGGTCATCCTCCGCGAGCTTGGTACCGGGCGGAAGGCGCTGCTCCAGGATTGCGGAGGTGACGGCGCGCACGATGGCGCCCGCGCGGTCGGTGGTCTCGCCCGCGGCGCGCGCCGGATCAACCGCGTCCAGGATCATGCTCATCGTCGCTTCTGCCCTCCCCTTGCCTGCCGCGCCTTGCGACCGCCATGCCAGCTTGGCCTCGAGCGCTCCGCGCCCGGCGCCTGCGGCTCTCGTATACAATCGCTTGCGTCAATCGTATCCAATCGCCTAGTTTTTGTGCAGCTCAAGCTGACGTCCCGACCGGGCTCGCAGGCCCGCGCCTCGCCAGGATCACGGGAATCGGGCCGCGGCCGGACTGGCATGCCCCTTGTATCTCATCGTCCTGCAACAGGAGCGACGGCGTGAAGGGCTCGACACTCGAACTGGCTCACGTGACGAAGCGCTACGGCTCGACCGTGGCGGTGAATGCGATCGACCTCAAGGTCCCCGCGGGGACCTATTGCTGCCTGCTCGGCCCTTCGGGCTGCGGCAAGTCCTCGACCTTGCGCATGATCGCCGGCCATGAGGCGGTCAGCGAGGGGGACATCATCCTCGGGGCGGCCAATGTGACGGACCTTCCGCCGGCCCAGCGCGGCACCGCGATGATGTTCCAGAGCTACGCCCTCTTTCCCCACCTCAACTGCGTCGACAACGTCGCCTTCTCCCTGAAGATGAAGGGCATCGACAAGGCGACGCGCCGGGCCAAGGCCATGGAGTTGCTCGAGCTCGTGGCCATGACGCCCTATGCCGAGCGCCTGCCGGCGCAGCTCTCCGGCGGCCAGCAGCAGCGCGTGGCTTTGGCGCGCGCCCTCATCACGCAGCCGCAGATCCTGCTGCTCGACGAGCCGCTCTCGGCGCTGGATCCCTTCCTGCGCATCAAGATGCGCGCCGAGCTCAAGGCCATGCAGAAGCAGCTCGGCATCACCTTCATCCACGTCACGCACGGGCAGGACGAGGCGATGGCGCTGGCGGACCTCGTGGTGGTGATGAACCACGGCGTCATCGAGCAGGCCGGCACGCCGCGCGACGTGTTCAACCACCCGACCTCGCCCTTCGTGGCCCGCTTCATCGGCGGCCACAACGTGATCGCGCTGCCTGGCGGCGAGATCGCCGTGCGCGCCGACAAGCTCGTGCTGCGCCATGCCGGCTCCGGCGCGCCGCTGCCGGGCATCACGGCCCGCGTGCGCGATGTTGAGTACCAGGGAAGCTTCGTCCAGGTCGGGCTGGAATCCGACCAGGCGCGCGAATTGACGGCCAACCTCAGCGAGGAGGCTTTCGACGCCTCGCCCTTTGCCCCCGGCGATGCCGTCGCCGTGAGCTGGGACGACGCGGACATCCATCGGTTCAAGCCCGCCGCGTGAGGCGTCGGGTCCTAAAGGAGAGGGCAATGACGAAATCCATCATCGAAAAGGCGCGGGTCAGCCGCCGCGGCCTGCTGAAGGGCGCTGGCGCCGCTGTCGGCGCAGCCGCCGGCGCGGGCGCAATCACGGGCTTTCCCGCCGTGCTGTCGCAGGAAAAGAAGGTCCTGCGCTATCTCGGCACCGCCGTGAACCAGTCCGACGACATCAACAAGCAGCTCCTCAAGGACACCGGCATCACGCTGGAATACATCTCGGCCACCACCGACGACGTGACCAAGCGCGTCATCACCCAGCCGAACTCCTTCGACATCCTCGACACCGAGTATTTCAGCCTGAAGAAGCTGATCCCGTCGAAGAACATCCTCGCGCTCGACGCGAAGAAGATCAAGGAATTCAACAACATCACCCCGATCTTCACCAAGGGCGAGCTGCCCAACGGCAAGAAGATCGGCGACCAGGGCACCGCGCCCAAGAAGGTGATGTTCCTCGAGGGCAAGGACTCCACCACCTTCGCCAAGGGCGTGACGGAGTGGGTCACCCTGATCCCGACCGTCTACAACGCCGACACGCTCGGCATCCGGCCCGACCTTATCAAGCGCCCGATCGAGAGCTGGAAGGAGCTCCTGAACCCCGAGTTCAAGGGCAAGGCCTCTATCCTCAACATCCCCTCGATCGGCATCATGGACGCGGCCATGGTCGTGGAGGCCTCCGGCCTGCACAAGTACGCCGACAAGGGCAACATGACGAAGGCCGAGATCGACCTGACGACGAAGGTCCTCACCGAGGCCAAGAAGTCCGGCCAGTTCCGCGCCTTCTGGAAGGACTTCAACGAGTCCGTGAACCTCATGGCCTCCGGCGAGACGGTCATCCAGTCCATGTGGTCGCCGGCCGTCACGGCCGTGCGCTCGAAGGGCATTCCCTGCGTCTTCCAGCCGCTCAAGGAAGGCTACCGCTCCTGGGCCTCGGGCTTCTGCGTGTCGAAGGGCATCGACGCCAAAAAGCAGGAGCTCGCCTACGAGTTCGTCAACTGGTTCCTGTCCGGCTGGGCCGGCGGCTACCTGAACCGCCAGGGCTACTACTCGGCCGTTCTTCCTACCGCCAAGAAGTTCATGACGGAAGACGAGTGGGGCTACTGGATGGAAGGCAAGCCGGCCAAGGGCGACATCAAGGCCCCCGACGGCTCGCTGCTCGAAAAGGCCGGCGCCGTGCGCGACGGCGGCTCCTATGACGACCGCATGGGCAGCGTCGCCTGCTGGAACGCCGTCATGGACGAGAACGACTACATGGTCCGCAAGTGGAACGAGTTCATCGCCGCTTGATGTGACGACCGGAGCTTGACCCTCCCCTTCGAGGGGGAGGGTCGGACCGCGAAGCGGACCGGGGTGGGGTGACGCTGGGCGAGGGCGGCGTTCAGCTCGATGCGCGCCCCCTCCGGGCGCGCGCCACCCCACCCCGCCGACCTGCGGTCGTCGACCCTCCCCCTCAAGGGGAGGGTTTTTGCCCACGATTGCGTCAGTCCACGAGGCCCACGCGTGAAGACGAAAGAACCGCTCGCACTGCCGGCCTGGCTGCAGGCCTTTCCCTTCGGGCTCGTCTTCGCCCTGTTCTTCATCATTCCGCTCGCCTTCGTGGTGATGGTGAGCTTCTGGGACTACAATGACTACGCCTTCTTCCCGGCCTTCACGGCGCGCAGCTACGTGGAGACGTTCGAGGGCTGCTACGAGCAGTTGCCGGAGCTCTGCACGATCCTGAAGACCTACGTCTCGACCGTGAAGTTCTGCTTCCTCGTGTGGCTGCTGACGCTGCTGATCGGCTTCACGATCGCCTATTTCCTGGCCTTCCACGTCCAGTCGATCACCACGCAGATGACGCTCGCCATCATCTGCACCATCCCGTTCTGGACGTCGAACGTGATCCGCATGATCTCCTGGATCCCGCTGCTCGGCCGCAACGGCCTCGTCAACCAGACGCTGATGGGGATGGGGATCATCAAAGAGCCGCTGGAATGGCTGCTCTACTCGGACTTCGCGGTGGTGCTGGCCTTCGTGCACCTGTTCACGTTCTTCATGGTCATCCCGATCTTCAATTCCATGGCCCGTATCGACAAGCGTCTGATCGAGGCGGCCTACGACGCCGGAGCCTCGGGCTGGCAGACGCTGTGGAACGTCGTCATCCCGCTCGCAAAACCCGGCATCGTCATCGGCTCGATCTTCGTCATCACCATCGTGATGGGCGACTTCGTGACGGTGGGCGTGATGGGCGGCCAGCAGATCGCCTCGGCCGGCAAGATCATCGAGACGCGCCTCAACGCGCTGCAGTTCCCGCCGGCGGCGGCCAATGCGGTCATCCTGCTCGCGGTGGTCATGCTGATCATCACGGCGATGAACCGCTTCGTCGACATCCGCAAGGAGCTCTGAGCCATGAGGGAGGGTCGTCCGAAGTCCTTCTACTGGCTCGCCGCCTTCTTCGGCGCGTTCCTGCTGTTCCTCTACGGGCCGATGATCACGATCTTCATCCTGTCCTTCCAGGGTCCGACCGGCGGCATGACCTTCCCGATGCGCGGCGTCTCGCTGCACTGGTTCAACAAGCTGTGGACCGGCGGCGGCATCGTCGACATCAAGGGCGCGTTCAGCCGCTCCGTCTTCATGAGCCTCACGGTGATGGCGGTGACCGTCGTGTTCTCGACGCTTGCCGGCCTCGCCTATCGCAAGCGCTTTTTCGGGCAGAACCTGCTCTTCTACGTGACGGTGGCGAGCCTGATCGTCCCGTCCATCGTCACCTCGCTGGGCATCGCCCTGCAATTCCGCCTCTTCGACGACGTGATGAAAAACAACGGCCCGGCCTGGCTGGCGGAGGGCTATACGACCGCAATGGGCCTCTACACCTCCGGCATGGGTGCTCACCTCACCTGGACGCTGCCCTTCGGACTGCTGATCATGTTCGCCATCTTCAACCGCTTCGACTCGCGGCTCGAGGAGGCGGCGCGCGACCTCGGCGCGACCCCCTGGCAGACCTTCCGCTACGTGATCTTGCCGATCATCCTGCCCTCGCTCGTCGGCGTCGGCCTGTTCGGGTTCACGCTGTCCTGGGACGAGATCGCCCGCTCCTCGCAGTCGATCGGTGAGAAGAACACTTTGCCACTCGAACTCCAGGCTCTCACCACCACGGTGACGACGCCCGAGATCTACGCGCTCGGCACGGTGACGACAGGCGTCTCCTTCCTGGTCATCGGCGCGGCGCTCTTCGTCATCCTCACGCTGCGCGCCCGGCAGGCGGCCAAGGGCTCGGATGCCGGCCAGGGCATGGTGTGAGCGGATGAAGATCCTCGTCGTCAATCCCAACACCACGGCCTCGATGACCGCCAAGATCGGGGCGGCGGCGCGCGCCGTCGCGGCCGCCGGCACCGAGATCATCGCCGTCAATCCCGAGAGCGGGCCGGTCTCGATCGAGGGCTTCTACGACGAGGCCTTCTCGGTACCGGGCCTCCTGCGCGAGATCGCCAAGGGGGAGGCGATGGGCGTGGCGGGCCACATCGTCGCCTGCTTCGACGATACCGGGCTCGAGGCCGCGCGATCGCTGGCCAGCGCCCCCGTGATCGGCATCGGCGAGGCGGCCTACCACGTGGCGAGCCTGCTGGCGCACCGATTCAGCGTCGTCACCACCCTTTCGCGCTCCATCCCCGCGCTGGAGACCAACCTGCTGAAGTACGGCCTCGACCGCCGCTGCGCCCGCGTGCGTGCCGCGGAGGTGCCGGTGCTGGAACTCGAGGATCCGCATTCCGACGCGACCCGCCGCATCGGCGCGGAGATCGAGCGCGCCAAGGCGGAGGACCATGCCGAGGCCATCGTGCTGGGCTGCGCCGGCATGGCCGACCTCGCCGGCCGCCTGTCGCGGCAATACGGCCTCCCCGTGGTCGACGGCGTGGCGGCGGCCGTCACCCTGGCCGAGGGCCTGGCCCGACTGGGTCTCGCGACCTCCAAGGCGGGCGGGTATGCGGCGCCCCGCGCCAAGCCCTACACTGGCCTCTTCGCCGAGGACGCGCCGCGCGGCTGATTTCTCCAGCGTCATCGAACGGGCCGACATCGGAAGCAATAAAAAGGGGGCAATCATGGCGACCTACGACCTGGCCATTCGTGGCGGCACGGTGGTGACCGCGGCCGACGTGACGCGCTGCGACGTCGGCATCAAGGACGGGCGGATCGCGATCCTCGCGGACAAGGTGGATGACGCGGCGAAGGTGATCGACGCCTCCGGCCTGCTCGTCATGCCCGGCGGCATCGACAGCCATGTCCACCTTGCCCAGCACGCCTATGGCGCGCGCATGGCGGATGGCTTCGAGACCGGCTCGCGCTCGGCTGTCGCGGGCGGGAATACCACGATCATGCCCTTCGCCATCCAGCCTCGCGGCGCCTCGCTGCGCGAGAGCGTGGTGAACTACCACAAGCTTGCGGACGGGCAGTGCTTCGTCGACTACGGCTTCCACCTCATCGTCACGGACCCCTCCCCCTCCGTTCTCGGGCAGGAGTTGCCCTCTCTGGTGGGCGACGGCTACACGTCATTCAAGGTCTTCATGACCTATGACGACATGGTCCTGAACGACCGACAGCTGCTGGAAGTGTTCGACTGCGCCAGGCGCGAGCGCGCGCTCGTCATGGTCCATTGCGAGGGCTACGACGCCATCAAGTACATGACGGAGAAGCTTGAGGCCGCCGGCAAGACCGCGCCCTACTACCATGCGGTCTCGCGACCCCAGATCGTCGAACGCGAGGCGGCGCACAGGGCCATCTCCCATGCTGAGCTGCTGGACGTGCCGATCATGATCGTCCACGTGTCCGGCCGGGAGGCCATGGAGCAGATCCGCTGGGCGCAGCAGCGCGGCCTCAAGGTCTATGGGGAGACCTGCCCGCAGTATATCTCGCTCACGGCCGACGACCTGAAGGGTCTCAACATGGACGAGACGGGCGGCAAGTACGTCTGCTCGCCGCCTCCGCGCGACCATGCGAGCTGGGACGCCATCTGGGAGGGCATCGCGACGGGCGTGTTCCAGACCTTCTCCTCGGACCATTGCCCCTATTTCTTCGAAGGGAACGAGGGCAAGCTGAACCCCAAGGCGCGCACCTCCTTCCGCTGGGTGCCGAACGGCATTCCCGGCGTCGAGACGCGCCTGCCGATCCTGTTTTCCGAGGGAGTCGTGAAAGGCCGGATCACGCTGGAGCAGTTCGTGGCGCTCACCTCCACGAACCACGCCAAGATGTACGGCCTCTATCCCAGGAAGGGCTCGATCGCGGTCGGCGCCGACGCGGACATCGTGCTGTGGGACGCCGGAAAGAAGGTCACGATCAGCCAGTCGCTGCTCCACCACGGGTCGGACTACACGCCTTGGGAGGGCTACCAGGTGACGGGCTGGCCGGTCGGCACGATCTTGCGCGGCCGGCATGTCTATGACGACGGAAAGGTGCTGGGCGCACCGGGAGACGGCCAGTTCCTCAAGCGCCAGCTCTCGCCTTACGCGAAACCCCGGGCCGCCTAACATAGGTCAAGTTGCAAAGGCCACTTTTGATTAACCATTCTTACGTCAATCTGCGTTCCGTCGGTGATCGAGAAACGGGATGCGGATCGGGCGGCTCTTTGGCGTTCTCGCAGGATTCATCTTCTTGCTCCTGCTCACGGCCGCCGGCGGCTTGCTGCGGTCGGAGTGGCGCGCGTCCGAACGCGCCGCCGAGGCCGTGCAGACCGTCTCGCACTTCGCCCTCATCCTGAAGGCCCACGAGCGGCTCTCGGCCGAGCGCGGTCCCACGAACGGAGTGCTGGGAGCCGACACGCCGATCGACGCCGAGCGCGCGACCCGTCTCGTCACGGCCCGCGCCGCGACCGACGAAGCCTTTTCCGACGCGATGTCGGCCCTGCGCGATCACTCCGTGCCCGGCTCGGGCACGATGATCGAGGCGCTGCAATCCGTCACCGGCGAACTCGCTGCCGCGCGCCGGCGCATTGACGCCCTCCTCGCCCGTCCCCTCAACCAGCGCCTTCCCATCGAGATCGGCGACCGCGTGGACGAGATGGTCGCGCTGATGCCGCTGCTCAACCCGATCCTGAACCGGCTCGAGGGCATCATCCTCGAAGCCCAGCCGGCCTTGGTCCAGCCCGTCACCGTCGCGCGCACCTCCTCGGCCCTGCGCGACTTCGCCGGGCAGCTCGGCTCGATCTTCACGGTCGCCCTGGCCAAGAACCGGCCGCTGACCGACAAGGAGGGCCGCAACCTCGAGCGGATGCTGGGACGCGTCACCACTTATGGCGAGCAGGTGGAACTCGCCGCGAGCAAGCTGGACGACCCCGCCGTCCGGTCCGCCCTTCAGGTCATGAAGCAGCGCTACTTCAAGACCGGCATGGACCTCGTGGCGAGCACGGTGGCGCAGAGCAGCGCCGGTGGCGCCTATCCCTTCGACGCCGCCGGCTTCGCGGCGGCCTACGTGCCGGAAATGGGCTCCATCGTGAACCTGCGCAACGTCGCGCTGGACCTCGCCCGCGAGGAGGCGGCCAGGCTCGCGGCGGAGACGACGCGGTCGTTGCGCCTGCTGGCGGCGGGCTTCGCCGCCGCACTGCTTTGCCTGGTCCTGACGATGATGCTGTTCCAGCGCCGCGTGGTGGCGCCGCTCGGCAGGCTCGCCCCTGCCCTCGACGCACTCGCGCAGAACAGGCTCGACGTCGAGATCCCGGCCGCCCTCGCCCAGAGCGACGAGATCGGCGCGCTGGCCCGCGCTGTGGCCGTGTTCCGCGACAACGCCGTCCAGAAGGCGGCGCTGGAGGCGGAGGCGGCCCGCACCGGCGAGCAGGCTGCGCGCGAGCGCTCGCGGTTCATCGAGTTCCTGGCCACGACCTTCGAGCAGAACGTCATGGGGCTCGTGGCGGCGGTCACCGACTCCGCCTCGCGCCTCGACAAGACCGCGCGCACCATGATGGCCATCGCCAACCAGACGGCGTCCGAGGCCGAGCAGTCGCGCCACGCGACGCAGACCGCCTCGCACCTCGTCGAGAGCGTGCTGCACGCATCCGCCAACCTCTCGCAATTGCTGGTCGAGACCTCCCAGCAGGTGAGCCGCTCCATGCAGATCACCGGCCGCGCGGCCGAGGAGGCCGGCAGCACCGACACCACGATCAAGGGCCTGGTGGAGACCGCCGCCCGCATCGACCAGGCGGTGGTGATCATCTCCGAGATCGCGAGCCAGACGAACCTCCTGGCGCTCAACGCCACGATCGAGGCGGCGCGCGCCGGCGAGGCGGGCCGCGGCTTCGCCGTTGTGGCCTCGGAGGTGAAGGATCTCGCCACCCAGTCCTCCCGCGCCGCGCAGGAGATCGCCGGCCAGATCGACGCGATCCAGAGCTCGGCCGACCAGGCCGTCGGCGCGCTCGCGCTCATCGGCAACACCGTCGGCGAGATCACGCAGACCGCCAAGCTCGTGCACGGCACGATGGAGGAACAGCACGCCGCCGTGCGCCGGATGATCTCCAACGTCGAGCAGGCGGCGCTGAGCTCCCGCTCCGTGCTCGACCGCATGCGCGAGATGACCGAGGCCTCCCGCACTACGGAGAACTCTGCGAGCGACCTCTCCCACGCCGCCGCCGACCTCTCGCGCATGGCGAGCGAGCTCAAGCAGACGGTCGGCCATTTCGTGCTGGAACTGCGGAACTCCGCCTAGGCCAGGCCGTGCCTCACACCGCGACGCCCAACGCCGCCAGCAGCTCCTCGACCTCCTGCGCCGCCTTGGGATCCTTGGGCCGAAGCTCCGCCACTGCGAGCCCGGCGGCCGCGGCCTTGGCGTAGCTCTTGCGGTTGCCCAAAGCCGCTTCCACGAATTCCAGCGCGGGCTGGCCCTGGATGATCTCGGCTGCAGCGGCGTTCTCCGCGCCGATCGCGTCGGCGCGGTTGATGAAGGCGACGGCCCGCAGGTCCGGGTTGGTGACGCGAGCGTCTTCGACGAGCTGGGCGATCTTGTCGAGGGTCCAGACGTCGAATGAGCGCGGCGCAAGCGGCACCGCGACGGTCTCGCAGACCGACAGGGCGCCGCGCTGGCTGGCATTGTCGCCGGCCCCCACGTCGATCACCACGTGGTCATACTTGGGGGTGAGCCGGCGGACCTCCGTCACGATGGCGCGGCCCTTCAGCGCGATGCAGGTATAGCCCGCCCCGTCCTCGCGCTGCTGGTTGCGCATGTTGGTGAAGTCCGTGGCGGTCGCCTGCTCGTCGGCGTCCACGAGCAGCACGTCGAGCCCGGCATTGGCCAGGCTGACGGCCAGGTTGGTCGCGACGGTGGACTTCCCCGTGCCGCCCTTGGTGCCCCCGACTGCGATGATCACGGCCGCCCCTCCCCGTTCCAGCCCGTGAACTCTAGCCGCCCCCGGCTCGAACGGACAACCGCACCGCAACGCAGAAACGTCTTTCGCAGTGCAAAAGCGCCTGGATCGGCCTCGGCGAGGCTCCTCGGAACGACGCCATCCCTGCGCAACGGCAATTGAGCCTGGGCAAGGACTCGGTCAGGGTGAGCCGCTCGTCGCGGCGTGGTGCGCCCGAGCGCCGGATACTGCGCATGCCAGCCATCGCCTTGACTCAGCCAGCTCCAGCCCGCCGTCCGCCCGCACCGACGCCCCTGCCGCAACATCCGGGCTTCTGGGGCTTCTTCTCCGCTCTTCGCGAGAACCCCATCGCCGCCTGGGCAGAGCCCGCCTACCGCGAGCCCTACATGCTGCTGCCGGCCAGGGGATTGCGGCCCAGCCTGCTCTTCGTCACGGATCCGGAGATGCTGAGGCGCATCTTCATCGATGCCGTGGAGATCTACGACAAGGGGGACATCGTCCGCCGGCGGCTACAGCCCTTCCTCGGCGACAGCCTGCTCATTGCGGGGCTGGAGAGCTGGCGGCCGCAGCGCCGCATCGCTGCGCCCCTCTTCGCCGCAAAGCGGGTCGAGGCGAGCCTGCCGGCCATGGTCGCCGTGGCGCGCGAGGAGGAGGCGCGGCTCGCCGCCCTGCCGGCCGGGACCGAGATCGACGTGTCCTCCGCCATGAGCGGATTCGCCTACGCGGTGATCTCGCGCATCGCCTTTTCCTCGGACACGGTGAGCGACCCGCCTGCCTTCTCCCACGCCATCGCCTCCTATTTCGACACGCTGGGACGCGTGGACCTCGCAAGCTACCTGCGGCTGCCGGAATGGATCCCAACGCTCGGGCGCATTCGGGCGCGGCCCTCCCTCGCCTTGTTCCGGCGGGAGATCGGCGGCATCGTCGCACGGCGCCGGGCGCGGCTGCGCGAGGACGGGGAGGAAGCCCTGCCCGACGACCTGCTCACCCGTCTGCTGACCGCTCGCGACCCGCAGACGGGGGAACACCTGTCCGAAGCCCTCGTCTACGACGACGCCGTCACCTTCCTCGCCGCAGGCCACGAGACCACCGCGAATGTCCTGACGTGGGCTCTCTTCCTGCTCAGCGAGAACCCGGACTGGGACCGGCGCGTCGCCGAGGAGGCCTCAGCGGTGCTGGGCGGCCGGGACCCCACCCCAGCCGACCTGCAAAGGCTCGAGGTTTTGCGCATGGTGGTGGACGAGACCATGCGCCTCTACCCTCCTGCCCCCATCATCCCGCGCGTCGCCGCGCAGGCCGACAGGCTCGGCCCGGTGGACGTGCAGCCTGGCGCCTTCGTCTTCACCGCCCCCTACGTCTCCCACCGCCACCGGCTGCGCTGGGAGGAGCCTGATTTCTTCCGGCCCGAGCGCTTCGCGGCCCGCCGGCGCGAGGCCATCGACCGCTTCGTCTATTTCCCGTTCGGAGCCGGCCCGCGCGTGTGCATCGGCGCGGCCTTCTCGCTGCAGGAGGTGGCGGTGGCGCTGTCCATCCTGCTCCAGCGCTTCCGCTTCGAGGCGAGCCGGCCCGAGCAGGTGTTCCCCCAGGCCACGATCACGCTGCGGCCTCGCGCGGGCATGCCGATGCGTGTGCTTCGCCGATGACCGACCTTCGGCAGGACAGCGCCGGTGATGCGACACCCTGGAGGCCAGCGCGGCATTGACACGCAGGATGCTCCGCCCTTTGCTGCGCGGGACCGTGCGGACAAGCGCGGCAGGGGGCGTCGGGCGTTGCGCTATTCCATCTTTTCAATTCTCTCCCAGGCCTTCCAGGGCCAGCGGGGCTGGGGGCCGGCGTGGCGCGAGCCCGAGCCCAAGCCGTATTACGACGCCGTCGTCGTGGGCGGCGGCGGCCATGGGCTGGCGACGGCCTATTACCTCGCCAAAAACCACGGCCTCACCAACGTGGCCGTGCTGGAGAAGGGCTATATCGGGTCTGGCAACGTTGGCCGCAACACGACGATCGTTCGCTCCAACTACCTGCTGCCCGGCAACATCCCCTTCTACGAGCACTCGCTGAAGCTCTGGGAAGGGCTGGAGCAGGACATCAACTTCAACGCGATGGTGAGCCAGCGCGGCGTGCTGAACCTGTTCAGCTCGGACGGCGAGCGCGACGCCGCGGCCAGGCGCGGCAACGCCATGGTGCTGAACGGCGTGGACGCCGAGCTCCTGGACCGCGAGGGGGTGCGCCGGCTGGCGCCCTATCTCGACTTCGAGAACGGGCGCTTCCCCATCATCGGCGGCCTTTTCCAGCGCCGCGGCGGCACGGTGCGCCACGACGCCGTGGCCTGGGGCTATGCGCGCGCCGCCGACCAGCGGGGCGTCGACATCCTCCAGCATTGCGAGGTCACGGGCATCCTCGTCGAGAACGGCAAGGCCGTGGGCGTCGAGACCACGCGCGGCACGATCCGCGCCGGCAAGATCGGGCTGGCCGTCGCGGGCAACACCTCGCGGCTTGGCGCCATGGCGGGGCTCCGCCTGCCGATCGAGAGCCATGTGCTGCAGGCATTCGTGTCGGAAGGCATCAAGCCGCTCGTGGACCAGGTGATCACCTTCGGGGCCGGGCATTTCTACATCAGCCAGTCCGACAAGGGCGGCCTGGTCTTTGGCGGCTCCATCGACGGCTACAATTCCTACGCGCAGCGCGGCAACCTGCCGACCGTCGAGGAGGTCTGCGAGGAGGCGGTGGCGATGATGCCGGTCATCGGCCGGCTGCGCATCCTCAGGCACTGGGGCGGCATCATGGACATGACCATGGACGGCTCGCCCATCATCGACCTCACGCCGGTCGAAAACCTCTACCTGAATTGCGGCTGGTGCTACGGCGGCTTCAAGGCGACGCCCGCCTCGGGCTGGTGTTTCGCCCACACCATCGCCCGAAACGAGCCCCATCCCCTCAACGCAGCCTACCGCCTCGACCGCTTCGCCACCGGCGCTGTCATCGACGAGGCCGGCACGGGCGCGCAGCCCAACCTGCATTGAGAGCCCGATGCGCATTCCCTGTCCCCATTGCGGCGAGCGCGGCAACGAGGAGTTTTCCTATCTCGGCGACGCCAATGTGCGCCGCCCGGACGCCGCCTTCGAGGCGACGGCGGGCGAGCCGGGCTTCGACGCCTGGATGGACTATGTCTATCTCCGGGATAACCCCGCGGGCCCCCATCGCGAGCTCTGGCAGCACGTGCATGGCTGCCGCAGCTGGATCGTGGTGACCCGCGACGTGCGCACCCACGCCATCCTCGCCGTCGAGGACGCGAGGACGATCGCCCTGGCGCGGGGGGCGGCATGATCGACGCGACCCAAATGGACCGGCTGCCCCGCGGCGGTCTGATCGACCGGGGCAAGCCCCTGCGCTTCGGCTTCGATGGCAGGCGCTACACGGGCTTCGCTGGGGACACGCTCGCCTCGGCGCTGATCGCCAACGGCGTGTCGCTCGTCGGGCGTTCCTTCAAGTACCACCGGCCACGCGGCATCCTCTCGGCCGGGCCCGAGGAACCGAACGCGCTGGTCGAGATCGACCACGGCGCGCGGCGCGAGCCCAACACGCGCGCCACCATGGTGGAGCTGCGCGAGGGGCTGGAGGCGACGAGCCAGAACCGCTGGCCGAGCCTCGGCTTCGACGTGATGGCGGTGAACCAGCTGGTCGCGCCCTTCATCGGCGCGGGCTTCTACTACAAGACCTTCATGTGGCCGGCGAAGTTCTGGGAGAGCCTGTACGAGCCCGCAATCCGCCGCGCCGCCGGGCTTGGCCGCCCGCCTATCGGTGACGACCCCGACCACTACGAGAAGGCCACCGCGCATTGCGACGTGCTGGTGATCGGGGCGGGTCCCGCCGGCCTCATGGCTGCCCTGGCCGCCGGTCGCGCCGGGGCGCGGGTGATCCTGGCCGACGAGGGATTCCGGATGGGCGGCAGGGTGCTCGGGGAAACCCGGCCCGTGGCCGACCAAGAAGGCTGGCGCTGGGCCGAGGGGGTCGAGGCCGAGCTCGCGAGCCTCCCCACCGTGCGGCTGATGCCACGCACCACCGTGTTCGGCGTCTATGACCAGGGGACCTATGGCGCGGTGGAGAGCGTCGGCGACCATCTCGCCGATCCGCCGGCCTGGCTGGCGCGCCAGAGGGTCTGGCGCATCGTGGCGAGGCAGTCGGTGCTCTGCGCTGGCGCGATCGAGCGGCCCATGGTGTTCGGCGACAACGACAAGCCGGGCGTGATGCTGGCCGGCGCCGCTCGCACCTACGTCAACCGCTTCGCGGCGCGGCCGGGGACGCGGGTCGTCGTCTTCGGCACGAGCGACGACGCGGTGCGCACCGTCGGCGACCTCGCGCAGGCCGGCATCGCTGTCTCCGCCTTCGTCGATTCCAGGGCCGGCTCCTCGCCGGCCGCCCGCAGCGCCGCCGAGAAGGCCGGCGCAGCCTTGTTCGCGGGCAGCGCCGTCGTGCGAGCCCACGGCGGCCGACGGGTGCAGGCGGCGGAGGTGGCTGGTCCCACGGGCGTCACCATGGTCGATTGCGACCTGCTCGCGATCTCCGGGGGCTGGACGCCCAGCGTCCACCTCACCTCCCATCTGGGCGGAAAGCCTGTCTGGGACGCCGGCATCGGGGCATACGTGCCAGGAGCGCTTCCAACGGGCATGCGCGTGGCTGGCGCGGCGGCGGGACTGTTCGGCCTGGGAGAGTGCCTGACCAGCGGCGGCTTCGCAGGAATGGAGGCGGCAAGCGACGCCGGCTTCTCCGGCGCGGCGGTCGAGGTGCCGGAGGTCGCGCGGGAGAGCCTCGAGGCCTCCCCGGTCTGGCATGTCGCGGGCTCGCGCGGAAAAGCATTCGTCGACTTCCAGAACGACGTGACCGCCTCCGACATTGGGCTCGCCGAGCAGGAGGCCTATCGCTCGGTCGAGCACCTCAAGCGCTACACGACGCTGGGCATGGCGACCGACCAGGGCAAGACGTCGAACGTGAACGGCATCGTCATGCTGGCCGAACGGCGGGGCATGGAGCCCGGCGCGGTCGGCACGACCACGTTCCGCCCGCCCTACACGCCGGTCGCGGTGGGCGCGCTGGCCGGCCACCACAAGGGCAAGGCTTTCCGCCCGACCCGCCTCACGGCCGCCCATGCCTGGGCCGCCGAGCAGGGCGCGTCCTTCGTCGAGACGGGGCCCTGGCTGCGCGCGCAATGGTTCGACCGGCCGGGCGACAGGACGTGGCTGGACAGCTGCACGCGTGAGGTGCGCGCCGTCCGCGAGGGCGTCGGGATCTGCGACGTCTCCACCCTCGGCAAGATCGACATCCAGGGTCCGGATGCGGCGGTCCTGCTGGACCGGCTCTACATCAACGGCTTCCGGCAATTGCCCGTCGGGCGGGCCCGCTACGGCGTGATGCTGCGCGAGGACGGATTCGTCTTCGACGACGGCACGACGACGCGGCTCGGCGAGCGGCACTACCTGATGACGACGACCACGGCCAATGCCGGCAAGGTCATGTCCCACATCGAGCACGCCCTGCAATGGACGTGGCCGGAGCTCGACGTGCAGGCGGTCTCCGTCACCGAGCAATGGGCGCAGTTCGCGGTGGCGGGACCGAAGTCGCGCGTGCTGCTGCAGCGCATCGTCGACCGGCAGCACGACCTCTCCAACGAGGCCTTTCCCTTCATGGCCGCCGCGGAGCTGACCGTGCTCGGCGGCCTGGAGGCCCGGCTCTTCCGCATCTCCTTCTCCGGCGAACTGGCCTACGAGCTCGGCGTGCCCTCCGGCTACGGCGACGCGCTGGCGCGCGCCCTGATGGCCGCGGGCGAAGACCTCGGCGTGACGCCCTACGGGCTCGAGGCCATGTCGGTGATGCGCATAGAAAAGGGCCATGTCGCCGGCGGCGAGCTCAACGGCCAGACCACGGCACGCGACCTCGGGCTCGGCAAGATGATGTCGGCGAAGAAGGACTTCGTCGGCCGGGTCATGGCGACGCGGCCCGCGCTGAACGAGCCCGACCGGCCGTCCCTCGTCGGCTTCCGCACCGTCGACCCGAAGGACGTGGTGGTGGGCGGCGCGCATTTCCTGGCGCAGGGCGCGCAGGCGACGCAGGCCAACGACCTCGGCCATGTCACGTCGGTCGCATGGTCCCCCAAGTTCGAGCGCTGGATCGGCCTCGGCCTGATCGCCGGCGGCGCCAGGCAGGTCGGCCAGGTGATGCGGGCCTGGGACGCGGTGCGCGGCACGGACGTCAAGATCGTGATCAGCCCGCCCGTCTCCTATGATCCGGAAGGAGAGCGCCTGCGTGGCTGAGCTCGCCCCCTCCCCGCCCCTCGCCCGATCCGCCTTCCACGGCTTGCTGCATGCCGGCAGGCATGGCCGGACAGACGATCCGCCCGGCGTCATCGTGCGCGAGAAGACCGGGGTCACCATCGCCAGCCTGATTGCCCGGACCGGCCAGGCCGCTGCGCTGGCCGGCGCCGTGAAGGTGCGCCTCGGACTTGCGCTGCCATGCGAGCCCGTCTGCACGAGGCTTGGCGCGCTGTCCGCCCTGTGGGCGGGACCATCGCAGTGGATGGTCCGGGCCGAGGGCGACACGGCCGGCGGCATGCTGCAGGACCTGCGTGGCGCGGCGGAAGGCCTTGCGGCTGTCGCGGAGGTTGGACACGGGCGCGCCGTCCTCGACGTCGCGGGACCCCGCGCCCGAGACGCGCTGGCCAAGGGCGTCGCCCTCGACCTCGACCCGCGCGCCTTCCCCGTCGGCCGCACGGCGGTGACCATGGCCTCGATGATCGACGTGCAGATCACCGCGGTCGACGACCGGCCAACCTACGAGCTCATGCTCTTCCGCGGCTTCGCCGGCAGCTTCTGGCACTGGCTGGAGGCGTCGGCGCTGGAATATGGGCTGGAAGTCTCCGGTTCACCCTAATTCCCTACGCTTTGGCAAGGCGAGGGGCGCAATTCTCGATTGCCGGGACCGGACGTCACGCTTCCGTCACGGCTTCGCCATGCTGACTTGGGAGAGAAAGGAGCCACCCGCTCCTTCGCCAACCGACGCGCCGTCTTGCCCGGAGATCTTGCATGTCCCGTATCCAGCACCCTGTCCGCGTCACGCGACGCCAGGTCATGGCGGGCGCGGGTGCGGCGGCCCTCGCGGGGATGGCAGGCCTCCCCTCCGCCGAGGCCAAGCCGGCGCGCGTTCAGTTGCGGCTGATGGAGACGACCGACCTCCACGTCAACGTGCTGCCCTACGACTATTACCGCGACCGGAACGACGAGACGGTCGGCCTCGCCCGCACGGCCGCGCTCATCCGCGGCGCGCGCGCCGAGGCGAAGAACAGCATGCTGTTCGACAATGGCGACCTCATCCAGGGCAGCCCCATGGGCGACTGGGTCGCCTACAAGCGCGGCGTCAAGGCGGGCGAGGTGCACCCCATCTTCGCCGGCATGAACGAACTCGGCTATGACTGCGCCACGCTGGGAAACCACGAGTTCAACTACGGGCTGACCTTCCTCGGCTTCTCGCTGTCCGGGGCAAAGTTCCCCTTCGTCTGCGCCAACCTCGTCAAGGCCGATGGCTCGCCGCTGGTGAAGCCGTGGATGATCCTCGACAAGGAGGTCGAGGACGAGGCCGGCGGCAAGCAGCGCCTGCGCGTGGGTGTGATCGGCTTCGTGCCCCCGCAGATCATGCAATGGGACCAAGGCCACCTCGCTGGTCGCGTGACGACGACAGACATCGTCGACGCCGCCCGCAAGCACCTGCCCGACCTCGACAAGCAGACCGACATCATCGTCGCGCTCTGCCATTCCGGCATCGAGGCCGGACCGCGCAAGGGCGGCGACGAGAACGCCGCGCTCTATCTGGCCAGCGTGCCCGGAATCGACGTGATCTTCACGGGCCACCAGCACAAGGTGTTCCCCGGGCAGGATTTCGCGGGCCTGCCGGGCGTCGACGCGGAGAAGGGCACGCTGAACGGCGTGCCCGCCGTCATGGCCGGCTTCTGGGGCAGCCATCTCGGCATCGTCGACCTCACGCTCGACAAGCGCGCCGACGGCTGGAAGGTCGCGGAGTTCCGCACGGAAGCCCGCCCCATCTACGAGCGCCGGGACAAGACCGTCGTTCCGCTCGCCGAATCCGACGCCGCCGTCGCGAACGCGGTCGCCGGCGCCCACGAGGCGACGCTCGCCTATGTCCGCGAGCCCGTGGGCGAGACCGCCTCGCCCATCAATTCCTTCTTCGCGCTCGTGGCCGACGATCCGTCGGTGCAGATCGTGTCGCAGGCCCAGACCTGGTACGTCTCGCAGATCGCCGCGGGCCTGCCGGACCTCAAGGGCCTCCCCGTGCTCTCCGCGGCGGCCCCCTTCAAGGCGGGAGGCCGCGGCGGGCCGGACTACTACACGGACGTGAAGGCGGGCCCGGTGGCCATCAAGGACGTGGCCGACCTCTACCTCTACCCGAACACCGTGCGCGCCGTGAAGGTGACCGGCGCGCAGGTGCGCGAATGGCTGGAGCGCTCGGCCGGACTGTTCAACCGGATCGACCCCGCGAAGACGACGGAGCAGCCGCTCATCAACCCGGCGTTCCCGTCGTTCAATTTCGACGTCATCGACGGCGTGACCTACCGGATCGACGTCACCCAGCCCTCGCGCTACGCGGTTGACGGCACGCTGGCGAACCCGCAGGCGCACCGCATCGTCGACCTCGCCTGGCAGGGCCGGGCGGTCGCGGACGACCAGTTCTTCCTCGTCGCCACCAACAATTATCGTGCCGGCGGCGGCGGCAAGTTCCCCGGCGCAGACGGCACGACCATCGTCGTCGACGCGCCGGACACCAATCGGGACGTGCTTGTCCGCTACATCGTCGACCAGAAAACCGTGAAGCCCATGGCCGACGCCAACTGGCGCTTCGTGCCGCTGCCCGACACGGTGGTGGCGACCTTCGAGACGTCCCCGAGGGCGCTCAAGGCGCTTCGGCCGGCCTCCGTGGCCCTGACCCCCATGGGTGACGGCAAGGACGGATTCGTGAAGTTCCGGGTCGTTCCCCAGGCCTGACAGAAGACGCTGCCTGAGCTAGCATGCCAGTCATGTGAGGGGCGCACCTCACTGGCTGCGGTTCGTCGTTGACCGGCTCGAAAGCCCGGCACTACGATCCCGACGTCACTGACAGTCGGCTCCGCCCGCCGGAGCCGTGCGGTATCAAATCGATTAGCCACAACAAGCCGGCGGCCCGATCAGCCGGCACAGGAGGAAATCATGTCTCGTGGATGGCTGCTGGGGCTCATGGCGGCGACCGCCGCGGTCGCGATCACCCCGGCTTTCGCGCAGAGCGCGGACACGTCGAAGAAGAAGATCGCACTCTCCAACAATTATGCCGGCAATTCCTGGCGCCAGGCCATGCTGAAGAGCTGGGATAAGGCCACCAAGGAGGCCGTCTCCAAGGGCGTCGTCGCCTCGGCCCAGGCCTTCACCACCGCCGAGAACCAGGCGACCGAGCAGGCCGCCCAGATCCAGAACCTCGTGCTGCAGGGCGTGGACGCCATCGTCGTCAACGCGGCCTCGCCGACCGCCCTGAACGGCGCGATCAAGCAGGCCTGCGACGCCGGCATCGTGGTCGTCTCCTTCGACGGCATCGTCACCGAGCCCTGCGCCTACCGCGTCGCGGTCGACTTCAAGAAGCTCGGCTCGATGCAGATCGACTACCTCAAGACCCGCCTGCCCGAGGGCGGGAACCTGCTGGAGATCCGCGGCATCGCGGGCGTCTTCGTCGACGACGAGATCCACGAGGGCACCACGACGGCGGCCAAGGACTCCAAGTTCAAGATCGTCGGCTCCGTGCACGGCAACTGGACGCAGACCGTCGCCCAGAAGGAAGTGGCCGGCATCCTGCCCACGCTGCCCGAGATCAAGGCCGTCGTGACCCAGGGCGGCGACGGCTGGGGCGCCGCGCAGGCCTTCGCCGCCGCGGGCCGCCCGACCCCGATCATCTTCATGGGCAACCGGGAGGACGAACTGGCCTGGTGGAAGGAACAGAAGGACAAGAACGGCTACGCCACGATGTCCGCCTCCATCGCGCCGGGCTCCTCCACCTTCGCCTTCTGGGTCGCCCAGCAGGTGCTGGCCGGCGCCAAGGTGCCGAAGGAGATGACGCTGCCGATCCTCGTCGTCACCCAGGACGACCTCGAGCAGAAGCTCAAGGAGACCGACAAGGGCGGCGTGACCAACAAGGAATACACGCTCGACGAGGTGAAGGACTTCATCGCCAAGGCGTCGAAGTAATCTCGTAGGCCAGGCGGCGCCCTGCTCCTCGAGAGCACGGGCGCCGTTTCCCTTCTCCCCTTGCGGGGGAAGGGCATCACGTCCGATGTCCGGGCGGCTTCATCGTTTGCAGCGCCATGGCCAGCACCACCGCCCCTTCCTCCTCCGCCATCGAACTGTCCGGCGTCGCCAAGAGCTTCGGCGCGGTGCGGGCGCTCGATCGGGTGACCGTGGCGATCCGCCCAGGCGAGTGCCTCGGCCTCGTCGGCCATAACGGCGCGGGCAAGTCGACGCTGATGAACGTTCTCGCGGGCACGCTCGGCCCCGACGAGGGTGCGGTGACGATCGCCGGCCGCAGCGTTGGGGCGGACTGGTCGGTGCGGGCGGCGCATGCGGCCGGCATCCGCTGCGTATTCCAGGAGCTGTCGCTCTGCCCCAACCTCTCGATCGCCGAGAACACGCGGGTCGCCCATCCCGAGATCCACGGCTGGGGCTGGCGGCGCAAGGCCGCGAAGATCCTCTTCGAAAAACTCGACGCCATCTTCCCCGGCCATGGCCTGTCGCCCGACGACGTCGTCGGCGACCTGCCCATCGGGCGTCGGCAGGCGGTGGAGATCGCCCGCGCCTTCACCGAGACGAAGGAGCCCGTGGGCTGCGTGATCCTCGACGAACCCACCTCCTCGCTCGACAACGTGCAGGCCGAGCAACTCCTCGCCTATGTCCGCCGCTTCGTCGGCGAGGGTCGCAGCGTCATCCTGATCTCCCACAAGCTGGGCGAGATCATCAGCGCGACCGACCGCGCGGTGGTGATGAAGGACGGCCGCGTCGTCGCCGACCGCCCCACCCGAGAGTTCACGCGCGACGGCCTGGTCTCCGCCATGGGCCACGAGGATCCGCCTCAGCGCAGCGGCGAGCGCGCCGTGCGCGCCGGCGATGGCGAAGTGAGGGTCGAAGCCCGGCCTCTCGCAGGCGGCCTGCCGCTCATCGCCAGGAAGGGCGAGGTGGTGGGCCTCGCGGGCCTAGCCGGCCATGGCCAGACGCGCATGCTCCTGCGCATCCACGACGCCTTCGGCGGACGCTCGCCCGACACGGTGGTGCGCGGGCCCGTCGCGCTGGTGGCCGGCGACCGGCAGGCCGACGGCGTCTTCCCCATGTGGTCGATCGCGCGCAACATGACCGTGCGCTCCCTGCCGCAGCTCGCCAGGGGCGGGCTGATTGCGGCGGGCGAGGAGGAGGCCATGGCGCAGGACTGGCGGCGCAGGCTGCACCTCGTCACCCCCAGCGTGGACAACCCCATCCTGTCGCTCTCCGGCGGCAACCAGCAGAAGGCGCTCTTCGCCCGGGCCTTGGGCTCCAACGCCGAGATCATCCTCATGGACGACCCGATGCGCGGCGTCGACATCGGCACCAAGCGCGAGGTCTACGAGCTCATCGCCGAGGAGGCGGCGCGCGGGCGCACCTTCCTCTGGTACACGACGGAGTTCGACGAGCTCTTTCATTGCGACCGCGTGGCGGTGTTCCGCGACGGGCGCATCGTCGGCGACCTCACCGCCGCCGAACTCTCAGAGGACAAGGTGCTGCAGTTTTCCTTCCACGAAGGCGCGACGGCGGCGCAGGCGGGGGCCCGGGCGTGACGCGCGTCTCCTCCGCCACGCTCGCCAATGTCCTGCGCGCGGCTTTGCCAGCGATCGCGCTCGCGGCGATCCTGGCGACCATCTTCTCCCAGCAGCCGCGGGCCATGTCCTATTTCGGGCTGAACCTGCTGCTCTCGCTGGCCATCCCCATCATCTTCGCGGCCTTGGCGCAGATGCTGGTCATCACGATCGGCGACCTCGACCTCTCCGTCGGGCAATACGTCTCGCTGGTCGCCTGCATCGGGGCGACGCTGCTGCCGCAATCGCCGGCCCTCGGGCTGCTGGCGCTGGCGGGCTGCGTCGTCGGCTACGCCGCAGTAGGTGCTTTGATCCAGGCGCGGCGGCTGCCTTCCATCGTGGTGACGCTCGGGCTTTCGTTCGTCTGGTCGGGCCTGGCCGTACTGCTGCTGCCGACGCCGGGCGGCAAGGCGCCGGCGTGGCTGATCTCGGCGCTGCAGTTCAAGCCGGCCTTCGCCCCGCTTGCGATCTGGGTGGCGGCGGCCGTGGCCATCGTCGTTCACGTGCTCATCATGCGCTCGGCCTGGGGCACGGTGATGCGCGGGGCCGGCGGCAACGCACGTTCGGTGGAGAGGGCCGGCTGGTCGCTGCTGCGCACGCGCATGACGCTCTACGCGCTGGCGGGCGTGTTCGGAATCCTGTCAGGCCTGTCCCTCGTGGGCCTCACCACCTCGGCGGACGCCAACATCGCCTCGCGCTACACGCTGCTCTCCATCGCCGCGGTGATCCTGGGCGGCGGCGAGTTCGTGGGCGGGCGCGTCTCGCCTGTTGGGGCAGTGATCGGCGCGTTGACCATGACGGTCGCCGCCTCCTTCCTCATCTTCATGCAGATCAAGCCGGACTGGCAGATCGGGGCGCAGGGCGTCATCCTCATCCTCGTCCTGGCGCTGCGCGCCGCCATCGACTGGCTGGGGAGGCGCGCATGAGCAGCGAGGCGAGGCAGGCCCCCTCCCCAGCTCCCGCGCCATCGGCCCTGCGCGTGCTGCTGGCGAAGCCCTGGCTGTGGTCCTACGTGGCCGCCGTCGCTGTCTGGCTCGTCACCATCGCGAACTCGCGGGGACAGGGGGCGGGCGACATCCTCGTGGCGGCCTTCACGTTCTCGGCCTTCACGGTGCTCGTCTCGCTCGGCCAGATGCTGGTGATCACGACGGGGCCGGGCAATGTCGACCTCTCGATCCCCGCCACCATCGCGCTGTCGAGCGCCGTCTCGATGCTCGTGATGAACGAGAGCGCGGCGATGATCGTGCCCGGGCTCCTGGCCGCCATCGGCGTGGGCGTGCTGGTGGGCACGTTCAACTTCGGCCTGATCCGGCTTCTTCGCATCCCGCCCATCATCGCGACGCTCGCCTCGAGCCTCGTGGTGACCTCGATCGCAATCGCCTTCGGCCGCGGCCTGAAGATCAAGCCGCCCGTGCCGTTCCAGGATTTCGCGAGCTGGAAGCTCTTCGGCGCCGTGCCGGTTCTCGCCATCGTGGCCCTGGTCGCGGCACTGGTGGTGGCGCTCGTGCTGGAGCGCACCGTCTATGGCCGCTCGGTCGCCGCCGTCGGCCAGAACCGCCGGGCCGCCCATCTCGCCGGCCTCAAGGTGGAGCGCACCCGCTTCGTCACCTACGTCATCTCCGCCGCGCTGGCCGGCCTGACCGGAGCGCTGATCGCGGGCTTCGCCGGCGGCAATTCGCTCGACCAAGGGGAAGAATACCTGCTGCTCACCATCGCCGTGGTGGTGATCGGCGGGACGGCGGTGGCGGGCGGACGGGCGTCCGTGCCGGGCATCTGGGGCGCGGCGCTCTTCATGTTCCTGCTCGTGGCGATGCTCAACTCCGCGGGCGCGGGCGCGGGCCTTCGCATGCTGCTGACCGGCCTGATCATCATCACCGTCATTACGGTGGCCGGCGGCGAGAAGACGACGCGATAGCGGCCCTCAATTCCGCGGCCAGCGCGCATCGCTGTCGAGCGGCCAGATCGGCCGCGCCAGGCGGTCGAAGCGCAACTGGCTGTTGTCGGAGGTGGTGACGCCCACCCCGTCCAGGGTCACGCGCGCCTTCTCGAAAGGCGTGAAGCCCGCGCGGTAGTGGATGCGGGACTTCAGCAGCAGGTAACGGCAATGCGCGGGGTCGATGCCCACGCTGGTGAAGATACCTGCGTCCCAGGGCTCATGGTGGAGCGAGGTGACGACGATCGAGACGCCCTGCGTCTCGAATACCGCCGTAGGACCCGTATGGACCCTGGTGCCCGTGTACATCGGACCTCGGATCGTCCACTCTCCGTCCGAGAGACGTCGCACAACGCCGGTGAGGCGAAGCGGCTCGCCTTTCGCGCCGATGGACGGCATGTCGGCCTTGCCGCCGAGGTCGAGCGTGATCGTCGCGCCGACGCCCGCGCGCATCATCTCCTGCACCGCGCCGGGATCCCAGACTGCGGCGACGGCGACGTTCTCCAGCCCCTGCCGCAGGACCTCCCGGATCACCGTCATGCTGTCGGACGTGCCGCCGGAGCCGACATTGTCGGCATGGTCGAGCAGCACGACCGGGCTCTCCCGGATCGTCCTCGCGCGCGCCACCGCCTGCTCCAGCGGCTCGTGGCGGTAGACGAACTCCTCCCGGTCGGCCCAGGCCTGTTCGAGCAGCCTGTCGCGCGAGGCGACGGCCGCTGCGGCGTCGCCGTCGGCAATGACGATGGCGGACATGCCGGCCTGCGGGATGTCCGCCATGGGGAAGCCGCCGAACACCGAGGCGCAGAGAATGCCGGGCCTCGCCTCCTCCTCCCGCGTCATCTGCTGCAGGCTCTTCATCGGCTCGTCCGCCGTGCCCATGCGCAGGGTCTGGGCGAGGACGGGGACCGTGCCAAAGGCCTTCACCGGCCTCACCTTGCCGGCCAGCGCATCGAGCAGGATGCGCCCGCAGACTTTCCCAGTCGCGTACATGTCCGTGTGGGGGTAGCTCTTGTAGCAGTTGAAGACGGTGCAGTTCTGCGCCACCTGCTCCGTGATGTTGCCGTGCATGTCGAAGGTGACGCCGATCGGCGCATCCGGCGCGAGCGCCCGCATGCGCGCGAGCAGCACGCCCTCGGCGTCCCATTCGTGCTCGGCCACCATGGCGCCGTGCAGGTCGAGCAGCGCGGCGTCGAAGCCGCCCCTCGCCCAGGCATCCAGGATTCGGCCAGTCAGGTAGTCGTAAGCCTCCCGGTGCACGAGACCGGAGGGCATGGCCTCCGCCGCCACGGGCGTGACGATCTCTGCCCCCGCCTCTTCAGCAAGGTCGATGAAGGCGGCCAGCGGATGGTTCGTGCCGCGATAGGCGCGGACGACGTCCGCCTCCTCCTGCAGTCCCCAGGCCCGGAAGCGGGCGAGGTCGGTGGGCACGGGCGAGAAGGTGTTCGTCTCGTGCTTCATCATGGCGAGCAGGATGCGCATGAGGTCGGCTCCTCCCGTGGTCGGTGGGCCAGCTTAGCGAGCCGCTCCTGCAGCGCCAGTGCCGGCGCCTCATAGCAGGCCCTCTCAGTGGCAGTCAGACCCTGCTGGGTGAGGGCGCGCGGGCGGCGATGAGGCGTTCCAGGTGGAGCGCGGAGTCAACGAGCTGGCGCGTATAGGGATGCTCGGGCTCGTCGAGCACGCGCGCGGTCGGCCCCTCCTCCACGATGCGGCCGGCCTTCATCACGAGAACGCGTTCGGTGACGGCGCGCACCACCTCGAGGTCGTGCGAGATGAAGAGATAGGCCAGACCGTGCCTCGCCTGCAGGTCGGCGAGCAGATCGAGGATCGTGGCCCGGACCGACACGTCGAGCGCGGAGACGGGCTCGTCGAGCACCACCAGCCGCGGCCGGGTGATCAGCGCGCGGGCGATGGCGAGGCGCTGGCGCTGGCCGCCGGAGAACTCGTGGGGGTACTTGTCGGCGTCGGCAGGCGACAGGCCGACCTCCAGGAGCACGCCTTCGACGAGCCTCCGCCGCTCCACGCCCCGCGGTTCTGGCGTGAGCAGGTGCAAGGGCTCGGCGACGATGCGCCCGGCCGTGTGGCGCGGATCGAAGGAGCCGTAGGGGTCCTGGAAGACGATCTGCACCTTGCGCCGCACCACGGTGAGCGCCGGGCCGGACAGGTCTGCGACCGACTGACCATCGATTCGGATGGTCCCGCCGTCAGGTGCTTCCAGGGCGAGCACGGCGCGGCCCAACGTGGATTTTCCACAGCCGGACTCGCCAACGAGCCCGACGCTCTCGCCGGCCCGGACCGTGAGACTCACGCCGTCCACCGCGCGCAGGCGCGGCGCAGGGGCGAAGGGGCGCGGGCGGGCGAGCCGGTACTCCCTCACGAGGTCATCGACCACGAGGAGCGGCTCGCCGACCGGGGCTGCGGCTGCGTCCCGCCGCTTGGGCCGATGCCGCGAAGCTTCCAGAAGCGCCCGGCTGTAAGGATGGCTTGCCTGCTCGAAGAATCCGGCAGCCATCCCCTGCTCCACGACCCGCCCCTGTCGCATCACTGCGATCCGGTCCGCCATCGCGCCGACCACCGCGAGGTCATGGCTGATCAGGACGAGGCCGGCGCGCTGCTCGGCCACGAGGTCCTTCAGCAGCGCCAGAACCTGGGCCTGCGTCGTCACGTCCAGCGCCGTGGTCGGCTCGTCTGCGATAAGCAGCTTCGGGCGCAGCGCCACCGCCATGGCGATCACCACGCGCTGGCGCTGGCCACCGGAGAGCTCGTGCGGGTAGCGGCCGGGCGGCGCGACGGAGGGCGGAAGGCCCACGCGCTCCAGCACGCCCTGGGCGCGCTTCAGCGCCTCGCGCGCGCCGAGTCCCTCGTGCACCCGAAACACCTCGGCCACCTGGCGGCCGATCGCATGAAGCGGGTTCAGCGCCGTCATGGGCTCCTGGAACACCATGCCCATGCTCGCCCCGCGCAGGCGGTTCATGGCGGGCTCCGGGGTCGACAGGAGGTCGCGCCCCTCCAGCAGGATGCGACCCTTAGCGCGGCTGCCGGCGGGCAGCAGGCCCATCACCGAGAGGGCCGTGAGCGACTTGCCGGAGCCGGATTCGCCGACGACGCCCAGTGTCTCGCCCGCCTCGACGGTGAAGCCGACGCCGTCCAGGATCGGCGTTCTCCGGATGGCGAGACCCAGGCCCTCGACGGCGAGCAGCGGCACGTCAGCGCTCCCGGGCGAGTCGGGGGTCGGTGAGGTCGCGCAGGCCGTCCCCCATCAGGTTGAGGCCGAACACCGTGAGGATGATGGCGAGACCGGGCGCGATGGCGAGGCGAGGCGCGAGGGCCATCAGCGTCTGCGCCTCCTGCAGCATGCGGCCCCAGCTCGGCAAAGGCGGCTGCACGCCCAGCCCGACATAGGAGAGCGCGGCTTCCGCGAGGATGCCGAGGGAGAGTTGCACCGTCGCCTGAACGATGATGAGCGCGAGGATGTTGGGCAGCACGTGCTCGACCGTGATCCGCAGCCCCGACTTGCCGGCCACGCGCGCGGCCAGAACGAAATCGCGCGTCCAGAGCGGAAGCGCCGCGCCATAGGCCACCCGGGCGAAGACGGGGATGTTGAAGATGCCGATGGCTAGCATCGCGTTGAACGCGCCGGGCCCCAGCGTCTCCCTCAGCAGGATGGCGATGAGCAGCGCCGGGAAGGCGAAGACGAAGTCGCTGAGCCGCATGATCACGGCGTCCACGGCGCCGCGCCTTAGCGCCGCCAGCAGACCAAGCGGCACCCCGATCCCGGCCCCGATGCCGACGGCCACGAAGGATACGGCGATGGAAGTGACCGCGCCCCGCATGATCATGGAGAGCGTGTCGCGGCCGAACTGGTCGGTGCCCAGCCAATGCTCGGCGGAGGGGGGTTTGAGCTTTTGCGCGATGTCGATCGCGGTGGGGTCGTGGGGCGTCCAGACCAGCGAGAGCGCGGCGACGAGCGCCACGGCTCCCACGAGAACGGCTCCCGCCACGAAGCTGCGATGGCGCAGCGCGCGGGACAGGAAACCGACGCTCGCCGGCATGGTCGCGAAGGCCGCGCTCACGATCGTCGCCTCAGGCGGGGATCGACGAGGAGATAGGCGAGGTCGACCAGCGCGTTGACGATCACGACGCTCGCCACCAGCAGCATCACGACGCTGCGGACCACCACGAGGTCCCTCTGGTTGATGGCCTGGAAGACGAGACGGCCGAGGCCCGGCAGGTAGAACACGTTCTCGATGATGATGGTGCCCGCCAGCAGGAAGGAGAATTGCAGGCCCATGATGGTGAGCACGGGAATGAGTGCGTTGCGCAGTGCGTGGCCCCAGAGGGTCCGCGAACGGCTGAGGCCCTTGGCCCGGGCGGTGCGGACATAGTCGTCGCCCAAGGTCTCCAGCAGCGAGGAGCGCATCACGCGGGCGAGGATCGAGGCCTGCGGCAGGGCGAGAGCCACGGCGGGCAGGATCAGGCTGCGAAGGGCCGGCCAGGGGGCCGCGCTCCAGCCTGGGAAGCCGCCGGCGGGCACCCAGCGCAGGGTGATGGCGAAGAGCAGCACCAGCAGCATGGCGAACCAGAAGTTCGGCACGGCGATGCCGACCTGCGTCGCCCCCATGATGCCGAGGTCGGCCATGCTGTTGCGCCGCGCGCCCGCTGCCACGCCGAGCGGGATGGCCAGCGCCACGGTCAGCGCGAGGGCGAAAATGGCGAGAGGGAGCGACACGACCACCCTGTCGTGGACGAGTTCGGCCACGGGCGTCGAGTAGGTGTAGCTGGTTCCCAGGTCGCCCCGCAGCAGCCCTGTGGCCCACTCGGCATAGCGCTCCGTGGCCGGTCGGTTCAGGCCGAGCTTCTGACGCAGGGCTTCCAGCGTGTCGGGCCTGGCCTCCGTTCCGAGGATGACCTGCGCGGGATCACCGGGCAGGATCTCCATCGCCGTGAACACCACGAGGCTCGCCAGGACCAGCGTCGCGGCGAGGCCGGCGAGGCGCCGCAGGAGCAGCGTCAGCAGCATGGCGCGGCCTCCGCAGCGCCGGTCCTGGCGGGTCGGCGCCGCGTCACTCCGTCCAGCTCACCTCGGTGAGGTCGTTGGCGGGGATCGGTGCGTTCTCCCACAGGCCCTTGAGCTTGGCGTTCCAAACTCCGGTCTTGGGCAGCAGGAAGAGGAACACGTTCACCGCGTCGTCGGCCAGCATCTGCTGGGCCTTGCCGTAGAGCTCGAGGCGCTTGGCCTGGTCCGTCGTGCCGGCGAGCTCTGCGATGAGCGCCTTGAAGGCCGGGTTCTTGTAGTCGAAGTAATAGTCGTCGCGCGCGTAGATATCGATGTCGAGCGGCTCGACGTGCGAGATGACCGTGAGGTCGTAGTTCTTGGCCTTGAACACGTCGTTCAGCCACTGCGCCCACTCGACCGGCACAATCTCCGTCTCGATGCCGACCGCCTTGAGCTGCGAGGCGATGATCTCGCCGCCGCGCCGGGCATATTCCGGCGGAGGCAGGACCAGCCGGAACTTGGTGCCAGGCGCGACGCCGGCCTCCTTCAGCAGCGCCTTGGCGGCCGAGGGGTCGTAGGGATACTTGCCCACCAGATCGACATAGCCGGGGTCCTGCGGCGCGAAGTGCGAACCGATGGGCTTGGCGATGCCGTACATCGCGCCGTCGATGATCGCCTTGCGGTCGATCGCCATGGAGAGAGCGCGGCGCACGCGGATGTCGTCGAAGGGCTTCCGGCCATTGTTCATCGCGAGGATCGTCTTGCCCTCGGTGTTGCCGACAACGACGGCAAGCCGCGGGTCGGCGCGGAACTGCTCCAGGTTCTCCGGCGCGGGATAGATCGGGAAGGCGTCAATGTCGCCGGCCATTACGGCGGCGAAGGCGGCGGAGGGATCCGAGATGACCTTGAAGGTGACCTTGTCGAGCTTCACCGGCGTGCCCGTCCAGTCGGGGTTCCGGACGAGGTCGATGCTGGCCCCCTTCGTCCATTTCTCGAACTTGAACGGGCCGGTGCCGATGGGCTTCGTCTTGGTCTCGGCGGCGCTGCCCTGGCCCAGGATTACGGCCGCCGGCCAGCCCATGTTGGTGAGGAAAGCGCCCGTAGGGCGCTTCAGCGTCACCTTCACCGTCGAGGGGTCGACCACCTCGACGCTCTCGATGGGCTCGAAGAGGCCCTTCTGCGGGTTGGTGCTGTCGGCGGCGCGGGCGCGGTCCAGTGTGAACTTCACATCGGCGGCGCTGAAGGGCGCGCCGTCATGCCACTTGGCGCCCTGGCGCAGCTTGAACGTGTAGGTCTTGCCGTCGGGGCTGATCTCCCAGCTCTCGGCGAGTTGCGGCTTCACCTGCCCGTTGCGGTCGATCCGCGTCAGCCCCTCCAGCACGTTCGCGTAGACCACCTCGCCGATCGCGGCGGCGGCCCCGGCGGTGGGGTCGAGGTGGGGAGGCTCGAGCCGCACGCCGATGACGATGTCGGTGCGCGGAGCCGCCCAGGCCGGCCCGCCCTGCCCCGCCGCGAAGGCAGCGAGCACGAGGCCGGCGCCCCAGGCGCCGAAGGTCCTGCGGCTGATGGTGGTGAGGTCGGTCATGGTCGGGCTCCTCCGGGCCGGGGGGCGCCTTTCGGTCGAACGAGGACTCGCGCCGGCCGGGGTCATGCTAGCCACAGGCCGAGCCCCGCGTCGAGGGCTCCAAGAGGCGGATGGGGCTGCGATTTCTTCTGCGACGGGCCATTTGGCAGCGCGGTTCGCGCGGTCTAGCGTGTCGTCCCGACCCGACAACCCACCGGACGATTCCGCATGCCCTTCGACCGATCCACCGAGCCCGACGGCTCGCTGCGCCGAAGCCTCTATCCGGAGATACAGCCTTATGACCAGGGCATGCTCGACACTGGGGACGGGCACCACGTCTACTGGGAGGTCAGCGGCAACCCCCAGGGCACGCCGGTCGTCTTCCTGCACGGAGGGCCGGGCGCGGGCGCTTCGCCGCACCACCGGCGGCTCTTCGACCCCGTGCGCTACCGCATCCTCATCTTCGACCAGCGCGGCTGCGGCCGCTCGCTGCCCCATGCCTCGCTCGACAACAACACGACCTGGCACCTCGTGGCAGACATCGAGCGGCTGCGGGCGATGCTGGGCGTCGAGAGCTGGGTCGTGTTCGGCGGCTCGTGGGGCTCCACCCTCGCGCTCGCCTATGCCGAAAGGCATCGCGAGCGGGTGCGCGCGCTGATCGTGCGCGGAATCTTCACGCTGCGGCGCGCCGAGCTCGAATGGTACTACCAGTCGGGCGCGTCGATCTTCTTCCCGGAGAAGTGGGAGCGCTTCCTTGCGGCCATCCCGCCGAGCGAGCGCGGCGACCTGATGTCGGCCTACCAGCGCCGCCTCACCGGACCGGACGAGGCCGAGCGCCTGAAGGCCGCCAAGGCCTGGAGCCTGTGGGAGGGCGAGACCATCACGCTCCTCCCCGACGCCGCCATGACCGCCCAGCACGAGGACGGGCACTACGCCATCGCCTTCGCCCGCATCGAGAACCACTACTTCGTCCATGGCGGCTGGATGGACGAGGGCCAGCTCATCCGCGACGCCGTCAGGCTGCGCGGCCTCCCTGGCGCGATCATCCAGGGTCGCTACGACATGGCCTGCCCGCCCGGCACCGCGTGGGACCTGCACAAGGCCTGGCCGGACGCCAGCGTCCACATGGTGGAAGACGCGGGGCACGTGTTCGCCGAGCCTGGCATCCTGCACCAGCTGATCCTGGCGACGGACCGCTTCGCCGGGGTGTGAGCCTCCACCGTGGTTGCGAGGGCCGAAGCAACGAAGCGACCCAAGGGCCTGGCATGAGCCCCACCGCCGGGACCTCTTACCCGGCTACTGGACTGCTTCGCTACGCTCGCAATGACGAAGGACTAGCCCTCGTATTCCAGGATATACAGCCCGCCATTGTAGTCGTTGGCGTAGACCAGCCCGGCCGTGTCCACGAAGACGTCACAGGTCTGGATGACCAAAGGCCTGTTCGGCCGTGTGTCGACGAGGCGGTTGGGCTTCGGCGGGACGAAGGCGCCGACCTCTTCGGGGCGGAACGCGTCCTTGATGTCGTAGACGCGCACGCCCGCGTTCTGCAGCGTGGCGAAGATCGTCTCCGATGAGACGAAGCCGTCCGGGCGGTTCTCGTGGATGTTGTGCGGGCCGTAATGGCCGCCCTTGTGGCGGTAGTCGGCATCCTTCGGGCGCGGCAGCGTCGACAGGCTCACGGGGTTGGTGGGGACGCGCACGTCGAACAGCCAGATGGGCTTGTCTCCGTCCTCGTAGTCGTCCAGCACCGCCTCGTCGACGACCACCAGCAGGTCGCGGTCCGGCAGGTGCAGGCAGTTGTGGGTGCCGCCGGCGAAGGGCGGGGACCAGTTCTTGTGCAGGATGAGCCTGGGGTTCTCGCGGTCGGCGACGTCGATCATGACGAGCCCCGCGTCGCGCCAGGCGCCATAGGCCGTGTCGCCGCTGACCGTGGCATGGTGCAGGCCGTAGCGCCTGGTGGCCGGCCATGAGGTCTTCTCCCCGCCCGCCGTGTGCATGCCGTCCAGCCAGAGCTTGCCCGCCGGACGCGGGTTGGCGGGGTTGGTCATGTCGACGCACATGAAGATGTAGTCGGTGAAGCCGTCGAGCAGCACAGAGACATAGGCCCAGCGCCCGCCCACATACCAGATGCGGTGCACGCCGCCGCCCTCGACCGGCATGAACCCGATCCTGCGGGGGGTGGCAGGGTTGGAGATGTCGTAGACGGCCATGCCGGCCGACCAGTCGCGCGCAGGCTTGCTGGCGGCCGTGTTGGCGGCGGTGCCGACCTTTTCGCCCAGGGCGCCCTTGTAGTACGCGCGCTCGTCCTGGAATTCGGCCGCGGCGAACATGTTCTTGGCGTGGATCACCAGCAGAAGGTCGCCATGCGTCTGCAGGTGGATGTTCCACGTGTTGGGCGGCGCGGCCTCGTAATGCACGGGCTTCGGATTGCGCGGGTCACGCACGTCCACGACCGTGAAACCGTTCGAGAACATGTGCCCGATGAAGGCATGGCCCTTGTTGACCATGAGTTGCACGCCGTCCGGCCGCCCGCCCTGGTCGGAATGGCCGATGAGGCGCATGCGGTGCGCATAGTCGGGCTTCGGCAGGTCCTGGCTGGCCATGGTCATGTCCTCGTGAATGTCGGTCGCGCCCAGCCGCGCCGGGCAGATTGCAAATGCGCCCGGGCGGAGAGGCCGCCCGGGTCTCGGAGGTTCGGCTCGCTACCGCTCGCTCGCCGCCACGCCTGCCGCCTCCCTCCCCTTTGCGGGGAGGGATACAGGGTGGGGGGTCGCCGGGGCAGAGTTCGGTGTCGACGTCCTTCCCCAAAGCCTGACGACCCCCACGCCTTACCCCTCCCCGCAGGAGGGAGGGGGAGCGGGGAGGTCGAGGCTTGGCGCTTACTTCCCCCAGATCTTCGCGTAGGCTTCGGTGTAGTTGTTCGAGGGGTCGTAGGTGTTCTTGTCGCCGCCGTCGAACTTGATGTTCGAGGGCAGGAAGAGATGCGCCGGGGCGACGAAGCCCGACTGCTTCTCCTTGTTCAGCGCACGGTTGGCCTCGTCGACGATCTGCCAGCCCTGCAGGCGCAGCGGTTCGGCGACGGTGCCCGCCTGGTACTCGCCCTGGCGGATGCGCTGGAATGCCACTTCCGAACCGTCGCCGGCGGAGACGGCGAGCGGGTTGTCGGTGCCCTTCAGGCCGGCAGCGGCGAGCGCGGGGGCCATGAAGTCGAAGGTGAGGTCGTTGATGGAGAGCGCGTGCGTCCAGGCCTTGCCGTATTTCTGCAGCAGCGCCGTCGTCAGCGGGGGCATGCGGTTGGAGGCGTCGGCGAGCGGGGTGTCGACGATCTCAAGCACCTTGCTGTCGCCGCAGGCCTTGATGACGGCCGCCATGGCGTTCGACTTGGCGACGGCGATCTCGTAGGTCGAGTCGGTGAAGATCACCGCGCCGACCTTGCCGCCCGTCTCGGCGCAGGGCCAGGAGGCGGCAGCGCGTGCCACTTCCAGCGGGTCCGTGGTGACGTTGTTGAAGATGGGCAGCTTGTCGTGCGGGCCGGACTTGGCGTAGCTGTGCCAGCCCACGATCACGATGCCCTGCTTGCCGGCCTCCTCGATGACCGCCGCCTGCTCCGTGGCGTCGATGCCGCCGAGCACGATGACATCAGGCTTCGACGCGATGGCCTGGTTGATGCCGCTGGAGCGGCCCGAGACCGAGCCCTGGCCGTCGATGAGCTTGAAGGTCCAGCCGATCTTGGCGGCTGCCTCCTTCACGCCCTCGCCCGCGCCGCGCGCACCGCCGTTCCGCTGGTCGGTCGAAACGTAGATGATGGTCTTGCCCGGCGCCGCCTTGGGGCCCGTGGTCGGGCCGGCCCAGGGGGCGTTGGGCTTGCTGGTCGCTTCGACCGCGGCCTTGGCGTCGGAGATCGCGTCGGCATGGGCGCCGAGGACGAAGCCCGGCAGCGCGACGCTGGCGGCCAGCACCGCCCAGGCAAGATGCTTCTTCATGCGTATTCCTCCCTTGTTGGACTTCGCGAGCGGCGAAGCGGTTTGGGCCGGGGCTCTCACGAGGAGCCCGCGGCCGATGACGGTGGCGTGGGAGCCTGGGCTCCGCGCTGGTGGCGCACGGCGCCGCGCTTGCGCTGGGCATAGCCGGCGAGGCCGATGGCGATGAGCAGGGTCACGCCGTTGAAGAGCGGCTCGACGTAGAACTCCCCGCCAAGCTGCTGGATTCCGGAGATGCCCACCGCGAGGATGGTCACGCCGATGATCGTGCCCCACACGTTGACCCGGCCGGGGCGGATCGTGGTCGAGCCGAGGAAGGCGCCCACCAGCGCCGGCAGCAGGAACTCCAGCCCCACGCTCGCCTGCCCGATGCGCAGCCGCGCAGCGAGTACGATGCCTGCCACAGCGCCGAGGAAGCCCGACGCCACGAAGGTGCCGATGACGAAGCGCCGGCTGGGGATGCCGTTCAAGGCCGCCGCGCGCGGGTTGGCGCCGATGGCGTAGAGGTAGCGGCCGATGGGCAGGTATTCCGTCACGATCCAGAGGACCAGGCTCAGCACGACCACGTAGTAGGCTGCAATGGGAATGCCCAAAGGCTGGAGCGTGTAAAGCTCCGTGAAGCCCTTCGGCAGCACACCGATGACCTGTCGCCCCTCCGTGTACCAGAGGGCGATCGCGTAGAGCACCGTGCCGGTGCCCAGCGTGGCGATGAAGCTGTCGATTTGCGCGAGCTCCACGAGGAAGCCGTTCAGCAGGCCGAGCAGGCAGCCGAGCAGGAGCACGACGAGGCAGGCGACCGGCCAGGAGAGCCCCATCTTGGTTTGAAGGGCGATGGCCAGCACGTGCCAGAGCACGATCCCGTAGCCCACGGTGAGGTCGATGCGGCCCGCCATCATCGGGATCATCGCGGCGAGCGAGAGCATGGCGATGATGGCCTTGTCGCCCAGGATCGAGCGCAGGTTCAGCATCGTCGGGAAGGTGTTGGGCAGCAGGATCGAGAAGAGCAGGATCAGCAGCACCGTGAAGATCGGCAGGCCATAGACCGGCGCGAGCCGCCACAGCTTCTGGCCGAGGCTGAGGCCCTGCAGCTCGACGGCTGTGGGCTCGAGCGCGGTGGACTTGATGGAGTTCATGCCTGCATCGCCTTTCCGGCCGCCTTCGCCGCGTCGCGGGTGGTGAGGGTCGCCGCGCGGGTCAGCGCCTCCACGGACAGCTCGTCGCCCGTGAGTTCCGCCAGGATCTCGCCTGAGCGGAAGACGAGCGCCCGGTGGCAAATGGCGGCGACCTCCTCGACGTCGGTGGAGATGACGATCACCGCCCTGCCCTCCTTCAGCGTCGCCGCGAGCAGCCGGTAGATCTCGGCCTTGGCGCCGACGTCGACCCCCGCCGTCGGGTCCTCCAGCACGAGCACGCGCGGCGCGATGCGCATCCAGCGCGCCATCACGACTTTCTGCTGGTTGCCGCCGGAGAGCGTCTCGATCGGCGCCTCTGGATCATTGGGATGTAGCGAGACCTGCCGGCCGAGCGTGCGGCTCTCCTCGGCCTCGTCGGCGCGCGAGCGCATGGCGAAGGGACCGCGGCCGGCCGCGCCGGGGTTGATGAACATGTTCTCGCGCACGCCCAGCACGGGGGCGACCGACTCGGCGACTCGGTCGGCCGCCACGAAGCCCAGGCCGGAGGCGATGGCGGTGGTGGGGTTGCGGGCGTCGACCTCGCGACCTGCGAGCATCACCCGCCCGGCCGTCGCCGGCTCGATGCCGAGCAGCGCGCGGCCCACGTTCTCCTGGCCGGCGCCACGCAGCCCCACGAGCGCGAGGATCTCGCCGGCGCGCAGGTGGAAGTCGACCGGCCCGACGTCGCCAACGCAGAGCCCCTCGCAGGCGAGTAGCGTCCCGCCCTGCGGCGCGGGCGGGCGAACGAACACGCTTTCCGGGCGGCGGCCGATGATGGCGGCGATGAGCGATTCGGGGTCAGCCTTGCGCGTGGGGCGGGCGTCCACGAGGCGGCCGTCGCGCAGGACGACAAGGCTGTCCGAGATGGCGAAGACCTCGTCCAGCCGGTGCGACACGTAGATCATGCTCACCCCGTCCGCGCGCAGCTTGCGCAGCACGCGGAAGAGCAACTCCACCTCGCTCTGCGGCAGGCTCGCCGTGGGCTCGTCGAGCACCAGCACCTGGGCATTCACGCCCAGAGCGCGGGCGATGGCGACGAGCGACTTCTCGGTGCGCGTGAGGTCGCTGACGCGGCTGCGCGGGTCGATGTCATGCGCCACCATGGCGAGGGAGCGGCGGGCGCGCTCCTCGACGGAGGTCCAGTCGACCAGGCCGAAGCGACGCACATAGCCCTGCGCCAGGGCGATGTTTTCGGCCACCGTCATCCATTCGATGAGGCCGAGGTCCTGGTGGATGAAAGAGATGGAGGCCTTGTCGGTGCGTGGATCGAAGGGCTGGCCGTTGACGCTAATCGTCCCGGCGTCCGGCTTGTAGACGCCCGCGAGCATCTTGATGACCGTGGACTTGCCAGCGCCGTTCTGGCCGAGCAGCGCCACGATCTCGCCCGCAGGCACGTCGAAGCTGACGTCGTCGACGGCCAGTGTGCCGCCGAAGCGCTTCGTCATGCCGCGGCAGCTCAGGCGCGCGGGTCCGCCCGTCTCTGCGCGGTCCGGCACCTTGCTCGCGGCACCCTGGCTCATCGTCCGCATCGCCCCCGCCAGCCTGGTCAGGGGCCGGCCTGGGTCCGTCGGCACGCGCCAGCACGTCCGCCGGCGCGAGCGCCAGCTTCGGCGAACGAGTTCGCCCTTCTGCGTGGGTGGTGCCGATCAGGCCCTGTTTCGCTTCCTCGCCGGCGGCCTGTCCGTGCGGGCCGCTCATTGCTTCACCCGAGTAAACGCCCGCGCGCCTCAGGCCGTCAAGACGCAATTTAAATCCATTTGACTGCGGCCGACGGACGCAAGCGAGCCATGCTTTCAGGCCCATGCTGGATGGCCTTTACGCCGGGCATGCGCTCTTGCCGAGCCGCCGCGCTGCCGCCACGATGCGCATCCCGATGACGGCCCGAACCGCCGCGCGAAGCTGGAGAGAAACGCGCCGATGTCCCTCACCTTGTTCGATCTCTCCGGCCGCACTGCACTCGTCACGGGCTCGAGCCAGGGCATCGGGCTCGCCATCGGCGCGGGACTCGCCAGGGCCGGGGCGACTGTCGTTCTCAATGGCCGCGACGGCGACAAGCTTGCCAAGGCCGTCGACCTGCTCAAGGGCGAAGGCCTGCCCGTGCACGGCCGCGCCTTCGACGTGAGCGACAGCGCCGCCGCCGAGGCGGGTGTCGCCGCCATCGAGTTGGAGGTCGGGCCGATCGGCATCCTCGTCAACAACGCAGGCAAGCAGCACCGCGCGCCCGCCACGGAGTTCCCGGACGAGGCCTGGCACGACATCTTCCGCGTCAACGTGGACAGCGCTTTCTTCATGGCGCGTTCGGTGGGCCGGCGCATGATCGGGCGCGGGGCCGGCAAGATCATCAATATCGGCTCGGTGCAGAGCGAGCTCGGCCGACAGACCATCGTGCCCTACACGGCCACCAAGGGTGCGGTGAAGATGATGACCCGCGGCCTCTGCGCGGAGTGGGCCAAGCACGGCATCCAGGTGAACGCCATCGGCCCCGGCTATTTCGACACGCCGCTCAACAAGGCGCTCGTCGAGAATCCCGAGTTCTCCGCCTGGCTCTGCGCCCGCACGCCCGCGGGCCGTTGGGGCAAGCTGGAGGAGCTCGTGGGAGCGGCGATCTTCCTGGCTTCGCCCGCCTCCGACTTCGTGAACGGCCACATGCTCATGGTCGATGGCGGGCTCACAGCCGCCGTCTGACTTCTTTTCTCATCCGGCCCGCACGGCCCAACATCATCATGGGGGAAACGACATGCCCGAGAACGTCATGGCAAACGAGGACCTGACCTACACGCCGTTCGAAGTGCTGGACAAGCGCTTCGCACCGCTCTGCAACGGCACGGCCAAGCTTGAGCGACTCTATACGGGCTGCCGCTGGGCCGAAGGCCCGGCCTGGTTCGGCGCCGGCCGCTACCTGCTGTGGTCGGATATTCCGAACAACCGGATCATGCGCTGGGACGGCACGGATGGCAGCGTCTCCGTCTACCGCCAGCCCTCCAACAACACGAACGGCCACACGGTCGACCGGCAGGGCCGGCTCGTCTCCTGCGAGCACCTGGGCCGTCGCGTCAGCCGCACGGAGCATGACGGCTCCATCACCATCCTGGCCGACCGCTTCGAGGGCAAGCGCTTCAACTCGCCCAACGACGTCGTCGTGAAGAGCGACGATTCCATCTGGTTCACCGATCCCGCCTACGGCATCGACTGGGACTACGAGGGCGAGGTGGCGGAGAGCGAGATCGGCGGCTGCCACGTCTACCGCATCGACGGCAAGACCGGCGCGATCAGCCGTGTCGCCAATGACTTCGTGCGCCCCAACGGCCTTGCCTTCTCGCCCGACGAGTCGAAGCTCTACATCGCCGACACCGGCGCGACGCATGTCGAGAACGGCCCGCGCCACATCCGCGTCTTCGACGTGGTGGACGGCCACAAGCTGCGCGGCGGCGAGGTGTTCGCGACCTGCACCGCCGGCCTCTTCGACGGTTTCCGCCTCGACGAGCAGGGCCGCATCTGGACCTCGGCCGGCGACGGCGTGCATTGCTACGAGCCGGACGGCACGCTCATCGGAAAGATCCGCGTGCCGGAGATCGTCGCGAACGTCTGCTTCGGCGAGGCGCGGAGGAACCGGCTCTTCATCTGCGGCACGACGTCGCTCTACTCGTACTATACGCTCGTGCGCGGCGTGAAAACCTACTGAACTGTCGTGCCATCCCCGGCCGCGCGAAGCGCCGGGAAGGGGATCCAGACTTCACCACAGAAAGTCTGGCCCCCCTTCCCCTCCGCGGCTTCGCCGCTCCGGCCGGGGATGACACACCATTTGGGAAGGCGGGGAATCACCCCAGCATGCTGAGCGCCTTTGTGAAGAAGTCCTCGGCGCCGAAATTGCCGGACTTCAGGGCGAGGGCGAGCGGCGGGCCGGCCGCAGCGCGGGTCCAGGGCACGCCCGGGTCGATCTCCGGGCCGATCTCCAGCATGGAGACGCCGAGCGCGCCGACCACGGCGCCCGACGTCTCGCCGCCCGCGACGACGAAGCGCGTGACGCCCGCCTTGGCAAGGCCCTGCGCCACCTCGGCCAGCAGCCTTTCCACCATCGCGCCGGCCTCGTCGCGGCCATAGCGCTCCTGCACGGCGCGCACGGCCTCCGGCTCGGCGGTGGACGAGACCAGCACCGGCCCCTTCCTCAGGCGGGGCTCCGCCCAGGCCAGGATGTCCGCTGCCTTGAGGCGGCCCTCCGCCAGCGCCACGGGATCGACCACGAAGGTCTCCACGCCCTTCAGCCTGGCGTCGCGCACCTGGGCGCGCGTGGCGGCCGAGCAGCTGCCGGCCAGCATGGCGGAGAGGCCCTCCGGCGCGGCGAAGGCCCGGCCGGCGCTCACCTGCGCCAGCAGGCCCTCGCGGCGGAAGTTCTCCGGCAGGCCCAGCGCGATACCGGAGCCGCCGGTCAGCAGCTTCTCGCCGGCAAAGGCCTCGCCGAGGACGCGCAGGTGCTGGTCCGTGATGGCATCCGCCACGCCGATCGCCCTCCCCTCCTTCGCGAGCGCCGCGAAGGCGGCGCGAACCGCGGCGGCGCCCTTCTCGACCGTCTGGAAGGGCACGAGGCCGACGGGGACCTGGGTCTGGCGCTGCAGCACACGCACCAGGTTCGAATCCCGCATCGGCGTCAGCGGGTGGTCCTTCATCGGGCTGTCGGAGAGCAGCGTCGACCCGACGAAGAGGTGCCCCTGGTAGACCGAGCGGCCATTGGCCGGGAAGGCGGGGCAGGCCACGGTGAAGGACACACCGAGCCGCTCCATCAACGCCTCGGCGACCGGGCCGATATTGCCCCGGTCCGTGGAATCGAAGGTCGAGCAGTACTTGAACAGGATCTGCCGCGCGCCCGCGCCCACCAGTGCATCGCAGGCGGTGAGCGACCACTCCACCGCCTCCTCCGCCGGGTTGGTCCGCGACTTCATGGAGACCACCACCGCATCCGCCTCCGGCAGCGCCTCGGCCGAGGCAGGCACGCCCACCGTCTGGACGACGCGCATGCCCTCACGCGCCAGCATGAGGGCGACGTCGGTGGCGCCGGTGAGGTCGTCTGCGATGACGCCGAGCAGCATCGTTTCCTCCGTGAGTGAGGCGCGCTACCAGCGCGCGCCGAAGGTGTCGCGCAGGTCCTGGATAGCAGCCGTGTCGAGCGGCGGCAGGACCGCGCCACGGGTGAGGAACCAGAGCTTCGCCGTCTCCTCCGCCTCCTCCAATGCGTAGGCGGCGGCCGAGACGCTCTCGTGCCAGAAAGTCGGCCCGATGCGCGCCAGCATGACGCCGCGCACCTGCGGTACGAGCGGCCGGATCATCTCCGCCACGGCGGGGTCGCCAGGTCGGCGATAGGGGATGAGCGGGATGCGGCCCGCCTTCATCACGTGGTAGGGCGTGAGCGGGGGCAGGATGTTGGCGGGGTCGACGCCAGCGGTGAGCGAGAGCGCCACGAGGTGCGTCGAGTGCGTATGCACCACGCCGCGCAGGGCGGGATCAGCATCGTAGACCGCACGATGCAGCCGGATGGTCTTGGAGGCCCGCGCGCCTGAGACCTGCTCGCCGTCGGGCCCGATCTTGGCGATGGCGGCAGGGTCGAGGTCCCCCAGGCAGGCGTCCGTCGGCGTGATCAGCCAGCCCTCGTCGAGCCGCGCCGAGATGTTGCCGGCCGACCCCACGGTGTAGCCGCGCTGATAGAGGCTGCCGCCAATGCGGCAGATCTCTTCGCGGATTGCGTTTTCGGGACTCATGGCTGGCCGGCGCTTCCTCGTTCCGGCAAACCTAGCCCGCGGAGACGCGCCCCGTCACGCCCCGCCTGCGTCATGCCCGGACCGCGCTCATGACATCGGCGCAGGCGATGGCCGCCTACCTGTATTTCAGGAAGGCGTGGTCCGGGGCCATGGTGAACTTCCAGGCCTTCACGGGCCCGGCCATCACGTTGAGGTACCAGAGGTCGAAGCCGTGCGGCGCGCCGACGGGGTGGTAGCCTTTGGGCACCAGCACGACGTCGCCGTCGGAGATCGCCATCGTCTCGTCGAGCGAGAGGTCGTCCGTGTAGACCCGCTGCAGGGCGAAGCCCGAGCCGCGGGCGAGACGATGGTAGTAGGTCTCCTCGAGATAGGTCTCGCGGGGGAAGTCGTCCGTGTCGTGCTTGTGCGGCGGGTAGCTCGACCAGTTGCCGCCGGGCGTGACCACCTCGACGACCAGCAGGCTCTCGGCGTGGGGCGAGGTGTCCGGCAGGATGTCGCGCACGTGGCGGGTGTTCGTGCCGGTGCCGCGCGTCTCGTCGCCGACCTCGGAGGGCGGGATCAACTTCGCCGGGTAGCCACCCTTGGAGGGCGAGGAGCAGACCGCCAGTTCGCAGGCGCCCTCGGCCGTGGCGCTCCACGACGAACCGGCAGGCACATAGAGCGACCAGGGCTTGCCCTCGAAGGGCGACATGCGCTCCCCGATGACGCCGAAATCCTGTCCGCCGCCGCTCACCTTCGCCTTGCCGGAGACGAGCACGAGGCACACCTCCCGACCGCCAGTCTCCGCCCCGACGGTCTGGCCCGGTTGCAGCCGGAACACCTCGAACCCGACATAACGCCACCCTGCGCTCTCCGGCGTGATAGCGTGGACCTGGCCCCTTGTGTCGGGGGCGTGCGGGTGGACGAGAAGCTTGGGCATGGTCAACCTGTCGATGCTCTGAGCGAACGCGCTCAATCCCCGAGGCTCTGGCGCGTCAGGGCCTCCTCGTAGCGCTCGCGGGCGCCGCGGACCTCTTCTCGGACGGAGACCTCGGGCACGGCGACTTCCCACCAGTGGCCGCCGGCGTCTGTGGAGGCGAGCGGGTCAGTGTCGATGACGATGACGTGGGTGCGGCTGGAGGAGCGGGCGCGCTGGAGCGCGGTCTCGAGTTCGCCGATCCCCTTCACCTTCTCCGAGGTGGCTCCAAGAGAAGCGGCGTGGGCCGCAAAGTCGATTTCCGGAAGCACCTCGTGGCGGGCGTGCTTGAGCAGGTTGTTGAAGCTCTCCCCGCCCGTGGCGCGCTGCAGCCGGTTGATGCAGCCGAAGCCGCGGTTGTCGAGCACTACGATGGTGAGCTTCTGGCCCAGCATCACGGACACCGCGATCTCCGAGTTCATCATGAGGTAGGAGCCGTCGCCGACCATCACCGTCACGTCGCGGTCCGGGCAAGCCATCTTGACGCCGAGCCCGCCGGCGATCTCGTAGCCCATGCAGGAATAGCCGTATTCGAGGTGGTAGCCCCCTGGCGCGCCCGACTGCCAGAGCTTGTGCAGTTCGCCCGGCAGGCCGCCGGCGGCGCACACGACGATGTCGCTCGCCTTTGCATTGCGCTGCACGGCGCCGATGACCTGCGCGTCGCTGGGGAGCTCCGCGTTGGTGGGGGCGGTGTAGGCAGCGGCGGTCGCCTTCCATGCGGCCTTGCCGGCCTTGGCCTTCTCGGTCCAGGCCGGGGGCGCGATCCAGGCGCCCAGCGCCTTGTCGAGCTCCTCCAGGCCGACGCGGGCGTCGGCCAGCAGGGGCGACGCGCGGTGCTTGGCGGCGTCGAAGAGCTGCGTGTTGAGGGCGATGATCTGCCGGCCCTCAGCGGCGAAGAGGGACCACGAGCCCGTCGTGAAGTCCTGCAGGCGGGTGCCCACCGCCAGGATCACGTCCGCCTCGCGCATCAGCGCATTGGCGGCGTCTGTGCCGGTGACGCCGACCGAGCCCATGTTGAGCGCATGCTCGTCCACGAAGCTGCTCTTTCCCGCCTGGGTCTCGCCGACCGGCAAACCGTGGTCCTCGCAGAACACCTTCAGCCTCTCCTCGGCCTGCGAGTAGAGCACCCCGCCGCCGGCGATCACGACGGGCTTTCTCGCGTGCTTGAGAAGGGCGGCGGCATGGGCGAGTTCCCCGTCGTCGGGCCGCTGGCGGCGCGGACGCCAGACGCGCTCCTCGAAGAAGCTGAGTGGATAGTCGAAGGCCTCGGTCTGCACGTCCTGGCAGAGCGACAGCGTCACCGGCCCGCATTCCGCAGGATCCGTGAGCACGGCCATGGCGCGGTTGAAGGCCGGGATGATCTGCTCGGCGCGGGTGATCCGGTCGAAATAGCGTGAGACCGGACGGAAGCAGTCATTGGCGGAAAGCGTGCCGTCGCCGAAATCCTCGATCTGCTGCAGCACCGGGTCCGGCCGGCGGCTGACGAAGACGTCGCCCGGCAGCAGCAGCAACGGAAGGCGGTCCACGTGCGCCACCGCGGCGGCCGTCACCATGTTCGTCGCGCCTGGGCCGATCGAGCTGGTGCAGGCCATCATGCGGCGACGGCGGGAGGCCTTGGCGAAGGCGGTGGCGGCGAGCGCCATGGCCTGCTCGTTGTGCGAGCGGAAGGTCGGCAGTTCCTCGCGCACGCCGTGCAGGGCCTCGCCCATGCCGGCGACGTTGCCGTGGCCGAAGATGGCCCAGACGCCCGCGAAGAGCGGCACGACATTGCCGTCGATGTCGGTCTTCTGGGCGGCCATGGCGCGCACCAGCGCCTGGGCCATGGTGAGGCGGATCGTGCGGGCCATCGGGCGGTCTCCTCCTGGGCCGGCTCCCACGGCTGGCGCGGGCCGGGTGTCGTTCGTTGAACTCAGACTATCAGGCCGCGCGGGCCTGTGCGTCGCGCCAGGCGCCGACCAGCGTCTCGAAGCGCGCCGCCATGTCGTCGATCGCGGCCCTGTCGTCGATCTGCCCCGCGAGCCAGGCGCGGGCGCTGTCGGCGAAGATCGTGCGGCCCACCGCGAAGCCCCTCACGAGAGGGCATTTGGCGGCGACGCGGAAAGCGGCCGCGAGGTCTTCCGCCGGAGCCTCGAGGCCCAGCAGCACGATCCCGCGGCAATAGGGATCGCCCGCCTCGACGGCCTCGGCGACCGCCGCCCAGGCCGCTTCGCTCGGCTGCTGCTCGAGCTTCCACCAGTCGGGCTTGATGCCGATGGCGTAGAGCCGGCGGACTACGGCGGCGACGGTGTCGTCCCCGACCGGGCCGTGCTTGGAGGCGATGATCTCGACGAGAAGCTCCCGGCCGACGCCGCGGCAGGCGTCGAAGACGCGCTTCAGCTCGCGCTCCTGCCGGAGTTTCAACTCCTGCGGATCGTCCGGGTGGTAGAAGCAGAGTACCTTCACGGTGTGGCCCACCGGCCATTCCGCGAGGTGGGCGCCGATGGAGCCGTTGCCTTCGATCTCGAGGTCGAGGGGGCGCGTGCCCGGCTTCTCCACCGGCCGGCCGATCCAGAAGCCGTGGTCGGCGGCGCGGAACAGCGCCTCGCGGCCATAGGTGCCATCGAGCAGCATGCCGAAGCCGGGCCGCCCGGCCGCCACGCGGGCGGCGGCCTCCACGGCAAGGCGCTTGAATCCGTCGATCTTCTCGCGCGGTGCGCCGACCTGGTCGGCCATCTCCTCGAACTGTGCGCGGTGGTCGATGGCCAAAGCCACCAGTCCCTCCGGCTGCGGCCGGCGGGTCGTCGCCCAGTGCACGTGGTTGATTGCCTCGTCCTTGCGGAGCGCCCGGTGCGGCGAGCCCTTGGCGAGGAAGAATTCCAGCTCCGGCCACGTGGGGCTCTCGGGCGAGCAGAGCAGGCGCGACACGGCGAAGGCGCCGCAGGCATTGGCGTAGGCGCAGCAGGTGGCGATGGGTTCGTCGCGCAGCCAGCCGCGCAGGAAGCCGGACATGAAGGCGTCGCCCGCCCCCAGCACGTTGTAGACTTCCACTGGGAAGCCCGGGCCCTTGATGCCGTCTTCCAGCGAGGCGGGAATGGCGCCGGGAAACACCACGCAGCCCATCGGGCCGCGCTTGCAGACGATGGTGGCCGCGGTCAGCGAGCGGATGGTGCGGATGGCCTGGAGCGTGTCCTCCGATCCGCCGGCGGCATGAAGCTCCTCCTCCGTGCCGACGACGAGGTCGCAGGAGGGCAGGATCTCCTGGAGGTGCTGCGTCACCGTCTCCGAGCGAAGGTAGCGCTCCTCCCCGGCCCCGTGGCCGGCGAGGCCCCAGAGGTTGGGGCGGTAGTCCACGTCGAAGACGACCTTGCGCCCATGCTTCTTGGCCAGCGCCATGGCCTTCTTCTGCGCCGCCGCCGTGTTGGCCCGGGCGAAGTGCGTGCCCGTGACCACAATGGCGCGGGCCGAGGCGATGAAGGCCTCGTCGATGTCGCCCTCGTCGAGGGCGGCGTCTGCGCAGTCCGTGCGGTAGAAGATCAGGGGAAACTGCTTCTCGTCGCGCACGCCGAGGATGACCAGAGCCGTGAGCCGCTGCGGGTCCGTCTTGAGGCCCGCCGTCTCCACGCCCTCGCGCTGGAGCTGCTCGCGGATGAAGCGGCCCATATGCTCGTCGCCCACCCGGCTGATCAGCGCGGACTTGAGCCCGAGCCTCGCCGTGCCGATGGCGATGTTGGCGGGGCAGCCGCCGACAGCCTTCACGAAGGTCTGCATGTCTTCCAGCCGCCCGCCGATCTGCTGGCCGTAGAGGTCGACGGAAGAGCGGCCGATCGTAATGACGTCGAGGACTGGCACGGGGCTCGGCATGGGCACTCCCTGTTCCGGTCGCCGGCGGGCCGTCCTGGACGGAAGGCTCTTCAAGCAGCGTCGCGACCCTCCGGACGCCCGCGCAGCGGCGGCGACCGAACCAGGCGCATGAAACAAAAATTCGAATAGCGCGTCAATTCAGAATGTGTATTCTCAACCACGATACGGGCGGCCGTCTTGTTCCGCACGCCCGGCGAGGCAGGAGTCGGGCCCTGGCCCGGGAGGAGACGCAATCATGATTCGCATGGGTTTGCTCGGCGCCGGGCGCATCGGCCGCATCCACGGCTCGAACGTCGCGGCGCATCCCGGCGCGAGCCTCGTCGCCGTCGCCGACGCCCTGCCCGACGCCGCCCGGAAGCTCGCCGCCGAGACGGGCTCGAAGGTCGCCTCCATCGAGGCCATCATCGCTGACAAGGACATCGACGCGGTCGTGATCTGCACCCCGACGGACATGCATTCCGACCTGATCGAGGCCGCCGCCAAGGCCGGCAAGGCCGCCTTCTGCGAGAAGCCGGTCGACCTCTCCTCCGACCGCATTCGCACCTGCCTCGAAGTCGTGAAGAAGGCCGGCACGCCGCTGATGATCGGCTTCAACCGCCGCTTCGATCCGAACTTCGCGAGCCTCAAGCGTCGCCTCGAGGCGGGCGAGGCCGGCGAGATCGAGATCGTCACGGTGATCTCGCGCGATCCCGGGCCGCCGCCGGTCGACTACGTGAAGCGCTCGGGCGGCCTGTTCCGCGACATGATGATCCACGACCTCGACATGGCTCGATTTCTCCTCGGCGAGGAACCGGTCGAGGTGCACGCCGTCGGATCCTCGCTCGTCGACAAGGGCATCGGCGCCGTGGGCGACGTCGACACCGCAGCGGTGCTGCTGAAGACCGCATCCGGAAAGATCGCGCAGATCTCGAACTCGCGCCGCGCCACCTATGGCTACGACCAGCGCATCGAGGTGCACGGCTCCAAGGGCATGCTGCGCGCCGGCAACGTGCACAACACGACGGTTGAACTCGCCACCGGCGGGGGCTTCACGGCAGACCCCGTGCAGAACTTCTTCCTGGAGCGCTACGCCGCCGCCTATCGCGACGAGCTCGACGCCTTCGTGAAGGCCATCACCTCCGGCAAGGCCCCTGCCCCCTCGGGCGAGGATGGCCTGAAGGCCCAGATCCTCGCCGACGCCGCCACCGAGGCGCACCAGACCGGCAAGACCGTCAAGGTCGGCTGACCCTTCTCGAGTGGGCTGATCCTCCCCGGCCCACCTCGCCCCCGCGCCCCGCGCGGGGGCTTTTTCGTGTCTGCCCGCTCGTGGCATTGGAAGCCGAGTGGAGCTAGACTTGTGCCATGACTGCCATTTCAACCAAGCCCTTTTCAAACCGCTCGGAGGACGCTCCGTTCGAGATGGCCAATTTGCGGCCGCAGACCACAGGCCTTCCTTTCGTCGTGTGGATTTCGCAGCAGGGCTCGGCGCAGCATGACGTGCGGATCAAGCTCTCGCGCACCCCCAAAGCAGGTCCGGACTGGATGACCGTCGCTGTCCGGCCGGACGTGCGCGACCTGAGCGGGCAGCTAAGTGGAGCGGAGCTGGAGCAGGTCCGCCGCTGGGTCGAGCTCAACCGCGACACTTTGGTGCGCTTCTGGGACGGCGACATCGCCTACACGGAAGACGTGCTGCCGATGATCAGGCGGGTAGACGCTTAGCCTGCATCGTGCCGCAGTGTCGTCCCCGACGGCCTTCGCAGCAGGGCGGGAAGGGGATCCAGGCTCACGAGAACGCAAGTCTGGAACCCCTTCCCGACGTTGCGTGCGGGGGAAAATGACGCGTTCCCCTATTCCGCGATCCGGTCCTCCAGCCTGAAGCGCACGATCCGAAGCACCTGGGCCAGCGCGGTGAGGCGCTCCTCCAGCACGGTGCCGCCGACACGGTTTTCGAAGGCGGCGAGGATCGTGTGCTTGGTGGCGCCCTTCACGGCCAGGATGAAGGGGATGCCGAAGCGGGCGCGGTAGGCGTCGTTCAGCGCCGTGAAGCGGGTGAACTCTTCGTCGGTGAGCGTGTCGAGCCCGGCGCCGGCCTGCTCTCGCGTCGAGTCCGCGGTGAGCGCGCCGGCGCGGGCGGCGCGGCCGGCGAGGTCGGGATGAGCCGCCAGCAGCGCCGTCTGCTCTCGCTCGCCCGCCGCGAGGATCACCGCCTGGAAGGCATCCACCGCGGCGTCTCGGGACGCGAAGGGGCGAGCCGTCGCAGCGCGCTCCGCCACCCACGGCGAGTGCTCGGCGATGTCGGCGAAGACGGCCGCGAAGGCCACGGCCGAGAGCGCGTTCACCTCGGCCAGCGAGAGTCGCGGCGTGGCCATGTCACGAGCCCTGCTGCAGGAAGGTGCCGAGCTTGGCGCGCTCCTCGTCGGTGATGCCGGTCTCGTTGCCGAGCGGCATGGCCCTGCCCTGCACGGCCTGCAGCATCACCTGGCTGGCGTTCTTGCGAAGCCCGGCGATGGTGTCGAGCATCACACCCTTGGGCGGCTCGCCGCCCTTGAAGGCCTCGTGCGTGGGCTTGGCCTGGTGGCACATCACGCAGTGGGTCTGGACGATCTTCAGCGCCTCGGCGTCGCTGACACCGCCGGCCACGGCGGCGGTCTTGGTCGGCGCGGTCCAGACGATCGCCGCGAGCAGCGCGACGGCGGCCGCGGGCAGCGCCCAGGCCACGCTCTGCGGCCGGTCGCCCGCGTCGACCCGGTTGATGAAGTGGCGCACCAGCCCGCCCGTCAGCACGATGAACGCGACCACCAGCCACGCATTGGGATGCGCGTAGAGGAAGGGGTAGTGGTTCGAAAGCATGAACAGCAGGACGGGCAAGGTCAGGTAGTTGTTGTGCAGCGAGCGCTGCTTGCCGATCTTGCCGTATTTGGGATCCGGGGTGCGGCCGGCGAGAAGATCCGCCGTGATCACCTTCTGGTTCGGGATGATCACCCGGAAGACGTTGGCCGCCATGATCGTGCCGACCATCGCCCCGGTATGGATGAAGGCCCCGCGCCCCGAGAAGACATGGGTGAAGACGAAGGCGGCCAGCACGATGAGGCCGAACACCGCAAGCGCCAGGATCGGCGTGTTGTCGCGGATGGGGGAACGGCACAGCGCGTCATAGGCGAACCAGCCTGCCGCGAGCGAGACGACGGAGATCAGCACCGCCTCCGCGCCGCTGATGTTCAGGACGGACTTGTCGACCAGGAAGGCCGAGGCGTTCCAGTAATACTGCACGGCGAGCAGGGCGAAGCCCGAGATGAAGGTGAGATAGGCTTCCCACTTGAACCAGTGCAGATCGTCCGGCAGCGTGGAGGGGGCCACGAGATACTTCTCGACGTGGTAGAAGCCGCCGCCATGAACCATCCATGACGTGCCGAACACACCCTCGTTCATGCGCTCGCGCGCGCGCAGGCTGTAGTCGAGCCAGACGAAGTGGAAGCTCGCGCCGATCCAGGCGATGCCCACGATCAGGTGGAACCAGCGGATCAGCAGGTTGATCCAGTCGATGGCGAAAACGTCCATGCCGAGCCCCTCCTTCCGCCCGCGGGGCTCAGTAGGCGATCTTGTCGGCTTTCGCCGTCCAGGCGGCGAAGGCGGCCGTGGCCTCCGTCGTCGGCCGGTGCTCCATCACGATGGCGCGCTCGCCTGGGGCCTTGGGCATCTCGTCATAGATGAAGGCGTCGTCGAAGCCGATTTCCGCCGCCTCGTCGCGCGTGTTGGAATAGACGATGCGCGTGATGCGCGCCCAATAGGCCGAGGCGAGGCACATCGGGCAGGGCTCGCAGCTCGTGTAGAGCGTCGCGCCCTCCAGCGAGAAGGAGCCCACGGCCTGGCAGGCCCGCCGGATCGCGGTGACCTCCGCGTGGGCCGTGGGGTCGTTGGACGACGTCACCTCGTTCCAGCCCTCCGCCAGCACCTTGCCGTCGCGCACGATCACCGCGCCGAAGGGGCCGCCGAGCCCCGCCTCCATGCGCTCGCGGGAGAGCTCGGCGGCGCGGACGAGGTGCTGGGCGTCTTGGGAGTGGGGCATGGTTCTCGCGGGTCGTCAGGCGGGATGGACAGGGGCAGGCGGGTGCTCAGCGGGCGCCGGACAGCCACTCGTCGAAGGCGGCGCTCGCCTCCGCGATCGGCATGTGGATGCAGGGCAGGGCGCGCTCGGCAGGCAGCTTGGGATATTCGCGGTAGACCGCTTCGGTGATGTTGCCGATGCGGGTCGCCTCCTCCTTGGTCGTCGCGTAGACGCAGCGGGAGACGTTCGCCATGTACATGGCGCCCAGGCACATCGGGCAGGGCTCGCCGGAGGCGTAGAGCGTGGAGCCGGACAGGTCGGCCGTGCCGAGCACCTTGCAGGCGCGGCGCACCGCCATCATCTCCGCATGGGCGGTGGGGTCCTTGGTCGCGAAGATGCTGTTCCAGCCTTCCGCGACCGGGCGGCCGTCGAGCACCAGAACGGCGCCGAACGGCTTCCCCTCGCCCGAGCGCATGTGCTCGAAGGAGAGGTCGACGGCGCGCTTCAGGAAGGCGTGGTCGGTGCTGTCGGTCATGGTCGTCCTCCCGCGAGGCGCAGGCCGGACCGGGCGGGCCGCCGCTGACCCTCCGCCTGCCTCCGTCGTTCCTGCAAGAGCTGGACCGCGACGCCCGCCGCGATGACGGCCGGCTCCTTGCCATCGAGCGCCGGCACCCCGATCGGGCACACGAGCGCGCCGAGGCGCGCCTCGCCGATCCCTGCAGCGCGCAGCCGCGACAGGAAGCGGGCCCGCTTGGTTTCGGAGCCGATCAGCCCCACGAATCCGAGGTCGGGCCGCCGCAGGGCCGCGTCGACGATGGCGAGATCCAGCTGATGGGAATGGGTCATTACCAGCAGGAGTGCGCCGGAGGCCGCGCCCGCGAGGGCGGCTGCAGGGTCCTGCTCGACCGCGGGCGTCGCGTTGGCGGGGATATGCGTGGGAAACGCTTCGGGCCGCGGGTCGACCCAGCGCACGACGAAAGGCAGCGGGGCGAGCGCCATGACCACCGCTCGCCCGACATGGCCGGCGCCGAAGAGCCAGAGCGGCGTGCGGTCGTCGGCGAAACGCTCCCTGAACGCGCCGCGCGCATCGGCTGTCGGTTCGATGCCCGAAGTCGGCAGCCTCCGCTCGACGGCGCCGCCCGCCCCTAGTCTGACAAAGCTGTCGAAACCGCCGGCCGCCTCCGCCGCCGCCCAGGCAGCGACCTGCTCGCGGGCGGCCCGGCCATGCACCTCGACAAGCGTCGTGACCCTGCCGCCGCAGCATTGCCCGAGATCAGGCCCCAGCGGCCACTCGCGCAGCTCGCCGTGTACGCCCTCCGCCGGGGTGTCCGGGACGCCCAGCATCTCCTGTCCCCGGCGCACCAGCTCCCATTCCAGCGCACCGCCGCCGATCGTGCCCCAGAAGCCTCCGTCGGGGCGCAGCACCATGCGCGCGCCGGCCTCGCGCGGCACGGAGCCGGCGGTCGCGACCACGCTCACCAGCGCTGCGGCGCCCTGCGCGTCGATCGTCTCCAGCATGCGGCTCCAGACGGCGTTCAACCCGACCTCCGCTCAGCCAGCCGCGCCCACGGCCTGCACGGCCCTCAGGATCGCCTCGGGGGTGGCCGGCGCGTCGAGCGGCACCTGCCGGCCCGGATTGACGGCATGTACGGCATCCGCCAGCGCGGCGAAGACCGAAATCCCCAGCATCAGCGGCGGTTCCCCGACCGCCTTGGAACGATACACCGTGTCCTCCCGGTTCGCACCGTCGAAGAGCCGGACGCGGAGGTCCGCCGGCACATCCGAGGCGACCGGGATCTTGTAGGTGGAGGGCGCGTGGGTGCGCAGCACGCCCTTCTCGTCGTAGACGAGTTCTTCCGTCGTCAGCCAGCCCATGCCTTGCACGAAGCCGCCCTCGATCTGGCCGATGTCGATCGCGGGATTCAGCGAGCGGCCGACGTCGTGCAGGATGTCGGTGCGCAGCACGCGATTCTCGCCCGTCAGCGTGTCGATGATCACCTCGCTGCAGGCCGCGCCATAGGCGAAGTAGTAGAAGGGGCGGCCCCTCACGTTGGCGCGGTCCCAGACCACTTTCGGCGTCTTGTAGAAGCCCGCCGCGGACAGGTGGATGCGCGAGAGATGGGCCTGTTTCGCGAGTTCGCCGAAGGCGATGCTCTCGTTGCCGGCGAAGACCCGGTCATCGCGGAAGGTCACCTCGCCCGGGCTGACCTTGAACAAACCTGCGGCAAAATCCGCGAGGCGCTGCTTGATCTGCCCCGCGGCGATGCGCGCGGCCATGCCGTTGAGGTCGGAACCCGCCGAGGCCGCGGTGGGCGCGGTGTTGGGCACCTTGTCGGTCGTGGTGGCGGTGATGCGCACGCGCTCCATGCCGATGCCGAACTCCTCGGCCACGACCTGCGCCACCTTCTGGTAAAGCCCCTGCCCCATCTCCGTGCCGCCATGGTTCAGCTGCACCGAGCCGTCCTGGTAGACATGAACCAGCGCGCCCGCCTGGTTGAGATGGGTGAGCGTGAAGGAGATGCCGAACTTCACCGGCGTGAGCGCGATGCCGCGCCTGAGGATCGGCGAGGCCCTGTTGAACTCCGCGATCTCCTCGCGCCGCGCCCTGTAGGCGCTCGTCTCGGCGAGTTCCGCCACGAGCCGATGAAGGGTGTCGAGTTCCTCGACCGGCATGCCATAGGGTGTAACTTCCCGCCCGGGCGCATAGAAATTGGCCATGCGCACGTCGAGCGGGTCGCGCCCGAGCGACCAGGCGATGGCGTCGATCACGCGCTCGATGGCGAGCATGCCCTGGGGGCCGCCGAAGCCACGGAAGGCGGTGTTCGAGACCGTGTTGGTCTTCAGCCGGCGGGTGATGATCCTCGCCTCCGGCAGGAAGTAGGCGTTGTCGGCGTGGAACATGGTGCGGTCCACGACGCCCTGGCTGAGGTCGGCGGAGCAGCCGCAGCGCGCCAGGAAGTCGAGGTCCGCGGCCTCGATGCGCCCCTCCTCATCGAAGCCGACGGACCAGTCCACGCGGAAGTCGTGGCGCTTGCCGGTGAGCGCCATGTCGTCGTCGCGGTCGAGCCTCAGCTTGCAGGCCCGGCCGGTCTTGAAGGCGGCCATGGCGGCGATGGCGGCCCATTGCGTCGCCTGGCTCTCCTTGCCGCCGAAGCCGCCGCCCATGCGCCGGATCTCGCAGGTGACCATGGCGTCCGGCAGGCCGAGTACGCGGGCGCAGACGTGCTGCACTTCGGAGGGATGCTGCGTGGAGGAATGCACGTGGATCGAGCCGTCCTCGCCTGGGATGGCCAGCGCGATCTGGCCCTCCAGGTAGAAGTGCTCCTGCCCGCCGATGCGGAACACGCCGTCGAGCCGGTAGGGCGCCGAAGCGATGGCGGCGGCGGCGTCCCCGCGCATGAAGGCGTAGTCCGGCAAGACGGTCTCGCGCCGCGCGATGGCGTCCTCCACCGTGACGCTCGGGCGCTCGACGTCGATGTCGACCTTGCCGAGAAGGGCGGCGCGGCGGGCGACGTCGCGGGTCTCGGCCACCACCGCGAAGACGGGCTGGCCGTGATAGATCACCTCGGCGTCTGCGAGCATGGGCTCGTCGCGGAAGGCCGGCGCGATGTCGTTGCGGCCGGGAATGTCGATGGCCGTCAGAACAGCGACCACGCCGGGGACGTCCTCCACCGCGGACACGTCGATGGAACGGATGCGCCCCCGCGCCGCCGGCGAGCGGCCTATCGCGACGTGCAGCGTGCCGGCGGGCTCAACCATGTCATCGATATAGGCCGCCGCGCCCTGTACGTGCTTGACCGCGCTGTCATGCGGCAGCGGCTGGCGGACATGGCGAAGCGGGACATCGTCCTCGGCAAGGGCGCTCATCGGCCTCCCCTCCTCGGCCGGATCATGCTCTCACTCTGCGGCATGGCGCGCCTCCCGCTGGCCGGCGATGCGGGTGGCGGAGGTCGGGGCTCCCGTCCCGATCTCCGCCATGGCCTTGATGATCAGGTTCCTGGCCACCTGCATGCGGTAGGCGGCTGACGCGCGGTGGTCGTCGAGGGGGGTGAAGTCCCGGGCCAACGCCTCGCTGGCGGCGCGCCAGACCGCGCCGTCTCCGGCCGGGTTTCCGATCAGCGCACGCTCCGCCTCGAGCGCACGCTTGGGCGTCCCTGCCATGCCGCCGAAGGCGAGGCGCGCCTCCGTGACGACGTCCTGCTCGACCGTGATGCGGCAGGCGAGCATGACAGAGGAGATGTCCTCGTCCATGCGCTTGCTGACCTTGAGGGCGCGCACGTGGTCCGAGGGACGCAGCTTCGGCACGATCAGCCGGCGGAGATACTCGCCGGGCCTCCTGTCCTGCTTGCGATAAGCGATGAAGAAGTCTTCCAGCGGCAAGCGGCGGGTCTCGTCCCCGCGGCGCAGTTCCACCTCCGCGCCGAGCGCGATCAGGGCCGGCGGCAGGTCGCCGATGGGGGACCCGTTCGCCACGTTGCCCCCGACGGTTCCGGACACGCGGACCTGGGTCGAGCCGAAGCGGCGCATGAGTTCGCCGAGGTCGGGATCCAGCCCGGCGAGAGCCTCGTGCGCCCGAACGTGCGTGACCGTCGCGCCGAAGGACAGGGACGTCGTGGTCTCAGAGACAGCGTCCAGTCCCTTCACGCGGCCGAGCCAGATGATGCGCGACAGCGGCATCATGGCCTTGGTGATCCAGAGGCCGACATCGGTCGCCCCAGCCACGATCGTCGCGTCGGGATGGCGCAGGAAAAGGCCGGCGAGGCGGTCTTCCGTCGCAGGCGCGGCGAAAAAGGATTCCTCCGTCCCGATGAAGACGTCCTGCCCGTCTTCGAGCCGGCGCAGCGAATCGAGCGTCGCGTCGCGTCGCGCCTCGAAGGCGTCCGAGGCTGGGCCGGCGCAGGCGTCCAGCGCGGCATCGACGATGGGGCGATAGCCGGTGCAGCGACAGAGATTGCCGGCCAGTGCGTCCACCACCGTCTCCCGGGCGACCGGACGCGCCCCCTCCTGGTAGAGCGCAAAGAGGCTCATCACGATGCCCGGCGTGCAGAAGCCGCATTGCGAGCCGTGATGGGCGACCATCGCAGCCTGGACGGGATGCAGTCCCCTGGGATCCGCGAGGTCCTCTACGGTGACGACCTCGCAGCCATCCACCTGTCCGAGCAGCAGGATGCAGGCATTGACCGGCTCGTAGACGAGCCGCCCGTCCCGCTCGCGGCCCAGCACCACGGTGCAGGCCCCGCAGTCGCCCTCGCCGCAGCCCTCCTTCGTGCCGGTCGCCCTCGCCTCAAGGCGCAGCCAGTCGAGCAGCGTGGTGCGGGGCAGGAAGTCCTCGACGGTGACAGGCTCGCCGCGCCGCAGGAAGCGGATGGTCCCGCGCGCCATTTCAGCTGCCCCGGTATGTCGAGAAGGAGAAGGGGGAGACGAGGAGCGGCACGTGGTAGTGCGAGTCCTCGGCGATGCCGAAGCGCACCGGCACCACATCGAGGAAGGCCGGTTCGGGCAGCTTCACCCCGAGGGCGCGAAAATAGTCCGCGACGTGGAAGGCGATCTCGTAGGCCTGCCCGACCGCCTCCGGGCCGTCCAGAAGAGGCCGTTCGGCACGGCCGTCTGAATTGGTGCGGATGTCGGCGAGGACGACGCCGTCCGAGAGGCGGGTCAGCACGGCACGCAAGCCGGCGGCCGGCCGGCCATGGGCGGTGTCGAGAACGTGGGTCGTGAGCTTCATGCGGCGATGATGCCGGATGTCGAGCGCTCGCCAAAGCGCAGAGTTTCGCCACGACTGCTCGCATTTTGCGCGCTTTGCACCCGAGGGACGCACGCCAGGTATGGGCAGCTCATCAACCCCCGTCCGGCAGGAGCTCCTGCAGGCGCTGGCGCGCATGCTCGAAGAAGGCGGCCGGCGCGAGCTTGAGGTTTCGCCCTGCGGCGGAGACCATGACGAACCGGTCGACAGGGAGCCTCGGCTGGCCGATCGGCAGCAGCACCAGCCGGCCCTCGCGCAGGTCGTCCTCGATGCCGATGGCGGTCTGGAAGGCGACCGCGCGGCCCTGGCGCGCAAGAGTCGCCATGAGCTTGAGGGAGTTGGCCTCCACGAGTACGCGCGGGCGCACAGGCAGCTGGGAGAGGCCGGCGTCGAGGATGTCGCGCAGGGAGAGCCCGCGCGCCGGCAGCGCCACCGGGTGCTGCAGGCACTCGATCAGGTTGACCGAGGCCTGGGACGCAAGAGGATGGTCGGGGCGCACGACCGCACCGACGGGCAGGTCCCGCCGCAGGGCGACGGAGAGGCCCTTCATCGAAGGCGGGTTGAAGGTGAAGCCCATGTCGGCCTCCCCGCTTTCGACGAGTGCCGCCACCGCGGCGGAGCCCGCGACGGTGATGGCAACTTCTACCCCCGGAAACCGAGCTGCAAAGGAGGCAACGAGTTCGGGCATCAGGCCCACAGAGGCGCTCTCGACGGTCGCGACGGCGACCCGCCCGCGCTTCATGCCGCGCAGGAGATCGATGTCGGCGAGCGTGCCCTCGAAGTCGCGCTGCGTCGCGCGCACATGGCGCAGCAGCATCTCGCCGGCGCTGGTGAGGCGCAGCCCGCGCCCCTGCCGCTCGAAGAGCGAGACGCCCAGCGCCTCCTCCAGCAGCAGGATCTGCCGGTTCATGGCGGAGGAAGCCACATTCACCTTGCGCGCCGCGCCACGGATGGACCCGCTCTCGGCGACGGCCGCGAAGTAGAGGAAGGCGGGGGAGAACAGGGCACGGCCGGGCTGCATGGGTTGAGCCTGCCAAGCCCGCGGCGGCGCCGCAAGGCGGCCTTCGGCCGATCAGGCCGGCCCGAAGCGCGCCACCAGCGGGTCCGGCAGCGCGAGCCCCTCGGCCTGGGCCTTGGCGCGCAGCGCCAGGCGGCGGCTCCCCGGAAGCCGTGCGCCGGGCTGCTCCTCGATCGCCTGCGCCAGGAGGGACATTCGCCCGCTGAACCCGGCGGCGCTGCCGAACCCGGCGGGATCGAGCGCCAGAACCAGTTGTCCGGTCCGCGGCGGGCCACCTTCGGCGTCGAGGAAGGAGGATGCCTCGAAGGCGTAGTGCGCGCCCACCAGGGCGGCGGCCAGCACCTCGACCATCAACGCGAGCGCCGTTCCCTTGGCATCTCCCAGCGCGACCATGGTGCCGGCGAGCGCGGCGTCGGCATCGGTCGTGGGACGGCCCCCGGCGTCGAGCGCCCATCCCTCCGGGATCGCCTCGCCCTTCTGCTTGGCCGCGACGACGTTGCCGCGGGCCACCTTGGAAAGGGCGAGGTCGACCACAACGGGCGGCCGGCCCGGCAGGGGAGCCGCGAAGGCGATGGGGTTGGTGCCGAACACGGCCCTGCTCCCGCCCCATGGCGCGATGGCCTCCGGCGTATTGGCGAAGAGCAGCGCCACGAGCCCCGCCTCGGCGAGGCGCTCGACATGGAGGCCTGCCGCGCCGCAATGGCTGGATCGGGAGATCGCCGCCGCGGCGATCCCTTGCACCGACGCCGCGCCAGGCAGGTCCGCGATCGCGAGGTCTAGGGCGGGGTAGGCGAAACCGTCTGCAGCGTCGACCGCGAGGAGGCCGGGGCGCGGCCGGGATAGAGTTGGCACGGCCTGGCCGTCGATCTTCCCAGCCTGCAGCATGGCGAGGTAGGTGGGGATGCGGGACAGGCCGTGTCCCTTCAGCCCGTCCGCCTCGGCCCCGACGAGGGCGCGGGCGACGCTCGCCGCCGCCTCGGGCCGAGCGCCAGCCTCGAAAAAAATCCGTGTTACCCAGGCCGTAACACGGTCGAGCGAGACTGCCTCGGCCATGGAACCTCCCCGATCAGCCCCCGGCGTCGAGCACGCGGATCACGTTGTCCACGGTGACATGAGAGACGCGAACGTTGGACTCATCCGTCACCCCGGCGATGTGAGGCGTGAGGATGAGATTGGGGCAACCGGCAAAAACGGCGGCCATCTCCGCCGTCAGCGGCTCCTGCTCGAACACGTCGAGCGCAGCGCCGCCTAGCCGCCCCTCCCGCAGTGCTGCCGCAAGCGCCGCATGATCCACCGTGCCGCCCCGGGCGGCGTTGATCAGTACGGCGCCGGGCTTCATGCCGGCGATGGCCGCGGCATCGATCAGGTTGCGGGTCTGTGGCGTGAGCGGAACGTGCAAGCTCACCACGTCACTGGCGGCGAGCAGGCCGGACAACTCCATCTTGTTCGCGCCGAACGCGGCCAATGCCGGATCGTCCATGGCCACGAAGGGATCGTAGGCGGCGAGCGCCATTCCGAGTGGAATGGCCCTCTTTGCCGTCTCGCGCGCGATCGACCCGAAGCCGACGAGCCCCAGCGTGCGCCCCGCGGCCTCGCGGCCGATCAGCGCATTGCGGGGCCATCGTCCGGCGATCACGTCAGCAGTGGAGAGATAAGCCCCGCGCAGCAGGACCAGCGCGGTGGCGATCACGTATTCGGCCACCGAGACGTCGTTCGCCCCCGTGGCGGGACACACCGCGATCCCGCGCGTCTTGCAGGCGTCGAGGTCGATGTTGTCGAGGCCGACGCCCAGCCGGCCGATGACCTCGAGCCGTGGCGCGGCATCCAGCAGGGCGCCGCGCACCTGCGTCCGGTTGCGCACGACGAGGGCTCGACAGTCGCCAAGGGCCGCGGCCAGTTCCGCGGGGCGGTCCACGAGGTCAGCGGAGTAGAGCGTGTCGTAGCGCTCCGCCAGGCGGTCCACGGCCGCTTGGTCCATGAACTCCGTGACGACGACCTGTGCCACGTCAGGCGCTGCGGTAGAGCTTCGTCATGGAGAACTCGCGGTGGCCCAGCGCCTCCGCCGCAGTGAGCCGGCCGTTGGCCGTGCGCTGGATCATGTCGATCAGCGCGTCGCCGGCCTGGGAGATCGTCATCTCGCGGCGCAGGATGCCAGAGACGTCGAGGTCGATGTGCTCGCCCATGGTGCGGATGGTGCGGGGGTTCCCCGAGATCTTGATCACCGGCACGATGGGGTTGCCGATCACGTTGCCCTGCCCCGTCGGGAAGGTGTGCACCACGTAGCCGCCCGCCGCCATGAGCGTCACGCATTCGGCGGCGGCCGAGGACGAATCCATGAAGTAGAGGCCCGGCCCACTCGCGGGCGTCTCGGCGGGCTCCAGCACGTCGATGTAGCGGGTGGCGTGGCCGATCTTCTCGAGGTTGCCGAGGGCCTTCTCCTCGATGGTGGTCAGCCCGCCCGCGATGTTGCCCTTGGTGGGCTGGCTGTCGGAGAGGTCGTCGGTCTTGTGGGCCTCGATCACCTCGTCCTGGTAGGCCTTCCACATGCGGTACCACTTCTCGCCGATCTCGGGCGTGATCGCCCTGGCCTTGGCAAGGTGCTCGGCGCCCGTGATCTCCGACGTCTCGCCGAAGACGCCGTAGATGCCGCGCGGGATGAGCTTGTCGTACATGTTGCCCACTGTGGGGCAGGAGGACAGCCCGGTCGTCGTGTCGGACTCGCCGCACTTGGTGGAGACCCAGAGCTCCGAAATGTCGCAGCGCTCGCGCGGCAATTCGGAGGCCCATTGCACGAACTTCTTGGCCTCGTAGGAGGCCTTGGCGATGGTGGCGATGTCGCCATGGCCCTCGATGCCGAAGCCGACCACGGGCTTGCCCGTCTTGGCGATGCCTTCCACCACCCGGTTCGTCCAGCCGTCCTCGATTCCGATCACCACGACGGCGGCGACGTTGGGGTTGGAGCCCGTGCCGATCAGCGTGCGGAAATGCAGGTCGAGGTCCGCGCCGAACTGCAGCCGGCCATAGGCGTGCGGGATGGCGAGCGTGCCCTTGATGTTGTTGGCCACGGCCTCGCAGGCGGCGTTGGAGAGATCGTCGAGCGGCAGGATGACGACGTGGTTGCGCACGCCCACCCGGCCATTTTCGCGGCGCCAGCCCATGAAGGTGAGCTTGCCCGGCGCGACGCCCGGGGAGGCGGGGGCGGCAGCAGGCGCAGCGGCAGGATCCTTGCGGCCTCGCGCGGGCCCGGCCTTCGCCTTGGCCGGCTTCCTGGCGAGCTTGGCGCCGGCCTTCTTGGCGATGTCGTTGACGACGGAGGCACGCTCGGCGGCCTTGCTGCGGGCGGGCTTCTTGGTGGCCTTGGCCATGGTCCGCTCTCCTACCAGCGCTTGGTCTTGACGTTGTGGACGTGCAGGTGCTCGCCCTTCTTGATCGGGGCGACGGCGCGGCCGATGTCCTCGCCGTACTTCACGATGGTGTCGCCGGGCTTGATGTCCTTCAGCGCCACCTTGTGGCCGATCGGAATGTCGCCTTTGGCCTTCAGCTTGAAGGTCGTGTCGTTCTCGGTGACGAGGCACAGCATCGTCGTCCCGCCCCTGAGCCCCTCGATGACCACCACGCCAACGCTGTCCTTGGGACTGTGCACGAGGCAGTGCGGGATCGACATTGCAGGCTCCAGAAGGGTGGGAGGGCCGGTCGGGCCGGCTGGGCGCGGGGCGGGCGTCTCGAGGAGGAACCGCGACAGTCTTGTATAAGATATAAGATCAACTAACGTGTCAACGATGCGCAGCCGCCCTGCCCCCACCTCTCGCCCTGTTTCGGGCGGTCCCGACGCCGCCTCGGAGAAGCTCGGGTTCAGGCCGCTCTATGCCCAGGTGCGCGACCGCTTCGTGCAGCGCCTCGTCGAGGGCGCATGGCAGCCCGGCCAGATGCTGCCCAGCGAACTCGACCTCGCCGCCGAGATCGGCGTCAGCCAGGGCACGGTCCGCAAGGCGCTGGATGCGCTGGCCTCGGAACGCCTCCTGGTGCGCCGCCAGGGCCGCGGCACCTTCGTCGCCGAGCACGACGAGGCGCGAATCCTTTTCCAGTTCTTCAAGCTGCGTCGCGATTCGGGCGAGCGCAGCTTCCCCGAGAGCCGCATCCTCGCGAGCGGCCGTGTTCCGGCGCGTGCAGATGAGCGCGAGGCTCTGGCGCTTGCGGCTGGCGACGAGGTCGTGCGCATCGAGAGGATCAGGCTCCTGTCGGGCGAGCCCGTGCTGGTCGAGACCCTGTCCCTGCCGGCCACGATCTTTGGCACGCTGGCCGCCGACGAGGTTCCCAACAACCTCTACGGTCTCTACGCGACGCGCTTCGGGGTGACGGTGAGCCGCGCAAGGGAGAAACTGAAGGCCGTTGCGCTCGGCGAGGAGGACGCGGCCGCCCTGGGCGTCGCTGCCGGGACTCCCGCCCTCCTGATCGACCGCCTGGCCCTCTCGCTCGAGGGAACGCCGGTGGAGTGGCGCGTCAGCCGGTGCCTCACGGAGGATCACCACTACCTGTCGGACTTGGGGTGAGGCTGGCCTTGCCGTCAGCGACTCGTCCGGCGGCGTTTCATGCTCGATGCCCGGAGAACATCAATCCGGCGGCGCTTCCTTACCTGTCCACACGCTCTCCAACACCGGCGGCCCGTCGCTGATCCGTTCGATCATCGGACCCAGCGGGATGCTCGCACCATCGCGGGCGAAGACGGCGATCTCGTCGAGCGCGAGTGTGAGGTTCACCACCCGTCCGCCATCAATGGGCGCGCCTCCTTCCGGGAAATGACGCCACTTCCCGGCCGGCAGGTAGAGCCGAACCCGGCCGCCCGGCCGGGGGCAGGCAGCGACCAGGAGGTCGGACCCGCACATCCATTGCTCCTCGAAGGCCCAGGCCGCGGGGTCGTCGGGGAAAGCCAGCACCATGGCGCGCTGCACCGGCAGGGCCGTCGCGGCGGCCTCTTCGACAGCGGTCCAGAGATAGGGCAAAAGCCGATAACGCAGGGCGAGCATCGTCGAGACTGCTGCCTCCGCCTCCGGCCCGTAGCTCCAGGGCTCGCGCGGGCCGATGCCGTGGAAGCGCAGATGTGAAAAGAAGACGGCGGCCTGGGTCCAGCGCACGTAGAGCTCTGGATCGCGCCGGTCCTTGTAGAAGCCGCCGATGTCGCTGGCGTGGAAGGGACCGCCCGTGAGTCCCCATGAGAGGCCGCCGCGGATCGAGGCTGCGAGCCCCTCCCAGTCGGCCTGGGGATCGCCGCCCCATTGCACGGGGTAGCGCTGGCTCCCAGCCCACCCGGCCCGGCCGAACAGGAAGGCGCCGGACGGACAGTGCTGCACGGCCGCCTCGTGGACGCACTTGTTGTACAGCAGCGGATAGACGTTCCTCAGCCGCTCGCCCATGTCGCCATTATGCGCCACGCAATCCGGCTCGACCTGCTCGCCGAAGTCGGACTTCACCATGTCGACGCCCAGCGCGAAGAGAGGGGCGTGGGCATCCCGCCACCAGGCATAGGCGTCGGGGTGGGTGAAATCGAGGATGCCGGAGACCGGAAGCTGGGTCAGCACCTGCCCGAAGGGCTCGGGGTCGAAGGCGTAGCGATAGGCCTCGCCAGTGCGCCGGTCCTTGAGCAGCCAGCCCTTCGCGGCGAAGTCCGCGAAGTAGGGTCCGGCTTCCGAGACAAGCGGGTACTCCCAGACGCAGACCTTGAAGCCCAACGCCTTCAGCTCCGCGAAGACAGGCTTGGGGTCAGGATAGCGCTTGGGATCGAGGAAGAAATGGAAGCGGGTGTCGGTGTCCTGCCAGGCCCGGCCGTCGAACGTAATGGTCTCGCAGGGCATGCCGCGGCGGCGCACCTCGCGGGCGGCCTCGAGGATCTCGTCGGCCGTGCGGTAATAGGCCTTGGAGAGGATCGTCCCGAGCGACCAGACCGGGGGCGCCGGCGCGCGGCCGGTGAGGTCGGTATAGGCCCGCAGAAGGTCGGCACCGCCCTCCCCGGCCAGCACGAAGAGGTCGAGAGCCTCGTCCTCGACCACGAGGCCGTAGCTGCGCTGGGACCAGAGCGCATGGCCGACGCCGTGGGTGACCGTCGCGGGCGTGTGCACGAAGATGCCCCAACCCGAGCGACCAGGCGCGCCCGGCGACCAGGCGAAGGGCGCGTTCTTGTAGGCCCGCTCGCCATTGACCCCGAGCGCATCGAAGACCAGTGAGCGCACCAGTTGGCCGCGCTTGTCGAGCCGTCCCCACTTCTCGCCGAGGCCGTAGACGGGCTCCTGCGCGGCGAGGTCGAGAGCCGCGAACCAGCGGCCGTCCCCGAGCCGCGCGAAGGGCGGCAGGCGGTGCTCGCGGACGAAGTGGCCGTCGGTCCCGCTCTGCTGGACCAGGCGGCCGGCCTTCTCCAGGCGGAAGGCGAAGGGCTCGCTCCCAATGGCCAGTGAGAAGTCCGCCCAGCGCAGGGCCACCCGGCCCTCGCCCGCCTCCATCCGCGCGGGCGTTTCCGTGGGTTCGCCCACCAGGATCGGATAGGTCGGCAGGTCGCGACGGCCGAACTGCAACCTGACGCCGTCCGCCAGCGCCGTCACCAGGCACTCGCCCTCGGACGTCGGCAGGGCGATGCGTCCGGGACCGAGCCGTCTGGCCGCGCCGATGCCGCGCAGGGCCGGGATGCGGGACCAGACGGGCTCTTGCGGCAGCGGAAGCGGATCGATCGTGCTCATCACGTCAGGCCAGTTCGAGCACGGGCAGGCCGAGCCGGGCGGCCACGGCGCGCAGCACGTCGCGGTGCTCGCCATAGGCGAAGGCCACGTGGTGCTCCAGGCCCTCGTCGAGCAGGCTCCTCATCACGCCCTCCGCCGCCCTGTCGAACCGCACGACGCCCGAGGTCCCCGTGAAGCTCATCGGCGCGCGCAGCACCTCGGCTCCCGCCAGCACGAGGCGCAGCTCGTTCCTGGCCTGGCTGAGCCTCGCCACGGTGATGCGGCCGGGCTTCAGCGTGAACTCGGCGAGCAGCGGCATACGGCGATTGGAATGGATCTGCGCGCGCGGCGGCGTCGTCTCGTCGGCCATCGCGAGCGGCGCAGAGCCGCAGTGCCAGAACACGGCGCTGTCGTCGGCCGCATCGATGTCGACGATGTCGACCAGCCAGGCCGGCTCGCCCGCCGCCTCCTGCAGCAGCATGGCCGTGAGGGCGCCGAGCACGTCGGCTTCGCAGGCGCAGGAGGTGCCCTCCCCGGTCATCAGCCCCATGGGGCCGCACACTGCGCAGCCATACTCGGTGAAGGTCTCCGGCCAGCAGCGCACGGCGAGGCCCGACAGGTACTTCTCGGCGACGAGCCCCTCGAGCGCGCGGAAGAGCCGGAGCGACTTGCCGAGTTGATCCTGGTCCACCGTTTCGAGACCAGCGATGGCGGGCTCGAGCTTGCTCCGCGTGTTGACGATCGTTTCTTCATCCAACGCGCGAGCATCGTTGAAAAGGCGAGTCAGCGGAATCCCTTCCACCTCGATGCCGACAAGGCGCTTCAACTGGGAGGCGTCGTAACGGCAGGTATCGAAGCCGGCGGGGTGCTCGCCCAGCAGGCCTATTTTCCGCCCTGACAAGCCCGAGAGGATAGCATCCGCTTTCCGGCCAACAGGTCCATCGACCGCAGCAGCCCGAAACTCCGGGGTAGCCGTCGGGAGTGTCGCGAACTCCATGAGTATTGGACGGTCGCCAACCGCGGCCTCGGCCAGAGCGGGGACCGACTTGCCCGCCGCGGGCGCATCAGGCGCGAGATAGAGCCACCGGGCGGGACGGCCCGCGCGGCCCAGAGCGTGCAGGGCTAGGTTCAGCCCGCAGAACGCGTTGAGGCGCAGGCGTCCCCCCGCGCGAGGCTCGGGAAAGGCCCAGATCGCCAGGGGAGCCCGGACGGTCTCGGCGATGCGGACGGTCATGGACGCGTCGGTGAAGGTGACCTGCAGGATCAGCACGAGGTCCAGCCGCTCGTCCGCCAGAGCGGCCAAAGCCTCCTCGGCCGCTGCAGCGTCGAAGAGCAGCCGGCGCGATCCCACGATGGCGATGCCCGCCGCGTCCAGCGAGGCAAAGGCCGCGCGGGCCATCTCCTCGGCATAGGGAACGTCGAAGGTGGCCCGGGCGACGGGCAGCACGGCGATGCGCATGGCCGCTCAGCCCCCGAAGCCGTGATAGGCGCGGCGGAACTCTCCATCCGGGTTCGCCACGCCCACGCTCCCGCCGAAGCGGGGATGCGCGGACCACGGCTGCGCGGACAAGTCCGTGAGGGCGTTGAGCTCCCGCATGTAGGGGATGCTCGTGCCGCGCAGGCCGACCCGGATGGCGTCCCAGTCCGGAAAGGCCTTGAACGGCTCGGCCCAGATGGCACGGCCGGCGAGATAACCTGAGGCCCCCGCCCGGTAGGCATGGTGCAGGATGTTGCGGAACTCCGCCATGCCCGCGCCTGCCGACAGCATCACCCAGGGCCGGCCGGCGAGCCGCCCCATCTCGTCGAAAGCCGCCTGGACGCCCGCTTCGTCCGGCCGGTCGCGGCCAGGGACCGCCGCGGCCGGAACCGGACTCTCCAGCTTGAAGAGGTCGATGCCGTAGCGGTCGTCCGCGAAGGTGCGGACGCTGTCCAGCACCAGCTCGGCCTTCTTGTCGGCCATCTCGATGTACTGCTTGGTTTGGTTGGCCTCGCCCGGCAGCGGGTAGACCAGCAGCTCGAAGACATAGGGGATGTCGTAGCGCCGGCAGGCGTCGCCGATGCGGGCCGTGAAGTCCTGCTGCGCGGTGTTGACCGCAGCGCCCGCGTCGGGCCGGTACCAGGCCAGCACCTTCACCGCATCGCCCCCGGCCCGCTTGATCTTTTCGACCGACCAGTCGTCGATCTCCGAGGAGAGCCGCCCACCCCCGGTCTCGCGGAACAGGGAATCCTCGAGCGTGACGATCAGCCCCTTCGCCGGAGAGAGGATGCTCATCCCGGCCGGCAGCACGTAGTGGGGATCGAGCAGCATGGCGGAGCTCTCCGCCTGGAGCTCCTCGATCAGCATGCGCTTGAAGCCCGCCACGTCCTCGAACGGCGCTTCTGCCGTCCCGCGCTTCTCGCGGATCGGGTTCTTGATCGGCGGGCGCTGGTCGACCGCCGTCATCTTGAAGCGGCCGTCCGCATCCGCCATGCGGCGCAGGCCCCAGAGCTTGCCGGGCGTGAGATCCATCAGGTTGCCTCCATCGGATGGCCGGTCCCGGCCAGCAAGGCCTCGACTTCGGCGCGCGTCGGTGCGCCTGCTCGCCCGCCGAAGCGGGTGCACTTGATGGCGGCGGCCGCCATGGCAAAGCGCAGGGCCGGCTCGATCGGCTGGCCCTCGGCGAGCGCCAGGGCGAGAGCGCCATGGAAAACGTCGCCCGCGCCAAGGGTATCGACGGGCCGAACGGGGAAAGCGGGCAAATGGGAAAGACCGTCGCCGTGCGTGAACCACACGCCGCGCGCACCGTCCGTCACCGCCAGCCAGGTCGGGGTGGTGCGGGCGAGCTCGCGCAATCCGTCGCGCGGCTCGTCGCGGCCTGTCATTTCCCGGACGGCCTGGGCGGCGAAGGCGACGTGGGTGGCCGTGTCGAGGAGCGCACGGTCGGCGAGCCCGCGGTCGGCGTCGAGCACGCCGGCCCTCCCCTGCCTGCGGGCGAGGCCCATCAGGTGGAGCGCACCGCGCTCCCACCGCGTGTCGGCCATCACGGCCTGGACCTCGTCCGGAAGTTCGGCCGGCAGCCACGAGGGGTCGTCAGGCAAGGCGAGGTCGGCGTGGTTGATGACGATGCGTTCGCCATGGACGTCCACCAGGACGGCCGAGAGCGAGGAGGTGTGGCCCGGGAACTGCCTGACGAGGCTGCAATCGACACCTGCCGCCGCGAGGTCGTCGATGATGTCACGCCCAACCGCGTCCTCGCCGAGCCGCGTTGCCAGCATGGAGCGGCCGCCGAGCCTTGCCACCGCCACGGCGGCGTTGGCGGCGATGCCGCCGCCCACCACGGCGAGGTCACGGGCGCGGTACTTCTCGGCGCGGCGCGGCATCTCGTCGAGGGCGAAGACGAAATCCTGCGTGGCGATGCCCACGCACAAGACGCCAGCCACCATGCCCGTGCCGATGCCACCAGAGGAAGGGCAGGGTCCGACGCTCCCGGCGACGGCCCCGAACGGCTCGGACCGTAACAGGTCTTGTATCTTTTACAAGACTCCGGGATGATGCCCCCAAGGACGCGACGCCGAGGTCTGGGCGACCACGGTTCAGACGTCTGCCAAAGGGCCTGCACGATCAGGCACCGCAGGGAGATTCAGCACGGACCGGGGCCGCATTGTCGCCCGGCCATGGCGCTCCCCGCCGCCTGTCGTCGGCCGCTCGGCCTGCAGGTTCATCGTCCGGGGAGGAGACCTTGATGCGCAGCATCACACTGGGAAGGATCGCGGGAGGCCGTACCGGCCGCTGGCTGGGCGCGGTCGCAGGCCTCGCGCTCGCCGCCTGCATGGCGGGCGACGCGCTCGCGCAGACGACCTTGCGCGTCTTCGTGGGCGGCAACGCCCGGCCCGACCTCGTCCGCAAGCTGCTCGACGGGTTCGAGGCGCAAAACCCCGGCGTCAAGGCCGAGGTGGAGGTGGGCGGCGCGACCTCCGAGCAGCAATCCAAGTACCTCAACACGGTGCTGACCTCGAAGGACAGCGCGCTCGACCTCTTCCTGGTTGACATCGTGCGCACCACGCAGAACCAGGCCGCCGGCTGGACCGAGCCGCTCGACAAGTATCTCGGGGCCGACAAGGACAAGGTGATGGGGCAGTATCTCGCGCCCTACCGCGAGGCCAACGTGTTCAACGGGCAGGTCATCGCGCTGCCCTTCTTCGCGGACGCGCAGTTCCTCTATTACCGCAAGGATCTCCTTGAGAAATATGGCCTGAAGCCCGCCGCGACCTGGGACGAACTCGCGACCCAGTGGAAACAGGTCAATGCCGGCGAGAACAACGCGAATCTCCAGGGCTTCTCGACGGCCGGCGCGCCCATCGAGGGCACGGTCTGCACCTACCTCGTGCCGATGTGGGCCAAAGGCGGCAACCTCACCACAAACGGCAAGCTCTCGCTGGAGGGCGCTCCCTCGACCGCCGCCTTCGAGGTCTTCGGCAAGTACAAGGCCGAGGGGGTCCTACCGAGCAACATCGCTGAGGTCGCGACGGACCGCATCCGCAAGGACATGCAGGCCGGCAACGTCCTCTACTCGATGCTGTGGGTCTATGCCTACAACCTCTTCCAGACGGGCGAGGACAGCGCGGTGAAGGGCAAGATCGGCGTGGCCCGCCTGCCGGGCTTCACGGCCGGCGACCAGCCGACCTGCATCGGCGGCTGGCAGATCGCCGTGTCGGCCTTCTCCAAGAACAAGGAGGCCGCCGCCAAGCTGGCCATCTACCTGTCGAGCCGGGAGAGCTCCAAGACGCTCGCCGTCGACGGGCAGCTCCTGCCCGTCTATTCCGAGCTCTACAAAGACCCCGACGTCGTCGCCAAGAACCCCTGGTTCGAGGCCGCCCTGCCCGTCCTGCTCGCGGCCCGCGCCCGGCCGGTGACGCCGCGCTATGGCGAGGTCTCGGAGGTGATCCGCACCAACATGAACGCCTTTCTCGCGGGCACGAAGTCCGCCGACGATGCGCTCAAGGACATGAAGGCGAAGCTCGGCACCGTGTTCCGCTGAGCAGCGAGGGGACAGCGCCGTGGCCGCCCCCGCGAGCACAGGGTCGCCTGTCCCCTCCGTCTCCGCGGGGCGGGCCACTGCGGCCGTCCGGCCGCGGCTGTCGAAACTGGAGCGCGGGGAGAGGCTGCTCGGCTTCGCGCTGCTGACCCCGGCCGCGCTCCTGCTCGCGCTCGTGGTCGTCTATCCCGTCGGCAACCTCATCTGGACGAGCCTGCACACGGTGAAGCTGTCCGAGCCCTGGCTCGGACAGCCTTTCGTCGGCCTCGACAATTACTTCGCCGCCTGGGAAGAGCCCGGCTTCTGGCACGCCACCGGCAATACCTTGCTGCTCGTGGGACTCACGGTGCCGGGCGCGCTGGTCGTTGGGTTGGGCCTCGCCCTGCTTGCGAACCAGGTCGTGCACGCGAAGTGGGTGGTGCGGCTCGCGCTGCTCATGCCCTGGATGCTGCCGCTCGTCTTCGTCGGCCTCGTCTTCCAGTGGTTCTTCGATACGCGGCTCGGCATCGTCAACGATATCGTCGCGCGACTCGGCTTCGCGCCGCAGCCGTGGCTCACCAGCCCCGGCCTCGCCCAGGCCTCCATCGCCATCGCCATCGTCTGGAAGAGTTCGTCGTTCGTCGCCATGGTGCTTCTGGCCGGCCTGCAATCCATCCCGCGCTCGCTCTACGAGGCCGCCGAGATCGACGGGGCGACGCGGCTGCAGCAATTCACCTCCATCACACTCCCCATGCTGCGCCCGGCAATCGTGGTGGCCCTGATCTTCCGCACCATCACGGCGGTGCAGACCTTCGACATCCCCTACGCCATGACGGGAGGCGGGCCGGGCAACGCCACCGAGACGCTCGCCATGTACATCCAGAAGACGACGATCGATTTCCTGGACTTCGGCTACGGCTCGGCGCTGGCGACGCTGATGTTCCTCGTCTCCATGGCGGCCACGGCGATCTACATCCGCTACGTGCAGCGCGATCCGCTGGACGGCTGAGCCATGGACAACAGGGCCTTCCTCAAGAAGAGAGCTTTGATCTTCCTCGCCGCCGGGATCGTGGTGATCAACGGCTTCTTCCCGGCCGTCTGGATCCTGCTGACGTCGCTCAAGGGCGAGACGGAGCTCTCGCGGCTGCCCATCACCTACTGGCCGCGCGACCCGAGCCTCGCCAACTACGTGAAGGCCTTCACCCAGCAGCCGCTCTGGCGCTTCACCGTGAACTCGCTCGTGGTGGCGGCGGGGTCCACACTGCTCTGCGTTGTGGTCTCGACCTGCGCCGCCTACGCGCTGGTGCGCCTGCGCCTGCCGTTCCGCGGCGCCATCATGGCCTGCCTGCTGGCGGTCTCGATGTTCCCCCTCATCGCGCTGATGGTGCCGCTGTTCCAGATCCTGCGCGACATCGGCCTGCTCAACACCTGGCTCGGGCTCATTCTCCCCTATTCGGTCATCAGCCTGCCGGTCTGCACGCTCGTGCTTGTGTCCTTCTTCCAGGACATCCCGCCCGACCTCGAGAACGCCGCGATGATCGATGGCTGCAGCCGGCTCGGCGCGCTCGTGAGGATCGTGCTGCCGCTCTCTGCGCCGGGCGTGTTCACCGCCGCCCTGCTCTCCTTCGTCAATGCCTGGGACGAGTTCCTGCTCGCGCTGACCATCAATACGCGCATGGAGATGCGAACCCTGCCCGTCGGCATCACGCTCTACCAGGGCGAGTTCGCCTTCCCTTGGCCCATCGTGTCGGCGGCCTTGGTGGTGGCGATCGTTCCCGTGTCGATCCTCATCGCCGTGTTCCAGGACCGGATCGTCGGCGGCCTCACGGCCGGCGGGACGAAAGGGTGAGACCCTATGACCGTGTCATCCCAGGCGGTCCGCGCAGCGGACCGGGAAGGGGATGACAGGACGAGGGAGCTGAGGCCTCACCCGAACCTGTACTCGCTCACCTGCCGATACACCTCGCCCGGCCGCAGCGTCGGGTCCGGGAAGAACGGCTTGTTGGGGCTGTCGGGAAAGACCTGCGGCTCGATGGCCGCACCGGCGAAGGCTCCGTAGCGCGCCCCGCCGAGGCCTGGCACGGGAACGGCGAGCTTGGCCCCTGTATAGACCTGGATGCCCGGCTCGGTCGTGTGCACCTCCATGTGCACGCCGTTCTTCGGCGAGCGCAGCGAGAGCGCGTGACGCAGGTGACCGGGCGCGGGGCGCGCTCCTGCCAAGACCCAGTTGTGGTCATAGGCAAACGGGGCGCCGTCCTGCTCCAGCCGGATCGGCCGGATCGTGCGAAAATCGAAGGGCGTCCCGGCGACGGCGAGGATTTCGCCGGTGGTGATGAGGTCCGCGTCGACGGGCGTGTATTGGGCGGCTGCAATGTGCAGCTCGTGGTCGAGGATGGCGGGCGAGCCGTCGAGGTTGAAGTAGGAGTGGTGGGCGAGGTTGACGATCGTCGTGGCGTCGGTCGTGGCGGTCAGTTCCACCCGCAAGGTCGCCTTGCGCACCATGCGGTAGCAGCAGGTCACCGTCATGTTGCCGGGAAAGCCCATGTCCCCGTCCGCGGAGTGCAGTACGAGCGTCACGGAGCTCTCGTCGCAGCCGGCCAGAAGCCAGGGCCTTTTGCCGAAGCCCTTGGAGCCCCCGTGCAAGGTGTGCTTGCCACCCTGGTTGAGGTCGACCTGGTGGCCCTGGCCGTCCAGCGTGAAATGACCGTGCGCGATGCGGTTGGCGTAGCGTCCGGCGATGGCCCCGAAATACGAGGAATGGGCCTTGTAGTGGTCCATCGTCTCCAAGCCCAGCACGACGCGCTGCTCGCCCCCGCCCGAAAGCGGGACCATGAGGTCGCGCACCACGGCGCCCCAGGTGATCACCGAGGCATGCCCGCCGCCGGGGGCTCGAATGAGGATCTCGTGGATCGTGGTGCCGTCGACTTCGCCGAAGGTGGACACGGTCATGGGCTCGGCTCCGGAGCGTTCTGGGACGGCGGATGCGCCCGCCTGCCGCGAGCGCACCGCGGACGATGGCTTACCAGCTGCCCGTATTGGGCATGGAGGCCCAGGGCTCGGCCGGCGGCTTCGGCTCGCCGCGCTGCAGGAGCTCGAAGGAGATGCCGTCGGGCGAGCGGATGAACGCCATGTATCCGTCGCGCGGCGGGCGGTTGATGGTCACGCCCGCCTTCATGAGCTTCTCGCAATACGCGTAGATATCGTCCACGCGGTAGGCCAGATGGCCGAAATTGCGGCCGCCCGTGTAGCTGTGCTCGTCCCAGTTGTAGGTGAGCTCCAGCAGCGGGGCCTTGGTGTGCTCGGCCTTGGCCACGTCCTCGTCGGCAGCGAGGAAGACGAGGGTGAAGCGTCCCTTCTCGTTCTCGGTGCGCCGGACCTCCTTCATGCCCATCTTGTTGCAATAGAAGTCGAGCGACTCCTCGAGATTGGCGACGCGCACCATCGTGTGAAGGTATTCCATGGGTCGTTTCCTGTCCTGGCCGGCGGCGCCGGGTTGGTCCGGCGCCCATTCGGCCCTAGACTCAGTCTAGCAAGGAGGCGCTGGCCGAGGCCAGCCGGGCCGCCCTCCTGCGACAGGATGGCAGGGTTGCCCGCGGGGCTCAGGAACGGAAGCATGAGCGTCACCGAAAGCGAGGACGAGGACGAGATCCGCATCCTCGACGCGCCTCCTCCTCCCGTGCTGGAGCAGAACAGCCTGTTCGTGCCCCGGAAGGGCCTGCCCAAGGGCCGGGCGAGGCGGCTCGCCGCCGAGGTGCCTGTCTCCATCACCTATAACGGCGTGGCCTATGCCGTGATGATGGCGAGCCCGATCGACATCGAGGACTTCGTCACCGGCTTCTCCCTGACCGAGGAGGTCGTGCGGAGCGCTGCCGAGATCGAGGAGATCCTGGTCCGCCCGATCGAGCTGGGCCTGCTCGCCCAGGGCCGCATTCCCTTGGCCAGAGGACGGGCGCTCACCGAGAACCGGCGGACCCTGGTGGGGCAGACCGGCTGCGGCATCTGCGGGGTGGTGGAGCTGGAGCAGGCCGTGCGACGCTACGGCGGAAACAAGTCCCGCCCACTGATGGACAGCGACTCGGTCTTCGCGGCCTGGGACGCGCTCTCGCCCCGTCAGGCGCTCAACGCGGAGACTGGCGCCGTCCATGCCGCGGCCTTCGCGGACGCGCAAGGGCGATTGATCGCGGTGCGGGAAGACGTGGGCCGCCACAACGCCCTCGACAAGCTGATCGGCGCGCTGGTGAGGGAAGGCGTCGAACCCGCCAGCGGCTTCTGCCTCATGACGAGCCGGATCTCCTTCGAACTCGTGCAAAAGTGCCTGGCAATCGGGCTGCCGGCACTGGTCGGAATCTCCGCGCCCACGAGCTTGGCGGTCCGGCTGTCGCGGGAGAACAACCTGACATTGCTCGCCCTGGCCCGTTCCGACGGGTTCCAGGTCTTTTCCGATCCCTACGGCCTGTTCCCTGCCGCAGCGAGCTGAGCAGCAAAAGCCCCGAGATTGACCCGGCGGGCCGGGGCGGCTACCCACCGGGCTCGGATGGGGGCCCCGGATGACCGATGCCGCACAGGTGAAGGAGAAGGCCGCCTTCTGGTCCATCGTGGCCAGCGGCCTGCTCACGCTCGGCAAGCTCGTGGCGGGCCTGCTCTCAGGGTCGCTGGCCCTTCTGTCGGAGGCAGGACACGGCCTGCTGGACACCGGAGCGACCATCATCACCTATTTCGCCGTGAAAGCGGCCGACAAGCCTGCCGACGACGAGCACCATTACGGTCACGGCAAGATCGAGGCCGTCGCGGCTTTGATCGAGACTGGGCTGCTGCTGGGGCTCGCGGCCTTTGTTCTCTGGGAGGCGATCCGCCGGCTGATGGGCGAGCCCGCCATCGTCGAGGCCACGCCACTCGCCTTCGCGGTCCTGATCATCTCGATCGCCGTGGACTTCTTCCGCTATCGGGCGCTCGCAAAGGTGGCGAAGGAGCACAAAAGCGACGCGCTCGCCGCCGATGCGTTGCACTTTTCGTCAGATCTCGTGTCCTCGACGCTGGTACTGATCGGGCTCGGAGCGACTTGGTTCGGCTTCCACCAAGCCGACACGCTGGCCGCCATCGGCGTCGCGGTCTTCATCGCTATCGCCGGCTACAAGCTCGGGCGGCGCACGATCGACACCCTCGTCGACACGGCGCCCGAGGGCGTCGCCGAGCACCTGCGGACGCTCGCCGCGGGTACGCCGGGGATCGTTTCCGTCGACAGCGTCAGGGTGCGTCCGGCCGGCGCCCAGATCTTCGGCGAGCTCACGATTTCCGTGGCCCGCACGCTTCCTCTCGACCGGGTGGTGGGCATCAAGAGCAAGCTGCTCGAGAGCATCGAGCAGGCCTATCCGGGCTCGGTGCTCACCGTGACCGCCAATGGCCGGGCGCTGGACGAGGAGACGGTGCTCGAGCGCGTCCTTCTCATCGCCGCAAAGCGGCGGGTGCCGGTGCATCACGTCACCGTGCAGCAAATTGGCGAGCGGCTCTCGGTGAGTCTCGACATCGAGGTCGACGGCCGCATGAGCCTCGGCGCGGCCCACAAGATCGCCTCGCGCTTCGAGGCCGCCATCCGCGACGAACTCGGGCCCGACACGGAGGTCGAGACCCATATCGAGCCCCTCGTGGTGGCCAACCTCGCGGGCCGCGACGTCGACGGGGCCCTCACGGACCGTGTGAAGCTCTCGCTCGCCCGCCATGCGCATGAGGTCGGTGCGATCGTGGACGTTCACAATGTGCGGGTGCGCCAGACCGACCATGGCCTTGTCGTGAACTACCATTGTCGGGTCGACCCAGGCCTCGACGTGACGTCCGTTCACGACAAAGTCGACCAGATCGAGCAGCGAGCCCGCGCGGACCTGCCGGAGATCGCCCGCATTGTCAGCCACACGGAGCCGGTCCGCCCGGCCGCGTGAGCTTCACCCACAACCGTTCCGCTCCAGGTTGAGCCATCGCCCCGGGTCTGGGATAGGATCGCTCGACCTTTGCGCCGAGGGCGCCCTCGCTTCACGGACTTTCGCATGCGCACCGACACCGCCCCTTCCGTCCGCCTCCAGGATTACCTGCCGCCGGACTGGCTGATCGACACCGTCGACCTCACGGTTTCGCTCGACCCCACGGCCAGCGACGTGCTCGCGTCGCTCACGATCCGTCCCAATTCCGCGGGTCGTCCCGGGGAGCCGCTGCGGCTGGACGGGGACGAACTGGACCTGCTTTCGGTGGCGCTCGACAACGAGGCGCTGGGCCCGCAGGACTACCAGGCGACGCCGTCCGGCCTCGTGATCGCCGAAGCGCCGCGACGGCCATTCACCCTCACCTTGCGCACGCGGGTGAATCCTACCGCCAATACCAAGCTGATGGGCCTTTACCGGTCGTCGGGCACCTATTGCACGCAGTGCGAGGCTGACGGCTTCCGCCGCATCACTTACTTCCTCGACCGGCCCGACGTCATGTCCGTGTACACCACCCGGATCGAGGCGTCGGAGGCGGATGCCCCCGTCCTGCTCGGCAATGGCAATCTGGTGGGCGGCGGCAAGTTGCCGGGTGGCCGGCACTATGCCGTCTGGCACGATCCCCACCCCAAGCCCTGCTACCTCTTCGCCCTGGTCGGCGGCCGCCTCGGCGCCGTGACGCGCGAGTTCCGCACACGCTCGGGCCGGCAGGTGCAGCTCGCCGTCTATGTCGAGCCCGGCAAGGAGGGGCGCGCGGAATACGCCATGGACGCCCTCGTGCGCTCGATGCGCTGGGACGAGGAGGCCTTCGGCTGCGAGTACGACCTCGACGTCTTCAATGTCGTCGCCGTGTCGGACTTCAACATGGGCGCGATGGAGAACAAGGGGCTCAACATCTTCAACGAGAAGTACATTCTCGCCAGCCCGGAGACGGCGACCGACGCCGACTACGCCAACATCGAGGCGATCATCGCCCACGAGTACTTCCATAACTGGACGGGCAACCGCATCACCTGCCGGGACTGGTTCCAGCTCTGCCTGAAGGAAGGACTCACGGTCTTCCGCGACCAGGAATTCACCGCCGACCAGCGCTCCCGCCCCGTCAAGCGGATCGTCGACGTCCGCAACCTTCGCGCGCAGCAATTCGCGGAGGATTCCGGCCCCCTCGCCCATCCCGTGAGGCCGCAGACCTATCGCGAGATCAACAATTTCTACACGGCGACCGTCTACGAGAAGGGCGCCGAGCTCGTGCGGATGATGAAGACGCTTCTCGGTCCACAGGCCTTTCGGGCGGGCATGGACCTTTACCTCTCGCGCTGCGACGGCACCGCCGCCACGGTCGAGGACTTCGTCGCCTGCTTCGAGGAAGCGGCCGGCAGGAGCCTTGCAGAGTTCGCGCGCTGGTATGACCAGGCCGGCACGCCGACGCTGCTCGTGCAGGCCCATCATGACCCGGCGGCGCGAACCTACCGGCTCGATTTCGCCCAGACGACCCCGCCCACGCCAGGCCAGACTGTCAAGCAGCCTGTGGTGATCCCGATCCGCCTGGCCCTGTTCGGCGAATCCGGCGAGAGCCTGCCTTTGGCGACGGTGGACGGGCGAGACCTCGGCGGCGGCCCGGAGGGGCTGTTCGTGTTCGACCGGGCAGCGGACTCGCTGACCTTTTCCGGCTTCGAGCGCAGGCCTGTCCCCAGCCTCCTGCGCGACTTCTCTGCACCGGTCAGGCTCGACATGGATCTTGGCGAGGAGGACCTGCTCGCCCTCTTTCGCCACGATACAGACCCGTTCAACCGCTGGCAGGCGGCCCAGACGCTCGCGACCCGCACCCTTCTGCGAGCCACGCAGGCGGCTCGCGAAGGGCGCGAGCCCGTCTTCGACGCCAACCTGCCGGCTGCGCTGGCCCGTCTGCTCCAGGGCTCGCAGGACCATGCTTTCGTAGCCCAGGTCATGGCGTTGCCGAGCGAGGCGGACATCGCCCGGGACATCGGCGAGAACATCGATCCCGACGCAATCCTGCGGGCCCGGCGCGGTCTCCGCGCCGCCATCGGCGCCGAGATCGCGGAGACCCTGCGCGAGGCCTATTTCAGCCTCGGCTCGCAGGGACCCTACTCCCCGGACTCTGCTTCGGCCGGTCGCCGGTCGCTGCGCAACGCCGCGCTCGACCTGATCGCCGCCGGCTCGCCCGAGGAAGGCTCGCGCCTTGCTAGGGCGCAGTTCGAGGCGGCCGACAACATGACCGACAAGCTCGCGGCGCTTGCCGTCCTCGCCCAGATTCCCGGCGAGGCTCGCGAAAGCGCCCTGTCACGCTTTGCCGCCGATTTTGCGGATAACCCGCTCGTGCTCGACAAGTGGTTCGCGCTGCAGGCCGCCATTCCGGAAGACGGCACGCTGGCGCGGGTGCGCGGCCTGATGCAGCACCCTGCCTTTTCGCTGACCAATCCCAATCGCGCGCGTTCGCTCATCGGGACCTTCGCTATGGCCAACATGAGCCAGTTCCACCGCCCCGACGGCGCGGGACAGGCTTTCGTCGCCGATATCGTGCTCGCGCTCGACGCCATGAATCCTCAGGTGGCGGCGCGTCTTCTCGGAGCGTTCAGGACGTGGCGGAGCCTGGAGCCGGGGCGCCGAGCCAAGGCTGAAGAAGCGCTGAACCAGATCGCCGCGCGCGCGGGCCTTTCGCGGGACGTCAGCGACATCGTGCAGCGATCGCTGGCCTGACGGAATGCGGCGGAAGTAGGTTGCATGCCGCACATTTCTGTGGATTTGCAGCCCCTACATTTGGGGCTTGTGCGTGCTGAACCCACAAAACATTGTGGATTCCGCCTTGGAAATTTCAACTTTTCATTAATTTCTGGACAAATCACAGCCCTCGGATTCAGATCACGGTGATTCGGATAGATGCGGCACGTCTTCCGGGTTGGACGTTGAGGAATTCGAAGGGGGATATGGCATGGCGCGATCGTTCGCGGCCATTACGCCTGCGCGCGCTCATTCTCTCCAGGGCCTTGCGCGCTCACTCGCGCATCCGACTTACCTGAAGCTGGTCGATGCCGAGCCGTGGCTGCGGCGGCTCGTCCCGGCCATGATGGTCGCCTTCCTGATCGCGCTCGGCTCGATGGCTTACCTCCAGTCGACGTCGGGCCGCGACGAGACCTTGAACGACGCGTTCGGTGACATCGACGTTCTCGCGTCCCTCGTCAGCTCAGACCTCACCCGGCAGGCGCAGTCTCTCGACCCGTCTGCCCCCACCCCGCGCGACGTGCTCGGAACCGTTGTCCCCCGCCACGCCTTGCGCGGCCAGCGTTTCATCGTGCTCACGGACACGCAGGGCGCCGTATTGGCCAACCTGCCGGCCAATCCCGAGATCACGTTGTCGCTCAACGATCTTCTCGGCCCCGCTCAGCCCTTGACGACTTTCGCCGACAAGGCCGGCGTGATGCTGGTCACGCTCACCGGCAACATCCCGGCCATCGCCACCGTGCGCAACCTGCCCGCGCCTTTCGGCCAGGTCGCCGTCATCCAACCCGTCAAGGGCGTCCTCGCGGGCTGGCGGGCGCGCACCCAGTCCTTCTTCCTCCTCGTGGGCGCGGCCGGCCTCGTGCTCGCCGGCATCAGCACGGCCTATTTCTGGCAGGCCTGGCGAGCCCGTCACGCCGACGAGATCTGCGACAACGTCCGCAAGCGCCTTGACACGGCGCTCTCGCGAGGCCGCTGCGGCCTGTGGGACTGGGACATCGCACGAGGAACGATCTACTGGTCGGACTCGATGTACGAGATGCTCGGCTACGAGCGCCAGAGCGAGTTCATCTCCTTCGGCGACGTGAACCGCCTCGTCCACCCCGAGGACGGCAACCTCTACGTCCTCGCTGACATGCTCGCCGCCAACGAGGCGACGTCCGTCGACCATGCCTTCCGGGTCCGCGCCGCTGACGGCGAGTGGATGTGGCTGCGCGCCCGCGCCGAGCTCGTACGGGACGGCGACCACCGCGATCCCCACCTCATCGGCATCACCGTCGACATCACGGAGCAGCGCCGCCTCGCCCAGGAGACCGCCACCGCGGACCTGCGCCTGCGCGACGCCATCGAGACCATCTCCGAGGCCTTCGTCCTGTGGGACAACGAAAACCGCCTCGTGATGTGCAACTCGAAATTCCAGCGCCTGCACAGTCTGCCGCCCGACGCGGTCCAGCCCGGCACGCCCTACGAGGTGCTGGCGGCGGCGTTGACCCCGCCCATCGTGCAGAACCGGCTGGTCGATCCCTCCCGCGACGAGGCGGGCTCGCGCAGCTACGAGGCCCAGCTTCCGGACGCGCGCTGGCTGCAGGTGAACGAACGCCGCACCAAGGACGGCGGCTACGTCTCGGTCGGCACGGACATCACTCAGCTCAAGCGGCAGGAGGAGCACCTGCTCGACAGCGAGCGTAAGCTCACGGCCAGCGTGGCGGACCTCAAGCGCTCCCGCCAGACGCTGGAGTTCCAGGCCCAGCAGCTCGCCGACCTCGCGGAGCGCTACCTCGAGCAGAAGGCCGAGGCCGAGAGCGCCAACCGCGCCAAATCCGAGTTCCTCGCCAAGATGAGCCACGAGTTGCGCACGCCGCTCAACGCCATCCTGGGCTTCTCCGAGGTGATGGAGGCCGGCATCTTCGGGGCCCTCGGGCACGAGAAATATGCCGACTATTGCCGGGACATCCGGCGCAGCGGGGAATTCCTGCTCGGCCTGATCGCCGACATCCTCGACATGGCCGAACTCGAGGCCGGGCACGTCCGCATGGACCGCCAGCCACTCTCCGTCGACGGAGCGATCCAGGAGGCGCTGCGGATCGCAGCCCCGGAAATCCGCGCCCGCAACCTGACCATCGAAGCCGACACGCTACCCGACACGACGATCCACGCCGATCGGAGGGCGGTCCGCAAGATCCTCAACCACCTCCTGTCCAACGCCGTGAAGTATACCCCGACGGGCGGCCGGATCGGCGTGCGCGTCCGCCGCCTGGGCGACGCCGTCAACATCTTCGTGGAGGACAGTGGGGTCGGAATTCCCAAGGAGGCGCTGGCCAAGCTCGGCCGTCCCTTCGAATGGGTGAAGATGGACGCCTCCAAGCCGACTGAGGGCTCGGGCCTCGGCCTCGCCATCGCGCGGTCTCTCGCGGAGCTCCACGGGGGAGGCCTGCGCATCCGCTCCTGCGAGGGCATGGGCACCGTGGTGATGGTGAACCTGCCGACCCGGCATCGGACCGGGCTCGAGATCGTGGCGAGCGCGCTCGTCGCCTAACGATCGCCCATTATCCAGCCGTCCTCATCAGCCGTTCGAACAGGGCTCGAACCTGCCGCCGCGTATCGGCGAGGTCGCGTTCCAGAACCTTGAAGTCGGGCAGACCCAGCACCGACGCCGCTCGGCGGCGAAGGCCCCTGCCAAGGTTGTCTGGCTCGAAAGCCCCGGGCACAGCGAGCCGCTGCCATTGGAAGAGGTCCCGCATTCGCGAATAGGCGCCGATCAGAAGGTCGGCGTCCGGCCCATCCAGCACTTCGGCTTTCCGGGCCGCAACGAGGATCTCCGCCGTTCCCTGCGCCATCAGGGGCGGGTGCTCCCGTGCATGGAGCAGCACCAGCGTCTGGGCGATGAACTCGATGTCGAGCAGCCCGCCTGCGACGAGCTTGAGCTCCCAGGGATCGTCCTCGCCCTTTTCCTGCGCGATGAGCCGGCGCATGTCCCGCGCGTCGGCCAGGATCGTCCTGGGATCGGCCGCCGTTGTCAGGACGTCGGCGATCGCCTCCGCCGCTTCCTCCATGAGCCCCGGATCCCCCGCCACGGGCCGGGCGCGGGTGAGCGCCATGTGCTCCCAGGTCTCGGCCTCCTCGCGCTGGTAGGCGACGAAGCCCTTGAACTGCGTTGCGGCCGGCCCCTTGTTGCCGGATGGGCGCAGGCGCATGTCCACGGCGTAGAGCGTTCCCCGCCTGGTAGGCACGGTCAACGCGCTCAGGAGACGCTGGGTGAGGCGCGTGTAGTAGACCACGGCGTTGAGCGGCCGAGGGCCGTCCGACTCGTTGCGCTCCTCGTCGAAGTCATAGAGCACGACAAGGTCGAGGTCGGACGTCGCCGTCATCTCGCGGGACCCGAGCCGGCCCATCCCGAGGATGGCCAGGCGCCCGCCCGGAACCCGGCCATGATCCCGAGCAAAGCGGCGCTCGACCTCAGCGAGCGCCACGCGGATGGCCCCTTCGGCCACTGCGGCATAGGCCCTCCCGGCTTGCTCGAATGAGATCGCGCCCGAAAGCGCCCGCGCCCCGACGATGAAGATCTCGTGCTGGCCGCTTTCGCGCAGCCGGTCCAGGAAGTCCTCCAGGAGGTCGATCGATCCCACCTGCCGCGCGATCCGCTCGGCCGCGGTGCCGGCGTCCATCGGCACACCGCCCAACGCGGGATCGATGAGCGCGTCGAGAAGGTGCGGCCGCGCCGCCACGATCTCGGCGAGACGGGGGGCCGAGCCGAGAATGTCGGCGAAGAGCCTCAGCACCTGGTCGCGCGAACGCAAAATGGAGAAAAGTTCTACGGCCGCAGGCATCCGACCGAGCGCCCTGTCGAAGGCGGCCAGTGCGCCGTCGGGGTCCGCGCTGCCGGCGAAGGCGGCCAGGAGCTTGGGTACGAGCTCCGTCAGCACCTCCCGCGCACGGGGGCTGGTGACGGCCTGCCGCCGGCCGAAATGCCACCCGCGCACCGTCTCGGCGACCGCCGGCGGGTCGGCGAAGCCCATCCGGCGCAGGGTGTCCAGGGTCTCAGGGTCGTCCGTCGTGCCGGTGAAGACGAGGTCGCCTTCGGTTGCGGCGAGGTCCGCGCCCTCCTCGAACAACCGCGCATAGTGCTGCTCGACCCGCTGTGCCTGCCGGGTCATGGCCTTCTCGAAGGCGGGCAGGCCCGCATAGCCGCAGAAGCGCGCAAAGCGCGCCAGCGCCTCGGGATCTGCGGGCAGGCGCTGCGTCTGCACGTCCTCCTGCATCTGCAGGCGGTGCTCGATCGTCCGGAAGAAGCGGTAGGCCTCGGCCAGTTCGTCCCGGGCCTGATCGGAGATCCAGCCCTCCGCGTGGAGGGCGGCGAGCATGTCGAGCGTCCGCCGCCCTCGCAGGTCCGGCCGACGGCCTCCGAAGACGAGCTGCTGCGTCTGCACGAAGAACTCGATCTCGCGGATGCCGCCACGGCCGAGCTTGATGTCATGGCCCGCGACGGTGATGGTCTCGTGCCCGCGCACGGCATGGATCTGGCGCTTCATCGCGTGGATGTCGGCGATGGCCGCGAAGTCGAAATACTTGCGCCAGATGAACGGGGCTAGATCCTTCAGGAAGGTTTCGCCGATGGGGATGTCGCCGGCCACGGCGCGCGCCTTGATCAGCGCTGCGCGTTCCCAGTTCTGGCCGACCGTCTCGTAATAGGCGAAGGCGGAGGGCAGAGCGATGGCGGTGGGGGTCGAGGCCGGATCCGGCCGCAGGCGCAGGTCGGTGCGGAACACATACCCGTCCGCAGTGCGCTCCTGAAGCAGCTTCACGACGTCGCGGACGATGCGGACGAAGAAGGGGCCAGGCTCGCCTCCGGGTGCGAGCGGCGCCTTCTCTGCGTCGTAGAAGACGACGACATCGATGTCTGAGGAGTAGTTCAGTTCCCGGGCGCCATGCTTGCCGAGGGCCAGCACCACGACGCCGCAGTCTCGGGCGAAATCCGCTGGCTCAGGCGGGATGAACTTCCCGGCCTCGCCGGCTCGGCGCAACGCGAAGCGCAAACTCGCCGCAACGGCGGCATCGGCAAAGTCCGACAGGGCGGCCGTGACCTGCTCGAGGCTCCAGATCCCGCCCAGGTCGGCCAGCGCCACGAGCAAGGCGAGCTCCTGCTTGCCGAGCCGGAGCCGCCGCATGGCCTCACTTTCATGATCGAGGCCTGCCGTCGCCGCGACTTCCGCAATGAGCCGGTCGAGAGAAGCCTTGGGGTCCTCCAGCAGAAGCCTTGCGAGGCGATCGGCATCGCCCTGGGCCAGCCGCCAGAGATAGGGCGAATGGTCGGCGAGGCCGGCCAGGAGATCCAGAAGCGTCGACGGCTGGGACAATGCCTCGGAAAGCGCCTCTCCCCCCGCGACTGCGGCCAGCGCGACCCGCAACTCGCCGGCCCTCCGCCGCGCCGCGCCCGCCGAGGCCAGCTTTGGCGACGGGGCGAGCCGGTCGACGAGCCGACCGCTCATCCCGTCACCTGGGGACGACGAAACTTGGGGGCGATGGCCGGCTTTGCGGCCGTGAGATCGGACACAGGCGGTAAGCCGAAATCCGGTTTCTCCGGCAGGCTGATGACGACCTTGAGGCCCGGAGCGTTGTCCTCCAGCCGTAGCGTCCCCCCGTGTAGCCTCGCCACCGCCGAGGCCAGGGAAAGACCGAGGCCGAAGCCAGGCCGTGTGCGTGCACCCTCCAGACGCACGAAACGCTCGACCACCCGCGCCCGGTCCTCGGCAGGAATGCCGGGGCCCCGGTCGGCCACCGTGATCTCGATCACGTCCCCCACCCGGGTGCCGCCGATCGTGACATCCACCGCGAGCCCTCCAGCGGCCCGTTGCGCTTCCGGCGCGGCATACTTGATCGCGTTGTCGACGAGGTTCGCGATGGCTTGCCCCACGAGTTCGCGGGACCCGTGCATGGGGAGGTCGGCCGGGACCTGGACCTTGAGAGGGACGCCCGCCTCCTCCGCCACCGGCTCGTAGAGTTCGGCGACGTCCCGCGCCACGTCCGCGATGTTGAAGGCGACCATGCCTTCCCGCGAATTCCCCGCCTCGGCGCGGGCGATCATGAGGAGCGCATTGAAGATCCGGATGAGGTTGTCCGCTTCCTCAATCGTGGATTCCAGCGTGCCGCGATAGTCGTCGACTGACTGGGCCGTCCGCAGTGCTTCCTCCGCCCCGTTGCGCAGGCGCGTCAGCGGCGTCTTCAGGTCGTGGGCGATGTTGTCGGAGACCTCGCGCAGGCCCTGCATCAGTTCCTCGATGCGGTCGAGCATCAGGTTCAGGTTCTCGGCCAGCCGGTCGAACTCGTCGTTCGATCCCGCGACGGCGAGGCGGCCGGACAGGTCGCCGGCCATGATGCCACGCGTGGTGGCGGTCATGGAATCGATGCGGCCCAGCACCCTGCTCGTCACGAACCATCCCCCGAGCAGGGCAAGGACGATCACGAGACCGAGCGACCAGCCAAAGGCTCTTCGGACCACGGTGCGGAACCGGTCCCCCTCCCCTAGGTCCCGCCCCACGAGGAGCGTGAAGCCGCCCGGCAGCTGGATCACGCGCACCAGGGCCTGGTGCGGATGGGGATTGGGCTCCTCCTCCTGGCTGGTGAGATAGGTGATCTCGTGCTCGCCAGGTTCCAGGCGGATCGCGTCGGGCAGGTTCTCGATATTGCCCGCCAGCTTGGTGCCGCCCGGACCGACCAGGAGGTAGAGCGAGGATCCAGGCTGGTTGGAGCGCCGCTCGATGATGTTGAGCAGCCTCCGCATGCCCCCGGTATTGTACTGCTCGGCGAGCCCCTGGATTTCCGCCTGCACGGTCCCGGAGGCCTGCGCCACAAGCAGGCGGCGGGCGTTGAAAGAGACGTAGCCGAGGATGAACGCGGCGAAGATCACGAAGATGACGAGGTAGGCGGCCGACAGCTTGAAGGCCGTCGTGCGGACGAGCTTACCGAGCGCTGTCACGGATCATGTACCCCGCGCCCCGCACGGTGTGGATGAGCGGGCGGTCGAACCCCTTGTCGATCTTGCTGCGAAGGCGCGACAGGTGGACGTCGATCACGTTCGTCTGCGGGTCGAAGTGGTAATCCCACACGTTCTCGAGCAGCATCGTGCGGGTCACCACCTGCCCGGCATGCTTCATGAGGTATTCGAGCAGGCGGAATTCGCGCGGCTGCAGGTCGATGTCCTTGTCGCCACGCTTCACGCTGTGGGAAAGCCGGTCGAGTTCCAGGTCGCCGACCCGGTAGGACGTCTCCACGGCCGGGCCGGAGCGGCGTCGTCGGGCCAGGACCTCGGTGCGGGCGAGGAGTTCGGAGAAGGCGTAGGGCTTCGACAGGTAGTCGTCGCCGCCGGCCCGCAGGCCCTTGACGCGGTCGTCCACCTGCCCGAGCGCCGAGAGGATCAGCACGGGCGTCTCGACCTTCTGCTCGCGTAGCCCGTGGATCAGCGACAAGCCGTCCAGCTTGGGCAGCATGCGGTCGACGATCAGCACGTCGTAGTCGCCCTCGCGCGCAAGGGCGTAGCCGTCGAGGCCATTATTCGCGTGATCGGCGACATGGCCGGACTCGCGAAAGGCCTTGACGAGGTAGGCGGCTGCTTCGGCGTCGTCTTCCACGATGAGGAGCTTCATGTTCATGGAACCTACTCCAACGCGCGGGACTGTGAAGCCCGCCGGCGACGGTTCGCATCCGCTCTGCACAGCCATGGGACCCCTCCTCGGGAGGAGGCGGAAACGGAACCGGCAGGCGGACGGGGGTGTCCGGCCTGCCGGCAGGAAGACCGGACCCTGCGGAAACGGGGCGACACCCGCAGGGCCCGGAGCTCGCGACGTCCGATGGGGGCAGGATTAGCCGCGGGCATCCTTCTTGGGGAAGGCCAGCGCCACGAAGCGGCTCTGGTCCCCGGTCTTCAGGCGCATCAGGACGGCCTTGCGGCCTTCCTTGCGCGCATCGTCGAGGGCCTTCTTGACCTCGGCCGGCTGGCTCACCGCCTTGCCGGCGATGTCGAGGATCACGTCGCCCTGGCGGATGCCCTGCTGGGCGCCCGCGCCGTCCGGATCGACCTCGGTCACCACCACGCCCTTGTCGCCGGAGCCCTTGACGGCGCTGGCGGGGGCGAGGCTGAGGCCGAAGGAGCCGCCCTTGGCTGCGTCGTCGCCGCCGACGTCGGCCTTGGCCTGCTTCTCGGTGGGCAGGTTGCCGAGCTGCATCGAGATGCTCTTCTCCTTGCCGTCACGCATGACGGTGAGGTCGACCTTGGAGCCCGGCTTCATTGCCGCGATCTCGCGCGACAGCTCCTTCGGGCCCTTGATGGACTGACCATTGACCGCGACGATCGTGTCGCCTGCCTTGATCCCGGCGTCGGCCGCGGGGCCGTCCTTCTGGGCCTCGGCGACGAGGGCGCCCTTGGCCTCCTTCAGGCCTAGGCTGTCGGCGATCTCGCTGGTCACCGGCTGGATCTGCACGCCGATATAGCCGCGCGAGACCGTGCCCGTGTCCTTGAGCGAGCCCACGACGTTGCTCGCGACCTCGGAGGGGATGGCGAAGGCGATGCCGACGCTGCCGCCCGACGGCGAGTAGATCGCGGTGTTGACGCCGACGACTTCGCCATTGGTGTTGAAGGTCGGGCCGCCCGAGTTGCCGCGGTTCACCGGCGCGTCGATCTGCAGGTAGTCGTCATAGGGGCCCGAGCCGATGTCCCGGCCGCGCGCCGAGACGATGCCGGCCGTCACGGTGCCGCCAAGGCCGAAGGGGTTGCCGACGGCGACGACCCAGTCGCCCACGCGAGGCGCGCTGGAGGCGAACTTCACGAAGGGATAGGTCCCTTCCTGCTTCACCTTGAGCAGAGCGAGGTCGGTCTTGGGGTCCTTGCCGATCACCTTGGCGTCGAGCGTCTTGCCGTCGTCCATGGTCACCGTGACCTCGACCGCGTGGTCGACCACGTGGTTGTTGGTGACGATGTAGCCGTCAGAGGTGATGAAGAAGCCCGAGCCCTGCGCCTGGGCGAACTGGTGCCCGCGGGGACGCATCTGCTGGCCGAAGCGCTGGCCGCCCTGGCCCTGGCCCTGCCCGAACTCCTTGAAGAACTTCTCGATGCCCGGGGGCAGGCCGCGCGGCATGCCCTGCGGCGCGCCGTCCTCCTCGTCGTCGCCCTGGTCGGCGATGCCGGGGCCGGTCATGGAGGCCGTCTCGACCTTCACCTTCACGGACACCACGGCGGGACGGACCTTCTCGACGATGTCGGCGAAGGACGGCGCGTACTGGCCGGCCGGCGCGGCGAGAGGAGCCGCCTGCGTCTGCGCATTGGCAGGGGTCTCGAAGAAAACGTTCTGGGTGAGGCCGGCGCCCACGACCGCGACGGCGCAGGCGCCGGCGAGCAGGGTGGCCTTCAGTCCGCGGCTGCGAGCGCCGCTCTCGTTCGAATTCGTCATGTCGTGTCTCCTTGGCCTCGAGGGCTCATGCCCGTTCGCCATGGAGACAGAATTGGAACCGCCCGCTTACGGGCTCATCACGACAGGATGAAATGTTGGAAAGGTAGCACCGACGTACGCTACCGCTTGAAAAGTCACGCGAATTCGCGTCAGACCTGTCAGGCGAAGCTTGTCAGGGCGTCGGCTCCGGCCCGTCGATGACCCTCTTGAGGGCCGCTTCCTCTTCGCGACTCAGGGCCGCGGACGCGGCACGCTCGGTCTTGCGCCGCCGCGCATTCGCCCAGACCACGCCCGCCCCGAGCGCGAGCACGACGAACGGCCCCACCCACAGGATGAGCGTATGGGCGTTGAAGGCCGGCCTGAGCAGAACGAACTCGCCGTAGCGGTCGACGAGGAAGCTGCGGACCTGGTCGTCCGTGGCCCCCTCCTTCAGCTTCTCGCGCACGAGGAGACGAAGGTCACGCGCGAGCGGCGCGTCGCTGTCGTCGATGGACTGGTTCTGGCAGACGAGGCAACGCAGGCCGGAGGAAATGCCGCGGGCGCGCTCCTCCAGCTTGGGATCCTGGAGAACCTCGTCGGGTTGCACCGCGCGGACCGGGCCAGCCGCGCCAAGGGCGGCCGCAAGGCTCAGCCCGAGAATTGCGCCGCGGAACCGACCGGGCCTGCCACGACGAGCCACGGCCTCACTCCGCCGCCGTGGCCGCGCCGGTCACGGCACGGGCCCGCGCCTTGACAGGCGCGGCGATGCGAGAGCGCCGGTCGGCCAGGGACAGGGCCCCGCCAAGGGCCATGACGACAGCGCCGAGCCAGATCAGCAGCACCAGCGGCTTGTAGTAGAGCCGCAGCCCCACCGTCCCGCCGGTCTCGATGTCGGCGACGCTCGCATAGAGCTGGCCGAGCGGACCCACCGTCATCAGGCCGGCTTCCGACGTCGGCATGCTGCGCCCCGTGAAGATGCGCTTGCCTGGCTCCAGCGTGCCGAGCGACGCGCCACCCCTGGTCACGTCGAGGATGGCGGCCTGCTCGCGATAGTCGATCCGCCGGCGGTCCTCCACCTTGCGCAGCACGATCTCGTAGCCGCCCACATCGACCTTCTCACCCGGCTTGAGCGCCACGATCCGCTCGACGCCCCAAGCCGTCGCGGCGATGCCGATCACCGTGACGCCAACGCCGGCATGGGCGAGCGCAGTGCCCCAGGCGCTGCGAGGCAGGCCGGCGGCCCGCCGCAGGGCCTGGCCGATGGCCATCCCGGGCCGCCAGGATCGCGTCACGATCTCGGTGGCGGCGCCCATGATCAGCCAGGCGGCGAGCCCGATCCCGAGCGGAGCGGCGACCGGGCCGCCCCGCGTGAGCCACAGCACGGCCAGCGTGACGAGGATGGCCACCCCCATCGCCACCGCGAGCCGCTGGGCTACGCCCAGGAGATCGCCCCGCTTCCAGGCGAGCGACTGGCCGAACGGCATGATGAGCAGCAGCGGGATGGTGAGCGGCAGGAAGGTGGCGTTGAAGAACGGCGCGCCCACCGAGATCTTGGCCCCCGTCGTCGCCTCCAGCGCCAGCGGATAGAGCGTGCCGATGAAGACGGCCGCGCAGGATGCCGCCAGAAACAGGTTGTTCACGACGAGGGCGCCTTCCCGCGACACCGGCGCGAACAGGCCCCCCTGCCGCAGCAAGGGCGCACGCCAGGCGAACAATGAAAGGCCGCCGCCGATGAAGACGACGAGGATGCCAAGGATGAACAGACCGCGAGAGGGGTCTGTCGCGAAAGCGTGCACCGAGGTCAGCACGCCCGAGCGCACCAGGAAGGTGCCGATCAGCGAGAGCGAGAAGGTGATGATCGAGAGGAGGATCGTCCAAACCTTCAGCGCGTCGCGCTTCTCCATCACCACCGTGGAGTGGATCAGCGCCGTGCCGGCCAGCCAGGGCATGAGCGAGGCGTTTTCGACCGGATCCCAGAACCACCAGCCGCCCCAGCCAAGTTCGTAATAGGCCCAGTAGGAGCCCATCGCGATGCCAAGGGTCAGGAAAGTCCAAGCCGTGAGGGTCCAGGGACGCACGAAGCGCGCCCAGACGGCATCGATCCGTCCGTCGATCAGCGCGCCCAGCGCGAACGAGAAGGCCACGCTGAACCCGACATAGCCGAGATAGAGCAGCGGCGGATGGATCGCGAGGCCGGGGTCCTGGAGGATCGGGTTGAGCCCCTGGCCCTCGAAGGGCGCCGGAGCAAGGCGCGCGAAGGGGTTCGAAGTCGCAAGGATGAAGAGGAGGAAGGCCGCGGCCACCGCGCCCTGCACGGCCAGCACGTTGGCCAGCAGCCGCTCCGGCATGGTCCCGCCGCGGATCGCGAGGAGGGCCGCAAAGATGCCGAGGATCAGCACCCACAGCATCATCGAACCCTCGTGGTTCGACCAGACGCCGGAGATCTTATAGGCGAGCGGCTTCGTGGAATGCGAGTTCTGGAAGACGTTCAGGACGGAGAAGTCCGACCCGACATAGGCAGCCGTGAGCGCGAGGTAGGAGAGGAGCAGGAACCCGCACATGGCGAGCGCCACCGGTCGCGCCGTGCCCATCAGCGTGGCGTCGCGCGTCACCGCCCCCCAGCACGGCACCACGGCGAGGATGATGGAAAGGGCCAGCGCAAGAACCAGCGCGTAGTGGCCGACCTCGACGATCATGGCGACTTCGTCCCCTGCGCCGGCGCGCCGCCGGCATGTCCCTTGCCCTCGTTCCAGACGCCCTGCTTCTTCAGGGCGTCTGCAACTTCCTTCGGCATGTAGTTCTCGTCGTGCTTGGCGAGCACGCTGTCCGCCCGGAATCCGCCGGAGGCCTCGAGCACGCCCTCTGCGACGATGCCCTGCCCTTCCCGGAAGAGATCCGGCAAAAGGCCCTTGTAGCGCACGGGGACCGATTTCACGGTGTCGGTCACCTCGAACTCGACCTGCTGGTCCGCGCCCTTGCGCACGCTGCCTTCCTTGACGAGGCCTCCGATGCGCAGCCGCGTCCCCGGCGCGATGCCCTGGCTTGCGATCTCGCTCGGGGTGCGGAAGAAGACGATCGAGTCGTTCAGCGCGAAGAGAACGAGGCCCGCAGCCACGCCGAGCACGGCCAGCGCGCCGCCGATCAGCAGCAGGCGCCGCTGCTTTCGCGTCATGCGTGAACCGCCTGTCGTCACCGCGCTCATGGGCCTGTCCTACGATCCACCGATGGCCAATTCGCGGCCGAGCGCTTCCAGCCGCTCCTTGCCGGCCGGGTCTCCCGCCAGCGCCGTCCGGCCGCGTTGAAGCGCCGCTCTGGCCTTGTCGGGCTCGTTCAGCACCATGTAGGAGCGCACGAGCCGAAGCCAGCCCTCCACGTCCGCGCCATTGGTCTCTAGCTTGGCCGAAAGGTTCTCCACCATGCCCCGGATGGCCGCGAGCTGGTCGCCCTTCGGCATGGCAGCGATCTGCTGACCGGCCGCGCTGTTCGGGCCGGAAGTGGGGGCCTGCCCAAGGGCCGCAAGGCGCTCGTCGAGCATGGCCGCCACGGGGCTGCCGGGAGGCGCCTCGGACGCGAGTTCCCGGTAGATCGCCACGGCCGTCACGCGGTCGCCGTCCTGTTCGGCCGCCATCGCCTTGAAGAAGCGGGCCTTGCCGAGCTTCGGCTCCTTCGCGAGGGCCTTGGTGTAGGCTTCGCGGGCTGCCGGCGTGGCCGCCCCGTCCGCCTCGGCGATCAGCGCCTCCGCGTAGTTTTCGAGCCGGACGGGTGTCTCGCCCAGGAGCCGCATGGCGTTGGCATAGGCCTTAGCAGCGTCCGTGAAGCGCCCCATGCTCATGTAGACGGGCGCGACGACCTCGAAGCCTCGGCCATCGTTGGGGTTGGCGGCGAGGTGCTGCTCGATTCTGGCGATCGCCTCGTCCATCCCGCCGGCCTGGTTCACCCCGTCCGTGCGCGACGCCAGCGGCTGCGCGGGCAGTTCCGGATGGCCGATCGACAGGTAGAGTCCCAGGCTCAGGAGCGGGATCCCGACCAGCGCGAGGCCTGCCGCGACGCCGCGGCGCGTCCTGGAGGGAGAGGCTGACCCGCCCTCCTGCTCCAGCCGGTCGGCGGCGAGGAGCCGACGCGCGGCCTCGATGCGGGCGGTCGCGGCCTCGAAGGCGTCCAGAAGCCCGCGCTCCTTGTCGCGCTCGATCTCGGCCAGCTGCGCCTCGTAGAAGGCCCGATCCGTGCTGCGCATGTCGGGCGCCGCAGCCGAGGACTCTCGCCGCGCGAGCGGTGCGAGCACCGCCAGCACGGCGACCCCTGTCATCACGGCGAGGGCGACCCAGACCAGCATGGCCGTTCGATAGCGGCCCTTGGGCTCCGCGTCACGCCATAAAGTGCCGCAGCGCCTTCCGGACGAGTGCGGATCAGGCCTGCGATCAGCTCACGATCTGCCAGGTCCCGTCGGGATTGCGGCAGGCGGTGCCCTGCCCCGCCTGGGGCCGGCCGTTGATGTAGATGGTATGGGTGTAGCGCCGGCACTGGCTCTGAGCCTCGTAATAGACCGGGCCGGGCTCGACATAGCCATAGGCGCCGCTCGGCGCGTTCCAATCGGAGCGCTGGCCCGAACTTATCGCGCTCGCCTGCGCACTGTAGGCACGGGATTGCGCCTCCTGGTCGAGGCTCTTGCCGATCTGGTTGCCGAGGAAGCCGCCGATCAGCGCGCCGCCCGCGATAGCGGCAGCCTTGCCGGCGCCGGCGCCGAAGGCGCTACCCACGAGGCCGCCCAACACGGCGCCGCTCACGGTGCCCACGCCTTCGTTGGTCGGGGCCCCCGTTGTCGTGCAGCCCGCCGCACCGACAGCGATGGCGCAGGCGGCGAGGGCAGCGGTCAGGCTTCGTATCGTCATTCCGATTCGCTCCGTTGCTGGGCTCCGGCCGCACGAAAAGGAGACGTGGCCGAAGCGTCAAGCGGAGCCTTGACGGAAAATTGGGACAGGATCGGGGCGCGGCTCAGGCGGCCGGGAGGACGAGTTCGGCCCTCAGCCCGCCGAGCGGGCTGGCGCCCAGGGTGAGCGCCCCGCCATAGAGCGTCGCGAGGTCCTGCACGATCGACAGGCCGAGCCCGGAGCCTGGCCGGGACTCGTCTAAGCGCGCGCCGCGCTTCAGCATTTCGGTGCGCGCGGCCTCCGGCAAGCCCGGCCCGTCATCGTCGACCATCACACGCAGGAAGTCGCGGCCGTCCTTGCTCGGGGCAGGCTCCACGGTCACCAGAACGCGGGTGGCGGTCCATTTGCCCCCGTTGTCGACGAGGTTGCCGACCATCTCCTCGAAATCCTGCTTCTCGCCGCGAAAGCGCAGGTCCGCCTCCGCCTCGCGGTCGAAGGCGATCTCCCGGTCCCGGTAGATCTTGGTCGCGGTGCGCAACAATCCGTCGATGACGGGTCCGATCTCCGTTACCGTGCCGATCGAGCCGGCCCGCGCGGCCGCCCGGGCGCGCTCCAAGTACCAGTTCACCTGGTCGCGCATCACGGCGGCCTGCTCGCGAACCTTGTCGGCGAGTTGGCCCTGCTCGGCGCCGGCCTCGTTCACGAGCACGCTGAGCGGCGTCTTGAGCGCGTGGGCGAGGTTGCCGACCTGGGTGCGGGCCCGTTCCAGGATCTCGTGGTTGGAATGGATGAGGAGGTTCGTCTCGGTCGCCAGGGGCGCGAGGTCGTCGGGCCAGTCGCCCTCGATCCGGTCCTTCTGGCCCTTTCGGATCAGTCCGACGGCCTCCTGGAGGCGCGAGAGGGGCTGCAGGCCGAAGCGGACCTGCACGACCGTCGTGCCGACGAGAAGCAGCCCGAGCAGCAGGAAGGTCACGGCCAGCGCGAGTTCGAACGAGGCGATGGTCGACTCGATCTCATCCGCGTCCGCGGCGACCTGGATGCGGAACCGTCCGTCCTCCCCGAGGTCGACCACGCGCTCGATCAGCCGAAGCCTGCGCTCGTCAGGACCGATGGCGTAGCCTTCGCGCAGTTCTCCCGGTTTAACCCTGCCCTGCGGCGGCGGCAGGTTCGGCAGCCTGCCCCCGAAGAGCGAGGTCGAGCCAGAGACTTCGGCAGGAGTCCTGTCGATGCGGGCGATCTGCCAGTACCAGCCCGACAGCGGTAGGTCGAAGCGAGGCTCGCCGAGGCTGTAGGGATCCTGCTTGTCCGTCTCGGGCGAGGCGACGGCCGCGACGAGCGACTTCAGGTAGACGTGCAGCCTCTCGTCGAAGCTGCGCTCCGTCGTGCGCCGGTAGATCGTCGAAAGGATGACGCCCGCGATGATCAGGATGACCAGGCTCAGCGCCGCCGACGAGACGAAGAGGCGGGTGGCGATGGACTGGCGGCCGAGCGACCAGCGCTCGCGCACGGGCTTCACCGCCAGCCTCTCGTCGCAAGGGCGCTCACGCGCCCGGTCCGGGGGCCTGCAGGATGTAGCCGAGCCCCCTCACGGTCTGGATGGCGTCCACGCCCAGCTTCTTGCGCAGGCGGCCGACGAAGACCTCGATCGTGTTGCTGTCGCGGTCGAAATCCTGGTCGTAGAGGTGCTCGACGATCTCGGTGCGCGAGACCACCCGCCCCACGTGGTGCATCAGGTAGGACAACAGCCTGTATTCATGGGACGTGAGCTTGATCGGATTTCCGTCGACTGTGACCCTGTTCGACCGTGTGTCGAGCCGAACCTGGCCGCACACGAGCTCGCTCGTGGCATGGCCGGCCGCGCGGCGCAGCACGGCGCGGACGCGGGCCAGGATCTCCTCCATGTGGAAGGGCTTGGTGACGTAGTCGTCCGCTCCGGCGTCAAAGCCCTGGACTTTGTCGCTCCAGCGGTCGCGGGCGGTGAGGATGATCACCGGCATCGCCTTGCCCGCGCGCCGCCAGGCCTGCAGGACGGCGACGCCGTCCATCTTGGGCAAGCCGAGATCGAGGATCACGGCATCGTAGGGCTCTGATTCGCCGAGGAAATGCCCCTCTTCGCCGTCGAACGCCCGGTCGACGGCGTAGCCGGCCTGCTCGAGCGCCGTCACGATCTGGCGATTCAGGTCCTTGTCGTCTTCCACCACCAGCAGGCGCATGGCGGCTCCCGTCAGTTGCGCTCCACGATGCGGCCGGTCACGGCGTCCACGTCAATGCGTAGCACCTTTCCGTCCCGCTTGAGCGACGTAATGGCATAAACGAGGCCCTTTTCGCCACGACAAAGGCGCGCGCGGACTGCTTCTCCACCGCCTGCCGCCCGCGCGGCCCTCAGGGCCGCGACCTGCGCGATCACGCGCTTCGCGGCCACCTCCTCGCGGATCTCCGCCTCGCTCAGGCAAGCGCGCTGCGCAGAGTTCGCCTCCGCCTTCGTCTCGACCAGTTCTTCCGCACCGGCCAGACGAGCGCCGGGGAGGACGGTGGCGAAGAAGGCGAAGGCTGCAACAAAGGCGCGCATCACGGACGATCCGCGCGAAGAGGCATGGCTCGGCATGACGTCACGCTAGGCAGGGCGGCCTGAACCGCAGGTGAACGGCGCGTCAGCGGACCGTCACCAGTTTCCGGGTCGCAAGCACCCTGAAGACCGTCGAAGCGATGAACGATCCGCCAGCCACGATCTGGAGCCCGGCATCGACAATGCCTGGACCTTGCAGCGCGGCGGTGTCGAACCCGGCGGCGGACAGGCCAAGGGCGGCGAGGCCCACGGCGTTCGACCACACGGTGCGGCTGGCGAGGATCGACTTCATATCGGTCATGGAGGTCTCCTTGAGGATGGTATGCGTGCCAGGGGCTGGCGCACGCGTCGCCAGGGCCATCCGGCGCGCCTGCGACCGGACGGACTCGACCCGGCGCGACCAGCCCCGCCCGAAGGCGGGCCAGGTCGGCAGGGACTTCAGGAAGGCGAGCCTGCGGTCGCAAAGCCCGTCTATAAGTCGGGAGGCGTCGCGTGCCCGGCAGGCCGCGAGCGTCACTGGGCCGAGCCGCCCGTCCGCCTGGACCTCCAGCGCGTCCTGGAGGAGCAGGACGGCGCGGCGCGGCCCCGAGTTCACGGCCACGTCGAACACGGTGAGGTCCAGGCCTGCGGGCAGGTCGTCGCAGCGTACGACGTCCCAGTAGCGGGCGCGGAAGATGCGGGCCGCCTCCACCCTGTCGAGCGCCCGGACCTCCGCCTTGTCGACCGGTCGGCCGCGCGCCTCGGACAAGGTCTGGCGCGTGATGCCGAACTTGGTGGCGCCGCCGGGATCGCGTGGATCGTCCACATAGCCGCCCTCGAAGCGCAGGACGGCGTCGAGCGCTGCTTCGAACTGGTCTTTCATGAGCTCGCCTCAGAGTTCCGCGCTGTAGTCGAAGGGGCCCGTCCCGCTCGCCACGGGCGCGGCCCTCATCTCGGTGGCGAGGTCTGCTGCGGATTGCGCCGCGCCGTAGCGGCGGAAGAAACGCCGGGCGAGCAGCAGTTCAAGGGCCGGCATGCGGCGGGCGAAGTCGGACGCGGCGGGGCCTTCCTCGAGTTGCACGTCCGCAATGTCGATCGAGGCTGCCGAGAGGCCGGACAGGGCGAAGCGCAGACCGGTGAAAGATCCCGCGCCGACCACCTTTCCTCCGACTGCGGGCAGCGGGGTCGTGAGGCTGCGGCGGGTCCAGACAGGGCTCGCGGGCAAGGACGTCGAGGCGATGCCGTAGACCGCAGCGCTGCCGCCCGACCCGAAGCCCTGCGAAAGGTCGCAGAAAAATCCGCCGGAGGTCGTCCTGTAGCGAAAGGACAGGGTCACGGTCCGCCCTGCGAGCCGTGATACGTCCTCCAGCCGGGTCTGGAGTTCGGGATAGGACGAGCCCGTTGTCGCCGTCACGGCAAAGGTGGCGAAGAAGCGCCCGCCCGGGACGTCGGTCTGGCCAGGCGCGAAGGCCGTCCGGCTCAGCTGTCCGGAAACGGGCCCTGCGGCCTGCGTGAACCAGCGGTCGAACCCGTAGGCTTGCGCGGGCCCGAGCGCGAACGGGCCGGCCCCACGCTGGGCGAGGACGAAGTCGCCATTGACGACGTGGTTTCGCAGGTCGCCCAGGCCGGATCCTCCGAAATCCGAAACGCCCGACGGAAACGCCACCGCTCCGCTCTGGGCGTCGACCAGCAGGCTTTCGCGCCAGGCCGCGCCGTCGGCGGACACCTTCACGTGGAAGCGGTCGTCCCCGCACAGGCCGATCTCAGCCCGCCCCGACCATGCGTCCTGGAACAGGAAGCTGGCCGTTGCAGCCGCACTCTCCTTGTTGAGCTTGACCCGGATGCTGCCGGTGCCTCCTTCCGACGAGCCGCGGGCCCCGAAGAGTGCGTCGTTGAGCTTGGCGCTGAACGGGTTCACGGCATCCGCGGCCGCCCCCAGCGCGAAGGATGTCAGGCCCGAGATGGCCGTGAGCGTCGTCGCGAGGTCTCGCCACGCCGAGCCGTCGAAGACCAGCAGCCTGCTGCCCCCGGCAACGAAGCAGATCCAGCCTGGCCTGGGCTGAAAAAAGCGCCAGCTTCCGTCGTCGAAGGCGGCCAGCTGGCCTGCATGCCCTGAAAACTCGCCGCCCGGTGCGGCGCCGATCAGGTAGCGGTCTCCTTCGTTCGGTGTAGAGGGCGGCGCCTGTACGCCGCTCTGCAGGACGCTGGCCTGCACGAGCGCGTCCAGCATGCGCAGCGCCTCGTTGTGGGTGACATGCTTCTGGGACTGGGCCGCCGCCAGGTAGGGCAGCGCCAGCCGGTTGGACACGTCCATGTCCGCCTCCGGAAAAAGGGTCAGGTGATGGGGAGGGAGCCCTCGAACGGGAAGCCGGCTCCCACGACGGCGCTGATCTGCGCAAGGCTCACCGTCAGGCTCGCCTGGGGCGCGCCGAAGTCGGCGAGCTCGTCCGCTGCCGCGTAGAGAACCGGCGAGGCCTCCGCGCGCAGCATGCGCTTCGGGGATCCTTGTGCACGTATGGTGCAGGCGAACGCGGCTGTCTCCTCGCCGAGCGGAATCTCTGCCGGCTCCCAGGCGTCCGAGGACACCCGTCCGCGCCTCAGCCAGGAGATCTCGACGCCGCCGGCCACGCGTCGCGCCCTGACGCCGACGGGCGCAAGCGGCGACAGGGCCGCTGCCTGCGGGGTCGCCGTCATCTCGACCACCGCGGGATCGCCGACGTCGCGGCCGCTCGGGCCCACACGATAGCGCCAAGTCTGGCCGAGCATGTCCGTGCCCCGCGCGAGCGGGACCAGGGCCTGGTTCAGCAGGACGATGCGGGCGCCTGCGGGTGTGGCTCGCGCAGCCATATCCTCCGACGAGCCCAGGCCACGGATCAGCCGTGTGACACGCCACTGCAGACTGCCGACGAGGTCGGCCCTCGCGAAGGCCAGGACCTCCGTCTGTCCGCCGGCCCCGAGGACGGCGAAGCAGGTGGTTCCCTGCAGCGCCGTGAGGTCGGACGCGCTGGGCAGCGCCCCCCGGTCGAGCTGGACCGTCAGGCTCGCGAGGTCGTCGAAGCGCCAGAGCGGGCCGGGCGGCAAGTCGGTGAGCGTCGTCCCGAGCACCGCGGCCGACGGAGCCGCGCCAAACAGATCGAAGCTGGCGCCGTCCACCGAGCGCCAGACTGCCATCTGTCCAGGCCACGGATCCGCGGAGACGGCGAGCGACTGGAGCAAAGCCGGGTCGCCCTGTGGAAACGGCCAGTCCACGATCTCGAGTCGCGGTGGCCCGGCCAGCGCCGGCGCCGCCGCGGAAGGCAGGCTCGCCGCGCGCGCCGCCGCAGCATACATGGCCGGCTCGACGGCAGAGGCTTCCAGTTCCCGCACCTCGGCGTCCCGGATCCGCTCGATCCGGTAGATGCGCGGCTCGCTCATGTCCGCGAGCGACACGAGGTCGCCCGGTTCCAGCCTGATGAGGCCCGGCCGCACCTGGCACGTGAGCGTCTCGCGCGCCGCCCAGGCGTCGTGCAGGGCGATGTCGGCGAGCCTCCCGGCCTCGGCGCGGCGCAACACGGCGCCCACCTCGACCGTCTTGAGACGCCGGCTCGCGCCAGCCAGCCGTCGGGAACTGGCAGTCGCCCTCGCATAGTCGAATTCGGCATCCGAAAAGGCGAGGCTGATCTCGTAGGGCAGTTCCGAGTCCTGGTGACGGGTGAGCTGCCACGGTTCGCCATCGCGCCGGGGCACGAGGTCGTCCGTTCCCAGGGCGAGCACGGACGATCCCAGCCGGTCCCGGAACCGGAATTGGCCCGCGCTGGCCAGGCAGTCGAAGCCGAAGAGCCCGGCAAGGGGCTCGAGGGCCTCGCGGACGGACATGGGGCGGTCGACCACATAGCCGTCGAGATAGCCGTCGACCTCGATCCGGTCGGCGGCAGGCGCACCCATGTCGGCCAGGATGGCCCGCACGATGTCGTCGGCCGGGGCGCCCTCGAGCCTGCCGGTAAGCCAGTGCCCCGTCGCCCAGGAGCTCGAATCCGCCCAGACCCCGCCCAGCATGGGAAAGGCCGGAAACGGCCTCGCGTCCCAGGCCCAGACATGGATGCGGGCGGGATCGACCATGCGCCCGCCGGCCACGCTCGCAACGGGATTGGCCCCAGGAGGATGGTCGGGCTGGCTCGGATCGAACCGCGAGAGCATGGCCTGCACGCCGCGATGCAGCATCAGGTCGTCGCGCAGCCCGTTCGAGTACGGCGGAAGCCCGCCCTCGACCGACTTGGGATCGGGGAAGGTGCTGGGTCGGTTGGCCCCCTTGTCGACCGCAGGGCAACCGACCTCGTTGAGCCAGATCGGCTTCGAGCCGGGCACCCAGGCGGTGGGCTCCGAAAGCTCGACCCCTCCGACGCGCTCGGCGTGCGGGTTCGACCACCAGCCAAAGAGGTCCTTCGGCCGATAGACGAACGGCTTGCCGTAGGCCCCATCCGTGATGGGCAACCTGACCTGGCCTTCGCGGCCAACATCGTCCGCATAGTACCAGTCGAAGTTCTCGCCTGCCGCCACGTTGGCGAGAAGGTAGACCGGATCGGCGGCCGACCGTGCCGCTGCCGCGTCGCGGTGGCCTCCGCCATCACGCCAGTCGGAGAGCGGCCACCAGGCGTCGATCGCCACCGCGTCGATGGCCGGGGACGCCCAGAGCGGGTCGAGCGGGAAGCGCAACTCGCCCGGTGCAGGAACATGGGATCCGTACTCCACCCAGTCCGCCGCATAGGCGAGCTTGACCTGGGACCCCAGCATGGAACGGACATCGGCCGCAAGCCTGACCAGTTGATCGACCGCGGGATAATGTCCGGCCCTGTCGCGCAGGCGGGTCAGGCCGAGGAATTCCGACCCGATCAGCAGCGAGTCGACGCCTCCTGCCGCGAGGGCCAGGGCGGCACAGTGCAGCACCTGACGCCGCAAAGTCCATTCGGGGTTGCCGGAATAGAGCACGCGGTCGCCCTGGACCGAGAAATTTCCGGGCGATGCCTGGCCGAACAAGGACGCGATCTCCACCGCCGCCTGCGGCGTCAGGTCTGGCGAACCTGCGACCCCTGGCGCCCGCGACCCCGTGATCTTGCCCCTCCATGGATAGGCCGGCTGCCCGACGCCGCCGGTCCAGGGATCGGGGAGCATATTTCCGGACGGGATGTCCATCAGCACGAAGGGGTAGAGCGTGACCTGAAGGCCTCGCGCCTTCAGGTCGCGGATCGCCGCGATGACGCTGGCGTCGGAGGGTGTGCCGCCAAAGGCCGGTCGTCCCGCGTAGGACGATAGCGGCTGGGCCGCATAGCGCGTCAGGCCCGCCACCCTCCAGTCCGGCCTCGCCCGCGCGAGGTTCGTCTCCGGCTTCGGACGGATGCTGCACGAGCCGGCCCGCAGATCGTCGCCGAACCAGGACACCACCAGCCCTACCCGCTCCAGACGGGGACAGGAGGCCTGAAGCACGTCGAGCGAGGCTTGCCAGTCCGTCGAGGCCACCAGCTGGTGCCGGTTCAGCGGCGCGCTGCTCGCTGCGCCAGGCGCTGCCCCGACCGGAGCGGGCCCATAGACGAACTCTCCCGCGCCGGGGATAAGCTGCACCGCCCGCAGCCCCGCGGCGAGACGCGAGACGGGGCGAACAACTTCGAACGAGAGCTGGGGCAGCCGGTTGCCATAGGGCGCCAGCGGCAACATCTCGAACACGACATAGGCGATCCCGCGATAGGCCGGCGCATTGGCCGAACCTTCCTTCGCCACGATGAGCGGATCGGGTTGCTGCTCGTCGGTGCCCCGGTAGAACCGATGGTTCACTGCCGTGAGATCGAGTTCGACGCCGTCGGCCCAGATGCGCCTGACGGCCGCCACCTGCCCTTCGCAGAGGCCGACTGCGAAATTGGCGTAGTACGTATAGACCGTCGTGACCGTAACCGGGGTCACGACGGAACCGCCGCCACCGCCGCCTCCCTTTCCGCCGCGGCGGCGCTCCCCGCCGCTGGTCTCGTAGGTGACCTGCTCGAGGAAGCGCGTGGCCCAGATGATCTCGCCGCCCAGCCGGGCCCGACCGTAGACGCGCGGAATGGGCGCGCCCTCCGTCGAGGACAGCCCCGACACGGTCTTGAGGCGCGGGCCTTCGACATACCGCACCTGGTGCTTGGAGGCGAACAGCCGACTGTCCAGGGCAGCACCAGCGAGAGCCCCGACGCTGCGTCCGACAAGCGCGCCCACGGGGCCGCCGACGGCGGCGCCGACGACCGAACCGGCCGCCTGCAGGATGAGGGTGCTCATGGCTCGGTTCTCGTCGGGACGGGGGCGGGAAACCGGAAGGCGTAGGCGAGGCGGCGGCGCCAGATGCCGAAGTCGACTTCTGCGACCGCAGCGCCATCATGCGCATGGATCATGCGCCCTGGTCCGCTGCAGAGGCCCAGATGCTTGGCCGGCGAGCCCTCGCGCCAACGAAACAGCAGCAGGTCGCCCGGCTCGATCCCCTCGATGGGAACCTGGACCAGATGGCGTTGCGCCGCGCGGAGCAACTGCTCCTCCCCGCCGGCCTCGGCCCAATCGGCCGAATAGGGACCGGGCTCCTCCGGCTCCGTCCCCATGACGGCCCGCCATACGCCGCGCGCCAGCCCCAGGCAATCGCAGCCTACGCCCTTGAGCGACGTGCCGTGGCAATAGGGCGTGCCGATCCAGGTGCGCGCCTCCGCCACGATGCGCTGCGCGTGCTTGTCGTGGGTCGGGGTCATCGGAACAGGCTCCCGCCGTCCATGCCGGCGGACCCGTCCCGGGCCGACTGCATCACGTAGTCGTTCCCCGGCATGTGCGGGAAGCCGCGGAAGTTCACGACGTTGGCGAAGCGGTCGCGGCACGTCTCGAAGCGCTTGTCGCAGCCAGCCGTCACCGCGATACGGTCGCCGGAAGCGATCGGCCTAGGGGCGGGATGCCAGAGGGTGATCTCCGCCGCCTGCGGAGTGCGCCGATGCGCCCGGACTTCCACCGCGTGGCCCGCATTCGCACCGGTGAGGACCGTCGCTTTGCCCCCGGTCAGCCATCCATCCTCGACCGAGTTCAGCGTTGACATGCGGACGGTCCGATGACCGTCCGTGCCGTCGACGACGCCTTCGAAAGCAAAGCCGCGCGCCGCGAGGTCGACGCCGCAGCGCCGGTCGCCCAGGTCGGCGGCGCAATGGGCGTCGAAGAGGCGCCCCGTCTGCTGGTCGAGCCGGTGAGTCACGCCGCGCAGTTCCGCCGTGAAGGCGGCTCCGGCCCGGCGGACCTCCCCCAGCGTCGCGCGGTCCAGGAGGATTTTTCGCGCGGGATCCTCCCAGTCCACGAGCCATGTCTCCACCTGGGCGTCGTCGTATCGTCCGGCCTCGAGATCCTCCTCGGTGAGGCTTGGTGCGGCCAGCACGCCGGCGACGTCGCCCCCGCCCACGGCGAAGCCCAGCTGCGACTGGGCGTCCGCGGGCTCCATCCCGGCGCTCACCGTGCAGGTCACGCCGTTCACCACCAGCGAGCGGTCATGCTCGGTGAAACCCTGCACCACGCCGTCGGAGCGCGTGAGCAGCCAGCAGCGGGCCAGCGACGTCACGCCCGTGGCGAGACGCTCGGCCAGGATCGGATCGATCTCGCGCATGGGCGATGCCCTCCGGATGTGCCCTGCTCAGGGCACGATTTCGATCAGCGGGATGTGCGGGATTTCCCCCGCGGCGAAGGCCGCGAGGTCGACGGAGAGCTCGTCCGTGTCGAAGCGGACGGGGACATCGAAGCGGAATCCCGCAGTCACCGCCTTGCCGGCCGCTGGCGCCTTGCCGGCGGAGAAGGTGACGAAACCGGTCGTCGAGTCGCACCCGCAATCGCGCCCCAGCACCTGGCTCACGCCGTCCACTGCGACGAGCACGCTTCCCGCCACGGGCTTGGCGATTGGCCGCGCATAAGGCGAGAAGCCCGCGCCGTAGGTTTTCACCAGCGCGAAGGAAAGCGCGGTCCCGTCCCCTGTGCCGATCCGCTGGTCCGTCGCAGAGGGCGTGCCGCCTGGGGGGCATGAGCGATCGTCCAGCCGGTCGCGCCAGCGAAAGCCTGTGAGCCTGCCGCGCCGCTCCTCGAAGAAGGCGACGACGGCCGCGAGGTCCGCGAGGCCCTTGACGCCATAGCCCGCGTCGTAGCGGCGGCGCGCATGCGCCCAGCGGGCGTTGCGTTCCTCCCGGCCGGACCCGGTGACGATCACCTCCGTCCGGCGCTGCGGCCCGCCACGGCTGCGCAGCGACACCTCGAGCGGAAACAGGGCCTCGTGGAAGGGTGCAGGCATGGGGCGGTCCCCCGGGGCATGTTGATGTTGCTCAAAGGCGCGGACACCGTCCGGCCCTACCAATGGCGCTGGACGGCGGCCCTCCGGCCCCGTCAGCCCTTCAGGAGACCCGGATGACCCACGTCCCCCACGGCCTGCACGAGGAATTCCCCCAGGCGACCGCCGCGATTTCCCGTCTTCGCATCGCCGACGCGCACTTCGCGCGGCTGGCCGATCACTACGACCATCTCAACCGAGAGATTCACCGCATCGAGGCCGAGGTCGAACCGGCGAGCGACGAAGCGCTGGAGGACCTCAAGAAGAAGCGGCTCAAGCTCAAGGACGAGATCGCGGCGATGCTGCGCGCCGCCTGAACGGCTAGAGGGTCCGCTGGCCGCGCGCCACTGCTCGCGCCAGCGAGGCGGAGACGAGGCTCTCGGACCGCCGGAACGCTTCGGGGTCCGGGGTCGAGATATGCACGGTCACGACGGCGGGCGTCGTGCCTTGCCCCGCACGCACGCCGAGCTTGCCGTCCCGGCCGCGCGCCAAGGGCAGGATCGCTTCAGGCCCCGCCTCGCCCGCGAGCCCGAGGCCCTGCGCATGCGGGAACCAAGTCGGAGCATTCACGACGCCCCCCTCGGCGAAGACCCCGATCCCCTTGAGGAGAGCCGAGCCGCCGGCGGCGGCCGCCGAGCCGATCCCGTTGAGCGACGCCGAGAGAAGGCTGGCCAGGCCGCTGCCCGCCGGCTTCATCGCAGCATTCAAGGCGACCGCCTGGAGACGCTGTCCCACCTCCTTGACGATGTCCTGAAACTTCCGGCCTTCGAGCACCCCGCTCGTGAAGGCCGAGGTCACGGACTTCCCGAACGACTTGGCCACGCCATCGAGCGCCTTCATCGCCTGCGTGGTGCCGGCGATCGCGGTTTCAGCCGCGAGCGCTCCATCCAGGCTCCAGGGGGTGTGGCTCGTCTGCTTCATGGCTCGCTGCTCCTGTCGGTGTGCACAACGTCGGGGAAGGCGGCAAGCAATGCGGCGAAGTCGGATCGGGTGAGCGGCCCTTCGCCCGCCGCGCGCCCGCAGACCCCCTCGGCCGCAAGGGCGAGTTCGCGCGGGGTCATCGCCCAGAAGGCGTCAGGCGGAAGCCGCAGCACGCCCAGACCGAAGGCCATTGCTTCCCGCCAGGGGAACGGGCGAGGGTCTGGAACAGCCGTCACCGCGTCCCGCCCGCCCGAGCACCGGAGCGCGGCGGCCCGTCGAGGTCTCCGCCGAAACTGGCCGCGAGAAGCCGCCCCGCCGCTTCAACGAGTTCGCCGAGATCGCCGGCCAGGGGCCATCGCGCAATCTCGTCGTCGCTCACGGCGGCTCCCGCGCCCCGCAGTCCCGCCCCAAGCAGGCACACGAGATCGCGCGCCGAGAGCAGGCCTGCCTCCAGTCGCCTGCCGAGCTCCGGCAGATCCTCGGCTCCCAGGGCCGTCTCCAACTCGGCCAGAGCGCCCAGCGTGAGGCAAAGGGTCCGCCTCTCGCCGCCGATCACGGCCTCGATCTCGCCGCGCCGCCAGTTGGCCATCATCGACTCCTCAGATCGCCGTGAAGCCGAGCGCACCGGCGCTCTCGAGGGTCAGCTCGAAGGTCAACTCGGCCGCATGGTCGCCGCGATAGGTCAGGCTCGCGAGGTGGAACGGCCCCTGCACGATCCCGAAGCTCGGGATCACCACCTGCCAGGCCCGCACCACGTCGTCGAACAGCACCTGTCGCACCAGCGCGTCGGCTGCCTCGTCGCGGAACACGCCCGAGCCCGTCACCGCAGCACGGCGCACCGCCGCGCCGGCCAGGAGCTCGCGCCAGCGGCCGGCCGACTCGGCATGGGTGACGTCGACGGCCTCCGCATTGAAGCTGATCTGCCGGGCGCGCAGGCCGATGACGGACACGAATGCGCCGGTGCCGTCGTCGAGCTTGAGCAGCAGGTCCTTGCCCTTCTGGATGGTCATGTCGTCCTCGGGTGTGCTGGTACGCGGTAAGGTCAGGCCGGCTCGGTCAGGGCTTCGAGCGTCAGGATGGCGCGGCGCAGGCCCGAGGACGGATCGCCTGGGTCGGGGCGCGACACCTCCTGGCCCGCGATCCGGAGAAGCACGATGCGGTGCCCGTTCAGCGTCAGCTCCGACCCCTCGATGGCGGCCGTCATCGCCGCCACGATTCCGAGCGCCTCGAAGTCGCCGCCCTGCGACGACCATGCGATCAGGAGGACGCGCTGCCGGGCGCCTGTCACGTCGCCCGCCGACCAATCCTGCAGGTTCGCGTCTCCGAAAACGACATAGGGCGGGTCCAGCCCCGCGGGCGTCTCGTCGTAGATGCGCGGGCCGCCCAGAAGGGCTGTCACCCCTGGATCGGCCACAAGGAGCGAGCGCAAGGCAGTGCGCAGCGCGAGGATAGGGCTCGGACGTGTCATGCGCGCACCTCCTCGCACAGGCAGAGGAGCAGCCGCCGGCGCTCGTCGGGGTCATAGACGGCCCGGATGGCAAGGCGCCGTCCGCCCACGCGCAGGCGAATCGTCGTGTCGAGTCCGGCGCGGTAGCGCAGCACCACGCGGTGAGTGAGAACCTGGCCGCGCGCGGCGGCGACGACGCCGTCCTCGCCACGCAACGGCGTCACGCGCCCCCATAGCGTGGCCGTGACGCTGAAGGTCCGCGTCACGCCGCCCGCGCCATCCGCCTGCTCGACAGGTGTCTCAAGTCCGATACGCTTGCGGAATGTGGCAAACGACGGCCGCAGGCTGATCAGTGCCGCCATCTCAGAGCCTCCTCAGCCGCCATGGCGAGGCCAGGGCCTCGATCGCCGAGGGCAAGGCGAGGTCCGGGCCCGGCGCGTCGCCCCGGTTCTCGTAGAGGAACGCCACGGTCTGCAGCACCGCCTCCTTGAGAGCGGGCGGCAGGTCCGCCGCCGCTGCCGCGAGGCCGACCGTGACGTCGATCTCGATCCCGTTCAGCGGACGGCCAGGGCTCGGCACGGCCGCGAGCAATGCGATGCGTCCGCGCGCCGAGGCCGCGTCGGCCTGCCATGACGTCGTAGCCAGCGCGGTGGGCACGCCGGCTGCGCTGTAGACGCGCATGGCGTCCACGCTGCGCAGCGGGTTTGCCGGCAGCTGCAGGATAGGGGCCGCCGGCCAGGCGTCCAGGATCCAGCGCCACTTCTGGCTGATCATCAAAATGCGCAGCCGCGCCTCGAGCCATTGCCGCGCAGCGGTGACCACCGTTCCGATCACGGCGTCGTCGTCGGTCACGTCCACCTTGAGCCAGGCCTTGGCTTCGGCGAGCGTCACGGGTTCCACCGCCGGAGCGGCGAGCAGGACAAGGGCCATGGAGACCTCCGGGGCGGGTGGCACGCCCTCGCCTCGGCTGTGCTAAGCACGAGGCAGCGGGCGACCTGGCTGGGATTCGGATCGATGAAGCGGAACGACGCGGCGGCCTCGTGGGGCAGAGCCCTGATGGTGATGGCGACGATTCTCGTCGCGGCGACGCCTGCGATGGCTGTCGTCCAAGGGCTGGACGACCCCGCCTTGTCACGCCAAGCCGTGATGGTCCTGGGCTCGCGCGGCGGCTTCTGCTCGGGCGTCGTGCTGACGCCGACGATCGTGCTGACGGCGGGTCACTGCGTCACCGGCGCGTCTGATTTCCGCGTGCACTACAAGGCTCCCAACGGCGAACCGGTGCTGCTCGAGCCCGCGGCCATCGCGGTTCATCCGGGCTTCGTCCCTGCCGCCACCAAGCAGCACAAGAAATCCGTCGACCTCGGCCTCGTGCGGCTCAGGACGCCCCTGCCCTCCGCCTTCACGCCCGCCGCCCTGGGAGACGCCGCGCCCCGCGCGGGCGAGAAGCTCACCGTCGGCGGCTACGGCCTCGGCCGCGAGGGCCAGGCCGCGACCGGCGGCACCTTTCGCAGCGCGGAGCTCGCTGTCATCGAGCCCTATGGCCAGAGCGCGATCCTCGTCTGGCTCACCGACGCCGCCACGGGCCGGAACAAGAACGGCTCCGGCGCCTGCGGCGGCGACAGCGGCGGCCCGATCTTCGGGCCGGACGGCCGGGTGGTGGCCGTCACGGCCTTCGCCGAGGGCGCCGGCGCAAGCCGCTGCGGCGCCCTCACGCAGGGCGTGCTGGTGGGGCCGCAGCGGGCCTGGATCGACCGCGTCGTCGCGGGCTGGCGCTGACCTCAGGCCGTGCCGAACTTCAGGAGCTTGATCGCGTCAAAGTCCTGGATGCCGCCCCCCACCCGCTTCGTGGTGTAGAACAGCACGAAAGGCTTCGTGGTGTAGGGATCGCGCAGCACACGGACGCCGATGCGGTCCACGATCAGGTAGCCCCGGCGGAAATCCCCGAACGCGATCGAGAAACTGTCCGCTGCGATGTCCGGCATGTCCTCGGATTCCACCAGCGGGAAATTCATCAACGTGGCGGGACCGCCCGCCAGCGCCGGAGGCTGCCAGAGATATTCGCCGGTAGTCGCCTTCATCTTGCGGATGACCGACTGGGTCTTCCGGTTCATCAGGAACGAGCCGTTCTGCCGGTAGCCGGCCTTGAGCGTGTAGATGAGGTCCACGAGGCTGTCGGAGGGGTTCGCCGCCGCAAAGCCGGCGGAGACGCCGCTGACGACATAGGCGAGCTTGCCCCAACTCCAGGCCGCGACGGTGGACTTTGCCGGCGTCAGGAGCCCCTGCGGCCGGGTAAGCCCGTCGCCAGTGACGAAGGCCGTTCCCTCCTGCTCGGCGAACACGGTCTCGACCTCGTCGGCAATCCAGGATTCGATGTCCACGGCCGCGTCGTCGAGCAGCGTCTGCGTCGCCGACGGCATCGCGTAGAGCTCCATGGTCGGGAAGGCGAGTTCCGCGATGACCTGGCTGCTGGTCTGCGGCCTGGCCTGGGCCTCAGTCACCCAGCCCGCCTGGGGTCCTGTGGTGGAGTAGGCCTTCTTGAAGGTCGCCGTGGAGATCTCGCGTACCGAGGCGATCGCGCGGATCGGCGAGATCTGCGTCATGCGGCGCAGGATCTCGCGTTCGGCCGGCGGCGGCACGAGATAGCCGCCGTCCGGGCCGGAGCCGGCCGAGAGAGCCTTGACTTCCAGCGACTTCAGCCCCGACGCCTCGCCGGCCCTGACATAGAGCTCGAAGGCCTGCTTGTGCTGGAGGTCGTGAACGCTCCCGCCCCGCCCGGCGCCGCGTCCGTCCTCCAGGGCCGGGCGCTCCGCCCGCAGCGCGAGCCGGTCGACCCGCGCGCGCTGCTCGTCGAGCGCGCGGTCGATGCGGGCGAGCTTCTCGTCGAGGAGCACATCGCCGCGCAGTTCGGCGAGGCGTGCATCATTCGTCTCGCGATAGTCCTGGACCGTCCGGTTCATGTCCTCGAAGGCCTGCAGGGCCTCCGGCCCATAGGCCTTGTTCTCATAGGCAGCAGTCGTCATCGCATGTCCTTTCGGGGTTGCGGCGGGAGGCGGAAGACGTCAGCGGCGCCGGCAGGGGTCGCGTGAGGGCGGCGTGGGCCGCGCCTCTCCAGACCGGCGAGCGAGCGGGGTTCGACCGAGGCGAGATCGGCCTTCACGGCGGTCACCCGCGCCTGCGGCAGCAGCGGGAAGGTCACCAGCGAGATCTCCCACAGGTCGACACGCAGCAGCCTGCGCACGCCGGTGCGGGGTTCGGTCCTGGCCGTCACCGTGCGGTAGCCGATCGAGAGCCCGTCGAGCGCGCCCTGACGGATGAGCGCCAGAACCTCGCGTGCCCGCGCCACGCCCGGGTTCAACCGGCCACGCACGAAGAGGCCGCGGGCGTCTTCCCGCAGAACCTGCCAGGCGCCGAGCGGCTGGTTGGGGTCGTGCTGCCAGAGCAGCCTGATCCCTGCCGTCCCGCGGCGCTGCAGGCTCTCGGCGAAAGCGCCGGGCATCACCATGTCGCGGCCTAGGTCGACGACGCCGAACAGGCTCGCATAGCCCTCGAAGACGCCCGTCTCGTCCGCCGACAGCGCGACGAGAGAGGCGTCGCCCAGCGTGAGGTCCTTGGTCTCGCACGGCCGGCCGCGGCGCACGGGAACGGGACGAAGCGGAACGCCGGCACGGCCGCGTACACTCTGGGGAGACACGTCGAGATCGATGCGCATGGCCCGCCTCATCCGCCTGGCGCGGACACGCGCCGCGCGCGGCGGCGCACTACGCGCCCCTCGACGGCCCGCGGCGCGGCGAGCAGCGCCTCGCAGGACGCCAGCGTCTGGACGAAGCGCCTGAAGACCTCGGCCGGCTCGGCCGGCGCGCAGGCGAACGGAAGCGGCGCGGCCGGGCGGCCACGCACGCCGGTGGGTGCGGACATCGGAGTTCTCCAGGCTGTTGTCGTCGGGTCCCGCCGCGCGGTTGGCGGCGGCGTCAGGCCGGATCGGAGTACTGGTGGCGCGAGCTCACTCCCGGGAGCCGCGGACCCGCTCGTTCCGGCTGTTGAAATGCTGCAGTTCCCGCACGAACGCGTCGAAGCGCCGGTTCGCGGCGGAGACTTCGCGCAGCAGCACCGCCGCCGCCGCCGAGGCCCCGCCCGCCCACAGGAACAGCGCGAGGTCGGCCAGGTCGCCACGAGAGATGAAGGTCTCGATCAGGGCATCGATCATGGGGGCCTCCTGACGCTGGGATCGGAATTCATGGCGCACGGGCTCCTGCCCATGCCACTGGCCGCACGCCGGATCAGGCGGGTCCGAGCCTCACGCGCGCGGCTGCAGCAGGTCCCAGAGATTGCCCCGCGCCAAAAGAAAACAGGTAGACACACCGACGGCCGAGGCCGGTATCAACAGCGAAATTCCGCCGCATCTTCGCTGATTTCTTGCAAACTGTTTACGTTACAACTCTGCGTATCCCTCCACTCCGTCTTGGAGCGACGAAAACAGAGGGAACCCGTAACTTCCGTTCTTTCCATCTAACGTTAGGATACCTTCCTTGTGGAAGGAACTTAAATACAAATCTGATCCTATCATATAAAATGCAAGAATAACAGCCTGCAATGCATCCTCTCCTCCGACTTCCCGGCTCACGGCTCCGGCTGGCCAGCCGATTTCGTACCGACAAAGCCACGCCTCCCCCGAATGGACTGGCACGAATACGGTAACGGGCACGTCCGTCTGTGTACCTCGAAAACGAAGTTGAAAGTTCCTGGTGCCTAACTTCATCGGTCCCTCAATAATTCAAAGGGGGGATAGGATCACCCTTAATACATGCTCCGTAGCGTGCGGCAGCTTGAGCCCAGCAGGGTTTGCTCTTGGCGATCCGACACAAAGCTGAGTCGAGTTGATACTGTATGTCATACTTGTCCGCTAACGCAGGTGCGATCCAATCCAAAGCGTGAAGTTGTGGATTGTCAGCGAGACGGGTGCCTTCGTCTCCTAAGTTTACGAGTGTAGAGGCGGCTCAGTCAGTCCACCGCCCGCCACCCGGCTGACCTCGTGGTAGCCGAAGCTGGTCGGGCGAGTACTTTGAGGCAAAAGCGTTCGAGGTGCTGTTGGAGCTCCCTCCCCCCTCCGCCCCATACCCCACCGCCGCGCGCTTCTCGTCGCGGCTGAGGAAGTCCGCGGCGCCGATGCGGGTCCACAGGGCCTCGCGTTCGGCGGCCAGGGCGTCGATGCGGTCGAGGTCGGGCACGATGCGCAGCGGGCCGGCGGGGCCGGGGCGTTCGCCGCGGGGAAGGTGCGGGCTCGCGAGGCCGGGCGGCGTCGAGCCGCTCATGACGGAGCTAGCCGCACGCCACCCCCCTCCGCCCATCGGCGCGAGCCAGTGGACCAGGCTTTCGGCGGTGCGCGAGACCAGCGGCAGCACGGTCTGGCGCCAGAAGCTGCGGTTGGCTTCGGCGTAGTTGGCGAAGGTGTTGTCGCCCGGCAGGCCCAGCATCATCGGCGGCACGCCGAAGGCGAGCGCGATCTCGCGGGCGGCCGCCGCCTTGGTCTCCGAAAAATCCATGTCGCGGGGCGATAGCGAGAGCGGCTTCCAGTCCAGCCCGCCTTCCAGGAGCAAGGGCCGGCCGGCGTTCGCCGCGCCCTGGAAGCTCGCCTCCAGCTCCGCCTTCAGCCGGTCGACCTGCTCGTCCGAGAGGTTCGCCCCGTTCGCCCCGGCATAGACCAGCGCGCCCGAGGGCCGCGCGGCGTTATCGAGCAGCGCCTTGTTCCAGGCCGCCGCGGCGTTGTGGATGTCGAGCGCCGAGGCGGCCGCCTCCACCGGCGAGAGGCCGTAATGGTCGTCGAGCGGGTTGAACAGTGTGAGGTGCAGGATGGGCTGCACCACGCCCGGCCCGTCCGGCAGGCGCCCGAAGCGCACCGTGCGCGAGGCCACCGTGTAGTCCCAGGCCTCCGGCCAGCCATCGGCGCCGGGCACCACCTTCATGCGGTCGGGGCGCAGGGCGTAGAGCTCGCGCGGCTCGCCTTCCACCGAGACCTGCTCGACATAGGCGTTGCCGGCGAGCAGCAGGTGGCCGAACAGGGTCTCCAGGAAGGCGGCCTTGCCGTCGCGCGGGTTGGGGCGCGCCAGCAAGGCGAGCAGCGGATGCTCGGCGATCTCACGCTCGCCTTCGAAGAGCAGCAGCGGCACGCAGGCGGCGGCCTCCGCGATCATGCGGACGCTGCGATGGACGACCGCGTTCTGCTGGAAGCCCTCGCGGGCCAGCGCGGCGTAGTCGCGCGGCGTCCAGACAGGCCGCCCCACCTGCGACCAGGCGATCAGCGGCCCGGTGCGGGAGGCCTTGTGCTCGGTCGGAGCCGAAGGGGCGATCTGCGGGGAAGGCGCGCGCCGGCGCGTCCCGCGCGCCGCAAGGCGGGCGAGGATGGACATGGAGGGGACCTCGGCGAAGCCGTTGGAGCGATGCGATGGGCGGAGCGAAGCCGCCTGCGAAAGCCGTCTAGAGCCGCCGCATCCGCGGCTGCTGCTTGGGCCCCAGCGCGAGGGCGGTGACGGCCCAGACGAGGGCGTCGAGGCGGTCAGGCGAGCGGCCGTTCGACAGGCCGAAGCCGCCGCGGCCGGCCGGGCCGCGGGTCGCTCCGAAGTCGCACATCTCGTCCTCCAGCGGCGTGAGCGCGCCGACATGGCGCACCCGGCCCTGCTCGTAGAGATGGGCGACGGGCTCGGCCCGCAGATACTTGCCGCGCGTGGCGCGCACCGGCGTCACGGGGATGCCGGAATCCACCTCATGCAGCACGGCCTCGGCCATCTCGCCACCCTGGTTGGTCTCCACCACGAGCGCGTCGGCGTCCAGCCTGCGGTAGAGCGCGATGGCCGCCTCCGCCCAGGCCGCGGGGCGGGCGGCCTGCAGCGTCGCGTCGGCGAGCACGTAGACCGTGCCATCGCGGTCGATGCCGGCCGCCACGATGCCGCACGCGTCGGCGCGGCGGGAGGAGGAGGCCGGAGGGTCCACCGCCACCACGATGCGCGCGAGCGCCGGGGCATCGTCCACGCGCTGGCGGTCGAGCGCCGCGCGGCTCCACAGCGCGTCGGCGCGGTCCTCGACGATCTCGCCCTCGATCTCCTGCCGGCCGAGCCGCGTGCCGACATAGCGGGCGATCACCGTGTCGAGGAAGGTGGGGGCGAGGTTGAGCGCATTGGCCCGCGTCGTCGCCCGCGTGACCACCGTGCGGGAATCGGCGACGAGCCGCTTCACCAGCGGGATCGGGCGCGGCGTGGTGGTCACGATCTGGCGGGGCCGGTCGCCCAGCCTCAGGCCGAATTGCAGCATGTCCCAGGTCTCCTGCGCGAGCCGCCACTTGGCGAGCTCGTCGAGCCAGGCGGCGTCGAATTGCGGGCCCCGAAGGCTCTCGGGATCCTCGGCCGAGAAGGCGGTGGCGATGGCGCCGTTGGGCCAGAGCAGGCGCCGCCGGCTCGGCTCCCAGCGTGGACGCTCGCGGCGGGGATGAATGGAGAGAAGCCCGGAGACCCCCTCGACCATCACGTCGCGCACGTCGGCGAAGGTTTCCGCGACGAGCGCGATTCGCCCCGCCGCACGCGTGACGAAGCCGGGGGAAGCATGCACCAGCGCCCTCACCCACTCCGCGCCCGTGCGCGTCTTGCCGGCGCCGCGGCCGCCGAGGACGAGCCAGACCGTCCAGTCCGGCTCGCCACCGTCATAGTAGCCACGGTCCCCCGGGACCCTCGCAAAGCCCGGGGGGAGCTGGTCGGGACGGGCGTAGCTCAGCCAATCCGTGTGGATCAGCTCGAGTTGGTCCTCATTCAGGAGTTCCAGCAGCGCGCGCTGCTGCTGCTTCGTCTTGCAGGCGTTGAAGATGTCGAGCCAGCTCCTCGCGGAGGTGGTCGAGATTGCGGACGGGTCCGGCATTCTCGCCCTCTCCGGCTTCGGTGCGGCTGATCGCGGGAAAGGCGCGCCCGCGTGTCGGACCCGTTCGTCCCGTTGCAGCTCTCTTGGCAGCAGTGGTCAGCGGAGCGGCGCGCCGCTTGGGCGCCGTCAGCTCACGGACGACCCGGGCGAGGATGGCGAGCGTTCTCGCCTCCCGCTCGATGTCGGCGCCCTCTCCTCCGAGAGCCTTGAGACGGCCCTCAATCTCACCGATCTGCAGTTCGGCCGCGGCCCAGAGACGATTGAGGACTCGGCTCCTTCGGGTCTTGGCCGCCGCAGCGTCGCCCGTCGGCGGGGCCGTGGCGTAGGTTCCCGCGTCGTCGGGTTTCGCTTTCATCGTGGATGCATTGGCTTGGCGATTGGCATTGTTCGCAAAACAAGAGGTCATGAAAAACTCCATCGTCAGCAGACGACCGAAAGGCCAGGGGCGGCTTGGCAGCCGTATCCCCCGCTCGTTGCGGCCGGTCACTATTGTGGAGAATGAAGGAACCTTAACCCAGCATCGTCACGCTGTCAACGACAATTTTCCTATCAACAGGGTTACTGCCCTCGAAAGGAAATATGTCGCATCCAGAGGGTTGGCCAGCCCGACACGAGCAAGGCAGGCGCCGCCCGGCAATCACTCCTGCCCACCTGGACGACGCGCCTTGCGGGGCCATTCCAGCGGCCACTTCCTGATCCTGTCGACGAGGTCTTCCAGGGCCACGTCGTCCTCCAGGGCGTGGACCCGCCCCGCGACGGAGATCCCGGCCTCGCGCACTGTCTCGGGGGTCCCAGATACCAGCGGGTGCCACCAGGGCAGGTCCTTGCCCTCGGCCACCAGGCGGTAGCCGCAGGTCGGCGGCAGCCAGCGCAGCGTGCGCACCACGTCCGGCGTGAGGCCGACGCAGTCGGGCACCGCGGTCGTGCGGTTCTCGTAGTCCCGGCACCTGCACGTTCCCGCATCGAAGAGGCGGCAGCCGACGTCGGTGGCGTGGATGCGTCCGCTCTCCTCATCCTCGAGCTTCACGAGGCAGCAGCGCCCGCAGCCGTCGCACAGGCTTTCCCATTGCGAGTTCGTCATCTCTTCGAGCGGCGTGTCGCGCCAGAAGGGCGGCGGGGCCGGGTGGTCGGGGCGCTTCGTCATGGCCGAGGGTCTAGCACCGCCGCGAGCCTGCGTCTCGTCCACGCAAGTTCACAGCCCAAGGCGACGGCGCGACATTTCTATCGCCAAGGCCAAGCCAGCCATGCAATCTCGACGTGCTTAACCGTTCATCGGCACCTGCTGAACGGTAGAGACGTGGCTCCCGAGCCAGAGGAGCCCCACATCCGACCGGAGGAAACCATGCGCCTGACCATGCTCACCGCCGCCTTGTTCCTCGCCTCCGCCGCCTCGGCGTCGGCCCAGGTCGAGCTCAAGACCTATGTCGACAAGAACGGCTATATCGACGTGCAGGCGCTCACCTGCGCCCAGCTCGCCAATACCTACCAGGAGGATGCGGACCTTCTGACCACCTGGTACAGCGGCTGGTACAATGGGCTGGCCAAGAAGCACTTCATCAATCTCGACCGCAGCAAGGAAGCCGAGCACGACGTCATCGTCTATTGCAAGGCCAATCCCAACGTGAAGATCATCAAGGCCATTGGCCTCGTCTTCGACAAGATGCGCAAGGAGCGCGGCATCGTCGTCTCCAAGTGAGCCGGCCGGCGATCCCCGTGGAAACCCGGACTGACCCAGGGGCCGGCGACGGCTAAGGTTCCCGCACCGCCCCTTCCGCCATCCCCCGGGCGGAACATCATCCGGCCTGCGAGGATCCATGACACGTCTCGCCGTTGTGGCGCTTTGTCTCGGCATCGGGGTGGCTGCGCCCGCTTTTGCGCAGGCGCAGCGCAAGCCCCTGCCGGCCCCGCCTCAGATCGAGGCCTGCGCGCCCTGCCATGGGATCGACGGGATCGCGCGCGACGTCGAAGTGCCGCACCTCGCCGGGCAGAACGTCGTCTATCTCCTCAACCAGCTGCGCGCCTTCCATACGGGGCAGCGCAAGCACAAGGAGATGAACTACATGTCCCGGCGCATGACCGAACAGGAGATGGAGTCGCTGGCCGACTACTACGGTGCCCTGCCCCGGAGTTGATGCGTCCGCGCTCGGGTTAACCAGCGGGCTTAACCACCGGACCGGGTAGGCTGGCCGGGATACTCGCGCGCCGTCGTCTTGGTTGATAGACTACTAACGCAATCGGGCGGCGTGAATCGTTGCGTTTGGCGGGCCTTGAGCGCCGACAGCCGCGCTTCCTTTCGTCGCCCGCCTGTGGCAACCATCCCGTCCGGCCCAAGGCCCGTGCGGAGCGGAGACCGGCGTGGAATTTCGCGGCAAGCTCACGATATGGCAGAGGCTGGTCCGAGCCTTCGAGTCCTTCGACTCGTGGACGGCCTTCTCTCTGGCCGAGGGCGGGCGCTCCCTCTCTGCAGCATGGGAGCGCTATTCGCTCTGGCTCGACCGCCTCTACGTCACCGGCGGCAAGAAGGTCCTGATCGGCCTCGTGAGCGACGGGCTGACGCTCTCGGTCGGCGGCATGCTGATCGTGCTCACCTTCGCGCTGTCCGCCTTCAACCGCGTCGGCGGCGAAGACTGGCTGAAGAAGCAGGATCTCGCAGTCGTCTTCCTGGACCGCTACGGCAACGAGGTCGGCCGCCGCGGCATCCGCCACGACGATTCCGTCTCGCTCGACGAGTTTCCGGATCACTTCCTGAAGGCCGTCCTCGCCACTGAAGACCGCCGCTTCTACGACCATTTCGGCATCGACGTCATTGGCACCACCCGCGCGATTATGGCGAATGCCCGCGCCTCGGGCGTGGTGCAGGGCGGCTCCTCGATCACGCAGCAGCTCGCCAAGAACCTGTTCCTGTCGAATGAGCGCTCGCTCGAGCGCAAGATCAACGAGGCCTTCCTGGCGCTCTGGCTCGAATATCACCTGAGCAAGCGCGACATCCTGAAGCTCTATCTCGACCGCGCCTACATGGGCGGCGGCTCTTTCGGCGCGTCGGCCGCGGCCGAGTTCTACTTCGGCAAGTCGATCAAGGACGTCACACTGTCCGAGGCCGCCATGCTGGCGGGCCTCTTCAAGGCGCCGACCAAGTACGCCCCGCACAACAACTTGCCCGCCGCCCGCGCCCGCGCCGCCGACGTGCTCTCCTTCATGGTCGACGCGGGTTTCCTCACGGAGGGCCAGGTCTATGCGGCCCGCCGCAATCCGGCGACGCCCGTCGACCGCAAGCAGGAGATCAGCCCGGACTATTATCTGGACTGGGCCTTCGCCGAGGTGAAGCGCCTCGCCGACGACGGAAAGCTCGGCAACGAGCGGGTGCTGACCGTCCGCACGCCGCTCGACACCCAGATCCAGAAGCAGGCCGAGGGCGCCATCGAATCCGTGCTGCGCCAGTTCGGCGAGAGCTACCACGCCAAGCAGGCGGCGACCGTCGTGATGGACCCCGACGGGGCCGTCCGCGCCATGGTGGGCGGGCGTGACTACGGCGCGAGCCAGTTCAACCGGGCCACGGACGCCCTGCGCCAGCCGGGCTCCTCGTTCAAGCCCTTCGTCTACACCGCCGCGCTGATGACGGGGAAGTTCAAGCCTTCCACCATCGTGGTCGACGCGCCGCTCTGCATCGGCGATTGGTGCCCGAACAACTATGCTCGGTCCTATTCCGGCTCCATGCCGCTGGCGACCGCGCTCGCCAAGTCGATCAACACGATCCCCGTCCGGCTCTCCATCGCGCTCGGCGACGGCAACCCGAAGATCGGGCGCGCCAAGATCATCGACATGTGCCGCACGATGGGGCTCACGACGCCGCTTGTCGACACGGTCTCGCTGCCCATCGGCGCCGCCGAGGTGACCGTGATGGACATGACGGCCTCCTACGCAGTCTTCGCCAATGGCGGCAAGAAGGCCGACCCCTACGCCTCCGTCGAGATTCGCAACTCGCACGGCGAGGTGATCTACCGCCACGACCGCGACGCCCCGCCGGCCAAGACGATCCTGCCGCCGGGCGTCGTGGCGGACATGAACTCGATGCTGGTGGGCGTCGTGGAACAGGGCACCGGCAAGAAGGCGATCCTCGACGGCATCAAGGTCGGCGGGAAGACCGGCACCACGAACGCCTATCGCGACGCGTGGTTCATCGGCTTTACCGGCAATCTCGTCGCCGGCGTGTGGATGGGCAATGACGACTACTCGTCGACCAACAAGATGACGGGCGGCTCGCTGCCGGCTCTCACGTGGCACGAGATGATGGCGCCGGCCCACCAGAGCGTGGAGCTCAAGCCGATCCCGGGCCTGGAAGGCGTGCCGGCAGCCGCCGTCGCCGCCGCCAAGCCCGGCCAGGCCAAGCCCTTCGAGGTCATGGCCGCACCGCAGCGGCCTGCCGTGCTCAACCGCCGATCGCTCGAGACGCTCGACGGAATAGAGAACGTCTTCCGCGCCATCTCGCCCCAGACCACCTCTTCGATCGGCCCCGCCGGCGAGCCCCGGGGATCTGCCTTCGCCGAGAATGCCGGGGCCGTGCGCTCCGTCGGCGGCCGGATCGCCGTGCCATGAGCGATACGGCCCTGCCCCTTCGCAGCCGCCCAAAGCCGCGCCAGGACATGCCTGCGCGGCAGTTTCCGTTGAAGGCCGAAACGCGCCGGCGGGGCCTGCTCGTCCCGATGCTGGCCGTGTTCGCGATCGCCATCGTGTCGGGGCTGGGCGCCACCTGGTTCGCCACGTCCGCCGGCGCCGGCTTTGAGACGCTCAAGGTCGGCCCTTGGGTGTCCCACCCCCGCAACGGCGCGATCGACGCGGATCCCTACGCGCGGGCCGTTTTGGCGCGGACGGGCGAGATCCCGCTCGGCCTCGGCGAGGGCCTCGCCTTCACGGCGGGGCGGGACAGCGCCGGCCAGCCGCTGGTCGGCTCCTGCAGCTACCGCGTCATGGGCAGGGTGCCTCCCACCCGATACTGGAGCCTCACCTTGCATGGCATCGACGGCTCGCCCGTCGCCAATGACGCGGGACGGTTCGGCTTCACCTCGGGCGAGGTCGTGCGCGACTCCCGGGGGATGTTCGCCATCGACGTCTCTCGCGAGGCGCGGCCGGGGAACTGGCTGCCCGCCGGTTCCGACCGGCGTTTCCAGCTCACCCTGCGCCTCTACGACACGCCCGTGAGCGGAACGGCGACCGCTCTCGAATCGTCCGCCCTGCCCAGCATCGACCGGGTTGGCTGCCCATGAGGACGCCCGCCGGACGCCTTGCGCTCGTCGTCGTCGCCGGCCTGATCCTCGGCGGCATCGTGCATCTCTCCTCCGTGCTCGCCTTGCCGCGGCTGGCGACGCGCAACGCCGATACGAGGCTCGCAGACCTCGCGCCGCGCCATCAGGTCGTCGTGGTGCCCCGCGCGGCGGACGGCACGCCCGGCCTGCCATTCCAGGATCCGGCGGCGGCGCTGGCCGTCTGCCGCTTCGATCTCTCGGACGGTCCGGTCCGCGTCCGCGCGACGCCGGGGGACGACTTCATGGCGATCGCCTTCCACACCCCGACCGGAGGGGTGTTCTACGCGCTGACCGACCGCTCTGCGGCCAAAGGCTCGCTGGAGGCGCTGGTCGTGACGCAGGCGCAGCTCGATGCTTTGCAGGCGCAGGACCCGGAGGACGAGCCCGTGCGCGAACTCAGGCTCGTCTCGCCGCGGTCCACGGGTTTCGTGACGTTCAGGACGCTCGCTCTCCAGCCCGGTCTGTACCCCGAGGCGGAAGCGTTGCTGAACACCGCCCGCTGCACGCCCGAGGCGCTGCCCAAGTAAAGTCGGGGATGAAACCCAGCTATTTTGGCGGCAGCTCAGGCTTTTCCGGACGTGGCGTGTATCGCTTGCCGGGCGTGCTCGCCGGTTCGACCTTCACACCCCTGCCAACGCAACGTTCCAGCCCCATGCGGTCAGCCTCGTAGGCGGTGAGCACCCGCTCGACCTTGATGGCGTCTTTGTCCGGGGTCTCCACGACCATGTTCTGCAACGCGTAGCGGTAGCCGGCCAGGCGTTCATCAGCCTGGAAGTTGACCCAGCTGATGAGATCGCTGTTCTCGTCAACACGGGCTGTCGCCTGCTGCTTCACGATCTCGGAGACCTCTGGCAGCTTGTTCATCGCCTGCATTCGGATGCGGTCGGCCTCCTTCACCCGGCAGGCCGTGGCCACGAAGGGTCCGAGAAGCAGGCGGTCGTTCTCGATGTCCTCGCGCAACGCCTGGTAGCGCGCCATGGGCGACCGGTCCGGCCGGAGCCAGAGCGCCTGATAGTAGAGACTTGGGTCCTGCGACACCGGCGGGTGCGGCGCGATGCGGTGGCGCGTGAAGTCGGCGAGCTGGCGCTCGAACTCGACGCGCGGCTTGGCCGGCATCAGGTAGTTGTAGGCGCGGTTGCGCAGCTCGCGCTCGTCATCCGTCAGCAGGGACACCGAGGAGGGCTCGCCGCGGGCCATCGAGGCGACGGTGCCGGTCCACGGCGCCAGCGTATCGTTGTACAGGTTCGATTTCGGCCGGCCGAAATCGCCGGTCTCGGCGCAGCCCGCGAGGCAGGTCCCGAGCGCCAGAAGCATGTGGAGGCGCGGCACGGCAGGTCTCCCGCAGGCAAGATGCGACGCGGCCGAAGGGCCGGCGTCAGGCGCTGCGACGGGGACCGCGCAGGCCCGTCGACCCGCGGCGGGCCGGATCGGACTTGGCGCCGTGGCGCTCGTAGCGCACGCCCGTGAAGAAGAGGATCTCCCCGCGTCTCCCGGTCTCGTCCCGGAGCGTCCTGCGGCGACGCAGGTCCGATGCGAAGGGCAGCACGACGGCCCCCTCGTCCTCCGCTTCCAGCTCGATCCCGTTCATCGGCGACGCCCCTTCCCGCCCGACGTGACTCACCCTCCGACACAACGCCTTTCGACGCGGCAACCATCTGATTTCAGGGTTAACGGATCGCTAACGAAACAAGTCCTAGCCTTCCGATACGGAATCGGCCCCCATCCACGAGGATCCCATGGCGATCGTCACGCCTCCCGAACTGCACGGTCTCCTGGCGATCGCGCGGGAAGAAGGCCTGGACATGAAGCCTGTCCTGCTGCGGGTGCTGACCGACCTCTACGTCGCCGCGCCCCATCACTCCCAGGACGAGGTCATCCAGTTTCGCGAAATCGCCGGACAGATGATCCCGCATGTCGACGAGCCCACGGCCCTGGTCGTGGCCTGCAAGCTCGCCTCCTATGTGCATACGCCGCCGGCCCTGGCCGAGACCCTCGTCGCGCGGGGCGACGACGCGGCCCGCATCACCCTGGGCGATGCCGTGTGGCTTCCGCGCTCGCTCATGCTCGAGCATGCAGCGCATTCGGACCGCTTGCTGGCGGCGGCGGTGGCGGCGCGCGGCGATCTCGACGGCGCGCTCATGCGCCTCCTTCTCTCCCGCAACGAGGCGGTGATCGACGTCACGCTGGCGGGCAACACCTCGCTGCAGCTGCCGCACGACGTGAAGGACGAGTTGCTGGCGCGAGGCCGCGAGGAGAACGCGGTCGCCCTCGCCTTGCTGGCGCGGTCAGACCTCACGGGCGCGGACAAGGCCGTGCTCTTCCCGGCGGCCGACCGCGACACGCGCCTGCAGATCATCGAGGACGCCGTCCGGCTCGCCCACCTCTCCGGCCGCACGCGCCACCAGCGCCACGCACCCGAGGATTTCATCACCGCCCTCGAGTCCGCGGCCATCAACGGCTCGGACTCCGCCTTCCGCGCCGTCCTCGCTCTCGGCCTCGGCTGCGCCGTGGAGAAGCTCGGCCCCGTGCTCGACGACCGCAGCGGCGAGACGCTTGCGGTGGTGCTTGCAGCCGTGGGGGTCGACGACGAGTTCGCCGCGCGGATCTTCATGTTCCGCGATCCGCTGATCGGCCACTCCACCCAGCGGGTCTTTTCCCTCATCGAGATGATGCGCCGGCTGCCCTGGGCGGCCGCCGAGCGGATCACTGCTGCCATGCTGGGCCTGGAGGGAACGCCTGTGCGCGCCTCGGGTCCGCGTGCCCCCGCCGAGCCCCTGCCGCCCGTGCAGAGGCCGAACCCGGCCGCCATGGCGGCACCCGTCCCCGCCAATCAGGCCCGCCGCGTCGGCGAGGCCTGACCGTCAGACCTCCGTGAGGTCCAGCCTCGCCTCGCCCGAGCGGTCCTCCACCTCGACCAGCCAGAGATCCGAATCAAAGCGCAGCTCGCGCGCGATCTTGGCCTCCGCGTCGGGAACCGGGATGAACGGTTCCTGGTGCAGCCGCATGAACAGCCGGTCGACGCCCGGCTGGTCGGAAACCTCGGACTGCGGCGCGGGGCCGAACAGCGCGCAGGTCCCGTCCAGCCTGTCGACCTTCACGATGACGGCGCCCGCCTCCGCCGCGCCGCGACGGCGCAGCATGGCTGGCGCGCCCTCGAGCGAGCAGCGCCGAAGATAGGCCGAGACGAAGATGTCGGAGCGCAGTCGCATGTCCGCAGGTCCGGCGGAGGGATCCGACGGCGCGATGCCGCCCGCCTCACTCCTGCGGCAAGCCCGACGCCGCTGCAAGCTCCTTCAGGGTGCGCGGCGCAAGTTCGCCGGTCACCGGCAGCTTGTGGTCTCGCTCGAACCGCTCGATGGCTGAGCGCGTGCCCGGCCCCAGGAGCCCGTCCGGCTTGATGGGGCCGTAGTTCAATTTGGCGAGTGCCCGCTGGGCGAAGAGCGCGGTCCGGCTCGGCTCCGGCGCGGCCGGCGCGCTCTTGAGCACGTCGGCGATCGGGTCTCGCGGCGTGGGGACGGGGACGGCCGGCGCGGCCGGCGCGGAGGGCTTCACCGGCGCGACCTTGGCCGGCGGGGCGGGAGCGGCGACGTTGGGGTCGGTCGCAGCGATCTCACGCGCAATCAGGTCGGCAGGTCGCGTCGGCGGCACCGGGGCGGCGGCGGGGCGCAGCACCTCGACGGCTGGGCGGAAGAACGGCGCGGGATGCGGCCCGCCCTGCATGACCATCGCATTGATCGCGATGGCGACCGCGAAGGCGGCGCTGGAGGCTCCCACCACAGTCCGGCCGGGATTGCGGAAGGCGGTGCGCAGCAGCAGGGCGGCGCGCGACGGCGGCCTGCCCTTGCGCCGACGCGGCTTCGCGTCGTTCAGGACGAAGTCATGGTCGCTGCGGGCGAGCATTTCACGCACGTTTCTTCACCGCCGTCGTCGAGTTGTCATTTCGATGGGCCGCCCCATGGTCGTGGGGCGCAAGAGCCGTGACGATGTTGGGCAAGGGCCGCGGCTGGGCCGTCATGGGCATGCGCACCGTCACGCGCGTGCCCTGGCCGAGGTGGCTGTCCACGCTCAGTGTGCCGCCGTGCAGGGCCACGAGGCCCTTCACCACGCACAGGCCGAGCCCCGTGCCCTCGTAGCGCCGGTCATAGCTGGACTGTGCCTGGAAGAAGGGCTCTCCAAGGCGGGCCACGTCGTCCGGCTTGATGCCGATGCCGTCGTCCTCGACGCAGAGCCTAACCCCCTCGCCGTCGCGCATGACGCGCACGGCCACGCTGCCGCCCGTGGGCGTGAACTTCACGCCGTTGGAGATGAGGTTGAGCAGGATCTGCTTCATCGCGCGCTTGTCGGCGGTGATCCGCGGAAGCCCAGGCTCGACGGCGCCCGTGAGCTTCAGCCCCGCCTGCTCCGCCTTCAGCGTCATCATGGCGAGCGCGCCGGCCACGACGTCGTCCAAAGCGAAGGGCTCGGGATCGAGCTGCAGTGTCCCTGAATCGATTCGTGAAATGTCGAGCAACGTGTTCACCACGTCGAGCAGGTGCTGCCCGGAGAGGTGGATGATCCGCGCGTAGTCTCGGCGGCGCTCGTCGTCCGAGGGCGTCAGCTTCTCGGAGGACAGCATCTCCGAAAAGCCGATGATGGCGTTGAGCGGCGTGCGCAGCTCGTGGCTCACCGTCGCGAGGAAGCTGCTCTTCATCGAGTTCGCGGAGACGGCCTGCGAGCGCGCCTCCTCGATCTCTTCCTCGTGCTGGCGCTGGCTCGTCACGTCGCGCAGCACGCAGACGATCTCGTCGGGCTCCCCGTCGGCCTCGGGACCGAGCTGGACGAGCTGGATGCGCACCTCGAACCAGCCGAAGCGGGGCGGGCCGGCATTCGCGGTCCTGTCTTCGTCGCCACCGGCGCCGCTGCGGATCCGGATCGTGGTCGCGGCGAGCCTGTGGCCCTGCATGGCGTCCGAGAGCGCCTTGAGGAAGGCCGGCCTGTCGGCGACGTGGACGAGATCGAGCAGGCCGCGGCCGAGCAGGGCCTCGGGCGTGACGCCCAGCACCTGCTGCGCCGAAGGCCCGGCCGAGAGCACAAGCCCCTGCGAATCATGGCGCGTCACGAGGTCGCCGAAGCCACGCGAGATGATTTCGCCCTGCACGGCGAGCTGGCGCTCGCGGGCGCGGCGCTGGCGGATCTCGCGCATCACGAGCAGGCCAAGGCCGAGCGCCACGACCGTCAGCGCCCCGTGCTGGATCAGGTGGTCCGACGTCCCGCCCGCCGCGCCCGCCACGGGGGTCGGCAGCATGAGGTCGACGAAGAACAGGCCCGGCAAGGCGCAACCCACCGCCACGGCGAGCTTGAACTCGCGGCGGCCCGCGATCAGCGCGGCCTCGATGATCAGGAGCGGGATCAGCCCCAGCACGGTCGTCGCGGTGGGGGCGTCCACGATCAGGAGAAAGCCCGACAGGACCGCGAAACAGATCAGCGATGCCCGGTAGGCGTCTCCGAGCCTGCCGGTGCGGGCGCAGTAGACGCCCGCCACGGCCTGCGCCGCCAGCAGCGCCAGCGCAAAGCCGGACGCCGGCGTCAGGGAGCCGCGCAGGGCGAGGATGATGGGCACGCAGGCGAGAGCGGCGGCGCCCGTCCCCAGCCTCGTGGCCACGAACCAGAGGTGCCGGGCAAGGGCCTCCCGGCTGGCTTCCGCCGCCGGATGGATGAGGCCGACCCATTGCCTCCCCGCTGCACCCATACGCCGCACCTGTTCCACCTTCCGCAGCGTCACGCCGGGTGCAAACGGAAGGACCGTCGCGCCACCGAGACGTGACGGGCGGAACTCCGCACACGGGCACCAGCCCGAACCGTCCGGCTTCCTGGATGCTCGCGCATCCCGCCTCGAAGCCGGGGCCGAGAATGGCAGCGTCCTGTTAAGCGATGCCTAAGCATGCGCGTCCGGGGCGAGGTCAGGCGTGTTTGCGCAGCCACGGCCGCGACAACCGCGATCATGGTGAACCGGGCGTTACCGTCGGGGGGCGCAGCGTTGACGCCGCCTTAACGGGGCGCCGCGATCCTGCCCCCGAAGAGGTCCCCATGAGCTTCCTGCTGCGCGTCGCCATCGTGGTCGCGGTCGTCTACTCGCTCTCGCCGCTGCGAACCGAGGACGGCCCGCTGTCGCAGGAGGCCGTGCGCGCCCTGTCGCATGTGCAGCATCAGGCGGCCGAGGCGGCGCTCGCCGCATGCGGCGAGGACAAGCTGGAGTGCCTCGCGAAAGGGGCGGCCCTGGCGACCGGAGCCTTGCCTCGGCCGCGGCCGCAGGCCGGCGACCGCCCGCGCTGACCGTTCCCTCCCGTCCCCACGCCCTATATGAGAGACGTGGCCCGCACCGGGCCCGGTGGAAAGGCGCATGTCAGGCTCGATCGACGACATCATCGAGAATTTCTCGTTCCTGGACGATTGGGACGACCGCTACCGCTATCTGATCGAGCTCGGGCGCACGCTCGAGCCGCTGCCCGAAGCGGCCCATAACGAGCAGAACCGCGTGCGCGGCTGCGCGAGCCAGGTCTGGATCGAGAGCAGCCCCGCCGAGCGCGACGGACGCCGTGTCCTCGTGTTTCGCGGCGACAGCGACGCCCACATCGTGAAGGGGCTCGTGGCCCTGACCCTCGCCTTGTTCTCCGGGCGCGAGCCTCAGGCCATCCTCGAGACCGACGCCGCCAAGGTCTATGCGGATCTCGGCCTGTCCGAGCACCTCACGCCGCAACGCTCCAATGGCGTGCGCTCGATGGTGGAGCGGATCAAGTCGGATGCCCGGGCGGCGCTCGCCGCGGGTCATCCCGCAGCCTGAGGCTGTTTCAGGCTGGCGGGGCCGACCAGCTTCTGATTCCGCGAGACTGCCCCGGGCCGGTCGCCACGGCGCCATAGCCATAGTGCTCCGCGAGCCGCGCCAGTGCGATCAGCAGCACGACCTTGGCAGAGCGGGCCGGCCAGCCGCGCTCGCGCTCGATCTGCTCGAGGCCCTTGAGGAAGCCGCAGACGTCGACGAGCAGGCCGGCAAGGTCTGCGCCGACGGCCTTTGACGCGAGGGCGATCCGCTGGCGTGCGGCGAGCGCGGCATCCGTGGCCTCGGCGGGGCCGCGTCCTCCGCCGCCGGCCGTCGCGGAAGGATCCCAGCTCGCTGTCGTGCGCGGGACCATGGCCGCACGGGTCAGGTCGGCCCGGAAGCGCTCTCCCGCGACGAAGCAGGCCTCGTCCAGCATGGGACGGCCATCCGCGCCCTTGCGCCGCCGCAGCCAGGCCAGCGGGCTCTCGGCCTCGTTGCGCAGGACGGTCCGGGCGTTGCCGTCAGGGCCGGGCACGAGGGCGTCCGACAGCGCGACGGCGCGACCGGCAGCGCCTTCCGACGCCACCGCGGCCAGCATCGTCCGGCCGGCCTCGGCCAGGCGCCAGGGCGATCCGGGCTCGCGGCCAGGCTCCACGAGGCCGCGCCGTGCGAGCCGCTTCAAGGCGACGGGCGGGACGGAGTGACCGTCGAAGCCGGCCCGCGCCAGGGCGCCCAGCGCGGCGAGATCGCCCGACGGCGCGGCAGGATCGTTGTGACGGCTCTTGGAACCCGGAGACGGGCGGGGTTGCTTCGACATGACTGAAGGCTCCGTATTTTTTCCTATCTAAATAGGAAAAAATGACGAAGTCAATCCCTGCCAATCGCTCCCGCATGATCGTCCGCGCCTGAACACGCGCGACGCGGCCAGGCACGGACGATGAGGCTAAACGACGCTACTTCTTGCGGCGCTGCTGGCCGAGACCCATCTGCTTTGCAAGCTGGGAGCGCGCCTCGGCATAGTTGGGGGCCACCATCGGGTAGTCGGCCGGAAGACCCCACTTCTCGCGGTACTCTTCGGGCGACATGTTGTACTGGGTCCGAAGATGGCGCTTGAGCGACTTGAATTTCTTTCCGTCTTCCAGACAGACGATGTAGTCCGGCGTGATAGACTTCTTGACTGCGACGGCGGGCCTCGGCGCTTCCGACGGAAGTTCAACCGCACCGGTGGAAACGCGAATCAACGCGCTGTGCACTTCACCGATCAGCCCCGGCAGATCGCCCGCCGAAACTGCGTTGTTGCTGACGTAGGCGGACACGATGTCTGCGGCCAGCTCGATGTAATTCGGAGCATTCATATCTTCACCCTTGTCAGTGCAGTCCCCACTCGCCGGGCCTCTTTTTGGTGCGGCCTCAGCCTTTATCGCGCTTCTGCTTCACTTCTTCTCAATCAACGAAGAACTGAACCATCCGTGACCGGTTACCCAGCTGCTCCCTCCGCTTGCATCCTTTTTGGCTTATTCATGCGGAAGCAACACACGACTTGGGGATCAATAGGTCAAGGCTGGAAACGTTGCAATAACAAAGTGCTTATTTGTCAGGCTTTTCGACCATCAGTTGCAGTTTTCGTGCGCGCGCGATCCGGGAGGAGTCTCGGCCGCACTGTGCAAATCGGCTTGGACGGCTAATGTGGCCTCCAAAAACATGATGTCAGAAGGGAGCGAGAGCATGACGATCGAAGATGAACGGTCGTTGACCAAGGCAGGAAAGATCGCAAAGAGCGATGGCGACTGGCGAATCGCGCTGTCGCCGGAGCAATATCGGATCACGCGCGAGCACGGCACGGAACGCGCCTTTACTGGCCCGCACCTCAACGAAAAGCGCAGAGGAACGTACTCCTGCGTGTGTTGCGCCGCTGAACTCTTCACGTCAGGGACCAAGTTCGACTCCGGGAGCGGTTGGCCCAGCTTCTTCGCACCGGCCTCGCGCGAGGCCGTGGCGGAACGGGAAGACCGGTCCTGGTTCATGCGTCGCACAGAGATCACCTGCGCGCGTTGCGACGCGCATCTGGGCCATGTCTTTCCGGACGGTCCGCCGCCGACAGGGCTGCGCTATTGCATCAACGGCCATGCCCTGAACTTCGAACCCCAGGGCTGACTGGTATCGAACGCACTGAGCACTGCTTCACGAAAACTGATCCTGTTCCGCTTGGACCTGTCGATGACCCATCGCCTCTCCCCCCCGTCCGCGCCGCCGCCGGCGCCGAAGGCCGTTCCGCAGCGGCAATCCGTGCACGGCGTGGAACTCGTGGACGACTTCGCCTGGATCAAGGCCGAGAACTGGAAGGACGTGCTGCGGGACCCCAGCCTGCTGCCGGCGGACATCCGGTCCTTCCTGGAGGCGGAGAACGCCTATGCCGATGCGCTCTTCGCGCCGCTGGCGGGACTGCGCGACACGCTGGTGGCCGAGATGCGCGGGCGCATTCGAGAGGATGACTCGACCGTGCCTTCGCCGGACGGTGACTATGCCTACTACGTACGCTACCGGGACAAGGGGCAGCATCCGTTGCATTGCCGGGTGCCCCGCGGCAACCCCGCGGGCGCCGGCGAGACCGTGATGCTCGATGGCGACGCGCTGGCCGAAGGGCATCCCTTCTTCCAGCTGGGCGGCCCCGTCCACACGGACGACCATAGGCTCATCGCGTGGAGCTTCGACGAGGCGGGATCGGAGTTCTACACGCTCCGCGTGCGCGAACTGTCGACCCTGCACGACCTCGACGACGTCGTGCACGACACGACCGGCGCCGCGGTGTGGGACAAGGACGGCCGGAGCTTCCTCTATGTCGCGGTCGACCAGAACCACAGGCCACGGGCGGTGAAGCGTCACGTGCTCGGCACGCCTGCCGCGAACGACACCACGCTCTACGAGGAAGGGGCCGATGGCTGGTTCGTCGACATCGAGGCGAGCCAGTCCGGCGACTACGTCTTCGTCGGCGTCAGCGACCACGAGACGTCGGAGGTCCGCATCCTGGATCGCGCGGATTTCACGAAGCCGCCCGTTCTCGTCGCCGCCCGCGAGACCGGGCTGCGCTACGAGGTCGAGCATCAGGGCGACCGCTTCGTTATCCTCACCAATGCGGACGGGGCCGAGGACTTCAAGATCGTCCAGGCGCCGCTCGATACGCCAGGCCGCGCCCACTGGACGGACCTCGTCCCGCACCGGCCGGGCCGCATGATCCTCTCCATTTTGCCGCTCGCGGGGCATCTTCTCCGCGCGGAGCGTGAGCACGCTCTTCCGCGCATCGTGGTGCGCAATACCGCATCGGGCGAGGAGCACGCCATAGCTTTCGCCGAGGAGGCCTACTCGCTCTGGCTTCGGCCGGGCTATGAATATGAGACGACGACGATCCGCTTCGTCTATTCGTCAATGACGACCCCGTCCGAGACGTGGGACTACGACGTCGTGAGCCGGGAGCGCGTGCTCCTGAAGCGCCAGGACGTGCCGAGCGGCCATGATCCCGCCGCCTATGTAACGCGCCGCCTGACTGCCACCGCACCCGACGGCGCGCAGGTGCCGGTCAGCATCCTCCACCGCAAGGACGTGGCGCTCGACGGCTCCGCGCCGTGCCTGCTCTACGGCTACGGCGCCTATGGCCACGCCATCCCCGCGGGCTTCGACACGCGCTGCCTCTCCCTGGTCGACCGGGGCTTCGTCTACGCCCTCGCCCATATACGCGGGGGCACCGACAAGGGCTGGGCCTGGTACACGAACGGCAAGCGCGAGCACAAGGAGAACACGTTCCGCGATTTCATCGCCGCGGGGCAGATGCTGGCCGAGGCCGGCTACACGTCGCAGGGGCGCATCGTCGCGCAGGGGCGGAGCGCAGGGGGCATGCTGATGGGCGCGGTCGCCAACATGGCGCCGGAGCTCTTCGCGGCCATCCTCGCGGAAGTGCCCTTCGTCGACGTGCTCAACACCATGCTGGACGCGAGCCTGCCCCTGACACCGCCGGAATGGCCGGAATGGGGTAATCCGATCACCAGCGCCGAGGACTTCGCGCGCATCAGGGGCTACTCGCCCTATGATCAGGTCTCGGCCAAGGCCTATCCGGCCATCCTTGCGGTGGGCGGCCTCACGGATCCCCGCGTCACCTACTGGGAGCCGGCCAAGTGGATCGCCCGGCTGCGGGCCGTGGCCACGGGCGGGCCCTTCGTGCTCGCCACCGAGATGGAGGCCGGCCACGGCGGAGCGTCGGGCCGGTTCGACCGTCTGAAGGAGGTGGCGCGCTCCTACGCCTTCGCCATCGCAGCGGTGGGCCTCGCCGAGGCCGCGAAAGGCCGTCCGTCAGGCTGAGGCTGCCGCGGCAGGGACCCGCTCCCCGCCCTCGCCCGCCTCGGCATAGTGGCGCAGCTCCTCGACCGAGCCGAAGCGGCGGCGTCCGTCGGGAAAATCGGCCTCGATCGATCCGTCCGAGTACATGAAGTAGGTGACATCCCCTGACCGGTAGGAGGTCAGCATGGTGCGCTCGCCGCCCGCCGGCCTCGGGCTAGATGCGGCGGCGGCCGACGTTGTTTCGGCGGGCGGAGGCTGCGGCGCTGCGGCTTGCGGTTGAGCCGCCTTAGCGGGCTCGGCCGCCGACACCGGACCAGGCTTGCGGTCGCGCGTCGCGGGCGCAGCAGCCGACATGGGAGCCTCCGGCGTCTGGGCGATAGATGGCTCGGCGGACCCATGCTCCGCCACGGCCGGCAACGGCTCCGTCAGGACTGGCTCGATACGCCCGCGGGCCTCGTCCTGCGCCTTGAGCCTGGAGAGTCCGGGGTAGCCGACGAGCCCAGCGCGCGCCTCGGCCGGGATGCCGCTTCCGGCGGGACCCGTGGGCCTGTTTGAGGGCGGCAGCGGAAGCGGCGGCTTGCCGGCGTCGGGCTCGGGTTCGCGCGGCGGCGGCGCCTCGACGACGACATGAGCCGGAACCGGCTTGCGCACGAGAGGCGCCGGCTGCTCCGCCGCAGGCACGCTCTCGGCCTCGGCCGACGGTACCGGCATGGCCGGCGGCTCGACCGCGACGGGCGAGGACTTGGTCTGAGGCTCGGGCGGTCGGGATACGACCGGCACAGGAGGCGCGACAGGCGGGGCCACGTTGTCGTCGATCTCCATGAGCCGGCGCATGCGGCGCAGTTCCGCCAGGACCGCCGTGAGGCCCGCCAGCACCAGTCCCGCGCTGAACACCGTCGCGCCGGCGCTTGTCAGGGCGAGCCCGCTCTCCAGTCGGATGATGTCGGCCCCGTAGATTGCGACGGCGCCCCCGCCCAGCGTGAGCAGGATTGAGAGGCAGGCGAGCAGGACGACCACGGGCGTTGGATCTCCATCCAGTTATTGGCCTCGCACTATAGGACGAGCCGGGCGATTCCCGAAAAGCACGGGCGGATCCGTGCGATGTCGTGCCGGCGGATTCCCTCATCCGTGAAATCCCGGACCCCGGCGGTTGAAGAGCCACCGGCGGCGGCCTACCTTCCCTGCCATGCCGGGCCCACGGTCCCGCATCCCGCCGTTTCCGGTCCGAAGGGACCAGCAGACCCAAGGAGACTTCGATGTCCTTCTCCCTCCCCGACCTGCCTTACGCCTACGAGGCGCTACAGCCCTACATGTCGCGCGAGACGCTCGAGTACCACCACGACAAGCACCACCTCGCCTATGTGAACAACGGCAACAACCTGCTCAAGGGCACGGAGTGGGAGGGCAAGTCGCTCGAGGAGATCGTCAAGGGCTCTTTCGGCAAGAACGCCGGCCTCTTCAACAATGCCGGCCAGCACTACAACCACCTCCACTTCTGGCACTGGATGAAGCCGAATGGCGGCGGCGCCATCCCCGGCAAGCTGGAAAAGGCGATCGTCGACAGCCTCGGCTCGGTCGACAAGATGAAGGAAGACTTCATCCAGGCCGGCGTCACGCAGTTCGGCTCCGGCTGGGCCTGGCTCGCGGTGAAGGACGGCAAGGTCATCGTCGCCAAGACGCCCAATGGCGAGAGCCCTCTGGTGCACGGCGCCACCCCGATCCTCGGCGTCGACGTGTGGGAGCACTCCTACTACATCGACTACCGCAACCGCCGACCCGACTACCTCAAGGCCTTCGTCGAGAACCTCGTGAACTGGGAATACGTGGCCAAGCTCTACGACGACGCCACGAAGTAAGTCTTTCCACGACTGCCGTCATTGCGAGGAGCGCAGCGACGAAGCAATCCGCAGTATGCCCGAGAAAGGCGGGATTGCTTTGCCTGCGGCTCGCAATGACGGAAAACTCGCCTACAGGTCGCCGAACGTCGCCAGCGACAGGTGCGCCTCGGCGAGTGCATCCGAAAAGCGGTCCCCCGACAGGAAGGCGTGCTCCTGCGGGCGGGTCGCCACGACGGGGTCCAGCCGGGCGAGGTCGTCGTCGACAAGGCCGGGATGGCACATCACGAGGTGCCGTGGCCCCGGGACGGCGAGGAAGCGCGCGAAATCCGCTCCGAAGTCCCGCGCCGGGTCGAAGGGGCTGACGCCCGAGAACCCCTCGTTCGTCTCCAGCCCCGCGCGCCGCGCCGCCCGCGCGAAGCCGAGCGACAACCCCGCGATCACCAGCGCCTTCGGCACGGCAACGCCGCGGGTCACGATCGCTCCGAGACGATCCCCTGAATCCCTCAGCCAGGGCGTCCAGCCCGGCCGGCGCGCGACGGCGGCCAGCAGGGCCGAGCGGATGCCGGGCAGCACGTGGACGTGCTGATGGCCGTCGACATAGTCCGGCAGTCGGCCCAAGACCGTGGCGCAGGCCTCGATCTGTCGGTCGATCTCCGCCGCAATCTCGGCCGCGACCGCACCGCGCAACGCTCCGCCGGCCAGCGCCAGGCGTGCCAGCTTTCCGAAGGCTGGCAGGTCGCCGCCGGGGCACAGCGACGGCATGGCGCCCACCGGGCGGCCCAGTGTCAGGTTCAGGTGCAGTCCGAGGTCGGCCGGCCCTGCAAAGGCTGCGAGATCCCGCCCCAGCGGCGCGGCCCACGGCATGTTCGCCATCACGCCCGTCCCGCTCAGCCGGCCCATCTCCAGCAATGCGAGAATCGAGCGGCTGACGCCCTGCGTCATCCCGAAGTCGTCGGCCACGAGGGAAAAGCGCGTCGGCCGCGCCGCCGGGGACCGCAGCAGCATCACCTCGCCTCGCCGTCCTGATCCAAGGGCGCGCAGAATGCGCGGTCGACCTGCCGGAGGCAATGGCGGAAGCCGACGTCCGCGCGAAGTGCTTGCGCCCGGTCCCAATGTCGGCTCTTTTCTGCGCCAAGAGGGTGTGAATGACGGGCCCGGCGGAAGACCCGCGGTTCCGCGGCCCCCGAGGCAGTCGACGACCTGGTGACGCCGTGAGCGCAGATTTCCCTCGCGAGTTCCGCCGCGACCCCGGCGAAGGGACGCCCGTCCTCTCCATCGTGATTCCCGTCTTCAACGAGGGCGAAAACATCCAGCTTCTCGTGGACCGCCTTCTGCCGGTCCTCGACCGCTGCGTCGCCTCCTGGGAGATCGTCTTCATCGACGACGGCTCGCGCGACGACACGCTGCAGCAGATCCGCGCCGTCCATGTGCGCGACCCGCGCGTGCGCGCCGTCGCCTTCAGCCGCAATTTCGGCAAGGAGATCGCCATCGCGGCGGGTCTCGACCATGCCGCCGGCCAGGCGGTCGTCATCATGGACGCCGACCTCCAGCACCCGCCCGAGACCATCGCCGAGTTCGTCGCGAAATGGCGCGAGGGCTACAAGATGGTCTACGCCCAGCGCACGGACCGCGTGGCGGACACCCCATTGCGGCGGGCCTTCTCCCGCGTCTTCTACAAGCTCTTCGACGTGTTCGGCGAGACGCGCCTGCCCGAGGGCGCCGGCGATTTCCGCCTGCTCGACCGCAAGGCTGTCGACGCGCTGCGCTCCATGGGCGAGCGGGCGCGCTTCTCCAAGGGTCTCTATGCCTGGATCGGCTTCTCCTCGATCGGGATCCCCTACAAGGTCGAGGAGCGCGCGCATGGCGCGTCCAAGTTCAACGCGCGCAAGCTCTTCCGTTTCGCCTTCGACGGCATCACGTCCTTCTCGACGCTGCCCCTGAAGCTGTGGACCTATGTCGGCGTCTGCGTCTCGGCCGTGGCGATGCTCACCGCCGTATACTTCGTGCTCGACACGCTGATGCGCGGCGTCGACGTGCCCGGCTACGCCTCGCTGATCGTCTCCGTGATGTTCTTCTCGGGCGTGCAGCTCATCTCGCTCGGCGTGATCGGCGAGTATATCGGCCGCATCTTCGCCGAGGTGAAGCGCCGGCCCCTCTACATCGTCGGCGACCAGGTCGGCTTCGAGGGCGATCCCAAGCTCGTGCAGCCGGCGCGCCCGCTCGGCGTCGACCGCCGGCGCGCCTGAGGCGCCATGCTCAAGCACATCCTGTCGGTCGGCGGGTTCACCCTCCTCTCCCGCCTGACGGGTTTCATCCGCGACGTCGTCATGGCGGCCGTCATGGGCACCGGCATGGTCGCGGACGCCTTCGTCGTCGCACAGCGGCTGCCCAACCATTTCCGCGCGATCTTCGGCGAGGGCGCGTTCAACGCGGCCTTCGTGCCCACCTACTCCGCGGTCATGGAGACCGAGGGCGAGGAACCGGCGCGCCGGCTCGCCGGCCGCATCATGACCGTACTGGGCCTGACGCTCGCGGTCCTCTGCGGCCTCGCCATCTGGTTCATGCCGCAGGCCATCGACATCCTCGCGCCGGGATTCTCCGACGAGCCCGAAAAATTCGCGCTCGCGGTCACCCTCACCCGCATCACCTTCCCCTACCTCTTCTTCATCACGGCGGTGACGCTGATCTCGGGCATCCTGAACGCCCATGACCGCTACGCCTCGGCCGCCGCGGCCCCCATCCTGCTGAACGTCGGCGTCGTCGTGGCGCTCGCGGTCGCTTACCTGTTCCCAACGGCCGGCCACGCCGCCGCCTGGGGCGTCATGGCGTCAGGCGTCGCCCAGTACGTGCTGGTGGCGGTCGACGCCCGGCGGCACGGGCTGATGCCAGGTTACGAGCGGATCCGCTTCGACAAGGGCATGCGCCGTTTCTTCAAGATGCTCGGCCCGGCCGTGATCGGCTCGGCCGGCGTGCAGATCGCGATGTTCGCCGATACGATCATCGCCTCGCTGCTGCCGACGGGCGCCGTCTCCTCACTCTACTATGCGGACCGGCTCTACCAGCTTCCCGTGGGCGTCATCGGCATCGCCGCGGGCACGGTGGTGCTGCCCACCATGAGCCGGCGGCTGGCCTTGGGGGACGTGGCTGGGGCGGAGAGCGCCCAGAACCGGGCCATCGCCTTCACACTGGTGCTCTCGGCGCCCTTCACGGTCGCGTTCCTGCTGTTCCCCGACCTCATCATGCGCGCCCTCTTCATGCGCGGGGCCTTCACGACGGAGAGCGCGGCCTCGGCCGGTGCGGCCTTGGCCGCCTATGCGGTGGGCCTGCCGGCGGTGGTGACGATCCGCTCGGCAGTGGCGAGCTTCTATTCCCGCGAGGACACGGCGACGCCGCTCATCGCGTCCTTCAGCGGCATCGGGGTGAACCTGCTCCTCAAGCTCGCGCTGTTCCGGTCCTACGGCGCGGCCGGCCTCGCCTTCGCTACGGCCATCGGGGCGTGGACCAATGTCGGGCTGCTGGTGCTGCTCGCCTCGCGCCGCCGCTGGATCGCGCCGGACCGCATCCTCAAGGGAACGATCGGCGTCGTCGTGGGAGCGGCCATCGTGATGGGCGTCCTGTGCTGGCTTGCGAGTCCCTGGATCGCCGGATGGACCCAGGCTCTGCCTGCTTTCCGCGGCGAGTGCCATCTCGCGCTGCTGGGCCTGTTCGGCCTCGCCGTCTACGGGGCCGTGCTGCTCGCCCTGCTCAAGGCTTTATCACTCCCTTTACGCCGCGCCTGACCCCTCCGCCCAGGTATTGGCAATAGGCATAGCCCGCGCCGAGGTTGTAGACCGACCGGATCGACGTCACCCAGCGCTCGCAGTCCTCCTGGAGAAAGAAGCAGGACTCGCCGTTGCGCACGTCCTCGAAGACCCGCTCGGCCGAGACGTCGAGCGGACGCGCTCCGGCGAAGCGGCCGATCCAGAGGTTCTGAGGGCCGTAATAGGGAATCATCACGGTGCAGCTGCCGCCACGCGAGCGCGTGTAGCGGAGCGTGTGCTCGGGGGAGACCGGCGGCTCGGTAAAGGCGGCGCAGGCGAAGAAAAGGCCCACCGCCGCCGAGATGCGCAGGGCGAGCCTCGTCCTGATCCCGCCCATCCCGTCGCCCATGGCCTGCCTCCGCCCGCGCGCAGGCTAGGCCGTCATGGTTGACCAAGAGTGAACGGGCAGGCTACCCCGCCATGGCCGCCAGGATCCGCGCCCAGGAGCGCGTGCCCTTGTGGAAGCTCTGCAGGTCGTATTTCTCGTTCGGCGAGTGGACGCGGTCGTCGTCCAGGCCGAAGCCCACGAGCAGCGTGTCGAGACCGAGCACCCGCTTGAAGTCGCCGACAATCGGGATCGAGCCGCCCGAACCGATGGTGACCGGCGCCCGGCCCCACTCGTCGGCCAACGCCGCCTGGGCCCTCGAGAGGTCGGACATGTCGAAGGGCAGTTGCAGCGCCCGCGAGCCCTTGTGGTGGATGAACTCCACGCGGGCGTCCGCAGGCAGCCGCTCCCGAACGAAGGCCTCGAAGGCGCGGCTGATGGCCTGCGGGTCCTGTTCGCCGACCAGCCGGAACGAGATCTTCGCCCGGGCCTCGGCGGGGATCACCGTCTTCGTCCCCTCACCCGTGTAGCCGCCGATGATGCCGTTCACGTCGCAGGTGGGGCGGGACTGGATCTGCTCGATCAGCATCCGATCCGACTCGCCAGCCGGCGTGCCCAGGCCGACCTGTCCGAGGAAGTCCTCCGCCGTCAGGCCCAGCGAGGACCATTGGGCCTTCACCTGCGTCGGCGGCTCCGGCACGCCGTCATAGAAGTTGGGCAGGGTGATGCGGCCCTCGCGATCGTGCAGATCGGCGATGATGCGCGAGAGCACGCGGATCGGGTTCCAGGCCGCGCCGCCGAACAGGCCGGAATGCAGGTCGCGGTCGGCGCAGGAGACGATGACCTCTTCGTAGACCATGCCGCGCAGGGCGGAGGTGATGGCGGGCGTGTCGCGATCCCACATGCCGGTGTCGCACACCAGCGCCACGTCGGCCGCGAGGTCGCGGGCATGGTCGGAGACGAAGGCGGGCAGGTTGGGCGAACCGCTCTCTTCCTCGCCCTCAAGCATCATGGTGATGCCGAGCGGCAGCGAGCCCGTCACCGCCTTCCAGGCGCGGCAGGCCTCGACGAACGTCATTAGCTGGCCCTTGTCGTCGCAGGCGCCTCTGGCGACGATGCGTCGCCGCCCGTCGGCGTCGGTGGCGAGCCGCGGCTCGAAGGGCGGCGTCTCCCAGAGCGACAGGGGATCGACCGGCTGTACGTCGTAGTGCCCGTAAAACAGGACATGGCGGCCCGACGCGCCGCCGGCCCGCCCGAGCACGACGGGGTGTCCCGGCGTGGGCCGCGACGCCGCGTCGAAGCCCAGCGACCGCAGGTCTTCCACCAGCCACTCCGCGGCCTTCGTGCACTGCGCGGCGTAAGCGCTGTCCGTCGAGATGGAGGGGATGCGCAGGAGGTCGAAGAGACGGTCGAGCGAGCGATCGAGATCGGCATCGATGCGGGCGAGGACGGCATCAAGATGCGACATGGGGGCACTCCTGGAAAAGCCGGCAGGCTAGGAGCGGGCCACCTGCTTCGCAAGCGTGGCAGTCCACGCTCTGCCATCATCCCGGGAGCGCCGCAGCGCGCAGCGGTGCGGTGGAGAACCGGGATCACAAGGGAAGGTCGCGCCGGCCCAACGGACCGCGCCGGCAAAAGAAAACGCCGCCCGGAGGCGGCGTTCGAACTCTCGCATGGCAACCGGTCGGCTCACGCCACCTTGAGCACGCTCTTCACGCGCGCCTGCAGGGCGTTGGGCTCGACGGGCTTGAGGATGAAGGCGTCGACGCCGGCCGTCTTGGCCTGGCGGACGGTGTCCGAAGAGGTCTCGCTCGTGGCCATGATCACGGGCGTGCTGCGCAGCACGGGGTGCGAGCGGATCGCCTTGAGCAGGCCGAGACCGGAAATGCCGCCCATGTGCAGGTCGGTGATGACGAGGTCATAGCGCACCTGCGTGAGCTTCTTGATCGCCTCCTCGCCGGATTCGGCGCCGTCGACCGTCTCCATGCCCATCTGCAGCAGGGCGAAGCGCACGAGGCCCCGCATGCTCTTCTGGTCATCGACGACCAGGACCTTCTTCGACTTCAAGTCAGCCATGTGAGGCTCCCATGGGCATGCGCGGAGGGCGGCCGGAGCCGTCCCTCGCCGAGCGGCCGGAACCGGCCGCATTCAGACTGGAATGAACTGCGTCGGCGATCCTGTCGAGGGGCAAGATCTGCGCGGCGGCGCCGAGCTGCACGGCCGCCTTGGGCATGCCATAGACGACGCAGGTCGCCTCGTCCTGGACGACCGTGTGGGCGCCGGCCCTGCGCATGGCGAGCAGGCCGTCGGCCCCGTCCCGGCCCATGCCCGTGAGCAGCACGCCGACCGCCTTGCCGCCGGCCTGCTTCGCCGCCGAATGGAACATCACGTCGATCGAGGGCTTGTGCCCGGACACCGGGTCCTCCTCGCTCAGCGCACCGACATAGTGGCCCGACTTGAGCTGCAGGCGCAGGTGGAAGCCGCCCGGGGCGACCCAGACCGTCTTCGGTGTCAGGCGCTGGCCATCCCGCACTTCGTGCGAGGGCAGTCCGGTGGTCTGGGCGAGGCGGGCGGCGAGCCGGCTCGTGAAGGTCGGCGGCATGTGCTGCACGACGACGATCGGCAGCGGCACGTCCTTGAGGCCGGCGACGACCTTGCACACGGCCGGCACGCCGCCCGTCGAGGCGCCGATGCAGATGATGGCCTCGGGGTCGAAGGCAGCGCCGGCGGCCGGAGCGCGGCCGAGGATCTGGGACACGGATTGCGCCGGAGCGGCGGTGGGCGGCGCGAGTGGGCGGACGCGGCGGTTGCTCTGCGCGGCGCGCATCAGGCCCTGGGCCGTGTCGGCGATGAAGCGATCGATCTCGCTGGGATGCGCGTCGGGCTTCTGGATCACGTCCACCGCGCCCGCCTCGAGCGCGTCGATGGTGAGGTCGGCGGCCTTCGGCGTATGCCCGGAGACGACGAGGACCGGTACCTCGCGCACGCCGCTGAGGCGCCTGAGGAACTCGATGCCGTTCATTCCCGGCAGCTCGATGTCGAGCGAAACGACGTCGACCTCGAAGCCGGGCTGGCGCAGCAGGGTCAGCCCCTCCTCCGCGCTTTCCACGGAGCCCGCGAGCTCGAGCCCCGCCGTCTCCTCGACGATGGCGGCGATGAGCCGGCGGATCGTGCGGCTGTCGTCGATCACGAGCACCTTGAAGGTGCGATCGGGCCTGGGGGCGAGCGCCATCAGAAGAACTCCACGTCGCCGCCCTTGGGCGCGACCCGGGTGATCTTGTTGCGATACTGCTCTTCCTCGCGCGTCACGCTGGCCGCGCTGGTGCGGTCGAGCTCCTGCACGAAGGCCTTGCCGGTGGCGGGGTGGAAGCGCAGCCGGCGCGGCGCGGTGCCGCCGACGGACCTCGCGAGGATGGGAAAGCCCTCGTTCTTCAGGAACTTCTCCACGAACGCGATGTTCTGCTCGCCGATCTTGAGCATGGTGCTGCCGCCCAGCACGCGGGCGCCGCCGAAGATCTTGAACTCGATGCGGCCGCGCTGTCCGCCCTTGCGATAAATGCTGTTCAGCAGCTGCTCCATCGCGTAGTCGCCGAAGCGCATGGCCTCGTCGGAATTCTTGACCTCCTGGTCGCTGCTGGGCAGCAGGAAGTGGTTGAGCCCGCCGACGCCCGTGATGGGATCACGCGCGCAGGCTGCGACGCAGGAGCCCAGCAGCGTCACCACGGTCTCGTCGGGGTTGGCGGTCACGTAATGGTCGCCGGGGGCCACCGACACGAAGGTCGCGCCGCTGGAATCCTGGAAGGAACGCCGGCCGGGCGGTGGTGCGGAGCCGGGTGTCGTCGGGGCGAGAGCCATCATCTCCTCCGGTAGATCGTGCGGCCGATCAGGTCGAAGGCCGGGTGCGGGGGAGACAGGGATTCGGAATGCCCGAGATAGAGCCAGCCGCCGGGGCGCAGCATGTCCACGCAGCGGTCGACGATGCTCTTCTTGGTGGGCGCGTCGAAATAGATCATCACGTTGCGGCAGAAGATGGCGTCGAACGGACCTCGCATCGGCCAGGCCGTGATGAGGTTGAGCTGCTTGAAGGTGAGCAGCTTGCGCAAGGGCGCCGCGATGCGCAGCGTGTCGGGCCCGGCGGGCTCGGTGAGCAGCAGCGGCTTGAGGTCCGGCGGCGAACGGTCGATCACCTCGCGCGGGTACTCGGCGCGCTCTGCCCGGTTGAGCACGTCGGTGTCGATGTCCGTCGCGAGGATCCGTGTGTCGAGGCCGCGCGTGCCGGGAACGGCATGCACGGTGGCCGCCAGCGTATAGGGCTCCTCGCCCGTGGAGGCCGCCGCGCACCAGATGCGGATGCGGCCGCCCGACTTGTGGGCGTGCTCGATCGATTCCGGCAGGGCGTCCGACTTCAGGTGGTCGAAGTGGTGGCGCTCGCGGAAGAAGGCCGTGTGGTTCGTAGTGAGTACGTTCAGGAGCTGCGGCAGCTCGCGCTCGGCCTCCGGGCCACGCAGCAGGTCGCAATACTCCGCCACGCTGCGCAGGTTGAGACTGCGCAGGCGCCGCATCAGCCGGCCGCGGATCATGGCCGACTTGTGCGCGCGGATGACGATGCCTGCCTGCTCCTTGGCGATGGAGGCGATCAGCTCGAAGTCGCGCGGGGACAGGGCGTACTCGCCATCCTCCAGCGCGGCGGGAGCCGGCGGGAAGCTGGGAAGCGCCTGGGCAGGGCGGGCGGCCATGGTCAAGCCTCCACCCGGGCCGCGAGAGGCCCTGTCGAGGCTGCCGCCATCGTCACGATCCCGATCATGTCCGTTCCATGTTCCGGCCGCGGGGGCAGGCCCTTCAGTGCAAAGTGCCGCCCGCCTCGCGCACGATCGCGCGCAGGTCGAGCAGGGCTACGACGTCCTCGCCCTTCACCACGAGTCCCTCGAGCACCTCGTCGCCGCTGCCGGCGGCGTCAGGGGCCTCGCGGCGCTCGCTGTCGACGACGTCGACGATGTCGGAGACGGCGTCGACGAGGATGCCGGCGAAGCGCTCGCCGAGGTCGACCACGATGACGACCGAGGAGCGGGTGATGCTCGCCGGGCCCAGGCCCAGGCGGCGGCGCAGGTCATAGACCGCGATGATCGCGCCGCGCAGGTTGATCACGCCGAGGACGTGGTCGGCCGCGTTGGGCAGCGGCGTCGCGGCCTGCCAGCCCTTGATCTCGCGGACCGTGCCGACGTCCACGCCGAAGGCGCGGCCGTCCACCTTGAAGGTCACGATCTGCTGGGATGCGCCGAGGCGCGCGGCCACGGCATCGGAGGTGGAGAGAGAGGCGCTCATGATGCGGCTCCGCTGGCGGCCGGCGGCGCGTCAGGCAGCGCCATTCGGCGGATGGGTTGGGACAGTCCGGGCAGCGCGTCGACGTCGAGGATGAGTGCCACCAGGCCGTCGCCGAGGATGGTCGCGGCGGAGACGCCCTCCACCCTGCGGAAAGAGGCTTCGAGGTTTTTCACCACGACCTGCTGCTGGCCGACGATCTCGTCCACGGCGATGGCGAGGCGCGGCACGCTCTCCGTCTCGACGATGACGACGTTGGGCTCGTGGCCGATGGCGCGGATGCCCAGCAGTTCGCGCAGCTTGAGCAGCGGGGCGATCTCGCCGCGCAGCTGCAGGATCTGGCGGTTGCCGGGCAGCGTTTCGACGGCCTTCGGGTCGAGCTGCATCGTCTCCACGATGTTGGAGAGGGGGAAGACGAAGCGCTCCGTGCCGGCGCGCACGATCATGCCGTCGAGGACGGCGAGGGTGAGCGGCAGGCCGAGCGTGAAGCGGCAGCCGCGGCCGGGGGTGGATTCCACGGTAATGCGGCCGCCAAGCGCCTCCACGTTGGAGCGCACGACGTCCATGCCGACGCCGCGGCCGGACACGTCCGTGACCTGCTGGGCGGTCGAGAGGCCCGGGTGGAAGATGAGGTTGTCGGCCTCCTCAGGGCTCGGCTCGCCGTGCTCGGGCAGGAGGCCGCGGGCGCGGGCCTTCTGGATCAGCCGATCGCGGTTGATGCCGCGCCCGTCGTCGGAGACGCAGATCAGGATGCGCGAGCCGCGATGCTCGGCCGAGACCTTGATGGTGCCCTCGGGCGTCTTGCCGGCGGCGAGGCGCTCCTCGGGGGTCTCGAGGCCATGGTCCATCGAGTTGCGGATCATGTGAATCAACGGATCGGCGAGTTCTTCCACGATGGTCTTGTCGACCTCAGTGTCCTCGCCCTGCAGGACGAGGTGGGCCTTCTTGCCGAGCGAGCGCTCCAGCTCGCGCACGAGGCGCGGCAGGCGCTGGAACACCACCTTCACCGGCTGGGCGCGCACGGCCATCACGTTGTCCTGCAGCTCGCGGGTCTGGCGACCCAGCGAGAACAGGGCGTCGACGAAGGCGGCGGCCTCGCGCTTTGGCAGGCCCGTCGCGCGTTCGGAGAGCATGGACTGGGTGATCACGATCTCGCCGACGAGGTTCATCAGGCGGTCGATGCGGTCGAGGTCGACGCGGATCGTGCCGCCGCCCACGCGGCGCTGGGGGCCGGCGGCCGGGGCCGGGGCGCCCTGCCCCACGATGGGGGGAGGAGCCGGGGCGGCAGCGGCCGTACCCACGGGGGCGGGCGCCTCCGCAACGGCCTGGAGCTCGGCGACGGGAGCTGGCGCAGCGGGCTTGGGCGCCGCGCCGGTGACGGTCTCGGCGAGGCTTGGCTTGGGCGCGGCAGGCTTGGCCGTCGCGACCGGTGCCGGCGCGTCCTCCTCCATGGAGAACTCGTCGTCGGAGAGAAACATTTCCATGGCGTCGACGATGGCCTCGAGAGGCGAGGCCGTCTGCAGCGTCACGGTCCACTGGAGGTGGCAGTCGAACGGGTCGAGTTGCGCCAGAGCCGGCACGTTGCTCGTATCGCAGGTGACCTCGATCTCGCCCAGCGTCCGCAAGGCGTCGAAGACCATGCGCGGGTCGATGGCGCGGCGGAACAGGTCGCGGTCGGGCGCGATGCGGATGGTGACCTTGCGGCCTCCGGCGGCCTCTGGCTCCTCTTCCGACACGGCGGCGGGAGCCTCGACCGGCACGTCGAAGCCGAAGTCAGCAGCGAGGTCGGCCGGGATGCCGTGCGGGAGGGCCGGCGCGGACGGTGCCGCCACGGGCTCGTTCAGGGAGATCTCGCTGCCGGCCGGCTTCGGCGCGGCGGGCTTGCCGCCGGAAAGCGCCTCGAGCGCGGAGACCAGCGCCGGATCGATCGCGACCGAACCGCCGTCGCGGGCGGCGGTGATCAGCGCTCCCAGCACGTCGCCGGCCTGGAGCAGCGTGTCGACGGGCGTGTCGGCCACCGCAAGCCGTCCGGAGCGCAGCGCATCGAGGCAGGCCTCGAAGAGGTGGGCGAACTCGACCAGCTCGGACATGCCGAAGGCGCCGGCGCCGCCCTTGATCGAATGCACCGCGCGGAAGGCGCCGTTGATGTCGTCCATCGACGCGCGGCCCTCGCCGAGCGCGGCGAGATGGCCCTCGAGCAGACCGATGAACTCGTCACACTCGTCGAAATAGATGTTCCGGATTTCTGCGAGCGCATCCATGGCGTGGCGACCTGGGCAAAGTTTTGAATATGGGCGGCGCCGGGCCCCTCGCCCGGCCCCGGTCAGTCAGCGCTGGAAGCGTCCCAGCATGTCCAGAAGCTTCTGGGGATCGAACGGCTTCACCATCCAGGCCGTCGCGCCGGCCTTGCGGCCTTCCGCCTTCAGCTCGGCGGCGCTCTCGGTGGTCAGGATGATGATCGGCACGCGCGAGCCATCCTGGCGCTGGCGGAGCGCCCGGGTGAACTCGATTCCGTCGAGGATCGGCATGTTGAGGTCGGTGATCACGACGTCGGGCTGCGACTCGGCGAAGCGGGTCAGCCCCTCCTCGCCGTTCTCGGCCTCGAACACATCGTGGTTGGCCTGCCGGAGCGTCCGGCACAGCAGCTCCCGTAGGGTCCGCGTGTCGTCAATAGCCAGGATCCGCACGTGCTACTCCATTGAAATCGTCATGAGATCGGCAAAAAGCCCATAGGTCTGGAAGGCGTCGACCATCTGCGGCGTGGGGCTCACAAGCGTCATCGACACGTCCGAGGCCGCAGCGGACCGGGCGGCCGCAACGACGAGCTGGGCGAGTGCGGGGGAAAGCTCGAGGGTGGCCCCTGCATCGAGCCGGATCGGCTCACCTGCGTTGACCGCATCGCGCAACTTGCCGCAGAGCTCGAACACCTCGTCGCGGCTCGGGTCGGAAGAAAGGGATAGGTCCAAGGATGTGCCCCCGGGAATGATCGTTGGGGCGAGATTAGGCGGGAGGTGTTAATAGATGATGGTCGCGTTGATGGATGTCGGCAATTTGCACGGGTATACGCCCCGCAAGGCCCTCGAGCTGCTCAGGAATTCAGCAGAAAGGAAAGGGCCGTCGGAGCGCAGCCCTACTTGCTGAGGCTGCCGAGAACGCCGCGCATGATGGCGCGTCCGATCTGCGTCCCGATGGTGCGCGCCGCCGAGGAGGCGAATTTTTCGGCGACGCTCATGCGCCCCCGCCCGGGCGACTTGGTGAGGCTGTCCACCACCGAGCCCAGCATGCCGCCGAAGCCGCCTGTGGTGGAGGCCTGGGCCTGGCCGCCCGCCGGCTGGCCAGGCGCCCCGCCCAGGCCGCGCTTCTTCATCAGGATTTCGTAGGCGGACTCGTTGTCGACGGCCGTGTCGTACTTGCCCTTGAGCGGGCTTGCGGCGATCAGGGTGGCCCGCTCTTCCGCCGTGAGCGGACCCACCCGCCCTGCCGGAGGCCGGATCATCGTGCGCTCCACCATCTCGGGGATGCCCTTGCCTTCCAGCATGGACACGAGAGCCTCGCCGACCGCGAGCTGGGTGATGACCTCCTCTGTTTTGAAGGCCGGGTTCTGCCGGAACGTCGTGGCGGCAGCCTTTACCGCGCGCTGGTCTCGCGGGGTGAAGGCGCGCAGCGCGTGCTGCACGCGGTTGCCGAGCTGGGCGAGCACGGTGTCCGGCACGTCCAGCGGGTTCTGCGTGACGAAATAGATGCCAACGCCCTTGGAGCGGATCAGGCGAACCACCTTTTCCACTGCCTCCAGAAGGGGTTTCGGGGCATTGTTGAAGAGAAGGTGCGCCTCGTCGAAAAAGAAGACGAGCTTGGGCTTGTCGGGATCGCCCACCTCGGGCAGGCGCTCGAAGAGCTCCGAGAGCATCCAGAGCAGGAAGGTCGCGTAGAGGCGCGGGCTCGCCATCAGCTTGTCGGCGGCGAGGATGTTGACGATGCCGCGCCCCTCGCGGTCGATCTTCATGAAATCGTTGATGTCGAGCGCGGGCTCGCCGAAGAAGCTCGTCGCCCCCTGGTTCTCCAGCACCAGGAGCTGGCGCAGGATGGAGCCGACCGTGGCGTCGGCCACATTGCCGTACTGGACGGCCATCGGCTTCAGGCCGTCGTCCTTGGTGAGCTCGGTGAGCAGGAGCCGCAGGTCCTTCAGGTCGATCAGTGGCAGCTTCTGCTCGTCGGCGATGCGGAAGGCGATGTTGAGGACGCCCTCCTGCGTATCGTTGAGCTCGAGCAGGCGGGCGAGCAGCAGCGGGCCCATCTCCAGCACCGTGGCGCGCACGGGATGGCCCTGCTCGCCGAACAGGTCCCAGAACACGACGGGGAAGAGATCGGGCTGGTATTCGAAGCCCATCTGCTTCGCGCGGGCGACGAAGGCGTCCTTTGCCTGGCCCATCGCCGCGATGCCGGAGAGGTCGCCCTTGATGTCCGCGGCGAAGACCGGCACGCCCGCGTTGGACAGCCCTTCGGCGAGCACCTGCAGCGTCACGGTCTTGCCGGTGCCGGTCGCACCGGTGACGAGCCCGTGCCGGTTGGCCAGCCTCAGCAGCAGCTGCTCCGGCTTGGTGCTCTGGCCGATCGGGATGCTGTCGTCCGCCATGGAGGCTCCATCGTCCGGCGTCGCCGCCGACGCCCTGCTTCGTTCACTCGACGATATAGCGAGCGAGTGCGGCATTCAAAGCACGCCCCTCAATCGTTTTGGATTGCCCAGCTTGTATTCGACCCGCGGGCGTGGATGATGCTTTCAGCAACCGTTAACCATAAGCCTGACAAGGGCCTCCCCATGGACGAACTCGTCGCCCGCATCGCCGAAGCGACCGGCCTCTCGCCGGACGTGGCGGCCCGCGCGGCCGGCCTCGTCCTCGCCTTCCTGCAGAAGGAGGCGCCGGGAGACGCGGTCGCCAAGCTGATCGCCGCCCTTCCGGGCGCGTCCGACGCCGCCGCGTCCGCCGCAGCCGACCCGATCGCCATGGGATTCCCGGGCGGGATGGGCGTCATGGCGCTTGCGGGGCAATTGTCGGAAGCCGGGCTGTCCATGGCTGACATGACCGCGCTCGCCCACAGCTTCTTCGCCACGGCCGCGGAGAAGACGGACGAGGATACGGTCGGCAGCATCGTCGCCGGCGTGCCGGGACTTGGACAGTACATCTAGACTTGGGCAGCACATCGAGGATCGAGATCGAGACGGACCGGACCAGTGCGAAGCACGGCCGGGCCAACGGGAGGGGGATATGTCGACGTACGGGATCGCCACGATCGAGGGGATCGGGCCGAAATATGCAGAAAAACTGAAAGTCGCGGGCGTACGGACCACCGCCACGCTGCTCACTCGGGCCAAGGACCCGAAAGGCCGCAAGGAACTGGCCGCCGCCGCCCAGATCGAGGAATCCCTCATCCTAAAATGGGCCAACATGGCCGACCTCATGCGCATCAAGGGCGTCGGCGAGGAATATTCCGAGCTGCTCGAGGCCGCAGGCGTCGACACGGTGAAGGAGCTGCGCAACCGCAACGTCGCCAATCTCACCAGGGCGATGGTAGAAGCGAACACCAAGCGAAAGATGGTGCGCCTGCTGCCGAGCGAGAAGGCGGTCGCGCGCTGGGTGGCGCAGGCCAAGACGCTCAGTCCCGTGATGACCTACTAGGCGGCATTCGCGCCGCCGTCACGGACAGGCGGAGAGCTGCCGCGCGCACACCTTCGCGACCCAGCCAAGGCCGAACTCGGTATCGGCCTCCACCCAGGAGCCGTTGCAGGACATCAGCCGCTTCACGCCCACGACGTCGGGCGTGAAGGGAAAGCCGCCGCGCGTACCCTTCAGGGAGGCCTTACGGGGGGCATCCGCCCGGGGGGCAGTGCGCAGCACATCCGACCCCAGCGTCGCTTTCACCGTGGGCGCGGGGACCCAACCCTGGCCGGAAAAGACCGGGCGACCCGTATTGCCGCCCTGGGGATAGGCCTCGTCCGGAAAGGCCGCCTCCGAGATGCGGAACCAGCCGTCCTTGTAGCCGGTCACCGTCACGATCACCGCGAACTCGTCGAAGCCGATCACCTTGGGCGGCGGCAGCCGGGCGATGGAAGGCGAGGCGTTGTCGGGGTTCTGGCGCACGGGCAGGCCCGCAGGATCGGGATCGTTGGACCAGCCCTTGAAGGCGCAGGCGACAGCCGGGCCCGTCACCTGCTTCATCGACACGGGCTCGGCGCGCGCCGCCCGCGGAAAATGTCCAGTCCAGCCGAGCAGCGCTGCTCCGCCCACCGCCAGCCCGGCGAGGCCGAGCCCGCCGATCCAGCGCGGGACGCCAATGCCCGCGCGCCGCCGGCCGTGTGGTCTCGCCATGAATCCCCCCGTCAGTCGAACGGAGGGTGGCGCGAAAACCGCCGATCGTGCAAGGTCCGGCCCATTCGAGACCCTTTTCCGGAGCCTTCAGCATGGCGGAGCCGTCCACCGCGCATCCCCTGTCGACGGCGGAGTTCCCCGCTGCGAGACGCGAGCAATGGCTCGCGCTGGTGCAGGGCGTGCTCAAGGGCGCGGACTTCGCCAAGGTGCTCACGGCGCGCACTGCCGACGGCCTGCGCATCGAGCCGCTCTACGAGACGGCCGCCGTCTCCTCAGCTCCCGGCCGCGCCCCGGGAGCCCCCTGGACGGTGATGCAGCGCATCGACCATCCCGACCCGGAGGCGGCCAACCGGCAGGCGCTCGAGGACCTGCAGAACGGCGCGAGCGGCCTGCAGCTCGTCTTCGCGGGAGCCCACGGCGCCCACGGCTTCGGCCTGCCCGACGGCAGCGCCGCCACGCTCGACGCGGTCCTCGCGGGCATTCACCTCGATGCCGGCATCCGGCTGGAGCTCGACCTCTCATTCGCCTGCAAGGAGGCGCCCGAAAACCTCGTCGCGCGCATCCTGGCGGAAGGCATCCCGCCCTCCGCTGTGGACATCGCCTTCGGGTACGACCCGCTCGGCCAGATCGCAGCGATGGGCGGCACGCCGATCGGCTGGGACCAGCTCGGCCCCTTCTTCGCGGAACTCGCCGGCTCCATCGCCGCCAAGGGCTTCACCTCTCCCATTGCGACAGCCGATGGACGGATCGTCCACGCGGCAGGAGGCTCCGAGGCGCAGGAACTCGCCTGGGTGCTGGCCTCCGCCCTCGCCTATTGGCGGGCGCTCGATGCGGGCGGCGTCCCTCTGGAGGATGGCCGGCGCATGATCGGCTTCCGCCTCGCGGGCGATGCCGACCAGTTCCTGACGCTCGCCAAGACGCGCGCGCTGCGCCGGCTCTGGGCCCGCATCGAGGAGGCCTCTGGCCTGACGCCCCGGCCGATCCGCCTGCACGTCGAGACGGCCTGGCGCATGGCGACGCGCCGCGATCCCTGGGTCAACCTGCTGCGCGCCACGACGGCCGTCTTCGCCGCCGGCGTCGGCGGGGCGGACGGCATCACGGTGCAGCCCTTCACGCAGGCGCTCGGCCTGCCGGATGCCTTCGCCCGGCGGCTCGCCCGCAACACGCAGCTCGTGCTGCTGGAGGAAAGCAACCTCGCCCGGGTCGCCGACCCTGCGGCGGGCTCGGGCGCCATGGAGGCGCTGACGACGGAGCTCTCGGGCGCCGCCTGGGCGCTGCTGCAGAAGACCGAGAAGCAGGGCGGACTCTATGCGGTCCTGGTGGACGGCTCCTTCCAGCGCGAGGTCGCGAAGGTTGCCGCCGAGCGCGCGAAGGCCGTCGCCCGGCGCAAGGAGAAGCTGACGGGCACGAGCGAATTCCCCGCCATCGACGAGCAGCCCGTCTCGGTGCTCGCCCCCCTTCCCTCTAGGACTGGAGCACGGGCCGCCCTGCCGATCTCCATCGAGCCGCTCGTCCCGCACCGGACAGCCGAACCCTTCGAGGCCCTGCGCGACGCAGCGGAAGCCGCCGAGGGCGGGCGGCCCTCCGTCTTCCTTGCTCCGCTGGGCCCGGTCGCCGCCTTCACCGCCCGCGCCACCTTCGCCAAGAACCTTTTCGAGGCCGGCGGCCTGGGTGCCCCCGTCGGCGACGGCTGGCCGAAGGGGGCCGGCACGGACATCGATGCGCTCTTAGCGGCCTTCAAGGCCTCGGGAGCCCGGATCGCCTGCCTCTGCTCGTCGGACGAGGTCTATGCCGCCGAAGCCGCCACCGTCGCCAAAGCCCTCAAGGCTGCCGGCGCGACGGCCGTCTGGCTCGCCGGCCGGCCCGGCGAGCACGAGGCGGCCTGGCGCGAGGCCGGCATCGACGCCTATGCCTTCGCGGGCTGCGACGTTCTCGATGCCCTGCGCAAAGCCCACAGCCAGCTCGGCCTCGCGGCCTGACGGAGGGAGAACGCCATGAGCCGCATCCCGAACTTCTCGACGATCCCATTCTCCCCCGCTGCCACTCCGTCTCCCGCCACATCGGCCGGCGTCGAGCCGTGGCTCACACCGGAGGGCATCCCGGTGAAGGCGGTGTATGGCGAGGCCGACCGGACGGGACTGCCCTTCGTCGACACCTATCCCGGCCTGGCGCCCTATGTGCGGGGCCCCTACCCCACGATGTACGTGAACCAGCCCTGGACGATCCGGCAATATGCAGGCTTCTCCACGGCCGAGGATTCCAACGCCTTCTACCGGCGCAACCTCGCGGCGGGGCAGAAGGGCCTCTCCGTCGCCTTCGACCTCGCCACCCACCGCGGCTATGACAGCGACCATCCCCGCGTGGCGGGCGACGTCGGCATGGCCGGCGTGGCGATCGACAGCATCTACGACATGCGCACGCTCTTCTCGGGGATCCCGCTCGACCAGATGAGCGTGTCCATGACGATGAACGGCGCGGTGCTGCCCGTGCTCGCGCTCTACATCGTCGCGGCCGAGGAGCAGGGCGTTCCGCCCGAGAAGCTCTCGGGGACCATTCAGAACGACATCCTCAAGGAGTTCATGGTCCGCAACACGTACATCTACCCGCCCGGGCCCTCGATGCGGATCATCTCGGACATCTTCGCCTTCACCTCCGCGAAGATGCCGAAGTTCAACTCCATCTCGATCTCCGGCTACCACATGCAGGAGGCGGGTGCGACGCAGGACCTCGAACTCGCCTATACGCTTGCCGACGGCGTCGACTACATCCGCGCCGGCATTGCCGCGGGGCTCAGCGTCGACCAGTTCGCGCCGCGCCTCTCCTTCTTCTGGGCGATCGGCATGAACTTCTTCATGGAGGTCGCAAAGCTGCGCGCCGCGCGCCTGCTCTGGGCGAAGCTCGTGAATACCTTCGAGCCCAGGAGCGACAAGTCGCTGCCTTTGCGCACGCATTCCCAGACGTCGGGCTGGTCGCTCACGGCGCAGGACGTGTTCAACAACGTCATCCGCACGCAGATCGAGGCAATGGCGGCGACCCAGGGGCACACGCAGTCGCTCCACACCAACGCGCTCGACGAGGCGCTCGCCCTTCCGACGGACTTCTCGGCGCGCATCGCGCGCAACACCCAGCTCTTCCTGCAGCAGGAGAGCGGCACGACACGGATCATCGACCCCTGGGGCGGCTCCGCCTTCGTCGAGCGGCTCACCGCCGACCTCGCCGAGAAGGCCTGGGGGCACATCCTGGAGGTCGAGGCGCTGGGCGGCATGGCCAGGGCCATCGAGGCCGGCATTCCCAAGCTGCGCATCGAGGAGGCGGCGGCCAAGACGCAGGCCCGTATCGACAGCGGCCACCAGACGGTGGTGGGCGTCAACAAGTACCGCGCCGCCGAGGAGCGACCGATCGACGTGCTCAAGGTCGACAACTCCGCCGTGCGCGCCCAGCAGCTCGACAAGCTCAAGCGGCTGAAGGCGGAGCGCGACCCGGCCGTGGTGGACGCGGCCCTCAAGGCGCTCTCGGCCGGCGCGCAGGGCAATGGCAACCTGCTGGCGCTCGCCATCGACGCGGCCCGCGCGAAGGCCACGGTGGGGGAGATCTCGCTGGCGCTCGAAAACGTCTTCAACCGGCACCGCGCCGAGATCCGCTCCCTCTCGGGCGTCTACAAGCGGGAGGCGGGCGACCATCCGGCGGTCCAGCGCGTGCAGATCCTGGTCCAGGCCTTCGAGGAGAATGACGGCCGCAAGCCGAAGATCCTCGTCGCCAAGATGGGCCAGGACGGGCACGACCGCGGCCAGAAGGTGATCGCCTCCGCCTTCTCCGACCTCGGCTTCGAGGTGGAGATCGGCCCGCTCTTCGCCACGCCCGCCGAGGCGGCCGAGCAGGCCATCGCCGGCGACGTCCATATCGTCGGCGTGTCGTCTCTCGCGGCGGGCCACCTGACGCTGGTGCCAGAGCTCAAGGCCGCGCTCGACGCCGCCGGCCGTCCCGACATCATGCTCGTCGTGGGCGGCGTGATCCCGCCAGGGGACGTGCAGGCTTTGCTGGATGCGGGCGCGGCGGCCGTCTTCCCGCCCGGCACGGTGATCCCCGAGGCGGCGCAAGCCTTGCTCGACAAGCTGAGCGAGCAGCTGGGCTACGCGCAGAGGCCGGCGGCGGAGTAGGCCGCCTCAGATATCGCAAAGCCTCCGGGAAAAGCCCGGCACCGCATGATGCGAGAGGACGGCGTCGTCCGGCCAGGTCTCGATCGTCTCCCAGCCGTCGGCCTTCGGGCCGCGGTGGACGATGGTGCGGCGGCGCTTGACGTCGATCACCCAGTATTCCGGCACGCCGTAGCGCGAATAGAGCCGCGCCTTTAGCCCCTTGTCATAGGCGAGCGTCGAGTGCGACACCTCGACCGCGAGGATGAGACGGGGACCGTCGACCTTCTCCGTCTTGTGACGCTCCTCGAAGATCGAGATGTCGGGATCGAGGGCCGTGTTGGGGGACAGGAAGATCGTCCGCTCCACTCCCAGCCAGAGGCCATCGGGCAGGTTGCGCACGAGGAGCCGATTGAGCGTCTCCTTGATCATCTCGTGAACGGGCGACTTGGACTGCAACGGGACGATCTCCCCCTCGACGAGCTCGAATTTCTCGTTCGGGTGGAAGATGCCCTGCTCCTGCATGGCCTCGACCTCGGCCACCGTGAAGGCGCGCCTCGGAAAACCCTCGGCGGCCCGGGTCGTCGCGGATCGCATCGGGAAAGGATCGTCCTGCTGGCCAGGACCAGATGTCCTTGCTGTCTTTTCCGCGAGCAAGTCTAGCATGGTGCAACCCCATCCCCGTACACCCACATTCCGCCATGGTTTCGGGGCTGATGGCCACCATGCGCTGGTTGAAACGCGTGATGCTCGTCTTTTCCCTGGTCTTCCTCCTCCCCCTTGCCCTTCATGCCGCCTGGTGGCTCTCGCAGGAGCGGCCGGCCAGCTGGTCGCAGGCCAACTGGTCGAGCGCCGGGCTGCTGGCTCCCGCCCCGGCGCATGATCCGGCCCTCGTTCGGATCTACGCCGCCCGGGTCGGGCGCTGGCGTGGCATCTTCGCGCACCACACCTGGATCGTGGTGAAGGAGAAAGGCGCGCCGCGCTACACACGCTACGACGTGGTCGGCTGGGGCACACCCGTCCGCACCGACAACTGGGCGCCGGACGGGCGGTGGTTCGGACAGGTTCCGGATGTCGTGGCGGCCGTCGATGGCCAGCAGGCAGAAGCCCTGATCCCGCGCATCCGCGCGGCCGTGGCGGCGTATCCCTGGCGTGATTTCGGCGGCTACCAGGCCTGGCCGGGGCCGAATTCCAATACCTTCGTCAATTCCGTGCTGGCCGCCATCCCCGAGGCGGGCGTGGCGCTGCCACCGACCGCCCTCGGGAAGGACTTTCGCGCGGAAGGTTTTTTCGCGGGCTTCACGCCCACGCGCACTGGCGTGCAGGTGGCCTGGCACGGCCTGCTCGGCGCGAGCGTCGGATGGATCGAGGGCGTCGAACTGAACGTGCTCGGCCTCGTCGCAGGGATCGACCTGCGCCGTCCCGCCGTGAAGCTTCCCGGCTTCGGGCGGATCGGCATGTCGACATCACCGGCTCTCGGCACGGCGGCGGCCGCGGAGCATTAGCGGCTAGTTGACTGGAGACGGCGGGGCGTCCGGCAGAGGCTGCGCGGTCACCGATCCCGCCGGCGGGGGTGGCGGGGCGTTCGCGGCCTCGGCCGCCTGGGGGTCGATGAAGGACTGCGCCTGCCCCGCGGCCTCCGGCTTGTCCTGCTGGCGAGGCTCCGCGAGTTGCTGGCCGATGCTGCGGACCACCGTGGGAGCCTCGGCGAATGTGCCGTGGCGGAACATGTCTCCGCTCGCCATGTTCGAGAGGTCGTAGACGCGCACGTTGAGGCTCGCGAGGGCGTCGCGCGTGCGGGGATCGTTCAGGTCCAGTGCGCCGACCCGCGTGCGGTTGCCGGCGAGGGTGCGGGACACGGAGAGGGCCCGGTCCTCGGTCGAGGTGAACACGGAGACGCGCGTGCTCTTGCCGACATAGGCCATCTGGGCCCGGAAGACGTCGAGGTCGATGTCAGGCGCGGCGAGCATCACCTCGCCGAGGTGGCCGTTGAGGTCACCATGCCCGGACAGCGCCGCCTGGCGCAGGGCCTCCATGGCGAGCCAGGTGCCCATGCTGTGGGCGATGACGTGGACACGGCCGACTCCCGGCGTCGCGGCGAGGTCCTGCAGCAGCTTCTCCAGCGGGTCGCGAGAGGCCGTGGCGCTCTCCCTGTCGGAGCCATAGGCGAGGATCTTGTTGCGCGAGGGCCAGGTGAAGAGCACGGGCACTCCCGTGAAGCCGCCATCGGCGACGATCTGCGCCAGCCGCCAGCGCGCCTCGTCATAGTTGACGTTGAAGCCGTGCACGAAGACGAGCACGTCCCGGCTCGTGCCGACGCGGCCGGAGACCTGGACGGCGATGTTCTGCTGGAAAGTCGCGGGGTCGATGCGCTTGTCGGAGGTCACGACCACGTGCCGGTTGCGGCTCTCCGAGGTGATGCTCGGGCGTTCGATCACGCCCGGCTCGTGCCCCGGAGGGATCGAGACGGTGCTGAGGGAGTAATGCGTCGTCCGCGCGGTCTCGCCGGTGTCGTCGTCGCGGGAGGCCTTTCGGGTCGAGGCAACGTAGATCTGCACCGCGCGCGGCTGCGCCGAGGCGGCGCTCGCGGGAGACACCATGCCCGTCACGCTGGTCAGGCTGTCCATGCTCACCGACGAACATCCGCCGACGGCCAGCGATGCGGCCACTGAAATGGCCGCGCCAAGGCAGCGCAGGCGGCTGCCCCCCTCCATCCTGAAATGACTTGTCACAATTCCCCCGCACACGAACGCGCCGGCCGTCCTGGACGGCCGGCCGAGCCTCGGCCGGGGGTGTGGCAGCCGATCGTGACCCAATTGGGACGTTGTTAGCGTGGGGGAATGTCTCCGCCCGTCGCGCCGGTGAGCACCTTGACGGGAGCGGCCACCACGCCGCCGGCCACCGAGCCCACCGTCGAGCCCAGCGAGGACCCCACGATGACGAGGCCCTCCCCGAGCGTTGCGCCGCGGCCCTGGATGCCGTTGTCGGCGGCGAGCCGGTTGCCGATCAGTTGCACGACCGCGGGCGATGCGGCGAACTTCCCGTGGTTGAGGCTGTCGCTCGACTTCACGTCGGAGAGGTCGACCACGGTGATGTTGTACTCCTCGAGTCGCCTGGCGAGTTCGGGATCCTGCACCGTGAAGGCGCCGGCTCGGTCCGTGCTCTGCCAGACGAACTTGGAGATCGCGAGCGCCTTGTCGTCCTTGGAGACGAAGATCGTGATGGGGATGCGCTTGGGCGCGATGACCCGCATCTGACGCCGGAAGACGTCGATGTCGATGTCGGGCGCGGCCAGCATGACCTGGTCGAGCTTGCCGTCGAAGCGCGGGTTGCCGCGGATCACCGCCGTGCGCAGCACCTCGACGAACAGCATGTTGCCCATGGAGTGGGCGAGCACGTCGAACTTGCGGGCGCCCGACTTTTTCGCGATCTCGAGCAGGGTCGCCTCGAGGTCGTCGCGCGAGAAGATGGCGCTCTCGCGGTCATAGGGATAGGCGAGCAGTTCGCCCTTCGAGGGCCAGGTGAAGAGCACCGGCACGCCCTTGAACCCGGAATCGTGCACGATCTGGGCAAAGCGGTAGACCGCATCCTCGAACCGCGTGTTGTAGCCGTGGATGAAGACCAGAATGTCGCGTTCCGCCGGCGGGCGCTTGGCGATGGCCTTGCGGATCCCCTCGATGAACCCGTCCTCGGTCAGGAACTCGCGCTTGGCCGTGACGAAGTTCTTCGTGGGGTCGCCCGGTGCGCGGCTGGGCCATTCGATCTGGCCCGGCTGGTGGGTCGGCGGCACGGAGATGACGAGTTCGCCATGGTCGACCGTCTTGGCGCGGCCGCCGGAGAACATGCGGGCGGGCTCGATTTCCTCGCGGGCCCTGGTCGTGGCGACGAAGATCGGGATGGGATGGGCATCGGCCGGGAGGGCGACCGGGTCGAGGACGCCGAGCGGCGGGCCGCTCGCACAGCCTGACAGGCCGATGGCCACCAAGAACGCCGCCAGCCCGCAGCGAAAACCACCCAGCCTCATACCCGCACTCTCGCTCCGAGACATAAGTCGGGCCGGCACACTGCCACAATCAAGCCTACGAGTCCGCCACAGGCTACGCTTCATGCGCGAACCCGGTTCCTGCGATGCCGAAGCGCAACAGGCCCGTTGCGGTCAGGCGAGCGGCCCGGCAGGCACGATCCGGCCTACGTCGATGGCATTCCAGTTGCGCAAGACGACGCTCGTCCGACCGTCCAGGCTTGCGCGCAAGTCCTCCGGCATCGGGCAGAACCTCGCGAGGAGCGCCGCCATCATGGCCTGCGAGGCGCGCGTGGCGCCATCGTCCACCTTCACGGCGATGCCGAGCCCCGCTTCAGGCAGCGCCGCACAATAGACACCCTCTGCTCCGGTCTTGATGAAGGCCCGGCCGCCCAGCAGCTCCATCACCTCCGTGTCGAACTTGCCCGTGCCGCCAACCATCCAGGGATGCGTGGCGACCGCGTGGCGGATGCGCTCGGCCGCTTCGCGCCGGACGGGACCGAGCCCCTCGCCGCAGCCGAAGCGGGCGAAACCATGCGCCAGGCGACGAAGCGGGATGGCGTAGGTCGGGATCGAGCAGCCGTCGGTGCCGCAGACGTCCTCGCCCAGCGCTGCTCCGGTCATCTCCTCCAGCGCCGCCTTGACGGCCTTCTGGACGGGGTGGCCGGCCGCCACGTAGCCCCGGGGGTCGTGGCCGCCCGCGCAGGCGAGGCAGACGAAGCCGGCATGCTTTCCCGAGCAGTTGTTGTGAAGCGCAGTGGGCTCGCGGCCCTCGCGCGCCAGGGCGCGGGCCGCCGCTTCGACGCCCGGCCAATGCGCGCCGCATTCGAGGGCCGCGACGTCCAGCCCCACCTTGGCGAGCATGGCGGCAGAACCCGTCGCGTGCCCCGGCTCGCCGCCATGCGAGGAGCAGGCAAGCGCGATCTCGGCATCGGTGAGCCCTGCCTTGTCGGCCGCCCCGCTCTCGATGAGGGGAAGGCACTGGAACGCCTTCACCGCCGAACGCGGGAAGACCGGCCAGTCGATATCGCCGAAGGAGAACACGACCTCGCCATCGGCATCCACCACGGCCCCTGCGCCCCGATGACGGGATTCGACGCGCGGACCGCGCGTGACTTCGACGACGACGGGATTGGACATGGGAGCCACTCTCTTCGGGATGCTGGTCGGCGATGAACGCCTTGAAAAGCCAAGCGTCTGGATCGAGCTTTCCAGCGGCGAAAGCAAGAGGCGGGAGGCGGGTGCGCGACGATCGTTGCCGCGCGGCTTGCCTCGGCGCGTGCGAGACATTATCCCCCGGACCATGCAACCGCCCGTTCTTGTCACCGGCGCTGCCGGCTTCATCGGCTTCCATCTCGCCAAGCGTTTGCTCGAGGCGGGGCTCGCCGTGGTGGGCTTCGACAACCTGAACGACTACTACGACCCCAAGCTCAAGCAGGCGCGACTGGCGCAGCTCGACGGACTTGGCGATTTCACATTCGTGCAGGGCGGGCTCGAGGATCGCGCCGCGGTCGACGCGCTTTTTTCCGTGCATGGCTTCGAGCACGTGGTGAACCTCGCCGCCCAGGCTGGCGTGCGCTATTCCGCGGTGAACCCCTACGCCTACGGGGACGCCAACCTCACGGGCTTCCTGAACGTGCTGGAGGCGAGCCGCCGCGCGGGCGTGAAGCACCTGCTCTTCGCGTCGTCCTCATCGGTTTATGGCGCCAACACGACGATGCCCTTTTCGGTCCACCAGAACGTGGACCACCCGCTGTCGCTCTACGCCGCCACGAAGAAGGCGAACGAGCTGATGGCCCACACCTATGCCCATACTTACGGGCTGCCGGTCACGGGGCTGCGCTTCTTCACGGTCTACGGGCCGTGGGGCCGGCCGGACATGGCGATGTGGCTCTTCACGGACGCGATCCTGAAGGGTCAGCCGATCACGCTCTTCAACCATGGCCAGATGCGCCGCGACTTCACCTATGTTGACGACATCGTCACGTCGCTCGTGAAGCTCGTGCCCATGGCGCCCGCCGGCGATCCCGCCTGGTCCGGCGCGCATCCGGATCCCGGGACGAGCAAGGCCCCCTACCGGATCTTCAACATCGGCAACAACTCGCCCGTGGAGCTGTCCCACCTCGTCTCGACGCTGGAGGCCTGCCTCGGGCGGAAGGCCGAGAAGGTGCTGGCGCCCATGATGATCGGCGACGTGCCTGCGACCTACGCCGATGTCTCCGATCTCGAGGCGCTCATCGGATTCCGGCCCTCGACTCCCATCGAGGAGGGCGTGGCCCGCTTTGTCGCCTGGTTCCGCGGTTACCACGGGGTCTGAGCGCAGTCGCGTCGCGGTCAGGGACTGCCCGCCGTTTGTTTATCATTTATCATCTGATTTCAGCCACCGTGGGCGAGAGGCCGCTCGTGCGGCGTTGACGCCTGTCGGTCGCCAACGGGACCCGGCCAAGGCGCGAAGCGTGGAGGCGCAAGTGATCGACCCGGCGCTCTGGCGGGGACGCCGCGTGCTCGTGACCGGGCATACCGGCTTCAAGGGGAGCTGGCTCTGCCTATGGCTGCAGGCGCTCGGGGCCGAGGTGGCCGGACTGGCGCTTGAGCCGGAGACGCGGCCCAACCTGTTCGAGGCCGCCCGCGCCGGCGGGGGCATGGCCAGCCACATCCTCGACATCCGGGATGCCGGCGGCGTGGCGAGCCTCGTCGGGACGCTGCGGCCCGAGATCGTGTTCCACCTCGCCGCCCAGTCGCTCGTCCGCCGCAGCTACGAGCAGCCCCTCGACACCTGGTCGGTGAACGTCACGGGCACAGCCCATCTGCTCGAGGCCGTGCGCCGCGCCGAGAGCGTGCGAGCCGTCGTCTGCGTCACCAGTGACAAGTGCTACGAGAACCGCGAGTGGGTCTGGCCCTATCGCGAGGACGACCCGCTGGGCGGGCACGACCCCTATAGCAGCAGCAAGGCGGGGGCCGAGATCCTTGTCGCGTCCTACCGCCGGTCCTTCTTCCGCGCGAGTTCGGCGCCCGCGCTGGCCACGGCGCGCGCCGGCAACGTGATCGGCGGCGGCGACTGGTCCGCCGACCGCCTCGTGCCCGACCTCGTCCGCGCCTTTTCCGCCGGCGAGACGCCGGTCATCCGCAACCCCGGCGCGGTGCGGCCCTGGCAGCATGTGCTGGAGCCGCTCGGGGGCTACCTCGAGCTGGCCCAGGCCCTGCTCCGTCAGGGCCAGTCCTGCGCCGAGGCCTTCAATTTCGGGCCAGCCGAGGACGATGCCCGCTCGGTCCGGGAGATCGTGGAGCAGGTGGCGCATGAATGGGGACATGCGGGTTCCTTCACGCTGGACGGAGCCCACAATCCCCATGAAGCCGGTCAGCTGAGGCTCGATTCGAGCAAGGCCCGCGCGCGGCTCGGCTGGCGGCCTCGCCTCACGGTGGAAGAGGCCGTCGGATGGACGGTGGCGTGGCACCGCGCCCACCTGAGTGGCGCAGACATGCGCGAGACGACCCTGCGGCAGATTTCGGACTATGGAAGCCGGGCGGAGGCCATGGCATGACGGCCTGCCGCTTCTGCCAGGCGCCCCTGCGCCGCTCCTTCGTGGATCTCGGCCTCTCGCCCGTCTCCAACGCCTTCGTACGTCCGGAGGACGCCGACAAGCCCGAGCGCTTCTACCCGCTCGCGACGTTCGTCTGCGAGGAATGCCTGCTGGTGCAACTCCCGGCCCATGAGCCGCCGGAGACGCATTTCCACGAGAACTACGCCTACTTCTCGTCCTTCACCGAGTCATGGCTGGAGCACGCGCGGCGCTACGTCGAGGCGATGACCGGGCGGCTCCGCCTGACGCCGCAGAGCCGGGTGATCGAGGTCGCCTCGAACGACGGCTACCTGCTGCAGTACTTCGTGAAAGCCGGCATCCCCGTACTGGGCATCGAGCCCTCGGCCAACGTGGCGCGCGCCGCCGAGGAGAAGGGCGTGCCGAGCCTCGTGCGATTCTTCGGCGTGACGCTTGCCGAGGAGCTGCGTGCGCAGGGCCTCCAGGCCGACCTGCTGCTCGGAAACAACGTGCTGGCCCACGTGCCGGACATCAACGACTTCGTGGGCGGCCTCGCCATCGCCTTGAAGCCCGGCGGCACGCTGACGCTCGAATTTCCCCATCTGCTCGAACTGATCACGCAGAACCAGTTCGATACGATCTATCACGAGCACTATTCGTACCTGTCGCTCCTGGCGCTGGACCGCATCTTCGCCGCGCACGGGCTCAGGGTCTTCGACGTGGACCGCCTGCCGACCCACGGGGGCTCCCTGCGGCTCCACGTGGCCCATGCGGGTGAAAACCCACCTGTCGGCGAGAACGTCGCCATTTGCCTCGTCGACGAGCGCCGGTCGGGCCTCGACCGGCTGGAGACCTACGCCGCCTTCGCCGAGCGCGTCGCCGAGACCAAGCGCAAGCTGCTGAGCTTCCTCATCGAGGCGAAGCGGGCGGGCAAGACGGTGGTCGGCTACGGCGCGCCGGCCAAGGGCAACACGCTGCTCAATTATTGCGGCGTGCGGACGGACTTCATCGACTACACGGTGGATCGCAACCCCCACAAGCAGGGCTGCCTGCTGCCGGGCACGCGCGTTCCCGTCGCCGCGCCGGAGAAGATCTTCGAGACGAAGCCCGACTACGTGCTCATCCTGCCCTGGAACATCGCAGACGAGGTTTCGCAGCGGATGGCGGGCATTGCGGAATGGGGCGGGCGCTTCGTCGTGCCCATCCCCGAGCCCCGGGTGCTCTAGCCATGGTGGCCTGGCGTTCGCCCCGGGGAGGTTGGCCGTGAAGGTCACGACCACGCCACTCAAGGACCTCGTGGTGCTGGAGGTCGAGCCGATCGCCGACGAGCGCGGCTTCTTCGCACGGACCTGGTCGCGCGACGACATTCGCGCGCTGTGCCCGGCCTTCGATCCCCTCCAGTCCAGCGTCTCCTGGAGCGCGAAGGCCCATACCTTGCGCGGGCTGCACTGGCAGGAGGAGCCTCACGCGGAGACGAAGCTGGTGCGCGTGACGCAGGGGGCGGTGTTCGACGTGGCGGTGGACCTGCGGCCAGGCTCGGCCACACGGGGACGCTGGTTCGGCGCGGAGCTCTCTGCCCGAAACCGCCGCTCGCTGCTGATTCCCCGCGGCTTCGCCCATGGCCTCCTCACGCTGGAGGACGATACCGAGGTTCTCTACGTCATGGACGCCGCGCACGCCCCCCAGGCGGCCCGCGGCGCGTGCTGGGACGACCCCGCCTTCGCCATCGCCTGGCCGGCGACGCCCGCCGTGATCGGCGAGCGCGACCGTGCCTGGCCGGCCTGGAGCCCCGGACCATGACGCGGGTGTTCGTCACGGGCGGCGGCGGTTTTCTGGGCCGTCCCACGGTCGCGGCCTTAGGGGCGTGGGGCTGCGAGGTGCACGTGGCCGCGCGACGCGCGCCGGGCCGGCGCGACGTCACGCACCATCCGATCGACCTGCTCGACGGCGACCTTCCCGGCCTGCTCGCGGCCGTGCAGCCCGACGTCCTCCTGCACCTGGCCTGGTTCGTGGAGCATGGCCGCTTCTGGAGCGCGCCCGAAAATCTTGATTGGGTCGACGCGAGCCTGCGCCTGGCGCGCGCCGCGGCCCAGGCTGGCGTCCCCCGCTTCATCGGGGTGGGCACCTGCGCGGAGTATGACTGGAGCGTGGATCCCGGTCGTCCCAGGAGAGAAGACGATCCGTTGGCGGCGACGCAGCTTTATGGCGAAGCCAAGATCGCCACGTTCCGCCTCCTCTCGCGCTATTTCTCCGGGACCGAAACGTCCTTCGCCTGGGCGCGCCTCTTCCACCCCTTCGGGCCCGGCGAGCCGCAGGCCAAGCTCGTCACGGCCCTGCTGCGCACCGCGTGCGAAGGAGGCGAGATGGAGATCCGCAGCGGGCCGCTGGTGCGCGACTTCATTGCGGCCGAGGATGCGGGCCTCGCGCTGGCGGCACTCGCCCTCTCGGACGTGTGCGGCCCGGTGAACATCGCTTCCGGCGAGCCCGTCCGGGTGCGCGAACTCGTCGAGGCGATCCAGACACTGCCCGGCTGCAGAGGGCGCTTCCACTTCCGCGACGCCCCGGCCGGCGCGGAGCCCCCTTCGATGACCGCCGATCTCGCCCGCCTGCGCGAGGAGGTCGGCGTTCCGCCTCCCCCTCCCCTGTCCGAAAGGCTCCGCGAGATGGCGGAGGCTCTGCAATGACCTGCCCCGTCCCGCAAAGGCCTGCCCCGGCCTCCACCAGGAGCCTCCGACCATGAAGTGCGTGATCCTCGCCGGCGGCCTCGGCACGCGCATCGCCGAGGAATCGGGCGTCAGGCCCAAGCCCATGGTCGAGATCGGCGAAAGGCCCATCCTGTGGCACATCATGAAGGGATACACGCAGCACGGCGTGACCGACTTCGTGATCTGCCTCGGCTACAAGGGCTATGTCATCAAGGAGTACTTCGCCAACTACCACCTGCACAGCGCGGACGTGACCTTCGACCTGCGCCAGAACGGCATCGCCTACCACAAGGTGCGGCAGGAGCCCTGGCGCGTCACGCTAGTCGACACCGGCGAGCACACGATGACCGGCGGCCGCCTGAAGCGCGTGGCCGAGTATCTCGACCCCGGCGAGCCCTTCTGCATGACCTATGGTGACGGCCTTTCCGATATCGACATCGCCGCCGAGATCGCCTTCCACCGCCGCCACGGTCTCAAGGCCACCGTCGCGAGCGTGCGCCCCCCGGCCCGCTTCGGCCGCCTGGTGATCGAGGGCGACAAGGTGACCGCGTTCGAGGAAAAGCCCCAGGCCGAGGCCGGCCAGATCAATGGCGGCTTCTTCGTGCTCGACCCGACCGTTCTGGAGCTGGTGTCGGATGACGCCACGGTCTGGGAGCGCGAGCCCATGGAGGCGCTCGCCGCCGCCGGACAGCTCGCCGCCTGGCAGCATGACGGCTTCTGGCAGCCCATGGACACCCTGCGCGACAAGCTGCTCCTCACCTCGCTATGGGAGAGCGGGCAGGCGCCGTGGAAGACGTGGTAGGTGACAAGGCCTTCCGGAGGCGAGCGCCTGAAAAACGGGCGATTCAGCGCCCCGCGGCGGCGAGCGGCCGGGTCACGTCTCCTGAGTCCATCGGAGGAGCTTCGACCGGAGGGGCCTCGTTGCCCTCGCGCTGGAGAGCCGGAACGGCCTCCGCGAGAATGGCCTCGGCCTTCGTCCTGTCGTTCTGCGCCAGCGCCTCGCGAAGCCGGGCGAGCCATCCCTCGATCCGCGCGCGGTCGGCGAAGATGGGCTTGGCCGCCATCACGCCCGCGACATTCGTGTCGACGGTTGGCTCTTCCTTGCCGAACAGGATCTCGTTGAGCCGCTCGCCCGGGCGCACCCCCGTGAAGGCGACGTCGATGTCCCGTCCGGGCTCGAAACCCGCCAGCCGGATCATGCGCTCCGCGAGTTCCACGATCCGAACGGGCTGGCCCATCTTGAGGACGTAGACCGAGGGCCGGTCGGCATGGCCGGCGTCCCGCATGTCCTTGTCGGCATGGGACGCTGCGGTGAGCACGAGCTCGGCCGCCTCGCGCACGGTCATGAAGTAGCGCACCATGTCGGGGTGGGTGACGGTGACCGGCCCGCCCATGGCGATCTGCGCCTTGAACTTGGGCACCACCGACCCGTTCGAGCCCAGCACGTTGCCGAAGCGCACGGCGATGACGCGGGCGGCGTCCGTCCCGCCGGCCGCCACGCTCTCGGCGTCGAGGGCCTGGCCATACATCTCGGCGAAGCGCTTCGTGGCGCCCAGCATGGAAACGGGCTCGATGGCCTTGTCGGTGGAGATCATCACCGCGGCGCTCGCGCCGGAGGCGAGCGCGGCGTCGAGCGTGTTCACCGAGCCGAAAATGTTCGTCTTGATCGCCTCGTCCCAGTCCTGTTCGAGGTAGGGGACGTGCTTGAGCGCGGCCGCGTGGAAGACGAGGTCGGGCTTGAACTCCCGGAACACCCGCATCAGGCGGTCGCGGTCGCGGATGTCGGCGATGACGCCCTTGACCTGCGTGGCGCTCGCCTGGACGGCCAGGGTCTCAGTGATCTGGTGCAGCGCCGGCTCGGAATTCTCGACGATCAACAGGTCCGACGCGCCGAAGGCGGCGACGCGCAAAGCCATCTCGCTGCCGATCGATCCCCCGCCTCCGGTCACGGCGACGCGCCGCCCGCGGACGAGGCCTTCCAGCCGATGTCTGTCGATGGCCACGCTGGGGCGCAGCAGCAGGTCCTCGATTTCGACCGGCGCCAGCATGGCCCCCCCGCCGATGCCCTCCTCCACCGTCTGGAAGCGAGACATGGCGAGGCCGAGCCTGCGGCAGGCCGCGAGCAGCACTTCCGGCTCGGCGTCCGGCGCCAGCGCCGAGGGCGTCACGATGACCCGCTTGATGGTGGTGGCGCGCTCGGCGAAGTCGGAGACGGCGAGTTCGAGGTCGGAAGTGAGGCGACGGACCGGCACGCCGCGAATGCTCTGGCCCAAGTCGCCGGCGCGCGGGGAGATTACGCCCACCGCCTGCACGCGGCGCAACGCGCCCGATTCGATCGCCCGCAGCACGAGTTCCGCATCATTGGCCCGGCCGGCGATCAGGATGGGATGAGCGTTCTCGCGCGCCATGTGCTCCTTGTTGCGCGCGTAGCGACCATACCTGTAGGCAAGCCGAGGCCCACCCAGGAAGAAGATTTGCAGCATCCAGTAGAGGAGGATCGTGATCTTGCCGAGGAAGTAGCCGCCGTAAAAATTCTCGCCGATCAGAACGTAGTCGACGACGAGGAGGCTCAACGCGAGCACCGTACTCGCCTTGACGATGCCCGAGAGGTCCGGAAGGGAGGCAAAGCGCCACCGCGACTTGTAGAGGCCGAAGAACCAGTAGACGGAGCTCGCCCAGAGCACGAATGGCGGCAGCAGCCAGGGCAAGAAACGCAGCCTTGCCGAAAGCATCCCGCCATCGAAGCGGACCAGAAAGGCCGCGCCCAAGGCGAGTGCCGTCGCCACGGCATCGTGCAGGATGACCGCCGTGCGCTTCGGGTTGCTGATCCGGAAAAGGCTCATGTCGTCCCTATCCGCCCAGCAGCGGCGGCTTGTCAATGTACGGCTGTCCTATCCCCCAGCCTCGGTGGAACCGGCGTTGGTCGTCCGCAGATCACCATTCGGTAGGCTCGGGCCTCATGGGCTGGTTTTTCAATCTCTATGCGAGTAAATGCAACCCCAAGTTGCTTCGTCGAACCAGCGCGAGGACCCGGCTTGAGAAAGGCCGCCATCTTGATCTCGGCGCTCGCGCTGGGACTCATACTTTATTCTGGACAAGGCCGAGGAGTCCTCGAATCCTTCGCGTCTTTGAACCCGCTGCCGCTCGCGCTGGCGCTGGCTTTGCTGTTGGTGAACCTCGCGTTGGCCTTTGCGCGGTTTGTAGTGTCCTTCCGTGTTCTCGGCCTCAGCGTTCCGGCGCGTGATCTTCCTGGCCCGTTTTTCGTCGGCCAGGTGGCCAATCTCTTCCCGTTTGGCCTTGTGGGCCAGGCCGCAGGGCGCTCCGCGATCCTTGCTCGCCTGGGTGTTTCATCATCGGCCGTGACCTTCCTCAGCTTCGCCGAGCGCATCATTGCCCTGGGATCGCTGTCGATCTTCGCCGCGATCGGTGTAGGGCTCACCTTCGGCGAACTCCACCTCGACCCCGCCAGCCCCGGGGAAGGCCCGACGCTGCTGGCGACCTTGGCCGGTGCGGCGGGAGCCTTTGCCGTGGTCGTCCTTCTCGCTCGGCACGCGCTCGTCACAGCATTCCGAGACGTCGCGCGGCAAATTTCGCTGAGCGGCCTGGGTGTCCTCCTGGCGCTCTCACTCGTCGCGCACGCCACCATGCTCGGCGCGTTCTGGACAGTGCTGCGGGCCTATACAGACGCGGGGGCGCTCTGGCCGACGCTCGGCGCGCTCTGCGTGGTGATGTTCGTTTCGTCACTGCCCATCAGCTTCGCGGGATGGGGCATCCGCGAACTGAGTTCGGTGCAGGCTTTGTCGGCGATCGGCATTTCCGACAAGATCGCGCTCGCGACAGGTCTGACGATCGGCGCGCTGAGCACCGTCGTCATTGTCGTCTGCATTGCGGGCGCGGTGCTGTATGGCGGCCTCAAGCGCGCTAAGGATACCGACATCCTCGAAACGCCGCATGAGCAGGTGCGATTCGACGAAGCCTTCGTGCTGCTCCTGGCCTTCGCCGTCGCCGTGCTGCTCCCCTTCCAGATCAAGGTCCCGCTGGAGAACTCGGCCGTCGTTGTGAACATGGCCGATCTCTTCGCCATGGCCGGCCTTGCGGTGCTCGCGGGGGACCGCGACATCTGGCGGAGCCTTAGAGGTGCATGGTTTCTGAAGCCGCTCGGCCTGATCACGGCGGCGCTCGCGATCTCGCTTGTTGTTGGCCTGCTCAAGCACGGCCCGACAGGTTGGGCGCTCGTGAACCGCGGCGTGGGCTGGATGGTGATCCTGTCCTATTTCGCGGTGGGCCAGTTCGTGCTGCGGCGGACGCGCGCGGGTGGCCTTGAGACCGTGATGTTCGCGTCCGTCAGCGCCTTCGCCTTTGTCTGCATGCTGCACATCGCCGCATGGTGCGTCTTCGTCAGCGTCACAGAGATCCGGGACAGCCTTTTCGCGATCTCGCAGTCGGGCTTCGCCTTCAACTCGAACGCCTACGCCTTCCTTTGCGTCTACGGCCTGGCGATCTATCTCCTGGCCATGCAGTCCTACGAACCCTGGCAAGGCACTTGGATGCGCTGGTGCGTTCCAATCCTGCTGATCACGTCGCTCGCCGTCTGTCTGTCGAGGACCGGTGTGCTTCTGGGCGCGTTGATCGTCGTGTGCGCGCCGCTGATCTCACCGCTGGCCCGCAAGCCTCTCCTGCTCGCATGCCTCGCGGGGGCCATCGTTCGCCTTGGCGTGCCGGAGATCCCGAATTTGCCTGTGCGCATCGAGGCTGCCCGTCACGCTCTGCTCGACACGTCCCGGAATGCCGCGCCTAGCGTCGCAAGGAACGTCACGGCCCCAGCTCAAAACGCCAGCGCTACAGGCCGCGCCGCGGGATCGGCGAACCTGCCGTCAACAACGACCGACCCGGCTCAAGCCGAACCTGCCCCGCCGCGCAGCAACCAAGTCTACTACCGGTGGCAGACGGGGATGACCCTCAAGGAGTTCTTCCTGAGAACCTACGAGGCCGAGCGGGTCGAATCCGTCCGGGACGGTCTCGCCATGTTCATGGGGTCACCGCTGCTCGGCGGCGGGCTGGGCGGCTTCCTCGCGCAGCGCGCGGCCCAGGGCAAACCGGCCCTCATCATCCATAACGTGCCCGTCTGGATCCTCGCCGAGATGGGGATCGTGGGGTTCACGCTCGTCGGCGGAGCCTTCGGCCTGTTCGTACGGGGCCTGTGGCGAAGGCGGTCCCATCCCGCGGCCCGCGTCGGGTTCTTGATGCTGGGGCTCTTCATCGCGGGCGGCATGGCGCACGACTACTTCTACCAGCGATCATTCTGGTTTGGGTTCGGATTGGTTGTGGCTGTTCTGACGAGGGGGGAGCGGCGCAGCGAGGAGCGCCGCGTGTCGCATGACGAGCATGCCCCACGACGGACCGCGGCCGTGCTCGAAGCCGTTTGAGGCTGGCCTTCAGCCCTTCCGACGGAGGGCAGCCACTGTGGCGGCGATTTCGCCCTCCATCCGCTCGGCCAGCGGACGGCGGTAGTGGGTCGAGTCCCAGAACTGCTCCGCATCCGTCCAATCGGGTACCGGACGACGGAAGTCCAGCAAGGCCGTGCGCGGGCGCTGCGTGGCGAGCGACTGCAATCGCTGTAAGCAGGCTGCCTCACGTGCCTGACGGGCGCTACCTGGAGCGGCGAACTGGGAAGCTTGAGCGGGCGGACGGACCAGGATGACGGCCGTCTCGGGTGGAAGCCGGGAGATGTCGTCTTCCAGAACGTCAAGGCCGGGCAGTTTCAACCCTTTCGCCGGCGGAGCGGGCGAACCGGTCGGCGGACCTTCCCCGGGCAAACTGGGCCGGGTCCAGGTCCGGCCCTCCTCGTAGTCCCAATAGCCGTCAGTCACCGGCGGGAGCCAGCCCATGGCGGCGTAGAGTACGCGGCCTCCCATGACGCGCAGCGAATCGAGGCTGAAGAGGCCGCGGAGGTAGGGTCCCGTCGACGCAGAGTAGAGCCAGTAGGGGAAGGGGTTCGTCTGCAGCGGCTCCTTGCCCTCGCTGCACTGGAACTCGTCGATGCCGAAGATAAGCGCCGCCGCAGGCTTTCGCCGATGGATGAGGTACCAGTCGAGAAGGGCTCTCGTTTCCTTCGCACCGGAACCCGGAACCGTCAGCGAGACGAATGGAATGCCGGTGGCGCTTGTGAGGCGCGCCGGCGACAGGAGCTGCACGTGCGAGTTGCCGAGGATCGCGCCTTCGAAGCGGGGATCCCGCGCACGGCTCGCGTGCGCGATGCGTGGGCTCGTGGCGGCGGTGCCCCTGAGCCCGAGGTCGAACGGCCTTGCCGTATCGTAGGGGTCGATGACGACCAGCGCGCCCATGATGAGCGCAAGAACGCCGCCCAGGGTCCATGCGAAGGACCTGAGCCAGCTCCGCCATAGCACCGCCGAGGTCCTCGGTTCAGCCAGCGTGCCTGCGGATGCGTACATCGGCGCCGCCTAGCCCGCGCAGGCCTTGCGCACGGCCGCCACGATCCGGTCCTGAGTCTGCTCGTCGAGGTAGGGGTGCATCGGCAGGCTCAGGACCCGCGCCGACAGATCTTCTGAGACCGGCAGGCCGTTGCCGGCGACCGGGTAATGCCGGTAGGCCACCTGTCGATGAAGCGGCATCGGGTAGTAGACGGACGTCGGGACACCTTCAGCCTTGAGCGCGGCAGCGATGGCGTCGCGACGTCCCACAGGCACGAGGACCGTGTACTGCGCCCAGACGGAAAGAGCTCCGGCCGGAACATAGGGCACCTGGCAGGTGCCTTCGAGCGCTTCGCTGTAGCGCTGCGCGGCCCGATTGCGGGCCTCGATCTCATCCGCGAAGACGGCGAGCTTTTCGATCAGGATCGCCGCCTGGATCGTATCAAGCCGCGCCGTCATCCCGATGCGGACATTGTCGTATTTGTCGCTGCCCTGCCCGTGCACGCGCAGGCTGCGCATGACCGCCGCCATGTCGGCATCGTCGGTAAGGATCGCGCCGCCGTCCCCATAGCAGCCAAGCGGCTTGGCCGGGAAGAAGCTCGTCGCCGTGGCCAGGCCGAAGGTCCCCACTTTGCGGCCGTGGAGGCTCGCGCCGAAGGACTGCGCAGCGTCGGACAGCACCCAGAGCCCTTCCCCCTCCGCCCATGGCAGGAGAGCGTCGTAGTCCGCCGGCAGGCCGAAAAGATCGACGGGGATGACCCCCACTGGCCGCAGGTCCTTCTTGCGGGCCGTCGCCAAGCCCTGCCGGAGGCTCTCCATGTCGAGGTTGAAGGAGCGTGGGTCAACGTCCACGAAGACCGGGGTGGCGCCGAGCCAGGCCACGACCTCGGCCGTCGCGCAGAACGTGAATGTGGGACACAGGATCGCGTCGCCCGGCCGGACGCCCTTGGCCATCAGCACCAGCGCGAGAGCATCCGTGCCGGACGCGCAGGAGACGACGTGCCTCGCGCCGCAGAAGGCGCCGAGTTGCTCCTCGAAGGCCTTCACCTCCGGCCCCATGATGTACTGGCCGTGCTCCAGGACCCGGGCGATTGCGGCCTCAACGGCCGTCCCGATGCGTCGCTTCTGGGCGGCGAGGTCGATGAAGGGGATGGGAGATAGGGGGGTCGTCATGCGCATTCCTTCAGCCTGTGCACCACGTGAGCGCAAGGCTCTGGACATCGACGTGGGTTAGGTTCAGCCCAAGAGACTACCAGCTTATGTTCGCTTCATGAGCAGGCATATGGCCTGCGGAAGGTCCCTTGCGCGCACGAACAGGAGTTGCCCGCCACACGATGGGCGACACTCTTGAATCGTAGTTTAAGGCGTCGCATGGCCCCCAGGCCAGCGAGTGACCTACGTTGCGATGACATGTCCTAGGATTTTGGCCGCTGCCCTTGGGTGTCCAAGGCGCGCAGCTTGCGCTCCACCGAGGCAGCCCGGGCGTCCCAACTATGGCCGGCGAGAGTCAGGTCCCTTCCCCGTTGGCCAAGGGCGCGCGCCCACGCTGGGTCCGCGGCGAGTGTGGCCACCGCCCGCGCCAATTCACCGGGATCATCGACTGGCACTACGATCCCGCACCGATGCTCCCGAATGATCTTGGCCTGGCCCGGAAAATCGGTGACGATCGCGGGCACGCCGCAGGCCAGCGTCTCGAAGAGCTTGAGCGGCAGGAGGCCGGTGCGCGACCGTCCCCGCGGGTCTGAGATCGTCACCAGGCCGGTCAGCGCGGGCGCGACGAAGCCCGGGACCTCCTCGTAAGGCCGGTATCCCACAGCGACGATGCGCTCGCTCGCGCGCGCCGCCGCCGCAACCTTGCTCCTCTCCTGCCCGTCGCCGACGATGACCAGGCTCACGCCGTCGGGCCAGTCCGGATGGGCCGCGGCAGCCAGCATCGTGTCGACGCCGTGCCACTGCGCGAGGCCGCCGAAGAAGACGACGTAGGGTCCGTCGGGCAGGCCCTCGGCGCGCGGCGCATCGGGCCGGAACAGGTCCGTGTTCGCGCCGTTCGGCACGACCGCGATCCGCCGGTGGCCGGCCTCGCTTGCGAGCCATTCGCCCAGTTCGACGGTAACCGGCAGGAGGTGGTCGGCCCAGCGGAACTGGGCGCGCTGGGCCGCATCGAGCAGGCGCCGGAATCGCAGCAGCCAGGGATAGGTGACGTAGATGTCCTCGTATGGCCCGTTCACCTCGTGCACGATCGGGACGCCGAACAGCTTGGCGAGCGCGGCCGTCGGCCAGGCCATGAAATGACCGCGGACGTAGATGAGCTCCCCGCGTCCCCTGCCCCACCACAGGCGTGCCTGAACCATGGCATACTCGAGAAGCTTTCGCGCGAAAGAGGGCTTGCCAGGCTTGTCCGTGTACGAGGGCTGCAGCAGTCGCACCCGCCAGTTTCTTCGCTTGAGCCCGGCGATGATCTCGCGCACGTGGACATGCGAGGCCTGCCCCACGCGTGGTGCCTCGAGTGTCAGGTAAGCAATTCGGCGAGCTTCAGCTGAAGACGACATCGAACCGTTCGGCCCACCGAATGAGATTGAGCCAGCGCCAACCCTGGAACTCGCCGGCGACGGGCCGGGCCAGCAAGGCGTCGAATGCCCGTTCCACGGCCTCCAGGCGCAGGAACGGGATGCGCCGTGCCGCGTCACCGGCGAGGATCGTCTTGGCCCAAGGCTTTAGGCTGTCGAGCCACGCGCTCTCGGGGGTCGCAAAGCCGATCTTGTCGCGGCGATCGAGGATGGCGTCCGGCACGAGGCCGCGCAACGCTGCGCGCAGTACGGCCTTGGTCTCGCCGGTCTCGGAGATCAGAAAGGTCGAGGGACAGGAATAGGCAAGGTCGGCCAACTGCGTGGTGAGGAACGGGACGCGTGATTCGATGGACCAGACCATGGAATTGCGGTCCTCGTAGCGCAGAAGCGCCGGCAGCACAGTGGCGGTGAGGCTTTCGATGAGGCGATCGCGCAGCGCGGAGCCCCGGCGCGATCGTGGCGGAGCGAAGACGACGCCCCGCCGGGCAAGCCAGGCCTGGTCGAGCCAGTCGGGCACGAGCGGCTTGCCCACCAGGGTGCGGCCGAACGGCACGAGCCACTCAGGCGCCAGCGCGCCCAAGCCTTGTAGGGCGATCCGACGGGGGCTCGTGCCGGGCAAGGTCGCGGCTTGTTGCAGAAAGCCAATCGCCTTGTCCGGCCGCCCCGCCGCAAGATGCTCGCTGAAGCGGGCAGCGATGTAGGGCCGATATCCCGCGAAGAGCTCGTCGCTGCCCTGCCCGTCCAGCATGACCTTGATGCCATTCTGGCGGGCGAGCTCCATGACGCGGTACTGGGCATAGATGGACGTGCTGCCGAAGGGCTCGCCCTGGACGTCGACGAGCCTGTCGAGGTCGCCGACCAGTTCGTCGGGTGAGGCGGAGACGAGGTGGCTGTGTGCGCCTGCCGCCTGCGCGGCGATCCGGATCCAGGCGCTCTCGTCCACCGCGTGCCCGGGGGCGACGAAACTGAAGGCATGAATGGCGAGGGCATCGCCGCCGACCGCGCGCATGCCGGCCACGATGGCGGAGGAGTCGATGCCGCCCGAGAGCGCGGCGCCCAGCGGCACATCCGAGCGCAGGTGGAGCGCGACGCTCTGCAGGAAGGCGCCGCGCAGCTCATGAGACGCTTCCGCAAACGTCCAGTCCCGCGTGGCGACTTGCGGCGCCCAATAGGCCTTGAACGTCCAGGCGCCCGGCCGGGCCAGCTGCAACCTCGCAACATGGGCGGCAGGGAAGGTCTCGACATCGCGGAACAGGGTGCGCCGCGTCCCGTCCGTCTGCCCGAACACCGCGTAGGCATAGGCGGCCTGTGGATCACCCTCGCGCGACACGCCGGGACAATCGAGCAGCGGAGGGATCTCCGAGGAGACGGCCCAGCCGTCCCTCGTGCGGGCGAGATAGAGCGGCTTGATGCCGAACGGATCGCGCGCCAGCACCACCTCGCCCGCCTGGCGGTCGAGGAGCACGAAGGCGAACATCCCGACGAAGCGGTCCAGCGCCCTCTCGCCCCATGTGCTCCACGCCTGGAGAAGCACCTCGGTGTCAGATTGCGTCCTGAAGGTGCAGCCCTGGCGCAGCAACTCCTCGCGCAGCTCGATGTAGTTGTAGATCTCGCCGTTGAAGACGATGGCGTAGCGCCCATCGGCTGCCAGGAAGGGCTGGTTGGCGCGGGGATCGAGATCGATGATGGCGAGCCGGAGATGGCCGAGTTCGACCGTCGTCCCGTGCACGCCAAACGCCTCATGCCCCTCCCCGTCCGGCCCGCGATGCGCCATACGGGTGAGCGGCGCGGGACCAAGCGGCTGACCTATAGTGGCCCAGACGCCGCACATCAGGCGAGGCTCCGCCAGATGTCGAGGAGGCGCTGCTTCTCGTGGTCCCAGTTGAGCTCCTTCGCTGCCTCCAGCGAAGCGCGCTTGGCGGCGTCGATCTGTTCCCGGCTCAGGCCGGTGAGCGTTGCTGCGATATCCTGCGGGGTCGAGCCTGCAGTGACCATTCCGAGCCTCCTGTCCCGGACGAGGCCGGCCATCTCCTTGGCGGGGCTCACCACGAGACAAAGCCCGGCCATGGCGTATTCGAAGAACTTGTTGGGCAGCGCGTAGTCCGACTGGATGGTCTTCGGCGGGATGGTGAAGATGCCGATGTCACTGGTCGCGGCCGCCTCCACGAGATCGTCTGCGCCCACGGGATCGGCGAAAGCGATGCGCGCCGATGCGGCGCTGCCGGACGCTCTTGTCCGGAGGGCTTCGATGTAGGCGGGCGCCCCGATTCCGCGCAGCTTGAGACGAAAGCGCTCTGGCCACAGAGCGACGCTGTCGATCAGTTCCTCGAGGCCCCGTTCCGGATTATAGGCGCCGTGATAGAGGATCTCGACCTCGGCTCCGGTGGGGCGGAAGGGCAGCGCGCGGTAGCGCGGCATGTTCCGGATCGTGGTCGGCCGGACCGCAAGCCCATAGAGCGTCTGCAGACGCTCCGCGATGCCATCGCTCACGGTGGTTACGCAGGCGGCATCCGGGCCGTAGGCGCGCTCGAGGGCCGTCACATAGGGCTTGTAGAAGAGACGCCAGAGCAGCCACTCATCGTGCTCGCCGCTGGCGAATTCGTGGCTGTCGTAGACGTATGGCAAGCCGAGCCTCGCCGCGACGGGCAATGCTGGCCAGTCATTCGCGTGCACGAGGTCCGGACGAAAATGACGGGCGGCGGCCAGGACCTGCCGCGCCTCCGCGGATGTCCAATAGAGCGGGGACGCCAGCATCCCTGCCAGCAGGGACGGCCCCTGCCGCAGCGCCACCCCAGCCTTGTGCGTCAATCCCGGCCGCGGGGCAGGAAAGGCGGTGAAGTCGGCAGGGACTGCATCCGCCGGCGTTCCATATCCCGCCACGCCCACCTCGTAGCCGGCCTCGGTCGCGAGACGGATCTGGCGCATGACGCGGGGATCGCGTGCGATCGGCGAAAAAGACAGGATGAAGAGACGTCGGCGGGCCATGTCGGCGATCGGAGCGCTCAGGGAGGGCTTTGGCACCGCGGCTACAGGCGGACGTCGAAGACCCGGCTCCATACGCCAAAACTGACGACGCGCCAAAGCCAAAAATCGAAGGGGCGATCACCTGCCAGCATGGCCTTGGTCCTCTGGCCCAGAACGTCCGGCCGAAAGAGGCCCGGAAACCTGGACACCACCTCGGCGAGTTCGCGCGTCAGCAGGCCGTGAAGAGGCCCGGTGACCCACCTCTTCTCGGGGGTCGGGAAGCCCAGCTTGTCCTGCCGGTGCTGCACCACGGATGGCAGCACCTTCGCCATGGCTTGGCGCAACAGGACTTTTGTTTCTCCATCCACGATCTTGTGGCGATCGCCCAGCCCGATGGCGAGCTCCACCAGCCGGTGGTCCAGGAACGGGACCCGGGCCTCGATCCCGTGCGCCATGCTGTTGCGGTCCTCGTAATGAAGGAGGGCGGGCAGATTGATGGACTGGACCTGGGCGCGGCAGAGATCGCCGAGCGACCGGACCGGCGGCAGCCCTGCCTCCCGGAGAGCTTGCGGAACCGGACTGCGAGATGGCATCCCCATCTCCCAGGCCTGCGGCGTGAGGTGGAGAGGTGCAGCCGTTCCGTGGCGATGCCGCAGGAGTGGATCGAGCCAGCCTGGTGGAACAAGCGCCAGCAGCGCGCTGCGAAGGACGGCCGGGACCGGGATGCCGTGGCGGCGATGCTGGGCACGGGCTTCCCGCAGGACGCGGGCGAACGCGAGTCGCCGAAGAAGCCCCGCGTGAAAGGTCCCGAACATGTGGTGGTAGCCGCCGAGCTGCTCGTCCGCGCCCTGACCGTCGAGCATGACGGTGACGCCGGAGGCATGCGCCAGCCTAAACACCTCCCACTGGGCGAAGATCGACGTGCTCCCGAAGGGTTCGTCCTGATGCCAATGCAATCGCTCGAGAGCAGCCGAAAGGTCTTCAGGCGAGGGCGTCGTGAAGTGCGACCGGGCCCCAGTCGCCTCGACCACGGCTTGGACGTAGCGCCGCTCGTCAACCGCGGGATCGTCATACACGGCCGAAAAGGTGTTCTGCTGCCCTTGCTGGCCCTGGCGTCGCAGGATCCCGTTGGCCAGCATCACGATCGACGAACTGTCGAGGCCCCCGGAGAGGCATGACCCCACCGGCACGTCGGCCCGCAGCTGCAGGCGAACGGCGTCTTCCAGCAGCTCGGCGTATCGCGCGGTGGCGTCCGGGAGGTCCAGAGAGAGGCTTCCCGGCTGCGGCAGGACATACCAGCGCTGCGGGGCGACAGGCTCGCCCGGCCGCCAGGCGCGCAGGTCTATCGTAAAGCATTCGCCGCCCTTCAACTGGCCAACTTCCGCGAACAACGTGCCGCCCGAGTGATCGAGCAGCCCCCCTGCAAGGAAGTCATAGACCCGGCGACGGTCCATCCGCCTGCCCACGCAGGGAAGCGCGAGGAGCTGCTTGATCTCGGAGGCGAGCGCTAGACCCTCGCGCCCCTGCCAGACATAGAGAGGCTTCACACCGAAGCGGTCGCGCGCGGCGAAGACCCTCTCTCGGGCCGAGTCGTAGATGGCGAAGGCGAAGATGCCGTTGAAACGCTCGAGGCAGGCCTCTCCCCACGCCTCGTAGCCAGCCAGGATGACCTCAGTGTCCGTTCCTGTCGCGAAGGCGCGACCCGCCGTTTCGAGCTCCCGGCGCAGCTCAAGATAATTATAGACCTCGCCGTTATAGACGATTGTCAGCGTGCCCCGGCTCATCGGCTGCAGGCCGGCGTCGGACGTGTCGACGATCGCGAGCCGGCGGTGCCCCATGGCGAGGACGCCGGCAGGCGTCTGGCGCTCGTCCCATCCCTCCCCGTCCGGCCCGCGATGCGCGACGAGCGAAATGGCGGAACGAGGCGCCTGCGGTCCGACGGAGAGCCAGATGCCGCACATGCTCAGCGGTCCCGGGCGCCGGAGGACGAGACACAGCGCTCGCAAAGCGCCAGGAACCGCTCTTTCTCACGGTCCCAACACAGTTCGCGCGCCGCTGCAAGCGACCGCTCGCGCTGGCTGGCGAGTTTCGCCCGGTCGAGGCCATTCACGCACGAAGCAAGAGCGTCCGGCGTCAACGCTTCCAGAACGTGACCCAGCTGGTAACGCCGAACGAGGCCGCTGAGCTCGGGCAGGTCGCACGTCACCAGCATGAGACCCGCCATGACGTATTCGAAGACCTTGTTTGGCATGGCGATGACGGGAAGCAGATGCAGCCCCACATCGGCGTCGGCGGCGCTTTCGACGAGATCGTCGAAGCGGACGGGGTCGGCGAAGGTGACTCGGTCTGCCACACCTGACGACTGGACGAGAGCCTCGAGCGACCGCCGGTAGGAAGCATCGATAGGACCTCTCAGCCGAAGCCGGAGATGAGGTCGCCAAAGGGCCACGCTGGCGATCATCAGCTCGAGGCCTCGGCCCGGAACAAGGATGCCATGGTGGTGGACGAGGATATCCTCGCCGCGAGGATAGTCGCCGACCCGGCGATAGGTTGGCAGGTTGCGGATGACGGCAGGCTTCTCTCGCAGCGCATACTGCGCCTGCAGGGCGTCAGAAATGCCGTCCGACACCGTGGTGACGCCTGCCGCCGTGCCGGCGAAGTGGCCCTCGATGATCTTGATGTAGGGCCGGTACAGGAGCCGCCAGCTGAGGTTCTCGAGCCGTTCGGTGACGGCATGTTCATGACTGTCATAGATCAGGCTCGCGCCCGATCGCGCTGCGATCTCACCGGCGAGAGGGAGGCTCGTATAGTCGTTGGCGATCACGAGGTCCCCCGAAAGGCCCTCGGCGGCCCTGATGAGGACAGCGTGCCGGGACTGAGCCCGCCACGCATCGAAGGCGAGGGACGGAACAACGCGGCTGCCCAGGAGACGGGCGGCGCGAATGGCGCGCGTGACCGGTGCCGTCTCGTAGAGCGGCTCCGGAACGTGGCGGGTCTGCCAGTGCGGCTCACGCTCCAAGGTCGAGGCCGAGTAGCCCACGGACACCACCGTCCAGCCCGCGGACATGAGGGCCTCGCCCTGGCGCAGGACGCGCGGGTCGGCAGCGATGCTGGACGCGGAGATGAGGATCGCGGTCGGCATGGATCGAACTCACGGCGCGTCAGCTGGTGCGCCTGATCCAGTAGCTTGAGCTTGAATTTACATGGATGGAAGGGTCGTAGAGTGGGAAGGCGGAGGAGAACTCGGCCTTGTGATCTGTCATAATCCAGCTCATTGCAAGCAATGTTTCGTAATGATCGTTGAGACTCAGGAAGGCTTGTAACAGGTAGCTTTCGGTCCAGAACATACGAAAGGCCGCATTGGTGAAGTAAACCTCGTTATACTCAAAAGGCATTGGAATGTCGTGAAAATGAACCACAACGCCTGGCTTCAGACGCGGCAGAATGTCGAGGATCATGAAGTTCACGTCGCCGCCGATCCGGACCGTGTGGCCGCTGTCCACGAACAGGACGTCATTGGCCTCCAGCGCGTCGAACAACGCGGGATCCACGAGTTCCACCCGCTCGACCTCGAAGCGCGTGATCTCGGGGATGCGCCGCGTATCCTCGCCCGGATAGGGGTCCACGACCATGTACTCTGCGGCGTGCCCCTCGGCCGCATTGAGGCGCAGCGCGCCAGCGATCACGCGCGTCGAGTTGCCGGACCCGACTTCGATCACCCGCTTTGGCTTGTAGGTCCGCAGCACGCCGTGCAGGCTCGTCGCGCACCCGTAGCTGAAGCCCGAGTTATCGGTGTGAAACGCGAGCGGATCGGCGGAGCGGTGCGGCCAGTTGCATTCCCGTCCGTAGCGTGCGCCGATCGCGGCGAGGAAGGCCAGCTGGCGCTCGGGAGCGAACGGAACGCCCTCCATCCGGCTGCGGCGCCCCCACACATTTCGCGCCTTCAGGTCCGCTATGTCGGGGACTGGGGAGTAGAAGTGGACGGGCAAAGGCAATGCGCCCTCCGCCAGGCACGCGTCCGTCCCCACGCCGGTCCTTGCCATGAAGGCTACGGATTTCGCGAGCCTAGGCATCCAGGCCCGGCCGGTGGCAAGCTTTGCCCGATGGACGGCGGCGCGAAACCTCCAGCCCACCGCCCGGCTGATATGATCGACGGTCCAACGGTTCGCCATCAGGCGGCCTTTCGTGACAGGATCGATGTGTAGTGCGACACCAGCCGGCGCGCGATGGCGTCGTGGCTGTAGCGGCTGATGGCCGAGGCCCGCAGGCGTGCGGGATTGGCCTGCCGGCACGACGCGGCCATGCGCGACAATCCGCTGGCGAGCGCGGCCTCGTCATTCGCCACCACCAGCCCCAGCCCGGGTTCGTCGACGATCTCTTCTGGGCCGCCGCAGCGTGTCGTAAGCACCGGGCGACCCGACACGAGTGCCTCGAGCGTCGCCACGCTGAACGTCTCGGCACGGCTGGACACGACGAGGAAGTCCGCCTCGCGGATACGCAGCGAGACCTCGCCCCGGGGCAATGATCCCCACCATGTCACGCAGGACGCGATGCCCAGCCTGGCGGAGAGGGCACGCATGTCCTTCTCCAGCGGCCCATTCCCGATGAGGTGGAGCTCAAGACCCGGGCAGGCGTCTCGCGCGGCGGCGAAGGCCTGCAGCAGCATGAGGGGCTGCTTGATCGGGAGGAAGCTCCCGATCCACACGGCCCGCACCGGCTCGCCGGACCGCCGCAGGGGCGCCAGCGGAAATCGGTCGGGGTCCACGCCGTTGCCGAGAACGTCGATCTCCAGCGGAGCGAGGTCCGGCAGGGCGGACACCATCTGGGCCCGCAGGAACGAGGACACGGCGAGCACGACGTCGGCGGACCGGAGCGCGCTGCGCGTAGCGCGCCGGCGAAAGGCGTTCTCGACCTGCGTGGAGAAGGGGCCACTATGCTCGGTCAGCACCATGGGCACACCGAACGCGTGTTTCACGGCGCTGGCCGCGTAGCCGTCCAGCCAGCTCGTGTGGGCATGCACGACGTCGAACGAAAAGTCTCCCGCGAGGCTCCTGCAGGCCCGGAGGGCCGCCCTACGGTAGGCCTCTCCCGCCAGGAACCGCCACAGGCGATGCGGCACTCTGTACGGGAACGTCGCCGAGGGCGGGTCGGTGTCCGCCCAGCCCACGGGCGACGGGGGAACCGTCGGCGGCATTCCCACGGAGTGTCCCCAGAGCACTCGCGCATCGACGCCTTGGCGCCGCAGCTCCGTCACCTGTTCGGCCACGAACACCCCGCTCCACGGCGAGTCAGGCCTTGGAAAGAGGTAGGATAGGACTAGCACCCGCATCGGGTCAGTGGAGCCGGTAGCTCAGCAGGATGTTGAGGACGACATCGCTGACATTGTCCGCCCGGTATTCGGGCGGCGGGGTCCACGGGGTCGCCCGGCCTACGGCGACCTGCACCGCCCGCATGATCATATCTGGATTGGCGCCGGCCAGAATATTGCTGCCGCATTCGACAGTTTCCTGACGTTCGGTGGCGTCGCGCAACGTGACGTTGGGGACGCCGAACAGGCAGCTTTCCTCCTGCACGGTCCCGCTGTCCGTCAGCACGCAAAACGCCTTGCGCTGCAAGGTGATGAAGTCCGGGAAGCCAAAGGGATCCACGAAGCGCACGCCCTCGTCCTCGTCTGTCGAGGCGCCGATCGCGTGGAGCTTTTGGCGAGTGCGGGGATGCGTGCTCACGAGGACCGTCTTGCCCCAGCGCTCGCGAACCATGCGCAAGGCCGTGAGGAAGCTCTGCAGCCTTGCGGGATCGTCGACGTTCTCGGCGCGGTGCAGGGTTACCAGTACGAAGCCGCCGGCCGAAACGCCGGCGCGCTCCAGCGTCCCTGGTCGGTCTGTTGAGGCGTGGCGGTTGATGACCTCGAGAATGGGGTTGCCCGTCACGAAGACCCGCTCGGCCTCGATGCCCTCGCGGAGCAAGTTGTGGCGGCTGCGATCCGTATAGGGCATCAGGACGTCCGACGAATGGTCGATGACGCGCCGATTGACCTCTTCGGGGACCCGGTCGTCGAAGCACCGGTTGCCGGCCTCCATGTGGTAGACTTTGACGCCCATGCGTTTTGCGACGATGGCGCACAGCGCGCTGTTCGTGTCCCCGAGCAGCAGGAGGCGGTCTGGCCTGGCCGCCGCGAAGACCTCCGCCGTCCGCGTGAGGATCTGGCCAATCTGATCGCCGAAGTGGCTGGCCTGGATCCCGAGATGATGGTCCGGCTCGCGCAGTCCGAGTTCGTCGAAGAACAGCTCGCTGAGAGACCGGTCGAAGTTCTGGCCGGTGTGGACGAGGACGTGCTCGCAGGCCTCGTCCAGCTTGGGGATGATGCAGGAGAGCCTAATGATCTCGGGCCGTGTGCCGAGGACCGTGACGATCTTCACCGCAGGAGCTCCCCCACCTCGCCCGCCGTGTCCTCGACGCGCAACCTGCGCGCCTCGAGCATCGCGCGGACTTCCTCAAGTGACATGACGGGGGAGCCGGAGCTGTACTCGTCGTCGAGGCTGGTCTGAGTGGGGAGATCGCCGAGTTCGGGCAGGAGCGGAGCTACGGCATAATATCCGCTCCGCTCGCTGGTCCTGAAGGCTTCTTCGCGCGAGACGAGCACCTCGTGCAGCTTCTCGCCGGGCCGGATCCCCGTCACCTTGAGCTCGAGGTCCCTGTCGCCGATCAGGGCGGCCGCGAGATCCTTCATGTTCGCCGCCATGACGCGGGGGACGTAGATCTCTCCCGGTCGGGCGGAGTCTACGGCGGCAAAGATCGTGTCGACGGCTTCGTCCAGCGAGAGCAGGAACCGCGTCATCCGCGGATCCGTCAGCGTGACGGGGCCGCCGCTTCGGATCTGGTGATGGAACAGCGGGATGACAGACCCCCGCGAGGCGAGCACGTTGCCGTAGCGCACGACGATGAAGCGCGTCTGGGGCCTGTCGATGTTGGCCCGGATCAGCAGCCGTTCCTGCAGGGCCTTGGTCATGCCCATGACGTTGACGGGATTCACGGCCTTGTCGGTCGAGATCCCGACGACCGTTTCGATCGGCAGGTCGAGTTCGCGGATGGCCCTGACGATGTTTTGTGCGCCCACAAGGTTCGTTTGGATCGCCTCGAACGGAAAGTACTCGCAGGCCGGCACCTGCTTCAGGGCTGCGGCGTGGAAGACGATGTCCGCGCCCCGCAGAACGGAGGCGACCGACGCATAGTCGCGAACGTCGCCAATCTGGAATTCCAGCAGCCTCGTGAAGTTCGAATAGGCCACTTCGTCCGTGGCGAAGGCGTTGTGGAGGTATTGCGTACGGATGTCGTGCTGCTTGGCCTCGTCGCGCGAGAACACGACGAGCTTTTTGGGAATGCCAAATTCGCCTGAGAGGATTCGGCGCAGCAGCGTCTTGCCGAGCGAGCCGGTGCCGCCGGTGATGACGACGCGCTTGTTGGTGAGCATGGCGGTCCTTCGCTTTTCAGGCCGGAAGTCTGTCATAGAGCGGGCTTTCGTCGGCCACAGCCGCCACCATGTCTGCCCAGGTGGGAATTTCGATGCCGGTTACGGCGGCAAATCGCGTGCCGTCAAGTCGACGATCGCAGTGGAATTCGTCGTCCGGCAAGAGGGTGATGTCCAGCTTCATGGCGTCGCGCAGGAGGCCCAGCAGGTCGTATTTGCTGATGGGCGGACCCGCAACCTGCCACAGCCCTGACAGGACCGGCTGCTCGCGGATCAGGCGCGAAACGACAGATGCAGCCGCGCCCGTGGTCATCCCGCTGTAGAGCGCTCCGCGATAGCCTTTCACCGTTTTGCCGCGCTGGGACAGGAACCAGTCGAAGAGGCTGTGCCGACCCCGTAATTCCCGCCCAACGATCGAGGTGCGCAAGGTGAGGCAGCCTGCCCCGGTCACCTCCCCTAGGAGCTTGGACCGGCCATACACGTCCGTCGCGTCGGGCGTGTCGCTCTCCTTGTAGGGGCCTAGCCTGCCGGAATAGACGCAATCCGTGCCGAAGGTGACGAAACGAGCCCCCACCTCCCCGGCCACCTCGGCCAGCCGGTGTGGAAACAGGGCGTTGAGCGTGATCGCGGGCACGGCCGCCTTCCCACCGGAGACCTGCTTGATCATGCCCACGGCATTGATCACGACGTCGGGAGCAATCGCCCGCACTGCGCCGGCCACGGTGTCGAAACAGTCCGCATCGATACCCTCGACGATGCGGGCGCCAGCCGCATGGGGCTCCAGGCCAATGTCCGAAGCCCGGCCACGGATGGTCCCGACTACCTCGAACCCGTCCGCCGCGAGGCCGCGCACCAGACGATGGCCCAGCATGCCGCTGGCGCCGACGATCAGTACTCGCGTCATGATCCTGAACTCTTTCTGGTCCTGGCACGCTCCACGACCGACTCATATGCCAACTGGATTTCACGATAGATTTGCCGCGCATCAAGGCGCTCAACCGCTGTCTGCCGATTGTGCATCGCTGCCGCGTCGACGAGATCGTCGTCTTCCAGCGCGCGCCCGATCGCTCTCGCCACGTCGTCGGAATCGTCGGCATTTACGAGGAGCGCCGTCTTTCCATTTTCCACCCACTCATCCGCACAAGCCGTGTCGGACTGGATGGGAAAGGAGCCCATCACCATCGCCTCGGTCATAGAAGTGCAGATCGCATCGGAGATACTCAGCGAAATGGACACTCGCGCGCGCCCGTGAAGTTTCAGGATCTCGTCGTGAGAGACCTTTCGCAGCAACTGGACATCCAAACCTGAACGGCGTGCCATCAAGCGGGCTGGCATTTCGACGACGCTCTCTGGATAAGGCGAATAGACAACAATCTTGTAGTCCCGCAACTTGTCCGCGATCCTCTCGAGAGCCCGCAACGCTACGAGGGAGCGACCAAGGCTATACTGGTAACCCTTGACTGCAATCACCTTTCGGCTGGACGGACGATCGGGGCTGCGCAACGCATCGCAATGAGCGAGATCGAAGCCGCCGGTGTTCGGCACGACAGGCATGACGTCACCCGCGAAACCGAACTCGCGGGCCAAGATCACATCGCGATAGCACTCGCAAGCATAGACGTCGGCACGGGACAGAACACTCCGGATGCGCACCTCGTGCTCAGGAAGCCTGCCGAATGCGTAGATGTCGCTGCCCCAGTTGGTCGCGATCCATAAGGGAACCCCCCTCCCCTCCGTCCGCCGGTGCAGCGTCTCGACCATATAGCCGGCGGCCTGGAACTCCAGCGAGTGGACGATGTCGGGCTTGATCAGGCGGATGAGCGTCCCCAGTCTTGCCGCTGCGTCCCACCCAAGCCGATTTGCCAACCTGCCCGCGAGCACCCCGACGAAGCGGCCCCGGCGCCATGGCCACAGACCCCGAACCCGTACGCTGGCGTCTGACGTTGGGGGACGATAGCCCGACACGCCGTTCCAGACAGTCACGTTTCGAAGTTTGTCGTGCGGCTCGCAGTAATAGACGGGGAACAGGTGAATGTCCCAGCCTGTGCGGGCGACCATTTCGATGAAGCGGGCGGTGTGCACGCTGTCGGCCATGGCCACGAACAGGATGCGAGGCCGGGAGCGGACTGACCTCATCTCGCGGATTCCGCCGCCCCGGATGCTCGCTGCAGCACGGCCAAGAACCTCTCCCGTGCAGCCCGGGGACTGAAGTCGATTTCGGCTCGCCGGCGTGCCGCCCGCACGAGCCCCTCGGCGTAGTCTCGATCCTCGGCCAGGCGGCGGAGACCTGCCGCCACCGCTGCGGGGTCCGGGTCCGAAACCACGTGCGCGCAGGCATGTTCGCGGCCATACCAGGCGACAAAGGTGTCCGCTGGCGCATGAATAAGGACCGGCCGCCCGCTGGCGAGGTACTCGCCCATCTTGCCTGGCGCGGATGTCCGGATTACGGCCTGAGCGGAAGACCGGAAGGCGAGTGGCAGGAACAGAATATCAGCATCCCGCTGGACGGATGACGCTGCGCTGTCCGCCACATGACCGCAATGGTTGAACGTGTCTACGCCGTTCGTGACGAGAATGTCGGGCGGGGTCGCAGAATAGACGTCAAGACGGTAGCCTTCGCCCAAGATGCGGAGCGCAGCCGCCAGGTTCTGGAATGCATCGAAGTGAACGTGGTAGATCGAACCGGTGTAGACGACCCGGACAGGCCCGACTGGGCGGGGAGCCTCGCGAGGTGCCGCAGGTTCCGACAGCCACGGATTATTGATCACCGTGACGTCAATCTTTCCAGCGTAGCGTTCCACGTATTCTCGCCGCAGGTATTCATTCGGCACGATCACCGTCGTGGCGTCTCGTACGAACCGGCTTTCAAAGAATAGCGCCAGCTTGCGCAAGGCCGGCAGGAAGGCCCACTGCTCGACGTAATCGTCGAACATGTAAGCCACGAAGCGGGCACCAGTTTTCCGGCTGGCGAGCCATGCCGCCGGAAGATCGGCGATGTCCCCGGAACATGCCACCAACAAATCACAGCGTTCGTCTCGGATCACCCGGGCGATATCTTGTGCCCGCGCCAGGATGGCGGGGAAGGCATTGACGACCGGCGCGACCCTGTTGAACGGATGGCGGTGGGCCAACCGCCGCCAAGCAATGCCGGACCTGAGCTTAATATAAGGACCGGGCAGCCATGGCGCATCCTGGTCGTCGCGTTTCGCCGACCTGTCATAGTTCTCGACTGAGAGCAATCGATAGGACGACGCAGGCATATCCTGGAGGAGGCGCTGGATTACACGCGGTTGGCCATAGCGCGACGGCGGCAGGTAGTGCGAAAGGAGAGCAAAAGACCGCATTCTGATTTCGTGAACGGCGCTCAAAGCGGCCTTCTACCACGCCCTTCTATACCATTGAACCCGAGATGCACGTCTACCTCCTCTAGACCAAATTCAGAAAACCAGCTTCTAAATTCCTCTTCTGAGGCTGGTATATCGTATTGCGGAGACAAGAAGTCGAATATATCAAGCGCCGCAAATTGTGGATATTTTTTCGGATCCATCCCCGGCAACCGAACCTTGTAGTCATCAAACAGGATTTTCCTATTGATTTTCTTTCCCCAGCCAAATGGCTCGATCCACCGCGCCAGAGGATAGACCCATCGCACATAGGCAACGATCCGGCGGTATAGAACGTCAGGATCACGCGTCTTGATAACATTGCGCCAATAGTATTTGGCCGTCTCGAGAGCGGCCCATTCAGGCGGTCGAATATAGATGTCGGCCGCAAGGGACCCGCCAGGTTTTACAGCGCCAATCACAGAGCCGAGCGCCTTTTTTGGATTTGGCGTGTGCTGAATGACACCAAAACAGAAAGCCCGGTCAAATGACTGTGGGGCTACGGGCATTTTAAAAATGTCAGCCTGAACCACCAAATGCTTGGGATGCCCCGCGGTACGGGCGGCGGCGGCCTCCACCCCCGTTGAATAGTCCAGTGACACGACTGTCGCGCCCGTCGCTAGAGCGTGGGGCGAGAATGCACCGCTGCCGCATCCAGCCTCAAGGATCACCTCACCGGCGAGATGTTTACCCCATCGGGTTTCTTTCTCGAACCGCTCACCATATCCAGAATAGGAGGATAGAATATCAGGCCATTTCGCCCATTCGACAGTAAAACTGTCACAATAGTTGCTCACTGGAACAAAGCGGGGAATTCCTGCCACGATCGGGTATTCGTGACCCGCCTCGTCCCGGAGTACGCCCCGAACGATATTGTCCGCATCCGTATCGTGGGGTTCCAGCGTCAGTCGACCTCCGGTCTCCGGAGATCGCAATAATTCCAGATGCTCTAATCTCACAGCGCTCCCCGTCGTCTGAGTTTTTCAAAGCTTCTGTTTGCTGACCGCGACGTAATAGTGGGCAATGCGGTCAGCGAAAACGTGTCTTGCACCGAGCGTCCTGACGACCGCCAGGTTACGCACAGCCATGGCATCCAGGTCTTCATCTTTGTGGGTGAACACGCGCTGGAGAGCCTGCGCGATTTCTTCCGGATATAGGTTACGGGCGAAGAAGACGTTGTCGGGATCCTTGACCTGGCTCGCAATTGTCGGGATTGGGCTTACGATGGGAATCACGCCGGCCGCCATCGCTTCCATCATCACGTTGGGGATGCCATCCATCAGACTTGGGGCGAGCATGCACATCGTCTCGCCCAGCATTGCGAGCAGTTGGGCGTGTGGGATGCGGCCGTGGACCTCTGCCCGGCTGAGAATGTCGAGCGGAAGCTGTTTGATCCAGGGAATGACTTCGTCGTTGGTGGCCGTGAAGATGACCTTTTCGATACCTATGCGGTCCCAGCAAAGCTTCAAGGCCTCAAGGACAGGCAAGAGCTTTCCCTGAATATGCTCGTAGGCTTTCGGAATAAGGAGGATACGGGGGCGAAGAGACGGCGGCCGCATCGAAAGCGGTTCCAGTTGCGCAATGTCGATGCCGCCACCCCCCGGAACACGCCCGATCGAAGACCTCTTTCCAGGTTCGAGTCCCAGTTCGACGGCCGCGGAGAGGTTCTCGTCGGTATCCGCGATGAACCCGTCGCACCGCGACAGTATGCGGACGAGAAGGGCCCTGCGATCGTCCAGCCAGCGGCTGACTTCAATATCCGGTCCGCCCCGGGCTTGGACGATCCAGAACGGCGAATTTTCCCGTAACTCTTCGGCCAGAGGCAGGTAGAACTCGGACGCGGGGAACACCCCGAGCGTATGCACAATGTCCGGGCGCCAGTTCCGGAGGACCTTCCGCAAGGCACGTCGAACGAAGCGCTGGCCATGCATGTCGTCCCAGCTACGCAGCAAGGTGTTCAAGACCCAATGGTTCGTCAGGATAGGCCTGTGCCATGGGCCCTGCGGCGTCTGGGGGAGCGGCGAATAGCTAGGAACGTGCAGGTCAGCAGGGATCACTCCGTTGGCCGACCCAAAGGCGCGCACATTTACCCGCCCGTTCTCGACAATGGACATCCACGACCGGGCGTGACTGCCGTGGACGTCGCCGACGAACAGCACCTTGGGTCGGCCGTGAAACGGGTCTGACTTGAATGGGACGTCCATTGGCTCAGGTGAAGGTCGCGAAGGCGAACGGCGCGGATGACGACGCCTTGATGCGGCCCGCGCCAACGCGACGGGTCCACAGATCAAGGATCAGCAATATCCAAGGCCGGCCCCAGTGAATTCGGCCAGCCAGGAAGTCGTCGAGGACTGCTTCGGGCTGCCCTCGCAGAAACAATTCCGCCATCTGGCTGCACGGGTGCCTCAGCGACTCCTCCAGAGGCTCTCTCATGCACCCGAGCAGCCATCGGTCGAGCGGAAGGGAAAATCCCCGCTTGGCACGCCCGCCCAGATTGACCGGTACCAGCCGTCTGGCGATGTCGACGAGAATTCTCTTGGTACCTAATGCGCAATAGCTTCCAGGCTCGGCAGAGAGATCGGGGTTCCCGAGGCGGGCCTCCTCGGGCAATGAGAGCGCGAGATCGAGGAGCCCCACATCGAGAAAAGGGACACGGACCTCGAGCGAATGCGCCATTGACGTCGCATCGATATCCCGGAGCAGCTGATTCAAGGTATAGGTGCCGAGGCAAAGGGCCGAGGTGCGATCAAGCGCACCCGCGCTGTCGAGCGCATCTGCCGCCTGCATAGTCTCTACGTCGGACCGCGTCATGTCCTCCGATGTTCCGCCAAGCATTCTTGCGGCGGCGGCTGGGTCAAAGTGCCGGTATTCTGCGGCGAAGCGGCTGATGAATGGATCGAGCTGGGCCATGGCATTGCGCCCTGACAGAAGCCGCGCAAGCAGTCCGCGTCGACCGCGTCCTCTCGAGAACTCTTGCATCGTATTGAACCAGGGATACCCGGCGAAGAGTTCATCTCCTCCGGTCCCGGAGAGGGCGACTTTTACGTGTGATGCGGCCGCCTCCGATACTAGCCAACTGTTTAGGCCGTCCACGGACGGCTGGTCCAGATCATCGGAAAACCGTTCGAGCCGAGCAGCCACAAACGCATCGGTCATCTCTACCCGCCGGTGGTCTGTACCCAAAGCCGCTGCCACTTCGAGTGCGTCCTCCGATTCGTCGAGTTCCCTCCCGTCGGCTCCGAATCCTACCGAGAACGTCCGGACAGGTCCTGCCCCTTTCCGTGCCATCAGGCCGACTACGATGCTGCTGTCCAGGCCGCCGCTCAGAAACGCGCCCAAAGGAACGTCTGCCATCATCTGCTCGCCGACGGCACGTCCGAGTTCCTGCTCCACCAGTTCAACTTGCTCGCCGTAGGTGGAGAACACCGCTTCGGGCCTGCGCTTGGGCTCAGGTCGCCAAAAGCGCTCATGCCGGATGCCGGAAGACGTAACCCGCATCAACGTCGCCGGCATGAGCATGGCCACGCCGTGCAGGATGGTGCGCGGCTGGACGACCGCGCCGCGCAGCAGGATTTGCTGAACAGCAACGGGATCGAGCTTGGCCGAAACGACCCCAGAAGCCAGCAAGGAGCGAATCTCGGACGCGAACACGAGCCGAGTTCCCGCAGCCGCGACAAGCAATGGCTTTATGCCAAAGACATCGCGCGCCAAAAGCAGAACTTCGTTGCCGGGACCGGGACGCCGATCGTAAATGGCGATGGCGAACATGCCTCGCAGTCGCTGGACGAACGCCTCGCCTTCCTGAAGATAGAGTTGAAGAACAACTTCGGTGTCGCTTTCAGACGCAAATTGGCGTCCTTTTTTCTTCAGTTCCGCTCGAAGCTCGGTGTGGTTGTAGATCTCGCCATTGAAGACGAGGGCGACCTCGTCGTTCCACACCATGGGTTGGTGTCCGCCGATCGACGTGTCGATGATCGCGAGACGGCTCATTCCCAGGGCGCAAGGGCCGTGCCGAAATGCGCCCCGATCGTCTGGACCTCGATGGCGCATGGCGACGACCATTGCGGAGACATCCGCTTCAGGCCAATTGAAGCTGCCGGCTATGCCACACATATCATGGAGCTCGAAACTCGCCGTAGAGCGTGTGGCCAGGCAAAGGAGGCAATTCCCTCACTCCGAGGCGTTCCAGCCAAGCCAAGAATCGGATCACACGGTCCTGCGCGAGGAGATTGGCCTTTACGATTTCCGGAAGGCCGCTCTTCCTGATCATGACTGGCAGATAGTAGCGCCAGACGTAACTCGGCAGCGGTTCGCGGCGCGTCCTGACGTGGCGCAGGCCGAGACGCTCTGCGAACACACGCATGGAGCGCTCGTTCCAGCGAGCCACGTGGTGAGGGGGCAGATCCGTGACCGACGTTGTGAAGTGGCGAATGGGGCCGTCCGCATCGGGTGTGGTCAGGATGACGAGGCCGCCAGCCTTCACGCGCATCCGTAGCGCCTCCCCAAACGTCCAGGGGTCATCCAAATGTTCCAGGACTTGGAAGCAGGTCACGGCATCGAATTTTTGGCCGTCCGTCAGGTCCGTCAGGCTCTCCAGGGCGGCAATTCCTTTTGCAGCCAGAAGGTGCGGCGTCTCGGTGTTGAAATCGTAGCCTGTTACGTCAGAGACGCCGGCTGATTTCAGTTGCTCAAGGAACGCGCCTGCGCCGCAGCCCGCATCGAGAACTCTGCGCGAACCTGCCTTCGCCAGAGCGGAGATGGCCTGCCGGAACTCCCAGCGATCCTGCGTGTAATACGCCGTCTCGCCGCCGGTAATGGCTCTGTAGAACGAGTCAGTCCCCGCAAATGGTGGAACGAATTGTCGGAAGGTGCACGACTCGCAGCGGTGCAGTACCAGCTCCGTGCCCAGCGCCTCTCGATAGTCGTCCCAGACAGATCGCGGGAACGTCAGCTGTCCCTGCACCTCCCAATCATGGAGGGTACGATCAAGCGTGACGACCTGTCCCGCGGGACCGAACTTTGGACTCCCGCAATTGGGGCAAGCGTTAGTGGCAAGACGGCTAGCGGTCATGGGAACTCGGATGCTACGAGCACACTGAGACGAAACCTCACGTGGAGATGGTGCAGATGGGGCTCAACGCGGAGATGGTTCAGATCGCGGCGGAGCATCGGCGCCAAGGCGACCTGTCGGCGGGGGCGGTTTTGGAATTCGGCGCCCAGGATCTTTGCGCAAGTCCGGAAGTGGTCGCCCATGTGCTGTCCAGTGCCGGTTTCGAGGTTCCCGGCACTCCGATCCAGACTGCCAGGGAGATGTACACCGTCATCGGTCTGACTGACCATTGCAGCATCGACGCCACCGGTCAGGACCGCGCGTTCGTCTACGACCTCAATCAGGATCTGGGAGCCGTATTCGGTTTCAGGCGCCAGTTCGATCTCGTCACAAACTTGGGGACTGCCGAGCACTGTTTCAATCAGTACCAGGTGTTCAAGAATATGCACAACACCTGCCGGCCGGGAGGGCTTATGATTCACGCGGCTCCCTGCGCCGGAAACGTAAATCATGGCTTTTACAATTACCATCCTCGCTTCTTCGCAGACCTCGCCGCAGCCAATGGTTATGAGATTCTCCGGTTGGCTTTCACAGTCGACTACGGTCCTGAGCTGATCCCCTACAGCCAAACTGCTATTCGAAAGCACGACGACCGGGATCTTCTCCTCTACGTCGTCTTGCGGAGGATCGGCGCAGCTGAATTCAGAACACCCTTCGACGGCATGTTTTCCGGCGAGAATGCGTTGCCTCACTACCGCCCCGCAGATGCCGATCCACTCGACACGGCTTTCGCCCCATATCTTAAGGGAGGATCGTGGGCTGGGACCAAGGGTACGGCCCTGCTTCCCTGGTGGAAGCGCGGTCTGGCGGCACGTCTGCTGGGACATAAGGCGGCGAGCTGACGTCCGGCGTCAAACGGATGCCACGGAGAATGCTAGTCCGTGGTGTCCGAACGAGAAGAGTTCACGGAGGGCAAGGCCAGGGTTCCGCTCGAGCCATTCCCGGGTCGCTTTCTGCTGCCCGTACTCTGGCAAGTTGCGAAAGACGCGCCAGTCGTCGAACAACAAAATCGAGCCAACTGACAGCTTTCCGCTCAAGAAATCAAGAACGGGGACTGTTGACTCATAGAGGTCGCAGTCGATCCAAGCGGCCGCGACGTGGGACAGGGCCAGTTCCTTGGCCGTCTGAGGTGTCAGGGAGCTTGCAAACCATCCTTTCACGAACTGCACTTTTGACATGTCAGCTCCGGCATCGGCTACGGTTCGGGTCACTCTCTCAAGGGGAACAGCGAACTCGCCTGCCTTGAAGTTGCTGCTGTAGCCCCCCACGCAGTCGATCCCGGTCGGGTTGGGCAGCCCTTCGAAACTGTCGAAGCCGAAGAAACGCATCTGAGGCAACGCGGGAGCCAGAAGGCGGGCGGCATACTGAAACGTCTGTCCCTGATAGACGCCGAATTCGCAATAGTCACCGGGCACCTGCGCGCCGACGAGATAATCGCCCATTTCCTCGACGGCTGCCCAGCGCCTGTTGTTCACACGTTGCTCAAGCCAAGCGAGGCGCGCTTCAAGCGAGGCGATTTTGGTTTGGGCGTCACGAAGCCGCTGGCCGCCCGGCCAGCCCATGAACTTAGAAAACATCTGCGTGGTCCTGCGCGGGAAGCGTCTCGACGTCAAAGCGGCATTGATACAGCCCGGGGTACGCGGCCGAATGCTGGATGGTGTCAAGATCCGGCTCGATCGTCACTGTGATGGCATGCAGGATTCCGTCGATGTCTTCTGCATTCGTGCGTCCTATCCAGACGCCCAGCGTATAGTCGTCGGGCTTGAGTAGAACGTCCCGCAGAACGAAGCAGACGACCTGGCTTTGCCCTCCAGCCAGCGTCAGCGACTGCCCTGAAAGCAACAGACTGGCATCGATGACGCGATAACCGGACGGATCGTAGACAACGATCGCGACGTTCACGTCCGTGATGGTGACAGAAGCCCTGACCGTGAGTTCGACAATGAGATCGCAGCCCGTCGACATGACGGCACGTGGTTCGCCGTTACGATCGCGAACTTCCAACCGTGCCCTTGTAAAGCGAGCTTTGCCGTTGCCGTAGTGCTCAACAGACCCGAGGTCAAAATCGGCATAGCCGCTCAGGCCAGTGCTCATCGATCGCTGGTATTCGCGGAGAATGACATCTGTGCGGTCGTCGCGCCTGAGGCAGCCGCCTTCCAATAGCAAAGCGCGGTTACACAGAGCTGCGACGGCTGTTAGACTATGACTCACGAAGAGGATGGTTCGACCACCGGAAGCCTCGGTACCGATTTTTCCGAGGCACTTACGCTGAAATGCAGCATCGCCTACAGCCAGCACTTCATCGACCAGAAGAATTTCATGATCGAGATGCGCGGCGACTGCAAAGGCCAGCCGCATGTACATGCCTGAGGAATAGTGCTTCACCGGCGTATCGATGAAGCCAGGGATGTCCGCAAAGGCAACGATTTCGTCGAAGCGTCTGGCGACCTCCTCCTGTTTCATGCCGAGAATGGCGGCGCTCAAGTAGATGTTCTCGCGGCCGCTGAGGTCCGGGCTGAACCCGGTCCCGACTTCCAAAAGACTCCCGACCCTCCCGCGCACCGTGACTTCGCCGGTGGTAGGCGCTGTGATGCCCGCCAGGATCTTGAGGAGGGTGCTCTTGCCAGCTCCGTTGCGACCCACGATTCCAACGACGTCGCCCTTAGCGATATCGAAGGACAGCTCCCTCAAAGCCCAGAACCCATCGTCCTCGAAGCGTCCGGTTACCGGTTCGCTCGCCGTCCTCTGCCATAGCAAGGACCGGATATGGCCAATCAGCGTATCGGCATTGCGCCCTTGGTGAAGGCGATATCGCTTGCCGAGATGGCGCGCGGAAATGACGCTGTCATTCATATCAGATGTTATCGGCGAAGTACCGCTCCTCGGAGCGGAGGAAGAGGAGGCCTGACGTTGTGCTTGCCATGACGAAGACCAACCATGAAGCGGCCATCGGGAAGGTCACGGTCGCCGATCCAAGGAGCAACCACCGGAACGCCTGGATCGGGAACACAGCCGGGTTCAGCTGGTAGAGCAAGGAAAGATGCGAGGGGACCAGTTCGATCGGGTAGACGACGGGACTTCCGAACAGCCCGACCTGGAGAAGGAAGGGGACGATGAAGCGAACGTCACGGTAGCGGACGTTGAGGGTCGCCAGCCATAAGCCCGGGCCGATCGCAGTGGCGGCTACGAACAGACCGAAGGGGATGAGGAATGGCGCGGTCAGCGCGGGAACTGCCCCTAGGCCAAAACACAATATGCCTAGAATCAAGATTGAAATGGCGTAGTCGACTGCCGGGCCAATGACCGCGCTGAGGACCACGACCCCCCGGGAGAAGTACACCTTGGTGATCAAGGGTGCGTTGGCGACCAGACTTCCGGAGGTGCCGCTCAGGACAGCCGAGATCAGGGTCCAGGGGACGAGCCCTGAAAGTACGAGAACCGAATACGGAAGATCGTTGGATGGAATACGCGCCAGGTACCCGAGCGTGAGCGTGAAAATTATCATCATCACGACAGGCTGAAACAGCGCCCACATTACTCCTGCCGAGGTCTGGCGATAACGGATTCTGAGGTCGCGCCACCCCAGCCATAGCAGAAGATCGCGCTGAGACCAGATCTCCGACAGGCCGAAGTCGATCCCCTCGGGCCGCGGCTGTATCCTGCGAACGACCTGCGTCATCGATGGCCGCCTTTCCCTGCCGCCAGGATCGCGTCTGCCACGCGCTCATAGTCATCCGCAGTCATTCGGTTGTGCAGCGGCAAGGCGATCGTCGTCGCTGCGCAGGCAGCGCTCACTGGCGCAGTTCTATCGGTAGTCCCGAACACATGGCGGTAATAGCCGAGATCATGGACAGCATGCGTTCCAGGCCGCGTCCCGATGCTCCTGGAAGCGAGATCCTTCATCAGGGCGTTCCGCGTGACAGGCGCATCCGGTGCCACCCGCGCGACGAAGGACTGCCAGGCATGGCGTCCGTTCTCCGGCTCGGACGGAAGATGCAGCCAGTTGAGGCCGCCGAGCCTCTCGCGGTACCAGCGCGCCCGTTCGGAGCGCTCGGAAATGTAGCGATCGAGCTTCGCGAGCTGCACGAGGCCAATGGCAGCCTGAATGTCCGTCAACCGATAGTTGAATCCGAGTTCGTCGATCTCCGGCATGGCGTAGGGCGACGGTGGTCCGACCATCTTGCCGCCATGGGAGCGAAGGCGTCCAAGGCGTTCGGCCAGTTCCGAATCGAAGGTGGTGATCATCCCTCCTTCGCCGGTTGTGATTGACTTGCGTGGATGGAACGAGAAGACGCCGGCATCGCCGATCGCGCCGGCCTCTCGCCCACCGCTGGACGCGCCGGCTGCGCAAGCCGCGTCCTCGAGAATGGGGATGGGCCTCGGCAAGCCAGACTTGAGCGCTTCCACGTCGACGCACCGACCGAATTGGTGGACGGCGACGATGGCCTTCGTGCGCGGACCGACAAGGGCAAGTGCAGCCCCGATATCCAGGTTGTAAGTTTCGCCGTCAATATCGGCAAAGACGGGCCGTGCTCCGCAATAGACCACGGCGTTCGCCGTGGCGACCCAGGTGAAAGACGGAACGATTACTTCGTCGCCTGGCCCAACGCCCAGACCCAGCAAGGCCAAGTGCAAACCAGTCGTTGCGGAACTCACGGCCACCGCGAAGGGGACACCGATGCGCTCAGCAAATCGCTTCTCGAATTCGGCGACCTTTGGGCCTTGCGTCAACCAGCCCGTCGACAGGACGTCGCGGACTGCCGCTACCTCGTCTTCCCCGGTTTCGGGCAGCGCCAGAGCAATTGGACGGGGCATCGCCCCTGTCATAGCACGGTCCTGAAGTAGTCGGCAGTGTGGGCTATGCCTTCCTCAAGATGGATCCGAGCCTCGAAGTTCAACATGTCCCGGGCCTTGGCGACAGACGGGATCCGCAATTCGACATCGGCATAGTCTTTCCGGACAAACTCGATAGGCGACGACGACTGCAGGACCCTCACAACCGTGTTCGCCAAGCCGAAGATCGTCTCAATACTGCGCCGATTGCCGATATTGAACGATTCACCCACGGCGTTTGGATGCGCCATCGCCAGGAGCACGCCGTCCACCATGTCGTCGATGTAGCACCAAGCCCGGATCTGGGTGCCGTCGCCATGGATCATCAGCGGCTCACCGCGCAGCGCCCGCTGGATGAAGATCTTTAGGGCACCCTCGCCCACCTGCCGGGGACCGTAGACATTGAAGGGCCTTACGACAGACGTTGGCAGACCCCGTTCTTTGAAGTAGGCGATGGCGAGATGCTCCTCGGCCAGCTTGCTGACGGCATAGGTCCAGCGTGCCTCGCCCACGGCGCCGATCACCGTCTTATCGGTTTCGGTTGCCCCGATGGCGTGCTGTCCGAACACTTCGCTGGTAGAGAAACATACGACGCGGCTGCACTTGGGGAGGCGCGAGGCCTCCTCCAGCACGTTCGCAGAGCCGATCATGTTCACGGCCATCGTCCGGGTCGGCTTCTTGATCACCGTGTCGATGCCGGCGATGCCCGCGCAGTGAACGACGATCTCGGATCCGACCATAGCCTCGCGCAGTCCAGCGGGATCGAGTACGTCGCCTTTTATCAATTTAAGATTTGGATGATCACTGATCCCCATGCCTGTCAGAGCATCCCGGTCGAACGTATCGAAGACAACTATCTCGTTGTCCTCTACGAGACGGGTGATCAGACGCGATCCGATGAACCCTGCTCCACCGGTGATGAAGATTCGCTTCCCGAAGATGGCGCCGCTCACTGAGCAATCCCCTTTTTCGAGCCCATGGCAAAAACCGAGTTGCACGTTTCATCCTGGCGCGGCGCGCCCGGCGCCGCGACGAGTTCGAACGAGCTGAATCGATCCGTGAACCTGGTCTCACGCACGACCAGCCACTCAGGCGTCTCGGCTGGGTCGAGTGGGGCCCCGAGCAAGGGGGCGTGGGTCAGGCGATCGAAGGAGACGTGGGTAATTCCGTGATTATACGCCCACTCCCAGAACTGCCTCGACGTTTTCGATATCGATTTCAACTCGCGAACATCGATGGCTTTCATGCAGGCGAGTACGTTGGGGCGGTACATAGAGCTATAATACATCAGATTCATCACGCGGACATAGTTACGCGGTGACGTATTCGCGGCGTCGGCCGTGCGCCAGATCGGGTGCGTGGACGTCCTAGGCAATGCGAGCAAGTAGTATCGATTGTCGGCGATCATTGCTTGGGCATCCGCGGCTTGGAGGAGAAACAGCGCCAAAGCTGACGTCGACATGGCAGCCCGCGCTGAACGTCCCCCGTGTCTCCACATCCACGCGACAACACCCGCGCAGGCTGGCGCAAGAAGAAACAAGCACGGCAGGACATACCGAGGTGCAAGCACAGAAGGGCGCAAAATGACCCAGGCCAGCACGCCGGCCAGTCCAGCCGCAGCCATCCAAACCGCTGTCGGCCCAGCAGCACGTCGCACCGTCGGGATCAGCAAGAACGGGAGGGCCGCGAGCACCGGCACGCCAAGATTGCCGTGCTGCATTGGATATTGTCCGAAGGTCAGGGCCAGCGGGTAGGTCGAGATAATCCAACGGGTGTTTTCGGGCGAGAACCAGACTTGGTCGAGTTCCGCACGTGGCCCGACATGGAAAACGAGAAACGGCGCAAAGGGCTCGCCATATCCCACCGCGTTCTTCAGGCAGAGCGCCACGAATGGGAGAATGAACCATGCCGCGATCGCTGTGGCAGCGCGCACCACGCGGCCCCAATCCTGCGCGCAAAGGATGTCCCGATGCAAAAAGAGGATCGTGAGTGACACGCCAAAGCTTGGAATGAACGACAGCTTGCCGACGCAGGCTATCCCAGCGGCGAGTCCCGTTACCGCGGACCGCCCGGGACGGGTGGAAGATTGCAGGACAGCGTAGATGGCGGCCAAGGCGCAGGCATTCGGAATGAGGTCGGTTTTCCCGTCCCACAAGACGAGCGTGAACGCAGTGCCACTGACGGCGATCGCGACCGCGACGGCCCGGGCCAGGAGATCGAGGCCAGCAATCCGTGCAAGGCCCGATAGGATGACGAGGCTTGCTGCGGCGGTCACCCAGACGAATGCCTTTCCGGCCAGTTCTCCGACATGTTCGCCGCCCAGGATGAAGAAGGCTCCATAGTGCATTTCCGCAGCAAGGCCGATCTGCGCAAAGGCCTCGTAGGAGGGCAGCGGCACGAATGCGCCCGTGGCCGCGATGAGCTTTGGCTGAGAGATGTAGAACGCCATTGCATCAGTGCCGGGCGGCAAGAAGCTCAATATGAAATTGAGCGCCATCAGCGCTACGCTCGCGGCCATCACGACTGTAGCCGCCGTAAAGGGCGGGAGCCTCCACGTCGTTGTCCGCGGCACCCATGTAGAGGGGTCTCGAAGGCAAGCAACAAGTCCTGCAAGGCCGATCACGATAATGCCGATCAAAACCGGCCAAAGTGAAAACATGGCAGCGGTAGCTAGCAATTGCCAAAGCGTACCAACCACCCCCTGCCCGACGACGAGGGCAAGACCCAACCTTTCGCCCAGGCCAGCGTCACGAGGCGCGAACCGAACGGAAGACAGGAACGCGACTCCGGCCAGGCTGACCGTGATGGTATAGGCAAGCAGTAGCGCCAGCACCGGCGAGTACTGAAGCAGGGCACCTAGCGCAACCTTCATTAGAATACGTAAGGTCTTGAGAACCAAGGCATGATCGCCTCGCGAAAACTAGCTAACGCTGGGAACGCCGTCGCTACGTGCGTGTAAAGCGCTCCGCCTTGAATGACGAAGACGAGGCAAACCAGCGCCACGAGCCAAATGGAAAAGGCGAGACTAAGGCCACCCGAAAAACGCCTTTCCTCGATCATTGTGCCCGAACCTTATCGAGAAGGCGGCGGGGCCACAGCGGAAGGCCGCTGGTGAGCACACAGATGACCCCCAGGATTGATGTTCCTGCCAGGAGCACGAAATGGAGAACCAAGGCGAAGGGGAGTGCCGCCGGGTTCGACTGCCCCAAAAAATCCAATCCGGTGAGCATCCCCAATTCAAACGTGCCGATCTGGCCTGGCAGCGCCGGGATGAAACTCGAGAAAAGCGAGAAAAGCATCAGAACTGCCGCATGTAGCGGGGACAACGTGAGGTGCATCGCCTTTGCGACGATGAGCACGAGGCCGATCTCCGTGCCCCATATCGCAACGGTTCCCGCGAAGAACGACGCCGCGACGGAAGGCCTGCGGAACCGCTGCACACCCTGCGAAAACTCCCTCGCCCAGGTCTCCAGCCTCGTCTTCAAAGCATCCGACATCAACGGCACCAGGCGTACCACACCAATCGACGCGGCTTCTCCCCAAATCGCGACTGCAATGACCACTGAAATCCCGGCAAGCGTTGCTGCGGCGACTGCCGCCGCGGCTGTCCTCATCCACTCGGGAAGTGGGCTCACGAGAGCCATCATCGTCAGCAGGAAAACGACCATCGCCATGTCGAGGACGCGCTCGAGAAGAACTGTCGATAGAATCCGGCTGCGCGATAGGGGGACCGCTTGTCCCAGAACGAGGATCCTGACGAGGTCTCCCACTCTGACCGGCAGAATGTTGTTGGCAAGGTAGCCGACCATTTGCGCTGAAAAGGCCGTGACGAAGGGAACGTCCCGGGAGTTCCCGAGGAGCGAGCGCCAGCGCAGCGCGCGAAGGCCCATGTTGATCAGAACCAACGGGACGGAGGCGAGGAGGACCAGCCAGTCAGCACGACGAAACGCATCCCACGTCGCCGACCAACCGGCCTGAGCCACGAACCAGGTCATGCCGGCTATCGCAGCTGCGGTGCCGAGCAGTTTCAGGGCAAGCTGGACTGTCCCGCCGGCGGGTGGGGACGAGGATGCCGGCCTGGCCAATGTCATCGTCCCATGGACCGCGCAGGGACGCCCACTACCACGTCGCCAGGATCGACGTCGCGTAGCACGACGCTTCCCATGCCGACGAGTGCGCCGTCCCCTACGCGAACGCCCTGGCGGATCGACGCAGCGGCACCGAGGTACGCGCCCTCACCCACGTGGACCATGCCGGAAACTACGACTCCTGCGGCCACTACTGTCGTGTCGCCAATCTCGCTGTCATGCCCCACGACAACATTCGGCAGGATCATCACGTGCTTGCCGATGCGCGCCCTACTGCAGACTGACGTGTGCGCAAGGATGACCGAGCCCTCCCCGATTGCAGCAGTCCCGGCGAGCGCGGCACTCGGATGAACGACAGTATGAAACTCGGAGGATGTGCGCCCGGTCGCGCGCACGACATCCTTCTTCGCCCTGTGGCTACTGGGGCCACCGACGCCGCACACCAGCCGCACGCCATCTAGGTCGCGTGCCATGGCGAGCGGGCCGAGAACCGGCAGGCCCGCGATCACGGTACCCTGGAGATGCTTCGCGTCGTCGAGAAATCCTTTGACCTTCACAGGAGGCTGGCCAGCCGCATTGCATGCGTCGATAGCGTCGGCAATGTCGACGCAGTTGCCTGCTGCCCCGAGGATCACGACTTCAATCATCGCAAACGGTTCCGCAGCGAGCGGAGGATCATTGCTTTCGCACTGGCATCGTCCGCGATCCCATCGATCGAAACGTGAGCCAGCCTGATGCCTCCGTCCCCACAGGCGATTACCGGATCGCCCGAGCAGCCTTCCAGAACTTGGCCTGGCACGGCGAGAATTCGGCCCTGGGGCCCCCAACTATCGGCACGCCAGATACGCACGGTATGCGTGTCCTCCAGCGTGGTGAAAGCGCCAGCAAAAGGCGTGGAACTCGCTCGAACGAGGCGTCGAATGTCCTCCGCGCTTTGTGTCCAGTCGATCCGTCCATCGTCCGGCCGCCGCGGATAACATCGCAGGGAGGCTCCACTGGGGTCTTCGGCAACGACCTGGTTGGCTGCCATGCGATGGATGACGGAGGCAACCAGTGCGGGCACCGCGGTGTCCAGCCAGTGGTAGACGTCACCGACATAGGTGTCGTCGTCGATCGGCAAAAAGCTGCGGCCGAGCACCGGGCCGCTGTCGACCTCACCCGGAACCATCCTGTGCACACAAAGGCCGATCCTCGTCTCTCCATTCAGGATGGCCCAGTTTACAACTGCATTGCCGCGATAGCGCGGGAGATCCCCGGCGTGAACATTCAGGATACCGAGCGGGAAAGCTCGGATAGGCTGCTCGCCAAGTATGAAAGGCCAGTTCACCGAGAGCGCGACATCGCATCCGTGATCCAAGTCGGCCAGCACGGTATCGAGAGATGCAGTTCTAAGGAAAGGGGCCCCAACCTCGTCGGCAAGGCGCTGGAAATCGCCCACATTTACGATGTCGTAGTCTGCAGGCTTGGCGGTGGCGACCAGGCCGATTTCGTGGCCGTCCGACATCAGCAACCGGCCGGCATCGAGGAGCCAGCGCGTGCGTCCCAGAAGCGCTATTCGCATGACTTGGCCTTGGCTCCGGCCAAGTCCGATACCTGATAGAAAGGCACTCGCTCCGCCTCAGCCAGAAGCCGCTCCAGGAAGGTGCGAGTTCCCGCCCCGGCATGAGCACAGCGGCTGAAATCCGCGGGCGCGGCTGACGTCAGGGGCCCTGAAAGTGTTTCTTTGAGGCGGATGTAGCTGCCGAGATTTGCCATGTTGAGCGCGACATGCACGGGGTGGAAGTCAAAAATTCGCAACCCGTCCGACGCCTTGGGAGCGCCGGCCCAATCCCAACCTGGCGTTTCAGCGGCGACGTCGTCTTCCCACCAGTACGGAAGCCGCAAGAGCGGCCGGTTTGCGCCAAGGTGGAGATGAGTTGGCCTCAACCCAGGATGGTCCGGCAGAAACAGGGAAACATCGGATTCGATCTGCGGAAACGCGTCCAGGATATGGGCAAAGATCCGCGAGGATTGATGCAGGGCGTGCGTTCGCATGGTTCGGGCCTCAGGCACGAGCGAAAGCACGTGTTCCATGACTTGGCTGGGACTGGAGCCATGGCTCGAACCGGTCAGGAAATTCGGATGAATGCCCACCTCGAATTGCGAGTCCTTCCGTAGGTCTTCGAGGATGTCGCAGGAATGGGTGCAGAAGAAGGTGGCGGGCACTCTGGCGGATCGACAAAGGTCACGGCACAGGGCGATGGCCCAGTCGGGTGCCCAGTCGACATCGAAGGTGATGGCGCTCGACATTTCCTGTGGCTTAGGCCACGACGCTCGCCATGTGACGATATCGATCGGCCGTCTGAGCCGCGACCCGGGGCCAGCAGAAGAAGCGCTCACACGTTTCCGAGGCAGCGCGACCCATCTCGTGGCGCTGGCCCGCATTTCCGAGGAGTTCGATCAGGCGTTCAGCGAGTGTGTCGACGTCGTTGCGCTTCACGAGCACGATGTTGACGCCATCGCACAGGACGCCCTCCCCGTAGATGCCCTCCGGCGCCACTGTGAAAACTGGCAGGCCGGCATACATGGCCTCCATCGAGGCCAAACCGGGCGATGCCCAGGTTCCCTCGTCCTGGTTCAGCCAATGAGCCTCAATGTGGGCCACACTGAGAAACGCCGAGATGCTCGATCTCGGCTGAGCCCCGACGAACAAGACGTTTCCGGCAACGCCCAACTCCTCGGCGAGGCGTTGGGCCGAGTCGTCGAAGACCCCTCCGACGACGAGCAAAAGCACGTCCGGAAATGCAGCCGATACTCGCGGCAAGGCACGGATGAGTTCGTGCCGATTGCGGATAGCGTGGACATGTCCAACGGATAGGATCAACGGCCTCCCATCCAGGCCGTAGGTTTTTCGCAGGTCCGCCTGCTGCTCGGGTGTCACCCTGTCCGGATGATCGACGCCGTACACAACGACACTGGAATCCCGGCGGCCGAAGCGCTCCTCGACATAGGCGCGCATGTTGTTGTCGGGGCAGATGAGTCGGTCGACCTTGTCGATGACCAGCGATTTCAGCACGACGCGATCGGCTGTCCGAAGCACCGCGTCATAGGCCGGGTTTGCATGCTTGATAACCGTGTGCATCGTGAGGGCCAGAGGAAGGCCAAGGCGCCGTTTCAGGAGTGCTCCGACGAACGCCATGTCGAACATGTGGTTGTGGACGTGAAGCACGTCGATGTCGTGCTTGCGTATGATGGCTTCGATCCGCTTCAGGTTGGCCGGCCACAGCACCCAGTTGAGCCAGGGAAAATTTAGAGAAATAGCCATCTTCGGCAGATGGAGAGCTGGGACGCGGTAAACGTCGAACCCGTCCAAGTGCTCAAAGGGCGCCGTTTGCTTGTCCACGTGGGCTGTAATGACGATGACGTGATGGCCGGCAGCTGCGAGAGCCTTCGACAGCCCTCGGACCTGCGTCGACGAGCCAGTTGCCACAGGATGGAAGAGATTGGTGAGCATGGCGACGCGTATCGGGCGTCCATCATTGCGGGGCGCCGTAGCCACGGTCTGCACCGGCTCAAGCAAGCTTCAGTCCTCCATCGTGAACCACATGGGCCTCGCCCGTCCGCGGGCACACGAGATCCGCCCCTAGCTTCTCGCCCGCCCTGCTCATCCAGCCGATCCGTCGGGCGGGGTTGCCGATCATGAGGGCGAAGGCCGGGACGTCCTTCGTCACGACGGCGCCCGCTCCGATGAAGCAGTACTCGCCCATGGTATGCCCGCAGACGATGGTGGCGTTCGCGCCGATCGAGGCGCCCCGGCCGACCGGCGTGCGGCGGAACTCGTCCTTGCGGCTCACGTGCGCGCGGGGGTTGTTGACGTTGGTGAAGACGCAGCTCGGACCGCAGAACACGTCGTCTGCCAGTTCGACGCCGTCATACAGGGCAACGTTGTTCTGGATCTTGCAGCCGTTGCCCACGATGACGCGGGGGCCTATCATCACGTTCTGGCCGATGGAGCAGTCCTCCCCGATCACGGTGCCCGGGAGGATATGGCAGAAGTGCCAGACCTTGGTTCCACGCCCGATCACGGCGCCGTCGTCCACGTAAGACGAGACATGAATCAGCGCGCCTGGGAAGCGCGGGTCTTCACGCATTTCGGTCATCTGAGGGGAGGCTCGCCTCGGCGCTGGCAGAGTCGTCAGGCCGCCAGGGCCTTGATCGCGTTGGGGTGGACGGGGGCATCCCGCCGGCCGAGCGGCAGGTGGCGGAAGGTCGAGACGATGTCGATGGAGGCGCGCACCTCGTCGAGGCCAAAGCCACGGCCAGCCAGGATCTCCTGGTAGCTGCGGGTATGCAGGTCAGTGAAGCCTTCGGAGAACTCGACCTCCTCGCCGTCCACGGTGATCGAGCGGAACGTCGTCTTGCTGCCCTGCACGCTCGGCGGCAAGTCGTTGCGGTCTACCGAGAGGAACCAGCTCACGTCGGCTCGAGCGCACTCGAGGAAGCCCGCCGCGCGGTTCTCATCGCGCAGGTGCGCTTCGCTGCGACTGACCGGCCCGAAGACGAAGCTCAGCATGTCGAAGAAGTGGACGCCAATGTTGGTCGCGACACCGCCAGACTTCGCCTCCTCGCCCTTCCAAGAGGCGTGATACCAACGTCCGCGCGACGTGCAGTAGGTCAGCTCGACCTTGTGGCGCTTGCTGCTGTTCGCGTAGCGCTCGCGCAACGCGATGATCGCGGGGTGCAGCCTTAGCTGGAGGATCGTCGAGATCCGCCGGCCGGTGTCCTGTTCGATCTCCGCAAGGCCGTCGATGTTCCATGGGTTCAGCACCAGCGGCTTCTCACAGATCACGTCCGCCCCAGCTCGTAGGCCGAAACGGCAATGGGCGTCGTGCAGGTAGTTGGGGGAGCAGATGGCGACGTAGTCGATCCGCTCGCCCCGCCGCCGCAACTTGTCGACGTGCCGGTCGAAGCGCTCGAACTCGACGAAGAAGTGCGCGTCCGGGAAGTGGCTGTCGATGACGCCAACGGAATCGTTGGGGTCGTAGGCAACGACCAGGTTTCCGCCGGTCTCCTTGATCGCCTTCATGTGCCGGGGGGCGATGTAGCCGGCGGCCCCGATGAGTGCGAACGACGTCACGGCTGATCCCCTTCGTCCAGAATTGTCGGTCAAGCAGAAGCGGCGCGAAAGAGAAGCCCCACGCTACCGCACTTTGGGTGCCTCGCGTCCGAGACGACCCATTGTGGCGGGACAGGGGCCCGCGGCCAGTCCGGCGGAGCGCCCTCAGGCGGCCTCGACCATTCCGGCATCCAGAACCACGCGCACCTTGCGTCCCAGGAGGTCCAGGAGAATGGCGACGCGATCCTTGTCTGTCAGGGCGAGAAACAGGCCCTGGCAGGCTTCGAAGACGCCCTCGGTCACGCGAACGGCGTCACCTGCGGCAAATCGGGCTGCGGCGGGGGCGACGCGCAGCATTCCATCCGGCCCCTCGCGGCGCCGGATCTCCTCGACGACGCCCGGCATCACGGGTGTCGGCAACACACCACGTCCGACGAGGCGGGTCACTCCGACGGTCGAGTTCACGGCCCGCCAGCGCTGGCGGGCGACGTCGAGCTGGACGAAGAGGTAGCGGGGAAAGAAGGGCGCCTTCACCGTCTCGATGCGGCGCGCGTGCCGGCGCTGCTTGAGGTAGGTGGGCACGTAGCTGGGGAAACCTTGTCGGTCCAGATGCTCGGCCGCGCGCAACTCCGCGTTGGGCTGGCTTTGTACGGCATACCATTGCGGGCCCTCGAGCTCAGCCATGGAGTGGCCTCCCCCAGGCGCGGCGCAGGAACTGGGGGACGAGGACGCGTTCGGGCCCTAACAATCCGCAAGCTTCGTCATGCGCCACCAGCGAATCGGCCAAGCTGCAGACCAGCGCGCAGTCGATGTCGGAAAGATCCTCCAGGCGCCGGACGACTGGCAGCCCGACGAAGCGGGGAACGGGACAGCGCGCGTCCGCCACCCCAATGATCGCGGTGCCGGATTCCAGCGCGCAAAGAGCCGCGATCTCGGCCAGTTCGGAGCACTCGATCAGCGCCATGCGCTCCCAGCCGCGCTCGCCAGCGTAGTGCAGGGCCTCGGCGCAGTCGGCGCGCGCCACACGGAAGAAACCGAAGGAGATGCTGAGATATTCCGCCGTGAGCCGCGCTTTTTCCGCAAAACCCTGCGGCGTGAGGTAATAGGCGTAGCGCCTGGCGGGCACCTCCGAGACCTTCATCAGGCCCTTGCGGACGCAGCGCTTCATGTACGCGTTTGCGAGGCCGACGGCGATGCCGAGTTCGGATGCGAGGTGGCGCTGAGACTTGACCTCCCCGTCGCCCACGGCCTGAAGAACGCCGAGCATGATCCGGTCGTCATCCGAATCAGAACGGTCGAGCGACGTCGTGAGCGGTGCCCCAGCCATGCGCGGGTGTTACAGCGTTCACGCCGTGAACGTCAACAGATCGCTGCGGGGCTCTGCCAAAAAGAACGCCAGCATGCACGTATCAACAAAAGCTACGCTCATGACGCAACTCATGGTGCCCCCCGCTTCGCACCATCGCGGGCTTGATGTCATGGCCCGTGCTTCGTAGGGAAAGGGTGGGAGGCAGCCTTCCTGCCACCGGGACCCCCATCGCTCATGTGCGGCATCGCTGGCCTCTGGCATCGCTCCCCTCGTCCCCAAGGCCTCCTCCGCGACGCTTTGGCGGGCATGATGGATGCGATACGCTATCGCGGGCCGGACGGCGACGGGACGTGGTTCGATCCGGAGGCCGGCCTCGGGCTCGGCCACCTGCGCCTCGCCATCCAGGACTTGTCTCCTGCTGGCGCGCAGCCCATGGCGAGTATCAGCGGGCGCTACGTCCTCATCTACAACGGTGAGATCTACAACGTCGCCGAGGTGAGGGCGGACCTCGTCTCGGCCGGGTGGAGCTTTCGTGGCACGTCCGACACGGAGGTCTTCCTGGCCGGCCTCGAGCAGTGGGGCCTTGACGAGGCCCTGCGCCGCTCGGCGGGCATGTGGGCCATGGCGATCTGGGACAGGCAGGAGCGGTCCCTCACGCTCGTGCGCGACAGGCTCGGGAAGAAGCCCCTCTATGTCGGCTGGGCAGGCGGCGCCCTGCTCTTCGGCTCGGAGCTCAAGGCCCTGATGTCCGACCCCGCTCTCATCCGGCGGATCGACGCCGGGGTCGCCGCCTCCTACCTGCGCTTCGGGGACGTGCCGGGCACGGCCGCTATCCTGGAGGGCGTGACGAAGGTTACCCCAGGCACGTATGAGCGGCTGCAGGCCGACGGGCGGCGCGAGGTGACGACCTACTGGGACCTGGCTGCCGTGGCCCGGCATGGGCGTTCGTCCCTTCTGTCGGGCTCCCTCGAAGACCTCTCCCGCGGCGCGGAAGAAGTCATCGACAGGGCCGTACGCGAACGCCTCGTCTCGGACGTCCCGGTCGGCGCCTTTCTGTCGGGCGGCATCGACTCGTCGCTGGTGACGGCCCTGATGCAGAAGCACGTGCCCGGAGGCGCGCGCACGTTCTCCATCGGCTTCGACGAGCCACAGTTCGACGAGGCGCCCTTCGCTGAGGCCGTTGCCCGGCATCTCGGCACCCGGCACACGACCCTGCGTGTCACGGCTGCCGATGCCCTCGCCGTCGTGCCGGACCTGCCGTCCATGTTCGACGAGCCCTTCGCCGACTCCTCGCAGATCCCTACACACCTCGTGGCCAAGCTGGCCAGAGCCGAGGTCACGGTTGCCCTCTCGGGAGATGGCGGCGACGAGATCGCCGGCGGCTATCGCCGCCACGCGCTGGTGACGCACTGGTGGCCGCGGCTGGCCCACGTTCCGCTTGGTTTGCGGAAGGCTGCCGCCGCAGCGGTCGAGGCCGTCCCCGCACGCGCGCTCGACGCGGTGGTAGGCCTCGCCCGCTCGAAGGGACCGGGCCATCTGGTGGAGCGCCTGCAGAAATCGGCGAGCATCCTGGGCGAACCCGGCGCGCAGGCCATCTATGCGCGGCTCGTCTCGCTCTGGCCGACCCCCCGCGACATCATGGATGCGGACGCCCTCCCCTCGCCCGTCGACGACCCCTGCGCGGCACAGGGTCTGGGCGAGCTCAGCATGATGCGCTACCTGGACATGGCGACCTACCTCCCCGACGACATCCTTACCAAGGTCGACCGGGCGAGCATGGCCGTCGCCCTCGAGGCCCGCAGCCCATTGCTCGACCATCGCGTCGTCGAGCACTTCTGGCGGCTGCCGGATGGCTGCCTCGTCCGCGGCGGAAAGGGCAAGGTGATCCTGCGGGCGATCCTGTCTCGCCACGTGCCCGTCGCCCTGTTCGAGAGGCCCAAGACCGGCTTCGGCATTCCGCTCGGCGAATGGCTGCGGGGCCCGTTACGCACTTGGGCGTCCGATCTCCTCGCCTCCGACGCCGCCCGCACCGTACCGCTCAGGCCCGACCGGCTGGCCCGCGACTGGGCGGCGCATCTCGAACGCCGCGAGAACAACGAGCACCGCATCTGGGCGGTCCTGATGCTGCTCGCCTGGCAGCAGCGCTGGTCGGCGACGTGGGGATAGTCGCATAAGGCCGCCGCTCTCAGGCCGGGCCCCGGCGCTTCAGCAGCCCAGCCCAGGCGGGAAGCCGCTGCTCGTAGGAGGTCCCCGCGAGAAGATCGGGAGCAAGGATCAAGGCCAGCACGACGGAGGCCCCAGTCGCCAGCAAGAGCCGCAGCGCGAGCGGTGCCTGGGCGGGTTCGAAATAGGACCAGCTGACGAAGGCCACGACGAGGGCCCCCGCCCAGGCGAGCCCTTTCACGTCATATGATACGGGCTCGACCGCCTGGCTGCTGCGGCCCAAGGCGAGCATCACGTAGGTCTGCGACACAACGGCGGCGATCGCGGCGCCCAGGATGCTGAGGCCCGGGACGAGCAGGAGGCTCATGGCAAGGTGAATGGCCGCAGCCGCGGCCCCATGCACCGCAAATTGTTTCGTCCGGCCCGAGACAAGCAGTCCCGACCCCACGACCTGGGTAATCGCGGTCACAAACCCGGCGAGCAGCAGGAGAGGGACGATAACCGTCGCGGAGCGAAACTCCGGCCCGAGGATCAGGCCGAGCAGGTCCGGAATGGCGCACAAACCCATGGTGATCGCGCCGAAAAGCACCACCATCGCACTGGTCATCTGCCCGATCACGCGCCTTGCGGACGCGGGGTCCTCGACATGCAGCTTCATGACGTAAGGGCCCCACGCGAGGTTCACGACCGCCAGCACCATGGCCATCAGCGAGGCCAGCGAGGTCGCGGTCGAGAACAGGCCGGCATCGTGGGTGGAATGGAAGTAGTTGATGATCACGCGGTCCGCGGACGTGTAGATCCAGTAGCACACCGAGAAGGGCACGAGCGGCGCGCCGAAGCGGACGAGTTCGGGGAGGAGGCTTCGCGAAAAGCCGCCACTCCAGACATCCCGCAGGAGGAACGCCCGGATCCCGCCCGTGACGGCCTCTGCGACGAGGATACCCGCAAAAATTCCCATGATACCCGACCCAAGCAGGAAGATCAGCGCCAACGTGGCCCCGATATTGACGAAGGCATAGAGGCTGTTGGTCGCGGCATAGAGGCCCGACAGGAACCGGTTCCGAAGCACCTGCCCCAGCAATCGGTTCTGGATCGCGAGCGGGATGCTCGCCAGCGACACCACCAACGGGGCCGCGATCTCGGCGCTCTGGTTGCGGTACCTGAACAGGACGCAGGCCGCCAGGAACAGCACCGCGACCACGGAGAAAAGCCCGACGGCCGCCATGATGGTCTTGGCGATCGTCCGCTCTTCCGCGAGGTCGCCGGCGCGCGCGTGATAGCGGGCGATCGTGGTATCGGAGCCCACCTGCACGATCGTGGTGACCACGAGGTTCACTGACACCACGAGGGAGACGATGCCGTATTCCCACGGAGTGAAAATGCGCGTGAAGAGAGGAAGGGTGATCAGGGAGATCGCCCGGACCAGGAACTCGCCGAGGCCGTAGATGACGATCGTCGACCCGATGCGACGCACCGGGGTCGCCATGCGTCCCTTGATCAAGTCGAACGTCTCCATGGACCGACGTTTCGCCTGCCTGACCGCCTCCTGCCGCTGTTTCAGCATCCGCGCGGGGGCGCCGCGGAAGATCGGGCAGGTCTGCCCTGCTCAATAGCCTCATCGCCTTCCGATTGCACCCTGCGCTTAACTCAATCAAAACTGCCGGAACGCCCTGGGCGCCCAGCCAGCGCCTTGGAGGCCACCTGTCACCCGGCCTGAACCGGGCCTTGAGATTGGGCCGCTTCGCGGCTTAGAGAGACGCATGTCGTCCCGCCTGCTCTATCTCGTCACCGAGGACTGGTACTTCATCTCGCACAGGCTCCCCATGGCCCGGGCCGCGCGGGACGCCGGTTACGAGGTGCATGTCGCCTGTCGTGTGGGCCGGCACGCGGACGACATCGCGGCGGAAGGGTTCACCCTGCATGCGCTGCCCTGGAGCCGGTCCAGTCGGGGGGCGGCCACGCTCGCCGGCGAAGTCCGCGCCATCAGGCGGCTCTACCGGGAGCTCCGGCCCTTAATGGTCCACCAGGTCGCCCTGAAGCCTGTGATCCTCGGGTCGCTCGCGTCGACCGGCCATCGGATCGGAACCGTGAACTCCGTCGCGGGGCTGGGCTCGGGGTTCATCGCGAGCGGCCTGGTCGCCGCGCTCAGACGACAGGGGCTGTCCACGGCTCTCAAGGCCCTGCTGAATCGCCCCCTCGCCATCACCGTCGTCCAGAACCCCGACGACCGGACCGCCCTGGAAGGGCTCGGCGTACGCCCCGACAGGCTCGCCCTCATTCCAGGGTCTGGCGTCGACGTGGACCTGTTGCGCCCCCTTCCCGAGCCGGAGGGTCCGATCACCGTCGGCTTCGCCGGACGGCTGCTGGCCGACAAGGGCGTGGCGCCCCTCGTCGAGGCCGCGGGCATGCTGAGGCGCGACCGACCCGATCTCAGGCTTCTCCTGGCGGGCACGCCGGACCCCAGCAACCCGGCGTCGATCCCGCCCGCCGAGATCGAGCGGTGGCGCGGACTGCCGGGCGTCGAGTTGCTTGGGCACGTATCAGATATCGCGAGTTTTTGGTCGCGCTGCCACATTGCGGTGCTTCCCTCGCGTCGCGAAGGATTGCCCAAGGCGCTCCTTGAGGCAGCGGCGCTCGGCCGCCCGTTGGTGGCGACCAACGTTCCCGGGTGCAGAGAGGTGGCCCGGGAGGGCGTCAACGGGATCCTCGTGCCGGTCGATGATGCGCAGGCCCTTGCGCAGGCCATCGGGCGCCTCGCCGATGAGTCCGATCTGCGCCGCCGCTATGCAGCGGCGGGCCGGACGCTCGTCGAGGCGGAGTTCTCGGCGGTCGCGATCGGGAAACAGACGCTTGCGGTCTACGACCGGCTCACCAAGGGCCACGGGATTGCGCCTCCCCGGCGCAGCCTCTAAAGGACGGGCGTCTTTGGCAGGAGGACTTAGCGTGTCGCACGGACGCCAGATCGCCGTCATCGGCCTCGGCTATGTCGGCCTCCCCGTGGCCGCCGCGTTTGCCGGCGCCGGCTCGCGCGTGGTCGGCTTCGACATTGACCAGCGCCGCGTGGCGGAGTTGCGGGACGGCCATGACCGCACGCGCGAGGTGGAGCCCGAGGCGCTGCGCTCGCCGAACCTGCACGTCACACATGACCCTGCTGACCTCGCCGCCTGCGACTTCTACATCGTCACGGTTCCGACTCCGATCGACGCCGCCCGCCGCCCCGACCTCGGCGCCGTGCTCGCGGCCTCCCGCACCGTTGGCAAGGTGCTGAAGAAAGGCGACATCGTCGTCTACGAGTCGACCGTCTATCCCGGCGCGACCGAGGAAGACTGCGTTCCCGTGCTGGAGGCCACGTCGGGCCTTGTCTTCGGCCGCGACTTCGCCGTGGGCTATTCGCCCGAGCGCATCAATCCCGGCGACAAGGTCCACCGCTTCGAGACCATCACCAAAGTGGTCTCCGGTTCTGACCAGCGCACCCTCGACATCGTTGCAGAGATCTACGGCTCCGTCGTCAAGGCTGGCGTGCACCGCGCGCCGTCCGTCAAGGTCGCCGAGGCGGCCAAGGTGATCGAAAACACGCAGCGCGACCTCAACATCGCCTTCATGAACGAGCTGTCGATCATCTTCCACCGGCTCGGCATCGACACGGGCGACGTGCTCACGGCCGCGCGCACCAAGTGGAATTTCCTGCCCTTCACGCCTGGCCTCGTGGGCGGGCACTGCATCGGCGTCGACCCCTACTACCTCACCTTCCGGGCCGAGAAGGCCGGCTACCATCCCGAGGTGATCTTGGCTGGCCGGCGCACCAACGACGCGGTCGGCCCGCGCGTGGCGCGCGAGGTGGTCCGCCGCCTGCTGGCCTCCGGCCGCGCCAACCCGACCGTGACCGTGCTCGGCCTGACGTTCAAAGAGGACGTGCCAGATACGCGGAACTCCAAGGTGGTCGATATCATTTCCGAGCTGCAGAGCTTCGGTGTGGCCGTTCAGGTGCACGATCCCCTGGCGGACCCGGATGAGGCGCGCCACGAATACGGCGTGGAGCTCACGCCCCGCCAGAAGCTCGCGCCGGCCGATGCGATCGTGCTGGCGGTGTCGCACAGGGACTATGTCGAGAGCGGCTGGGGCCTCGTGGGGTCGCTGCTCAAAGGGCGCGAAGGCGTGGTCTTCGACGTAAAGGGTTGCCTGGATCGCAACACGCGCCCCGCTCCGATCGAGCTCGTACGGCTGTAATAGCGGAATTCTCCCCAGCTGAGCCATCCAGCCGGCCCGATCCAGCCGCTGATTGGCCCGGTTCGCCTGTTATCGCCGATCCATGAAATGGATCATCGGGCTGATTGCGGCCCTCTTCAGCTTTTTGGACGGTCCATACCGTCTCGCCCTACGTGGCCATGGCCTCCCTCGGACGTGCGACCGCGAGCGACGACCGGGCTGCCGTGACGCGGCGGCTCGATCTGCCGGCCATTCGCGCTTCGCTCACGCACCAGCTGGTAAACGCCTATTGGGATGCGACCGGCAGACGACCGCCGCCCGGAGTCGCGTCCTACGCCAGCGACGGCGCGGCCGCCATGGCGAACCCGCTGGTGAGCCAGTATGTCACCGAGGACTCCATTCTGGACTTCCTTGAACGCGGGTCGGTCGCCTCGGCCGGGACGTCCGGCAAGGCCGGCTTCAGCATGGCCAAAGTCTGGCCGCTCGTTCGCGACGCCGAACAGCGTGGCTTCACGAAGGTGGCCTTCCGCCTTCCACCCGATGCGGCACGGCAGGAGCAATACGGCATCGTCCTGCGCCTGAAGGACTTTGCATGGCGGGTCGGTGGCGTGGAACTGCCACTGCCTCTGCGAGACAGGATTGTCAAACGCATGATCAGGGACCATGGCCAGACCGGAGCGCTTGCGGTCGATCGCCTCGTGGGCAGTACCTAGCTTCCACTGGCAGCCCCGGGCAGCAACGGCCTGAGCAGGCGCTCCACCTGACGGCGGCTGCCTGAGGGCGACAGGTGGTTGTCGTCCGCGTAGAGCAGCCGGCCTTCGGCATCCCTGACGGCGCACCGACCCGCCTCGCAGTAGGCGGGAAGCGAGTCGACCACGGTGACGTCATGCAGGCCCTTCAGAAGGTCGCTGTACGCGGCCTGCCTGGCGCGGATGGTAGCTTCATCCACGGTGCACACCCGCGCCGCGCGGAAGGGCCGGTCGACACACTGGCGCGGGTCTCGCTCGATCTCCGGGTTCTCCGTGACGTAGATGACCCGCTTTCCAGCCGCCACGAAGCGGTCGATCGTCCGCTGCAGGCCCGCGGCGAAGACAGCCGGCGGGATCATCGGGCCGCCGGTCCATTCGATCCCGTAGCCCTTGCCCGTGAGATAGATCGGCCCGCGCGAAAACAGCACGACGTCCGTAATCGCGGGGTCGCGGACGACGGCCTCGACGATCGCCTCGATCGACTTCCGGCAGGTCTCCTTGTCAGCCTCGGTGGCGCCGTACGCGGCACCGAGGAAGGGTGGACAGCCGCTATTGGCCAGCAGGATCGTCCCAATGCCGCGGCGTGCGAGTTCCTCGGCGAGGCCGGGCTCGGCGACGTCGGCGTGGCTGTCGCCCACCAGTGCGAAGAGCCGAGATCCGTTGGGACGCAGCCTGCAGTAGTAGAAGGGAACCTCGCCGCCCACGTGCGAGACGCAGGCCTCGTCCTTGGCCGGCAGTCGGATCATTTCCTGCTCGTTGGCGAGATAGGCCGCGATCGCCGCCCGCCCCGGCACGCCGTCGAGACGGTAAATCACGGCACCTGAAGCACCGAGCGCGGCCAATCCGACCACGAGACCTAGCGCCCAGGCTCGTGCGGCCGGTGGCCGGCCCGCGGCGTGGCGAATCGGTCGCTCCGCGAAGTGGTAGGTCCCCGCTGCGAGCGCGACAGCGAGCGCCACCGCGGCGACCCGGATCCAAAGCGCAGGCGTGCCGCCCTCGACGATCCTGGCGTACGAGAGCAGCGGCCAGTGCCAGAGATAGAGCGGGTAGCTGATCAGACCCAGGGCCACAGCCAGCGGATGGGCGAGAAGGTTGCGGTTCACTCGGGCTTGCAGTCCCGCCACGATCATCAGCGCCGTTCCTGCGACAGGGAGCAGGGCGATCCAGCCCGGGAAGCGCGCGCCCGGCTTGATCAGAAGCATGCTCGCGAGCACGAGGCCGAGGCCCGTCGCGGACAGAAGATCCCGCAGTACTGGCCCTCCCGGGCGTGACGCGCCACGCCGGATCTCAAGGATCGCCAGGAGTGATCCCGCGAGGATCTCCCAGACCCGGCTGAACGGCATGTAGAAGGCCGCCACGGGTGCCGAGCGCGTCAGCGCAACGCACAGCGCGAAGCTGGCCAAACCAAGCACAGCGGCCATCCAGACGGGCTGAAGCCGCATACGCCGCGCGGCGACGAGCAGGAGCGGCCAGGCCAGGTAGTACTGCTCCTCGACCGCCAGCGACCACAGGTGCAGCAGCGGCTTGGTCTGGGCCGCATTGTCCCAATAGCCGGCCTCGGACCAGAAATTGACGTTGGAGAGGAACAGGGCTGCCGCAGCAACGTGCTTTCCAAGCTGCCGCAGTTCCAGCGGGAAGAGCCCGACCCAGCCGAAGACGAGGCAGGCAGCGAGGACGAGCGCAAGCGCGGGAAAGATGCGCCGCACACGCCGGGCGTAGAAGTCGATGAAACTGAACCTGCCTTCGTCAAGACCGCGCAGGATGATGCCGGTGATCAGGAAACCCGAGATCACGAAGAAGACGTCGACGCCGACGAACCCTCCGCGCAGCGCCTCGGGCGCGGCGTGGTAGACGACGACGCCGAGGATCGCGAGGGCTCGAAGGCCATCGATGTCGGGCCGGTATTCAGTTTCCGGCTTGCTCCCTCCTGACCAGTCTCGCCCGACCACGCTGCGCCCTTCGCTCGATTGACGGCGCACCACTAAGGCCTCGGACCGTCGGGCCGCAAGCGGAGGTCCGGGCGCTCGATCCGATTGCAACTTTGACGATCAAGGTTGGGATGCTACGGACGCGGCGACTCTGGGGAGCCACCACGTGTCTGAGGATTCGACCGTTCCGTTCAACTACCGCTACTTTATAGCGCTGGCTCGGCAGGCCGGCGGCACGATCCTCGACTATGGATGCGGGCGCGGCCAGACCGTAGCGCTCGGCGTGGCCGCTGGCCTCGACATCTGGGGGGCGGATACGTTTTCCGGCCACTACGCGGACTGGGCCAACCACGTCGAACCCGCCGCACAAGGCCGCATCAAGGCCATCGTCGAGGAGCTAATCCCGTTCGCTGACGACACGTTCGACTTTGTCATGTCGAACCAGGTCCTCGAGCATGTCAGGGACCCCGAGGCCGTGGTTCGAGAGGTCCACCGCGTGCTGAAGCCGGGCGGCCTCTTCGTGGCGGCCTTCCCGGTCGTCGAGACCTGGTACGAAGGCCATATCGGTCTCTACTTCGGGCATCGCTTCGCGCCAGGCACGCCGCTGCGCCGGGCCTATTTCGACGCGATGCACCGCCTCGGCGCTGGGCTCTATCGCGGTGATCTCTCGCGGCAGTCATGGGTCGCAACGAGCGAGAAAACGCTGGACGACGCCTGCTTCTACTATCCGCGCGGGCGGATGATCGCGGCCTTTCGGTCCGCATTCGGGCAGGACCCGGAGGATGGCTGCGCGCACTACATGCGCGAGCGACTCCAGACCCGTGCACGAAGGATACCCGGCTGGGCCGACCCGCTGCTGCGTTTCGTCTACCACAAGCGCGCGGGCGAGATCTGGCAGGTGAGAAAGCCGTCCGGGACAGGCGCCGCCCCGGCAGACTGACGCGGCCTTAAGCCGCCGCGGCGGCGACGGACGTCACCCTCTGCTCGATCGCTCCGAACACGCTGTGACCCTGCGCATCGAGCATCTCGATCCGCACGACGTCGCCTTGCCGGAGCCACGGAGTCCGTGGCTCGCCGTGGCGCAGCGTCTCCACGGCGCGCTGCTCGGCAATGCAGCAGTAGCCAAGACCGCCCTCGCCCGCCGGGCGGCCGGGGCCGCCGTCGGGGTCCTTGTTGGAGATGGTGCCGGAGCCGATGATCGTGCCGGCCGCCAGCGGACGGGTCCGGGCGGCGTGGGCGATGAGGGCCGGCAGGTCGAAGACGAGGTCGCGGCCGGCGTCCGGCCGGCCGAAGAGGTGGCCGTTCAGGCTGACCGAGACGGAACCCGCGAGCCTGTTTCCATCCCAGGCCGGGCCAAGTTCGTCAGGCGTCACCGCCACCGGCGAAAAAGCGGAGGACGGCTTGGACTGCAGGAATCCAAAGCCCTTGGCGACCTCCTGCGGAATGAGGCCGCGCAGCGAGATGTCGTTTGCGAGCATGACGAGGCGGATCGCGCCGGCGGCCTGCCCGCGGCTCGCGCCGGCCGGCACATCGCCCGTGATCACCGCGATCTCAGCCTCGAAGTCCGCCCCGAAGGCCTCGTCCCCGAGGGGAATGGGGTCGCGCGGGGCAAGGAAGCTGTCGGAGCCGCCCTGGTACATCAGGGGCTCCGTCCAGAAGCTCTCGGGCATTTCCGCGCCGCGCGCGCGGCGCACGAGCTCGACATGGTTCACGTAGGCCGAGCCGTCCAGCCACTGGTAGGCGCGCGGCAGGGGCGAATGCGCCTCGTGCTCGTGGAAGCGCTGCCAGGGCACGGCGCCCATCTCGAGCTGGCGGGCGAGGTCCTCCAGGCGGGGGGCGACGTGATCCCAGTCGTCCAGCGCCGCCTGCAGCGTCGCGGCGATGGGGCGGGCCGCGATGCAGCGGGTGAGGTCCCGGGAGACGACGACGAGCGTTCCGTCGCGCGTGCGGTCACGCAGGGTCGCGAGCTTCATGGCCTCACCCGTTCCAGTCGCGGCGGGTCGGATCGAAGTGCTTGTCGATGCCCGCCCAGCAGTCCGCATAGTCATCCTGCAACGGGGCCTCGCGCGCGGCAAATTGGGTGAGCTGCTGGGGGAAGCGTGTCTCGAACATGAAGGCCATGGTGTCGGTGAGCTTCACGGGAGCGAGCTCCGAAAAGCTCGCCTTGTCGAAGGCGCTCTTGTCTGGCCCGTGCGGCAGCATGCAATTGTGCAGGCTCATGCCGCCGGGCACGAAGCCCTTTTCCTTGGCGTCATAGCGGCCTTTGATGAGCCCCATGAACTCGCTCATGATGTTCATGTGGTACCAGGGCGGCCGGAAGGAGTGCTCGGCCACCATCCAGCGCTCGGGGAAGATGACGAAGTCCACGTTGGCCGTGCCGGCTTCGCCCGAGGGTGCGGTCAGCACCGTGAAGATCGAGGGGTCGGGGTGGTCGAACAGGATCGCGCCGACGGGCGAGAAGGTCCTGAGGTCATAGCAATAGGGCGCGTAGTTGCCGTGCCAGGCGACGACGTCCAGCGGTGAATGGCCAATTTCCGTCACCTGGAAGCTTCCGCACCATTTCACCACCACCCGGTGGGGGACCTCGCGGTCTTCGTAAGCCGCAACGGGAGCCTTGAAGTCACGGGGATTGGCGAGGCAGTTCGCGCCGATCGGCCCGCGGTCCGGCAGGGTGAACTTCGCCCCGTAATTCTCGCAGACATAGCCGCGCGAGGGGCCGTCCAGCGGGTCCACCTTGAACTTCATGCCGCGCGGCACGACGGCGAGCTGGCAGGGGCCGATCTCCATGACGCCGAGCTCGGTCGTGACGCGGAGCCGGCCCTCCTGGGGCACGATCATCAGCTCGCCGTCGGCGTTGAAGAAGACCTCGTCTCCCATCGGCGCGGTCACGAGGTAGACATGCGCGGCCATGCCGACCTGGGTGTAGACGTCTCCTGCGGTCGTCATGGTGCGCAGACCCGTGAGGAAGGTGAGCGGCTGATCGGGGATGGGCACGGGGTCCCAGCGCAGCTGGCCGAGCGGCAGGCCGTGCTCGACGATGTGGGGGGCGGTCTTCCAGTACGGCAGGTCGATGCGGCGGAAGCGCCCGGTGTGCATCACCGAAGGGCGGATGCGGTAGAGCCAGGAGCGCTCGTTCGTTCCGCGCGGCGCGGTGAAGGGCGAGCCGGAGAGCTGCTCGGCATAGAGGCCATAGGCGCCGCGCTGGGGCGAATTCTGCCCCTGGGGCAGCGCGCCCTCCAGCGCCTCGGTCTCGAAGTCGTTGCCGAAGCCCGGCATCATCCGCAAAGTCATGTTCTCCCCCCGGCGACCGCCGGCTCTGCGTCCGGCCCGCCTCTGCGTCTACTTTAGGCTGGTCTTGCTGGCCGGGAAGCCCGACCAGTATGCGCCCGTGCCACGCCGAAGCACGCTGTCGGACGCCGTGATCTCGAAAGGCGAGAACTGCTGCTCCTCGCGCCAGCGGGCGAAGCGCGCCTCCATGTCCGTGTCGTGCAGGGTGCAGAAGAGCTGATCGAAGCTGTCGATCACGAAGTAGGAGGCCTGGAGGTCGTCGATGTAGTAGCCGGTGCGTGCGACGCGATCGAGATCGAAGGCGAGGTGGTTCGCCGAGGGGTCCTCCACGACGTAGCGCGCCTCCCCGTAGGATGAGACGATCCCCGCCCCGTAGATGCGCACGCCCTGCGGCTGGCGGATGAGGCCGAACTCGATCGTGTACCAGTTGAGCCTTGCGAGGAACTTCACGCCCTTGCGCTCGATGGCCCTGAGGCCGAGGCGGCCATACTCGGCCATGTAGTCGGCATAGGCGTCGTTGGTGAGCAGCGGCACGTGGCCGAACACGTCGTGGAAGATGTCCGGTTCCTCAAGGTAGTCCAGCTGCTCGCGGGTGCGGATGAAGGTGCCGGCCGGGAACTGCCGGTTGGCCAGCATCTCGAAGAACGGCCGCGACGGGATGAGCCCGGGAACCGCCACCACCTCCCAGCCGGTGCGCGAACGCAGGCTGCGGTTCATGCTGTCGAACTCGGGGATGCCCCGCCCCTCTATGCCGAGCGCCTCGAGCCCGTGAAGGTAGTCCTGGCAGACATGGCCCTCCAACGTGCGCTTCTGGCGCTCGAAGAGTAGCCCCCAGGTCTCGTGCTGTTCCGGCGTATAGCCGAGCCAGCCTTGGTCGATGATGCACTCCGCCCGGCTGCGGGCGGTCAGGACGGCATGGGCCGACATCGTCGTCCTCCCTCGTGGGGCCCCGCCTCGGCGGAGCCCAAGTGCCTTGCCCCTCGTACGAAGAACGGCGGACCATGCTCGCGGGATCCGGCCGCCGGTCGATCTCAGGCGGTCGCCTTCAGCACGCCACGGCGGATCTGGTCTTCCTCGATCGACTCGAACAGCGCGCGGAAATTGCCCTCCCCGAAGCCCTCGTCGCCCTTGCGCTGGATGAACTCGAAGAAGATCGGCCCGATCACCGTCTTGGAGAAGATCTGCAAGAGGATCCTGGTCATGCCGCCGTCGACCACGCCCTCGCCGTCGATGAGGATGCCGTGGCGCTTCATGCGCTCTACGGGCTCCTCGTGGCCGTGCACCCGGTGGACGGAGCGTTCGTAGTAGACGTCCGGCGGGCCCGGCATGAATTGCAGGCCGCGCTCGGCGATGGCGTCGGTGGAGGCGTAGATGTCGTCCGTGCCGACCGCAATGTGCTGGATGCCCTCGCCCTTGTAGCGGCGCAGGTATTCCTCGATCTGGCTCTTGTCGTCCGCGCTTTCGTTGATGGGAATGCGGATCTTGCCGCAGGGCGAGGTGAGCGCGCGGCTGGTGAGCCCCGTCATCTTGCCCGCGATGTTGAAGAACCGGATCTCGCGGAAGTTGAACGTGTCCGCATAGAACCGGTACCAGGTGTCCATGTTGCCGCGGATCACGTTGTGGGTGAGGTGATCCAGGTAGTAGAAGCCGACACCGTAGGGCCGCGGGTCGCGCTCGCCGAGCCACTCGAACTCCGCGTCATAGGCCGAGCCCTTTGCGCCGTAGGTCTCCACGAAATAGAGCAGCGAGCCGCCGATGCCGATCACGGCAGGCACGTCCAAGGACTTGCCGGGGCCGGTATACTCCGTCGCTCCGAGCTCGACGGCCCGCTTGAGGGCGTGTCGCGCATCAACGACCCGCCACGCCATGGCAGGCGCGCACGGTCCGTGCTGCGCCACGAACTCCGCGGCGTGCGAGCGCGGCTCGCGATTGACTAGGTAGTTGATGTCGCCCTGCCTGAAGAGGGAGATGTCCTTGGTCCGGTGCCGGGCCACTTCCGCGTAGCCCATGCGCTCGAACAGCGCCGTGAGCTTCTCCGGCTCGGGATGGGCGAACTCGACGAATTCGAAGCCGTCGGTTCCCGCCGGGTTCTCCGTGCTGATCGTGGCGGGCGGCGCATCGTGGGGGAAAGGGCCCATCGGGGGATGTCCTTGCGCTGGAGGCGTGACCCCGACATGATTACTGCAGAAACCGCGCATGGAGCGTGCGAACTCAGTTTCAATCGACGTTCTCATGCACAATTCACGCATCCTGGAACCAAATGATGCAAACCGTTGCGCTGGACGGGTTCGATCTGAAGCTGCTCGATGCGCTGCAGTCGGACGGTTCGCTGACCAACAACGAGCTCGCCGACCGCGTCGGCCTCTCCTCCTCGCAGTGCTCCCGCCGCCGGGCGGCGCTGGAGGAGGCGGGCGTCATCGCGCGCTACAGGGCGGAGTTGCGCCCTGAAGCGCTCGCGCTCGACGTGCTGGTCTTCGTCGAGGTCACGCTCGCCACCCACTCGCCGGACAATGCCGACAAGTTCCGGGCGCTCGTCGCCCGGCTCGACGAGGTACAGGAGGCCTATGCGGTGACGGGAGCGTCCGACTATCTCGTCAAGCTGACCGTGCCGACCCTGAAGGACCTCGCGCGGGTCCTCAACGAGGTGTTCCTGCCGCACGAATCCGTGGCGCATGTCCGCTCGTCGGTCGTCCTCGACGCGCTCAAGCAGACGGCCCGGCTGCCGCTCGGGCACCTGAAGTAAGCCGCCGGTTATTCAAATCGTATCAGTGCTATGTGCTTTCCTGATCAAAGCGCGGGGGGCGCCGGCGCCGCTCAGCCCGGGGTCAGGGTGGTCCGGCGGAGAATCCTGAGGGCCTGCTCGCGCTCCGCCGTGGTCAAGGCATGGCGAGAGGCGAGTGTAGCGGAGACCACAATTGTTCGCGTCGCGGCCAATCGGTACACGTTGTACTCGGCTTTGCCTTGTGAAGGACCCGCGTTGAGTTTCTCGCAACCCACGAGAAATTCCAGTGTTTGTAACCCCTTACGGTTCTCAGAGCGACCGTTCCGGCGAACCCCCGTCGTGAGGCAGTCTCTCAACACGCCCCCTGCAACCATCTCGCGAAAAGGCGCGAGTTGAACGTCGGCTTTCGCCGAAACAAGAATCGTAAAAAGACGAGACCAAGCCGTGATCGTTTCATCTGCTGGAACATACTCAAGGATCGCAGTTGCACCCTGCTGATCCCGATGGCCAAGCTTGAAGCCCTGCGGAACGACGTAGCGAACCTCGGTACCGTCGACCCGGATACGTCCTGTCGTATCCTGGGCGCAAGCGGCGCTGGATACGAAGCCCAGCCAGACCGCGGAGAATGCAATCGAAAGGAACGGGCTTGAAGAAGGTTTCATGGGCGCAGCACCCGTAGGGACCTGCCCGCACCATGCGACCTTGGCCGCGCCACGCCTTGATTGATCTCAATCTCAGCGCTTTATCAAACGGAAGCACTCAACTTCTGGGGGCGTGAGGCCTTCGCTCGCCTACCACCCGCCCGTCGTGTCGTAGATGGTCATGTACCAGGGCTGGTTGAAGGAGCGGGAGCCGGAGGTGACGTAGCTCGGAGGGCCTCTGGATTCCATTGGCCCCTTCGTGAAGAGATAGCTCTGGTCATCCTGTGGGGCTGCCGGCCGGGGCGGCGTCCTCCGCGCCGGACCACCCGGCTGCGCGGGCGTGGCATGGGCTATGGAGGCCCGGTCGGACGGAGCATGGGCCGGTGGCCTGGTCGCCGTGGAGCGCGCCGGGGTTCCCTTTGCAGGAGCAGGCGGCTTCAGGGCGGGCGCGGGCAGCGCCTGGGCCAAGGCGGCAGCCGGCCCGTTCACGAGACCGATGATCCCCAGCATGAACGCCAAGCCGCCGGCGCGCCGGCTCAGCCGGCGAGCACATGGCTCGTCGGCCGGTTGCGCGGGACTGGGGGTCGGGCCGGTCACGGTCCAAGCCTCATGGCTTCGGCGCGGGTTCGCCTGGGTCGCCCTTGGGGCCGGCCGGACCCGGGTCGCCCTTCACGCCGATCGGGCCGCGCTCGCCGGGGGCGCCCTGCGGGCCGGGAGGTCCTTCGGGACCGCGCGGGCCCGGCGCGCCGTCGGCGCCCTTGGGACCGGTTGCGCCGGGAGGTCCGGCCGGACCGGGGTCGCCCTTGACGCCCTGCGGGCCGCGCTCGCCGGGTGCGCCCGGAGCGCCCTGGGGTCCCTGCGGGCCAGGAGGGCCGGCAGGTCCGGGCGGGCCGGCGATCCCCGCGACACCCTGCGGGCCGGGAGGGCCCGCCTCGCCCTTCGGACCGGCCGGGCCCCAGGCGCCCTGCTGCCCGGGATCGCCCTTCGGGCCGGGATCGCCCTTGGGTCCGGCGGGACCCTGCGCGCCGCAATTGGCGATCACGGCCTGCCTTTTGTCCTGGCCGGCGACGAGGTTCACGAGGCAGCCCGGGGGAAGGTATGGCAGCCGGAACAGGAACAGTCCGTCCTTGTCGGTGGTCGCAGTGTACTTGTCGTCCAGGGTCACGGTGACGCCGCCCTGGCCGACATTGCCGGCCACCCTCAGGTCGCCCCGCGCAATGTCCGCCTGGATGATGCGGATTTCCGCCGACGCCGGCACGGTCGAGACGAGGATCGCCCCCGCGATCCAGGTACGCTTGAGCATGCTGCCCTCCCCCACGTTCTCGTTGCCCGACGATGACCGTACACGCGGAATTCTGCAATCGGTGAGTGTCTTGTGGACGAATGGGCGTCGGGGCTCGACGCTCCAGCATCTCGCCGAAGCGGATTTACGGGTCCGGCGCTTCAACTTCGGATTGCACGGGCTGCGCCGATCCCCACATCATCTGCGCCCCTTTGGAGGAGACCCGCCATGTCCGATCTCGTCGTCATCGTCTATCCGACCGAAGAGAAAGCGGAGGAGGTGCGCAAGCGCCTGTTCGCGCTGCAGAAGGAATACCTGATCGAGCTGGAGGACGCGGTGATCGCGACCAAGAGCCCCGACGGCCACGTCAAGCTCAACCAGCTCATGAACACCACTGCCATCGGCGCGGCCTCCGGGGGCTTCTGGGGCCTGCTGATCGGAACGCTCTTCCTGATGCCGATCGTCGGCGTGGCCGTCGGAGCGGCCTCCGGCGCGCTGGGCGGCGCGCTGACCGACTACGGGATCAACGACCCATTCATGAAGGACCTCGCCGCCAGCATCCAGCCCGGCAACGCCGCGCTCTTCGTGCTCATCCGCAAGATGACTGCGGACAAGGTGCTGGCCGACCTGCAAGGCAGTGGGGGCGTGATCCTGAAGACCTCGCTCGACCACACCAAGGAGCAGGCGCTGCGCGACGCGCTGGCGGCGCATGCGGCTGCCTCCCCGGCGCCCGCCCCCGCGGCTCCGACGGGCGACGCGAAGCCTGCCGGCGCCTGAGGGTCCGGACCACGAGGCCCGGATCGGATCGGAGCCGCTCAGCCTGGCTTCGACCCGCCCGGAGGCTTCGGCGAAGCGGACTTGGACACGCCGGGCTTGGAAACGGCGGTCTTGGAAACGGCGGTCCTGGACACGGCGGTCTTGGCCGCACTCTTCGCCTTCGCTGCGGCCACCGAGGTGACCGGGGCGGTCGCCGCCTTGGCGGCGGCCTTCGGCTTTTCGGGTGCTGCCGGCCTGGCGGCCGCCTTGCGGGGCGCGGCCTTCTTGGGCGCCGCGCCCGGCAGGGGCGGCAGCTTCTCGCCGGGCTTCTGGGGACGGCCCATCCCGGCCTCGCCGCTGGTCGTCCCGTCGGGCGTGGTCGCCAGCAGTTCGGGGCTGCGGTCCGGTCCCTCCTCCCGGGCGCTGGACGTGGCGTCCTCGAGCGCCTGCTCGCTCAGGATCTCCTGCTCGGCCTGGTACCAGTAGTCGTTGGCCTTGCCGTGCTGGCCGCCATGTTCGAGCCAGAGGTGATAGGCCCTGTCTCGGATACGGGCCTCGGTCTTGGGGTCCATCGCGCCTCTCCTGATGTGTCCGCCTGGGGAAAACCTGCGGAAACGCCCGATCTCGATGGGCGTTCCCACTCTCCGTCCCATGGCTGCGGCTTGCAAGCTTCGGGCCGGATCATGACGGAGCGGCGACGGGACGCGGGTCCGTCACGCCCGGTCGACAGGGCGCGAGCGGCCCGCGACCTGGAACAGCACCGGCAGGGTGGCGAGCAGCGTGATCCACCAGGCCTGCCACGCCCCGTAGCCGACGAGGGCCACGATCGGGATCACCGCGAGCGTCCCGACGGCATAGGGCGCGAGCGTGGGCCAGGGCAAGTCCCGGACCAGCGACCCCGTCCGCCAGACGAGCACAGCCAGTGGGAGCGCGCCCAGCGCGCCCAGTTCCACCCAGGTCTGCAGCAGCATGTTGTGCGGGTGGCTGTCGCGGATGCCGTTCCAGAGGTCGAACGGGAACAGGTAGAGCGATTCCCTGAAGCCGATCGTCCCCGAACCGTTGAAGCCCCATCCGGCCCACGGCGCCAGGCTCACGGCATGGGCGAAGCTCACCCAGATTGTCATGCGCTCGGCAGGATGCCCGGCCTTGATGCCCTGGACGTAGGGGATCAGAGCCTTCGTCGCCGCCATCAGGACCGGTTGCAGCAGCACCACGGCCGCGAGGGCGGCGCCGATCCAGACGGGAAGGCTGCGCCATCCCATGCGGCTCATGGCGGCGCAGAGGATGGCGAGGGCGAGGCCGAGGCGGGCCGTCTCGCTGTGGCTGCTGAACACTCCCGCAGCGGTGGCGAGGAACACGGCGACCGCCGCGCCGGCGCCCCAGCGGTCTCCGATCAGTTTCGTCGCCGGCCAGACCCACAGGGCCATCATGACGGCGGCCTGGTTCATCCGGCTGGGATCCTCCCGGCCGCCGAGGGCGACATGCAGCCAGGTGCGGTTGTGCATCTCGACGATGATGAGCGCCGCCGCGACCGGCAGGCCGACGGCCAGGGGCAGAGCGAGGTCGCCCGGTTGCAGGCTAGGGCGGGCAGCCCAGGCGACGACCCCGAGAAGCAGGAAGACGAGCGCGATCAGGAGCACTTCCGTCGCCTTCCCGCGGTCGGGCGTCCAGGCGAGGCTCGCCGCGGCGACGCAGACGAAAGCGGCGAGACCCGCCGCCCAGCCCTTGTCGACCGAGGCGAGGCGATGGCGGATGTGCCGCCAGTCGCCACCGATCGCCATGAGAAGCAAGGCGACGCCGCAGAAGGGCGGGATGACACGGAACCAGAGGACGCTGACGGGCAGGACGGCCCCCACGAGCACCAGCGCGGCGGGGATGGCCCACGACGCCTGACCACTCGCGGCGGCTTGGCCGGGCTGAACCACGTTGGGTGTCGAGGAACTCAAGGCAAGTGGTCCTGGCAAGGCAATCCGGGGAACAGATCCTGGGAACGGGTCTTGGCTGAAAACGCGCCCTCCCTAGCGCAAAAGGCCAAAACCGAGCAAGCTCCGGCCCTCGCCGCCCGGTCGCCCCGTCCGCGTGAAGGTCTCATGTCCCCGCCCGCCCAGCCCGCCCTCGACCTCGAAGCCGAATATGCCAACCGGGCACGGGTGCCCGAGCATCCCTCCATCTTCGCGTCCTGGAAGGCGGACGCGGCCGCCTACCGCGAGCGCCATCATGGCGAACTGGGCGTCGCCTATGGCGCGGGCGAGCGGCAGAGGCTCGATCTTTTCGGCGACCATCAGGGCCCGCTCGCCCTGTTCATCCATGGCGGCTACTGGCAATCCTTCGACCGCCACGATTTCAGCCACCTCGCGGGCGGGCTCGCCGAGCGCGGCGTGCTCGTGGCCATCCCGGGCTACGACCTCTGCCCCCAGGTGAGCGTCGGCGAGATCGTGCGGCAGCTGCGGCTGGCCTGCGCTGTCCTGTGGCGGCGTTTCCGGCATCCAATGGCGGTGTCCGGGCATTCGGCAGGCGGGCACCTCGCGGCCTGCCTCCTGGCGACGGACTGGCCGGCCTTCGCGCCGGACCTGCCGCCCGCCATCGTGCGCTCGGCCATGGCGCTGTCCGGCCTGTTCGAGCTTGAGCCTCTCATCCACACGAACGTCAACAAGGCGCTCGGACTCGACGCCGCCGAGGCGGCCCGGCAGTCCCCGGCGCTCTGGCCTGCGCCAATCGGCCTTACGCTGGATGCGATCGTGGGCGGCGACGAAAGCTCGGAATACATTCGCCAGAGCCGGCTCATCACGGATATCTGGGGCGCGGCGGGCGTGCATACGCGCTACGAGGCCGTGCCGGGCGCCAACCACTTCACGCTGGTCGCGCCGCTCGCCGATCCCGACAGCGCGATGACCCGGCGGCTCGCGAGCCTCGCGGCGGCCGCCGGCGAAACCTGATCCGCTCTCTCGGCTTTTCCCGTTCTCCCCCGGAGCCGGCATGTCCGCCACGCTCTTCGCCATCCAGGTCCTCAACGGCCTGCAATTCGGGCTGATGCTCTTCCTCGTCGCGGCGGGCCTGACGCTCGTCTTCGGCGTGATGGACCTGATCAACCTCGCCCACGGCGTGCAGTACATGCTGGGCGCCTATCTCGCCGCGACGTTCGCGGCCTGGACGGGCGGCTTCTTCTCGGCCCTGCTGCTCGCCCTGCCCGCCGCCCTCCTGCTGGGGCTGGCTCTGGAGTGGCTGCTGTTCAGCCGGCTGCACGGGCGCGACCACCTCGACCAGGTGCTGGCGACCTTCGGCGTCATCCTCTTCGTCAACGAGGGCGTGAAGGTCATCTTCGGGGCTGCGCCGCTGAACGTGCCGGTGCCCGCCGCGCTGGCCGGCTCCGTGAGGATCGCAGACGGAATCCTCTATCCGGTCTATCGCCTCGCGATCATCGCCGCCGGGCTCGCGACGGCCGGGTTGCTCGCCATCCTCGTCGAGCGCACCAGGGTCGGCATGCTGGTGCGCGCGGGCGCCACCAATGCGCCCATGGTCTCGGCCCTGGGCGTCGACATCAACCGCCTCTTCCTGGCCGTGGGCGGCTTCGGGGCGATGCTGGCGGGTTTCGCGGGGGCCATGATGGCGCCCATCCTCTCGGTCGAGCCCGGCATGGGGGACGGCGTGCTCATCCTCGCCTTCGTGGTCATCGTCATCGGCGGCGTCGGGTCCATCCGCGGGGCCTTCGTGGCAGCCTTGCTGATCGGGCTCGTCGATACGCTCGGACGGTCCTTCGGCACGGACGTCATGAAGCTCGTGCTGTCGCCCAGCGCCGCGACACGCGTCGGGCCGGCGCTCGCCTCCATGCTCATCTACCTGCTGATGGCCGCCGTGCTCTTCGTGCGGCCGGCCGGCCTGTTCCCGGCGCGGGGACGCACGTGAGCGACCGCGCCGCCCGCCGGGCGACCTTCGCCGCCCTGGCCATCCTCTTCGCGCTTGCCGTCCTGCCCTTCGTGCCGGGCGTCGGCTCCTACGTCCTGTCGCTCGCCTCGCGTCTGATGATCCTCGCCATCGCCGCCCTCTCCCTTGACCTCGTGCTGGGCTACGGGGCGATGGTGAGCTTCGGGCACGCCGCGTTCCTCGGCATCGGGGCCTATGCGGCAGGCATCATGATCACGGAAGGACGGGACGACCTCCTGGCCATCGCGCCCGTCGGCCTCGCCGCCTGCGCGCTCTTCGCCGCCGTGACGGGGTCCATCGCCATCAGGACCAAGGGCGTCGCCTTCATCATGATCACGCTGGCCTTCGGGCAGATGGCCTATTTCGTCGCGAACTCCCTCAGCGAATATGGCGGCTCGGACGGTCTGACCCTGTGGTCGCGCGCGACGCTGGCGGGCTGGCCGGCCTTAAGTTCGGACCGGGCGCTGCATGTCGCCTGCTGGCTGTCGCTCGCGGCGATCTGGGCGCTGCTGCACGCCATCACCCGCTCGCGCTTCGGCCGCGTGCTCAAGGCGGTGAGCGAGAATCCCGCGCGCGCCGCCGCGCTCGGCTTCCACGTGCAGCGCGTGCGCCTCGTCGCCTATGTCATCGCGGCCGTCCTGTGCGGTTGGGCGGGGATCCTGATCGCCAACCAGAGCTCCTTCGTGAGCCCCGCACTGCTCTCCTGGCAGCGCTCGGGCGAACTGATCGTCATCGTCGTGCTGGGCGGGCTCGGCTCGCTGGGTGGCGCGATCCTCGGCGCGGCAGCCTTCGTGCTGCTGGAGGAGGGCCTCTCGCACCTCACCGAGCACTGGCGGCTGATCTTCGGGCCGCTGCTCATCCTCGTCGTTCTGTTCGGGCGCGGCGGCCTCGCGGGCCTGCTGGGAGGCCGGCGTGGCTGAGGCGCTGCTCACCCTCGCGGGCGTCACCAAGCGCTTCGGCGCGCTGACGGTCTCCGACGGCGTGGACCTCACGCTCGCGCCCGGCGAAATCCATGCGCTCATCGGGCCAAACGGTGCGGGCAAGACGAGCCTCGTGCACCAGATCGCGGGGACATTGACGCCCGACGCCGGCGCGATCCGCTTCGACGGGCGCGACATCACGCGCCTCCCCGTTCACGAGCGCGCGCGGCTCGGGCTCGCCCGCAGCTTCCAGATCACCTCGGTCGTGCCCTCGTTCACCGCCGCCGAAAACGTGGCGCTCGCTGTCCAAGCCCGGCAGGGCCGAACCTTCCGCTTCTTCGTGCCCGCTTCCCGCGACCGGAGCCTGCGGGACGGCGCGATGGCGGCGCTGGAGACGGTCGGGCTGGCAGAGCGCGCCGACCATCCGGCCGGGTCCCTCTCGCATGGCGAGAAGCGCTCCCTCGAACTCGCCATCGCGCTGGCGCTGGAGCCCCGCGTACTGCTGCTCGACGAGCCCATGGCCGGCACCGGGCACGAGGAGAGCCGTCGGCTCGTCGCGCTGTTGCAAGGCCTGCGGGGCCGCTTCGCCATCCTGCTGGTCGAGCACGACATGCAGGCGGTCTTCGCACTGGCGGACAGGATCAGCGTGCTCGTCGCAGGCAAGGTGATTGCCTCGGGCGCGCCCGACGCGGTGCGCGCCGACCCCGCCGTGCGCGCGGCCTATCTCGGCGAGGGAGAGGCCTGATGCTGCAGGTGAATGGCCTCGCCAGCGGCTACGGGGACGCACAGGTGCTCTTCGGCCTCGACCTCGCGGTCGGTGCCGGCGAGGTTGTCGCGCTCATGGGCCGAAACGGCATGGGCAAGACCACGACCGTGCGCGCCGTCATGGGCCTGCTGCCCGTGTGGAAGGGTTCCGTCCGCTTCGAGGGGCGGGACTTGGCGGGCCTGCCGCCCTTCCGCATCGCCCAGGCCGGCCTCGGTCTCGTGCCCGAGGGCCGGCAGGTGTTTCCGACCCTCAGCGTCGAGGAGAACCTCGTCGCCACCGCTGCCCACCGCCTCGGGCCGCCGCGCTGGACGCTCGAGCGCGTCTACGGCCTGTTCCCCCGCCTCGCCGAGCGCCGGCGCAACATGGGCAACCAGCTCTCCGGCGGCGAGCAGCAGATGCTCGCCATCGGCCGCGCGCTCATGACGAATCCTCGCCTGCTGATCCTCGACGAGGCGACGGAGGGCCTCGCCCCGCTCATCCGCGCGGAGATCTGGGACTGCCTGGCCCGCATCAAGGCTGACGGCGAGTCGATTCTCGTGATCGACAAGAACCTCGACGCGCTCTTGAATCTCGCCGACAGCTTCGTGGTTCTGGAAAAGGGGGCCGTTGTGTGGACCGGCGGCCGGGCAGACCTCGCCAGCGATCCGCACGCGATCGATGCGTATCTCAACGTGTGACGCCGCATGGACAGCGCGCCTTCGGGCCCGCTAGTCCCCGTGCGGGCCTGAAGGCCCGCAGTCCGGAAAGGGTTCCCAAAAAGGTCGCGCGGGTCCGGGGCCTGCCGCTGTTCTTCTTCGGCCGCCGGCAAGGGTCCGGAAACAGCAAAAACGGGACCGCTCCCCTGCGCCGGTCCACAACGGGCTTGGGCGCGGGTTGTTCCCGGCAGCCAGGCCTTTCCGGCCTCCGTCATCCCGGTCTATAAGCGGGCCAGAGGCCGCCGGCGCGGCACGCCTTGGGGAGCGCGATGCAGACCTTCTTCGTCGAGATCAAGTGCAAGCTGGGCAAGACCTACGACGTCGCGAGCCGCCTCGCCGACGCCGAGATCGCCTCCGAGATCTACTCGACGGCCGGCAATTTCGACATCCTCGCCAAGTTCCACGTCGACGACGGCGTCGACATCGGCCACTTCGTCGGCGAGAAGGTGCAGGTGATCCCCGACATCGTGGACACCCACACGATCATCACGTTCAAGGCGTTCTGACATTGGAGCGCGGGCCTCCTGGCCCGCATGACAAGAGCGGGCCGGGAGGCCCGCGCTCCAGGAATACGCTGCTCAGGCCGCCGGGGATGAGACGAGCGGGTCCGCTCAGATCCCGATCGCCCGGTTCCTCGAACTTGCGATGTGGTCCTCCACGGCCTTGACGGCCGCGGCGGGGTCCCTGGCGTCGAAGGCGTCGAGGATGCGCAGGTGCTCGTGCATCACGGAGACGAGCAGGGTGTCGAGGATGCGGATGCGCTCCTCGCGGATGAGGCGGATCTTGATGGAGTTGACCCGGTAGGCGTTCGAGATGATCGCGTTGCCCAGCGCGTCGATCACCCTGTCGTGCAGGCCCCAGTCGACGGCCTGCGCCTCGGCGATCAGCTCTGGCGTGATCTGCCGGCCGGCCTGCTCCAGGATCGCCTCGTGCTGGCGGCGCAGCTCGCGCAGGGTGGCATCGCTGGCATTTGCCACGAAGAGCGCCGTCGCCTCCTTCTCCAGGAAGAGCCGGAACTGGAAGGCGTCGCGGATCAGCGAGAGGTCGATATGGGCGATCTGCATCCCGCGCTGGGGCACGGTGCGGATGAGGCCCTCGGCCTCCAGCCGCGGCACCAGCTCGCGGATGGCGCCGAGCGGCAGCGTGGTGAGCTCGACGAGCTCGCGCTGCGAGATGAACTGGCCCGGCCGGAGATTGCGCGCGAGCAGGTGCTGGGTGAAGGCGTCATAGGCCTTCTCCCTCAGCTTCAGAGGCTCGCGCTCCTCCGCGCCGGGGCTGGTCATGGGAGCCTCAGGCGGCCTTGCGGCCGAGCGCCTCGTCGAGCACGCCGCCGAGGCGGCGCGCGTCGGCAGGACCGATCGGCAGGAGCGGGGGACGCGTGGCCAGCCAGGCGGGATCGCCCGTGCGATGCGCGACCATCGCCTTCACGGCGGGCGTGACGGGCACGGAGAGAAGCGCTTCGACCAGGCGATGGACGCGGGGATCGTCCCGCCCCTCGCGGGCCAGCGGGCGCATCAGTTCCGGCGCGAAGTTCGCCACCCCGCAGATCGCGCCCTGCGCGCCCTCGCGCACGGCCGCCGCGAGCTGGCGTTCGTCGCCGACGAGAATGGCGAGGTCTCCGTGCTCGGCGAGCAGCCGGCGGGTGTTCGCGCCGTCGCCGCTCGAATCCTTCACGCCGATCACGACGCCGGGGAAGGCCTCGCGCAGCCGGCCGATCAGTGCGGGCGACAGCCCCACGGCCGTCACCGAGGGGATGTGGTAGAGGATCACGTCGCGCGCGCCGCCGCCCAGGCCCTCGAACACCTTTGCGAACCAGCGGAACACGCCTTCGTCGTCGACGTCCTTGAAATAGAAGGGCGGCGCGATCATCAGCGCGCGGCAGCCGAAGGCGAGCCCGGCGCGGGCCTGTTCCAGCGTCTCGTGCACCGAGGCGGCGGCCACGCCGACGACGACCTGCCGGCGCATATCGAGCCCCATTCCCGCCAGCGCGCCCAGCACCTGATGGCGGCCTGCGACCCCGATCGAGGCGCCCTCCCCCGTCGTGCCGAAGGCGGTGACGCTGTCGCATCCATGGTCCAGCACGAAGCGGGCATGGGCGACGAGGCGGGCATGGTCGATGGCGTCGTTTGCGCCGAACGGCGTCACCAGGGCGCAGCTGAGGCCGAACGGGTCTTGCGGGGCTGACATGGAGTTCTCCGGGGATCAGGGAAGAGGTGAGCCGCGACGGGCGGAAAGGGTGGATCAGCCGTCCTTGAGGCCTCCCGCCGACAGGCCGGCGACGATCTGGCGCTGGGCCATCACGGTGAGCAGCAGGACGGGCAAGGTGACGAGGAGCGCGGCGGCGGCGAGCGGACCCCAGGAGATCTGCTCGAAGGTCAGCACGTTGTAGATGGCCGACGGCAAGGTGCGTGTGGTCTTGCCGCCCAGCACGACCGAGAACACGAAGTTGTTCCAGGAAAAGATGAAGGACAGGATGCCCGCTACCATCAGCCCGGGCTTGGCCAGCGGGAAGGCGACAAAGCGGAAGCTCTGCCAGGGCGTGCAGCCATCGACCAGGGCGGCGTCCTCGAGCTCGGTGGGGATGTTCTCGAAGTAGCCGATCATGATCCAGACGATGATCGGGATGGTGATGACGAGGTGCGTGATCAGCAGCGCCGGGATGGTGCCGATGAGCCCCATCCACTGGAACACCATGAAGAGCGGGATGAGGTAGGAGAGCGCCGGCGTCATCCGCGCGATCAGGATGAGCACGGCGAACTTCGCCGACTTCGAGCGCGCGATGCCGTAGCCCGCGGGAACGCCGACGAGCAGCCCCACCAGCACCGCGCCGCCCGTCACCAGGATCGAGTTCCAGAGGTAGAGCAGGAACTTGTTGCGCGCGAAGACCTCGACATAGTTGGCGAGTGTCGGCGGGTTGGGAATGAAGACCGGCGGCCAGGCCGTGTTGTCGACCTCGTTCTTGAACGAGAGCGAGAGCATCCAGAGGAAGACCAGGATCGCCGGGGAGACCAGCACGAAGACGGAGAAGGCGAACCCCGCCTTGAAGGCCACGCGCTTGAGGGTGAGCCGGCCGGACGACACGATGGCGCTCATGGGCGAGCCTCCGCCAAGGACATGATGTCGGGTGTCATCCCGGGCGCGGCGCAGCGCGAAGCGGTGCGCCGCAGACCCGGGACCCAGGACAACGCCGATCCATCGGAGGGCCACGTTGTCCTGGGTCCCGGCTCTCCGCTTCGCTCCGGCCGGGATGACGTCGCAGAGATGCGGTTGCCCGCGTACCTGATGAGAGACGTCGCCATCACGCGTTCCACTTCGATTTCTGGCGCACGTAGAGCAGCAGCAGCGACAGCGCGACGACGATGCCGAAGAAGATGACGACGACGGCGGAGGCGTAGCCGATCTTGTAGAACTGGAAGGCCTGCAGGTAGAGGAAGATGTTCAGCGTCTCCGAAGCCGTGCCCGGGCCGCCCTCCGAGATCACGAAGATGATGTCGAAGACCTTGAGCGCGTCGATGGTGCGCAGCACCAGCGCGATCATGATGTAGGGCCACAAAAGGGGCAGCGTGATGTAGCGGAACATGTGCCATTCGCTGGCTCCGTCGATCACCGCGCTCTCATAGGGCTCCTTGGGCAGGCCGGCGAGGCCGCCGAGCACGATGAGCATGACGAGCGGGGTCCAGTGCCAGACCTCGACCAGGACGAGCGTCGGTATCACGGTCTCGGGCGCGAACACCCAGGCCGAGGGCGGCAGTCCGACCAGCGACAGCAGGTAGTTCAGCACGCCCAACTGCGGGTGGAACATCATTTTCCAGACGAGCGACACGGCGACGGGCGTCGCCATCATCGGCATCACGAAGACGGTGCGCAGCAGGCCGCGCAGCGGGAACTCGCGGTGGAAGACGAGCGCCGCGTAGGTGCCCAGCAGCACCGGCACGACCGTCGCGAGGCTCGTGAAGTAGAACGTGTGGACGACGGATTCGCGGAAGCGCTGGTCGTTGAACAGGACCCGGTAGTTCTCGAGCCCGAGGAACTCCACCCCTCCGCCGACCTTCCAGTCCTGCAGGGACATGAAGACGGTGAAGATCCAGGGGAACACGATGACGGCGCTGATCACCGCAACCGCGGGGACCGCGAAGACCCAGTATTTGCGCGAGAAGTCGTGCCGCTTGCCGGTGTACTCCGCCGGTCGGGCGCGGGGCGCGTCGCGGGTGAAGGCGGCCGGAGCCGTGGTCTGGGTCATGAAGCGATCCGCATTCCCCTGCCGTCACGAGGCTGCGCCTCTCCGCCCCCCTCCCCCGTGCGGGGAGGGGTGAGGGGTGGGGGTCCACCCGGCGCGAGCGTGGCGCGCATCCTGGAAATGACGTCGCCCGCCCCGGCGTCCCCCACCCCGGACCCCTCCCCGCAAGGGGGGAAGGGGGCGGCGGTCGTCGCGGCCTGCGACAGGAAGGGTCAGCCTTGCTCGGACTTCTCGAGCACGGGCTTGAAGGTCTCGGTGGCCTTCTTGAGCTCGGCCTGCACGTCCGCGCCGGAGAGCGTGTTGGTGAGAGCCACACCGAAGATGTCGCGGAACTCGGTGACCGGGATGATCTGCGGCAAGCCGGGGCGGCCGATCTTGCCGGACTCGGCCATGGTGTCGAAGTACTGCTTGGGGAAGATCTTCGACACGGTGGCGGTGGGGTCGGCGAAGGGCGAGGAACGCGCCGGCGCGCCGGCCGCGGCCTTCAGCATGGCGAGCTGGTTGGCCTTGTTCGTCGCCCACTGGATGTACAGCCAGGAGGCCTTCTTCTTCTTGGAGGCCTGGGCGATGCCCATGCCGTCCGCGAAGATCGCGGAGTGGTGCGCCTTCGGTCCGGCGGGCGTGACGCCATAGCCTACCTTGCCCACGACCTTGGACTTGGTGGGGTCCTCGAGCGGCGTGGCGAAGCCAATGCCGTCGAGCCACATCGCGGCGCGGCCCTGGGCGAAGGTGGTCTGGCACTCGTTCCAGTTGAAGCCGATCGTGCCGGGCGGGGCGTAGTCCTTGTTGAGCTTGCGGTAGAGCTCGGCCGCCCAGACCGCCTCGGGCCCATCCGTGTTGAGCTTGCCCGTGGCGGGGTCGATGGTCTCGAGGCCCTGGCCGAGCAGCCAGCTCGTCCAGACGGGGATGTTGGCGTTCTTCAGGCCGCGGGACACGAAGCCGGCGACGCCGTTGGCGGGATCGTTGAGCTTGGCGGCCGCGGCGACGATCTCGTCCATCGTCTTCGGGTATTCCACGCCCTTTCTCTCGAACATCTCCTTGTTGTAGTAGAGCATCCAGAAGTCGACGAATTGCGGGATCGTCGTCAGCGCGCCGTCCGCCTGCGTGGCGAATGTCATGCCGGCCTTGCCGAAATCGGCGAGGTCGAAATCCGGGCTCGTGATGCCGGCGTCGGCGATGTAGGGGCGCAGGTCCTCGACCCACTTGCCCTTGTAGGCCAGGCGTTTCTGCACATGCAGCGCCAGCATCACCACGTCGAAGGTGGGACGGCCCGAGGAGAATTCGATCATCGCCTTCTGGCGCTGCTGCTGCTCCGGCACCTGCTCGGACGAGACCGTGATGCCCGTGAGCTCCGTGAACTCCTTCTCGGCGCCCTGCAAAAGGTCGGAGCGCGGGTTCTTGACGAGGAGGACGTCGATCTGCTCGCCCTTGGCCTGCTTCCAGTCGAACTTGGACTGGGCGTTGGCCGTGCTGACGATGGCAGGCGCCCCGACGAGGCCGAGGGCGGAGGCGGCCGCGCCCGTCTTCAGCAGCAGGCGGCGTGAGATGTCACGGTTTGAAATGCTCATGGTCCTCCCCGGAGGTTCGTGTCCAGCGGACGTGTCGCCGCTTGGCCGCTCGCTCGAGGCGAGCGGTGGGAGGACGTTATCGGATCACCGACTACGTTGCAACTGACATGTTACCGCGAGGTCAGCTGAGGCGGGGCTGTTCAAGTCAAAAAAAGACCTGCCCGAAGGCAGGTCTCGTTCGTGATGCCCCGAAACCGTTCAGCGGCTGCCGAAACGGTTGTCTCGGCGGCGGGGGGCAGCGTTGTCACCCCGCGGCTGCAGCGGGTTGGCCGTCCCGGAGTGCCAGCGCGAGGGTGTCGCCTCGTCCTGCCGGCGGGTCTTGTCCGCCGGCCGTCCCTGGCCATGGGCCTTCTGGCCAGGCTTGGCGCCCTGCCCCTGTCCTGGACCACGCTGGCCGCGGCCCTGCGCCTGGCCGCCGCCGGGCTGGCGCTGTCCGGGGCGCCCTGCCCCGGGCCGGCCCTGCTGGGGACGCGGGCCACGCTCGTCCCGGCGCGTGTCGGGCACCTGCATGGCGGCGAGACCTGCGGGCGCGGCCATCACCGGCACCTTCTGGCGGGTGATGCGCTCGATGTCCCGCAGATAGGCGCGCTCCTCACCGTCGCAGAAGGAGATCGCCATGCCCTCGGCCCCGGCGCGCGCCGTGCGGCCGATGCGGTGCACGTAGCTCTCGGGAACGTTGGGCAGGTCGAAGTTCACGACGTGGCCGACATTGTCGATGTCGATGCCGCGGGCCGCGATGTCGGTCGCGACCAGCAGGTGCAGGCGGCCGGCCTTGAACTCGGCCAGTGCCCGCTCGCGTTGCGGCTGGGACTTGTTGCCGTGGATGGCGGCTGCAGGGATCCCCGCCTCGCTCAGCCGGCGCACGACCTTGTCCGCGCCGTGCTTGGTGCGGGTGAAGACCAGCGCGCGGGTCATGGCGTGCTGCGCCACGAGGTGGTGCAACAAAGCCTGCTTCTTGCCGGCCTCGACGAAGACCACGTGCTGCTCGACCCGCTCGGCCGTCGTGGCGACGGGCGTGACCGCGACCTTGGCGGGATCGGTGAGGAAGCGCTCGGCGAGCTCGCCGATCTCCTTCGGCATGGTGGCCGAGAAGAGCAGCGTCTGGCGCTTGGCCGGAATGAGCGCCGCGAGGCGGCGGATGTCGTGGATGAAGCCCATGTCCAGCATCTGGTCTGCCTCGTCGAGGACGAGAATCTCGACGTTGGACAGGCTCAGCGCACGCTGGCCGACGAGGTCGAGCAACCGGCCAGGGGTGGCCACGAGGATGTCGACGCCGGCAGCCATCTCCTTGATCTGCTTGTTCATGGAGACGCCGCCGAAGATCACGGCGACGGACAGGCGCAGGAACTTGCCATAGGTGCGGAAGCTCTCGGCGATCTGGCTGGCGAGCTCGCGGGTGGGGCTCAGGATCAGCGTGCGGCAGCCCTTGCGGGGCGTCGGGCGCTTGTCGGCGTCGAGGCGCTGCAGGATCGGCAGCGCGAAGGCGGCCGTCTTGCCGGTGCCGGTCTGGGCGACGCCGAGCAGGTCGCGCCCTGTGAGCACGGTCGGCACGGCCTGGGCCTGGATCGGCGTGGGCTGGGTGTAGTTCTCGGCCGCGAGCGCCTTCAGGAGGGCGGGGGCAAGGCCAAGATCGGAGAATGTGGTCAAGATGAGCTCGTGTCTGATCGTGTTGATGCCGGCAGGCCCGGCAGCCGGGGCGGCGCCCCGTGATGACGGTCGGACTCGTCCGTCCCGGTCTTCCCGATGAAGACCCGGCCGAAGGACGCCCCGCGTGATCAGGATGTCTGGAGAATCTGGGGCTCTTGCGCCCCGGCGGTCGGCAGCCCGGGCGCCGAGGCGCCCGTCACGCAAGCCATTGCCGATAACCGACAGTACGCTGGATATGCGTGTTGCGGCGCAACATGTCAAGTCACGGGCCGCGCGGGGCTCACCCCTGCTTCGGCCGGAAGGCGACGCAATGGGCTGGATTCGTCTCCAGCCTGTCGCCGCCGATCAGGTCGAGGCAATAGGGCACGGCGGCAAACACCGCGTCCAGGCACGTGCGGATGGCCGAGGGCTTGCCCGGCAGGAGGATGTACAGCGTCCGCCCCCGCGTCCCCGCGAGCTGGCGCGACAGGATCGCCGTGGGAACCTCGCGCAGGCTCGCCTGCCGCATGGCCTCGCCGAAGCCCGGCAGGATGCGCTCGCAGACGGCCTCGGTCGCCTCTGGCGTCACGTCGCGCGGGGCCGGGCCGGTTCCGCCCGTCACCAGAACGAGGCTGCAGCGCTCCCGCTCCGCGAGTTCGACAAGGACCGCCTCGATGCGGTCCTTCTCGTCCGGGACGACCCGCGTGACGGCGCGCCATGGCGTAGCCAGAAGATCTGTGAGCGCGGCGACGATGCCGGGTCCGCCCTTGTCCTCATATTCGCCCTGGCTTGCCCGGTCGGAGACCGTCACGACACCGATCGGAACCACGTCCAGACCAACCATCGGCTCCTCCCTTTCTAAGATGCGGGACCGCGCCCGCTATATCGCGACCGACCACCCGCAGGGAGAGATAAAAAATTTGGTCAAGGCCGGGAACCATCTTTGTTTCCAGCCGTTATGTTCTCGCGGTAATTTCTACCTACGCGGGTGTCTGGACAGATCTCGCGCACGGAAAGGATGTGGGCCGCCTGAACCAAAGATCAAGTGGACGCCCAGATGGTTGAGCCGAGACAATCCGGAGAATCCGGTGATGACGTGGGGTACCTTTGCTTCGTTTCCCTGCTTTGTGATACTTGGACCGGCAGGGATTCGCGGGAGCGCGTGAGCCGCTCTGCTCGCGAGATGGGGGTCTGAGGCCGTGCGGAGCAGCGACGCCGACTGGGTGAAGGACCTGCCGCTCTTCCGCTCCATGAGCGAGGAGCGATTCGAGGCCCTGATGCAACCCGCCTTCCTGCAGAGGTTCCCGCCTCATGTGCTGCTGTTCGAGCGAGGGCAGGCTCCCGACTTCCTGCACGTCCTGCTGGAGGGCACGGTGGAGACCTTCGCGCGCCACGAGGATCGCGAGACGACGGTGAGCATCGCGCGGCCCGTGAGCAGCTTCATGCTGCCCGCGGTCGTCTCGCGCCTGCCGGGCCTCACCTCAGCCCGCACGCTGGAGACGTCCCGCATCCTGATGATTCCGACCGAGGCGGTGCATCGCGCGCTGCGCGAGGACAACGCCTTCGCGCTCGCCATCGCCATGGACCTGTCCGTCGCGCACCGGGCGGTCATCAAGGAACTCAAGAGCCAGAAGCTGCGCACCAGCGTGGAGCGGCTCGCGAACTGGATCATCCGCGAGGACATCGCCAATGGCAGCAACGGCGAGTTCGAGATCCCCTTCGACAAGCGGACGCTGGCCTCGCGGCTCGGCATGACGCCGGAAAACCTCTCCCGCAACTTCGCCACGCTGCTCAACCACGGCGTGGAGGTGCAGGGCCGCCTCGTGAAGATCCTCGATGGCGAACGCCTGAATGGCCTTGCCCGTCCCGATCCGCTGATCGACGAGCCGGAGCGGGTGTCCTAGGCAGTTCGGGAAAGGCCGGCATCCGTCGTTGAGAGTGAAGCGATCCAGTTCTCGGCCCAGCATGGATTTGCTTCGACGCTTTGTTCCTCGCGGTTACGAAGGCGCGGGCGCTGTTCACTCCGCCGGGGCAGGTTTCGGAGCAGAGCCGCCCCGGGGCGCGCGGCTTTTGCCGATCAACGCCAGGCGCCGGCACACCACGTAGAACGTGGGCGTGAACAGCAGCCCGAAAAGGGTCACGCCGATCATTCCGGCGAAGACGGCCGTGCCGATGGCCTGCCGCATCTCTGCCCCCGCGCCCCTCGCCGTCACCAGCGGGAAGACGCCGAGGATGAAGGCGAGCGAGGTCATCACGATCGGGCGCAGGCGCAAGCGAGCGGCCTGCGTCGCGGCCTCGAACCGGGTGGCGCCGGCGTCCTCGAGTTGCTTGGCGAATTCCACGATCAGGATCGCGTTCTTGGCCGCGAGACCGACCAGCACGACGAACCCCACCTGGGTCAGGATGTTGACGTCGAGGCCGCGGTAGAGCGTCCCGGTGACGCCGGCCAGAAGGCAGAGCGGCACGATGAGAATAACCGCGAAAGGCAGGGTCAGGCTCTCGTACTGCGCCGCGAGCACCAGGAAGACGAAAACCACGGCGAGGATGAAGAGGTAGAGGCCCGTGTCGCCTGCCTGAAGCTGCTGCCAGGCGAGGCCCGTCCACTCGAAGGACATGCCGGGCGGCAGCACCTCGCGGGCGATCTGCTCCATGGCCTGGATCGTCTGGCCGCTTGAATAGCCGGGCGCCGTGCTCGCGTCGATCTCGGCCGCTGGGTAGAGGTTGTAGCGCGGCACGCGCGCCGGCCCCGCCGTCTCGCGGATCTGCGCGAAGGAGGCGAAGGGCACGTTGTCGCCGTTCTGGTTGCGCACGCGAAGCCGCAGGATGTCGGCGGGATCGTTCCGGTAGACCTGGTCCGCCTGCGCCGTCACCCGGAAGGTTTTCCCGAGGAAATTGAAGTCGTTGACGTAGGACGACCCAAGATAGATCTCGAGCGTCCGGAAGGCGTCGGTCATGTTGACGCCGAGCATCTGGGCCTTGGTGCGGTCGATGTCGAGATAGATCTGCGGCGTCCGCGTCTCGAAGGTGAAGAAGGGCCGCTCGATGCCCGGAGTCTGGGCAGCCCGGCCGGCCACCGCCTGCACGGCGTCGGCCAGCGCGGTGGAGCCCGCCCCGGTCCGGTCCTCGATGATCATGCGCACGCCGCCGGCATTGCCGATGCCCTGCACGGGCGGGGGCGCGATGGGGATGATGAAGGCCTCCTGGATCGGAGCCAGCGCCCCGAACAGCATCCCAACGATCTTCTGCTGGGTGAAGCCGCGCTCGGCGAGCGAGGCGATGTCGTCGGTTGCGGCGAACACGGCGGCCGCGTTGGGCGCATTGGTGAAGGTCGCGCCGGAGAAACCGACGATCCCCACCGCGTTGCGGAAGCCCGGGGTATTCAGGATGGTGTCGACCACCCGCTTGGTCACCGCGTCCGTGCGGTCGAGCGCGGAGCCCGGTGGCAGCTGGATGGCGACGATGTAGAAACCGCGCTCCTGCGCCGGGATGAAGCCGCGCGGCGCCTTCTGGAACTGGTCGACGGTCAGGTAGAACAACCCGCCATAGGCGATCAGCACGAGGAAGCCCAGGCGCACCAACCGGCCCGTCAGCCAGCCATAGCCGTTCGCGATGCCGTCGAAGCTCCAGTTGAAGAGCTTGAAGAACATCCTGAACGGCCAGGTGAAGATCGAGTGGCGCTCGTCCTTGGTGTGGGGCCTGAGCAGCAGGGCGCAGAGCGCAGGCGACAGAGTCAGGGAGTTGAAGGCCGAGATCACGGTGGACGCAGCGATCGTCAGCGCGAACTGCCGGTAGAACTGGCCGGAGATCCCGGTCACGAAGGCCACAGGCACGAAGACCGCGCAGAGCACGAGCGCGATGGCGACAAGCGCACCGCCCACCTCGTCCATCGTCTTGTGCGTCGCCTCCACAGGAGACAGTCCCTGGGCGAGGTTTCGCTCGACGTTCTCGACCACCACGATCGCGTCGTCCACGACGATGCCGATGGCGAGCACCAGGCCGAAGAGAGACAGGTTGTTCAGCGAGAAGCCCGCCGCGTCCATCACGGCGAAGGTGCCGACCAGCGACACGGGGATGGCGAGGATGGGCACGATGGCCGCCCGCCACGTCTGCAGGAACAGCACGATGACGAGCACCACGAGGCCGATCGCCTCGAAGATGGTGCGCCGCACGGCGTCGACGGATTCCTGGATGACGCGCGTGGGGTTGTAGACGATGTCGTACTTCACGCCGGGCGGAAAATCGCGCGAGATTTCGCGCATGGCGGCCTGCACGGCCGCCTCGGTCTTCAGCGCGTTGGAGCCGGGCTTCTGGAACACGCCCATGCCGACGGCCTCGTTGCGGGCGAGGTAGGACTTTGTGGAGTAGTCCTGCGCGGCGAGTTCCACCCGCGCCACGTCCTTCAGCAGGGTCGTGCGGCCTTCGCGGTCGGTCTTCACGACGATGGTGGCGAACTCGTCGGGATCGGCGAGGCGGCCCTGGGTGCGCACCGCCACCTGGAAGGCGCCGGAGGACTCCATGGGCGGCTGGTTGATGACGCCGGAGGAGACCTGGATGTTCTGCCGCTGCAGGGCAGCGACCACGTCCGAGGCCGTCATGTTGCGCGCGGCGAGCCGATCCGGGTCGAGCCAGATGCGCATGGAATAGTCACGGCTGCCGAAGACCTGGATGGAGCCCACCCCGTCGACGCGCAAGAGCCGGTCGCGGATCTCGATGTTGGAGAAGTTGGAGAGCCAGAGCTGGTCGCGCGAATTATCGGGCGACAGCACGTTGATGACCATCATCAGGTCGGGGGAGTTCTTGCGGACGGTGACGCCCAGCCGGCGCACCTCCTCCGGCAGGCGGGGCGTCGCGATGGCGACGCGGTTCTGCACCTCCACCTGGGCCTGGTCGAGGTTGGTGCCGAGCGCGAAGGTGACGGAGATCGAGAGACGGCCGTCCTCGGTGGCGTTGGACGACATGTAGATCGCCCCGTCGACGCCATTGATCTCCTGCTCGATCGGTGCAGCGACGGTAGCCGCGACCACCTCGGCGCTCGCGCCGGGATAGGAAGCGCTGACGCTGATCGTGGGCGGCGCGATCTCCGGATATTGCGACACCGGCAGGCGCGTATAGGCCACCGCGCCGACGAGCATGATCGCCACGGAGAGCACCGAGGCGAAGATCGGGCGGTCGACGAAGAAATGGGCGAAACGCATGGGGTGCCGTCCGCTGGAGGCTGGCGGCCCGCCCCGGCCGGGGCGAGCGGATCACTCGGGGCCGCGTGCGGCCTGTCCGGTCAGGACTTCGGCGCGTTGGGCGCGGTGTTCTGGGCGGCGGCAGGCGCGCCTGGCGGCTGGCCGGCCGGCTGCGGGTTCACCTTGGTGCCGGGCCGCGCCTTCATCAGCCCGTTCACGATGACCTGGTCGTCCGGGCCGAGGCCCGACTTCACGACCCTAAAACCGTCCTGCAAGGCGCCCAGCACGACGGGCCGGGGCTGGACGACGTTTTCGGGGCCGACCACCAGCACCAGCTTGCGCGATTGATCGGACATCACGGCGGCTTCCGGCACCATGATCGCCTCGTAGGGATCGGAGGCCGGTACCTGCACGCGGGCGAACATGCCGGGCGTGAACAGGTCGTCCGGGTTCGCGAAGGTTGCGCGCATGCGGATGGTGCCGGAGGACTGGTCCAGCACGTTGTCCACGAAGTTGATCGTGCCCTTGTGGTCGAAGGTCTTCTCGTCGAGCAGCTTGAGGGCCACGGGAAGGCCGCCGCGCTCCTTGCCGGTCTTGAGCAGGCGGGCGAGGCGCAGGTATGCGGCCTCGTCCATCTGGAACTCGAAATGGATCGGATCCAGCGAGACGATGGTGGCGAGCAGGGTCGTGTTGCCCTGGGTCCCGCCGGTCACGAGGTTGCCCACGGCCACCCGCCGGTCGCCGATGCGACCGCGCTGCGGCGAGCGCAGATCCGTGAACTCCAGGTCGAGCTGCGCGCGACGCAGCTGCGCCTCCGCCGACTCGAGCTGGGCATCCGCGTCGCGCTTGGCAGCCACGCGCTGGTCGTAGAGCTGGGCGGAGATGTTGTTGTCCTTGATCAGACGCTCGGAGCGGTTCAGGTCCGCGACGGCAGAGTCCAGTCGGGCCTGGGCGCGGGCGAGGTCGGCCCGCGCCTGGTCGAGCGCCGCGACGTAGGGACGCTTGTCGATCGTGAGGAGCATCTGGCCCTTCTCGACGATCTGGCCGTCCTTGAACGCGACCGTGTCGAGATAGCCCGAGACGCGGGCGCGCATCTCCACCACGTCGGTCGCCACGAAGCGCCCAACATATTCATTCTGTTCGGTAATCGTGCGCTGCGTGGGCTTGGCGACCGTCACGGCCGGAGGCGGCGGGGCGGGCGGCGGGTCCTTCTTGGCCTGCTCCTGAGGCGTGCAGGAGGCCAGCGCGACCGCAGAAAGAAGGCCGATGACCGTGAGCGACACGGCACGCATGGGACACCTCAAGCTGGAAGACCGGCATCCATAGGGCCAAGTCGCAGCCCGCGCCAGTGCTACGCGGTCACATGCAAGGCGGATGCCCCGCACGAACCGGCCCCTGCGATCACGACAGCGTGACGCCCTGTCTTCCACGCCGGCTTGCGCGGCCTCTGCCCCGGGGCCACTTTCTACGGGATCGGCGAGACCTTGGGGAGGCCGGGGCGTTCGCTGCACAGAGTCAGTGGCGCGTCCCGGGCGACATCTGGTATTGGGCCCGCCGAGGAGAGAGCCATGTCCACCGCCGCCGGCCCGTCCGGTTCCCCGCCACGCCATGGCCATCCGGCCCCAATCGCGGCTGCGGCTCACGGCGTCGTGGAACAGCTCGGGGCCCTCGCCGTCGAGGCGGGCGGGCGCATCCTCGAACACTATGCAGCGCGCTGCGTCGCCAGGGCCAAGAGAGACGGCAGCCCGGTGACGGAGGCCGATGTCGACGCCGAGGCCATCATTCTCGCGGGGTTGCCGGGGATCCTGCCGGGGATCCCGGTCGTCTCGGAGGAGGCCGCGGCCGCCGGCATCATCCCGCAGTGCGGCGGCACCTTCGTCCTCGTCGATCCGCTGGACGGAACGCGCGAATATGTGAGCCGCAACGGCGAGTTCACGGTCAACATCGCCGTCATCGAGCATGGGCGGCCCGTCCTGGGCGTCGTCTACGCGCCCGTCAGCGGCAGGCTCTGGCTTGGTGACGTCGCGGCCCGGCGGGCCGAGGCCATGGCGGTGCAGGCGGGCCGGCCGCTGTCCGAGGCCCGGGACCGCCAGGTCATCCGGGCCCGAAAGTCGCCGGAGAGCGGCCTCATCGCCTGCGTGAGCCGGTCCCACTGCGATCCGGCAACGGATGCCTACCTGGCCGACCTTCCCGTCGCAGAGAGGCGCGAGGCCGGGTCCTCCGTCAAGTTCTGCCTGATCGCCGAAGGCGAGGCCGACGTCTATCCTCGCTTCAGCCCCACCATGCAGTGGGACACCGCGGCGGGTCACGCCATCCTGGCCGCCGCCGGGGGCTCGGTGACCTGCCCGGATGGAAGCCCCCTGCCCTATGGCCACCGCGCGGACGGCTTCCGCAATGGCGCCTTCATCGCCCGCGGCGCATCCTGACGCACCCCCCGGCGCGGCCGTCGCCGGAACTTCCTCCTCCACAGTCGATTAGCCGGCTTGACGGGCGCAGGCGCAGCAGCGCCGGCCGCCGGCATGATCGAGGAGACGAGCGATGGAAAACCGAGGGGACCAGGCGGCCCGGGACAAGGTGGTCGAACTCCTGAAGGGCGTCCGCGTAGCCATGATGGCCTCCGCCGGAGAGGACGGCCGCATGCATGCCAGGCCGATGGCGACGAGCCTCGCCGACAGCTTCGATGGCAATCTCTGGTTCTTCACCGACGCCAACTCGCCGAAGGTGGCGGAGCTGGAACGCGCGCAGGACGTGCTCCTCACCTATGCGGACGAGGGCAAGCAGCACTATGTCTCCGTTGAAGGCCGCGCCGGCATCGTCCGCGACCGCGCGAAGGTGGCGGAGCTCTGGTCGGAGCCGCTGCGCACCTGGTTTCCCAAGGGGCTCGACGACCCCTCTATCGTGCTGATCAAGGTGGACGTCCAGCGCGCGGAGTACTGGGACAGCCCCTCCAGCACGGTCGTCTACCTCTACGGATACGTGAAGGCACTGGCCACCGGCGAGCGCCCCAACCCCGGGGAGAGCGCGAGCGTGCGCTTCTGAGGCCGGGCGGCTAGGATGTCGTCCCGGAGCGTGGCGCTCCCGCGAAAGGCCCGACCATGCTGACAGGTGACCAGCTCCATGCGGCCCGCATCCTGGCCCGGCTCGATCCCGAGCAACTGGCCGATCAGGCGGGGCTGACGGGAGCCGCAGTGGTCGCCCTGGAGCAGGCGGGCGGGGCCGTGATCCCGGAAAGCATCACGGCCAACGCCGTCCGACGCGCGCTGGAGAAAGCGGGCGTCGTCTTCCTGTCGGAAGGCGGCCGCGGCGTCCTGCTGTCGACGGCCGGAATCCCCGACGAGGGAATGCGACCGGAAGCGCTCAATGCCGAGAACGACGACTGACGAGGCGTTGCGGCGGATGGGCCGTCGTTGCAAGGAGCGCAGCGGCGAGGCAATCCAGAAAGCGCCGGGCGCAAGGCTGGGTTGCCTGGCTGCGTTCGCAACGACGGATCCGCCGCCGCTACGTGCTTCAGAACGTCCAGCGCTGGGCCTTGCTGACTAGGAAGTCGCGGAAGACCTGCACGCGGGCGACGCTCTTCATCTCCTCGGGATAGACGAGGTAGGCGTCGAGCGAGGGCATGTCGGCGACGTTGAGCATCTGGACGAGGCCGGAATCCGGATCGATCAGGTAATCGGGCAGCACGGCGATGCCGATGCCCCGCTCCACCGCGCGCTTCAAGGCCGTGATGTTGTTCACGGTCAAAGCGGCCTGCCGCGGGTTCTTCGGATCCCGGCCCACCGTGGTCAGCCAGTGCACGTCCATCAGGTAGGACGGCGTGACGCCGCCATAGGTGAGGATGCGGTGCTCCTCGAGCTCGGAAATGTCCTTGGGCTGGCCGTGGCCCTTGATGTAGTCGGCCGAAGCATAGGCGTGGAAGTGCACGGTGAAGAGGCGGCGCTGGATCAGGTCGCCTTGCACCGGCTGGCGCAGCCTGATGGCGACGTCGGCCTCGCGCATGGAGAGGTCGAGCTCCTCGTCGGTGAGCAGCAGCTGGATGCGCACTTCCGGGTAGAGGTCGAGGAACTCGCCCAGTCGCGGGGCCAGCCAGTTGGAGCCGATGCCGAGCGCCGTGGTGACGCGCAGTTCGCCGTTCGGCCTCTCGCGGCTGTCAGTCAGGCGGGCGCGCGTGGCCTCGAGCTTCAGCATCATCTCCTTCGCCGTGCGAAAGAGATGCTCCCCCTGCTCGGTGAGGATGAGGCCCCGGGCGTGGCGGTGGAACAGGGGCACACCGAGGTCGCGCTCCAGCGCGCCGACCTGCCTGCTGACGGCCGACTGGCTGAGGCCCAGGCTGTCGCCGGCATGGGTGAAGCTGCCCGCCTCCGCCGCCGTGTAGAAGATGCGCACCTTGTCCCAGTCGAGGGACGAGTTCAGTCCGGACAAGGGCATTATTCTGCTGCCTGGCGTTCGAGGGCGTGTTCGGCGAGCCAGCGCTCGGCTTCGAGCGCGGCCATGCAGCCGAGGCCGGCGGCGGTGACCGCCTGGCGGTAGACTTCGTCGGCGACGTCGCCAGCGGCGAAGACGCCGGGAATGTTCGTCGTCGTCCTGCCGGGCGTCACGTCGATGTAGCCCGAGGGCGTCATCGCCACCTGGCCGACGAAGAGCTCGGTCGCGGGCTTGTGGCCGATGGCGACGAAGACGCCGTCGACCTTGACCTCGCGCGTCGCGCCGCTCTTCACGTTCTTCAAGCGGACATGGGTGACGCTGGGAGGCATCGTGCCGCCGCAGATCTCGTCGATCGCATGGTCCCAGACCACCTCGACCTTGGGATGGGCGAAGAGGCGGTCCTGCAGGATGCGCTCTGCGCGAAAGCTGTCGCGCCGGTGAACGACCGTGACCTTGGCGGCGAGGTTGGCGAGGTAGAGCGCCTCCTCCACGGCGGTGTTGCCGCCGCCCACCACGAGCACCTCCTTGTTGCGGAAGAAGAAGCCGTCACAGGTGGCGCAGGCGGAGACGCCGAAGCCCTTGAAGGCCTCCTCGGAGGGCAGGCCCAGCCACTTGGCCTGGGCGCCGGTGGCGATGATCAGCGCGTCACAGGTGTAGACCGCGCCGCTGTCGCCAGTCAGCCGGAAGGGACGCACCCCCAGCTCCGCTGTGACGATGTGATCGGAAATCATCGTTGTTCCAACGTGTTCCGCCTGCTTCTGCATCTGTTCCATGAGCCAAGGACCCTGGATGGGATCAGCGAAGCCGGGATAGTTCTCCACGTCGGTGGTGATCATGAGCTGGCCGCCCGGCTGGAAACCGGAGATCAGCACGGGCTGGAGCATGGCCCGGGCGGCATACACCGCGGCCGTATAGCCCGCGGGACCCGATCCCAGGATGATGAGCTTGGCGTGGAGGCCGGGACTGGCCTGAGTGGACATGGCGATCCAATTCCCTGTGTCGCCGCGACGGAAGCCGCGGCCCGAATCGGCCGGGGCTGCGCAGGCCAAGGCCTTGGTGGTGTGTCGAGCGCGGTGTGGAGGAAACCGGTTGGTCCTCAGCCGGGCCGCTGACGAGAGGAAGCATGCCCGACGAACGCCGCCGTGATCGCTGCGGCGATCACCGGAGTGGAATTTAGTCGTACGTATGCATAGCTTTCAAGGTGCCCCTGAAATTCTCGCACAGCTCCGTGCTGCCTGAGACCCTCCAGGAACCGCCGGATCTTGCCCGCACTGCCACGCTTGCGCTCGCTGGGCTCGAAGATGAGCACGGGTCGGCCGGTCGCGCAGGCCTCGCCGACCATGTTTACCGAATCGGCCGTGGCGACGACCGCGTCGGCGGTGGCGAGCATGGCGGCGTAGGGGTTGGGGCCTTCCCCCGTCCACCAATAGCCGCCCGACCCTCGGACCAGGGCTTCGACCGCTTGGGCAAGGCCCTTCGGCGAGCGGCGGGACGCGGTGGCCATGAGGGACGCCCCCTCTCCTGCAAGAAGGCCGAGCCGGGCCACCAGACGCTCCTCGTCTTCGGGCGTGAACCGGTAGGCGAGGCTGTCGCCGCCGAGCAGCACCGCTACGCGCGGCGAAGGAAGCGCCGGCAGCAGCTGGCCGGCCTCCTCGCGCGCCGTGGCGAGGCGGGCGTCGGAGAGCTTGTGCGGCGAGGTGAGGGTCGCCAGCACGTTGGGCCCGCGCAGCCTGTCGTGCTCCGGCACCCAGATGAGGTCGGCCGCGCCGGCCCCCGTGCGCGGGTCCTTCAGGAAGACGGTGAAGGTCCGGCCACCCGAGGCCTTCCTGAGGGCACGCAGCGACGCGACCGTGCGCCGACCCGAGGCGATGGCGAGGTCCGGCCAGGGGCCGGCCAGCGGGCCGCCGGCCTGCCCCGGCGCCTCACGCGGGTCGACGGGACCCCTGGGCATCAGCCAGACCCAGGGCGCCCGGGGCCTCACGGTGCGGATCTCCGCCTCCACGCCCAGCGCCTCCGCCACGCCCTGGCACTGCACGAGGTCGCCGGCCTTGCCGTCGGTGATGATCCAGGCGGTCCTGATGGTCGGTGTCGCCTTCGGGGCGCTCATGCGCTCGTTCCTGGAGTCTGGCGGCCCGAAAAATGCCTGAAGCGGGGCGGCGTGGCGCTTGTGGCGCGTCACGTCCCCCGTCTAAACAGGTCCCTCCTTCCCTGCAACGGATCGCCTTCTTGCCCATCCGCCTCGACGAGACCGACCTGCGCATTCTGGCCGAGCTGCAGGCCGACGGCCGGATGACCAACGTGGAGCTCGCCAGGCGCGTCGGCATGTCCGCACCGCCCTGTCTGCGCCGCGTGCGCGCGCTGGAGGAGGCCGGCATCATCCGGGGATACCGCGCCCTCGTCGACGAAAAGGCGCTGGGCTACCAGATCGTCTGCTTCGCCTTCGTCCACCTCGCGAGCCAGGCGGAGGCGGACCTTGCCGCCTTCCAGGAGCGCATGCGCGACTGGCCGGCCGTGCGCGAGTGCTGGACGCTCTCGGGCGACATCGACTTCGTGCTGAAATGCGTCACCACGGACCTACGCACCTTCCAGGCGCTGGTCGCCGACCTCACCGCCCTGCCAAACGTGCGCACCATCCGCACGGCCGTGGCGCTGGACCGGGTGAAGGACGAGCCGATCGTGCCCTTCGAGGGCTGACCTGATCCTCACCGGGCGCCCTTCCCCGGCCACGATGGGATGACTAACCTGCGGGACACAGCGACGAGGGGAGGAACCGAGATGGCCAAGAGCGTCAAAGACATGCTGGCCGCCGCCAATGCGGCCGTGCCGAAGCTGAGCCCCGCGGAAGCGGCCGCCAAGATCCGCGAGGGCGGGGTGCTGGTGGTCGACGTGCGAGATCCCAACGAGGTCTGGCAGAGCGGCAAGATCAAGGGCGCGACCCTGGCCTCCCGCGGCATGCTGGAGTTTCGCGCCGACCCCGAGAGCCCCTACCACGACCCCTCCTTCGCCAAGGACAAGACCATCCTGGTCCATTGCGCCTCGGGCGGTCGCTCGGCGCTCGCCGGTCAAACGCTGAAGGAGATGGGCTACACCTCCGTCTACAACGCCGGAGGGTTCAAGGACCTCGTGGCCGAGGGGCTCGAGACGGAAAAGATGGGCTGAGGGGCCTGGATCAGCGCTTTGCGTCGGGCGGCTGGTTCCACAGGCCGACCTGGACCGGCCGGCGCCTCGCCGCAGCAAGGGTTCCCTCGAGAAGAGCCTGGACGCCTTCCTGCAGGACCTGCTCCGGTTCGAGCGGGCAGGCCGGGGGCCGACCACCGTACCAGAGGCCGGCGACCCCGTGCGACATCGACCAGACCTGCATGGCGATGGGCAGCGGATCCGGCATGGGCATCCGCCCCTGCTGGTTGGCTGCGGCGAGGACCCCGGCCACGCCTTTGACGAGGAGTTCGAAAGCCTTGGCCGCCTCGGCCCGTCCTTCCTCGTCGAGCGGCGCGTCCTGCGAGAACATCGCCGCGTAGAGGCCGGGCTCGTCCCGGGCAAAGGCAAGGTATGCGCGACCCATGGCCGCGAAAGCCTCGCGGGGGTCAGCGTGACTGGTCCACGCTTCGGCCAGGCGGGCGGAGAACAGGACAAAACCGTCGCGGGCGACGGCGCCGAGTAGGGCCTCGCGATCCCGGAAGTGGCGATAGGGCGCTGCAGGGCTGACGCCGGCCAGCTTGGCCGCGTCCGCCAGCGAGAAGGCCCCGGTGCCCCGCTCGCGCAGGAGGTTGCGGGCGGCGTGAAGCAGCGCGGCCCGCAATTGGCCGTGATGGTAGCCCCGTCGCGCGAAAGGCATTCCCTCGCCCGGCGCACTGGCTGGCGATGGGGCCGAGCCGCTGGCCTGCGTCGGCGTCGTAGAACGGGGCGGGCCTTGCATGCGTCAAGCGATAACGGATCCGTGATCAGCCCGCAAATCGATTTATATGGTTCACGCCCCATTCCGCTGCTGCGCTTGACGACACCTTGTCGCGGGGGACACTGCAGCCGTCCGGTCCGCCTCCGTGGATCCCTGCACTCGCGAGGTTTTCTGCATGTCGTCCATCCTCGAACTGCGCCGCCGCATCGCCGCCGGCCAGATGGATCCAGCAGCAGCCATCGCGGCGAGCCGCGAGCGCATTGCGGCGCGGGATGGTGAGGTGCGGGCTTTCGCCAGCGTTGCGCGCGACGTCGAAGCCGGACCGGCCTCCGCGCTGCTCGGCGGAATCGCCGTGGGCGTGAAGGACATAATCGACACCGCGGACCTCCCGACGGAGATGGGGTGCCCCGACCTCTATGGCGGCTGGCGGCCACGGGCGGACGCCGCCATCGTCTCCGTGCTTCGCAGGGCCGGCGCCAGCGTCGTCGGCAAGACCACCACGACCGCCTTTGCCTTCCTCGACCCGACCGGCACGGCCAACCCCGCCGCGCCGGGCCGGACCCCCGGCGGCTCCTCGGCCGGCTCGGCGGCGGCTGTCGCGGCGGGAATGGTGCCACTGGCGCTAGGCTCGCAGACCGGCGGGTCGGTGATCAGGCCCGCCTCGTTCTGCGGCGTGGCGGCGATCAAGTGCTCCTTCCGGCTGCTGCCGACGGTGGGCGTGAAGCCTTCCGCCTGGACGCTCGACACGCTCGGGCTGTTCGCGGCGGGCATTCCCGACCTCGCCTACGCGCTGGAGGCGATGTCCGGCCGCCCCATGCCGATCGACTGGCCGGCCGGATCCCCGTTGCGCATCGGCGTGCTGCGCCAATCCTATGCGGGCGCCCCGGAGCCGGCGGGCGCGGATGCGCTGGAACGGGCCCTCGAGGCCTGCCGCAGGGCAGGCTTCGCCGTCACCGAAGCCGCTGAGCCGCCCGCCATCGCCCAGGCCTTCAGAGCCCACCCGACCATCAATGACTACGAGATGCGCGTCGCACTCGGCTGGGAATGGGAGCGACACCGCGACCTGCTGCCACCGAAGATCCGGGCTGCGCTGGATTGCGCGCAGGACATCACGGCCCAGCATTACGATGCGGCCCGTGGCGAAGCCCGCCGGGCGCGCACGGCCTGCCGCGAGCTCTTTGCGGACGTCGACGTCCTCCTGTCGCTGTCCGCTCCCGGACCTGCGCCAGGGCCCGAGACGACGGGGGACGCGCGGTTCAACAGGGTGCTGACCCTGCTCGGCGTACCCTGCGTCAATGTCCCCGGGCTCGTCTCTTCGGATGGCGCGCCGATCGGCGTGCAGGTCATCGCGCCGTTCGGCCGGGATCACCTGGCCCTTGCTGCGGCGCACAGGATCGCCGGAGCCCTGCCCGAGACGTGACGGCGGACCGCAAGCTCGTCCCGCCGGCTTGTCTCGTCGTCTGTTCTGCGCGGAACGCGGCGTGCTGGCCGGATCAGCTCTTCTGTGCCGCTGGCGATCTGACCATCCGGTCAGGCCCGGTCGAGAGCATTCCGCCATCCCCTGAGACCTGGCGGCGTCGCTTGTTCTACAGCCATTACATGCCGTCGACCTGTATCGTCAGAGCTTGTGAATGTTAATCGTAAGTTGTGACACTGTTTACTTGAATAGTCTGATCTACGCTGCGACGCACAACAGAATTGGCTTGCGGAAACTCCCGGGGCTGCTAGCGTTTAAGGGCTCGTTAACGAGCTGACGTCCACGCAGCCAAAGGAGGGACCCATGGTCATTGCCCAGCGGCTCAACATGGTCGCCATGTGTGCGGCATTTGCGCTGGTTGGAGCGGTCGTCTTCGGACTGTTCTAGCGAAAGGCACTTCTCTGTCGAAAGACAGGTGGGGCGGCGTGCCGCCCGCGGGCCAGAGAGCCCTTCATCGTTCAGGTCGCGCCCCTGGCGCGACGCGCCGAGATCCCCCTCGACCGTTCCGGCAAGGGTCGGTCGGCGCCCGCGAGGGCGACATGCGAGGCCAGGTTCGACCGCCGTCGGGGAATCCCCTCGACGGCGGTCCTTTTTTGCCGGATGGGATCAGGCCGCGGAGCGACGGGAGTGACGGCCCTCGCCGACTTCCTCGATGATCTTGGCGACGAAGGCGGGAAGGTCGCCCGGGTTGCGGCTCGTCACGATGCCGTTGTCGGTGACGACCTCGCGGTCGACCCAGCGGCCGCCGGCATTGGCGATGTCGGTCTTCAGCGAGGGCCAGGAGGTGAGTTCGCGGCCGCGCGCAGCCCCGGACTCGACGAGCAGCCAGGGCCCGTGGCAGACGGCGGCGACCACCTTGCCATCGTCCACGAACTGCTTCACCAGCGCGACGGCCTCCGGGACCATGCGCAGCTTGTCGGGGTTCATCTGGCCGCCCGGCAGGACCAGGGCGTCATACTGATCGGCGCTGACCTGGGCGAGGGGCACGTCCACGGGTACCGTGTGGCCCCAGTTGCTCTCGTTCCAGCCGCGGATCTTGCCGGGCTCCATCGTCTTCTCGGGAGCCGCCACGTCCACCTTGGCCCCGGCCTGGCGCAGGCCTTCCAGGGGCTTCATGAGCTCCGACTGCTCGTAGCCGTCGGTGGCGAGGATGAGGATGCGGGCCTGGTTGATGTCCGTCATGGACGACTCCTGTCGATGTTGCGAGGATGAGCCCCGCAAACGGCCCGCATCGGCCGTGGTTCCGGCGGCAACCCGCCGCAGGATCGCGGCGTTCCTGCTGGCCGACACTGGCCCCGGTCCCGGGGCGCGCCTCCCGGAGGGCTCCTTGCCGCGCTACATCATTCTCGACAACGTCACGGGCTCCATCGTCGCCGACACGCTGGACTTCGACGGGCCTCCGCGGGAGGAAAGCCCGCTCGAGGCGGTCAAGCGGTTCGATTCCCTCACGCTCGAGGACGAGCGCAGCTATGCCGAGGAGCACCCGAGCGCGGCGCTCAACAACGTGCTGGGGTATCTCGTCTATCTCGCGCCCGACAGCTTCCCCAAGGTGAAGGACGGCGAGGACCAGGACGTCATCGACGCCATGATCGAGGCCTGCGAGCCCGTCGCCTTCGTCGAGGTGCGGGAACTCTGAAGCCGCCAGTCGGCGCCGGTCACCAGCCCAGCGTGCCCGGCGCGCCCTTGAACGGTCCGGCCACGTCGGACGTGATCCAGCCCCCGTAGAACCCGCCCTCCTGCGGCCTGACCTGCTCGCCATCGACGAAGCAGCCATCCATCGGCCCGGGATAGAACGCGACGTAACCCGCGAGGCTGGCGAAGGCCGGGGTCGGCTTGGGATAGGACCAGGCGGCCCTCTCGGCCCGGGCGCCCGAGCCGCCTTGATCCCGAGGGGAGACGACGTCCCAATAGGCTGCCCGGCCCTTCCACTCGCAGACACTGCTGCCCGGCGCGGCGACGAGGGCTCCCGGCAGGATGTCGTCCGGCGGCAGGTACCAACCCGGAGGATGGCTCGTCTCGAGCACCCGGACAGCCCGGCGCGTGTCGGCGATGACGATGCCGCCGAAGCGGATCAGGACTTGGCGGGACGAGGGCTTCAGCGCCGGAGGCCGGGGGTAATCCCACACGGATTCTTGCCCTTTCTTCGGCTGGTCGGGGACAGGACGGATCATCGACATTCTCCAGGCGTGCTCGCATGAGCCCAGCCTGAGGTACGGCTTTTCACCTGTTCACGGATCAGGCCGCTGCTTCACAAGACGCCGTCGGGTCCCCACATGCACCTCACCACGCCCCCTCCGTCCCACGGCCCCGCACGTCACCCCTTGACGCCGCGAGCGGGGCATCACATGTGAATGCTGTTCACATCAAGGGAGGGACGGATGTCCTGCTCGACGACCTATGGTGATCCCCGCAGCGCCTCCGGCCGGGGCGGGTGGCGGCCCTTCGAACTCGCGGCCATGATCGGCGGCTTCGTGCTGTTCTGGCCCGTCGGCCTCGCGATCCTCGCCTGGAAGGGCTGGCGGGAGGGCTGGTGGGGCCCGAACGCGCGCAACGAGGGCGGCTTCCGCATGCCGTGGCAGGGCTGCGGCCGGGGCAACGGGTGGAATCGTGGCGGCTGGAACCGCGGCGGCGACGACCATGCCTGGAGCCGCGAGCTCAACCGCGACAGCGGCAACTCCGCCTTCGAGGACTACAAGTCTGCAGAGCTCGCCCGCCTGCAAGCGGAGTTCGAGCGCCTCGCGCGCGAGCAGCGCGAATTCGCCGAGCACATCGAGCAGCTGCGCCGCGCCAAGGACAAGGCGGAGTTCGACAGCTTCCTCGCCTCCCGCCGCAACCCGCCCCCCGGCGGCGGCGAGAGCTCTGCTCCCGCGTCGGGCGTCTGAAGACGACGACGGCGCCGGGCCACCCCCGGCGCCGATTTCTTGTGCGGCTCGGCCGCTTGCCTCGATTTGTCATGATCGGCTTAAGCCCCCGTCATCGCCTGTCGGCGCAGGAGGAGGGGCGGAGACCTTTCATGACGTCCATCGCCTCGACCATCGGATTGTCCGGCATGCAGGCCGCAACGCGGCGGCTGGAGGCCGTGGCCACCAACGTGGCCAACGGCCAAAGCTCGGGCACCCTGCCCGGCTCGCCCGGCGGTCCCGGAACGAACCCCGCCTTCCAGCCGGTGCGCGTCACGTTGAGCGAGGCGGCGTCCGGCGGCGTGAATGCCAGCCTGAGCCGAGACCCTTCCTCGGTGTCGCCGGTCTACGACCCATCCTCCCCCAATGCGAATGCGTCGGGCCTGGTCGGCATGCCCGAGGTCGACCTCGCCACCCAGGCGGTCGACCTCATCTCCGCCAAGCTGCAATACGAGGCCTCCGCCAAGATCGTGCGCGCGGCGCGCGACATGGAAAAGACGGCCCTCGACACGCTCGCCTGACGAGCAAGGGCCCCCCTGTCACATCTTCGTCCTTCTCGCGCAAGATGCTGTCGGGAGCGGAGCGGTCCGGCCGTCCTTGCTGAGAGGCGGACGACCGTTCGTCCGCGCAACAGGGAGGACCGCATGGCGAATCCGTTCATCTGGTACGAGCTGATGACGTCCGATCACAAGGCGGCGGCGGCGTTCTACCGCGCCGCGATGGGCTGGGACATTTCGGAATTCAAGGCGCCGGGCGGCGAGCAGGACATGCCCTACCTCATGTTCGGCAAGGGCGATGCGCAGACGGGCGGCATGATGGACCTGCCGGAGACCGCGCGGAAAAACGGCGCGCCGCCCCACTGGGGCGCCTATGTGATGGTGCCGGACACGGATGCGGCAGCCGAGAAGACGAAGTCGCTCGGCGGAACCGTGATGGTGCCGCCGACGGACATTCCCGGCGTGGGACGTTTCGCCGTGATCACCGATCCGCAGGGCGCGTTCCTCAACATCATGACGCCGCTGCCGCGTGACACCCCGCCGCCGCGCCCGGCCGAGGGCCAGCCTGGCCAGGTCGGCTGGCGCGAGCTCTTCACGCCGGACCAGAAGAGCGCCTTCGCCTTCTACTCCGCGATGTTCGGCTGGGAGAAGGTGCGCGGCCACGACATGGGCCCGATGGGCGTCTACGAGATCCTGTCCATCGACGGCAAGGACGCGATCGGCACGATGACCCTGCCGCCGCAGATGCCGCGACCGCACTGGAACTACTACTTCATCGTCGACGACATCAACGCCGCCGCGGAGCGCACCAAGGCTGCGGGCGGCGAGGTCGTGATGGGGCCGCACGAGGTGCCGGGCGGCAGCTGGATCTTCCAGGCCCGGGACCCGCAGGGCGCCTATTTCGGCGCGCTCAAGCCGCCGCACTGAGGGATGACGATCACGCGGGGGCGGCGCCGACCGGGTCCGCCTTCCGCGTCCTCAGCAGCGTAACGTAGAGCGCGACGCCGATCGCGGTCACCAGCACGTGACCGACGACCGTCACCCGCGCGCCCTGAGGCAGGCCGTTTGCGGAGCCGATGAGCAACGCGATGCCGGGATTGCGCATGGCGCATGCAATGCCGGCCGAGCGCCGCATCTCCAGCGAGGGACCGCAGGCGGCATAGGCAAGCCCGAGCGCTACGGTCGTGAGGACCACCGATGCGGCCACGGCGATCCAGGGCAGGTCGGCCAGTTGGCTCCAGAACGCCGCCAGGATCACGAGCCCGAGCAAGGCGAGGAGCACCCCGCTCGCGACGAGCAGCGGGCGTGCGACGCGCTGCGCGACCCCCGGGGCCAGCCGCGCCAGCAGCGTGCCGCAGGCGAGCGGCAGGAGTTGCGCCATTCCCACCTGCTTGGCGAGCACCGCCACCGACAGGCCGGCCTCCCGCGCATAGAGTGCGCCGAGCACCATGATCCAGAGCGGCACCGCTGCAATCGAGAGCACCGCCACGCCCACCTGCAGCACAAGCGAGAAGTCGTGGTCGCCGCCAGCCTGCCGTGACTTGCGCAAGGCCATCGGCGCGCCGGGGCTGATGCCCATCAGCAGCAGGCCGACCAGTTCGCCGCTCTGCAGGCCAAAGCCACGGGCCAGGACGAGCGCGGCGAGGGGAACGGCCACGAGCGCGATGGCGAGAGCCGCCAGCAAGGGCCGCAGCGGAAAGCCGCGCGCCAGGACCGGGCTCGGCCGAATGCCCGTGCCAAGCGCAAGCATGGAGGAGAACACGCAGGCGAGCGACAGCGCGCCGAGCAGGTCCAGCGGCAGGAATGACAGGACGTCCTTCACGCGCACCCCCCCGCCGGGAACGCCGTGGCGGCCCTCCCCCGCGGGCGGGCCGCCCGACTCACTCCGCCCGACTCACTCCGCCGGAGTCCAGCCGGCGTCGGGATTGTAGCGCGTCATCGCCGCGGCGACCTTCGCCGTGTCGGGACCGAGGTTCTTCTGGAAGACCTTGCCCTGCTGGTTGCAGATGAAGGTCATGACGCCGGTGCGCCCCCACTCCGCGGGGTAGGCGACGAGCGCGAACCCGGCGATCATGCGGCCATTGATGACGTAGCTATAGGCTCCGCCCGGCGCAGCCTTGCCCTGCTCCTTGAGCACGCGGAAGTAGTAGCCCCGAAAAGGCTCCGGCTTGCCGCCCGCCGCGACGCGGCTGGCCAGGTCGGCGCTGATCTGGCCCTCCAGCGGGCTGCGGTCGGCGGGGTTGTCCGCCGGCCAGTAGAGGCCGTCATGCCTGCCGGGCCGGCTGATGATGCGCTGGGCATATTCCTGCACGTCGTCGCCGTCGCGGTCCTGGCGGAAGAATTCGCGCTGGGCATCGACATAGGCGCGGCACGCGCCGATGGCGCTCAGTTCGTTGAAGCCGATCGTGCGGTTGACCAACTCCTCGCGGCCGGCCTCGACGTCGTAGACCCAGCCCTTGGCGGTCTTGACGATCGGCACCGGGAAGGGCCAGCCGGCGGAGCCGAGCACGAGCACCCGCTTGTCGGCCGAGGGGCTCTCGAGCTTGCGGCTGTCGTTGGCCGCGTCGACGAAAGCCTTGAGGCGGCGCTTGTCCTCCGCCTCGTCGCCGCTGCCGAGAAGATCCTTGGCGCCCGGCCCGAAGATTCGGTCGACGAAACCGGGTTCCGCTGCGCTGGCGGCCTGCACGAGCGCATTTGCCGCCGCTTCTGGGCTGGCGAAGACCTCCTGCGCAGAGGCTGGGGCGAGGCCGGCCATGAGGCCTGCGACGGCCAGGACGAGCATGAGAGATGTGCGTTGCATGATCCGTCTCCCCCTCAGCGCCCGCGCAGACGGCCGCCGCCGCCACCGCCGACGCCGCCGCGCGCCATGCCTCCGCCGCCGCGTCCTCCTCCACCCTGGAACTGCGGTCGTGCTCCGCCGCCTCCCTGGATCTGCGGGCGGCCACCACCGCCGCCCTGGAACTGGGGCCGCGGTCCACCGCCGCCGCCGATATTCGGCAGGCCGCCACCCGCCTGCGCCCGGCTGATGGCGCCGCGGTTGGCGATGGGGCCGGCGGCCTTGCCGAGGTCGATTCCGCCAAACGCGCCGTCAGGCTTCAGGCGGTCGGGAGCCGGCGCAGGCCGCGTGGCGGGCTTCTGCGGGCGCGCAATGGGGGTCTCCGGCCGGGCGATGGGCGTCGAGGGCTTTGCAATGGGGGTTGAAGGCCGGGCGACGGGCGCCTCGGGCCGGTTTCCGGGTCGGGACAGGTTCGGTACCTCCGGCACGGCCGGACGCGTCGAGGGCCGCTCGATGCCGGGCCGGTTGCCGATCCCCGCTCCGTCGCCGGGGAGGTTCGGCCGCGCTCCGTCGCCGGGGCGCAGGGCCGCGTTGCCCGTGCCGGGCCGTGGCCTGTCGCCCGGGACGCGGTTGGCGACATTGCCCTGGCCGAGGTTGGGCTTGCTGCCCTGCCCCGGGCGGTAGCGGTCCGGGTCCGGGCGCCAGGGCTTGCCGTTGCCCAGGTTGTTGCCGTTGCCGACGTTGATGTTGCCGCCGCCGCTGATATTGCCGTTGCCGATGTTGACGCCGCCGCCCCCGATATTGACGCCCCCGCCGCCGATGTTGATGTCGTTGCCGATGTTGACGTTGCCCCCGGGCCGGCCCACGCCCGGACGGTAGCCGGGATAGCCGGGCCACACCGGCGGGTAGACGACTCCCCGGCCCCAGTTCCAGTAGGTGTTGTTCACCAGCGAACCCACCACCACGCCCGTGCCGAAGCCGATCAGGCCCGCCGCCAGCGCATTGCCGGGCGCATAGTCGTAGACCACGCCGGGATCGTAGGACGGCACGTAGATGACCTCGGGATCCGTCGGCTCGATGACGATGACCTCGCGGTTCTCCTGCTTCTGCTTCACGACCTTCTGCTGCTTGTTGGAGGCGAGCGCGCCCGTCGTCTCGGCCTTGGCGCGCAGGTCCTGGATGGCGTTGGCCACGTCGTCAGGCTGGTAGACGAAGGCGTCGCCGAGGTCGCTCGTCCAGTCGAGGTCGTCGTTCATGCGCTTGATGACGTCGGGGAAGCGTAGCAGCGCCTTCACGCTGGCGTCCCAGTTCATGGCGTCAGCGGCGGTGAAGTCGCCCTTGCCCACGGCCGCCTTGTTGCGCTCCAGCCAGCGGGCCGCCTGCACGATCTCCAGCGGATAGGCGGAGGCCGGCAGGACCTGCGCCAGCAGCGGGTCGGGGAAGAGTGCGATCGGCATGACGAGCTTGTCGATTTCGGCCCTTGTGAAGGGCTTCTCGACCGGCTGTTCTTCGGCCGGCGCGGCGGCCGGCGCCGCCGGGGCCGCGTTCTGCGCCGCCACGGGCAACGGGGCGGCGGTCGCCAGAAGCACCGCCAGCAGCGGACCGCGCCAGCGCGTCGAAGGCAATCGCAGCATCATGGTCCCCCTCCCCTCCCGCGCCTGGTCGCGCGGGTCGTTCGCGCCGCGGCTCTGCCCGGGCGCTCCGCGACGCAATTCATGGTTGTTCACTGATTAGCTTAGGCGAGGCCGTCCTGTCACGGCGAAGCTGAGGGCGCAGGCGGTCCCGGCCGGCGCCTGCGCCCTCTCGATGCTCCGGGCCAGGGGGCCCGGAGACCGACATCTTACCGGTCGCCCGCCGTGACGGCTTCCATCACGCGGTCCAGGTTGAAGCTGCCGGGCTTCTGGCGGGGCGGGAACTCCCGGAAGCTCTGCAGCCAGGCGCCCACGAAGGCGCCGGCGGGAGCGATGGCGAACATGCGCTCCATGTACCAGCGCTGGTAACCCATCGCGTGTTCCTGCTCGGCCCGCTCGAAGGGGTCCATGCGCAGGTTGGTGACGAGCGGCGCGCGCAGCTGGGTGAAGGGCTCCTGCCAAACGCGCAGGCCTTCCGCCTTCTGCTCGAGGAAAGTGATCTTCCAGTTGTCGTAGCGCAGGGCGGCGACGCTGCCGTCGTCCGTCCAGTAGATGAAGTCGTGCCGCGGCCACGCGCCCTGGCCCTTGAGGGCGGGAGCGAGGTCGTATCCGTCGAGATGGACCTTGTAGGTGCGGTCGCCGACCTTGCGGCCGGTCAGGAGATCCTGTTTCACCGTGGTGTCCCCGGCGGCGGCGAGGAAGGTGGTGAGCATGTCCTCGTGCGCGGCGATGTCGTTGACCACGGTGCCGGGCTTGATCACGCCGGGCCAGCGGATCACGGTGGGCACGCGGTAGCCGCCTTCCCAGTTGGTGTTCTTCTCGCCGCGGAACATCGTGGTGCCGCCGTCGGGCCAGGTGAAGGTCTCAGCGCCGTTGTCGGTCGAGTACATGACAATCGTGTCGTTCTCGATGCCGAGTTCCTTCAGCTTGGCGAGAAGCTGGCCGACCATGCCGTCATGCTCGACCATGCCGTCGGCATAGATGCCGAGGCCTGTCTTGCCCTCCGAGGCGGGCTTCAGGTGGGTGAAGACGTGCATGCGGGTGGAGTTCCACCAGACGAAGAAGGGCTTGTCGTCCTTCTTGGCCTTGTCGATGAAGGCGAGCGCCGCCTCGGTGACCTCCTCGTCGACCGTCTCCATGCGCTTGCGCGTCAGCGGGCCGGTATCCGTGATCTTCTGCGTGCCGTCCGGGTTGGCCCATGAATGGATCACGCCGCGCGGGCCGAAGCGCGCCTTGAACTCGGGGTTCTTCGGATAGTCGGGATTCTCCGGCTCCTCCTCCGCGTTGAGGTGGTAGAGGTTGCCGAAGAACTCGTCGAAGCCATGCGCGGTGGGCAGCATCTCGTCGCGGTCGCCTAGGTGATTCTTGCCGAACTGGCCCGTCACGTAGCCGAGCGGCTTCAGGAGCTTGGCGATGGTCGGGTCCTCGGGCTTCATGCCCTCGGGCGTTCCGGGCAGGCCGACCTTGGTGAGGCCCGTGCGGATCGGCGACTGGCCCGTGATGAAGGCCGCGCGACCCGCCGTGCAGCTCTGCTGGCCGTACCAGTCGGTGAAGAGGGCGCCGTCATTGGCGATGCTGTCGATGTTGGGCGTGCGGTAGCCCATCATGCCGCGGTTATAGGCGCTGATGTTGAACTGGCCGATGTCGTCGCCCCAGATCACGAGGATGTTGGGCTTCTTGGTGGTCTGGGCCTGCAGAGGTAGAGCTGTAGATATTGCTAAGCTCAACCCAAGCGCGAGCGCGCCCCCTATCGTCTTCAGCATCTCGGAGGACTCCCCTACGTTCCGTTTGGAAGATCAGGTAAAGCATTCCATGCGACACGACGCCTTGTGCAGACGTCTGCCGCGTGGATGGACGAAGCGTTGAGACCACTCAGTGTATCGGAACTGCCCTCCTCCCTGCAGAGGGCGTCAGCGACGGCTCATAATATTATAGATTTATGCCGCACCGGTATTTGCATTGCGCAGTTATAGGTTGCATACTTGATCGTAGCAGTCCAATACCAATTGTCACATCGCCTGATAAAGGAAGCGCATCATCCATTCGGTCCGGCAGTTCGAGCTGATCAGGGCGCTCGCGCGGCACCGGCATTTCGGCCGCGCGGCGGCGGAGCTCGGCGTCTCGCAGCCAGCCCTGACCCGCAGCCTGCAGCACATCGAGGACGAGCTCGGCGTCCGGCTCTTCGACCGCGAGGGCCAGGTTGCTCCCACCCTGTTCGGGGAGATCCTGATCGCGCGGGGAGACCAGGTGATCGGCATCTTCTCCGAGACGATGCGCGAGATCGCCATGCTGAAGGGCGTCGAGCAGGGCGAGCTCGGGGTCTCGGCCGGCATCTATCCCGCCGATATTTCCGTGGCGGCCGCCATCGGGGAGCTCGTGACGCAGCATCCGCGCCTCCTCGTGCAGCTGGACGTGCGGCGCTGGCCCGAGGTCTACGAGGACGTGGCCGAGGGGCGTGCCGACATCGGCGTCGCCGACGCGACGGAGGCGAGCCGGCGTCCCGATTTCGCGGTGGAGCCGATCCGCGAGTCGCGACTCTACTTCTTCTGCCGGTCCGGCCATCCGCTGATGAGCCGATCGTCCCTGACGATGGAAGAAGTGATGGCCTATCCCTGGGCAGGACCGCAGATCCCGGGTCCGCTGCGGGCGCACATGCCGTCCCTCGAAGGCCGCTTCGGAGCGCTCGATGCCGAGCGGGACCTGCTTCGCCCCCGCGTGCTCACCCACAACTTCGCCGCCGCGAAGGACATCGTGCTCGCAGGCGACGCTCTGTCCGCCGCCCATCCCTCCCAGATCCGCCGGGAACTGGCCGATGGCTCATGCGCCCTGCTGCCGCTGGACCTGCCCTGGTTCAAGATCAGCTATGGCTTCATCACCAAGCGGGGCCGGACGTTGTCGCCGGCCGGCGAGGCCTTCAAGAGCCTGTTGCGGGCCTTCGAAAGCCGGGCCGACCGGCTGGCCGAAACGGCGGCTGGCCATGGCTGACCACGCACGGATCAACGGAGCACTTCGGTTCGCATGACATCCCTCGCATCCCGTCGGTCCTTCGCAGGCGCGATCGCCGTGGCCCTCATCGCCTTCGCCGTCCTGGCGGTGGCCGGCCTGGCGCGCGGGCAGCAGCAAGCGCAGATGCCTTCCCTGCCCTCGGCCGCGCTGGGGGCACTCGCCGGGGGTGCGCCGGCGGGCTATCTCGGATCGGCGTCCTGCGCCGGGTGCCACCAGGCGGAGAGCAAGGCCTGGGCGGCGTCGCACCATGCCCGCGCCATGGCGCCCGCGGAGGCCGCGACCGTGCTGGGCGATTTCTCCGGAGCGACCGTCGAGGCCGGAGGCTCAAAAGCGCGCTTCCTGCGGGATGGCGACGCGTTCGTCGTCGAGACCGAGGGCCGCGACGGGAAGCAAGCGGCCTTCCGGATCAGCCACACTTTCGGCTGGGAGCCGCTGCAGCAATATCTCGTCACCTTTCCGGACGGCCGCCTGCAGGCGCTGCCCTGGGCCTGGGACACGCGGCCGAAGGAGGCGGGCGGGCAACGCTGGTTCCACGTCTATGGCAACGAGCCGATCCCCGCCTCAGATTCGCGCCACTGGACGCGCGGCCAGCAAACCTGGAACTTCATGTGCGCCGAGTGCCATTCGACGGCGCTCTCGAAGGGTTACGACGCCAAGGCGAACACATACCGCTCCACCTGGTCCGAGATCAGCATCGGCTGCGAATCCTGCCATGGACCGGGCGCGGCGCATGTCGCATGGGCCAGGGCCGGCGCGGATGCCGGGCAGGCCGGCAAGGGCTTTTCGGCCCGCCCGGGTGCGCGACCGGCCTTCACCTGGATGCCCGATGCGAGGACGGGCAGCCCCGCTCAGGGCGTCGCCCGGCCGTCCGGCGACGAGGTCGAGCTCTGCGCCCGCTGCCATTCCCGGCGCGGGCAGGTCTCGGCGGACTGGCATCCCGGTCGCCCGCTGGGCGACACGCACCTGCCAACCTTCCTGACGCCAGACCTCTTCGAGGACGATGGCCAGATGAAGGACGAGGTCTTCAACGACCATTCCTTCAAGCAGAGCCTCATGTACGCCAAGGGCGTCGCCTGCAGCGACTGCCACGATGTGCATTCCGGCAAGCTGAAGGCCGCGGGCGCCGAGGTCTGCGGCCAATGCCACCTGCCGCAGACATTCGCCGCGAAGGCGCATACGGGCCACGAGCCCGGGGCTGGCGCGCCCGACTGCGTGTCCTGCCACATGCCCACCCGCACCTACATGCAGGTGGACCGGCGGCACGACCATTCCTTCCGCATCCCGCGGCCGGACCTGTCCGTCACGCTCGGCACCCCGAACGCCTGCACCGACTGCCACACGGACAGGCCCGCCGCCTGGGCGGCAGCCGCCGTCGAAGGCTGGCACGGGCCGGTCCGCAAGGGCCACCAGACCTGGGCCGCGGCGTTCAAGGGGGCGCGGCTCGGCGACCCCGCGGCACGAGAGGCGCTGGTCGCCCTCGCCGCCGACCGCGCCGCGCCAGGCGTGGCCCGAGCCACCGCGGTGAATGCTCTGGGCACGCTGCCCTCCGCGGAGGGCGACCTCGCTCTGGCCTCGGCGCTCTCCGACCCCGACCCGCTGGTCCGCGTCGCCGCCCTGCGCGGGCAGGAGCGCCAGCCGCTCGCCTTGCGCTGGCAGCGCGGCAAGGACCTCCTCAGGGATCCCGTGCTGATGGTCCGCCTCACCGCAGCGTCGCTGCTCGCCGACCAGAAGCCCGATGGTCTTCCACCGGCGGAACGCGAGGCCCTGCTCGCGGCCTTCGTGGAGTACGAGGCCTCGCAGCTTCTCAACGCCGACCGGCCGGAGGGGCGCGCGGCGCTGGGCCTGTTCCGCCAGCGCCAGGGCAGGCCCGCAGACGCCGAGGCCGAATATCTCGCCGCGCTGAAGCTCGAGCCGGGCGCTTCCACCGTCTCGGCCAACCTCGCGGACCTCTATCGCCTCCAGGGCAAGGAGGCCGCCGCCGAGCAGACGCTGCGCGCCGCGCTCATGATGTCCCCCTCGTTGGCGCTGGTGCGGCATTCCCTCGGCCTGTCGCTGATCCGCTCAAAGCGTTATCCCGAGGCGATGGAGCAGCTGAAGCAGGCCGCCCAGCTCGACCCGGACAATGCCCGCTACGCCTATGTCTACGCCGTCGCGCTGCAATCGACGGGGCAGGCGCAGGAGGCAGGCCGCGTCGCCGCGGACGCGCTGGCGAGAAACCCCAACGATCCCGACCTTCTGGGCATGCAGCTGCAGCGCGCCCTGCAGTCCGGCAACGCCGATGCGGCCGCCCCGCTCGCCGACAGGCTATCGAAATTGCGCCCGGACGACGCCCAGCTGGCCAGGCTCGCGGCGAAGCTGAACGGCCGCTGAGCGCTACTCGCCGGGCTGCTCCGCGAGCGCCGGCTTTGGCTTGCGTCCGATGTCGGTCGCTGGCACGAGCAGGGTCACGATCACGATCAGGAGCGCCAGCGCGAAGGTGGCGACGAAGGTGAGATGCAGGCCGCCCGCCAGGGCCGCCTCCAGAACGGGATCGGCGTTGGGGCTGCCCGGCCCCGCCTCCAGCACCTGCCGCAGGCGCTCGGACGTCACGGTGACGCCCGCGCTGGTGAGCCCCCAGTTGAGGATCGCCCCCAGCAAGGTCGCCCCCAGCGTGCTCCCGAGGTTCCGCGCGAAGAGGTTCGAGGCCGTGGCGCTGCCGCGCTGGGTCCAGTCCACGATCTCCTGGATCAGCACGAGGCAGCCGACGCTGAGGAGCCCCATGCCGAAGCCCATCACCAGCGAGCCCAGGCCCGCCTGCACCGGCGAGCTTTCGGGCCCGAGGAACAGGAAGGCCAGCGCGCCCAGGGGCAGCAGCAGGCTGCCGGTGATCATGAGCCGCCTCAGGCCGACCATGGGAAACGTCTTCCCTGCCACTGTCGCACCGGCAGGCCAGCCGAGCACCATCATGGTGAGCGCGAAGCCGGCCACGACGGGCGAGCGGTGGAGAACGCCCTGGATGTACATGGGAAGGAAGGTCGTGAGCCCCATCAGCGCCATGGAGGCGAGCAGCGTCGCGCCGTTGGCCGCCGCGATGGGCCGGCGCTTCCAGAGCGCGAAGGACACCATGGGGTCCGCGGCCCGGCCTTCCTGCCAGACGAACAGGACGAGGCTCACGACAAAGATCGCGCCGATCCACAACGCCGGCTTCGTGTCGCCCGTCCCCGCGAGCGTGAGCGAGGCCATGAGCGCCGCGACGGCCGCGGTGAAGAGCGCCGCCCCGGCATAGTCGATGGAACGCTCCTGGTGGGCGACCTCCTCGTGCAGGAAGAGCACGAAGAGCGCGATCGCGACGATCCCGATGGGCACGTTGATCCAGAAGATCCAGCTCCAGCTGAGCGCATGGATGATCAGGCCGCCCGCCAGCGGCCCGACGACGGCCGACATGGCCCAGACGCTGGCCAGCCAGCCCTGCACCTTGCCGCGCTCATGGGCCGGAAAAAGGTCAGCGACGATGGTCATCGCGACGGGCTGCATGGCGCCGGCGCCCACGCCCTGCAGGAGCCGGAAGACGATCATGGACGGCATGGACCAGGCCGCGCCGGCCAGCACGGAGGCGACGATGAAAATCGCAATGCCCGCAAGCATGACGGGCTTGCGCCCGTAGAGGTCTGCGAGCTTGCCGAACACGACGGTCATCGCCGTCTGGGTCAGCAGGAACGCGGCGAAGACCCAGCTGTAGAGGTCGAGCCCGCCGAGCTCGCCAGCGATCTGCGGCATGGCGGTGGAGACGATCGTCGCCTCGATCGCCACCATGAACATGGAAACCATGATGGCGGCGACGACGAGGGGCCGGGACGTGGTAGCTTGGCGGGGCATGCGGCATTCCGGGGCGCTGCAGGAGGCAGCGGGGCAAGCATGGGGCGGCGACGCCGAAGATCAATGGCCTGCAGCGCGACCCTCCCCACTGCAAGGCGCGCAGGTCCGCGTCGCCTCCGGCGTTCCGGCCGCTTGACCGGCCCGGCCCCGGCTCCGACCATGCTCGGGCACAGAACCCCTGACCCAGGATCTGGGAGACAGCATGATCGAGGGATCCTGCCATTGCGGCCAGCTTCGCTGGCGCTTCGAGGGCGAGCCTGAGGGCGCCACGGCCTGCAACTGCACCGTCTGCCGGCGCTACGGCGTGCTCTGGGCCTATGACTATGACGGCGAGCGGATCAAGGTGAGCGGCCCGACGCGCGCCTATCGCTGGGGCGGCAAGCATATCGGCTTCCACTTCTGCGAGACGTGCGGCTGCGTCGGCTACTGGCGCGCCTTCCAGGTCGACGAGAAAGGCCGCCGGCGCATCGCCGTGAACCTGCGCCTGGCGGAGCCCGACGCGGTGGCCGACATCCCGATCGACCACTTCGACGGCCTCAACACGTTCGACGACCTGCCCCGCGACGGCCGCTGCGTCAGGGACATGTGGTTCTGACGAAAGCTCGTTGGGGCGGACCGCCCTGCCTGCAAGGCGGCCAAACGCCGCCAAGCCCTTGAAGAGCATGGTGATATAGCCGCTAGAAGCCGATCCGATGTCCCCCGGTGGCCTCGCTGGCCTACAATAGGGATGACGCGCCCGCGCAGAGCGCGGCCTGCCCAAAGTCTCTCTTGCCGAGGTTTCCGCCGATGGACCGCTTCGATCCGACCGCCGAGTATGCCGAGATCCGAGACGGCGTCGCCCAGGTCTGCGCCGGCTTCCCCGGCGAATACTGGCGCGAGCTCGATGCCCGCAGGGAATATCCCGAAGCCTTCGTCAAGGCGCTCTCGGAGGCGGGTTATCTCGCGGCCATGATCCCGGAAGAATATGGCGGCTCTGGCCTGCCGCTCAGTGCGGCGGCCGTCATCCTGGAGGAGATCCACCGCAACGGCTGCAACGCCGCCGCCTGCCATGCTCAGATGTACACGATGGGCACGGTGTTGCGGCACGGCAGCCCCGAGCAGAAGAAGGCCTACCTGCCCGGCATCGCCAGCGGCACTTTGCGCCTGCAGGCCTTCGGGGTCACCGAACCCACCAGCGGCACGGACACGCTGGCGCTGAAGACCACGGCCAAGCGGGAGGGGGACGTCTACGTCGTCAACGGCCAGAAGATCTGGACCTCGCGCGCCGAGCATTCCGACCTCATGGTGCTGCTGGCCCGCACGACGCCGCGCGACCAGGTGAAGTCGAAGACGGACGGCCTCTCGGTCTTCCTCATCGACCTGCGCGAGCACGTGGGCAGGGGCATCACCATCAAGCCCATCCGAACGATGATGAACCACGCCACGACGGAAGTGTTCTTCGACGACGTGCGCATCCCCGCCTCCTCCCTCGTGGGCGAGGAAGGCAAGGGCTTCCGCTACATCCTCTCGGGCATGAACGCGGAGCGCATCCTGATCGCTGCAGAGTGCATCGGCGACGCCAAGTGGTTCCTCGCCAAGGGCGCGGCCTATGCCAAGGACCGCGTGGTCTTCGGCCAGCCCATCGGCAAGAACCAGGGCGTGCAGTTCCCCCTCGCCCGCGCCTATGCCCACATGATCGCGGCCGAGGCCATCGTCTACCGCGCCGCCGGAATGTACGACGCGGGACAGGACCCCGGGGTCGAGGCCAACAGCGCCAAGATGCTGGCGGCGGACGCGAGCTGGGAGGCGGCAGAGGCCTGCCTGCAGACCCATGGCGGCTTCGGCTTCGCCGAGGAATACGACGTGGAGCGCAAGTTCCGCGAGGCGCGGCTCTACCAGGTGGCGCCCATCTCGACGAACCTGATCCTGTGCTTCATCGCCGAGCGCGTGCTCGGCCTGCCCAAGTCCTACGCCTGAGGTGACCGGGATGCGCGTCGACGAGACGATGGACCACCTGCTCGACCTCGCGGGCCTGCCCTCCTCCGACTTGGCCGAAAGCGCGCTCGCCTATGCGCGCTTCTCGCTGTTCGACTGGCTGGTCTGCGGCCGGGCCGGCGCGAGCCAGCCGCTGAGCGGCATCATTCGCGACTATGTGCTCGAGGACGGGGGCAAACCCGTCGCCAGCATCTTCGGGAGCACGACCCGCGTGCCCGCGCGCGCGGCGGCGCTCGCCAACGGCACGATCTCGCACGCGCTCGACTATGACGACACGCACTTCGCCCATGTGGGCCATCCCTCGGTCGGCATCATGCCGGCGGCTTTGGCCGCAGCGCAGGAGACGGGCGCGGCGGCTGCCCGCGTCGCCGAGGCCTTCCTCGTGGGGGCGGAGGCTTCCTGCCGGATCGGCATGGTGCTGGGCCGGGGCCACTACGAGCGCGGCTTCCACCAGACGGCGACCGCCGGGGCCTTTGGCGCCACCATCGCGGCCGGGCGGCTCTACGGCCTCGACCGTACGGCGATGCGCAACGCGCTGAGCCTCGTCGCCACCCGCGCCTCCGGTCTGAAGTCGCAATTCGGCACCATGGGCAAGCCCTTCAACGCCGGGATCTCCGCCTCCAATGGCGTCGAGGCCGCGGCGCTCGCCCGGCGCGGGTTCGTCTCGGCCGACGACGCGGTGGGCGGGCTGCAGGGCTTCGTCGACACGCATTCCGAGGACGCCACCGACGAACGCGGCTGGCAGAACCCGCCGCCCGGGCATTTCGTGTTCGAGGACATTCAGTACAAGCTGCATGCCTGCTGCCACGGAACGCACGCCATGATCGAGGCGCTGGCCAGCGCGAAGCGGGAGCATGGGCTGACCGCGACGGATGTCGCGGGCATCGAACTCGCGGTGAACCCGCGCTGGCTCCGGGTCTGCAACATCCCGCGCCCTCGGTCTGGGCTCGAGGTGAAGTTCAGCTATGCCTGGCTCGCGGCCATGGTGCTCAACGACGTCGACACCTCCTCCGACGCCGCCTATGTCGACACGCTCTGCGACGACGCGCGGCTGGCCAGCGTCGCCGCCAAGGTGCGGGTCGCGGGCGCCGAGAGCGTAGGCGACACCGCGACCGACGCCGCGATCACCCTGCGCGACAACAAGCGGATCGAAATCTCGCACGACCTTGCGGAGCGCCAGCCCCTCGATCGGCTGGAGGCGGGCCTGCGCGCCAAGGCCGCGGGGCTGCTGGGCCGCGAGGCGGCCGAGGACCTGTGGAGCGCGGTGGCTGGGCTCGACAGGCTCTCCGCGGACGACCTCGGCGCGCGGCTCGGAGGCATGTCATGAGCGCGGCCGCTCAGGAGCCAGATTTCTCCGACTGGATCGGCCGGCGGACCGAGCGCGAGGACCGCATCACGCCGCGCATGATCCGAGAATACGAGGCGACGCTGGCGCCCTACCTGGCGGGCGGCCGCGCCGTGCAGCCGGCCTTGTTCTGGTGCCTCGCACCGGAGGCGCTGAGCGCCGACCAGCTGGGGCCGGACGGGCACCCCCGCACGGGCATCATCCTGCCGGCACTCCCCCTGCCGCGGCGAATGTGGGCCGGCGGTGAGCTCAGCGTCCATGGCGAGTTTCTCCCCGGCGACGTCGTGCAGCGCACGAGCACCATCGAGTCCGTCACGTTCAAGACGGGCAGCTCCGGCCGGCTCGGCTTCGTCGCCGTGAGGCACCACTATCGCGTCGAGGATCGCCTCGTGCTCGACGAACGACAGGACATCGTCTACCGCGAGCCCCCGCCGCCGGGCAGCGCGCCAGCGGCCCCGCCACGTTCGTCAACTCCCGAGCCGCAAGTGCTGCGCAGCTGGGCCGTCGATTCCACGCCGACGCTGCTCTTCCGCTACTCCGCGCTGACCTTCAACGGTCATCGCATCCACTACGACTACCCCTACGCAACGGGCGCCGAGGGCTATGCCGGGCTCGTGGTGCATGGTCCGCTGCAGGCGACGCTGATGCTCAACCTCGTCACGGAGGAACTCGGCCGCATGCCCCGCTCCTTCGCCTATCGCGGCCTTGCCCCGTTGATCTGCGGCACGCCGTTCTCCGTGCAGGCCGTGCGCGACGCCGAAGGCGCGCTGTCGGGGCGAGTGGTCACGGCGGAAGGCGTCGTGACGATGGCGGCGAAGGTCGTCGCCGGCTGAGGCGACGCCGCCCCTCGTCATGGCGAGGAGCACGGTGGCGGCGCAATCCAGACGCGGGGCGCTCTCCGGGACGTCGCCATACGGCCACCGGATTGCTTCGCTTTGCTCGCAACCACGGGAGGTCTCGCAGCTTCATGCGGCTGGCCATGTCCAGAAGCCCGGTCCCTCCTTGTCGAGGAAGCCGTTCAGCACCATGCGGTGCACTTCGTCCGCACCGTCGACGAGCCGCGCCTGGCGGGCGTAGCGGTAAATCCATTCCAGCACCGTGTCGGTCGAATAGCCGCGCGCGCCGTTGATCTGGATGGCCACGTCCGCGGCCTGGTGCAGCAGGTTGGCGACGTGGACCTTCGCCATCGAGATCTCCTTTCGCGCGAAGCCGCCCCGGTCGAGCTCCCAGGCCGCCTTCATGACGAGCAGCCGGCCGATCTCGATGTCCATGGCGAGCTTGCCGAGCATGAGCTGGACGCTCTCGCGGTCGGCGAGCCGGATGCCGAAGCCCTTGCGGACGGCGGCGTAGCCCTTGGCGATCTCGACGCAGCGCTTGGCGAGGCCCAGCCAACGCATGCAATGGGTGAGCCGGGCCGGGCCGAGGCGGATCTGGGTCAGCCGCATCCCCTGCCCTTCCTCCAGCAGGCGGTTTCCGACGGGGATCTCGAGCCCCTCGAAGGCGAGTTCGCAATGGCCGCCGTGCTCCTCCGGACCCATGATCCCGATGCGCCTGACGATGCGCCAGCCCGGCTGGTCCCGGTGGAACAGCAGGGCCGAGAGGCCGTGGCGGGGATCGTCGGAGGTGCGCGCAATGAGGATGAAATGGGCGGCGTCCTCCGCGCCCGTGATGAACCACTTGCGGCCGGTGACCACGTAGACGTCGCCGCGGCGCTCGGCGCGGGTCTCGATCATCTGCGGATCGGAGCCGCCGCCGGGGTGCGGCTCGGTCATGGCGAAAGCGGAGCGCACCTCCCCGCGAACGATCGGCTGCAGCCAGCGCTCCTGCTGGGCGGGAGTGGCCGTCTTCTCCAGCACCATCATGTTGCCGTCGTCGGGCGCGGCGGAGTTGAAGCAGACGGGACCGAAGATCGAGCGGTTCATGGCCTCGTAGCAGGCGGCCATGCCCACCTTGCCGAGGCCGAGCCCACCCGTCTCGGGCTTCAGCTGGATGCACCAGAGCCCCTCCGCCCGCGCCTTGGCGCGGAGCGCGGCAAGCGGGGTCGGCGCGATGTTCTCGTGCGCATCCCAGTTCGCCCGGTCTGCCTCCACCGGCAGCACCTCGCGCTCGACGAAGGCGGCGATGCGGGTCCGGACGTCCTCGACACCGGCGGGAAGGGTGAAGTCCATGGCAGGCTCCTCTGTGCCCGGGCGCTCCTCACGCCTGCAGGGCGAGCGCGTGGGCCCGCCGGGCGAAGTTGACCGCGAGCCGCCCGGTCCGAGCGGCGTTGGCGTCCGCCGCAGTCCCCGCGCGCGCCCGGTCGGCAATGCCGACGAAGATCACGGCGAAGCGGAACAGCGCGAAGACGACGTGGAAGGGCTGCAACCGCCCCGACGGGGCCGGCAGCCCCTCGTAGCGGGCGACGAAGGCGTCCTGGGTCGGGATGCCCAGGGCATCCAGGTCGAGGCCTAGGATGCCGGCATACTCGTCCGGGCTCGAGTGCCACGTCATGCAGCAGAAACCGAGGTCCGCCAGCGGGTCGCCGAGCGTGGCGAGCTCCCAGTCCAGGATGCCGATCACGCGGGGCTCGATGGGATGGAACATGAGGTTGCCGAGCCGGTAGTCGCCATGGGCGATCGACACGCGGCCATCATCGGGCGGCAGCTTCTCCGAGAGCCACGCCACGACGGCGTCCAGTTCCGGGATGTCGTCGGTGGGCGATTCCTCCCACTGGCGCGACCAGCGCGCGAGCTGCCGGGCGAAGTAGCTGCCGGGGCGGCCGAAGTCGCCAAGGCCCACCGCGGCGGGATCGACCGCGTGCAGCGCCGAGAGCGTCTCCGCCATCGAGATGTACATGGCCCTGCGCTCGTCGCGCGCTAGCCCCGGCAGAGCGCAGTCGTGGAAGACGCGGCCTTCAAGCTTCTCCATGACGTAGAACGGCGTGCCGATGACACCAGCATCGGCCTCAAGGAGAAGCGGGCGCGGCACGGGCACTGGCGTCCCCGCGAGCGCGCTCAGCACCCGGAACTCGCGGTCAACGGCGTGGGCCGAGGGCAAGGTGGGACCGGCCGGGCGCTTTCGCAGCACGGCGGCGCCGTCCGGGTACGTGACGATGTAGGTGGGGTTGGACTGGCCGCCGCTGATCCTGTCGAGCGCCATGGGGCCGCGGGCAAAAGGCAGGCGCGCGGCAAGATAGTCCGCGAGACGGTGCGGCTCGAAATCGACGGCGCCCCTGATCTCGCCTATTTCCGGCACGAAGTCCTCCCTGCCGCCTCGCCGACGCGACTGATTTGGCCTGATCTTCGCACCGCTGGCCAAGGGGTCAAATCCCGCTTCACGAAGGTCCGGTGATCGGACGCCATCACTTGCGCTTGTCGATCTCGGCGATCTTTCGCGAAAAGCTTGTTTTCCACCTCATCACTCGCAAAACTAGAGCCAGGCCGCGCGCGCGGTCCGACGAAGCAAGGAATCGGACATGCCGCGGCAGCACGCCACATCGCTGACGGGTGGACGCGTCGTCTTCAGCTCCGGACTGGGCGAGGTGACGCGGGTCACGGCAGACGACCTGCCGATCCTGCGGGGGCTCTCCATCAAGCGTCTCGTCCTGGCGGCGGGCGCAGTGCGAGCCCCGCACTGGCATGCCAACTGCGCCGAGCTCGCCTATTGCGTGCGGGGCCGGGCGCTGGTCGCCAGGCTCGGCAACGAAAGCGCCTATTCCTCCTTCACGGTCTCGCCCGGCCAGATGTTCTACATCGAGAGCGGCGCGCTGCATGCGATCGAGAACACCGGCGACGGCGAGGCCGAGTTCATCATCGCCTTCCGGCACGAGCGGCCGGAGGACTTCACGCTGCAGGCCGGCTTCGGCGCGATGACGGACGCGGTGCTCGGCAATACCTACGGCCTCCCTGCCGAGGCCTTCAGCACCATTCCACGCACGACCGAAGGCGCCTATATCGTCGCCCGCGGTGGTCCCGCCATCGTGCCGGCGGATGCGGCGAGGCCGACGCCCTACCGCTTCGACGTGGAAGCTGAGTCCCCTCCCATCGCGCTGGGCTATGGGGAAGCGAGGCTCGCGCGCAAGCAATTCTGGCCGGTGCTGAACGACTTCGCCATGTATTCGCTGCGGGTCACGCCGGACGGCATGCGGGAGCCGCACTGGCATCCCGGCACTGCCGAGATGGGCTACGTGATGGAGGGCCGGGCGCGGATGACCATCCTCGACCCCGATGGCACGACGGATACCTGGGACCTGGCGCCGGGCGACGTCTACTTCATTCCGCCGGCCTATCCCCACCACATCGAGGTGCTCGACGACGCACCGATCCGCTTCCTGATCTTCTTCGACCAGTCCGCGCCGGGCGACGTCGGCTTCAAGGCCTCGGTCTCGGCCCTGTCGCGTCCCGTGCTCGCGGCGGCGCTGGGAGTACCGGAGGCCCAGCTTCCGACCTTCCCGACCACGGTCGCGGACCCCCTCGTCGTGTCCCGGGTCAATCCGGGCGGCCATTCGGGCCAGGGCTGAGGCGGCCGGCGATGGGCGTCATGTCCTGGCTCTCCGGATCTCTGAAGGATTCCCTGGGCGACATCGTCTTCGGCATGGAAGACGGCACCGTGTCGATTTTCGGCCTCGTGTTCGGCGTCGCGCTGAGCGCGCCCGACGGCAAGGCTGTGCTGCTGGCCGGCGCGACGGGCGCCGTGGCGGCAGCCGTGTCGATGATGGCCGGCAGCTATCTCGACGCCAAGACCGAGCAGGACCGCGCGCTCGCCCTCGCCAGCCGCAGTGCTGCGGAGCGCACCGACGAGGCCGAGGCCGTTGCGGCGCGGCTCTCGAAGCAGCTCGCTCTGGCGGGAACGCCTGCGCCCCAGCGAGACGCGCTGGCGGCGGCCCTTGTCGCCATACCGGGCTCTGTCGTCGCCTTGCGCACGGCGCTCGATCCGCAGGGCGACGAACCCAAGGCGAGCCCGGCCGCCCATGCCTTCTGGATGTTCGTCTCCGATCTCTTCGCGGGGGCCGTGCCCGTCATTCCCTTCGCGCTGCTGCCGCTCGCGGAGGCGCGGACCGTCTCGCTGGTTCTGACGACCGCCCTGCTGGTCGTGCTCGGGATCGGCCGTGGTCTGGTGGCGGGCCGCAGCGTGGTGCGCACCACCCTGGAGACGCTGCTGGTGGCGGCATCGGCCGCGGCCGCCGGCGTCCTGATCGGCCGGCTGATCGCCTGACTCGCCGTTCGAGTTTGGCTGAGCCCACGCTAGCGTTTTGTGATGCAAGTTTCACGAGTGCCCTGCTAACCTGATCAAGCAAGAAGCGTAAATTGCTCAACCTCAAGGGGGGAAACCATGGTCACCTTGTTCGTCCGCCACACGGTCGCGGACTATGCGAAATGGCGCGCCGTCTATGACGACTTCGGAGCCGCGCGGGGGCCGCTCGGCGTCACCGGCGCGGCCGTGTACCAGGCGGCGGACAATCCCAACGACATCACCGTGACCCACGACTTCGCCTCGCTGGACAAGGCGCATGCCTTCGCCGGCTCGTCGGAGTTGAAGAACGCGATGGCGAATGCCGGCGTGGTCGGCGCGCCGACCGTGTGGTTCACGCACAAGAAATAGCAGGCGACGGGACGGCCGCCATTCAGGACCGGCCGTCCCGCTCGTGGCCGGGTCTTATCCGACTCCCGGCGCCTCGTGGCCGGTGCGGGCCACGTACTCCGTGTAGCCGCCGCCATATTGGTGGACGCCCTCGGGCGTCAGCTCCAGCACGCGGTTGGAGAGCGAGGCGAGGAAGTGGCGGTCGTGGGAGACGAAGAGCATCGTCCCCTCATACTGCGCCAGCGCCTCGACCAGCATGTCCTTGGTGGCCATGTCCAGGTGGTTGGTGGGCTCGTCCAGCACCAGGAGGTTCGGCGGGTCGTACAGCATCAGCGCCATCACGAGGCGGGCCTTTTCGCCGCCGGAGAGCACCCGGCAGCGCTTCTCCACGTCGTCTCCCGAAAACCCGAAGCAGCCGGCGAGCGTTCGCAGGGAGCCCTGGTTGGCCTGGGGGAACGTGTCCTCGAGCGTCTGGAAGACGGTGCGCTCGCCGTCCAGCAGCTCCATGGCGTGCTGGGCGAAGTAGCCCATCTTGACGCTGCCACCCAGGGTCACGCTGCCCTCGTCCGGCTCCGTCGCGCCCGCCACGAGCTTCAACAGGGTGGACTTGCCGGCGCCGTTGACGCCCATGATGCACCAGCGCTCCCGGCGCTGGACCTGGAAGTCGAGGTCCGCGTAGATGCGCCGGCTCCCATAGCCCTTGTGCACCCCCTTGAGGCTGACGACGTCGTCGCCCGAACGCGGGGCCGGCGGGAACTCGAAGGAAACCGTCTGGCGGCGGCGCGGCGGCTCGACCCGCTCGATCTTGTCGAGCTTCTTGACGCGGCTCTGCACCTGCGCGGCGTGGGAGGCGCGCGCCTTGAAGCGCTCGATGAACTTGATCTCCTTGGCCAGCATCGCCTGCTGGCGCTCGAACTGCGCCTGCTGCTGGCGCTCATTCATGGCCCGCTGCTGCTCGTAGAACGCGTAGTCGCCGCCATAGGTGGTGAGCGATCCCCCGTCGATCTCGATGACCTTCTTGACGATGCGATTCATGAACTCGCGGTCGTGCGAGGTCATCAGCAGCGCGCCCTCGTAGCCCCTGAGAAAATTCTCCAGCCAGATCAGGCTCTCGATGTCCAGGTGGTTGCTGGGCTCGTCGAGCAGCATCGCGTCGGGGCGCATGAGCAGGATGCGCGCCAGCGCCACGCGCATCTTCCAGCCCCCGGAGAGCGCGCCGACATCGCCGTCCATCATCTCCTGGCTGAAGCTGAGGCCGGCGAGCACTTCCCGCGCGCGACCCTCCAGCGCGTAGCCGCCCAGCTCCTCGAAGCGCGCCTGCACCTCGCCATAGCGCTCGATCAGCGCCTCCAGCTCATCGGCGCGATCGGGATCCGTCATGGCGGCTTCCAGGTCGCGCAGCTCGGCCGCAACCTCGCTCACGTTCCCCGCCCCGTCCATCACTTCGGCGACGGCGCTGCGGCCCGCCATCTCGCCGACGTCCTGGCTGAAATAGCCGATGGTGACCCCGCGATCGACGGCGACCTGCCCCTCGTCCGGCAGGTCTCTGCCCGTGATCATGCGGAAGAGCGTCGACTTGCCCGCCCCGTTCGGCCCCACGAGGCCCACCTTCTCGCCGCGCTGGATCGCGGCCGAGGCCTCGATGAACAGGATCTGGTGCCCATTCTGCTTGCTGATGTTCTCGAGTCGGATCATGGGTTCCACAAGGCCACACACTGCGCGGCGGGCTGATGACACGCCGCGGGCCGCGGTTAAGGCACGTCTGCCCCCTTTGATGCAAGCGGCCGGGACCGGAACATGTTTTCCATCCGTTGGGCGCGCGGTTGACGCGGGCCCGCCCGACCGGTAGCGCTGACGGCCAATACGCGCGCGCCCTGCCCGCGCCTTCCTTCCCGCCCGTCGGACGAACGGCCGAAGGATCTCTTGCCCGCTCTGTCCACCGAACGCCCATGCCCTTTCCTGCGACCCATCCCAGCGTCGAGCGCGCGCTCGCCGAGCGCGGCTATGCCGAACCCACCCCCGTGCAGGCAGCCGTGCTCGCCCCCGAGGCGCGCGACCGCGACCTGCTGGTCTCCGCCCAGACCGGCTCCGGCAAGACCGTCGCCTTCGGGCTTGCGCTGGTCTCGACCCTGCTGGGCGAGGAGGAGCGCTTCGGCCGCGCCGCGGAGCCCCTCGCGCTGGTGATCGCGCCGACGCGCGAGCTCGCCTTGCAGGTGCAGCGCGAGCTCGCCTGGCTCTATGCGCCGGCCGGCGCGCGCATCGCCTCCTGCGTCGGCGGCATGGACGTGCGCCGCGAAGCCCGCGTGCTGGCGGAGGGCTGCCATGTCGTGGTGGGAACGCCCGGCCGCCTGCGCGACCACCTGGAGCGTGGACGCCTCGACCCCTCGCACCTGCGCGCCGTGGTGCTGGACGAGGCCGACGAGATGCTCGACCTCGGCTTCCGAGAGGACCTCGAGTTCATCCTCGGCGCCGCCCCGGCCGAGCGCCGCACGCTGCTCTTCTCCGCCACGATCGCGCGCGACATTGCGAAGCTCGCCGAAAACTTCCAGCGCGACGCCCTGCGGATCGATACGGTGGACCGCTCCCAGCCGCATGGCGACATCGACTACAAGGCCGTGCTGGTCGCCCCCGGCGAGGTCGAGCACGCCGTCGTCAACGTGCTGCGCCATGCCGACGCTCCCGGGGCGCTCGTCTTCTGCCACACGCGCGAGGCTGTGAAGCGGCTCAATGGCAGCCTGCTGGAGCGCGGCTTCGCCACCGTCGCCCTGTCGGGCGAGATGGGCCAGAACGAGCGCAACCACGCGCTGCAGGCCCTGCGGGACGGCCGCGCCCGCGTCTGCGTCGCGACGGACGTGGCCGCGCGCGGCATCGACCTGCCGGGCCTCGACCTCGTCATCCATGCGGAGCTGCCGCGCGGCAAAGACACCCTGCTGCATCGGAGCGGCCGCACGGGCCGGGCGGGCCGCAAGGGCGTCTGCGTGCTGATCACCCCGCTCAACCGCCGGCGGCGCACCGAACTGCTGCTGCAGCAGGCGGGACTGGAGGCCGAGTGGCGCTCGCCGCCCTCGGCGGAGGACGTCCGCAAGCGCGACCAGGAGCGGCTGGTGCAGGACCCGGTCTTTTCGGAGGAAACTTCGGAGGAGGACCTCGCCACGGCCCGTCTCCTCTTGCAGCAGCGCACGCCGGAGGAGGTTGCCGCCGCCCTCGTACGCATCGTGCGCGCGCGCCTGCCCGAGCCGGAGGACGTCTACGATCCCGGCCCCCAGCGTGGCCGCGAGCCCCGGCCGGCCCGCCGCCCCGCGCCGGAGCGCGACGAGCCCGAGACGCGCTCGTCCTACGACCCGATCAAGGCCGAGCGCCATGCGAGCGGGCCGATGACGTGGTTCCGCATGAGCATCGGCCGGCAGAACAACGCCGATCCGCGCTGGCTGCTGCCGGTGATCTGCCGGCGTGGTCACGTGACGCGAAAGGAGATCGGCGCCATCCGCATCTTCGATCGCGAGACCCGCTTCGAGATCACGCAGGAGGCGGCCGAGCGCTTCTCCCAGGCGGCGCTCGGGAAGACGGCAAAGGGCGAGAACATCCGCTTTGATCGCAGCGAAGCCCCGGGCAGCGGCGGGCCGGGCCCTCGCCCCGCCCGAGACGCGCAAGACGGGCCCCGCACCCGCGAGGACAGGAGCCCCCGGCCCCGCAACGAGGAACGCCCGGACAGGCCTCCCCGCCACGAGGCCCGGCCTGACAAGAAGGGCTCGTTCAAGCCAAGGCGCGATGAACGCGGCCGGGAGGATGCGCCCGTCCGTCGCCACGAGGATAAGCCGCCTGTGGGCGAGTTCAGGAAGGCGAAGCGCCCAAAGCCGGGGCCACACCACGGCAAGCAGCAGGAGCGCCCCCACAAGGGCAAGCCCCGCAAGGGCTGATCTCCCCTGCGACCACGGTCGGCGGCCCCAGGTCGGCCCGCCGTCCCTACGCTCAGGCGTCCTCGAGCACGCGGGTGCGGGCGGGCGCCTTGGGAGCCGGAACCCAGCCGGTCTCCTTGCTCAGCAAGGGATCGCGACAGTCGACCTCCTCGAACTCGTTGATCGCGTCGATCTCCAGGCCCATGGCGACGTTCGTCACGCGCTCCAGGATGCACTCGATGACGACGGGCACCTGGTGCTCCTCCATCAGCGCCTGGGCGCGGGCGAAGGCGTCCTTGAACTCGTTGGGGCTCTTCACCCGGATCGCCTTGCACCCGAGGCCCTCGGCGACGGCGACATGGTCGACGCCGTAGCCCGCGACGCCCTCGTCGTCCTCGCCCGCATTGATGTTGTCGAAGGCAAGGCTCACCTCGAAGTCCATCTGGAAGCCGCGCTGCGCCTGCCGGATGAGTCCGAGATAGGAGTTGTTCACGACGACATGGAGGTAGGGCAGCTTGTGCTGCGCGCCCACGGCGAGTTCCTCGATCAGGAACTGGAAGTCATAGTCGCCCGACAGCGCGACGATCGGCTTCCCGGGCAGCGCGGCGCGCACGCCGAGGGCGGCCGGCAGCGTCCAGCCGAGAGGGCCCGCCTGGCCGCAATTGATCCAGTTGCGCGACCCGTAGACCCGCAGGAACTGCGCGCCGGCGATCTGCGAGTTACCGATCGTGGTGACGTAGCAGGTGTCCCTTCCGAAGGCCTCGTTCATCTCCTGGTAGACCCGCTGGGGCTTCAGCGGCACCTGGTCGAAGTGGCTCTTGCGCAGCATGCTGTCCTTGCGGTGCTGGCACTCCGCGACCCAGTCGCTGCGGTCCCTGAGCCGCCCCTCGCCCTTCCATTCGCGCGCGACCGCGACGAAGAGGTCGAGGGCCGCCTTGGCGTCGGACACGATGCCGAGGTCCGGCCCGAAGACGCGGCCGATCTGGGTCGGCTCGATGTCGACATGCACGAATGTGCGGCCCTTGGTATAGACGTCGACGGAGCCCGTGTGCCGGTTCGCCCAGCGGTTACCGATCCCCAGCACGAAGTCGCTGCGCAGCATCGTCGCATTGCCGTAGCGGTGGCTGGTCTGCAGCCCCACCATGCCCTGCATCAGCGGATGGTCGTCGGGGATCGTGCCCCACCCCATCAGCGTGGGAATGACTGGGATGCCGACGAGCTCGGCGAAGGCCGTCAGCTCGGCCGATGCATCGGCATTGATGATGCCGCCGCCGGCCACGATGAGAGGACGCTCTGCGGCATTGAGCATGGCGAGCGCCTTCTCGACCTGCCGGCGCGTCGCGGCGGGCTTGTAGACCGGCAGGGGCTCGTAGGCCTCGATGTCGAACTCGATCTCGCCCTGCTGCACGTCGACCGGCAGGTCGATCAGGACAGGCCCCGGCCGTCCCGAGCGCATCAGGTGGAAGGCCTGCTGGAAGACCTGCGGGACGAGCGCCGGCTCGCGCACCGTCACGGCCCACTTCGTGACGGGCTTGGCGATGGACTCGATGTCGACCGCCTGGAAATCCTCCTTGTACAGCCGGGCGCGCGGCGCCTGGCCCGTGACGCAGAGGATCGGGATGGAATCGGCATGCGCCGAGTAGAGCCCGGTGATCATGTCCGTTCCGGCCGGTCCGGACGTGCCGACGCACAGGCCGATATTGCCGGCCTTGGCGCGGGTATAGCCTTCCGCCATGTGGGAGGCGCCCTCGACGTGGCGCGCCAGGATATGGCGGATCGATCCACGCGCCTTCATGGCGGAGTAGAACGGGTTGATCGCCGCACCCGGCACGCCGAAGGCGCAGGACACGCCCTCGCGCTCGAGAACCAGAACCGCCGCATCGACCGCACGCATCCTCGCCATCGTGTTCTCCTGGGCTGTCCGTTTTCCGGGTAGGATCAGTGATGCCACAGGCGGGAGAGGGCCACAATTTTTTCGGAAAATATTTTTATAATACGGAAAAATAGGACAAGTTGCTGAGCGGCATGCTGTTTTTGTTTTCCATCGCGCACTGGCTGCGCTATGGGCGGTGGAATATTTTTTCATGCGATGGCGGTTGGCCGTCGCGGTGAGGTGCAGGACATGGCCGAGATCACGGAGAAGCGGCATCGCGGACGGCCGCGCTCGCCGACGGCCCTGGAGGACGCCCCTGGCGTTCAGTCGCTCGACAGGGCCATCACGCTGATGCGCCTGGTGGCCGACGGCAACGGGCTCTCCCTCACCGAACTCGCAAACCGCGCGGAGCTGCCGCCCTCCACCGTCTACCGGATGCTCTCCACGCTCCAGCGGCATGGCGTGGCAGAGTTCGACGAGGTGAACCAGCTCTGGTTCGTGGGCGTGGAGCTTTTCCGGATGGGCTCGAGTTTCCTGCGCCGGCGCAAGCTCGCCGAGCGGGGCCGCGCCGTCATCGAGGCCTTGATGGCCGAGACGGGCGAGACTGCCAACCTCGCCATCGCCGACGGCATGTCCGTGGTCTTCGTCACCCAGGCCGAATCCCACCAGGCGATCCGCGCCTTCTTCCGGCCGGGGACGCGCAGTCCCTACCATGCCTCGGGCGTGGGCAAGGCGGTCCTCGCCTTCAGCACGCGGGAGCGCCGCACGGCGCTGCTGGGGCGCGGCGCGCTGGACGCGTTCACGCCGATGACGCGGACGACCCGCCAGGCGCTCGATGCCGATCTCGATGCCAGCCGCGTGCGGGGCTTCGCCCTCGACGACGAGGAACGCGACCTCGGCATGCGCTGCATCGCCGCGCCGATCTTCAACGAGCTTGGCCTGCCCTTCGGCGGCGTCTCCATCTCGGGACCGCGGGTGCGCCTCGACGACACATTCGTCGCCCGCACCGCGCCCCTCGTCATCGAGGCCGGCCGCAAGCTCACCGAAGCCATGGGAGGCATCCAACCGCCGCGCGCGTCGCCGGCCGAGAAGGACGCTGGTGCTGCCGGAGAGGATTGAACTCTCGACCTCTCCCTTACCAAGGGGTCGTTACTGCAAGCAAATTCAATCGCTTGTACAGGATTACACGCGGATTACACGACTCTTCGGCGGCTGCCCTTCTTCGGCGCCGCTACACCCGGAAGGTTCATGACCTTCAGGCTCTCCTCCGACACGACCACGTGCGCGTAGCGCGCCGCCGACTTCTCGCTCTTCCAGGCGCCGGTCCCGACGAGGCCGCGGGTGTCGAGTCCGCCGTACTTGCGCATCCACGTCGCGTAGGTGTGCCGGCAGACGTGGAAGCCCAGGTGCTCGACGCCACAAGCCTCCCGGACCGTATGCATCGTGTTGTAGAGGTGGCCGTTCTTCTGGTACCGGAACACGGTCGCCCGCGCCCTCGGAAGGGAGAGCATCGCGTCCACGACGTGCGGCGGCAGCGGCGCGGACCTAGGCTTGCCGTTCTTCGTCTTCGGGAAGGTGACGACGGCTCCGTCGAGATCGACATCCGACCACTTCATGCGCAGTCCCTCTGACAACCGACAGCCAGTGTAGACGTAGACGTGCAGGAGGACGGCGAACTCGGGATCGACGGCAGTCGCCGCGTCGAACGCGCGCGCTGCTTCCTCCGGCGTCAACCAGTCCGTCTTCTCCCGGCCAGCGTGCCCCTTCGGCCGAGACAATGCGATCGGCACTTTTGCGTGCTTCAGGATCGCGGAAACTGGCGTATGGACCTGTCGGTTGCGGGTGGCCGGAGTGCCCTTCGGGTACAGCTTGGCGGCCGCTGTATCGATCGCAATCTGGTCGATCTCTGAAAGCGGCTTGTCCTGGAAATGGTCTAATAGCGGCAGCAGGAAGCGGTCACTGTGCCCGGCGTCCAAGTATGCCTGCATCGCAGACGCAAACGTCGGACCCCTCACGGCGGCCACAAACCGACCTTCCTCGATCTCGCGTTCGATGCGCTTCAGTTCGCGCTGCGCGACTTTCCGGTCAGGCGTTCCCGCAGTGACATGTACGCGGACGCCCAGGTGCGTGCCGCGGATAGTGTAACGCGAGGTGCGGCCCGGGATCGGCGGCTGGAGAGTGAGCGGCAAGGAAGATCCTCCATCACTTGGCGGAGGACGCTTTCTGGGTACAGCTCCGTCCGGCCGGCGTAGCGGCAGGGGTAAGCTTTCAGATACGCGGCCGTCCACCGGCGCGATTTGCGCAGGCGTTCGGCGATCTCGTCAACGGTGAAGTGTCGCTCCATGCCATCGACGGTCGCATTGATTCGTTTCCTGTCAAGAGGCAGCGGGGGTGCGGATATGTTCTACATAAGCCATGTCGGATATAGCCGACATTATCTGACTTAGTGTCGTCTATATCCGTCTCCCAGTGATGCTCCGCAATCCATTCACACGCTCCTCGAGGTTCCGTGCTAGACCTCACCCCATGACTCACCATCAGCTTATATCCGACCGCCCCACGACGCCACCCATCCCGCGTTGATGGCCGTCCTTTGACGGCCTTGGAGCCGTCTCATGAGCGACAATCAATTCGACATTCCCGAAATCCCACTGAAGGTATCCATCGAGCCCGACATCTGCGACCTCGCCGTGCTGTCAGCCCTGCGCCGCTGCGGCCTGCCTGACGCGATCCGCGCCGCCAGGGAGGATCTCCCATCATTCATCGGCGTCACGCTGCCGACGGACTATGAAGTCTCGGTCGCGATCAATGCGATCCGCAACGTCTTCTTCGAGTGCATCGACACAACGCCCGAACGCAAGCAGCTGACGACAGAAACGACTCTGGTTCTTCTCGGCATTCGGTCTCAAGGCAGCGCGCTGAGCAATCCCGGGCTGACCGTTGTTGTTGCCGAGGCCGAGGAAGTCGAGCGCGGCCGCGCATGGCACGTTGCCGAACTCGCTGACAAGCGGATCGACGTGACGGTCTGCGCGTCCGACATCCGGCGCGCTCTCGTGCAGGTCTATCCTGAGCTGCAGGACGAACCATTCGAGATCCACGACAACGCGTCGGTCAACGACCTGTCGAAGTTTCTGCGCGAGTCCGTCACTGGATGGCAGCTCGTCCGTGCCGTGAACAAGATGGCTGCGCGGAGAGCCGCGAAGGCAGAGCAACTGAAGCGCGACGCCGAGCCTGCGAAGCCGACCCGGAAGATTTCGTTTCCAGTCACTACGCCAGGCGGCGTCAGCCTGTCAGAGCTGCCGGGATTCTCTTCCGCGAGACCTTGGGCGATGCAGCTCGCGGGCGACCTGCAGGCCTATATGCGAAGCGAGATTCCGTGGTCGGAGATCGATCGCGGCGCGCTGCTTGTCGGCCCGCCGGGCTCCGGAAAGAGCACGCTCATGCGCGCCCTCGCGTCGACGGCCGGCGTGCACATGATCTTCACCGGCTTTGCAGACTGGTCGTCGCAAGGTGAAGGTCACATGGGGACGATGCTGAAGTCGATCACGGCTCTCTTTGAGCAAGTCGATGACGTGATCCGCGACCACCGGGTGTGCATCGTCGCGATCGATGAGATCGACTCCGTACCGCCGCGGGGAACCGGCTATCACTCTGATTACTGGACGCCGATCGTCAACGCCCTGCTCGCCGGGATCAACGGCAGGCCCGGCATGGTCGTCGTCGGAACCGCGAACACGGCGAACCTCGACTCTGCACTGACGAGGCCTGGGCGCCTCGATCGTGTGATCCGGATCGACAACCCGAGCCGCACCGAGATCGCGCCCATCCTGCGCCATCACATCGGCCACGATGTCCAAGATTTGGGATCGGTCTCTGGCATGCTGCTCGGCATGTCGGCGGCCGACCTGGAGCAGGTCGCGAGGTCTGCACGGCGCCGCGCCCGCGGACTCAATCGCATCCTTGGCCTGACGGACATCGTGGCGGTGAACGATGAGATCCGGCCGCCGATCCGCGACGCTGCCCTGGCATACCGGGTTGCCTTCCACGAAGCTGGCCACGCCGTCGCGCAGCTCGCGAGCTCGTACGTTGCGAGCGTCGAGATCACGATCTCACGCACGTTCTGCGCATCACGTGTCGAAGTCGATGATGGCGATGATTTCCAGTCTCTCGGTTTCCTGTCGGCGCGACTGGTCGAGCTGCTCGCCGGCCGGGTTGCTGAGCGCAGGCATTGTGGCGACCTGAATAGGGGAGCCGGTGGCAAGGAGCCCGAAGCCGACCTGAGGAAGGCGACGGCAATTGCGCTTGAACTGGAATGCCAACACGGCGTCGGCGTTACCGGGCTGCTGCACGTGCCTGGAAACCTCGACAACGCGCTGCTCAATCCGCAGATCCATGACGCCGTGCGGCAGCGCCTCGAAGCCGCCCAGGCCGAAGCCGAGCGGCTGATCGAAGACCGGTGGCACGTTGTCGGCGCATTGGCTGTTGCCGTGGTCCGGGACCGATACCTGCCGGCCGACAGGGTGAGGGAAATCGTGGAGCGTGCCGACGCGCTGCAGCGACAGGTGAGGATTGCCCTGGTGTCCGAGGCCGACGAGGACGCTTTGGCAGAGGCTCTGTAAACAAAGAGGCCTGAGTTCTGGCATAACAGAACTCAGGCCAAAAGTTACGTTATCCCAGAACTCCATACCACAGTTACGATAATCCGTAACTGCTAGCTTAAGAGTTTTTCCAGGAAGTCGGCGCGCTTGCGCAGGTCTACGATCATGATGCGGGCAATGTCTTTCAGCGCAGGCTCGACCCATTCCGGGACCTGTCGCTCTCCGGTGAGCCACTGCTGCACACGCCGGTATTGAATCGGATTCCGCGTTGGATTGTACGCCGACAAAGCGTTGGCGAGGGCGGTCTTCCAGCCCTCGCCAAACGCATTGATTGCAATGTCTTCAAGCTGCGCCGGCGTCACTCCCGCGGCTCCCAGGTCTGGAGTCCGGTGAAGCGGCACTCAGTGACGTAGGCGATCTTGTTCACTGCCTCGAAGTCGATTCTATACGTTTCGCAGACGTGCTCGCGGCTCATGCTGGCCGTCTTGGCGAACTGCCCACGCAGCCTTTCGAGCGATGTCATGCAGCGAGCCACGGCGCCGTGGCAGCCGCGCTCGATGCCATACTGGATCAGGCGCGCCTCCCTGTTCATGCGCCGGTCGCACTTCTCGTCTGCAGTCAGGTGGAGATCGTAGACGGTCTCGCGAACAATGTAGGCGCTGTAGGATGTCTTGTCGGCAGTCTTGCCGAGCATAGCGATCTTCTTTGCCTCAGCGTTGAGACCGAGCTCGCGCAGGCGAAGAGCGGCCTTGCTGGCCCTTGACGACAGCATGGTGAGGGCGGCGATAACGTCACTCATCGCGTCGATGGCCGATGTCTTGTCTTCCTGGATCGTGATCGTGGACATCCGCTTGCTCCGTGAGAGTCGAAAAGGGCGGCGAGGCGGAAGCCTGCCACCCGGGTTGCATCAGGCCGCGAGGACGCCGAAGCCGCGCAGGTAGCGCTCGGCCATCGCGTCGCGGGCCGCAGGGCGAACCGACAGCTTCAGCAGCTTCGGGTTCTTCGGGTAAACCTGCGCCTCCGTGATCGCGATCACGTACCAGCCCATCGAGCGGCGCTGGAAGCGGACGTACGTGCTCTTGGCGCCGTACTTGTAGGCGTTCGCAGTCGGGCCGGCCGGGCGGAACTCGGCCACGGCGCCGATGCGATCGGCCTGCACGGCGCCCAGGTCGTCCAGGCGGCGCTCGGCCCACTCGGCGGCGTCGAGGAGGCTGCGATACGTAGCGACGAACGCGATGGCGCGGCCGTTGACGGCGTCGAGCGCCTCGATGATTGCATCCTTGTTGTCGAGGCGGATCGGCTTGAAGGTCTTCTCGGACATCTGCTTGCTCCTGCAGAGTTTGAATGGCGAACCCTTGTACATATCTATATGTACCATTTGTACATGTCAATAGGTACGCGTGGCCGAGTAGCGATTTTTCCATCTCGGCAACGATGCTCCTGGCGTCACGGCGCCAAGGTTACGCTGTGATGGATGCTTTCGATGCTGAGTGACGCGGTCGAACGGCCGTCGCGGGCGCCCACGATGAACACGCGCTCGCGGATCTGAGGGACGCCGTACTCGACGCATTTGATGACGCGCCACGTCGGCTGATAGTTCGTGCCGACGGCCTCGTTGATGTTCCGGATCCCCTCCAGGAGCAGCTGCAGGCCCTCGTCCTTACCCTCGTATGCGAGGCCTCCGACGTTCTCCAGCAGGAACACCTTGGGCCGCGTGTCGCTCAGGACCCTGAGGTAGGCGGCGAGTGTGTTGGCCCGCGGGTCGTCCAGGCGTAGCGTGTCACCTCGGACCCAATAGGAAGACTTTGAGAACGGCTGGCACGGGAGCCCGCCGATCAGCATGTCTGCCTCGCCCGCCTCCAGCCGTCCCTCCGGAGTATCTCCTCGGATGTCACCTGGTGGACGTCACCTTCGATCACCGCCCAGTCCGATCGGTTGAGACGCATGGCCCGGCAGGCGAACCGATCCCACTCCGAGCGTGTGTGTACGCTGAACAACCCACGCACCGATGAAAGTCACAAGCGCTTTTTCATCGGAATAAAACTCCGATGAAGCTATATAGAAAATCTACATAGGGGCTCTGAAACCAGAATCCTTGAAAACATGAGACTTAATCCAGTAGGTTTTGAACGATCTGACGTCTGAAAATATTGCCGTTGAAATCTTCATCGATTCGCTTCACGATTAGAGACCTTGCAAGTCCATTCGCGCATCGCGTCTGTGGCAAGGTTTCCCCACTCTCGTGCTACACGGCCGATGGATCAATCTGCCTCCGCCATGCTTTCCGATCTCGTCCGTGCAGACAGGGCCCCGGGCTCTGACTTCCGCCTCACGGATCGATACGTCGCGCCGGCTGACCTGCTTGAGCGCATGAACTGCGTTCCCGGCGAAGGCCCGATCCACCACGCCGTGCAGCACCTCATCGGCTGCGCGCTGATCGCCGCCAAGGCCGGACAGTTCGTCTCATACTCCCGCGGCCATTCGTGGTACGCAGCGCGCCGCCGGGTAGGCTACCCATTCACCTACGGAGCCACCACCGCCGCCGTTGACCTCCTCGTCGCTTACGGATGGATCGATGAGCAGCGGGCGCAGCAGGACGACCACCTGGTGACGCAGATGCAGTCGTCGTTCCGGGCAACGCAGAAGCTGCTCGACCTCGCGGCCGGCTCGAAAGTCGTCTACGAGGAGACCGAGCGAGACTCGCTCATCCTGCGCGACGAGAGCGGCAACCCGCTGCCTGTTCCCAACGTCCGCGAGGCCGACAGGATGCGGCGCGACATGGACCGCAGGAACACGTTCTTCAAGAACGTGAAGATCAACCTGGTATCAGAGCGCATCACACAGACCGACGGCGCCATTATCGTTGACGATAGGAACGTCATCCCGACAGCGCCTTATCTGCAGCTCACCCAGATCTGCTCGCGTGGCTCTCTGTATCTGCACCGGCGTCTGTACGCCTGGATCCAGAATCTCCCCTCGTCGCTCCGCAGTGAACTCACGATCAACGACGAGGCTGTGGTCGAGCTCGACTACCGAAGCATGCATCCCCGGATGCTTTACGCGCTGCGCGGCATCGACCTCGATCCCGATTTCGATCCTTACGATCTCGAAGGCTATCCGCGCTGCGTTGGCAAGCTTGCGATGTTGGTCGGCGTCAGCTCCCGGTCTCTGGGCCAAGCCATCGGTCATCTGATCTCGATGAAAGATCTGCGGGACGAACACGGAAACATCGTTCGCGATGAGAACGGTGATCCGATCCGGGTCCGCAAAGTCGAGTTCAGGGACGGCACGAGGTGGGAGTACTCGAAAGCCGAGACACGCAAGATTCTCATGCTGCTCAAGAAGCGGAATCCGGCGATCAGCGACCTCTTCTGCTCCGATGCGGGAATCCACCTGATGAGCCAAGATTCCCGCATCGCCTGCGAGATCGTTGACGCACTCATCGATCGCGGAATCCCCTGCGTCCCGGTGCACGATTCTTTCATCGTTCCGCGGTCTCACGAAACCGACCTGAAAGCCGAAATGGACGCCGCGTGGAAGAGATTCCTGGGCCGGATTCCGAGCCTGAGATCGTCGTGGTTCCGCGGCAAGGTTTATTCAACGGAATCAAACCGTTATGGTAGGAAAATCCTACATGATGGTTCTCCTCTGCTCTCTCCTCCGCTGCCTGGGGTGGTTTCGGAAACCAGGGTTTCAGAAGAGATTCCTGGGGTGACTCAGAGAAACCTCGGGGTGACAAACGCGAGCCCGAGCGCGCGGGAAGCCGCCGTGGTCGCTGAATCTGTTTCCGTGGTTCCGCAATCATTTGAAACCGCGAACCCTATTCCTGCGCGTCCGCTGCCGGTTCTGCCGCGTCTCCGGAAGCCGGATGTCGCCACGCCTGCCCCGGTCGCCTGGGGGACGAAGCCGTCCGTAATTCCAGTCAAGCTTCCCTCGATGAAGCCTGGACGCGCCTGGGAGGCTCGTGGGCAGGCGAAGCGCAATTCCGTGGCTCGTTCATCGCGAAACTCGGAAAAGCCTATCCAGCGTCCTCGCAGCTCGGTTCTGGACAGTCTCCGGTCTCAAGGTGTCGATACCGGAATCGGGAAAAAGCCTGTCGCCCGGCGTCGTCGGATGACGAAGGCAGAGTCCATGGCGGCCAGTGCTGCTCGCAAGGCGGCGGAGGTGGCAGCGGAGCGGGCGGCGGAGGCGGAGCGTAAGGCGGCGTTCAGGGCGGCCGTGAAGAAGTTCGAGGAAGAGCAGAAAACGGCGCCAGCTCGGAAGGCTTACGCCGAAGCGATGAAGATGACTCGCATCGCCCGCGGCGAGGTCGTCATCGAGATCGATCCGGACGACTGGTTCGACTCGCTGACGGAGGAAGAGATCGCGCGGATGAACCGTCCGCGGACGCCGAAGGAGATCGAGGAGTCCGAGAAGGCGACCGACGAGATTCCGTTCTGAGACCGCGTTTGTGACTTTCGTTGTCGGGTGAGATCGATGTCTGCGAAGCAGGACATCGCGCGATGACGATAATGGTCGAGAGGACTCCGGAGGAGCGCGCTGCGTTCCGCGCTGAAGTGCTCGCAAGGCAGAGCGCAAGGGCGATCGGCGAGACCACCCCGTCGCAAGGCGACAAGGGCTTCGTTACGGATGGCGATCGTGAGATCTCGGGTGCGAATCTCCCCCTCTCCGCCAGCTCTTCTGACGTTGCCCCCTGAAATGACCCCGCTCAGAAGCTAGGATCCGTCGAGAGGAGACGGACGATGCGCAAGAGCCGGTTCACTGAGGATCAGATCATCGGGATCCTGAAGGAGCACCAGGCCGGGATCCCGGTTGCGGACCTTTGCCGGAAGCACGGGATCAGCGACGCGACGTTCTACACCTGGCGCACGAAGTACGGCGGGATGGAGGTGTCCGACGCCCGGAAGCTCAAGGCTCTCGAGGATGAGAACCGGAAGCTGAAGAAGCTCCTGGCCGAGTCGATGCTCGACGTTGCCACTCTCCGCGAGGCTCTTGGAAAAAACTTCTGACGCCCAGCTCCCGGAGGAAGGTCGTGACCTGGGCGATTGAGGAGAAGGGCTACTCGCAGCGGCGAGCGTGCGGCCTGATCGACATGGAGCCGAAGACGTACCGCTACGCCTCGACGCGAGGCGACGATGCCGCGTTGCGCCAGCGCCTGCGCGATCTGGCGAGCCTGCGTCGGCGGTTCGGCTATCGGCGTCTGCTGATCCTGCTGCGGCGGGAGGGAGAGGAGATCAACCACAAGAAGCTGTTCAGGCTCTACCGCGAGGAACGCCTATCGGTGCGTCGCCGCGGCGGACGCAAACGAGCGCTGGGCACACGGGCGCCCATGACGTTGCCGCAGGCCCCCAACCAGCGCTGGAGCCTCGACTTCGTCTCCGATGTGCTGGCAGACGGACGCCGCTTTCGCGTGCTGGTGATCGTCGACGACTTCACCCGAGAGTGTCTGGCGCTTGTAGCCGACACGTCACTGTCCAGCCACCGCGTCGTTCGCGAGTTGGACGCGCTCGTCCTCCGGCGCGGCAAGCCGCTGATGGTCGTCAGCGACAACGGCACCGAACTGACCTCGCACGCCGTCTTGCGCTGGCAGCAGGACGCCGGCGTCGAGTGGCACTACATCGCGCCCGGCAAGCCGGTTCAGAACGCCTTCGTGGAGAGCCTGAACGGCCGCTTCCGCGACGAGTGCCTCAATGAACATCTGTTCCGGGGCTTGCCGATGGCGCGCCGGATCATCGAAGCTTGGCGGATCGACTACAACGGCCACCGACCTCACACGAGCCTCGGCGGCCTCACCCCGAACGAGTTCGCAGCCCGGTCCAGACAGGACCACAACCAGAGCGGATTCTGGTTATGAACGAGGGCATTCAGGGGGCAACGTCACTTCCCGAAAACTCTGACCGCGCAACAACTTGTTGATCCCGCACGCCTTTCCGGGCCTTCGGGTGGTACACAAGGGTGGTACACGTGGTCCTCGCCTGTGCCCGTCCATGGCGGCATCCGCGGTCCGGTGTCTACTGGTACCGTCGGCGCATCCCAGAGCCGCTGCGGCCCCTCCTGCGACGGGGTGAGCTCCGCTACACCCTGGCGACGCGCGATCCCCGCGAGGCGAAGGTTCGTCACCTGCGTCTGGACGGCACCATCGAAGGGGAATTCCGATCCTTGCTTGGCGGGGTGCCTCCCCAAGGACTGACCTGTGCCAACCATATCTCACCGTTCAGGGGTGGCTTTGACGTACAGGCTCCTCCGAACCTGCTCCAGGCATCACGGGAAGCAACTGCGGCCCCTACTCCGGCGGAGCCGGTCAGCGCTCCCTCGCCCAAGCTAGCCTTTCCGGAACTCTTCGACGCTTACGCCACAGCCGCCGGCCTCTCGCCAGCAACGAGAAAGCGCTGGCGTCCAGCTATCCTCCGGCTCGCCGTCTTCGCGGGGAACGACGATGCCCGTCGGATCACGGCCGAAATCATCGCCGATTGGAAGGCCGCTCTCCTTGCAGAAGGCCTGAGTCCCGTCACGGTTCGCGACGTCTATCTCGCCTCCGCAAAGGCGACACTCAACTGGGCCGTCGAGGAACGGCGGCTCAAGATCAATCCCGCAGCCGGCGCGCGAGTCCGTGTGCCTCGGCAGACGCTGACCCGGGAGCGCGGGTTCACGGACGACGAGGCAGACTCAATCCTAAGGGCGTCGTTGGCTCGGCAGGACGCGCGCATCTCGCCCGAGAACGCGGCCGTTCGCCGATGGGTGCCGTGGATCTTGTCGCTCACGGGAGCACGGGTGAACGAGATCACCCAACTGCGGGGCCAGGACGTTCGAGAGCGGGACGGCATCGCCTTCATTCGCATTACGCCTGAGGCAGGCCGTGTAAAGACTGGCCGGTACCGCGACGTGCCAATCCACCCTGCGTTGATGGCGCAAGGCTTCGCTCGGTTCGTCGAAGCGCGAGGACGCGGCCCCCTCTTCTACAACCCTGCACGTTCGAGCGGATCGGACCAGAACCCGATCTACAAGCGCATGGGCCAGAAGCTGGCGGAGTGGGTGAGGACGATTGTCCCTGATCCCGGCGTGGATCCAAACCACGGTTGGCGGCACCGCTTCAAAACGATCGGGCGAGCCGCCGATATCCCGCAGGAGCACTTGGACGCTCTCCAGGGGCATGCGCCGGCGAACGTGGGTGCCTCGTACGGGACTTTTCCGTTACCCATTCTGGCCGCCTCGGTAGCCAAGATCCCGATTGCGCTAAGGTAGTGAGAGTCGGCAATGCGCCAGGAGCGGAAGCTCGTCGACTGGCCACCTGCGGACGTCGGGCTATGCCCATCGAGCCCGCGCGTGCTCGGAGGGAACTCTTCAGTTTGTCGCCTCTCACTGTCCCGTATGATCGCCGAGCACCGGGCAGGAGTTCGCGCCATATCCCACCGTGACCGTCCCCTTCAGGCTGACCAGGAGATTCAGCTCCGGTACCACTATGTCGAGTTCCTCACGGAGCACCTGTCGGATTGCTGCCGCGTCTTTGGCGGTGACCTGCAGGAAATGCTCGTGCTGGCCGTCATAGGGCAAGTCCACTTGCGCGCCATGCTGGATCCCGGGCCGGATGGCACGGTAAAGCCACGGACCCATCCCGCCTCGACCGGGATCAATACGTCCAGGATCGCCGACGTCACGGGAATCCCGCGGCAGACCGTCAGGCGCAAGCTCGCCAAGCTGCAGACGCGCGGCTGGGTGGCGCCACAGTCGAGCGGCCGGTGGACGCTTGCGGTCAAAGCAGGCGTGGTCCAGGCGCTCGACGGAGGCGGCGGGGTCGAAGCCCTCGACAGTCGCTCCATGGAGCGCGTTCTCCGGCTTGCCAGACAGCTCGGCAGGATCATACCGGGAACATAGCGGGCATTCTGAGCAGGCAGGCCCTTGCGGCTCGCCAGCGCCCCCTCGACGGTGCCGGCGGGAGGACACCATGTACGATCCGAAGGACTTTCGCCTCGACGGCGACGTTGCCCTCGTCACCGGTGCTGGCGCAGGCATCGGCCGCGCCATCGCCCAGACCTTCGCCGCGGCAGGCGCCGCCGTCGTCGTGACCGACAGGACGGCCGAGGGCGCATCGGATGTGGCGGCCGGCATCGCCGCCGCCGGAGGGCAGGCCGTGGCGTTGGGCTGCGACGTCACCAAGCCCGAGCAACTCGACGCCGCGGTGGCGGAAGCGGTCGGACGATTTGGGCGCCTGACCCTGCTCGTGAACAACGCGGGAGGCGGCGGGCCGAAGCCCTTTGACATGCCCATGGACGATTTCCGCTGGGCCTTCGAGCTGAACGTCTTCTCGCTGTTCCGGCTGACGCAGATCGCGGCCCCGCACATGGAGGCGGCGGGCGGCGGCGCGGTGCTCAACATCTCCTCCATGGCGGGTGAAAACCGCAACCAGCGCATGGCGTCCTACGGCTCGTCCAAGGCGGCGGTGAACCATCTCACCCGCAACGTCGCCTTCGACCTCGGGCCGATGAACATCCGCGTCAACGCCATCGCGCCCGGCGCCATCCGCACGGACGCGCTCGCCTCGGTCCTCACGCCCGACATCGAGAAGGCGATGCTCCGGCACACCCCGCTCGGCCGCCTAGGGCTGCCCTCCGACATCGCCAACGCCGCGCTGTTCCTGTGCTGCCCGGCATCTGCCTGGATCAGCGGGCAGGTGCTCACCGTCAGCGGCGGCGGCGTGCAGGAACTGGACTGAAAGCCGGTTCACCACCATTGGTCAAGGAGGACGCTCATGGCTTTCGACGCATTCGCCGAGTTCCGGATGACGGACCATGCGGCCATCGTCACCGGCGGGGCCCAGAACATCGGGGCGGCCATCGCCCGCTCGATTGCGGGAGCCGGCGCAAAAGTGATGATCGCGGATTTGGATGGGGACAAGGCTGCGGCAACCGCCGCCTCCATCGCAGCCGACACTGGCGCCGACTGCCGCGGGATCGCCTGCGACGTGACGAAAGCCGACCAGATCGAGGCGGCCGTGGCCGCCACGGTGTCGGCGTTCGGCGGGCTGTCGACCCTCGTCAACAATGTGGGCTGGGGCGGCCGCCAGCAGGATCCTGCGGCCATTCCCGACGAGGAGTTCGTGGCGTCCTACCGCCTCAACACGATCAGCGCCTACCGGATGAGCATGGCCTGCCTGCCGCATCTCTTGAAGGCCACGAACCCGTCGATCACCAACTCCGGGTCGTTCTCGTCCGCCGTGCCGGCCTACGACATCCTGCCCTACGCGACCGCGAAGGCGGCGCTCAACCAGATGATGGTGTCGATCGCCCATCTTCTAGCCCGCAAGGTGCGAGTGAACTCCGTGCTCATCGGCACGGTGCTCACGGCTGGCTACGCGGATGCCGGCATCGACGAAGCCATGCAGCAGCGCATGCTGAACCCCGACACGCTCACGGGCCGGCCGGGCCGGCCGCAGGACGTCGCGAACGCCGTGCTGTGGCTCAGCTCGCCCGCCGGCGGCTGGGTGAGCGGGCAGACGATCAACGTGCATGGTGGAGGTGGCGTCGTCCGCCTTTTCGGCACCTGACGGCCCGACGGAACGCGCGCGGACGGCACTGGCAGGAGGTCCATCGATGAGAACGACAATCGCGGCAGCGGTCGCCGCCGGCGCCATCGCCTTTTCTTCGGTCGCGGCGGGGCAGAGCCAGGACGCGGCGAAGCCCGTCAGTGACCGCCAGGTCGCCGTCATGATGTTCGTCGACTACGGCCGGTCCTTTGGCTACCAGACCATGCTGGCCGCCATCCAGGTCGACGTGGTCAAGGCCCAAATCGAACGCGACCGGGCCCTCTTGAAGCAGAAGGAGGAGCTGTACCGGAAAAAGGCCATTCCGCTGATCGAACTGGAGATCGCCCGTCTCAAGGATCTCTGGAACCGCAAGCAGCTGGTGGTGGCCGAGAAAGGCCTGGCTACGGTCTCCGCCCAGTACGAGGCCATGCGCGAGATGGCCAGGCACTTCGGCGGCGTGGATGTCTCCACGGAAACGCTCTACGGGATGTTTCGGCGCGCCTGGGACGCGGGATGCGACAAGGGCCCGGACGAGGTGGAAGCCATGAAGGCCTGGGCGGAATTTTCGAAGGCCTCCGCCGAGCGCGCGCGCCAGCTGCATCGCCGCGGAAGTGAGTCCCTTGCCTCGCTGCTCGAGAAGGAGATGCAGCAGAAAATTGCGCAGGCCAATTTCGAGCAAAGGGACTCGCGGCTCGATCGCTGCCGGGCCGTGCTCTTCCCCGATCTCAAGGACATTCAGGCGGTCGGTCAGTGATCCGATAGGCCGGAGACCCGATGCCTTATTGCGATTCAGGCATCGGCGCTAAGGCGCGACCGGCTCGGTCCCTGGGGGGTGACCGGCTCCCAATCGCTCGACCAGGAAGCGGACCTGTCGAGAGGCCGCCTTGGGTCACATTCTCGCATTCGGAGGCAAGTCGGCCTCGCGCCAACTGCAGACCTCGGGCAGCGGCCCAACACCGGACCTTCCCTAACCTGCTGCATGCACGCCGAAGCTCTCCCGGACCCCGCTCGAGGGATCCTGCACGATCCTGACGATCAGGTCCGCGACACTCTTGCGCGAGACCGTGGCGTGGGCGTTGGCGAAGGCTTCTCCCTTGCGCGTGGTGCCGTAGGCGATCTCGTCGCGGTCATTCAGCCACGCCGGGCGGATGATCGTGTAGTCGAGGTCCGAGGCTTCGATGATGCCCGCCGACCGCCGGTAGGGGTCGAGGATCGCCCCGACGCGTTCGCCGGGGATCTCGTCGTAGATGCCCATCGAGCTCACAAAGATCAGCCGCCGTACTCCGGTTTGAGCCATGGCGGCGACGATGGCGTTGGCTTGCCGATCAAGTTCTCCGGCCAGGTTCGCATAAACGATGTCTTTTCCGGTGACCGCCCGCCCCAGCGTTGCGTTGTCCAGGACGTCGCCTTCAACGAGTTCGACGCGAGGATTGCCGGAAAGACCTTTCAGCCGCTCCTGACGGCGCAGGTAAAGGGTGAGGGCGGCGTCGGTGCGATCCAGCAGAAGCCGGGTGGCGACGCGGGCGATCTGGCCGTAGGCGCCAAGGATGAGGACGTTCATGACAGCGCTCCGAAGCGGGAAGGCCACAGCGTGGGCCGCGGACAGGAATTAACGAATGGCAGTCGCAGGACGGCCGTGGGCTCATCGGCCGGACGCAACTGCCGCTCATGCCGGAAAAATGGAGCAGCACCCGTCATTCGATTAGGCTGGAAATCGTGCATGCACTGATCAGCTGGAGTGATAAATGCTGACCGACGAACTCGCCGACCTCGCGATCTTCGCCCTCGTCGCGGACGTGCGGAGTTTCACGCGTGCTGCGGCCAAGCTCGGGCGCTCGCAGTCGGCCTTGAGCCAGTCGGTGCGGCGCCTTGAGGAACGATTGAAGATCCGGCTGCTGACCCGCACCACCCGAAGCGTCATGCCGACGCCGGCCGGAGAGCAGCTTCTCGAGACGCTCAGGCCGGCACTGGGCGAGATCGAGGCTCGCCTGCTCGCACTCAGCGCCCTTCGCGAGGAGCCGTCCGGCTCGCTTCGTCTGACGGCCGGGCGCCATGCCGTGGAGACCGTTCTCTGGCCGGCGGTACTGCGGCTCACCACCCGCTATCCCGACATCAAGGTCGAGATTTCCGTGTCGTCGGCGCTCAACGACATCGTCACCGAACAGTACGACGCCGGGGTGCGGCTCGGAGAACAGATCGCCAAGGATATGGTCGCCCTGCGGATTGGTCCCGACCTTCGCATGGTCGTGGTCGGATCACCCGCCTACTTCGCCGAGCACGGTGTCCCGCTGGAACCCCAGGATCTCACGCGCCACCGCTGCTGCAACATCCGGCTTGCGTCTTCCGGAGCCCTGTATGCGTGGGAGTTCGAGCGCGACGGCCACGCGGTCAACGTGCATGTCGACGGCCCCTTGGTGCTCAACGATTCCCACCTGCTCCTGGATGCGGCGCTGAACGGCGGCGTGCTCGCGATCGTCATGGAAGACGTGGCACGAGAAGCCATCGCTGCGGGGCGGCTGGTCCAGGTGCTTGAGGACTGGAGCCCTCCGTTCGCCGGCTACCACCTCTACTATCCCAATCGCAGGCACCCTTCTCCGGCCTTCTCCGCGCTGCTCGACGAGTTACGGGCAAGCCCGCTGAGGAATGCCACGCCGGCGTGATCCCGGCCATTCATTAGCCGGTCGAATAGCCACATCCACTCTGGGCCCGCTAATCGCAAGACGTCAGGAGGTCTAACTCTCGGCCAGCCCGTCCGGCTGGGCGCCGCCCCGCGCCCCCCATCCGGACCTGCCGAAGGAGACAGCGACATGGCAAGCGATGTGATCGTGGTGATTGGAGCCGGCGGGATCGGCATGGCGATTGCCCGCAGGCAAGGTTTCGGGAAGACGGTGCTCCTTGCCGACTTCAACGACAAGCTCCTCGCGGCGGCCGCCGAGGATCTCCGCAACGGCAGCTACAATGTCGACACACAGATCGTGGACGTGGCGTCCCGCAGCTCCGTCCAGGCTCTGGCGGACAAAGCCCAGTCGCTGGGCAGCGTCACCCAGGTCGTCAACACGGCCGGGCTCTCGCCGAACATGGCGCCTCCGGACCGGGTCCTGGCCGTCGACCTCTACGGCTCGGCTGTCGTGTTCGAGGTCTTCGGCGGGATCATCGCGCGTGGCGGCGCCGGCCTCGTGATCTCCAGCATGGCGGGCCACATGATGCCGCTTCTCACGGCTGAGCAGAACCACGCGCTGGGTTTCACGCCAGCCGATGAGCTGCTCGACCTGCCGTTCCTGAATGGCGATGCGGTGCCGAACTCCATGGTGGCCTACATCATGGCCAAGCGCGCCAACCATCTGCGCGTCCAAGCCGAGGCCATCGCCTGGGGCAAGCGAGGCGCACGGGTCAACAGCATCAGCCCCGGCATCGTGGCGACGCCCCTCGCCCAGCACGAGCTCAACTCGCCCATCGGGGATGGCTATCGGGCGATGATCGCCGCGTCGCCGGCCGGGCGCATGGCCCCGCCCGAGGAGATCGCGGTGGCCGCGTCCTACCTGCTTGGCCCCGACGCCGGCTTCGTGACCGGCAGCGACCTCCTGATCGACGGGGGCGTCATCGCCGCCATGTTCGCGGGAACGCTGCCCATGCCGGGCTGAGGCCCGGCCAACCCACACCCCTCCTGCACCGGACTACAATCATGACCAATGTCCTCGTCGTCATCGGGCCGGGCCAGATCGGCCAGGCGATCGCCCGGCGGGGCGGCATCGGCAGGCACGTTCTGCTCGCCGACCGCTCGCACGACAACGCCGAAGCCGCGGCCGAGGTGCTCGCCAATGCGGGCTTCGAGACCAGCACCGCGGCCGTCGATGTCTCCTCCCGAAGAGACGTCGAGACGCTTGTCGCGCAGGCCACGAGCCTCGGCGAAGTGACAGGCCTCGTCCACGCCGCCGGTGTCTCACCGAGCCAGGTGCCCATCGAGACCATCCTGAAGGTCGATCTCTACGGGACGGCCCTGGTGCTCGACCTCTTCGGCGACGTGATCGCTCGGGGCGGCTCGGGCGTGGTGATCGCCTCCCAGTCGGGGCACCGGCTCCCCGGCTTGCCGCCGGATGTCAACAAGGCGCTCGCGATGACGCCGGTAGAGGACCTGCTGGCGCTGCCCTTCCTCGCCCCCGGCGAGGTCAAGGATACCCTGCATGCCTACCAGCTCTCGAAGCGCGGGAACGTCCTGCGGGTCGCCGCGGAGGCGGTGCGCTGGGGCAAGCGGGGCGCGCGGATCAACGCGATCAGCCCCGGCATCATCATGACCCCTCTCGCGCGGGACGAACTGACCGGGCCGCGCGGCGAAGGCTACCGGCGCATGATCGACATCTCGGCAGCGGGCCGGGTCGGCACGCCAGACGAGGTCGCGAATGTGGCGGCGCTGCTGATGGGGCCGGATGGCGGGTTCATCACGGGCAGCGACATCCTCATGGATGGCGGCGTCACGGCGGCCTATTGGTACGGGGATCTGGCGACGGCGTGAGGCGCCGGCCCACAGCCCCGGACCACCCCTGCCATGATCAGTATCCAGCCCGCATCACCGGCCGACGAGACCGCGCTGGGCCGCCTCGGTGCCCTGCTGGTCGCCATGCACCACGGCCTCGACCCCGAGCGGTTCATCCCGGCACGTCCTGACACCGCCCGGGCCTATGGCCGCTTCCTGGTGAGCCAGCTTGGGCGAGCCGACGTCGTCGTCCTCGTCGCCGAGGAAGCGGGGGCGACGCTCGGCTACACGTATGCCGGACTGGAGGGCACCGACTACATGGCCCTGCGAGGTCCGGCTGGGGTCATCTATGACCTCGTGGTCGATCCCGCCCGTAGGAGGGAGGGGATCGGATCTACTCTCCTCGACGCGACACTGACGGCCCTGCTGGAACGCGGCGCCCCGCGCGTGATCCTCTCCACGGCCGAGCGAAACGCTGCGGCCCAGAGCCTGTTTGGCAAGATCGGCTTCCGGCGCACCATGGTGGAGTTGACATGGGAGCCGCACGGCAAGGAGTGACGGCGCGTGCATGTCTTCGAATCCCTCCTGGCCCTGCTCCTGGCCGCCACGCTCCTCTCCGTCTTCGCGCGCCGGTTCGACGTGCCCTACCCGACGCTTTTGGCTCTCGGCGGAGCCTTGCTCGCCTTCGTGCCCGGCGCCCCCCGGCTCGACCTTCCCCCGGACCTGATCCTGGCGCTCTTCGTGGCGCCGGTGCTGCTCGATGCGGCGTACGACGCCTCGCTCAGGGACCTGCGCCGCCATTGGATCCCCGTCTCATCGCTCGTGCTGGTCGCCGTCGCCCTGACGACCGCAGCCGTGGCGATCGTCGCGCGATGGCTCTTCCCGGACATGCCCTGGGCGGCCGCCGTCGCGCTGGGCGCCCTGCTGGCGCCGCCCGATGCCGTCGCGGCGCTCGCGGTGCTGCGCCAGGTGGAGCCGCCGCACCGCATGCGCGTGATCCTGGAAGGCGAGAGCCTCCTGAACGATGCCTCCGCGCTGCTGATGTATCGGCTCGCCGTGGGCGCGGTGGCGGCGGGCGGGTTCAGTCTCAAGGACGCAGCACCAGCCTTCGCCCTGGTCTTCGCAGGCAGTGTTCTCGTGGGCTGGATCGCTGCCTTTCCGGCGCGCCGGCTGACAGGGATGATCGAGGACGCACCGAGTTCGGTCATCCTTCAGTTCGTGATGACCTTCGCCCTCTGGCTCCTGGCCGAGCGCCTCGAACTTTCGGGCGTCGTCACCCTCGTGGTGTTCGGCCTGACGCTGGCGCGGCGGACGTCCTCGCCCATGGCGGCCCGCCTGCGGATCCCGTCCTTCGCCATCTGGGAGACGGCGACCGTCGTCCTCAACGTCCTCGCCTTCACCCTGGTCGGCCTACAGCTCGGTCCCATCTGGACCGCCCTCGGACCCGCTGAGCGCTGGCAAGACCTGCAGGCCGCGGTCGCCATTCTGGGTGTCGTCATCGTCGTCCGCATCGCGTGGGTCTTCACACACCATTTCGCGGATGCCATGGCCCGCCGGGTCTTCTCCCGGGGCGCCGCCCGAGACGAGGACGCCCCGACCGTCCGCGAGGCCTTGGCCGTGGGCTGGTCGGGCATGCGTGGCATCGTCACCCTGGCGGCCGCGCTCGCGGTGCCCGTCGGGTTCCCCGAACGCGACGCGATCCTGTTGACGGCGTTCGTGGTCGTGCTGGGCACCCTGGTCCTGCAGGGCCTGACGCTGCGGCCCTTGCTGCAGCTGCTCGCCCTGCCCAAGGACGATGTCGTCGAGAAAGAGCTGCGGCTCGCGCGAAAGTTCGTGCTGAAGGCAGCCTTGGGGACGCTCGACGGGGACGCCAGCCCGCAGGCCGAGCGCCTGCGACAGGCCTACACGGAGGACCTTGGACAGGCGAGATCGTCTGAAGCGCTCACTCCCTCTCCCGGGTCCACGCTGCGGCGGCGGGCCCTGGAGGCCAGCCGCGTCGCCCTGGAGGATCTTCGCAGTGCGGGGACGATCGGCGACGAGGCCTACCGCCGTCTGGAGGAGGACCTCGACTGGCGCGAGCTCAGCCTGTGGGGCCCGGATTCGACTGAACCTGGCAGGCCCGGCGGCCGCATTGATAAGCAGAGGTCATAGGTTCAGTCAGATTGACCCGGCTAATCGCAGTGGTCCCTGAGGGCTAGTTTTGGATGACCAGAGCGGCTGCCTCGGCGCGCATCGAGATGCCCGCCAGACACCTCGTGTCCTTACGTCCGAAAGTGACCCGATGTCCTCCTCGATCCCCTCCAGCCTGACGGACACCCCCGGTCCCACCGAGCGACGGGAGGCGGCAGGCCAGCCGGACTGCGTTCCGCTGCACATGCTCGTGGTGCTGAGCGCACTGATGGGCTTGGGCAACATCGCCACCGACATGTACCTCCCGGCCCTGCCGGCCATGGCGCAGGCGCTCAAGGCCGCGCCGGGGCAGATGGAGTTCACCATCTCCGGCTACCTCATCGGCTTCGGCCTCGGACAGTTGCTCTGGGGGCCGCTGGGTGACCGCTTGGGTCGCAAGGGCCCGGTGGCCGCTGGCCTCGCCCTCTTCGTCGTGGCGACGATTGGCTGCGCCCTCTCGACGTCGGTGGCGACGCTGACACTGTGGCGCGTGGCCCAGGCGCTGGGCGCCTCGGTCGGGCCCGTCCTGTCACGCGCCATGGTCCGGGACCTCTATGCCCGGGACCGGGCGGCGCAGATGCTGTCGACCCTGATCACCATCATGGCCGTGGCGCCGCTCGCCGCGCCGATCCTCGGCGGCCAGATCGTGGCGCTCTGGTCGTGGCAGGGCATCTTCTGGCTGATCGCGGTCTGCGGCTCCGCCGGCCTGCTGGCGCTGCAGACTATTCCCGAGACGCTACCTCCATCCCGCCGCGACCCGACGCCCCTGCGTGAAGCGTTCGCCAGCTACGCAAGCCTTCTCAGGGAAAAGCGGCTCGTCGGCTACGCGCTGACGGGAGGCTTCTACTACGCTGGTATCTTCGCCTACATCGCCGGCACGCCGTTCGCCTATATCGAGTACTACGGCGTGGACCCGCGTCTCTACGGCCTGCTCTTCGGGCTGGCGGTCGCGGTGATTATGGGCGCCAACGTCCTGAATGCCCGCTTCGTACGCCGCTTCGGGGCGGACCGGATCCTGCGAGCTGCCACCGTCGTGCTCGCGATAGGCGGCATCCTCGTCATGGTCACCACGCGGACGGGCTGGGGCGGCCTGCCTGGCCTCGTCGCCGCGCTGCTCCTCTACTCGTCCATGTCGGGCTTCATCGTCGCCAACTCCGTGGCGGGCGCGCTCGCCGCTTTTCCACGCCAGGCCGGCGCTGCCTCCGCGCTCGTGGGGTCCACCCACTACGTCATGGGCATGCTGAGCGCCGGCATGGTCGGCGCATTCGCCGACGGCACGCCCTGGCCCATGGGCTGGATCATCGGCGCGGGCGGCATCCTCAGCTTCACCGTCACGCGGCTGCTCCTGCCCGGGATCTCTGCCGCCAACGCTTCGACAGGAGAAATGTCATGAAGACACGCACCCTTGGCCATGATGGCCTGGATGTCTCCGCCCTCGGGTTCGGTTGCATGGGGCTCAGCTTCGGCTACGGACCGGCAACGAACAGGACCGAGGCCATCACCCTGATCCGTGCCGCCTACGAGCGGGGCGTCACCTTCTTCGACACCGCCGAGCTGTACGGGCCCTACGTGAACGAGGAGACCGTCGGCGAGGCCCTGGCGCCCGTTCGCGACCATGTCGTCATCGCCACCAAGTTCGGCTTCAAGTTCAATGCCGAGGGAGGCCAGAGCGGGATGGACAGTCGTCCCGAGCATATCCGGGAGGTCGCGGACTCCGCGCTGAAGCGGCTCCGGACCGACCGGATCGATCTCTTTTACCAGCACCGTGTCGATCCCGAGGTGCCGATCGAGGACGTGGCGGGCGCGGTGCGGGACCTGATCCGCCAAGGCAAGGTGAAGCACTTCGGCCTCTCGGAAGCGGGCGTGCAGACCATCCGCCGTGCCCATGCCGTGCAGCCCGTGGCCGCACTGCAGAGCGAGTATTCTCTCTGGTGGCGTGAGCCCGAGAAGGAGATCATCCCCGCGCTGGAGGAACTTGGAATCGGCTTCGTTCCGTTCAGCCCCCTCGGCAAGGGGTTTCTGACGGGCGCGATTACCGACGCAACGGCGTTCGACAGGAGCGACTTCCGAAACATCGTGCCTCGCTTCTCGGCGGAGAACCGCAAGGCCAACCGGGGCCTCGTCGACACGATCGGCGCACTCGCCGCGTCGAAGGGCGTCACTCCCGCCCAGATCGCGTTGGCCTGGCTGCTCGCCCAAAAGCCCTGGATCGTCCCGATCCCCGGCACCACGAAGCTGCACCGGCTGGAGGAGAACCTGGGAGCCGCCGACGTGGTCCTCAGCCCCGCGGACCTCTTCGAAATCGACGAAGCGCTGGCAGCGACCCCGGTTCAGGGCGACCGATACCCGGCCCATCTTGCGGCCCGCGTGAACCGCTGAGCCTCATCGCCATGGACATCATTCGTAACGGAACCCGCCCGTCCGCCAAGGGACCTGCCGATTACTTCACTGGCTCGGTGAGGATCGACACGCCGTTCCAGGGCGCCGATCCCGCCCGCGTCGGAGGGGCCATCGTGACGTTCGAGCCCGGCGCTCGGACCGCCTGGCACACCCACCCACTCGGGCAGACGCTGATCGTCTTGTCCGGGCTCGGATGGGCGCAGCGCCAGGGTGGGCCTGTCGAGGAGATCCGACCCGGCGACGTCGTGTGGTTTGCACCCGGCGAGAAGCACTGGCACGGCGCGACGGCCACGACGGGCATGAGCCACGTGGCCATCGCCGAGCGCCTCGATGGCCAGAGCGTGGAGTGGCTCGAACAAGTCGCCGACGGTCAGTACCGGGCCGCGCCTTAGCCGTCGGATCGCAGCGAAGCCACACCACGTCCAACGTTGATCAACCGCGGAGGCGGACCGCTCCGCTGCTGTGGGACGAGAAGGAACACGCCATGAAAACGCGCAAACTCGGCCGAGTTGGCCTCGAAGTCTCTGCCCTCGGCTACGGCTGCATGGGCCTCACCTCGGCCTACGGCACGCCAGCCCGCCACGACGAGGCCATCGCCATGATCCGGGCGGCCTATGAGGGGGGTGTCACGTTCTTCGATACGGCAGAGGCCTACGGCCCGTTCTCGAACGAGTCGATCCTGGGCGAAGCCGTCGAACCGTTCCGCGACCAGGTGGTCCTGGCGACCAAGTTCGGCTTCGACATCGATCTGGCGACCGGCGCCCGCACCGGACGGCTCAACAGCCGGCCCGATCACATCCGCGCCGTGGTCGAGGCCTCCTTGAAGCGTCTCCGGACCGACCGCATCGATCTCCTCTACCAGCACCGTGTCGATCCCGCCGTTCCGATGGAAGATGTGGCCGGTGCGGTGAAGGACCTGATCGAAGCCGGAAAGGTCAGACACTTCGGTCTCTCAGAGCCGAGCCTCGAATCCCTGCGCCGCGCCCACGCCGTGCAGCCGGTCACGGCCCTGCAGAACGAGTACTCTCTCTGGACGAGGGACGTGGAGGAGAACGGCGTGCTCGCGCTCTGCGAGGAGCTCGGGATCGGCTTCGTGCCGTTCAGCCCACTGGGCGCAGGCTTCCTGACGGGGACGATCGACACGGCAACCCAGCTCGCCCCGACGGACTTCCGCTCGATATCGCCCCGTTTCGCCGCCGACGCGCGGGGCGCCAACATGGCCCTCGTGGACCTCCTGAAACAGATCGCCGGGACCAAGCAGGCCACCCCGGCCCAGGTGGCGCTCGCCTGGCTGCTCGCCCAGAAGCCCTGGATCGTGCCGATCCCCGGCACAACCAAACGGCATCGCCTCGAGGAAAACCTCGGCGCCGCCGACGTCGAACTCACCGCTGCCGACCTCGCGTCCATTGCAGACGCTGCCTCCAGGATCCCCATCCACGGCGCGAGGCTTCCTGAGGCCGTGCTGGCTCAGACCAACCGTTAACGGAAACGGGCGTTAGCAGTGGTTCGCTCCGCTGCGACCTTACCCTACAAGCGGACTTGCTGAAGGTCCGCGTTGGGTCAACAATTCGCATTCGACCGAGTCCTGCCTCAGCCTTCGAACTCACGTTCGACGAACTGTGCACGGCGTTGCGCACCTTGGGCTCACGATCTTGGCTCTCGATCTTCCGCCATCTCCTCGCGGCCCCGGACCGGTCTCGTCAGTCTGTCCGACTGCCGGGCTGAGGCCTGCCGGCGGGGCGAGTCATCCTGTCCCAGTTCAGCACCCGCTGCCCGAAGGAGCCCGACAGCGCGGAGAGGGCGAAGACGGTCCCGATCTGCCAGACGAGCACCATGAGGCTCGCATCCTCCGCGTGGAACAGCCGCAGGCCGAAGCCGCCGAGCCCGGCTGCGGCGAGCCCGGCGAGCGCCATCGTGCGCACGGGAGCGAGGGGCGCGCCGAGCCGAAGCATGACCACGATCAGCGCCGCAGGGACCGCGCCGCAAACGGCGATGGCCGGGATGCACATCCAGTCAGGCCCGAAGGAGAGCGAACCCCACCCGGAGTGCAGGACCGCGGAGAGGCAATCCGTGACCGCGCTGCCGAGCCAGACCGCCAGCGGGAGGATCGGCAGCATATCGAGACGCGGGTCTCGCCCCGGGATCGTCGCTGAAAAGGCTGCGAAGGCCGCTGCGACGGCCGTCGCGAGGGCAGCCGTCTGCTCGAGGAGAAGGCGATCTGCTCCTGCCAGGTCCGCACGCAGGCCCATCACCGCCACGACGGCGGCCAACCAGACGCAGGACGCGGCGAACCACAGGGCGGTGCGAACCCAGGGCCGGGGAAGGGGCCTCGCCGGCGTGGGCGCGTGCCCGAGGTCTGCGATCAGCGCATCGGTATCCATGTCACGTCCTGCCCATCGTCTTGCGGAGATTGCGCATGGCCCGGTGCACCAGGAGCTTCAAGGACCCGATGCTTGTACCGGTCTCCCTCGAGGCCTCCTGCAGCGTCATTTCCTGGAGCTTGAGCAACTCGATGGCGCGCTTCTGCGAAGCCGGCAGGCCGTCGATGGCTTTGGCCAGCGCTTCCCTGTCGGGCTCCGCCGTCGGGTCGGCCGGCGTCGGATGAAGGCTGAGTTCGACGTCGTAGGCTCGCGCATCCCTGGTCGCTTTTCGCCCTTCCTGACGGGCGCGGTCGGCAATGCGGTTTCGTGCTATGGCCAGGAGCCATGGCGTGAAGGGCCGTTGCGGGTCGTAGGTCGTGCGCACCGCGTGGACCGACATCAGGATCTCCTGCACGAGGTCTTCACCATCGGCTGCGTCAGACGTGCGCCACCGGGAGCGGACGTAGCGGCGCAGGAGGGCGGCCGCCTCCCGAAGGAGAGCCGTATAGGCGATGCCGTCGCCCTCCTGCGCGGCCCTCATCAGGTCGGAGAGACGGCGGTCGGCGTCCTGGCGCGCGGTGGCCACGCCGTTGGCCGCGGCCCCCGCGGTCGTTTCCACCATGATGCGTCCAGGTCCTTCCACCCCGATTGTCAGTTCCCCCGCGCCCGAGCGTCCCGCCATCGTCAGTACCGGGTGGTCAGGTTCGTCAGCCAGGCCGGCGAGGCATCGACGAGGACCGTCTCGAGGCGCTTGTCGTACCCCGTCGCGATCAGCAGGCCAACCAGGATGAGGACCACGCCGAGCGCCAACTTCGCGCCCTTTCCGCCCTGGATCAGCCGGTCGCGCCAACGCATCAGCACCTGCCGGGACAGCAGGCCGAGTGCGACGAGGGGCAGCCCCGCGCCGATGCCGAAGAGCAGCATCGTCGCGGCCACCTGCCACAGGCTCGAGCCTTGCGCGGCCAGCACCGAGGCTGCCCCGAGGGTGGGGCCGACGCAGGGGCTCCAGACGGCGCCGAGCAGCAGGCCCACGCCGAACTGCCCGAGCACGCCGCGCGTCGAAAAGCCCGACAGGTTGCTCTCGGTCCAGTCGCTGATCGGACCGCCCGCCGCAGCGAGGCGGACCTGGAGGGACGGCATGGCCAGGATGACGCCGAGCAGCACCATCAGGATGGCCGACGCGGTGCGGAACACGTCCCCGTCGAGCCCGATCGCATAGCCGACCGTGGCCACGAAGAGGCCGATGGCGACGAAGGACAGCGCTACGCCACCCGCCAAGGCCGCGGGCGCGAGGCGATGCTCGGCGGCGGCCGAGCCCAGCACGATCGGCAGGAGCGGCAGCACGCAGGGAGAGAGGACGGAGAGGAGGCCCGCCAGGAAGGCGAGCCCGAGGGCGCTGGAGATCATCCCGGAGCTCACACGGCCTTGGCCAGGAGCGCCTTGATGGAGGCCTCGCTGGTGTCGCCTACGGAGCGTGCGACCTCGGAGCCTCCCCTGAAGACGATCAGCGTACTTTGCATGCGCACGCCGAACCTCTTCACGACATCCTTCTGGGCGTCGTAGTCGACGCGGAACGCCACAAGGCCCTTGAAGGCGGGATCGTCGCGCAGGCCGGAGAGGATCGGCTCCTGAGCCTTGCAGGTCGGGCACCAGTCCGCGTGGACGGCGACCAGAACGGGCTTGCCCGCCTTGAGCGCGGCGTCGAAGGCGGCCGGCGTGTAGGGCGTCGGAGCCGGCGCGGCGAGCGCGGCCGTGACGGACAGGGCGACGGCGGCAAGGCCGGCGGTGAAGGTGGTGCGGCGCGAAATCATGGGCTCTCCTCGAAAACAGGGCGCATCGGCATGAGGCCGATGCAGTGAGTTCGATGACCGCGCCCCCCAGGTTACGGGCGGATGGCTCATCACGGCGAGTTGATGCCGGCCGGGGCCGGACAGGCCTGCACGAGCTCTCCGGCGTCCTTGGTGATGGACTGGCACGCAGACACCTCGGTCACCACTCGCGGCTCATCGCCGCCCGCATCGTGAGGCTCGCTGGAGTTGACGATGAAGGTGTCGGTCAAGCGCATCGCCCCGGTTCGGACCACTTCAATCTTGGTGACGGTCGCGGTCTCGTGCATGGCGGTTCGTCCTCGTGCCCGGCTGGCGGGATTGTGCGGACTAGGGACTTCGTCACGAGCGACAAGGAAGTTACGTGTCAGCCCCTCTTTGCGGCCACGGGCTAACCCATCTCCCCGCAGGCGGGCCAGCCTGCGCCACTTTCTTCCGCCTGCCGCCTGGGTTGAGTGGCCCAGAGTTCGTCACAAGAACGATTGTAAGGCTGCCGGAAGCGGACCTCCCGAACAGCTGCTCCGGGTCACGTGCGCGCACTCAGGTACTGAGCGATGACCGGTCGACGGCGCGCACGGCCCCGATGACGAAATCGATGAACACGCGCACCTTGGGCGGTATCGACCGGTTGTCGGGAAGCACGATCCACATGGCTGGTGGACCGTCCGTCTGGGGCGTCCAGTCCGGGAGCACCTGCAGCAACCGGCCTGCAGCAAGGTCATCCTCCACGGCGAAGCGGTTCAGCAGGGCCACGCCATGGCCGGCGAGAGCCAGTTCCCGGACCACGATGCCGCTCGCGCAGCGCACGGGCGCTCGTGCTTCGATGACGACCTGCTCGCCATTTCGGGCCAGACGCCAGGTGACGGTCGCCGCGTCCGCCCGCGCCGTCAGCGCTGGGTGGCCCGCAAGGTCTCTGGAATGGCGAGGCTCACCCGCCCGAGACAGATAGGCCGGCGCGGCGCAGAGCACGTAGGTGATGTCGGCGACTTTCCGGGCGATCGTGCCGGGCCTGGGTTCCGTCGCGAAGCGGATGGCCACGTCGACCCCGGCCCGCACGGGGTCCATGACTGTTTCCTCGGTGATGATCTCGATGCTGATGCCCGGATAGTCGGCACGGAAAGTATTCAGGTGACGCGCGAGGAACAGGATGGCGAAAGCCACCGTCGTCCCGACCCGGAGGTGTCCACGCGGTTCGCCGCCCAGACGGTGAACCGCCTCCTCGGCCGCGCCGGCCTCGGCCATGATACGGCGGGCGAAGTCGAGGTAGACGGTACCCGCTTCCGTCATGTGAAGGCGTCGGGTGGTCCGATCGAAGAGGCGGACTCCCAGCCGGCGCTCGAGATTGGAGACCCGCTGCGAGACAAGGGACTTTGTCGTCCCCATTCGCTGAGCGGCGGTGGTGAAACCGCCGGCCTCGGCGACACAGACGAACTCGCGAAGACCATCGAAGGAGGTCGGCATCGTTCACTCTACCTGAACAATGTGTCCGAATTTGCGATCTCTATCCGAACGATGCTCGGTGCTACAAGGCCGTCATGGAGGATACTCCGATGACCCAAACCGTCGGGCAGATTGCGCTGGAGATTGCTGCGACGCTCGAGAAGGCGTGGAACAGCGGCGACGCCGCAGGCTTTGCAAACGTCTTCGCCGAGGACGCCGACTTCATCCACATCCTCGGTGGCCATGGACGAGGGCGGGACGCCATTGCGCAGGCTCACAAGACCTTGTTCACAACCATCTATCGTGGAAGCCGCGTGACGTTCGAACTGGCCGGAACTCGGCCTGTTGGTCCCGACGCGTTCCTGGCCTGCCTCGTGCAACACCTCGTGTTCGGCCCGGGACCTGACGTCCAGAGGATGACCTGCCGTCCCACGCTCGCCGTGGCGCGGCAGGACCAAGGCTGGTCGATCGTGCTCATGCAGAATACCCGCACCGTGGAGACGGCCCCGACCGGCTTGTCCGATCATCCCTTCGCGCCGCAGACAGCGGAGACGGTAGAATGACGACGACGATCCCATCACGCGTCCTGACACACCGGGGTGTCGTGATCACGATCCTGAGCGGCGCGGGCACCGCCTACACGTTGATCGATTACCGGGCTCCTCCAAGCTTTGCCGGCGTCCAGCCTCACCGGCACGACGAGACGACGGAGTGGTTTCGCGTGCTCTCCGGCACCATGGCCTGGACGGTTGATGGGCAAGACGGACAGACCGATGCGGGTGGCTTCATCGAAGTCTCGCGCGGCGTATCGCACGTCTGGCGGAATGCGTCCCACGAGGCCTCGCTCCACATGCTCGTCGGTTTCGACCGGCCGGGCCTCGATGGCTACTTCCGCGAGTTGATTGCGATGGCTGCCGCCGCGACGGAATGGCCGCCGCGCGATCCGGGGCCCTGGCTCGAACTGGGGCGGCGCTACGATACCTTTGCCAGTTGACGGCCTTGGACGACTGGGCGAACTGACGGGCGCGACGCACGTGGGGTCATGGTGGGACCTGTGGACAACAGCCCAACAGGAACAAGCAATGCGGGAATGGCCCTCGGGTGCCGCTGCGGGCATGTCCGCGGGAGTGTCTCACCCGCGGAGCCGAACGCCGTCAATCGCGTGGTCTGCTACTGCGACGACTGCCAGGCTTTTGCGCACTGGCTCGACCGCGCGTACATCCTGGATGCCCAGGGCGGATCCGACATCGTCCAGCTTGCCCCGGGATCCATGACCTTCACGCAGGGCGAGGACAGCATTGCCGGCATGCAGCTCAAGCCGGGTGGCCTGTACCGCTTTTACGCCAGTTGCTGCCACACGCCGCTAGGCAACATGGTCGGCCCGAAGATCCCGTTTGTCGGCGTCGTGGTCGATGCCTTCAAAGTGGAAGGCCAGGATCCGGACGCGATCGTTGGAAAGCCGATCGGCGCCATCATGGGCCGCTACGCAGTCGGCGAACCGCCACCTGGCTCCAAGGGGATCCCGCTGCGCCTCATGGTGCGCGCCATCGTAAAAGTTCTGGCCTGGCGACTTTCTGGGCGGACCTGGCCCCACCCATTCTTCGACCGCGAGACAGGCCAGGCAAAGTTCCCCGTCAAGGCGCTAGCCCCGGACGAGCGCGCGCGGCTCCGGCCCTTGTGCGGGCCACGGCCTCGGACGGAAAAGCGACCGGTGGCGGATGGCCGATGACACTCCTCCATCACCGTCGACCCTGAAGTCCGACAAGCAGACATCCAGAAGGCCAGCTTAGGGTCATTTGTTCGCTTTCGGTCACTGGTCGGTTCCGCGCCATGAACGGTCATTCGGCCTAGGCTGGCAAGCAGACACTCGCTATCGAAGCCGTTCTCGGTCGGGCTAAGACGGCTTGCGCAACAGCGCGCTGAGAACCTCCATTGGCTCCCGCCCGCTGCGCGCCGCCAGCGTGGCGAGCGTCTCTCCGGGCTGAGGGGCGGGGAGGCCTGCCGCGGCGAGCCGCTGGGCTGCGGCCGCCTCGTCGAGCTTCAACACGGGCCCGAGCGCGGAGAGCGGAGCCTGCTGGGCCTGGCGCACGAGCGCGATGGCCGGGTTGCCTCCGCCGCCGGAGCCGCTGAGACCCTCGTAGGCGAAGATGCCGGCCGCGGCGAGGCTGAGGACGAGGGCCACGGCCATCGGCGGCCGCCGGACATAGTTGGCGAGCGCCTTCCAGTTCCGCCAGAGGTGAACGGCCACCGGGGCAAGGAGCACCATCGACAGCACCTCGTGCATTTCGTGGAAGACGCCCGGCGCGGCGTGAACATAGAGGGCGGCGCCCGACACGGCGGAGACGAGGAACAGCCCCGCCGTGAACGGGGTACCGAAGCGGAAGAGGAAGCTCTTGAGGTCCATGGCGGATCGTCCTTCAGTCGCCGGGCGCTAACACGGCCGGTGTAGCGGCCGCGGGAGGTCGCGGTGTGTTCGCCGGGATCAAAGCCCTGACCTGTCGCAGCTTTGTGTCAAGGAACGCCCCGTTTGGTAAGCGCCCGTCACAGGCCCAGGAGCTCGTGACATCTGGTTACAATTTGCATCTGGACGGCTCGGCCCCGAGAGGAGACTGCTGCGTCCATCCGGACTCCAGGCCCATGGATCGCACCCCCCACATCCTCGTCGTCGACGATCACCGCGAGATCAGAGAGCTCATCGCGCGGTTTCTTGCGAAGCACGGGCTGCGCGTCAGCTTGGCACAAGGCGGCGCGGAGATGCGCCAGGCGATGCGCGCCGGAGCCTTCGACCTCGTCGTGCTCGACATCATGATGCCGGGGGAGGACGGCCTCACGCTCTGCCGGCACCTTCGACAGACGAGCGACATTCCCGTCATCCTGCTGACCGCGTTGTCCGAGGACACCGATCGCATCATCGGCCTCGAACTCGGGGCGGACGACTACCTGACGAAACCCTTCAATCCCCGCGAACTGCTGGCGCGGATCAAGGCCGTGCTCCGACGCAGCGCTGGCCCCGGCCGAGAGCCGTCGGATGGCGAGACTCAGGCGTGGCGCTTTGCCGGCTGGACCCTGGACGCGGCGCGCCACGCGCTTTCGGATCCGTCGGGCCAGGCCATCGCGCTCGGCACGGCGGAGTTTCGCCTGCTGCTGGCCTTCGTCACGCGCCCCGGCCTCGTCCTCTCGCGCGAGCAACTGCTCGACATCACCGCCGGCCGCGCGGCGCAGCTCTTCGACCGCAGCATCGACAACCTCGTCAGCCGGCTGCGCCGGCGCATCGAGCCCGACCCGCAGGAGCCGCGCTTCATCAAGACCGTCTGGGGCAGCGGCTATGTCTTCGCCGCGCCCGTGGAGCGTATTCCGTGATGCACCCGCTCCGGTCCCTCTGGCCGCGCAGCCTCGCCGCGCGCCTCATCGTGCCCCTGGTCGGGGCCCTGGTGATCGCGCAGGGCGGTCTCGCCTGGGTGCTTCGGCATCAGCAAGACGCCATCGTCGCGCAGATGGTGCATGGGCAGGCGGTGGCGCAGACCGTGACCCTTGCGCGCCTCGTGGCTCGGTCGCCGGCCGAAGACGGGGAGCGGATCGCGGCCGCCTTCGGCTCGCGGCAGGCCTGCGCGGAGGTGGCGCCGGCAAGACCCGCCGACCGGCCCATGACCGTTGGTGAGCAGACCCTCGCCGACCTACTGAAGGTCATGCTGCACGGCGTCGAGGCCGGTTCTGCGAGCGTGTCGATCACGCCGCTGGCTCCTTCCGCGCATCCCTGCGGGGATCGCCCGATCCCGAACGGGGACGAGCCAAGCTTCGGCTCCGCGGACCTCAAGGCGAGAGGCAAGGCGCCCTCGCACACCGCGGCGGTGTCAATGGCCGTGCCCCTCGCCGATGGGCGGACCGTCACAATGCGCATGGCCGTGGACGTCCCGGGCTGGACGAAGCCCGAGGCGCTGTCCCTGCTCGCCTCGATCCTTGCCGTCGCGGCAGTGGTCGCGGTTGCGGTTCGGCGGCAGACGCGCTCACTGCGCGCCCTCGCCAGCGCCTCCGACCGCTTCGGTCGCGGCGAGGCGGTTGAGCACCTGCCGCTCGAGGGACCCGCGGAGGTCACGGCGGCGACCTCGGCGTTCAACACGATGCTGGAGCGACTCGACCGCTTCATGCGAGACCGCATCAAGCTGCTGGCTGCCGTCAGCCACGACCTGCGCACGCCGCTGACGACGCTGCGGCTCAAGGCCGAGTTCATTGAGGACGAGCTCGTGCGCGAGGACGTCGTACGGACCATCGATGAGCTCACGGTGATCTGCGAGGCGACCCTGGCCTTCACCCGCGCCGAGGCGACGGCGGAGCCGACACTCCGCATCGACCTTCGCGACCTCGCGAAAGACATCGTCGACGAGTTCAGGCAGGCCGGCTCGGATGTCGAGCTCGCCTCGGGACCGCCCTCGTCGCTGCCCTGCCGGCCGGTGGCGCTCAAACGGGCGCTGCGCAACCTCGTCGAGAACGGAGTGCGCTATGGCGGGTGCGCCCGCCTCAGGCTCGAACAGCGGGAGGGCGCGGTCGCGCTCTCGATAGAGGACGATGGGCCTGGCATCCCTCCAGAACGGATCGAGGAGGCCTTCCAGCCTTTCGTTAGGCTGGAATCCTCCCGCAGCCAGGACACGGGAGGCATCGGGCTCGGGCTGGCCGTCGCGCGCGGCATTGTACGGGCGCATGGCGGCAACCTCACGCTCGCCAACCGGCCGGAGGGCGGCCTGCGGGCCGAGATCCTGCTGCCTGCCGGTCCCTGAGACCGGCTCTTCCACCCAAGGAGTTCCCCTGAATGAAACATGCCATCACGCGGATGCGGCACGAGCTGCGGCGGCGCAGCCTCACGGTCGCGGCCGTCGAGCACCTGACCCCTGCCATGCTCCGCATCACGCTCTCCGGCGACGACCTAGCCGACTTCACGAGCGCGGCGCCGGACGACCACGTGAAGCTCTTCGTGCCGGTTCTGGGCGGAGAGCCCGCCCGGCGCGACTACACGCCCCGCGCTTTCGACCGGGAGGCACGCAGGCTGGTGATTGACTTCGCCCTCCATGACGCCGGCCCGGCGACGCTCTGGGCCATGAACGCCAGGGTCGGGGACGAACTCGAAATCGGCGGGCCAAGGGGATCGGCCGTCGTGCCCACGGACTTCGACTGGTGGCTCCTCGTCGGCGACGAGACCGCACTCCCGGCCATCGGGCGACGGCTGGAGGAACTGCCGGCGGGCACCACGGTGACAAGCCTCGTCACCGTCCCGGGACCGCAGGACGAGCAGAGCTTCGCGACCTGTGCAGACCATACCGCACTCTGGGTGCACCGCCCGGTCGAGCAGGCCGACGATCCGGATCCGGTGCTCGCCGCCCTGGCAAAGATCGCCCTCCCGCCCGGCGACGGCTTCGTGTGGACCGCCGCCGAGGCCCGGGTGGCCCGCGCCATCCGCGAGCACATCCTCGGCCGCGGCCATCCCCTCGCCTGGACCCAGACGCGGGGCTACTGGGTCAAGGGCCAGGCCGATGCGACCGAACATTTCGACTGAGGAGGCGACCTCTACGCCGAAGCGCGCCGGGCCGTGCTCATCCGCGCCTCGGGGTTGACCAAGTCCACATGCCCCTGGCCGGTGATCATCGCCAATAGGTTGCGGGCGGCATGCCAGCCTATGCCTTCGGTGCCCTGCGCGGTCCAAGCCGCAACGTGCGGGGTGCAGATGATGTTCGAGCGCCGGAAGAGCGAGTCGTCGGTGCGCGGCGGTTCCTGGTCGAAGACATCGAGCGCGGCGCCTGCAATCTTCCCGCTGGCCAGCGCTTCGCGAAGGGCGACGTAGTCGACGAGCGACCCGCGCCCCGTGTTCACGAGGTAGGCGGTGGTCTTCATCGCCACCAGCGCTTCGGCGTTGATGATGTGCCGGTTCTCGAGGGTGGGCGCCGCATGGAGCGTGACAAAGTCCGAGTGCTTCAGGAGCTCCGGCAGGCTGACGAGTTCCACGCCTTTCGGCGCCTCTGTGAGAAAGGGGTCATAGGCGATGATGCGCACCTCCCACCCCGCGAGGCGCTGCGCGACGCCCCGCCCGATCCGCCCGAGCCCCACGATGCCCACCGTCGCCCCTCTCAGCGTGGCCGAATGCGTCAGACCTCGCCAGCCGCCCGCCTGCATGAAGGCGCTCGTCCAGGTGCCCAGTTGCTTGGCGAGGGCCAGCATCAGGGCGACCGCATGCTCGCTAACCGTGAAGATCTGGTACTCGTCCGGGGTGTTGCTGACGAGAATGCCATGCTCGGTGGCCGCCTCCACGTCGATGCTGTCGACGCCGATGCCGTACTTCGAGATGTAGCGGAGCGCCGGCAGGCTCTCGATCACGCGCCGCGAAATCTGCGTGCCGCTCGCGCCCATGAGGGCGACGCAATCCTTCGCCCTCTCGATCAGTTCGTCTTCCGAGTAACGCTGGAACGGCATCACCCAGAGCGGATGGCCAGCGATCACGTCGACGCCGTTCTCGCGCAACCACGCGATGGAGCGATCTGTGGGGTCGTAGCGCTCGAAGGCAAGCGCGCGCGGCTGATCGGCACCGTTCATGGCGGCGTCTCCTGGTCTGTCATACGGGGATGAAGTGGCTTGGAGGTCGTCAGGCCGAGCCGCGGAAGATGCGGTCCTGCGTGGCGCTCAAATGCTCGCGCATCGCCTGCCGCGCGCCCTCGGGATCGTTGCTGCGGATGGCGTCGAACACCTTCACGTGTTCGGCCTGCACCGCGTGCAGATGGGTGTCGGGCTTGGCGAGGGAGAGGGTTCGCGCGATCTCGATCGTCGTCTCGATCTGCTTGCGCATGGCGTCGAGGGCGGCGACAAACCACGAATTGCCGCTGGCATGGGCGACGGCGAGGTGGAATGCGAAGTCGGCGTCCCGCCCGATCGCCCGGTCGTCGATCGCGCCCTGAATCTGGTCGATGGCGATCTGGAGCGCCGCAATCTCGTCGGGGCCGCACCGTTGCGCGGCAAGGAAGCTGGCCTCTCCCTCGATGGCCTGCCGGAATTCGTAGCACTTCCGGATCTCGTCGAAGCTATCGATCTGCCGGAACAGCGCTCCTGACCCGGACGGGGCCGCCACCGTGCGCTCGGTCACGTAGCTGCCGGACCCGCGCCGCGAGGCGATCAGACCCTCGTCCCTCAGCCGCGCGAGGGTCTCCCTCACCGTCGGGCGAGACACGCCGAATTGTCTGGCTAATTCGGTTTCGGGGGGCAGGCGCTCGCCGACCGAGAGCTCGCGCCGCTGGATCATCCCGGTCAGGAATTCGTAGAGGTCGTCCCCCAACCGCCTGAGAGGCCGCGCCTGATCCATCACGCTTTCCAGCATTCTCGTGTCCATCTGCATGGAAGCTACCACAGGTTCCGGGAAGCACTCAGTGGGGCGAAAATTTGTCAGTCTCATTTCGGAAAGCAGCTTGACAGACTGTCAGCTTCTCGTCAACTTGCCGGACATCGACACAAAGTTGTCCGGCTAATGGGTTCTTCGGAACTTGGGGGAAACGGCCTTGCTCGAGGTCAGCCACGCATCCAAGCGCTTCGGCGGCACGCAGGCTCTCAGCGACGTGAGCCTCACCGTGTCACCCGGCGAAGTGGTCGCCCTCCTCGGCGAGAACGGAGCCGGCAAGTCGACCCTCATCAAGTCACTCGCTGGCGTCTATCGGCTCGATAGCGGGACCCTGCGCTATCGCGGGCAGGACGTCACCTTGACCGTGCGCAAAATGCCGGTCTCTTTTATTCATCAGGACCTCGGCCTGATCGACTGGATGACAGTCGCCGAGAACATCGGCCTGACGCTCGGCTTCGAGCGCAAGTGGGGGCTGATCGACTGGACCGCAGCCCGGCGCCGCGCAGCACTGGCACTGCAGAAGCTTGGGGCCGATATCGATCCCGACGAACGCGTCCAGCGCCTGACGCGCACTGAGAAATCGCTGGTCGCCATCGCGCGCGCCCTCGCTGCGGACGCCGAGATCCTGGTCCTCGACGAGCCCACGGCGAGTCTTCCGGCCGACGAGGTGGAGCGCCTCTTCGCGGCGATCCGCCGGCTTCGGGAGCACGGGGTGGGGATGATTTACGTCTCCCACCGGCTGGACGAGGTCTTCGCCATCGCGGACCGCATGGTCGTGCTGCGCGACGGCCGCGTGGCGGGGGAGCGCGTGGTCGCGGAAACTAGCCCCGAGGAGACCATCTTCCTCATCGTGGGCCGCGAGCCGTCCCAGGTGTTCCGGCGACCGCCTGATCGCCACGGCGCGGCGCGGCTCGTGCTTGACGGCCTCACCATCGGCGATGTCGGGCCTATCGATTGCGGAATCCACGCCGGCGAAGTTGTCGGACTTGTTGGTCTACGCGGCGCCGGCCAGGAGGTCGTCGGTCGTACGCTGTTCGGCTTGCGCACGACCACGGCGGGACGAATTCTGCTGGACGGGCATTCCATCGCGCCGGCCTCGGCTCGCGAGGCGATGGCAGCTGGCATCAACCTCGTCTGCGGCGATCGCGTGGGCGAGTCGATCCTGCCCAATCTTTCCGTACGCGAGAACCTCTTCCTTAATCCCGTCGCGGCCGGACACTCCGCCGCAGCCTGGCTGGAGCCCGCCGCCGAGGCCCAGGCCGCACGCAGGCTAGGCGAGAAAGTGGGGCTCCGGCCGAACGATCCCGGTCTCGCCATCGAGCTTCTCTCGGGCGGCAACCAGCAGAAGATCGTGGTCGGGCGCTGGCTCAATCTCAACGCCAAGATTTACGTCTTCGAAGACCCGACGGCAGGCGTCGACGTGGGCGCCAAGGCCGAGATCTACCGGCTCTTCGACGTCGCGCTGCAGGCCGGCGCCGCCATCATCATCGTGTCCACCGACTTCGAGGAGGTGGCGAAGGTCTGCCACCGCGCCCTCGTGTTCGACCGCGGCGCCGTGGTCAACGAACTCGCTGCCGGTGATCTCTCGATCAGCAACCTGCTGGCGGCGGCCTCCGCCAGCATCGCCGGCTCCCCCTCCAACTCCGCCACCCTGGATCCCTCGGGGACCTCACATGCAGTCCATTAAATCCAACGCGCTGGAGCCGACCCTCACGGAACTCGCGGGCCTCAATCGCTGGGAGGCGGCCGTGCGGCTGCTGCCGGTCTATGGATTGCCGTTGCTGACGGCCTTCCTGATCCTGCTCTTCTCGATCCTGCTGCCCGACACCTTCCCGACCGTGCTGAACGCAAGGTCGATCCTCGCCGACAAGGCCATCATCGCGCTGCTGGCTCTGGCGGCGACGCTGCCGATGATGGCAGGCCGGATCGACCTCACCGTCGGCTTCGGCATCGTGATGTGGCACATCCTCGTCATCAGCTTTCAGGTGAAATATGGGCTGCCCTGGCCGGTCGCCATGCTTCTCGTCGTGGCTTGCGCGGCCTTCGTCGGCCTGGTCAACGGCGTGCTCGTGGAGATCGCGCAGGTCGATGCCTTCGTCGCCACCTTGGGCACCGGTACGATCCTCTACGCGCTCGCGCTCTGGCACACCGAAGGTCGCCAGATCATCGGCACGCTGCCGCCCGGCTTCATCGCTATCAACACGACCTCGATCCTCGGCATCCCCATCCCTGCCTTCTACGTCATCGGGCTCGCCCTGATCCTCTGGGTTGTCAGCGAGCGCCTGCCCATCGGACGGTTCGTCTACGCGATCGGCGCCAACGAGAAGGCCGCGGCCCTCAACGGCATCCCTGTCCGAGGCTACGTGATCGGCGTCTTCGTCGCGTCGGGCGTCATCGCCGGGTTGGCTGGCTGCGTGCTCGGCGCGAAGCTGCGCATCGGGCAGGCCAATGTCGGCCTCGACTACCTGCTGCCGGCTTTGGTGGGCGCCTTCCTGGGATCAACGACGATCAGGCCCGGGCGCGTGAACGTGTGGGGCACGCTCTTCGGGGTGCTCATCCTCGCGGTGGGCATCTCCGGCATCCAGCTCTTCGGCGGCGCCTTCTTCGTCGAGCCCCTCTTCAACGGAACGACCCTGGTCGTCGCTATCGCCCTTGCGGCCTTCGCGCAGCGCCGTCGGACCGTCGTGAAGGCGCCTTCATCTCCCTCGTCTGCCAAGTAGCCGCCCGCTCGGAGCCGCTTCGCCAATCCTGAATCCGCAGCTCCCGCAAACATGCGGGGCCCGGTCACGCCCGCCCAGAACAACCCAACACGGAGGAACACGCCATGTCGCACCGCATTCTGAAAGGGCTCGCCGCCGCTGTCTCGTTCACGGCCCTCGCGGCCGGAGCCGCCCGCGCTGACGACGCCGAGTACATCGCCAAGGCCAAGGCCTATCTCGAGAAGGTCGCCGCGCCTGTGACCAAGTGGGACGGCCCGACGACAGGCCCCAAGGCGCAGGGCAAGAAGCTGCTCGTAGTCGTCTCGACCGACCAGCGCAATGGCGGCGCCCAGGGCGCGGGCGACGGCGCCATCGAGGCCGCCAAGGCGCTCGGCTGGGAGGTTCGCCAGCTCGACGGCCAGGGCACCGTGCCGGGCCACGCGACGGCCCTGACCCAGGCCATCGCCATGAAGCCGGACGGCATCCTCAACGTTGGCATCGACTCCAAGGAGCAGCAGCCGATCCTCGAGCAGGCCGCCGCCGCCGGCATCAAGATCGTCGGATGGCACGCGGGACCCAATGCAGGCCCCATCGAGGGAATCCCGCAGGTCTTCACCAACGTCACCACCGACCCGATCGAGGTCGCGACCTCCGCCGGACTGGAGGCCGTCGTGAAGTCGAACGGCAAGGCCGGCGTGATCCTGTTCACGGATTCGATCTACGCCATCGCCACCGCAAAGACGAACGCATCCAAGGCGGCCATTTCCGGCTGCTCCGGCTGCAAGGTGCTGGAGATCGCCGATACACCGATCGCCGACCTCTCCAACCGCATGGGCCAGCTGACGACCTCGCTGCTCTCCAAGTACGGCAAGGACTGGACCTACTCGATCGCGGTCAACGACCTCTACTACGACTTCTCGGCGCCCTCCCTTCAGGCCGCTGGCGTGGACCCCGCCAACGGCTTCCCGCAGCAGATCTCGGCGGGCGACGGCTCAGTGCCAGCCTTCAAGCGTATCCGCGACAAGCAGTACCAGATCGCTACCGTGGCCGAGCCCCTGAACCTGCAGGGCTGGATCATGGTCGACGAGATGAACCGCGCCTTCGCGGGCGACAAGCCCAGCGGCTTCGTACCCCACGTCCACCTCTTCACGGCCGAGAACGTCGACAAGGACGGCGGCGCGCAGAACAAGTTCGACCCCGGCAACGGTTATCGTGACGAGTACAAGAAAATCTGGGGTGTGAAGTAGCTCCGCCAGAACGGCCGGGGCGCTCCCTCAAGCGTCCCGGCCCCAACAGGCCAACCGGCACGGCAGCAGGACAGGCAGGTCACCATGGCTGAGCTCGACATCAAGGCTGACTATCAGACCCCGAACATGAGGCTGGTGGGCTACAGCAACCAGGGCGGCCGCGCGGACGGGTGCCAGATCAACGTGCACCGCGGCTACGCCTATGTCGGCCACATCTTCTCGAAGGGGTTCTCCGTCATCGACGTGAGAGACCCCTCGTCGCCGAAGCCGGTGCAATACGTTCCCGCGCCCCACAACACGTGGAACCTGCACCTGCAGGCCCACGACGACCTGCTGCTTGTCATCCACAACAAGGACATGTTTGCACAGCCCGAACTCGCGGACGAGAAGAACTACTACAAGGGCTCTGTCGACCATCACGCCAAGGCCGACGACAGCCAGCGGAACTGGTCGGCCGGGATGGCCGTGTACGACATCTCGAGGCCGGCCGAGCCACGTCAGATCGGCTTCATGCCGGTCGAGGGCACAGGCCTGCATCGAATCTGGTACGTCGGCGGCCGCTGGGCCTACGCGTCCGCTCTGCTCGACGGCTATTCCGACTACATCCTCATCGTCATCGACCTCGCCGATCCCTCGCGGCCCGTGCTGGCCGGCAAATTCTGGCTTCCCGGCATGCACCCGGCCGCTGGCGAGACCGCGGCTTGGCCGCTGAAGAACGGCCGCTTCGGCCTCCACCATCCCATCATTCACGACGACATCGCCTATTGCAGCTGGCGTGACGCCTGCCTCGTCGTCGTCGACGTAAAGGACAAGCACAACCCGAAGCTCATCACGCACAAATCGTGGGCGCCTCCCTTCGGAGGCGGCACGCACAACGCGCTGCCCCTGCCGGATCGCGGCCTGCTGGTCGTGGTGGACGAGACCGTCCTCGACAACCAGGAGGACGGGTTCAAGCCAATCTGGATGTTCAACAACGAGGTGAAGACGAACCCGATCAGCATCTCGGCCTTCCCCGCCCCGCACGACAGGGACTACCTGAAGGTCGGCGGCCACTTCGGCCCCCACAACATCCACGAGAACCGGCCGGGCGGTCTGGTCAGCTCGGACCTGATCTTCGCGACCTATCAGAATGCGGGCCTGCGCGTCTTCGACATCCGCGACCCTTTCCGTCCGGCCGAAGTCGGAGCCTACGTGCCCCCGCCGCCCCGCGTGTGGATGGACCCGCGCCCGAACCGGCCGGTCGTGCTGCACTCGGCCGACGTCTTCGTCGACAAGAACGGCCTCTGCTACGTGACGGACTTCAGCGCCGGGCTCTACATCATCGAATACCGAGGGTGACCGGCCCTGGCCGACCAGCCCCTTCGCATAGACTTCCGGAGCCCGCCCATGTTCGACAAGTCCGACCCCCGCGCCAGCCTCGCCGCCGCCTCGGCGAATGCCCCGGTTTTCACCGCCTATTCACCCTCGGAGTATGTCCGCTTCTACGAGCATGCCCCGACGGAGACCGGAGAGGGCGGGCGGACCTGGATCATGCGCGGCCAGAACGTCGTGATCGCCTATTCGGAGGCGACGGCTGGCGCCTCGTTTGTCCGCGAGAACCAGGCAGACGAGTGGGCGCTACTGTTGCCGGATGCGGAGAGCCTAGTTCGGCTGCGCGTCGGCCACGAGGATGTCGAAATCCCGGGCGGAACGCTGACCTTCGTGCCGCCGGGCCCGAGCAACGTCACGGCGCTCCGGCAGGGTCGGGTCGTGCGGCTCTTCACGACCAAGGCCGAGGACCTGGCAGGCCGGAGCATCAATGCCGCCGAGTACCGCGTTCCGCACCACAACGTGCCGCCGTTCGCGCCCTGGCCTGTCCCGGCCGACGGCTACAAGGTGCGGACTTACGCGACCGACGTGCCACCGGAGCCGGGGCGGTTTGGCCGCATCTGGCGGTGCACGACGCTGATGGTGAACCTGCTGGACCCGCAGGTCGGCCCGCGCGACGTGACAAAGCTGTCGCCCCATCACCACAACGACTTCGAGCAGTACTCCCTCGCTCTCAGCGGATCCTTCATCCACCACCTGCGTTGGGCGTGGACCTCCAACATGCACATGTGGCGCCCCGACGAGCATGAGTTCGCGGGAACGCCCTCCGTCGCCGTGATCCCGCCGCCAGCCATTCACACCACGCGCGGTATGGATCCAGGCGTGAATCAGCTCTGCGACATCTTCTCGCCCCCAAGGAAGGACTTCTCGCGCATGGAGGGCTGGGTGCTGAACGCGGCGGACTACCCCATGCCGGCGTGAGACGGGCCACACAAAAAAGCGGACGTCGCGAAATGCCGCTCAGGATCAACAGTTCGCTTCCGCCTTGCGCCGATGTCGTTGAAAAAGTCGGCGTTGCTGCGGGTGTGAAGTCCTGATTCAGTCGTCCTTGGGTTTGGAGACGGCGCGATGATGGGCGAACGGACGGTGGCTCAGGAAACGCTGTTCTACGAGTTCAGCCTGGAGCGTCATGTCCCGGCTGATCACCTTGTCCGCGCGATCGACCGGTTCGTCGATCTCTCCACCATTCGTGCCCATCTCCGCCCGTTCTACAGCCAGATGGGCCGGCCCTCGATCGACCCTGAGCTGATGATCCGGATGCTGTTGGTGGGGCTACTGCTTCGGCATCCGCTCCGAGCGTCGGCTTTGCGAGGAGGTCCACCTCAACCTGGCCTATCGCTGGTTCTGCCGACTGGGCCTGGACGGCGCCGTGCCGGACCACTCGACCTTCTCGAAGAACCGGCATGGCCGCTTCCGCGACAGCGACCTTCTGCGCGAGCTCCATCTTGAGGCTCGACCGATTGCGGCTACGGGGACCAAATGGCGCCCGCGACGAGTTTCACCTCGCAGCCGCTGCACAGAACCTCAGGAAACTCGCCAAGCTCCTGCCGAACGCACAGCAGACGATGCCCGCCTGAGGAGCGACACGCTCAGCGCCACATCCGCCCGAGCCGAGATCGCGTCAGTAAGCCGACTTTTTCAACGACATCGGTGGGCACCAGTCACCGTCATGGCCGGATCTAAGCCTGAAGATGTGTGGAGTGGCTGAACGGTCGAGCGCCAGGACCAAACCGGCGCTTGCGGCCTACCGACGCCGGTGCCTGTGGGGCCGCGCCTTCGCCAAATGACAGAGTGGCGAAGACCGCAGCTGGTCGACCGACGTCGAGTTAGGTGCTCTCTCGTCCAATGGTTCCGGCAGCTAGGAGGCGACGGCTACAGATGGGTAAGAACCGTGTTGGCGATCGGTGCAAAGTGCGAACCTATCAGAACATCGCGCCAACCAACTGTTGGTTTGTGGACCAAAATCCTAGGTTATAGGGAGAACGCAGGGCACGCTCTCGCACCAACGGCCTCCGATATTTCCCGATGAATCGCGAATGGAGGTCGGAACGTGCTCAGGCCGTACAGGGAGATTCCGACAGTTCCACGCATGCTGCCACCTACAACACTTTCACCAGCATGGTGCCAAGCGGCGAGCGTCCGAACGCCGGCGACGTGACAAACCCTCGATCACGCTGGAGGCGATCTCGCGAAGCGTTCGGGACGGGTTCAGGCCAGCTCGTCGGCGAGGCGCGTGAACACGGCGAGAACCTGCATGGGAGAGGCGCTGGACAGCACGCCGTTCGCGACTTCGTCCTGGGTCCACATCCAGGATCTTGCGGGGTCGTCGCGCATGGACCATTGCGGAAACAGGCGTTCGGCAACCGGTGCTCCGAAGCGCTTCACGACCTCGAGATGCCGGTCGTCGCGCTTGATGCGCGCGAAGGCGACCTCCACCACGTCGGCCGGTCCCTCGAGCATCTGCAGATAGACATCCGCTCTGCAGATCAGTGCGCCGGTGATCCCGTCGCGCGCATTGTTGCGGCGGGCGTCCGACAGGATGCCGCTCAGCAAGGACTCGTCGAAGCCGAAGGGCCGGGACGAGTAGATGATCTGGACGAGATCCATCGCGGGGCGCCTTTCCAATTCGTTGCAGGCTAGGCTCAATCTCCAGCGAGATCCCAGTTCTTCCGATTCTGATCCCTGATCGCAGGATATATTTCCCTGTAATGGATGCTAGGGAATTCCACGAAAACATATGCAGTGCGAGTGGGTTGCCCCCGCTCAAAACCGCCAAAGCCTCTTGATTTCCGATCGATTCCCTGTATTTCCCCACAGAACAGGGAACAATCGCGCTGAGACCGGTTCGGGGAGGCTGCGTCCACCACCCCCGCGTCAGCAAGGATGCCGACCGCGATCGGCCAGACCGCGGCCCAGTTCGGATCGGTCAGGTCGACGCGCCGCGCGACGAGCATCTTGATGCCAGCGTTGACGATGGCATTGGCGCATGCGGCGCAAGGGAATCCGATGCCGGCCGTGGTGGACAGCACCATGGTGCCTCCATCCCACCTGATGCTATGCCGGGCGGCGTAGCCGATGGCATTGCGCTCGGCGTGCTCGACCCACTAGTAGCATTCCGGCTTCGCGTGGCGCTCCTCGCGGTCCTTAACGCCGGCGGCGATTGTGTTGCACGACGCGATGACGAAGTCGCCGCTCGCATTCAGCAGAACGGCACCGACCTTGCGACCGCGGTTCGGGCTCTTGGCCGCGGTACTATTCGCGACCTCGATCATATCCCTGTAGTCGTCAGACATCACACAGCCCTCCTTCCGGTTTCATCGACGAAGCCGAATGGATCCAGGCTGCTGATGGTCTCGACGATCGCCAGCGCCTCATCGAGCGTCGCGACGCGATATCCTGTGGCCTCGGCAAGCATCATGTGCTCGTGCGGATTTCTGGACGCCTCCATCACGGCGATGACCGGAGTTCTCTTGTAAAAGGCCCAGGCGATGTCCATCACGGTCCCGATCGAGACCCGCGTTGCGCCGAGAAAGCTCACGAGCAGGACATTGCAGGTCGTGGCGTCGTTGAAGTCTCGCGTTATGATCCCGCGATCCGATGCCATGACATTCAGGTCGCCGTAGCCGTTTCAGGTTCCGATGATCTCGTTGAACGGCTTGAGGAACGCCATAGCGCGCATCGGATAAAGGCCCTTGATGCGCTTCTCTGCGAGCTTCGCGATGACGGCATCGCGCCACTCGGTGCACCCATCGTAGGAGCACCCGGTGATCGGGCCCGCCAGGTAGACCGTCGCCACGAAGTCGATCGGAGTGGTGACAGAGGAGAGTTCGCGCTTGCTCATCGCGTCAGTCACTTCTCGACGCAGACCGAGTAGGTCTTGTTCACGCCAAAGCCGAACCCGTTGTCCATCTTCTTGGACGTCTGAGCTGCTACCGGTTTCGTGGACACCGAGATTGGGTGTTACATGAAGCCGGAGGTGGGCGATGGCACGACGCAGGTTTGGACGGGAATTCAAGATCGAGTCCGTGCGGCTGATCAAGGAACGCGGCGTCAGCGTGGCGCAGGTGGCGCGTGACCTGGACGTTCATGAGAACGTGCTGCGCAAGTGAGTGAAAGAGTTCTCCTCCAAACCCATGCAGGCCTTCCCCGGCCACGGGTAAATGAAGCCAGAACAGCTCGAGATCGAGCGGCAACGCCAGGAGGTCACTAAGCTGAAGGCGGAGCGTTAGATTTTAAGAAAGGCCGCAGCCTACTTCGCAGAGGACGTGAAATGAGGTTGGCGTTCATTGCGAAGCACCGGGGCATCTGGCCGGTGGCATGGCTGTGCGAAGCGCTGGACGTGTCGCGGTTGGGCTTCCATGCCTGGCCCACCAGGCGGCCGAGTGAACGCTCCCGTCGAAGAAGTAGGCACCAAGGTGCGGGCCAGCTTCGTTCGCTCGGATCGCGCCTACGGCGTCCGTCGCGTCGAGCGTGACGTGCTGGCGTAGGGCGTCGACCGTGGCCTTCATAGCATCGAGCGGCTGATGCGGGCCCAGGCACTCCGGGCAAGGCCGCGCCGGCGGGCCCTGCCCAAGGATGACGGGCAGCGCTCCACGATCGCTCCCAGCACGCTTGATCGTGAGTCCCACGCAGAGCGCCCGAACCCAGCGATGGATCGCGGACTTCACTTACGTCTGGACAGCCGAGGGCTGGCTCTACGTGGCCGCGGTGATCGACCTGTTCTCCAGGCGCGTTGTCGGCTGGTCGATGAAGGCCGAGATGGCAGCGCAGTTCGTCACCGACGCCCTGGTCGTGGCGATCTGGCGGCGTGGCAAGCCGGAGGCCCTGCTGCATCACTCTGACAGTAAATCGATTAAGGCCAGTTCCCGGGCGGCCTGACCCTCACAGCGATGGACCGTTCGGCTAAGCTGGCGCCGCAGGGCGCCCGGTGCGGTCTGACCCGCACTCCGATCGACCGACGTGTCTTTCCCCGGACCTGTCGGCCGCCCGGGAACGCCTTGCGGTGAGGTTTCGCCTCGCCGTTGCCTGTGACCTGAGAAGGGCTTGACCGCACCCGGTCACCTGACTGTCCTGTCCATGCAGCTGGTCCTGGCGAAGCCGTTCGGCAAAGCCAGGAGAACAAACATGAGCAGCACGGATGAACCAACCCCAGGCACCGTCCTCGGCGGGGTAGACACCCACAAGGATTTGCACGTCGCGGCCATCGTCGATCATCAGGACCGCGTCCTGGGAACGCGTTCGTTCCCGAGCACGCGGCAGGGCTACCGCCAGATGCCCGCGTGGATGCGGTCCTTCGGCGAGCTTCAACGTGTCGGCGTGGAATCGACCGGCAGCTATGGCGCGGGCCCTGGGGTGTCGGAGCAGATCGCAAACAGCTGAAGCGAGGCACGACGCACCGAGCGATTTATTTCTGCGGAAGCATGGAAACTATGGTATTCGTTAAATGTCAGACTTAGACGGCGTGCATATTTTCGGTGATCGAACACCGTTTCCGTTGCTCGCTTCCTTGGCATGGGTATGTTCGACTTGCTATCTTTTTTACAATAATCGAACTTCGACCGTCGGACTTGCGTCCGAGAAAGGCTACATGACTCCGAATCAGCGCGCCCTCATGGTCATGGCCATGCTCGATGACGGCTTCCTCAGGATCGACCGGAGCGATGCGCCGGATCCTGATCTGCGCGGCCTGATCGAAAGTGGTTTCCTGAAGCAGGCTCGCGCCTGCAAAAGGGATTTTCCATCGTATTTCTATGAGATCACTCCCTTGTCCGGATTCGTGAAAACGGCAGGGGGCACATGGGAATGGCCCGCGGGGCCGCAATCGACCGGCGCTGGCAGGCCGGCCCCGGTAGGCGGTCGGTACGGGCCGATCCCATGAACGCCTTCCGCTGGCCCCAGCGCGGGGCCAAAGCCGGTTCGCGTTCCGCGGTCATGTTCCCGAACCGGAGCCGGTCGCTCGGTTCCGTCCGTGCCCGGGTCACGTTCTGGGGTTACGCATCGACCGTGGAGCTGACCTTCCAGTTGGACACACGCCGGCTCCAGAGCATGGCCGGCGTCCATCTCCTCGACGACGCGTCCTTCCTGCAGGCCTTCGACGCCAATCGGGAGTTGATCGAAGGCGCGGCTTCGCAGGCCTATGCCCGCCACCGCGTGACCTTCTGCCGTCTCGACTCCGCCGATTTCCCGATGTGATCGAGCCGGCGGGCCGCAGTTGAGCCACGCCCGGTCGGCGACGACGATAGTCTCGGTATCGAGAGGACGCCCGAACCCAAAGCGTCCCGACCCAGGAAGCGTAGGCCCTCGCCATGACGGACCGGACCACCGACACGAGTGTGACCTTCACGCGACCGTTCAAGCTCTGGCCCATGGACGTGTGGCAGGCCGCAGGCACCTACCGAGTGGTCGTTGACGAGGAGGAGATCCTTGGCCTGTCCTTCGTTGCGTATCGCAGGACCGCGACGATGCTGCACACCCCAGCCATCAGCGCGAGCGTCACGAGCGGGCAGGTCTATTCCGTCCGGCAGGCGGACCTTTCGGCTGCGCTCGAAGCAGACGCCCGGCCCTGATCGGTTGGGGCCCTCGGGCCCAGCAAGACCGTTTTCACCGTCGCCGGACTGGGCTACCGCCCATGCGCGGCGTTTCGGCTCGCTGCGCCTTGGATTCAGGACCGCAGCTCGCGCGTGATCCGCGGCCTTCTCCTCATAGCAGGAGACCCCGTACGGACGCCCCATCCCGTGTTCCCGTAGCCTGGACAAAAACTCATGCTCGCCTTGTCGCCCCGCCTCTTTCGCCCGTGGCCGTCCTCCTCGCCGTGGGACGGCGCACCGGTGCGCGAGGACCTGTTTGGCGCCGAGCGGCTCGAGCAGCACGCGGAAACCCTGGCCGCCGCCCAGGCGATCACGGATCGGCCGCGCAGGGTCGCGCCCCTCCAGAAGCGGCTTGCCGACAACGCGAACGTCCTCCTCGCCGCCTACCGCGCCAGCGCGGCGGAACTCGCCCAAGGCCGCGGCGTCGTGCCGGCGGCCGAGTGGTTGCTGGACAACTACCACCTCGTCGAAGCGCAGATCCGCGAGATCCGCACCGACCTCCCGCCCGGCTATTACCGCCAGCTGCCCAAGCTCGCCGCCGGCCCATTCGCCGGTTATCCACGCGTCTTCGGCATCGCCTGGGCGTTCGTCGCCCACACGGACAGCCATTTCGATCCGGACATGCTCCGGCGTTTCATCGTGGCTTACCAGCGCGTGCAGCCGCTCACGATCGGGGAGGTCTGGGCGATTGCGATCACGCTGAGGATCGTCCTCGTCGAGAACCTGCGCAGGCTGGCCGATCAGATGACCGCGGGCCGCAGCCAGCGGGCCGACGCCGACGCGCTGACCGGCCGCATCCTTTCCTCGGCCGGAGGAATGACCCAGGGCTTCGACGTCGCCCTGCGGCAGGACGGCCCCCTATCGGAAATCTTCGCGGCGCAACTTGCGAAAGGGCTGCGGGATCAGGATCCGCGCACGACCCCCGCCCTGGACCTGTTGTCAGAACGGCTGTCCGGGCAGGGCACCTCCATCGACAATGTAGTGTCCCATGCCCAGCAACGGCAGGGCGCGTCGAACGTCACCGTCCGCAACATTATTACCAGCATGCGCCTGATCTCGGACATCGACTGGGCCGACCTGTTCGAGAGCGTGAGCCTGGTAGACGCCAGGATGCGAGAGGGCAGCGCCTTCGGCAGCATGGATTTCCCCACCCGTAATCTCTATCGCAGCGCGATCGAGGACCTCGCCCGCGGCTCGGATCATGCCGAACTCGCCATCGCCGAGCGCGTCCTGGCCGAAGCGCGCCACGTGAAGGAGGCCGCGCCCGGTCCAGCAGAGGCCGGCCGCGAGGGCGATCCCGGCTACTACCTGATCGCCGAGGGGAGACTACAGCTTGAACGCGCCATCCGTTTCAGGCCCGGGATCGGGCTCAGGATCGCCCGCTTCAACGTCCGCCTAGGCATGGCGGGCTATATCGGGTGGATCCTCGTCCTCACCCTTGCTCTCCTCGCCGCCGGCCTCTGGAGCCTGGGGGGCCTCCAGGCCTCCCTCGTCCTGCTCGCGCTGTGGGCTCTGGCGGCCTTCGTGCCGGCCACCGAGGTTGCCACCGCGCTCGTCAACAGGGGGCTGACCCGAAGCTTCGGTCCGCTCACCCTGCCCGCCCTTGAATTCGCCGCGGGCGTGCCCGCAGCCGCGCGCACGCTCGTGGCCGTGCCGACTCTGCTGACAACGTCAGCCGATCTCCTCGAGCAGATCGAGCGGCTGGAGGTCCACCATCTGTCCGGCGCGGGTGGCGAGCTGTCCTTCGTCCTTGTGACCGACGGCGTCGACTCCGACCAGGAGATCCTCGAAGGAGACGAAGCACTCGTCGAATTGGCGGCCGAGAGCATCCGGCAGCTCAACGTCCGGCATGGGCAAGGCCCCGCCGGCGACCGCTTCTTCCTCCTGCACCGTCGTCGCGTCTTTAACGCCAGCGAGAATCGCTGGATGGGGTGGGAGCGCAAGCGGGGCAAGCTCCACGAGCTGAACAGGATGTTGCGGGGCGACCGCAACACGACCTTCCGGACACCTGCGAACCCGCTGCCGTCCGACGTGCGCTACGTGGTGACGCTGGACGCCGACACGCGGCTGCCGCGCGACGCCGTCGCCCGGCTGATCGGCAAGATGGCCCATCCCCTGAACCGGCCCCGGTTCGACCCCGAGTGCCAGCGCGTGTGCGGGGGCTACGGCATCCTCCAGCCGCGCGTCACGCCGTCCTTGCCCGTGGGGCGCGAGGGGTCCCTGTACCAGCGCGTGTTCTCGGGCCCGGGCGGGATGGACCCCTACGCCGCCGCCGTCTCGGACGTCTACCAGGACCTCTTCGGCGAGGGCTCCTACACGGGCAAGGGCATCTACGACATCGATGCCTTCGAGGCCGCCATGGCAGGGCGCGTCCCAGACAACACACTTCTCAGCCATGACCTGTTCGAGGGCGTCTTCGCCCGGGCGGGCCTCGCCTCGGATGTCGAGGTGGTCGAGGACTTCCCCTCCCGCTACGACGTCGCGGCCCGGCGCCAGCACCGCTGGACGCGGGGCGACTGGCAGCTCTTGCCCTGGATCCTCGGCGACTGGGGCCCGAAGGCCCTGTCGCAGGTCGGGCGCGGCAAGATGCTCGACAATTTCCGGCGCTCGCTCCTGGCCCCCGCCACCCTGGCCATGCTGCTGGTGGGCTGGCTGCTGCCCTGGCCCGCGAACGTCGCGGCCACCCTGCTGGCCGTCGCCACGATCGCCGCGCCGGCCTTCCTGCCCAGCCTGTTCGCCCTGCTGCCAGCGCGAGCCGGATCGCGCCTGCGCAACCACGTGGCGGCTCTTTCGTCCGACCTGCGGCTGGCTGCGGCGCAGACGTTCCTCACCCTCGCTTTGCTGCCCGACCAGGCCCGGAGAATGGTGGACGCGATCGCGCGGACGGGCTTTCGCCTCCTCGTGAGCAGGCGGAACCTCCTGGAGTGGACCACGGCAGCCCGGTCGAAGGCCGAGCCGCAGCTGGATTGGCTCGGCTTCTCGCGGGCGATGGCCTGGGGGACCGCAGCATCGGTCCTCGCGTCACTGGCAGTCCTGCTCGCCGCACCAGCCTCCTGGCCACTGGTCCTGCCCTTCGTGCTCCTCTGGCTGGCCGCGCCGGCGATCGCGCTCTTCGCGAGCAGGCCACCCCGGACCCGGCAGATCGCCGCTTCGGACCCCGACGCGGCCGAACTGCGCCTTGTGGCGCGCCGCACCTGGCGCTTCTTCGAGACCTTCGTCACCGCCGACGACAACATGCTGCCGCCAGACAATTTCCAGGAGATTCCGGCGCCCGTCCTGGCGCACAGGACGTCGCCGACCAACATCGGGCTGTACCTGCTCTCCACTGTCGCCGCCCATGATTTCGGCTGGGCGGGAACCCTCGACACCCTTGAGCGACTGGAAGCGACGGTCGAGACCATGAGGAAGATGTCCCGCTTCAGGGGGCATTTCTTCAACTGGTACGGGACCCGCGATCTCGTCGCGCTCCCACCTGTCTATGTCTCGTCCGTCGACAGCGGCAACCTGGCGGGCCACCTGATTGCCCTCGCCAATGCGTGCGAGGAGTGGCGCGGGATCACCGGAGCCCCGGACCCGCGCCCCGGGCTCATCGACGCCCTCGTGCTGGCCAGGCGATCCCTCGCACTGGGGCCCGCACCGAGCACCCCTCCGGCCCTCGCGGCCGCCGCACAGCTCACCGAGGCCGGCGACCTCCTCAGGGGTCCGCTTCCCGTCGAAAGCCTGTCTCCGGCCCTCCTGCGGCTCTTTGGCAAGGCCTTACGCTCCGTCCGGCAGTCCTCTCCCGTCAGTTCCGGAGCGGACATTGCCGACGTGGAGTTCTGGATTGGCGCGCTCGAACGCCGCGTGCAGGCCCACGGCAGGGATGTCGCGGCTCTGGCGGAGGACGAGCCCCCGTTCGCCGGGCGGCTCCGACTCCTGGCCAGTGCGGCGCGGGAGATGGCGCTGGCCATGGAGTTCGGCTTCCTGCTGGAGCAGGACCGCAAGCTCCTCGCGATTGGCTATTCCGTGGCTGACAGCGGGCAGGATCCCAGCTGCTACGACCTGCTGGCCTCCGAGGCCCGTCTTGCGAGCCTCTTCGCCATCGCCAAGGGCGACGTGCCGTCACGCCACTGGTTTCGTCTCGGCCGCGCCGCGACCCCGCTGGGCAGCGGATCCGCGCTGATTTCCTGGTCCGGGTCGATGTTCGAGTACCTGATGCCCTCACTCGTGATGAGGGCGCCGTCCGGAAGTCTGCTCGACGAGACCAACCGCCTCGTCGTGGAGCGGCAGGTGGCCTATGGCAAGGCCCGCCGAACCCCCTGGGGCATTTCTGAGTCCGCCTACAACGCGAGCGACTTCGAGTTCACCTACCAGTACTCGAACTTCGGCGTTCCCGGTCTCGGCCTGAAGCGCGGACTGGCCGACGACCTCGTCATCGCTCCCTACGCCACGGGCCTCGCAGCCATGGTAGACGTGCAGGCCGCCCGCCTGAACTTCGACGCCCTTGCAGGCATCGGGGCGCTCGGCCCCTTCGGCTTCTACGAGGCCATCGACTTCACGCCGACCCGGCTGCCCGACGGAAAGACCCATGCCGTCGTGCGCGCCTACATGGCTCACCACCAGGGCATGACCATCGTCTCCATCGCCAATGCCATGCAGGACGGACGGATGCGGTCGCGCTTCCACCGCGAGCCCATGATCCAGGCCTGCGAGCTGCTTCTGCAGGAGCGCATGCCTCGCGACGTCGACGCCACCCATCCGCGCGCCGAGGAGGTCAAGGCCTCCCAGGCGGCCGCCCGAACCGATGCGCCGTCGCTTCGGCGCTGGGCCGGACCCCAGGACGGGCCGCCCAGCACGCACCTGCTGTCCAACGGGCGCTATGCCGTGATGCTGACCAGCTCCGCGGGCGGCTACAGTCGCTGGCGCGACGTGGCGGTGACGCGCTGGCGCGAGGACGCGACCCTCGACGATTGGGGCTCCTTCATCGTCCTGCGGGACACGCGGAGCGGGGAGACATGGTCTCCGGGGCGCGGCGTCGCGAATGCGCCCGACGCGTCCGACAGCGGCATCTTTGGCGAGGACCGCGCCGAGTTCTCGCACCGCAGCGGCTCGCTTGCGACCACCATGGATGTGCTGGTCTCCGGCGAGGACGATGGCGAGGTGCGCCGAGTCTCCGTGACCAATAGCGGCCGGCGGCCGCGCGAGATCGACGTAACGTCCTACGCCGAGCTCGTGCTGACCTCGGCGGCGTCGGACATAGCCCATCCCGCCTTCGCCAAGATGTTCGTCCAGACGGAGCATCTGCCCGAGTTCGGGGCCCTCGTCGCGACGCGCCGGCCGCGCTCGCCGCACGAGGCGCCGATCTGGGCCGCGCATTTCGCCGTCGTCGAGGGCGACATGGTCGCCGAGCCGCAGTTCGAGACGGACCGCGCCCGCTTCATCGGCCGCGGCCGCACGCTGGCGACGGCGGCCTGCTTCGCCACCGGGGATCCGTTGTCCAACACGGTGGGCACGGTGCTCGACCCCGTCTTCGCGCTCCGCAGACGGGTGCGCGTTCCCGCGGGAAAGGTCGTTCGCATCGCCTTCTGGACGGTCGTGGCGGCGTCGCGGGAGGACCTGCTCGTCCTCGTCGACAAGCATTCCGACAGGAACGCCTTCGAGCGCGCGCGGACGCTGGCCTGGACCCAGGCCCAGGTGCAGCTTCGCCACCTTGGCGTCGACGCGGACGAGGCCGCCGACTTCCAGCGGATGGCGAGCCCCATCCTCTACGCGGACAGCCGGTTCAGGCCGTCATCGGACGCCATCGCGCGTGGGGCCGGGCCCCAGTCGGACCTGTGGTCCAGCGCGATCTCGGGAGACCTGCCCATCGTCGTCATGCGCATCGACGGCATCGAGAATATGGCCCAGGTCCGGCAGATCCTGCGCGCCCACGAATATTGGCGGATGAAGCAGCTCGCGGTCGACCTCGTCATCGTGAACGAGCGGGCCTCGTCCTATACGCAGGACCTCCAGATCGCGATCGAGACAGCCGTGCGCAGCAGCCAGTCCCGTCCGCGGCTCGGCGACGAGGCGACCAAGGGGACGGTCTTCGTCCTGCGCGCCGACCTCATCGGCCAGCAGACGCGATCCCTGCTCCAGTCGGCGGGGCGCGTCGTGCTCTCGGCCCGGCACGGCTGCCTGTCCGAGCAGCGCGGGCGTCTTCCCGCGCCCGCACCGGTCACGCGGCTCATCCCGGCGCTCGCACCCCGCAAGCCGCCTTCCGGGCCGGCGTCCCAGCCCCGTCTGGACCTCGAATTCTTCAACGGCATCGGCGGCTTCGACAGGGACGGCAGCGAATACGTGACCATCCTGCGCGACGGCGCGACCACGCCCGCGCCCTGGATCAACGTGGTGGCCAATCCCGGGTTCGGCTTCCAGGCCTCGGCCGACGGCAGCGGCTACACCTGGGCGGATAACAGCCGCGAGAACCAGGTCACGGCCTGGTCGAACGATCCCGTCATCGATCCCGCCGGCGAAGCGATCTACGTGCGCGACGACGCGACGGGGGTTCTGATCACCGCGACGGCGCAGCCCATCCGGGACGCCGGCGTCTACGTAGCGCGCCACGGGTTTGGCACGTGCCGGTTCGAGCACGAGGCCAACGACCTGTCCCTTGCGCTGCTGCAGTTCGTTCCCCTCGCCGATCCCGTCAAGATCTCCCGGCTTACGATCCGAAACCTTTCGGACCGGCCGCGCCGGCTCAGCGTGACGGCCTATGCGGAATGGGTGCTCGGCACGTCGCGCGGCGCGTGCGGGCCCTTCGTCGCGACGCGGGTGGATCCGCAGACCGGCGCTATGTTCGCGACCAACCCCTGGAGCCTCGCTTTCGCCGAGCGGGTCGCGTTCTCGGATCTCGCCGGGACGCAATCGAGCTGGACGGGCGATCGCACGGACTTCATCGGGCGTGGAGGCTCGATGGCCAGCCCTGCCGGGTTGACGGGCAAGGGCGCCCTCAGCCGCGCCACCGGCTCCGGGCTGGACCCTTGCTCGGCCCTCCAGCGCATGATCGTGGTCGGGCCGGGGGAAACGACGGAGATCGTCTGGTTTCTTGGGCAATGTGCAACGGCCGAGGCGGCGCGGGACCTCGTGCTGCGCTTCCGGCAGGCCGACCTCGACGCCGTCCTGGCGGAGGTCACGGCCTGGTGGGCCAGGACGCTGGGCGCGGTTCAGGTGCGCACGCCCAACCGCGCCATGGACATCATGCTGAACGGCTGGCTCCTCTACCAGACGATCGCCTGCCGCGTGATGGCGCGCTCGGCCTTCTACCAGTCGAGTGGCGCTTACGGCTTCCGCGACCAGCTGCAGGACGGCATGGCGCTCAGCTTTGCCCTGCCGGACGAGACCCGGCGCCACCTGCTGCGCGCGGCCGCGCGCCAGTTCGTCGAGGGCGATGTGCAGCACTGGTGGCTGCCGCATTCGGGCCAGGGCGTGCGCTCGCGCATTTCCGACGACCGGGTGTGGCTCGCCTTTGCAACGGCGACCTATGTTGCGACCTCGGGCGATGAGGCCGTGCTCGACGAACTCGCGCCCTTCCTCGAAGGACCAGCGCTGAGGCCCGAGGAACACGAGTCCTTCTTCCCGACGATGGTCGCGGATGAAGGCGGTACGCTGTTCGAGCACTGCGCACGCGGCATCGACCAGAGCGTCGCGATGACGGGCGAGCTTGGGCTGCCCTTGATCGGCACGGGCGACTGGAACGACGGCATGAACCGCGTTGGCGAAGGCGGCCGGGGCGAGAGCGTCTGGCTCGGCTGGCTGCTGGTGCGCACCATCGCGCTCTTCGCGCCCTTGGCAGGGGCACGGGATCCCGGGCGCGCTGCCCGCTGGACGGCCCATGCCAGCGCTGTATCCGCCGCGCTCGAACGGAATGCCTGGGACGGTGAGTGGTACAGGCGGGCCACCTTCGACGACGGGTCGTGGCTCGGCTCGCACGACAGCGCGGAGTGCCAGATCGACTCGATCGCCCAATCCTGGGCCGTGCTGTCCGGCGCCGCGGATCCGGAACGCGCGGCTGTCGCGATGAAATCCCTGGAGCGCGGCCTGCTTCGCTGGGACGCGGGCCTCGCGCTGCTCTTCACGCCGCCCTTCGAGTCGGCGCCGCATGATCCCGGTTATATCAAGGGCTACCCGGCCGGGTTGCGGGAGAATGGCGGCCAGTACAGCCACGCGGCCATGTGGGCGATCATGGCCTTCGCGCGGCTCGGCGAGGCGGACAAGGCCGTCAGGCTCTTCGACCTGCTGAACCCGATCCATCACGCCCGCACGCCGGAGGAGGCTCGCCGCTACAAGGTTGAGCCCTACGTCGTCGCCGCCGATGTCTACGCGGTCGCACCCCATGCGGGGCGGGGAGGCTGGACCTGGTACACGGGCGCCGCAGGCTGGATGGCCCGCGCCGGCTTCGAGAGCATCCTGGGCATCCGCCGGGAGGCGGGCGAGCTCGTGGTCCAGCCGCGCATCCCGACCTCCTGGCCCGGCTTCGAGGCGACGGTCACACTGGGCGAGACCGTGATCGAGATCCAGGTCGTTTCCTCGGACACCGAGCCTGTCGGTGCGTGGCGCATCGTCCTGGACGGGACGTCAACCGCCACGCAGGACGGCACGGCGAGGGTCCGCCTGGATGGTCGACGCCACGCCTTGACGATGGATCGCGGGATCGATGGCCAGGTACAGCCGAACGGCGGACATGGGAACGGGCCTGTCGGCACCTGATTCAGGCAAGTCGCACGTCCAACGCCGTCCCGCCCGACAGCAGGCCCTCCCGCGCGCTGGCCGGAGAATCCCAGCTGACTCACCCATTCTCACACAGCCAGGGTCGGTAAGCGACTCAGTTGAGGGGCCCGCGATACTCCCGACCCACGCCGAAAGGCGACATCGCTGCTTCGCCCGAATGCTGGCAGGTCACCTAGTGCTTCGGCGCGCTCGTCCATCGTATCGGCACCGGTTTGATTAGGCAGAACCTCTCGGCAAGCGTAAGATGCAGGCATCGTTCGGCGAACATTCCGTTCCCCCTCACAGCCTCGTCATGCTGGCGAAACCGACCGGGTTCCCATGCGTGACGTTTCGCGATCTCTGCTCCGTCAGGCCCTCGAGGGCGACGGCGTTCTGCGGGTTCCACTCACTTGGGCAGCTGATCCATCGCTCCTGTTCCTGATGCAGCGCGGGTTGATCATACCACTCCCTTTCGCCGATCCCGACGGGCTCCAGCTTTGGTATGAGGTGGGCGTCAGCGCATGTCTGGAGACCCGCATTGCCTGGGCAGCGCTTCACTCACCTCATCGGTGAAGGCGTAAAGCTTCCCTTCGCCGAACATCATGATCCAGTTTAGCGACGATCACGCCGTCGCAGCGGCAAAATAAAAGAACATGTTCTTATTCGATGTGCTATGATGAAACGCTAGTTTTTATTTTAGCGACAGGAGATTTCGATGGAAATTCCTCAGTTCTTTAAGGGCGAGGCCTTCACCCGCCTGCTTCAGGGCGTCGCTCTCGGAGCGGTCGCGACCATGGCCGTGGGATTCAGCTGGGGAGGTTGGGTCCGAGGGACCACCGCCGAGGAGCTTGCTCGCACACGCGCGAACTCGGCCGTCGTCGCCGCCTTGGCGCGGATCTGTGTCGAGCAGTTCCAGCAGAGTTCGGACGCTCCGGCCAAGCTGGCCGAACTCAAGCAGGCTAATAGCTGGGACCAGAGCGGATACATCGAGAAAGGCGGCTGGTCGGTCATGCCTGGATCCAAGGGGACGAACGTCTCCGGCGTTTCTCAGGCCTGCGCGACCGCTCTTCGGGACCTCAAGTGATCCCGCTTGCGGGGGGCGGGGGGCGCTCGCGGCGATGGCGTGTGCGCCGTTTGCGAGGGCCCTTTGATCCCGATCGGCGGGTTGCCCTCCACGGTTTCCCCTGGAGCGCAGCCGCTGTCGGCCAGAACGACCGTCTAGGCCACGGCGGCATCGAGCTGAGGTCATGAGCGTCAGCGGTCGAACGGCCGGCTTGCCCTCTCCGTCAAGGGTTCGCCCGCGAGAACATGTTGTAGCCGAAGACCATGCCTTGACCGACATCGCGGGAAGAACAGGGAAGGCTCGATGGATGTGATCGTGGACGCCGGGCCCCGTGAGGGAACCTGGATACTGGTAGACCTCCTCGGTCGCGAGATGGGCGTCATCGTCGAGGACGCACAGCAGGCATTCTTCGTGCGGCCTGCGGGAAACGCGATCGCGACAATGGAGACGATGCGACCGGGGCCTTTCCACTCACTCGATCAGGCCCTCGCAGCCATCGAGACCCACACAAGAGGCGTCTGCAGGAGGATCGGCGACAGCCTCCCCCTCGCGAGCACCGGAGCAGGAGATAAAGATGGCCAAGGGTGAACAGCGCGGCAACCGGGAAGCCAAGAAACCTAAGAAGGCGAAGCCCAAGGTCATTGCGGCAGCGCCCTCGACCAAAGGGATCAGCCCTTCAAACGTGCCGGCGAAATCCAAGTCATAGCGGGATGACGCCCGCCCCAAGGAAGGACGAACAATGAAACACCCCCACAGTCGCCAGGCTCCAAGGCCGGCCGACAAGGATGCCGAGCGCGACCGCGTCTCGGCCCTGATCATCGGGCAGCAACGCACGCAGATGCTTCAGAAGACAGCCCGGCTCCGTCAGTTGCGCCTGGCGCGGGATGCCCAACTGGCTCCGCCCGTGGCGACGGTGGAGAAAAAGCCCAAAAGCAAATCCAACGCAGCCAAGTGATGCGTCAGCACGCAGTGCTTCCTTTATACCGAGCAAGAAAGGTCGCGCAGCAAGGCCTCGAATCAGGGCAGCGATTGGCCCAGTGTCGTCAGGCGCCTTCGCCAACCTCGTCGGTGCGCACGCTGAAGTGCTTCAGCACGACAGTTCCGAAGCTGTTCGTCAGAGGCACGTCGGCTGCGTCGCGGCCACGGGCCATTACGACGCGCCCGATGCGAGGCGCATTGTGTCGCGCGTCGAACGTGTACCAGCGATGATCGAGATAGGCCTCGAACCACGCGCTGAAGTCCATCGGCGCCGGGTCGGGTGGAACACCGATGTCGCCCAGATACCCCGTGCAATATCGCGCGGGGATGTTCATGCATCGGCAGAAGGCCACCGCCAGGTGAGCAAAGTCGCGGCAGACACCCGCACGTTCATGGTAGACCTCGAACGCGGATTTGGTGGACCGCGCGGCCATGTAATCGAACCGGATGTGGCGATGCACGAAATCGCAGATCGCTTGGACGCGCTGCCAACCTGGGGGCGTCGTCCCGAAGTGCGACCAGGCGATTTCAGACAGGCGGTCGGTTTCGCAGTAGCGGCTGCCCAGCAAGAAGACCAGGCTCTCAGTGGGAAGACCCGCGACATCAATTTGCCGGGCGTAAGAAACGATCAGATCCTGAACCGGAGAAACTTCGATTACCGTGTCGGTCGACATGGTGACCAACCCAGCTGGAGCTGTCGCCCGGCTGCATAGGTTTCCGAAACCGTCGATGTAGCTCTGCATGGGGACGGCGGGCGAGATGACGATCTCGTCCGGGCGAAGGAGATCCCCCTGCTGCGTGAGATGGACGCGCAGCAGCAACACCATCGGTGTCGGCTGCTGACACTCGTAGGCAATCTTGTACCCAATATTCAGGAGCATCCGGGTCACTTGGCTCCTGGGTCGAGCGGCGCGTCGCGTGCGAGGCGCAGCGCCTTGAGACGGGCCCTCTTGGCGCTGCCCTGCTCCTCTGCGAGTTCGCGCTCGCTCTTGACTAGCGCGGGGGGCGTGGCCTTGCGAAAGTGACTATTGGCGGCCGACTTCAGCTCAGATTGTTTCGTCATGGATGTCACCTTGATCCCGGTGTGCCCCAACATCAACCTCAACGCCCCAGAGCGACCATCGTGCCAGTTGCTTGAAGTCGATCGGTTCCCTATTCCGCGGCGACGGGACTGGCGCGCGAAGGGACCGCCATGAGCTCGAGCGCGTCCGCCTCGTCGCGGGACAGCGGGGTCAAGGCGAGGTCGACGTAATTCCTCGCCTCGGGGTCTGCCTTTAGGGCCCGCCGCAGCGGCAGCAACTGCGCGGCGAGGGCCAGGGCGCCGACATAGACGCGAACCAGTTTCTCCAGACGCCTCGGATAGAAGTTCCAGGCCGGCTCTAGCGGGAGTCCCGGCCTGCGGTCGCGGCGGTTCATGCGCCGGACATAGCCGCCCTCGAGCGGGTGGATGCCCTCCAGCACGCTCCAGGTCCTGAACCCGATGAGCATCGTCATCATCTTGCCGACGCTGATGCGGCAGGCGGCGGCCCGGCGCATCAGCGTGCGCATGTGGTCTACCGTGTAATAGGTGCGCCACGCGCGGCGGTAGGTCTCCTCCCACGCCTCCCGGCTCATGGCCGGGTGGTCGGTCACGGCGTGGAACGTATCGTAGCGATTGAGGTCCTCGTCCATGGGCACGCCTGCCGCGGCGAGCTTCTGGTGATCCTCCGAGCCCGGCAGGGGCGTGAGGATGAAGAACTCCAGGAAGTCGATCGGCAACTCCCGCTGGATCACCCGGATCTGGCGATCGACGGAGTCCGGCGTGTCGGACGGGAAGCCGATGATGTAGCCGGCATAGACGATGCAGCCGATCGCCTTCCAGCCCTGCAGCATCGTCCGGTACTCGGCGATGCGGTTCTGCTTCTTCTTCGTCGCGACCAGCGTGGCGGGGTCGATGGATTCGAGCCCGATGAAGACCTTGTTGACGCCCGCCCGCTTCGCCTTGGCGATGAAGTTCGGGATCCGGTGGCAGAGCGTGTCCACCTGGATCATCAGCTTGATGTGGAGCCCGTGCGTCTCCCGCAGCGCGATGAGCCGGTCGAAGATCTTCTCCCAGTCCTTGTTGCGGGCGAAGTTGTCGTCCGTGATGAAGAAGCTGTTGATCCCCTGCTCGGCGTTCTGGCGGACGATGGCTTCCACGTCGTCGGCCGTCCGCCGCCGGGAGACACGGCCCTGCACGTTGATGATCGTGCAGAAGGAGCACTGGAACGGGCAGCCGCGACCCGCATCGAAGGTGGTCAGGCGGCCCAGCGTGCGGGCGATGCGGCTCTCCGGCAGGAGGGGCAGCGGAACGCCGCCGAGGTTCGGCAGGTTCGCCATGAGGTCATAGCGCGGCGCCAGCGTCCCGTTCCAGGCGTCCTGCAGGAGCCGCTCGATCCCGTCTTCCGCCTCGCCCGCATAGAGCGTGATACCCGCCTCCTCGGCCGCACGGAGTTCCGGCGAAACACCCGGCAGCATCGCCAGCGAGCCGGAAACGTGGAAGCCGCCAATGGCGACGTCCGCCCCGGCTGCCTTGAACCGGACCGCGAGATCCACCGCGCGCGGATATTGGTTGGACTGGACGCCCACCATCAGGACAAAGAGCGCCGCGCCATCGCGCCGCGCCGGGGTCGCGAGCCGCTCGGGCTCGATCCTGGTGTTCGTCTCGTCGAGGGCGTCCACCGTGAGGCTCACGTCCGGCCCCAGCACCTGCCTCGCCTGGCAGTCGGCGATCAGCCCATAGAGCGCCGCGAGGCTGTTGGATGGCATCGACGACCGGACCCATTGGATCACGTAGCCCTCGTCGTCATAGTGCGAGGGCTTGATCAGGAGGGTCCGGAGTTCTCGGCGACGGACAGGTGTGGACATGGAGCTTCTCGAAAACAGCGCGGCCAAATCCACACGTCGGATGACGTATAGGGCCGTGACCCCCGCCTGTCTTGTCATATTGTGATGGTGACTTTGAAGAATTTTGAAGAAGCGCGAGAGGACGGACCTAACAGGATTCAGCTCAAATGCACGGCACTGCATCAGAAATTGTCGTTGCCCGATGTAGTCGATGAGATCTCCGTAACGGACTCGATTGTGACTCCGGCAGTCGAATGCGACGGCCTCCCTGCCGTACGGTTTCGCACCATAGCCGCAGTCTCCACCGGGACCTTGCCTGGCGCTCCGCAACGCCTACCATGAGGAAGCGGGTAAGGCCTGGGGGGCGCCTTATGGATGACGGCGATCGATTTCTCTCATCTGGGTCAGATCCCTGGTTTGCACCGAGCCTCGCGCCGCCCTTCATCGCCCCGAATATCCTGGCCGAGGCCGATCTGCCGGCCTCCAGGAGGAAGCTCGCAGCCATCATCGAGACGGTGGTCCTGCCTCGCATCATCGAGATGCATGCCACACGTCCGTCCAAGAAACGGGACGATCCGCAGACGCCCACCAGTGACGAGATCGCGAAGCTCGCGATGCTCGTTCTCAATCCGGATCTCGAGCTCTCATCCGAGTTCATCCGTCAGCTGGAAGATCGAGGCCTGTCGATCGACCGGCTCTTCATCGACCTGCTGGAACCTGCGGCGCGCTGCCTCGGGACGATGTGGGACAATGACGAGTGCAGCTTCATCGACGTGACGCTCGGCGTCGCGCGGCTCCAGCAGTTGCTGGCCCTGTTCAGCCGCTCGTGGGCAGTGCCGGCCTTCAGCCGGAAGCGGCGCGTCTGCATGGTGTCCATCGCAGAGGAACAGCATTCCTTCGGCGTCACGATGGTGGAGACCTTCCTTCGCGCAGGCGGCTGGGACGTCAGGTCCGAGCGGGGCGCCACGCTTCAGCAGATCGCGCCCCTTCTGAGAAGCCAATGGTTGGCCGTCGTCGGCCTCACGGCGAGCACGGATCGGCAGCTCGGCTCCCTCGCTGCCACGATCCGCCATATCAGGCAGCATTCCCGGAACCCTGTCGTGGGGATCATGGTGGGCGGGCCACCCTTCACGGCATGCCCCGAGCTCGCCACGCAGGTCGGAGCGGACGCCATGGCGATCAACGCTCCCGCAGCCGTCGTTCTGGCCCAACGGCTTTTCGATATCGGGGCAAAGACAAACTGGCAGGACTCCTTTGCGGCAGGATGAAGTGTCCGCATGGTCTCAATTCGGACATGATGATCGTCGATAAGGAAATAGTTAGACGCGTCCCGGTCTCGGTTGACGCGGTTTCCCCAGCTTAAAGTCCGACCACGGATGTACTGGCGAGACGATAACTGGGTCACATGGGACAGCCGCCTTGAGGAAACTCTCGGCGGCTTTTTCGTGTCTCGTGCCCGCTGACGGGCAGGGACCCAAAAGCAGACGGTTCGAGTGTCCGATTTAGGTCAATCTTGCCCCTACGCTTGTCCTGGGGGCGGGCCGTAGGAGAGCGCGACCGGGAAGGAGCCGGTTATCCAGGTGTCGAGGATCGCCATGCCGTGGGGCTCGTGCCGCTCCATCGCCGAAAGGCCTGCCCGAAGGCTGAGTGACTGGCAAAGGCGAGCGCGTCTGCGATCTCCCCCACCGGAAGGTCCGTGAAGGCGAGAAGGTCGCGCGCCGCATTGTAGCGGACCGCGTCGCGGATGGTCTCGAACACCGCGCCCTGGCGGGCGAGCTGCCGGCGAAGGTTGCGAGGGCCGAGCCCAAAGGCCTGAGCCATTCCGGCCATCGAGGGGTCGCCGCGCAGAAGCTGCGGACGGACCCGGTGCCGCACGCGCGCCGCGATGCTGCCCGTCGCCACGCCGAGTTTGGTGGCGATCTGCGCAAGAACCTGCTGGCGCCGTCCTGGATCGGCGTCCCGCCGGGGAAAGTCGATGTCGCCGCCCGAGATGATGAGGCGGGACTGGCTCTGGTTGAAGCGGACCGGCGCGCGCAGAATCCGTCTGTAGATCGCCGCGTCGGCGGAGCTGGCATGGGAGATGTGGACCTCCAGCGGCGCAACCCGCCCATCCGTCAGTTCCCGCAGCATGCCGCAGCCAATGGCCACCACCGCCTCGTACAGATGGCGGCTGCCGGGCGAGACGCGGTCGTAGATTCCGTAGCCAAGCGCGAAATCTCCACCGACCCGATGCAGGTAGACCGCCGCTCCGCTGGTGTAGCCGAGCTGCCAGCCGACGAAGTCCTGGAGCGCCTCGCGGAGCGTCGGGGCCTCCATGGCGAGCCGGTGAATGATGCCGTGCTCCGTCCACCTGTAGCGGTCGCCCATCAGCAGCCCGACATGGGCGCAGCCCGTCTGCTCGGCGGCGCGCGCCAGCAAGGTGAGGCAATCGCCGAACGGCAGACGATCATCGACCGTCAGGGCATCGAGGTCGATGGGAAGGCCGTTCGCCACGTCGGCTGGTGAGCCGCCGAGGCTTCGCACCACGTCCGCCAGATGTGCGAAGGCGCCAGCTCGCTGAAAGGCGGAGGTGAAATTGGTGTGCACGGGATCGCGTCCCCAAAACTAAAGCAGCTTCGGTTTAGCTGGTCTAGCGTGCCCGGCAAGGTTCCGGCTTTCGCCGGGCTTCCTCCGGAGCACGCACAATGGTCGCCGCACGCTTCTCTCTCATGGCGGGGATACTCGTCGCCGCGACACTCATCGGGCCGGCGGGCGCGCAGATCCTCGACGGGCCACCGGTCAATCCGGCCCTCAAGTTTTCCACGCAGCGCCCGTCCGGCGTGTATTCGCCGGACAAGGTTGAGAGCCGGCTCGGCACGCTGAAGTTCACCGATGGCTTCCCCGACAGGGACACGGCGAAGACGCTGCTCGACAACCTCGACTTCCAGCGCGCCGTGCAGGCTTACCTGCTCGCCCTTCCCGCCGTGAACCAGGTCGGCAACCGCAACGCCATTCTGAGCATCGGGCCGGTGAACGCCACCGTCCCGATCTGGGAGGAGATGGTCGACGCCAGGACGGTCGAGCTCACCGCCAATGACAACACGCCCTACACCTGGTTCTGGATCGACCTGCGCAACGGGCCGCTCGTCCTCGAGGTGCCGCCCAAGGTGCTCGGCCTTGTGAACGACCTCTGGTACCGCTGGGTGTCGGACGTGGGCATCACCGGCCCCGACCACGGCCAGGGCGGCAAATTCCTGCTGCTGCCCCCCGGCTATACTGGGGCGGTGCCGGACGGGTACCATGTCGTTCGGCCCGCCACGTTCTCGAACCTCGTGATCTGGCGCAGCTTCGTGGTGGACGGCAGCCCGAAGCCGGGCGTCGCGGCGGTGAAGGCGGCCACGAAGATCTATCCGCTGGGCCATGAGGCGAGCGCCAAGGTGCCGACCTTCGTCGACATGTCGGGCAAGCCGTTCAACATGGTGAACCCCGCCGACTTCCGGTACTGGGAGCTCCTGAACCAGGCGGTGCAGGAGGAGCCCAGCGACTCGCTGGACCAGGTCCGGCTCGGCTTCTGGGCGTCCATCGGCATCGAGAAGGGCAAGCCCTTCGCCCCCGACGCGCGCATGAAGGCGATCCTCACCGAGGCGGCCGCCGTGGGCGACGCGACGGCGCGCGCCATCTCGTTCCACATGCCGGCCTCCGAGGACTACTACTACAAGGACGCCTATTGGCAGCTTCCCTTCGTCGGCGGCTACAAGTTCCAGTCCCAGCCCGGCGTGCTGAACCTCGACGGCTACATCTTCTACTACTTCATGGCGACGGGTGTGACCCCGGCAATGGAGGAGAAGATGGTGGGCCTCGGCTCGCAATATGCCTGGACGGCCCGCGACGCGCTGGGCGAGGCAATGGACGGCGGCAAGTCCTACCGGCTGCGGCTGCCGGCGAATGTGCCGGTCAAGGACTTCTGGTCGGTGATCCTCTACAGCAATCAGACCCGCTCGATGATCCAGACGGACCAGCGTTATCCCAGCGTCAGCAGCCAGACGAAAGGGCTCCTCAGGAACGACGACGGCACGATCGATGTGTTCTTCGGTCCAAAGCCTCCGGCCGGCAAGGAGGCGAACTGGGTGCAGACGGTGCCGGGCACCGGCTGGAACACCATCCTGCGCCTCTACGGCCCGCTGGAGCCCTGGTTCGCCAAGACCTGGCGGCCGGGCGACATCGAGCCCGTGTCGGACGACTACCGGGAAAGCCTGATCGACAAGGTCGCGGGGCAGGTCGCCAAGATCGCGGACTGCCGCAAGCAGGCCGAGGCCCAGTCGCTCGCCCTCGCCCCGAGGCTGCGCTTCGTCGAGGCGTGCATGAGATGAGTTCGTGCTTTGTCCCAATGTCGGCCAGCGCCTCTGTCTTCCGCACGCGTGTCCCTGCTGACCATTGACTGGCTTCCACCACTGGGATGAGCGACCAGGTCTGCTCATGCGAAGCGTTTCACATGCTGGCCCGGGCACGACGAGGCGACGAGGCCGAGCGGCCTGCGTCTGAAACCCGTCACAACAGGCGACCTTCGGCAGCGTGCCAAAACCGGAACTTCAACTTCGTTCCGACACTCATACTGTGCCGGATAACGGACATCCCGGTCTCAATAGCTGGGGATCGTCAGGCAAACTCCAGCAACCGCTCGACCAGCCAGGCCGCCGAGAGGATCCCGATCGCGTAGCCGGTCCCGAGGCGAAGGCGCGCCTCGGCACGGGCGCCGGTCTGGGCCCATGTCCACTTGCGGGCCGCCGCGAGGGCGAGCAGCACTGCGCTGACGAAGATGAGCTGGCCGGCCTCGACCCCCAGGTTGAAGGTGAGAAGCGCGAGCGGCAGGTCGTGCTGGGGCAGGCCCACCTCCTTGAGCGCCCCAGCAAAGCCGAGGCCGTGCAGGAGGCCGAAGGAGAAAGCTAAGACCCATGGCGCGCGCTCCGAGAGACGCGGCCGCCCCGGTTCGCTCTTCACGATCTCGCAGGCCACGAAGGCGATGCTGAGCGCAATGCAGGCCTCGACGGGGGGCTGCGGCAGCGCGATGTAACCGAGCGAGGCGCCGGCCAGCGTCAGGCTGTGCGCGAGGGTGAAGGCCGTGATGGTCTTGACCAGCTTCCAGCCGTCCCGGATCAGCACCATCAGAGCGAGCACGAAGAGCAGGTGATCGAAGCCAGTCAGGATGTGCTCGACGCCAAGCGCGAAATAGGTTGAGGCGGTGTCGAGCCAGCCCGGCGCAGCGGCGACCACGAGCGCCGGGTGTTCGGGCGTGAGCCGTCCCACCTGGACCGCGCCGTCGAGCCGCGCGATGCGCACGAGCACGTCCGTCGCACTCGTGGCGAGCCCATCCACCGCCAGCATCGCGCCCTGCATGCCGCCGGGACACAGGGCCACCCAGCGCGCGGTGTAGAAAGAGGCCTCGAAGGCGTGGCTCGGTTCGGTGATAGCCCGACAGGTGGGGGGCAGCCGCGGGTCGATGGCCAGCCTGCGCTCGCCCATGGCCGGCACGCGCCAGAGCACGGCGAAGCTGTCGGCCGCCCGTTCGCGCAGGTCGAGATAGCCCGGCCGCAGCTCATCGGCCCGAGCGCGCCCTGCGAGGAGGCCCGCCAGCAGCGCCAGTGCCATAAGGGTAAGACGTGCGAGGCTCACGGGGCGGTCCCCTGCTTCGCCGGAGCAAGCGGCTCCACGACGACCTTGTAGCGAGCCAGCAGTGCATCGAGGCGCTGGCGCTCCAGCGCGTTGCGTGTCTCGCCGCGCCATTCCCGCTGGACAGCCGGACGGACCTCCGCCAAGGCGGGCAGACGGCCGGGAGTCTTCTCCGTGAGGAAGACGAGGTGGAGGCCGTAGGGCGATGCGATCGGCGGACCCCACTCGCCCACCGGAGCCGCCGCCAGGGCGGCGGCGAAGTCGGGGCCGAACATCTGCTCGACTGCGCCGCCCGGAACGGGCGGGACGACGGCCGGAAGCATCATGGGATCGCCCATCGTCGAAGGGTCGGGCGTGTCGCCGCTGCGCAAGGCCGCGAGCGCGACGGCCGCGTCGCGGTCGATGTGGTCGCCGCGCGCATCCGGCCTGAGCACGATCTGCCGGAAGGCGTAGACCGGCTCGGTGGTGAACCGGTCGGGGTGCGCGGAGAGGAATGCCTGCAGCGCCGCGTCGTCGACCGGCATTGCCTCCACCTCGGCCTCGTAGAGGTACTGCACCTTGGCGCGCAGGCGGCGACGGATCGCCTCGTCGTCGCGATCGAGGCCGAGCGCCGTCGCCTCGCGCACGTAGAGCTCGTCCTTCACCGCGTCGTCGACGAGGCTCTTGAGCTCGGCCGGCGTGGGCGGGCGCTGCCATGTCCGGGTGAAGATCGCGGCGAGCTGCGCGAGCTTGGCGGAGCCGATGACGATCGCGTCCACGTCCTCGCGGTCGGTGCGGTGCAGGGCCGCGTAGGCCACGAAGATGAGCGCGCCCAGGGCGAGGAAGTGGACGAGCGGCTCTCGCAGGATCCGTCTCAGCATGGCTGGAGCCCTCTCGCGTGCCGTCAGGGCGTGTACCAGATCGGCGACGTCCAGGCCCGCTCCTGCACCGTGGCCGCGACGCCCTCGAGCAGGGGCAGTTTGGCGCGCACGGCGTCGTAGGTGCTCCAGCGCGGCGTGGGGATCTGCAGCACCCGCGCGTAGTAGAGCGCATGCTGGGCCGGATCGAACTGGTCGTCGACCCAGCTCCCCGTCAGTTGCGGGCTGCCCACCGCATTGGTGTAGGTCGCGGTTGCGAGATCGACGGTGTTCCCCACGGGCGGCAGCTTGCCGTCCACGCCGATTGTACGGTCGCCCGACCACGCGACGTTGACGATCCGCTCCTGCGGCGTGCCGTCCGCGCCGATCCAGCCCTTGATGATCTGGATGCGGTCGAGATGGGCGTCCCTGGCGCCCTTCATCGCCATGACGTTGAAGCGCAGGGGCCGCTTCTCGCCGGCGGCCACAGGCGGAAGGGTACCCCCCATGGGCACTCCGGCCCTGTAGCCGGTCGCGACCGTGGCCGCGGGGTTGGCATCGGGGCCGGGCAGGTCGAAGCCCGCGAACATCCGGACCTTGATACGCACGCCGCTCGTGGCGAAGGTCTCCTTCGCCTTCATCGCGTCCCAGATGGCGGCGCGGGTGTTGCTGGTGGCCCAGACCCCGGTCAGCGCTCCGGGGTTCAGGTCGATGCCGGCTATCCAGCCTCCCACCTCGCCGGTCCTGCGCCGCTCGACAGTGCCGTCGGCCGCGCCGTGGCTGCCGACCATGAAGTTGTCTTCCGCGGTGTCGGCCGGCGTGCCGTTGTGGCTGTCGGTGCCGCCGACGACGCCGTACTTGTAAGGGTTGACGCCAAGGCTGCGCTGGAACTCCAGCCCCTTCACGAGCCCGTAGCGCACGAAGTTCTCCTTCATCGCGACGCGCCCGCTGTAGTTCGCCATGGAGTTGGCGTTCTCGAAGTCCGCGAATTCGTCGGCGCCCCAGAAATTCGGGTGGACCTCGGAGTTGCCCTTGATCTGCATCATCTCGATCAGCGGCTCGAAATGCGCGCGGGTACTCGCGTAGTCTGCGTCGATCGGCTTGCCCTGCGGGTCCAGCGGATCGAACATCATGCCCTTGCCGGCATTGGAATTGTGCGGGATCGCGAGGACGGAGGCGCCGATCTTCTCCAGGCCTCCCATCCATGCCCACAGCCCGTCCTCGCGATTGATGTCGATGTAGCTCATCGGCATGTCGGGAACGCGGATGTCGCGGAAGAACACGTTGCGGTGCAGGTTCCCGCCCTTCGGCGCGGCGCTCCATTCGAAGGCCGGGATGGTGGTGAACTTGCCCGGCTGGTAGTTCCGCTCCGTGGCTTCGAGCTCGATGATCCAGGCGCTCTTCACCGTCTCCGCGCCCACGAAGAAGGGCGGATGCTGCGGCGTGGCGGAGCGGTTGCTCTTGACGACATAGTCCAGGAACCACTTCTCGCGGTCCTCGAACGACGTCATCGACCGCAATTCCTTGAGCTTGTCCTGGTCGTGCCCCGGCGCCCCTTCCACCAGGGTCGAGTACATCTCTCCCAAATATTCAGCGTGGTCGGTCACCGCCGCGAAGTCGAGCGGCTCGACGATGCGATGCAACTGACCATTGACGGTCATCGTCTCGCCCTGGGCGAAGCGATAGGCCATGTCCGGCGACAGGCGCGTGCCGCCGAGATAGGCGTCGAGTGAATAGGACGTATGGACGTGCGTCTCTCCGAAATAGGCGTCCCGCATGGGGTTGGCGGGAGCCTGAGCTTCCGCCGCTGCGATGCGCGCCTGCTCACCTTGGATGGCCGAACTGGGCGTCATCAGCCTGAGTTCGTCGGCCCGCGCCCCGGCTGCGAGCAAACAGGCTGCCAGCGAAAGGCCCAGGCCGGTCGACCTGCGGCCGCCCCTGAACGTCAAGAGGTCGCACGCATTGTCGTTCATGGCTGTAGTCCTTCCCGGTCCTGAGGCATATCCATAGTCGAATCAAGGTCTTCGAAAGTGCAGACGCGGCATCGCAGGGCCATCAGGGCGTGTACCAGATCGGCGACGTCCAGGCCCTTTCCTGGTGCTTCATCGGCACCTCGGGGCCCATGGTGATGCCGAAGCGGACCTGGTCGTAGGCGGTCCAGCGCGGCGTCGGAATCTCGATCACGCGGGCGTAGTAGAAGGCGCGCAGGGTCGGGTCGAAGTCTGGGTCCGTCCAGACGGCAGACAGGTCGGGATCGCCGATCGTGTTCGTCCATGTCGCCTTAGCGACGTCCACCGTGTCGCCGACCGGCGGCACGCGACCGTCGGCGCCGCGCACCCGGCGCTTCGCCTCGCCCCAGGTCACGTCGTAGATCTGCTCGTGCGGCTTGGCGTCCTTGTCGACCCAGCCCTTCACGATCTGGATCCGGTCGAGATTGGCGCCGACCGGGTCCTTGAGCGCGGCGACGAGGAAGGTCGGAGCCCTTCCCGAACCGGGCGGCTTCGGCAGGTCTCCGCCCATTGGCACGCCTTTGCCGTAGCCGGCGTCGGCGACGCGCTGGGGTTGCGCATCGTCAGCCGCGAATTGCCAGCCGCCGAAGAAGCGTACGGTCATCCGTGTGCCGGAGGTCGCGTAGGTCTCCTTGCGCTTCATGGCGTCCCAGAGGGACTCGCGCGTGTTCTCGTTGGCCCACACGGCGGCGTAACCGGCCGCCTCGTAGATCCAGTTGTAGCGGGTCTTGCCGAAGCCCTTCTTGGCCACCTGGGACCAGCGCGTCGGGCTCGGCTCCTGGTCGACGTGCTTGCCGTAGAAGTTGTCCTCCTCGATCGCGGTGAGCGAGTTATGGACGTCCGTGCCGCCGATGAAGCCGAACTTGAAGGGGTTGACGCCGAGCTTCTGCTCCTGGGCGAGGCCCTGCAGCAGGCCGCCGCGGAGGTACATGTAAGGCCGCATCTCCGGCGTCTCGGGCGAGCCTTCCAGCGTCAGGTTGCCATAGTCCCAGCCCTGGATGCCGAAGTCGGCGAACTCGTCGTTGGGCGACAGGGTCGGGTGCGTCTCGCTGCTGCCCTTCGTCTGCATGACCTCCTGCAGCACCTCCCAGCGGGCGCGGCGCTCGGCATAGTCCTTGGACAGCGGCTTGCCCGCGAAGTCGATCAGCTCGAACATGCGGCCGTTGGAGAGGTTGCCATTGTGCGGGATGGCCAGCAGATGGCCGCCGGTCTTGGCCTCGTACTTGTCCATCCAGTCCCACAGCTTCTCGGGATCCTCGCTCTGCCAGGCCGAGAAGGGCAGGATCTGGTCCGCCTTGTCCTTGTTGTCGCGGAAAATGACGTTGCGGTGAAGGTTGTTGCCGCCGGGCACCGAGGTCCACTCGTAGCCGATCAGGGCCGTGAACTTGCCGGGATCGTTGAACTTCTCGGCGGTGGCCGTGTATTGCTGCCAGACCGACTTCATGATGGGCACGACGACCTTGGGGTCCTTCACGGGAGCGGGCAGCTTGCCCTGCGCCTGCGCGGAGACGAGTTCGCGCATCGTCGTGGACGCCTCCTCCCCGCCCGCCTTCATCGCCTTGCCCCAGCGCGCCAGCGTGGGATCGGCGGCGAAGGCCGGGTTGCCCTCGTAGACCTGCGCCATCACGCCGAGGCCCTCGGCATGGTCGGAAATGACGAGGAAGTCGAGCGGGCGGGCGAGCTTGGCCGGCACGCCGCTGGAGGACACCACCTCCTCGCCGCGCGCGAAGCGGTAGGCTTGTTCAGGCGTCAGCCGGTTGCCCGCCATGAAGGCGTCGCCCGAGTTCGCCGTGTGGTGGTGCGTGTCGCCGAAGAAGGGTCGCATGGGATAGGAGCGGCCGGCATAGGCGGAATAGGCCGCTCCCTTGCCCGGCGCGACGGCGGGCTTCGCCTCGTCGGTGACGAGGTCGTCCGCATCGAAGGCGCCCTTCACATTCACCGAGCCGGCATCCGGCATGGCGGCATCCTGTGCGTGTCCCACGCGGGGTGAGGCCTGGAGCAGCCCCAGGGCCGCGAGCAGGATGACGGCGGTGCGGACCTGCATGGAGTCCCTCGTGGTCTTGCGCATTGGCGCGTCCCCCTAGATCGGTGGTGAGGTCAATACTTGGCGACCACGGCGGCCTGCGTAGCGGCCGTGCCTTTCGGGACGACGTAGAGCGGCAGGGACAGCGAGAAGTAGCCGGCCGTGCCTTCCAGGCGGTTCTTGACGTCGAACTCGCGGTAGACCTTCAGCCGCGTCGAGACGGGCAGCTCGCCGAGCTGGAAGTTATAGCCCACGGAGCCGCCCAGCGCGGCGACGCGCCCCTTGAAGGCGCCGAGGGTCGCGCCCGTGCCGCTGTCTCCGGACAATTGTTCGTAGAAGTAACCTACGACACCCAGCGAGAACTGCGCGCTGAAGTTCTGGGTGATCGCGCCCTCGACATGGAGTTCGTTTCCGGTCCTGTAGTTGGTCGCCGAATTCTCGAGGCTCGTGGTGAAGCCGCCGGCCAGCGAGACGTCGAGGCCGATAGCCGGATCGAGCCAGGTGAGCGCGCCGCTGAAGTCGGCCGCGCCGCGGTGGTTGGCGACGTTGGCGAGCGCGCCCTGCTGGTAGTCCCCGATCGGGAAAAAGCCGGTCACGCCGGCCGTCCAGTGGAAGCTGCCGGCATGCCAGCCGAGGAAGGCGGTGACCGATGGGTCTCCATAGGTGCTGACCGAATCGTGCAGGGCGCGCGACGGCGATCCCGGCAGCAGCGGGGTCGTCAGCGTCCCGTTCGCATCGACGATGGGACCGCCCAGCGGGACGAGGACGTTGACGCCCAAGTGGCCGCCCAGGATCTCCAGCGGCGTGACCACCGTGAGCGCCGGCAGGTCGAGCCAGACGGTCGCCTTGATGTCGGCGACGGTGCGCCCGCCGACGACGGGAAAGGCGCGGTTGGCGGTGTTCGAGCCCTGGTACCAGTACACGGTGTTCGTCAGGAACACGCCCGGCGGCGGCGTGATGCCGGCGCCCGGGCCCTTGAGGCCGAGAAGGTACACGCCGTGACCGCCCTCGGCCGCCCGGACCGGCGCAGATCCCGTCCCGGCGACGAGCACTCCGAGCGCCATCGCCGCCATTGCCAGGCGGACTGTTCCGTTCGTCCCCGTCATCGCTTGCGCCCCACCTCGCATCCCCAACTCGCAACGCCAGCCCACGAGATCCCTTCAACCGCTAGGCGCTGAAGAAGAGGTAGTTGGACCAGCTCGAAAGCCGCATCAGCGCCATGCGGATGACGCCGGCGATTTGGACCTCTCCGGTGTAGACGGCAGCGGCGCCCTGCGTGCCCGCCGGCAGGCGGAGCTTCTCCGCGTCGTCAAGGCGAATGCGCACAGCGAAGCGCGCGGTGCCCGGCGCGTTCGCGCCCGGGAACAGGCCGCTCGCGCTCAGCTGGCCCTCGCTGGCGATGTCGATGGTCGACAGGACCCGGCCGGGGAACACCTCGCCCGGGTACATGGGGAAGATCACCTCGGCATAGTCGCCGGAGGCGATGCGCAGATAGGGGCCCTGCATGAAGGAGGCGACGACGACGCCGGTATTGGTCTCGTCCCTGTCGCAGACGAAGGGCAGCACCGAGGCGGCCGCGCTGACCACCGCGCCGGGCACGAGCTGGATGTTGGTGGCGTAGCCGTCGCACGGCGCGCGGACGGTCGACTCCGCGACGTTGTACTGCGCGAGCGCCAGCTGCTGGCGGGCCTGCGCGACGGCCGTGTTCTCGCTGCCGATATTGGACTGGTAGGCGAGCTGCGCGCGCTGCTCGGCGGCCTGCGCGCCCGCGAGCGATTGCTGCGCCGTGTCGCGGTTGCGCTCGGCCTTGTCGAGCAGCGCCTGGGCGATGACCTGCTTCTGGAACAGCTCCGTCTGCCGCTCGAATTCCGCCTGGGCGAGGTCGAGCTGCGTCCTCGCCTTCTCGGCGGCGGCCGTGGCCTGGTCGAGCGAGGACTTGAGCTGCGGGACGGCCTGCTCGGCCGCGGCCAGCGCCGCTTCGAGCCGCTTCACGTCGAACTGGAACTGCTGGGGATCGATGGTGAAGAGCACGTCGCCCTTGCGCAGGGGCGCGTTGGGCTGGGCCACGACGTCCAGCACCCGGCCCGGCGCCGTGATGTGCGGCACGACCTGGACGACGCGCTGGAAGACCCGCGCATCGGCCGAGTACGGATGGAAGTTGTTCATCGAGACGATGAGGAAGAAGGCGAAGAGCGGCCCCACGGCGGCCAGCAGCAGCGCCAGCGGCAGGCTCAGCGGAATGATCCGCAGCTTGTCGAAGACGAGCCAGATGACAGCCATGTAGGCGATGAAGATCGCGGCCATCATCGGGCTGAATCCTTTTCGCGTCCGGCCACGCGCTCTTCCAGCACCGCGAGGCGCCGGTCGAGCGTGTCGAGGGTCGCGCCGAGGTCGGCCGGCTGGCCCGCAGATGCCGCCGGGGACGGCTCCGCCTCGCCCTTCAGCTTGCGGTAGAGGTAGATCACGTAGGCCGAGCTCACGAGCGCCCAGAGCATGGCTAGGCTCCCTCGCCCGCTGCCGTCGGCAGCTTTGCCTCGATGTTGGACAGGCGCAGGGAGGTCCTGTGGATTCGCTCCAGCAGCGCGGCGTCGCCTCCTGCCGCGGCAGGCGCCGCTCCGACGATCGGCTGGCCCGGGACGAGATGGGCCCAGACCATTGCGACCGGCCACAGCACGATCGTGATGATCCCCATCCAGCCGCAGACATTGATCGCCTCGGCCTGAGGATGCCGTCGCGCCCGGGCGATCGAGCCGGGCAGGCTCCCGAGCTTGTAGATCACGACCCCCGCCAGGACGGGCGCCAGGGCGAGAACGCCGAGCGTCAGCCAGTGCAGGAAGGGCCCGAAACCCTGCAGCGTGAATCCCATGGTCGGCTTCCCCTTGTTTCGGATCCCGGCCCGGGCCGCGGCCAGGCTCCTACTGGCCCAGGCCGATGTCCTTCGGCGGGAACTTGCGGAAGGTCGCGGCGTGCGCCTTCATCTCGGCGGCGAGCGAGGCGGTCCAGGCGTTGAGCCGGTGCCCGACGGTGTAGGATTCCTTCGGGTCGATGTAGAGATTGAAGATCCAGGGAGCGAGGCCGACATCGGCGATGGTGGACATGTCGATGTCGAGGTGAAGCTGCTCGGCGTTGAGCACCTTCAGGTGGATCTTGTACTCCTTCATGCGCATCGCCATGAGGGTCTTCTCGTTCCATATGAAGACCTTGTCGCGCGCCGACTTGCCCTTGTCCGCCAGCAGGAACGGAGTCTCGTCGATGCCGTCGATGTAGCGGTCCGCCGGGATCTTGTCGGTGGCGCCTGCCAGGGCGAGGGACGTGTTGAACAGGTCCATGAGGTCGAAGAGCTCGTCGCTCACCTGCCCCGGCGCGATCATTCCCTTCCAGTAGGCGATGCCCGGCACCCGGACCCCTCCTTCCCATGACGTCCCCTTGGCGCCGCGGAAGGGCGTGTATCCGCTGTCCGGCCAGCTATCCATCTGCGGGCCATTGTCGGAGGTGATGAAGATGAAGGTGTTGTCCAGCTGGCCGGTGTCGGCCAGCGCCTGGACGACCTCGCCGATATAGGCGTCCACCTCGACGACCGAATCCTTGTACTGGAACTTGCTTGCGCTCTTGCCCTTGAAGGCCTTTGCCGGGAACGTGTCGGCATGCACTTTCATGAAAGCATGCTCGATGAAGAAGGGCTCCTTGCCGCCAGCGAACTCCTTGATCTTCTTGATCGTGAAGTCCTTCAGCATCCCGTCGCCCTCGGCGATGTCTTCGATCCCCTTCGTCTCTCGGACGACCGTCTCCGAACCGCCCTTGAGGGCGTGGACGAGCGAGTCGCTCGCGCCGATCCGGCGATAGGCGGCGAGCTTTTCCGGATCGAGCACGAGGTCGGGGTAGCGACGCTCGTCGAATTGCTGCGTGATCTCCTTCTCCGCAGCGTAGTAGCCATAGAATTCGTCGAAACCGACCTCGTAGGGTCGCATGCCCGGCAGTTCGCCGATGTGCCACTTGCCGGACAGGACCGTCCTGTAGCCGCTCTCGCCCAGGAGCTTGGGCAGCGACTGCTCGTCCGCCCAGGGGTTCTTGGTGAGGGTGTCGCCCGCCAGGATCGGCCGCGTCAGCCCGGTGCGCACCGGCAGCCGCCCGGTCAGGATGGCCGAACGGGTCGGGGTGCAGGTCGGCTGCGAATAGGCTGCCGTGAGCTGAAGCCCTTCGTGAGCCAGCCGGTCGATGTTGGGCGTGGACGCGCCGATCGCTCCGCCCCCGCCATACACGCCGGGGTCGCCCCATCCCATGTCGTCGACGACGAACCAGACGATGTTGGGACGCTTTCCCGTCGCCGTGCGCAACTGCTCCAGCTTTCGGCTCGCGGCCTGCTCCTGCGCCGGCAGCGGGACCGACGGCTGCATGTTCGGATTCTTGGCCACGGCCGTGCTGAGGGTCGATGCCTGGCCAAAGCATAGAGTGGCAGATCCGAAGACACCGAGGGCTGCCAATGCAGTTCGACAGGTGATGTCAGCAGCGGACATGACGGATATCCTCAATTCGGGCGCAGGTTCGCTTCAGTTCTGGAAGTTGACCGGCGACCAGCCCGGGCCGGGGTCGAAGCGCGTGATCTCGCGCGCCAGCGCGGAGGTGCGCTCGCCGAGGTTGCGCTCCCAGACGCGGCCCTGCTGGTCGCACAGGAAGGTCATGATCCCCGTCTCGTCCCAGGTGAGCGGCGCGGCGATCATGGCGAAGCCGGCGAGCAGGCGGCCCTTGACCATGTAGTCGAAGGCCCCGCCGGGCGCGTCCGGGCCCTGCGCGGTGAGGATGCGGAACGTGTAGCCGCGATAGGAGCGCGGCTTGCCGTTGCCGCCCTCGTCGACCGAGCCCGCGATCCGGTCCCCCAGGGGGCTGCGGTCGGCAGCGCTGGCGGGCGGCCAGTAGAGGCCGTCATGGCGCCCGGGCGAGCTCAGCAGCCGCCGGGCATATTGCGCGACGGGCTCGTCGTCGTGCAGCGAGAGCCGATATTCGGTCTGCGCCGCGACGTAGTCGGCGCAGGCGCCGATGGCCGAGAGCTCGTTCATGCCGATGCGGCGGTCGAGCATGGCCTGACGGCCGGCCTCGAGGTCGAAGCTCCAGCCGCCGTCCTTCTTCTGAAGGGGAATGGGGAACTGCCAACCCTGGCCGCCGAAGGCCAGCACCTTGTGGCCGTCCCGGCCGTCGACGACGGCGCTCCCCTTGCCCGCGAGGGCAAGGAAGTCCGCCACGCGCAGCTTGTCGACCGCGGCATCGCCGGAGGAGAGCAGGTCCTTGCCGCCCGGGCCGAAGATCCGGTCCAGCATGCCCGGCTCAGGGTGGCCCGCGGCGTCGACGAGGGCCTTGGCCGCCGCCTCTGGGCTGTCGAAGGCCTGCTGTGCGGAGGCCTGGTGCGGAGCGCCCGCGAGCAGGGCCGCGACCGCGAGGGCCTTGAGGATGGTCGTCATGGTCATGGTCATCTCTCCTCAGCGCCTGTGCAGTCCGCCGCCACCGCCGCCGCCACGGCCACCGCCGCCGCCGCCGCGCGGGCCGCCGCCACCCCCGCCGCCCCTCGGTCCTCCTCCGCCGCCGATCGCCGCGCCGCCTCCTCCGCCGCCCGGGCGCGGGACGGCCTGCCGGCTCGCAGCGCCGCGCTGCGCCATGGCGTTGGACGCCCCGCCGAACTTCGCGTCGCCGAACGCCGAGTCGCGGACCGGGGCCGAGGGACGCTGGGGCACGGAAGCCGGCTTCCGGTCGGCGACGGCCTTGCCCGCGCCGCCGCCGCGGTTCTCGACGGCCGCATTGACCTTGGTGCGGTCGCCACCAGCCGACTTGACCTTGGTGCGGTCACCGCCGGCATTGATCTTCGTGCGGTCGCCGCCCGAGACGTTCGCCCTGTCGCCTCCCGTCACCTTCGTGCGGTCGCCGTTGCCGATGGCGGTGCGGTCGCCCGTCGACACGTTCGTGCGGTTGCCGCCGCCGATATTCGTGGTGGACTTGTCGATGTTGACGGTGTTGCCGCCGCCGCGGACCGTGCGGTTGCCGGCCCCGCCGCCGATGTTGGGCTTGCTGCCCTGGCCGGGGCGGTAGCGGTCCGTGTCCGGCCGCCAGGGGCGCGTCGCCCCGTTGCCGATGTTGACGCTGTTGCCGATGTTGACGTTGCCGCCGACGTTCACGCCGCCATAGCCCGGGCGGTAGCCGGGATAGCCGGCCCAGCGCGGCGGATAGACATAGCCGCGCCGCCAGTCCCAGGGATTGTCCATGGCCGCGCCGACGGCGACCCCGAGGCCGAAGCCGACCAGGCCGGCGACGGCGACGTTGGCGCCCGGGTTGTAGACCACCGCGGGATCATAGGTCGGGACGTAGAGCACCTCGGGGTCGGTGGGCTCGATCACCACGTACTGCACGTCGTCCTGCGCCTGGACGACCACGCGCTGTTGCGGCGTCGACTGCAGCGTCCCGGCCTTCTGCGCCTGCAGGCGGAGCGACTGGATCACGGCCGCTACGTCGTCGGGCTGGTTGACGAAGGCGTCGCCGAGGTCCGTCGTGGCGTCGAGGTCGGCGTTGAGCCGCTCGATCACCGTGGGGAAGCGCGCGAGCGCCTTGACCGAGGGATCCCACGTCTGCGCGTCGAGGGTGGCGAAGTCGCCCTTGTCCGCGCTCGCCTTGTTCTTGGCGAGCCAGCGCGACACCTGGACGATGTCGACGGGATAGGCGGAGGCGGGCAGCACCTGCGCGAGGAGCGCGTCGGGATAGAGCGCGTAGGGCGCCACCAGCGTCTCGATCTCGGCCTTCGTGAAGGCGTCGGCGGGTGCAGCCTGCGCAGCCGCCGCGGGCGGCGCGGCCTGGGTCTGGGCCGAGGCCGCGCCGGGCGCGGCCGCGGCCAGCACCAGCAGGATCGCCGCCGAACAGAGCAGCGACCTCCGCGGGTGGCCGGCGCCAGTGACGTGAATGGACATGTGTCCCCTCTTCCATGCGCGAAATTCGGACACAGGCAGCCATTCGGCCCGCCGGGTCCGGCGCCGTTCTCCACCTGCGTGCTTCGTGATGAGCGAAGTCTTGGCTGTGTTAACACAACTCAACGTGCGACATTGTCCGTGCACGGTCAGTCCGGGAGGGCTAGATGGATTTATTTTCGGCGCAGGCGATCATCGCCGGGCAGGGCTGGCTGCACCTGGTGCCTGCGGGCTTCCGCGAGGCCGTGCTCGAACGCAGCCTGATGATGACCGCCGCCGCGGGCGAAACGATCTACCAGGTCGGCGATCCGCCGGGCGGTATATACGGGCTCGTCTCGGGCAGCCTCGGCGTCTCCATTGCGCCGGGAGAGGACGGACCCTACCTCGCCCATTTTGTCCGGCCGGGCACCTGGGTCGGCGAGGGGCCGGTCGTGACGGGCGGCCCACGCATCGTGGGCTTGGCTGTCACGCGGGATTGCTGCCTGCTCCACCTGCCGCTGCAAGGCCTGCAGGAGATCCTGTTCAAGGACCCCACCGGGTGGCGCTGGATCGCGCTCCTGACAGCGCTGCATCTGGAAACGGCCATCGGAGCCGCCGACGACCTGATGGTCCGCGACCACGTCCAGCGCTGCGTCGCCGTCCTGCTGCGCCTCGGCGGCTGCCGCCGCCCGGGCCCGACCGACACGGGCCCCGTCGAGGTGCATGTCAACCAGAACGACCTGGCCCGCCTCGCCAACATCGCCCGCACGACCGCCGGCACGGTACTCCGCGGGTTGGCGAACGAGGGCCACATCGAGCACACCTACCGCCGCATCCGCATCCGCGCGCCAGCTGCGCTTAGGGCGATGCTGGCGACGTGAGGTCGGGAGGTCTTGAACGACTTCAGCCCTTTAGCGGCTCCTCGAAAAACAACTACCGCTTGCGTACATCCTGGAACTCCGTCCTGGACCAGTCTTCCCTCTGCCCGAGGCGATCCTGACAGATCTCGCGTCCGTTTCCGGGGTGATCATTGGGAGTGGGGAGACTGGAGCCTGGGCGAGAAAGCCGCGCCGACGCCGGGCCAAGCGGCGACACCGCGCTCAACTTCAGCCGTCCGGCAGCCAGTGCTCGGCCTCGCGATCGTTGCTCTCGTGTAAGGTGTCGGCCCAAGCCATCTTCTGGGCACCCGAGACCCGACCTTGATCTCAGAGCTATTGGCCGTTGCGTCAGCCACTTGCATTGCCTTGAGCGCGATGATCATCGGCGAGCTGCGGGGCCGCGTGGGGCTGTTTCGCCTCACGAGATGGCAAATGATCGCCGCCTTCCTCATGACGGCCATGATGGCCAGCTTGTTGAGCGGATGGAAGACCATCGGCCGGGATGAAGCAATGCTGCTTGCCGCATCCAGCCTGTTCGGGATCATGATCGCGACGACCACGTATTTCGCAGCAATCTACACGGCTGGCCCGCGCGTCACCGCACTGCTGTTCTCCCTCACATCCCCTTTCGCGCTGGTCTTCGGCTATGCTGCGCTTGGAGAAACAATCACCTCCTTTCAGGGCTTCGGCGTCGCCTTGGTTCTGTCCGGCGTCGTGCTCGCCATCGCCGCGCCGCAGCCCGCAAGCCGGGGGGCGTCACTCGCTGCCCGACCGCGTCTGCCCTGGAACGGCATTGCCTTGGGGGTCGTCACCGCCCTCGGGCAGGCTCTCGGCAATCTGTTCGCGCGACCTGCCATGGCGGCAGGTGTCGAACCGTTTACGGCCATGGCTTTCCGTTCGGGCCTCGCGGCGGTATTTTTCATCGGGCTCTCTGCCTTCCCGTTCGCAAGGACAGATCGACAACCTTTCGTTGTCCGATCCCTCGGCCTTGCTGTGGCCTCATCCTTCTTCGGGACCGGGCTCGGCATGTCGCTCCTGATGGCGGCCCTGAGGCACGGAAACGTGGGCGTCGTCTCAACCCTGTCGTCGATCGCCCCGGTCGTGATCCTGCCGATGATCTGGGTGAGGACCGGCGTGGCGCCGACTTGGACGGCATGGGTTGGTGCAGCGCTAGCCATTGCTGGGACGGCCCTCATCAGCATCGGATGATCGTGGCACGGCGAGCGAGAGCGGCCTGCGTACTCATCAGAGATTGAGGACGCACGTGGCAAAGCATCAATATTCGAGGGCAGGGAAGGGCTGACGCATTTCCAAGCGGGCCAGCCAGCCTGCGCCGCTTCGTTCGACCTCATACCGCGTCTGGGGGACCAGAGTTCCGGCAAGGATGGTTGTCGGACTCCCGAAAAGGGGCCATCTGAAAGTTCGCCTTGGGTCAATTGTTCGCGTGCTGGCCCGTTTTCTTCGGAGCTATCCCGAAGCTTTCGCAGCCTCAGACGTGTTTTGCGGAACCAGCGTTGCCGACCCGGATCGTTCCCCGTCCTCGCCGGAGCGTCTCGGAGGGCTGCTCTCCGAATTGCCGGCGGTAGTCCACCGCGAAGTGACCGAGATTCCCGAAGCCGCAGCCGAAGGCGACCGTGGCCACCGAGTGCTCGTCTTCGGGATGGGACAGTTTCTCCCTGGCTCGATCGAGCCGTACGCGCTTGACAAACTCCATGGGCGTGTAGCCCCGGCTCGCCTTGAAAGCCGAGAAGAGGCTGCGGACGCTGACGTTGGTGGCAGCCGCCAGTCCTTCGATCGTGATGGGCTGATCCCAATGGGCTTCGATGAACTGCTCGGCACGATCGACCTGCCAGGGCGCGCCCCCCGCTGGCTCGCCGTTCAGGCAGGTGCTGTAGTTGCTCGGATTGGCCAACAGGAAAGCAGCCAGAAGGGTGTCCTGGAGTTCCGCCTGCATGATCGGCGAGATCGGCCAGGCGAGATCGATCTCGCCCACCACGAAGCGGATCAGCCGGTCCAGCCGCAGCGCGCGCGTGTCCCGCCCGTTGACGGCCGGTTCGAAGCGCAGGGCGCCATGGGACAACTCGCCGTCGAGAATGGCTGCAAGCTTTCCCACGAGCAGCGCAGGCGGGATCGAGACGCTGAGGTGCTCGAAATTCGAACCGTAGTGGAGCGTGACCGGGCCGGGCGATACGGCGATGCCCGCCCCTTTCCTCACCCGGACTTCCCTCCCGGCAATCTCATGCACACCGACGCCCCTGAGGGGCGCCGGGCTGCCGACGAAAGCGTTGAAGTCCGAGAATCTGACCTTGAAGCCCGACTCGTATTGCCCGTGAACGATCCCTATTCCGCCGAATGGCACGAACGTCAGTCGACACCGCAGCGCGGCATTGCGTCCGAGCATGTCGAGCTTGACGGGCCCAAAGCGATCCTCGAGCGCTTCGACGAGTTCGTCCGGGTCCGACGTCTCGATTTTCTCGAACCGCTTCAGAATAACGGACATTGTTCATGCGCCTTGGGGCTGCAGCCGTAAAAGGATGCAGCACACGCAAAAGTATGGCCTCCCTGCCCGCATGGCAATTGCAATACGTATTGACCCGCACGACGATAAATCAATCAGGGATTGAGCAGTCCCGGCATTCGTTGAGCAGCTTGAACCCCGTGTCTGTGCTCCAGTGCGAGCGTGCAGAACAGGCGCACAAGGGGAGACAAAGATGTACGGATTTGAGGCGGTCGTTTTCGACGGCAAGCGCACGGCCGGCAAGGCCCTCGACACCCTTGAGGATCATGCTCCGGCTTATGGCTGGATCGACGACGTGGCGGTGGTATCGCGCAACAAGCTCGGCTTCGTCAGCATCTACAGCACATGGGCGCAGGATGACCGGGCGGTCGGCGCGGGCGCCGGATGGGGAATGGTCACGGGCGCCCTGCTCGGCCTGATGGCCGGGCCGGGCGGTGCACTGGCAGGCGCTGCCGCAGGCGGCTCCATGGGCGCCATGATGGGGGTCGGGACGGAAGTCGCGCTGGACGATCCTCGCCTCGACGTCTTCGCGCAGGCGCTGGAGAGAGACACGTCGGCTCTCATCCTCGTTGGCGAAAAGCCGACGATCGCCGACTTCGGCTCGATCGTCGAACCCCTTGGCGGCAAGATCGTGAAGTCGGAGCTCGACGAGAACGACGTGGAAGCGATCCGCAAGGCAATGAAAGTCAGCTGACCGAGGCCGGGCGCGCCCGCTCGTCCATGTGATCAGCGGGCGCGCCAGAGGTTCGACTATGCGTCCCACCATGGCTTTCCTGGTATAATATCAAAAACGTCACCCCTGCGCGACCACAGGCGTATTCGCCGCGAAACCAACACCAGTGAGACCCTCGCGCGTGCTCTCGGTCCGGGCAGCACCGCCGTCGCACCGGGTGTCTCAAGGAGGGCTGTCCCAATGAAGTCGTCGTTCCCCGCCGCTTGTGCCGGCTTCGCCTTCAGCGTGCTGACTTGGGCCCCCGCATTTGCGCAGGAACCTCCCCCTGTCGGGCCCTACGAGGACTTCAAAGGCAAGATCGAGCTCGACATCCGGAACTCCGTTCCTGACTGGGCGCCATTCACCCCGAAAAAGGCGCCGGACGGAGCGCCGAACGTCCTGTTCGTCCTCTATGACGACACGGGGCTGGCCGCATGGTCGCCCTACGGCGGTCGGATCAACATGCCGACACTGGATCGCCTCGCCGCAAACGGCCTCACCTACACGCAGTGGCACACGGTCGCGCTGTGCTCCCCAACCCGGTCCACGATCCTGACCGGACGCAACCACACCCTCAACGGCATGGCGGCGATCACCGAAGGCGCCAATGGCTTCCCCGGTGCGAGCGGACGGATCCCGCCGCAGGCTGCGACGATCGCCCAGATCCTTCAGGACAACGGCTACAGCACCTTCTGGCTGGGCAAGAACCACAACGTTCCCGAGCAGGATGTCGCGTCGGGCGGCAGTCGCCAGTTGTGGCCCCTCGACATGGGCTTCGAGCGCTTCTACGGGTTCATCGGCGGTGAGACCAATCAATGGTATCCCGACCTCGTGGAGGACAACCGGTTCATCGAGCCGCCCTTCGGCCCCGAGAAGGGCTACCACTTCTCGAAGGATATCGCGGACCAGGCGATCAAGATGATCCGCGACCAGAAGGCGACCAACCCATCGAAGCCCTGGTTCATGTGGTACAACCCTGGCGCCAATCACGCGCCCCACCAGGCCCCGCAGGCCTATATCGACAAGTACAAGGGCAAGTTCGACGACGGATACGAGGCCTACCGCACCTGGGTGCTCGCGCGCATGATCGAAAAGGGCGTCGTGCCGCAGGGCACGCAGTTGACCCCGATCAATCCACTTCCCGAGGCGCAGGCCAATCCCGCCGACATGGTGAGGCCCTGGAACACGCTCAGCCCGGACGAGAAGAATCTCTTTTCGCGCCTTGCTGAAGTGTACGCCGGCTTCTCGGAATATACGGACGCGCAGATCGGCCGGGTGATCGATTACCTTGAGCAATCGGGGCAACTCGACAACACGATCGTGTTCTATGCCGCGGATAATGGCGCCTCAGGCGAAGGGACGCCCAACGGCTCTGTCAACGAGAACAACTTCTTCAACGGCTATCCTGACGACATCGCCGAGAACATGAAGCTGATTGACAGGCTCGGCAGCCCAGACACGTACGAGCACTATCCGACGGGCTGGGCCGTCGCCTTCTCGACCCCCTTCCAGATGTTCAAGCGCTACTCCCAGTATTCGGGGGGCACCGCCGACCCTCTGGTGATTTCATGGCCGAAGGGCATCAAGGCCAGGGGCGAGATCCGGAGCCAGTATCACCACTCCACGGACATCGTGCCGACGATCCTCGACGTGCTCGGCCTCGAGATGCCCAAGGTCTACCGGGGCGTCGAGCAATTCCCCCTATCCGGTGTGTCGATGAAATATACGTTCGACGCCAAGCCGAACGATCCCACGCACAAGAAGCGGCAGTTCTACACCATGCTGGGTACGCGCGGGATCTGGGAGGACGGCTGGAAAGCTGCAGCCGTGCACGCCCCCTTCACCGACAAGGGCCACTTCGACCAGGATCAATGGCAACTCTACCACGTGGACGAGGACCGCTCGGAGTCCAAGGATCTGGCCAAGCAATACCCGGAACGGGTGCAGGCTCTCATCCAGGCGTGGAACAAGGAAGCCCGCGCTAACCTGGCGTTGCCCCTCGACGACCGCAGTGCGCGCGAGATGCTTGGTGTCGAGCGCCCGACGGCGGAGCCGCCCAGGGACCGTTATGTCTACTATCCTGGCACCGCGCCCGTCCCGGAAGGCGTGGCCGTGAATGTCCGCAATCGCTCGTACAAGATCCTCGCCAACGTGGACATCATCGATCCCGACGCCTCAGGAGTGATCTTCGCCCATGGTTCACGCTTCGGCGGGCACTCGCTCTTCATCAAGGACCACAAGCTCTACTACGTTTACAATTTCCTGGGGATCAAGCCGGAGCAGACGTTCATCTCCAATGTGGAACTCAAACCCGGTAAATACACGCTTGGTATGGAGTTCAACCGGACAGGCGCTGGCCCGCATGGGGAGGCGTTGGGAACGACCAAGCTCTACGTGAACGACCAGGTCGTGGCCGAGGGCTCGATGAAAACTCAGCCCGGCAAGTTCACCCTCTCGGGCGACGGCCTTTGCATCGGGTATGACAGCGGTGATGCCGTAAGCCAGGAATACACATCGCCAGGCACATTCAAGGGTGGCACGATCCAACTGGTGGGAGTGACTGTCGAGAAGGCCTCTTACGCCGATCTCGAACAGGAGGCGAAGCGGGCGCTGGCGCGAGACTGAGCATCGCGGCGGATACGAGACCAACTTGGTCGGGGCGGGCGAGAGGATCGATCGGCGTGAGGGCTGGCATCAGGGACCGCCTGGGATGGGTCCGGATCGTCGTTGCGATCTTGATCGACATCCTGGTGATCCTGCCGGTGTCCCTGTGGGGTATTCTCGCACTCTGGTATCAGGCGCCGGGCCCGCCTTGGCTGCGGATCCTGACGGCAGCCATCTTCGCGGCTCTGGGCGGTGTGGCCATGGTTGCGCCTTTTGGCCGTCGTCCTGCCCTTGCCCTGCCCTTCGTTCTGGCCTTCGGCGCGATCCTCGCCTGGTGGACGACGATCGAGCCCGCTGCGACCGGAGATTGGGCGCCCGACGTCGCCCGCCAAACCACGGGCCGGCTGGTCGGCGACACGCTCACGCTGACCGACGTGCGCAATTTCGCCTGGCACCCCGACGGCTCGTTCGACGAGAGTTGGGAGACGCGCAGCTACGACCTGTCGAAGCTTCGCTCGCTCGACCTGTTCATGTCCTACTGGGCCGGCCCGCAGATGGCCCACGTGATCATGAGCTTCGGTTTCGAAGGCGGTGACCAGCTCGCCTGGTCGATCGAGGTGCGCCGCACAAAGGGCGGGGAATATTCCCCGCTGGCGGATCTCTTCAAGAGCGACCCGCTCGTTGGACTCGCGGCCGACGAGCGCGACGTGGTCCGTGTCCGCAGCAATGTCCGGGGGGAGCACGTGAAGCTCTACCGCCTGCGCACGCCGCCGGCCGCCGCAAGGGCCATCCTCCTGGAATACGTTGATGACGCCAATGCCCTGGCGAAGAAGCCCGCCTTCTACAACTCGCTGACGACGAACTGCACGACGGCGATCGTCAAGATCATGCGGGCGGCCGGCCGCACCATTCCCTTCGACTGGCGCCTGATCGTCAACGGCTACATGCCGGGCTACCTCTACGAAGAGGGGGCCGTCGACACCCGCGTGTCGCTGCAGGAGCTGGAGCAGCGTGGGAGCATCGACGCCAGGGCAAAGGCTGCAGACCAGTCGGCCGAGTTCTCGAAGCTGATCAGGGTTGGCGTACCGTCCCCGCTGTAGCGGAGACAGATGCGTTCTCCCGCAGAAGAGGTGCCGTTCGCATGGAGCCCCAATATGTCAGCGCCCTCGCGGCCCTCTCGGGGTCGGTCGTGGGCGGCTTCACGTCATTCGCCACGACGTATTTCAGCCAGCGGACCCAGAGCCGGCTGAACCGTCTCGCCAGGGAGGTGGCGAAGCGCGAGGCGCTCTATGGCAAATTCATCGACGAGGCCTCGAAAGTGCTCGCCGACGCGATCCGCAACGAGTTCGACGATCCCACGGCGCTCGTCCCGCTCGGCGCCATCATGAACCGGATGCGCCTGTTCGCCTCGCCGGACGTTCTCACCGCGGCCGAGCGCGTCTTCGCGACGGCCATGGAGATCAGCTTTGCGGAACACCGGGCGCTCCGGGACTACACGCAGGACATGCTGCGGAGCCGGATGGAACCGCTGATCAGCTTCGGGGAGACCTGCCGGCGGGAGCTTGATGCAATCGCCTAGTGTTCGGCAGGTTCGAAACTGTCCCGACACCCGGATGCGGACGCTCGGGAGGTCCAAAAAGCAAGCCGTGATCGTGTCCCGCCGCCAATCGCTTCGTGGACAACCACCTCGCCCGGACGACACGGTTTTTGCAACTCGCTGATGCAAGTCTTTCAAGCCGCTACTTGCCCGATTTTTGCCGCACGCTAGGATTGAACGACAAGAAGCTGTTTATCACGCGCACCCCCTGCCCTTTCACTGTCCGGCATGTCTAGCGAAGCAAACACCCCCGGAGACCGCCCATGCGCAACTTCCTCCAGAAATGCGTCGTAGCCCTTTCCGCGGGCCTGATGTTCACCTCGAGTGCGGTGCCCTGCACGCGCGTCGTTTGGTCGTCGAGCGACGGGCAGGTCCTCGTCGGCCGCACGCAGGACTGGACCGAGCGGGCCAACTCGTCGTTCCGCGTCTATCCGCGCGGGATGGACCGGGTCGGCGCGGTGTCCGCGAACCCGCACAAGTGGACGTCGAAATATGGCAGCCTCGTCGTCACCGGCTACGACCTCGCCACCCACGAGGGCATGAACGAGAAGGGCCTGAGCGCTCAGATCCTCTACCTCGCCGGCGAGTCCGACTACGGCCAGCGAGATCCCAAGCGCGAGGGCATCGGCGTCACGCAGTGGGTGCAGTACTTCCTGGACAACTACGCGACGGTGGCGGAAGCCGTCGAGGCGCAGAAAAGTTTCACGTTCCAGATCGACTCGCTGATCCTGCCCAACGGTTTTCCCACGCTCGTGCACCTGTCGCTCTCCGACAAGACGGGCGACAGCGCTGTCATCGAGTACATTGCAGGGGAGGCGAAGGTCTATCACGACAAGCGCTTCACCGTGATGACCAACGAGCCCACCTACGACAAGCAGATCGAGAATCTCAGGCAGTACCGCACCTTCGGCGGCGACAAGCCCTTGCCGGGCGAGCGCACACCCTCGGACCGCTTCGTGCGCGCGGCCTACTACGCCAGCGGCCTGCCGACGCCGACGAGCCGCGCGGAGGCGGCGGCCTTCGTCTTCAGCGTCATCCGCAACGTCTCGGTCCCTTTCGGCAAGGGGGACCCGGACAAGCCGAACGTCTCCAGCACCATCTTCCGCTCCGTGCAGGACCTCACGGGCGGTCGCTACTTCTTCGAGAGCACCTACGCGCCCAACGTGGTCTGGATCGACATGGACAAGCTCGATTTCTCCCAGGGCCGGCCGGAGATGGAGCTGCAGGTGGAGAAGCAGATCTTCTCCCTGAACGGCGAGGTGTCCGGCCAGCTCAAGCCCGCGGCTCCGTTCGTGTTCGGCATGAACAAGGGCTGAGAGTCCGTCGTCAAGGTCGCATGCCTTTGCCACAGGCTGGCGGGTATTTGTCGCGGCCGCCTGCCTCGTCCTGGCGGGCCTCGTACTCGCCGTGAAGCCGCGGCGACGCCAACAGGCTCCCTGGCAACGGGTCCGTTTTCCGCCTGACTTGGGGACTTCCAACGGCCGCGATCGTGATCCAATCCGAAAGCCGTCCGATCGAAGCCAGTGTGGCCTCAAACTGCGGCCACACTGGCGGGGCAGGACACACGATGCCCACTTCTACGGCTCGGCTCCTCCCAGCCGGGGAATCCAGTGCCGGAAACTCTAAATCCGGACGCTCCAAATCGGTGGGTTCAGACCAAAACGTTGACCCCGGTCAAGGACTGACGGGAGCTCGCGCCTTATATTTACCCGTTCGGTGCGAGACCGGATGGAGACGCGGCAGTGGTCAAGTTTGGGGAAAGGCTGCGTGCGGCAGTGGGGCCAGCAGTCGTATCCACACTGCTTTTGGTCCCTTATTCGGGCCCATTGTCTGCGGAAGAAGCACAAATAGGCAATGAAGCCACTGCCAATGCTGCTGCGACCCGGCCAGCCAGTTGGGTGGAACGTGATACGCTCACCGGAGACTGGGCCGGCAGCCGGACTTGGTTGAAAGAACATGGCATCATACTCGCCCCTCGACTGACACAATTCTATCAGGGGCTGGTTGCTGGCGACGGTGATCGCAATTTTCGATATGGCGGCAAGGCTGACCTCATGCTCAATGCCGACCTCAGCAAGCTGGGGTTTTGGAATGGCTTCTCGGTCACCGTCCACGCCGAGTATAATTTCGGTCGGAGTATGAACGGGGTTGCGGGTATTGTGAGCCCGGTCAATACAGCGCTCCTTTTTCCAGGGATGGACAGCGCCAACGCCTTTGACCTGTCGAGCGTCTATTTTCGGCAGCAGTTTAACGACTCTGTTTCCCTGACGTTCGGCAAGATGAACATGGTCGACATCGCCGCCATGAAGCCGTTCATGGGCGGTGCCGGCATCGACGCGTTCTGGAACCTTACCTTCGCCGCTCCTCCCAGCGGCGCTGTCCCGCCCTATCTCTTCGGTGCCTTGTTGAGTGTGCGAACTGAGCCCGCAACTTTCGGATTGTGGGTCTATGATCCTATCAGCGTGGTCAACAAGACAGGTTTCGAGGAGCCTTTCGCCAACGGAGTCTCGATCCGCGGGAGCGTTGATTTCCCCGTCACCATCGGCGGTCTCAGCGGGCGGCAAGGATTTGCCGCCGTGTACAGTACCCAACCAGGCACCGACCTGAACGACATCGGCGACACCTTCATTCCACCGTTTCCTCCAGATCGACCTGACATCATCAAGAATAGCCGTTACCACTTTTCCTATTCGTTTGATCAATATCTTTATCGGGTGAGCGAGAGTTCTAAGGAGGGCTTCGGGCTCTTTGGCCAGTTCGGCATCTCGGACGGCAACCCCAACAAGCTATACTGGTCGGCCCTCGTGGGCATAGGCGGCACCGGATTGATTCCGGGCCGAAGCCGGGACAACTGGGGAATCGGCTTTTACTACAATGCCCCGAGCCGGGATTTGCAGAAGGCCCTTTCGCCCCCTCTGACGATCAGAGACGAACAGGGGGTGGAAATGTTTTATAACGTCCAAGCAACGCCGTGGCAGACTGTGGGTGTAAACTTGCAGGTTATCAATCCTACTCTATCAAAAGACACCGCTGTCTTTCTCGGGCTCCGTTCCGTCACAAGGTTCTGAAACTACGGAAAAAGGGAAGGGAACGATCAGCTGAGATAGCTCAGATCGGTCCCGGGCAGTGCAAGAGCTATATCCAAGGAGGAGCCGGAAATGCTGAAGAGCGCAAGACCGCGCGGATGGTTTGTCGGTTTGCTACCGGCCGCGACCGCAAGCAGGGTCTTGGCTCTTGCGGCGATCCTCGCTGCGCCGATGGCGCAGGGTGCCGCACGAGCAAACGAAGACGAGCGCCGTCCCAACGTGGTCCTGATCGTCGCTGACGACGCGGGGTACGCGGATGTCGGGTCATTCGGGAGCGAGATAAGCACGCCAAATCTCGACGCGCTTGCTGCGGTCGGGGTTCGCTTCACGGACTTCTACGTCGGCCCCACGTGCTCGCCCACACGATCGATGATGCTGTCGGGCGTCGACAACCACCTGGCCGGCGTCGGCAACATGGCGGAGTTCACGGCTCCCAACCAGAAGGGCGAGCCAGGCTACGAAGGCTATCTCAACAGGCGCGTCGCGCCCGTCTCCGTCCTGCTCAAGGAGGCCGGGTATCACACCTACATGGCCGGCAAGTGGCACCTGGGTCACGAGCCCGACCTTCTGCCCGCGGCCCGCGGCTTCGAGAGAGACCTCACGCTCGTTCCGGGCGGAGGGAGCCACTTTGAAGACATGTGGGGGATAAAAGGGGAAAGGCAGCTCTACACGCGCAATGGCGCCGTCCTCACCGCGCTCAGGCCCGGTTTCCATTCCAGCGTCGACTATACCGACGCCATCATCGCGAACATCGAGGAGAACCGGAGCGACGGGAAGCCCTTCTTCGCCTACCTCGCGTTCCAGGCCCCGCACGATCCCTTCCAGCTCCCCGACGACTGGCTCGATCGCTATCGGGGGCGCTACGACCAGGGCTATGACGCGACGCGCGCCCAGCGCATCGCCCGCATGAAAAGGCTCGGCATCCTCGCGGAGAATGCGACCACATTCCCCCGCCTCGGGACCGTGCCCGCCTGGGACTCGCTCTCGTCCGGCGAGAAGGCGGAGTCCTCGCGAAAGATGGAGCTGTTCGCGGCCATGGTCGAGCACATGGACTGGAACGTCGGACGGCTCGTAGACTACCTGAAGGCCAAGGGCCTCTACGACGACACCGTCTTCATCGTCCTGTCCGACAACGGCCCGGAGGGGACCTCCTGGAAGGTCGGCCCTCCCTGGGACAACAGCAGGATCGAGGACTGGGGCAAGAGAGGCACGTTCGTCCAGTACGGGGCGGCGTGGGCGCAAGTCGGCGCCGGGCCGTTCCGCATGTTCAAGGGCTACGAGTCCGAGGGCGGCATCCGCACGCCCATGATCGTGGCGGGCCGCGGGGTCGTCGCCGGCGGGCGACTGTCGCGCGCCGTGACCCACGTCACCGATGTTCCCGCCACGATCCTGAAGATCGCCAACGTCGCTCATCCGGCGGCCCTCGACGGCCGCGCGGTCCTTCCGCTGCAGGGCCGGGACTTCCTGCCCATTCTCCAGGATCCCACGGCCGTCGTTCGAAAGAATACGGACTGGATCGGGGGCGAGGTCTTCGGAACCCGGAGCATTCGCGAGGGCGACTGGAAGCTGCTGTGGCTTTGCCAGCCCGCAGGTCCGAACGACTGGCAGCTCTACGACCTCAAGTCGGATCCCGGCGAGACCGAAGACCTCTCGGCTTCGCAACCCGAGATCAAGGCACGGCTCATCGGCCATTGGGAGGAGTATGCCCGCACCAACAACGTGATCATTCCAACGGCTTCGCCGGTCTGCGCGACCGCGAAGCCCTGAATGCTCCCAGCAACTTGGATGCCGAGAGCGGGCTCTTCAGGGGGGCGTCCAAGGGTCAGAACCACCCTTCGAGGCGGACATGTGCTGTTGACCCGAGCGGCTGTTGAACTGGCACCTGGAGAACGTCGGCCAATGGGGGTGAGCCGAATATCCAAAGCCGGACGGTCCGGGATGTCATTCTGGTCCCGCCGAGAAGGACACTATGGGTCCAACGCGCCGGCTCCTTATCCGCGGTGACGCAACGCATCGACCAGAAGCCTGAACGCCGGTGAAGCCTGGCGGCTGCTCGGATAGTACAGATGATATCCCGGCCATGGGGGACACCAATCGTCGAGAACGCGCGAAAGTTGTCCCTCGTCGAGATGGGGCCGGGCCAGGCCCTCGGGAATAAAAGCGAGGCCGAAGCCGGCCAAGGCGCCACGAAGGATCTGGGCGGCTCCGTTGCACGTGAGTTGCCCATCGACGCGGACGCGGACCTCGCGCCCATCCTTCTCAAACTCCCAGCTGTAGAGACCGCCATGCGTTGGGAGCCTCAGGTTAATGCAGGCATGGTCCGTGAGATCAGCCGGCGTTCGTGGCCGACCGTGCCTGGCGAAGTAATCGGGTGCGCCGACGACGGCGAAGCGCACGTCGGGGCCAATGCGGACAGCCACCATGTCTTTCGAGACCTGCTCCCCCAACCGTACTCCAGCGTCGTAGCCTTGCGCGGCGATGTCGGTGAGGCCGTAGTCGACGATGATCTCGACCTTGATGTCGGGATAGGCCGGCAGCACCTTCGCGAGCTTTGGAAGCAGGATGGCATCGGCCGCGTAGTCGAGCGCAGTGATGCGGATCGTGCCCGCAGGCTTTTCCCGAAACTCGCTGAGGCTCGCCAACTCCGCCTCGATCTCGTCGAAGCGAGGGCCCAGCGTCTTTAGGAGATGCGCTCCCGCGTCTGTCGGCGAGACGCTGCGGGTCGTCCGGGTCAACAGCCGAACGCCGAGGCGCTCTTCCAGTTCTCGCACGGCCTGGCTCAGGGCAGGCTGGGAGATGCCGAGCTTCGCGGCCGCCCGGGTGAAGCTACGCTCGCGTGCGACGGCGAGGAAGGCGATGAGGTCGTTGGTGTTGGCCCGCAGCATTCATAAGCCCTGCCTATAGCTCCATGTCGGCTTTTGTCGCTAATCGGGAGCGACGCCAAGCGCTACTTCCACTGAGGAGACACGATTTCGCTGGAAGGAGTGAACCATGGACATCAAGCGCGCCGGCTCGCAGCCCTCGGGCAAGGGACCCGCTGACTGGTTCACGGGCGTCGTTCGCCTCGATCCGCTGTTCAGCCCGCCCGACCCGGCACGCGTCAGCGGCGCGTCCGTGACATTCGAGCCGGGCGCACGCACGAACTGGCATACCCACCCGCTTGGCCAGACACTCATCGTGACCGCCGGCTTCGGGTGGGTGCAGCGCGAGGGCGGCCCGGTCGAGGAGATCCGTCCCGGCGACGTGGTCTGGTTCCCGCCGGGGGAGAAGCACTGGCATGGCGCTACGGCCTCCACGGCCATGACCCACATCGCCATCCAGGAAAAGCTCGATGGGAAGGCCGTCGACTGGTTGGAGGCCGTGACCGATGAGCAATATCGCCGTTAGCAGCGCTGGACTTCCTTTGCCAGGAGGGTCGCCTTTGCCATCAGCCAACCCGAGGAGGTCGCCGTGAATGAGATCCTGTTCCGGCCCACGAGCCAGTCTTACTGAGGGGAAGCCATGCCCCACGTCAGCGTGAAGCTCTATCCGGGCAGGTCTGAGCAGCAGAAGCAGCAGCTCGCCGACGACATCGCCGAGGCCGTGAAGAGGACGACGGGCAGTGGCGACGCCTCGATCTCGGCGAGCATCGAGGAGGTCCAGCCGGGCGAGTGGATGGAGAAGGTCTACCGGCCGGAGATCACGGCCAAGCCCGCGATTCTCTACAAGAAGCCTGGCTACAGCCAGGTTTGATTGCCCCGTCATCGTGCCTGCCACCGCCTCTGCACGAAACCCCGTGCGGCGTCGGGGACCACCCGCTGACCGTCGACGCGGCGAAGATCAAGGACATCGCTGGCTGGGGGACGGTGTTTGAGGACAAGGTCCTGCCGGTTGCGGGGGCCTGGCGGGGTGGCTGTCCAGTCTACGAACGAGCACAGTGCCAATTCTCGGGGAGAGGAGAAATTCCTGTGCTTCGCCTGCAGCCCATTCGCCGGTGCACTCAACGGCGCCCTCTCGCGTCGCTCGCTCGTGAAACATACCGCCGCCGGCGTCGCCTGGGCCGGCGCAGCGGGAGCGACGCGCAGCGTCACACGCAGTCCGGCCGGTTCTCCGCGGGTTGGCGAAGAGGGCCATATCGAGCACACCTAACGCCGCATCCACATCCGCGCGCCTTCTTTGATGAGAGCGATGCTGGCGACGTGACGTCGGCCGGGCGCGGCATGGTCCTCGGAAGGAGGAAGCATTCCCTGGAGCAAAAGAGCGACGCGGGGGGCATGGCACCCAAGGAAGCCTTACCCGCCAAGCGCCACCGCCACGCCGACGAGGGCCAGCCCGATGCCGACCATCGACAGGCCGGCCCACCAAGGGCTGGCGCCCGCAAACCTGCCCCATAGGACGCCCGCCACGAACAGCATGGCCAGCAGGAGCACGTTGGAGGCCCGGACCGCCGCGCCCGGGTCGGGCATCGCGAGGTAGAGGAGTACGATGGGAAGGCTCGAGGCGAAGACCAGTGCGAAGCAGGCGAGCGCCCCCCTCAGGTCGTCAACGGTGACACCGATCCGTACGGGTTCCGCCGCGAGGATGAAGTCACGAAGCGCCACCTCGAGCGCCCGGCCCGTCTGCTCGTCAGCCGTGGTCTCGAGCTGCGGTACGACCGACTCGCGGATCAGCGCGTAGGCGGCATCGTCCGTCCCGGCCTCGTGCACGGCAGCGACGACGCGCGCTTTTTCGGCGCGGTCCGTCACCGCAGCCATCACATACATCACGCCGTCGATGATGCCCCACGCGAGGTTGCAGCCGAGCGCGGCGAGAACCATCTGACGCATGCCCTCGGGGCCCTCGGCGACCGTGAGCCGGGCCGTGAGCGTTACGCTCAGAACCATGATGAGTCCGAACAAGACCTCGCCAAGCCGGCTGGCCGGATCGAGGTACCGGGGAAGGCGTCGGCGTGCCGGACCCGCAGGCCTGCTCCCTGAGGGCGGCGTGGTCGGGCGGCGAGCGGACATTGTTTCAGTCACGAGTTCATCCTGTGATGGGCGCGTGCGGCGGCGCCCCTGCCCGTTTGGCTCGAATTGTGGGACTTCACCTCCCCCTTGAGAAGGCTGGTGGGATGACCGAGGCTTCCCGCGCGGCGCTAGGGCATGCTCCAGACGCGAGGAGCGCTCGAGTTCGGTTGCGACCGAATTGCGGGGCTGCGGTCGCCCGGTCGAGATGGACGGGGTCGCGCTGGAGGCCGGGCGGCTGTCCTCCCAGTCCGGCAGAGGCCCGAACAGCTCACATCTCAGCCTGCCCCCGCGTGTAGGCTCGCCGGCCTCTGCCGAGGCTGAGGCGCCATCGCCGGAGTCCGGCGACGGCCCTGTCACCCCGCGATGCGCCAAGATGCCAACCAGGAGCATACGCACCAGGAGCGATCGCTCGCGAAACAACTCAAGCCGCGCGCCAGCCCGCGGTCCCGGACCGTTTCTGGACCGCGCGCCAGCCCCATGAGCACCCCGGGCTTCCGCCCTCGGCCTCGTCCTTTACTTCGAGGCCTGGATCTTGCTGACCACGGCCTGGCAGCGCTTGCTGACGGTGGCCTTGTTGCTCGCCAGGCACTGGAGGATGTTGCCGCCGCCGGGCGGGACGTTGGCGCAGGTCTTCTCGATGTCGGCCCAGCACGCGTCTGCGGCCATCTCCACCCTGTCGAGCGCGCGCTCGAGTTTGCGGGAGGCATCGAAGAGCGCGTAGTCGCACTTGCTGCTGATCTTGTCCTCGTGGGCCTCGATGCAGAGCAGCAGGCGCCCTTCGCCGGGCGTCACCGTGCTGCAGTACTGCTTGATGTCGGCGCCGCAGGCGTCCTGAAGCTTGCTCACCGCAGCCTGCAGCCGCGCTTCGATCCGGCTGGCGTTCTGGGCCATCGCGGTGCCGCATGCGCCCATGCCGGCCAGAAGGACTCCGACAGCCATGGTCGATTGAAAGGGTCTCATGTCACGCCTCTTCTCGTTTCGGTTGGATGTTCTTCTGGAGGGACTGTGTCGGCTGCGAGACGTCCCTCGTCCGCGTCCCCGCCTCGCTTGCGACTTCGAACCCGATGGTCTGCTAGCGGCGGCCCGCGCGGTTGACGGGACCGCCCCTGTTCATGGGCGTCCCCGGCCGAACGCCCACGCCTGGCGCACCCACGCCCGGCGTGACGACGGCCCGCGCCACGGGGCGAGGAGCGAGCACCACTCCAGGTCGCACGACACAGCCGACGGGATAGTCGACATACTGGCAGTACACGACAGCGTCCGCCGGGCGAGAGACAAGGACGCTCATGCCTAGGCCAGCGAGGATCATCAGGATCTTCACGCCGTTGCGTTCCATAGGTGACCTCCCAATTGGTCGTCGAGCATCGTCGATGCGCGGCCGGCAGACGACGCGTCCTCCCGCTGGCCATCGGCGAACGGTCCCATGCCTCACGGCACGTGGACCCGAGTTTGTCCGGTGGACTGCAAAGCTAGAGACTTGCGTCATCGTTCCGGCGGCCATGACGCAGAAGAACCGCAGGGGGGTTTTCGACCACCCGTTCTCCTTGGCGGCGACCAAGTCAACGATCGCCCGAAGACTGGTCCGCGCGCGCGTATGATACGGAAACTTACGTCGTCGACGGCGACAGATAACCACAGCCTACGCGAATTCTGATCTCTATTGCCGATGGCCCGCCCGCCACGCCGTGCGCCCCCGGACAGGGCCAGGACAAGCAGGCGGAGAAGGCCATGAGCCCCGACGGGGAGGCCGAGGCGCACTTCAGCGAGCGATTCCTGGCGCCTCGCACACGTTGGACATGGACGGGGAGCGGGATGCCCGAAAACAAAGGCCCGGTGAGGCGCAGGTCGCCGCCAGTGCGGTCAGGGGTCGTTGGGCGCCCCTCGCCCCGCCTGCCCTATGGGAGCTATGACCCATGCTGACAGTGGAGCGCACGGTCGCGATCGTGGCCGATGGACTGCGCGCCATCTATGGAGACGAGGCGCAGGTGATGGCGAACTTCGTCCTCCGCCAGTGCCGGGAAAGACAGGATGTCGCCGGAGAAAGGGTCTGGAACAGGGTGCTGGAGCACATCCGGAATCCACATGGGCCGCGACGCAGCTAACCAATCCCCCGGGAACGCTCCGTTACGACGCCCTGCTTTGGCGCGCGAGCGCCGGGCCATCGCGGCCGCCGTCGACCGCGCGGTCCATCCAGGCGCTCTTTCGCGTGCCTGCAATCGCTCCGCCCGGCGGACACAAACGGGGTGCAAGTTACCGTAGGTTACCTCTGCGGGGGTGCGCCCAGCGTCGGTTGCGTGCCTCATGCTGGTTCTGCACGCCCTCATGTCCGGGGAGCGGACCGAACAGCCCAGGGGAATCGCATGATCGAAGCAGACCGTCGCAACCGCCGCGTGCGCGTCACCTCCACGGCGTTGCTCGGCGCCGTCGCAAGTGCTGGCCTGCTGGCCGCCGTCCCTGCCGCTGCACAGGACACGCCAAGCATCCAGGGCGCCTGGGTCGAGCAAAGCCAGAAATGCCAGGATGTGATTGCATTCAAGGGCGGTAAGCCGGTCTTCAAACAACCGGTCAACATCTTTGCGCCGGCCATGATCATCACGGGGAAGCGGCTCACGACCCCCCAGGCCAGCTGCGGGCTGAAGAGCGCCAAGCCCGACGGAGACCGGGTGACCGTCCTCCTCCAATGTGCGAACTCGATCTCGACCGCCGATGTGAAGCTGTCCCTGGCCAAGCTCCCCGACGGACGACTGGCACGGTATTATGACCAAAACGACCAGACAGGCAGCCGATACGTGTCCTGTCCCGCCAGATGAGCCAAGCTCGAGCTTGCCCGTCCGTAGTAAACCGGGGTTTGAGCGCGCCGACTTGAGTTGCCCTTGACACACGCCTAGGGTGCGGAAGCCTCGCTTGGGGACGGCACTCCGTGCCAACAAGTGGCGTCCGCGCAGGAGGCCGAGTTCGGGCGATGTTCATCGACCAGGCCAACCCCAAGATTCATCTCCCGCTCGGCTCCGAGCCTTGCCCCGATGTGGTGCGGGAGCAGGTCGAGCGCATTTGCGAGGCGAGCGATTTCGCGCATTCCGAGCGGCTCAAGCGCTTCCTCCGCTTCATCGTGGATGAGACTCTCTCGGGCCGGGGCGACAGGCTGAAGGCCTACGCCATCGCGCTCAGCGTGTTCGAGCGCGACCAGTCCTTTGACCCACAGGCCGACCCCATCGTGCGGATCGAGGCCGGCCGGCTGCGTCGGGCGCTCGAGCACTACTACTTCACGGACGGCGTCCACGACCCCGTCTCGATCACCGTGCCCAAGGGCTGCTACGTCCCGCATTTCGCCTGGCGCACCGTCGAGATCCCCATCGGACTGCCGCAGCATGTGGGCGCCGACGCGGCCGACGAGGCGGACGGCCCCCGGCCTTCTTCCATCGCCTTCGCCCACCGCGCGGGCCTCCGCCGACGCGGCGGCTGGGCCGCGGTTCTCTTCGCGGCTCTCGCCGTTGCGCTCCTCGCGGTGATCGCGGTGTCCACAGGCTGGAGGAACACCGGCACGGCGCCCGCACGGCCCATGATCCTGGTGGTTCCCTTCTTGTCGGCGGGCGAGACCTCGTCGGCCCTGGTGGCGTCGGGGCTGACCGGCGCGATGATCGACACGCTGGTCGGCGAGCGCGGCTTGCGGGTCATGGGGCGCGAGACGACGCGCTGGGCGCAGTCCGACCTGTCCTTCTCCGTGCTCAGAAAGGACTATGGCCTGACGCACGTGCTCGAAGGCGACGTCCTCGCCCAGAATGGCAAGGTGACGATCTCGGCGAGGCTGGTCGACGCACAGACGCACGCCATCCTCTGGGTCCGCCGCTACGAGCGGGGCGCCACCACCGCGCTGGCGGACGTCGAGGCCGACATCGGTGCCAAGGTCCTCGCGACGCTCGGCCGTCCCGGAGAGGAGCAGACCCTCGCCGCCCGGGGCGGCGATGGCCTGGCGGCTGGACAGGTCGCCTGGGACGCCTATGCCTGCAAGCTCCGCTTCTACCAGTACCGGGCGGACATGACCCCCGAGAACCACGCCGGCGTGCGGCAGTGCCTGGAGGCGACCGTCGGGCGCATGCCCAAGGACGCCGGCGCCTGGGGAATGCTCTCGCTCATCCTGATCGACGACCTCCGGGGAGCGGCCGGGGACGGGGGCGACCGTGCCGCGACGCTGGCCCGCGCCAAGGAGGCCGCCGCCACTGCCGTCAGCCTTGCGCCGGGCGATGCGCGCGCCCTCGAGGCCCACGCTCTGGCGCTCTATTTCTCGGGGAAGCCCGCGGAGGGACGCGCGGCCGCCGAGCAGGCCATGGCGGCTTCGCCGAACGATCCCGAGGTGCTGGGCGAAGTGGGGCCGCGAATCGCACAGGCTGGCGAGTGGGAGAAGGGCCGTCAGCTTCTGCTGCAGGCCATGGCGCTGAACCCGGCCAATGCCGGCTACTATGCCGGACACCTCGCCTTCATCGCCTACATGCAGGGCGACATTGGAGCCGCCGCGGAGTTCATCGGGCGGACCAACGCCAACCAGTTCGCGACGCGATCCCTCGTCGAGGCGATCATCGCCGCCGAATTGGGAGATCCCGAGCGGACGGCTGCAGCCCGCGAACGCTTCGTCGCCGTCGTTCCGGGCTTCATGAGTCGCCTCGACGAGGAGATCGCGTCGCGCAACATGATCTCCGCCGATGCGGACAGGCTTCGCAAGGGGCTCGCGAAAGCGGGGTTCTGAGTGGCGGTAGGGCTGGGCGGACTTGGCTTCCCATGCCCGTCCCGGAGATGCCCTGGTTGTGGCCCCTGGGAATGGAGTCCCCCTCAGGCGTCCCTCGGCAGGCCTGTATGTTTCCGTAACTTACGGCGCATGCTGGTCATCCCGTGTTGAGTGGCGTGCGACGTCGTGCACAGCAATGGGCTGGCTTCTGGCGACCGCGTGCGTGCGGGAGCCGCTCCGGAGGTTCGACGGTTCGGCCACGGGAGCATGAAGAAGAAGGGAGTGGGGCATGGACAACGTCAGCACTGGGGACGGCAAGGGCAGGTCCAAGGGCAACAAGGGCAAAAGCAAGCACGACAAGGCAAGCCACGAGCCTTCGTCCGAGAAAATGTCCGGCAAGGACTACGAGAAGGCGCTGGAGAAGCTGCAGGGCGACCTCGTTCAGCTGCAGCTCTGGGTGAAGCGCACGGGGGCGAAGGTCTGCATCGTGTTCGAGGGCCGCGACGGGGCAGGCAAGGGCGGCACGATCAAGGCCCTCACCGAGCGCACCAGCCCACGTGTCTTCCGCGTCATCGCGCTGCCCGCGCCGACCGAGCGCGAGAAGAGCCAGATGTATGCGCAGCGCTACATGCCCCACTTCCCCGCCGCCGGCGAGATCGTGATCTTCGACCGCAGCTGGTACAACCGCGCCGGCGTCGAGCGCGTGATGGGCTTCTGCACCGAGGAGCAGGCCCAGGGCTTTCTCAAGATGGCGCCGGCCTTTGAGCGGGTGATGGTCGATTCCGGGATCATCCTGCTGAAGTACTGGCTGGACGTCACGCAGGAGGAGCAGACGCGCCGGATCAAGCAGCGGATCGACGATCCCCGCAAGATCTGGAAGCTCTCGCCCATGGACGTGGAATCCTACAGCCGCTGGTATGATTATTCCCGCGCCCGCGATGACATGTTCGCGGCGACCGACACCTCCTGGGCGCCCTGGTACTTCATCCAGTCCGACGACAAGAAGCGCACCCGGCTGAACATCATCAGCCACATCCTCGAGGCGATCCCCTACGAGAAGACGAAGCGCGAGAAGATCGAGCTGCCCAAGCGGCAGAAGCCCAAGGGCTACGTCGAGCCCCACTATCCGTTCCGCGAGGTGCCGCGGGTCTTCTGATCCCCGGCGTGGCGCAGCGGCTTTGCTGAGGAGGTCCCGGCAGTGACGAACTTCGACGAGATCGGACGGACGGCGCTGCGCGACCGGCTCGTGGGCCGCTGGGCGGCGGCCAGGCTCGGCCTGTCCGGCCCAGAGGTCGACGCCTATGTCGACTCCCTCGCGGCAGGCGGCGTCGGGAATGGCGACATCTTCGGCCGCGTCCGGAAGGACTTCGATGCCGCGGGTATCGCCGTCTCGGACAGCGACATCGGGACCGCCGTCACCGATTGCACCGTGAAGGCCGGCCGCGCCCTCGCCACGTCGACGGGCGGCCCCTCCGACGCCGCCGCCGTGGCCCTCAAGCGGAACCTCATGGCTTAGTCCGTCCGCCGCCTGCCGAGGCCGTCGGCGGACGCTCGCCCACCGGAACTCGCCATCGCCCGGCAGGACGCCGGGCCGACGGCCGAAACGCCCTCGCGGGCCCACCACAGGAGAACTCCCCATGGCGACGAACGAGCAGCTCGGCGACGAGTCCTTCATGAAGGCCGACGAGCTCAGGGCCTACATGACGAGCATGCAGATGGCGAAGGCGGAGAAGGCCATGTCGGCCATGGATTCCGCCGACCAGGCCCGCCGCGAGCTCGTACGCAAGCTCTCGGAGCCCTTGGCGCTGACGCCGGACGTCCTGCAGGGCGTCAAGACGACGCTCGCCGGCAAGGTGCGCAAGGCCGCCCAGAGCGGCGAGACGGAAGTGATGGTGATGCGCTTCCCCGTTGACCTGTGCTCGGATTCCGGCCGCGCCATCAACAACGGCGACGCCGACTGGCCGGACAGCCTGACCGGGCGTCCCCGCCAGGCCTACGAGCTCTGGCGCGACCACCTGCGCGACGGCGGCTACAAGTTGAAGGCCATGATCATCGAGTGGCCCGCCGGCATGCCCGGCGATGTCGGCTTCTTCCTGAGCTGGTCGGACAGCAAGCAGCGCTGACGCCCCGTCCCGAGCCGGGCGCCCGGCGCCCGGCTCACTGCCTTTGCTCACCACTCGGAGAGCGCCATGTCCGCCACCGCAACGCTCCACCCGGCAGCGCCGCACGATCTCCCGGCCTTCATCACGGAGCCTGGCCATACGGACGTCCTGTTCGTGGGGATGGCGCTGTTCCTGCTCTTCGCCGTGCTGGCCGTCGGGCTGCTCTTCCTGCGGCTGCACACCTTGCCGGAGCGCATGGCGCACAAGTCGCAGAAACTGCAGTTCGAGATCGTCGCCGTGCTCGGGTTGATCGCTCTGTTCACGCACGAGCACATCTTCTGGGTGGCGGGCCTGATCCTCGCCCTGATCGATGTGCCTGACTTCGGCTCGCCACTCCGTCGCATTGCGCACGGGGTCGAGACGATCGCGGGCATCAAGCCGACCCCGGACGTGATCGAGCGCGAGGAGGGCATCGAGCCCGAGCGAAGGAGCCACCATGAGGGGGAGCCGCCCGCTATCGCCACGCCGCGCGAGGTTCACATCGTGGCGCCTCCCAAGCCTGCCCACGGAGGCTGAGCCATGCTCGAACTCACGCTCTGCTCCATGCTCACCCTCCTGCCGGACTTCCTGTTCCGGCGCTTCGTGCAAGGCAAGCGGCTCGGCAAGGAAATCACGATCTTCTCCGTCTGGTTCGAGCTGCGCTGGGGCATTGTCGCCTGCTTGCTGCTCACGGTCGGGCTGATCACGACCGTGTTCTACAACCACCCCGCCACGTCCAACGTGGTGTCGTTCTTCCGCACCGTGCCGATCGTGCCGGAGACGATCGGGCGCGTGGCGAAGATCGAGGCCGGCTTCAGCGACCACGTCACCGCGGGGGACGTTCTCTTCCGCCTCGACGACGCGACGCAGCAGGCGGCGCTGGAGACGGCGCGCCGCCAGGTCGCCGAGGTCGACGCCTCCTTCGTCATGGCCCAGGCGGACCTCTTGGCCGCCGAGGGCCAGATCCAGCAAGCCCAGGGCGCCTATGACCAGGCGCTCGACGAGCTGCAGACCAAGCAGGAGCTCTACAAGCGCAACCCCGACGTCGTGGCCCGCCGCGAACTCGAGCGGCTGCAGAACCTCGTCGACGGCCGCCAGGGCGGCGTCACGGCGGCCAAGGCCAACAGGCAGGCGGTGGAGACGAAGATCTCGACCATGCTTCCGGCCCAGAAGGCGAGCGCCGAGGCGGCGCTCCAGCAGGCGCAGGTGGCCTTGGACAAGACGGTGATCCGCGCCGGAGTCAGCGGCCGCGTCGAGCAGTTCTCGCTGCGGGTCGGCGACGTCGTCAACCCGCTCGCCCGCCCCGCCGGGATCCTCATTCCCGACGGCTCGGGCCGCAAGGCCCTGCAGGCCGGCTTCGGCCAGATCGAGGCGCAGGTGATGGAGGTCGGCATGGTGGCCGAGGCCGCCTGCGTGTCGCGGCCCTGGACCATCATCCCGATGGTCGTCACCTCGGTGCAGGACTACATCGCGGCCGGCCAGTTCCGCGGCGGCGAGCAGCTCATCGACGCCAGGCAGGTAGTCCAGCCCGGCACGATGCTGGTGATGCTGGAGCCGCTCTACGAGAACGGCCTAGACGGCGTGACGCCCGGCTCGAGTTGCGTGGCCAATGCCTATAGCAGCAACCACGCGCGCATCGTCGATCCCAAGACGGGCACCTTCGAGCGCTTCGTGTTGCACGGCGTCGACGCCGTGGCGCTCGTGCACGCCATGCTGCTGCGCATCCAGGCCGTGCTGCTGCCCTTCCAGGCGCTGGTCTTCGGCGGCGGGCACTGAGAGAAGGGGGCGGCGCGGCGGCCGAGGCTCGCCGGCGACCGCTGCTCGGCCGTCACGGGATCTCGCGCGACGCCCTGTCGGTCTGCAGAGCCTGGAAGCGTTCGATGGCGGTACGTGTGTTGAAGAGCAGGCGGTCCTGGCCGAGCCTCCGGTCGAGGCCAGCATGGCGCACGACCTCCAGCACGCTCGGGTTGAGGCCGACCAGCCAGGCCGTCACGCCCTGTTCGGTCAGCCGCCGCTCGCCCTCCTCGATCGCGCGAAGCGCCGAGTACTCGACGTCGGGTACGCGGCTCAGGTCGAGAGCGAGGACACGGGGCTTGTGAAGGGCCACGAGCGCGGCGATCTGGTCCGACACGTCCTGCGCGTTGGCGAAGAACAGGCGGCCCTCCGGCCGCAGGATCAAAAGGCCCTCGAAGGTCTCGTCGTCGGGATGCTCGGGCGAGACCGGGCGCAGCACGTCCGCGCCGCGCTTGCGCCCGATGACGGAGACGCGCGGATGCGCCGTCTGGCTGGCGAGCCCAACGAGCGACAGGACGATGGCCACGACGATGCCCTGGAGCGTGCCGAAGAGCAGCACGCCGATCGCGGCCGCGACCGCCCAGCGGAACTCCATCCGGCGTACGGCCAGGATGGCCCGGAACTCCGCCGGCTTGATGAGGGGGGCCGAGTAGACGATGACGACGGCCGCCAGCGTCGCATTTGGCAACAGGCCGAGGAGCGGCGCCAGCACCAGCATGGTGGCCAATGCGGCCGCAGCGGTGACGAGCGAGGCCGCCTGGGTCCTGCCCCCGACCGACCGAACGACGCTCGTCTGCGAGGTCCCGCCGCCCGCCGGCATGGCGCCGAGCAGCCCGCCGGCGATGTTGGACGCGCCGGTGGCGACGAGGTCGCGGTTGGCGTCGATGGGAGGATCGCCCGGCCGCGCAAAGGCCCGCCCGGCCGCGATCGTCTCGGTGAAGCTCATCAGCGCGATGCCCAGCGCGCCCGGCAGCAGCTGCAGCGTCAGCGTAAGGTCGGGCAGCGTCGGCGACGGCAGGCCCTGCGGGATATGCCCGACCGTGGACACCCCTTGCGCCGCGAGGTGGAACAGCCACGAGGCGCCGATGGCCCCCGCCACCACGACGAGCGGAGCGGGGGAATGCGGCTTGAGAACCTCCATCCCGATCAGCACGGCCGCGCTCGCAATCGCCACGGCCAGGGTCGGCAGGGAGGTTTCGGGCAGAGCGTGGACGAGGCTGAGGATGTCGGCGAAGAACGACTGCTTCGTGATGTGCAGGCCGAACAGCTTCGGCGCCTGGTCCAGCAGGATGACGAGCCCGATGCCGGCCTTGAAGCCCGTGAGGACGGGCGCGGAGATGAAGTTCGCCACAAAGCCCAGCCGCAGCACGCGCGCGAGCAGCAGGAGCGCGGCGACCAGCGTCGCCAGGGTGGCCGTCGCCGTGATCAGCCGGCCGGGATCTCCGTCCGGCACCACGGCCGACAGCTCGGCCCCCGTGAGGATGGCCAGCGTGGCTGTCGAGCTGACGCTGAGCACGGCGGAGGAGCCGAGCAGGCCGTACACCGCCATCGGAACCAGGGCCGTGTAGAGGCCGACTTCCACCGGCAGGCCTGCGACGGTCGCGTAGGCCATGGCCTTGGGCAGCACCACGGCTGCGGCGGTGAGGCCTGCGATAACGTCGAAGCGCAGCCCGCCGTCCTGGTAGGAGCCGCCCGCTGCAGACGGTGCGTTCATGGGCCTCACTCCCTTTCTCGCAGGGAATTTGACGATATCGCTCCGGCTGCAGGCCAATGATCTCGGGAGCTTGGCGCGGAGGCTTGCCACGTCGGGCCGCCGTGAAGGTAGCTGCTTGGCCCGTATTCCGTCGTCAGAACATGCTAGACAGCCGGAGCCCTTTCGAAACGGAGGCATGACTTATCCGAAGTGAAGGCTAGGCGGCTTGCTTGTGATGCTGCAAGCGGCGATTCGCGATGGTCCGGCGCTTGATCCTTACGCGTTCGAGGAAAATGGCCTCGGCGCGACCGACTGAGACGTCGGCGGGAGGCCTTCAGCATCCGATGCCAGCGCTCGCTCTCGCCACGCGTCCGAGGGTGAGAGGGGGCGCAGAGGATGTGAGTCATGCCCTCCGCCAGATTGGCCTGGATGGAGGGACACCAGGCCGCTCAGCCCCCCAGCGAGGCGGCTTGCGTCAGCGAATTCGTCCTATGCTTCAAGGGCTGGCACAACTCGCCCCGGGCGAGACCTGTCTCGGCGGAGACGCCATGGGCGAACTCGGACCGCGCATGTCGGTCTACTTGACAACAAGCGGTGCTTGTCAGGGTGGAACCGTCGCTCATGGGAGAGCGTCACCATGATCAAGGCCCAGGCTTCGCAATTGCTCCAGTTCCCGAGGAGGAACGACCAGTGATCTCACGCCCGGCGGCATGCCACCACGCCGCCGGGCGGGCAACGCTCGACGTACAGGGGGCCCTGCCGGAGCGTCGCAGCGCCACCTTATCCATCAACAATGAATGGTGCATCGGGAGCGGGGCCGGCGCGCTCGACATCGTCAAGTTTCGCACGATACCGCGCGGTTGGCGAACTCACGCGTAGCCGAGAGTGTCGCCAGAGAGCGGGCTCACCTAAACCGACTGAACCACTGGCAGACGTGTGGATTAGGAGTTCTGACGCTGCAGCGAATGAGATCGCTCCTGCATTCATTTCAACTAGAGGTATGGGTATCCACCGTCAGCACATTCGAGACAGCAGACACAGTTTGCAACGGAACCGCCACGACCATCTCAGTTTCATTTTCGGATAGTTCTTTCGCGATCGCGCGTCTTCTCACTGCGCCCCATTCAGTCTAGATCTTGTTCAGAAAACTACCGCTTCGATTTGTCTCGTTTCATCATTTTGCCAAAGACAACCGAATTTATATTTGTTATTCTGAAACATATCTCATTCTGGCGGCCTCGTGATTGAGACTGTCTATTGGCAATGAGCACTAACGCACGTTACGCTGGGGCACTGCCCATCTCTCACTTCGCGCCGCCGATCTGGAGGTCGACTTGCGCCAGGCGCTCGGGGGCTGTCCCGTCCAACGGCGAAAGGCGTGCGTGAAATTGCCGTGATCAGAGTAGCCAACGGCTCTGCCGACCTCGGCAATCGCCAGATCCGTCCGGCTGAGGAGTTCGCATGCAGCGGCGAAGCGAACGTCTTCGACAATCGCTTCGAACGAGGTGTCTTCCTCTTTGAGCCGTCGGCGAAGGGTTCGCGGATGCATGCCAAGCTGTGCGGCCACGCCCGTCAGCGACGTCCTGCGCGCAGCGACTTGGCCGCGCACGTGATGGCGAACACGCGTGGAGGCTGCCTGATGGACGAAGCCTGTGCTTTGCGCGACAGCAGAGAGCAATCCTCGTCGCAAGAGTGCATCTCGTGACGGAAGCGGGGTGGCCATCGCCGCCCTCGAGAGGATGAGGCAGTCGTGCGGCCGGCCGAAGCAGACCCTCACGCCCAGCAAGTTTTCAAACACGTCCGCGTCGGCCGGAGCCCGGCAGGTGAACCACGCTTCCGTCGGCGCAGCCATCCCGGAGGTCAGTTCGTCGATGAAGGTCTTTGCAGCAGCAACGCCCACAAAATAAAGGTGGGACACGCCTGGAAGTCCCCTCGCATATGCCGCGTACCCCCAAGCATACCCGTTGTCTAAAGGCACCAGATAGGCGGAAGCGGCGCTGGTATAGCCTGGTTGCCACGTGATCAGGTCGAGAATAGCGTGCTCAAGTGTAGGGGCCGTCGCCATGAGTTTTGCGAGGGGCCCATATTCGGCGAGCCGGAAGCGCTGTCCGACGATCAAGCCGATATGCGGGCAACTCGTGGCCTGGGATGCACGATCGAGAAGCAGGAGAGCATCCTCCAGGGGCACCATCATGTCGGGCCTGAGGACCGGCAAGTCAATGGCGAGGCCCTTGCACAGGGATTCCGCCGCAACCCCGAACTCGGCGAGAACGGCCGGAAGGCAAGCGAGCGCAGCGGCTCTCTGCATCGGCCTTGCGCCTGAAGCGCCAAGCATCAGTTTGTCCCTTCCGCACAAGCTGAAGTTCTGTCGACCCACGCATTGTCTGGCAGAATAAGCTTATCCGAACACACGTGATTGGAAGTGGGCAGCGCTATGAGAAAACTGCTTCTCCTGACCGCCAGAGCCGTTCCCACCTTTCTGATGGCAGCGGTCCTCACCGCGACCGCCGCGCTGGCCCAGGGGACGACCGGCGTGCCGGGGGCCCCGGACGCGACGCTCTCGATCGGCGGCAAGCAGATCCCGGCCCCGCCGCAGCCGTTCGGCGGAGAGATCAAGCCGCTGGCGCAGGAGTCCAAGCCCTTCTGGCCGGCCCGCATCGTGCCGCCCAAGGGCGCGCCGAACGTGCTGCTCATTATGACGGACGACGTGGGCTTTGGCGCGCCGTCGACGTTCGGCGGCGTCATCCCGACGCCCGCGCTCGACCGCATCGCCAATGACGGCCTGCGCTACACGAACTTCCACTCGACGGCGCTCTGCTCGCCGACGCGCGCCGCGCTGATCACCGGGCGCAACCACCACTCGGTCGGCTTCGGGGTGATTTCCGAACAGGCCACCGGGTACCCGGGCTACGACAGCATCATCACGAAGGACGAGGCCACGATCGGCAAGATCCTGAAGGACAATGGCTACCGCACCTCGTGGTTCGGCAAGAACCACAACACGCCGGCCTTCCAGGCGACCCCCACCGGGCCCTTCGACCAGTGGCCGACCGGCATGGGCTTCGAATATTTCTACGGCTTCATGGGCGGCGACACGAGCCAGTGGCAGCCCGCCAACCTCGCCCGCAACACCACCTACATCTATCCCTTCCTGGGCAATCCCAAGTTCAACCTGATCACCGCCATGGCCGACGAGGCCATCGGCTACATGAACCAGGTGAACACGCTGACGCCGGACCAGCCCTTCTTCGTCTATTACGTGCCGGGCGGCACCCACGCGCCGCACCATCCCACGCCCGAGTGGATCGAGAAGGCGACGAACCTGCACCTGTTCGACCAGGGCTGGAACGCGCTGCGCGACCAGATCTTCGCCAACCAGAAGAAGCTCGGCGTGATCCCGCAGACGGCGAAGATGACCCCCTGGCCGGATGACCTGCTGAAGCGCTGGGAGCAGCTCTCCGACGACGAGAAGAAGATGTTCAAGCGCCAGGCGGAGGTCTACGCCGCCTACCTCATGTACACGGACGCCGAGATCGGCCGCGTCATCCAGGCGGTCCAGGACATGGGCAAGCTGGACGACACGCTGATCATCTACATCAGCGGCGACAACGGATCCTCCGCGGAGGGCACCCTGGTGGGCACGCCCAACGAGGTCGCCATGTTCAACGGCGTCGAGGTGCCGGTGGACGCGCAGCTCAAGTACTTCTACGACGTCTGGGGCTCGGACAAGACCTACAACCACATGGCCGTGCCGTGGTCCTGGGCCTTCGACACGCCGTTCTCCTGGACCAAGCAGGTCGCCTCGCATTTCGGCGGCACGCGGCAGGGCATGGCGGTCTCCTGGCCTGCCCGCATCAAGGACAAGGGCGGCCTGCGCCACCAGTTCCACCATGTGATCGATATCGTCCCGACGATCCTGGAAGCCACGAGCATCAGCGCGCCTGAGACGGTGGACGGCATCGCGCAAAAGCCGATCGAAGGCGTCAGCATGGCATACACCTTCGACAAGGCCAATGCGGACGCGCCCTCGACGCACCGCACGCAGTATTTCGAGATGATGGGCGACCACGCCATCTACCAGGACGGCTGGATCGCCAGCAGCAAGGTGATGCGGCCGCCCTGGGTGGTGCAGGGGGGCCTCGGCGCCGATCCGCTCAAGTATCCCTGGGAGCTCTACGACCTGCGCAATGACTGGACGCAGTTCGACGACGTCGCGGACAAGAACCCCGACAAGGTGAAGCAGCTCTCCGCCGTCTTCGAGCAGGAGGCGCGGAAGTACCAGGTGTTCCCGCTCGACGCGACGGTGGCGACCCGTCTCGCCACGCCGCGGCCCAGCATCACCGCCGGGCGGAACACGTTCACCTGGACGGCCCCGCTCACGGGAACGCCGAACGGCGACGCGCCGTCCGTGCTGAACAGCTCCTACACGTTCACGGCGGAGATCGAGGTCCCGGCGGATGGCGGCGAGGGCGTGCTGATCACGCAGGGCGGGCGCTTCGCCGGCTACGGCTTCTACCTGCTGAAGGGCAAGCCGGTCTTCACCTGGAACCTGGTCGACCTCAAGCGGATCAAGTGGCAGGGGCCGGACGTCCTGGCGCCGGGCAAGCACACGCTGGTCTTCGACTTCAAGTATGACGGCCTGGGCGCGGAGACCCTGGCCTTCGCGAGCATGAGCGGCATCGGGCGCTCCGGCACGGGCACGCTGAGCGTCGACGGCAAGGTCGTCGCCACGCAGACCATGCCGCACACGATCCCGCTGATTCTCGCCTGGGACGAGAACCTCGACGTCGGCTCCGACACCGGCACGCCGGTGGACGACGCCGACTACCAGGTGCCCTTCGCCTTCACCGGCAAGATCGGCAAGATCACGCTGAAGATCGACCGGCCGCAGCTCACGCCCGCCGACATCGCCAGGCTGAAGGACGCCATGGCCAAGGCGGCGGACGGGCCCGTGCCCGGCGAGGCCGCGGGAGTGAGCGCCACGGGCGCGGCGGCCCCGACCCCGGTCGAGACCAAGCGCGAGAAGCTTGAGGCCTGCCGCAAGCAGGCCGAGAGCCAGGGGCTCAGCCTGTTCGACCGCATCAAGTTCGTCGACGCCTGCCTCCGCGCAGCCTGACGGCCCGGCGGTTTGCCGAAGGCGGCCGCTCGATCAATTCCCGCATCGCTGAAGAGGCCCCGCGGCCGCCAGCCCGCAAGCCCAGGAGAATGCACCATGAAGGCCACCGTTCTGGCCGCCGCGACCCTCGTCGCCAGCACGGCCGCCGCCTTCGCCGCGGACCCCGTGCCGCTATCGGCCTATGTCGACGCCAACGGCTTCATCGACGTCCAGACCCTGACCTGCGCACAACTCGCCAACACCTTCCAGGAAGACGCAGACGCGCTCACGTCATGGTACAGCGGATGGTACAACGGGCTCGCCAAGAAGCATTTCCTGGACCTCAGGAAGGGCAAGGAGCTGGAACACGAGGTGATCGTGTTTTGCAAGGCCAACCAGGACAAGAAGATCATCGAAGCCATCGCCGTCGTCTTCAAGGACGAGCGGGCGAAGCTCGGCATCGACATGAAATGAAGCTGGCACCCGCGGAGGTGCGCGCCGCTCGCCTCGCCCGCCATTGGTCAGAGCAGGACTTGGCGGAGCGGGCCGGCATCTCCCTTCTGAGCGTCATACGCTACGAGTCGGGACGAAAGCTCGCCAATGAATCGGTCGCCACTGCCGTCGCCGCCGCGCTCGAAGAGGCGACGGAAACTGATGCCGAGGGGAAGTCCGGGGAGTTCGTCGAAGGAGACTGCCCTGAAGTTTAAAGGTTCTACGCCCCCCGCTCCTGATGACGATGGGTCCGGTCGTGATCGACGACCGGAGGACGCGCACGCCACAGCCATGTCGAAACTCTACGGATCCGACGCCCTTGAAGCGCATTCGTGATGAGTGGGCTTGCAGGTGTCGGCTCCGGCCCAATGTGCAGAATTGGACCCGTCCAACGCCTTGCTCGCGCTCAGAAGCGAATGCTCAGGCCGAGCACCGGCCCATGCTGCAGCATGTCGAACCCATACTTGGTCCGCCCGGAGCCTTGCTCATAGTCGACATAGAGCGCCTTGTAGCCGATCACGCCCGAGTAGGTGACGCCGTTCTTGGTCTTGAAGTCGTAGGCGTAGGCGGCGAGTGCGTTCCAGGTGAACTTGCTGCCGCCTCCGCCGAGATCGCCGCGGATCTCGAGGTGCTGCTCTGGCGTCAGCGACACGCGGGCGCGCACACCGGCGAAGGCGTCCACCCAGTCGACCGAGCCCGACTTCGCGACCGCCCTGTTGCCGCGCAGCGCCAGGTCGCCGACGTCAAGCGTGCTCGTGAGAGCGAGATCGATGTCCGCCTTCTGGTACCAGTAGCGTCCGCCGGCCAGCACGTCGAAGGCGACGGGTCCCCATTGCGCGACCTCGTAGGCCGCGCCGGCCTCCACGATCGCCATCTGGAACTGCAGGTCGAGGCTGGTCCCGAGCGTGCCGGTGATGCCCGGAGCCACGCTGCGGCTCTTCACGCCTCCCTTGCTGATCGTGATCTTCTCGCCGATCACGTCGCCCAACAGGGCGAAGGGTCCGTTGCGAGCCTCCATGTCGATCATCAGGGCGACGAGGGAGCCGCCGTCGCCGATCGTGTTCTCGACGATCTTCGGGAAGCTCGCGTTCACGTCGACGGTCCGGCCCGCCACGGTCTGGCTGCCATTCAGTGAGGTGAGCCAGGCATAGGGCGTCATTCGGAACTGCCAGCCCGTGAGGGCTGCCGGCGCCGAGGGTAGAGGTGCCGGAACGGGTGCGAGGTCCGCGGCCTTTGCGCCAATCGAGGCGGCGAGACATCCGAGGAATGAAACGACGACTCGCATCTTCGACATGAACCGCACCCCGCAACGTTGGTCGGGCCAGGATGCCCTTGCCGCAAAGCTTAGCGAGATATTCGCGGCGACGTTGTCGTAGGACCGCCACACTACATCACCGTTCGGCACGCGCCGGGTTCCATGGTGCGGAACCGAGCGGTCGGACGACGAAATCCTGATTACGGCAAGTCATTTGCGAGGTCATCTAAAGGGCCGTTAGTGCCGACGGCAGAGGCCGGCACCTGCGCTTCGAGCGTCGCCGATCAAGGGCGGGAGATTGCAATGACGTGTAGACGCCCCCTCGCAAGACGTCGACGTCCGACCAAATCGAGGGGCTATCGAAAGTGACCTGAGACCCTGATCTTCCTCCAAATTTGAGTAGAGTCCGTGTTCTTTTTTCATGGAAATGGGGACCCCGCTACGGGGGTGATTTGCACCCAATCGGGCCCCCCTTAGCGCGGGTCCACACTGGCCTCCTGGATTTGCGGAGGCCGCGATTGGGATGCTGATTGTGGAGACGATTGCCAAGATACGCCGGGCCTATTTTTCCGCCGGCAAGTCGATCAAGGAGATCTGCCGTGAGCTGCGCGTTTCGCGCAAGGTCGTACGGAAGGTCGTGCGGAAGGTCGTCCGATCGGATGTTACCGAGTTTCGGTACGAGCGCTCGCATCAGCCACTCCCACGGATTGGCCCATGGCGGGAACGGCTCGAGAGGCTCCTGGAGGAGAACGACGGCAAGTCGGCGCGGGAGCGTCTGACACTGATCCGCCTGTTCGAAGAACTGCGGGCCATCGGTTACGAGGGGAGCTACGCCGCGGTCCGCCGTACGCGATCGCCTGGCGCCAGGAGCGATCCGTTGCGCAGATCGAGCCACGCGCCAGACGCGATCGTTGCCCCGGATGACGGTTCCGGCCCGACCGGTCAGCTCCCCACGCGAGTATATTCCACATGTGGCCCATTGCCGGGAGGAACGTCATCGTTCCGCCTTTCCGCCGGACCGCCACAAGGAATGTTCCCTATGTCAACCCAAGAAGCCGCTTGGCTTCTCGCACACATGGCGAGGGGCATCGGCCGCTTGTTCATTCCGCAGGCCCTAGCCGAAACGACAGTCATCCGTGAACTCGCCGCCAATGGTTTGATCGCGCGCGGAGCGAGCGAAGATCTGGAACAACAGATCCCGGAACAAGGGATCGTGGCCTATCTGCTCACGAAGGCGGGCTGGGCGGTCGTGGATCAGCCTCAGGAAGCAGAATCCTGCGCAGGCCGGGACGATGATCGACCGGCGGCTGAGCAGGGCGGTCAGGCCGGCGACGGGTCAAATTCAGGCGCCTCTGCGACGTAGAGGAGAATTCCAACGGCACCCGTGTCTCGCGACGTAAGTATGATCCGAGCCTCGAGCGGACAGTCGACTCTTCATAATTTGCCTTTGCCGGGCGAAATTTCCACCGGCTTCGTCGCATGCGACGCCGGAATGCCTTCCGGGGCCACGCTGCACTCCTTTTGCTGCAGAGGAGGACAACCTGATGGCTACTCACACGGTCAACGGGCCAAAGGAGACCTCAACCAATTCCGGACGCGTGTCGTCGCAAGACGAGGTGGTGTTTCGCATCGAGGCACGATCCCGTGCACGCTCGGCCTCCTCCTCACCCGGTCTGCTCGAGACGCTCTCGCGGAGCTCCAGCTGCGCCATCGTGACGCTCGACCGTACGGGCCTCGTCACGGGCTGGAACCAGGGGGCCCGTTTGGTCGCCGGATGGTCATCGGAAGACATGCTGGGCCAGTCCGCCACACGGCTGTTCACGGCGGCCGACAACGCGCAAGGCGTGCTGGCCCTCGCGCTGGCTGACGCGCAGCGCCTGGGGCGTTGCGAGGTGGAGCACTGGCACCCGCGGAAGGACGGCTCGGCCTTTTGGGGCGCCAGCGAGTTCATCCCGCTGGCAGACACGTCGGGCCGGCGGCCGGGCTATGTCGTGAGCCTGTCCGATCGCAGTGGCGATCAAGCCGCGCCCGTGACGCAGCGAATTGACGTGACGTTGCTTGGGAAGATCCTCGCAACCTCGCGTGTTGGGGTCAGCCTGGTGGGGCTCGACGGTTCGCCCACGGGTCCAGAGGCTACCAAGAGCGGGCTGTTGTCCCTCGGGCTTCCCTGCCGCTTGGATCAATGGAAAGAGGACGGGAGTGCCGCGCTGGCGATGGCGCGCGCCGGCGGAACCGGCCATTTCCAGACCACGGATCAGCACGAGAATCGCCATTGGGAGGTGGCCGTGACGCCGATCCTGGGGACCGACGGCACGCCGCGAAACCTGCTCGCGGTCTCGCGGGAGATCACTGACCTGAGCCGGGCCGAGCAGCGCCAGAAACTCCTCATGCAGGAGTTGGCTCATCGCGTGAAGAACACGTTCGCAACAGTTCACGCGATCGCGTCCCAGACGCTGAGTGGGCCCACCATGCCAGCCGGACTGCGCGACGATTTCAGCGCACGCTTGCTGGCGCTCTCCCACGCCCACGACATGCTGATGCAGGGCGACTGGACTTCGGCGAGGTTGCGCCCGCTCGTCGAAGGGATTGCGCGCCTGCATGGTCTCAGGGCATCGGATCGGTTCAAGATCTCCGGTGCGGACCTGACGCTGGGGCCGCGCATGGCTCTGTCCTTCGCGCTGGTGCTGCACGAACTCGGCACCAACGCACTCAAGTACGGCGCACTGTCGAACGGGACAGGCCGTGTCGTGGTGAACTGGACCGTCGAGGCGGGCCAGGACGGCCCGCTATTCCGGCTCCGATGGACGGAAAGCGGCGGACCGGCCGTCCGCACCCCGGATCGCAAGGGCTTCGGCTCGCGCCTCATCGCGCGCAGCTTCCCCATGGGCGGCGCCGTTACCTCGGCCATAACGTTCGAGCCGGAGGGCGTCGCGTTCGCCGTGGAGGCGCCGACGGCAGCGCTCCAGCAACCCTAAAGCATGCTGCGAAAAGGTGGAATCCGGCTTTTCGCGACCAGCATGCGACCACCAGGAAAGCTAGAGCTTGCTGTGTTTCCGTGAAAACGCAGCTTGCTCTAGCCGTCGATCCCGTCCGCGGCAATCGCGAGGCGGGCCAAGGCCGGCAGGGACTTCGCGCCGGTCTTCCTCATGATGGCGGCCCTGTGGTTCTCCACGGTCCGCTGGCTGATGCCGAGATCCGCGGCGATGTTCTTGCTGGGATGTCCCGCGAGCACCAAGTCCATGATCTGGCGCTGCCGCGGCGTGAGACCGGCGAGCTGATGGATTGCGGCTGCGCGCCACTCCGCGGGCTTCTCGGCCTCCCGGGCCATCTCCAGGGCCCTCGCCACGCTGGCGATGAGCTCGTCCCCTCGGACGGGCTTCTCGATGAAGTCGAAGGCGCCCGCCTTCATGGCGTGGACGGCGATCGGGACGTCGCTGCTCCCCGTGATCACGATCGCTGGAAGCGCGTCACCCTGGTTCTTCAACTGCAACAGCAAGTCGACGCCGCTCAGGCCCGGCAGGTAGGCGTCGACGATGAGGCACGTGTCCGGGCCGGGGCTGTAGGCGCTGAGGAACGCCTCGGAGCTGGCAAAGCACTCCACAGCGAAGCCGACGTCTTCCAAGACTGAGCGCATCGCCTCACGGATGGACGGGTCGTCGTCGACCACGAAAACCTTCGGCGGACCGGATAGTGGGGCAACGGCTGGCGGCCCATGCCGCGCGTCCGTCGACGGCGCGGTCTTCAGCAATTTGGCAATCGTGGCGGAGAGCTCGGGCAGCTTGACCGGCTTGTTGAGATGCTCGCAGTCCGCCCGGTCGATATCCCGGAGCGTTTCAGCCGAGATATCGCCGCTGAGCACGATGACGGGCAGCGATGCGGACACAGCCCTGCGCAACTTCGACGACAGGTCCACGCCCGACAGCCCAAGCGGCAGGTTGTAGTCGGTCAGCACGAGGTCCGGGCGAAGAGCGCCGCGGGTGACGAGATCCAGCGCGGCTGGGCCGTCGGGCGCGACCTCGACATGGTGGCCCTCCCCCGTGAGATAGAGCGTCAGCAGTTCGAGCACGACGGGATCGTCCTCGACGACGAGGACGACGCCCCGGCCGTCGTGGCGGTTTGGACGCAGAGCGCGGTCCGGCGGAGCAGACCCGCTGGTCCGCAACGACACCTCGATCGCAAAGGCCGAGCCGCGGCCCGGCTGGGAGCGGACGGAAACGCGATGGTGCAGCATGGCGGCCAGGCGCTGCACGATCGCCAGCCCGAGCCCCAGCCCTCGGCTGCGCTCGCGGGCGGCGTTGTCGAGCTGGTGATATTCCTCGAAGATCGCGGAGAGGTCTTGTTTGGCGATGCCGAGCCCGGTGTCCCAGATCTCGATGCTCAACGCCCCCCCGTGGCGGCGGCAGCCCAGCAGGATCTTGCCCTTCCTCGTATACTTGAGCGCGTTGGACAGCAGATTCCGAACGATCTGCTCCAGGAGCTTCGGGTCGCTGCGGATCGACGCGCCGCAATGCACCACGCGCAGTGACAGGCCCTTCGCCTCGGTATGGTAGGAGAACTCGGCTTTCATGCGGCCGAGGAGATCATCGATGGGAAAGTCCTGGAAGGCCGCCTGAACGATCCCAGCCTCGATCTGGTTCACGTCGAGCAGCGTGTTCAGCATGACCGACATGGAATCGAGCGTCGCTTCGAACCGGTCGAGGAGTCGTTTCTCAGTGTCCCCCGAGACCGTCTTGGCAAGCAGCCCGTGCAGCAGAACGAGGGTTTGCAGGGGTTGGCGGAGGTCGTGGCTCGCTGCCGCCAGGAAGCGGGTCTTGGCCGCCGTGGCCTTCTGCGCCTTCGCCTCCGCCGCCTTCAACGCGTCGGCGATGTGGCGGCGTTCCGTCACGTCGACGAAGGTGACGACGACGCCGCCGACCGCGGCATCCGTGTTGCGGTAGGGCAGGACGCGGCGCAGGAACCAAGACCCCTGCGCGGCCTCGACCTCCTTCTCGACCGGCACCAGCGTTTTCAGGACGGAGCGCGCGTCGTGCAGCAGGGACCCGTCTGCCGCGGCGAGATTCAGGTCGGAGATCGGTCGTCCGATGTCGCCGGCAAGGACGTTGAACTGCGCCTTTGCCGCCGGCGTGAAGAACCTGATGTTCAAGCGCTGGTCGAGGAACAGGGTCGCGACGTCGGTGCTGAACAGGACGTTCTGGAGGTCGTTCGAGGTCGTGCGTTCGCGGTCGAGGGTCTCGTGGAGTTGGGCATTGAGCGCGGTCAGCTCGTCGTTGAGCGATTGAAGCTCCTCCTTGGAGGTCAGCAGTTCCTCGTTCGTCGACTGATATTCCTCGTTGATGGAGAGCGCCTCTTCGCTCGCGATCCTTTGCTGCTCGTGCGCGAGCTCGAGCTCGTGGAGGGCGTCCTGCAGGTCCTCCCTCAGCACGTCCATGTCGCGCTCGAGTTCAAGTACGTACGAGGCCTTCGCGACGTCCGACGACCCGGAAGCGGCCGGGACCACGAGTGGCCTGTCCGAAAAGCTCACCAGGAGGAGGGTCTCGGCGCCAAATTCGACGGGCCGAACGTCAATGTCGAAGACGACGCGCCGGCCGTCCACCGTGACGTCTCCGCCAGGCACCGAAACGCGCGACCGCTCCTTGGCGGATCGCTGCAGGGCGGCCCTGAGCCGCGGCCGGATGACGGCAGGGACCATCGTCAGCAGATTATGGGTCACCGGGCCCGGCGCGATCTTGAGGTAGCGGCTGGTCGCTCCCGAGAAGTGCAGGCACTGGTGCTTCATATCGACCAGGGCGGCAGCCGGCGCAAATCCGTCCAGCAGTGCGCGCTCGCAAAGTTCGGCGAGCACCGTCTGAGCCGACGGGCCCGCCCTCTCGCTGGACCGGCCATCATTCCTTGTGGCGAGATCAGACTTGCGGCGCAGATCGATGTCGCTGAGCAGGCTGGAGCCGATGCGGCGGTAGATCCTGTCGGCCGGTGAGACGACCTCGAAGCGGCCCTCGATCGAGGTCGGCGTCTCCGAGTTCCCGAGCAGCAGGATTCCGCCTGGGCGGAGGGCAAAGTGGAACAGCGAGAGCACCTTCTGCTGGGCTTCGACACCCAGATAGATGAGCAGGTTTCGGCACGACACCATGTCGATGCGCGAGAACGGAGGATCCGACAGCAGATCCTGGACGGCGAAGATGACGTTGGACCGCAGGGTCGCCTTGATCCTGTAGCCGTCCTCGACCTTGTCGAAGAACCGGCTGAGCCGTCGTTCGGGGATCTCGCTCGCGATCGTGGACCGGTAGAGGCCCTCGCGCGCGCTCGCTATCGACCCCACATCGAGGTCTGACGCGAAGACCTGGAGAGTCTGGCCGCGCTGGCCTGCCTCGATCTGCTCCTGAAACAGCATCGCGATGGAATAGGCCTCTTCGCCAGTGCTGCACCCGGCAACCCAGACGCGAATTGGTCGGTCAGCCTCATGCTGCTGCACCAGCCTTGGAATGACCTCCTCCTCCAGCGTGCGGAACACCGCTGCGTCGCGAAAGAAGCTGGTGACGTGGATCAGGAGGTCGCGGGAAAGGCGATCGAGTTCGTCATCGTCGCGCCGCAGTAAGTCCAGGTAGGTGCGCCCGTCATCCAGCTTGATCGTGGCCATGGCCATGCGCCGCTCGATGCGGCGCTGGAGCGTTCCCGGCTTGTAGTGCGAGAAATCGTGCGAGGTCTTCTCGCGCAGGAGCTTGATGATCTCGGCAAGCCAAGCTGCGGTCTCGGCTCCCGGCCATCCCAAATGGCGGCGGTCCAGGTCTCGTCCGTTACGAACGAACGACCAGATCGCCTCCGGCATCTTCGCGACCGGGAGGATCAGATCCACGTGGCCCGCGTCGATCGCGCTTCGCGGCATGCCGTCGAACCCGGCCTCGTTCGGGTCCTGCACCACGACGAGGCCGCCCTCCTCTTTGATCGTGACCAAGCCCATGCTGCCATCCGCGCCGGTCCCCGACAGGATCACACAGATCGCGCGCGGTCCGACGGACTTCGCCAGCGAATGAAGAAGGTAGTCGAATGGGATCCGGGTGCCGTGGCGCGCTGCGGGCTGCGAGAGGTGAAGCACCTCGCCTGTGACGGAGAGATAGACGCCCGGCGGGATGACGTAGACATGGTCCGGCTCGATCCTCATGCCGTCCTCGACCTGGCGGACCGTCATCGGCGTGTGCGCCGCCAGGAGGTCCGCCATCAGGCTCTTGTGGGAGGGGTCAAGGTGCTGGACGAGCACGAATGCCATGCCCGGCGACGCCGGCAGCGCGGACATCAGGGCGCTGCACGCCTCCAGGCCGCCAGCAGATGCGCCGATGGCGACGATCGGGAAGCGATGATCTCGCTCGGGCTTCGGCAAAGCTTCGTCGGGCCCCGGCGGGTCGGCCAGAATCGTCATGATCTTCGGATCCGATTCTGTCGGGGACGGCCTGAAGGCTCGCCCAAAGGAGGAGCGCGTCGCATTGTTCTAGATCATCCCGGGCAAATTGCGACGTGACCGAATTGTCTCGGCTGGAGGCGAGACGACGCCTTGGCAAACCCAAGGGTCACGCGCGGTGTGGAATCCTGCTCAGAGCCAAGGGCTTCAGAAGCTCCGCGGCCACGAGGTAGACAAGAACGATCAAGGCGATGCCGGCGAGCACGGTGGGCGGCGGCAGCTGAAAGCCGAACCAGGAACCCAGCGGCGTGAACGGGATGGCGGTGGCGGCGGCGAGCACGATCAGCGACGAGGCGGCCAGGGCGCCTCCAGGGCGGTCGCGCCAGGGACGCCCGTTGGTCCGGATGATGAAGATCACCAGGATCTGCGTCGCCATGGATTCCAGGAACCAGGCGGTCCGGAATTCGTCGGGAGACGCCCGGAAGTAGAGGACGAGCGCCGCGAAGGTGATCCCATCGAACAGCGATGACAGGGGTCCCATGACGGCGGCGAAGCGGACAAGGCCCCGCATGTCCCACACCTGGGGCTGCGCCGTGGCCTCGGCCCGCACGCCATCGAAGGGGATGCCGACCTCGGAGAGGTCATAGAGCAGGTTGTTGAGGAGGATCTGCGTCGGCAGCATCGGCAGGAACGGCAGCGCCATGGAGGCCACCGCCATGGAGAGCATGTTGCCGAAGTTGGAACTCGCGCCCATCCGCACATACTTCAGGATGTTGGCGAAGGTTCGCCGTCCCTCCTCGACCCCGTCTGCGACGACCTCGAGGTCCGGGGCGAGCAGGATCATGTCGGCGGCTGCCTGGGCTACGCCTGTGGCGCCCTCGACGGAAAGCCCGATGTCGGCCGCCTTCAGGGCAGGCGCATCGTTGATGCCGTCCCCGAGGAAGCCGACGATGTCGCCCTTGGACTGGAGCGCCCTGACGATGCGGGATTTCTGGTCCGGGGCCAGCCGGCCGAACGCGTCGATCGTCTGGACCTGGACGGCCAGCGCATCATCGCTGAGGGCAGCGACATCCTCGCCAGAGAGGATCGTGCCCGCGCGCATCCCGACGAGGCCAGCCACGTGCTGCACCACGACGGGGTCGTCACCCGACAGGATCTTCAGACGGATGCCGTCGTTCGCCAGGCGGGCGATCGCTGCCTTGGCGGTCGCCTTGGGCGGATCGGCGAAGGCGCATAGTCCCTCGTAGACGAAGCCGTGTTCGTCCTCCGGCGCGACCTCGTGGATGGGCTTCGTCCAAGGGCGGGAACCGACGGCGATGCTGCGCAGTCCGTCCCTCGCCAGCGCGTGGACCTGTGCGAGCGCCTCGACGCGGCGTGACGCATCCATGGCCTCCTGCCCGCTCGCAGTGCGAAACGCCGCGCAGAGCGCGATCACAGCTTCCGGCGCGCCCTTGACGATCAGCACCTCGCCTTGGTGCCCATTGGCGAGGATGGAACCCGTGCGTCGCGCAAAGTCGAAGGCGCGGCGTCCTTCGAGCGACCAGTCCCGCGACGCGTGCGCGGAGCCCTTCAGCAGCGCCGCATCGAGCGCGCCCCGGTCGCCGCCGAGATCGGCGGCCACCGCGGCAAGGCGGGCCGGCCGCGGATCGTTGCTTCCATCGAGACGCAGGCTGCGGTCCAGGCTGATCTCGGCCGAGGTCAGGGTGCCGGTCTTGTCGGTGCACAGCACGGTCATGGCGCCGAGGTCGTGGATCGACGCCAGGCGCTTGACGATGACCTTGCGGCGCGACATCCGCAGCGCGCCACGCGTCAGCGTGACGGTCGTGATCATCGGCAGCAGCTCGGGCGTGAGCCCGACGGCCAGGGCTACCGCAAACATCAGCGAGCCCAGCACGTCTCGGCCGGCGAGAATGCGCGTGGCCAACACGACGATGACGAGGCCGAGCGTCAGCCGCGCGATGGCGAGGCCGAAGGCATGGAGGTCCCGCTGGAACGGCGACGGCACCTGGACCAACTCCAGCGCTGCAGCCGCAGCGCCGAACACGGTTCTGCTTCTCGTGCCCACGACGAGAGCGCTCGCCTCGCCAGTCAGGGCGACCGCGCCACGGAAGAGCGCGTTCGTGGCGTCCCTCTCTGCGTCTGCCGCGGCAGGGGCCGCCGTCTTTTCCACGGGATAGGGTTCGCCCGTCAGTGCCGCCTCGCCGGCCGTGAACGCTGTGCACGACAGGATGAGGGCGTCGGCGGGAATGATATCGCCGGCGCGCACACGCAGCAGGTCGCCAGGAACGACGCGGTCGACGTCGACCTGGACGAAGGCGCCGTCCCGCTTGACCTCCGCTTTCAGCGCCACAGATCGTCGCAATACGTCTGCCGCCTTGATCGCATGCCCCTCCTGGACCGTGTCCAGCCCGATCGAGAGCACGAGGATCGTGACGATGATGCCTCCCCCGACGTCATCGCCCGTCAGGACAGAGACGATGCCGGCAGCCAGCAGGATCAGCGAGAGGGGTTCGAGGAGCCGACGCAGGACGGCGTGGTACCATGTCTCGCTCGTCGACTTGGCATCGCTGTTCGGTCCGTACCGCTCAAGCCTGCTCTCCGCGTCCGACGTAGTCAGGCCATCCGGGCCGCATCCGAGGGATGCGCACGTCGCCTCCGGCGTCAGGGCCCAGAACGCCTGGGGTGGGGCCGGCGTACCTCTTGGAGCCTCGGTCGTGGGTGATATGTCCATCTGGCTGTCGGGGACGACCGCATCCGTCCGGAGCGGACGGCGATTCGCTCCCACACACCTGCGCCTTTAGCGGCGTCCGGGCAAGCCGGACCTGCGGAGGCGTACTGAGTACTTTCCGAGCCTACCAGAACCACCTTGAAGCCTGTATCGCCGCCACGATCGTCATGCCGCTGCCGGTCGGATCCTGCAGCGAGCCGAGCTCGGCGCGCCTCAGTCGGCTGCCTTCTCCGGGAGGGCATCGAGCCGATCGCCCAGTGGAGAACCAGGTGAACGGCACGGCTGCAACCCCTCCCGCGGTTGCGGTTCGCAGTGCGCCGCTGCCGCCATCGCTGGCTCGCTTCATCTGGTCAACCGGATTGCGGCACCAGATCGTGCTGTCGGTCCTTTCGGTGGCCGTCTTCCTGCTGGCAGCCGCGCCTCTCGAAGTGCAGCGCCGCATGGTCAATGATGCCTACCAAGGGCAAGATTTCGGCCCGATCCTCAAGCTTGCGATCGTGTATGTCGCCGTGGCCTTGGCGGAAGGCCTGATGAAGCTCGGCATGAACATCTATCGTGGTTGGGTCGGAGAGTCCTCGGTCCGCATTCTGCGGCGGACGGTGAATGCCGGGCAGCGGGACGCGAGCGCCGACGACAAGGAGTTCGGCGTCGCCCAACTCGGCACGGGGACGTCGATGATGCTTGCCGAAGTAGAACCCATCGCGGGCTTCGTCGCCGTCAGCCTGTCGGAGCCCGTGCTCCAGGGGGGCTGATCATCAGCGTGCTGGGCTACATGGTGTACTTGCAGCCATGGATGGCCTTGGCGGCGTTCTCGGTCTTCCTTCCCCAGGTCGTCTTTGTGCCGGTCATGCAAAGGGCGATCAACGTGCGCATAGCGGGACGGATCGCGACCCTTCGCGAAGTCAGCGCGTCCATGGTCGCTCGAGACAGCGCCGCCATGGAGAGCGGCAGCGCCCAGGATCTTCGGATCGACCAAGTCTTCGCCTTCAACATGGGGATCTTCAAGATCAAGTTCTCGATGAACTTCCTCATGAACCTGGTGAGCCATTGCGGCACCGCGGCAATCCTGGCGATCGGAGGTTGGTTTGTCCTTCGCGGCCAGACCGAGGTCGGAACAGTCGTCGCATTCGTGTCCGGATTGGCGAAGATCATCGATCCCTGGGGCGACCTGGTGAACTGGTTTCGTGACCTGACGGCGACGACGGTCCGCTACGAACTTCTGGCGTTGGCCGTCAACGGCATTCAACCGGGTGACATCGCCGACGGTGAAGCCGCGCAGCTCATCGGATGTTCAACAGGCTGAGTACATTCCGATCCTGTCGGGATGGATTTTCGGCTGCTACTCATCAGCGTTCAGGTCTTCATCCGGCGAACCTGCGTCGCGGCCGTTTGACGTGCATGGCCTCATTCGAAGGCTGCGACCTGATACTGGACCGAACCTTGAGAGCGCCCACCAGCCATGACCATGTCATTGACGGATCTCCTCCGATCCCCCTTGCGCCTTTCCTTCAAGGCATGCCGCGCAGGCAGGGCGAGAAACGGGAACGCCATCATGGTGTTGCGCTACGCTGCAGGCGAGGCTCTACCACGCGTGAAACATCATCACCCGTCATGACCTTTCCCTGGATCCGCGAACGAGCCAACCAAAGAGCAGTCTTCCCCTTGAATTTTCCCAACCATAACCGGTCCTTCGACCCGTCCCAACGCTGCGTCTTGTTCTGGGGCCATGCCGCAACGATCGAGGTGACCTTCCAGGTCGGCGGGGATGTGCTTCAAGGCATGTCGCCTGGCGCGACGGACGACGAGGCGTCGATACTGGGGGCGTTCGACAGCCACCGCAGCGTCATCGAGACCACCGCGAGGAGCGTCTACGACAAATGCGGAAAAACGTTTTGTCGACTGTATCCAGCCGACTTCTAAAGGGAGAAGGCAAATGGCGGGGCCTCGCGGCCATCGATAGACCCGCCTGCAGAACGGGCCTGGAGGCGCCGGTTCTTGATGTCCGGGGGCCGTCATGGTTCGGCACATCCACCCAAGCCGAAGGAGACTAAACCGTGCCCAAGATCCAGGCTTCTGGCGTCGCGCCACGATCGTCAGAACTCGTCCCCACCCCCAGAAGGCCGAGCATCGCCGAGCGAGCCGCGGAACGTGACGTCTCCGTCGGTATCAAGCTGCGCAGCGACTACCTCGCAATGTCCAAGAAGATCCAGCGGCTGCGCGCCCTCCGTCTGGCGCGCGACGTCTCTGCGGTCCAGGCGCCGGTGAAGGCCCCGAAGAAGGTCAGGAAGCAGGCGTCCAAGGCCTCGGGCTGATCTAGCAACGTCGGGTGAAGCCATCAGCCACGGACAGCTTGAGGGCTGCGCAGCGGCCATGGGAATGACGCGTCGTGCGCCTTCGGGCTCGGGTGCATGCGCGGCTTCGCGAAGGTTCCGACGCCCGTCGTCACGCGGCAATGACCTCGCGCAATTCATCCCTGAGTTGGGCCGAAGCCGACCAGACCAAGGGGGATCCGTATGACGAGACTGCTGTCGCCGGACCTGGATTCCACGACGGTACGTCGGCTCTGCCCATAGGACGTCCCCCATGCCGCTCGGCACCTCCACACCTATCAGTCGCGTCGACTTTGCTCCGCATCGAGAAGCAGGTGTGCGGCCGGCGGCCGTCAAACCGCCGGATCGCGCCCGGTGCGCCGAGCCTGCGACCAAGGCCACTCGTCGCCTCACGGTTGCACCTCGTTCATCCGTGTTCGACGAGGGAGAAGACGCCACCTCGATTTACTTAGTCATTGAAGGCGCAGTTCTGCTCTCGAAACTGCTGCCGGATGGCCGGCGTCAAATCATCGAATGTATTGGTCCGGGCGACATGTTTGGAATGACGAGTACAACTCGCCACGACGTCAGCGCAGAGACGCTGCGGCAGACCAGGCTGGCATCCTACGATCGAAGGTGCATCTCGGAATCATATGCCCTGCAGGTTCTGGTCGCCGAGCGTCTGCGCGCGCAGATCTGTCATCTTCACGATCACGCCCTTCTGCTCGGACGCAAGTCCGCCCTGGAACGCGTTGCGACCTTTCTGATGAGCCTTGTTCCCCGGCGTGACGGCCTCGATCGGACGTTGATCGCAACGAACATCGCCCAGGTCTGCGTCCCGCTCCGCCGGCAGGACATTGCCGACTATCTCGGACTGAGCCTGGAAACCGTGAGCCGGGCATTTTCGCAGCTCAGGCGCGACGGCCTCCTGGCCTATGTGCGCAGCGACGCGGTGACTATCAACGACGTCAGCCACATGCGCCGGCTCTGTGGTGAAGTCTGAGGGCTTTTGATGACGGACGGCAAGTGAACCGCAGGTCCTGGTTGCGAGTCCGGTTCTCCCTTGCGAGAGCAAGGGTCCAGGCCCTTGAGATTACTTCGCTGCGCAGAGCGCGCCCCCGGGGCATTCGCCACGGCACGCTCCCCATCATTCGTACGAGTTGCGCCAGTTCGTGCAGGCCCCGATATCGAAGAGCCTTTGCGCTAGTAGAACTGCTATGGGCGCGTCGATCGAGGTTGCGTCGGCTCCAACCTGGGTTGCCAATTCCGGACGTTGGGTGAAGGGAGGGCCGCCCACCATGATCCCGACTGCTGGATTACGTGAGTGCAACCGGATCTCACGGATCATCGCGGCAACGCCTTCGGGATGTCGGTCCGAACTGGCCGTGAGTGCGACGATCGAAAACCACTCCCTCTTCATGAGGAGCGCGATCTGCGGGAGAGTCGTGTTGCCGGACTATGTCGTGCTGATCTCCACGCTCGGCGGCATCGAACCATTCGATCTGCACGGCTTCATCATGGGGCCAGTTATCGCTGCGACATTCCTCTCCGTATGGGCCATCTTCTCGACGGTGAGCGCCCCGGCACAGGTGCCCGACGCTCGATGACGATCTGGGCGGACCGCCCCGCACCATCAGATGAACGTCTTCCGCGCCTTGCCCGTGAGCGGGGTCGTCACAAGCGGTCTCTCGTCGCGCCATATGCAACAGTGACGGTGTCGAACCTCAATTTAAACTCAACGGAGCGATCTAGTGGAGGTCGGAGTCAAAGATGATGCAGATGAAAAAGTCCCCCATTCCTAATCACTGGCTACGCGCCGCACAGTACAATCTTGCCCGACTGGCGGAGATCGACCTTCGATACGAGAGCTTCAAATCACGTCTTGCGGAGAGAGGCAGCCATGACGAGGGTCTCCGGCTGCGCCAGCTGGATCTTCGGCAAATCAAGGAACGCGCCTGCTTCGAGCGGGAATTCACGACGGTCCACGAAGCGATGTCCAACTTGATCCTGGACGACCTGATGTCGAATGACGACGTATCGGTGGCCTATTAAAGACTATTCCAGAAAATAAAACAAAAATTCCAAGGTTTAAGATCAACATCCGCACATCTGTAAGCATAATTGCAGATGCGCAAGGATTCAATGCTCCCGATCTCGACGCCGCCATGGATGAAGCTAGGGAGAGTGCAAAGGAAATTTGGACGGAAGGCGCGAGGCAGGGCGCGGATTGGAGCGATTGGGTGCTCGAGATATTGGACGCATATGGCCGGGTCGCGCGCTCCTGCACATTCAAGACAATGGTTTCCGGCGCACAAGTATAGCGGTCCAGTGTGGCTTCGACTAGGCTCAGGACCTATTAATTCGCGAGCGAATGTGATTCAGAGTTCCTTTCGGGGAGGCTCTGATGGATGGATTGTTTCTGCTCAGCGAGCGCCAAATGGCTCGGATCGCTCCGCATTTTCCGCTGGCGCATGGCGTGCCGCGTGTCGATGACCGGCGCGTGGTCAGCGGGATCGTCTATGTGATCAAGCATGGGCTGCAGTGGAAGGACGCGCCGAAGGAGTACGGCCCGTACAAGACGCTCTACAACCGCTTCATCCGATGGAGCCGCATGGGCGTGTTCGATCGCATCTTCGCGGGGCTGGCGGGCGAAGGGCCGAAGCCCGAGCGGCTCATGATCGACGCCACACACCTCAAGGCCCATCGCACGGCGGCGAGCCTGCTCAAAAAGGGGCTCTTTCCCGCTGCATCGGGCGGACCAAAGGCGGACTGAACTCGAAACTGCACGTCATCTGCGACCAGATCGGCCGGCCTCTCGTGATGCTGCTCACCGAAGGCCGGACGAGCGACCACAAAGGCGCCAAGCTCATGCTCGGCGCGCTTCCGCACGCCAGGGCCCTCCTCGGCGACCGTGGCTACGATTCCGGCTGGTTCCGCGCCGTGCTCGCCGAGAAGGGCATCGAAGCGTGCATTCCATCGTCCAGGAGCCGCAAGGTCGCGATCCCGCACGACAAGGCGCTCTACCGACTGCGCCACAAGATCGAGAACATGTTCGGCCGCCTCAAGGACTGGCGCCGCGTCGCGACCCGCTACGACCGATGCGCCCACGCCTTCTTTTCCGCCATCTGCATCGCGGCCGCCGTGGCGTTCTGGCTCTGATCAATGAGTCCTGAGCCTAGCACTACTTTGGCAGATTACAGATGAGCCACGCTTTGCAGCGTGGACATCGGTGAGGGATTGTCGTGAAGAGCTGATCCAGGATGGCCTGTCGGATCGCTGGCAGGCTCGGTTGGGGCGGCGGCCCTGCGATTCTTTTTTCCCCCACTCGCCTCGTTGAGGCGGCGGCTTTGGAGGAAGGCGTAGGCGATCATCGTCATCAGGGCGTGTCTGTGGAGGCCACCCCATGATCGCCCCTCGAAGTGGCCGAGCCCGAGCTCTTCCTTCAGTTGCTGGTGTGCCTGCTCGCACGCCCACCTGGCCTTCACCGCACCGGCCAGGCGCTTGAGCGTGGCGTCGGCAGGAAGATTGGAGAGGTAGTACTTGCGTTCGCCCGTGGAGCGATGCTCGCCGATCAGCCAGGCCTCTTCGCCCGGCAGATGCTGTTGTCCCATGTCGCCGATCCGCTGGGGCGCTCCGTCGGCCACCTTGATCCGCACCGCGGCGAAGCGGGCCCTGAGCGGCCCCTTGGTGCCGCGTCTCCAACTCAGCCTGCGCCAGGACGCGCTTGCCAGCGTCTTCTCTGCCGAGAGCGACGTCACGTCGGGCACATGGTTCTTGCGCGGACGCCCCCGTCCAGTAACAGGGAAGATCAGGGCGACGTCTGCGGGATAGACCTTCTGGCGGGCGCCCACGCCCACGGCCCAAACCAATCCTCGCTCGCTGAGCCCCTGACGGAAGGGAGCGCTCAGGCCGTAGCCGGCGTCGGCCAACACGCAGCCGAAGCGCACGCCCGCCGCCGTGAGGCGGTCAATCTCCTCCAGCGCGATCTCGGGCTTGGTCTTGGACGCCTGATGCTCGCTCGGTACGCGCGCCTTGGCTATGCGCACGGGATCGCTCGTCCAGCTCTCGGGAAGGAACAGTCGAAGACCGACCATCACCGGGACCTCGCCTCGGGCGAGCGTGCACGAGACCAGCGACTGACAATTGGCGGTCTTTCCGAGCAAGGACGCATATTGCGGTGCGACACCCACCGAGTGCTCACCCTTTTTCGGCAGCGCCGTGTCATCGATGATCAGGAAGGCGTCCTCGCCGCCCACCAGCCGATCGGCTTCCTTCAGCAAAGCCGCTTCGACGGGCGCCCTGTCCCAGGTCCCGGCGGCCACGAAGTGGTGCAACTGGTCGTAACCGACGACCCCTTCGCGCGCTGCCATCGGCTGGATGCTCTTGCGGTCTCCTGGGCCGATCAAGCCCGCCACGTACAGCGGACACATCCGGCCACGCCGCCGGTCACCCAGAGCCTGGATGAACGGTTTCAGCCAGGTCGACAATTCCTCGCGCCACCGCGTCACGGAATCCATCACATCTCGCTCCGGCCATTTCTGGCCCGAGCTTCAACTCACCTTCGTAAACAAACCCTTAATCTGCCAAAGTAGTGCTAGTGCTTCCGAGCCTTTTTCTGGCCCGGACCGCCGCCGGGTGGAATGGTGATGTATATTGGTCGACACGTACAATCAGTGGTTTACTGTCCCCGCAACCACCGACCCGAGCCTCAAACAGGGCAAATGAGGGTCAACTCTCGGTGGTTGCGCGTCCCTGATTTGAACCTGCAGAACAGGCCATGTCTGAGGCACCTAAACACGAGAGGTACGGCATTATGCAACACTGCGAGCAATGGGTCGCAAAAAAGGCGGGCGTCCATGCTCAGCGGCAGGCAATGGCTGTCGCAATGGCCCGGGCCGTGCGGGGCTGGTTCGACCCCTTTCTCGATCTGGTCGCCCGGATCGCGGGTTCCGGGCGGATTGCCTATCGGCCCGATCCGCGGTTGGTTGGCGCAGAGCGATTGCCTATCGTGATCAACAATAACGTCTTTCAGATGTAAGTGCCCCAAACCAAGCCGCTGGAGCCTATATCGGGCGCTGCCGACCTGCCAGTTAAGATCTACGGATCGGCGGTTTGGCAATTCGCCATCATGCACGAACAGACCCTTCTCCTCGGGTTACTTCTTCATTCGCCGTCACGAATTCAGATCGGCTCTCTCTGCCCATACCGCCGTCACAGTTCGGTGCATCCGGATCCGCATCCGCAGCGCATCCGCTGCCATCGCCTGGTCGTACCCTTTCGCCACGAGCATCCTGAGCGCTAGGCGCATGGGCTCGGCCCCCTTGATTGAGCCTTCAATCCCGCGGCCTTTGCAGACGATCACGTAAGCCGCCGCGACCGCGCAATCGCATGCACGACCGTCCGGACGGCGCTTTTCACGAAGGCTATCACGCCAAGCACGCGACCGCTCGGCGACCTCGCGCCGCTGTCGGGCGCGCTTCGCACTCAATGATTCCTCATTCATGTGGCCATAAAGCTCCACCGGCCAGCAAGCCACAAGCGTGATGGCGAACGGATGACGGCGAACAGGATTCACGAAATAGAGTCAACCGCTTAACACACTTCTCGAGATAGTATGCTACTACGGCGGCAGAGGAGACTTCTCATGTCCGCAGGTTCCATTGCAGCCGGATTCGATCGCCTGTTTTCAGGCATCGCCCAGGCCGCCGCGATCTCGCACGTCCGTGGCCGCGAGCAGGCCCAGGCCGAGGACGTCGCATGGCGCGGTGTCAGCGCGGTCCGCCGGGTCGGCGCCGCCCTGCAGCGCGAGCGCGCCGATCACGCGAATACCCGGCTTCGGCTCCGTGAAGTCACGGAGCGAGCCGAGATCGCCGAGGAGCTGCTGCGTCAACTTGCCGAGGCCGGCGTGATCTGACGGCAATCTGTCATGATCTGTGCATGACCCGTGTGCAGATCACCATGACCTGCGCCCACAGTCGGACGCATAAGTCAAACGGTTTTGGCGTCTGGAGCCGCGATCTCTTGCAGGCCTGCACGAAAGGGAATTCGCGGTTCCGCGATAACCGAACTCCAACCCAAAGTTCTGGGATATGCGAACTTCACGTACTTGAAGTCGCCGATACACTCGCAAATGAATTTGAGGCCGCTGGCACACGGCCGCGGCCTCTTTCTCCTTTCAAGGGCGTATGCCCAGATCAGTTCACGGGTGGTGCCGACTTGAAGTCAATCTCGATGTCATCGATGTCAATCTCATTGAGCCGTGCCGCTCTGCGCCGCTCCGAGCGCATCCGGATCGCCCTGGTCTCGTCAGCCGCCCTCTGCGCCGCCCGGGCGTAGATCTCGCGCCGTTTGGCATGCTCAGGCGTTTCGATGATTGTCTTTGGCAACGTGCCCTCGGCGACCTCCCGCGGGACGCCATTGTTGTGTCGCCCGGCAGGCGGCACGGCCGGCAAACCAGCGATCGCCTTGCGACCGGTCAGGTGGTCTTCCTGAGCCTGTCTGGAGGCGCTAAGAAGCGTGAGAGCCTGCTCCTTGGTCAGCTTCACCAGGAAGCCCTGCAGCGCGTTCGGGATGCCGCTTACATCCGGCCACTTGGTTCCCAGGGCGATGGCGGTTACGCAGCGCATTGCACGGTTGGTGGCCGCCTCAGGATCCCAGCGATCATCGAAGCCACGCTCGCCAGCGTCCTCGACAACGGCAGCGGCCTCAGCTGCGAGATCGGGCAAAGGCGAGGAGATACCGAGGAAGCGACGGACGACGTGCGCGGCACCGCTGATGACGATGACAACGAGTTCGAATATCGCTGCGATGGCGCGGCCGATGGCGGCGAGAAGTGATTTCATGACGGTTGCTCCGGCTGTAATGGTGACCAGAACAACTGTGAATCGGGCGGTTGCAAGCAGCAAACCACTCGGCTTACGGCGACTCCTTGGCGCCGTTCACGAAGCTATCCGGACGCAGACTGATGTGCCGGCAGCGAGCGATGCGTCAAATCTCCCATGGCACCGGTGTACAGCCGTCGAAGGATCTCGACGCACTGGAAGCCTGTCCTCCCAGAACCCGCAAGATCTCGCAGATCTTGCAGCTCGTCCGAGGACCAGCCCCCCCGGCCCGCGGCCGGTGCTCTTTGTCACGACGTCATCCTCGCGAGAATGCGCCGCGGCCAGGGATCCACCGGCATCGACCTCGGGATCGGCTTGACACACCAAGCCTTCACCGCCTTGCGCACGCGATGTTGTGTGATCCCAAGAATGTCTGCTGTCCGCGCGATGCCGTAGTCCCCCACAAGCGACGTGATCTGCTCCAGATCTTCCTCAGTGAACTCCACCTTCGGCCCGCGGCGCCGCTCTCCACGACGATAATCATCAAGACCGCGATCGCGAATCATGGTGTTCAAGTACGCGTATGACACGCCGGAGATCCTGGACGCGTCAGTAACGCCGTGAATCTTGACGAGCTCCAGCAGTTCGGCCTCGCGCTCCGGGCTATTCCGGCAGCGGCTCGGATTCGCCTGCTGAACACCGTATTTTCCAGCCCTCGCAATGCGTCTCAGGGTTGCAGGCTTTCGGCGAGAACCAAATCGCTCGATGGCGGCGTCCATGCCGCAATTGTAAACGATCTCGGCCACAAGTTTTCGGTTGATGTGTGCTGTCATCACAGCAGCTCTTTGTCGCGGCAGTAGTCGAACATCGCAGCCATGACCGTCTTCGCGATGATCGCGTCGCTCTCAAAGACATGGTCAGCAGTGGAATAACCCTCGACCATTCCGATCTCATCCAGGCACCAGGCGCGTTGCTCCGCCGTCATCGGCGGGAGATCGTGGCCGGCCGCATAAGACCGCAAGGCCAACTCAGCGGGCGGGCACAGGCACGGCATCTCAGGTATCTCGTCAGTCACGCCATCTGCATAGACGATCGTCCGCGCATGCTGCTCCACGCCGCACAAGCACGGCAATTTCGTCGTATCGAACGGCGTATGTGGGATTTTCACAGATTGGACCATCGGCTACTCCTCCGAAACTCCTCGGAATAGATGATGAAGCGAAATCGCCAAACGAGCAATATTTTCTATATCGCTAAATTAAGCTCCGCAAACGCTGAAATTCACTTAATCGCTTAATAGTAGCGACAATCGCATCAGTCGAGATCGTTGACACATCCAGAGATTCGGCGGATCATTGCTTATCGACGAGTCAACGCCTAGATCCGGGCGCGTCCACGCATTGAAGTGCGCAGCTGTCCCCGATGTTTCGCGGATTCCGAAACATACGCCTGAGGTTTGATGCCGACCAGATCTAGGAGAATCGGAAATGAAAATTCGAGCGCTGCACGCGCTGATCGGCGGAAAGCACTCAGCGCTCGAGCGACGTCTTATACGATCCTACGGCGCTTCAACCCGGCAGCTTCTGAGTGCAGCCGGCCGCGAGATTGCCAAGGGTTTCCTGATCTCCGCCATGGCCCGCAACGGCATCGAGCGCATGAGGCCGGGCGGCAGCAAGACGAAGAAGCTTGGTCAGCGTCAGGCTCCGGCAGATGGCCGGCCGATCATGCTCACCGATCCGCACCGTATCCGGATCGATGTCCGCAAGCGGAAGGTACCGGTCGATCCTCGCGCTCTCGCCGCTCAGATGCGCGCAGCCATCGACGCCAAGTTGGCGAGGCTTGGTCCGGTGGAGCCGCAACGTCGAAGATCCTCGACCGTTTCGGGCTCACGAGGGGTTCGCTGATCTCGGCCATGCACCGCGCCGGCATTGTGCGAACGCTGGCGCCGGGCACGAAGGCTCCTGAACACAGGCGCCAGGCTGCGCCAAAGCCTGAGCGGCCCACCGCATCGCGCCGGGTGACGCCGCGCAAGTCCACGGTCCCGATGCCGACGATCTACGCCGCGCGCTATCAGCAGCCGACGCGCAAGCACCCGGTGAACCCAAGTGACATTGCCGCCGAGATGCGCGCCGCCATCGACGCACGGATCGCGGCCGGAGCCGTCACGGTCTGCCCGAGCGCGTGGGCCGAGGGCAGCTTCGTCTCAATCTACGGAACCGGAGCCTGAGATGTCCGAGAAACTGCACGCCGCCCTCCGCCGCGTCGAGGCCGCTCAGCGCGAGCTCGCTGAGGCGACAAAGCTGCTGTCCGAGCTCGTTGCCCAGGAAGAGGACATCCCGGGTCTTGAGATCCCTGAAGGCATCCTGAGCACTCCGGATCCTCCGCCGCCTCCGCCTCGCTACAGAGAGCCTGGTCTTGAGAACTGGCACGATCCCTACGGCCACGTTGACGAGACGCCGAAGCCTCCGACCGGACCGGAGCCTCAGCAGCCGGCGACTGCGAGGCCTCGCCCGCCGCGGCTTCCTGGGCGCATCTACGGCGGCTACATGAACCGGCCCGAGCCACCGAAGAGCAAAGAGGTAAGGCCGGACTCCGAGGTCGAGGACATCCCCGGCCTTGAGATCCCCGATGGCATCCTGAGCACTCCCGATCCCGCTCCGCCGCCGCCGCGCCATGGTGCGTTCAGCGAAGGGTGGCACGATCCATTCGCTGACGTTGACGAAAGGCGGAGCATTCGGACTGAGCCTGAGACTCCGCGTCCGCCGCACGCAAAGCCGCGGCCTCCGCGTTTGCCCGGACGTGTTTACGGAGAGCCGCAGACACCGGCGCCTGTGCCAGTGAAAGACCTGGAAGTGAGGCCTGACGCGGACGACGAGTGCCCGGATCTCGTGATCCCGGACGGCATCATGAGCACGCCTGATCCGCCGCCGCGTCCGCGGCGGCACGGAAACTTCGACATGGCAGATTACCACGATCCATTCGGCGACGTTGACGAGACACCTGCATACGCCGTCGATGACGAGAGCCAACGCACGATGAAGCCTCGCCCGCCGCGCCTGCCTGGCAGAATTCCTGGAGGCTCTCCGACGATAAGAAAGACGGTGAACAAGGAAGTGCGGCCTGACGCTGACGACGAGTGCCCGGACCTTCCGCCTGTGAGCGCGCCGCCACCTCCGGTGAATCCGTTGAGGACGGTCAAGGCGCGGTTCCGGCCGCTGCCGAATCCGTCGGCTCTGCGTGACGAGGCGGCGGCGGAGGACAGGTCGGCGCTACTCGCGGCGGGTTATCGGATTAGCTGCCTCGACGGGAAAACGTTGGTGCCGCCGACGCGCCCGACGCGCCAGCCCGGGTATCCGCCTTCGCTGGATGGGCCGTCGGCAGAAGACGAGATACCCTTCTAACGCCGCCAAAGGAAACTGAAGCCACCATTCAGTTTCCTTTCCTTGCACTCCTGCAATCCATCTGCGGCGTGGTCAATGCGGGCTACGACATCAGACGGTCGCGCGCACCGGCGGGCGAACAGGTGAGGAACAGACTACACGCGTTTTACACGAGTCGCTGGCGCATGTTCGCGACTTGTTCTGCATTTTGGAAACGCAAAACCGCCACAGAAAAACGGAAAAAACCATTGTAAATCAATGGTGCTGCCGGAGAGGATTGAACTCTCGACCTCTCCCTTACCAAGGGAGTGCTCTACCACTGAGCTACGGCAGCGGGTGCGTCGAACGCGGCGCCCTTCTGCCACATGGGGGAGGCCGGCGCAAGCGGCGGTGGCGGAGGGCTCGGGGGGGCCGGGAGGCCGGCGGATCACCCGTTTCAGGAACGCCGGGCGGTGCTACTCGGCCGCAGCGACCAGCGGCGCGGCGAGGCGAGAGGCCTCCCGGAACGGCAGTCCGAAATGCTGCCACACCTCGACCAGCGCGTCCGCAAGCTGCGCGATCAGCGCATCGTCATGGAACGGGCTCGGCGTGATGCGCAGCCTCTCCGTGCCGCGCGGCACCGTGGGATAGTTGATCGGCTGGATATAAAGGCCGTGCGTCTCGAGCAGCCGGTCCGAGGCCGCCTTGCAGAGTTCGGCGTCGCAGACCATCAGCGGCACGATGTGGGTGGGCGTCTCCAGCACCGGCAGCCCCGCGGCCGACAGGGCCCGCTTGGTGCGGGCGACCTGAGCCTGGTGGCGCGTCCGCTCCGCCGCCGAGGCCTTGAGATGGCGCACCGAGGCGGTCGCCGCGGCGGCGATGGCGGGAGGCAGGCTCGTGGTGAAGATGAATCCCGGCGCGTGCGAGCGCACGGCGTCCACGACGGCGGCGCTCGCGGCGATGTAGCCGCCCAGGCACCCGAAGGCCTTGCCGAGCGTGCCCTCGATCACGTCGACGCGGTGCATCACCCCGTCGCGCTCGGCGATCCCCGCCCCGCGTTCGCCGTAGAGCCCCACGGCGTGGACCTCGTCGAGATAGGTCATCGCGCCATAGCGCTCGGCGAGGTCGCAGATGGCGCCGATCGGCCCGATGTCGCCGTCCATCGAATAGACGCTCTCGAAGGCGATGAGCTTGGGCCGCTCACCGGCGCGGCGCAGCAGCTCTTCCAGATGCGCGAGGTCGTTGTGGCGGAACACGACCTTCTCACGGCCGGAGCCGCGGATGCCCTCGATCATCGAGTTGTGGTTGAGGCTGTCCGACAGGATCAGGCAATCCGGAAGCAGGCGTGCGATCGTCGCGATGCCCGTCTGGTTGGAAACGTAGCCAGAGGTGAAGACGAGCGCCGCCTCCTTGCGGTGGAGGTCGGCGAGTTCGCCCTCCAGCACCACGATGGGGTGGTGCGTGCCCGAGATGTTGCGCGTCCCGCCTGCGCCCACGCCCATGCGCGTCGCCGTCTCCGTCATGGCTTTCACCACGTCGGGGTGCTGGCCCATGCCGAGATAGTCGTTGGAGCACCAGATCACGACCGGGACGGGGCCGCCCTTCGTGTGGCGCAGCGCGTGGGGAAAACGCCCGGCGATCCGCTCGAGGTCGGCGAAGACCCGGTAGCGGCGTTCAGCCTTGAGCGCGGCGACGGCGTCGGAGAAGAAGCGCTGGTAGTCCATGCGCTCCAAATGGCACGGGGGGCGGACTTGATCAATTCGCAGAGTTGCGGACATGCCGTCGCAATTGCCGACCGAGAAGGCCGTGGCGAAAGACGTTGCAGAGTTGTCATGAGGCGGGGCAGCCCTTATTGCTCGGGTGCCGGGTCAGGCAGGCTTCGCCGGGACGGGACGACGGGCATGGACGGGGACGGGTCGGACGAGCAGGGGCAAGGCCGCGGGGCGGCCGGCGGCAGTCCGAACCCCAACGGCCAAGCTGCGAAGTCCGATCCCCGCAAGGCCCGGCTCGCAGCCGCGCTGCGCGAGAACCTCAAGCGCCGCAAGGCGCAGGCGCGCGAGCGGCGTGGTTCGAGCGAGGGCTGACGCAGGCGTGACATTCCTGCCACGCCGTTGTGACGGGTGAGCGTCTCTGCGGTACCGCCGCGTCGCCGCCTCAATCGGGTCGGCACGTGTCTCCTGTGACAGGCGCGTGAAGCCTGACGTTTCCCGCCAGCGCCTGTCGCGCGGCTCTCATGGAGTGGTCGATGGACCGGATTCGCATCGTCGGCGGCAACGCCCTGAACGGCAGCATCCCGATCTCGGGGGCCAAGAACGCTGCCCTGCCACTGATGATCGCCAGCCTGCTGACGCCCGACACGGTCATCCTCGACAACGTGCCGCGCCTGTCCGACGTGCGGCTCCTCATGCGCATCCTCGGCAACCACGGCGTCGACGCCTCCATCGACGGCAAGCGGGCCGGCCAGACCGAGCAGAGCGGCGACACGATCCGCCTGAGCGCGCAAACCATCGTGGACACGACCGCCCCCTACGAGCTCGTCTCGCGCATGCGGGCGAGCTTCTGGGTCGTCGCGCCCCTGCTGGCGCGCATGGGCGAGGCGCGCGTCTCGCTGCCGGGCGGCTGCGCCATCGGCACGCGGCCCGTCGACCTGCTGCTGATGGCGCTGGAGCGGCTCGGCGCGACAATCGACATCGACGCCGGCTACGCGGTGGCGCGCGCTCCCGCGGGCGGGCTGCGCGGGGCGGAGATCATGTTCCCGAAGGTGACGGTGGGCGGCACGCACACCGCGCTGATGGCCGCCGTGCTGGCGCGCGGCACGACCGTGATCGGCAACGCCGCCCGCGAGCCGGAGGTCATCGACCTCGCGGACTGTCTCGTCAAGATGGGCGCGAAGATTACCGGTGCCGGGACCTCGCAGATCGTGGTGGAAGGCGTCGGTTCGCTGCGCGGCGCGCGTCACAGCGTGCTGCCGGACCGCATCGAGACCGGCACCTACGCGATGGCCGTGGCCATGACGGGCGGCGACGTGCTCCTGGAGAATTCCCGCGCGGACCTGCTGCAGGCGGCGCTGGACGTGCTCGTGCAGTCGGGCGCGGAGATCAGCGAGACGAACGAGGGCATCCGCGTGCGCCGCAACGGCCATGGCATCATGCCCGTGGACGTCACGACGGAGCCTTTCCCTGGCTTCCCGACCGACCTTCAGGCGCAGTTCATGGCGCTGATGACGCGGGCCAAGGGCACCTCGCACATCCGCGAGACGATCTTCGAGAACCGCTTCATGCACGTTCAGGAGCTCGCCCGCCTCGGCGCGCGCATCCGGCTCGACGGCGACCTCGCGGTGGTCGAGGGCACGCCGACGCTGAAGGGCGCGCCGGTGATGGCGACGGACCTACGCGCCTCCGTGTCCCTCGTCATCGCCGCGCTGGCCGCCGAGGGGGAAACGACGGTGCACCGCGTCTACCACCTCGACCGCGGCTTCGAGGCGCTCGAGAAGAAGCTCGGCCGCTGCGGCGCGGACGTCACGCGCATCAGCGGCGAGGGTTAAGGCACAACACGCCGGGCGGGACGCCCTTCTCGCCTCGCGGGAGAAGGGCACACCCGGCGGCGTTCTTCCTGGTTTTGGTTCACTCCAGCCGGCCGATAGCCCTCTCGACGGCCTCCAGCACAGCGCCGGAACGGACCAGTTCGAGCGCCTGCTGCATCTCCGTGGCATACCAGCGGTCGCCGTCCAGCGCGGGCGGGATGACGGCGCGGATGGCCTCCAGCGCCGCGCGCGTCCCGGTCCCGAGCGGATGGTCCTTGGCGATGGGCTCGATGAGCGAAAGCGCCTGGGCCGCCATGAGCAGCTCTCCCGCCACGATCATCTCGGCATTCTCCACGATGGTGCGGGCCTTGCGGGCGCACCAGGTGGAGTTGGAGACGTGGTCCTCGGCGTTGCTCTTGCCGGGAATGCTATCCACCGAGCCAGGCATGGACAGCGTGCGGTTCTCCATGACCAGCGCGGACATGGAGCACTGCACGGTGGCGAAGCCCGTGTTCAAGCCCCTCTTGCCGGCGAGCAGGTTGCGAGGCAGGCCGTAGCTCATCGTGGGATCGACGAGGCGGGCGAGGCGACGCTCGCAGATGGAGCCGAGGTCCGTCATGGTGATCGCCAGCAGGTCCATGGCCTGCGCCACGTACTGGCCGTGGAAGTGACCTCCGGAGATCGAGACGTAGCCGCCTTGCCCGTCGTCGAAGATGAGGGGGTTGTCGGTGGCCGAGTTGATCTCCCGGCCCATGACTCCCTCGATGTAGGCGAGCGCCTCCATAACCGGGCCGTGCACCTGCGGGGCGCAGCGCAGCGAATAGACGTCCTGCACGCGGGGCGCCGGCGGCTTGCTCGGCTGGCGGTTCTCGTCGGGATAGATGGTGACCCGTGCACTCTCCGAGCAGCGCTGGGAATCGCCGATCAGCTTCAGCACGTTGCGCGCCACGGCCGCCTGGCCGGGATGCGGCCGCGCGGCATGGACGCGCGGGTCGAAGGCCGCCTTCTCGCCGCGCATCGCCTCGAGCGACAGGGCGAGCGAGATGTTGGCGGTCTTCAGGATGCGCCTGGCGTCGTGCATGGCCAGCACGCCGATGGCGAGCGAGACCGTGGACCCGTTGATCAGCGCAGAGGCGTCCTTCGCGCCGAGGTCGAAGTCCGGCGAGAAGCCGGCCTTGGCCAACGCGTCGCGGGCCGGCATGCGGCGGCCCTTGTAGACCATCTCGGCCTCCGCCATGCCGCACACCGCGCCGGCCATGTGGCCGAGCGGGGCAAGGTCGCCAGAGGCGCCCACGGAGCCCTTGGCGGGGATGACGGGATGCAGCCCCGCGTTCAGGCAATCCAGCAGCCGCTCGACCAGCTCGACGCGGGGCCCCGAATAGTTGGAGGCGAAGGCGTTGGCGCGCAGCAGCATGATGGCGCGCGTCGCATCCTCGGGCAGCGGGTCGCCGACGCCCGTGGCGTGCGCGTAGATCGACTTGGTCTGGTAGGCCTTCATGTCGGCCATCAGGACGCGCTGGTCCTTGAACAGTCCGACGCCGGTGTTGAAGGCGTACATCAGCGGCGCCTCGTCGTTCATCCAGCGCTCGTCGATGTAGCGGCGCGTGGCGGCGATACGCTCGCGAGCGGCGGGATCGAGCTTCGCCTTCTCGAAGCGGCCGGAAGGGCCGGGCCGGGCCACGCGCGCCACGCCGTCCGCCTTGAGCGTCCTGCCGTCGATCTTCACCGTCATGTGAGCCCCCGAAGCCTGCGTCGACCTGCTCTAGCGCAACAGGCCTCCCGGCGTCGACGGCTTCGACTTCGAAATGCCGCAGGGCGGTCGTCGCGGTCGGAAAAGGATCGTTTCCCGGGCGGCGAAGGACGAAACGGCCTACGCCGCCTCGGCCTTGAGCACGGCTTCGCGCCCGAGGCGGTCGCCGCTCTGGGGATCGAAGACGTGGATGCGCTCCGGCGCGATGGAGATCGCCAGCGAACTGGTGCCCTCCGGCACCTCCCCGGTCGGGACCTGCAGCACGAAGGCCGCGCCGGCCAGCTGGCCGTAGAGAAGCTGCGTGGCGCCGAGCTCCTCGACGAAGTCGACCGCCAAAGGCAGGCTGCCCGGCCGCCCGTCCGTGACGATCTCCGCCTCCTCGGGGCGGATGCCGACCTCGACCGCGCTGCCGGCGGGCAGGCCCGCGCGCATGTCGGCGACCGGAAGCACGACGTCGCCCAGCGCCACCCTGCCCTCCCCGGCCACCTTGCCGGGCAGCATGTTCATGGGCGGGGAGCCAATGAAGGTCGCGACGAAACGCGTGCCCGGCTTGCGGTAGACCTCGGTCGGCGTGCCGATCTGCTCGATGCGGCCCCCGTTCATCACGACGAGCTTGTCGGAGAGCGTCATGGCCTCGACCTGGTCGTGCGTGACGTAGATCGCGGTGACGCCGAGCGAGCGCTGCAGCTTCTTGATCTCCACGCGCATCTGCACGCGCAGCTTGGCGTCGAGGTTGGAGAGCGGCTCGTCGAACAGGAAGACCTGCGGCTTGCGCACGATGGCGCGCCCCATCGCCACGCGCTGGCGCTGGCCGCCGGAGAGCGCGCGGGGCTTGCGGGCGAGGAAGGGCTCGATGGCGAGGATGCGCGCCGCCTCCTGCACGCGCCGGTCGATCTCGTCCTTGGGGGTGCCGCGGTTGCGCAGGCCGTAGGCGATGTTGTCGTACACGCTCATGTGCGGGTAGAGCGCGTAGTTCTGGAACACCATGGCGATGTCGCGGTCGGCCGGCTCGACCTGGTTCACGACGCGCCCGCCGATCTTCGCCTCCCCCGAGGTGATCGGCTCGAGCCCCGCCACCATGCGCAGCAGGGTGGACTTGCCGCAGCCGGACGGGCCCACCAGCACGCAGAACCCGCCATCGGGGATGACGAGGTTCACCCCCTTCACCGCCTCGACGCCCCCCGCATAGACCTTGCGGACGTCCTTCAGGCTCACCTCGGCCATCGCCTATTTCTCCGTCTCGACGAGACCGCGCACGAACAGCTTCTGCATCAGCAGCACGACCAGCACCGGCGGCAGCATCGCGAGCACGGCGGTCGTCATGGCGAGCTGCCACTCGGTGAGCGCGTCCTGCGTGACCAGCATCGTCTTGATGCCGATGACGATGGTCTGCATGTTGTCCTTGGTCGTGACCAGCAGGGGCCAGAGATACTGGTTCCAGCCATAGATGAACTGGATCACGAACAGCGCCGCGATGGTCGTCACGGAGAGCGGCAGCACGGTGTCCGCGAAGAACTTGAGCGGCCCTGCCCCGTCGATCTTCGAGGCTTCCACGAGTTCGTCGGGGATCGTCATGAAGAACTGTCGGAAGAGCAACGTCGCAGTGGCCGAGGCGATCAGCGGCACGGCAAGCCCGGCATAGGTGTCGAGCATGTGGAGCTGGGCGACGATCTCGTAGGTCGGGTAGATGCGGACCTCGACCGGTAGCATGAGCGTGATGAAGATCAGCCAGAAGGCCGCCATACGGAACGGAAAGCGGAAATAGACGACTGCGTAGGCGGAGATGATGGAAATCGCGATCTTGCCCACCGCGATCGTGATTGCCATGACGAAGCTGTTGAACATCAGCACGCCCACCGGCTGGCCCGTGGTGCGGCCGGCGCCGACGAACATCGTGCGGTAGTAGTTCTCGAACCCGTAGGGCCCGGGCGTGAGTGGCATCGTGCCGTTGGCGATCGTGCCGGCGTCCCAGGTGGAGCCGACGAAGGCGAGCCAGACCGGGAAGGCCACCACGAACACGCCGAGCAGCAGGATCACGTGCGGCAGCGCGTCGGTGAACCAGTGCCTTTTCTCGACCATCAGCCCCGGCTCCGCATCAATAGGTGACCTTGCGCTCGACGTAGCGGAACTGGATCGCGGTGAGGGCGATGACGATGACCATCAGGATCACCGACTGCGCCGCCGAGCCGCCAAGGTCGCCGCCGAGCCGCCCGTCGTTGAACACCTTGTAGACGAGCGTCTCCGTCGCCCTCGCGGGGCCGCCCTTGGTGATGGCGTCGATGATGCCGAACGTGTCGAAGAAGACGTAGGTGATGTTGACGACGAGCAGGAAGAAGGTCGTCGGCGACAGCATCGGGAACACGATGGTCCAGAAGCGGCGCACGGGGCGGGCACCGTCGATCGCGGCGGCCTCGATGAGGCTCTTGGGGATGGACTGCAGGCCAGCGAGGAAGAACAGGAAGTTGTAGCTGATCTGTTTCCACGTCGCCGCGAGGATCACCAGGATCATGGCGTGCGTGCCGTTGAGGAGTGGGTTCCAGTCCAGCCCCATGCCGCGCAGCGAGCGGCCGACCATGCCGAGCGAGGGCTGGAACATGAAGAGCCAGAGGACGCCGGCGATGGCGGGCGCGACCGCATAGGGCCAGATGAGCAGCGTGCGGTAGAGGGTGGCGCCGCGGATCTGCTTGTCGGCCATCACGGCGAGCAGCAGGGCCGACGACATGGAGAGCACGGTGACGCTCGTCGAGAAGATCACCGTCGTCCACATCGCCTCGTAATAGGCGCGTGACTTGAGGAGCTCGACATAGTTCTCGAACCAGACGAACTCGGTCGACGTGCCGAAGGCATCCTGGATGCGGAAGGACATCCAGCCCGCCTGCGAGGCCGGCCAGTAGAAGAAGACCAGCGTGATGGCCAGCTGCGGCGCCAGCAGCAGGTAGGGCAGCAGGCGATTGCCGAAGACCGATCGCTTTTCCATGCTGCTCTGGCGGCCAGGAGAGTGGTGGCGGGGGTCGGAAGCGCGCCATCACTCTAGGCGATGCAGCGCGCACGAAAAAGGCGCGCCCGCGATGGCGGGCGCGCCGTCGTTCGGTTCACTTGCCGGCGGTGCGCTCGAACTGGCGCAGCGTGGCGTTGGCGCGGCTCACGGCGTCGTCCAGCGCCTGCTGCGGCGACTTCTTGCCGGCCAGCGCGTTCTCGAGCTCCTCCGAGACCATGTCGCGGATCTGCACCATGTTGCCGAAGCGCAGGCCGCGGGAGTTCTCGGTCGGCTCCTTGTTGGTGAGCGACTTGATGGGCGTCTCGCGGTCCGGGTTCTGCTGGTAGAAGCCCGAGGCCTTCACCTTCTCATAGGCCGCCTTGGTGATCGGCAGGTAGCCCGACTCGATATGCAGCTTGGCCTGGCGGTCGGTGTCGGAGAGGAAGGTGAAGAACTTGGCGACGCCCTTGTACTCGGCTGCCGACTTGCCGCCCATGACCCACAGGGAGGCGCCGCCGATGATCGAGTTCTGCGGCGCGCCCTGCACGTCGGGGTAGTAGGGCATCAGGGCCGAGGTGAACTCGAACTTGGCGTTCGCCTTCACGTTGCCGAAGAAGCCCGAGGAGGTGAGCATGATCGGGCACTCGCCCGAGGTGAAGCGGCCCTCGTTCTCGTTGGTGCGGCCGGAATAGTCGTAGGTCTTGTCCTTCTGCAGGTTCACGAGGTCGGTCAGCAGCTTTACATGCGTGGGGCTGTTGAACTTCATCTCGGTGTCGAAGCCGTCGAGGCCGTTGGCCTTCGTGCCCATCGGCACGTTGTGCCAGGCCGAGAACTGCTCGACGAAGGCCCAGGGCGACCAGGCGGCGGTGAAGCCGCACTTGTCCCAGCCCGCGGCCTTCAGCTTCTTGCCGGCCTCGAACACCTCGGGCCAGGTCTTCGGGATGTCCGTGATGTTGGCCTTCTTCAGCGCGTCCTTGTTGATCCACATGACCATCGTGGACGAGTTGAAGGGGAAGGAGAGCATGTCGCCCTTCGCCGTCGAGTAGTAGCCGGTGATCGCCGGGAGGTATGACTTGGGGTCGAAGGGCTCGCCCGCCTCCTTCATCATCTCCTGCACCGGCTTGATGGCGCCCTTGGCGGCCATCATCGTGGCCGTGCCGACCTCGAAGACCTGCATGATGTGCGGGGCGTTGCCGGCGCGGAAGGCGGCGATGCCGGCGTTGAGCGTGTCGGCATAGGAGCCCTTGTAGGTCGCGATCACCTTGTATTCGCTCTGCGAGGCGTTGAAGTCGGCAGCGAGCTTGTTGACCACGTCGTTGTTGGCGCCGGTCATGGCGTGCCACCACTGGATCTCGGTCTGCGCCATCGCAGAGCCGCCCATCAGCAGGCTGGCGAGGGTCGCGGTGACGGCGATTCGGATGGTCATCGGTCTTCTCCCTGTGGCCCCGCTTCGCAGGCGGGCCTCGTTGGTGGTTCTTTTCGGTTTTCGTGAAGCTTCCATGACAACCCCGTGACATCAAGGCCCAGATGTCATGAAAAACGCCGCGCAGGCGCGCGGCGTCGGACGGCGAACTGGAGCTGCGCCGCCGGACCTCAGTAGGAGGCGACCGCCCCCCGCTTGGTCCCGAAGCCCGGGATGAAGCACTGGCACGGCGCATTCGCCGGCAGGGGGCGCCCCGTCGAGCAATTGCCCCGCGAGGTGATGCAGATATTGCTGCCCGGGCGGCCATAACCGTAGCCGGGCGGACGCCCATAGCCATATCCGGGGGGGCGGCCATAGTCGTAGCCATAGCCCGGCGGCGGCGGAGGCGGCCGGTACCCATAGCCGTAGCCCGGCGGGGGCGGTGGCGGGCGGTAGTAGGGATCGTAGTACTGGGCCGAGGCCGGCGCCGCCGCCATGCAGGCCAGGGCGGCGAGGCTCAGCAAAATCGATCGCTTCATCATCTCTCTCCAAGGGCGTCTGGCGACGCCGGCCCATCACACCCTGCGATTGCATCGAGCGCAAGACCGCCCAGGCGGGCGACAGGGCTGCAGGACGTCGCGCGCGCCCCGCAGCCCTTTACGCCGGGGGAACGTACCCCCATCTTCTGCCCAACAACGCGACAGACAGGCCGTTGGACGGCCGGCTTCCCTGCCGCGGCCTTTAGAGGCCCTTTATTGGAGTAAGCGACTGACATGGACGACCTGAAGCTCCTCGCCCTCGACACGGAGGACCTCGAGGTCCTGTCGGCCCACCTGCAGGATGCCGTTCTCAAGGTCGGCGACATGGCCTTCCTGCCAGCCGACAAGCGCTTCGCGCTGGTGGCCAACCGCTTCGACTGGGACTCGGCGGACGCGGGCCAGAATCGCCGCCGCAGGACGGGACTTCACTTCGACCGGGTGCTGCGCGTCAGGCGCCAGCGCATCCGCACCGACGCGCCCGACGCCGTGCTCAACCTGCTGGCCGTTACGTTCGAGGCGACGGAGGCCCCCTCGGGCCTCGTCACCCTCGTCTTCAGCGGCGGGGCCGCTGTGCAGCTCGAGGTCGAATGCCTGGAATGCCAGATGCGCGACCTGGGCCCGGTCTGGGAGACGGCCAGCCGGCCGGTCCACGACGCGGCGGACGGGTCCGGGACACGCCTGGCCTGACCATCGCGGTGTGACGCGGGAAAGGCCTGACACCCACGCGCACACCTGATAGGAGCGGTGCGTCGGCGGCCGCCTTCGCCTCGGCCGCCCCGGCCCCGCACCTCCGTCCGGGGCCGTTGATGCCCAGGCGGACGGGGACGTGACCCACCATGCCGATGCGACTCGATGCCCGCGCCGAGCGTTTCGAGGCGGACTTCGCCGCGCTCCTCGCCATGAAGCGCGAGGTGTCCGAGGACGTGGACCTCGCCGCCAAGGCCATCATCGAGGACGTGGTGCGCCGCGGGGACGAGGCGCTGGTCGACTACACGAAGCGCCTCGACCGGCTCGAATTGAGCCCGCAGACCCTGCGCATCTCCCCGGCGGATGTCGACGAAGCCGTCGCCGGCTGCGAGCGGGAGGCGCTCGACGCGCTCGGCCTCGCCCATGCGCGCATCGTCGCCTATCACGAGCGCCAGAAGCCCTCGGACGACCGCTTCATCGACGCGCTCGGCGTCGAGATGGGGCATCGATGGACCGCCGTGGAGGCCGCCGGCCTCTACGTGCCCGGGGGCACCGCGAGCTACCCATCCTCCGTTCTGATGAACGCCGTTCCCGCCGCCGTGGCGGGCGTGCCTCGCATCGTGATGGTGGTCCCCTCCCCCGACGGCGTGCTCAACCCGCTGGTCCTCGCCGCCGCACGGCTGGCCGGCGTGACCGAGATCTACCGCATCGGCGGCGCGCAGGCCGTGGCGGCGCTGGCCTATGGCACGGCCACCATCGCGCCCGTCGCCAAGATCGTCGGCCCCGGCAACGCCTATGTCGCCGCCGCCAAGCGGCGGGTCTTCGGCCAGGTCGGAATCGACATGATCGCCGGCCCGTCCGAGGTGGTGATCCTGGCTGACGGTCACGCCAATGCCGAATGGGTCGCCGCCGACCTGCTGGCCCAGGCCGAGCACGACACCGCCGCCCAGTCGATCCTGGTCACGGACAGCACGGAGCTCGCAGACGCGGTCGAAACAGCGGTGGAGCGCCACCTGACCACCCTGCCCCGACGCGATATCGCGGGGAAGAGCTGGGCCGAATACGGGGCGATCGTGCTCGTTTCCTCGCTCGACGCCGCCGTGCCGCTCGTCGACCGGCTGGCGCCCGAGCACCTGGAGATCGAGGCTGAGGACGCCGAAGCGCTGGCCGGGCGGATCCGCAACGCGGGCGCCATTTTCCTCGGCAGCTACACCCCGGAGGCCGTGGGCGACTATGTCGGCGGGCCGAACCACGTGCTGCCGACGGCGCGCTCCGCCCGCTTCTCCTCGGGCCTCGGCGTGCTCGACTTCATGAAGCGCACCTCCATCCTCAAGTGCGGCCCAGAGCAGCTGCGCGCCATCGGCCCTGCGGCCGTGACGCTTGGCGAGGCCGAGGGCCTGGGCGGTCATGCCCGCTCCGTCTCCATCCGGCTGAACGGGGCCTGACATGACCGGCCACGGCCATCCCGGGGACAAGCCGCCGCCCGATCCGAAGAAGCGGCTGATCGGCGTCACGCTGGACGAGGTCTCGATCGGCCGCGGGGCGCCAGAGCAGGAGCATGAGCGCGCGGTCGCCATCTACGACCTCATCGAGAGCAACCGCTTCGGCGTGCCGGGCCACGAGGGCGGCCCCTATGCGCTCCACCTCGGGCTCGTCTCCAGCAAGCTCGCGCTGGACATCCGGCACTCCAGCGGGCAGCCGGTCATCACGCACATCCTCTCCCTCGCGCCCTTCCGAAAGGTCGTGAAGGACTATTTCATGGTGTGCGAAAGCTACTACGCCGCCATCCGCACCGCGAGCGCCGCGCAGATCGAGGCCATCGACATGGGACGGCGCGGCCTGCACAACGAAGCGGCGCAGATCCTCATGGAGCGGCTTGACGGCAAGGTCGAGGTCGACTTCGACACGGCGCGCCGTCTCTTCACCCTCATCATGGCCCTGCACTGGAAAGGCTGATGCATGGCGCCTGAGGGGGTGGGCCGTCGTGTGGGCGCAGTCTTGTTCAGCTGCAACTTCAACGCCGTCCGCTCTCCCATGGCCGAGGCCATCGCCCGCCACTTCTTCGGCCGCTCGACCTACGTGCAATCGGCCGGAGTCCGGAAGGGCGAGACCGACCCCTTCATGGTCGCGGTGCTCGACGAGATCGGCATCGATGCCTCGAAGCACAAGCCGCGCACCCTGGAGGAGTTGCAGGACTGGGAGGGGCTGAACTTCGACCTGATCGTCTCGCTGAGCCCCGAAGCCCACCACCAGTCGCTGGAGATCACACGCACCAGCGCCGTCGACGTCGAGTACTGGCCGACGCTCGACCCCACGGTGGTGCAAGGCTCCCGAGAGCAGCAGCTCGACGCCTATCGCGACGTGCGGGACGGGCTGATCAGGCGGATCAAGGACCGGCTGGGGCGGTAGCGGCCTTCACCTCCCCTCGCGGGGGAGGGTGAGAAACCGCCTCTCTAAGCTGCCCGCTTGGCCAGGAGGTCGCGGATCTCGGTGAGGAGGATTTCCTCCTTGGTCGGGGGCGCCGGCGCGGGCTCGGGCTTGGGCTGGCGGTTGACCTTGTTGATGGCCTTCACCACCCAGAACAGGACCCAGGCGATGATGATGAAGCTCAGTAGGGCGGTGAAGAAGCTGCCATAGCCCAGCACTGCGCCCGCCTTCTTGGCGTCCTCGTAGGCCATCCCGGTCTTGGCCGCGCCTGTGAGGGGGATGAAGTAGTTCGAGAAATCCAGCCCGCCCAGGATCGCGCCGATGATCGGCATGATGAGGTCGTTGACGATGGAGTCGACGATCTTCCCGAAGGCCGCGCCGATGACCACGCCGATGGCGAGATCGACCACGTTGCCCCGCATGGCGAAGGCCTTGAATTCCTGCAGCATGGTTGCCCCTTCTCCTGCTCAGTCGTCCGCCCGCCCCGGGCGACGGCCCGCCGCGCACGGGCGGGGACAAGGTAAACAATCAACTAACGATTGAAAGCCTGAAGTGCTGCGCTCACGCCATCGGGCGTCCGTCGGAGCGCCCCCGCGCCGCTTTGACAAAGGTCGTCTTTCGCCGAGGTTGCGGAGGACGTATCGTGCCCCGGGGAGTTCCGGCCCGCCCCGATGGCCGGCGGCCCCGTCGCGGGCAGGGAGCCGCGTCGCATGCTGGCTGGATGGGCGGTCGTCCTGACCGCGTTGGCTTATCTCTGCGCCCTGTTCGGCGTCGCCCATTACGGCGACACGATCGGCCGGCGATGGATGGCCGGGCGGGCCCGCAGCACGATCTATGCGCTGGCGCTGGCGGTCTACTGCACGTCCTGGACCTTCTTCGGCTCGGTGGGATCGGCGTCGCGCTCGGGCTTCGACTTTCTCGCCATCTATATCGGCCCGATCCTCGTCATCGCCGTCGGCTACCCCCTGCTGCGCCGCGTCGTGCGGCTCGCCAAGTCGCAGAACATCACCTCGATCGCCGACTTCGTGGCCTCCCGCTATGGCAAGAGCGAGAGGGTGGCGGCGCTCGTCACCATCATCGCGGTGATCGGCTGCGTGCCCTACATCGCGCTGCAGCTCAAGGCGATCGCGGTCTCGCTCACCACGGTGCTCGACGCCGCAGACCCCATTTCGGGCTCCCCGACCGTCCCGCTCTTCGGCGACCTCGCGCTCTTCATCGCGCTGGTGCTGGCGGGCTTCGCCACGGCGTTCGGCACGCGCCACGTGGACGCGACGGAACACCAGGACGGCCTGATGCTGGCCGTCGCGGCGGAGTCCATCGTCAAGCTCGTCGCCTTCCTGATCGTCGGGGTCACCGTCACCTTCGTCAGCTTCGACGGGCCCTTCGACCTCTTCGCCAAGATGGCCGAGCGCGCCACCGAAACGCCGATCCTGGACCGCGGCGGGGGATGGCTGCCCTTTACGGTCATCATGGCCATGTCGGGCGCGATCATCCTGCTGCTGCCGCGCCAGTTCCACGTCAGCGTGGTCGAGAACAGGGACGAGGAGGACACGGCGCGGGCGGCCTGGATGTTCCCGCTCTACCTCGTGCTCATCAACCTCTTCGTCATCCCGCTCGCCGTCGCGGGCGACCTTCTGTTGCCGCAGGGCGTCGACCGGGACATGACGGTGCTCATCCTGCCGCTGGAGCAGGGCCACGGCGTCGTGGCGCTCATCGCCTTCATCGGCGGGCTCTCGGCGGCAACGGCGATGGTGATCGTCGAATCCGTCGCGCTCGCCATCATGATGTCGAACCACCTGGTGATGCCGCTGCTGCTGCGCCGGCGCATGCCGGGCGTCACGGCCTGGTGGCGCACCTCGCCGGACAGCGACATCGGCGACATGGGCGGGCTCGTCCTCGCCATCCGGCGCGTGGCGATCCTGCTGCTGCTCCTGCTGGGCTATCTCTATTACCGCACCTCGGGCGATGCGGCGCTGGCCTCGATCGGCCTCATTTCCTTCGCGGCGATCGCTCAGATCGGCCCGGCCTTCTTCGGCGGCCTGTACTGGCGGCGGGGAAACGCAGCTGGCGCGACGGCAGGGCTGATCTCCGGCATCCTCGTCTGGATGGTGATGCTGTTCCTGCCCACGGTGGCGGGGCCGGACCACCTGATCTCCCTCTCGAGCCTCGGAGTCGACTGGCTCGGCGTCCCCCTCGTCGACGACAACGGCAACGTCGTCTTCGGCATGCGCGAGATCACGCGCGGCGCGCTGTGGAGCATCGGCATCAACATCGCCGCCTACGTCATCTTCTCGCTCGCCCGCAGCGCGACGCCGATCGAGCGGCTGCAGGCCAGCACCTTCGTGTCGCCCGACACGCCGGGCATGGCGCAGCCGTTCCGGCTCTGGCGCACGGCCGTGACGGTGGAGGAGCTGCGCTCCACCGTGGCGCGCTACCTCGGCGCCGAGCAGACGGTCTCCTCCTTCGAGGCCTTCGCGCAGAGCCGCAACCTCGTGCTGGACCCGAACCGCGAGGCCGATATCCACCTGCTGCGCTATGCCGAGCACCTGCTGGCCTCGGCCATCGGCGCGGCGTCCTCCCGCCTCGTCCTGTCGCTGCTGCTGCGCCGGCGCAACGTGACGAAGAAGGCTGCGCTGAAGCTGCTCGACGACGCCTCCGCCGCCATCCAGTACAATCGCGACCTGCTGCAGCACGCGCTGGACCATGCCCGGCAGGGCATCACCGTGTTCGACAAGGACCTGCGGCTGATGTGCTGGAACCGCGAGTTCCAGGAACTCTTCCGCCTGCCCAACGACCTCGCCCGCGTCGGCACAGGCCTCGACGAGATCGTGCGCTTCAATGCCGCCCGCGGAACCTATGGCCCGGGCGAGCCGGACGAGTTCGTCGCGGCCCGCCTCGAGAGCTTCGTCAACGACCTCGAGCCGGTTCGCGTGCGCCTGCACACGACCGGCACCGTGATCGAGATCCGAACGGCCCACATGCCGGACGGCGGCATCGTGACGACCTACACGGACATCACCGCGACCGTGGAGGCGGAGGAGGCCCTGGAGCGCGCCAACGAGACGCTGGAGAACCGCGTCCGCGAGCGCACGGAGGAATTGCTGCGCCTCAACGAGGAACTCGGCGCTGCCAAGGCCCAGGCCGACGAGGCCAACGTCTCCAAGACGCGCTTCCTCGCCGCCGCCAGCCACGACATCCTGCAGCCGCTCAACGCGGCGCGCCTCTACGCCACTTCGCTCGTGGAGCGCGACCGCAACGGCGGGGACTCGCGGCTCGCGGAGAACGTCGACGCCTCGCTGGAGGCAGTGGAGGAGATCCTCACCGCGCTCCTCGACATTTCCCGCCTCGACAGCGGGGCCATGAAGGCGGAGGTGACGAGCTTCCGGCTGGAGGACATCCTCAACCAGCTCAAGCTCGAATTCGAGCCGATCGCCCGCGAGAAGGGCCTCGCTCTCGCCTTCGTGCCCTGCTCGCTCACGGTGCGCTCGGACCGGCGGCTGCTGCGCCGCCTTCTGCAGAACCTCGTCTCAAACGCCATCAAGTACACGCCCAAGGGCCGCGTGCTCGTGGGCTGCCGGCGCCGGAAGGGCAAGCTGCGGCTGGAAGTGTGGGACACGGGCCTCGGCATCCCGCCCTCCAAGCAGAAGGTCGTCTTCCGCGAGTTCCAGCGCCTCGACCAGGGCGCGCGAGAGGCCAGAGGGCTCGGCCTCGGCCTCTCCATCGTCGAGCGCATCGCCCGCGTGCTCGACCACCCGATCCGGCTGCAGTCGCAGCCCGGCCGCGGCTCGATGTTCGCGGTGGAGGTGCCCGTCTCGGCCCCGCTCCCCGCCATGGCCGCCCAGACCGAGGCCGCGCCGCGCCCCCAGGCGGCGCTCGCCGGCACCACCGTGCTCTGCATCGACAACGAACCCGCCATCCTCGACGGCATGCGCACCCTGCTCACCGGCTGGGGCTGCACGGTCTGGACCGCCGCAAGCCAGAAGGAGGCGCAGCAGGCCCTGCGCCGGCGCAAGAGCCGGCCGGACCTCATCATCGCCGACTACCACCTCGACGATGGCGAGGACGGGCTGGAGGCGATCACCGCTCTGCGCTGGAAGATCGGCCGCGAGACGCCCGCCGTTCTCCTGACCGCCGACCGGTCCCCCGGGGTCCGCGACGCCGCCGCCGAGCGCGACGTGCACGTGCTCAACAAGCCGCTGAAGCCGGCCGCGCTGAGGGCGTTGATCGCCCAATGGCGGGCGACGCGGACCGCGGCGGAGTAGGCTGCCGCACCAGCCTCTCTGTCATCCCGGCCGGAGCGCAGCGGAGAGCCGGGACCCAGGACAACGCGCTTGGATGAGGACAATCGATGTCCTGGGTCCCGGGTCAGCACCGCACCGCTTCGCGCTGCGGCGCGCCCGGGATGACGCCGTGGTCGTCCTACCGGCTTGCGCGAACGGCTCCCTCCGTCCTTGCGAGGAGCGCAGCGGCGAAGCAATCCAGGAGCCGGGCGTTGGCTGGCGCACGGCCTCACGCCCGGCTTCTGGAGTGCTTCGCTTCGCTCGCAATGACGGAGAGGCTCAGGCCACCGCCTTCGCGCCCTCGCTACCGTAGAACCGCTCGCCCGTCTCCGCCATGCGCAGCAGGCCCTCGCTCGGCGCGAACCGCGCGCCGTGCTTCGCGGCCAGCCGCTCGCACATCTCCACGAACCGCTTCGCCCCCATGCCGTCGATGTAGGACAGGGTCCCGCCCGTGAACGGCGCGAAGCCGAAGCCGAGGATGGAGCCGACGTCCGCCTCGCGGGGATCGGTGACGATGCCATGCTCGAAGGCGCGCGCCGCCTCCAGCGCCTGGATGGCCAGGAACCGGCTCTTCAGCTCGGCGACGTCGATCCCCTCGGGATCGAGCCGCTTGCCAGCCATGTCGGCGAGGCCGGGCCAGAGGCGCTTGGGACCTTTGTCGGGATAGTCGTAGAAGCCCTTGCCGTTCTTGCGCCCGAGGCGGCCGTGCTGGTCGACCATAGCGACAAGGATGCGCTCCTGCACCGGGTCGGCAGCAGCATCGCCGAGCTGCGCCTTCGTCGCGCGCAGGATGCGCAGGACGAGGTCGATGGCGACCTCGTCGTTGAGCGAGAGCGGGCCGACGGGCATGCCGGCCATGCGCGCCGCGTTCTCGATCATGGCGGGAGGCACGCCCTCGCCCAGCATGAGGTGTCCCTCCAGCAGGTAGGCCCCGACGCAGCGGTTGGCGTAGAAGCCGCGGGCGTCGTTGACGACGATAGGCGTCTTTCGGATGGCGCGCACGAAGTCGAGCGCGGTCGCCAGCGCCCGCTCGCCCGTCTGCTTCGCCAAGATGACCTCCACCAGCATCATCTTCTCGACGGGCGAGAAAAAATGGATGCCGATGAACTGCTCCGGCCGCGACGAGGCCTTGGCGAGGCCGCTGATCGGCAGAGTCGAGGTGTTGGAGCCGAAGATGGCGTCCGGCCGCATTGCGGCCTCGGCCCTGGCGATCACCTCCGCCTTGAGGCGGGGATCCTCGAAGACCGCCTCCACGACGAGATCGCATTGGCCGAGCGCCGCGTAATCCGCCGTCGCCGTGATGCGAGACAGCAGCGCGTCGCGGTCGGCGCTCTTGGCGCGACCCTTCAGAACCTGGTCGGTCATCAGCTTGTGGGACAGCGCCTTCCCCTTGTCGGCGCTCTCCTGGTCGCGGTCGATGAGGACGACGGAGAGCCCGGCGAGCGCGCTGACATAGGCGATGGCCGCGCCCATGAAGCCCGCGCCGATGACGCCCACCGTCTTCGGCGTGGCGGACGCAATGTCCTTCGGGCGGCGCGCTCCCTTGTTGATCTCCTGCAAGGAGAGAAAGAGCGTGCGGATCATCGCCGCCGCCTCGGGCGAGCGCAGGACCTTGGCGAAGAGCCGGCTCTCGACCTGCAGGGCGAGGTCCATCGGCAGCTGAAGCCCGTCATGGACGGCCTGCAGGATGGCCTTCACCGCGGGGTAGTTGTCCATCGTCTCGCGGCGGTAGATCGCGTTGGCCGGGGGCCAGATCATCATGCCGCCTGCCGAATAGACGCGGCCCGACGGGGCCTTCCAGCCCTTTTCGTCCCAGGGCTGCACGGCCTTGCCGCCGCCGAGCACGAAGGCGCGGGCCTTCTCGGCGATCTCGGCGCGCGGGGCGACCTCGTGAACGAGGCCCATGGCCTTGGCGGCGGCGGGGCGGATCTGCTCGCCCTTGAACAGCATCTGCAGCGCGTCGCCCGTCGGCATCAGCCGCGCCACGCGCTGCGTCCCGCCGGCGCCGGGGAAGAGCCCGACCTTCACCTCCGGCAGGCCGACGCGCGTCGAGGCGTTGTCAGAGACGACGCGGTGGTGGCAGGCTAGCGCCAGCTCGAAGGCCCCGCCGAGGCAGATGCCGTGGATGGCGATGGCGAAGGGCTTTCCGCAGGTTTCGAGCTTGCGATAGAGCAGGCTCAGCCGGCGCGTCTCCTCGAAGAAGTAGCGCGCCGCGGGCTCCTCGCCCTGCGCCTTGCGCAGCCGGTGGTATTCCGCGCCGAGGCCCTGGAGCATCGAGAGGTCCGCGCCGCCCGAAAAGCTCTCCTTTCCCGAGGCGATGACGCAGCCCTTCACGGCGGGGTCGGAGGCGACCCGGTCGATGATGGCGTCGAGCTCGGCCATGACCTCCGGCGTGATGATGTTCATCGAGCGGCCGGGTACGTCCCAGGTGGCGAGCGCCACGCCGTCGGCGTCGATGGCGAGGCGGAAGTTCCGGAGGTCCATGGCGTGCTCCAGCTCAGACGCGCTCGATGATGGTGGCGGTGCCCATGCCAGCCCCGATGCAGAGCGTGACCAGGGCCGTGCCCTTGCCCGTGCGCTCCAGTTCGTCGAGCGCCGTGCCGAGGATCATGGCGCCGGTCGCGCCGAGAGGATGGCCCAGCGCGATGGCCCCGCCGTTCGGGTTGACGCTGGCGGGGTCGAGGTCGAAGGCCTGGAGGTAGCGCAGCACCACCGCGGCGAAGGCCTCGTTGACCTCGAAGAGGTCGATGTCGGCGATGCTCATGCCGGCGCGGGCCAGCACCTTGCGCGTGACATCCACCGGGCCGGTCAACATGAGCGCAGGCTCGGAGCCGATATTGGCGAAGGCGCGGATGCGCGCCCGCGGCTTCAGCCCCGCCTTCGCGCCGGCCCCGGCGTTGCCGATCAGCACGGCGGCGGCCCCGTCCACGATGCCCGAGGAATTGCCGGCATGGTGGACGTGGTTCACCGCCTCGACGTCCGGATGCGCCTGGATGGCCACGGCGTCGAAGCCGCCCTGCTCGCCCATCATGGCGAAGGACGGCTTCAGCGCGGCGAGCGACTGCATGTCGGTCGGCCGCATGTGCTCGTCGCGGTCGAGCAAGGTGATTCCGTTGACGTCCTTCACCGGCACGACAGAGCGGGCGAAGCGGCCCGCCTCCCAGGCCTCCCTGGCGCGGCGCTGGCTCTCGACGGCGTAGGCGTCGACGTCGTCGCGCGAAAAGCCGTACTTGGTGGCGATGAGGTCGGCCGAGACGCCCTGCGGCATGAAGTAGGCGGGGATCGCCACCATGGGATCGACGGGCCAGGCCCCGCCGGAGGCGCCGATGCCGACGCGGCTCATGGATTCCACCCCGCCGGCCACCGCCATGTCCTGCTGGCCGGACATGACCTGCGCCGAGGCGAAGTTCACGGCGTCGAGCCCGGATGCGCAGAAGCGGTTGATCTGCACGCCCGGCACGCCGATGCCGTAGCCCGCGACGAGCGCCGCCGCGCGCGCGACGTCGCCGCCGGCCTCGCCGACGGGATCGACGCAGCCCAGCACGACGTCGTCGACGAGCGCCGTGTCGAGGTGGTTGCGCTCTCTGATGGCCGTCAGCGCGTGGGCGGCAAGCGCCAGCGAGCTCACCTCGTGCAGCGCCCCGTCCGGCTTGCCGCGGCCCCGCGGCGTGCGGGCAGCGTCGTAGATGAAGGCGTCGGGCATTCGCTCCTCCCGGCTCTGCCCCTCCGGGGCTCGGCGGCATCGTCGTTCTTGTCCTGCAGTCTGGATCGCTTCGCCTGCGGCCCGCAATGACGGAGTGGCGGATGCCCCTCTCAGAACATCTCCTCCGGCAGCGCCATCACGGCGTCGGCCCCTGCGGTGATCCGGGCGAGGCGCGTGGCGCTGTCGGGCAGGATGCGCTCCATGAAGAAGCGCGCCGTGACGAGCTTGGCGTCCATGCGGGCGGCGAGCGCTGCGTCATCCGCGGCCTCGGCCTTGAGGCGCTGGGCGGCCTCGGACATGCGCACCCACATCGTCGCCATCGCGGCAAGGCCGAAGAGGTGCATGTAGTCGGTCGCGCCCGCGCCGGCATGGTCCGGCCGCTGCACGGCGTGCTGCATGAACCACATCGTAGCCTTCTGCAGGTGGTCGAGCGCGGCGAGCGCCGGCTTCGCGAAGGGCGCCAGCGCCTCCTGGCCCGCGCATTCCTTGAGGTAGCCGAGGCTCTCGCCGAAGAAGGCGGTGACGGCGCGACCGCCATCCTTGGGCAGCTTTCGGCCGACGAGGTCCAGCGCCTGGATGCCGTTGGCCCCCTCGTAGATCATGGCGATGCGGGCGTCGCGCACGAACTGCTCCATGCCCCATTCGGCGATGTAGCCGTGCCCGCCGAACATCTGCTGGGCGTCGACCGCCGCGGCGAAGCCGAGGTCGGTGAGCACGCCCTTGAGCACCGGCGTCATCAGTCCGAGCCGGTCGTCGGCGGCCTGCCGAGCCTTGGCGTCGCCGCTGCGGTGCGCGACGTCGCTCTGCAGGGCGGTCGCGATGTAAAGCGCGCGGCCGGCCTCAGTGATGGCGCGGATGCCCATCAGGGTGCGCCGCACGTCGGGGTGGACGATCAGGGGATCGGCGGGTTGAGCCGGGTCGCGCGCTCCGCTCAGCGCCCGGCCCTGCCGCCGCTCCCGGACATAGGCCGCCGCGTTCTGCGCGGCGACCTCGGCCATGGCGAGTCCCTGGATGCCCACCGCGAGACGCGCCTCGTTCATCATCACGAACATCGCTGCAAGGCCGCGATGCGCCTCGCCGACCAGCCAGCCCGTCGCGCCGTCATAGTTCATGACGCAGGTCGCGTTGCCGTGGATCCCCATCTTGTGCTCGAGCGCGCCGCAGGCCACCGCGTTGCGTTCGCCGAGCGTCCCGTCGGCGTTCACGAGGCGCTTGGGGACGAGGAAGAGCGAGATGCCCTTCGTGCCCTCCGGCGCGCCCTCGATGCGGGCGAGGACGAGGTGGACGATGTTCTCCGCGACGTCGTGATCTCCGGCGGAGATGAAGATCTTCGTGCCGGAGATAGCGTAGGAGCCGTCCGGGCGCGGCGTCGCCTTGGTGCGGATGAGCCCGAGGTCGGTGCCGCATTGCGGCTCGGTGAGGTTCATCGTGCCGGTCCACTCGCCGGCGATCATGCGCGGCAGGTAGATCCGCTTCTGTTCCTCGCTGCCATGCTGCTGGAGGGCTGCGATGGCCCCCATCGTGAGCCCGGCATACATTGAAAGCGCCATATTAGAAGACGTGGCGAATTCATTGACGATGCAGGACAATGCATAAGGCAGGCCCTGGCCGCCAAAGGCCGGATCCGCGGCCAGCCCGATCCAGCCGCCCTTGGCGAAAGAGGCAAAGGCCTCCGGGAAACCGGCCGGCGTCCTCACCGTGCCGTCCGCCTCGCGCCTGCAGCCCGCGAGGTCGCCGGCGCGGTTGATCGGCTGGAATTCCTCCTCGCAGAGCCTCGCCGCCTCCCCAAGGATCGCCTCGACGGTCTCGCCCGAGGCGTCCTCGAAGCCCGGCAGGTCGCGGTAGCGGTCGAGGTGAAAGACGTGTTGGAGCAGGAACATCACGTCTGCGACCGGCGCGCGATAGAGCGGCATGAACGTCACCTCCGGGGCGGCTCACCTATTCTGTTCATATATAAACGATCTGGTCGGCACCGTGAAGGGGGCGGCTCGCCGAGGCGAGGCCCGGGAGGACTTGGCCCAAGAGGACTTGGCCCACGAGGACTTGGCCCAAGACGCCCATGAGAATGACGAGCCGTTTAGGAAGGTTGAGACTTCCTTAAGCGCACAACCCCAAATGTTAACCCCATCTTTACCACGATTGAGAAAAGTCGGGGTCCGGCCGCCGCGCCGCGCCGCTCCCCCGGGAGTGGTGCTGCGGACGGCCGAGAGGCGGGACAGGGGGCGGAATGCCCCTTCCGAGGCGGACCGGACCATGAAGCAAGGCATGCCCTGGAGCGTAAAAGGCGTGGACACCAATGCCCGCGACGCAGCCAAGGAGGCCGCCCGCCGCGCCGGCATGACGCTCGGCGAATGGCTCAACACCGTCATCGCGGAGACCGCCGCGGACGGCGAGAAGCCCGATGCCGGCATCGAGGAGAAGCTGGAGCGCCTGCAGCGCGCCGCCGCCGAGACGGCCGCGTCCGCCCCGAAGGGTGCGAACGACCTCGTGAGCGTGCTCGAGCGCGCCATTGCGCAGTCGCGCCAGCAGGCCCACGGGGTGGAGGTACGAACCGCCGGCGCCATGGAGGCGATGCTGCGCTGGATCGAGCGCACCGACCGCCAGCGCCGCGACGAGATGGGCAGCCTCGCCCACGCGCAGGAGCGCACTTCGCTGGCGCTGCGCGAGGCGCTCACGTTGGTCACCTCGCGGCTCGATTCCATGGAGCGCAGCTTCGATACGGGCCGCGAGCGCGAGCTCGGCCCCATGCGCTCCGCGCTGGACCGCCTCGAAAGCCGCATGGACGACCTCGACCGCCGCGCAGCGGAGGGTCCTCTCCCTGAGAAGGTCACGGAGAGCCTGAAGCTGCTCGAAGGCCGCCTCGTCGACGTGGCACGCCGGCTCGACCAGAACCCCGAGACCGGCGTCGCCTCCGACCGCATCGCCCGCATCGAGACCACTCTCGGTGCCCTCGTCGACATGCTGCGTGGTCCCGCTGTGGTCGAGGAGGACGGACTCCTCGTCGCCGACGAGCCGCTCGTCGACGCCGACGACACCAGCCTCGACGCCACGCTCGCGCAGATCCGCGCGCGGCAGGCCGCCCTCGACCAGGCAGCCTTCGTTGCACGCGCCGGCGCGGATGCCGGGGACGGGCGCACCGCGGCCCAGCTCGACGCGCTGCGCGCCGACATCGCCGGACTGACACAGCGGCTCGACGACCTCGGGCGCGTGCGCCACGAGCCGGACCTGGGGGCCATGCGCCAGGACATCGTTGCCCTGTCGAGCGCCGTGCGCGACCTCTCGCCGCGCCACACGATCGAGGCGCTGGAGGGGGTCCTGCGCGACCTGGCCCGCCAGATCGAGGCCGGCCGCACCGACTCCGTGGCCCAGGGCACGAGCATCCTCTCCCTCGACCGCCTGTCGGGCGATGTGGCGAACCTCGTCGCGGACCTCGCCCCGCTCAAGGCGCTTGGCCAGCTGCGAGACGAGATCGACCAACTCGGCGGACGCCTCGACAAGCTGCCGCAGGAGGTCTCGCAAAAGGATGCGCTTGACCGCCTCGGCGCGGAGATCGCCGACCTGAGGGGGCTCGTGGAGAGCAGCGCCGCCGCCGCCCAGGTGGCCGCCCCCGTGGAGCAGGCCGTCGCGAAGCTCGCCGAGCGACTCGATCAGGGCCTGGCGCGCCACGGCCTCGACCAGGACGTCGTCACCAGCCTGCAGAAATCCATCGAGGACATGCGCTGGACGCTCGGCGCCCTCACCGAGATGGAGCGCAAGCCCGACCCGGGCCTCGCCCGGATGGAAGAGCGCTTCGACGTGCTCGTCGAGAAGCTGGATTCGCTGGCGCAGCGCGCCGTGGATCCCACGCTCACCGACATCGCGGAGCGCATGGCGCGGCTGCAGGACACGGTCGACACCCGTGTCACGCCGCCCAGCGAGACGGGCGCGCTGGGCGCGCTGATCGCCTCGCTGCACGAGAAGATGGACGAGGCGTCGAAGCCGGACGCCGCCAACGGTTCGCTCGACGCGCTCGAGCGCCAGATCCATGCCATGACGGACGCCTTGGGCCGGACCGACGACAACGTCGCCGCCCTTCGCTCCATGGAGACCTCCATCGGCGACCTCTTCGCCAAGATCGAGGACGCCAAGCGCAGCACCATCGCCGCCGCTGAGCAGGCCGCCGAGCAGGCCGCCGAGCGCGCGGCGGAGGTCGTGGCGAAGGACATCGTCGCCAAGGCCGCTCCCGAGGGCGAGCGCCCGCCGCAGACCGACCGCCGGACCTCACAGGCCCTCGAGGCCGTGCAGGACACGATGGAGCGCATCGTCGAGCGCCTCGCCATGCTCGAGGCGGACATCACGAGCGACCGCGTGAGGCTGATGGAGCTCGCCGAACGCGCCGCCCGCCAACAGGAGGAAGCCCGCGCGGTTCCGCCGGCGCCGGCCCCGGCGCCCATGAACGCGGCCGAGAAGATCGCCGCCGCCGCCGCCGCCGCGCAGGCTGCCCGCGCTCTCGACAGCTCGTCCTTTTCCCGTCCGCCGCGGCCCGAGCCGCGCCCCTCCGCGCCGCCTCCGGCGCCCGCCATCCCGCATGCCGACGCGCTCGCCCTCGCGGCCGCTGCACGCGCCAGCATGGCTCCCGCCTCGCCGGCCGTTCCGCCCGAGCCGGCCGCGGAAGAGCCGACGGTTCCGGTCGACGACGCAGACGGCGGCGTTCCGGCCGCCGACGGCGCGTCCAGCGCTCACCTCGCCGACGATATGCTGCTCGAGCCCGGCAGCGGCCGGCCGGCCGTCAACGAGGAGGAGCAGCCCGCGGCGAACGCCGAGCCTTCCGACGCCGCCATGGCGAGCTTCATCGCCTCGGCGCGGATGGCCGCGCGGACCGCGACCGACCCCTCGGGCCGGGTCTCGTCCAAGGCCCAGAAGAAGCTCGACGCCGCCGAGCGGGCAGCCGCCAAGGCTGCCGCGGCGTCCGCCGCCCTTGCGGCCGGGGAAGAGGCCGGCGGATCGGCGCTGAGCGGCGTCCGCCGCTACGTCGACAGCCGCCGCCGCCCGATTCTCCTCGGCCTGGCAGCCCTGGTGCTCGCCATCGGGAGCGCCCAGCTCGTGCGCAACGTGCTGCTCGACGGCACGCCGCCCGCACCCGCTTCGCAGGACGCTCCTCGCAAGGACCAGTCCTCCTCGATCGATTCGACAACGGGCGCGCCGGCCGGCGCGGAGGCGAAACCGGAGACCGCGCAGGCGAATCCGTCGCTGCTCGACCCGAACAGCGCTGCGCCGGGCAGCTTCTCCACGTCGGCGGACAAGGGTCCGAAGTCCGGCGCCCTCGCTCCGGCCAAGGAGCCTGACACGGTCGGGGCGATTGCTCCCGCGGGAGCGCCCCGCGCCGACGTCCCCACGGGGGATGCCAAGGCCGGCGTGCCCGTATCCGATCTTCCGGCCACGCTTCCCGCGGGCCTGACCAAGGCCGCGGGCCTCGGCAGCCCCGCCGCGTCCTACGAGGTCGCGAGCCGCTATTTCGACGGGCGCGGCGTGACGCGCGACCTGAAGGCCTCGGTCCGCTGGTTCGAGCGCGCCGCGACGCAGGGCTTCGCGCCGGCGCAGTACCGCCTCGGCAGCATGTACGAGAAGGGTCTCGGCGTGCAGGCCGACCCCGTCAGCGCCCGCAACTGGTACCGCCAGGCGGCCGACCGCGGCAACGCCAAGGCCATGCACAATCTCGGCGTTCTCATCGCCGAGGGCAGCAACGGCAAGCCGGACTACGAGCAGGCCGCGGTGTGGTTCCGCCGCGCGGCCGAACTCGGCGTGCGCGACAGCCAGTACAACCTCGCGATCCTCACCGCGCGCGGCCTCGGCGTCGCCGCCAACCTGCAGCAATCATACACCTGGTTCGCCATCGCCGCCGCGCAGGGCGACGAGGATGCCGGGCGCAAGCGCGACGAGGTCGGCGCGCGGCTCGACCCGGCCACGCTCGCCGCGGCGAAGGCGGCCGCCGAGAGCTACAAGCCCGGCAAGCTCGACGAGGCCGCCAACGATCCCGGCACGCCCCCTGGCGGCTGGGAGGGCGAGGCCAATGCGGGCGGCAAGGCCAAGCCCAAGAACTGAGGCAGCGGCTCGCAGGCTCTGCGGAGAAGATTTGTTCGGCGGCGCGCTATCCACCGGCCTCGCGCCGTGGCATGACCCGGCTTGGGCTCGGCCTGCCGCTCCGGCGCCGGCGGCTCGCCCCTGATGACGTCGGCACTCTCGGCAGGACGGGTCGGTGCAGATCTATCTCCCCATCGCGGAACTGCCGGTCAGCATCTTCCTGATCCTCGGCCTCGGGGCGGCGGTGGGCTTCATCTCCGGCATGTTCGGGGTGGGCGGCGGCTTCCTGATGACCCCGCTGCTGATCTTCATCGGCATCCCGCCGGCCGTCGTGGTCGCCACCGGCACCGCCCAGATCGCGGCCTCCTCGCTGACGGGCTCCATCGCTTACTGGCGGCGCAAGGCGCTCGACTTCAAGCTCGGCACGGTTCTGCTGGCCGGCGGCCTCGTCGGCACGATCATGGGCGTCTGGTTCTTCAACAGCATGCGGCGCCTGGGACAGCTCGAGCTCGTGATCGTGCTGTCCTACATTACGCTGCTCACCGCGGTCGGCGGCCTCATGCTGGTGGAAAGCGTGCAGGCGCTCATCTCGGAACGCCGGGGCGTGACGCCTCCCAAGCGGGCGGGCGGGAAGCCCTGGTACTTCTTCCTGCCGCTGCGCATGCGCTTCCACCGCTCGAAGCTCTACATCAGCGTGCTGCCGCTGCTGGCCCTCTCCTTCACCATCGGCTTCCTCGGCGCCGTGCTCGGCATCGGCGGCGGCTTCCTCATGGTGCCCGCGCTCATCTACCTGTTCCGCGTGCCGACCGCCGTAGTCATCGGCACCTCTCTTTTCCAGATCCTCTTCACGATGATCGCGGCGGTACTGCTTCACGCCACGACCAACCAGTCCGTCGACATCATCCTCGCCATCATCCTGGTGATCGGCGGCGTGTTTGGCGCGCAATTCGGCGCACGGGCCGGCCAGAACATCCGCGGGCAGCATTTCCGCCTGCTGCTGGCGCTGATCATCCTGTCGGTCGGCGTGCGCTTCGCCTCGGAGATCGCGGTGAAGCCCGACGAGCCCTTCTCGCTCGGCCAGATGGAGGTGCGCCAGTGAGGACGGGACGCGTCATCGGCGCCGCGTTGGCGCTGGCCCTTGTGGCCGGTGCGGCCAAGGCCGAGTCGCTCGTGACGACGATCTCCTCCGGCCACGTCCAGATCAACTCCACCTACACGGGCGCGGAGCTCGTCGTCTTCGGCGTCATCGAGCGGGATGGCCGGGTGGGCGCGCGGACCGACGCCTACGACGTCGTCGTCACGTCCCGCGGGCCGGAGGGCAACACGGTCGTGCGCGAGAAGGTGCGCTTCGGCCCGATCTGGATGAACCTCGACCAGCGCAAGTTCGTGGGCGTGCCCGCGACGCTCGCAGTGCTCAGCAACCGGCCCCTGGGCGACATCGCAGAACCTCACCTGCGCCGCCGCTATCGCCTCGGCCTCGACATGCAGGTCGGACCTGGCGGGACGGATCCCGCCTGGGACGCCGCCTTCCTCGATGCGCTACTCCGGCTGAAGACCGACGGGCGGCTCTACATGCAGGACCCGAAGGGCGTGGATTTCCTCACGCCCAACATCTTCAAGGCCACCGTGCCCGTGCCGGCGACCGCTCCCGTGGGACATTACGGCGTCGAGGTGTCGCTGCTGGCCGGCGGGGTCGAGATCGCCCGGGCGGCCACGGGCTTCGAGGTGGCGAAAGTGGGCTTCGAGGCGGCCGTGGCGCGCAGCGCGCGGCAACATGCCCTCTTCTACGGCCTCGCCACGGTGGGCATCGCCCTTGCCTTCGGCTATCTCGCCACGATCATCTTCCGCCGCGACTGACCCAAAGACCTGAACCCGACTTCCGGAGCTTGCCATGAACCACGCCGCTCACGCCCCTGCTGCGGAGGATGCCAGCCGCATCCCGACCTCGGCGCTGCTCCTCGGCATCCTCGGCGTGATCCCCTTCGCCGCTTTGGCGATCGGAGCCTGGCTGCGCATCGAGGACCCCTCGGGCCTGCCGCCGGGCTTCGCGCGCGCTGCCCTGGTCGGCTACGGCGTCACGATCGTGTCGTTCCTGGGCGGCGTGCGCTGGGGCGTGGGGCTGAACCACCCGAACCCCGAGCACCGCGCCAGCCTCTTCTTCATGTCCGTGCTCGCGCCGCTCGTCGCCTGGGGCGCGCTGTTCATGCCGCGTCCCCACGACCTCATCGTGCTCATCGGCAGCTTCCTGGTGCTCGGCGTCTCCGACGTGGCGCTCGCCACGCGCGGGGCCGCCCCCCGCTGGTACGCCAAGCTGCGCATCGGCCTCACGGCCGCGGTGGTCGCCATCCTCATCGTGGCGCTCGCGCTTCTGCCTTTCGCCTGACGACGATCAGTCGTCCCGCAGATGCGCCCGGCCGATGCGGTAGACGCGGCTGCGGCCCAGCACATGGGCGGCGAAGGCTCCCGCAAACAGGCCTGAAAAGGCCTCGTCCAGCACGTTGAGGCCGCCGGCATAGGCCCCGAACGCCGGCATGACGCAGCGTTGCCCATCTGTCGCGAAGCAGCGCCTGCGCATCGTGCGGCCCCTCAGGTGCACTTTGCCGACGGGATGCAGGTGGCCCGCGATTTCCGGCCCGCCCTGTCCCGAGGGGGCATGCCGGAGCGTGACGCCGCCGATCGCGAGGCTCTCGCAGAAGACGCCGCCGAAGCGCGCGGATGGCCGCGGATCGTGGTTGCCTGCGAGCCAGACCCAGTCGCGCCCGCGCTGCAGATCGCGCAAGGTGTCGACATCGGCGGCATCCATGCGGTCCTCGGCCTTCGTGTCATGGAAGGCGTCGCCCAGCACGATCGTCGTCGCCGGCTCGTAGCGTCTTACCACGCCCGCCAACGCTGCAAGCGTCGCCCGGCTGTCATAGGGCGGCAGCAGCGAGCCGCGCCGCGCCTGGGCCGAGCCCTTCTCCAGGTGGAGGTCCGCGACGAGCAGCATGCGCTCGGGCGCCAGCCACAGCGCGCCGGAGGCGTCGGCCACGAAGTCGAGACCGCCGACCGAAAGGGCCGCCGCCTTCCCGCTCCGCTCCACCGGGCTCACCGCATTCACGCCAGGGCCTCCTCGTAGAGCGCCGCCTCCGCCTCGGCCAGGAGGTCTTCGGCGGCCTCGCCATAGACCGACTCGCGCCCGATCTCCAGCATCACGGAGACGGCGAGCGGCGAGACGTGGTCGAGCGCCTGGTGGATGATTCGGCCCTCGATCCGGGCCAGCATGCCCGCGAGGCGCTTCAAGTCCAAGAGTCCCGTCGCCGCATCCGCGCGCGTCGCCTTGAGCAGGATGTGGCCCGGCTCGTGCCGGCGCAGCACGTCGTAGACGAGGTCCGTCGACATGGTGACCTGCCGGCCGCTCTTCTCCTGCCCGGGATAGCGGCGCTCGATCAGCCCGGCGATGACGGCGCAGTAGCGGAAGGTGCGCTTCATCAGGGCGGATTCCTCGAGCCATTCCTCGAGGTCGTCGCCCAGCATGTCCTGCGAGAACAGCGTGTCGAGCGAGAGGCGGCCCTGCGCGAGCGCCGCGCCCACGTCCGCCAGCCCCCAGCAGGCGAGGCCATAGTCCGTCGCGACGAAGCCTAGGGGACGTAGCCGCGCGCGCTCCAGGCGGCGCGTCAGCAGCATGCCCAGGGTCTGGTGGGCGAGCCGCCCCTCGAAGGGATAGGCGACGAGGTAGTGCCGGCCGCCGCGCGGAAACGTCTCCACCAGCAGCTGGTCGCGGCTCGGCAGGCGCGACTTGGCGCGCTGCGCCTGCAACCAGTCGCCGACCCCGCCAGGCATGCGCTTCCACTGATTGGGGTCGGCCAACATGGAGCGCACGCGCTCGGCGAGGAAGGTGGAGAGCGGGAACTTGCCGCCGGCATAGGAGGGCACCTTGGGGTCCGTGCCGGGCGCGGTGCGCGAGGCGATGAGGTCGGTCTCGACCAGCGCCTCGTAGCGCAAAACCTCGCCGGCGAAGACGAACGTGTCGCCGGGGGTCAGCGTCTCCGCGAAGTACTCCTCCACCTCGCCCAGCACGCGCCCGCCGCGCACGGGGGCGGCAGGCCCGCCCGGCGTCTTCTGCCGCGCGCGGCCGAGGCGCACCTTCACCATGGGGTCCTCCACGATGGTGCCGACATTCATGCGGTAGTGCTGCGCGATGTGGGCGTTGGCGACGCGCCACTTGCCGTCCTTGCCCTGTCGGATCTTGGCGAAGCGCTCATAGGTGCGTAGCGCGTAGCCGCCCGTCGCCACGAAGGCGACGACGGAGTCGAAGTCCTCGCGCGACAGCCCTGCATAGGGCGACGCGGACGTCACCTCTGCGAAAAGCTCGTCGGCGTCGAAGCCGCCGGCGCAGGCCATGCCGAGCACGTGCTGGGCGAGCACGTCGAGCGCGCCGCGCCGGGCTTCCGGCGTGTCCTGCGCAGCGGCCTCGACGGCGTCGAGCGCGGCCCGGCATTCCAGGATCTCGAATCGGTTGGCGGGCACCAGCATGGCGCGCGAGGGCTCGTCGAGCCGGTGGTTGGCGCGCCCGATGCGCTGCATCAGCCGGCTGGCGCCCTTGGGCGCGCCGACATTCACGACGAGGTCCACGTCGCCCCAGTCGATGCCGAGGTCGAGCGTGGAGGTGCAGACCACGGCCCTGAGCTGCCCTGCCGTCATGGCCGCCTCCACCTTGCGGCGCTGGCCGACATCGAGCGAGCCGTGGTGGAGGGCGATGGGCAGCCCCTCCTCGTTGATCTGCCAGAGTTCCTGGAACACGAACTCCGCCTGCATGCGCGTGTTCACGAAGACGAGCGTGGTCTTGTGCGCGAGGATGGCCGCGTAGATCGCCTTCATCGCGTGCAGCGCGGTGTGGCCGGCCAACGGCAGCTTGCGGCCACTGTCGAGGATGCCGATCTGCGGGCGCGCGCCATCGGGGGCGGTGACCAGCTCCGCCATCGGCGCGCCGGGCGTCTGCGGCACGAGGTAGCGCCGGAGGTCGTCGGGCTCGCGAACGGTGGCGGAGAGGCCCGCCGTCACGAGGCCGGGCGCGAGCCTGTGCAGCCGCGCCATGTCGAGCGACAGCAGGTCGCCGCGCTTGGAGGTGACCAGCGCGTGCAGCTCGTCCAGAACGACCCGCTTCACCCCCGCGAAGAAGGCCCCGGCCTCGCGGTGCGCCAGAAGCAAAGCGAGCTGCTCGGGCGTGGTGAGCAGGATGTCGGGCGGGCGCTCGATCTGGCGCGTCCGCTTGTGGGCGGGCGTGTCGCCCGTGCGGGTCTCGATGCGGATCGGCAGGCCTATGCCCGCGACAGGGGCCTCGAGGTTTCGGGCGATGTCGGTGGCGAGCGCCTTGAGCGGCGAAACGTAGAGCGTGTGCAGTCCCCTCTTCTCGCCGAAGGCGGCCGGCGGCCGGGCGGCCAGCTCCACCAGCGTGGGGAGGAAGCCCGCCAGCGTCTTGCCCGCGCCGGTCGGCGCGACGAGCAGCGCCGAGCGGCCTTTTTGCGCGAGGTCGAGCAGGGCCAGCTGGTGGGGCCGCGGCGTCCAGCCGCGTGAGGCGAACCACGCGCCGAAAGCCTCCGGCAAGGCCGGGAGGTGCTCCGCGCCGCCGGAAGCCGAGTGCGGGCCTGGGGCGCGCGCCTTGCGGCGCGGCGTGGTCACGGCCCCTCCCGCCGGCACACGACGAGGGCGCCGGGCAAGGGCTCCCCGCGGTCGAGACGCACCACGAACGGTTCCTCGGCGACGACCGGAAGACCCGCCGCCGCTCCAAGCCTTGCGGCATAGGCCGGCGCATGGCGGAAGCGCAGGTCATCCCCCAATATGCAGCCGTCCGCAGCGCCAGTCTGGAGCGTGAGCGCGAAAAGCCCACCGGGCGCGATCGCACAGGCGGCCGCGCGGAAGAGTGGGTCGAGGTCGCCGACATAGACCGCCACATCGGCCGCCGTGACGAGGTCGACGGCAGCCGGCGGCTGGTCCAGCAGCCAGCTCACGGCATCGGCCTGCTCCACGTGGGCATAGAGGCCCGTCGCGCGGGCCCGCGCGACCATCGCGGCGGCAAGGTCGCAGCCCTCGATCCGCTCGGCCAGCCCGGCCAATGCCCGTGCCATGAGTCCGGTGCCACAGCCGAGATCCAGCACGTGGCGGAATCGCAAGCGGTCCCGGCCGCCTGCGACGGCGGCGAGCACCCGCACGATCTCCTCCGGCCCTCGATAGCCGAGCACCTCCGTCAGGTGCCGCTCGAACCGGGGCGCGTACTCGTCGAACAAGGCCTCGACATAGGCCGGGCTCATCGTTGCCCGCGGAAGACCCTGGTTGGGCTCCAGTCGCGCCAGTCGAAGGCGCGCGCCCAGGATGTCGTCCGGGTCGCGAGCGGACGCCTCGCGGTAGGCAGCCGCCGCTGCCTCGGGACGGTCGGCAGCCGCCTCCGCCTCGCCGAGCAGCAGCCAGGCGGGGGGCCAGTGCGGGGCGAGTTCCAGCGCCTGCCTTGCGATGTCGGCAGCCGCCTCCGCATCGCCGCGCTCCAGGGCCGAACGGGCGAAGAGGTAGCGCCTGTCGGCCGTCGGGTCGCCGGAGCCGTGCCGGTCCCAGGCGGCGGGCCGGGGCGCCAAATCGGGGGAAGCGCTCATGCCGGCAGATCAGCCAAGGGCGTGCGCCGGGTCAAGGCCTGCCGGGGTGTGTGCCAGATCACAGCGGGAGCGCAGCCCCGGACCCATCCTGGCTCCATCCAATGGCCGACCGAGTCCGGCGGCCCACAAAACACCAGGGACACGTCATGACCACCGCCACTCTCCTCCGCCGCGGCGCCGCCGGGGCCCTCGTCGCCCTCAGCGTCGCCGGGGCGACCATCACCACCTCGACGCCGGCCTCGGCCGGCTGGAACGCCCGCTATGGCTGGGGCGTCGCGGCCGGCGTCGCCGGCGGCCTTGCGCTCGGCGCGCTGGCGGCCCAGGCCCGCCCAGCCTACCCGGCCTATTACTACGACGAGCCCGTCTACGGCCCGCCCTGCTATACGGTCCGCCAGCGCGTCTGGACGAACTATGGCTGGCGCATGGTCCGCCGCACCGTGTGCGAGTGATCGCCCGGCGGGCGGCGCGGTTCCCCTCCCCCGCGCCGTCCGTCCTTTCGCCTGCATCTGGAACTGGAGCGCCGGCTGCCTAATTCTCGTCGCATGCTGCGCCCGCACGAGCTCCTGACGCCGACCCCGGCCGGCCTCTACTGCCCTCTGGCCGACGTCCATGTCGACCCCGTGCGTCCCGTGCCGCGGGCACTCGTCACCCACGGCCATTCCGACCACGCCCGCTCCGGCCACGGCGCCGTCCTCGCCACAGAGGACACGCTGGCCATCATGGCGATCCGCTACGGCGAGGGCTTCGCAGGCAGCACGCAGGTCGCCGAGCTCGGACGATCCATTGCGCTCGGCCCCGTCACCGTCACCTTCCATCCCGCCGGTCACGTCCTGGGCTCCGCCCAGATCGCCTTCGAGGCGCAGGGCCTGCGCATCGTCGTCTCCGGCGACTACAAGCGCCAGCGCGATCCCACCTGCCTGCCCTTCGAACCGGTGCCCTGCGACGTCTTCATCACCGAGGCGACCTTCGGCCTGCCCGTCTTCCGGCATCCCGACACGCGGGCCGAGGTGGACAAGCTCGTGGCCTCCGTGCGGCTCTTCCCGGAACGCGCGCACATCGTCGGGGCTTATGCGCTGGGCAAGGCGCAGCGCGTCATGGCCCTGCTCCGCGAGGCGGGCGAGGACCGCCCCATCCACATCCACGGCGCGCTGGAGAAGCTCACGGCGTTCTACCAGTCGCGCGGCATCGACCTCGGCGTCATCGAGAAGGTGCAGCCGAAGGAACGCGGCAAGCTCGCCGGCGCCATCGTGATCTGCCCGCCCGGCCAGATCCAGGACCTCTGGTCCCGGCGCTTCCCCGATCCCGTCACGGCCTTCGCCTCCGGCTGGATGCGGGTGCGCGCCCGCGCCCGCCAGCGCGGCGTCGAGTTGCCGCTCGTCGTATCCGACCACGCGGACTGGGACGACCTCTGCCGCACCATCCTGGAGACCGGCGCCTCCGAGGTCTGGGTGACGCACGGGCAGGAGGACGCGCTCGTCCACTGGTGCGTCACACAGGGCATCCGCGCCCGGCCGCTCCACATCGTCGGCTATGGCGACGAGGGCGAGGCGGAACCGGAGGAGCGGCCGAGCGAGGCTCCCGCCGAGGCCGAACTGCCCCTGGGCGGCCAAGCATGAACCGCTTCGCCGCCCTGCTGGACCGGCTGGCCTACGAGCACAGCCGCAACGCCAAGCTCCGGCTGATGACGGACTATTTCCGCTCGACGCCCGACCCGGAGCGCGGCTTCGCGCTCGCCGCCATCGCCGGCGGCCTCAGCTTCGCCAACGCCAAGCCCGGCCTGATCCGGGCCCTCATCGCCGAGCGCACGGATCCCGTGCTGTTCGGGCTATCCTACGACTATGTCGGCGACCTCTCGGAGACCGTGGCGCTGATGTGGCCCGGGCCGGGGGCGACCCCCACCCCTTACCCCTCCCCGCAAGGGGGAGGGGGGCGGCTGGCCGCGGTCTCCGGCGACGAGCGGCGAGACCTTGACGGCCCCCGTATGGAGCAGTTGCCGGGTGCTAGCATCTCCCCTCCCCCTCGCGGGGAGGGGCCGGGCGTGGGAGGCGCCGGGCATTGGCCACGCCACCATAACCTCCCTCCTCCCTCCCTCGGCGAGGTCGTGGAGCGGCTGCAGAGCGTGGGCAAGTCGGAGCTCCCGGCTCTCCTCGCCCGCTGGCTCGATGCGCTGGACGAGACCGGGCGCTGGGCGCTCCTGAAGCTCATCACCGGCAGCCTGCGCATCGGCGTGTCCGCGCGCCTCGCCAAGAGCGCGGTCGCGGCTTTGGGCGCGCTGCAGCCTGACGACGTCGAGGAGGTCTGGCACGGCCTGGAGCCGCCCTATGAGCCGCTTTTCGCCTGGGCCGAGGGCCAGGGACCGCGGCCGGAGGCGACCGACCCCACGCCGTTCCGCCCTCCGATGCTCGCCCACCCGATCGAGGACGGCGACTTCGACGCGCTCGATCCCGCGGCCATGACGGCTGAGTGGAAGTGGGACGGCATCCGCGTGCAGGCCGTCGGCGGCACACGGGCCGACGGACGTCGCGCGGCGCGGCTCTATTCGCGCACGGGAGAGGACATTTCCCGCAGTTTCCCGGACCTCGTGGAGGCCATCGACTTCGAGGCGGCCATCGACGGCGAATTGCTTGTGGTGCGCGAAGGGCGCGTGCAGTCCTTCAACGTGCTGCAGCAGCGCCTCAACCGGCAGTCCATCACGCCGAAGATGCTGGTGGAGTACCCCGCCCATATCCGGGCCTATGACCTGCTGGCGCTGGACGGCGAGGATCTACGGCCCCTGCCCTTCCTGGAGCGCCGAAAGCGGCTGGAGGCCTTCGTGGCCGAGCGCGCCCCGCAGCGCCTCGACGTCTCCCCGCTCATCACGTTCGACACCTGGGACGTGCTGGCGGCGGCCCGCGCCGACCCTGCCTCGGCGGGCGCGGGCGAGGATGCCGGGGCGGTCGAGGGCTGCATGCTGAAGCGCGCGGACAGCCCCTACGTGCCCGGCCGGCCCAAGGGCCTCTGGTACAAGTGGAAGCACGACCCGCACATCATCGACGCCGTGCTGATGTACGCGCAGCGCGGCCACGGCAAGCGCTCGTCCTTCTATTCGGACTTCACCTTCGGGGTCTGGAAGTTGGGCGCTGCCGGCGACGAGCTCGTGCCGGTCGGAAAGGCCTATTTCGGCTTCACCGACGCCGAGTTGAAGGAGCTCGACCGCTTCGTGCGCCGCCACACCGTCAACCGCTTCGGGCCCGTGCGCGAGGTGACCCACGAGGCGGACCAAGGGCTGGTGCTGGAAGTGGCGTTCGAGGGGCTCAACCGCTCGACGCGCCACAAGTCCGGCGTCGCCATGCGCTTTCCCCGCATCTCACGCATCCGCTGGGACAAGCCGCCGGCCGAGGCGGACCGGATCGAGACGCTGGAAAAGCTGCTCCGACGCGGCGAGGAGGCAGGGGCCGCCTGAACCGAGCCGGCCGCCTGGCCGTAGACAGACCACGTGTTCTCAGAGGCCCCCTATGTCGCTCGCCTTCCCGCGCTGGCTCTTCGTGCTCGCCGCCCTCGTCCTCGCCGGCTCCATCGTCTGGGCGACGGGAGCGGGCGGCCCGCTCTTCGCGGCCGTCGGCCGGGTCGCCGCCGAGCCCTGGGGCGCGGTGATGCTTTTCGACCTCTATGCGGGCTTTCTGGCCGCGACCGCTTTGTTCTTCCTCGTCGAAAACCGGGTGACGGCGGTCGTCCTGTTCGTCGCGCTGATGGTGCTCGGCAACGTCGTGACCTTGCTCTGGCTGGCCTTCCGCGGCTGGACCGCGCTGCGAGCCCGATTGGGCTGACGCCCGTCAGAGACTCGCGTCGCCTTCCGGCGCGGGGGGCCGGGCCTGGGGCACGACGAAGGACAGCAGCAGGCCCGCGGCGAGCCCCGCAGCAAAGCCGGCGAGGGCGGGCGAGAGCGCCGTGACGCCCGCTGGCCAGATCCGCGGGTCAAGCGCAAGCGCGGCAACGCCGAGACCGGCCACGAGCGACGTGAAGCCGGCCCCGGGGCCGGCCTTGGCCCGCAGCAGGGTCAGGGCCACGGGCGGCAGGACGCCGGCCACGAGCGCCGTCGCGGCGAGCTCGGTCCAGGCCGCGAGCTCGGGTCCGCGCGTCACGCAGAGCCCGGTGGCGGCCAGCACGGCCACGATCATGGCGAGGCGCAGCTGGGCGAAACGCCTGGAGGTGGAGACGCGCCTGCGGTTGCGCCGTCCCGGCAGATCATAGCCCAGGGCAAGGCCAGCGCTGCCGAGCAACGCGACCGCGGCGAGCAGCGTGCCCAGCACCCGCGGCACGGCGGAGGCGACGCCGGCGAACACGAGCACCGGCCCGCCCGCGCTGGCCGGTGCGGCCATCAGGCTCAGGCCCGCGAGAATCGTGGCGAGGACACCCCAGCCTGCCGCCTCGCGCAGGTCGGCCGGCTCGTTGACGGCGCTCGCCACCCAGACGAGCTGGGGCATGGCGAAGACCGCGAGCAGCCCCGCGAGGGCCGGGAGCGGCGCGGGCGTGGCGAGCAGCAGGCCCGTCAGGCCGCGCTCGCCCGGCAGAAGTCCTGACCAGAAGGAGAGGCCCACGACGATGGCGGCCGCCACGAGCAGCAGGAACCCGGCCACGACGGCCGCCCGCGCCAGGCTCCGCCCGCCCCCGGGTACGAGCACGATGAGCGCAGCCACCGTACAGAGCGACAACGCCGTGCCGGCCCCCAGCTGCAGGGTCGCCTGCAGCGCCCTTGCGGCGGTCGAAAGCCCTGCGGCGCCGAGCACGCACGCAGCGGGCGCGAGCAGCAGGGCCGTCAAGAAGCGGAGCGAGCGCCCGCCATAGCGCGCGGCGAGGAAGGTCGGGATGCTCACGGCCCCCGACCGGCGCAGAACCGGCCCCAGGACGAGAATGGCGAGCCCGAGCGCCAGGCCCTGCCACGCCACCGTGCCCAGCGAAGCCGCCGCCGGCAGGCAGGCCGCGAAGGCGAGGCCAGCCGCCACGCCGCCGAGATCCCGACCGGCGGTGAGGTAGACTGGCAGCCGCATCGTGCCGCCCGAGGCGGCCCCCAGCACGACGAGCAGCATGGCGAGCGCGGCGGTGAGCCCCAGCAGAAGCAGCGCGGGAACGCCGATGCGCTCCAGCACCACCATCAGCGGAGCGGCCACCGCCACGACAACGCCGGCCAGCAGCAGGGGGAAGAGCGATCCGGGCCGCGATGCGCTGTCGTCGCTGTTCACGAAAGACTGGCTCCGGTCGCGCCGCGCCAATTGCGCGGGATCAATGACAGGCGACAGGTTTTGCCCCCTCTGGAGGCATCCTGGCAAGGGGATCGGTCCAAAACGGACGCTTTGCCGGGCGAGATGCGCTTGCGGCACGCCTAAAGTCGCAGAATGATGCTGGAGCGGAACGAGATAAACAGAATGGCCGCAAGCCTGTGGGGGGAACGACGCGTGAGCGAAGCCAGCCAGACCAAGATCATGATCGCCGACGACCACCCGCTCGTGCGCGGTGCGCTGCGGGAATCGGTGACGGGGCTCGCGGGGGGAATCACCGTCGTGGAAGCCGGCACCTTCGACGAAGTCACCGAGCACCTCGGCCGCGGCTCGGAAATCGACCTCGTCCTCCTGGACCTCACCATGCCGGGCGTCCAGGGTTTCTCCGGCCTCATGTACCTGCGCGCGCAGCACCCGGACACGCCCGTCGTCGTTGTCTCCGGCAACGAGGACCGCGGCGTCATCCGCCGCTGCATCGAGTTCGGGGCGTCAGGCTTCGTGCCGAAGTCGACGGACGTGGAGACGATGCGCCACGCCATCCGCACGGTGCTGGAGGGCGGCACCTGGACGCCGCCCGACGTCGACCTCTCCGCCCCCTCCGACCGCGAAACCGCTGACCTCGTCAAGCGCCTCGGCAGCCTCACGCCCCAGCAGGTGCGCGTGCTGATGATGCTGTCGGAAGGCCTGCTCAACAAGCAGATCGCATACGAACTCTCCGTCTCCGAGGCCACCGTGAAGGCGCACGTCTCGGCCATCCTGCAGAAGCTCGGCGTCGAGAGCCGCACCCAGGCGGTTATCGCCGCCTCCAAGATCGCGGCCGGCCAGCCGGTGACCGGGCTGGAATAAAGGGCGGGTCTTCGCCCCTAAGGAACGGCGCGTCCCCTCCCCCAGGAGGAGCAGGGGCAAAGCCCGGCCGCAGCCGCCTGCCGCCCCGTTGCATCGCGCGCCGCCTCCTGCCACAAGCAGGCTGTCGGCGGGCGCGCCGCTGCGGAGGTCCTGATGGCTCAGAACGGTATCGAAAGGGTGCTGGGCGGCTCGCCCGGCGCGGTCCTGGCCAAGCTCATCTTCCTGTCGATCCTCGTCGGAGCCTTCCTCTCGCTCTTCGGCCTGACGCCGCCCGACATCGTGCGCGGTATCAAGCACATCATCGACAGCGTCGTGGACCTCGGCTTCGGGGCCGTGCGCGAGGTGTTCAAGTATCTCGTCTACGGCGCGGTGATCGTCGTCCCGCTCTGGCTGCTCTCGCGCCTGTTCAGCCGCCGCTGAGCATGAGTTCCCCCGCGCCGGCAGCACGTCCGGTCGAGGCGACGCCCTGGCGCGTCGTCAGGCTCGCGGCGCCGATGATGCTGGCGCACCTGACGGAGCCGATGCTGGGGCTCGTCGATGCCGCCGTGATCGGCCGTCTCGGGGCAGTCCACCTGCTGGGCGCAGTGGCGATCGGCGCGATCCTGTTCGACATCCTGTTCTGGGGTCTCGGCTCCCTGAGGCTGGCGACAGCCGGGCTCACCGCCCAGGCGCATGGGGCGGGCGACGACCGGGAAGTGGCGCGCGCGCTGGCCAGGGCCTTCGTGGTCGCGGCCGTCCTTGGCGTCGCGATCATCGCGCTGCAGGTCCCCATCATGGCGATCGCCTTCCGGCTGATGGACCCGAGCCCGGCAGTGACGGAGGCGGCGCGCATCTACGTTTCGATCCGCATTTGGTCCGCCCCTTTCGCGCTCGGCAACTACGCCATCCTCGGCTCGCTGGTCGGCCGCGCCCGCACCGACCTGGGACTGGGCCTGCAGGTGTTCATCAATCTCGCCAAGATCGGCCTCACGCTCGTGGCCGTTCCGGTGCTGGGCCTCGGCATCGCCGGCGCAGCGGCGGCCACGCTCGCCGCCGAGATCATCGGCGCGCTTGCGGGCCTTGTCGTGCTCGCCCGCATCGGCGGGTTGCCGCGCGGGCTCGCCCGGGCCGAGGTGCTGCAGGCGGGCGCCGTGCGGCGCATGCTCCTCGTCAACCGTGACGTGGCGATCCGCAGCATCACGCTGCTCGTCGCCTTCGGCTTCTTCACGGCCCAGGGGGCGCGGGCGGGCGACCTCACGCTCGCCGCCAACGCGGTGCTCTACAACCTCTTCCTGTTCGGCAGCTATTTCCTCGACGGCTTCGCCACGGCGGCGGAGCAGCTTTGCGGGCAGGCCGTAGGCGCGCGGGACGAGACGGGGTTCCGCAAGGTCGTTCGCCTCGCCCTTGCGCTCAGCCTCGGCACCGGCTTCGCCGTGACCGCGCTGGTGCTGGCCGGCGGCGGGGCTTTCATAGACTTCGTCTCCACGAATCCAGAGGTGCGGGAGGCGGCGCGCGCCTTCCTGCCCTTCGCCGCGTCGGCGCCGCTCGTGGGCGCGATGGCCTTCGCCTTCGACGGGATCTACGTCGGCGCGACCTGGACGCGGGCCATGCGCGACCTGATGCTGCTCTCCTTCGCGCTCTACATGGCCACTTTCTACGCGGCGTCGGGCTTGAGCAATGCGGGGCTCTGGACGGCCTTCCTCGCCTTCCTCGGCGTGCGCGGGATCGGGCAGGCTTTGCTCTACCCCCGTCTCGCCCGACGCACCTTCGCCGCGGCGTGAGGCGTCAGGCCGGCACCGGCTGTGAGCACAAAGCCTCGGCCGACCGGCCCACGAGGGCCGTGATGGACGACAGCCGCTCCCGCTCGAGCCGGGCGAGAATGGCATCCTTGACCTCCTGCACGAGGGCGGGCCCGCGATAGACGAGGGCTGAATAGACCTGGAGCAGGCTCGCTCCCGCCTCGATCTTGGCAAGCGCGCTCGCGCCCGAGTGAATGCCCCCGACGCCAACGAGCGGCACGCGGCCCTCCACGCGGCGGAAGGTCTCCGCCAGCATGCGCGTGGACAGCGCAAAGAGCGGTCGGCCGGAAAGGCCGCCCTGCTCCTTGGCCGTGGCGGTCTCGCGCAGCGAGGCTGGTCGGCTGATCGTCGTATTGGAGACGATGAGCCCGTCCACCCCGCGCTTCAACGCCACCGCGACGGCTCCGTCGAGGTCGGGCATGCCGAGGTCCGGCGCGATCTTCAGCAGCACGGCTTTGCGGCCCTTCTTGCCAGCCTCCTCGTCCCGCGCCGCGAGCACGCGGGCCAAGAGGTCGTCGAGCGCCGCCTCGTGCTGCAGGTCGCGCAGGCCCGGCGTGTTCGGCGAGGACACGTTGACCGTGAAGTAGGAGGCGACGCCCGCGAAGGCACGGATGCCCGCCACGTAGTCCGCGGCGCGGTCCGCGCTGTCCTTGTTGGCACCGATGTTGACGCCGACGATGCCAGGCCGCCCCGCCCGCGCCTCCAGCTTGCGCAGGGCGGCGGCATGGCCCTCGTTGTTGAAGCCGAGGCGGTTGATCACGCCCATGTCCGCCGGCAGCCGGAACATGCGGGGCTTCGGATTCCCCGCCTGTCCGAGCGGCGTCAGCGTGCCTACCTCGGCAAAGCCGAAGCCGAGCCCCAGCATGGCGTCCGGCACCTCGGCGTTCTTGTCGAACCCTGCGGCAAGGCCGAGCGGATTGGGAAAGTCCAGCCCGAAGGCGGCGACCTTCAGACGGCGGTCCTCGGGTGAGGGAGGCGGTGGCGGCAAAGCATGCAGCGCCTTGATGGTGAGAGCGTGCGCCGTCTCGGCGTCGAGGCTGCGCAGCATCGGCAGCGCGAGGCCGGCAAGGCCCCCGAACAGGCGCACAGCGCCGCTCATGCCGGCATGTCCGGGAAGACATGCACGCCGTCCGGTCCCAGCGGCAGGGGCTTGACCCAGGCGACCGCGGCGAGGTCGAGCGCTCCGTAGAGATGCGGGAAGAGGGCGCCGCCGCGCGAGGGCTCCCAGCGCAGGTCGGCCAGCCTGTCCGACATCACCGCGACGAGCAAGAGGTCCCGCTGCCCCGCGAAGTGCCTGGCCGCCGTCTCGCGCGCCTGGGCCGCGGTCGAGAAGTGGATGAAGCCGTCGGCATGGTCCACCGGGGCTCCGGCAAAGACGCCCTTCGCCTCGGCCTCCCGCCACAGCGACGCCGGGGCGATCTTGTAGATCAGCGCCATGGTGATCCCTACTGGCTCGCCCACATGATCCGCGCCAGCCAGACCACGTTGTCGGCCGGCAGCACGCGGTCGGGATGCTCGGGGTTGAGCGAGCCGAGCTCGATCGTCTTGGCGGTGCGCCGGCGCAGCTCCTTGGCCATCACCTCGCCGTCTCGCGTCTTCACCACCACCCGGTCGCCGCGGCGCACGGAGGCGCCGGGCGAGCAGATGATCACGTCCCCGGCCCGGTAGAGCGGCAGCATGGAATCGCCCTGCACCTCCAGCGCGTAAGTGTGGCTGTCGCTGATGTCGGGGAAGTTCACCTCGTCCCAGCCCCGCCCCGTCGGGAAGCCGCCATCGTCGAAGTAGCCGCCGGCGCCGGCCTGCGCGAAGCCGAGCAGCGGCACGGAACGGCTGGAATGACCGGACGAGGGCTCGACGAGCGACATGAACTCGTCAAGCGCCGCGCCGGTGGCTTCCAGCACCTTTGCGATCGACTCCGTGGAGGGCCAGCGCAGCCTGCCGTCCGCCGACACGCGCTTGGACTTGTTGAACGTCGTGGGATCGAGACCGGCCTTCTTGGCCAGGCCGGAGGCGCTCATCCCATAGCGGCCGGCCAATGAGTCGATTGCACTCCAGATTTGCGCATGCGTCAGCATGGGTGGTCTCGCTTTGTCTGACCGCAAGGACCTTCGTCCGCTGTCGGAGGAATTAAAGCCTTGCGGGACAAAGTGCAACCGCGTCGATGTTCAGATGGCAAATTCCTTTCATGCTCGCGGAACGGGCTGGCGTCGCCCGCGTCGGGCCGTTCAGGCCGCTGCGCCTGTCCCCCGCGCACGCAGGAAAGCCTCGTGTTCCGCCGCCAGCGCGCCGGACAGCCCGTCGGCGATGAGCCGGCGGGTGTTGGCGACGCCGTAGAGCGCGGCGAAGGAGCCGAAGCGTGGCCCCCTCTCTTGGCCCAGCAGGACCCGGTAGAGCGTCTGGAACCAGGCCTGGGAGACTCCGGGCCGGCCGTCCGGGCTCTTCGACTTGCCGCTCGTGTCGGGATAGTGCCGCCGGCCCACTTCGTAGACGGCCGCCTGCAGCTCGTCGGCGTCCGTCGAGCCCTCCAGCGGCTCGAGCGTGCGGGAGAGGTCCTCCAGCGCGGCCCGCGCCGTGGCGTCGGGCGTCTGGTAGGTCTTGGCGGGTCGCACGAAGTCGCGGAAATAGGAGACGGCGTAGCCGACGAGCTTGTCGAGACGCGGATGGTCGGAGGGCGAAGCCTTCGGCGCATAGCGGCGGATGAAGCCCCACAGCACCTGCGGGTCCTCGGAGTTCGCCACCGCCACGAGGTTCAAGAGCATGCCGAAGGTGATCGAGGTCGGCGCGTGGTTGCCGCCCTCCGCCTCCACGAACTCGGCCGCGGGCGGCAGGCCGTTGTGAATGTGCCAGACGGGGTTGCCGAGCTGCTCGCGCAGGCCCTGCCCGGGGAATCGTTCCAGGAAGCTCAGGTAGTCGTCAGTGTTGCGCGGGATGACGTCGAAGTGGAGCCGCTTCGCCTCGCGCGGCTTGTTGAACATGAAGAGCGACAGGCTTTCCGGGCTTCCATAGACGAGCCACTCGTCGATGGTGAGGCCGTTGCCCTTGGACTTGGAGATCTTCTGGCCCTTGTCATCCAGGAAGAGCTCGTAGTTGAAGCCCTCCGGCGGCTCGGCGCCGAGCGCGCGGGCGATCTCGCCCGAGAGCTTCACGCTGTCGATGAGGTCCTTGCCAGCCATCTCGTAGTCGACGCCCAGCGCCACCCAGCGCATGGCCCAGTCGGGCTTCCATTGCAGCTTGCAATGGCCGCCCGTGACGGGCGTCTCGAAGCGCTCGCCGCTCTCCGGGTCGCGCCAGACGATGCTGGCCGAGGCGGGCTTCACCTCCTCGATCGGCACCTGCATCACCACCCCCGTGCGCGGGTGGATGGGCAGGAAGGGCGAGTAGCTCTGCGCCCGCTCCTGGCGCAACGAGGGCAGCATGATTGCCATCACGGCGTCGTAGCGCTCCAGCACGAGGCGCAGCGCGTCGTCGAAGCGCCCGCTCGTGTAGCACTGGGTGGAGGAGAGGAACTCGTAGTCGAAGCCGAAGGCGTCGAGGAAGGCGCGCAAGCGCGCATTGTTGTGCTCGCCGAAGCTCGGATGCGTGCCGAAGGGGTCGGGCACGCGGGTGAGCGGCTTGCCCAGGTTGGCGGCGAGCAAGGCCTGGTTCGGCACGTTGTCGGGCACCTTGCGCAGGCCGTCCATGTCGTCCGAGAAGGCGATGAGCCGGGTCGGCACGGTGTCCTCGGTGAGCACGCGGAAGGCATGGCGCACCATGGAGGTGCGCGCCACCTCGCCGAACGTGCCGATATGCGGGAGCCCCGAGGGCCCGTAGCCCGTCTCGAAGATGACTTCCTTTTTCCCGGTGCGCGCAATCCTGTCGACCAGCTTGCGCGCTTCCTCGAAAGGCCAGGCCGGCGAGACGCGGGCGACCTCGAGGAGGGTCTGTGGTTCGGCTGACGGGGTCGACATCGACGGATTCCAGTGCATCGGCTGCGGCGGAACGCTCCGCCAAAGGCGCGGCACACTAGAAAGCGCACCCTTCCGGGTCAATGCGGAGCGGCGTGGTTCAGTAGAAGCCGATGGGGAAGTAGCGCAGGTAGAGTTCGGCGTAGGTGCCCTTTTCGGCCACGCGCTGGAGCGCATAGTCGAGCGCCTTGCGCAGGGCCGGCTCGCCCTTGCGCATCACGATTGCGACCCCTTCGCCGAAATAGCGGCTCTCGGTGTACGGGCCTCCGACGAAGGCGCAGCACTCGCCCGCCTCGGAGCCGTTGAGCCAGACCGCCATCGTGAGGCCGTCGGCGAAAAGAAGGTCGACCTCCTTGTTGAGCAGCGCCTCGCGCACCATCGCGAGGTCCCGGTAGGGCTTCGCCTCGGCCTTGGGAAAGAAGGCCCGCAGGTAGGCCTCGTGCGCCGAGCCCTCCACCACCGCGACCTTGCGCCCCGCGAGAGTGGCTGGCGAGGGCTGGATCGCGTCCCCGCCGCGGGCGACGAAGCGGGCCGGCGTGCGCAGGTAGATCGAGGACAGGGCGAACTCGCTGCGCAATTGCGGGGTCGCCCGCAAGGAGGCGATGACGGCGTCGCCACGGCCCTCGCGCAGCGCGTCGAGCATCGTGTCCCAGCGACGCGCCTGGACCGTGCAGGCGATGGCGAGCGTGTCGCAGAGCGCGCGGGCGAGGTCGACGTTGAAGCCCGCGAGCTTGCCTTCCTCCGTCTGGAAGTTCATCGGCGGGTAGTCGTCGTCCGTGAGGAACCGGATGACGCGCAACCCGCCGAGATCGGGCTTGTCGAGCCTCTGGGCCGGCTCCCAGAAGCCGGGGATGAAGACCTCCGGGCCGCCGGCACGGGCAGGCGTCAGTGCGGACAACAGCAGCACAGCCAGAGCTGCGAGCGCCATTGCGACCTTTTCAAGCGACCCGCCGTTTCTTTGCGACATTTTGAACAGTTCAGTCCGAAGTGAGACAGCCTTTGCTGACGCAGCCGACGTTCACGGTTAGAGTGCTCGGGTTTTCATCCGGACGCGCACCAGCGGCCGGTCCCGACCTTTTTCAGAATCAGTTTATCACGTGGCGCCCCACCTGCCTCCCGCCCTGGCGTTTCTCGTTGGGTATGGCTTCGACGCCGCGCGGCTTGCCGTCGTCGTGGAGCGCGCGAGCGCTTTGGGGATGTTCCCCGTCGACGTTTTGATCGCCGAGGGACCCTGCAGCGAGGACGACTACTACGGCCTGCTGGCCCGCGAGGCCGGCGTTCCGTTCCTCGAGACGTTCGAGGTCGACAGCGACCATGACCTCTCGCGTCTCTTCGCCTGCTCCGTGGCCAGGCTTCGACATTTCTCGGGGCCGGACGTCGTGACGGCGCCGCGCGGGGCGGCCGTTGAATTGTGGCTCGGAGAGCGCGGGGCTGCGCTCGCCCAGACCAGGCGCTTCGCTCTCACCACGCCAGGCAAGCTCGAGTCGGCCCTGGTCCGGGCGCTGGGCGAACGGCTCGCCGCGGCCGCCTCGCAGGATCTTCCGGACAGAAGGCCTGACTTTTCCGCGCGGGGCCGGCCCACCAGCCTGCAATTCGCCGCTCTGCTCCTCGTCGAACTTCTTCTCGTCGTCGGGCTTTGCATGGCTCCGTTGGACACCACGATCGCGGTGGGCGCGATCGCATCGGTCGCGTTTCTGCTTCAGATGAGCCTGCGCTGGGCGTCGAAGCCGCTCGACCATCGGCTGCGGGCTGGGCGCGGGCCTGCTCTGGCCGATGGAGACCTCCCTGTCTACACGATCCTCGTGCCGCTCTACCGCGAGGCCGAGGTCTTGCCAGACCTTCTCGCCGCCCTCGACCGGTTCGATTATCCGAAGGCCAAGCTGGACATCAAGCTGCTGGTCGAGGCCGCGGATGTCGAGACCCGCCGGGCGTTGCGCCGTCTGAAGCCGGGAGCTCCTGTCCAGGTCGTGACGTGCCCGCCCGGCTATCCCAGGACGAAGCCACGGGCCCTCAACATCGGGCTCAGGCTGGCCCGCGGCAGCAGGCTCGTGATCTATGATGCCGAGGATCGGCCCGAACCCACACAGTTGCGCCAGGCAGCATCGGCCTTCCAGCACGCCACCGGGAACGTCGCGTGCCTGCAGGCTGCCCTGGCGGTCGACAATGCCGGGGAAAGCTGGATCTCGCGCTGCTTCGCTCTCGAATATGCGGAGCTCTTCGACGTCGCGCTGCCGGGCTTCGCCCAGCTCGGCCTTCCCATGCCGCTGGGCGGAACGTCCAACCACTTCCGGACCGACATCCTGCGCGAAGTGGGGGCCTGGGACGCCTGGAACGTGACGGAGGATGCCGATCTCGGCCTGAGGCTCGCCCGGCGCGGCTACCAGGTGCAGAACCTGCCCTCGACGACCTGGGAAGAAGCTCCCATCAGCATTCGAGCGTGGCTTCCGCAGCGGACGCGATGGATCAAGGGCTGGCTGCAGACGAGCTTCGTGCACGGGCTGCCATCCTTCCGGCACCTGCGGGAGGTGGGTCCTCTCGGAACCGTGGCCATCTTCTGCCACTCCTACGCGCTGACCCTCTCCTGCCTGGGGTGGCCTGTCTTCAGCCTCGGCCTCGTGTGGGCGCTATGCGATGCGCTGTGGAGTGAAGAGGCGGCGGGAGCCATGAAAACCGGCGCAGTGACACTGGCGATGGTGGTGATGCTGCTGGGCGCCGCCACGGTCCTGCGCGGCCTCGCGATCGGCGCCGCCCGGCGCGGGCTCCCGCTTGGCGTCCGCGACGTGATGCTGCTTCCCCCGTACTTCCTGCTCGTCAACCTCGCCGCTTGGCGGGCCGTGTGGGAGCTGACCACCGCCCCGCATCACTGGTCCAAGACCCAGCACGGCGTGTCGCGCCGCCGGGCGGAGACCTGAGCGTCAGAAATGCTTCGCGAGGTCCTTGGCGGACTCTGCGGGCGGGCGCTGCAGGTTGAAGGCGCCGACGAACCTGCCGCCCTTGTCCATGAGGTAGACCAGGGCGGTGTGATCCATCGTGTATTCCCCGTTCGCGGTCGGCACCTTCTTGGCGTAGACGCGGTAGCTCTTCAGCACGGGCTCGACCGCCTCGCGCGCGCCGGTGAGGCCGACGATGTGCGGATCGAAGCTCGACAGGTAGAGCTTGAGCTGCTCGGGCGTGTCGCGCTCGGGGTCCACCGTGATGAAGTAGGCGCCGAGCTTGTCGGCGTCCTTGCCGAGTTCGGTGTAGAGCTGCGTCAGCTCGTAGAGCGTGGTCGGGCAGACATCGGGGCAATGGGTGAACCCGAAGAAGACCAGGCTCGGCTTGCCGACCAGGGCCTTCTCCGTCACGGTCGCGCCCGTCTGGTCAACGAGCGAGAAGGGTCCGCCCACCGCCGCGCTCGCAGCGCCCGGCCGCTCCGGCCCGAGCACGAAGAAGGCGGCGACGCCGAGCCCGATGACGCCGAAGAGGAAACTCAGGAAGGGCAGCGCCAACCGTCGCGTGCGCTCATCCATGTCATGCCGTCCCATTCCCTGCGGCGGCCCGCCATGGGCCACCCTGCCGCGCGCCTGCTTTCGTCCATGATTGCGCCGAAATAGGGGACGGAGGAGACGGCGGCGTCCCTAGAAGCACAGAGCAAGCGCGCTGGAAAGCATGTCCACGAAGACCGCCTGGCCGCGCAGGCTCCACAGGATCACACCTGCCGCCACGAGGACGATGCCCAGGGCGACCCCGGCCATCAGGACACCCCTACGGGGCGCAGCCCCGTGACTCGATGCAGACGGCACGCTTTCAGCGCCATCCAGGCCGAACGTCACGTGCGCGTGCTCCTCTCCTGCGGCAGTGGCTGCCTTGGCAGAACAGGCTATCACGCGAACAGGATCGTTGGCATCAGCCGATGGCGCGCGCTCACCGACCCGTCAGGCTGATGCGGCCAGCGAGGCTGATGCGGCTCGCCAGGCTGATGCGGCCGGCGAGGCTGATCCGGCCGGCGGGCTGGCCGCCGCCGTCGCCGCTTGCTTCCACGAGCGGATCGAGCAGCACTTCCTGGATGGTGCCTGCCATGGGCTCGAGGCGAAGGGTCTGCGTGGAGCGGTCCGCCTCCCACATCAGCACGCCGTCGGTGAAGACCTGGTCAGTCACCTCGACGCCGACCGTCTGCAACGACTGTGTCACGGGGCCTGCCGGAACGGCCGTGCCGGCCCCTTCCATCACGAACAGGGTGGCCGCATCGAGCTTGTAGTAGTTGCCCTCGTAGCTGAAGCCGTAGATGCGCGCGAGCACGGGCTTCTTGCCGCCTGTTCCCGTGATCTTCACATCGTCGAGGACGGTTCCGAAGAGACGGACGGCGGATCCATCGAAAAGGCTGGGCTTCTTGGCCATCGCGAAGTCCTGGGCTGGTGAATCGGGCGGCGAGGGTTAACGGCACGCGGAGTTCGGCGACGCATCTTTACGGTGAAAGCAATTCCCAGAGGCTAAGTCAAAGGAGACAATTTGCCAAACGCTAGACCCTGGGTTCGCGATGCTCCTGCCGCACCAGCCGGCCCAGTTCGAGGGCATGGGCAAGGGGCCGGCTGCGCGGCGACGGGCTGCAGCAGGCGGCGTGGGCCGCTCGCATCTGCGCCGCGAAGGGCTGCATCGGCGTATAGCGCCGCCGTTCCGGCGGGCGCGCAGACGCGGCACGGCGGGGAGTGATTCCCCGCCAAGCGAAGATATCGTCGAGCGACAGGGCCACGGGTTCGCCGAACAGCGCCAGCACGACGTCCCGCATGGCGCCGGCCACGCCGTCGAAGCTGAGATCGTCGGGCCCCAGATGGGCGATGGTGCGCGCCAGCGTCAGGGCCAGTCCGTCGCGGGCATGGAGCAGGGCCGTGCGGAAGGCCGCCGCCGAACGGCGCAGGCAGGCGCGGTGCACCCGCTCCAATTGTCCGAGCCGGGCAGCGATCTCGGCGCGCGTCCAGCCGCGGGGATCCTCGTCCGGCGGCACGATGCCGTCGGCCACGAGGCGCTCCTGGAAGAGGTTCACGAAGAAATCGAACAGCGCGCCCGTCAGCGGCTCGGCGAGAGCATGGGCGTTGCGGCCGCGCCCCGTCCCGTCCCGCCACGTGCCGTCCTCCGCCAGCGTGATGGTAGCGACGTCGGCCATTTTGGCCATCGTGTCCGCCCGGCGGATCTGCTCGGTGCTGGAGAGCTCGGCGATGCGGTTGATCTCGTTCTCGGCATAGAGGTTTCCGCCGGTCTCGGCGAGGACCCGGTCCGCGACGCTGTCGAACTGCAGGGCGGCGATGATCGTGGTGAGATCGGCGAAGCACTCGTGGAAGGCGAGGAACTGCGCCGTCAGCCGCCCGGGCAACGGCGTCCCTAGTTCCGCGAAGAGCACGGTATGGCCGACCTCGTGGGCGATCACGTCGAGGTTGAGGCAATAGGCCCGCTCGTCCCCCTCGGCGTTGCGCACCGCGCCGGTCTCCAGGAAGCCGGGCCCGGACTGCGCGTTCGGCCAGGCGACGAGCGGGATCAGTTCCAGCACCGGGAACACTTCCGCCCCGCTCCAGTGGATGCGATGGCCGAGGAAACGCTCCCAGACATTCAGCGTCAGCCGCATGCAGCCGAACAGGTGCGCCTGCGCGAATTGCCGCGTGCCCACCGCCAGGTGATCGAAATGGCCCCGAGGTCCCGGCCGTGCGGGGGCGGCGACGGGTCCTCGCCAGGGCGGCAGGTAGGACGGAGGGTCGTAGGGCGTCTTGCCGATCGCATCGATCACGCGCATGCGGTCGTCCGCCGGCCCCACGCCGATCGGCCCGCCGAGCGGCTCCAGGACGACGCGCTCGGGCTCGGCATAGGAGCCGTCCGCCTGCGGAAAGAGCAGGAACGCGACGCCCGACACTGCCTCCCGCATGCATGCCTCCCGGTGAGCGGCCTCAGCTTGGCGGATTTCGCGGGAGAAACAAATCAAAGTTGAAGGATCGCAATTTCACGCGAGGCCCGCCACGTGGGTGCGCCACAGCCACGCGTCGAGGGCCTCGGCATCGTCGAAGGCGTAGAAGAGGCGCTCCTGCTCCCGCGACACGCCACCGAGGCCTCCCCCTCCAGCCCGTCGCTCCAGCAGGAGGCTGGTCGCAGGCCCCGAGGGATGCTGCCCGGCCAGCGGCGAGGCGGCGGCCCGCAGCCGCAGCTCCCTTCCCGCGGCGAGCAGGGCGGGAAAACGGCCGTCGAGGCGCAGGTCGTCGAGCATGGCGTGCCTCAGGTGCGCCACGGCGCCGTCCACCGCCGCGGCGCGCAGGTCGTCGTGCAGGAGCCGCACGAGGCCGGCCTCGTCGAGCGCGTTCTCTGCCAGCCATTGCTGCACAGCGTCCTGCCCCGTCAGGCCATGGGCCTCGCGCCAGCGATCCAGCGCGCGGCGCAGCTCCGCCATGGCCGGCTCGGCGACGGGAGGCGGTCGCCGGGCGGCGAGCCGCAGCAGCGATCGCCGCCGAAGGCTGGCCCAGGCCTCGCGGTCGAGGCGGCCCGCATCCAGCACGTCGGCCTCCTCCAGCGTGAGAAGGCCCGCGCGACGGCGCTCTTCGCCGGACACGAAGGCCAGCCAGGCGCTTGGCTCCTCCAACACGAAGTCCGGCGCATGAGCCGGTGCGCCGCCGGCCTGCCAATCCCGCAGGGCGGCCAGCACGGCCAGGGCGTCATGGCGCTTGAGGCCGGTCGGTCCGGGTTCCAGCCACGCCGCCATCTCCGCGGCTTGCAGCGGGTCGAGGCCCACCGCCGCGCCATCCTCCACGAGCGCCGCGAGGGAGCGCTCTTCGTAGGGCAAGGCGGCCGCCGCCTCGACCAGCCGCCGGACGGATCGCTGGTCGAGGATGCCCTGCGCCGCGGCCTGGCGGCAGAGGTGGCGGATGTCGACCAGCGCGTCCGACAATGCGGGCCAGCCGAGCTCGGCCGGGCCATGGATCACCGCGACCTCGTCGTCGGAGTCGAACGGCCCGCCCATGTCCGGGAACCGGCCGTCGCGATAGGCCTCGAAGATCCGCCCGACGCCCTGCATCCCGAAGGCATGGAGCTCCGCCGCGCGCAGCGCGCCCATGCTCGCCCCGCCGAAAACGGGGATGCCGCGGCTCAACGCGAACAGGATCTCGCGGTGCCACACGGACGCCGTCTGGTGGAACACGCCGTCGATGATCCCGATGGCATCGGGCTCGTGATCCACGATCGCTCGGTAGAGGTCGCCCTGCGCCACCGGCGGCAGCAGAATGGCGTCGGGAAGCGCCGCGCGCGCGTCTTCCGCCGGGAGGCTCGGGCCCAGGAAGACGACCACGCTCATGCGACGCCCTCGCGCTGCCGGGCGAGCCGGGCGCCGCCAGGCGGTCGCGCGTCGTCGCTTTCGACCGCGCCTTCGAGACCGGGCACCACCACCCGCGCCACGGGCAGGCCCATGTCCGGGCGGGTCAGATCTACGATGAGAACCTGCTTCAGCCCTGTGCGCCGCAGGGCGGCCAGCGTGGTCGCGAGGTCGTCGAGGAGGGTCTCTCCGGGCTGCGCGGCTGCCAGGGCCAATGGCCTCGTCTGCGGCGAGGCCAGCCAGGCCGCGCTCGCACGGGCCCGCCGGCGGCGGCGGGCATCGCCGTAGAGCTCGGGCGCGAGGTCGTCGCGCGCCCCGGCGATGAAGGCGGTGCGCGACTGCGCGGCCTCGGTGATGGCCCGCAGCAGGGCCACGCCCTGGTCGACGTGGCAGCCGGAGCCGATCTCGGGGTCGGTGTGGTTGCCTTCCTTTTCCGCTGCGAGGCACACGAAGGTCGGCAGGCCGATGTCGGAGGTCACATCCCACAGGCGAAGCGCGACGCCAGCCGCCTCGAAGCGGCCGAGGAGATCCAGCACCGCGGGGTCGCGGAGGCTCGCGGGATCGAGCGCCCGGCGGGCCTCCGCCTCGTCGCGCCGCGCCATCCAGAGCGTCACCGCGTCGCGTTCGATCACCTCGTAGAGGGCGTGAGCGACGGCTTCGGCCAAGGTGTTGCCAGACGCCAGGCCGTTGGTCGTGGACTGGAAATGCGTGCCCGTCAGCGCCGTCATCCCGGCCGTGTAGTCGGCATGGACGACTTCGAGCGGCACGAGCACGGGCTCGCCCGTGGCGAGGTCCCGAGCCTCCACCCAGGGCACGAGCCGGTTCGGCGACAGGGGCGGGCCGCCGCTGGAGACGAGGCCGTCCACCACGACAGCGCTCCCGCCCGCGCGGAGATCGCCCAGGCGGGCCAGGCGCTGCGGCGCGACGACGGTCTCGGCGTGCCAGAGCTCGGCGGCCTCCATGAAGGCGGAGGCGCGGGCCGCGTCATCGGTCAGGCCCTTTCCCTGGAACACCGCGATGGAGCGCGAGTTCGGTCGGGTGGCGAAGGCCACGGGAATGCCCAGCCGGTCGAGCTTGGTGATCATCCCGACGCGCGTGATCCCCATTCGAGCCGCCAGAGGCCGGAAGCGTTCAAGCGTCTCGGCGGGCGATGCGACGCGATGCGTGCCGGCGCGGTAGCGCTTCGGGCCGGGCTCGTCTGGCAGGCCCGCCAGCCGGAGCGGCGCGCCCGTCACCCCGCGCTCCCCGCCTTGGCCTCCTGCGCCGTTCGCGTGCGGCCCGCGTCGTGGGCCGCCGCCAGGGCGGCGGCCTCGCGCACGTCCGCGAGGGCGAGCCACTCAGCCGGGCCATCCAGCAGGGGCGCGAGGAGGGACCTCACGAGGTCGGCCGGGCGTTCCTCGCGCGGCAGCCGTGCGAGCGACAAGGCCGCGCGAAGCGCCAGCGGCCGCGCGCCCTGCTCGCTCGCGATCCGGTGCGCGGCGAGGACGGTGTCCTGCGCCTCCTCGAGCGAGAGCCGACCAGCCAGCCGGCCGAGTTCGCCGATGCGCCGCCAGACCTCCGGGAGCCAGAGCTTGAGCCCGGCCTTCTGACACATCTCCCGGACGCCAACGAGTTCGTGATAGCCCTCCTCCGCGAAGCCGCCGATCTCCAGCGCATCCGCGAAGAGGCAGAAATACATCGGGAAGTCCTCGACCGTGCCGTTCGCCTTCTGCTGGGCGATGCCCTGTCGAAGCAAGGCGAGGCCGCGGGAGGGCTGGCCCTGCTGGCTCACGGCCCAGCCGAGGAAGATGCGGCCCTTTGAGAGATAGTCCCCGAAGCCCCGCTCCTCGCCCAGCCGGATCAGCGTGTTCGCGTGCTCTGCGACCTTGCCCGGGTCGCGCCGGTAGGCATGGTGGTTGACGGCTCCTTCGGCGACGTGGCTCAGGCTGCCGTCATGGCCCAGGGTGCGGGCCCAGGCGAAGGCCTTCTCCTCCTCGGCCAAAGCCTGCTCCGGCAGCCCCTCGAGCCAGAGCAGCAGCGCCTTCTCGGACTGGCCGCAGACCTTGGCGTCGTGGCCGCCATAGAGCGTCGCGTGCGAGCGGTAGTCGCCCTGCTCGTAGATCGCCAGGCCCGCGTCGATATGGCGGCGGCAGGCCGCGAAGTCCGCCACGCCGAAGCAGCTCGCCCAGCCGCAATGGTGCGCCTGCAGGAGCAGCTCTGGATCCTGCCGCTCCTCCGCACGGATGAGGAGGGAGCGGAAGCGGCGGTCGCGGTCCGGCACGTCGGCGGAAAGGCGCCACCAGCCCCAGTAGACCGGGAAGTGGCGCCGCGATTCCGGCAGTTCCCCGCAGAGCCTGAAGGCGGCGGAATAGACATCCTCGACCTCGCTCGAGCCGGGCCCGACCAGCGTCATCAGGGCCGGCCCGAGCAGGATGAGGATGTCGAGCCTGATCTCCTTGGCGTCCGCATCGTCCGGCAGCGCCTCTGCGGCGGACAGGGCCTGGCGCAGCAGCACGACGGCCTCGCGGACGGCCGAGCGGTCGACGGCGCGCCGGCCCGCGGCGAGCCAGTAGGGCACGGCGCGGGCAGGCTGGCCTGCCTCTGCGAAGTGGCGGGCGAGGACTTCCGGGCGCTGCTCGCGGGTCTCGGGCGTCAGCTGCTCGATCGCCTCGGCGACGCGTCCGTGCAGCATCCGGCGGCGGTCGCGCAGCAGCCCGCCATAGGCCGCCTCCTGCACCAGCGCGTGCTTGAACGTGTAGACCTCGGCCTCCGCGCCCGGCTCCCGCAGGACGAGTCCGGACCGGACGAGCTCCTCGAGGGCCGGCCGCATGTCCGCCTCCGGCAGGGCGGCCACGGCCTCCAGGAGCGGCTCGGCGAAGCTGCGCCCGATCACGGAGGCGACCTGCGCGAGGTCCTTGCCGGGTCCGGCCTGGTCGAGGCGCGCGATCAGCGTCTCCTGGAGCGAGGCGGGGATGGCGGCCTGCACCGCCCCGCGCACCTGGATCGGCGGCCCGGACTGCTCCACCAGCGCCCGCGTGACCTCCTCGACGAAGAGCGGGATGCCATCCGTCTTGTCGACGATCTGGGCCTGGATCAGCGGGTCGATGCGCCGGCCGGCGAGCACGCTGCGGATCAGGGCGCGGGCATGAACCTGGTCGAAATGGCCGAGCTGGATCGGGTGCAGGCCGGATTCGCCGAGCCACTCGCCCATCTCGCCCTCGCGGCAGGTCGCCAGCACGAAGATCCGCAGCCGCTTGGTCCAGGGCAGGACGCGTTCCAGGAGGTCGAGCGAGGTCGGGTCGAGCCAGTGCAGGTCCTCGACCGCGATCAGTACCGGTGCGACCTCCGCGATCAGCCGCAGTTGCTCGACGAGGGCCTCGAAGGTCTGGTCGCGGATCTGCTCCGGCGTCCAGCGCGACGGGGCCTCGCCGTCCGGGATCGACAGCAGGCGGGCGAGCAGCGGCAGGGTCTGGCGCGCCACGCCTTCGCCTCCGCGCAAGAGACCCGCAAGCTTGGCGCGGCGCTCGACCGAACCGTCGGTCCTCCTCAGGCGCGCCATGCGAGCGAAGAAGGCTATGACGGGCTGCAGGGGGCTTGCCGCGGCGAAGGGGCTGCCGGCGAAGCGCAGGACCAGCGCCTCGCGCTCCTCCAGCGTGTCGATGACATGCTGCAGCAGGCGCGACTTGCCGATGCCGGCCTCGCCCAGCAGCACGACGCCGCCGCCTTGCCCCGCCACGCAGCGCCGCCAGCGTCCCCGGATATCGGCGAGTTCGCCGAAGCGGTTCACCATGCCGTCGCGCCCGCCAGCCCGCCGGCCGGCCCGGAAGCGGCTGCCGAGCGCCCGCTCGGCGCGCACGCGCCACAGAGCGACGGGGCTGCTGATGCCGCTGACCACGTGGGTGCCCAGCGATTCGCAGGCGAAGACGCCGCGCACGAGGCGCAGCGTGCTTTCCGAAATCACCACCTCGTCAGGCCGGGCCTGCCCATGGATCCGCGCCGCGAGATTCGGGATTACGCCGACCACGCTCTGCGGGTCCGAGGCATCCATGGTCGTGATGTCGCCGATGATCACCACGCCCGTGCTGATCCCGACCCGCGCCTGCAGCCGGATACCGCCGGGGACGGCGAGCTCTCCCAGCGTGCGCGTGATCTCCAGGCCCGCCCGCACGGCGCGCTCGGCATCGTTCTCGTGGGCCACGGGATAGCCGAAGTAGCAGAGGATGCCGTCCCCCACGAAGCGGGCTATGAAGCCTTCGTAGCGCGACACGACACGGTGGCAGAGCGCCCGGTAGCTCTTGATGAGCTCCAGGTAGTCCTCCGTTTCCATGCGTTCCCCGAGGGCCGTGGAGCCCACGAGGTCGCAGAACATCACGGTGAGATGGCGGCGTTCCGCCCGGCCAGGACTGCCCTCCGATTCGGTGTTCGCCGGCTGTGGCGCGGGACTGCTGCTTCGCAGTCCGGCGACCGCCCTGATCAGCCGCCTTCGCTGGCCGACCGTCAGGCCGAGCTCGCGAAGGTCCGCCTCCGTGAGGTCGGGAAGCGTCTCGAAGTCGATGTGCTGCGCGGAGAACAGGTCCGCGAGTTCACCCAACCCATTGTCGCCGAGCCATTCGGAGACAGACGCCATCAGCAGATCACCTCGGGAGGGGCACGGCCTGGTTGCCCCGTGCCATTACGAGCGTGCGAGGGCTGGGCCGTCAAGCGCAGGTGACGCAACGTCCTGTCATTGCCACCAAAATCGTTACTGCTGCTGGTCCGCGGGCCTGATCACGACCCCTTCGAAGAGCTGCACGCAGGTGAGCAGGTCGATGTAGCTCGCCAGTCCCCCAACCTTCTCGTTGCCGAGGCAGGTCTCGCGGGTGGAGCCCTTCGATTTCTCCCACAGCCCCGCGGCGAGCTGCTGGCGGGCGGCGGCCTCGTCCCTCATGCAGGCGTCGTAGGTGTTCAGCTCCGCGCCCTGCTGCTGCTGGGCCGAACGGCAGGTCTTCTCGACGGCCAAGTCGGGGACGCCGGCGGCGAGGACCTGCGCCGACCACGACAAGGCCAGACCGGCGGCCAGCAAACGTCCTGTTCCCCTCGCCATCCTGCGCATCCCCTGCCCGGGCCGGGCCTCGTTCGGTTGCAACTTGATCACCATACACCCATCCGCCATGATCGCGCTCCTGCCGCGCTGGCGCTGCGGCTCGTCCCGCGGGGTTGCGTGTGCTGTCGATCAAGGTCCCCCACCCGCCGCGCCTGATCGTCTTCGCGGCTCTTGCCACGCTCGCGGCCGGCTGCCAGCAGAAGCCCGTCTTCCAGCCTCCGCCGCCGCCCACCGTCACCATCAGCGCGCCGCTGGTGAAGCCCGTGCAGGAGAGCGCGGAGTTCAATGGCCAGGCCTTCGCCTCCCGCAGCGTCGACCTCGTGGCCCGCGTGCAGGGTTTCCTGCAGGAGGTGAAGTTCGTCGACGGGGCCGACGTGAAGGAGGGCGACGAGCTCTTCGTCATCGAGCCCCAGCAGTACCAGGCGCAGGTCGACCTCTCCGCGGCTACGGTCGACCAGCACAAGGCGCTGCTGAAGAGCGCCGAGGCCGAATTCACCCGGCAGGAAACCCTGCAAAAGCAGGCCATTTCCACCGAGGCCAACTACGACAAGGCGCTCGCGAACCGCGATTCGGAACGCGCGGCCGTCGCCGAGGCCCAGGCCAACCTGCAGGTCGCCAAGATCAACCTCGGCTATACGAGCGTGAAGGCGCCCTTCTCGGGGCGGATCGGCCGCCGGCTGATCGATCCCGGCAACCTCGTCGGCGCGGGCTCCCCCACCAAGCTCGCCACGATCTCCGACGTGGACACGATCTACGTCTACTTCACGCTGAACGAGCGCGACCTCCTGCGTGTGCGCCGCGCCATGGCGGCCAAGGGGATCACCCGCGACGAGGTGAGGGGCATGCCGGTCTTCGGGACCCTGACCGGGGAGACCGGCACGCCGCACGAGGGCAAGCTCGACTTCGTGGATACCGGCCTCGACACGGGAACCGGGACGATCCAGCTGCGCGCGGTCTTCGAGAACAAGGACCGGGTGCTGCTGCCTGGCCTCTACGTCAAGCTCACCATTCCCGTCGGGAGCGCCGACCCCGCGGTGCTGGTGCCCGAGCAGGCGATCAACCTCGACCAGGCCGGGGCCTACGTTCTCGTGATGGACAAGGACGTCGTCGCGCAGCGCCGGGTCACGCTGGGCTCGCAGCAAGGGGCCCTCCGGGTGATCGCACAGGGCCTTGCGGCGACCGACAAGGTGATCATCGACGGCATGCAGAACGCGACACCGGGCCGCCCGGTCAATGCCGTCGAGGGCGCCATCGCCGCCCCCAACACGCCCGCCAAGGGCTGAGCGGGGGCCGCCGCCATGGCCAAGTACTTCATCGAACGGCCGATCCTGGCGAACGTCATCGCGCTGCTCGTGATCGTGATCGGCGCGGTCTCGATCCTCTACCTGCCGGTGGCGCAGTACCCGCCCATCACCCCGCCGACCGTCCAGGTGACGGCCCGCTATCCCGGCGCGAACGCCCAGACCGTGATCGACACCGTGGCCCTGCCGCTGGAGCAGCAGGTCAACGGCGTCGAGAACATGCTCTACATGCAGTCGACATCGGCGAATGACGGCACCTACAACCTGATCGTCACGTTCGCCGTCGGCACCGACCTCGACCAGGCCCAGGTCCAGGTGCAGAACCGCATCACGGCCGCACTGGCGCAGCTGCCCCAGGCGGTGCAGGCCCAGGGCGTCGTCACCAAGAAGAAGAGCACGGCGATCCTACAGATCGTCACGCTTACCTCGCCCGACAACTCGCGCGACAGCCTGTTCCTGAGCAACTACGCCGCCATCAGCCTGCGCGACACGCTGGCCCGCATTCCCGGCGTGGGCGACACGCTCGTCTTCGGCATCGGGCAATATGCCATGCGCATCTGGCTCGACCCCGACCAGATGCTGCAGCGCGGCCTGGTGCCGAACGACATCGTCAACGCCGTCCAGCAGCAGAGCCAGGAGGTCGCGGCAGGCCAGATCGGCGCGCCGCCCTCGGCAAAGGGCCAGGCCTTCCAGTACACGCTCGACCTGCGCGGCCGCTTCTCGGACCCCAGCGAGTTCATGGACATCGCCGTGAAGTCCGAGACCGGGACGGGCGGCGCCATCACCCGCATCCGGGACGTGGGGCGCGTGGAACTCGGCGCCCAGACCTACAGCCAGTTCATGACGATGGACGGCAAGCCGGCCGCGGGCATCGCCATCTTCCAGCTTCCGGAGGCCAACGCGCTCGACGTCGGCAAGGACGTCCGCAAGGAGATGGAGCGGCTGGCGAAGTCCTTTCCCTCGGGCGTCGCCTACACCATCGCGTTCGACACCACGGCCTTCGTGCAGGCCTCGATCAGCGAGGTCTGGTGGACGCTCGGGGAGGCCGGCGTGCTGGTGCTCGTCGTCATCCTCGTCTTCCTGCAGAACTGGCGCGCCACCCTGGTGCCGGCGACCACGGTCCCCGTCACGATCATCGGCGCCTTCGCCGCCATGGCCCTGCTGGGCTTCTCGATCAACCTCCTCACGCTCTTCGCGCTCGTGCTGGCGATCGGCATCGTGGTCGACGACGCCATCGTCGTGGTGGAGGGCGCGGCGCACCACATCGAGCGCGGCGAGACGCCGAAGGAGGCGGCGATCCGCGCCATGGCGGAGCTGCTGAGGCCGATCCTCGCCATCACGCTGGTGCTGCTCTGCGTCTTCCTGCCGGCCTCGATCCTGCCGGGCATCGTCGGACAGCTCTACCGGCAATTCGCGCTCGTCATCGCCGCCACGGCGGTGATCAGCGCCATCAACGCCGTCACGCTGAAGCCCACGCAGTGCGCGATGTGGCTGAAGCCCGTCACCGGCCGGCCGAACGCCTTCTACCGCGGGTTCAACGCGGTCTATGGCAGGGTCGAGGCGGCCTATGCGGGCCTCGTCGGGCGGATGGTGAAGGTTCCCGTCCTGTCCTCGCTGATCGCCCTCGCCCTCATCGCGCTCGGCATCCTCGGCCTCGTGCGCCTGCCCACGGCCTTCATCCCGACGGAGGACCAGGGCTACCTGATGATCTCCACGCAATTGCCGGACGGGGCGTCGCTGGAGCGCACGCAGGCCGTGATGGAGAAGGTCGGCGCGGCAACGCGCGAAGTGCCCGGCGTCAAGCATGCCGTCACGATCGGCGGCGTCTCGCTCTTCGACAACTCCGCTTCGCTGGCCAATGCCGGCATGGTCTACGTGATCCTGAAGGACTGGGAGCAGCGCAAGGGTCCCGGCCTCGACCTGCTGAGCATCTTCACCACCCTCCAGGCGAAGCTCGACGCCATTCCCGAGGCAAGGTCGACGGTCGTGCCGCCCCCGCCCATCCAGGGCCTGGGGCTCGCCGGCGGCTTCCAGATGCAGGTGCAGCTGAACGACGGCAGCTTCGACTATGGCCGGCTGCAGGACGCCGCCGACCGCATCGTCGCCACCGGCAACGCCCAGCCCGGCCTGCAGCGCCTGATGACGCCCTTCCGCGCGCATGCGCCCCAGCTCAAGGCCGACATCGACCGGCGCAAGGCCGAGACGCTGGGCGTGAACCCGGGCGACGCGTTCAGCGTGATGCAGACCTACCTGGGCTCGACCTACGTCGCCCAGTTCGCCCGCTTCGGGCACACCTTCCCGGTCTTCGTGCAGGCAGACACGAATTTCCGCCAGAACGCGGAGTCCGTCGCCAAGCTCAACGTCCGGAACGCGGCAGGCAGCATGGTGCCGCTGGGCACGCTCGCCACCGTGCAGCCGAGCGCGGGGCCGGCGCTCATCCCGCTCTTCAACCTGTTCCCCTCCGCCACGGTGAACGGCGCGGCCGCTGCGGGCTTCAGCTCGGGCGAGGCGCTGGGCCTCATGGACCAGATCGCCGACGCCATCCTGCCGGCCGGCATGATCTACGGCTGGGCCGGCGTCAGCTATCAGGAGGCGCAGCTCGGCAACCAGTCCTACGCCGTCTTCGGGCTGGCGCTTCTGCTGGTGCTCATGGTGCTGGCCGGTCAGTACGAGAGCTGGTCCGCCCCCTTCGCCGTCGTGCTCGCGGTGCCGCTCGCCTTGCTGGGCACGGTCGGCGCCCTGCTCTTCGCGGGGGCCGCCAACAACATCTACACGCAGATCGGGCTCGTGCTGCTCATCGCGCTCGCCAGCAAGAACGCCATCCTGATCGTCGAATTCGCCCGCGAACTGCGCCTGCGCGACGGCAAGCCAATCGCGGAGGCAGCTGTGGAGGCCGCACGGCTGCGCTTCCGCCCGATCCTGATGACCTCCTTCGCCTTCATCCTGGGCGTCGTGCCGCTCGTCTTCGCCACGGGCGCGGGCGCGGCGGCGCGCAAGTCGATCGGCATCACCGTCTTCAGCGGGATGCTGGCCTCCACCTGCATCGCCGTGCTCTTCGTGCCGCCGCTCTTCGTCGTCCTGCAGCACTGGTCGGAACGCCGGGCCAAGGTCCCGGTTTCCCCCACCCCGGCCGAGGCCGGAAACCCGGCGGAGTGACAGGCTCCGCCTTCACCTTCGCACCCCCAACCGAAGGAGTTCACCGATGACACGCCTCCTCGCCGCCGCGGCCCTCCCGCTGGGCCTGGCCCTATGGACGCAGATCCCCTCGCCTGCCCTCGCCGCCGGCTCTCCCGCCGCAGACAGTTGCGCCAAGGGGCTGAGCTCCGATTCCAAGCTGATCTACGACGCCACCGTGAAGAACATGAAAGGCCCCTCCACCATCCGCGACACGGTGATCGCCCAGACGAAAGCGCTGGTGACGGAAGGCAAGATCCCCGAGGCCAATGCCCGGCCCGCGGCCGAGGCGGCCGGTACGTGCCTGCGGCTGCTCGCGCAGTCCTGATCACCGGGGCGGCTTCCGGCGGAGCCGCCCTCCCCCGCCTCGTGCCCCGCCGAGCAGCAGCCGTGAGCACCGCGACGACCCTGACCGACGTCCCTTCCGTCCGCACCATCCTGCGCCAGGAGGCCTTCCTCGCGCTGAGCGCGCTCACCTGCCTCGCCTTCTTCCTGTTCGGCGACGACGTGCTGGCGGCCGACCGCAACCGTCCCTGGCTGCTGGCCGTCGTGTTCGCCTGGCTTTTTCTCGCCATCCTGGGCTCGGCGCTCGCCGTCGTCCGCCACGCCGACCACCTCGCCGACCTTCTGGGCGAGCCGCTGGGCACGCTCATCCTCACCCTCTCCGTGACAGGGATCGAGGTCGTCAGCATCTCCGCCATCATGCTGCACGGGGACAACAACCCCACCCTCGTGCGCGACACGCTGATCGCCGTGATCATGATCATCATGAACGGCATGGTCGGGCTGTCGCTCCTCATGGGCGCCTGGCGGCACCGCGAGCAGCACTTCAACCTGCAGGGCGCGAACACCTATCTCGGCGTCATCATCCCGCTCGCCGTGATGGCGCTGGTGATGCCGAACTTCACCACCACCACGCCGGGCCCTACCCTCGCCTTGGGCCAGCAGCGCTTCCTGGCGATCATGGCGGTCGGCCTCTACGTCGCGTTCCTCGCGGTGCAGACCGGACGGCACAAGGGCTACTTCACGCTCGGCTCCGAGGAGACGGCGACGCCGCACAAGGAGAAGCCGCACGGCACGCGTGGCATCGCCTACCACGCCACGATGCTGCTCGCTTTCATGCTGCCCGTCGTCTACCTCGCCGAGCAGCTCGCCAAGCCGGTCGACGTCGCCATCGAGACGATGCACGTGCCCGCGGCCCTGGGCGGCGTGGCCATCGCCATCCTCGTGGCGACGCCCGAGGCCGTCGGCGCGGTGCGCGCGGCCCTGACCAACCACATGCAGCGCTCCGTCAACATTTTCCTGGGCTCCGTGCTGTCGACGATCGGCCTCACGGTGCCGGCCATGCTGGCCATGAGCCACTGGAGCGGCCGGCACATCGTGCTCGGCGCCGAGCATGCCGAGCTCATCATGATCATGCTGACGCTGGGCGTGAGCGTGGTGACCTTCGCCAGCGGGCGCACGAACATGCTGCAGGGCCTGGTGCACCTGTTGCTCTTTCTGGCCTTCGTGCTGCTGATCTTCGAGGGCTGAGCGCCTGCCGGGGCCTCAGCCCCGCGGCCGGACACGCTCGTCGAACTCGAAGTCGCCGGCGTGGACCTCGCGGAACACGTCGATGACCGCGACGGCGAGCAGGAAGAGCGCGAAGCAGAAGAGCACCGCCATCCCGTATTCGTGGCGCCAGCCCAGGAACGCCGCGAGGAACGCGACCACGATGATGACGGTCGTGCAGATGGCGCTGATCAGGGACAGGCGAATGGCATTGTGCAGGAGACGGGCCCGCTTGCGCAGCAGCGGCAATTCCGGCACGAGCTCCGCCAAGCGCGGCGCAGCCGGATCGAGCGCCTCGATCTCGCGGATGCGGTCCACCAGCCGGTGCAGCTTGCCGGTGGTGACCGAGATGAACCCCGCCACCGCCGTCAGCACGAAGGCCGGCGCGGTGGATTGCTGGATCACCGTTGTAAAGTGATCGATGGCAGTCAGGTCGCCGATAGTCACAGCCCGTCAGGTCCCCTCCCTGCGGGCCGATCAGCCGACTCCGCTTCCGGGAAGCCTGAGCGAGGAATTCTGGCTTGGCAACTCCGGCGAGCGGCGGCTCATGCGGTCCCGGACCGGCCATCCCGCCGCGTCCCGCTCGGGCTCGCCTGGTGCCGCCCAGGTCTTGCGCAGCAGGTTCGAATGAGTATGGTGATGCCCGCGCGGGCGTAGTTCAGTGGTAGAACGACAGCTTCCCAAGCTGTATGTCGAGGGTTCGATTCCCTTCGCCCGCTCCAGCCTTTTTCCATAGGCGTGCCAGTCGTCAAGGCAGGATTGCTGACTGTTGCACCATGCCGGCGTTTATTGATTGTACAGCAATCGTACAACGACGGGCGATCGGCCTCGGGCCGTGAAAAGGCCGAAGGAATAACTCTGCGGCTCACGCCGCGAGGCTTTCAACGGCATCGACCCAAGGCGGACCTTCGGGATGTCCGCTCCGGACGCGATTGGCTCGGCCAAACGCAGCGTCCTTATGGTCCCTTTATGCCGCCGCCCCTTGATCCCGATCGAACCCTGACGCCCACCGTCGCTAACCTCCGACCGTCTCAAGGAGGCTTTCATGACCGACGTCCTTTACCTCACCCTGGGGCTCGCCTCGTTCGGGCTCCTCGCGCTCTACGCCCGCTGGGCGGCGACGCAGTGAGGTCGCCGTGACAGACCTCGTCCTCGGCGGCGCGGTGGCGGCGGCGCTCGCCGTCTACCTGATCTTCGCCCTCATCCATCCCGAACGCTTCTGACCCGGCGGCGCCCCGACGGGCGCGCGCCTTCCGGGAGGTCCATCATGTCGGCCCAGGGCTGGCTCCAGATCCTCGTCATCCTCGCCGCGGTGCTTGCCGCCGCCATTCCCCTCGGCGCCTTCATGGCGCGCGTGCTCGAGGGCAAGCGCACCTGGCTCAGCCCGGTGCTCGGCCCCGTCGAGGCCGGTTTCTACCGGCTCGCCGGCGTCGATCCGACGCGCGAGCAGAGCTGGCTCGGGTACGGCCTCGCCATGCTCGCCTTCAATGGCGCTGGCTTCGTCCTGCTCTACGCCATCCTGCGCCTGCAGGGCGTGCTGCCCCTGAACCCGCAGGGCTTCGACGGGGTCCCGTCCGATCTCGCCTTCAACACGGCGGTGAGCTTCGTCACCAACACCAACTGGCAGGCCTATGGCGGCGAGACCACCATGAGCCACTTGAGCCAGATGGCCGGGCTCACCGTGCAGAACTTCCTGTCTGCCGCGACCGGCATCGGCCTGGCACTCGCCCTGGTGCGCGGCTTCGCGCGGTCCTCGGCGGCGACCGTCGGGAACTTCTGGACCGACGTGACGCGGTCCACCCTCTACCTGCTGCTGCCGCTGGCCCTTGTCGTCGCCCTGCTCTCCGTGGCGCTCGGCACGCCCCAGACGTTGCAGGCCGCCGCGGACGCCACCACGCTGGAAGGCGCCAAGCAGGTGATCTCACTGGGGCCCGTCGCCTCGCAGAGCGCCATCAAGATGCTGGGCACCAACGGAGGCGGCTTCTTCAACGCCAACTCGGCCCATCCCTTCGAGGACCCGTCGGCCTTGGCCTGCGCCTTCCAGATCTGGCAGATGCTGGTGCTTTCGACAGCCATCGCCTTCACCTTCGGCCGGTTGATCGGCGATGGCCGGCAGGCCCGGGCGATCCTCTCGACCATGGCGATCATCCTCCTGGCCGGCGTCGCCGCTTCCTACTGGGCCGAGGCGGCCGGCACGCCCATGCTGCACGCCGCCGGCGTCGATCCCGCCGCGGGCAACATGGAGGGCAAGGAGGTCCGCTTCGGACTCGTGCTCTCAAGCTTCTTCGCGGCCGTCACGACGGGCCTGTCCTGCGGCGCGGTCAACGCCATGCACGCGAGCTTCACGCCTCTCGGCGGTCTCGTGCCGCTCGTGCTCATCCAGCTCGGCGAGATCCTGCCTGGCGGGGTGGGCTCCGGCCTCTATGGCATGCTCGTCATTGCCGTCATCGCCGTCTTCGTGGCGGGCCTCATGGTGGGCCGCACGCCCGAGTATCTCGGCAAGAAGATCGAGGGCCGCGAGATGAAGATGGCCATGCTGGCCGTGCTCATCCTGCCCACGGCCATTCTCGGCTTCTCGGCCGTGGCGCTCGTCATCCCGCAGGGCCTCGCCGGCCTGCTCAATGCCGGCCCGCACGGCCTCACCGAGGTGCTCTACGCCTACTCGTCGGCGGCGGGGAATAACGGCTCGGCTTTCGCGGGGCTCTCGGCCAACTCGCCCTGGTACAACGTGACGCTCGGCCTCGCGATGCTCGCCGGGCGCTTCGCCTACATCGTGCCCATGCTGGCCATGGCCGGCTCGCTCGCCGCCAAGCCGCGGCTCGCCGCCTCGACCGGCACGTTCCCCACGCACGGCCCGCTCTTCGTCGGGCTGCTCGTCGGCGTGATCCTGATCCTCGGCGGCCTGCAATTCTTCCCGGCGCTCGCGCTAGGGCCCGTCGCCGAGCAGGTCCTGATGCTCGCCGGCAAGACCTTCTGAGGTGCAACCATGACCAGCCATGCCGCCGCACGGACATCCTCCGTGCTCGATCCCACGCTGCTTCGCCGGGCCATCGTCGATGCGCTGCGCAAGCTCAACCCGGCCTCCCTCGTCCGCAACCCCGTCATCTTCGTGACGGAGGTGGTGGCGGCCCTCGTCACCGCCATCGCGCTGCGGGATGCGCTCGCCGGGCATCCCTTCGCCTTCACCGGCCAGATTGCGGGCTGGCTGTGGTTCACGGTGCTCTTCGCCAACTTCGCCGAGGCCGTGGCCGAGGGCCGGGGCCGCGCCCAGGCGGATTCGCTGCGGCGCGCCCGCACGGAGACGATCGCCAAGAAGCTCGTCGACCCCGAGCGCCGCGAGATCTTCACGACGTTGGCCGCGCCCGAACTGCAGCAGGGCGACATCGTGCTCGTGGAGGCCGGCGACCTCGTGCCTGGCGACGGCGAGGTGATCCTCGGCGTGGCCTCGGTCAACGAGGCCGCAATCACCGGCGAATCCGCGCCCGTCATCCGCGAATCCGGCGGCGACCGATCGGCCGTCACCGGCGGCACGACGGTGCTTTCGGACTGGCTGGTCGTGCGCATCACCGCTGGGCCGGGCTCCTCCTTCCTTGACCGCATGATCGCGCTGGTGGAAGGCGCCGAGCGCCAGAAGACGCCCAACGAGATCGCGCTCAACATCCTGCTCGCCGGCCTCACCATCGTCTTCCTGATCGCGGTGGTCTCGCTCGCAGGGTTGGCCCGCTATTCCGGGGCGGACGTGCCGGTGCCCGTGCTCGTGGCGCTGCTGGTCACGCTCATTCCCACCACCATCGGTGGCCTGCTTTCGGCCATCGGCATCGCTGGCATGGACCGGCTGGTGAAGTTCAACGTGCTCGCCACCTCTGGCCGTGCGGTCGAGGCGGCGGGTGACGTGGACACGCTGCTGCTCGACAAGACCGGCACGATCACCTTCGGCAACCGCATGGCGAGCGAGATCATCCCAGCGAGCGGCGTCGCCGAGCGTGAGGCCGTCGAGGCCGCCCTGTTGGCGAGCCTCGCGGACGAAACGGCGGAAGGACGCTCGATCGTGCAACTCGTCCGCGAGCGTTACGGCCTGCCCGTTCCGGCTGAGGAGGCCCAGGCCAGGTTCATCCCCTTTTCGGCCGTGGCGCGCCTCTCCGGCGTCGACCGGCCCGAAGGGCGGCTGCGCAAGGGCGCGGTGGATGCCGTGCTTCGTTTCGCCAGCCGGGACGGCATCGCGCCGGCGATGGACCCCACCTTTGCGGCCGCCGTGGACCGCATCGCGCGCTCCGGCGGCACGCCGCTGGGGCTCGCGTCGGACGGCAGGCTGCTCGGCGTCATCCACCTCAAGGACGTGGTGAAGCCCGACATCAAGGAGCGCTTCGCCGAGCTCCGGCGCATGGGGATCCGCACCGTGATGGTGACCGGCGACAACCCCGTCACCGCCGCGGCGATCGCCTCTGAGGCCGGCGTCGACGACTTCATCGCGGAAGCTACGCCGCAGGACAAGCTCGACTACATCAGGCGTTCGCAAGCGGAGGGCCGCCTCGTCGCGATGTGCGGCGATGGCACCAACGACGCGCCGGCCCTGGCGCAGGCCGATGTGGGCGTCGCCATGCAGTCGGGCACCCAGGCGGCGCGCGAGGCCGGCAACATGGTCGACCTCGACTCCAATCCGACGAAGCTCATCGAGATCGTGGGCATCGGCAAGCAGCTGCTGATGACGCGCGGCTCGCTGACCACCTTCTCCATCGCAAACGACGTGGCGAAGTACTTCGCCATCATCCCCGCGCTCTTCGTGGCGGCGATCCCCGAACTCGGGGCGCTGAACCTGATGGGGCTCGCCACGCCGCAGAGCGCCATTCTCTCCGCGGTGATCTTCAACGCGCTGATCATCGTCGCGCTCATCCCGCTCGCCCTGAAGGGCATACCCTACCGGCCGCTCGGAGCGGCGGCGCTGCTGCGGCGCAACCTGCTCATCTACGGGCTCGGCGGCCTCGCGCTGCCCTTCGTCGGCATCAAGGCGGTGGACGTCGTCGTCACCGCCCTCGGCCTCGCCTGAAGGAGGCGACCATGTCTCACCTGCGACCCGCCCTCGTTCTCCTCGCTCTGTTCACGCTCCTGACCGGGATCGTCTATCCCCTGGCCGTCACGGGCATCGCACAGGCCTTCATGCCCCGTCAGGCCTCGGGAAGTCTCGTCGTCGCCGACGGCAAGACCCTCGGTTCCAGCCTGGTAGGCCAGGATTTCACGGGTGACGGCTACATCTGGCCGCGACCCTCGGCCACCACGGCCCCAGATCCGCAGGATTCGTCGAAGACAGTGGACGCGCCCTACAACGCCGCGAACTCGGGCGGCTCGAACCTGGGACCGACATCGAAGGCGCTGGCCGACCGCCTCGCTGCAAGCGGCGCGAAGCTTCGGGACAGCGGTGTGGCCGGCCCTCTGCCGGGCGACGCGCTGACCGCCTCGGCCAGCGGCCTCGACCCGCACATCACCCCGGGCTTCGCGCTGGCGCAGGTCGCGCGCGTTGCGCGCGCTCGCGGCGTGGATGAGCAAAAGGTCCGCGCGCTCGTTCTTGCCGCGGTGGAAGACCGCGACTGGGGACTGTTCGGGGAACCCCGCGTCAACGTGCTGGCCGTCAACCGCAGCCTGGACGCGTTCGCCCCCAAGCCCTGATAAATTGTCGCCATGAGCTCCGCTCCGCCGCGCCCCTCTCCCGACGCCCTGCTCGCCATGGCCGAGCGGGAGGAGCGCGGCCGGCTCAAGATCTTCTTCGGCGCCGCGCCCGGCGTGGGCAAGACCTTCGCCATGCTGCAGGCCGGGGCGGCCGCGAAGGCTGAAGGCCGCGATGTGGCGGTGGGACTCGTCGAGACGCATGGCCGGGCCGATACGGCGGCCCTGCTCGACGGGATGGAGATCCTTCCCCGCCGCCGGGCCCCCCACCAGGGCCGGATGGTGGAGGAGTTCGACCTCGACACCGCGCTGGCCCGCTGCCCCGCCCTTTTGCTGCTCGACGAGTTCGCCCACACGAATGCGCCCGGCAGCCGTCACCCCAAGCGCTGGCAGGACGTTCAGGAGCTGCTGGAAGCCGGCATTGACGTCTGGACGACGCTCAACGTCCAGCATCTCGAGAGCGTCAACGACGTCGTGTTGAGGGTGACGGGCATCCGGGTGCGCGAGACCGTTCCGGACGCCATCTTCGAGAAGGCCGATGACATCGTGCTCGTCGACCTGCCTCCCGAGGAGCTGCTGAAGCGGCTGGCCGAAGGCAAGGTCTACCTCGCGGACACGGCAAGCCGCGCGCGCGACCACTTCTTCAAGCCTCAGAACCTCGCCGCCCTCCGGGAGCTCGCCCTGCGACGCGCGGCCGAGCGCATTGACAGCGACCTCGTGGAACGCATGCAGGGCGGCGCGATCGAGGGACCCTGGCCGGCGGGCGAGCGGCTCCTCGCCTGTGTCGGGGCGGACGCCGTATCGGAGGCCGTGGTGCGCCGGGCCAAGCGCCTCGCCGACCAGATCGGCGCGCCCCTGATGGTCGTCACGGTGGAGCGTCCTGGCACACGCAGCCGCCCGGAGGCCGCCTCGCGTCTCCTTGCAGTCTTTCGGCTCGCCGAGTCGCTCGGTGCGGACACCAAGACGCTCGTGGGCCGGAACGTGCCGGAGGCGATCATGAAGTTCGCCCGGTTCGAGAACGTCACGCAGATCGTCGTCGGTGCCTCCCGCGGGGGGCTGCTCGCGCAGCTCTTCCGGCGGTCGCTGCCGCAGGAACTCGTGAGGGAGGCGAACGGCATATCCGTGCATGTGCTCACGGGCTTGCCCCACGGGCTGGCGCTGCGGCCTGCGTGGCCCCGGCCGCCGCTCGAGCTGCGCCCCTACCTCGTCGCCGGCCTCGGCGTCGCCGCCGCGACCGGTCTCGGCGAGGGCCTGTCAGCCCTCATCGCATTACCCAACCTCGCCATGGTGTACCTGATGGCGGTGCTCACGCCCGCCATCCTGTTCGGCGTATGGCCGGCGGTCTTCGCCTCGGCCCTGTCCTTCCTCGCCTACAATTTCTTCTTCATCGAGCCCGTCTACACCTTCACGGTGGCGCAGCCCTACGAGCTGCTCTCGCTCATCGTGTTCCTCGTCATCGCCGTCATCACCTCGGCGGTCGCGGGACGGGCCCGCGAGCAGGCGCAGGCCTCCGCCGCCCGCGTGCGCGCCACGCGGCGCCTGTTCGAGTTCACGCGGCGCCTTTCCGCGGTGAGCGGACGGGAGGCCGTGGCGGAGGCCGCCGCCGCCGAGATCCACGGGTCGGTTGGCCGCGGCGCCGTCGTCCTCGCAGCCGGCGCAGGCGCGCCGGAGTTACTCGCCGCCTGGCCACCGGAGATGCTGGACGAAAGGGCTTTTGGGGCCGCCCGCTGGACCATCGACCGGCTCGAGCCCGCGGGATCAGGGACCTCTACCCTGCCCGAGACGCCCTGGCTGTTCCTGCCCCTGCGCGCCGGCGCGGGGGCCAGCGGCGCGGTGGGGATCGCGCTCCCCACCGGCGAGACACTCCCGGCTGAGGAGCGAGCGCTGCTGGACAGCCTCGTGGAGCAGACGGCGGCAGCGCTGCAGCGCACGGCCCTGGCCGAGGAAGGACAGGCCGCGCGCGCAACCATGGAAGCAGAGCGCATCCGCAACACCCTGCTCGCGTCGGTGTCGCACGACTTCCGCACGCCGCTCGCCTCGATTCTCGGGGCGGCCAGCGCATTATCCGACCTGGGGGACGCGATGGACGCGGGCACCCGCAGCACGCTGCTTGGCGAGATCCGCGAGGAGGCGGAGCACCTCGACGGCATGGTCAGGAACCTCCTCGCCATCACGCGCGTCGAGGCTGGGGGCCTGGAGCTCAACCGGACCTGGGTGGACCTTCCCGAACTGGCCCGCCGCGTCGTGGCGCTGGCCCGCCGCCGGGGCGCGCCGCAGGTCTTCGCCGTTGAGCCGGCTCCTGATGTGCCTCTAGTGCGCGCCGATCAGGGCCTGGTGGACCAGGCCTTGGGCAACCTGATTGGCAACGCCGTGCGCCATGCCGGCCAGCAAGCGACGATCCGCGTCGCCCTGGCACGGCGCGGCGATGACGTGCATGTCTCTATCGAGGATGACGGACCCGGCATTCCCGCGGATCTCCTTCCCCACATCTTCGACAAGTTCGCGCGCGGCCGGCCGACCGCCGATGGCGGCGAGGGCGTCGGCCTCGGCCTGGCCATCACCCGTGGTATCGCGCAGGCGCATGGTGGCGGGGTGACTGTCGAGAGCCCCTGCGCGGGCGGTCGCGGAGCACGCTTTACACTCACCTTGCCGATCGGAGAGCCTCCCCAGCCATGACCCGGCCCATCCGCGTCCTCGTCATCGACGACGAACCGGCCATCCACCGCTTCCTGTCGCCCGCCCTGACCGCGGCCGGCTACGAGCCGGTGACCGCGAGGACCGGCGCGGAGGGACTGCGCCTGCTCGCGACTGCCGCGCCGGACCTCGTCGTGCTCGACCTCGGCCTGCCCGACATGGACGGCAAGGACGTCATTTCGCAGGCTCGCACCTGGTCCCAGGTCCCGATCGTGGTCCTCTCGGCGCGTGACCGGGAGGCCGAGAAGATCGCGGCTTTGGACCTCGGCGCCGACGATTTCGTCAACAAGCCTTTCGGCGTCGGCGAGCTCATGGCCCGGATCCGCACCGCCCTGCGGCATCGGCTTCAGGAGCAGGGACAGGTCGCGGTGTTCCATGCGGGATCCCTGACGGTCGACGTGCCTGCCCACCGCGTCACGCTGAACGGCGCCCCGGTGAAGCTGACGCCCCGAGAGTTCGAGCTGTTGGCCTTCCTCGCCCGCCACGCCGGCAAGGTCGTCACCCACGGCCAGATCCTGAAGGCGGTCTGGGGCCCCGCCCACGAGCACGACACCCAATACCTTCGGGTCTATGTCGGCCAGCTCCGCGCCAAGCTGGAAAGCGACCCCGACGATCCCCGCCTGATCCTCACCGAGCCTGGCATCGGGTATCGCCTCGAGGCGTGAAGCCGAGCCGTTTGGAGCGTCAGTATGTCCGTTTGCCGCTGGCCGAACGTTTGGGATTGGCGCGAGGCAGACCCGACCTGCGAGCTCGTTTGCCTTCGCCTGGGGGACGTCGCCGTGGGTGGGACGGTGACGACACGCTCGACAGTCATCCAGCAGAAGACCGGGCGCCTCGCCGGCGGTTATCACTCGGGGATGAATGGGTCCGCGTCGCGCCAATCGGCGGCCTCCGGGCCAAGCTGCCGGAGAGACCCCTCAGGAGGCCTAACTCGGACCTTGATCTTGGAAGGCCTGTTCGGCGACGTCTGCTCGCCGTGAACGGATTGCTCGGCGAGCTTGTGGAGGACCACCTGCGCATGCACGCGGGCCGAAGAGGCCGGCGTAAGCGCTCCATTGCAAAACGTCATGGCTCGATCCGGACAATAAATTTTCTTCTTTCGAACCGGCAGCGTAGATGCGAGTCATGGATCGGCTCGCATTTCACACGCTGTTCAAGTGCCCCGGACCTGTCGTGCTGCCCGTCATCCACGTGCTGGACGAGGAGCAGGCGGAGCGGAACGTGGCCGTCGCGATCGCGGAAGGCGCGCCCGGCGTCTTCCTGATCAATCACGACTTTCCTTACCCCGCGTTCCTGCCCATCATCCGGCACGTCCGCCGCCGCTGGCCGAGCCTGTGGCTGGGCGTGAACTTCCTGGCGGTCACCGGGCTCGAGGCCTTCCCCGTGCTCGGACGCCTCGGGGCCGAGGGCGTTCGTGTCGACGCCTACTGGGCGGACGACGCCCGCATCGACGAATTGGCTCCGGCGGGGGACCAGTCCGAGGCGGACGCCATTACAGCCGCACGGCGTGCATCGGGCTGGACCGGCCTTTACTTCGGCGGGACCTGCTTCAAGAAGCAGCGCGAGGTGCAGCCCGAGCACTACGGCGCGGCCGCGGCTCTGGCGACCCGCTACACGGACGCCGTCTGCACCTCCGGCGTGGCGACGGGCCATGCCGCCGACCTCGGCAAGATCGGCACGTTCCGCCGCGCGATGGGCGATGCCACCCTCGCTCTCGCCTCCGGCATCTCGCCGGAGAACGCCGGCGCCTATGCGAGCGAGGTCGACTGCTTCATGGTCGCGACGGGCATCAACAGGCCCGGCGATTTCTATTCCATCGAGCCGGAGCGCCTGCGCGCACTGCTCGACCTCAGCCGCAGGTGGGGAGCCGGCCGATGATGCGCGACAAGGGTCCGCGGGACGACCGCTGGTATCTGTCTCTGATGGCGCCGAACACGAAGGGCGAGCGTTTCGCCTGGCTCGATCCGACGTCGATCTACATCAACGGGGACGCCTACACCGACCTTCTCGACGACCTCGTGGCCGATCTCGACGGACTTGTCGTGGACGTCGTCGCGGGCCTCGACGCGATGGGCTTCGTGCTCGGCTCGGGGCTCGCGACGCGGCTCGGGGTCGGCTTCCTGCCCGTGCGCAAGGCGGGCAAGCTGTGCGTCGAGACCGACCGCGTCTCGTTCAACAATTATTCCGGGCGGACGCAGGACATGGAGATGCGCCTGCCGGCCTTCGCGCCCGGGACGAAGGTTCTCATCGCAGACCAGTGGATCGAGACCGGCGGAACGATGGACGGCGCGATCCGGCTGGTGGAGCGTCAGCATGGCAAGGTGGTCGCGCTGGCCGCCATCGCCATCGAGGAAAATCCGGTCACCGACGCTTACCGGGCCGCCTATCGCTGCGTGTCAGGCGTGGTGCAGGGTTCTCGCTGGCAGGCCGAGTGCAACCGGCAGAGCCTGACAAGCTTCGCGTCCTATGACCAGCGGCGCAGCTTCCCGCGGATTCGGGAGGCCTAGGGAAGGGAATACCAAGGCCCCTCACGCTCGGACGCCGCAATGGTGTCCGCGACACGGTCGGTGCCGGTACAGTCATCCGCGGGAGACGGAGCCGACCCTGGCCCGTCCCGCAACGCGCACCGAAACGCGCAGGGCGACCTGCCGCGGGCCATCGACTATGCGTCCGGCCCAAATTTCGGCAAATTGAGTCCCGTTCGGGAAGGCTGGCCCTCGCCAGCGCGCCCGTATCGCGGATGACGATTGGAACCCTCATGAAGAGCACCACGCGGGCCAAGCCCACGCGTTCCGTCAACGATCCCACCGCCAAGGGCAAGGGCCCGCCGATCGAGATGATGTTCGGGCCGGTCTCCACCGGCAAGACCAAGTCGCGGACGGAAGCCGTCCACGAGGCCATCAGGCAAGCCATCATCGAGCAACGCTTGAAGCCCGGCGCCCGGCTGCCGGAAGATCTGGTCGGCGAAGCCTTCGGAACGAGCCGGACCATCGCACGCGAAGCCCTCGGCCGCCTCGCCGTCGAAGGGCTCGTCGAGCTTAAGCAGAACAAGGGCGCCCACGTCGCCAATCCCACGCTCGAGGAAGGGCGGCACGCTTTCTTCGTCCGACGCGGGCTGGAACGCCTCGTCGCCGAGAGCCTCGCGGGAACCTTGCGCAACCACCAGATCGCCGCCCTTCGCGACGTCGTGACGCGCGAGCGCGACGCAGGCGGGCGAGACCCCAAGGAAGCCATTCGCCTCGCCGGTGAGTTTCACGTGACCCTCGCGCGCATGACAGGCAACAAGGTCCTTACGCGTTACGTCAACGAGGTCGTGTGCCGCTGCTCGCTCGTGCTCGCCATGTATGACCGCCCCCACTCGGTGAACGGAGGAGCCGACGAGCACGAGGCCATCATCGACGCGCTGGAGCGGGGCTCGGCATCCGAGGCCGTCCTGTTGATGGACCAGCACGTCGCCTCAGTCGCCGAACGGGCCTGTCTGGGACCGGCCGCGGAGGGCGACAACCTGCGTGACCTGCTCGCACCCTATGCGGCGCGCGTCAGGCTGGACCCATCAAACGACACTTTCCCCAAGCGCGCCGCCAGCGGCGGGCGGAGCGCCTAGGCTCGCCCGCGGCGCTCGCGTGCCTTGCGGGCGGCGCGAGGCCAGCGGGCCGCTGCCATGCAGGGACTCGTTGTCGCGCGCCGCGGCTCCAGGCACGGCGGCGAACGCGATGCTGCAAAAATTGTATGCAATCTCCACGCCGACGTTTCAGCTTGCCGCCTTGAGTTTTGGCAATGTTGGGGGCCGGCCCGTGGCAGGGGCCGGCAAAGTGCGCTCTATCTTGCTGACACAGCATGGAAATCCGGGAGCTTGAACCTGAGGTCATCCGTTGGCATGGACCGTGCTCATTCGGGAAATTGTATGCAATCGCCGCATGCGATGTCCCACGCACGGAGCCGAGCCATGCCGCAGCCCTGGAAGTCCCACCTGGATCTCAGCCGCCGATCCTTCCTGACCGCCGGCGTCGGCGCGGCAGCGCTCGCAGCGACGTCGCGCTTCGAAAGCGCCGGCGCGCAGGAGGCCAACGTCCTCAACTATCTGTCCTGGCCGGGCAATGCCGATCCCTACCTCGTCGGTGAGTTCGAGAAGGCGAACAACTGCAAGATCAAGATCAAGGAATATGTCGGCGGCGACCAGATGCTGGCCGTCCTCAGCCAGTCCCCGCCCGGCTCGTTCGACGTGATCCTCGCCGACGCCGAGTACATGCACCTGCTCAAGGCCGCCGACGCGATCGAGGAGATGGATCCCGCCGACTACCCGCTCAAGGATTTCTGGCCGGAGTTCCAGAAGTTTCCGCTGCACTGGTTCGATGGGAAGCTCTACGGTGTGATGACCGATTTCGGCTATCTCGGTCTCTCGTACAACACGAACGCCTACAAGCCGGAGGAGGTCTCCTCCTACGCGGCCATGTGGTCGGACAAGGCCAAGGGCAAGGTCGGGTTCTTCGACTGGTACCTTCCCTCGATGGGGTGCATCAGCCTGTCGAACGACAACCGGCCGCCCTTCGACATCGACGACGCCAAGTTCAAGGAGGTGCAGAAGAAGCTGTTCTCCCTCAAGCCGCAGGCGTCGGGCTTCTACACGATCGCAGACATCTTCTCGTCGCTGACCAATGGTCGGGCCCACCTCGTTCCGGGCATCGGCGAGTGGATCACGCTGGGGCTGCGCATGAACGGCGTGCCCGTCGACACGATCATCCCGAAGGAAGGCGGCCTGCAGTGGACGGAGTCCATGTCCATCGCCAAGGGCACGAAGAAGCGTGACCTCGCCCGCAAGTTCATCCAGTTCACGACCTCGCCAGTCGGCCAGGTGGCTCAGGCCACGAAGCCCGACAACAAGAAGAGCATCCCGTCCATCGCGGGCTGGAAGCTCTTGAACGAGACCATGCCCAAGGAAGCCGAGATCCTGCGCATGACGCTCAAGGGTCCGAACGTCATGGACGAGTACAAGGCCAACAAGATCCAGTATCGCAAGCTGCCGTCCAAGCAGTCGATCGAGACCTGGAACGACACCTGGAGCGAGTTCAAGAGCCTCTGACGTGTCAGGATCAACCGACCTGATTGTCCCGGCGCCAGGGGCGCATGCGCCGAGCGCGCCGGGGCTTGGCCGATCCCGCGGCGGCGGCGTGTCGGGGGCGATCCCGTTCGCCCTCGGCCTGCCGGTTCTCGCATGGCAGGTCGTGTTCTTCCTGGCGCCGCTGGTTTTCCTCGTCGTCATCACCTTCTGGCAAGTCAAGTCCTTCCGTCTCGAGCCGGCCTTCGTGCTCGACAACTGGACGCGGGTGCTCAATTCGACGGCCTTCCAGCGGGCGCTGCAGTACACGCTGGGCGTCGCTGCGCAGACCACCGCGCTGGCGATGCTCATCTCTTTTCCCGTGGCCCATCTCATCGCATTCCGCATGTCGCCGCGCGCCCGCGCGCTCACGCTCGCATGGCTCGTCGTGCCCATCTTCTCCAGCTATCTGCTGCGCATCTATGCGTGGCAGATCGTGCTCAGCCCCGACGGGATCGTGAACAGCCTGATCGCCGGGCTCGGCTTCGCAAAGCTGGCGATGCTGGGCGGCCCCTTCTCGCTCCAGGTGGGGCTGCTGACGCTCACCCTTCCGGTGACGATCATCATTCTCGCGATGGCCATGATGGGGGTCGATCGTTCGCTGCTCGAAGCTGCGGCGAACCTCGGGAGCACGGGACCCAAGACGATCGCCTTCGTGCTCGTGCCGGCGATCAGGCCGGCGCTGATCCTGGCGGCGAGTTCCGCCTTCCTGCTCGCCTTTGGCGACTATGTGAGCCCGGTCTTCCTGACCGGCAGCAAGCCGCCGACCATGGCGATCCTCGTGGTCGACACGGTCAAGTCCGGCTCGCAGTGGCCGCGGGCCTCCGCCGTGGGGGTGGCGATGCTCCTCGTGCTGTGCGTCGTCTTCGGGCTAGCGCAGCTGCTGTCGCAGGGCCGCCGGACCTGGCGGAGGGCGCGCGGATGAGAACCGGGAGATCCTCGCGCCTCGCGACGATGGTCCAGGCCGCCCTGAGCGGCCTCGTCTTCGCCTTCCTGGCGGTTCCCATCCTGGTCGTCGTGGTCTTCTCCTTCGACGCCAACCGCTTTCCAACGATCCCCTGGGGCGGCTTCAGCCTGGTCTGGCACGCGGCGGTCATGGCCGACCCAATGATCATGTCGGCCTTCTGGAACAGCATCGTCGTGGCGCTGGGCGCCGCGACGTTCGCGACCCTCATCGGCTTCGCGGCGGCCTATGTCGACTACCGATACCGCTTCGTCGGCAAGACCGCGATGATGTGGCTCGTCGCCATCCCGCCGGCGGTGCCGGTGAGCATCCTGGGCATGGCGATGCTGGCCTTCCTGTCGCGCGTGGGCTTCTCGGGGCACCTGCCTGCGGTCATCGCCTGCCACGTCGCCATCGCGGCCTCCTTCACGACCGCCATCATCCGGCTGAAGCTGCGTGACCTCGGCGCAGACATGGAGCAGGCCGCCTGGAATCTCGGCGCATCCCCGCTTCGCGCCATCCTGTTCGTCGTGCTCCCGTTCTGCCGCCCCTCCCTCATCGCCTCGTTCTTCCTGGCTGCGGCGATTTCGTTCGACGAGTTCATGATCGCGTGGTTCGTGGGCGGGGTGAACGAGACGCTCTCCGTCCGGATCCTGAACCTGTTGCAGGGCCAGGTGAATCCCCGGATCAACGCGATCGGCACCGTGGTCCTGCTCGTGAGCATCACCCTCGTGCTGATTGCCCAGCGCGCAGCCGGCTTCCGGGCGAGGCAGGAGGCCCCATGACCGACCCTTTCATCCGTCTCCAGGCGCTCGACAAGCAGTTCCGCGGGCACCATGCGCTGCGCGGGATCGACCTCGACATCGCTGCCGGCGAGTTCATGGCCATCATGGGGCCGTCCGGCTGCGGCAAGTCGACGACGCTGCGGCTGATCGCCGGCCTCGACCAGCCGACCTCCGGCGACATCCAGGTCGCCGGGCGCAGCGTGCTTGCGATCCCGGCCTCGGAGCGCGGCACGCCCATGGTCTGGCAGAGCCTCGCGCTGTTTCCCTTCCTCAGCGTCGCCGACAATATCGCCTTTCCGCTCCGCATGAAGGGCGTCGCCACCCGCGACCGGCGCCAGCGGGCCGAGGAGTGGCTGGAGCGGCTCGGGCTCGCGGGGCTGGCGGACCGCACGATCGATCAGCTCTCCGGCGGACAAAGGCAGCGCGTGGCCATTGCCCGGGCGTTGATCACGCAGCCCGCCATCCTGCTGCTCGACGAGCCTCTCAGTGCACTCGACGCCCATCTCAGGGTCCGTATGCAGACCGAGCTCGCCCGGTTGCATCGGGAGCTTCGGATCACCTTCATCTACATCACGCATGCGCAGTCGGAAGCCTTCGCCCTGGCCGATCGCGTCGTCGTCATGAGCGAAGGCACGATCCAGCAGGTCGGGCGTCCGCAGGACATCTACAGGGCCCCGGCCAACGCGTTCGTCGCCGAGTTCATCGGCATGAACAACCTCGTGGAAGGCGTCGTCGGGAAGCAGGACGAGGGCATGATGTCGGTGGCCGGGGCGCTGGGGTCGTTCAAGGTCCCCTGCACGCGGGACGTCCAAGAAGGGCAGAAGGTCAGCTTCGTGATAGCCGCCGATCGCGTCGCATTGGCTCCCGCTGCCGTCGCCTCCTCCGCTTTGGACGACTCGGTGCGCGGGACTGTCCTCGGCCTGGAATTCGTGGGCTCCACGCAGACGGTCTTCGTCGAGGTCGCAGGCGGGCGTGAGTTCCGCGTCCAGAAGCAGCAGCACGAGGTGGAGCAGCTGGACCTGACGCCGGGCACACCGGTGAGCATGACCTGGGATCCGCGGCATGCATGGCTGCTGCCGCACCATTGAGGAGAGCGCCCGTGTACGAAGAACGGTTCATGCAGAGAGCCATCGCCCTCTCCCGGGAGGCGCTGGAGAAGAAGGGAACCGAGCCATTCGGCTCCGTGGTCACCCGCGACGGCGCGATCATCGGAGAGGGCCTGAACCACTCGGTCGCCCATTTCGACCCCACCTCCCACGGAGAGGTGGAGGCGATCCGGGATGCGTGTCGGAAACTCCAGTGCGTCGACCTCTCAGGGGCCGATCTCTATACCTCGTGCGAGCCCTGCGCGATGTGCGTGGCGACCATGAACGTCGTCGGGATCCGCAAGCTCTACTACGCCGCGTCCATGGGCCAGGCCGGAGCCATTCTCGAAAATCTTCCCGTCTCGGCCCGGCATCCGATCGACTGCGACCTCCTGACCGCGGAGGTCTCGCGCCCGGTGGGCGAGAGGCTCATGCCCGCCGAGCAGAAGCTGGATGCCGAGGCCGTCGATGTTCTACGGCAATGGGCAGCTCCGAGGATGGCGTAGGCCGTTGCGGCTGAACGCCATACATTCGCCTCAGGCGCTCCACTCCGGCGATCGACCGATTCTGGTGAGTCGTACACATTGATTGTCTGATCAAGACGCTCAGGCGGGCACTAAAGCCCAGGCAAAGGACCCCGTCATGCGGCGGCCGGAATGTCCACGGCCTTGCCTTGGTCACGCCCTGCCGTTCAGCTCTTGAACTCGATCCGGTCGAGACCATGCTTGCGCAACTTCTCGTAGAGGGTGCGCCGCGGGAGACCCAGGGCTTCGCTCGTCGCCTGGACGCTGCCCCTGTTCTCTCGCAGGGAGGCCTGGATCAGCAGGGCCTCGATCGCGTCGACCTGTTCGGACAAGGTCCGTGGGCGCGCACCCGTTGCGCCAAGCAGGGCGCCCGGCTCGCCGATCCGCCGTCCGAGGCCCAGGACGAAGCGCTCGGCCACGTTCCGCAATTCGCGCACGTTGCCGCGCCAGTCATGGGCGAGGAGCTGCTCGACGTCGTCGCGGCCGATGGACGGCAGCGGCCTTCCATACTGACTCGAGAACTCGCGGACGAAAGCGCTGAAGAGCAGCGGGATGTCCTCGCGCCGGTCGTTCAGCGGCGGGATCCTCAGGTTGGCGACGTCGAGCCGGAAGAACAGGTCCTCTCGGAACTCGCCCCGCCCCGCCGCCTCCAGGAGGTCCGTCTTGGTGGCGGCCACGACGCGCAGGTCGACCTTGATCTCGACGTTGCTGCCGAGCCGCGTGATCACCCGCTCCTGCAGCATGCGCAGGAGCTTCACCTGCAGCTTCATCGGCATGCTCTCGATCTCGTCGAGGAAGAGCGTGCCGCCCCTGGCGTGTTCCACGAGCCCGATCCGGCGCTGACGCGCGTCGGTGAAGGCGCCGGGCTCGTGGCCGAAGAGCTCGCTCTCGATCACGGTCTCGGAGAGGGCGCCGCAATTAATCGCGACAAAGTGCGCCTTGGCGCGCGCGCTGCAGTCGTGCAGGGCGCGCGCCACGACTTCCTTTCCGGTCCCGGTCTCGCCGTGGATGAGGACGGTGGCCTCCGTCGCGGCGATGACGGCGATGTCGTCGCGCAGGGACTCGATCGCGGCGGAGTTCCCGAGCAGCCTCATGGCGATCCCGCTGCGGTCGACGAGCTCGGCCCTGAGCCGCCGGTTGTCGAGCACCAGGTCGCGCTTGTCCTGCGCGCGCGCCACCTTCCCCGCGAGGTCGCCGATGTCGAACGGGCGCTCGATGAAGTCATAGGCGCCCGCCTTCATCGCCTGCACGGCTGTCGCGACGTCGCCATAGGCCGAGATCACGATCACCGGGAGATCCGCATCGTCGCGCTTGAGGCGGTCCAGCAGTTGGAGACCGTCCATGCCCGGCATCTTCAGGTCGGTGAGGATCACGCCGGGGAAGCCAAGGGGATCGGCAAGCTGCCCGAGCTTCGCGAGTGCCTCCTCGCCGCCCAGCGCCCGGTGCACCGTGATTCCGAGGGGAGCGAGCGCCTGCTCCATCCGGCGCAGGTTCGCGGCGTCGTCGTCCACGACGAGGACGCTGGGAGCCGACTTGCTCATGACGCGCCTTCCTTCGCTGGGTCCGGGAGGGTGAGCCTGAACGTCGATCCGGAGCCCGGGTGGCTCAGGACCGTGACGTCCCCGCCGAGGAGGCGGGCAAGTTGCCTGCTGATCGGCAGGCCGAGGCCGAGCCCCGTGCCGGGCCGGGTCAGGCCGCCCGTGGGCTCCAGCCGCTTGAACTTCTCGAAGATGACGTCGCGCATCTCGGGCGGAATGCCGGGGCCGGTATCGGCGACGTCGATCACCACCTGGTCGGCTTCCCGTGTCGCCGAAATCGTGACGCTGCCACGCTGCGTGTACTCGACCGCGTTCCCTATGAGGTTCACGAGGATGCGGGTGACGACACGGCCGTCGGTCTCCATCACGAGAGTGGTGTCGATGCGAAACTGCAGGGCGATCCCCTTGGCCTCGGCCGCCGGACGCACGACGCGCGCCGCCTGCAGCGCCAGCGAGGCCATCGCCTGCTGGCTCAGCTGCGGCGTGACCTGCCCGGCCTCGATGCGGGACATGTCGAGCAGTTCGTCGATCAGGCTCAGGAGATGCGCGGCGTCCGAGCGCATCATCTCGACGCCTGTGCGGACGCCGTCGTCGATGCTGCCGTCCCGTGGCGAGGCGAGCAGCAACTGGGCCTCCTCGACGATCGCGGCGGCAGGCTTGCGCAGGTCGTGGCTCATGTTCTCCAGGAACTGGGACTTCGCCTCGTTGGCCGCCTTGAGCAGGGCGCGCTGCTTGCGGTGCGTGATGTCCGTATAGGTCGTCACGAAGCCCCCTCCCGGCATCGGCGCGCGCCTCACCTCGACCGACGTGCCATCCGCCCTGTCCACGTCGAAGACGGGCGGCGTGAGGGTGCGCGCCCGCTCCACCATGTCCGCCATTTGCAGGGCATGGTCGCCCGGGCCATAGTCGCCACGCTCCGCGTTGAACCGAAGCATGTCGGAAAAGGGCAGGCCCTCGCGCAGAAGGCTGTCGGGATAGCGGTAGAGCGCCTGGAACTGCGGGTTCCAGGCGACCAGACGGAGGTCCTCGTCGAAGACGCTGATCGCATCCGACATGCTGGTGAGCGTGGTTTCGAGATGCAGCGTCTTGGCCTGCAGCGAGGCCAGCATGGTCCCGATGCTGGAGGACAGGACTTCGAGCTCCCGGACGCCCCGGTAGCGAGGGGCTTCGCCCTTCGAGAAGTCCTCCGCGATCTCGTAGATCGGCCTGACGACCAGATGTCGCACGCCGGCATAGAGGAGCATCCCCGTCAGCCCTAGGCCCAGGGCGGTGCCGCCATAGATCATCTGCACCTGGCGTAGCAGGGCCTGGAAGGACGCGGCGTCCTTGGCCACGAGGATGCGCCAGTTCCAGGGGGAGAAAGGCGCCACCGAGACGTAGTAGCTCACGCCCGACGGGGCCGGGATCGGCTCAGACCGTCGCGACGCGCTCGCCTCGAACAAGGCGCCGGCATCCTCCGGGGGCAGGCCCGTGGCGAAATCGGGCATTCCAGCCGCGGAGATGGCGAGCCCGATCCCCTGGTCTCGCGCGAAGCTTTCCAGGCGAAGCCGCGCATCGAGCTGGTACACGGCCTCCGCGCGCTCGTTCTCGACGCGCCCTTCCCGGTTCTGTCGGTCGACCTCGGCATCTGCGATGATGAGGGCCGTGTGGCGCAGCGCATCCAGCGTGTTGCGGATGCTCGCATCGGCATAGGCCGACACCGTCCGCAGCACCAGGGCGTAGAGCGCGAGCCCGGCCACGACGAGCAGCACCAGGATGGGCGCCACGACGACGGTCTGGAGCGTGGGCCTCCGGAGGCTCAAGGCGCCCTCCCGAACTGCGGCTTGGCTGACCGGATCTCGGCGGGCCAGACGATCTCCTTCCGGCCATCCTGCCACTGGATGACCATGTCCAGGCGCTTGATCTGAATGCCGGTCCTGTCCACGGCGAAGCGCCCGAGGACCGTGTAGAGATCGAGGTTCGTGAGGCTCTCGCGCAGGGGCGCAGGGTCCGTCCGTCCCGCCTGAGCGATGGCTGCCGCGAGCACCTCTCCGGCCGCGAAAGCGGCGGCGGCCTGGTAGGACGGGTCGATGCCAAAGCGGGCGCGGAATTCGGCTACGAAGGCGCGCGAACGGGGATAGGCGAAGGAGTCGTTCGGCTCCCAGATGGAGCTGGCAAAGGTGAGGTCGGCCAGCGCGCCCGCCTTGTCCGGCCATTCCGGCAAAGCGGGCCCGATCGTCGCGAAGAATGCGCGAGGGGACCAGCTTTGCCGGGCAACCGCGCGACGCACGCTGAGCGCCTCGTCCATGTAGCCGGCCACGACCACCAGATCGACTCCGGCCTCTCGCGCGCGACGCACCGCTTCGTCCAGCCCATCGGTACGGTCGAGTGGTTCGTCGACGACGATCTTGAGCCTGAGGAAGGGCGCCCACTTGCGGGCGCCCTCCGCGATGTCGCGCGAGAAGCTGTCCTGCGCCGCGAGCAGGGCGATGGAGGTCAGGCCTGCCTCGTAGGCGAGGCGCAGCATGCCCTGCGTATACCGGCTCGCAGGCGTGAGGATGCCAAAGACATTGCGGTATCCGCGCCGATAGACGTCGTCCGCCGCTGCGCCGGGCGCCACCATGGGAACGCCGGCCGCCTCGATGATGGGCGCCACGGCCGAGGTCAGGTCGCTCGAATAGGGCGCGAGGAACACGTCGAAGGACCGGCCGTCCACGAAGCGCCCATAGATCGCCCGGGCGCTGTCGGCGTCGCTTCCGTCATCCTCCACCACGAGTTCGACCTGACGGCCGAGGATGCCGCCGGCCCCGTTGACCTTGTCGCGCCAGAGTTCGAAGGCCCGCTTCTGCATGCCTGCCGGCAGGCTGTACTGGCCGGATAGACCGAGGGACACGCCGATGCGTATGGGCTTCGTCGCGGCTGACGCTCCCTCCGTGACGACGCTCAGTCCGGCGAGGACGAGCAGGAGCAGGCAGGCCCCGCGGATGGCAAGACGCCGCCGTTCATGCGGAAGTCGTTGCCGCAAGGCCCCCATCGGCTGAGCTCCGGCCGGTCGACATCAAGCTGATCATAGCTTGATCTCTGCGAAATCGTCCTCTGTACGCAGCACGACCGATGCCAGGTTCCAGCGCCCTCGCGAGGCGAACGAGAATGCTCGGCTTTTCAAGCTTCTGCCGTCGACGTCTGCTCGCGCGCAAGATGGTCACCGGCGCCACGTCGGCAGGGTCCTGCCGATCGGGAAGCGCGTGATCGGCAGGATCCTGCAAACGGCCGGCCCCACCCGCGCCTAACGATCTGCTCGCCCGGCGCTGAGAAGCCCCTTGCGGAATTCCGCAACCGCCATCGCGAACCCGTGCGGATTTCTGCTCGTCCGGCGAGGCAACCACGTGGGCGAGACGCCAAGTCCTTTGAGCAACATGTTGGCGCGTCAGCGCTTTTTGGCATCGGGTCGGAGTCGATGCCCGCTGGCACTGCCCTTGCCGAGGCTCTGGCATCGGTCGCCGCTCGCTCTGCCGAGGGCGAGCCGGACGCCAGGCCCGGGAGGCTCAGATGGATATCGGTGCGCTGTTTCGCAGATCTCGCCCGCCAGCGGATCCGCACGTCCTGGCGGTTCGCCTGGGCGCAGTCGCCCTCACGGTCACTCTTCTCGCATTGTGCGCCCCGGTCATCTGGTCGGCAGTCACCGCCGGGGCGGGGCTCGCCTTTCTCGCCGTGCTGGCAGGCCTCGGCGTCGCGGTGTTCCAGGCGCTCCCGCTGGCCCTGCAGGTGCTCGAGAACAGGTTGCTTAGGCTGCGCAAGCGGGAGGCTGCTTCCAACCCCATCGAGCAGTTGCAGAACGAGATCCTGAAGCGCGAACAGCGCCTCGTCGCTTTCCGAACCGCGCTCTCGGCCATCGGCGGACAGATCGAATCCTTGGCGCAAATGGTCGAGGAGCGCCAGCACGCCGATCCCGGCCACGTGCTCGACCGCCAGACCCGCGCGCTGCAGCGGATGGCCCAGTTCCATGCCGCCAACGTCAAGCGGCTCGACGAGGCGCAGGGGGCACTGGACGCCTTTCGCCAGCAGGTCCGCCAGAAGATGTTCGAGTGGGAGTTCGCGCAGAGTGGCGAAGCCGTCATGGCCGCCCTCAATCCCTCCGAGCTGCAGGACCTGATGCAGGACCTGCTGACGGACACGGCCCTCCAGTCCGTTCAGAAGCGCTTCAACCGGGTCTTCGCCGAGCTGGACGTCGAGCTGTGCGCAGTCGGTGCGCCGACCCGGCCGATCCTGGAGACCAACCGTCTCGAACGGCTCGGTGCGCTCGGCACCCTGAATTCCAGAGCCAATGGGAGGTCGGAATGACGTTCTGGAACCGCCTGCGATGGACCGCAACCTTCGCCTTCATTGCCCTGCTCGTCCTGTCGTTCGTCGGCAATGCCCGCCTCGCCTCGTCCGACGCGCGCAGCCTTCGCCTGGCCCCTGCTTTTAACCGCTAAACCCAAGGAGACTGTCATGAGCGCCTGCTCCCGCAAGTTCATCTTGAAGTCCGCCGCTGCGTCTCTGCTCACGCTGTCGCTGGCGACCGCAGGGGCTCGCGCCCAGACGGCGCCGTCCGATTGCAGTCTGCGGATCGCCGGCGGCCCGAACGGCAAGGTCTACGCCCTCATGGTCAACGACATCCAGGCCGTCTGCGGGCCAGAAGTTTCCGTCTGCGCCGTCCCAAGCGCCGGGGGGCTCCAGAATCTCTCGCTCCTCTCTGCCAATGAAGCAGACCTCGGGATCGTGCAGATCGATGTGCTGAAAGACATGGGATCGGACGAGAGCATCGGCGCACTCCAGGCGGTGATGCCCCTGCACATCAACCTCCTGCATGTGATCGCGCTGTCCGACGGGTCCCATGTCGGTGCATCGTCGATCCTCGGGAGTGTCCTGCCGTTCTCCGGCAGGCGCCAGACCATCCAGCGCTTTTCCGAGCTGAAGGGGCTCAGGATCGCGGTGGTGGGCACCGCGCAGGTCATGGCGCAGACGCTGGAGCAGCAGCTCGGCTATGGCATGACCTTCGCCCTCGCAGACAATGACGACCAGGCCATCGAGCTGCTTCGGTCCGGCGACGTCCAGGCCGTGTTCACGCTCGGGGGATGGCCGCTCCCCGCCATCGCGCGCCTGCCCTCGAACCGTGGGCTGGCTCTGGTCGACTACGACCTGGCGCCGTCGGGCAACTACGTGAAGGTCAAGCGCACCTACCAGAACCTCGACGCCCTCAACAAGAACTTCCTCGGCACACCCAACATGCTGGTCAGCCGGCCCTTCAAGCCTGGTGGTGCAATGGGCAGCAAGGTGAGCGCGCTGCAGACGTGCCTGAAGCAGCACCTCGACGACCTCCAGGAAGGGCGCTTCCAGGCCGGCTGGAAGGACATCAAGGACCCTGGCGCGCTCTATGGCCTCAAGGCCTTCGGCGCCAAGCCGCCGGCGGGCCCGGCATCGAACTGAGCCGGCCTCCGGCGCGGACACCCGCGCCTGCCTCATCCCGAGAACCGATCCGATTTCTCTCAACCCTCGCCAAGGGAGGCTACGCCATGTCCAGGATTCACGCCCTGACGATCATCGCCACCGTCTTGTTCGCCACGTTGCCAGCGACTGCCTCCGACTATTCCGTCCACGCCAAGTCCGGAAGGCCGACGGGCCTCATCGCCTTCAGCATGAACGACGAATACTGCCAGTACATCCCGGGCGTCGTGCCAGTCATCAAGCTGCAGCCGGCTCATGGCCGCGTCGAGATGGCCAGGGTGACGCGGAAGAACAGCACCCGGAGCAACCCCTGCTTTGGGACCGATGGGGTCGCGACTGTCGCGGTCTACCAGTCAGCCTTGGGCTATGCCGGCCCGGACACTGTCGCGCTGGCGATCCAGCACTACGATCGGATGGGCCGTGCGGTCGATCGCATCCTGACCTTCGACGTGATCGTCGACCCCTAGGATGGAGCGACGGCGGCCAGGCGGACGGCCTTCGAGGCGGAGAGGATCGGGCGCCCGCCACCCATCGCCAAACCGAGGGTCCTGCCGCTTTGGCCGCCTGCAACAGGCCACATCGATGGCCTGTGCAGGCGGGGCCTGCCAGCAGGACCGCGGATCCAGTCCAGCCGGAGTTCCCGTTCGAAAGATCATCAGAGGAGAACAACCATGCGCGCTGTCGACGCCGTCCGGTCAGGGTTCAAGCGATACGTCGCGTTTTCCGGACGCTCCAGCCGGTCCGAGTTCTGGTGGTTCTGGCTTTTTTCCTGGCTGGCGTGGTTGGCAGCCGGGATTGCGGATCTCGTCCTCTGGAAGGCGACGGGCTCGCAGGCATTCTTCCCGATCACCGTCACGGACTTCGCCACTCCGCACGAGCAGATCCGGGTCTATGCGACGGCGACGTTTGTCGGCGCCGCACATCAGCTTTCGGAGGGCGCTCCTCTCGCCTCGTCCCCTGATCCGGTTCTCACGGAAGATCAACTGCATGTGACTTCGCGGCGGCACGTAACTTCTGGGATTCCCGGGACGAAATAGGATCATCGCTGTCATGGCGATGGCCCTCACAGACCGGAGGATTCAATGATCGATCGTCGCACTGCCCTTCTGATCGGCTTTGCTGCGGCCCTGGTTGCCGTTCGCCCTGCCCTCGCGGCGCCTGCGGTCATGCCTTTCACGCCGGCGGCCTTCGAGGCCGCGCAGAAGGCGGGCAAGCCTATCCTGGTGGAGATCCACGCCGACTGGTGCCCGACCTGCAAAGCCCAGGCGCCGATCGTCTCGGAATTGAGGGACCAACCGAAGTTCAAGGACATGGTGGTCTTCAGGGTGGACTATGACGCCCAGAAGGACGCCGTAAAGCGCTTCGGCGCCCGCATGCAGAGCACCCTCATCGCTTTCAGGGGCGCGGCCGAGACCGGCCGCTCGGTGGGGGATACGAACAGGGCTTCCATCGAGGCCTTGCTGGCCAAGACGAACTGAGGAACCAGCCGTGCTCCCCGGAACGGTCGGCCTCGCCTTCGTGGCGGGGCTCCTGTCGATCCTGTCTCCTTGCGTCTTGCCGCTGCTGCCGATCGTCCTCGGGTCCGCCGCGTCCGAGCACAGGCTGGGGCCGCTCGCGCTCGCTGGAGGCGTGGCGCTGTCTTTCGTCGCCATCGGGCTCTTCGTCGCGACGATTGGCTTCGCGATCGGGCTCGACGGGGACGTCTTCCGCGTGACCGCCGCGATCCTGATGGTGCTTTTGGGCGCCGTCCTCGTCAGTCCTCCTCTTCAGGTAAGGCTCGCGGCCGCGGGCGGGCCGGTCAGCGACTGGGCCGAGCGGAACCTCTCGGGCTTCTCGACCCGGGGGATTGCCGGTCAGTTCGGCGTCGGACTACTGCTGGGCGCCGTCTGGAGCCCCTGTGTCGGCCCGACGCTGGGAGCGGCCTCGGTGCTCGCCGCCCAGGGCTCGGATCTGGGCAGCGTCGCCCTTACGATGGTCGCGTTCGGGTTCGGCGCGGCGCTCCCGCTGGTCGCGCTCGGTCTGCTGTCTCGCCAGGCCCTGATGCGCTGGCGCGACCGCCTCATCGAAGGGGGGAAGGGAGCCAAGCAGGCGCTCGGCGTGGTTCTGGTGGCCGTAGGGCTCATGATCGCAACAGGCGTCGACAAACGTGCCGAGGCTGCACTCGTCGAGGCGTCGCCAGCCTGGTTGACGCAGTTGACGACGCGATACTGATGAGCGCGCGGCCATCTCGCGCGCCGAGTGGCGTGCGAGCCGGATCGTTCCACAGCGAGGTCGGGAGGGCTGGCAAGGCGCGCATGGAACGGACGGCATCAGGCGAGGCGGACAGGCGACTTTCGTGCCTGATGGAGCGGGCGCAGGCCGGCGACGGGCGCGCCTATGGGGATCTTCTGCGTGAGATCTCCCCGCTGGTTCGCGGTCTCGTCCGCGGACGCCGCCGTAGGGCCGCCGCGGCCGACGTCGAGGACCTCGTGCAGGACGTCATGGTGTCGCTTCATGCGGTCAGGGCGACCTACGACCCGGCAAGGCCCTTCAAGCCGTGGCTCTTCGCCATCATTCGCAATCGCATCGCCGATGGAGCAAGGGCCCATGCCCGGCGCCTCGCTGGCGACGCGAAGGACTATGACGTCGAGCTCAGCCTCTACTCGCCGGAGGGTCCGGCAGACGAGGGCCACGGGAGAGCCGGCCAGCTCGCTGCTGCCCTATCGAGGTTGCCAGCCTCGCAGCGTCGAGCGATCGAACTGACGAAGCTGCAGGACATGTCTCTCGAAGAGGCGTCGCGGGCGAGTGGCGCGAGTGTCGGCGCGGTGAAGCAACTGGTGCACCGGGCGATGAAAACCCTGCGAAAGACGCTTGGCGAGGTGTGAGATGGAGACGGATCGCCTGATAGCAGCGCTTGCCCGCGGACCCATGCCCGTGCGGCCCCTGGCGAGCCCGGGCTTGCGGACGCTGGGCTGGCTCGGACTGTCGCTGACCTTTATCGGCGCGGTCGTCTACGCGATGACGCCGCGCGCCGACCTTCTCGATGCGATTGGAACGCCGCGCTTTGTCCTGGAACAAGCGACGGCACTTGCGACGGCCGCCGCCGCTGCCTTCGCAGCGTTCTGCGCCAGCATACCAGGCCGCGACCGGCGCATCATGGCGCTGCCTCTCGCGCCCCTTGCCATCTGGCTCGGCAGCGTGGGTCTGGACTGCGCTGTCATGATCGCCCGCCGGGGCTGGTTGTCCGTCCGATTCGAGGACGACTGGCTGTGCATTCCGGCTATCGCGCTCACAGGCTTCGGTCCGGCGGCGCTGATCGTGCTGATGCTCAGGCGGGGGGCGCCCTTGGCCCCGGCGCTCACCATGGCGCTCGCTGGGCTTGCGGCTGCAGGTCTGGGAAGCTTCGGACTGCGGCTTTTCCACGCGGAAGATGCCAGCCTCATGGTTCTGGTGTGGCAGATCGGAACAGTCGCAGTCCTCTCCGCGGTTTCGGGGGCGATCGGGCCACTTGTCCTGAGCTGGCGACGCCTGACCGATGCGGCTTTCCCCAAGAGCGGGCATTCGGCCCTCATTCGGGACTATTTGCCGTAGTCCCGCATGAGATAGTCATTGAGCTGGTTCGCGTCGCTTTCTTCGACTTGCGGTCCCGTAATCGGTTCACGGGACTTCACCGACCTCAGCCGTGGGGCAGGACACTGACCGCCTCCACTACTTGGCCTTCCCCTTGTGACGGCTCACGAAGTCCTTCGTGGCCAAGTCATGGGAGATCGCGAAGTTGAAGGCCGCCACGGCATGGCCGAGGCCGGTTTCCCGCGCGCCGTTCTGGTTGAGCTGGATGACATGCCCGTTATGGATCACGTCCCCGAAGGGAAGATGGCTCAGGATAACGTCGTCCATGAAGGACTTCAGAGCCTTCTCGTGGGAATCCGGCCCATGGCCGACATAGATCGTGCTGCCATCGACCCCGTGCTGGAAGTCGTTGGTGTAGCCCGCATACTTCGCAAGGCCGGAATTGTTGAGGCCGTGGCCCTGAAGGGCCATTTCTTCGAGAAGCGCGTTGCCCTGGAGGGTCTGCTGCAGGGCGATATAGGTCGCCTTGGTGAGCGGCTGCGTCGGGTCGATCCCAAGGTTCACCTGGTTGAGACGCATGGCCTCGGCGATGGCGTCCAGTTCGCGCTGGACGTCCTCGCGGTCGCGCTGCTGGGTGGCGGCGTCGAGCTTGCTCAGGTGGGTCTGCTCGAACACGACCTCCGCGTTCGCCTCGAGCCGCTGGATGGCCGTCAGCTGGCTTGAGTGCCCGTCGAGGACCATCTGGTGGAGCCCCTGCCACTCGGCCGCAAGATTGGCCGTCGTGTGGTACAGGCCGTTGGCGTCGGCGATCCAGGTATGGCCGTTGAGCGTCTGCGGACCGGTCGGAATTGCGTCGCCGAAGATCGTCGTCGTGGCGTTCGGCACGATGTGCTGGACGAGGGCTTCGGCCGGCGACACGTAGTGCGCCGAGGCTGCAGACGCCGGGGCAGGCTTCACGCTGAAATCGGAGGCCTGGAACACGTGGAAGAACATCGTGTCGTCCAGCGCGACGGTGGCGTCGTGCAGCGTGTCCTCGCGCGCGCCGTTCTGGTTCATCTGGATGAGCTGGCCGTTGTGGATCTCCACGGTGAACGGCAGATGCGACAGGATCTGGTCGTCGAAGACCGCGGCGATGGCCGCCTCGTTGTGGTCCAGCCCCCCGCCGATGAACAGCGTCCTGTTGTCGACGTTGTGCTGGAAGTCGTTGGTGTAGCCCGCATACTTGGCGATGCCCGAATTGTTCAGGCCATGGCCTTGCAGGGCCAGTTCCTCCAGGATGGGATCGCTCTGGAGCGCCCGCCCCAGCACAATGTAGTCGTGCTCGGTCAGGGGCGCGGTCTGGGAGAGGCCCGCCTTCTGCATCGCCGCGCCGATGGCGTCGAACTCGCGCTGGGCATCCTCGCGGTCGCGCGCCTGGACCGCCGTGCTGAGCTTGGCGAGGCCGGTATTCTCGAAGACGGCCTCGGCGTTGCCTTCGAGCCGCTGGATCCCCGTGAGGGTGGTGTCGCCGGCCTGCATGCGGGCGTAGTAGCCCTTCCACTCCGCGGCGAGATCCGTCGTCGTGTGATAGAGGCCTTTCTGGTCCGCGACCCAGTCGTGAGCGGTGTGGTTCGACGCGCCCGTGATCGACGCCACCTCCGTTCCACCAAAGATCGTCGAGAGCGGGCTCAGGCTGGTGGCCGCCAGCGGGACATGAAAGGGATCGTCGGTCATGCTGGATCGCGGCTCCGGAGAGTGAAGAGACGGTCGACACCGTCCGCAGCCAAGGTTCTATTCACTTCACATTTTTCAATCACCAAGAACGCCGATACCATTTATCGAAATCGAACTTCAACTTTCTGTATAGTGGGACCAGACCGTATTCAGAGGAACCTCTTTCATCACGCGTGTCACGTTCGAGCAGGCGAATGCAGGGTTCACACTACGGGGCGCAGGAAAAACTGCATTGTGACTTTCGCCCGAGGGCGGGAAAGCCGATCTCGTCGTCCTGCACGCAGCGAAGCGGTCAGGCGGCTCGGACAGCGCCTTGTCTGAATTCTCCACTATCGATGCGTGCTCCTACTTTCCGTATTCGAACAGGTGCGCATCGACCCGACGATCGAAGTTGACCACGCCATGCAACGTCCAATGCTGGCGCCGCGCGCGGGAGAAATCCAACAGCTGCGATTTCAGTGAGACGCTCCAGTCGCGGACTGAAGAAATTGCTCGACGGCAGGCCATAGTTCTGCGCCTCCGGGCTCTGCCAGGGCGATCGAGCCATGGCTTGCCCGGCGCGGACGCAATTGCACCTTCGTTTTTTGTGTTGGCAGGACCTCGAAGATTGAACGAGCCCCGGTGATTTCGCCTGGCGTGCTCGCCGACGACAGCAGGACGGGCACAGTGACGCGAGAAGCGGCGTTGCGTACCAGAGATTGGTCCGTGAAGTACTCGCCGGGCGAGAATGACACGACAGCTGTGACGCGCTTGTCCCGCGCCGCGAGAAGAAGGACGAGCGACGCCGAATAGCTCGAACCCCATGCAACAATCACCGACGCCCTGCGCGATGCGGCCCAATCGACTGCGGCCTGCAGATCAGGAAGCGCGCTCAGGTAGTCCGCAGTCCGACCCAGTCGCTGCACGGTCCTGTTCGGTCGGCCGAAAGCAGGTCCGCCCGACCGCTGGTCGACCGCCAGGGTATCGAAACCAAGCTGCACGAGCCGGGGACCGATGGCGTCGAATTCTGCGCCGCTCCCGCCCGCCTGATGAAACAGCAGGATGATCGGCCGTCCAGGTTTTGCCGCGCCCTGATAGGTCGCCGAGACGGACACACCGTCGGACGCTTGCAAGGTGATGTCTTCAGCGCAAGCCGCGTTGAAGGAGAGTACCGTCAGCGGAAGACAGACCGCCAGAACAACCTTCACGAGCAGCGAATTCATTCGGGCTTCTCCGGGGAGAGAAGATGACGCAAGGACGCCGGAGCGCCATGGTCGGCGAAGACTCAGTCAGTCAGCCACCGATCGATCGAGCGGCGCGGCAGGTAAGCAGTCATCCATCCTAGCCAAAGTGCGACCGTAGCTCACCCACTGCAGGATGGCCCGGTTGCCTTCGTGACATTCGGTGTCGAAAACGTGAAGGAGCCAAGAACTGAATGCGGGCCGCAGATGCGGCAGTCCTTTATTGTAGCTTGGCGCATTTGGAAGTCGTGGAAGCTTCCCCGCACAGCGGGCCCGGTCTTACGAGTACGGATCTTCACGGGATGTGACGTCGAGTTGAGCAGTGGCGACCGGGGATTGATGAGTTATCCCGCGCGGCCCGGGCTAACGTAAGGCTCCCGATTTGGAGCCATCCCATGAAGCCCCTGCTCGTCTCCGCCATGATTGCCTCGGCTGCCGTGGCGCCTGCCGTCGCGGGCGAACGGCCGATCGTGATCGAGCTCTTCACGTCGCAAGGGTGTTCGTCCTGCCCGCCCGCCGACGCCTACTTGACGCAGATCGCGGCGTCACGCGCGGATGTCCTGCCGCTCGCGTTCCATGTGACCTACTGGAACGGCCTGGGATGGCGCGACCCGTATTCACTGGACGTCTCCACGCGCCGGCAGGCCGCCTATGGCTCGCGGTTCGGCGACGGCTCATACACGCCGGAACTGGTCGTGGAGGGACGCAAGGGTGTCGTGGGCTCGAACCGAGAGGACGTCGACGACGCCATCGCATGGGCCCGGCGCACCGCCGTCACTTCAGCAACGGTCGGCGCCACGCGCACGTCGGATGACATCGAGATCCGCGTGGGGGCGGGTCATGGACAGGGCCGGGTCGTCTTGGTGGGATACGACCGCCAGCACCAGACCTCCGTCGGACGCGGCGAAAACAGGGGGGCTACCCTGGTGGAAAGCAACATCGTCCGCTCGGTGGTCCCCCTCTCGTCCTGGACAGGAGCTCCGCTGACCGTCAAGGCGCCCGCGCCGATGGGCGAGGAGGCTGCGGTTCTGCTCGAGGCGGAGAACGGCACGATCATCGGCGCCGCTCGCGTGGCAAATTGAAGGGGTCCTGAGCCACACGCCCTTCGATCGGGGACGAGCCGAAGGGTCGCATTCCCGACTCTCGGCGCCGGTCTCGGGTGAGGCCATCAGACACGTCCGGAGACGGGGATACCGGCCCCCGTGATGTCAGCGGCTTCGTCGCTCAGTAGAAATCCGATCACCGAGGCGAGCGTCTCAGGCTTCACCCATTTGGCGTGATCGGCCGTGGGCATGTCGGCGCGGTTCTGCGGGGTGTCGATGATGCTGGGCAGCACGGCGTTGACGCGGATCGACTGCGCCTTCGCCTCGTCCGCGAAACTTTCCACCAGCCGCAGCACGCCGGCCTTGGCGGCCGCGTAGGCCGCCAAGCCTGCCGGCGCCTTGAGGGCCGCGCCCGCCGCCACGGTCACGATGCTTCCACGCCCTGCGGCGCGCATCGGTGCGAGCGCGGCCCGCACGACGTTCACGGTGGTGAGGACGTTCAGACGGAACATCCGCTCAAACAGGGCGGCGTCGCTCTCGGCGATGGGGGCGTAGGCAAATCCCCCGACCGTATGGACCACCCCGTCGACCCGCCCGAAAGATGTCAGCGTGGAATCGATCAGGGCCTGCACGGCGGCAGGGTCCGTCAGGTCGACGCCGGCATGCGCGACATGCCCCTCTCCCGCATCGGCCAGCGCGTCCTCGATGCCGGCGCGCTCACGGTCGATGGCAACGATGCGGACCGGCCGGCGCGCGAGATGCGCCAGCACGGCGCGCCCCAGGTTTCCCGAAGCGCCTGTGACGATCACGACGGTCTGCGATGTGGTCATGCCGCACTCCCTGTTCAGACGTGTCCACGAGTGGACGATGATCGGATGATGCGCTCCACCCTGTCCCACGCCGCCTGCAGGACGGTCAGGGACAGGAAGAGCACGACGACGATGACCAGCGGCCGAAGCGGCGCGAGCCCGAGCGCCTCGCTCAACGCGTCGGCGCCGTTCCATGCAACCAGCGCCACGAGCATGGCGCAGAGGCTGGCCAAAGTGGCGCCGATGAGGCCGCGCAGGCTCACAGCAGCCTCGCTTTGTCGAAGTCGACCCTGAAGATCAGCATGTCGCCGCGCCGCTCGACCTCTCCCTCGAGTTCGACCGGCAGCGCCACCAGGCTGCGCAGGGACGGCGGCGGCTTGCTTCCGTCGGGGGAGGCGAGGACCAGGAACTGACGGCCCGCCACGGGAGCGGCGGCCACGAAGATGGCGGGAACGTCGCCGATCAGGCAGAGCGCCGCACAGGCCCGGTGAGACAGGCCCGAACCCGGGCGCATGGCCCCCGCGTAACACTTGCCGTCGCAGATCTCTCCTGCCACGCGCCACCGACCCAGCGGCTGCGCGACCGGAATCGAGCGGGGTTGTTCACCGGTTATGGGCCGCGGCGGGCCGTCCAGAACGAGCATCGAAAGGTCCCCGCGGCTGAGGAGCCCTCCCGTGACTTCCACGAGCGTCTCGGAGGCCTCCACGGCCGCCCCGTGCTTGCCCTCGCCCGCCAGCAGGACCGCATGGCCGAACGGCGTGTCGGGGGTGGGAGGGAGATGCAGGATCGGATAGGGCTCGGTCGTGACCACGCCGCGCAAGACGCGGTCTCCAGCCCATGCCTGCGGCCGTGTCTCGACCGCAGGTGCAAAAGCGAGGATACGCGCCGCGGGGTCTTCGACCGAGCGGCCTAGCAACAGGCCCAGCCCGCCGAGCAGCAAAACGAGAAGGAGAGCCACTCCTGCGCAGAACCTGAGAAGGGACGGTGGAACCGCTCGGCTCCAGCCAATGAAGAAAGGCTCATCGCCGCGCGATGCGCTCATGCCGCCGCTGCCGCGCGAACAGGCTCCACGAAGGTGCCAGGGGGATGGGGCCTCGGGTCGAGCAGCAGGCGGCCGTCCCGTGTTGCCAGGCCGTAGGTGGCGATCTTCTCGGTGAAGGGCGGCGGCGCACGGCCGTCGGCAAGCCGGTACTGGTAGCCGTGCCACGGGCAGACGACGCACCCGTCGATGATCCGGCCTTCGCCGAGCGGGCCATTCTGGTGGGCGCAGAGGTGGCTCACCGCCGAGAGAAGCCCAGCATCGTTGAAGATCGCGACGGCCTCGCTCTCGCCCGGCCTGACCACCAGCGACCCTCCTTCGGGAATCGCATCGGCCGGACCCACGTCGATCCAGGAAGGATCTTCACCCGCCAGCCGCAGCCGCGCCGCATCCTGACGGCAGCTCGCGAGCCCGGCGGCGAGATGCAGCCCAACGACCGTGATGCAGGAAATCGCGACGACAACCGCCAGCCCGACCTCCCGGGCGTCCTGCAGAGCCCCCAGGGCAACATGCGTCACGACGAGGGCATAGGCTGCGTAGACCGCCATATGCAACGTTTTCCACAAGGGCGGCCCCAGGAAAGCGAGCCAGAAGTCGTGGCTTGTCGCGGCCATCACGGCGAGGATCAGAAGGGCCACGAGCCCGAACGGAATGAAGGGAACGCCCTTCCAGTGACCCGAAACCGTGTCCGCGGCCAGCATGGCCTGCCAGGGGCCCACTGAGCTGTAGGCGAAGTACCAGTCGAGCACCGCCGCGGCGTGCGCCGCGGCGACGGCGAAGACCATCACGCCGAAATGCCGGCGATTGTAGAGCAGAGGCAGGAAACGCCGGTCGAGCCGGGCCAGCGGTCCGATCGCAAGCACCAGGGTGAGGAGAACGAAGGCGCAGGTCCCATAGGCGCGAATGGCCAGGGTCTGCTCGTCAATCGCGGTCGGCGTTGCCGAGCCACCCCAGCGGAAGAAAGCTAGGAGGTAGAGCCCGATCCCGCCGACAAGCACGATGTCGTAGACCCACTTGGCGGGCGTCCAGCTGACGGGCACGAAGCGAACGCTCATCTCCGTCGTATCCTCACGGGGGCGTGATCATTATCGACGTGTCCGGGCCCACATCGCGGGGTCGCAGGACCCAGGCTGCCGCGAGGACGGCGGGCAGCAGGACCGACAGGACTGACCAGATAAACAAATGGGCCCGGCGATGCGACAGGCGCATGACGTCAGTCCTCCCTCGCGAGAGCGCGCCAGCGCCAGACGACGACCGGCCAAAGCAGGACCAGACCCGGGACGAGAAGCGGTCGAAAGGCATAGGCTCCCCGCGCAGCGGGCATGATCCGGTCGAGGCCGGAGACGAGGAATGCGAGCGCCACGAGAGCCCCTACCGCCCCGTAGGTCCAAGCCAGGATGAGGGCCCAGTCGCTCCAGCCTGGCACGCTCATGACACCCTCGCCGCAGGCGATCGAGGGCGATGGTCCCGGGCGTCTTTCATCTCCGCTCCAATTTGCAGGGGTCGTTCAGCCTGACCTACTTTCCACTTCAGGGCGAACGGCTTTTGCCGTGATCACGACTTTCGCGAGGGCGCCGAGCGAGGCGAAGCGCTGAGGACAAGAGTCCGACGCGCAGCGCTCGTCGCACGACCCCCGTCAGAGTTGCGGTCGTGCCCTGACAGGCTTTTCCCGCGAAGCATATTGGCATCATTCTCCGGAAGGTGGCAGGACCTTCCGGAAGACGAGATTGTCCTCACCGTTGCGGAAGTAATCGCCGATGCGCGCCGCGGGCTCGTAGCCACGCCGTGCGTAGAACGCCCGCGTTCTCTCAGACCCCGGCAGTTCAGACGTCTCGACGAGCAGAATGCGCTGCCCCTGCCCCGCACGCCGGCATTCGACCTCGGCCAGGAGCGCCGAACCCAGGCCCTTGTCGTGGCGGCGATGCTCGACCGCGAGCAGCAACAGGTTCCAGGCGCCGCTCGCCATGCGTTCGGGCGCGCAATAAGCGACGAACACGGGCGCCGGCGCGCCGAGAGCGGCCAGAATTCGCCATCGGCGGCCAGCTCGAGGAAGGGGGCCGCCATGTCGTCCAGCATGTCCGAGGGGAACAGCCTGGTACTGTCGGTGACGTGCTTCAGTGCAGGCAAATCGGCCGCCCGAAGGACACGGATGGAGGGGAAAGCGGCGCTGTTCATGGACCGTGTCGACCTGTCGACGTTGCTCGCCGTCTGGGCAAGCGCGCTGGAAGAGTCCCCTTGTGGCTCCACATGGCGATCACATGCCAGTCGATTTCGCGTGACGGACGCTGATCCGCTGCGTCTGTCGGCCTGAACTCTCGGATTTGGAGCCTATGGAGTTTGCGTTTTCGGCACCGGATTCCCCGGCTGGGAGGAGCGGAGCCGATGAAAGGCTCGAAGTTCACGGGCGCCCCGAAGGCGTTCATTCTGAAGCAGGGTAGATCTGCGCCATGGAAAATGGATGCGGCACGTTCCGATGTACCGCTCGCATGCGGGCGGCTTTCAATTCCGTAGGACATCTCGGACGTCGTAAATGTCCGCATGTAACGCTACGCCCCAGCCGCATAACAAGCGTGTTAAACCCCTGCGTGATGCAGCGTTCATCTCTCCTGATCTGGTCGTTCAAGATAATCGACTGGGGGAATCGAAACGGTCGATCGCACTGAGGTCTATACGATTGCCAAAGGACTGGAGGGCCTCTGCCGCCCCTGGGATGCCGGTCACGCCAGCTTGTATCTCGTTCAGCCGAAGAAGCGCTTTGGCCGTGTCCCGGCGATCTTCACGATCGCCCAAACGCTGGACAGCTCTTTGGCTCCCGCGTTTTCAGCTATCGCGACGCTCGCATCTTTCCCGACTTGGGAAACCGCCATTGAGGCGCGCGTGCCCGCACTGGCTCCTCGACCTGTGCCCTCCTCGCTCAGGCCAGGGCCCGACGCTCCCGCCCTCCCAGATGAGTCGCGTTGAAGGCGACAGCATATTTCAGCCCGTATCCGACCATGCGGTCGAAACCGATATGGGCGATCCAGACGAGGGCCACGACCTGCCCGGCCGGGTAGGCGAACCAGAGGGCGCCAGCAAGGAGCGCCGCCGGGGACAGGTACGTGTGTCCGGCGTTGTAGAGGACCGATCCTAGGAGGGGGCCTCTGAGATAGCCGAGCATCGCCAGATCCGGGAGGAGGAACAGGCTGGCGAAGAGCCACCAGCTGGCGCCGATCGCATGGTATCCGATCACGGCAGCAGCCAGCATCGCCGCGCCTTCGAGTCTCAAGAGAAAGAGCGGGGCGCCACGCACCGCGCCGTGGTTCTCGTCGTCGCTCGACATGGGAACCTCCTTGGTTGCCCCACGGATGTAGCCCTGACCGAGCATGATCTGAATTGCACACATGAAGCAGACCGCTGTACGTTTTTGTTCATGACGTCCGATCTCGACTGGTCCTGGTGCCGAAGCCTCCTCGCCATCTTGCGAACGGGCTCCTACTCCGCGGCCGCGCGCCAGCTGGGCGTGGCGCACCCGACCGTGCGACGACATGTGATCGACCTGGAGCGGCATCTCGGCGCGCCGTTGTTCACGCGTTCGCCGAGGGGGCTCGAGCCGACCGACACAGCGCTCGCGGTTCGTCAGGCCGCCGAGACGATGGAGGCCGCTGCGGCGAACCTCGTCAGGACCGCGTCGGCCCCGGCCGGAGCCGTTGCGGGTACGGTGAGGATCACCGCAAGCGAGATCATGGGAACGGAAGTCCTCCCCGACCTCCTGGCAGGGCTGAAACGAATGCACCCGGGGCTCGTCTTCGAACTCGTCTTGACCGATGCGGTCGAGGACCTGCTGCGCCGCGACGCGGACATCGCCGTGCGCATGGTCAGACCCGCCCAGGTCGACCTCGTCGCGCGCAAGGCCGGTGTCATCGAACTGGGTCTCTTCGCGACGCGGAGTTGGATCGACCATCACGGTGCCCCGGCCTCGCTCGCTGACCTGCTGCGGACGGGAGGCCTTGCGGGCTACGACCGCGAGCGGGGCGTCATCGACGCCCTGCGGGCAGCAGGGACTGAGGCTGTCCGCGCGGATTTCGGGTTCCGGTCGGACAGCACGCTGGCGCAACTGGCGGCCGTCAGGGCGGGTCTGGCGGCGGGGATCGTCCAGGTGCCACTCGCAGCGGCCGATCCGCGGCTCGCCCGGCTGCTGCCTCGCCTCTCCTACCCCCTGGAGACCTGGCTGACGACCCACGCGGACCTGCGCACAGTCGCAAGGGTCAGGTTCGTCATGCAGGCACTGTCGGACGCCCTCGCACTCTACGCCTCACGCGCGCAGGCCTCGCCCTAGCCCTCCAAGGCCAAGGTGCCGGAGAGACGACCGGTCACGACCGCGGGAGGCCGTCCGCCAAGAGCTCGGCAAGCCGTCCAGCCGGTGGCTGCGCGCCTCGACGCAGCCGAACGGCGAAAGTGACCGGTTCGGTCTCCGGCAGGGCCAGCGCCGCCTCGGCTTTGGCGAGGCCCGGTCCTTTCCACCGCGCCGTCCGCAATGTGACCGCCAGCCCCGCCAGCACGGCGGTGCGCAACCCCGCAAGACTCTGGCTCGTCGCCGCAATGCGATAGTGCCGGCCAGCGCGATCCAATGCATCAAGAGCCCGGGCACGGAAGCCGCAGGGCGGGTCGAGCAGGGCGAGGGCAACCTCGTCTTGGGTGGTGCTCAGCCCACCCGCGGCCGCCCACCAGACAGTCTCCTCGCTGATCGTAGCGATCTCGTCGGGGGTGGGCTCGGCACGCATTGTGATGCCGACATCGACTGATCCTGCCGCCAGCGCCTCGGCGATCTCGATCGAGCGGCCGATACGTAGCTCGAGTCGCGTGCGCGGGTGGGTCCTGCCGAAAAGTGCCAGCAACTCCGGCAGGCCGCTCTCGGCAAAATCCTGTGTTGCAGCGATCGTGACGCTCCCTTCGGCGCGCGCGCCCTTGAAGCTGAGCCACGCCTGCGCGTGTGCGTCCAGGATGCGCCTCGCATGGCCGACCAGCTCCTGGCCCGCCGCAGTCAGCACGCGGCCCCTCCCCTCCGGGGCCAGCAAGGGCTCGCCGAGATGGTCTTCCAGCTTCTGCATCTGCGTGCTCACCGCCGAGGGCGAGCGATTGACCACAGCGGCCGCGCGAGCAAGGGAGCCGGTTTCGGCAAAGGCCAGGAAGGTGCGCAGCTGGTCGGGATCGAGCGTGAGCATGCTCCGACATTATCGGAGTTATCGTCGCAAACAATCCGCTTTTTCTGACGTGTTCCCAAGTCCACCCTCTGCCTGTCGCAACGTCAAACGGGAGCAGGGTCAATGCCCATCATCAACATCCACCACACCGCAAAGCCGGACGCCGCTCTGTCGCGCCGGTTGGCCGAGCAGGTCACGGAGATCACCCGGACCCATCTGAAAAAGGACCCGTCCATCACGGCTGTCGCGGTTCACTACGTCGATCCCGAGCACTGGTTCGCCGGTGGCAAGTCTCTCGCGGAGCAGGGACTCGCCACGTTCTGGCTCGACATCAAGGTGGTGGACGGAACCAACACCAAGGTCGAGATGGCGAACTACCTCGAGGATGTCTTTGCCACCGTCTCGGGGACGCTGGGACCGACCCACGGCGAAAGCTACATTCTCGTCCACGAGGTTCCGGCCGCGGCCTACGGGTTCGGCGGCAAGACGCAGGAATTCCGTTTCGTCAGCGGGCGATTGAAGAGTGCGGACAACGCAGCTTGATCGCTTGCCATGGCGACAAGCTCTGGTTCAGAAGGCCCAGCAAAAGAAATAAGCGCGGTGAGATGTCAGAGGGATCGACAGCCTCACCGCGCCAAGTGCAGAGGTGAGGAGAGTGGATCCGCCACCGACACAAGCCGTAGGTCTGGCAAATGACACCCATGCGACAAACTAAGCTCGCTTTGTGAAGTGTTACAATAGTCACGTTTGTGACTAATCTCTCCGGACCTTAGGTCACGCCAATCCCAGGTCTTTAACGCGACGCCTTCCTGGCGACAGCGAGCGAGGGGCTCTTTGAGCCGTTCTCCGACCGCCGGCTGGGAGAAGGTCCGATATAGACGTTCCCCCTCTGCTTGCAGGGTGGCGTTCAATGACCGCCAGCGGGCAGCGACGATGACCCCGGCGACGAGCAGGGCCGGAGCCCAGCCAAACCAGGAAGGGTGCAGCTCAACCAGCGCCTACGACCGGGCCCGCAGCGGCGTCTGCAGGAGGATCTCAGAGGACGCCATCATTGGTCTCCATCACCCCTGTACCGGGCGCTCACGCGGCCCGCGCCTCCGCCAGCCGGGCCAGCAGCGACGCGCCGATCGGCGTCGCGGCGTCGTTGAAATCGTAGCGGGGATTGTGAAGGGCGGGCCCGTCGCCCTGTCCCAGCAGGAGGTAGGCCCCCGGCACTACGGCCAGCATGTCGGCGAAATCCTCGCTGCCCGTCAGCGGCTCCCGATCGAGTTCGGCCAGCGTGGACCCCACGACGTCGCGGGCCACGGCCATCGCGGCCTCGGCCTGCACGGCATGGTTGCGAAGCACGCCGAAGCGCTGCTGGACCTCCACGTCCGCCTGCGCGCCGAAGCCGCCGGCGATCGAGCGGGCGAGGACGTCAAGGCGCGCGGCGACGAGTGCGCGCACCTCCTCGTCGAAGCTGCGGATCGTGCCGGCGAGCCGGGCGGTGTCCGGAATGACGTTGGCCGCCGTCCCCGCCTGCAGCACCGTGACCGAGAGGACCGCCGCCTTGAGCGGATCGACATTGCGGCTCACGATGGTCTGCAACGCCTGGGCGAGGGTCACGGCCGCCATCACGGGATCGACGGCGAGTTGGGGCTGTGCGCCGTGCGCGCCGCGCCCGACGATCGTGATGTCGAACGTGTCGGCTGCGGCCATCGCCACGCCGGGGGTGAGGCTGACCCTCCCGAGCGGCGCGCCGGGCCAGTTGTGGAGCGCGTAGATCTCGTCGCAGGGAAAGCGCTCGAAGAGGCCGTCCGCCAGCATGCGCCGGGCGCCGCCGAGCCCTTCCTCGGCCGGCTGGAAGACCAGCACGACCTCGCCGGAGAAGCGCCGCGAGCGGGCGAGGGAGCGTGCCGCGCCCAGGAGCATGGTGGTGTGCCCGTCATGGCCACAGCCGTGGAAGGCGCCAGGATGCCGCGAGGCATGGGGAAGGCCGGTGGCCTCCGCCATGGGCAGGGCGTCGATGTCGGCGCGCAGTCCGATCCGCCTGCCGCCGCCCCGGCCTCTGACGACGCCGACCACGCCCGTGCCCCCGAGACCGCGATGCACCTCGACGCCCCAGCCCGCCAGCAGCTCCGCCACGAGGGCGGAGGTCCGCGCCTCCTCGAAGCCGATCTCCGGATGGGCGTGGATGTCGCGTCTGATCCGGGTGAGCTCCGGGACGAAGTCCACGATGTCGGGGACGAGGTTCATGGCGGTGCCGGTTCTGGCGCGAACGCTCTGCAAAGAAGAAGCCGCGCGGATCCTTGGCCCGCGCGGCAGGTGGTCAGCTCAGCCGGGTGCGGGCCGTCTCCGGGGTGCCCCGCAGGGCGAGGAGCGTCGCTGCGCAGCAGGCGATGACGTACCAGGCCGGAGCGATCGGGTTGCCGGTGGCGGCGATCAGCCAGGTCACGATGAACTGTCCGAAACCGCCGAAGATGGCCACCCCGAGCGCATAGACCAGAGACATGCCGGTGGCACGCACCTCAACGGGGAAGACCTCGGCGAGGCTGATGATGACAGGCGCTCCGCCCCCGCTGTTCAGCGCGCCGAGCACGACGACGACGGCGATCAGAGTCGGCAGGGTCGGCGAGGCGTTGAGCAGGAGGAAGGCCGGGTAGATCAGCAGCGCGATCAGGAGGTAGGAGATGGCGATCACCGGCTTGCGGCCGACGCGGTCGGACAGGGCGCCCGCAACCGGCGCGGCGAGGAGCGTGACGAGGCCGGCGGCGATGCCTGCGAAGAGCGCGGTCGCCGGGGCCATGCCCAGCTGCCGGATGGCGTAGGTCGACATGTACAGCACGATCACGGCGTTGGCCGCGGTTGCGCCGACGATGAGCGCCACGCCCACCACGATCCGCGGCCAGTGCTGGCGGAACGCCACCGATAGGGAGCTGACGTTGCGGGTGCGAGCGTCGTCCTCGTTGGCGTGGGTCTCGCGCAGGGCCTGCCGGAGCCAGAGGCCGATCGGGACGATGAGGATCCCGATGAGGAAGGGCACGCGCCAGCCCCACTCCTTCACCGCCTCGGGCGGCAGGGTGGTGTTGATCGTCCAGGCGATAGCGGCAGCGAAGAGGATGGCGGCGCCCTGGCTGGCGAGCTGCCAGCTGCCGAAGAACCCGCGCTCCTCCGGAGGCGCGTATTCCGCCAGCAGCGTCGTCGACGCGCCGACCTCGCCGCCCGCGGAGAACCCCTGGATGAGGCGGCCCGCCACGACCAGCAGCGGCCCCAGGACGCCCACCTGCAGGTAGGTCGGCGCAAGGCCGATCATGCCGGTGCCGAGCGCCATCAGGAACAAGGTGAGCACCGTCGCCGACTTGCGCCCCTTTCGATCGGCGAAGGCGCCAAGCACGACGCCGCCGAGCGGGCGCATGAGAAAGCCGACGCCATAGGTGGCGAAGGAGAGGAGCAGCTGGACCGTGGGGTCCTGCGATGGAAAGAACAGCGCGCCGATCGTGCCGGCGAAGAAGCTGTAGACGACGAAGTCGTAAAACTCGAGCGCATTGCCGATCGTGCAGGCCGCGATCAGGCGCGTTCTGCCGATCGCCGGAGCCGCTACGGCTCCCGTCATCATGGTCATGGCGTTCCCCTCCCGGCCGCTGGCGAACTCCCACCGGAGGCGCTGGCCTTGAATGTAACCATGCCATTTCTGTTGCACATTGCAACTATCTTGTTCTGATATTATCTCTTACCGAGAAAGTATGGATCTGGTGAGCTGGAGGCGTTAGAGAGGTGGGCATGCTGCGCCAGAGTTTCACCTACCAGCTCGCGTCCATCGCGGAGGAGGCCGTGGGCCCGGCCGCGCGGTTGTTCCGGACGCGGTTCGGGCTCGACGTGCACGAGCTGCGCGTGCTGCGCCTCGTGGACGACCAGCCCGGCGTCACCTTCACCAGCCTCGCGCGACAGACGCGGTTCGAGCGGTCCGCGACGTCCCGGATCCTGTCGCGCCTCATCAAGGCGGGGCTCGTCCGCCGAAAGATCGACGACAATGATGCACGGCAATTCCTCCTTCGCGTCACGCCGAAGGGCCGTGCGCTGCGGGAGCGTGCCGATCCCCTGAGCCTCGAACTCGAAGCCCTGATCCTGTCCACTCTCACGGCCTCGGAACGGCAGGATTTTCGCCGAATCCTGGACAAGCTCAGCCAGTGGCTGAGTTCGGATTTTCCCGGCGAACTCGAGGCGCGATACCCCGAGGCTGGCCCTGTGCACGGCAAGCAGGCCTGAGCCATGCTCGTCACCGCACTGGACGTCGTGGGGACCTTCGCTTTCGCCATCAGCGGTGGCCTGCGGGCGGTCGAGCACCGCATGGATCCTTTCGGTGTGGTGTTCCTCGCCTTCGTTGCGGCGGTGTCCGGTGGCATGCTCAGGGACGCTCTGATCGGGGCGACGCCAGTCGCGGCTCTGCTCTCCTGGCATGCGATCGTCATCGCCCTGATGGCAGGCGCCTGCTGTTTCTTCGGCTACCGCTGGATTCTGCGCCTGTCGCGACCCGTGGCCTTGTTCGACGCGATCGGTCTCGGCCTGTTCTGCGTCGTCGGCGCACGCAAGGCGCTCGATGCCGGCCTGTCCCCGCTGACGGCCTCCCTGCTGGGAATGCTCACCGCGATCGGGGGCGGCATTGCGGCCGACGTGCTCACCGCCCGCCCGCCCATGGTGCTCAGCAGGGACATCTACGCTCTCGCCGCGCTGGCGGGAGCGGGACTGCTGGCCTTTGCCGCCGCCGTGGGCGTTCCCGACCTTGTCGCGGCACCGATGGGGGCCGCGCTCGCCATCGGCCTGCGCCTCGTCGCCTTGAACCAGGGCTGGCACCTGCCACGGGCCGAACCCCGATAGAACGTCGCCTTTCGCCGGCCCGATCACGCGAGAGCGACCGCGGAAACGGTTGCCGCTCATCGTGAACCGTGCTCTGGTCAGCGGGCACGATCCATCCTCGGGACGACTTGCAGCGGCTGCTCAAATTCCTCCACACGATGGGCGCGATCGGTTTTATCGGCTCGCTCGCATGCCTTCTCGTGCTCGAAAGCGTCGTGCCTCCACCGAGTTCCCTGGCGAGCTACGCGCTTATCCGTGGCGCCATGGGCCTGATCGCAAACTGGATCTTCTTCCCCTCGTTCGTCCTGACGCTGGTTCCAAGCCTCGTCTCCATGGCCATCGTTCCCGCGTTCCGCGATGCCGGCTGGGCCCTGATCAAGGCCGCATCGGGCATCCCGCTCTTCGCGGGCGGCCTGCATGCGATGGCCCCGATCCAGGACGAGGCCCGGCTCAGCGCGGAAGCGCTTGCCGGTCGTCTCGACCCGTCGAAGCTCGAAGGCATCTCAGCGGGCGCGACCGGCACCATGTGGCTCCTGCTGGCGATCGGGACCGCCAACGTCGTGCTCGGCATCTGGCGCGGGCGGATCAAGCGGTAGGGCAAGGCGCGACCGCGAGGGCGCAAGGCTGGAAGAGGCCACCGTCCGGAGCGCCGAGGGGTGCGGCGCGTCGCCTCTGATCTCCCGCTGGCGCCCCTTGATGGAGACTGGCCCAGCGAGGGAACCGAGCGAGCTGCCGTTCATGCGCCATCTCCTCGCGGGGCGCGCCCTCTCACCCCGCACGGGCAAGGCGCGGCGCTCCCTGGGCCACGCGGGCCACATGGGCGATCGCGTCGTTGACGACGTGGTCGGCGTCCTCCGCGACGCCGAGGAAGCGTCCGGATCCCCAGGTCCAGAGCCAGGGCAGGCCGAGCATGTAGAGGCCGGGCACGCCCGTCACCCCGCGCCGCTGCACGGGGTAGCCCGTTCCGTCGAAGATGGGAAGGCGGACGAAGGAGAAGTCCGGCGTGAAGCCGGTGGCCCAGATGATGGAGGAGATCTCCGCGGCGTCGAGGTCGAGCGTGGTCGGTTCCTCGTCCGGGGTCCATACCGGAAGATAGGGTCCGCCTGGAGGCGCATCGATCGCCTTCTCCGCGATGTGCTTGTCGATGAGCGCGTTGATCCCGTTATAGACGCGGTCGGCCTCGTCAAGGTTTCGGGCAAGGTTGGGATCGAAAGTGATCAGGCTGCCTTCGCAGCCCGTCAGCCGCCCATAGAGCTTCATGCCGTCGAGCGCGAAGGCCCTCAGGTCGATGTCGCGGCCGCCGTCGCGGCCCGTCAGGTAGTGGTTCGTGTCGTGCCGCTTCTTGCCCATGCCGTCATGGGCGATGGTGACGGCGTATTGCCCGATATCCCACAGCCAGTCGACGACGTCGCGCCCGCGGTAGAAGCGCGCGCAGCGCGGGGCGTTGCCAGTGGCGAGGTGGACCTGCCGCCCGGCCAGATGCAGGTCCTCGGCGATCTGGGCCCCCGACTGGCCGGAGCCCACGACGAGGACTGCGCCTTCCGGCAGCTGGGCGGCGCTGCGGTAATCCGCCGTGTGAAGCTGCACGACGCGGGCCGGCACGCGAGCGGCTACCGGCGGCAGGAACGGCGTGCCGTACAGACTCGTGGCCACGATCACCGCGCCGGCGGTGACCGCACCCTGCGGCGTCTCCACGCGGAAGACGGAGCCCTCCCGGTCGATCCCGGTCACGGCGGTGTTCTCTACGATGGGCGCCTTCACTTTGGCCGCGAACCGGTCGAGATAGGCGAGGATCTCGTCCTTCACCATGAAGTCATGGGGATCCGGGCCGTCATAGGGGTGGCCAGGGAGCCGGCACTGCCAGTTGGGCGTGACGAGGCAGAAATTGTCCCAGCGCTCGTCGCGCCACTTGTGCATCGCCGTCTTTTTCTCGAAAACGACGTGATCCACGCCGTGCCTGCCGAGGTAGTAGCTGGCGCTCAGGCCGGCCTGGCCCCCGCCGACGACGACGACCTCGTGATGCGGGAGGTGCTCTGAGGACATGGGTGGTCTCCGTCAGTCGAGGATGAAGGCGGCGCAGGTGACCTGGGCCCGGGGCGTGTCGCCGAACCGCGCGGCCGTCTGCTCGATGCGGGCGAGTTGCCCGATCGCCCGCGAACAGGGAAATCCGTATTTCTCGCGCACCCGGTCGGAGGCGATGCCGAGCGCCGTCCGGCAACGCTCCACGAACTCGTCGAGCGGATAGGCGGACCCTTCGGCCAGATGCTCCTGGATCACGAGAGAGGGCGAGTAGCAGCGCTCGCGGCTGCCATCGGGCCAGACGACGTCGAAGCGCATCTCAGGCATGGGCCATCTCCATGGCGGACCGGTAGACCCCGAGGAGGTCGCGGCCGACGCGCTCCCACCCCCAGCGCGCGGCGAGAAGGGGGCCGCGCCGCGCCAGTTCGGCGCGCAGCCTTGGATTGAGAGCAGCCAGCATGCCGCCGCCTATGGAGGCGGGATGGCCGGGGTCGCACCACACCACGTCGGCTTCGCCCAGCCATTCGGTGAAGGGAGGAATGGAGGATACGACGGCCGGAATGCCCGTCGCGAGCGCCTCCAGCACGCAGAGGCCGAAGCCCTCCTTCACCGAAGCGAAGACGAGCGCATCGGCGAGGCGGTAGAGCGCCGGCATGTCAGCATCGGGAAGAGGCCCGGTGCGGAGGACCCTCGCCGCGGCCGGCCCGGCCTTCGCGAGGCGGTCGGCGAAGGCGGCCTGGTAGGCCCCATGGTCCAGCAGCGACGCGCCACCCGCGATCACGAGTTGCGCGTCTGGCCGGATGGCCTGCACCTCGACAAAGGCGGCGAGGATGGCAAGCGTGTTTTTCCGGCTCTCGACGCCCCCGACCGAGAGAAAGACGGGACCGTCGCCGAGCCCCAGCCGCTCACGAAGTCTTCGAGCCTCCGGATCGTCTACCTGGCCGCGTGCGGGACGGAAGCGCGCGAGGTCCACTCCGTTGCCGGACAGGCCTGCCGACAGGCCCCAGCGCGCCTGCAGCGTCCGCGCCCAGAGGCGCGTGACCGTGAGGCAGCGGTCGGCGGCCAGGATGGAGCGCGCCTGGAGGTCCTCGAGCCGAGGATCTTCGAATGCGTCGACGTGATGCACGGTCCGGACGAAGCCCGGAATATGCCCCTGCTCGGCGAGCGTCGCGAGCGCGTTGCCCGAGATCCCGTCATGCGCGTGGTAGACGTCGAAGCGGCGGCGCTCGGCTGGACCGAAGTGCCGCACGGTGTCGGCGATGCGCTGCTCGACCATCGCCGTCATGCCGCGCTCGGGAGGGTCGACCGGGAAGGCGTCCGCGTCGCAGAGCGGGCAGCGGAAGAAGCCCCGGCCAGAGGCGTCGGGCGCGAACAGGGTCACTTCGGCGCCGAGCCGCATCAGCGCTTCGGACACGTGCAGGGCGTGCACGACCCCGCCCCGCGGATTGGTCGAGTGCGTGAGCATGGCGATGCGGGGCGCGCACGTCACGGAGCAGCCTCCGCTCCCGCTGCGAAGCCCATCAGCGCGTCCGCCCGGTGGTCGCGGATCACCGCGCGCGACGACCCCGACGCGACCGCGACCTCGCTGCCCTCGACGATCCTGCCGATCCCTGCGGCGGAGAGGCCCGAGGAGACGAACAGGTCGATGACGGCCGCGGCCTTGGGTCGGGGCGTCGCGATGAGGAAGCCGAAGCTCGGGAAGGACGTGAGCCAGCGCTCGAGGGAGACGCCGGCGGGGCACGGAATAGCGTCGAGGTCGATCTCGATGCCGACGCCGGAGCACTCGGCCAGCATGACGGCCGTGCCAGGGATGCCGCCCTGGCTGATATCCTTGGCCGCGCACGCGAAGCCGCGCTCGGCGACGAGGGGCAGCAGAGCGAGATCCGAGCGCAGGCGCTCGGGCGGCGCGTCCAGGGCGGCCTGCCAGTTGTTGAACGGCTCGCGATAGGCGCCGCGGTGGTCGACCACGCAGACGAGGTCGTCGCCCGGGCGCGCGTCGAAGCTGGAGAGGAGGCGGGACCCGGCGCGGCCGAGGACGGCCACGGCAAGCTGGGCGTGCGGCGTGCGGATGTTGGTGTGGCCGCCGACGATGGGGACGCCATAGGCGAGCGACGCCGCGCGCAGCCCCGCCAGGATGGGCTCGGCCATCTCCGTGCCGTCGGCCCAGATGGCGTCCACCACGGCGATGGGGCGGCCTCCCATCGCGGCGATGTCGGAGAGGTTGACCATCACGGCGCACCAGCCGGCGAAGAACGGGTCAGCCGCCACGAACTCGTTCATGAACCCCTCGATGGCAAGGAGCAGGTGCCCGTCGCCCTCGGGAATGGCGGCGCAATCGTCGCCGACCGCGATGCCGGCAGGACCGTCGATGCCGAGCCTGCTCGCGACCGCGCCGATGTCGGCCTTCGCCGCCAGGCCGCGGCTCGTCCGCAAGGCCTGCGTCAGGGCATGGAAGGCGGTGGCGTCCACGTCACGCCGCCTTGCGAGGCAGCGCCACGAAGCCGAGTTCGGGAGAATGGCACGGCGGGTAGTGGGCGAGGTCCGCCTGCATCTTGACATGCGGACGGCCGTGGAAATCCACTGGGCCGAGGCTCTCCCAGTTCAGCCGCCGGAACAGGAGTTCGTTCTGGGCCTGCACGTGGGCGAGGAACGTGTGGCAGCCCATGGCGCGGGCGGAACAGACGGCCAGCCGGATCAAGGTGGCCCCCAGCGCTCCGATGCCCCTGTGCTCCTCGTCGACGGCGAGGCGGGAGCCCCACCACAGGCCGGGCGCCTCCTCGTGGATCCGGACCGTCCCCACGACACGGTCGGCCGCGACGCCCAGCATCGAGACCGCGACGAGGAGGATGGCGTAGTCGTCCACTGCGTCGCGGTCATCCTCGCCGAAGAGTCCCTGCTCGCGGCAGAAGACGGCGCGGCGCACCGTGTGGGCCTGCTCGCGCTCCCAGCGCGAGGCGGCGAACTTGATGCGGAACTCGCTCGGCTGGAAGGGCTGGACGGGATCGAACATCAGGCAGCTCCCCTCGCCGCCGGGGCTAGCGCCTTCTCATAGGTCGACAAGGCCGAGCAGGCGCCGCACTTGCCGCAGCCGGCCTTGATGTCGACGGACTTGAGCCCGCTCTCGACCAGCATGCGCGACAGCGGCTGGAGGATGGCATGCATGAAGGCGGCCGAAGGCGCGGGGTGGCTCTCCAGCGGCGTCCCGGAGATCGGCACGAAAGGCACCACGAAGGGATAGACGCCGATGGCGACGAGCTCCTCGCACATGGAGAGGATCGCCTGCGGCGTGTCGCCGAGGCCCGCGAGGATGTAGGTCGACACCTGGCCCCGCCCGAAGACCGGGACGGCGGCCCTGAAGGACGCCATGTACTTTGCGAGCGGCACCTGCGCCTTGCCGGGCATGATGCGCTGCCGGACCTCGGGCGTGACGGCCTCGAGGTGCATGCCGAGCCCGTCGGCGCCCGCGCTGCGCAGCCGCCCGAACCAGGCGTCGTCCTCCGGCGGCTCGCACTGGACCTGGATGGGCAGGTCGACCGCCGCCTTCACCGTGGCGGCGCTGTCGGCGAGGACCGCGGCTCCCCGGTCATCGCCTTTCGGCGTCCCGGTGGTCATCACCATGTGCCTGACGCCGTCGAGCTGCACGGCAGCCTTCGCCACCTCGGCGAGCTGCGCCGGCGTCTTGTGCGCGACGGTGCGTCCTGCGGCCAGCGACTGCCCGATCGCGCAGAACTGGCAGGTCTTGGTCCGGCTCTGGAACCGGATGCAGGTCTGCAGCACGGTCGTGGCGAGCACGTCGCGCCCGTGCAGGACCGCGATCTGCGAATAGGGGACGCCGTCGGCGGTCTTCAGGTCGTAGAAGCGCGGGCGATGGGGAAAGGACACCTCGCCCACGACCTCGCCGTGACGGCTGACGCGGCTGCGCCCGGCATTGTCCGGCTTCTCGATAAGGAACGGGCTCTCGAAGGCGGGCGCGGTGTGCACGGGCACCATCACGGTGACGCCGTCCACCGTCATCGCCTTGTGGTCTGACGGGCCCGCGCCGCCGCGGCGGCTCTCGTGGCCGGCCCTGGGGTCGGCGAGCCGCGCCCCGTAGGTCTGCAGCTCGTTGATCAGTTCCTCAGGCGGCAGCGTCGTCAGCGTCTCCATCGGAGAGCCTCCTCGGGTCGTGAGCGGGCTGGACTTGGGTGCGTGTCTCGAGGGGGCGCGCAGGGCGCTGGTCGAGGGAGAGGTGCAGCAGCTCGGGGCGCGCATAGTGGCCGACGCTGTCCATCATCCGCTTGCGCTTGACGATCAAGCTCATGTCGAGGTCGGCCACAAGGATCCCCTCGCCCTCGGTCAGCGGCGGCACCAGGTGGCGGCCCTCCGGCGTGACGATGGCGGTCATGCAGCCGCCGCGAAGGCCGCGCTGCAGGCCCTCGTCCGGCGTCACGGAGGCGATCTGCTCCTCGCTCAGCCAGCCCGTGGCGTTGACGACGAAGCAGCCGCTCTCCAGCGCATGATGGCGGATCGTCACCTCGATCTGCTCGGCGAAGATGGGCCCGACGAGCGAGCCGGGAAACTGCGAGACGTGGATCTCCTCGTGCTGCGCCATCAGTGCGTAGCGGGCGAGCGGGTTGTAGTGCTCCCAGCAGGCCAGCGCTCCGACACGGCCGACCGCTGTCTGCGCCACGGCGAGCCCCGAGCCGTCGCCCTGGCCCCAGATCATCCTCTCATGGAAGGTGGGGGTGATCTTGCGCCGCTTCAGGGCGAGAGAGCCGTCGGCGTCGAAGACGAGCTGCGTGTTGTAGAGCGAGCCGTGGTCCCGCTCGTTCAGGCCGAGCACGACGACGACGCCATGGCGGCGCGCCGCGTGCGCGACGGCGTCCGTCTCCGGTCCCGGCACCGTGGGCGCGTTCTCGTACAGCCGGATGTGCTCGCGGCCGGTGAGCACCGGCGGCAGCACGAAGGAGAAATAAGGGTACCAGGGCACGAAGGTCTCGGGGAAGACGATGAGCTTCGCCCCCCTGCCGGCCGCCTCGGCGATGGCGGCGAGTACCTTCGTCATCGTCCCCGCGCAGGAGGACAGGTCTGGCGCGATCTGGACGGCTGCGACGCGGACGGTCGGCGGAGCGGACATCGGGAGCCTCGGCGGGACGCCGGCGGGAGAGCCCGCCGGCCGGTGTGGAGAAGGCGCGCTCAGAGCGTCCAGGTGTCGAGGATGAAGGCGTTGTCCCGGCGGTGCAGGAGCACGAGGTCGAGCACGTCGAGCGGGCTGATCGGGGTGATGCCCTCGATCAGCGACGGCTCGCCGTGGCCGTAGAGGGCCTGCAGTGCGAAGCGGCAGGCATAGACCTTGCCGCCCTCGCCGATGAACTTGGTGATCTGGTTGTTGAAGTTCTGGTGCCCGGGGAAGGCCTCGTCGCCGATCTTGGGGAAGCCGCGCTGCACGCCGAGCGTCACGCCGGGGCCGTAGAGAAGGATCGAGGTCTCGAAGCCCTTGCGCTGGAGGCGCGTGGCCTGGAGCAGGTTGACGAAGCCGATCGAACCTTCGAATGCGACCGTGTGGAAGGTCACCAGGGCCTTTTCGCCAGGCTTGGCCTTCACGTCCTCGAACAGCTTCTGCTCGTAGTCGACGAAGACATCGCCTTTCTTGTGCGGGGGATGGGTCACGGTCGGCATGGGCTGTCACTCCTCCTTCGGGTCTCGCCCGTCGCGGGCTGACCTGAAAGCAGCAATCAGTGTGCCAACCGTGATCCGATCAAGTTTTCGTGCGGAAGCAGGGTGCAGATCGATGAAACCCGGTCAATCCGGGGCAAGGTACAGTCAAAGTCGGGTGGCCGCCGCTCGAATCGGCGTCACTGCCTGCCCGAATCAATCTCCAGCTGCCCTCGCAAAAGTCCAGTCATTCACTTCAATCACGACTGAAGGGGCTCTTGTAGCCGATCAATTATCCATTCAATATCGTTGCAATTGGAGCGGATGATGCCATGAAAGACTGGGCTCCCGACCTCGCGGGCGCGGGCCACGCGCTTTATGTCGCGCTCGCCGACGCCATCGCCGCCGACATCGCGTCCGGCGTGCTGGCGCCCGGCGACCGGCTGCCGCCCCAGCGGCAGCTGGCCGCCCGGCTGGGCATCGACTTCACCACCGTGGCCCGCGGCTATGTCGAGGCCAGCAAGCGTGGCCTGATCGAGTCTACGGTGGGGCGCGGCAGCTTCGTCCGGCGCAATGCGCTCGTGCGCCAGTCGTCGGACCGACGTACCAGCCCGGCGGACTTCTCGATGAACCTGCCGCCTGAACCCGACGATCCCGAGTTGATCACGCGCATGCGCGAGGGCTTCGCAAGCGTGTCGCGGGACATGGTGTCCCTGCTGCGCTACCAGGGCTTCGGCGGCTCGCCGCTCGATCGCGACGCCGCCTCGGCCTGGCTCGGCCGGCGGGCGCTGGTGCCCTCGCAGGAGCGCATCTTCGTCTCGCCGGGGGCGCACCCTGCGCTGGCGGGCATCTTCAGCCTCCTGGCCCGCGCCGACGACACGATCCTGTGCGAAAGCATCACCTATCCCGGCGTCCGCGCCCTCGCGGCGCAGCTAGGCCTGCGGCTGGTCGGGATCGAGATGGACCGCGACGGCATCCTGGTCGACGCCCTGCGAGACGCCATCCGCAAGCACCGGCCCAAGGCGCTCTACCTGAACCCTACGCTGCAGAACCCGACGACGCTGACGATCCCCGAGCGGCGGCGCAGCGAGATCTGCGACGTGGCGCGGCGGGACGGGATTCCCATCGTCGAGGACGACGCCTACGGGTTCATCCCGTCGCACGGCCCACCTCCGCTCGCCGCCATCGCCCCCGACATCTGCTGGCACATCGCGGGCCTCGCCAAATGCATCGGCGCCGGCCTGCGGCTGGCCTATGTCATCGCTCCCGACACGCGGTCAGGCTGGTCCTTCAACAGCGTGATGCGGGCCCTGTCGGTGATGGCCTCGCCGCTGGCCGCAGCGGTGGTCACCCGCTGGATCGACGACGGCACGGCCGACACGATCCTGCGCTTCATCCGGGCAGAAACCTCGGCCCGCCAGCGGATCGCGACGCGCTTCTTCGAGCCGGGCACCTACCTGTCCGATCCCCTGAGCTTCAACCTCTGGATGCCGCTGCGCAACGGCTGGACCCGTTCGGCCTTCGCCAGCCACGCCAGGAACACGGGCATCGGGATCGTCGTGAGCGACCCTTTCACGGCCTCCGGATCCCCGCCCGAAGCCATTCGCATCGGCCTTGGCGGCCCCCTGACGCGCGACCAACTCGAGCACGGGCTCGAGTTCATTGCCCACGCTTTGGACCGGCCGCCCGACGTCCTGTCCGGAGCCTATTAGAAACGTCGGCCGGACCTCTACGGCTGAGAGGGCACGCGATCGTGAGATGACGCTCAAGGTCCAGCTGACCATGCTTGCGATCCTCAGGGGGGGCACGCACATGAAGCGACTTCATATCATCGTCTGTACGGCGCTCGCGGTGGTTCTGATGTCGTCCGTCGCCGAAAGGAACGCGCGGTCGGCCGCCGACCCAGTGACGATCGTGAAGGAACGACAGGACTTCATGGAGACCTTCTGGCCGTCCTACCTCAAGGAGCTCGCACCGATCGCCAAGGGAGCCAGCACGGATGTCTCCCGCGTCGAGGAGAAGGCGGCGGGCCTTGCCGCCGCGGCGCGCAAGATCGTCGGATACTTCCCGCCGGGAACGGGGCGGGACGCCGTGCCCAAGTCGCGTGCGCGACCGGAGGTATGGAGCGACAGCGCCGGCTTCGAGGCTGCGGCCGGCGCCTTCGTCAAGGAGGCCGACAAGCTCGTGGCGGTCGCCAAGGACGGAAAGCTCGACGCGATCAAGGCCCAGATCAGCGCGACGGCGCAGGCCTGCTTCGGCTGCCACGAGGGTCCCACCAAGGGTGGCGGCAAGTACAGGTTCGAGGAGAACTAGCGGGGCACCCGGCCCGGCGTTGCGGCCAGCCCTCTTGCGTGTCCCCGGACCCTCGCAATCGCAGAGCCCACCGCCTCCCGCCCTCAGGCCTTGAGGCTGGACGCCAGGAAGGCGCGCAGCCTCTCGCTGCGCGGCTGGCGAAGCACCTCCTCCGGCTCGCCTTCCTCCTCCAGCACGCCCTTGTGCAGGAAGAGCACGCGGCTGGAGACGTCGCGGGCGAAGCTCATCTCGTGGGTCACCACGATCATGGTGCGCCCCTCCTCCGCGAGCGAGCGCATCACCCGCAGCACCTCGCCGACGAGTTCGGGATCGAGCGCGGAGGTCGGCTCGTCGAACAGCATCACCTCCGGCTCCATGGCCAGCGCCCGCGCGATGGCGACGCGCTGCTGCTCGCCGCCGGAGAGATGGGCGGGAAAGGCGTCCGTGCGATGCGCGACGCCGACACGCTCGAGATAGCGCAACGCCCGGTCGCGGGCTTCGGCCTTGTCCAGCCCGAGCACCTGGACGGGAGCCTCCATGACGTTCTGCAGCGCCGTCATGTGCGCCCAGAGATTGAACTGCTGGAACACCATGGCGATCCGGCTGCGGAACCGCTGGAGCTGGGCCGGATCGGTCGGGCCCAGCGCGCCGTCGCGTCCCGGCACGAGGCCGAGCGGCTCGCCGGCCAGCACGATGCGGCCGGCGCTCGGGCGCTCCAGCAGGTTCAGGCAGCGCAGGAACGTGCTCTTGCCGGAGCCGGAGGAGCCGATCATCGCGATGACGTCGCCCGCCCTCGCCTGCAGCGAAATACCTTTCAGCACCTCGACGGCCCCGAAGGACTTCCGGATGCCGTCGGCCTCCAGCGCGACGCGTCCGCTCGGGGCGATCGCGACGGGGGCGGCCTGGGCCGTGCTGATGTCCTGCACTCTCATGGTCCGCGCTCCCTAGGGGCTCAGCAGCTTGCCGTGCCGGCTGATGGTGGTGCCCGCGACCTTGCCGAGCCTCTGGCCCGCGACGGCGAAGCGGGCGGCGCTGCGGGCATAGAGCAGTCCGTCCGACTGGCAGCGAATGGGCATGCGCCCTCCGTCCAGGGGATCGACGATCTCGGCGACGAGGTCGCCCGCCTTGAGCCAGTCACCGGGCGCGGCATGGAACATGACGATCCCCGCGGCGGTGGCCGTCAGCGGCTCGGAGGCGGCCAGCAGCGTCGCTTCGCACAGGGCGGGAGGAAGGCGCGGCCGCGGGCCTTCCACCACGCCTTCGTGCACGAGGTAGGCGACCAGCGCTGCGGCATCGGCGTCGGCCGTCGCGAGGTCCACGTCGCGCTGTCCCCGGAGTTCCACCGTCACGGCCAGGCAGGCGAGCGGGACGGCGCCGTCCGGGAAGCGCTCGCGCAGCTCGTGCCAGGGCCGGCTCAGGGCCTCGTCGAAGGGATCGTCGCCCGATTCCGTGGCGAGAAGGACGGCCTGCGCGCCAAGGAGCCGTGAAAGCGGATCCACACGCGCGGCCGAGGGCGTCAACGTGTAAAGGTGGACCACGGCCTCGCTGTCGCAATGCAGGTCGAGCACGATGTCGGCGGGAGCCGCGAGCGCGAGCAGGGTGCGCTTCAGGTGCTCGGTGGCGCTGGCAGCCGGGAGCGCTTCGACCGCATCCCGCATGGCGCTGCGGATCAGCGCGCGGTTGGCGTCCTTGTCGGGACCAAGGCGGCCCTCGATGGTCCTGGCGACCGCGTCGGTGAGGTGGGCGAAACCGCGGTTGAAGTTCACGCCCGTGGCGAGGTCGAAGCGCCCATGCGCATGGCCGTGCAGCCTCTGGCCGAGCCCGACGGGATTGGCGACGGGAACGACGACCACCTCCCCGCGCACGAGGTCCGCGCGGTCCAGCGCCTCCAGCTTCTCCACGAGCAGGCGGGCCGCCGCCATGCCGGGGATCTCGTCGGCATGGAGCGCGCCCTGGACATAGACGACCGGCCCCGCCCCCGGCTGGCCGAAGCGGTGCACCGCGAGCGTCTGGCGGGTTCCGGGGAGGCCGGAAGGCAGCTCGATCAGCTCTATGGGCATGGGACTTTTAACACTCTGCAAGGGGAGGAAAGGCGGCGTTCAGCCGGGCACGGTGTCCTGCTTCGGCCGGAGGTGGCGAAGGTATCGCCTTTCGAGCAGGCGGAAGAGACCGACCAGGGCGAAGGTGAGCACGAAGTAGAAGACGGCGACCGTGCCGAAGGCCTCGGCCGGCAGCAGGTGGTCCGAATAGACGTCGCGCGCCACGCGGGTGAGCTCGACGATGCTCACCGTGCTGGCCAGCGCAGTGGCGTGCATCATCATCACGACCTCGTTGCCATATTGCGGCAGCGCGCGCCGAAGCGCTCCGGGCAGCAGGATGCGCCGGTAGATGGCGAACGTGCCCATGCCCAGGCTGCGCGCCGCCTCGAGCTCGCCCGGCGGGGTCGCCTTCAGCGCCCCGGCCACGATCTCGGTCGTGTAGGCCGTCGTGTTGAGCGTGAAGGCCAGCCAGGCGCAGAACCAGGCGGATTTCAGGAGCGGCCAGGCGACGCTCTCGCGCACCGCCTCGAACTGGGCCAGCCCAAAATAGATCATGAAGAGCTGAACCAGGAGAGGCGTGCCCCTAACGACGTAGGTGTACAGCCAGACCGGTCCCGAAACCCAGGGCCGCGGGGACACCCGGAGGATACCGAGCGGGATCGACAGCAGGAGGCCCGAGGTGACGGAGATCGCCAGCAGGACGAGCGTGATCTGCAGCCCACGCCAGAAGGCGGGCATCGCGCCGACGATGACGGGCCAGTCGACCAGGGGCTGTGCCATCAGAATTCCACCTTCCTGACGCCGAGCGAGTAGCGCTTCTCGAGGGCGTACAGCGTGAGAAGCGAGAGGGTGGTGATGCCCAGGTAGATGCAGGCGATGGCCGCGTAGAAGGTGAAGGGCTGGCGCGTGGAGGCCGAGGCGAGGCCGGCCCGGTGCATCATGTCGTCGAGACCGATCACGGAGACGAGCGCGGTCGCCTTCACCATCACCAGCCAGTTGTTCGCGAAGCCGGGGATGGCGTGGCGCACCATCTGGGGGACGACGATGCGCCGGGCGAGCTGCAGGCGGCTGAGCCCGTAGGCCTGGCCGGCCTCGATCTGCCCCTTGGGGATGGCGAGGATGGCGCCGCGAAACGTCTCCGTCAGGTAGGCGCCGAAGATGAAGCCGAGGGTGACCGTGCCCGCCAGGAACGGATCGATGTCGATGTAGCCGCCGCCCCAGCGCTCCGACAGCGCGTTGATGCCGACCTGCCCGCCATAGAAGATCAGCAGCATCAGCACGAGTTCGGGAAGGCCGCGGATCAGCGTGGTGTAGACGCCCGCGACCGCCCGCGCCACGCGGGATTCGGACAGGCGTGCAGCAGCGCCCGCGAGCCCGAAGAAGCAGGCGATGGTCAGCGACACCGCCGAGACCTTCAGCGTCGTCAGCAGGCCTTCGAGGATGGCGGGAAGGTAGCCGTAGAGCATCGGTCAGGCCTGTTGGGGGATGCCCGGAAGGGCGGCCGCCCCGAGCTGGACGGCCGCGCCCGGCGGACCACGTCAGCTGCCGGAGATGTCAAAGTCGAAGTACTTGTCCTGCAGCGCCTTGTAGGTGCCGTTCGCCCGGATCGTCTTGAGCGCAGCGTTGACTCGCTCGCGCAGCTCGCCGTCCGACTTGCGCATTGCGACACCCACCCCGCCGCCGCCCGCATCGAGGCGCACGGGCTGGCCGACCTGCGCGAAGCCCTTGCCCTCGGGCTTCTTCAGGAAGGCCTCGCCGGATACGACGGAGGAGCCGAAGGCGATGTCGCCGCGGCCGGCCGCGAGCTCCATGTAGACCTCGGGCTCCTTGCCCGCGAGCAGGACCTGGCTGTCCTTGAAATTGTCCTGAACCCACTTGGCCCGCGGCGAATTGCGCAGCACCACGATGGTCTTGCCCTTGAGCGAAGCGGCCGTCGCCTCCGTGAAGGCGCCGGCCTTGGCCACCCAGCGCGAAGGAACGTCGTAATAGGGGTCGGAGAAGTCGACCGCCTTCTTGCGCTCCTCGGTGATCGACATGGACGCGACGATCATGTCGAACTTCTTGGCGTTGAGGGCGGGGATCATGCCGTCCCATTCCTGCTGGACGAAGGTGCACTCCGCTTTCATCTCGGCGCAGATCGCATTGGCGATGTCGATGTCGAACCCCGACAGCTTGCCGTCCGGGCTGATCTGCGAGAACGGGGGATAGGACCCCTCGACGCCTATGCGAAGCTTGGTCGCCTCGGCCGAAGCGTGCGACGAGAGGGTGAAGGTGGAAAGGGTGGCCAGGGCGGCCACGATGAAGGAACGACGGATCATGCGAGGTCTCCTGCCGTGAGCGGCACCTGATTGCGCGTGCAGCTTCACAGTGACCGGAAATTTTCATAGAAGCAAGATATGAAAAAAAACGACATCATGTCCCCTGCCGCCCCGGTGGCGCAGGCGCGGCCTGACCCGGGCCAGCCCAGCCCCGACATGGGCTTCGCGCGCTCGACGCTGGGCGCGCGCCTGATGGGCATTCTCGACGACGGCTCCGCCGCCAACCGCGCCATCGCGGAAATGCTCCTGCGCAATCCCGTGCAGGTGAGCTCGTGGAGCATCGAGACGCTCGCCGAGGCGGCAGCTGTGTCCCCGGCCTCGCTGAGCCGCTTCGCGCGGATGCTCGGCTATGGCGGCTACGCCGCCTTGCGCAGCGACGTCGCCGCCACGCTGCAGGCGCAGCTCAACCCTGTCGAGAAATTGCGGGACCGCTTCGAGCGCCCCTCCCCCGGCGCGCCCTCGCCGGTCTCCGACAGCCTGGAGGCCGCGCTGTTCAACGCACGCGCCACGGCCGACGGGCTCTCGCCTGCCCTCGTGACGGATGTCGTCCAGCGCCTGGCCGCGGCCCGCAATGTCTACGTCATGGGCTTCGGCCTCAGCGCCCATGTCGCCGCGCTGCTGGCGCTCGGCTTGCAGCCGTTCTGCCCGGGCCTGCAGAACGTCGTGGAGTTCGGCGGGACCGAGGTGGCGGCGGGGCGCCTGATGAACGTGGGCGCGGATGACGCCGTGGTCGTCATCTCCATCCCTCGCTACGCCAGCGACGCGATCCACCTGACGGCCTATGCGCGCGACCGCGGGGCGACCATCATCGCGATCACCGATTCCTCCGCGTCACCCCTCGTCCCCCTTGCCGATTGCGTCCTGCTGGCGCGCAGCGAGCACCCGATCCTGTCGAGCAGCACGCTGGGTCCCGTGCTGGTGGTCGAGACCCTCGTGGCTGGGCTGATGGCCTCCAACAGGGACAACGTGACCCAGGCCGCGAAGCTGACGGACGCGATCTCGTCCTACCTGTACAGGGGCGACGCGTCCCGATCCCCGCGGTCCCGCGGAGGGGGCCGCAGCTGAACCCTTGAGGCCGCACCAATGCGTCAATCTGCCGCGTCGCCTGCGGGCGGGCGCGCGGTTCCGGCTTAGCATTTGGCAAGTTGCGGGGCGTAAGGTTCGCCTGACGCCTGAAGTGTGATGTGAGCCTGACAGATGACCGCAGGTGCTGCCCTTCTCCTGGAACATGCCCGCGCCAATGGGGGCAGCCTCCTCGTCCCGCGCTTCATCAGCCTGGAGCCCGACATCCTGCAGCTCTACGAGGCCGGGCAAATCGAACTCGACTGGCTTCATTGCTCCGACGAGGTCGTCGCCTTCTTCGTCACGGCCCCATCAGGTTCGCTGGGGCCGCTGGCATCGGCGTCCGAACTCTCCGCCTGATGAAAGGTTGGCGGTGCGAGACAGGTGTCCCTCGCTTCATGCCGATGGGCTCGCAAGCCTCTTGCGAAACACCAGCTTGTCGTCCCCATCCCTGCAATAGTCGCGGATGCGCGCCTCGAGGTCGTAGTCCAGGCCGCGATAGAAGGCGCGTGTCCGCTCGAAGTCCGGCATGCCGGACGTCTCCACGAGCAGCAGGCGTTCTCCCCTCTGCGCGAGCAGGCTCTCGACATGCTCCATCAGGGCCGAACCGAGCTTCTGTCCCTGCCGGTCGCGATCGACCGCGATGAGGAGCAGGTTCCACGTCCCGCTCGTCAGCCGTTCCGGAGCGCAATAGGCGACGGCGACGGGATCCGGGGCAGCCAGCGTCAGCCAGATCTCATCGGTGGACCCGCCGGAGAGAATCGCCGCGGTCATGTCGTCCAGCAGGTGCGACGGAAAGAGCTCGGTGCCGTCGATCACGCGCTTGAGGGCGGGCAGGTCGCCGGCGTCGAGCGGGCGGATGAGCGGCGGGCGGGCATTGCTGGTCATGGATCCATCACCTGCGGGTCTCGTCGGCCCGGCGCCGCAAACGTCGGGCCGGACATTTCAGCCGATCCGGCCTCTGTGCCCCGCTCGGGCGATCACGCGCCAGACGCCTTTGCGTGACCGGGGCCTGCCCGCGCCGCCGTGGTGTCAGGATCGATAGAGCTTCGCCACGGCGGTCAGGTTCTCCCCGCCGAGCCCCTGCGCCCTGGCGCGCTCGAACACCTCGGAGGCCGCCAGCGTGAGGGGACCTCGCGCCAGGTGCAGCGCCAGCGCGAAGTCCTTGGCGACGAGATCCACCGGGAACATCGGACCGAAGCTCCCGGCCAGCATGCCCGCCCCGCCGGCCTTGGCGGCGGGGCTGAGAACCGGCGTCGCCGCCAGGATCTCCAGCGCGCGTCCGGCGTCGACGCCGCCTGCCCGCGAGAGCCCGAGCAGTTCGGCAAGCGCGGCGACCTGGATCCCGAAGAGCGCATTCGCCAACAGCTTCACGACTGCTCCCGACCCCGCCGGCCCGGCATGATGCACGGCCCCCGCGAAGGCCCGGAGCTGGGGCTCGACCTCGTGCAACAGGTCGGCATTGCCGCCCGCGAGGACGATGAGCTGCCCGGCCTCCGCTTGCGGCCGGCTCCCCATGACCGGCGCGTCCAGCGCCCTGATCCCGGACGTCCCGCAGGCTGCGTGGAACGCGCGCGCCCAGTCCGGCGAGACCGTCGAGCTTTCGATGGCGACGCTCCCCCTGGGCAAGGCTGCGAGCGCCCCCTCCCCTCGGGCCAGCCAGACCTCTCGCGCCGCCGCATCGTCGCGCACCATGCTCAGGGCGATGTCGGCGTCGCTGACGGCGGAAGCGGGCGTTGCGGCCCGCGCGGCGCCCTTCTCGACCAGGCGGTGGTCCCGCCCGGCCGTCCTGTTCCACACGGTGACGTGGTGGCCGGCATCGACCAGGCGCTCGGCCATGCGGGAGCCCATGGCGCCGAGGCCCAGGACGGCGATCCGTTTCGCGCTCATGCCGCCGCCGCCAAGGTGAGAGCGTGGTCGCGCGCCACGGCGAGGCTGCGCGCGACGCTGGCTTGGTCGCCCGTCGTGCCCTCCATGGCGACGATGGAGACGTCGCGGACGCCCATGAACCCGAACAGGAACTTCAGGTAGGGCGTGACGAAGTCGGCGGCGGCCAGAGCCTCCTTGTAGCCGCTCGCGCCGAAGGCGCAGAGCACGACGACACGGCGCGTCTTGGCGAGGCCGGTGAACGCCGTCCCGTCATAGGCGAAGGTCCTGTTGATCCTGACGATCTGGTCGATCCAGGCCTTCAGCGACGAGGGCAGCGAGAAATTGTACATGGGCGTGGCGATCAGCACCGTGTCGGCGCCGTTGAACTCGTCGAGCAGGACGTCGGAGGTCGCCGTCGCCGCCCGCATGGCGTCGGTCAGGGCTTCGTCGGCCGTGAAGAACCCGGCGATGGTGGTCTCGGAGATGTGGGCGACGGGCTGCGCGGCGAGGTCCCTCGCGATCACGGGCTGGCCCGGATGGCGCTGGCGCCAGGCCGCCTCGAAGGCGTCGGCCAGGGCGCGCGACTGCGAGCCGGTCGTGCGTGCGCTCGCATCGATGCGAAGAAGCGTGGTCATGCTGTTGGTCCTGGTTGCGGGACCGCCGGCGGGCAGGCCCGCCCGGCGATGGGCCGAAACCCTACTTGTGCGACCACGCGGAAAAAGGATCTCCCTGACAGAAGCTTCGTGCGGGATTTGCACGAATGTGGCAATGTGGGGCATTGCCGGAGTGCGTAGCACCGCCATGGACATCGACTCCCTCAAGCTGCTCCTTGCCGTCGCGGAACGCGGCAGCTTTTCGAAAGCCGCAAGGGACCGGGATCTCGATCCGTCCGCCGTGTCGCGGACGATCGCGGCGGTGGAGCGCGAGTTGGGCGCACGGCTGTTCCAGCGCACCACGCGCGCGATGTCCCTCACGCCGGCCGGGGAGCTTTACCTTTCCCGGGTGCAGGCGGCGCTCGACGTTCTCGACACCGCCTCCGAGGCGCTGCGGGAAGGAACGAGCCAGCCCGAAGGCCTCGTGCGCATCACGGCGTCTGTCGCGTTCGGCACGAAGACCCTGGTTCCGCTGCTTCCGGCCTTCCGCGCCGCCTATCCGCGGATCACCCTCGAATTGCTGCTCAGCGACGCCAACCTCGAGCTCGTGGAGGACAGGATCGACATCGCGGTGCGGCTGGGTCCCAGCTACCGGCCCGAAGTCGTCGGGGTTCGCCTGTTCGAGACCCGCTACAGGGTCGTCGCCAGCGCCGCGTACCTCGCCGAGGCAGGCCATCCCTCAGTCCCGACGCAGCTCACCGGACTTGACTGCCTGCGCTTCACCTTGCCCGAGTTCCGGTCACGCTGGCTGTTCCGCCGCCGCGGCGAGGAGGCGGTCGACGAGGTGCCCGTCTCGGGCGCGCTTCTCTTTTCGAATGCGCTCGCGCTTCGCGAGGCGGCTCTCGCCGGGTTGGGGCCGGCGCTCCTGGCGGACTGGCTGATCGGGCAGGACCTCGCGACAGGCGACCTGTTGGACCTGTTTCCGGACCATGAGGCTGCGGCGACAAGCTTCGAGACAGGGGCCTGGCTGCTCTATCCCAGCCGGCAGCACATGCCGGCCCGCGTGCGCGCCACGATCGACTTCCTGCGCGCCTCGCTGGCTCGGTGAGGCGAACGGTCGCGGGTATGATCGCGGCGCGCTGCATCGCAACAATCTCAAAAACAGGATCGCCGGGGCGTGCTAGCGTCATGCCCAAGGTCAGGCTGGCAGTGCCTCGGTGAGAGCCTTTCGTCCCACACGCCCCCAGGGGGTCGCGGAGGAAGGGTGCTCCCAGGCCAGCGAGGTGCCCGGATGGAGATGCATCAGATCCGCTATTTCCTCGCGCTCGCGGAGTGCCTCAACTTCACGCGCGCGGCGGAGCACTGCAACGTCGCGCAGCCCTCGCTGACGCGGGGGATCAAGCAGCTCGAGGAGGAACTCGGCGCCGACCTCTTCCGGCGGGAGAACAAGAGCACGCACCTGACGCCGTTCGGGCACCGGATGCTGCCCTTCCTGCGCCAGAGCTACGAGGCCGCGAAGGCGGCGAAGGAGGTCGCCTCGGAGATCCGCAAGGGCGGCAGCGAGCCCCTGGTGATTGCGCTCTCCAAGACGATCGACGTCTCGCTGCTCGGCGCTCCCCTCGCCGAGCTCTACCGCGCCTTTCCCAACCTCGAGGTGCGGTTCGCGCGCTGCGACGCCGAAAGGCTCCTGGCTCTGTTGCGCGAGGGCGGCGCCGACCTCGCCGTGGCCGCCGACCTCGCCACGGACTGGGAGCGGCTCGATTCCTGGTCGCTGTTCTCCGACGGGTTCTCCTGCGTGGCCAATGCCGCGCATCCCCTGGCCGCCAAGGCCACCATCGTGCTGGACGACCTGCGCAACGAGCGGATCGTCGACAGGCCCTACTGCGAATCCCTGCGCGGCCTACGCGACCGCGCGACCCCTTCGGGATTGGGCAAGGCCGTCAGCGAGGCGGATTGCGACCATGACGTCCTGCGCCTGGTCGAGATGAACCTCGGCGTGGCCATCGTGCCCGACAGCTGGCGGCTGACGGGGTCGCTGCGCCGCGTGCCGGTGGAGGCGCCGGACCTGTCGCGCGAGGTCAAGCTGCATCTCGTCGCAGGTCGACGCTGGTCGCCCGCGACCTCGCTCTTCGTCAAGCTGCTCCGGGCGCGTGACTGGTCGGCATTGCTGGCCTCGGGCGCGTCCGTCCGGGCGCCGGGTCAGGCGGCGCCGGCTTCGCCCTCGACTGCTCCTGCGGCCTGAGCCCGCGCCATCGGCGCGGCATCCCCTTTGGTCGGCCCCTCGCCCCGGAGGCGTCGCAAGGCGACGAGGATCTTCTCGGGCTCGAGCCGCAGCCGGAAGTCGGGATCGGTCCAGGCCTCGGCGATGCGACCATCGGGGGCGACGACCAGGGTCGCGGGGATGGGCAGGAAACCCGCATTGAGGTTGCGGATCCCGAAAATCCCCGCGGCGGAGAAGATCTCGAACAGGGGATCGCCGACCCAGATCGCCAGGGACAATTCGAGGGCATAGGCGCAATCCACGTCGACGAGAAGATCGAAGCCGACCCCGCGGTCGCGCACCTTGCGCAGGAAGGCCGGTCCCTCCGGCAACGCGGCGACGATTGTCCCCCCGAGGGCCTCCACCTGCGGCCTGATCCCTTCGAGCGCGCCGAGTTCGGCCTCGCAGAAAGGGCACCAGTGGCCGCGGTTCAGGCTGAGCACGAGCGGCCCCTTGGCGAGCAGGTCGGCCGAGAAGACGAGCCGCCCGTCGTCGCGCGGCAGGGCGAAGGATGGCAGGCTGTCGCCGGGCCCGATGGCCTCCAGCCCTGCGCCGGACTGCCTCAGGCGCGTCACCAGCCGATCGGTTTCCTCCGCGATGGTGGGCGCGGCCGAACGGACCTGCGCGGCGATGGCGGCGAGTTGGTCGGCGAGGCTGGTCAGGTTCGGCTCGCTCACGACAAGGCCTCGCGGATCAGATGAGGGCCGGGCACGCACTGCATCCACGGGCATGTCCGGCAGCGCAGCAAGTGTGACGCTTCGCGGAGCGCGATGAAAGCCCGGGCAGGCTGCGATTTCGATACGTGCCCGCTATGGGCGGGGGCTCTCGCCCCGGCGCTAGCCGGGAAACAGGCTGGCCCCCCCGTCGACGCCGATGGTCTGCCCCGTCACGAAGCCTGCTTTCTCCGAGGCCAGGAAAGCCACGACCTCGGCGACGTCTTCCGGCCGGCCGAGCCTGCGCATGGGAACCTGCGCCAGGTAGCGCGCCTCGCCGGCGCTGCCGGGCGCGTTGTTGGCGCGGAACAGCTCGGTCTCGGTCGGTCCGGGGGCCACCGTGTTGGCGGTCACGCCATGGGCGGCCTGCTCGACGGCGATGGTGCGCGTGAGGCTCTCCAGCGCAGCCTTGGAGGCCGCGTAGCTCATCCGGAATGGCAAACCCTTCACCACCAGGCTCGAAATGCTGACGACGCGCCCGAAGCCGGCCCGGCGCATGTTGGGCAGCAGGGCCTGGGTGAGCTGGAGGGCCGGACGCCAGTTGACGTCGATGAGGCGCAGGGCCTCCGTCGCGTCCACGCTGCCGGGCTCCTCGTGGCGTGCCAGGCCGGCATTGTTGACGATGCCGACGATCTCGGGGCGTCCGGACAGGTGGCGGGCGAGCTCCGCCGTGGCGGCGGGGTCGGAGAGGTCCGCCTCGATCATCTCGGCCGGACCCGGACCGGGCTTCGAGCGCGCCACGCCGATGACGTGCCAGCCGTCCCTGGCGAGGGCGCGGGCCGCGGCGAGGCCGATGCCTCGCGACGCCCCGGTGACAAGGATGGAGCGTGCCATGGCTGCCTCCCTAGGCCTGGGCCAAGGCCAGGGTCCTGGCGACGCCGCGCTGGACGGCCGGCCGGGCCGAGACCTCGTCGTACCAGCGCTGCACGTGCGGGACGCCTTCGAGCGACACCTCGGCGAACTCGCGCCGCCAGAGCCAGCCGAAATGCGCGATGTCGGCGATCGAGAAGTCGTCCCCCGCCGTGAAGCGCTGCGAGGCGAGCCGCGCATCGAGGACGCCGAGGATGCGCAACGCCTCGTTGCCGAAGCGGTCGATGGCCAGCGGGATCGGCTCGGGCGCCAGCTTGCGGAAATAACCGGCATTGCCGAAGGCGACGCCGAGGCCCGAGGCGTGGAAGAAGAGTTGCTCGAAGACGCGGGCGCGTCCCACCGGATCGCGCGGCAGCAGGCGGCCGGCCTTCTCGGCGAGATGGACGAGGATGGCGGCGCTCTCGCTCAGGACGAGGGGACCGCCGGGGACGTCGTGGTCGACGATGACGGGCACCTTGGCGTTGCCGTTCAGCGCCACGAAATCCGGCGCTTTCTGCGCGCCCTGGCGGATGTTCACGGGGTGGAGCCGATAGTCGAGGCCGAGTTCCTCGAGGGCGATGGGGACTTTCACGCTGTTGGGCGTGGCGAAGGCATGGACGTCGATCATGGCGAGGTTCCTGGAGGGGGTGGGGCGCGGCCGGCCGGCGGCCGTCCGGGGCTGTCAGGCGGCGCTCAGCCGGGCCGAGCCGATGGCAGGGAGCAGGTCCGAAGGTTCGGGCCGCTGCGTGTAGTCGGGGTTGACCTCGGCATAGCGGATGACGCCGTCCTGGCCGATGACGAAGCGGGACGGCATGGGCAAGGTCCAGCTGTCGTCCCCGTTGATCATGGGAAGGTCGTTCTTCAGGCCCTTGTAGACGTCGATCAGCGCGTCCGGCATGCGGAAGCGGATGCCGAAGGCCGCGGCGACCTCGTTGCCCGCATCGGACAGGATGGGGAAGTCGAGGCCGTTCTGCCGCATCGACTTGCGGCTGTTCGGCCGGGTCTGGGGAGAGATGGCGACAAGGCTCGCGCCCTCCGCCTCGAAGGACTCGAGCGATTCCTGAAGCGCCTGGAGCTCCATGTTGCAGTAGGGGCACCAGATGCCGCGGTAGAAGCTGACGATCAGCGGCCCGCGCGCCAGCAGGACCCGCGAGGAGACGACATTGCCGTCGGCGTCGGGAAGCGTGAAGGCAGGCGCCAGATCTCCCGCCCGAAGGGCCCGCTGCGCAGCGCCGGAGGCGATCAGGTCCGCCGTGGCCCCGTCCATGACCGCGAGGGTCTCGGGGGCCACGCGATAGGGTGGCTCGCCGGAGCGGAAGGCGGCCTTGAAGGCGTCGAGCTTGTCTTGCAGGGACATGGGAGCCTCCTCAGGCCTGGGCCATGGAGCGGGCGACGTCGGCGGCGCTGATGCCTTCGAGCGCGAGGCCGTAGCCCGCCCCCTCGTCGACGATGCGGCGCAGCTTCTGCGTCAAGGCGATGCGGGTGTAGCGGCCGGTGAGCGGCGGCAGGGCGGCGATCGTGTCGGCGATGGCGTGGGCGCGGGCGAGCAGCCCGTCGCGCGGCACGATCTCGTTGACGACGCCCCACTCCTTCGCCGTAGCGGCGTCGAGCACCTGGCGCGTGAGGATGAAGTAGCGGCCGCGGATGCTGCCGATCACCTCGGGCCAGAGCAGGTTGACGCCGTCGCCCGGTACGATGCCGAACTCGAAATGCGGCTTGTCCTGGAACACCGTGTCCGGCGTGGCCAGAACGATGTCGGCCAGCAGCGCGTATTCGGAATGCAGCAGCACAGGGCCGTTCAGCGCGGCGATGAGCGGGACCTCGATGTCGAGGATGTTCATGAGGACCTTGCGGCCCTCGCGGAAGATGCGGTCATAGCCCTGGGGCGAGAAGAAGTCGAAGCCGTCCGGGCAGATCGCGTCCATGAACGCGTCACCCGAGCCGGTGAGGATCACGGCGCGCGTTTCGCGGTCCTCGCCGACGGCGTGGAACAGGTCGACGAATTCCCGGTGCGTGTGCCCGTCGAAGACGAGCTTGCCGCCGTCCGAGTGCAGGCGCACCTCGAGCACGCCGTTCGGCTTGCGGGTCAGGCGGGCATGGGGAAAGGCGTCGCGGTAGGTCTCGAAGCTCTGGGGCATGGCGCTCTCCATCGGTTTGGGGGATGCGATGAAGAGAGGAGTAGTCCATGCCGCCCGGGGAGGGATGACGGCTCGAGGCGATAGGTTTTATTCTCGCCAGGAATGGGCAGGAGGAGCCGATGGATCGCCACGCCGCCATGTCGGCTTTCGTCCGGGTCGTCGAGAGCGGATCCTTCTCGGCCGCCGCGCGGCAGCTCCACGTCGGCCAGCCCGCGATCTCCAAGATCGTCGCCTCGCTGGAGACGCGGCTCGGCGTGCGCCTCCTGCTGCGCACGACGCGCGGCCTCACCCCCACCGAGGCGGGCCTGCGCTTCTACGAGCGCGCCAAGGCGTCCCTGGAGGAAGCCGACGAGGCCGAGCTCGCCGCGCGGGGCGCCGGGAGGGGCCTCAGCGGGGTGCTGCGCGTCTCCGCGGCGACCACCTTCGCACGGCTGCACGTGGTGCCGCGCCTCCAGGGCTTCCTGGACGCGCACCCGGACCTGACGATCGAGCTCGTGCTCGACGACCGGACCATCGACCTCGTCGAGGAAGGGATCGACGTCGCCCTTCGCATGGGCGACCTGCCGGATTCCGCGGCCACGGCGCGGCGCCTCGGCAACAGCCCGCGATCGGTGATCGCAAGCCCGGCCTATCTCGCGCGCCGGGGACGTCCGTCCTCTCCCGCGGAGCTGACGGGCCACGAGATCGTCGCCTATACCCAGGGCAGGTTCGGCACATGGACGTTCCAGAAGGGCCCATCCGAGATTTCCGTTGCCGTCGGCGGACGGGTCCGGGTGAACAGCGCGGAGGGAATCCGTTCCGCCGTGCTCGCCGGGCTCGGCATCACCATCGCCTCGGAGTGGATGTTCGCCCCGGAGCTCGCGAGCGGCGCGGCGATACGCCTCCTCGGGGGATGGTCGCTCCCCTCGGTCGACCTGTGGGCGCTGTTCCCCACCGGCCGCCTCGCCAGCTCCAAGGCCCGGGCCTTCGCCGATTTCGTACAGGCGATCGTCGCGCCCGGGCACGGAGGCCAGGCGACATGACGCCGCGGCGGGCCACACCGCCGGGCGGCGGCTGGCGCCGGCGAGCCCGTCCCCCTATCGTCCGCGCGGGGGAGACGAGCACATCAGGGACGGCAGCATGCGCATCGGCGTCGACGACATCACCGGCATCGTCGGGATCATCCCGACCCCCTCCACCCCTGACGCCGACCGCTGGGACTGCGAGAACTCGGTCGACCTCGTTTCGACAAGCGCCATGGTCGCGCGCGTCGTCGCGGGCGGCGTGCGCATCCTCATGACCAATGGCAGCTTCGGCGAGGGCGCCACTCTCACCGAGCGCGAGCACTATGACTTCACCGCCTGCGTGGCTGAGACGCTGGCGGGGCGCGGCCTGCTCTTCGCCGGGGTGACCACGCTGAATACCCGCGACACGATCGCCCGCGCGCGCGGCGTGATCGAGCGCGGCGCGGACGGGCTGTTCCTCGGCCGGCCCATGTGGATGGCGCTCGACGATGGCGGCATCGTCCGCTACTACCGAGACATTGCCGAGGCGCTGCCGGACGTGCCCATCGTCCTCTACGACAACCACCTCGCCTTCAAGGGCCGGATCTCCACGCAGGCCTATGCCGCGCTGAGCCGCATTCCCGAGATCGTCGCGACCAAGCACATTGGCGGTCCCGCCATGGACGACGACCTCGCGGCCGTCGAGGGCCGGATGCGCGTGCTGCCCCTCGATGCGCACTGGCCGGCCTTCGCGCGGCGCCATCCCGCCGAGGCCACGGCCTGCTGGACGGGAAACGCCGCGGACGGCACGGAACCCCTCGTGGCGCTGGCGCGCGCCGTCGAGGCGCGCGATCTCGACCGCGCCGACGCCATCGCCGCGCGCATGGCTTGGGCCCAGGCGCCGATGTTTCCCGGCGGCAAGCTGGAGAACTTCGTCGACTACAACATCCCCATCGCCCACGCGCGCCTGGAAGGCTCCGGCCTCGTGCGCAGCGGCCCGCCCCGCCCGCCCTACATCTCCGCTCCCGAAGGGCACATGGAGGGCGGCCGGGAGACCGGGCGCAGGTGGGCGAGCCTGCGCGCGGAATTCGCGTAGGCGGGGCTTTGGCCCCGGGGGCCGGGTGGGAGCTTAGCGCCTGGCCTTGCGGGCAGCGTACCGCGCGTCCCGCGCGGCCTTCTGCTCGGCGAGGAGCGCCTGCTGGCGGGCCTCGCTCTCCGCGGCCTCGCGGGCTGCCAACTGTTCCCGCTCGATCGCCTCCGCGGCGGCCCTTTCGGCCTGCTCGGTCTTCTCGCGCAGGGCCTGGGCCTCGCGGGCGCGGCGGCGCTCGTCCCGCGCGGCTGCGACCTGCTCCCGCGCTGCTCGCCGCTGGGCGAGTTCGGCGGGATCCTGCGCCTGCGACCGGGCGGCGAACTGCTCACTCATCGCCTTGCGGGCGTTCTGGGACGCTTTCATGCGATCATTGAAGGACGCGCGGAAGCCCATGCGTGGCTCTCTCCTGCTGGCATCAGATACGGAAAAGGCCGCCCCCGGGGGGACGGCCCTGGCGTCACGCAGAGGGCCTTCAGGCCCCTTCGATCGTGCTCACGGCGATCTTGCCGGTGCGGCGGTCCTCGGCGGTGTCGAACATCACCTTCTGGCCCTCGACCAGTCCGCGCATCCCGGCGCGCTCTAGCGCCGTGGCGTGGACGAAGACGTCCTTGCCGCCGTCGCTGGGCTGGATGAAGCCGAAGCCCTTCTGGTCGTTGTAAAACTTAACAGTTCCGGAGATCATCCTGATAGTCTTTCGCTCAAGCGTTCGCTAAGGCCCAGGGTCGAATCCCTGTCCTGGTTCAGTCGAATTTTGGAGAGAATTCTGAACGTGCGTCACGCAATCGGAGCGAAACGGCCCAGTCGTCCGGCCAAACATCGATCTTTTCTGTATGGACGCGATCGTCGACTTTCTCAAGGAAAATATTGTGCGATCCGGTATAATGCGCCTCAGAAGAAAACCTCACGCCCAAGGCGCACCATGTCATCATCATCCTCGGATCGACCCAGCAAGGACCAGAGAAAGGCCAGCGCGAACCGGCACTTCACGCCGGGCGACCGCAACGAGACCGTGCGTTCGGAGATCGAGCGCGGGCAGGCCACGATGCGGGCCAAGACGGAACGGCTTAAAGCGCTCCGGCTCGCCCGCGACGCAGCGGAAACAGCCGCGGCGGAGACCGCCCCGGCGCCCAAGGCCCGCAAGGGCAAGTAGGGCGCCGGGCGCCGTTCAGCGGATGCACGTCTCTACGAAGCGCAGCCGCGCCACCAGCCCGAGTGACTGGGCCTCGGCCTGTTTTCAACCGACGAGCCGGACCGAGCGGCCAGACCGAAATGCGGGACCCTTCCTATTCCATCACTCCGGCGAGACGATCGTCCGGAGCGCGTCTCGCGCTTCGCCATGCCTGCGGCGTCGTTCCGCTCCAGCGCTTGAAGGCTGTCACGAACGTACTGGATTGGCCGTAGGCCAGCGCGTCGCTGATCTCGCCAATCGACAACCGCGTCACGGTCAGCAGTTCCCGCGCCGCCGCGTACCTGACGTGGTCGAGGATCATTCCCACGCTGCTGCCTTCCTTCTCCAGCCGTCGGGAGAGGGATCGGACGGTGAGGCCCAGCTTCGCCGCCACCCGCTCGGTGGTGGGGGCCTCGAGCAGGAGGAGCGGACGGAGGACGTGCCGCACGCGGCTGCTCCACTCGTTCCGGGACTGCGCTAGGAGGCCATGGAGGGCCGCTCTCATCTCAGCGTGTCGAGAGGGATCGGCCGCTGGCAGCCGGGTTGCGACCGCTGTCTGCGACAGCACCAGGCCCGTGGCCGGCTGGTCGAACAAGACCGGGCACTTGAATGCAGCCTGATACGGTGTCGGGTCTTCGGGCTGTCTGACCGTCAGCCAGACTTCCTCGGGAGCGACGTGGCCACCGGTGAGGGCGTGGACGAGGCGAAGCCCCAGTGCCGTCACGCAGCCATAGATCTGGTCGTGCGCGACGGTGGCGATATCGTAGATGCCATAGCCCAGCAGAGCGTTTCCGCCCTGTCGATGCAGATAGACCACGGCGCCGCGGGAGTTAGCCGGCTGGAAGCTCACGAAGTCGTTCAGGGCATCGAGCAGCGTCGGGGCGCAGGCCATGACGTCGCCCACGCGACCCAGGCTCCGGTGGTCTCCCTGCAAGCCCACCAGCATCCCGAAATGGGGGATGCCGGTGGCCCTCGAGCAGGCCGCGAGGATGGCACTCACCAGGGCGTAGGGGATCTTTCGGTCGGGGTCCTCGAACAGTCCGTCCTCGATCCCGAGCCGGCCCAGCACGGCCTCGGGCCGGTGCCCCCGCTCCGTCAGCAGGCGTGGCACGCATGTGAGCACCGCGACCCTCTGGGTGGGCTCGGTATCCCAGCGCTTTGCCAATGTGTCCGACATTCGAAACGCAACCTTGGCGATTGATAGTATCGTCGTGCAAGGCGACCGGGTCCCGTCACGGGCCGGTGGCCAACGTCCCCCCTATACCGGAGATCGTCGCGATGAAACGAATGGCCGTCCTGTTGGCCGCCCTCGGGGCTCTCGTGCAGCCTGCCTTTGCCGAGAGCACGTGGGAACGACTTGACCATGGTATCCGCGTCGTCCGGGAGTGCTCCGGCGACATCCGGGAGCTTTGCAAGGGGACCAAGCCCGGCGACGGACGCATCAAGGCCTGCATCGCGAAAAATTTCGGCAACCTGTCGAGCGCGTGCGTGAAGGCGCTGGCGGAGCCGGTGCCCGCCGTGCTCTCCGACGGCGTCAACGCCACCTCCAAGCGGATCGAGAACTCCCATCTCATGCGCTTCATCGAGATGTATCTGGCGGGCATCGATCCCGCCACGGGAGACGTCGTCGGCCAGTGCTATGGCAGCTACGCCATGCCGAACGTCCCGGCGAACAAGGACACGGCTCCGCAGGCGCAGGTGGCCGCCCTGAACATGAACAAGCTCAGGCGGCAGTACGGCGTGCTGGCCGCCTCGTTGAACGGCCCGAAGATCTGGATCCCCGACTGGTTCGACGTTGACGTCGGAAAGACGCGGCAGTTCGGCGCCCTGGCGATGCCGTGGACGGCCCAGGTGAACCTCGGCAAGAAGCTCGACGTCAACAACGTCAAGCCCTACGAGCCCGTGACGATCCGGCGCAAGAGCGCCATCAACTGGAACAAGGGCCGGGTGGTCATGGTCCTTGACGATCCCCAGGGCAACACCTGGATCATGAAGGGCTTCGAACTCGGCCTGAAGCCGAAGATCACCTACGAGGCTTTCCTCGCCGCCGGCCCTGCCAACTACAAGAAGCTGCCGCCTGGGTGGAAGGCGCGCGTGGTCACGCTGGAGAAGGACAATCTGGAGGTCCCCGAGGGCGGCGTGGCCACGATCATGGTCGACGAGTTCTTCAACGTCTTCGACAAGACCGGCCCCGGCATGAGCAACTCGAAGCCCTGACAGGCATCATCGGCGAACTCAGCCTTCGCGGGGTCGTCTCGCTGTTCAACGGCTGCCTTGATCCGACAATAAGAAAAATTCCTTGAGATCCAGGCTCCCGTTCGCCAACCTCCGCCCGCCTCATCCATAGGGGGAGGCGTCCGGAGCGGTCCGTCGTGGGGTGGGGTGCGGCGCCTTCGCCGGTGGGGGGAACCTGACCCGGTCCCGGGACGCCGGTCCCGCTCCCGGGGCGGCAGCTACGGGCCTCGTCGGTTCCGGATCCTGATCCGGCGAAGACGGTGCCCGGGGCACACCCCCCGGGATCGGCCGCCCACCCTGCATTTGGACGGGGCCGCGCCTTGGCGGCGCCAGGGCCAATCGCCTCTCCCCGCTGATCCCACGAGCGATCAGCGGGCGGCGCGAGGGCGGCGGGCAATGCGGCGCGCCTGCGCCGCAGGCCAGGCGCAACGGCCAGCCGGCCCAGCACGTTGACGAGCGCACCGGGAGGTCCCGGACGAAGGAGGCTCCATGTCGCAGCCGCACGACGCCATCCCCACCCTTCCAGCCGACATCCGCATCGACGACGAGGGCGGCCATCTCCTGCTCACGCCCGTTACCGAGGCCGGCCGCGCCTGGCTTGCGGCGCACCTGCCGGCGGACGCCGTCTGGCGCGGCGGCTCGGCCGAGGTGGAAGCGCGCGGGCTCGACGCCCTCGTCAACCGCATGACGGATGCCGGCCTCGCCGTGCTCGGGCCGATGTGAGCGGCGCCAGTGGGGCGTCGGGCCACTGGCCGGCGGCCTGCCCCCCCCCGGAAGCGACATGCCCGCAGGCAGTGGCGGCGGCGCCGGCGGCAAGAAATCTCCGCTCTTTGTCGAAGCGCAAACAGACAGAGGGGGCGCGTCGACTTGTAAACGTCTGGTTGGTGCGGCGTTTCGAGGATCCACCCCAGTCGTGGCGGTCAAGGCAACCTGCCGACCGCCTCCTGGGGAGTACCATGAGCACCGCACATCCTTCGCCCGCCCGCCGCCGCGGCCTGCGCCTCGTCCACCGCATCGGCCTCATCACGGCCGTTCCGCTGCTCGGCGCGGCGGGGCTCGCGGCCGTCCTCCTCACGGGCCAGGTCGCCCGGTTGCGCCAGGCCGGCGAGAGCGCCGCCTTCGCGCAGGCCGCCGTCGACATCGGCGCGGTCATCCATGCGGTGCAGAAGGAACGCGCCGCGAGCACGGCCGCAGTCGGTTCGGCTGACGCCCGCCTGCGGGCGGAGCTGCGCCAGCAGCGGGCGGAGGTCGACGCCGCGCTGGCGAAGGCCCGCGCCGACGCCATGGCCGGCGGGCCGCTCCTGGACGCGGCCGAGCAGTCGCTCACGCAGGCCCGCCGCGTCGTCGACGCGGGGGTGATCGGACGCGCAGGTGCGTTGCAAAGCGTCTCCGAGCCCATCGCGATCCTCATCGCCGGCCAGCGCGACCATGCCGCGGACGGACGCCTGGGCCGGCTGATGGACGACTATGTCGACCTCGTCCAGGCCGGCGAAGCCGCCGGGCAGGAGCGCGGCTGGGGCACGGCCATCCTCACGTCGGCGGCGGGCGAGCAGACCGCCGCGCCGGTGCAGGACGTCGCTGCCGTCATCGGGCTCGCCGCCACCAGCGAAGGGAAGCTCGCCGAGGTCGCCGCGCATGATCCGGCCGGGCTCGGCGCAGCGATCGGGGCCCAGGCGGCCGGCTCCGCGGCGCTCTCGGCGTCGAGGCTGCGCTTCCTGCGCTCGACGGCGCGGCTCGATCCGGGCCTCGCGTTGGCGGACTGGCGCGCCGAGGCCACCGCGCGCATCGACGCGCTCTTCGAGCTGCAGAACAGGCTCGGACGCGCCATCGTGGCGGCGGCGGAGGAGACACGGCGCGATGCCCTGGCCCAGACGGCGTGGGTGTCGGGCGCGTTGCTCGCGACGGTGCTCGTGGCGGCCGGCGCAGCCTTCCTCGGCGGGCGTCGCATCGCCGGCGCGATCGGCCAGACCGAGCAGGCGATGCGACGTCTTGCGGCCGGCGATCTCGACACGGCGATCCCGGGGGCCGGACGGGCGGACGAGATCGGAGCCATGGCCAACGCCATCGAGGTCTTCCGGGAGAACGCCCGCGCCGTCCGCGAGCACGACCATTCCGAACGACGGGAGGCGGCGGCGCGCGAGGAGCGGGCGCAGCTCATGGCCCAGATCGTCCACGAGGTCGGCACGGTGGTGGACCGCGCCGCGCAGGGGGACTTTCGCGTCCGCGTGCAGGCGCGCGCCGCCGATCCCGACCTCGCCCGCCTCGTGGACTGCATCAACGCGATCAACGCCGTCGTGGACGAGGCGACGGCGGAGCTTTCCGATGTGCTGCGCGGCCTCGCCGACGGCGACCTGACGCGCAGCGTGCGGCCGGTCTATCGCGGGCGGTTTGACGATCTGGCCCAGGCTGCCAACACGACGATGGTGCGCATGGCGCAGGCCGTGGCCACCATCAAGGCCACGTCGGGACTGGTCTCGGCCGCGGCGGGCGAGATCAGGGGCGGCGCCGACGACCTCGCATCGCGCACGGAGCAGCAGGCGTCCTTCCTCGAGGAGACAGCCGCAACGACGGAGGAGCTCGCGGCGTCCGTCAAGTCGAGCTCGCAATCGGCGCGCCGCTGCGCCGAGACCGCCGAGCGCGCCCGCGCGGTCGCCACCGAGGGCGGCCAGACCGTCGCCGCGGCGGTGCAGGCCATGGACCGCATCGAGGGCACGTCGCGGCGGATCGGCGAGATCACCGGCGTGATCGACGAGATCGCGTTCCAGACGAACCTCCTGGCGCTCAACGCGGCCGTCGAGGCGGCGCGCGCCGGGGAGGCCGGCAAGGGCTTCGCCGTCGTGGCAGCCGAGGTCCGCGCCCTGGCGCAGCGCGCCAGCGAGGCGGCCAAGGACATCGGCGGCCTCATCGCCGGCGCCACGGCGCAGGTCTCCACCGGCACGGCGCTCGTGAAGGAGGCCGGCTCCACGCTGACGAGGATCGTCGAGGCGGCCGGCGCGGTGTCCGACGCCGTCGCCGAGATCGCCTCCTCCTCGACCGAGCAGGCCAATGGCATTGGCGAGATGAGCCAGGCCGTCGCCCACATGGACGAGATGACGCAACAGAACGCCGCTCTCGCCGAGCAGAGCTCCGCCTCCGCGACGGCTCTGGCCGACCAGATCGCACAGCTGGAGGACCTCGTGGGCTTCTTCCGGACGGGGGTAATCCAACGAGGGGCGGCACGCTCCGCGTGAGGCGATTCAGGGAAGTCCCCTCCTCTAGGTGTGATGAAACCGGTTGCAAAGTGGAATGAAACCGGTTTACCTTTGTGCGATCGCGGCGCCCGCGAAGGCGCCCGTCGTCTCGGGAGGACGGATGAGCTCGGTGCGGGAGCTGGCCAAGGCGTTGGGCGTGTCGGCGGCCACGGTGTCGCGGGCGCTCGATGGCCACCCCAACGTCTCGCATGAGACGCGCGCCCGGATCGTGGCGGCGGCCAGGGCCGCGAACTACCGTCCGAACAGCGCAGCCCGGCGGCTCAGCACGGGCCGAAGCGAGATCGTCTCGCTCGTGCTGCCCACCGAGGCCGGCAATTTCGACGAGCCGCTCTACATCCGCCTGCTGCACGGCATCGGCCGCCGGCTCGCCGCGGCGGGCTACGACCTCTCCGTGCTGTCGGCCGCCCCCGGCGTGGAGGAGGACGCGCTCTACCGCCGCCTCGTCGAGAGCCGCCGCGCGGACGGCGTGATCGTCGTGCGCACGCGCTGGGACGATCCACGCGTCGCCTACCTCCAGTCGGTCGAGTTCCCCTTTGTCTGCATGGGCCGCACCAACGCGGCGCTCCCCTACGCCTTCGTCGACGGCGACGGCGAGGCCGCCTTCTTGGACGCCACGCGCCGTGTGCTGGCGCTGGGGCACCGGGACGTCGTTCACCTGGCCGCGCCCTCCGCGTTCTGCTTCTCGCGCTTCCGCCGCCACGGCTTCGTCAGGGCCGTGGAGGAGGCCGGGCTCGAGGCGCGGGTCGCAGAGATCCCCGCGGACGGACACGCGGCCTGCGCCATGGCCCACACCCTGCTCGACGGCCCGCGCCCACCGACGGCGATCGTCGCGGCCACCGACCGCATGGCCTACGGCGTGATGAAATGCGCCGCCGAGCGGGGCCTCGTGCCGGGACGGGACCTCTCGATCCTCGGCCACGACAACCTCACCGCCTCGGCCTTCACGCACCCGCAGCTCGCCACGATGGAGCTGAGCTTCGAGGCCACGGCCGAGCAGCTCGCGACCTTCATGCTTGCCCGCATCGACGGCGAGAATCCCGCCGCGCTGCAGGCCGTTCGGCCCGTCACCTTCCTGGAGGGCGGCACGCTCGGCCCTCCCCCTTCAAACGGGCCTCCAGCAGGCCCCAACACAGCCAAGGCGGCGAAGACCCGCTGAAAGACATGAACAGACACGGAGGAAACACATGTCCCTTTTGAGAGCCGGCCTCGCAGCCGCCGTCATGGCCACCTCGCTGGCGGCGATGCAGGCCGCCCGCGCCGCAGACCTGATCTTCATGTCCACGCAGCTGCGCCCCATCGAGGAGGCGCAGAAGGTGCGCTCGGCGATCCTGAAGGGCGGTCCGGCGACGACCTACGTCGTCGACGAGCCAGGCCCCTTCACGGTGCGCGCACGCGCCGAGCAGCAGGCCGGCAAGGTCACCGCCAGCCTCTACGGCGCCGGCCACGGCGAGATGGCGCCGCTGGTCGACGTCCTGCAGCCGCTGGACGACGTCGCCGCCGCGCTCAAGGACCGCGGCTTCCCGCAGGGCCTGCTGGACTCCGGCAAGTTCGGCACGGACCACGTGCTGATGATCCCGTGGATGCAGGCGAGCTACGTGCTCGTCGTCAACAAGCAGGCTCTGCCCTTCCTGCCGGCCGGCGCGGATGTGAACGCGCTGACCTACGACCAGTTGCTCGCCTGGGGCAAGGCGATCCAGGAGAAGACTGGCAAGCGCGTGCTGGGCTTCCCGGCGGGGCCGAAGGGCCTCTTCGCCCGCTTCCTGGAAGGTTCGCTGCTGCCGGCCTACACGGGCTCGACGGTCACCGCCTTCCGTTCGCCGGAGGCGCAGAAAGCCTGGGGCGACCTCACGGCCTTGTGGGCCTACGTGAACCCCGATTCCACCCGCTACGACTTCATGCAGGAGCCTCTGCAGGCCGGCGACGTGTGGATCGCGTGGGACCACGTGGCGCGCGTGCGTGAGGCGCTCACCGCTGCGCCGGACGACTATGTGGTCGTGCCCTCCCCGGCCGGCCCCAAGGGCCGCGGCGCCATGGTGGTGCTGGCTGGCCTCTCCATCCCCAAGAACGCGCCGGACCGCGCGGGCGCCGTCAGCCTGATCGACCATCTCACCAAGCCCGCGACGCAGATCGTCACGGCTTCCGAGGTGGGCTTTTTCCCGGTCGTGAAGGCGGATCTTCCCGCCGACCTCTCCCCCGGCATCAAGCTCATCGCCGGCGGGCTCGGCAAGACGATGGCCTCGAAGGACCTGATCACCGTGCTCCTGCCCGTCGGGCTCGGCGCGAAGGGAGGCGAGTTCAACAAGGTCTATGTCGATACCTTCGCGCGGATCGTCCTCAACAAGGAGCCGGTCGCCAAGGTGCTCGACGAGCAGGCCGCCGCGCTCAGGACGATCATGGAGGACACCAAGGCCCCGTGCTGGGCGCCCGACGCGCCCTCCAGCGGCCCCTGCCCCGTCAAGTGACACAGGGGCGCGCCCGGCCCGGCCGAGGCGCGCCCTCCCCCGCTCTCACCCGGAGGGTCCGGCCATGGCGCGCTCGCGCCTCCTGCCCTACCTGCTGATCGCCCCGGCCGTGCTGTTCCTGCTGGCGCTCTTCGTGATGCCGCTGCTCCAGACGATGGCGCTGGCCTTCACCGGGGAGAACGGCAGCTTCTCTCTGGGCCCCTTCCAGAAGATGGCCGGCGACCTGAATTTCGGGCCGGCCCTGCGCAACACCTTCGCGCTCGTCGTCACCGTCGTGCCCGTGCAGATCGCGCTGGCGCTGGGCATGGGGCTGATGCTGCAGAAGATGAGCAGGGGCCGCGACCTCGTGCTCTGGATCTGGACGATCCCGCTCGGCATCTCCGATCTTGCGGCGGGCCTCGTTTGGCTGGTGATCCTGTCTGACACGGGCTTCCTCAACAGCGCGCTCTATGCGCTTGGGCTCATCCCTGGCAAGACCGCCTGGCTCACCTACGAGCACCCGGTGACGCTCTTCCTCGGCATCTTCGCCGCGGAGGTCTGGCGAGCCACTGCCATCGTGCTGATCGTGCTGGTCGCCGGCCTTCAACTGATCCCGAAGGAATATGCCGAGGCCGCCGAGATCTTCGGCGCCGGCCCGTGGACGCGCTTCCGCCGCATCACGCTGCCCCTGCTCAAGCCCAGCCTGCAGTCGGCGCTGATCCTTCGCACGGTGCTCGCCTTCGAGGTCTTCGGCGTCGTCTACGCGCTGGGCGGCAGCAACCTGCCGGTGCTCGCAGGCGAGGCCTATACCTGGCAGAATACGAACCAGAACTACGCGGTGGCGGCCGCCTATGCCGTGCTGATCATGGCGGTCTCGCTCGCCGCCACGGCCCTCTACCTGCGGCTGCTGCGGACGCCAGAGGAGGCCCGGCCATGATCGCCCGGCGCTTCGTCTACTGGACCGGCGTCGCGGTGCTCTGCGCGTGGGTGCTCGTGCCGCTTTACATGATCGGGCTCGGCGCCTTCGGCGGGCGGTCCTGGGTGTTCTCCTGGCCCAAGACCCTATCGCCGGCCCGCGCGACCCTGTCGAACCTGATGCCGTTCCTCGAGATCGAGGGCGTCTGGCACGCGCTCGGCAACTCGGTGATTGCGGCCGTCCTGACGATGGTCTTCTCGATCTTGCTCGGCGCGCCGGCCGGCTACGCGCTCGCGCGCTACAACTTCCGCGGCCAGAACGGCTTCCGGATGCTGGTATTGCTCACCCGCGCCTTCCCTCTCGCCATACTCGCGCTGCCCCTGACGGTGAGCTTCATCCGCGTCGGTCTTTACGACACGCCACTCGGCGTCAGCCTCGTGCACACGGCGCTGGCGTTGCCCTTCGCGGTGCTCGTCACGGCGAGCCTGTTCCAGGGCATACCGCGCGAGCTGGAGGAGGCCGCCTGGGTCTTCGGGGCGTCGCGCTGGGGCGCGGTGCGCAAGGTCGTGCTGCCGCTCGCCGCCCCCGGCATCGTGGCGGCCGCGGTCTTCGCCTTCGTGATCTCATGGAACGAGGTCTTCGCGGCCAGCGTGCTCACCGTGCGGGAGCGCACGCTCACGGCCTATCTCCTGACGATCCTGGCCGAGAGCCCCCTGCACTATCGCTTCGCGGGCGGCTTCATCCTGATCGTCCCTTCCGTCGTCTTCATCTTCGCCGTCCGCAAGTACCTCTTCGCCATGTGGGGCGTCTCCAACCGCTGAGGACCGTCGTGGCTGGAATCACCATCGACCGAATCGCAAAGTCCTTCGGCAGCGCCACGGCGCTCGCCGAGATCTCGCTCGACATCGCCGACGGGGAGTTCGTCGCGCTGCTCGGCCCGTCCGGCTGCGGCAAGACTACGCTGCTGCGCATCATGGCGGGGCTGGAGCAGCAAAGCTCGGGGCGCGTGCTGATCGGCGGGCGCGACGTCTCGGCCCTTGCGCCGCGCGAGCGCGGCCTCGCCATGGTGTTTCAGAACTATGCGGTCTTCCCGCACATGACCGTGTTCGAGAACGTCGCCTTCGGCCTGCGCATGCAGCGCCGCCCGGAGGAGGAGGTCCGCAAGCAGGTCGCCAAGGCCTCGGCGCTCCTCCACATCGAGCCCTATCTCGAGCGCTATCCAGCAAAGCTCTCGGGAGGCCAGCGCCAGCGCGTCGCGGTGGCGCGAGCGCTCGCGGTGGAGCCAGCGGTGCTCCTGATGGACGAGCCGCTCTCCAACCTCGACGCGCTGCTGCGCCTCGAGATGCGCTCGGAGTTGAAGGCTGTGCTGAGGGAGGCCGGCACAACGACCGTCTACGTCACGCACGACCAGACCGAGGCCATGGGCCTCGCCGACCGCATCGCCGTCATGTATGGCGGCCGCATCGTGCAATGCGCGCCGCCCCCGCAGGTCTACGCAAGACCCGCGACACGCTTCGTCGGCGGTTTTGTCGGCTCGCCCCCGATGAACTTCCTGCCGGTGAAGGCCGGCGGCGGCCAGGTGGCGCTGGGCGGCTCGCGCTTCTCCGCGCCGCGCGACGGCGACCTGCTGCTCGGTTTTCGTGGCGAGGACGCCCGGCTCGCGCCACCCGCGGAAGGCGTTCCATTTCAAGTTCGTGTCAGCGAGCCGATGGGCTCGCACCTCCTGCTCACCGGCCGCGTGGGCGAGACCCAGGTGCGCGTCGCCGCCCCGCCCGATGCGACGCTCCCGGCGGACGGAAACGTGGGCCTCGTCCTGCCGGGCGACCGCGTGGTGTGGATGGACCCCGCCACCGAGACCGCCATTGCATCCTGAACGGCTATGGGAAGACCAGCATGACTGAACCGACCTCCGCGCGCGCGGTGCTCACCGCCAATGATCGGGGCGGCTACGCCGTGCCCAATGGGCGGGTCTATCCCTTCCAGTGGAACTGGGACTCGGCCTTCGTGGCGATGGGCTATGCGCTGCTGGACGAGGCGCGCGCCTGGACCGAGCTCGACATGCTCATGCGTGGACAGTGGGACGACGGCATGGTGCCGCATATCGTCTTCCACGTGCCAGCAGAGGGCTATTATCCTGGCCCGAATGCGTGGCGCACGAGCCACGTGCCTCCGACCTCCGGCATCACCCAGCCGCCCGTCGCAGCCTCGGCCGCATGGCGCATCTTCGAGAGTGCGCGCGACAAGGACCTGGCGCGCCGCCGCGCCTCGGCTCTCCTGCCTCGGCTCGATGCGTGGCACCGCTGGTGGTCGGACAAGCGCGACCCGGACGGCCTGGGGCTCGTGCGCAGCGTTCATCCCTGGGAGAGCGGCCGCGACAATTCTCCCGAATGGGACAAGCCCCTCGGCGCCATCGTCCCCACCGTGAGCGTCGGGGCGCTGCGCCAGGACAACAAGCGCGTGGACCCATCGGAGCGGCCAACGGATCTGTTCTACGACCGCGTCATGACGCTCGTGGAAGCGTCGGCGGCGATGGGCTGGGACCAGGCGCGCATCGCCCGTGAGGCGGGCTTCCGGGTCTGCGATCTCGGCATCCAGTGCATCCTGACGCGAGCGGAGGCGGATCTCGCTTCGTTGGCCGAGGCCCTCGGCGCCAAGGAGAGCGCCGAGGCGGCACGCCTTCGTGCGGGGAGGCTCAAGAGGGGCACGGCGCTGCTCCAGGCGCCTGACGGAAGCTACCGTTCCCGGGACCTCATCGCTGACGAACTCGCGGATAGCATCACATCTGCCACATTCCTTCCGCTCTATGCGGGTGCGGTGGACGAGGATGGGGCCGCAATTCTGGCCGGCCTGTTCGAAGAGTGGACGCGCCACGTCGCGTTCATGGTCCCCTCGACGGATCCGCGCGACCCGCGCTTCGACGCCAAGCGCTACTGGCGCGGCCCGGTCTGGCTGATGATGAACTGGATGATCGCGCAAGGTTTCGAGAGCTATGGCTACGACGCCATCGCCGGGCGCATCCGCACGGACACAGGCATCCTGCTCCGGCGCAGCGGCTTTGCCGAGTATTTCGACCCGCGTGACGGGGCTCCCCTCGGTGGGCGGGACTTCTCCTGGACGGCCTCGATCGGCCTCACATGGGGGCTCATCTCAGCGGACGACGTCATGCCGCAGGCTTGACCATTTGGGTGGAATACCGCGTTCCGTTCCACTGTGTTTCAGGTTCGTATGCAAAATCGCGTTTCCATGGACTGCTTGATCGTGTAGATTGTCCACATCGCACGTGAATTGCCTCGCCCTGCTGTTGAGGGGGCGGAGGACGTGCGGATGCCAGCGTTCGACGAAGCGTTTTCAGGCCGACGCCGGGACATACCCGGCGCGGCTGCTATTTTGACAATCCAGGGAGGACGACCATGGGGCAGGATTCCTGCGGCCAAGGCGAATACTGGGGCCAGGGCCAATCTTGGGGCCAGGACTTCTGGGGCCAGGATGAACGTGACCCCAACTGCGCGGCCTTCTATCCGCCCGGTCTGCTCGACGAAGCGCGCGATGTGCTTGCGCATCTGGCGGACATCGGCTTCCGCTACGACGGCCTCAGAGAGATGGCCGCGCGCAAAGGCGCGGGTGCAGAAAGCGAATTGCGTCGGCGCCTGGCGGCGCGCGAGGAGCGCGAAAAGCGCGGGCCGCTGGCGAGCCTCCAGGCGGTGCACCGCACGATGACCCAGGTGATGCGGCTGGATCTGCGCCGCGCGGCGTGACCGCGCGCGTCGCCTCCATCCCAGCGCGCTCGACGCAGCGCGCGGGGACCGATAATCCTCTGGGGAAGGCCCGAAGACGGGCGCCGCCAGAGGATGCGTCCCATGACAGACCCCATCACGACACGCCTCGCGCGATGCTACACGGGCGTTGTCCACGACGTGATGCGCGGCATGGGGTTCAAGGCCTTTACCCTGCCGCCGGAACTGGCCTCCAACATGCCGCAGCGCGTGCTGGCAGGACCGGCCTTCACGATCGAGGGAAAGGTCGATCCGCAGGCCGACCCGCACGAGACGCTGCTGCAATGGACAGGCCTGCTGTCCAAGGCGAAGCCCGGCCACATCTGGACATGCCAGCCCAATGACCGCGTCGTCGCCCACATGGGCGAGCTCTCCGCGGAGACGCTGAAAAACAAGGGCGTGCTGGGCTGCGTGGCCGACGGCTTCATCCGCGACACCAACTTCCTTCTTGCACTGGAATTCCAGACCTGGTCGCGAGGCCATACGCCGCGCGACATCGTCGGTCATTGGCTGCCCAAGTCCGTCGAGGAGGAGATTCGCATCGGCGATGTCGTCATCGCGCCGGGCGACTACCTGCTCGGCGATCGGGATGGAATGGTCAGGTTGCCGTCGGCCAGGGCCGAGGACATCGTCGCCGCCGCTGAGACGGCGATCCAGACGGAGAACAAGGTCCGCACCGCGATCCTGTCGGGCGTCGATCCCCAGGAGGCCTACCTACGCTTCGGGAAATTCTAGGGCCGCCGCACGCTGCCGCACCCTTCCCCGGAGCCGGGAACGAAGCCTATCGCCCGCCGTTTTGCGGCCTCTCGCCTGCCCGACCCCGCCTGAGCCCAGGCCGGGACGGCGGGCCTTGCGCGGAGGCGAAGGATGCGGGCTCTGGTCTGGCACGGCAAGGAAGACATTCGCTGCGACAGCGTCACGGACCCGGAGATCCAGGATGCTCGGGACGCCATCATCAAGGTGACCAGTTGCGCGATCTGTGGCTCGGACCTGCACCTCTTCCATAATCTGATGCCCGCCATGCTGCCCGGCGACATCATGGGCCACGAGACCATGGGCGTCGTGGAGGAGGTCGGTTCGGCCGCCGCTGGCAAGCTGAAGAAGGGTGACCGGATCGTGGTGCCCTTCACCATCATTTGCGGCGAGTGCGAGCAGTGCCGGCGCGGGAACTTCTCGTGCTGCGAGACGACCAACCGCAACAAGGGGATGGCCGACAAGGTTTTCGGCCACCACATGGCCGGCCTGTTCGGCTATACGCACCTGACGGGCGGCTACCCCGGCGGACAGGCCGAGTACCTGCGGGTTCCTTTCGCCGACACGACGCACGTCAAGGTGCCGTCCGGCATGACCGACGAGCAGGCGCTTTTCCTCAGCGACATCCTGCCGACGGGCTGGCAGGCCGCGGTGCAGTGCGACATCGAGCCCACCGACACGGTCGCGATCTGGGGCTGCGGCCCGGTGGGGCAGATGGCGATCCGCAGCGCCATCCTGCTCGGCGCCAATCAGGTCGTCGCGATCGATTGCCTCCCCGAGCGGCTCAGCATGGCAGCCGCCGGAGGGGCCATCACGATCAACTTCGAGACGGAGAGCGTGATCGAGCGGCTCAACGAGCTCACCGGCGGGAAGGGGCCGGAGAAGTGCATCGACTGCGTGGGTACGGAAAGCCACGTCAGCGTGAGCCAGCCCGACACGATCGTCGACAGGGCCAAGCAGATGATGATGCTGGAAAATGACCGGCCGCACGTGCTGCGCGAGATGGCCTATGTCTGCCGCCCGGCCGGCATCCTCTCCATCCCCGGCGTCTATCTCGGCCTCGCGGACATGGTCCCGATGGGCCACATCATGAATAAGGGTCTGACCATCCGCACCGGCCAGACCCACGTGAACCGCTGGACCGACGACCTCGTGCGTCGCATCGAGGAAGGCCAGCTCGATCCCTCCTTCGTCATCACCCACACCGTCGGGCTCGAGGAGGGGCCGGACATGTATCGCGTGTTCCGCGACAAGCAGGACAGCTGCATCAAGGTCGTCCTCAAGCCCTGACGTCCGAGCCCCAAGCCTGGAGTGACCCCGTGAACCTGCTTTCCAACATCACGCGCCCGAAGGGCGATCCCAAGATCCTCTGGACCGGCCCGGGTTCACTTACCGGTCCCGACCGCCTCGCGCGGGGACTCGGCTGGTTCAGCTTCGGGCTCGGCGCCATCGAGCTCTTCGGGGCTCATCGCGTGGCCCGTTTCCTCGGCCTTCGCGGTCACGAGGGCCTCATCCGCGCCTTCGGCGCGCGGGAGATCGCCGCGGGGATGCTGACGCTCTCCACGGAACAGAATGCTGGGCTTGTCAGCCGCGTGGCGGGCGACGCGCTCGACATCGCCGTACTCGCATTCGCAATGGACCGGCGCAACCGCCAACGGGAGAACGTCGCCCTGGCGCTGGCCACCGTCGTCGGCGTCACGCTGCTCGACATCGCTGCGACCAAGGCGAGCATGAACAGGCACGCCCGGCCGAAGGGGTCGGCGCGCGACTATGGCGACCGCAGCGGCTATCCCAAGGGCATCCAGGCCTCGCGCGGCGCAGCCGCTCCGAGACCGCGCGCCGCCGCGTAGGATTTCTTCGCTTCATGCGAAGTGCTTGGAGAGCTTGAGGCCCTGGCCCTGGTAGTTGGAGCGGATGCCCTCGCCGTAGAGCACGGCGGGGCGTTCCCGGAGCGGCTCGTAGCGCAAGGTCGCGACGCGCTGGCCGTGATCGAGCAGGAACGGCACGTCGTGGCTGCGGACCTCCAGCACGACCTTGCTGCCGGCGCCGCCGGCCTCGGCAAGGCCAAAGCCGGGATCGAGGAAGCCGGCATAATGGGCGCGCAGCTCGCCCACCGACGTGTCGTAGGCCAGCATCTCCGCCGCTTCTTCGGCTCCGATAACGACATTCTCCAGCGAGGCGAGGATGTAGAAGTCATCGGGGTCGAGCACGAGTTCGCGCCGACTCCCGTCGATCGTGATCGGCTCCCAGTATTCTGCGACACGGTAAGCCCCGACCTTGGCGAGATCGACGAGGCCAGAGTTGCGCCTTGCCCGGTAGCCGACGACACCGCCGGGCTTGCCAGTGGGGTCAAGGTCGATCGAGACCGGCACGAGGCGCGTGCGGTCCGCGAGCGCGGCGTCTTCGTCGAACAGGCGCAGCTGCGCCAGCGTGCTCCCCGTGCGTGCGATCACCGGGAAGGATCGTGGCACCACCTCCGCGTAAAGAGGCCCTTCGTAGCCGGCAGGGATCTCGTCGAAGGCTTGCCCACCGTCGCAGATGATGCGCACGAAGATGTCGAGGCGGCCCGAGGAGCTCTTCGGGTTGGCCCGCGCTGCCGTGCGCGCCGGCAGCGCCAGCCGTTCGACGAGCGGCACGATGTGGACGCAGTTGCGCTCCAGCACCTGCGGGCGGGTGAGATCCATTTCGTGGGTCGAGAGGTCAGCGAGACGCGCCGCCACGCTGCGGCGGGGACCCGGGAGGAAGCTCGCGGGCACGCGGTAGGCGCGTTCGCCCAGTCGCAGGTCGAGGCTCGCCGGCTGGATCTGCCCGGTTTCGACCCCTGGGCCGGCGGCGATTACGCCCTGCCGGACCGCTTCACTGATGGCCTGGGACGGCCAGATCACCACGCCCATCTCCGCCTCCGGGCTCGGCTGCCCGCGCCATGACACCTGCGCGCGGCGCGGCCGGGCTGCACCTTTAGCCCGTCCTAGCCCATCGCTTCGGTTGACGCCATCGTCCACGGGCCATACACGAGGCGGTATCCTGGGCTTTCCGCAGGTTTTGCCCGGCTCCCTTTATTGCGCCCGCCATTGCGGGGTCTCCGGCCGGATTTCCGGCGACAGGCCCGGCGCCGGGCCGGAGGACTCGCATGGCATCCGACGATCTCAGCGCCCGGCTCGATCCCGCCACCCTGCAGCCCGAAACGCTGCTGGTCCATGGTGGTTCGTTCCGCTCGTCGCTGGGCGAGATGTCGGAGAGCCTGTTCCTCACCCAGGGTTTCTCCTACGACTCGATGGAGACGGCGGAGGCGCGGTTCAACGGCCAGGACCCCGGCTTCATCTATGCCCGGTTCTCGAATCCCACCGTCGCCATGTTCGAGCAGCGCATGGCGCTGCTGGAGGGCGCAGAGGCTGCCCGGGCGACGGCGAGCGGCATGGCCGCGGTGACGGCGGCGATGATGGGGCAGGTCAAGGCCGGCGACCACGTCGTGGCCGCCAAGGCCCTATTCGGCTCCTGTCGCTATATCGTGGAGGATCTGTTGCCGCGCTTCGGCGTGGCCTCGACGCTGGTCGACGGCACGGATCTCGCCCAGTGGCGGGAGGCGGCACGGCCCAACACGAAGGTGTTCTTCCTCGAGAGCCCGACCAACCCAACGCTCGAGATCCTGGACATCGAGGCCATCGCGGGCATCGCCCACCGCACAGGGGCGAAGCTTGTCGTGGACAACGTGCTGGCCACGCCGATGCTGCAAAAGCCGCTGAAGCTCGGGGCTGACTGCGTGGTCTACTCGGCCACCAAGCACATCGACGGGCAGGGACGCTGCCTGGGGGGCGTCATCCTGGCGTCGAAGGCCTTCATCGACGAACACGTCCACAACCTGCTGCGCCAGACCGGACCAGCCTTGTCCCCCTTCAACGCCTGGGTGCTGCTGAAGAGCCTGGAGATGCTGCCGCTGCGGGTCGAGCGCCAGATGCGCAATGCCGAGCGTGTAGCGGACGCGCTGTCGACGATCTCCGGGATCGGCCGGGTGCTCTATCCCGGCCGGAGCGACCACCCGCAGCACGCCCTCGCCATGCGGCAGATGGCCGGCGGCGGCACGATGGTCTCCTTCGAGGTGGCGGGCGGCAAGGCCGGCGCGTTTCGTTTCGGCAACCGCCTCAAGCTGGTCCGCATCTCCAATAATCTTGGCGATGCGAAGAGCATCATCACGCATCCGGCGACGACGACGCACCAGCGGCTCACGCCGGATGCTCGCGCCGAGCTCGGCATCACCGAGGGCTTGCTGCGGCTCTCCGTGGGCATCGAGCATCCCGACGACATCATTGCAGACCTGCGCCAGGCCGCCGCCGACTGACGAAGTCTCAGGGGAAGGCGCGCCACGCGAGCAGCACGCGCGCGCCGGCCGAGACGAGGCAGAGGGCACCGAAGGCCCAGGCCAGCATCGGGAAGGCCGCAGGCCAAAGCATCATCGCCGCGAAGACGGCAATGGTCTCCCCTCCTTCCGCAAGGCCTGCCGTGTAGTGGATCGACTTGGGACCGCGCGGCTCGTCGCCATGACCCTGCCGCGCCGCGACCGCCGCATAGGCGAGGAATGTCGCGCCATTCACGTAGAAGGTGAGCAGCAGGAACGCTCCGGGAACGGCGTTGTCCGGCGGGTTCTGCACTGCAAAGGCGAAGGGCACTGCTCCGTAGAAAATGAAGTCTTCCACGATATCGAGGAATCCGCCGCGCGGCGTCCGCCGTGTCAGGCCCGCCACGATACCGTCGAGCCCGTCAGCGACCCGGCCAGCGGCAAGGCAGACCATGGCGGTCCAAAACGCGCCCAACGCCACGGCCAAGGCGCAAGCCAGGCCCGCGACGAGCGCAAAGGCCGTGACATGGTCTGCGTGGACGCCGCGCGACACGAGGGGTCGGGCTACGCGTAGCAGAACGGGATCGACGAGGCGTCTCAACCCTGCGTCGAACACGGGCGAACCCTGCGCGTGTCAACAAGGCGTCTTCCATGGCGCTCTGGACACCCGTCCGATTGACGTGAGCCCGCGGCGACCTTAGACCGCACGGCATCCCCCTGCCCCCGGGGCAGGTCCACTCGAGGACCTCTCATGTACAGGGCCGTTACGCGCAACATCCAGGTCACCGTCTCCTCCTCCTACCATGCCGACCAGTCCTCTCCGGAGGAAAGCCGTTATTTCTGGTCCTACACGGTGGAGATCGCCAATCTCGGCACGGAGACGGTGCAGCTCGAATCCCGCCATTGGCGCATCCGGGACGCCAATGGCGTGGTGCACGAGGTGAAGGGCGAGGGGGTCGTCGGCAAGAAGCCCGTCCTAAAGGCCGGCGAGACGTTCAAATATACGAGCGGCTGCCCCCTGGAGACGCCGCAGGGCATCATGTCCGGCACCTACACCATGCGCACCGCGGGCGGTGAGACCTTCGACGCGGAAGTGCCAGCCTTCTCGCTGGACAGCCCACAAGCGCGCCGCGTGGTTCACTGAGTTCTGACTGTCGTGCTCCGGGGTGGCGCATTGCAGCGGGCGCGCTAATCTCCCGGGCATGATCGACCTCGCTCCCCTCGCTCTTCTCGAACGGCTCGTGTCCTTCAACACGGAGAGCGACAGGACGAACCTGCCGCTGATCGACTTCGTCGAAGAGGTGCTGCGGCAGGAGGGCGTCGCCTTCACGCGCCTGCCCAACGCTGCCGGAGACAAGGCCGCGGTGTTCGCGACGCTGGGACCGGTCGTCGACGGCGGGGTCGTTCTTTCCGGCCATACGGACGTCGTCCCCGTCGTCGGGCAAGCCTGGACGTCCGATCCCTTCACCTTGCGCGTCGCGGACGGCAGGGCCTATGGCCGCGGCGCGGTGGACATGAAGGCCTTCGCCGCGCTGGTCCTCTCGCGCCTGCCCGCCATGAAGGCGGCAGGCCTGAGTCGGCCCGTCCACATTTTGCTCAGCTACGACGAGGAGACCACCTGCCTGGGCGTGATCGACGCCATCCGCGCCATGGGCCAGGTTCTACCACGCCCGGGCTGCGTGATCGTGGGCGAGCCGACCGAGCTGCAGGTTGCGGACGCCCACAAGAGCGTGGTGATGTTCGACACCAGCGTGCACGGCTACGAGGCGCACTCCTCAAAGCCCGCGCTTGGCGCCAACGCGATCTCCGGTGCTGCCGCGCTCGTCACCGAGCTCGACCGGATCGGCGAACTCTTCAAGGCGCGCGGCGACGCGACGGGCCGCTTCGACCCTCCCTACGCGACCGTTCATGTCGGGACGATCGAGGGCGGCACGGCGCGCAACATCGTACCGAAGCTCTGCCGCTTCGTCTGGGAGGTGCGCGGCGTGCCAGGGACGGACGAGCGCGAGGCCCTTGCGCTCATGAACGCGCATGCCGAGACGGTCGTGCTGCCGCGTCTGCGCGCGACAGGACACCCCGCCTCGGTGGAGACGGTCATCGGCGTAGACGTACCGGGCCTCGCGCCCGACCCTGGATCCCCCGCGGAGCAGCTCGCTTTGCGGCTCGCCGGGCGCAACCGCACCATCACGGTGCCCTATGGGACGGAGGCCGGCCAGTTCCAGCGCCACGGCCTGCCCACGGTCGTCTGCGGCCCCGGCTCGATCGACCAGGCCCACCAGCCGGACGAGTACATTACGCTCGACGAGATCGAGCGCGGCGGCGCCTTCATTGACCGCCTGATCGAAAGCTGCCGATAGGAGCGCGGGCCTCCAGGCCCGTATGCGAGAAGGCGGGCCGGGGGGACCGCGCTCCGCGTTGCGCTACTCCGTCTCCACTCCTACCTCGTGCGGAGCGACGACGTAGTTGGTCGAGCAGAACTCGCAGGTGATGCCGATGCGGCCGTCGTCCCCGACCATGGAGCGGCGCTCCTCGTCGGAGAACTGCCTGAGCATCCCGACGATCCTGTCGCGCGAGCAGCGGCATCGTTCCATCACCGGCTGGGCCTCGAACACCCGCACACCGCGCTCGTGGAAGAGCCTGTAGAGCAGGCCCTCGCTCGGCAGGGTGGGATCGATCAGCTCGTGGTCCTCCACCGTCTCGACGAGCGAACGCGCCTCGACCCAGGCGTCGTCCTCCGCGAAGACGGGCGCGGCCGCGCCTTCCGGGCTGTCACCGGGATCGAGGTCGGCCTGGCGTTGGCGCTCAGGTGAGGTCGGCAGGAACTGCACGATCAGCCCTCCCGCCCGCCAGCGGCGGCCAGCTCCCTCCACCACCTCGCCGACCGCCACGCGGACGCGCGTCGGGATCTGCTCGGACTGGCGGAAATACTGATGTGCGGCCTCCTCGATCGACTGGCCCTCCAGCGCCACGATGCCCTGGTAGCGGGCCATGTCCGCGCCCTGGTCGATCGTGAGCGCCAGATGTCCGCGCCCGAGCAACGCCGAGGGCGAGGGATCGGCTCCCAGCATGGCGAGTCGTTCCGCATCGAACCGTGCATAGGCGCGGACCCGGTCAGGCGCGTCGAAGTCCACGACCAGCATGTCGACCACCCCATTCGTCTTGGTCTGGAGCTGGAAGCGGCCCTCGAACTTCAGCGAGGTGCCGAGCAGCACGGCCAGCACCACCACCTCACCCACGAGCCGGGAGACAGGTGTCGGATAGGCGTGGCGCGTGAGGATCGTGTCGACCAGGGGCCCGAGGCGGACCACGCGGCCGCGCGCATCGAGGGGCTCGACCGCGAAGGGCACGACGCGGTCGTCCAACTCGGGATGGGGAACGGGCACGCTGTCCATGGCAGGCATCCTCGGGGGCCAGGGCGCCCCAAATGGAACGGCCCGCCGGAGCGGGCCGTCAAGACCAGATATGGAGGCCATAGCCTCCCTCGCACCTTCAGATAGGGGCCCGGAGGCACCAGGCCAAGATGCCCTTCTGCGCATGGAGCCGGTTCTCGGCTTCGTCGAACACGACGGACTGCGGCCCGTCCATCACCTCGTCGGTCACCTCCTCCCCGCGATGGGCGGGCAGGCAGTGCATGAAGATGGCGCGCTCGTCGGCCGCCTTCATCAGCCGAGCATTGACCTGGTAGGGCGAGAGCAGGTTGTGCCGGCGGCCGGCATCCTCGTCGCCCATGGAGACCCAGCAATCCGTGACGACGCAGTCAGCGCCTTCGACGGCATCGAACGGGTCGACCATCGCCGAGACGCGCGCGCCCTCGCGCCGCGCCCAGGCGAGCAGGTCGGCGGGAGGGGCCAACTCCTCCGGGCTCGCGATGTTGACCCGAAAATCGAGCCTCGCCGCAGCGTGCACCCAGGAGGCCAGGACGTTGTTGCTGTCGCCGACCCACGCAACCGTCTTCCCCGCGATCGAGCCGCGATGCTCCTCGTAGGTCAGGACGTCCGCCATGATCTGGCAGGGATGCGAGTGCTTGGTCAGGCCATTGATGACCGGCACCGTCGCGTTCTCGGCCAGTTCGCGGACCGCCGCGCTGTCGAGCATGCGGATGACGATGGCGTCGACGTAACGTGAGAGCACGCGCGCCGTGTCGGCGATGGTCTCTCCGCGGCCGAGTTGCATCTCCGCGCCGGTCAGCATGATCGTCTCGCCGCCGAGTTCACGCATCCCCACGTCGAAGGAGACGCGAGTGCGCGTCGACGGCTTGTCGAAGATCATCGCCAGCGTCTTGCCCTCGAGCGGGCGCACCGCCTGTCGTTCGCCGCGGCGACGGGCCGCCTTGAGACGCGAGGCGCCCGCCAGGATGTCGCGCAGTTCGTCGGGGCTGAATTGGTAGAGGTCAAGGAAATGCCGGGTGGGAACGGGCGTGGTCATGCCTTCGCTCCTGCCGCGGCCCTGGCCTCCAGATCCTTGCAGGCGCGGTCGAGCTTGTCGAAGGCCTCCGAAACGACCGCCTCATCGATGACGAGAGGAGGCAGCAGGCGCAGCACGTTGTTGCCAGCCGGCACGGTGAGAAGCTTTTCGGCGCGGGCGGCCGCGGCCAGGTCCGTGTTCGTGACCTTGCACTTGAGTCCGAGCAGCAGCCCTTCCCCGCGCACGTCTTCGATGATGGTGGGGTGGCGATCCTTCAGCTCGGCGAGGCGCTGCTTGAGGAGCAGGCTGATCCGCTGCACGTGGGGCAGGAAGTCGGGCGCCAGGATCACGTCCAGCACGGCGTTGCCGACGGCCATGGCGAGCGGGTTGCCGCCGAAGGTCGTGCCATGCGTGCCGGCTGTCATGCCCTTGCCGGCCTCCAGCGTCGAGAGACAGGCGCCCATCGGGAAGCCGCCGCCTATGCCCTTGGCGATGGCCATGATGTCGGGCGCCACGCCCGAGTGCTGGTAGGCGAAGAGCTTGCCGGTGCGTCCGACGCCGGTCTGCACCTCGTCGAAGATCAGCAGCAGGCCCTTCTCGTCGCACAGCTCGCGCAGGCCGCGCAGGCACTGCGGCGGCACGGGACGAACGCCGCCCTCGCCCTGGATGGGCTCGATGAGGATGCCTGCAGTCTCGGGACCGATGGCGGCCTTGAGCGCCTCGTGGTCGCCGAAGGGTACCTGGTCGAAGCCCTCGACCTTGGGACCGAAGCCTTCCAGGTACTTGGCCTGGCCACCGGCCGCGATGGTGGCGAGCGTACGCCCGTGGAAGGCCCCCTCGAAGGTGATGATGCGGAAGCGCTCTGGATGGCCGTTCGCCGCGTGGTACTTGCGGGTCATCTTGATCGCGCATTCCAGCGCCTCGGCGCCCGAATTCGTGAAGAAGACCTGGTCCGCAAAGGTCGCCTCGACGAGGCGCTGGGCGAGGCGCGCGCCGTCCGGGATCTGGTAGAGGTTGGAGACGTGCCAAACCTTGCCGGCCTGCCGGGTCAGCGCTTCCACCAAATGCGGATGGGCGTGGCCGAGAGCGTTGACCGCGATGCCGGATCCGAAGTCGAGGTAGCGCTCGCCCTGCGGCGTGAAGAGCCATGGCCCCTCGCCTCGCTCGAAGGAGAGTTCCGCGCGCGCAAACGTCGGCAGAAGCGGCGACGGCTGGGGGCTCTCGATCGGCAGGCTCTTGGAAGCCAGGCTCTGGGTGGCCATGGGATTGTCTTTCTGGCACGGCGGGCCGCAGCGCGGCCGCGGGGGTTACGGTTGTCGGTTCCTCGACGGTTGGACGGGACTGGTTCGGGCTGCCGCTTCTTCCAGCTCCTGGGAGCCGGACGGTTGTGACAGGCCCGAAAAACGAGTGCCGCCCCTCCGGGCGGCACCGGCTGGACTATGATTTCGCGGGCGGCCGCTGTCAACGAAAGCCTTGGTGCGGGCGGGCTTCAGGCGCCCCTGCGGATGTTCGGCGGAGACTCCGCCGCTGCCGCGCTGATGCCACGATGCTTGGGGAAAACCCCCGCCGGCAGCATTGGATCTCGGCCGGACTCTTGCACGGGAGTCGCGGCATATCGTAGGTTCCGATCTGTCGAATACGACATCTGGTGCGGCAAACCAAAGGTCGGTGACGAGTATAGTGCACGTGCTTCGCTGATGCGGGGCGGCGGGTGCTCTCGGATTCGATTGGCGAATAACTGAACGAGGAAGAGGCTGATGTCCTGGACCGACGAGCGGGTCGAACTTCTCAAGAAGCTTTGGACCCAGGGCCTGAGCGCCAGCCAGATCGCCGGCGAGCTGGGCGGCGGCGTCACGCGCAACGCGGTCATCGGCAAGGTCCATCGCCTCGGGCTCTCGGGCCGGGCCAAGGCGCCGCCGACGCAGGCGGCCCGCCCTGCCCGAAAGGCGACGCGCGCGCCGAGCCATCCGCTCACCCATGGAGCCTCCGGCGCCTCCGCCCCGCAGGTGCGCGGCAACCTTGCCCTCGCCCCCAAGATGGAAGCGGCGCCGGCGCCCATCATTCAGGTCGCGCCCCAGCCGGTGCAGGAAGTCGTGATCCCGATTTCCGAGCGCGTCACCATCATGGAGCTGCGGGAGTCCATGTGCCGCTGGCCGCATGGCGACCCGACCACGCCCGAGTTCCGCTTCTGCGGCGCCAAGTCCCCGCCCGGCACGCCCTACTGCGCCTACCACTCCCAGGTTGCCTACCAGCCCTCGCTGGAGCGTCGCCGCGAGAAGAAACTCGCCGCAAAGGGTTGAGCTTCTTGTTCTGGCGATGGGGCGCGAGCCCCTTCTCCCTCGAGGGGAGAATGGCTCCCCCAGCTGCCTGCCAGCATTTCTGCGGCGCTGCAGCCTCAAGCCTTCTTGGCGAAGGTTTCGTCGAAGGAATATCCCGCACCTCGGACGGTGCGGATTGGATCGCGCTCGCGCGGGCGGTTGAGCACCTTGCGCAGGCGGCCCACGTGGACGTCGACCGTGCGCTCGTCGAGGTCGGCGTCGAGCCCCCAAACGCCATCGAGGAGTTGCGCGCGGGTGAAGACCCGGCCGGGCTTCTCCATCAGGAATTCCAGCATCCGGAACTCCGTCGGCCCGAAATGCAGTTCGCGTCCGGCTCGCCGCACGCGGCGGGTCTCGCGGTCCAGCGCGATGTCGCCGGCCTCCAGCAGGGTCGCCACGCGCTCCGGCGAGGCGCGGCGCATCAGCGCCCGAACCCGGGCGACGAGTTCTGGGACCGAGAAGGGCTTCACGACATAGTCGTCCGCGCCCGTGGCGAGGCCGCGCACCCGCTCGCTCTCCTCACCGCGGGCCGTGAGCATGATCACGGGCAGACGCTGGGTCTCCGGGCGCTGCCTCAGGCGACGGCACAGCTCGATCCCGGAGAGGCCCGGCAGCATCCAGTCGAGGAGCACGAGGTCAGGCACCGTCTCGCGCAGCCGGAGCTCGGCTTCGTCGCCACGCGCCACCACCTCGACGCGATATCCCTCGGCCTCCAGGTTGTACCGTAGCAGCAGGGTGAGCGGCTCTTCGTCCTCGACGATCAGGATGTGCGGCGCCGTCGACATCGATCCGTAGTCCCCTCGGTTGCGGGCGCCCCTTATCTATGACCGATCAGTGACGGTAATATTACACACTAACAGTCTGACTTTTCTCAGTTTATCTCGACGTCAGCGGCCATTGCGGGAATCGTGACGCGAAAGCGCGCTCCCTCCCCCACGCGGCTGTCGATGGAAAGCCGCCCGGCGTGCCTGTTCACGATGTGCTTGACGATGGCCAGGCCGAGGCCAGTGCCGCCCTTTTCCCGGCTGTCGGCTGTGTCGACACGGTAGAAGCGCTCGGTGAGACGCGGGACGTGCTCGGGAGCGATGCCGGGGCCGTAGTCCCGCACCTCGAAGATCACGACCGCGTCGCGGCCCTCGCCCATCCGGTTGAGCCCCACGTCCACCTTGCGGCCCGCCTGGCCATACTTGATGGCGTTCTCGATGAGGTTCTCCGCGACGCGTGCGAGTTCGTCCCGGTCGCCCGCGACGATCCAGGGCCCCTCGCCGATTTCAAGCACCACCTCCACATCGCGCTCCGTCGCGAGCGGGCGCAGCGTATCGGCCATCTGTCGGACGATGGCCGCGACATCGACGGGGTCGCGCGGGCGGCGATGCTCGCTCATCTCGACACGCGACAGGGAGAGCAGGTCATCGACCAGGCGCGCCATGCGCCTCGCCTGCGTGCGCATGATCTCCAGGAAACGCTCGCGCGCCTTGCCGTCGTCGCGCGCCGGGCCTTGCAGCGTCTCGATGAAGCCGAGCAGCGAGGCGAGCGGCGTGCGCAATTCGTGGCTGGCATTGGCCACGAAATCGACGCGCATCATCTCCAGCCGCCGCGCCTCCGTGAGGTCTCGGAAGACCAGCAGGGCCGCCGGCTGGGATCGCGGCGAAGAGAAGCGGGCGGCAGGCGCGATGGCCGTGACGCGGAATTCGTAGAGGCGTTCCACCGGCACGCGCTCCGAGTAGTCGGCGACGATGCTGGCCTCACCTTGAAGGACACGCTCGACGGCCTCCACGATCGCCGGAGCCCGAAGTGTGAAGGACAGGGGCCACGTCCGCTGCAGGGACGGCCAGACCCGGTGGGCCGCCTCGTTGAAGAGTAAAACGGTCGCCTTACCGTCGATCAGAATGACGGGGTCCGTCAACGCCGAGAGCGTTGCCGAGAGGACGCCGTCATCCTCCAGCACGGTCTTGCCTTCCGGAACGAAGATCGAAGCGGGCATGACGCGAATCGCATGGGCCGGTTGCGGTCCAGCAGCGTGAAGCGACGTCGATGTCAGTCCGATGACTCTGCATTGGCCTCGCGCTCGACCCTGGCCCGGTAGGCGTTGATCCGGCTGGTGATCTCGAACAGCCCGAGCAGCACGAGCGCCAGCGCGAAGGGGATCAGGTAGTAGCACAAGCGGAACAGCAAGAGCGCTCCGATCATGCCTTCGTAGGGCAGGCGCCAGAAGGCGAGCAGCATCGTCGCCTCGAACACGCCGAGCCCCCCGGGCGCGTGGCTCGCGATGCCCAGCACGCAGGCGAAGGCGTAGACCGCCGCGAAGGTCTGGAAGGGAATATCGTAGCCGGGCGGCAGCAGCGCATAGAGCACCCCTGCGGCGGCGCAGACGTCGCCGACGCCAAGCAGGATCTGCGCGAGCGAGACCGGGAAGTTGGGCAGTTCCAGCCGCCACTTCTGCACGCGCACGGCGCGCGTCTTCACGCCCACCCAGACGAGGTAGACGACGATGACGCCCAGCGTGCACATGCCGATGAGGCGGTTGAGGGAGACGCCGAGATGGTTGAGGTCGGCAATCGCCTCCGCCTGCCAGATCAGGCCGACGCCGATCACGGTGCCTAGGCCGAGCAGGAACGTGACGCCCGCGATCAGCGTGAGGCTCGCCACCTTGGCGGCGGAAAGGCCCCGTGGCGAGTAGATCCAGTAGCGCACCGTGCCTGCGGTGATCAGTGGGAAACCCAAGGTGAAGGACACGGCGTAGCTCGTGAAGGAGGCGAGCGCGGTCGTCCGGTAGGGGAAGCGAACCCCGAGCTGCTTCAGCGCCAGCATGTCGTAGAAGGTGAGCAGCGTGTAGCTCAGCGCGGTCAGGCCGGCGGCCCAGAAAAGCTGCTGCCGCCCGGCATTGGCGAAGGCCGCCCGGACATCCTCGACCTTTACTTCGTGGAGGATGCGGTAGAGCACGGCGACCGAAGCCGCGAAGAGCAGCAGGCTGGCCGCTGTCCCCAGCCAGGCATAGGAGCGGCGTCGCGCGATGGCGGACGGCGTGGGGTCGCGGAGGTCGGTCTTGCCTCCGGCTCCGGACGGGTCGTTCACGGGTCTCATGAAGGGACGCTTGTCCGGAATGCCTGTCGGAACGATGACAGCGCCCTTATGGCCCTGCCGCCCCGGCACGGCAAGAGTGTCGAAACGACCCGGTAAACGCGCGAGACGAACCGTCCCTCAGACGCCTGCGGCGTCGAGCCACTCCTTGCGCGGCAATCCGACCGCCTCGCCGGCCTGAAGAAGCTGCTCCCAGGTCGTGGGGTCGATCGGAATGCCCTCCGCCATCCGTGCGGCCCGGGTGAGGCGCTCCGGCTCGCCGGCGAGGAGCACCGTGGGTTCGCGACCAGGCAGAGGCTGGCGGGCCCACGTGATGAAAGATTCCATTTCGCGGACGAAATCGGGTGCGGTGCCGAGCCGCTCGGGATCGACGATCACCGAAAGCATATTGTTCACGATGGCCGGGCGCTTGCGAGGACCGGACATCGTGCCCCCGCCCGACAGCGCGCCGGCCAGCAATTCGCAGGCGAGCGCCAGGCCCCATCCCTTGTGCTCGCCGAAGGGCACGATCGCTCCGCCGGGCTCCTCGAAGATCACGGCGGGGTCCGTGGTGGGCTCGCCGCGATGGTCGATGAGCACGCCCGGCTTCACCGGTTCCTGCTTGTTGTAGGCCACGCGGATCTTGCCGACCGCCAACTTGCTGGTGGCGAAGTCCACGATGATCGGGGGATCGCCGGGACGCGGGATCCCGATGGCAATCGGATTGGTGACGAGGCGGGCGGCGAGACCATTAAAGGGCGCGACCTTGGGATCGCTGATGACGTTCACGAAGTGCAGCGACACAAGGCCGGCCTCGGCGCATTGCTCGGCCCAGTGCCCGATCCGCCCGATATGGTGGCTGTTGCGCAGGAAGAGGATGCAGGACCCGTCCCGCCTCGCGCGAGCGATGCCGAGATCCACCGCGTCGTGGGCGATCGTCTGCCCCAGACCCAGTCCGCCGTCGACGAGGATCATCCCGCCCGTATCCGTCACGACGGTCGGCGCACCGTTCAGCACGAGTTCGCCGACCCCGAGATTGGCGATGTATTGCGGGATCATGCCTACGCCATGGGAATCGTGCCCGCGAAGGTTGGCCTCGACGAGGTGGTCGGCGGCGAGCTCGCACTCGCGCTCGCTGGAACCCGCCCTTCGGAAGAGCGCCTGAACGGCGGCGCGCAGCCCGTCATTGGAGACAAGGATGGTCACGGTTCACCCTGGCGGTCTTGCATGCTCATCCTCCCGTTTCTTCCGGGGATGGACGAGGGCCGCTCCCCGGGCGGGGGACTGTGTCACCTCCCCCGGCCAGGGCGCAAGGCTCGCGGCGCAGGTCAGAACCGCGTGCCAGGATCGGTCGGCTGGCCGGGCAGATAGTCAGGCTCGGAGCCCGGGCCGACGGGATCACTGATGCCTGGATCGTTGACGGGATAAGGCGTCCGTGGCCCGTTGGGGCCAGGCACGGGAACCTCGTCGTCCTCTGGGGCCGGCGGCGTCTCGTCCGGCAGGTCGCCGCCGGGCCGAGGCTCGTCCGGCGGCGGGATGGGCGGGACGGGCGAGCGGCCCGGCGCGGTGGGGTCTGTCGCAGGCAGTGACATGGTCGGGCGTCCTGTTGCATGGCGTCCGGGTCCAAACCCGTACCGAACGACCCGGTTCCAGCGCTACCCCTCAGCGGGACGGCGAAGACCCCACGGCGTCAGCTCGCCCGCCGCAGCGGGGCCCTGAAATCGGTGCTCGCCGCGCCGGAGCGGAACCGCGCGACCACATCCTTCAGCGTCGCCGTCCGGGTGCTCAGTTCCCTCGCATCCGTGGCGCTGGTTTCCGCAAGCTGGGCGTTCTGCTGCGTGATCTCGTCGAGGTGGACCACGGCCTCGCTCACCTCGGCGATGCCCTTGGCCTGCTCGCCCGCAGCGATGGAGATGTCCTCGACCGTCTGGGTGACGCGCGAGGACGCCTCCACGATGTTCTGCAGCGTCTTGCCAGCGTCGCGCACCAAGGATGAGCCGTGCGCGACCTCGCGAACGGAAGAGGAGATCAGGCCCTCGATGTCCTTGGCGGCCTCGCTCGAGCGCTGCGCCAGCGTTCGCACCTCGGCAGCCACCACGGCGAACCCCTTGCCTGCCTCGCCCGCCCGCGCCGCTTCGACGGCGGCGTTGAGGGCAAGCAAGTTCGTCTGGAACGCGATCTCCTCGATCACGCCCGTGATGTCGGAGATCTTGTTCGACGCCTGCTCGATCTGGGCCATGGCCTTGACCGCCTCGCTCACGATCCTGCCGCCTTCCACCGCGACGGCGCGCGCCTCGGCCGCAATCTCCACCGCCTTCTTCGAGGAAGCAGCCGTGTTCTTCACAGAGGCCGCAATCTGCTCCGCCGTGGCAGACGTCTCCTCCAGCGATGCGGCCTGCTGTTCGGCCCGGCGCGCCAGTTCGCTGGCAGTCTCCGTAATGCTGCTGGCCGAAGACGCCACACTGGCGGTGGACTGGTTCACCACCCCGATGGACTCCGACAGCCGCCGCATGGCCTCGTTGAAGTCGTTCTTCATCTGTGCAAAGGCCGGGGGCACCTCGGCGTCGATCCGCGCCGTCAGGTCGCCCTCGGCCAAGGCGGAGAAGGCGGATCCGAACAGCGCGACGACCTCGGACTGCGAGGTTGCGATCGCCTTCTCGGCGGCGGCCGCCTGAGCCTGCTCTGCCTTGTGGCGAGCCTCTTCCGCCGCCTCGAGATAGATGCTGATGGCCAGTTCGATGTCCAGCAGCACGGCTTTCGTGAGGCCCTTCAGCGCCGTCACCAAACCTTCCTCGTCGGGTCTGCCGAAGACCGAGCGACGTTTCATCCGATCCTGGACGACGGCGTTCAGCAGATGGTCCAGGACAATCGAATACCCGCCGACATACCAGCGCGGCTCGAGGCCGATACGGGCGTGCGTCTCCCCAATCCGCCGCACCGCCTGCGCGTAGTCGCCGGAGAATTCGGCCTCGGCGATCGTCTCCCAGTGCACGAGCTGCTTGCTTCTCGCAGAACTCATGTGCTGCTGGGACCCGAAGAAGCTTGCGACCTCGGGAACGTCGCGGACGCGGGCATAGAAGCTGTCGAGGGCCTTTGGCAGTTCGGCCTTCAGGAGAGGCTTCAGGCTGCGCAGCGCATCCCTCTGCGTCGCGGACATGTCGACGAACCGGGTCCGGTCCGTCACGGCCTTGAGATAGCGGGACTGGTCGCCGGAGGGAGAATGGGTCATGTGCCGATACCGGAGGAGTGGTGGGGTGCAAGAAGATTGTAGATCGAATATCCACTACTCTAGGTTCAGGCCATGAATTGAAAGTAAACCTCATCAGACGAGGAGGCGACTTTCATCAATTTACAAGTCTTTCGTGTGTAATTTTCTCTAGACAGTGCTTGCGGTCAAACGAACCTGTCAGAACGCGTCCTCCCAGCTGCGGCTCAGGCGCACCGCGGCGTTGATGAGGCCGACCATCGAATAGGTCTGCGGAAAGTTGCCCCAGAGCTCGCCCGTCTCGAAGTCCGCATCCTCCGAGAACAACCCGAAGTGGTTGCGATACTTGAGTACCCGCTCGAACATCTCGCGCGCCTCGTCCCGCCGCCCGATGGACGCCAGCGCGTCCACGTACCAGAAGGCGCAGACGAGGAAGCCCGTGTGCATGTGGCCGAAATCATCCCGCACGGCGTAGCGGCGCAGGAGGTCGCCCTGCTTGAGCGACGCGCCGATCGCCTCGACGGTGGCCACGAAGCGCGGATCGTCGGGCTGCACGAAGTTGAGCTCGGTGAGCAGCAGCAACGTGGCGTCGAGGTCCTCGCCGTCAAAGGTCGAGACGAAGGTGCCAAGTCGCGGGTTGTAGGCCCGCGACTCGATGACCTCGCGCACGCGCCGTGCCTCGGCCTTCCAGAAATGGCGGCGGTCGTCGCGGCCGAGCACGACGGCGATCTTGCGCAGCCGGTCGCAGGCGGCCCAGCACATCACGGCCGAGAAGGTGTGCACCGAGGCGATGGTGCGCAGCTCCCAGGGTCCCGCGTCTGCCTTGTCGAACACCTCCACCGCACGCCGGCCGAGTTGCTCCAGGTGCTCGAAGAGCTGCTCGTTGGCCGGGCGCATCAGGCGGCGGTCGAGAAACATGTGCGTCGCCGCCAGCACGACGCTGCCATAGACGTCGTTCTGGATCTGCGTGTACGCGGCGTTGCCGACGCGCACGGGCCCGATGCCGCGATAGCCCGGCAAGGCCGGCGCGAAACGCTCCTCCAGCTCGGCATGTCGGGTGATTGCAAAGAGCGGCGCGAGGTCCTGCGCGCCGTCCGCCTCGTTGTCGTCCACCACATTTGTGATGAAGGAGAGATACTCCTCCATGGTGCCGGTCGTGCCGAGCCGGTTCAGGGCCTGCACGACGAAGTAGGCGTCCCGCAGCCAGCAATAGCGGTAGTCCCAGTTGCGCTGGGTGCCCGGCGCCTCGGGGATCGACGTGGTGAGCGCCGCGACGATGGCTCCCGTCTCCTCGTAATTGCAGAGCTTGAGGGTGATCGCGGCGCGGATGACGGCGTCCTGCCAATCGAAAGGAATGGAGAGAGCGCGCACCCACAGCCGCCAGTAGTCGAGCGTCTTGTCGAGGAACTGGTTCGCGGTGTCGTCGATCTCGGCGCGCAGCGGTTCGTCCGTGCCGAAGAAGAAGGAGAGCGGCCGGTCGACGACGAAGAAGCGCTCCTCCGCAACATAACTGATCGGAGCATCCGTTGTGAGGCGCAGCGCGCCGCGCGGGCCGATGAAGCGCAGGTGGCTGCTTCCGCGCGAGCGTTCGGGCGTCTTGTCGCCCCAGTCATAGAGCGGGCGGACCTTCACCCGGATGCGAGGACGGCCCCTGATCGGTCGCACCATCCGCACGAGCTGGGGCGGCCGGAAGGCGCGGTCGAATTGGGTGAAGCGCGGCGCGAAGTCGATGACCTCGATGACGTTGCCCCGCTCATCCTCCAGGATGGAGGACAGCACGGCCGTGTTTTCGACGTAGCTCTGGCTGCACGAGACCAGCGTCGGCAGCTCGATGGAAAAGTGTCCGCCCTGGCTTTCGGCCGGAGGCTCGCCCGCGGCGCCGCCGCCCAGCAGTGAACAGAACACCGGTTCGCCGTCGAAACGCGGAAAGCACGACCAGACGATCCGCGCCTGGCGATCCACCAGGGCGGAAATCATGCAATTGCCGATGACGGCGAGGTCGAGATTGTTCATGGCCTCTCCTGGCGCGTGTGGAAACGGCGCGCTGCGTGCTGCGCCGGCGCGACGGGCGCGCTCCAGCGCGCGAGAACATGGCGCAGCGCATCGGGGTCGGGAAGACGGTAAGTGGCGCAGGTCTCGCCCTCGCCGATCCGGATGGCCACGCCGCCCCGTTTCTCCACCGCCTCGAAGCCGTGCTCGTCCGTCACGTCGTCGCCGATGAAGACGGGGCGGCGATCGCGATAGGGCTCCTGGTCGAGGAAGCGCGCAATGGCGGCCCCCTTCGTGGCCCAGCGCGGCAGCAGCTCTAGGACGTTCTTGCCCTCCTGCAGCCGGTAGTCGCCGCCGAGCCCCTGCGCGGCCGCCTGCATTGCGGCGACGGCGACCTCAGCGCTGCCAGGCGCCAGCCGCCAGTGGATCGCGAGCGAACGCCCCTTGTCTTCGACGAGGAGGCCCGGGTGCTTCCCGGCCAGCACCTTGAGCTCGGCCACCACCGGCCGGAGTCGTGCCGGGTCGCCCGTGGCATCGACCTGCACCACGCCGCCCAAGCGCTGCTCCGCCCCGTGCAGGCCCGCGGCGTCGAAACGCTCGGGGGCGAGGTAGGCGTCGAGCACCGCGATGGGCCGGCCGGACACGATGGCGAGCGCCCCGCCGAGACGGGATCGAAGCGCCGCGAGGATGCCGGGAACCTGCGGGGCCACGCGCACGGCGTCAGGCTTGGCCGCGATGTCGACGAGCGTGCCGTCGAAGTCGAGGAAGAGCGCGAAGGTCTCGTCGAGGTCGGGCGGCCCTGCGAGGGCCGCCGCGTCCTCGTCGGACCGGATCTGGGTCATCGTCACGGACGAGCTCCTGCCGTTGCGCTCAGGCGGCGGCCTTGGAGCGCGAATCCCTGGCCGGAACCTCGCCGGTGATTTCGGCGATACGCTGGCGTTTTCTGAGCCGTGCTGCGTCGATCAACATCTGGCCAGCCCAGCGATAGACGTTGCGGGCCCTCACCTGCTCGCGCATCAGGCGCATGCGCTCCCGCTGCTCGGCGGCTGGCATGGTGAGAGCCCGCAGGATGGCCTCGCCCATGGCGTGCGTGTGGTAGGGGTTCACGATCACCGCCTCGGAGAGCTCGCGCGAAGCACCGGCGAAGGCGGAGAGCACCAGCACACCCTGCTCGTCGTCGCGCGCCGCCACGAACTCCTTGGCGACGAGGTTCATGCCGTCGTGCAGGCTCGAGACGAGGCAAAGGTCCGCCGCGCGGAAGAGCTCGAACACCTCGTCGGGCTGGTGGTGCCGCGCGACCAGCATGATCGCCGGCACGCCGGACCCGGCGTGGCGCTGGTTGATGGCCTCGGCGAGGGCCACGGCCTCTTCCTGCAGCAGCCGGTAGCTCGGCAGCTTGCTGCGCGTGGGGGCGGCGACCTGCACGAAGGTGAAGCGGCCCTTCCATTCCGGGTTCTCGGTGAGGAAGCTGTCGATCGCGTGCATTCGGTCGAGGATGCCCTTCGTATAGTCGAAGCGCTCGATCCCGACGCCGATGGCGACGTCGCCTGGCAGGCCGAGCCGGCGGCGCACGACGGAGCGGCACTCGGCCACCGGCTTCTGATTCTCCATGGCGGCAGGCGGCCATTCGATGGAGATGGGATAGGGCCGCACGGCCGTCTCATGGCCGCCATACGCGATGGAGGCGTTCTCGCGGTCGATGCGGCTCTCGACGAAGCGGTCAACCGTCTCGAAGAAGTTGTTGCAGTGGTAGCGGGTGTGGAACCCCAGGATCGAGCTGCCCAGCAGCCCGTCGATGATCTCGTCGCGGTAGGGGCAGATGCCGAAGGTTTCTGCGTTGGGCCATGGAATGTGCCAGAAGGTCACGATGGTGGCCTGAGGCAGCCGCTCGCGGACCATGCGCGGCAGCAGGGCGAAGTGGTAGTCCTGTATGAGGACGATGGGGTCGGGGCGCTTGGCCTCCTGCACCACCGCATCGGCGAAGCGCTGGTTGACGGCCTTGTACATGGCCCAGTCGCTCTCGCGGAAGATCGGCCGCACGAAGGCGATGTGGCAGAGCGGCCAGACGCCCTCGTTGGCGAAGCCATAATAGTAGCCGTCCTGCTCCTCGTCGGTGAGCCAGACCCGGCGCAAAGTGTAGTTGGGCGCATGCGGCGGCACCGCCACGCGGTCATTGGCGTCCACCGTCTCACGGTCGGCCGAACCGCTCCCATGCGCGATCCAGGTGCCCTTGCAGGCGCGGGTCACAGGCTCCAGCGCCGAGACGAGGCCGCTTGCGGGGATCTGCAGGCTGATCGAGCCGTCCTGCTGGCGGTTGTGGATGTAGGGCTCGCGGTTGGAGACGACGATCACCTCCTGCCCCGGCAGCTCGTTCGCCAGCGCGACGGAGAGGGTCTCGGGCGTCCAGTCGGTATGGGTGACGTCGATCCCCTTGCGCAGGAAATCGAGCTCCTCGAGGGCCTCGCGGACGCCGGCGCCGACGCCGAGCGGATCGCCGGCCGGCTTGTGCTCGACGCGTCCTTCGCGCAGGTCGTCGATGGCGCGGCGAACGGCATTCATGGAGCGACGCAGGATCACGAAGGCGACCGCAGAGGCTACGCCGGCGCCGGCAGTCGCCATGGCGAAGAGCGATACGATCAGCCGATTGCGCGTGCCGTTGCCGGTCACCGCCGGCAGGAAAAAGAAGACCAGCGAAACCGCCACGCAGAACAGCAGCCCGAGGCTCCACCAGATGATGGCAGCGCGGCGGCGGGCGTGGTCGCGAGCGGCGGAGAAAAGCTGGGACCGCGGGCCATCCTCGGTCTGCGCAGCAGCGTCTGACGCGCCGGAACCGGCGGCGAGGGGTGCGCCTTGGGACCGAGGCGGTTCGGCCTCGGCACGAAGGGCGTTCACGGTCTCGTTCGCGTTTCGGGCGGTGCGGACGACTGTCGCGGCCTGCATGGATCCTCCTTGTTCGCTGTCGCGCCGAAGGAAGAACGCACGAACGGCCAAAAAGGGGCAACCAGAAGGCGAGCATGCGGCGCGGCCGATGGCCGCGCAGCGCTCACGCCGGCAAGAAAAACCTCACGGCCCCGTAACGTGTTGGCTCCGCTAACGTTCGCCGGACGACAGGCCCCGGTCCGGCGGTCACGGACCCGTGAACATTTTTTCTTCCGGAGCTCGATCCTACGCGGCCTGCTGGACCTGGTAGTCCTTCACGTCCGAGAACACGATCTTCTCCCAGCGTTCCTGGTCGTAGCGCAGCTGGAAGGTGGACGGGGACATGAAGACCGGGGCCCCATCGAGATCGGACGCGATGGAGGAGTTGTGGGCCGCCACGAAACGGTCGAGCTCCGCCCTGTCGGGGCAGGAGATCCAGCGGCAGAGCGAGAAGCGCGGCTGCTCGTAGGCGATGGGAATGCCATATTCCGCCTGGAGCCGGACGGCGAGCACGTCGAGCTGCAGCGCGCCGACGACGCCGACCATGGCGCCGGAGCCGTCGTTCGGCATGAAGAGCTGGACGACCCCTTCCTCGGCCATCTGCTGCAGCGCTTCCCGCAGCTTCTTGGCCTTCATGGGATCGTTGAGCTTGATGCGCCGCAGGATCTCCGGCGCGAAGCTCGGGACGCCGCGGAACACGATGTCCTCGCCCTCTGTCAGCGTGTCGCCGATGCGCAAGGTGCCGTGGTTGGGAATACCCACCACGTCGCCAGCCCAGGCCTCGTCGGCGATGGCGCGGTTCCGGGCGAAGAAGAATTGCGGGGCGGTGACGCTGATCGACTTCCCCGTGCGGACGAGCTTGGCTTTCATGCCGCGCGCCAGCTTGCCCGAGCAGACGCGCACGAAGGCGATGCGGTCGCGGTGGTTGGGGTCCATGTTCGCCTGGATCTTGAAGACGAAGCCGGTCATCGCCGGCTCAGTGGCGACGACGAGCCGCTGGGCGGCCTGCTGGCTGCGCGGCGCGGGCGCGTATTCCGCCAGCGCGTCAATGAGGTCGCGCACGCCGAAATTGCGCAGGGCCGAGCCGAAGAAGACCGGAGAGAGGTGGCCTTCCAGGAAGGGCTGCAGCGCGAAGGGGCGCAGCGCCTCCTGCGCAAGGGAGATCTCCTCGAGCCAGGCCGCGCGCTCGTGCTCGGGCAGCAGTTCGAGCACGCGTGGGTCCTCCGGCCCGTTGACGGGCATGGCCTCCCCGTCCGCGTCGAGCCGGCGCACGAGGTTGCGGCGCAGGTCGAACGTGCCGGCGAAGCTGCGCCCGCTGCCGATCGGCCATGTCACGGGCGCGGTGTCGAGCGCCAGCGTCTTCTCGATCTCGTCGAGGAGTTCGAACGGGTCGCGCGCCTCGCGGTCCATCTTGTTGATGAAGGTGACGATGGGGATGTCGCGAAGCCGGCAGACCTCGAAGAGCTTGCGCGTGCGCGCCTCGATGCCCTTGGCGGCGTCGATGACCATGACAGCGGAATCGACCGCGGTGAGCGTGCGGTACGTGTCCTCCGAGAAGTCCTCGTGGCCGGGCGTGTCCAGCAGGTTGAAGACCCGGTCGGCATATTCGAACGTCATCACAGAGGTGACGACGGAGATGCCGCGCTCGCGCTCGATGCTCATCCAGTCCGAGCGCGTCTGCGTGCCGCTGCGCTTGGCGCGCACCTCGCCGGCGAGCTGAATGGCGCCGCCGAAGAGCAGCAGCTTCTCGGTCAGCGTCGTCTTGCCCGCGTCCGGATGCGAGATGATGGCGAAGGTGCGCCGGCGCGCGGCCGGGGCGGAGGGCGTGGTCATCGGGATCACCTGGTCTGCGGCAAGGCCGCGCGTCGCCGCCGGACGTAGCGAGGAAGCGAGGCGGGATCAAGCACTCCCGCCCCTGCGGCGATCCGTGCGGAACAGCGCCGCTTTACAGAATGCCCCCGCCCCGCCATGCTGCCTTCATCGGCAACAATCGAAAGGAGGTGATCCAGTGTCTCATTGTCATCAGCCGCGGATGTCGGCGCCTGCGACCTGGATTCTCGCTTCGACGGGAGTCCGCGCCGCCTGAGGGCGGATGCCTCCCGGGGCATCAGGTTTCGTCCGGACCGCGGTCCGACAATGGAAAGGCCACCCAAGCGGGTGGCCTTTCTCGTTCAGCTCCGGCTCGCGCTCATCCGCTGCTCGCAGAACGGGTGCATGATGAGAGGGCGTGAACTGTCAAGTTTTAGTGCTTTGTGGCGAGTATTGTTTTTGCATCGTTCTTCGTCCGCCAAGGGAACACCCGATGAAACTCACTCGCCGTGCTGCAACCTTCTCGGCCCTTTCGCTGCTCGCGTCGACAGCGGCTTTCAAGGGAGCCGTCGCCCTCGACGGACCGCTGCAGGAATTGGTCGACGGCGCCGAGGACTTCGCGATCGGCTCGGACGCCTACGTCTTCGGCTATCCGCTCGTCACGATGGAGATGACCCGCCGGGTGGTCACCAACGTGCCCGCCGTGGCGGGCACGCGCGGCCCGATGGGCCAGATCATCAAACTGCGCAGCTATCCCGACGCGACCTTCCGCGACGTGACCGCGCCAAACGCCGACACGCTCTACACGACGTCCTTCTTCGACGTTGGCGACGAGCCCTGGGTGCTCAGCGTGCCCGACATGAAGGGACGCTACTTCCTGCTGCCGTTCCTGAGCGGCTGGACGGACGTCTTCGCCGTCCCAGGTTCGCGCACGACGGGCACGCAGGCGCAGACCTTCCTGATCTCCGGCCCGAACTGGTCCGGGACGGTGCCGGACGGCATGCAGAACCTGAAGTCGCCCACAGCCATGGTCTGGCTGCTGGGACGCATCTACTGCACGGGGACGCCGGAGGACTACGCGGCCGTCCACGCCCTGCAGGACCAGTTCAAGCTGCAGCCGCTCAGCACCTGGGGCAAGGACTACACCCCGCCGCCCGGCAAGGTCGATCCGTCGATCGACATGAAGACGCCGGTTCGCGATCAGGTGAATGCGCTCTCGGCGACCGAGTACTTCAAGCTCCTGGCCGATCTCATGAAGCGCAACCCGCCCGCGGCCGCCGACGCCCCGGCGCTGGAGAAGTTCAAGGAAATCGGCCTCGTCGCGGGGCAGAGCTTCGACTCCAAGGCCTTCGACAGCCGCATTGACAAGCGCCTCCCCGAACTGTCCTTCCACCGCATCATGGCGCACTTCCTGACGCGAGACGGAAGCATTTCCCGCGTCAACGGCTGGAGCTACACGACGAAGGCCGGGCTCTACGGAACCGATTACCTGCAGCGCGCGCTCGTGACCGCCATCGGTCTCGGCGCCAACCGGCCGCAGGACGCCGTCTACCCGACCTCGCTGAAGCCCTCGCTCATCGAGAGCTACAGCGGCGACAGCAAGTACGTGCTGCGCTTCCCCAAGGGGCAGTTGCCTCCCGTGAGGGGCTTCTGGTCGCTGACCATGTACGACGAGGGCATGTTCTTCGTCGCAAACCCGATCAACCGCTACTCGATGAGCATCAGGACCAACCCGAAATACGACGCGGACGGGTCCCTGCCGATCTACATCCAGAACGAGAGCCCAGGCGCGGACAAGGAGGCCAACTGGCTGCCCGCACCGAAGGGCAAGTTCCACCTGATGCTGCGGCTCTACTGGCCGGACGAGAGCCAGCCCTCGATCATCGACGGCTCATGGGTGATCCCGCCGGTGAAAAAGGTGTGACGCAGGGCGGCGTCAGCCCACTCGTCGCCTATGCAGTCGAAAGGCCACCCCGACGGGTGGCCTTTCTTACAATGAAACTGAACTGAAGTAGCTTTACTGTTTAGGCCTGTAGAATCCCGGTCTAGCCGAAATTCTAATCAACGCTCACCGGACGTATTTGTCGGCCAGAATTTTTTTGACTTTCCCCCTTGCGGGATGCACTCCGCCCTCCCAGTTCAAGAACATCCCGGATCCGGGCCCCTCTGGCAGGTCGACGACCTGCGATGTCGGATCCTTCACCTGCTCTTCGCCTCGGCCCCAACGGCCGGCGTCAAGCATCTGGAGGTTCCCCGAGCATGACGCTCGAACCACGCCCCCTCGACAAAGCCGTCCCAAATCCTCGTCGCCGCACCCGCTGGCCCACCCGCCTGCCGCGCCGCACGGAGGCACGTACCCCGATCCCTGCTCAACCCACCATGGAGGACATCGTGAGCACCCCCGCCACCAAGGCGCCAAGCCGCCAGAGCCAGCCGAGGGTCCGCCGGGCCCCGGCCGCGGATCCGAGCGACTACGATACGCGGGAGGGACTCAATGCGCGCCGCAACGTGCTGTTCGGCCTCTGGGCGGCACGCCGGCTCGGCCTTCCCGCGCACGAGCAGGACGCCTTCGCCTGGAACGTGCACTTCGCCGACCTGTCCGAGCCCGGCCATGACGACGTGATCGAGGTCGTGGCGCGCGCCTTCAAGGAGCGCGGCGTCGAGATCAGCGACCGCGCGCTGCGCACGCAACTGCGCGAGATGACCTTGCGCGCGCTTTACGACCTCTCCGCCGGAGGACCCCAGCGATGAGAGCGATCAGCCGGATGGACATCGACGAGAGCGCTGCTCCGCTGCCGCTCGACCAGGCGCTGCCCCCGGGCATCCGTCCCGACCTGGCGCGGAACTGGTGCATGGACGAGGATACCCGCGACAGCACCATCGCCCGCCGCAACGTACTGGCGGCCCTCTGGGCCGGCCGGCTGATGCGACTTCAGGGCGACGAGCTCTCTACCTACGCGGCGCAGGTCCATTTCGCTGACTTTGCCGTCGCCGGCGACGAAGACATCGTGTCCAAGCTCGTGCTGGACCTCGACTCCCGGGGTATCTCCGTGCCGACGCAGACGGTCCGCGATCTGCTTGTCGCCTGCCACCGCCAGGCATTGCGCGAGCAGGCCGTCACGGACTGACGGTCAAAGGCTCGGCGCTGGACCGGCCAGCCGGTCCAGCCTGAACCGCGCGACCTCCCTCAGGAGGTCGACGAAACCCTGGGCCTGGAACACGGCGGTCAGCCGGCCCTTCTCGGCCGTGGCGAGCGACGCATCGCCCGCCGCGCCCGATGGATGGACGTCGTGCGCCATCCAGCCAAACGAGGCATGCGCGCCGATGGGGCGAAGGTACCGATAATCCTTCTCCAGTTCGACCATCACGGGCGTGAAGGTCCCGGCCGCTCCCATGTCCACGAGGTCGGGCCGGAAGTGCAACATCAGCGAGGTCTCGATGTCGCCGGCGTGGATGCCGTGCACGGCGTCGAGTTCAGCATAAAGTCCCTGAGGAAGGCCGAAGCGCCGCCAGGACGTCTGCACTGCGAGCATGCCGTGGCGTACCCTGAGCTCCCGACAGACGATGCCGATCGGGTCGACGTTGCCACCGTGCGAGGTGACGATCACCAGTTTCCTGAGCCCTGCGCGAAGAACGCCCTCGGCGATCTCGATCCAGCTTTTGATCGCCGTCTCGTAGCTCAGCGTCAGCGTGCCCGGCGAATGCAGGTGCTCGTTCGACTTGGCGATGGCGAGGGTGGGGAGCACCAGCGAGTGCACGTCATCCGCAGGCAGAGCCATCGCCTCCGCAAGCATGCCATTCATGATCGTCGTATCAACTGAGACCGGGAGGTGGGGCCCGTGCTGCTCGATGGCCGCAATGGGCAGCACGGCGACCGTCGCCTCGGGATCGAGCCCCCGAAAGGCATGGCTCGGCAGGTCGGCCCAGAAGCGGATGGTCATGCGATGTCTCCGGATGCGCAGGCCGCGGGCAGCAAAAGCCGTGCCTTCCCTTGCCCCCTGGTGGAAGAAGGTGAACGCCCGCAGGCCGGCCGCCTGAGAGGGTACGAGGGAGGTCTGCGCCGCAGGGAGCTCTGCCCCAGCACCCTCTCATCCAGCGCTTCGCGCTGCCTTCTTCCGCGATGGGGAGAAGGGTTCGCGCCAGAAACGAAAGCCTTTGCTTGGTGCATTGTGCCTACGAAATGGGCAGCCATCCCACGCGGCCCGAACGCGCGCAAAGCTTCGGCGGCTTCTTCCATGGCATGCACCTTGCTGCCCCATGGCGAACCCGGAGGGAGCCCGATGTCGATGAAGTACCGTCTCGATCGCCGGCAGGCGCTGAAGCTCGTGGCGGGCGGCGCGGCCGCCTCTGTGCTGGTCCCCGTGCGCGGGGCGAGCGTCTCGGCGCAGACGCTGGACAAGGTGAGCTACCAGACCAACTGGCGCGCCCAGGCGGAGCATGGCGGCTTCTACCTCGCGCTCGCCAACGGCCTCTACAAGAAATACGGCCTCGACGCGGAGATCCGCATGGGCGGGCCGCAGCAGAACCCCTCGCAATTGTTGCTGGGCGGGCGCGTCGACATGATCATGTCGAACAGCTTCGAGGCCATCAATTACGTGAAGGAGGACCTGCCCTTCCTCTGCATCGCCTCGATCTTCCAGAAGGACCCGCAGGTCCTCATATCGCACCCGGGCGTCGGCAACGACTCCATTCCCGCGCTGAAGGGCAAGCCGATCCTGGTAGGAGCCGGCGGGCGCACCAGCTACTGGCCGTTCCTGCGCGCCAAGTACGGCTTCACGGACGACCAGATCCGTCCCTACACGTTCAATATGGCGCCTTTCCTGGCCGACAAGCAGCTCTCGCAGCAGGGCTTCCTGTCCTCCGAGCCCTTCGCGATCATGAAGGCGGGCGTGAACCCCGTCGTGCACCTGCTCGCTGACGCCGGCTACGACAGCTACAATACGACGATCAACATCTCCAAGAAGATGGTGGACGAGAAGAAGGAGGTCGTGCAGCGCTTCGTCGACGCCACGATGGAGGGCTGGTCGATCTACATGAAGGGCGGTCCCGAGACCGAGGCGGCCAACGCCTTGATCAAGAAGGACAACCCGGAGATGGATGACGAGAAGATCGCCTATGCCGTCAAGGTGATGAACGAGAAGGGCATCGTGCTCTCGGGCGATGCGCTCAAGCTCGGCATCGGCGCCATGACGGATGCGCGCTGGAAGAGCTTCTACGACACGATGGCCGACGCCGGCGCCTTCCCCAAGGGCGTCGACGTGTCCAAGGCCTATAGCCTTGCCTTCGTGAACAAGGGCATCGGCAAGGGGTGAGCGCGCCTGCGGTGACCGCCATGGTCGACATGGCCGGCGCGGTCGCCGCTCCGGCCGTCCCGTCCGGACGTCCGCTGGTCGGCGTGCGCGGCGTGTCGAAGATGTTCGGCAACGGCACGCTCGCCGTGCGTGACGTGAACCTCGACTTGCCGGCGGGCCAGTTCGTGAGCCTGCTGGGGCCTTCGGGCTGCGGCAAGTCCACGCTGCTGCGCATGATCGCCGGGCTCAGCACGCCGAGCGCCGGCGTGATCGACTGGCCGCGGGCGGAGCACGACGCCGCGGGTGCGCCGCGGCGGGACCTCGGCTTCGTCTTCCAGGACCCGACCCTGATGCCCTGGGCGACGACGCTCGCCAACGTCACGCTGCCGCTCACCCTGCGCCACGTTGCGCGCCGCGAGGCGGAGGCGCGCGCGGCGGAGATGCTGGCCCTCGTGGGCCTCTCCGGCTTCGAGAGCGCCTATCCCCGCGAGCTCTCAGGCGGCATGAAGATGCGTGTCTCGATCGCCCGCGCGCTGGTGACCAAGCCCGCCATCCTTCTGATGGACGAGCCGTTCGCGGCGCTCGACGAAATCACCCGCCACAAGCTCAACGACGATCTGCTCACCCTGTGGCAGGCCAATCGCTTCACCGCCGTCTTCGTCACGCACTCGGTGTTCGAATCCGTCTATCTGTCCCAGCGGATCGTAGTCATGGCCGCCCGGCCGGGCCGCGTCATGGCCGACCTCGCGGTCGACGCGCCCTTCCCGCGCGACGAACTGTTCCGCACGTCCGCGGACTACGCGCATCTCTGCCGCGTCGCCTCCGAGACGCTGAAGCGGGCCATCTCGCAATGACAGCCCCCATCGACCATCCCCTGCCCACGGTCCCCCATGACGGCACGGACGCAGAGGCGCGGCCGGTCTTCACCGAGGAGCGACGTATCCTCGGCCTCGCAGCCTCGACCTGGCCCGGCATCATCGCGCCGATCGTCGTGGGGCTCGTCGGGCTGCTGGCCTGGGAAGCGCTGGTGCGGATCAAGGAGATCCCCTCCTACATCCTCCCCGGCCCCCTGCTGATCGGCAAGGCGCTGGTCGAGGACTGGCCCACGCTCTCCGGCGCACTGTGGATCACATTGCGCATCACCTTCGCGGCGCTCATCGCGGCGGTGGTGCTGGGCGTGTCCCTGGCCATCGTGTTCACGCAGTCCAAGTGGCTGGAGAAGTCGCTCTTTCCCTATGCCGTCGTGCTGCAGGTGACGCCCGTCGTGGCGATCGCGCCGCTAATCATCATCTGGGTCGGCGACATCAACCTCTCGCTGCTGATCTGCGCCTGGCTGGTCGCCTTCTTCCCGATCCTGTCCAACACGATCCTTGGGCTCAACTCGGCGGACCACAACCTCGTCAACCTGTTCCAGCTCTACGGGGCGACACGCTGGCAGACGATGCGCTACCTGAAGCTGCCCGCGGCCCTGCCCTATTTCCTCGGCGGGCTGAAGATCTCCGGAGGCCTGGCGCTCATCGGCGCCGTCGTGGCGGAATTCGTGGCGGGCTCGGGCGGCAACGCCTCGGGCCTCGCCTACCGGATCCTGGAATCCGGCTACCAACTGAAGATCCCCCGCATGTTCGCCGCCCTCGCGATGATCTCCATGACGGGCATCGCCATCTTCCTGGCCACGAGCGCGCTGGCCCACCTCCTGCTGCGCCGCTGGCACGAGAGCGCCGTGCGGCGCGAAACCTGAGCATCGCCATGAGCCCACGCCCCGCCATCCCCGCCGCCTCGCGCTACCGCCTCGCCAATGCGACGGTGCCCGCCAGCCTGACCGGAGGCGCCGCACTGCCGAACGCGGGGGACGGCCTCGCCTCCGCCGACATCGTCGTCGAGGACGGGCACGTGGCGGAGCTGTTTCCGCCCGGGGCCGGCGCGTCCGCCGAGTTGCCCTCCGTCGATCTCGACCGCGGCATGGTGCTGCCCGGCTTCGTGGACATCCACACCCATCTCGACAAGGGCCATATCTGGCCGCGGCGCTCCAATCCCGACGGCAGCTTCATGGGAGCGCTAGAGGCCGTGGGGGAGGATCGCAGCGCCAATTGGTCGGCTGCCGACGTCGAGGCGAGGATGGATTTCGCCCTGCGCTGCGCCTACGCGCACGGCACGTCCGCGATCCGCACCCATCTCGACAGCCGCGACGCGCAGACGCGCATCTCCTGGCCGGTCTTCGCCCGCATGCGCGAGCGCTGGGCCGGGCGCATCGCGCTGGAGGCCTCGCCGCTCTTCCCGATCGACCTCGCGCTCGATGACGCGCACATGGCCGACATCGTCGACATGGTCGGCGAATATGGCGGGACGCTCGGCGCCGTCACCTTCCGTTACCCTCAGCTGGAGAACGGTCTCGACCGGCTGTTTCGCCTTGCCTCCGAGCGCGGCTGGAACCTCGATTTCCATGTCGACGAGACGCTTGATCCGCTTGCTCGGTCCCTTGGCGTCATTGCCGAGACCGCGCTGCGCTTCCGGTTCAAGGGCTCGATCCTCGCCGGCCATTGCTGCTCGCTCGCTGTCCAGCCGGACGACGAGGCGAAGCGCACCATCGACCGCGTCGCGGAGGCGGGGGTCGCCGTGGTCTCCCTGCCCATGTGCAACATGTATCTGCAGAGCCGTGAGCCGGGCGTAACGCCCCGCCGCCGTGGCGTCACCGCGCTGCACGAACTCAAGTCGCGTGGCGTGAAGGTGATGGTCGCCTCGGACAACACGCGGGACCCCTTCTACGCCTATGGCGACCTCGACATGGTCGAGGTCTATCGCGAGGCGACCCGCATCGCGCATCTCGACCACCCCGTAGGGGACTGGATCGACACGGTGACCGCGACGCCCGCTGCCTTGCTCGGCTTGGTCGGCCTCGGCACGCTTACCCCCGGCGCCAAGGCCGACCTCGTGATCGTCCGCGCCCGTTCTTGGAGCGAGTTCCTGTCCCGCCCATGGACCGACCGGGTGGTGCTGCGGGGCGGGGTGGCAAGCGAGGCCGCGTTGCCCGACTATCGGGAGTTGGACGCGGTGCTGGGCGTTTAGCCCAGGCGCCTGCCGTCATTGCGAGCGAAACGACGCAATCCAGTTTTTTTTCGAAGTGATTGCTTCGTCGCCGCGCTCTTCGCAATAAAGGAGGGAGCCTTCAAAACCGTGGAATCAGGTCCAGCGGCCAGTCGGCCTCCTGTTCGATCAGGCCCATCGCCGTGCGCACCCGCTCGAGGAAGCGCGCCCGCTGCTTGTCCGTCGCGCTGTCCATGTTGTGCAGGGCTACCCAGTCCGTCCGGCAGGAGGGATGCACGAGGGGGCGAAAGCCGCGCAGCAGAACGCGGCGGCCGGGCTCGCCCATCACGAGGGTCCACCACCACCAGGGCGAACCCAGCGTCGAGACGACCGTGATGGCGCGGATGTTGGTGAGCACGCGACCGATCGGCTTGCCGTTCTCCGGCATGGTGAAGGTGGCGTGCGGGATCCAGACCCGCTCAAGCCAGCCCTTCAGCATGGCCGGCTGGCCGTACCACCATGTGGGGTAGATGAAGACCAGGGCCTCGCACCAGCGCAGCTCCGCGATCTGCTCGGCGACGGGGATCTCGTTCACGCCGCGCTCGTGATAGCCGCGCCGCTCCTCGGCGGACATCACGGGGTTGAAGCCGCTGGCATAAAGGTCGAGCAGGCGCACGGAGTGGCCTGCTTCCCGCAAGGCGCCCAGCGCCACGTCGCGCACGGCGGCCGTGAAGCTCTCCGGGCAGGGATGACAATAGACGACGAGGACGTTCATGCCCCGTCACCCTGCCTCGGCGAGCCCCTTGAAGAGGAAGGTCTTGCCCGCCTTGAAATCGTAGGAGGGGTCCTCCCAGGCGATCATCTTGCCGGGGTTGAGCAGGCCGTCGGGGTCCGCCTCGCGCTTGAAGGCGAGTTGCACCTCGTCGGTCTGCTTCATGCCGCCCTCCTCCAGCGTGTAGCGATGGGGATCGAAGATCGGCGCGCCCATGTCCTCGTGGATGCGGATGATTTCCTCGAGCCGCTCTTCGGTCGTGAAGCGCACCAGCGGCAGGCCGAAGCAGGTGACCTTGCCGTCGAAGCGCACGAATTCGAGATGGGCCGGCACCTCGTCGCCGAAAAGCTTGTGCAGCCGCGACAGGAGGTCGAGCTGGTTGGGGAAGGGGTAGAGCACCTGGAGATAGGTGAAGCTCGGGTCGACCCGCAAGGCCCTCAGCGTCGTGTGGTTCCAGGAGAGCTCGTAGCCCGGGGGCAGCCCCTTGGCCTCCTCGGGCGACAGCGTGTCCGAGCGGAACAGGAGTTCCGCTCCCCGCGCGCGGCGCGTGAAGGCGAGCAGCGCGTCGACGGCAAAGTCCGCGGCCGTCACGATGACCACCGCCTTGTCGCGCGGGAGGTACTTGCGGTGTCGCAGGAAGGTGTTTTGCGGCACGGGCGCGGCGATGACCGCGAGTTCCTTGAGCGCAAGGCCGTCCTGCTCGCCGAGCGCATTGGCGTGGGCGGCCGCGTCCTCCAGCGTGTCGAAGCCCAGGATGACGTCGACCCAGGCATAGGCCGGCCCCAGCGGCATCTCGACCTCGGTGATGATGCCGTTGGTGCCGTAGGCATGGCTGACCTTGTGAAGGTCAGAACCGGTGAGTTCGAGGACGCGCGGCGAGGCCTCCATGGTGGTCACCTTGAGCCGGATAATGTTGCCGAAGTCGCGCAGCCCGCCCCACTTGATCGAACCCACTCCGCCCGAGCCGCCCGCGATGAAGCCGCCGATCGAGGCCGTGGCGTAGGTGGAGGGATGCAGCCGCATCTCCTGCGCGCTGTGGGGCCGCGTCTCGGCGTCGATGGCGGCGATGATGGCGCCGGGCTCGGCGACGACGCGGCCGCGCTCGATGCGCAGCACGCGGTTGAAACCCGACAGATCGAGCACGATGCCGCCGGAGAGCGGCATGGCCTGACCGTAGTTCCCGGTGCCTGCGCCCCGCGGCGTCACGGGGATGCCGAGCGCGTGGGCGGCTTCGAGCACCTGCACCACCTCCGCCTCGCTCGTGGGCGAGACGATGATGTCCCCGGTCACAGCCTCCAGTTGCCGCTTGAGACGCGGCGAATACCAGTAGAAGTCCCGGCTCTTCTGGCGCACCAGGGCGGGGTTGTCCTCCGTCCTGATGCCCCCGAGCCGCTGCTTGAGCCCCTCAATATCGTAACGGCCCATGCCGTGCCCCCCCGACGTCGTCGGCAACTTGAAGCAGGGATCATGCCGCGCCGGGCTCAGCCGCGCTGCGGCAGATAGGCCGTCGCCTCGACCTCCACGATCACGCGGGCGTCCGGCAGCATGGCTTTCACCTCCACCACGGTGCTGACCGGCGGGTCCTCCGGGAAGAACAGCTTGCGCACGCGGCCATAGACGGGGAAGTCCCGGAGATCGGTGAAATACTGGACGAGCTTGAACACGTCCGACATCTGACCGCCCGCGCTCTCGATCGTGGCGCGGATGCGGTCCAGCACGTACCAGCTCTGCGCCGCGATCGGCCCCTCCTTGGCGTCCACGGAGAATTCGTGGGAGCGGCCGATCAGGGCCTGCGCCTCGGGCGGAATGTCGTCGTAGCCCGTCACGACGAGAGAGCGTGCAGGATCGACAGCGATGATGCCGGACATGAAGATGAAGTCGCCGCGCCGCTTCCAGGCGGCGTAGCGGGCGAGCGGGCGGGCGTGGTCAGCGTCGGTCATGCAAGGCTCCCTCGAAGGCCGGGAGAGAATTGCAAGCCGTGCGCCAGCCGTCAGCCTTCTTTCGCGGCGGCCGAGGCCCGGGCCATGCGCGCCAGGGTGCGCTCGCGATTCATCGTATAGAGGCTCGACAGCACGACGATGCCGGCGCCCACGAGCACGAAGGGACTGACCGGCTGGCCGAACACGACGAGCCCGTAGATCACCGCCCAGACCATCATGCTGTACTGCATGGGCGCGACGGTTGCCGCGGAGGCAAGGCTCAGCGCCCTGAGGATGCAGAACTGGGCGCAGCCCATCATGAGGCCCGAGGCCGCCGAAAGCGCGAGGTCGCTGGGCGTGGGCTGTCGGAAGACGAAGGGAAGAACGGGAAGGCTCACGGCGAGCAGGCCCACCATGACGCTCGACACCATCACCGCGGAGCTCTCGGCTCCGCGCAGGTGCCGCATGATGAGCACTGTGCCCGCCCCCGTGAAAGCCGTCGCGAGCGCCGCGAGATGTCCCGTCGAGAGCGTCGTGAAGCCCGGCCGCACCATCACGAGCACGCCGACGAAGCCGACGAGCACGGCCGACCACCGGCGGATGCCGACGCGCTCTCCGAGCAGCGGGATGGACAGCACGGTCACGATGAGCGGTGTGCAGAAAGCGATGGCGTAGACGTCCGCCATCGGAAGCAGCGAGAATGAGAGCACCCCCAACGCCGTCCCGAAACCGGCGAGGAGCCCGCGCAGCGTGAGCAGCGGGAGGTTGCGGCGCCGTGGCGCCCGCAAGCCTCCGGTGGCGACCATCGTGCCCACGAGCGGCACCAGCGCGAAGCAGACCTGGAAGGCGATGATCTGGAAGATCGAATAGCGCTGCACCAGCAGCTTCACGATCGCGTCGCTCGAGGCAAAGAGGAAATAGGCCAGCGCGGAAAAGCCGAGGCCCAGCACGACGGAGCCGGCCGCCGGCACGGCGAGCGGGGGAGCCGAGATGGTGTCCTCTGCGACTGTGCGGGGAAGGGCCATGGGCGTCGCGTTCCGGTCCGCACGCCGTTCTGCGCGGCTCGCGGGCTCGCCCCGCCTGGCGGTCCATCAGGAATAGCTGCGTCGAAGCATCGCGTCGACCGCCTTGCCATGTTCCACGACATGGCCGCCCTGCGTCCCAAGTCCTTCCGGACGTTTACGACCGTCCTCTTGGCGAATTCTTTACGCGTTCAGCATAGCTTCAAGCTTCGCCGTCTTCTTCCGTGACCTCTTCGTGACCTCCGGACGCTCCCATGAAGATGGATCTTGCCCAGCCCGTCCAGTTCGCCGCGATCCCGTTTCAGCGGGACGCCGAGGGATTGCGCATCCTCCTCGTGACCTCCCGGGAGACCAAGCGCTGGGTCCTGCCCAAGGGCTGGCCGGCCAAGAAGCTCGCACCCCACGAAAGCGCGGCGCGCGAGGCGCTGGAGGAGGCAGGCGTCCGCGGTCGACCCATCGCGCGGGCCGCCGGGGAATACATCTACTTCAAGCGGATGCGCGACCATTTCGTGCTGTGCTCGGTGATGCTCTACCCGCTGGAAGTGACCGAGCAGCTCGCCACCTGGAAGGAAAAGGGCCAGCGCGAATTCGCCTGGATGAGGCCGGACGAAGCTGCGCTCCTGGTGGACGAACCGGATTTGGCCACTATCCTGCGGGACTTTCCAGGCCTCATCGACCAGGACTACTGACCTTCCGCATGCGGCGTGCCCCCGACGAACTCGTGATCCGCCCCTATGCTGCGGGCGACGGTCCGTCCTGCGCGCAGATCTATGCCGAGGCGCGCCGCGACGCCTTCTATTGGTGCGAGCCCAACCGCTTCAGGCCGGAGGACTTCTACGCCGACAGCGTGGACGAGTCGCTGTCCGTGGCCGAGGTCGAGGGAAAAATCGTCGGCTTTCTCTCGCTTTGGACGGCAGGGCATTTCATCCATCTGCTCTTCGTCGATCCCAGCCGATTCCGCCAGGGGATCGGCTCGCGGCTGCTGGACCACGCCGTGGTCCGGCTCTCTCCCTGGGCCTGGCTCAAGTGCCAGGCGCAGAACGAGCGGGCGCTCGCCTTCTACCGGAGCCGCGGCTGGGTGGTCGGCAGCGGCGGCGACAACGAGATCGGCCCCTGGGTGGCGGTGAGCTGGAATGCCGAAGGCAGGCTCCCCGCGCTTGGGTGAAGTCCATTCCGACCAAAGCGAAGCGATCCGGTCCTTCGTCCGACGCGATCTGGAGGGCTTCGTCGCTGCGCTCCTCGCAATGACGGCCGAGGATCAGACAACCTCCGCCAATGCGGCCGCCCAGTCGCCCTTCGGTTCCACGACGACCTCGTCGAGCCCCTGCCAGCGGGCCACCTCCTTCAGCTCCGCTGCAAGCGCCTCCGTCGCATCGGAGGGATGGGCCTTGCCGTCGCGGTGGACAGCCTTGACGACGAGGCGGCCGGCCTGGCGGTCCGCCTTCAGGTCGACGCGGCCGACGACACGGTCGCCCAACAGGAAGGGCAGCACATAATAGCCATGCTCCCGCTTGTGCTCGGGCGTGTAGATCTCCAGCCGGTAGCGGATGCCGAATAGCCGCTCGGTGCGGCTGCGCTCCCACAGGAGCGGGTCGAACGGCGAGACGAGCGCGCGGGCCGCTATCTTGCGCGGAGCGGGTGATTCAGGCGTGACGTAGGCCAGCCCTGACCATCCCTTCACCGCCGCCGGGACGAGGCGGCCGGCCTCGACGAGTTCCTGGATGCGCGGGCGCGCGTCGCCCGGGTCCAGGCGGAAGTAATCGCGCAGGTCGCGCTCGCTGGCGATGCCAAGGGCACGTGCAGCGACCATCAGGAGTTGGCGCTGCGCCTCGTCTTCCGGCGGTGTCGGCGCCTGCGTCACCGCCGGTCCGAACACGCGCTCGGGAAGGTCGTAGACCCGCTCGAAGCCGCCGCGCCGCGTGGCGGTGGTGATGCGCCCCGCCCAGAAGAGAAACTCGAGCGCCTTCTTGCAGTCGCTCCAGCCCCACCAGCCGCCTGTCGATCCGGCGCGGCCCTCCACCGCGCCGAGGTCGCGCGCCGTGCAGGGCCCCTGTGCCTCCACCGCGCGGTACACGGTCCCGACGAAGGCCTCGTGCTCGCGGGCGAAGCGGGAGAGCCCCGCATAGATCCCCTCTCCCCGCAAAGCGCGCGCCATGCGCCAGCGCAGGGCCGGCTGCAGGTCGAGACGGATCAGCGAGGCCTCGTGGCCCCAGTACTCGAAGAAGCGGCGGCCACGCTTGCCATAGGCCGCCCGGTCGAGCAGCCCGGGATCGTAAGGCCCGAGCCGCGAGAACAACGGCACCGTGTGGGCGCGCGCGAGCACGTTCACGGAATCGATCTGCAACAGGCCCAGCCGATCGATCAGCCGGTCGACATGCCGCCCCGCGGGAGCCTCCGGGCGCGGCTTGCCGAAACCCTGGGCCGCCAGCGCAACGCGGCGCGCCTGTGTCGCCGTGAAGGCGAGGCGCGGAACGCCCGGGAGGCTCGCGTCCGTGAGCTCAGCACTATCGCCGGCCATGCCGTCAGTCCCTTCGGCGCGGCCGAGTCGCGCGCCCCCGATCGGATCACGGCACGCGGCGTGCGTACACCCGAAACCTCTTTGCCCTATGATGGCCACGCTTGCGCCAGCTGATTCCGGCCGGCCGCATGGATGTGACGATGCCGCGAGCCTGTCTCTCTCTCCTGTCCGCCCTCCTGCTTCTCAGTGTTCCGCTGGCCCGGCCCGTCCTGGCGCAGGAGGCCGCGCCAGCCGCCGCGCCGCCCATGCGGGTCATCATCGAGGTGCCCAATGATGCGGCGGGCCGAGCCTTCATGCAGGAGCAGGTCGTGCCCAAGCTGGCCCCCGGCGTCGCCGGAACCAGCCCGGCGGCTCCGGCAGCCGCACCTGCGCCGACGCCGGTACCGGCTCCTGCCTCGTCGAGCGCCAGCCCCATGGCCGATCTCGGCGCGGACATGTCCGGCATGGTGGCGGACGACCTGTCCTTCATCCGCAACAAGACCGGCGCGCTGATCAGCGCCGTGCCGACCCTGCCCGAAGAGCTCGGCCACCTCGGCGAGAAGCTCGCCCACAATGGCGGCCCGGTCCGCCCGATACCGCTCCTGGCGGCGTTCGCCCTCTTCTCGCTCGGCGGCTTTGCGGCCCGCAAGGCGGCTTTCTGGTCTGCCCGAGGCCATCTGTCGAAGCTCCTCGAACTGCCTGGGGACACGCCCCAGCAACGTCTCCGTATTCTCGGGATCAGGGTGGCGTTCTCGCTCTACATCCTCGGCGCCTCGGTGCTGGGCAGTCTCGGGGCCTTCCTGCTCTTCCCCTGGCCGCCCGTGTTCCGCGAAATGGTGCTGATCATGCTCGGCGCCTTCGTGGTGCATGGCCTCGCGCTCGCGTTCGGACGCGTGGTCATGGCGCCAGCCGCCCGTCATGAATACTTCCGGGTGCTGCCGCTCTCGCGCAGGCTGGCCGAGTTCTGGTTCGCGTGGTGGATGGGCCTCGTGGACGCCTTCGCCATCGGAGGGGCGGCCCTCGGGCTTTTGCGCATCGTGGGCCTGCCGGAACTGCAGCGCGAGGTGCTGGGCTCGATCTGGCTCGGGGGCCTCGCGGTCGCGATCATCGTGATGATCTGGCAGCGCCAGCGCATCCCCGACGAGAAGCCGGTGAGCCGCATCGCCGCCGTTCTGCTGACCGTGGGGATCATCGTCGCCTGGCTTCTGGCGACCGCCCATGCGCGGGCCCTGTTCTGGACCCTCATGGTCGCGATGGTCCTGCCGATGCTCATGCGCCTCGCCATCCTGTCCGTACGGCACGTCGTGCGCATCGAGGAGATCGACCGCGAGGCGAACGGCTCCGTCATCGCCTGGGCCGTCGTGGTGGAGCGCGCCATCCGCGCGCTTTTCATCATTGGCGGCGCCCTCGTGCTGGCCCACGCCTGGCACGTCGACATCGGCGACATCGCCATGGGCGAGTCGCTCTTCACCCGCGTGGTGCGCGCGGCGATCCGGGTGCTCACCGTCCTGCTCGTCGCGGACCTCGCCTGGCGACTCACCCGCGCCCTCATCGACGGCCGGCTCGACGGCCCGCCCTCCGACGTTCACGACGACACGCCGGAGGGCCGCCGCCGCCAGCGCCTGCGAACCCTTCTGCCCATCCTGCGCAACTTCGTGCTGGTGATCCTGATCACCGTGACGCTGCTCATGGTGCTCGACGCGATCGGGATCCAGATCGGCCCGCTGCTCGCCGGCGCCGGCGTCGTGGGTATCGCCGTTGGCTTCGGCGCGCAGACGCTGGTGAAGGACATCATCTCCGGCGTCTTCTACCTGCTCGACGACGCCTTCCGCGTGGGCGAGTACATCCAGACCAAGAGCCACAAGGGGACGGTTGAGTCCTTCTCCATCCGCTCGGTGAAGCTGAGGCACCATCGCGGGCCGATCACCACCGTGCCCTTCGGCGAGCTCGGCGCCGTGCAGAACCTCAGCCGCGACTGGGTGATCGACAAGGTGACGATCGGTGTGCCCTACGACACGGATCTCGACCTCGCCAAGAAGATCATCAAGCAGATCGGCCGCGAGTTGATGGAGGACCCCGAGTTCGGCCCCAACATCATCGAGCCCCTGAAGATGCAGGGCGTGGAGCAGATGGGCGATTTCGCGATCCAGCTCCGGCTCAAGATGATGACCAAGCCCGGCGAGCAGTTCATGATCCGCCGCCGCGCCTATGCGCTCATCAAGAAGCGGTTCGAGGAGAATGGAATCCGCTTCGCGATGCCTACGGTGTCAGTCTCCGGCGGCCCAGGTGAGGCATCCGCCGCAGCGGCTCGGCAGGTCTACGAGATGACGAAGGCCCGCCCCGACGCGGCCGAGGCAGCGCCCGGCTAGATGGGCCGGCTCACTGGCCTGCCGCGGCCGGCGTGACGCTCTTCACCAGCGCCTCCGCATCCGCCCGGAACGCCTGCCGCGAGGTCTCGCGGCTGTAGAACATGTGCCCGCCGCCATAGACCTGGAGGCGCAGCCGGTCCGGCGGGAAGGCCGGCAATTGTCGCAGCAGCAGCTTGTTCTCGAAATAGGGGGTCACCAGGTCCGTCGCCCCATGCGTCACAAGCACCTTCAGCCGGCTGTCGAGCGCGAGCGCCTCGCGCAGGTCGCTCACTGCCTCTGGCGCCATGCGCCGGCCGCCCCATTGCCAGGAATTGCCGACCTCGCGGCTCAGCAGGCGATAGGGCCGGTCGATGCGCCAGCCCAGCTTGCGGTAGAGGTCCGTCATGGCGCTGGACAGCACGGCCTCGTTGCCAACCAGCACGGGGTCGTCGGGCCGCGAGATCGCGGCAAAGGGGTCGGGATCGTGCCCCGTCACCGTCGCGTCGTAGGCCGAGCCCACGAGCCCCTGCGAACGGTCGCGCTCGCGCAGGAAGGTGTTGGTGTCCACGCGGCCGCCCAGCCGGCGCACCAGAGCGAGATCGAGCCCCGTGAGGCGGGCCACCTCGCGCGACATGCGCTCAAGCGCGGCCGGGTCCTGGATGCCGCGCAGCAGGTCCACCATGTAGTCGCCCGCGGCATAGGCCTCGGCGTCCACGAGGTCGGGCAAGACCCCGCCCCGCTCCGGACCGACGGCCTCCCGCTGCGCCGCCGCCATGGACGGGAGTTCCGAGACCCAGCGCATGGGGCTGTGCCGGTCCTCGAAGCGCCAGCTGAAGTCGAGCACCGGCGAGAGCAGGATCAGGCCGGAGACGCCGACGCCCTGCTCGGTCTGCAGCGCGCGCGCCACCTTCGGCGCACGGAAGCCGCCATAGCTCTCGCCGACCAGGATCTTGGGCGAGGCCTGGCGGCCATTGCGCTCGATCCATTTGCGGATAACGGTGGCGAGCGCGGCGATGTCCCCGTCCACGGACCAGAAGCGCCGGCGCGCCTCGTCGCCGCGCGCCGTGGTCCAGCTATAACCGGTGCCGACGGGATCGATGAAGACGAGGTCGGCAAAGTCGAGCCAGGTCTCGGCGTTCGGCTGGGCGACCGGCGGGTCGGAGGGCGCGGGCTTTGCGATCGGTACGCGCCAAGGACCCAGCGCACCCACGTTGAGGTAGCCCGACGCCGCGCCGGGGCCACCATTGAACAGGAACGCGACGGGCCGGCGCGCGGGGTCCTCGCCGTCCTTGACGAAGGACATCGCGGCGACTTCCGCCAGCAGCGGCCCGCCCTCTCCGTCGAAAAGCTGCACCGTGCCCGTGGTCGCGGTGAAGGACAGCGTGCGGTCAGGCAGGCTGAGCGTGTGCTTCGAGATCTGGTCGGCCGGCAGGCGCCGCCCGTCAGGGGCGGGCCGCTGCGGCGGGCCGGCCTTGTCGCCCTCCGCCTGCCCGGAAGGCCGGTCGGCTGCCGGGCCGCTCCCGCCACCATGCTCCTGGGCCCACGCGACGGATCCCCCGGTCCGGCCCGGGGCGGTCGCGACCAAGGATGGGCCAAGCGCGACCGTCATGACCAGGGCGAGGCGGGAGATGGGGCTCATGCAGTCTCCTGAATGCGGTGAACTACGAACCACGCTGGCACGCGATCATGGCGGACATGAGCCACGCATGGGCGTGTCCCGGCCGCATCACCGGGTCGGGTTTCCCTTGCGCTCCAGACCGAGCCCGGAACCCCGCGGGGGTCGCCGCGTTGGAAAGTCATCCTCACCGTGAACGGTGCCATGATGGACAGTGGCTGGATCATCCTTGCGGGACTCATGACGGGCCTGTTCTGGCTTGGCTCCCTGGCCTTCGGCTGAGCGTTGGTCCCGTCCGGGACGGAGCGCAGCCTTTGCCTTGGAGTTGACGCCAAGTCGAGCCATAAGACTCCTGTCATACCACACCTTTCGCGTGTGTCGGTGACCCGCGCATCCTCCTCCCTGCCCTTTCCTGGAACGGTCCTGCCTTGTCGTCTTCCCCTTTCTCGATGTCCCGCCGGTTCGTCACGCTGGGCCTTCCTTTCGCGCTGGCCGGCTGCGTCACCTCCCGGCCCACGCCCATGGTCGGCCTTCCCTTCGTGGATCCGGCCCTGGCGGAGATGTACGGCCCCATCGTTGACGAGCGCTATCCTGTCCCCCCCGTGGACGTCTCGCGCATCGACCCGGAATTCCTGCGCACGCGCGTGGCCTATGATGGCGGCGAGCCTCCCGGCACCATCGTGATCGATCCCTCCGGCTGCCACCTCTATTTCGTGGAGCCTGGCGGAAGCGCCGTGAGGTACGGCGTGGGGGTCGGCCGCGAGGGCTTCGGCTGGAACGGCCGCGCCCAGATTCGGCGCAAGGCCGAATGGCCCACATGGACGCCGCCGGCCGAGATGATCCTGCGCCAGCCGGAACTGCGCCAATATGCCCGCGGCATGCCGCCGGGCCTCGACAATCCACTCGGCGCACGCGCCATGTATCTCTACCAGGGCGATCGCGACACGCTCTATCGCATCCACGGAACCAACGAGCCTGACACGATCGGCACGCGCGTCTCGTCTGGCTGCATCCGCATGATCAACCAGGACGTCATCGACCTCTACCGCCGCACGCCCGTCGGCACGCGCGTGATCGTGCTGCCCGACCGCAGCGGCGGCGTCTTCGACGGACCCGCGTGGTAGCGAGGTCGCATAAGCTGCGGATCCCATCGGACAGGCAGCGTCGTCCCGGCCACGAGCTCATCCCTCGAGCGCCAGGACGAAAAGCTGCCGGCGGGGGGCTTGCAAACCACGGGTGAAGCCGTTAGATCGACGCTCCGTGGCGGCCACCCGCCACCTGCGCGCCCGTAGCTCAGCTGGATAGAGCATCAGACTACGAATCTGAGGGTCGGACGTTCGAATCGTTCCGGGCGCGCCATTTTCCTTCGATATCCATCTGTTCGGTAAGTCGGTCGGCGAAGCGTGATCGGCAGGGCCGCGCTGCGTTTCCGGACCATCACTCATCGAGAGGAGATGGGACATGGATTGGATACGCGTCGAAGGCGCGTGACCAGCCGCCACCGGCGCTATCGGGAACGCCTGCTCCAGGCAATCGAATAGGTCAGCTGTTCTTGAGCCTGCGAGCGTCGTGCCGATGGCTTCGATGCCGGAGTGAAATCCGTGTGACCGACGTGTTCGTCCCCGGCTCGGCAAACGCAGGTTTGGTGCGCTTGTTCCGGACGAGGAGCCGGCAAGCCGGTCGGCGGGCGACGAGGTGACGGATCGGGCTGACCCTCGCGCGGGCCGGTTCCGGCCGATCCTCCGCCCCCCCGACGGCGAGCGCTTCCGGGATTTCGATGCGACGACACGCGCCGCTTTCCGGCGCAAGATCGTGCGGGAGACTGAGCTGCTCCCGACCCCGCGCGCCGGGCCTGGCAGGCGCGCCAAGCACCGAAAGGACACAGGATGGACGCCCGACTGAAAGAGCATTGCCGGACGCGGTCCCCCAAGTTCGGGCACTTCGTGGTGGAGTTCGCGACCCCAGGCATCGGGTACATCCTGAAGAACGCGAGTTGCGACTTCGTCCTGTTCGACACCGAGCATTCGGGCTTCGGCCTGGAGACGATCAAATCAGCGCTGCGCTCGTTCGAGGCGGCGCAGTTGCCGGCCATCGTGCGCGTGCCCTCCAAGGCCTATGACCACATGGCCCGCGCGGCGGACATGGGGGCGGAGGCCATCATGGTGCCGATGGTCGACACGGCGGAGGAGGCGCGCGAACTCGTCTCCAACATCAAGTACCCGCCCGTCGGCCGGCGCGGCGTGGCCCTGGGCATCGCGCATGACCGCTACGCCTCGGCCGGCGCCGTGCACGAGCGCCTCGCTGCCGCCAATGACCGCATCTGCCTCTTCGCGCAGATCGAGACGGCCGCGGGCGCGCGCGACGCCGAGGCGATCGCCGCCATCGAGGGCGTGGACTGCCTCTGGGTCGGCCACTTCGACCTCAGCGCCTCCCTCGGCATTCCCGGCGACTTCAAGCACCCCCTTTTCGAGGAGGCCATCGACCGCGTGGTCGCCGCCTGCCGCAAGCACGGCAAGGCGCTGGGGAGGCTCGTACCGGACTCGGCAACGGGCATCGAGTACCTCGGGCGCGGCTTTGACTTCATCTGCTGGTCGGGCGACGTCTGGGCCTTGCAGGCCGCCGTGCGCGGCGGCATCGAGGCGATGCGGGAGGGCTTCGCGCCTCCCGCTGCCGGGCAGCTTTGAGGAGGACGGGATGGCTGGATTCCGCGTGGCGCTGAGCGGCGACTTCCTGCGGGCGGACGGGACGCCCGCCTATCCCATGTTCGACCTCGCCCCCCTGGCCGAGGCAGGCGTCGCGCACGCCTACGTGCCCGGCCGGGACGGGGTGATGCATGCGGAGGACCTTACAGGCTACGACGCGCTCATCCTGCTGGGGCATCGCTTCGACGCCCGCAGCATCCCGTCTGACCGACGCCTCGGGCTCGTGGCGCGCTTCGGCGTCGGCTACGACAATGTCGACGTCGAGGCCTGCACAAAGGCGGGCATCGCGCTCGCCATCACGCCGGACGGCGTGCGGCGTCCGGTGGCGGTCACGGTGCTCACCTTCATGCTCGCGCTTGCCGGCCGGCTCCTCGTCAAGGACCGGCTGACCCGCGAAGGCCCGTCGGGATGGGCCCGCCGCTCGGAGCACATGGGCACTGGCCTGACCGGCCGCGTGCTGGGACAGCTCGGCATCGGCAATATCGGGGCGGAGGTCTTCCGGCTCGCCGCACCGCTCGGCATGCGCTTCATTGCGCATGATCCCTACGCGTCCACGGAGCTCGCCCGGCTGCTCGGCGTGGAGCTGGTGTCCATCGAGGCGCTTTTCCGAGAGGCGGACTTTGTGTCGATCAGCGTGCCGCTCAGCGAGGCTACGCGCGGTCTGGTCGGCGCGCGGCTGCTCGGCCTGATGAAGCCCAGCGCCTGCCTCATCAACACGGCGCGTGGCCCCGTGGTGGACCAGGCGGCCCTGACGCGTGTGCTGCAGGCCGGTGCGATCGCAGGGGCGGGGCTCGACGTCTTCGCCGTGGAGCCGACGCCTCCGGACGACCCTTTGCTGAGGCTCGACAACGTGATCCTGGCGCCGCATGCGCTGTGCTGGACGGACGAGTGCTTCGCCGGCAACGGCGCGGCCGATGTCCGTGCCGTCCTCGCCCTAAGCCGCGGGGAGGCGCCGGGAAGCGTTGTCAACGCGGCCGTGCTGGACAGCCCGGCCTTCCGCGAGCGGCTGGCTCGCCATGCGGCCGATGCCGGAGCGCACTGACAAGGACGGGGAGCGCGCCCTCGCCCATTTCGGGACGACCGAGCTCCAGCCGGGGTCCGATGTTACGGCCGAGGAAGCACCGGCCGTCCCATGGAGCGCAGCAGATCGAGCAGATCCAGGAGAACCCAGTTCTCGCGGATCTGTCCTTCCTGGCAGCGCCAGAAGTCCATGACCCGCAGGGTCAGGGGCAGGCCCGTGGGCGCGATGCCGAGATAGGGGCCCAAGTGGGTCATCGTCATCGAGGGCCAGCCGCCGGAGCAGACATAGTCCCCATCACCGAAGCGCGCGAAATGGTTGCCGCCGACCCGGTCCGGAAAGGCCGTGAGGAAGGGGATGCGGTGGTCGCGCTGGAAGCCCTCGTAGGTGACGTTAGAGCCGATGCCGGCCGGGCCATACCAGAGCATGTCGCGGTGCCAGTAGCCGCCTGCGCCCGTCTGGCCCTCGCTCGCGAAGGTGCCGGGCTCGAAATGGCGCAGATTGAAGAGCATCGCCTCCACGAGGTCGACGGAGCCCTGCGAGCGCCCGGGATGGCCGGGCAGCACCCCGTCATGGGTGGCAGGACCCGGGAACAGCATCTCGGTCCCGAGGTCGTGCGGCAGCAGCGGATGGCCTGCCTGGCGCGCGAGGTCCGGGAGGTCCGGCAGGATCACCGCTTCGGCGATCAGCCCGTCCTCGATGCGGTAGAACTCGCCGCAGCGCAGGAAGGCGAGCTTGCCGTTGGCGGGGATGCCCAGGAGGTCGGCCGAGAAGTTGCCGACGTAATGGCCGAGCGTGCTGACCCAGGCGCCTGATCCGGTCCGGGAGGTTCCGCCCATGACGATCTCGTCGCGGCGCATGAAGCCTGGCAAGGCCCGGGCGAGCGGATCGAGCCAGTCCGTGCAATAGGCCTCCACGCCGACGACGTCGTCCACCGGGCAGGCGACGCGGAAGCGGACACCGGGCCTGCAGACCCTCGACAGGATCGCGCGGCGCTCCCCGCCGGACGCTGCGGCAACCTCCTGCAGCACGCCGTAGACCCGCTCGCGATCGCTCATCCCTGCCTCCGCAATTCATTTGCATACGTCTGCAAAATCAGATTGCCCCGTTCTGCGCTCCGTGTGTAGTCTCATTTTGCATTCGTATTCAAAAGCGCTCGACGGACGGAGAATCCCCCGTGGCCGAAGTCGTGCTCGACCATGTCACCAAGAGCTGGGGCGCCTTCGTCGGCGTGCGCGACTTCGACCTGACGATCGAGGACAGGGAGTTCCTCGTCCTGCTCGGGCCGTCGGGCTGCGGCAAGACCACGACCATGCGGATGATCGCCGGCCTGGAGGATCCCTCGAGCGGCGCGATCAGGATCGGGCCCCGCATCGTCAATGACCTCGAGCCCAAGGACCGCGACGTCGCCATGGTTTTCCAGGGCTACGGCCTCTATCCCACCATGTCCGTCTACGAGAACATCCGCTTTCCCCTGAAGGTGCGGAAGGTGCCCGCCGCGGAGCACGACGCCAAGGTGCGCCGCGCCGCGGAGATGGTGGAACTGGGACCCTACCTTCACCGGCTCCCCAGGGAGCTTTCTGGGGGCCAGCGCCAGCGCGTCGCGCTCGCCCGCGCCATCGTCCGCCAGCCCACGGTCTTCCTGATGGATGAGCCGCTGTCGAACCTGGACGCTAAGCTGCGCGTCTCCACGCGCGCCCAGATCAAGCACCTGCAGCACGACCTCGCCGTGACCACCGTATACGTCACGCACGACCAGATCGAGGCCATGACGCTCGCCGACCGCGTCGTGGTGATGGACCGGGGCGTCATCCAGCAGGTCGGCTCGCCGACGCAGATCTATGACCGGCCCGCCAACGCCTTCGTCGCGTCCTTCATCGGCTCGCCCGCCATGAACCTGTTGCAGGGGGAGGCAAGCGAGGGCGTCTTCAAAGGCGAGAACGCGCGGATCGAAGGCCTGGGACCAGTGCCCAATGGCCCGCTCACGATGGGCTTCCGGGCGGAGGACGCCACGCTGTCCGATCCCTCGTCGGCACCCATCGCAGCCCCCGTCTATTCGTTCGAGCTGCTCGGCGACGCCACCATGGTCACGCTGCGGGCGGGCGGCGCGCTCGTCGCCGTCAAGGCGCCCAAGGATTTCCGCGCGGAGATCGGCGAGCCCGTCGGGGTCTCCGTCGCACCGCGCCATTGCCACCTGTTCGACATGGCCTCCGGGCAGCGAGTCGAACCGGCTTCTGCCTGAAGAACCCGTCGGCGGGGCGGAGGGGCTCCGCGGGCACAACGAGAGAGAGGGGAATCGAATGGCCTTCATGAACCGCATGGGATGGGCGGCCGCCGCGCTGCTCGCCGGAACCGTCGCCGCCTCGGCGCAGTGCAAGAACGACGTGCCCCTGAAGTCGCTCTCGGCCGGCTTCGAGGCCTGGAAGTCCGTAACGTCGAAAATGGCGGAGTGCGGGAACTTCAAGGCCGAACTCGACCAGGAGTTCAGCACCAAGCAGCCCGAGGCCTTCGCGGCCAAGCCCGCCCTCTACCAGATCGGCGGCGTCGCCACCGAGACCGTGGTGCCGCTGCTCAACGCCGGCACGATCCGCCCGCTCGACGAGTACGTCGCCAAGTACGGGCAGAGCCTGACGCCCAACCAGCTCATCAAGGTGAACGGCAAGGTGATGGCCATCGCCATGATGGTCAACGCGCAGCACCTCATGTACCGCGCCGACATCCTGGAGAAGCTCGGCATCGCGCCGCCCAAGACCTACGACGAGGTGCTGGCGGCCGCCGAGAAGATCAAGGCGTCCGGCGCCGTCCCCTACCCGCTCGGCGCGACCATGAAGTCCGGCTGGAACCTCGCCGAGGACTTCGTGAACATGTATCTGGGCTTCGGCGGCCAGTTCTTCGGGCCCGACAACAAGCCGGCCGTCAACAGCGAGGCCGGCGTGAAGACGCTGGACATGATGAAGAAGCTGACGGCCTACATGGATCCGGAATACTTGACCATGGACAGCTCCGCCCTGCAGAAGCAGTTCCAGCAGGGCAAGGTCGCGATGGCCAATTTCTGGGCGTCCCGCGCCGGCGCCATGGACAACGCCGCGGAATCGCAGGTGGTCGGCAAGGTCGTCATGGCCGCTGCGCCCGCCGCCGTGCCTGGCGGAAAGCCGGCCACGACAGTGTGGTGGGACGGAGCGGTCATCGCCAAGAACGCCTCCGACGCCGAGGCCGAGGCCGCCTTCAAGCTCGTCATGCACGGCATGAGCAAGGAGATGGTGCAGGCCCACAACGACGATGCGGTCTGGTTGATCGACGGCTTCAAGCCCGGTCCCCTCGCCCAGGGCGCGATCGCCTCCCTGCAGGGCGGTGCGCCGGCCTATCCCGCCTCGACCGCCATGGGCTTGATGCACTCCGCGCTCGGCAAGAAGCTGCCGGACTTCTTCACCGGCAAGGTTTCCGCCAAGCAGGCGCTCGAGGCCGCCGAGGCCGATTACACCACGGCCGCCAAGGAAGCTGGCCTCATCAAGTAGAGGCTGTCGCCTACACATCGGCGGGCCGGTGCGTCTTCCGCGCCGGCCGTTCCTGGCGACCACCAGCGAGGGAGGGAGGCATGAAGACACGCACGTTCGTCGCATTCGTCTTGCCGTCCGTCCTGCTGATGGTCGTCTTCATCGCCTTGCCGCTCGCGAGCGTCCTGCTGCAGAGCTTCCAGAACACGCAGAAGGTCTATCGGGAGGAAGTCTCGGAGCATTGCACCCCGGGCTTTCCCAACCCGGTCTGCACGCAGGAGAAGCGGGTGATCCCCGTTCTGAGGCCCGACGGAAGCATCCTCACGGAAACGCGCTGGGTCGGGCTCGAGAACTACCGCACGATGCTGCGGCCGGACGCGGTGTCCGCCGCTCTCGGCCCGGGCGGCGGCGGTCTGGACTCGATCCTCGCCATCGACTTCTACAAGGCGCTGCGCTTCACGCTCACCTTCACCTTCGTCACCCTGCCCTTCGTTCTGGGTCTCGGCCTCGCGCTGGCGCTGGCGCTGAACAGCACGCTGCAGGCGCTGCGCGGCCCGGTGATCTTCGCCTCGCTGCTGCCCTTCATCATCACGCCCGTGATCGGTGCGCTCTCGATCCGCTGGCTCTTCGTGAGCGATGGCATCCTGACGGCCGCCATCCAGGCGCTCACGGGCCAGAAGATCGCCTTCTTCGCGCAGGGCTGGACGATTGAGCTGCTGATGATCGGCTACCGCATCTGGAACGTCGCGCCCTTCGCCTTCATCATCTTCTACGCGGGCCTGCAGAGCCTGAACCAGGACTCGATGGACGCCGCCACCGTGGACGGCGCCTCGCGCTTGGAGCGGCTGCGCTACGTCATCGTCCCCCACCTCATGCCGCTCATCCTCTTCGTGGCGCTCATCCACCTCATGGACAGCTACCGCGTCTTCGACGAGGTCGTCGGCTTTTCGAGCCAGGCGCACGTCATCTCGCTGCAATGGCTGACCTTCGATCTGCTTCAACCCGACAATTCCGGCAACCGCTCCATCGCGCGCGCCTCCGCTTCGTCCATGCTGACGATGGTCGGCATAGTGATCCTGCTGGTGCCGCTGATCCTGCGCACCTGGCGCAGCCAGAGGACTGCGCGATGATGGCGACGCGTGCCATGCGTGAGCCGGCAAGGCTTCAGGCGGTGCGCATCGCCTTCCTCGCGCTGTGGATCCTGGTCGCCTGTTTCCCGCTGGCCTGGGCGGCGATCATGTCCGCCAAGCTTCCGGTGGACGCCTTCAGCTCCAATCCCCTGAACGTGCTGCTCGGGCCGCGGACGCTGGCAAACGCGGGCGGCTGGTCCCTCCTCGAGATCGGCCTGGGCCTCCTCGTCCTTGGGGCAGCCTACAAGGCGGGGACCGCCGTCGCAGCGCCCCTGGCGCGGGCCCTTGCTCTGGGCGGCAGCACGGCCCTCGGCTGGCTGCTGGCCGCACTCCTCCTCGCGGCCGCCGGCCTTTTTGTCGTGGCCTTCCTGCTGTCGGTCGGGCTGCCGGCCCTGAACGACGCCCTGCGCGGCGCGCCAGGCCTCGGCTTGCTGGCCGAACCCCTCATCGGCGTAACGGCGCAGCACTACGTCTCAGTCTGGGTGAAGCACGAGTTCGTCCGCAATTTCGTGAACTCTCTGATTGTCACGACAGGCGTCGTCACGATCTCGCTCACGGTCGGCACGCTCGCCGGCTATGCCCTGGCGCGCACGAAGTCGAGCCTCGCCTTCTGGATCCTGATCACCGCGCTGATCTTCCGGGCCTTGCCTCATTCGGTCCTGGTCACGGGCTACCTGCCACCCTTCATCAACAGCCGCGACTGGCTGCTGCCGTTCTGGCAGGCGCCGGTGCTCGGGCCTGTGCTGCAGCTCTTCGCGAAGGAACCGCCCACCCTCTACGGCCAGCCCTGGGCGGTCATCTTCGTCCTGGTCTCGATCAACCAGCCCTTCACGATCTGGATGCTGCGCAGCTTCTTCGAGACGGTCCCTGCCGAGCTCGACGAGGCCGCGCGCGTCGACGGCTGCTCGCATTTCGAGGCCTTCCGCCGCGTCATCATGCCCGTGATGTGGCCAGGCGTGATCACCACGGGGCTCTTCAGCTTCCTGCTCGCCTATAACGACTACCTCGTCTGCGCCCTGCTGCTCGACGCGCAGTCGCAGACCATGGTCCCGGCCATCACGCAGTACTTCAACCGGGAGACCACCTCCACCGACCAGATCGAGGCCGTCGCGGCCGCGGTGTCGATCACCGCGCCACTCTTCGTCCTCGTGATGGTGTTCCAGAGGCAGATCGTGTCCGGCCTGACCGCCGGCGCCGTGAAAGGATGACGACCATGAAAGGCTCCCGCCCCCAGCAGGCCGCGCTCACCCGCGACAACGACAAGACGAAGACCGAGGAGACCCGCCGCGTCATCGAGTCGATGGTCGATGGCCTCAACGACCACGTGATCGACGGCATCGGCGCCTTCTTCACGGAGAACTTCCGCTGGATGGGCAATGCCGGCTGCGGCACCAAGAACGGCCTCAAGGAGTTCCAGGACAACTGGCAGCGCCCCTTCCAGGCCGCCTTCTCCGACAAGGTCTGCATCGACGAGGCGCGCCTCGCGGAGGGCGAGTGGATGGCCGCCTTTGGCCGCCAGGAGGCGACCCATTCCGGCGAGTTCATGGGCATCGCCCCCACCGGCAAGCGGGTCGAGATCCGCTACATGGATTTCTGGAAGGTCAGGGACGGCAAGATCGTCGACAACTGGGTGATGGTCGACTTCCCCCACGTCATGCGCCAGCTCGGCGTCGACCCCTTCAACGGCCATGGCTGGGAGGAATATGACGCGGGCCGCAAGGTCCCGCCGCGCCCCGCCCCCAAGGCGGCGGAATAGGAGCGCATCGTGGCCCGCATCCTGAAGCCGGGGCGCGACCCCGAGGCCGCCGCCGCTACCCAGGCGGAGATCCGCGCCACGGTCGAGAAGGCGCTCCTCGACATCGAGCGGCGCGGCGATGCCGCCGTGCGCGAGATGTCCGTGCGCTTCGACGGCTGGGACCGGGAGGACTTCCGCCTTACACCCGCCGAGATCGAGGCCTGCATCGCAGAGCTGGACGACGGCGCCCTCGACGACATCCGCTTCGCACAGGAGCAGGTGAGGAACTTCGCCGAGATCCAGCTGGCTTCGATGCAGCCGGTGGAGCGCGAGACGCTGCCCGGCGTCATCCTCGGCCACAAGCACATCCCGGTGAACGCAGTGGGCTGCTACGTGCCCGGCGGCAAGTACCCGCTGCTCGCCTCCGCCCACATGTCCGTGGTCACCGCGAAGGTGGCGGGCGTGAAGCGCATCGTCACCTGCGCCCCGCCCTACCAGGGGCGGCCCGCCCCGGCCATCGTAGCGGCCCAGGCGCTCGCGGGGGCCGACGAGATCTACGTGCTCGGCGGGATCCAGGCCGTCGGCGCCATGGCGCTCGGCACGGCCTCCATTCGGCCGGTCGACATGCTCGTCGGGCCCGGCAATGCCTTCGTCGCCGAGGCGAAGCGCCAGCTTTTTGGGCGCGTGGGAATCGACCTCTTCGCCGGGCCGACGGAGACGCTTGTCATCGCCGACGAGACGGTCGACGCGGAGCTCTGCGCGGTCGACCTTCTCGGCCAGGCGGAGCATGGGCCGAACTCGCCGGCCGTGCTGCTCACAACCTCCGAGCGGCTGGCGCGCGAGACGATGGAGCAGGTCGAGCGGCTGCTCGACCTCATGCCGACGGGGGCCATCGCGCGGCAGGCCTGGCGCGACTATGGGCAGGTCATCATCGCCGACGACCACGACGACATGCTCGCCGCGGCCGACGCCATCGCCTCCGAGCACGTGCAGGTGATGACGGACCGCGACGAGTGGTACCTGCAGAACCTCACCAATTTCGGGGCGCTCTTCCTCGGGCCGCGCACCAACGTCTCCTATGGCGACAAGGTGATCGGCACGAACCACACGCTCCCGACCATGAAGGCGGCGCGCTACACCGGCGGGCTCTGGGTTGGCAAGTTCCTGAAGACCTGCACCTACCAGCGCGTGCTCACCGACGAGGCGAGCGCGCGCGTCGGCGAGGTCTGCTCACGGCTCTGCATGCTCGAAGGCTTTGCGGGCCATGCCGAGCAGGCGAACATCCGCGTCCGCCGCTATGGCGGGCGCAACGTGGAGCCGTACACGGCTGCCACGCGCAGAGACGCTGCGGAATGACGGAGGTCCCCACCACCCCCTCTTTCAGGCTGGATGGACGCCGGGCGCTCGTGACGGGCGCCGGGCGCGGCCTCGGCTTCGCCATGGCCGCGGCGCTGTCGGAAGCGGGTGCGGAGGTCGCGCTGGTCGCCCGGAGCAGCGCGGAGGTGGAGGCCGCCGCCGAGGCCTTGCGAGGCCTTGGCCGCAAGGCGCGGGCCTGGGCCGCGGATGTCGGCGACCGCGATGCGTTCCGCGCGGTGCTGGAGCAGGCTGGCACGCCGCATGTCTTCGTCAACAATGCCGGCGTGAACCGGCCGGCCGCCTTCCTCGACGTCAGCGAGGAGGACTACGACGCCGTCACCGACCTCAACGTCCGCGCGGCCTTCTTCTGCGCGCAGGACGTTGCGGCGCGCATGCTGGCGGAGGGCGTCCGGGGCTCCATCGTCAACGTCTCCTCGCAGATGGGCCTCGTCGGGGGACCGCGACGCACCGTCTACTGCGCCAGCAAGCACGCGGTGGAAGGCTTCACCAAGGCCATGGCGCTGGAGCTCGCGCCGCACGGCATCCGCGTGAATTCGCTCTGCCCGACCTTTGTCCTCACCGATATGACCCGCGCGACCTTCGCGGATCCCGCCATGCGCCGCATGATCGAGGACAAGATCGCGCTGGGGCGAGTCGGCCAGCCGGAGGACCTGATGGGACCCGTCGTGTTCCTGGCCTCCGACGCCTCGGCGCTCATGACGGGAGCCGCGCTCGTCGTCGACGGCGGGTGGACGGCGGCATGAGGGGGGATACGGGCATGGCGTCGTCGCTGGACGTGGCGAAGAGAGCGGGCGTCAGCCAGTCCGCCGTGAGCCGCGTCTTTACGCCGGGGGCGAGCGTCTCGCCCCGCATGCGCGAGAAGGTGCTGGCGGCCGCGCAGGAACTCAACTACCGCCCCAACGTGCTGGCGCGCTCGCTCATCACCGGCCGCAGCAAGATCATCGGGCTCATCGTCGCCTACCTGAACAACCAGTACTACCCGGTCGCGCTGGAGAAGCTCTGCAACGCCCTGCAGGAGCGGGGCTACCACGTGCTGATCTTCATGTCGGCCCAGACGACCGCTGATGTCGAGACCGTGCTGGGCGAGATCCTGGACTACCAGGTCGACGGCATCGTGATGGCCTCCGTGTCCATGTCGTCCGACCTCGCGGCCCGCTGCGCCGCCGCGGGCGTGCCGGTCGTGCTGTTCAACCGTGCGCAGGACGGCGACGTCTCCACGGTCACGTCCGACAACGTGGAGGGCGGCCGGACGGTGGCGCGCTTCCTCGTGGCCGGAGGGCATCGCCGCATTGCCTATCTCGCGGGCTGGGAGGGGGCCTCCACGCAGCGCGATCGTGAAGCGGGGTTCCGCGCCGGCCTGGAGGACGCAGGCCGCAAGCTCTACGCCCGGGACTGCGGCGACTACGACTTCGAGGGGGCGCAGGCCGCCACGCGCCGCCTGTTCTCGCGCAAGCTCCCCCCGGACGCCGTCTTCGTCGCCAACGACCACATGGCGATCGCCGCCATGGACGTGCTCCGGTACGAGCTCGGCTACCGCATTCCCGAGGACGTCTCGGTCGTCTCCTACGACGACGTGCCCCAGGCGGCCTGGCCGTCTTACAACCTGACCAGCGTGAGCCAGCCCACCGACCTCATGGTGCAGGCCGTGGTGGACACGCTGATCGCCCATATCGAGGACGGGGACATCGCGCCGCGCCGCATCCGCGTGGAGACGCGGCTCGTGGTGCGCGGCTCCGCGCGCAGACCGGAGGGCTGGCCGACATGAAGGGCTTCGATCCGAAGTTCAGGGATCTCCCGGACTACATCCTCGGCGTCACCAAGGAGATCTGGGAAGACCGCGGCATCGCCACGCTGCGCCGCTACTACGCTGACGACATGCTGGTGCGTTCCCCGGCCTCGGTGGTGCACGGCAACGAGAACGTCATCGCCGCTACCATGGCGACCCTGGCCGAATTTCCCGACCGGACCCTGCTCGGAGAGGACGTGATCTGGTCGGGCGACGAGGAGCAGGGCTTCCTCTCCTCGCACCGCCTGTTTTCGACCGCGACCCACGCCTTCGCCGGAGCCTATGGGGAGCCAACGGGCAGGCCGCTGCGCTACCGGATCATCGCGGACTGCGCGGTGAAGGCGAACCAGATCTACGACGAGTGGCTGGTGCGCGACCAGGGCGCGATCGTCCGCCAGCTCGGCGTCGATCCCAAGCGCTACGCGGCGGACCGCATCGCCGCCGAGGGTGGGCCGGAGCGCTGCGCGCGGCCTCTCACCCGGGAAACGGACGTGCTCGGCGCGTATCGCGGCACGGGCAACGATGATCCCGTCGGCCGCCGCTACGCGGACATCCTCACGCGGCTGATGCAGGCGGACTTCGCGTCCATCCCCGAGGTCTATGACCGCGCCGTCCAGATCGAGACGCCGGGCGGCGTCACCGGCCATGGTTGGCCGGCGGTGGACGGCTTCTTCATGCGCCTGCGCTCGGCTTTTCCGCGAGCCGAGTTCACCATCCACCACGTCATCGGTCGGCAGGACAAGGATATGCCGCCGCGCGCAGCCTTGCGCTGGACGCTCTCCGGCAAGCACGAGGGCTTCGGCGCCTTCGGCGAGCCGACCGGCGCGGAGGTCTACGTGCTCGGTCTCAGCCACGCGGAGTTCGGCCCCTGGGGCCTCAGGCGCGAATGGGTCCTCTACGACGAGACTGCCATCTGGAAACAGATCCTCCTCAAGACGGGATAGGACACGCCATGACGCCCCAGGAAATGGAAGCGCGGATCGTCCGCTACGGCGATCTGCAACCCTGCCGCACGGCCTTCATCGACGCCCACACGCCGGGCTCGAACCAGAAGGAGAACTTCACGATCATCGGGGCCGGCGTCTCCGAGAGCGCCGACCAGCACATCCACATCCGCGAGACGCCAGGCTTCAACATCGGCGCGGCCGGCCAGCCGCCGCGCTGCCGCAACTCCCTGCACTCCCACCGCACGGCCGAAGTGTTCTTCGTGCTGAAGGGCCGCTGGCGTTTCTTCTGGGGGCGCTGGGGCACGGCGGGCGACGTCGTGCTGGAGGAAGGCGACATTTTCAACATCCCAACCGGCATCTTTCGCGGCTTCGAGAATGTCGGCACCGACTACGGGATGATCATGGCGATCCTGGGAGGCGACGATGCCGGCGGCGGCGTAATCTGGGCGCCGCAAGTGATCGAGGATGCCCGCGACCACGGCCTCGTGCTGGGCGAGAACGGCCGCCTTTACGACAGCAAGAAGGGCCAGCACCTGCCCGAGGGCATGAAGCCCATGCCCCTTCTCTCCGAAGAGCAGCTGAAGGCCTTCCCCGAGGTCCCACCCGAGGCCGTCGTGCGCGACTACGTCGCCCGCTACTGGGACCTGATGGCGCTGGCCAGGTACCGGCCTGCCAAGGTGATCGGAGCCGAGGCGCTGCTGCGCGACCGACCGGGCTTCGAGGTGGAGTTCCTCACCCGCGGCTCAATCGCGGAGGAGCCCTATGCGACGGAGCGGCACGAGGTGCTCATGGTGATGCGCGGCCACTGGCGGCTCGCCTGGGACGGCGGCGCGAGCGTGCTCGCGCCCGGCGATACCTGCGCGGTGCCCCCCGGCCTGCGGCGGACGCTGGCGCCATCCATGACCGGTGAGGCGAGCCTCTACCGCGTCCGCAATACGGACGATTCCGCCGGTCCCACCCGCCGCAGCTGAGCCGGGCCGCACATGACGCCGCTCGTCCTGATACCCGGCATGATGTGCGACGAGCGGCTCTTCGCGCCGCAGGTGGAAGCGCTCGGCCGGGAACGGCGCGTGATCGTGGCGCGCATCGACGCGCAGGATACCGTGGAAGCCATGGCGGAAGCGGTGCTCGGCCAGGCGCCGGACCGTTTCGCCGTGGCAGGCCTTTCGCTGGGGGGAATCGTCGCGATGAGCGTCATGGCGCTGGCCCCGGGCCGCGTCGAGAGGCTCGCGCTCCTCGACACGAACCCGCTCGCCGAAAAGCCAGAGGTCGCAGCGCGCCGCGAACCGCAGATCGCGGCCGTGCGCCAGGGCCGCCTCGTCGAGGTCATGGCCGGGCAGATGATCCCCAACTACTTCGCGCAGGAAGCCGCCGACGAGGCCCTCGCCGCGCTCTGCCTCGCCATGGCGGAGGACCTCGGGCCGGACGTGTTCGTGCGCCAATCCCGTGCGCTGCAGCGCCGGCCGGACCGCTGCGACGTCCTGGCCGCGGTAACGATCCCGACGCTCGTCCTCTCGGGCGAGCACGACCGGCTTTGCCCGGTGGGCCGGCACGAGCTGATGCACCGCCTCGTCCCGTCCTCGCGCCTCGTCACCGTGGCCGATGCAGGACACCTCCCGACCCTCCAGCGCCCCGCAGAAACGACGGCCGCCTTGCGCATCTGGCTGGTGGCCGGATAGGCGCGCCGCACCACAGCCCTCATCCCTGCATTCCGGCCGGCCAGACGATCTCGCCTCAGATGCGGCCGAATTCGCGCAGGAGGTCCTCCACCGTCTTGCCCTGGGCGACCCATTCCCGCGTCTTCTGCTCGCGCTCGGCCTGTTCGCGGGCGAGTTCCACAATCTCCTCCGCCCTGCCGAGCGGGATCACGGCGACCCCGATCGTGTCGGCGACGACGAAGTCGCCGGGCTGCACCGTCACGCCGCCGCATGCGACCGGCACGTTGATGGAGAGCTCCTCCTTTCGGCCGGAAAACATGGTGTGCGTTCCGCGGGCCGTAATGGCGCGAGTCCAGATCGGCCAGCCGATTTCCTCCAGCTCGTCGATGTCGCGTCCCGCCCCGTCGACGATCATGCCGCGGATGCCGCGGTTTTTCGCCAGGCCGCCCATCAGCCCGCCGCAGACGGAGGTCTCGGTGTCGCCGCCGGCGTCGACCACGATCATGTCTCCGGGCTGGCCCATCTCGAGCGCCTTCAGCGGGTCGACGAGATCGCCCTTGGAGAGCTGCACGGTGATGGCCTGGCCCACGGCCTTGGCCTTGAAGGGCGGCTTGATGGCGCTGTCCATCACGCCCGTCCGGTACATGACGTCGGCGAAGACGCAGGAGGCGGAATAGCACTTCGCGACAGCGTCGAACTTCGCGAGCAGGTCGGGCCGGCGCACGAACTCGTTGAAGACCTTCAGCATGGCTCCGTCCTTGTGCTGCGGCGCGCGGCCGGTCAGATGAGGTTCACGGGGTTTCTGGGCCGCTCGCCCGTGAGCACGCGGCGCACCTCGCTCGCCGCGATCTCGCGGGCGAGCCGGATGGATTCTTCCGAGTAATAGGCTGCGTGCGGGGTGATCACGACGTTGGGCAGCGAGAAGAGCGGGTTGCCGGAAGGCGACCACTCCGCCCGTTTCGCCGGCTCCTCCTCGGGATCATCGAGGCCCGCGCCGGCCACCTGCCCGGAGACCAGCGCATCGTAGAGCGCCTTGTTGTCGATGGTCGGTCCACGCCCGGTATTGACGATGATGACGCCCGCGCGCATGGCGGCGAACTCCGCCGGGCCCAGGAAGTGCCGCGTCTCCTTCGTCATGGGCACCTGCATCATCAGGATGTCTGAAGCCGCGAGGAGTTCGGCCTTGTCGACCTTGCGCGCGCCTGCGGCGGCGACCGCGGCGGCGTCGAGGTAGGGGTCGTAGACGACGATCTCGACGCCGAAGCCACGCGCCCGCTCCGCGATGGCGCGGCCGATCTGGCCGAAAGAAACCACGCCCATGGTGCGTCCGCGCAGGCGATACACGGGCTGGCCGGACTGCCAGCGCCAGACGCCGGCATGGGTCGACCTGTCGTATTGGGGGAGCTTGCGCGCGAGGGTCAGCCAGAGGGCCACCGCGTGGTCGGCGACCTCCTCCGTGCAATAGTCGCGCACGTTGGTGACCTGGATGCCGCAAGCGCTCGCGGCCTCGACGTCGACGATATCGACGCCGACCCCGTAGCGGGCGATCACCTTGCAGCGCTGCATGGCCGCGATGGTCCGCGCCCCCACGCGGGCATACTGGTTCATCACGGCATCACAGTCGCCGACATGGGGGACGAGGTCGTCCTCGCTCTTGGCCTGCAGGCCAATCACCTCGGCGCCTACCGGCTCCAGGATTGCACGCTCGATGTCGTTGTCCCCGTAGTCGTAGTCGGTGATCAGGACCTTGAAGCGGGCCATGGCCGGGCTCCTCGCGACTGGGGCTCAGACATAGGCGCCGGCCGAATAGGTCAGCTCGTAGGAATGGCTGTAGATCTCGACGATGTTGCCGAAAGGATCCTCGCAATACACCATCCGGTACGGCTTCTCCCCGGGGAAGTAGGAGCGCACCTGCTTCATGCGCAGCTTGCCACCATTCTCCTCGATCCGCTTGATGAGCCCCTCGACGTCCGGATCCTGGAAGCAGAGATGGAAGATGCCGGTCTTCCAGTATTCGAAGTTGTTCTCGCGTCTCACCGAGTTCGGGAATTCGAAGAGTTCGATGCCGATGCCGTCCCCGGTCGACATGTGAGCGATGCGGAAGGAGCCCCAACCCTCGCCGAACACGTCGTCGCACATCTGGCCGATGGCGCTCTCGTCGTGCTTGATCGTGGTGGGTCCCATGATGACGTAGAGGCCGAAGCACTTCGAATAGAAGTCGACGGCCTTGTCGAGGTCGGTGACGGTAATGCCGACATGGCTGAAGGTGACGGGACGTGCGGGTCCGCTCATGATCAAGCCTTTCCGGAGGTGGGTGAAGGAGAGGGCCGCAGCCGGCCCAGCGCGCGGCCGATCTCCGGCCGCCACATGTCGATGCCGACTGCTAGCACGATGATCACCCCGGTGATGACGTTCTGCACGGAGGTGGGCACGGCGTTGAGGTTGAGGCCGTTCTGCACGATTACGATCGTCATCGCGCCGAGCGCGGTGTTGATGATGTTGCCGCGCCCGCCCGCGAGGCTCGCGCCGCCGATCACCGCGGCCGCAATGGCCGAGAGCTCCATGCCGACTCCGTAATTGGGCGAGCCGGAATTGAGGCGCGCGGCCATCAGGATCGCGCCGACCGCGGCGGCGAGGCCGGCCAGCACGAAGGCCAGGAGCTGGGTGCGCCGCACGTCGATGCCCGACAGCCGCGCTGCATGAGGATTGCCGCCCACCGCGTACATGCAGCGGCCGGGTGCCGTGTAGCGCAGGAACCAGTAGGCGAGCGCGTAGAGGGCGGCGAGGTAGAACAGCGGCAGCGGAACGCCGAGGAGCCTGCCGTAAAAGATCGGCTCGAGGTCCGGCGAGAGCTGGAAGACGGGCGAGCCGTTGTTGAACATGAAGGCCACGCCGCGGAAGGCGGAGAGGGCCGCGAGCGTGGTGATGAAGGAGGGGATGCGCAGGTAGGCCGTCACCGCCCCGTTGAGGAAGCCGAGCGCGACACCCAGCGCCAGCACGGCGAGAATGGCGAGGGGCAGCGGCAGCCCCTGCTGCTTGACGAGCACGGCGAAGACCACGGTGAGCAGCGCGATCGCCGAGCCCGGCGACAGGTCGATGCCGCCGCTGAAGATCACCATGGTCGAGCCGATCGCCACGATGGCGACGATGGAGACCTGCAGCACAAGGTTCGAAAGGTTGCCCGTGTCCCGGAACGCCGGCGTGGTGGCGGCGACCAGCGCGGCAACGACGAGGAGCGCGGCCAGCGGCCCGGCGATCTCACGCAGGAGAGCCTTCATGCCGCTTCCTCCGTGGCGAGTGTGGACGCCGTGACGAGGTCGGCCTTGTCGAGCGCGTGGGGCTCGCGGATCTCGACCATCCGGCCATGGCGCAGGATGCCGACGCGGTCGGCCATGGAGAGAAGTTCGTCGTGGTCAGACGAGATCAGGATGACGCTGCCGCCCTTCGCCGTGATTGCGTTGATCAAGCGGTAGACGGCCACCTTCGCGCCGACGTCGATACCCTGTGTCGGCTCGTCGAGGATGAAGAGTTCGGCGCCTGCAAAGAGCCAGCGTGCGATGACGATCTTCTGCTGGTTGCCGCCGGAGAGCGCGCCGACCTCCTTGTCCTCGCAGGCCGGCGTGATCTCGAGGTCGCGGACGAGGCCGCGCCCGGCATCCCTCTCCCGTCCGAGGTCCATCCGGAACAGCGAGCCCAGCCTGTCGAGGCGGGCGATGGACATGTTCGGGAAGCCCGTGAAGTTGAAAAACAGGCCGTCGGACTTGCGGTTCTCCGGCACCAGCGCAAAGCCCGCTGCAATGGCGTCGGCCGGGCTGCGGAAGCGCACGGCCCTCCCCTTCCAGCGCACCTCACCGCCTGTCACCGGGTCCACGCCGAAGAGCGCGCGGGCAAGCTCGGTGCGGCCCGATCCGAGCACGCCGCCGACGCCGAACACCTCGCCGCGGCGGACCTCGAAGGTCACGCCGTTGACTCGGTTCGCGGAGCGGAGGTCGCGGACCGACAGGGCGATCTCCTCCGCCGCGTTGCGCTGCTTGGGATAGTGGTCTCCGACGTCGCCCACCATGGCCCGCACGATGGCGGGCACGCTGATCTCGGAAGTGCCCGCGTCTGAGACGACGCGGCCGTCCTTCATGATGGTGACGACATCGACCAGTTCGACCACCTCGTCGAGCCGGTGCGAGATGTAGAGGATGGCGGTTCCCTGTTCCCGCAGGCGTCGCAGCAGGCCGTGCAGGCGCGCGATCTCGTCGAGCCCGAGCGCCGTGGTCGGCTCGTCCAGGATGAGCAGCTTCGCGTGGGTGGCCAGCGCCTTTGCGATCTCCACGAGCTGCTGCTCGGCGATGGAGAGGTCGCCGAGCTTGGCGTCGTGATCGATAGCGACGTTCATCTGGGCGAGAACGCGCCGCGCTCCATCGCGGATCGCCGTCCAGTCCACCTGCACGCCACGGCGCGGCAGGCGGCCGAGGAAGACGTTCTCCGCGACGCTGAGCGTCCGGACCAGCGAGAATTCCTGGAACACGGTCGCCACGCCCGCCGCCCGGGCCGCCTCGGGCGAACCGAAGGCGACGGGGTCGCCCTCGCGCAGGATGCGGCCGGAGGTGGGCTGGTGCACGCCGGAGAGAATTTTGATCAGCGTGGACTTGCCGCAGCCATTCTCGCCCAGCAGCCCGTGGATCTCGCCCGCATTCAGCTGCAGCGAGACACGGTCATTGGCCAGCACGCCCGGATAGGCCTTGCTGACGTCGACGAGCTCGAAGAGGGGCGCGGGTGCGACCATGGCCTCTGTCCGGATCGGGGGATTTGGGCCGCGACGTTGTCCCGCGGCCCGATCTGTCGCTCAGTAGGCCTTGCCCGGCTTGGGATAGAGCGTGTCCGGCGCCTTGAGCACGGGGAGCACGTTCCCCTTGTCGACGATCGTCGTCGGCGTCTCGACGAAGCCGCCGGGGAACTTGCCCTTCAGCGCATCGGTGGTGACCTGGAAGGCGATCTGGCCCATCACATAGGGCGTCGTGTTGACCGTGGCGGCGACCTGCCCGTCATTGATCTGCTCGAGCGCGGCGGTGTCGCCGTCATTGCCGAGCAGCACGACCTTGCGGCCCAGCGCCTTGGCGGCCGCGGCGACGCCCATGATCATGTAGTCGTTGGCGGCGAACACCACGTTCACGTCGGGGTTGGCCTGCAGGAGGTCCATGCCTGCGGTGTTGCCGCCTTCGACGTTCCAGCCGCCGGGCAGCGAGGCCTTGATGTCGATGCCTGGCTTGCCCTTCACCACGTCCAGGAAGCCGCCGACGCGCTCGGTGGAATGGTAGCCGGGCAGGCCCTCGACGATGCCCACCTTGGCGGGCTTGCCGCCGAGCGTGGTGAGGAGGTACTCGCCCATCTTCTTCGTGCCGTTGCGCTGCGAATAACCCACGACGCCGTGCACCGGCGTCGGGAAGGCCGCGATGTCCGAATTGACGATGATGACGGCGATGCCCTTCTCGACCGCCTTCTTGACCAGCGGCGCCGCCGCGGCTTCGTCATGCGTCGACAGGATGATGGCGTCGACGTTGCGGGTGATCACGTCCTGGATCATGCCCATCTGGCCGTTGATGTCGGCGCCGGACTGGGGCGCGAGCATGAACACCTCCGCGCCGGCCTGCTTGGCTGCGGCTTTGATGCCCTCCCCGATGGCGATGTAGTAGTTGAACTCGGTGGCCGGCGGCATGTAGGCGATGGTGAGCTTGCCGTCGGCCTTGGCCTTGATCGGCGCCTGCGAGCCCTCCTTCAGGGGCTTGGGCGCGGGGTAGTCGGCGGCCGCCGCGAGGCCGGTCCAACCGGCCAGCGCGACGCCGGCCAGCAGGGCGAAAGTCCGCCGTGAAATCGTGGTCATGGTGTCTCTCCCTTGTGTCCGGTCCTGGCCGGGTTTTTGGCGCACTGCAGTCGTTCAGCCGGCGAAGGGGACGTCGGCGACGCCCCGCGCGCCCGGCTTTATGGCGAAGAGCCCGCCCGCCTGCGGCTCGGCAGCGAGGCGCTCCGGGCTTTCGGCGAGGCGGGACGTGGTGATGAAGAGGGTGTCGAGCTCGGGCCCGCCGAAGGCGCAGCAGGTCGGCTTGGCGACGGGCACCTCGACGATGCGGTCGAGCCGTCCGTCCGGGCTCCAGCGCTCCACGCGGTGGCCCTCCCAGACGGCATTCCAGATGAAGCCTTCGGCGTCGATGCAGGAGCCGTCCGGAATGCCCTGTGTGCGGGCGACAAGCCGTGGCTCAGAGGGAAGCTCGGGTCCAGCCGGATAGCTGCGGGCCACGATCCGGTGGGTCGGCGAATCCGCGAAGTAGAAGGTCCGCCCGTCCGGGCTGAAGCAGGTGCCGTTGGCGCAGGCGACCCCGCCAAAGAGGAAGGTAAGCGACAGATCGCGCTCGAGCCGCCAGACGGACGACACGCCCTGCAGGTCCCGCTCGTCCATTCCGCCGGCGACGAAACGTCCCTCGCGGTCCGTCCGGCCGTCATTGAGGCGCGTCTGCGGGAGCTGGGGCTCGAACGCCGCGATGTCCGTGCGCGCGCCGGTTTCGAGGTCGAGAAGCGCGAAGCCGTCGGCAAAGGCGCAAACCAGCTGCGTCGCGGGGCGGCCCTTGCGCGGAGCGAAGCTGCAGAGCCGGCCGGGGACCGCAGCTGAGCGCGAGGCCCCGGTGACCGGGTCGAGGGACCAGATCTGCTCCCCATGAATGTCGGTCCACAGGAGCAGCCCGTGCTCCACGGACCAGAGCACGCCTTCCCCGTGGGCATTCCGGCAATCGAGCAGAAGCTCGGCCCTCATGCGGCGAATCCTCTCCTTGGCGCGCCTTGTTGGCGTATCTAAGATCTGGTATGCCAGATGTCAGTTGGCGGCGCAAGGGGCGGCCGTCACCCAGCCCCGAACGGGAGGACCGAGTTGGCTTCCTCGACGACGAAGCAGTGGACAGTGGACGGTGGCAGACTTGCTGACCGGGCGCGGGCGGGCGACATAGGACATGTACCCGTCGGAATGGGAGGCCTCGCCGCCCTGCTTCGGCCCGAGCGCCCAGCTGACATGCACGCCGCCATCAACCCGATCGAGCGCCCGCCTTCCCTGACCGAGACGGTCACGGAACGGCTGCGGGCGCTGATCGTGTCAGGCGAGCTGGGCCTCGGGCAGATCCTCTCGGAGCGCCAGCTCGGCGACGCGCTCGGCGTCTCGAAGACGCCGGTGCGGGAAGCACTTGCCCAGCTCCGCGTCGAAGGGCTGGTGAGGATCATCCCCCAGAAGGGCGCGGTGGTCTTCACCCTGTCGGCCCACGAGGTCGTCGAGATCTGCGAGCTGCGCCAGACGCTGGAGGCCGCGGCCCTCCGGCACGCCTTCGAACGCAACCGCGCGGCTCTGGTCGACGGTCTCACCGCGGTGACCCAGCGCATGCGCCGGGCCCGCGAACGCGACGACGTGCGCGACTACCTCGCCGCGGACACCGCCTTCCACCAGGTCTTCTTCGCGACCTGCGGCAACGGCCTGCTGTGGGACGTCTACAACCTCTACAACGGAAAGATCGCGGCCCTGCGGACCCATCTCTCGGGCAAGCCGCGGCACACGGACAAGTCCTTCGAAGAGCATCTCCTCATGGTGGAGGCTCTGAGGACGGGCGACATCCGTTCGGCCGAGCGCATCCTCGACCAGCACATCGACAGGACCCGGACCACGTACTCGTCCGAAATCGAGGACATCGCCGCGGCCGACCGCAGCTAGAGCATGCGGGCGCCGTTCGCCTCGTGCGGGGGCTGACGGACGCGAAGGGAGTTCAGTCGAAGAACCCCGCGTCCTCCTCCTTGAGGTATGGCCGCGCGGCCTTCGCGTCGATGTCGAGGCCAAGGCCGGGGCCGGGAAGCAGGTCCACCATCGAGTCCGTGACGATCGGCCCGTCCGGCAGCCCGACGATGATGTCGTTCCACCAGGGGTCTGAGGCCGTCGGATATTCGAAGGCGATGTAGTTGGCGGGGAGCGTGGCGCAGACGTTGATCAGCGCGCCGAGCCCCAGGAGCCCGTTGGCCGTGCCGTGCGGGGCCATCAGGATCGAATGCATGTAGGCGTGCTCGGCCACCCACTTGAGCTCGGCGATGCCGCCGATGTCAGCGGGGTCGGGCCCGACGATGCGGACGGCCTGGGTCTCGATCAGCTCCTTGAAATTGTGCCGCAGGTAGATCTGCTCGCCGGTATGGATAGGGGTCGAGGTGGACACGGTCAGCTCGCGATAGGCCTGCGGATTGACCCAGGGCACGTAGTCGCCGGTCAGCATGTCCTCCAGCCAGGCGATATTGTACTTCTCCACCGCGCGCGCGAACCTGATGGCGTCGGGCAGCATCCAGCCGGGACCGCAGTCGAGCGCCAGGCTCACCTTGTCGCCGAGCACCTCCTTCATGGCGATCACGCAGTCGAGCATGTGGTTGAAGCCATGCTCGCTGATGGGTCCCTGGTCCATCGCCCCGTGATAGCCGGACTTCGTCTGGCGGACGCCGTAGTGGAAGTCGTCTACGGTGTCCTTCATGTTGGAGTGGAAGCTGATGCCCTGCTTCACCATGAAGAACTTCTCAGGCAGCTCGCTCATCCACTTCACGTCGGCGGCGTAATCCTCCGGCCGATCTCCGGTGCGCTTCTGGCGCCGGTTGCCGTTGTAGCAGCGGACCTTGTCGCGCACCTTGCCGCCCAGCAGCTTGTAGGCGGGCACGTTTGCGGCCTTGCCGGCAATGTCCCAGAGCGCGTGCTCGATGGCGCTGACCGCGGCGCCATAGGGCTTGAACGAGCCGCGCTGGCGGATCTTCAGCATCACGCGCTCGACGTCGGTCGGGTCCTCGCCGACGATCGCCTCGCGGAAGTGCAGCACCCACGGCTTGATGTAGCCCTTGGTGTACTCGACTTCGCCGAGGCCGTAGAGACCCTCGTCGGTGGTGATGCGGACGATCGGATGCTTGCCGATGACGGCGCAGCGCAGGTCTGTGATCTTCATGGCGAGGGCCTATTCAGAAGTGAGAAATGGAGTGGGGACGGGTTGGCCGGAATCAGCTCCAGATGCGATCCCAGGAATGCTCGTCGTCCCAGCGGTCGGTCGGCTGCCAGATGCCGGTCACGCCCGGCTGCAGGTGCTGGCTGATCACCTCGTCGACGACGTCGTCGATGCCGAGCCCCGGCTTGTCCGGCACCTCGATGAAGCCGTTCTTCACGAGGGGCTTGGGCAGGCCCGTCACGATGTCGTCCCACCAGGGCACGTCGACCGAGTGATATTCGAGCGCCATGAAGTTCTCGGTGGCCACGGCGACATGGGCGGCGGCCATCGCGGCGATCGGGCTCTCGGCCATGTGGATGGCCATGGCGACGCCGTGGTCCTGCGCCATGTCGCCGATCTTCTTGGTCTCCAGGATGCCGCCGGTCGTCAGCAGGTCCGGGTGGATCACCGAGATGCCCGCCTTCAGAAGCGGCTCGAAATTTTCCTTCAGGTAGATGTCCTCGCCGGTGCAGATCGGCACCGAGGTTGCCTCCTGCAGCTGCCGGTAGTGATCGGCGTACTGCCAGGGGATCACGTCTTCCAGCCAGGCCGGCACGTATTTTTCGATCCGCCGCGCGAGGCGGATGCCGTTCTGCAGTGAGATGTGCCCGACATGGTCGATCGCCAGCGGGATCTCCGTGCCGATGACGTCCCGCACCTCCGCGATATACTGCTCAAGGTAGTCCAGCCCCTTGTCGGTGAAGTGGAGGCCCGTGAAGGGATGCTGCACGTTCTGGGCGTCGTAGGCCGCGTTGCGTCGGCGCCGCTCCTCAATGGTGCGGGCCCTTGATTGGGCGTCGCGCGAGCGCAGGCCTTCGAGCGTACCCGCGGGCGACACGACCGCGCCCGGAAGGTCGGCGATCTGCATAAGGCCCAGGTCCATCTTGAGGACCGTGAAGCCGAGGTCCATGCGCTCCTTGAGGCGCTTGCCGGTCTCCGTGCCGCTCGGCTTTTCCGCGTCGGTGTCGCAATAGACGCGGACCTTGTCCCGGAACCTGCCGCCGAGCATCTGGTAGATCGGCACGCCATAGGCCTTGCCCGCGAGGTCCCACAGGGCGATCTCGACGGCGGAGACGCCGCCGCCCTGCCGGCCATGCCCGCCGAACTGCTTGATCCGGCGGAACAGGCGGTCGATGTCGCAGGGGTTCTCCCCCAGAAGCCGGCTCTTCAGCATCAGGGCATAGGTCGCGCTGGCGCCGTCGCGCACTTCGCCCAGGCCGACGAGGCCCTGGTTGGTGAAGATCTTCACCAGCACGGAGTTGAACGGCGCGCCGGTGATCTCGGCCACCCGCATGTCGGTGATGCGGAGCTCCGAGGGCCTCGAGGACGTCTGGACCCGATCGAGCGCCTGCTCGGCGTCGGCCATCTTCGGCATGGGGCATTCTCCCTGTCGCAGGCTCGAAGCCCGCATGATTGTTGTCGGACGGTGCGCGGCGCGGCGGCTACCAATTCGCGATGCGGCCGTCCCAGAGGACGGAGGCCGTTGCGGGAATCACCTCCTGCTCGAAGGGGTGCCGGGCGGCGGCGACCTCGTCGATCTCGATGCCGAGCCCCGGCGCCTCCGGCACGATCCAGCACCGGTCCTGCAGCCGGAGCGGATGGACGGCGCAGATCTCCTCGAACCAAGGGACGATCCCGACCGCCTCCTCCTGGATGACGAAGTTCGTCGTGGCCACGTCGAAGTTGAGCGCGACCGCTCCGGCCACCGGCCCCATGGGATTGTGCGGGCAGACGCCCATGTGGGCGGCCTCGGCGATGGCGGCGATCTTGCGGCCCCCCGTGAAGCCCATGCAATGGGCGAGGTCGGGCTGGATGTAGGCCACCGCACGTGCCTCGGCGATGTCAGCGAATTCACGCGGCGTGAACAGCCTCTCGCCGGTGGCGAGCGGACAATCGACGCGCCGCGCGATGTCGGCCATGCCGCGGGCGTCGCCGGGCTGGATCACTTCCTCGCAGAAGAGCGGCTTGATGGGTGCGATGGCCTGGACATAGGCGATCGCGGCATCGAGCGAGTCGGGCCGGCCGTGGAAGTCGACCATGATGTCGACCGCCTCGCCGACGCGCTCGCGGACGGACTGTGCCAGCGTCTCCGTGTGCCGCACCGCCTTGATCGGCGCGTCGTAGCCGTTATAGGGCACGAAGCCGAGCTTGACGGCGTCGTAGCCCATCTCGACCGTCTGCTGGACCGCGTCGCAATAGGCGGAAATGTCGGAATTGGGCACCTGGAAGCCGACGGAGCCGCGGCCGAGGTGGGTGTAGACGCGCACCTTGTCACGCACCTTCCCACCCAGCAGCTGCCAGACGGGCACGCCAAGCTCCTTGCCCTTGATGTCCCACAAGGCCTGCTCGATGCCGGAGGCCGCCGTCATGCCGATCGAGCCGAGCGGCCAGAAGCTGAAGCGCGCCATCCGGTTGACGATGTGCTCGATGCGCATCGGGTCCTCGCCGACGACGAAGGGCGCGAGATCCTCGATGGCGCCCTTCACGGCGCGCGTCTTCCACTCGAGCGTGGCCTCCCCCCAGCCGTGCAGTCCCGGCTGGTCCGTCAGCACCTTCACGAAGATCCAGTTGCGATGGACTGCATTGACGACGACCGTCTCGATGCCGGTGATCTTCACGTCTTGGCTCCCGGAATTCGGTGGAGTGAGGGCTGCAAGGAAGCGTGGCGTCGGCGGCCGCCGTTGGACGGCCGCCTCCCCGCATCTCACTCGACGGCGTTGGCCTCGAGATACTCGCGGTTCATCTCGATGCCGAGGCCGGGCGCGGGATTGAGCTTCAGGCTGCCGTCGGAATTGTCGAGCGGCACGTCGATCAGGTGATCGTACTTGGAGAGATTCCACTCCGAGGTCTCGAGCTTGTAGAAGTTCGGAACGGTCATCATCACCTGCGCGCCGGCCACGACGTTGATCGGCCCGGCCGCGTCATGCGGCGAGACGGGGATGTAGTAGGCCTCGCAGAGCGACGAGATCTTCTTGAGCTCGGTGATGCCGCCCGTCCAGGTGACGTCGGGCATGATGTAGTCGGCGAGCTTGTTCTCCAGCACCGGGACGAAATCCCATTTCGTATGGCCGCGCTCGCCCCACGAGATGGGCGCGCTGATCTTCTCGCGCACCTGCCTGAGGGCGTTCATGCTCTCGGGCGGGCAAGGCTCCTCGAACCAGTCGATGTTCCCGGCCTCCTCCAGCGAGCGGCAGAGGCGGATGGCCGTGGGCACGTCGAAGCGGCCATGTGCGTCGATCAGCACCTCGATGTCCGGTCCGGTGGTCTCGCGGATCAGCGCCGTCAGCTCCGCGGCCTCGCGCTCGTCCTTGCGCGTCATGCTCCCGTCGAGGTAGCCCTCGCGCTGCTCGCGGGCCCTGCCGTCCACGTACGGACCCTGCTGCGGGAAAGGATCGAACTTGAGCGCCGTGTGCCCGGACTTCACGATGTCCTGGATCTCCGCGATCACGGCTTCCCTGCTCGTGAACTTGCGCTGGTCGGGATGGGTGTAGAGCGGGATGTCGTCGCGCACGGGTCCGCCCAGCAGCTCGTAGATCGGCTTGCCGAGCTTCTTGCCGCGAATGTCCCAAAGGGCGATGTCGATCGCGCTGAGGCATTCCACCGCCGCCCCGCGGCTGCCCATGTAGGTGAAGCTGCGGAAGAGCTTGTGCCAGAGCCGCTCGATCTGCGCGGGATCCTCGCCGACCATCATGGGGCCGATCTGGCGCAGCATCGCCGTCAGGCCGCGATTGGCGATGAAGGTCGTCGTGGTGATCTCGCCCCAGCCGGTGATGCCCTCGTCGGTGGTCACCTCGACGAACAGGAACTCGCCCCAGTACGAAGCCTTCGACTTGATGAGCCACGGTGTGATGCCGGTGATTTTCATGAGCTTCGCTTTCCAGGGGAGTCGGAAGAAAAGGTGCGCTGAGGAACGTTGGCTTAACCTGCCTGGGCAGCGGCCATGGCCCTCATGTGCTCGAGGATGTGGAGGCCTGAGCCCTCGACGTGGCGCGCCACGAGGTCGGCGGCCTTGTCGGCATCGCCGGCCTTGATGTGCGTGATCAATTCGCGATGGTCGGCGATGACCTGCGCCCGCCGAGCCAGGGTGAAGTTGAACCGGCGACTGACCGCCCGCAGCACTTCGCGGTGCTTCCACCACAACTCGGCGGCGTGACGATTGTAGTGACGCTGGTAGATGAGGGTGTGAAACTTCGTGTCGAGATCGCTGTGCAGGATCTGGTCTGCGAAATTGTTCGCCTCGATCTGCGCCTGGATCCGCTCCAGCTCCGCCACATCGTCTTCCGTCGCCATCTTCACGAACCAGCGCGTGAGCGCAGGCTCGATCAGGACGCCGATCTCGTAGATGTCGCGGATGAAATCGCGGTCGATCGGGCGCACGCGCGCGCCGCGATTGCGGGTGAAGACGACGAAACCTTCTCCGCGCAGGAGTTGCAGCACTTCCCGCACGGGGGTCGTCGACGTGCCGTGGCGCTGGGCCAGGTCGGCCACCACGAGCCGCTCGTTGGCCCTCAGGCGGCCGGACACGATGTCCTCGCGGATCACCTTGTAGAGCAGTGCGGTGGAGTCGGTGGACGCACCGATCGGGTCAATGCCCGCGGGGGGTGACGCCCTGTAGTCCCGTTCCTCCACCCTCGCCCCCTTGAGCTGGACCGTACGCGGCTTTCTGCAAACAATATACGATCCAATGGAATTGACATGCAAGTTGGGTTCTGCGAGCGTCAATCGACCGAAGCGTGTGTCAAAAAGCTTCTGGCCAGGGTGGAAGCCTCGGCTGTCCGTGCCAACGGGCGCCGGCGAAATCGGAGGGAGTGAATGTCGGCTCTAGCGCTCGCCCGCGCCATTCGTCGCGGCGTATCCACGGCCACCGCCGTGACGTTCCTGATGTCGTCTGTCGCCATGGCGGCGCCGCCCGTCGACATCAGCAAGTGGTCTCCGGAATACGTGCGATCAATCGCGGGTACGCAGGACTTCGACACCGCGGCGGCCTGCGGCAAAATCACCCCGCTCGACTACAAGGGGCGCCTGACCTTCTGGTACCAGGGCGCCTTCGAGGGCGACCCAGACCTGCTGCGGCAGTACTACAAGGATTTCTTCGCAGCCTTCCGGAAGACCTATCCGAACATCGAACTGGTCGACCAGGCTCTGACCTACAACGACCTGCTCGACAAGTTCCGCACGGCGCTGCTCGGCAATGCCGGCCCGATGCTGGTGCGGCTCCAGATCCTCGGCGGCGTCGAGTTCGCCTCCAAGGGCTACCTCCAGGAGTTGAAGCCGGAGGATGTGGGCTGGTCGACGGAGGACTTCTGGCCGGGCGCCATGAAGTCCAACATGTGGAAAGGCAAGACCTACGGTATTCCCACCAACAACGAGACTATGGCGTTCATCTGGAACGCCGACATCTTCAAGCGCGCCGGGCTCGATCCCGAGAAGCCGCCGGCGACCTGGGACGACGTCGTCAAGTATTCCAAGCAGATCCACGACAAGCTCGGCATCGCCGGTTATGGGCTCGTCGCGCGCAAGAACGCGGGGAACACGCCATACCGTTTCATGCCGCAGCTCTGGGGCTATGGTGGCTCCGTCTTCGACGAGACGTCTCCGAAGCCGACCTATTCGGAGATCCGGATCAACGACGCGGCGAGCAAGAAGGCCCTGCAGGCCTCCTATGACATGTACGTCCGCGACAAGTCCGTCCCGACCTCGGCCCTGACCAACCAGCAGGCGGACAACCAGCCGCTCTTCGTGGCGGGCCAGTTGGGCATGATGATCTCGCATCCGTCCGACGTGGACGTGATGAAGGACCTGCAGAAGAAGGCGACGGGCGCCGACAAGGAAAAGGCGCAGACCGTCATCGACAACATGCGCTACGGCCTCATCCCGACCGGGCCCGACGGCAAGCGCGCCGTCGTGTTCGGCGGCTCGAACATGCACATCCTGAAGCCGGAATATGTCGACGGCGGCAAGGTGGATCTGCCGGCCGCCAAGGCGATGACCTGCTTCTGGACGAGCCCTGAATGGTCGCTGAAGATGGCCTATGCGGGGTCGAACCCGGGCAACCTCAACGGCTTCAAGACGAAGTGGATGAAGGAACGTCTGGACAACATCAAGTTCCTGGACGTGACGACGTCGATGCTGCCTTACGGGGTGCCCTTCCCGACGCTCCCCGAGACGCCGGAGATCATGAACATCGTGGTCCCCGACATGCTGCAGAACGCTCTCACGGGGGCCATGCCGGTCGACAAGGCTGCCGACGACGCGGCCCAGAAGATCAAGAACATCATGAGCGGCGGAAAGCTCTGACCCGCACCCTGGCTTTCACCGGCGGCGACCGCCGCCGGTGCTTCTTCTTCCGGTAAAGGGCGCCCCCATGACCACGGCGACGAGCCTGGCAGACGCTCCTGTGTCGAAGCGAAAGTCCGAGGCCGGTCTGGCCCAGCGGATCTGGACCAGCCGCGCCGACTACATGTACGTTCTGCCGGCATTCGTCGTGATGCTGATCGTCATCGCGTACCCGATCTACTACACGATCGATTTGTCCTTCTACAACACGCCCCCGAGCCTGCAGCTTCGGGACAAACAGTTCGTCGGCTTCAACAATTATTCGATCATCCTGACCAGCGAAGTGTTCTGGCGCGTCACCGCCAATACCTTCATCTGGACGATCGCCTCGACATTCTTCGCCTTCGCGCTCGGCCTGGGCACTGCCCTCGCGCTGAACCGTGAATTCGCGGGCCGCGGCGTGCTGCGCGCGATCTTCATCATTCCCTGGGTCATCAGCGCCGTCGCCGCGTCCTACATCTGGAAGTGGATCTATCACTCGGACTTCGGCGTGATCGGCGCGGTGCTCGTGCAGCTGGGCCTCGCCACTCGCCCGCCCAACTTCATCGACAGCGTCCAGACGGTGCTGCCATCGCTCATCGTCGTGAACGTCTGGCGCGAGTTTCCCTTCGCGATGATCATGCTCACCGCCGGCCTCCAGACGGTGCCGGACCAGTTGCTGCGGGCCGCGAAGGTCGACGGCGCCAATGCCTGGCAGCGATTCTGGCACGTCACCTTCCCGCATCTGCGCAACGTCTCGACGGTGACGATCCTGCTGCTCGCTGTCTCCAACTTCAATTCCTTCATCATCCCCTGGATCATGACGGGCGGCGGCCCCTCCAACGCCTCGCACATCTGGATCACGCACATCTACGAGCTCGCCTTCGGGCGGCAGCGCTGGGGCATCGCGGCGGCCTATTCCGTGCTGCTCTTCATCATCCTGATGACGCTCGGCTACTTCTACGTCCGCGCGCTCAGCGGCAACGAACGCAAGGAGGGCGGCGCATGACGTCGATCACCTCCGAGACATCGCCGAGGCGGGCAAGATCGATCGACGGCTGGCGCTGGGCGGGGCGCATCTTCCTCGCGGTGATGCTGTTCTTCACGGCCATGCCGATGGTCTGGATGTTGCTGACCTCGATCAAATCCGGCTTCGCGGCGATGCAGATCCCGCCGCAATGGTGGCCGAAGGAGCCCACCCTCGAGAGCTACACGAAGCTGCTCGACCCCGGCAACAGCGTCGGCCACGACTTCCTGCGCTTCTTCTGGAACAGCCTCTTCGTCTCGACGATGACGACCATCCTCGCCGTCATCGTCGCCGTGCCCGCGGCCTATGCCTTCTCGCGCTTCGAGTTCCCCGGGCGCAAGCCGCTCTTCTTCGCGGTGCTGCTGCGCAACATGTTCCCGGCCGTGATCTTCCTCGTGCCGCTCTTCATCCTGATGCGGCTGCTCGGCCTCGTGAACACGCACGGCTCGCTGATTCTGACTTACCTGACCTTCGGACTGCCGCTGGCGATCTGGCTGCTCAAGGGGTTCTACGACAACATCCCCTACCAGCTGGAGCAGGCGGCCCGCATCGACGGCGCCACGCGCTTCCAGGCCTTCTTCCTGATCGTCATGCCGCTCTCCGCGCCGGGGATCATCGCCACCGCGATCTACTCGTTCATCGGGGCCTGGAACGAGTACATCTTCGCCTACACGTTCCTGAACAAGAACGAGCAGCTGACCTTGCCCGTCGGCATCCAGCGCTTCTTCTCCGAGAACACGACGGACTTCCCGGGACTCATGGCCGCGAGCTTCATCATGAGCCTGCCGGTCGTCGTGCTCTTCCTCCTGCTGCAGCGCTACTTCGTGCGGGCCCTCACCGAAGGCGCAGTCAAACACTAGGGCTCGCAAACACCAGGGCTCGCAAACACCAGAGGTCGGCTTCATGGCCCACGTGGTCCTTCGCAATCTCGTCAAGACCTATGGCCCCTACAAGGCGGTCAACGACGTCTCGCTGAAGGTCGAGGATGGCGAGTTCGTCGCGCTCGTGGGTCCGTCCGGCTGCGGCAAGACGACGACGCTGAACCTCGTGGCCGGGCTGATCCCGATCACGTCGGGCGACATCGTCATCGGCGACCGCGTGGTCAACGACATGGACCCGAAGGACCGTGACATCGCCATGGTCTTCCAAAACTACGCGCTTTATCCGCAGAAGACGGTCTACAAGAACCTCGCCTTCCCGCTGCAAATGCGGCGGCTGCCCAGCGCCGAGATCGACCGCAAGGTCAGGGAGGCCGCGCGCGTCCTCGACATGACGCACCTGCTCGAGCGCAAGCCGCGGGAACTCTCCGGCGGCCAGCAGCAGCGCGTGGCTCTGGGCCGTGCGCTGGTGCGCGATCCCGCGGTCTTCCTGATGGACGAGCCGCTCTCCAACCTCGACGCGAAGCTTCGCGTGCAGATGCGCTCGGAGATCAAGCGGTTTCACCAGGACCTCGACGCAACGATCATCTACGTGACGCATGACCAGCTCGAAGCCGTCACCATGGCCGACAAGATGGCGGTGATGAATGGCGGCCTGCTCCAGCAATACGCCTCTCCGGCCGAGGTCTTCGCCCATCCCGTCAACATGTTCGTCGCAAGCTTCATCGGCAGCCCCGCCATGAGCCTCATCCCGCTGGAATCGTCGACGGCCGACGGCCAGACGGTCCTGACAAGCGCAGAGGGCTGGACGCTGCCCTTGTCGCCGGCCAACGCCCGCAAGGTGCAGCACTCCTCCGGCAAGTCGGTCGTGCTCGGGGCCAGGCACTCCGCGATCAAGCTCGGCACCAGCCAGACCCCGGGCGCAATCCCGTCGAAGGCCTACACGGTCGAGCCCACGGGCGACGTCACCTTCGTGCAGGCTCTCCTGTCGGGTGCGATCGTCAACATCAGCGTCCCACCGAGCGTCGCCGTCGCGCCGGACCAGCCGATCTGGCTGGAGTTCGACCAGGAGCGCATGCACCTGTTCGACGGCAAGACCGAGATGGCCCTCAAGGCCGCCTGAAGCAGAACAATTCGGCGCGACGGGGGCTGGCATGGCCGAGAAACTCAAGATCACCGCCATCATCCCCTACCCGGTCTGGGTGGGGATCCGGAACCAGATGCTCGTCAAGGTCGAGACCGACCAGGGCGTCTTCGGCTGGGGCGAGAGCGGGCTCAGCGGCCGCGAGAAGGCGGTGGCCGGCGTCATCGAGCATTACCGCGAGTTCCTCATCGGCCAGGACCCGATGCAGATCGGGCGGATCTGGCAGGAGGCCTATCGCAGCCAGTACTTCGAAGGCGGGCGCGTGCTCCAGGCCGCCATCTCCGCCATCGACATCGCGCTGCACGACATCAAGGGCAAGGTGCTGGGCGTCCCCGTCTACGAACTCCTCGGTGGCAAGCAGCGCGACCGCATTCCCACCTTCGCTTCCACGGGCGATGAAGCGGAGGGTGACGTCGCCATCGAGCGGGCCCGCGAACTTGCGGCGCAAGGCTGGACCGCGATCCGGTTCTTCCCCCTCGGCCAGAGCAGCAAGGACATCTTCGAGCCGCGGGAGTCCATCGGCCCGACGGCGCGCATGCTCAACAAGGCCCGCGAGGCTTTGGGCGACGACCTCGCACTGGGCATCGACTACCACCATCGCCTCTCCGTCGCCGAGGCCGCGAGCTTCTGCGCGAAGCTCGGCCGCGGCGTCCTCGATTTCCTGGAGGAGCCGATCCGCGACGAGACGCCGGAGGCCTACGAGTCTCTGCGGACGCTGACGGACGTGCCTTTCGCGATCGGCGAGGAATTCGCCAGCAAGTGGCAGTTCCTGCCCTACATCGAGCGCGGGATCCACCAGTTCAACCGCATCGACGTGTGCAATGTCGGTGGCCTGACCGAGGCGATGAAGGTCGCGGGCTGGAGCGAGGCCCACTACGTCGACCTGATGCCGCACAACCCGCTCGGCCCGGTCTGTACGGCCGCGACGATCCACTTCGCGGCGGCCGTCGCCAACTTCGCGTGGCTTGAAACGCGGGCGCCCGAGGTCAAGCTGGGCTTCGACAACGCCGAATACTTCCCTGTCCAGCCCCGGCTCGACGGCGTCTGCTATCCCGTGCGCGACCTGCCGGGGCTCGGCGTCGAGGTCAACGAAGAGGCCATTCGCAAGGAGAGCCTGCGCTTCTGGGAAGCGCCGCACCTGCGCCGCCGCGACGGCTCCGTCACCAACTGGTAATGCAACCCGAGGTCATCATGATCCAGACATCCGACATCGTCCGCCCTCCCAAGGAACTCGTCGATGGACTGAGGGAGATCGGCGCCGCGACTGTCGCGGGCACGCTCGGGCACATGGGCTACCGTCGTCCGCACATGATCGGCCCGGTCGCGCAGACCGCCGGCAAGTCGATCGTGGGCCCCGCTCTGACCCTGCAATTCCTGCCGCAGCGTCCCGATCTCTTCGACGAGGGCGAATACACCGATCCGGAGACGCAGTTGCACCGGCACGTGCTGTATCATGTGCAGGAGGGCGACGTGGTGGTCGTGGACGCGCGCGGCGACATGAGCTCGGGCGTCTTCGGCGACATGATGTCCACCTACTTCAAGGGACGCGGCGGCGCCGGCATCGTCATCGACGGGTGCATGCGCGACCGGCCCAACGTCAAGAAGCTCGACATCCCCCTCTGGCTGCGCGGCTGGACGCCGAACTACCACGTGCAGACCAGCATCTATCCCAACGCCGTCAACGTGCCGATCGCCTGCGGCGGCGTCACCGTCATCCCCGGCGACATCATCGTGGCGGATGACGACGGGGCGGTCGTGGTGCCCGTATCGATGGCCAAGGCCGTGATCGAGGAAGCGCAAAAGCACGCGGAGTGGGAGGAGTTCTCGCGCGAGAAGCTGATGCAGGGCGCGCCGCTGCAGCGCTACTACCCGCTGCATCCCGACGCCAACGACGAATACCTCGCCTGGCGCGCGGCTCACCAGAAGGCCTGACCCTCTCGGCGGCAGGCATCGACAGGTCTGCCGCCTTCGCCCATCGCTCCATCGGGACGTCCCATGAAGATCACCGACATCAAGACGGCCGTGGTGGCTTACCACGGCAAGGCCACGCTCGTGCGGATCGACACGGATACCGGCCTGTCCGGCTTCGGCGAGGCCAATCCCGACGCCGGGGCCGCCGCCATCGTTGGGCTCATTTCCGAGCTCAAGTCCGAGCTCATCGGCGAGGATCCCCGCAACGTCGAATATTGCTGGGAGAAGCTGCGCCGCAAGCACGTCTTCTCCGGCGCGCAGTCGGGGATCTTCCTGATCGCGCTCAGCGGCATCGAGATGGCCCTGTGGGACCTCGCCGCCAAGGCGGCCGGCCAGCCGCTCTACCGCATGTTCGGCGGCAAGTTCCGCGACCGGATCCGGCTCTATGCGGATTGCGGGGATGGCGACGGGCCGGGGGGCTCGCCGGAGGGCTGCGCCGCGCGCGCGAAGCGCATGGTGGCGGAGGGCTTCACCGCCCTGAAATTCGACATCGACAATCTCGAGCACCCCGCCAAGTTCGACGCCGTCAACCACACGATCAACGGGGCGGAGCTGCGCTCGATGGTGGAGCGCGTGGCCGCCGTGCGGGACGCGGTCGGTCCTGACATCGACCTGTGCATCGACCTGCATGCCCGCTACGACGTGCCGAGCGCCTGCCGCATCGCCAGCGAGATGGAGCGCTTCAACCTGCTCTGGCTGGAGGAGCCCATCCCCGCCGAGAACGTGGAGGCGCTGAAGCAGATCCGGATGCGCAGCAAGACGCCGCTTTGCGTGGGCGAGAACCTCTACATGCGCTGGGGCTTCCGCGAACTCTTCCAGCAGCAGGGGGCCGACGTGGTCATGCCAGACGTTCCAAAGTGCGGCGGCCTGTCGGAGAGCCGGAAGATCGCCCACCTCGCGGAGGTCTACTACATCCCCTTCGCGCCGCATCTCGTGTCGACGCCCTTGGGGACCATGGCGACCTGCCATGTCTGCGGCACGGTGCCGAACTTCCTCGTCCTCGAATGGCACGCCCTCGAGGAGCGCGAAGTCTGGGACAGCTACGTCCATGTGCCAGGCGGCGGAAAGTCCATCGTGCAGGACGGTCATATCGCCCTGCCCGACGCGCCGGGCATCGGGGTGGAGCTGAACATGGAGGGCGTCCGCAAGCACGCCGTGGCGGGCTACGCCATTTTCGAGTAATCGCCGGCTCGCCGAGCAGAAAGCCGGGCAAGACGGACCTGGCTCGCATGTTCGTCGGAGGGACACCCGGCGAATTGCTCTGGAAAAGGCTCGTCCAAAGTTAGCGTCGCGCTTAAGCTTTGCATGATATTGCTTTGTGATCGCCCGACGCTGACGGACCTTCCATGCTCACGTCCCTCCTGTGCGGAGTCGCCGCGGCCGCTGTCGTATGGCTCCTCCATGTCCGGGTCGCAGGATCGCCTGCCAAGCGCGGCAAAGGGGTTCGCGAGCTCACCTTCCCGCTCTCGCTTCGCATCATCGTGCTTGTGCTCTTCGCCTTCTCGTTCTTCATCGTCTATGCGGCTTCGAAGGCCAATCCTGACCAGGCGACGATGGCCCGGATCGTTGCAAGTTGCTTCGTCGGCGGCAGCCTTTATCTCGTCTGGTCCGTCTTCATGACGCGGGTCTGGTGGACCACCGAGGGCATCGGCTCCGGGCACCTGTTCGGGCGAGATCGCTTCCTGCGCTGGGACGACGTCGAGGCGGGCGGCTATGCCACCTGGGGCCAGGCCTTCTACGTCAAGGGCGCGGGAACCCGCATCTGGTACTCGCCGATGCATGCGGGTATCGTGACCCTCCACCGCTACATGGCGAAGCGTCTCAAGCCGATCGACATCGCGCACCTCAAGACGGACGAGGGACCGGATCGCACCGACGAGGGGCGATAGGACGCGCTGTTCGGCAAGCCAGTGTTCCGGCCCTTGTCCTGGGGCGACGGGCCGCGCCGTCACGCAGGCCCGGAAAGCGCGGTGCAGGACGTGCGGCCCGCGCGTCCTTTGCGCGCCGGGGCGCGGCGCTCCATGATATCGGAGTCGCTGGTCTCATCCCGCCTCGCCGAGGACCATCCATGGCCCATCTCCGCATCCGCCCGTTCAACACGAAGCAGACCTATCCCGAGCAGAAGCTCGACAACGACCTGTCGCAGGCCGTCGTCGCGCGCGGGACTCTCGTGTTCCTGCGCGGGCAGATCTCCCAGGACCTCGACACGCGCGAGAGCCTGCACGTGGGCGACCCCGCCGCGCAGGCCGGCAAGGCCATGGCCAACGTGAAGATGCTGCTTGAGGAGGCCGGCAGCGCTCTCGAGCACATCTGCCGCATCACGATCTTTCTCACCGACATCCGCTACCGCGAGGCGGTCTATGTCGAGATGGGGAAGTGGCTGAAGGGCGTGCATTACGTGTCGACGGGCCTCGTCGTGACAGCCCTGGCGCGCCCGGAATGGCTCGTTGAGATCGAGGTCACTGCCGTGATCCCGGACTGAGGCACCGCGCGGCGCAGGCGCTGGCCGCACCACTCCAGAGACCCTGCGACGCGATGTGACTTCGGCGCCTTGCCAGCCCACTTGGCGACAGCGGTTGCGCGCGCCTGGTCCTCGCTCGGACGCATTTCGCAACGCGCAGAGCCCTGCGGGAAGACATGGTCTCGGAGGTTAATTTCCAAGCTTAAGGTTGAGTAAATTGGTTAACTATTTGGACCGAAGCCGGCAAACAACGACACTCGCCGGATTCGGCTAACATCCTCATATACAAAACTAATTTAGAACGAACAGTGCGGCACCGTGACGTGTTTGACACACGTTTGGCGAGAAGATTGCAATCCAAAATGCACGCGCGACGCGAGTGAAGCTCGCGGTTAGCCTTAACGCCTGATTCGTGAGTAGCAGCCCGGTCGGCGGGTCGTCCCGCCATGCGACGCAGCGTGCCGGGCGCACAGCAATGAGGTCGTGATGGCGATGGGAACGAAACTGCCCGCTCGATGGATGCTGGCGGCGGCGGCGCTGCTAGGGTCGGGCCTGCTGGCGCAGGCTGCCCCGCAGGGAGCGGCGCCGTCCGGGCGCGAGCTCAACCTCACCTGCCTCAGGGTCGACGACCCCGGCGCCCGCGTGCAGTGGAAGCGACAGAAGAACGATACCTGCCCCGCCGGCTCGGTCCTCGTCGCGCTCGACGACAACCCCGCCACCGTCGCGCCTGCGGCGCCCGCGCAGAGTGGCTTCTTCGCAGCGCTGATGCGCGGCGGCGCTCCCGCGCCGACCGAGAGGACCGGCGGCCAGTTCTGCGTGTCCCTGACGCCCGGGCGCAATGGCGCGCTCTCGATCCTTTCCGCGGGCGGCGGCGGCCAGCCCTGCCCCAGCGGCTACACGCTCGGCTCGACGGTCCCCACGGACCAGGCGACCTCGTCTCCCGTGGCCTTCGCCTCGGGAGGCGCCGCGCTGCGCTTCCAATCGGGTGACCTCTGCCTGCCCACGCGCAAGAACCTGGGTCCGGGCTTCCGCCTTCTCGGCGAGCGCTGCCCCACCGGCTTCCTTCGGGTGGCGGCTGACAACCCGGCTTCCGTCGGCCTGAGCTTCGCGAGCGTGACGCGCGGCGGCGAGATCGCCTGCCGGCGCATCACTTCGCCCCAGCGTGCGGCAAGGCTCGGCCTCAGCCAGTTCGGCTTCTGCGAGCCCGGCAGCGTGCCGGTGGAGAACGACAACCCGCTCTCGGTGGGCAGCGCGGTGCCGGGCGCTCGCAGCGTCGGCGGCGCCGGCGCAGGCGCTCCCGCGGCTTCGGCGCGGCCTTTGTCGCTCGCTTCGCTGGATTTCTGCCTTCCCACCCGTTCGGGCCTTGGCGGCGGCTTTCCCCTCACCGGCGGCGCGTGCCCGGCAGGCTTTGTCCGCGTGGCGCCCGACAACCCGACTGCGACCGGCGGGGCGGGTTCGGGCGGCAGCGGCGGTCGTGGCTCGGTGAGCTGCCTTTCGATCACCGATCGGCGTCTGGCCCAGATCAACCGGCTGCAGCTGGGCCTCGCCGGCTGCGGCCCGGACGAGATCGCGGTGGCAGACGACAACCCGACGGCCGTGGGTGATTCGACCGGGGGGACTGGTGACCGCGGCAGCGAAGGCGGTTCGGCAAACTTCCCCGGCGGGGGCGCTCCGGCGGGCACGGCTCCCGATAGCGGCTCTGGTGGAACGGGCGGCCCGAGTGATCCCGGAACGGGCGGAACGCCCGGTACTGGTGGGACCGGTGGCGCAGGCGGCTCCGGCAGCGGCGGTGGTTCCGGAAGCGGCGGCGGCAGCGGTGGTGGTTCCGGCGGTGGCTCCGGCGGCGGCTCCGGTGGCGGCAGCGGCGGTGGTTCGGGCGGCGGCGGCGGCGGTGGCTCCGGCGGCGGCGGCGGCGGCGGCTCCGGCGGCGGCAGCGGCGGCGGTTCGGGCGGCGGCAGCGGCGGCGGTTCGGGCGGCGGCAGCGGCGGCGGTTCGGGCGGCGGCGGCTCCGGCGGCGGTTCGGGCGGCGGCAG